>Ga0206118_100002_pt1 | contig 1381851 bp, 1175 predicted proteins | sample 3A20Ametagenome_FD_177999 | JGI IMG/M metagenome (GOLD analysis project Ga0206118, IMG submission 177999) | Enriched microbial communities from leaf-cutter ant dump, University of Wisconsin, Madison, United States - 3A20A | ecosystem: Environmental > Terrestrial > Nest > Insects nest > Nest... | reverse complement strand
CCTATAACTTAAAATATTCAGGTGCCTATATCGGCGGTGTCCACCTCTTCCCATTCCGAACAGAGAAGTTAAGCCCGCCAGAGCCGATGGTACTGCAGTAAAATGTGGGAGAGTAGGTCGGTGCCAACCCTTAAATCAAGCCTTGCTGGTCAATCAGCAGGGCTTTTTTGGTTTAAGATAGTGATAACAATCATTCTTAATTTATAAATAAAGTCATGTTAAACAGGTAATAATGCGTATCTTTGCATTTAAATTGTTATACACTGATGAATATAGATTTTGGATCGAGAAGGGAAGTTATGAAGCATATTGAAAAGTATATGCTCCAAATGATGTCCGAATACCTTAAACCTATCGATGAGATATGGCAACCTGCCGATCTTTTGCCTGATTCGTCACACGAGAATTTTTTCCAGGATGTAAAAGAGCTGCAGCAACGTGCAGGCGAACTTTCTTATGACCTGGTAGCGGTACTTATCGGCGATACAATTACGGAAGAAGCATTGCCTACTTACGAATCGTGGCTGGCCATGGTAGAGGGTGTGAGCAAAGATGAAACGGGCGGATGGATGAAATGGAACAGGCACTGGACCGCTGAAGAAAACAGGCATGGCGATCTTTTAAATAAATATCTTTATCTGTCGGGAAGGGTAGATATGCGCCAGATGGAACTTTCTACACAATATCTGATCGCCGATGGTTTTGATATTGGCACCGGACATGATCCTTACCGGAACTTTATTTATACCTCTTTCCAGGAAATGGCCACGAATATTTCACATCGCAGGGTGGCCTCGCTGGCTAAGAAAGACGGCGATACCGTTCTGTCTAAAATGTGTGGTGTGGTTGCATCCGATGAAGCACGTCATGCCAGAGCGTACAAAGATTTTATTAAACAGATCTTCGCTGTGGATGCTAACGAAGTAATGCTGGCTTTTGAAGATATGATGCGGAAGAAAATTGTAATGCCGGCACATTTCTTACGGGAGGTAGGCCTGCCTATCGGCCAGGTTTTTGGTCACTTTACGGATGCTGCGCAGCGACTTGGCGTATATACGGCAATTGATTATGTAGATATTCTGAAACAACTTATCGTAGAATGGAATATTGAAAGCATACGGGAATTAAATGAAGCCGGCGAGAAAGCACGTGATTATATCTTAAATCTGCCAGCCAGGCTGTTACGGGTTGCCGAACGCATGAAGAATCCAACAATGGATTATAAGTTTAAGTGGATTTATGCATAGATCCTTACCGGATGATTAATAGAAAATATATAGGCTTTGTTATTTCAAAGCCTTTTTTATGTGCTGTATTTTTTATTTTATTTTTAGCTGACATAAAAGCGCAAAATCCAAAACCATTTACCATTCCGGTTATGCAGTACTGGGAAGGCGGCCAGGGATCATTTGAATTAATAAATAGAAGTCCGCTTATTTTATCGGCGAAAAGCCCGAAAAGTTTTATTCGTTATCTGCAGACTTTTGCATCAGACCTGACGAAATTTGATCCTAAACGACAGCCGCTTATAAAGATAGGTAAGCCGGTAAAAGGATGCATCTATTTTAATATTGATTCTTCAGATACGTCATTCCAGGAGGAAAGTTATACATTAAATATTGCCGGTTTCATTTCGGTAAATGCGGCCGATGAACAAGGCGCATTCTGGGCTACGAGAACTATCCTTCAGCTACTGGAGCAAAGTGCTACCGGCCGGGAAATTCCAAGGGGCTTCTCCTATGATTATCCCGAATATCCTGTCCGGGGCTTTGTATTAGATGCCGGCCGGAAGTTCTTTAGTCTTTCCTTTTTAGAAAATTATGTGAAACTTCTGGCTTATTATAAGATGAACGATTTTCATATTCATCTGAATGATAATGGATTTAAGAAGTTTTTTAAGGATAAATGGGAAGATACTTATAGTGCTTTTCGCCTTGAAAACAGCACTTACCCGCAGCTTACGGCTAAAGACGGGAGTTATACCAAGAAAGAATTTGTTGCTTTACAGCAGTTGGCACAATCATACGGCGTACGAATTATTCCTGAAATTGATGTCCCTGCACATTCACTGGCTTTTGTAAAGGCTATCCCTGAAATTGGCAGCAAAAGTTATGGAGATGATCATCTCGATATTCATAATCCACTCACTTATCAGGTTATCGATAATGTTTTTAAAGAATATCTTAACGGTCCTGATCCGGTATTTACAGGTGATGAGATTCATATCGGAACAGACGAATACGCAAAAGCTGATGCCGAAGCATTCAGGGCTTTTACCAATCATTATATCCGGTTGGTGAAGGGATTTGGCAAGAAAGTTCGTCTTTGGGGTGCATTAACCCATGCTGCCGGACAGACGCCGGTTGATGTAGACAGTGTTACCATGAATGTTTGGTATAATGGCTACGCCGACCCAAAAGCGATGATGGCTTTAGGTTATGAAGTGATCAGTACCCCCGACAGCTGGTTATATATTGTTCCGGCAGCGGGATATTACTATGATTATTTAAATGATCAGAAGATTTTTATGGAATGGACACCTCATCGTATAGGAAATCAGGTATTTCCCAAAGATAATAAACAGGTGAAAGGTGGTGCATTTGCCGTCTGGAACGATCATCCGGGTAATGGTATTACGGAAAAAGATGTACACGATCGTGTTTTTAAATCCCTCCAGGTATTGTCACAGAAAATGTGGTCACCGGAACAGGCAAATATGCGTTTTGAAACTTTTTCAAATGATGCAGGAAGGATATCTGAAGGACCTGGCTTAAATATTGCCGGAAAGGTGGCGGGCAAAACAAGTTTGGTTTTAGCGTATGGACTGAAGCGTACGAAAATAAAAGACCATAGCGGGCAGTTGAGGCACGCCCTGCGGCAGAGTCATGTTCACGGGGTGAAGATCATGAATAAGCGGGCCATATTATTTAACGGAAACAGCAGCATCCAAACACCTCTTGAGCATATCGGTTATAACTATACGGTATCTTTTTATGTTTATCCGGATAAAACTAATCCCGATAATGCTATTCTTTTCTCATCAGCTGATGCATGTGTAAAGCTGAAGCAGGGAACAAGCGGCAAACTGGGATTTAGCCGTGAAAATTATGACTACTCATTTGATTTTGAAGTGCCGGAAAATACCTGGACTAAAATTACCATTACCGGTGATCACACCGGAACGACTTTATTTGTGAATGGCGAATTGAAGCAGGAATTAAAAGGCCAGTTTCAATCATTTGGCAATACTAAGGATAAGATTGCTAAGGTACAAACCCTGTTTTTCCCATTAAAAAACATCGGCGACCTGGAAAACGGGTTTAAGGGTTGCCTTTCTGATCTCAAAGTGTTTAACCGGATATTATCTGCCGAAGAAATTAAGACGCTTTAAAGATTATTTAAAGCGCTCATAAAATGCTTTTTCCAGATTTTCCCGGTGTTCAGGATGGGCAATTCCGATCAACGCTTTGGCGCGCTGCTTTAAATTCATTCCAAAGAGATTTACGCGGCCATATTCCGTAATGATCCAATGTACATGTCCCCGTGTTGTAACTACACCGGCTCCTTCTTTGAGAAAAGGTGTAATCCGGCTGATACCTTTATTCGTTACCGAAGGCAGGGCAATAATCGGTTTCCCTCCCTGTGATAAAGAAGCACCACGCATAAAATCCATTTGTCCGCCGATACCCGAATATTGATAGGTACCGATCGAATCGGCACAAACCTGCCCGGTAAGGTCAATTTCGATAGCGCTGTTAATCGCAATCATATCTTTGTTTTTCCGGATAATGCTGGTATCATTAACATAGCTGATATCCAGAACTTCAATTTCCGGATTATCATCCACAAAATCATACAGCAATCTTGTACCCGCCATAAAGCTGGTGACCGTTTTTCCCTTATTGATCTTTTTGCGGCTGTTATTTACGGCGCCGTTTTTGATTAAGGGAATAACCCCGTCTGACATCATTTCGGTATGAATACCCAGATTTTTATGATGGGTCAGATTTTTCATGACCTGGTCGGGTATCGTACCGATTCCTAATTGCAATGTAGCACCATCTTCAATCAGTTCAGCAATATTTTTCCCGATCTGCTGAATGGCTTCTGTAGCTCCTTCGCCGTAATTGATTTCGGGTAAATCGGCTTCATGCCATACTAAGCTGTTAATTTTGCTGACGTGGATGAAACTGTCGCCATGGGTACGTGGCATTTTCGGGTTTACCTGGGCAATAATATAGCCGGCTACTTCAACAGCGGCCCTTGCAATATCAACGGATGTCCCTAATGAACAAAAGCCATGTGCATCAGGTGGCGAAACGTGAATAATCGCCACATCTACCGGAAGAATATTGCTTTTAAATAATTGTGGTATCTGGCTTAAAAATACAGGAATATAATCTCCGAAATGGCTGTTGGCGCTCTTCCGGGTATTTGCCGAAACAAAGAGGGAGTTTATAAAAAAGCTGTCCTGATATTTCTCATCGTTGAAGTCGATATCCCCAAAGCTGGTGATACTCACTAATTCTACATCACGAAGTTCCTGATATCGCTCCTGTAGCGCATGGATAAGATGTACCGGCGTCGCCGCACTGCCATGCAGGAATACACGGTTACCGGATTGAATGTGCTTTACCGCCTCTGCGGCACTGATATAGTTGTTGAAAGGTGTCTTTATCATGGCATTACATATTTCTGCGGTATTGTCCGCCTACCTCGTATAAGGCATGACTGATCTGTCCTAATGAACATACTTTACAAACTTCCATCAATTGTTCAAAGATATTTTTGCCGGCTACCGCGGTGTGCTGCAGATCGCTCAATGCTTTTTCACTATGGGACGCGTTCCTGTCCTGGAAAGCTTTCAATGCATTAATCTGGAATTGCTTTTCCTCCTCCGTGGCACGGATCACTTCGCCGGGAACAATGGTAGGTGAACCGTTTTTATTCAGGAATGTATTCACACCTACGATCGGAAATTCACCGGTATGTTTCAGTGTTTCGTAATAAAGGCTTTCTTCCTGGATCTTACCCCGTTGGTACATGGTTTCCATCGCCCCTAATACGCCTCCACGATCGTTTATGCGTTTAAATTCGGCCAATACTGCTTCCTCAACCAGATCGGTCAGTTCTTCAATAATGAATGCGCCCTGTAAGGGGTTTTCATTTTTTGCCAGGCCTAATTCGCGGTTAATAATAAGCTGGATCGCCATGGCCCGGCGTACGGATTCTTCGGTAGGTGTAGTAATCGCTTCATCATAAGCGTTGGTATGCAGTGAATTACAATTATCATAAATAGCATACAGGGCCTGCAGGGTAGTACGGATATCGTTAAAATCGATTTCCTGCGCATGCAGTGAGCGCCCTGAGGTCTGGATATGATATTTTAACTTTTGTGAGCGATCATTTCCCTTATATTTATTTTTGATTGCCTTTGCCCATATTCTACGGGCTACACGACCGATAACAGAATATTCCGGATCAATACCATTGCTGAAAAAGAATGATAAATTCGGAGCAAAGTCGTCGATATGCATTCCGCGACTTAAATAATATTCGACAAATGTAAAACCATTACTCAGGGTAAATGCCAATTGTGATATGGGATTGGCACCGGCTTCGGCAATATGATAACCGGAAATGGAAACGGAATAGAAGTTCCGGACCCTTTGATCAATAAAGTATTTTTGAATATCACCCATCATCCGTAAAGCAAATTCGGTAGAGAAAATGCAGGTATTCTGAGCCTGGTCTTCTTTCAGAATGTCGGCCTGTACGGTTCCTCTCACCGTGCTGATCGCATAGGCTTTTAATTTCTGGTATACATCAGCTGGAAGTACCTGATCGCCGGTAACCCCTAACAGCATCAGCCCTAAGCCATTGTTGCCTTCGGGCAGGTTGCCCTGGTAATGCGGTCTGGGTAACCCTTTCCGGGCATAGATCTGTTTTATTTTTGCTTCCACTTCTTTTTCCAACCCATTTTCGAGGATATATTTTTCGCATTGCTGATCAATAGCTGCATTCATAAAAAAGCCCAGGAGCATTGGTGCCGGGCCATTTATGGTCATGGATACCGAAGTAGAGGCGGCGCAGAGATCGAATCCTGAATACAGTTTTTTAGCATCATCAAGTGTGGCAATGCTCACACCCGAATTGCCGATCTTTCCGTAAATGTCGGGACGCAGATGCGGATCTTCACCATACAGGGTAACTGAATCGAAAGCGGTAGAAAGCCGGTGTGCCGGTTGGCCTAAAGAAACGTAATGAAAGCGTTTATTGGTTCGTTCGGGGCCTCCCTCGCCGGCAAACATCCGTGTAGGATCCTCGCCTTCCCGTTTCAAAGGGAACACACCTGCCGCATAAGGAAACTCACCTGGTACGTTTTCGGTGAGCAGCCAGCGTAAAATATCACCCCAGTCTTCATAACGGGGCAGGGCTATTTTAGGAATCTGAAGTTTTGACAACGATTCATAATATAGCGGCTGTTTAATCTCTTTATCGCGCACCTGATAGCTGAAAAAATCAGCTTTATATTTTTGTTTTGTCTCCGGCCACTGGCGCAACAGGCGTTTGCATTCACCGTCCAGTTGTTCTTCCAGATAGGTATAGGCATCCTGAAGTCCTTCGCCGAATGTGCCTTTAAAGTCGCCGGCAAAGCTCATTACCCCTTTTAGCTGATAAAGTTTACGGGCCAGCTGACATTGTTTTTCGACCCATTCATGATAGTGTTCGCTGGCTTCGGCAATCTCAGAGAGGTAACGGATCCGGTCTGGCGGAATAATATATATTTTTTCAGACTGGGCATCGGATGAAGCGACATTTAACTTTGCATCAAAGCCGGTTCTTTCTTTTAACTTGTTCATCACGGCAATGAAGAGATTATTCATTCCCGGGTCATTGAACTGTGAAGCCATAGTGCCATATACGGGGATGTCTTCATCTTTGGCATCGAACAGGTTATGATTTCGTTTATACTGTTTTCGCACATCGCGGATCGCATCTAAGGCGCCCCGTTTGTCAAATTTGTTGATGGCCACAAGATCGGCAAAATCGAGCATATCGATCTTTTCCAGCTGGGTAGCGGCGCCAAACTCCGGGGTCATCACGTACAATGACACATCGCAATGTTCCGTAATTTCGGTATCTGACTGGCCAATACCGGATGTCTCCACGATAATCAGGTCATATCCGGCAGCTTTGCAGATATCGATACTTTCCTGCACATTCTTAGAGAGTGCCAGATTAGCCTGTCGGGTAGCCAGCGAACGCATATAGACCCTCGGGTTATTGATAGCATTCATCCGTATCCGGTCGCCTAATAAAGCTCCGCCGGTTTTACGTTTAGAAGGATCGACAGAAATAATGGCCAGCGTTTTATCTTTCACTTCCATCAGGAAGCGGCGCACCAGCTCATCCACTAAAGACGACTTTCCGGCACCACCGGTTCCGGTAATCCCCAATACCGGTGCCTGGCTCTTTGCCGTAAGTTTTTTGAGCTCGTCTACAAAGGCTTGTGTGCCTTCAGGATCATTTTCGGCAACGGTAATGGCCGAAGCAATACGTTTGACGATCCTTTGAGGGATAGCTTCCAGCTCATCAGTAATCTTTTCGGTCGTTACAAAATCTGTTTGCTGCAGCATATCGTTAATCATGCCCTGCAGGCCCATTTTACGCCCATCGTCGGGCGAATAAATGCGGGCTATTCCATATTCATGCAGTTCTGCGATCTCGGAAGGGAGGATCACGCCGCCACCGCCGCCAAATATTTTGATATGTCCGGCACCGCGCTCCTGCAACAGGTCGTACATGTATTTAAAATATTCGATATGCCCGCCCTGATAGGAGGTCATGGCAATACCCTGTACATCTTCCTGTATGGCACAGTTTACGACTTCATCTACGGAACGGTTATGCCCCAAATGAATCACTTCGGCACCTGAGGATTGTAAAATCCGGCGCATGATGTTGATGGTGGCATCATGTCCGTCAAAAAGTGCTGCCGCTGTTACAAAGCGAATTTTATGTTTTGGCTTATAAATTTCAATTTTCTCCACACCCAAAGTTACGGTATAACCGGGGTATTATCAAGGTTTCATCAGCTCGGTAATCACCTGCCCGATGCTTCCGCTGGGCTGTTGAATATGTAATAGGGCTGAAACGGTGGGGGCAATATCCGTCATAGCGTAGGCTTTGTTGGTTTTACCAGGCTTTATGCCCCAGCCCATAAATACAGCCGGGATATGACTGTCGTATGGATTCCATGCGCCATGGCCGGTTCCGGCACTTAATGAGGGGTACCATCCGGCATCCAGAATAATATAGACATCACCACTGCGACGGGCATTATACCCGTTGATCACTTTTGATTTAATTTCCTGCGGTACATTGGTATTGTTCAGATTTTTGATGTCTACAGCATTTAAAACGCCATCCTGCCTGAGCAGATAGTCGATCGTAAACTGTTTGATCTTACTATAATCCGCATTTGCCTCCTGAATGGCATCCATATCAAAGATCACCTGGTTATTCATGATAGTGAAAATGGTCTTTTTCGCCCCAAATTGTTTCAGGATAAGGCTATCCAGGTCGGTCTTAAACTTCCGGGTGGCCAGGCCGTCGCCCGGCATTTTGTTCTCTTTTGAAAATCCGGGAACATGGGTAGCCCCATGATCAGCCGTTAAAAAGAAGAGGTAATTTCCTTTGCCTACGGTTTTATCGAGGTAATTGAAAAAATCTTCCAGGTCTTTATCTAATCGCAGGTAGGTATCTTCCGCTTCAATAGAATTCGGGCCAAACTGATGGCCCACATAATCCGTGGAAGAAAGGCTTACGGCGAGGAAATCAGTATTTCCCTGCTGCCCCATTTTCTCGGCCGTAACGGCACTTTTTGCCAGATCAAGCGTAAAAGTATTCCCATAAGGCATGCTGGCCATCATGGAATAATTTTTACGCACATACTGTTTAAACAGGTGGGGAAACGTAGACGTTTTTTCACCTTTGAACAGCCGTTCATAAATCTTGCTATCCGCTGTGCTCTGTGTATAGGTTTCAATCGGATATAGTGTATTCCAGTCTTTTTCAAAATACCTGTCGGGCCATTTCTGTGCATTAAACTGTTTTACCCATTCCGGAAGTTCGGTCATATAATGCGTGCTGCTGATAAAATTGCCCGAAGCATCATCATACCAATAGGCGGCATTAGCGGTATGGCCGCCGGGCAGGATGGCACCACGGTCTTTTATCGAAATACTGATGACTTTACTTTTAAAATTGGTTGCCATCCGGAGCTCGTCGGTAAGGGTAGTGACTAACAGATTTTTAGGCGACATGAGTCCTTCATTGCTTGTGCTGCCAACAGTTTTTGCAGTCTTATCTTCCACGCAATATACATCACGTCCTAACTGCGGATCGAACCAGTTATTTCCAATGATCCCGTTAATGGCCGGAACCGTACCTGTATAAACGGAGGCATGGCCGCAGGCAGTCAGCGTAGGCACATAGGGGATAAGTGTATTTTCAGCTGAAAAGCCCTCATTAATTAAACGTTTGAAACCTCCTTTTCCATAACGCTCATAATAACGGTATAAATAGTCCCAGCGCATTTGATCAACGACCATGCCCACCACCAGCTTAGGCCGGTTTATGGTAGAGGGGTAGGCGGGTGCGGTGACAGGACGGCTTGCCTTTTGTGCAAAAGCAGGTGTACAGAAGAGGAACAGAACGAGGAGATACAGGCTTCTAAATTTCATTTTTATTTATTTTTTGCAACATTCATATTCACAGGAGACAGGTAAAAGTAATAAAAGCATTATGAACTTATCATGAATTTTCTATATTATTTCTGCTACAACGAATGTGCTTCCACCCACAAAAATAAGATCATGGTCTTGCGCTGCTTTTTTTGCCGCGGCAAGCGCTTCTTCTACATGTGAATAGGCGCTGCCCTTTAATCGGTACATCATGGCTTGTGCCCGGAGCTCAGCAGCAGGAAGTGCTCTTTCGAGTTGTGGTGCACAAAAATAATACAGGGCTTCTTTAGGAAGCAGGGCCAGTACTTTGCCGATGTCTTTATCTTTCACCATCCCGATTACTATATGCAATTGCCTGTGTGGTGTGTTGTCGATATTTTTTAAGACCTCCGTTATACCGGCTTCATTATGGCCGGTGTCGCAGATTACCAGGGGCGACTTGCCCAGTGTTTGCCAGCGTCCTTTCAGTCCGGTCAGTTTTTTGACATGCCGTAACCCGGTATAAAGCGCCTCATCCGGAATCTGGTATCCCTTTTTTCTAAGCTGCAGGACAGCTTCCGTAACGGTTAGCACATTTTTCTGCTGATAACTTCCGGTAAGATCAAGCTTCAATGCTTTATATAGCATTCCGCTGGTATTTTGTATATCAATAAGCAGCATATTGCGGAGGCGTTTTACCCGGCTTAATTTTAACGCTGTATCGGCAAAGGTGATGGGGGCATGTTCGGATGTTGCTTTTGTGATAAAAACCGGTAGTGTTTCGGGCTGTTGTTCACCGATAACGACCGGTATATTCTTTTTAATGATCCCGGCTTTTTCAGCGGCGATCTCTTGGAGAGTATGTCCGAGGATCTGGGTATGATCGAGACTGATGTTGGTAATGACCGACAGTTCAGGCTGAATAATATTCGTTGAATCAAGTCGCCCGCCCAAACCCACTTCAATGATGGCGATATCGACCTTTTCCCGGGCAAAAAAATCGAATGCCATAGCTACGGTGACTTCGAAAAAGGAGGGTTCGATCTCCCGGATGATCTTTTTCTGTGCCTTTACAAAATGTATAACTGATGCTTTAGGGATCATCTTTCCATTAATACGAATGCGTTCCCTGAAGTCTTTTAAATGCGGTGAAGTATATAACCCGGTCTTATAGCCCGCTTTTTGGAGAATAGCGGCCAGCATATGTGAGGTAGAACCTTTTCCATTCGTACCGCCGATATGAACGGATTTAAAGTGGTGTTGCGGATTACCGAGGGCAGCACATAAAGTGAACGTATTATGCAGGTCTTTTTTTAAGGCAACCGGCCCTATGCGGGTAAACATGGGAAGTTTACTATAAAGAAATTCCAGGGTTTGCAGGTAGTTCATTACCGACATTCGGTTTTAGAAAGGGCTTATTTCACTTTAAAGTTAAATATAACGACATAGGTCCGGTTTTCGGCACCGGCCGACATGTTGTCTAAATTAGCGCCCATAATGGCATCCTCGCATATTCTGAACAGCCGTTGATCGGAAAAAGTAGTTCCTTTCGCCCCTGCAACGGCCTCTATGACCTTACCATAACGGTTTACCCGCACTTTTACGGCTATTTTACCAGTCTGTTGTCCATTATCGTCAATGGATTTAACATTGCTGAACTTGCTCAGTGCGATGGGTGTATTTCCAAATCCTGAGCCACCCTCTCCATAACCCGGCTCGAGCGGATCACCATTGATGCTTCCCTGGTTTCCCGGAGTAGAACCGGTACCGTCGCCCTGACCTTTCCCGTTGTTTTTATTGCCTTTGTACAGGGCATTCGGATTAATGGACGGAGTTTCACTTTTATTCTCGGCAGTGCTGGTAGGTGAAGTATTTTTCTTAGTGGATTTGGTATTAATGGCTACGGCATCTTCCATGTCCTGTGTGAGAATATCTTTTGCATCCACCTGAGAAGAAGTATTCGGTGTAACCTGTTGTTCAGGGGTTACCTTATCCGGTAGTTTATTATTGGCATTAGGGTCCATTGAAGGTTCTTCAATGCTGGTATAATCATTTCCTATACCTTCAGCTGCCGTGCCATAGTTAACTACCATGCCACCCATACCCGGCGGTTCTTCAGGCTGAAAGGAATTAATGACCAGGAAAAAGCTAAGTGCAATAAAGGCCCCCATAATGGCTGTTGCCAGCATTACAGCTTTGGGATAATTATTTTCTTCTTGGATTATCATTATTTTTTAGGATCAACCGCCAATACCAGTTTCAGCTTTAACTTATTTGCTACATCATAAGCCTTCATGATATTCTCGGCAGGTACACTTTTGTCAACATTTAAAATAATAGTCAGATCCGGGGCTATTTTCTGATAGGCCTCCACGACGGTTTGCAGCTGCTCAATGTTTGTCGGTTTTTTATCAACGAAATAATTCAGTTTTTCGTCTATACTAATGGTAATAGCTTTTTTTGAAGTACTCTGTTGCCCGCTATCTGATTTTGGTAATAACAATTTAACTACCCGTGGATTTACTACGGCCGAAGCCAATAGGAAAAACAACAACAGGAAGAACATAATATCGTTGAGGGCCGAGGTATGTACCTCAACAGAACCTTTTTTTCTTTTTCGTAAATTCATTATTTGCCTGGTTCTTCTAACAAGTCAATAAATTCAATGGCATCCGTTTCCATTTTAAGGATAATCTTTTCGACCATCATGTTCAAAATATGATACAGCACATAGGCCACAATACCAATGATCAATCCGGCCGCAGAGGTGATCATTTTTGTATAGAGACCACCGGAAATGGTGCCAATCTCAATTTCGCCTTTGATCGATACATCATGAAAAATGGTAATTACCCCGATAATGGTACCTACGAAACCCAGCATCGGTGCAATACCCGCAATAATACCCAGGATACCAATATTTTTTTCGAGCTTGGAAACCTCCAGTTTACCGGTATTTTCAATGGCGCCTTCGATATCTTTAATAGGCCGGCCAATCCGTTTTAATCCTTTTTCAAGCATCCTTGCCAGGGGCGACCGGGTATTTTTGCATAATGCAATAGCGCTTTCCAGGCGGCCTTCGTGGATATTTTGTTTGATCTGAAACATTAAATTAGATTCATCTTTCGACGATTTACGGATGGTAAGATAACGTTCAATGAAAATCACCAGTCCGAGAAAGGCAAGTATGCCCAGAGGGATCATTACCCACCCGCCTTTAAAGAGCAGGTCAATAAAATGGATGTTCTGTGTTTCGGGAGCAGCTGTATTCGTTAATGCGTTTGACGTGCTGTCAAGGGGTTGCTGGAGGGAATCGATGGCTGTTAAAAGCAATGTGATCATCTTAATGCTGAGGTTTTATAGTTTGTATGTATATTTCGGGATTTTTTAATTTCTTCTTTAAGCTATCCAGTTTTTTTTTTGCCAGATCATAATCCGTAAAAGTTCCTAAACTGATCTTAATACGACGACCAGGAAGGTTTTCGGCTTTTTTTGCAGGAATACCTCTTCCTGCAAATTCACGGATGACCTCGTCCGCTTTTTTCCGGGTTTTCATAGCACCACCGATAATTTCATAGATTACCGGTGAAGTTTGAGTGTTTTGGCGGAGTACACTATCGGCAGTGTGGGGAGTCAACGTTACTTTGGCTGTGGAATCGACCATACCTGAGTCAGTCTGGTGCAGGAGCGTATCTGCCATCACTGCCGGACCCGTACCATTATTGATATGTTGCGGAAGATCGGTATCTGATTTAAACCGGTGAATGAGGCCATCAAAGAGAGCCGGAAAGAACAGGTAGAGTATGCCTCCCAGCACTGCAATAATAATAATACTCCATACTATTTTTAAAATTACCCGTTTTACGCGGCCTTTACGGTTATCGTCGTCATCATCATCTTCATCATAACCATATTCATAGCGTTGGTTAACTGTAGGTTTCCAGATCGCTTCTGTTTCCTGTACCGGGTTAGAGTTGTCCGGTAAAGTATTTTCATTTTCCTGTACCGGTATATTTTCTACCATAGGAACATGAACCGGGGCTTCGCTTATTTCTTCCTGTACCGGCTGATCATCCTGTTCAATCTGTTCAACCGGTTCGGGCTCTTCCGCGTGTATTTCCTGCGGGACGGGTACAGGCGCTGCACTTTCTTCGTCAACAGGTTGTACTGCGCTTTCCGCGATACCTGCATCTACTTTCGGCAGGCCATAAAAATCAAAGCCTGCGAACTCTCCGGAAGACGGAAAAAATACGAGCTGATTATTTTCGAGCTTTAATTCACCCAAAGGTGCAATCAGGGCTAACTGATGCTCAGCCAGGTGGCTTTGTATGCTGTCTACAAATTCATTAATATAGAAGTGCGCCGCATCCACAGAAATATTTCGCTTTTCACTGATGAACCGGGCCAGCTCTTCATCGCCCTGCACTTCATTGGTAAAGGCAATTTCGTGTCTCGGAGGAAGGAATGTATGACTCTCACTATCGTATCTACCCGGTATTTTCTTTTTATAGAACGTACCCAGAGCTGTAACTCCCACCGTTTTCCGGCTTTCTATAAGTTCTAAAAGATATGATATGATGTCCATTGTGGTAAAATTAAAATTTTAATTCGGTATGCGCCAACTTAAATTCTAAACGTATTAAAACGAATACGTTACCCCTCCAAAAGCATTTAACCCATTCATCTGATAATACAAATATTTGCTGTATTTTGTGTTAAGCAGGTTATTTATATTTAAAAATGCGGCAAACTTTGAATTTATTTTATAAGACGCCCCTATACCCAGATCTACAAAACCTTTAATATTAATGATGTTTTCGTTTGCAAAATCAGGCAGCGGCGGATAAAGGTTGCTGCCCGCCGGATAAGGTGAAGATAAGAATATTTTTGCTTTACTATCATCCTGAACCAGCATATTTGCATGAAAGGTAAGCTGCTTGTTGATGTTGTAAATAAGGTTCGTACTTACTTTTAGCCCCGGTTTGAAGTAACTTTGTTTTTCCGTGGCCGGCTTATAATCGTCTATATTTAACCGGCCTGTCCATTTCAGGTTATCACTTACCTGAACAGATATCTCGCCTTCCAGACCGGTTAGCTTCATGTTTCCGAAGTCGTAGATAACGTCAAATTTGTTAAAATGGACGTAATTGTTTACAAATAAGGGCATGTCGGTTATTTTTTTGCTGTAAAACCGTGCCTTATATCCAAATCCGGGTCCGCCTGTTCCTTTAACACCGGCGCTGATGCTTAGTTTTTCAACACTGTTTTTCACCAGGATATTGCTGTTTAAAAAGGGGTTCTCATCGGTAAAATTTTTCAGGCTGTTACGCTTCACATCGCCTTTAACTTCAGCAAAGAGCTGTAAGAAGTCGGGAATTAAGGTGAAATCGGCTGTAATTGCCGGGAATATCCTTGTGGTCGAGTAGGTGCCAAATTCCTGTACAAAATTAATACCTGCCGTAATTTTGATCCCGTTAGGTTCCAGTACAAAATAAGGATTTACACGTATGAGGTGATTTGCAATGGATGTTAAGGAGTCTTTGCTGGTGCCAATTTCAGCAGCGGCAGACAGGCCAACATTGAAGTTGTTTATTTTTCTGTTCAGGTAACCTGAAAAGCTCAACAGGTTTTCTTTTGCATGGAATCGATCATTAAAGAGATAGAAATTCGCTTTTGTGGCATAGTTGAAAGCATTGTCGTCTCCCGAAAAACGGTTCATTAATTCGCCTTCCAGTTCTATAAAGTTCAGTGACTGTTTTTCGGGATTTGGGTTTAATAAAGGATTGAGTGCATCAAAACCATAAAAATAAAGTCCGTGCCGTTGCCAGTTTAACCGGCCGTTAAGGGTAGTTGTTTCGCCAATGCTGCGACCAAAGGCACTTAACTGCTGGGTATTTTCATTTTGCTTATAAAGCTTTCCTGTCTGACTGAAATGTTTAAAGAACACACCGGTTTGTAAGGCTTCATCTTTCCCCATCCCGATATATCCTTCAGCAAGCAGGGTGGTCAGGTTACCTATACCCCCTTTTACGTAATTGTTGACTAATGGTGCAGCTTTTTCATCTGCCAGCTTTTGCGCCTGTAATTTCTGGATGTCGGTATTCAGCTCCAGCTTGCGCTCAAGGGGGGTATAATTGAATTTTGCTTTATACGTTTTTAGGTTATCTAAATCCGGACTGCGGCGTAATTTTACGGCTTCAGCCAGGATTGGTTTATAAGGACGGATAACCTCAATTTCTGAGCTCACCGTTTTTTCAGGTGGTTTTACATCCTGTGCCTGCACCGCGGAAAATCCGGCTGATAAAATAAATAAGGCGCTATATATCGTTTTCTGTAGTTTCATGGTGTGCTTAATTTATCCTGGATAGTTTTTCCTTGGCGGTAGGGATAATGTCGTCATTTCCCTCATATCCGTCAATAATACTCAATAACGTGCTTCTTGCCTGTAATTTATCTTTTAGTGCCAGGTAATTATCTGCTAAAAGAATAAATGATCTGGCTACCCAGTAGTCGTACGAAGGCATATTATTGATGAGATCGAAGCAGGTTTTCTGCGAGGTTTTATAATCGCCTTTAGCATATTGAATGGCCGCAAGATTATATTTTGCTTCGGCAGCGGCCACCGTTTTGGTCTTACTGACCACGGCATTAAAAGATTTTATCGCTCTTACCGTATCAGCTTTGATCAGATAACCTTTCCCGGCATACAGGTCTGAACTGTTTTTCTCTTCTTCCGATGATTTATCCGAATTTTGGATCAGATCTGCGTATCTGATCATATCGTCGGCCATACCGAGTGCATTGTATGCTTTAATGAGGTTATTTAAGGCAAAATTGTAATTGGCCTTGTAATCGGCTGTAGTTTCCAACCGTTTAAGATAAACAATGGCTTCATTGTACTTTTTCTCCGCCATCAATGCTTTTGAAATATTGAGCAATGATTTTTCGGTATAATCACTGGTCCAATCGTTCAGGATATAATCGTAGTCGATAATCGCCTCGGCGAGACGGTCTAAGCGTACTAACGATTCGGCCCTGATAAAGCGGGCTTCTTTATCATGAATGGGTTTGGCAAACTTTTCGAGATAAGCATTGATCGCTTCATAAGCAGCTTTGGCATCACCCCTTAAGTAAACATTTTTTGCAGCTTCGAACAGAATGTTATCCTGTTCACTGATCGAGTAATTGCCCAGCGGCGTAGTGGACGCATAGCTGATGAAGCCTGTAGCATCGCCGCGGTCCACATAAATCCGTTTAATAGCTTCGAGCGCTTCTTTGGCTTCCGGTAAGCTCGGATATTCATTAATTACTCTTTTGAAGGATACGAGTGCGGCATCGTCCTGATCCTGATTATAGCGGACCAGGCCAATATTGACTAAGGCACGCGGTACATAACTGCTTCGGGGATACTTTAAGATCAGCGTTTCAAGGTCATTCTTGGAACGTTCAAAATCGCCTTTATTAAAATACGTATTGGCCATTTCAAAGCCGGCATCATCGGCATAATTGGAACGCGGAAATTCGACAAGGAGGTTTTGCATCGTCGCAATTTTTGCATCATCTCTCTTTTCCAGGCCATGGATCATTCCCTTTTGAAAAAGGGCATAATCCTGCCCGGTAAACCTTCCGTTTATAATTTTATTGTAGTTGTTCATGGCCTCAGTATAATTCTTATTCACGAAATACGAGTCGGCCAGGCGAAGAATAGCGTCGTTCACGGTTTTGGAATCCTTATCCGAACCTTTTAAAAACCGTTCAAAATAAGTGGCGGCTTTGGCATATTTTTCATCTTCAAAAGCAGCATAACCCAGTCCGTAATTAGCAAAGTTATATACTTCGGTTTTATCGGCTTCGGGAAGAGTGAGAAATTTTTCAAAAGCTTTGACCGATTCGCCGAATTTGCGTAACTCATACATGGCTTCAGCCATCCAGTATATACTTAGAGCATAAATTTCTTTATCCTCTGCAAAATTTCCTGATCGTAAAAACATGGATAATGCGTTCGGGAAAGCACGTTCATTGTAAAATTGTAGTCCTCTGAAGTAGGTCGCTTTCTGATAGGCTTCGCGGGCCGTAGTGGTTTTATGCTGAAGCGGTTCCAGAATGTCTATGGCAGTCTGATAATTTTTGCTGGTTAGTAAGACTTCGCCTAATAATACTTTTACCTCATTTGTTTTCGGCGAATTAGGGAATTGTTTTAAAAAGTTCTGGGTAGCTTCTAAAGCCTGCTGGTTAAATTCCAGCTCGTAGCTTAGCTTTGCATAATTCAGCCAGGCATCTTCCTGAATGAACTTATCGATGTCGAGGCGGGAGGCTCTGAAGAAGGCACTTCTGGCTTTTGATTTTTCATTCAGTTTGAGATAAGCCTTTCCTAAAGTATACATACCGTTTTGCAGGTATGCATCATCCGTATTCAGTTTTTCTAAATAGGTTGCTGCTTCTTTATATTTCCCGTTCTGAAATAATGCATACCCATATTGATAGAAGAAAAGATTGTTTTTGGTGTTGTTTTTATCTTTTGCGTAAAAATCACTGAAGTATTTTTCGGCATTTTTAAAGTCCGATTTTGCGAAATATGAAGCTGCAATAAGGCTGAGCATTTCAGGTTCGTATTTCTGTTTTGTTTTTTGAATGGCTGCCAGTGCATAATCGATTACATCATCATAGCGTTCATCCAGGTAATACATTGAAGTGATATAATATGGATAGCTGGCTTCGTAGGTAGGGGAACCTTTTAGTTTTTCAAAATTAGCCAGTGCAGTACGGTACTCTTTGTTCAGGTAATTGATGTAGGCAAAATAATAAGTGGCACTTTCCTGAAAAGGAGATTGTTCCTTTTTTACTTTTTCAAAAAGGGGCTCGGCTTTGTCGAAGTTATTCAGTTCAAAATACGAATAACCCTGTTTAAACTGATATTCAAGTCGTTGTTTTTGCGAAAGTAAGCCCGGATCTGTTTTTTCAAACCAGCTGAGTGCCGTGGTATAGTCTTTTTTAGCAAAGTAGGATTTGCCCATATGGAAATAGGCCGGAATGATATTGGAATTCATCGGATAGTGATGAATAAAGGCTTTAAAAAGCGCTTCCGCATCATCGTTTCCCAGTTCCAGTGCACAAACAGCAGCATAGAACTTTGCATTCTCCTTAAGAATGGAAAGTTCGGCACTACTTTCCTGTTGGGTGCTGCTTTTTGATCTTTCCTGTTCTACCAGTTTAAATTGTTGTGCAGCAGCAACATATTTTTCGTTCTGAAATAATTCGAGGCCTGTTCGATAATATTGGTTAAGTTTTATGAGCGGGCTGATTTGTGCAAGTGCTTCTAAGCTGCCTGCTAAAAACAGTGGGATTAAAAGATATTTTTTCTGCATTCGGTTTCAGTTATGGTTGGTACTAAAGTAAGATAAACGGCCGTAGATATCAACATAAGAAATTAACATCTGTTAATAACACTCGTTTAACGAATAGATTTAAAAAATGTTGCTTATTAAAGAGCAGGGATAAGAACTAATCGTTTTGACTGGCCAGAAGGTAGAGTACAGCCATTCGGATGGCTACCCCGTTTTCGACCTGATCGAGAATGATCGATTGCCTGCTGTCGGCTACATCACTGGTGATCTCAACACCCCGGTTAACAGGACCAGGATGCATAACGATGATTTCTTTGTCGAGGCTGTCTAGTAACTCCCGGTTAAGCCCATACATTAAAGCATATTCGCGGAGGGACGGAAAATATTTGATGTCCTGACGTTCAAGCTGTATACGAAGCATGTTAGCTACATCGCACCAGTTCAGGGCTTTTACTAAATTATGTTCTACCTTAACGCCTAAGGATTCGATGTGTTTGGGAATGAGGGTTGTTGGACCGCAAACCATCACTTCGGCGCCTAATTTCTGCAGGCAAAGGATGTTGGAAACGGCCACCCTGGAATGTAGAATATCGCCTACAATAACGATTTTTTTGCCGGCTACCGAACCCAGCTTTTCCCGGATGGAAAAAGCATCCAACAATGCCTGGGTGGGGTGCTCATGCGCACCGTCACCGGCGTTTACAATCTGCGCTTTGACATGTTTACTGAGAAAAACGCCTGCTCCTGCATTCGGATGGCGCATCACGACCATATCTACTTTCATAGCCAGGATATTGTTTACCGTATCAATAAGCGTTTCGCCCTTACTTACCGATGAGGAAGAAGCTGCAAAATTAATGATATCGGCGGATAGCCTTTTTTCGGCAAGTTCGAATGAAAGTTTGGTGCGGGTTGAGTTCTCAAAAAAAATATTAGCAATGGTAATATCTCTTAAGGAAGGCACTTTTTTGATAGGCCTGTTAATGACATTTTTAAAATTAGCGGCGGTTTCGAAAATCAGCTCGATATCATTCAGGTTGAGGTCTTTGATACCTAAGAGATGTCGGGTGGATAGTTTTTCTGCTGCCATTTTATATTTATTTGTCTGATAATAAAATCACCTTGTCTTCTCCTTCGTTTTCTTTCCAGCTTACTTTCACTTTCTGCGAGTCGATCGAGTCGACCTGTTGCCCGATATAGTCTGGTTCGATGGGCAGATGTCTGGAGAACCTGCGGTCGATTAATACCATCAGCTCTACCTTTTCGGGTCTGCCAAAGGCCAGCAGGGCATCCATAGCTGCCCGGATAGTACGACCAGTCCAAAGTACATCGTCGATCAGGATTACTTTTTTTCCTTCAATGATAAAATCAATGCTGTTACTGCTTGCGGTCACCAACCCATCTTTCCGCCTGAAATCATCACGGAAAAAAGTAATATCGAGGTTTCCTTTTTTAAGGTTTGAAGCCGGTAAAATGGAAGAAAGTTCCTGATAAATACGATCGGCGAAATAGGGCCCCCGGGGTTGAATTCCTATTAATACGGTGTTTGAAAAATCGGTATGATTCTCAATTAACTGATGGCAAAGCCGTTTGATGGTGATCTGAAATTTTTTACCGCTTAATAGTGTTCTCTTTTGCATGAAACCAAGAATTGTGCAAACTTAGCTATATTCGTGATGATATGCAATTTTTGCCTATAACAAATATGTTTGCTGTTCGATTAATTGACACAATAATTCATTAATCTGCCGGGTAACAGGCCCGGGCTTTCCATCGCCTGTTTTCCGTCCGTCAATCGCCAGCACCGGCAGTGCATTTTTTGTGGAACTGGAAATGAAAGCCTCGTCGGCATGAGCGATGTCGGAAAGATCAAAATCTTCTGCTGTGAATATATAGCCGGGTAAGCTCAGATTTAGGATCTTAGAGCGTGTGACACCACCCAGCACATGGCTTTTCGGAGTGATGATGCGATTTCCTTTTACGATAAAGAAGTTGGCTCTCGGGCACTCCCGTATCGCTCCCTGGTGATGATATAGCACATCGTCTGCCTGTTTTTCTTTCAGATAAGGCTGCAGCCTTATGGCCTGGAGATAGTCAATGGTTTTAATAGCGGGCAGTTGCCGCTGGTGGGGATAAGTGATCAATGTAGTGCCTTTTTCGAATGCAGCCTTATTGATTTCAAAAGGATTTTGCATCAAAATCAGGTTCGGTTGGGTCATGGTGTAGCCATCAGCCGAAAGACCGCCGGTAAGAATAAATTTTATTCCGGAATTAGCCAGGCTGTTTTTCTCCATGAGCTGTCTGATAGCTGCCTTTAGTGCTTCACGATCCAGACCAACCGGTAAGTTCATTTCTTTTGCCGAACGATAAAACCGGTCAAGATGATCTTCCAGAAAAACAGGTTTATGGTGAACCGTCTTTAAGAAATCGAAAATGCCAAAACCCCGTTGAATGGCCAGATCACTAACCGGGAGTTTAGCCTCTTCTTCAGTATAAAGTGTATTATTAATGGAGATGTATCGTTTATTCATTTGGAATACGGTTATATTTTTTAAGCAGAGGAACGACTTTATCTAATGGAAGCGCGGGAATGCTGTTTCCATTATAACCGGTCATGTCTTTTGCAGCGAAAAGTGAATTTATGACAGCTTCTTCCGTGGCTTCAATAGCAGCCATGAAAAGAGGAGAAACAACCTCGTTATGTAATACTTCCGTTTTCAGGGTTCTGCCTTGTGGTGTGTGCGGAATGCGCAGCTCCGGAGCGGTAGAAAAAGCGATCATATAGTCGCCGCTACCATTGGAAGCAATACCCCCGGTTTTTCCCAGGCCTAAAAAAGCACGTTTTGCCAGGCGTTCCAGGTTACGGCTGTCGAGGGGGGCATCCGTAGCAATGATCACCATACATGAGCCATCCACATTATTTAGCAGCTGATTACTGAAGCTGAACTTTTTCAGTTCTTCGCCCACGGGAACACCGTCGATCTGCAACACGCCGCCAAAATTACTTTGTACTAATACTCCAACCGTGTATCCGCCCAGGTTTGCCGGGAGTTTTCGTGACGAAGTGCCAATACCGCCTTTAAAGCCAAAGCATACTGTACCTGTTCCGGCGCCTGTATTGCCTTCTTCAACGGGTCCGGGTGCGGCGGTGGTTATCGCTTTTAAGACGTCTGATTTGTGTACATGCCGGTTCCGGATGTCATTTAAAAAGCTGTCGTTCGTTTCACCTACCACAGCATTTACGGATCTTACGGTTTCATTTCCGGGATAAGCCAGTGTGTACTCGATCAGGGCATCGACAGCGGTGCTTACACTTAATGTATTGGTCAGAATAATCGGTGTTTCCAGATTCCCTAATTCAGCCACCTGGGTGCTTCCGGTTAACTTTCCAAAACCGTTCCCCGCAAAAATGGCTGCCGGTACCTTTTGCTGGAACAGGTTGCCGTCATGGGGTAAGATAGCGGTTACGCCGGTGCGTATGTTTTGGCCTTTGATCAGGGTAACCTGTCCTACTTTTACACCTTCTACATCGGTGATGCTGTTTAGTTTTCCTGCAGGCAAAACGCCGATTTTGATCCCCAGATCACGAGCCCGCTGCGGTGGCTGGCCTGACACCATCTGAGACAGACAGGATAATAGTATTCCGAGGATGTATTTCATATCTTAAAGGTATCAAGATTATGTTAAAAACGATAACCTTATCAGGAAATATAGCTAAGTTTGAAGCAGATTATCTTATGGATATGGAACACCCTATCGTATTTTTTGACGGAGTATGTAATCTTTGTAATGGTGCAGTGCAGTTCATCATTGCCAGAGATCGTAAAAATGTGTTCTATTTTGCCTCTTTGCAAAGTGATACGGCCAAAGAGAAGTTAAAACCCATTGGGGTGGAACCGGAGCATGTTCTGAGTATTGTGCTGTTATCCGAAGGTAAAGCATATCAGCAATCATCAGCCGTATTACGGATCGCACGAAAATTGAGCTGGCCCTGGCCGGTATTTTATGTGCTTATCCTGATCCCGCCGTTTATCCGGGACTCGATATACCGGTTCATTGCTCATAACCGTTACCGCTGGTTTGGAAAGCGGGAAAGCTGCTGGCTGCCTGATCCACAGCTTAAAAGCCGGTTTTTAGATAATAATTAGTTAAGCTCCAGGTATCGGCGGCTATATGTAATTCCCATTAGGTCATACCGTTTGAATTGTATCTTTAAACGCTTCATAAAGTCCGTATAATCCCGGTTTTGCTTTGGACTCCACAAAATCTCACTTAAGGCAGCTAAGCGGGGAAATAGCATATATTCTGCTTTGACCGGGTTAGTGATGTATTCAGACCATAAATTGCCCTGTCCGCCCCAGATGTATGCACTTTCTGCAGGAGTAAGCTCCTGTGGAACGGGATCATAATTGTACACATGCGTTAAAGGAAGGAATTTTTGTGCAGCAAGACTATCCTCGTTCATGAATTGTTTATGATTAAAGTACATCCTGTCTTCAGGTGTCATGATCACTTTATGTTTTTCCCTGGCCGCTGCAATACCGCCCTGTTCACCACGCCAGCTCATGACAACAGCGTTCGGGGCAAGGCCACCATCTAAAATTTCATCCCAGCCGATAATCGTCTTTCCCTTGCTGTTTACGAATTTTTCTATGCGGTGAATGAAGTAGCTCTGCAACGCATTTTCATCTTTTAGATTCTGTTCTTTCATGATCTGTTGTGCCACCGGTGAACTTCTCCACCAGATCTTTGAAGCCTCATCGCCGCCAATATGGATATAGGGCGATGGAAATAGGTTCATCACTTCAGCTAACACATTTTCCAGGAATTTGAATGTTTTTTCGGTTGGCTGTAAGACATTGTTATATTTATTCATCATCCCCCAGGTTGTGGCCACTTCATATTTTTTCTGCGGTTCGGTGCCCAGCTCGGGATAAGCGGCCAGCGCAGCCATACTATGTGCCGGCATTTCAATCTCGGGAATAATCGTGATGTAACGCTTTGATGCATAATCTACAACTTCTTTAATCTGTTCCTGCGTATAAAATCCGCCATGTGGGATATTGTCGGTTTTAATGACTGCATTTTTGGGTGTAATATGTACAGTTGTCGGACGGGTTTTATCCGGCCATAATTCATAGCGTATATGTTCATTTCCTTTTCCGGGCCACAGTCCGACAATGCTGCCGGTTCGCCGGGCACCAATCTCAGTGAGTTTGGGATATTGTTTTATTTCGATGCGCCAGCCATGATCATCCGTTAAATGCCAGTGAAAATAATTCATTTTATGAAGCGCCAGATAATCAATATACTTTTTAATAAAATCCACATCAAAAAAATGGCGGCTCACATCTAAGTGCATCCCGCGATATTCGAAGCGCGGAAAATCGATGATCATCACATAGGGGATAGAAATGTTCGTTTTCTCTACCGGAAGCAGCTGAATAAGCGTTTGTATACCATAAAAAACAGCCTGGGGAGAATTTCCCGTAATAGATATCCGTTTATCGTCTACCTTAAAATAATAGGCATTTTTCTTTTCGCCCAGCCTGGGGTCTAAAATAAGATGGATGCTATTATCTTCCGGCAGGTAGGAGCTGGCTAAGCTCAATTGAAAATATTGCTGCAAATAGGCGTTCAGAAAATCAACCGAGGATTGTAATGCCTTATCATTCATGATGATCTTGGTTTGGGCGTTCATTGAAAAAGAACCGGGACCCACAGATGCCAATGATACCGGCTTGGGGATAATGCTGATCTCGCGGACAGACTGGGCATGTACACCAGCCAGGAACAGGACAAAAATTAGGGTAAATATTGATTTCATATGCAGCGCTTAAAAATCAAAAATATATAAAAAAAGGCCGGCCCAAAACAATGGGCATAAAAAAGCCCCTGAATATCTCAGGGGCTTTATCGATCTATCAGGGATATACCCTAAGAAGCTGTAAATTATTTTCCTTTTTTCTTGCTTTCTTCGCCTTCCATTTGCTCCTTTAACTGAGCTAATACGCTAAGATCGCCTAAGGTAGATTTCTCTACAGAATCTTTTACTTTTTTAACGGCTGAACTGGCAGCTTTTGCTTCTTTTTTCTTGCTTGCTCTTTCTTCCTGTAAAGCTTCAGCTTTTGCTTCTTCCCAGATGCGGGCATGTGAAACCACGATACGTTTAGCATCTTTGTTAAACTCGATGATCTGGAAATCGTTTGTTTCTTCCGCTTTAATCACTGAACCGTCTTCTTTAGCCATGTGTTTAGTCGGTACGAAGCCTTCCACACCATAAGGTAAAGCAATAACAGCACCTTTATCGGTCACTTTAACAACGGTACCCTGATGTATTGAACCCAGTGTGAAAATGGTTTCGAATGTATCCCATGGATTTTCTTCCAGCTGTTTGTGGCCTAAGCTTAACTTGCGGTTTTCAACATCAAGTTCTAAAACCACTACGTCTAAAGTATCGCCCACTTTCGTGAACTCATTCGGATGGTTTACTTTTTTGCTCCATGAAAGATCAGAGATGTGGATTAATCCATCAATTCCCTCTTCAATTTCCACAAATACGCCGAAGTTAGTCATGTTTTTCACGACAGCTTTGTGTTTGCTTCCGATCGGATATCTTTCAGCCACATTTTGCCAAGGATCCTGTGTTAATTGTTTGATACCTAAGCTCATTTTGCGCTCATCTCTATCTAAAGTCAATACTTCAGCTTCGATTTCGTCACCTACTTTTAAGAATTCCTGCGGAGAACGTAAGTTTTGTGACCAGCTCATTTCTGAAACGTGGATCAGACCTTCAACACCAGGGATAATTTCAAGGAATGCACCGTAATCAGCTACGGTAACGATCTTTCCTTTTACTTTAGAACCTACGGTAATGTTGGTGTCTAAATTTTCCCATGGATGTGGAGTTAATTGTTTTAAGCCTAAGGCAATACGTTTTTTCTCATCATCAAAGTCAAGTACAACCACATTGATTTTCTGGTCTAATGCCAATACTTCCTTCGGATGCTCGATACGGCCCCATGAAATATCGGTAATGTGCAGTAAGCCGTCAACACCACCTAAGTCGATGAACACACCGAAGTCAGTAATGTTTTTAACGGTACCTTCCAGTACCTGTCCTTTTTCTAATTTAGAAACGATTTCTACTTTTTGGCTTTCTAAATCATCTTCAATTAATACTTTGTGAGATACGACCACGTTTTTGAACTCATGGTTAATTTTAACCACTTTGAATTCCATGGTTTTGCCTACGTATATATCGTAGTCGCGGATCGGCTTAATGTCGATCTGAGAACCAGGTAAGAAGGCTTCAACACCCATAATATCAACGATAAGACCACCTTTGGTACGGCTTTTAACATAACCGTTAATGATCGTGTCATTGTCAAGGGCTTCGTTGATGGTTTCCCATGAACGTTGGGTTTTTGCTCTCTTACGAGATAAAATTAACTGACCATTCGCATCTTCCGGAGCCTCAACGAAAACATCCACTGAATCGCCAATTTTCAAATCAGGCATATCACGGAACTCAGATGCTGATACTAAACCGTCTGATTTAAAACCTACGTTTAAGACCACATCTTTGTTGTTGATCGATACTACCGTTCCGGTAATGATCTCGCCTTGAGTGATTTGATTGAATGTACCGGTATACATGTCTTCAAACTTTTTACGGTCTGCATCACTGTAGTTTCCGAATACTTTATCATCAGCATCCCAGTCAAAATCCTGATCAGGTGTTGCTAATGATGATTTGATTTGTTCGATCGATACTGAATCAGCTTCTGATTCTATCGTTTCTTTCTCGGTTAGACGGGCGTCTGCACCTTGTAGTTCGGCTTTTTTAGCCTCCAGTTCTTTTTCTGCTACTTGTTTTTTAGCCATTAATTAATTATCTCCTTTGTTCCCTATTTAGGGACTGCAAAGGTAGGAAAATCTTTTTTAAAAGAAAAGAAATATTTCAGAAACAGGACTGATATTTAACGGATTAAATACGATGCAGGCTTTGCAAAGTTATTGCTTTGTAAACTGCCCGATTATCGTATGCAGCTTTTTTTCGTTTTTAAGATAAGGTACTAAGTTAAGCAGTTTAACCGTCTTAAATTCAATAGGATGACTTTCGCTTTGCAACGCGATATAACCCTGGGTTAATGCTTTGCCATCCTGTTTAACTTTAGGATCAAAATTATTTATATTACCGCCTCCGATCTTAGGTTTGCTGTATTCAAGTACTACTTCATTTTCAAGAATATGCTGAATAAGCGAATCGCCTAATACTACGAAGGTAGCTTCTACCCACTGATCGCCGGCATAAGTTTTTGATTTCGAATCCAGACAGTGCGGCGTAAAAAGCTTGTTGTTGATTTCGATTGTGGTTCCGGGTGTACAGACATTGCTGGTATGGCGTTCATTCCTGCCGTTTCCACCCAGCATCTGCGCTTCTACAGAGATCGGGAAGTCCTGATCTTTGAGCATGGTTTCAGGTGCCTGGCTGTGCAGCATGGCGCCGCTGTTGCGGAAGGCCCACCCCTCGCCACCTTTAACCTGTTCGCCCGTAAACCGGTATTGCACTTTTAAAATATAATGGGAAAATGGCTTCTTATAAAAAATATGGCCATATTGCTGGTCAAATTCAGCATATCCGTCATAACTTACTTTCATCACACCGTTTTCTACCCGGAACGTACGGGCATAATTATCTCCGGGCTCATGCTTGGCAATTTTTACCGTCCAGTCATTCAGATCTTTTCCGTTAAACAGATTGATCCATTTTTGTGCCCTGACGGGGGTGGTTAAGCCCAGAAAAAATACCATGACCAAGAGAAATGTATAGTGTGCTTTCATTGTATAGTTAATGTAGAAAAGGTTCAATTTTATGGTAGGCAAAGTCTAATTGTGCTTCCGGACTGAGATTGGTATTGTCTAAAATAATGGCATCATCGGCACGTGTTAAAGGGCTTTCAGTACGTGTAGTGTCCGCATAATCCCGATGTGCCAGGTTTTCAAATACTTCTTCCAGTGTAATAGCTGTGCTGCCTTTGGACAACAATTCTTTATACCGTCGTTCAGCGCGGACCTTAGGGTCGGCAGTCATGAAGAACTTTATCTGAGCATCCTGAAAAACAGCAGTCCCGATATCGCGTCCGTCCATCACGATGTTTTTAGATTTTCCCATTCGTTGCTGTTGTTTCACCATATCGCGGCGGACTAATTTGTGGGCTGAGACCTCGCTTACCTTTTCCGAAACGGGCATTTGCCTGATCTCTTCCGATACTTCCTCCCCGTTAAGCAAAATATGTGATTCGTAATCTCTTGAATGAAAGTTTAATTCAATATGCTGTAGGGCATCTTCAATGGCTTTTTCATTAGTCATGTCAACCTGATGACGAATGAAGTAAAGTGTAACGGCACGATACATGGCCCCACTGTCAATGTAAATAAAGCCTAATTTCCTGGCCAAAGCTTTTGCAAGTGTGCTTTTGCCACAAGAGGAATAGCCGTCAATGGCAATGACAATATTTTTTCTCATCAACGGACAAACTTAGATAAATTCGCTTTTATATGCAATATAACTATCTTTGAAGATGCTGCCTTCAAAAGAAGAATTTATCAGGGAAATCATATTTAGAACCTCGAGAAGCGGAGGTAAGGGTGGGCAGCATGTAAATAAAGTGTCTACCCGTGTAGAACTTATTTTTAATCCCGGTCAATCTGCTTTATTTTCAGAAGGGGAAAGGGCACGGCTTCTGGATAAGTTAGCCGGAAAATTAGATTCAGAAGGTCATCTGCACGTTGTCAGCCAGGAAAGCCGAAGCCAGGCCGTCAATAAAGAAAGGGCTATTGAAAAAACACTGGAACTTTTAGAAAAGGCGTTACACGTTAAAAAACAACGAAAAGCCACTAAAGTGCCGAAAGCTGTTATCGAAAAGCGCCTGATGAATAAACAGGTCAATGCAGAAAAAAAAGAAAACCGGAAAAGGCTACGTCCTGCTGATGATTAATTGAACCGGTAATATAGAGCAATGCTGCCATACTGATGCGGCCTAGCCTTACTTTTGAGCTCTTTTGATTTGAACAGAAGACTGAAATCGAAGGTAAACCGTGGTGTACTATAATTATAACCTATCTGCTGGGCAAATACAAAGGGTTTGGTTTTGAAGGTTACCGGACTGTTGTCTTTAAACAGGCTACCCTGTATGGTGATATCGTAGGCGACATAATTTAGCTGCGGTTTAATATAAAAATAAGATTCGTTTTCTGCAGGTGCAGCAGTATTATTCTGTATCGATGCGTGCGTATAGGCACTTTGAAAATAGGGGTTAATACGCCCGGTACGAAGGACCAGGCCTGCACCTGCACTGTTCCAGGCTGTCCCGGCATTTAAATAACTTTCAAAAGCCATATCGGTACGGTTGTTTTCTGCGCGGAAAAGGCGGTGAGTAAACTCCAGCCGGAGGTTTGCGGTAAGTTCATTCCTGATCTGGTATTGCCAGCCGCTGATCTCATAAAAGCCTACGATTTTATGAAGTAGTTCCTGTGAGTCTTCGCCTAAGGCATTTGGACCTACTGTACCCAGTTCAATTCCTGTTTTGAGCACGCTCTCGTTCTTATAGAAAAAGCCGGCCTTAAAGCCTGCATATAAATAACCTGCAAATGGCCGGTCCTGAAATTCCTTTTTTGGCGCATACCCGCTATAGGCATTATACATTTTCTGTCCGGCCGAAATTTCATAGATGAATTTTTCCAGCGCTTTCTTTTCACTGTTCTGGCGGGTGGCCCGTCTGAAATAAAGCATCAACCCGTTGGTATAATAGCGATCCTGTCCATAGAACAGGTAAGCATCGTTATCACTCTGAAAACCAAACTCATTTTTATAGTTCTTTTGCGCATATCCTGTAAAATGGAATGTGCACAGAATTAGTCCTAAAAAGAAAGAGGCTTTACTGAACATCAGGCTTCTTCTCGCTTAAAGCTAAGGTTCTGTGCATTTTTCACCTTATCTTTTGTTAATGCCAATTCAATTATTTCTTTCATTTCATTCACATAGTGAAATTTCAGATCTTTTATATAATCTTCCTTAATTTCAAGGATATCTTTTTTATTAGATACGCATAAAATGACCTCTTTAATATTTGCTCGTTTAGCTGCAAGGATTTTTTCTTTAATCCCGCCAACCGGCAATACTTTGCCGCGAAGGGTAATTTCGCCGGTCATGGCTAAATTCGATTTTACCTTGCGTTGTGTAAACGCAGAAGCCAGCGCTGTAAGCATCGTAATTCCTGCCGATGGGCCGTCTTTTGGCGTAGCTCCGGCCGGGACGTGGATGTGTACATCCCAGTTGTCGAATAAGGCATAGTCGATATGGAACAGGTCCGCATGGGCGCGAAGATAAGCCAGGGCGATCACGGCCGATTCTTTCATCACCTCACCGAGATTTCCCGTAAGGGTTAATTTCCCTTTCCCGGGACTAAGGCTGGCTTCAATAAACAGAATGTCGCCGCCTACCTGGGTCCATGCCAGGCCGGTCACGACGCCGGCAACTTCATTACCTTCATACTGATCCTTATCGAAAATAGGAGCGCCGAGAATATCCTCCACATCCTGCTGACGGAGATGAGGATCGTAAGTTTCTTCCATAGCTACTTTTGTGGCAATACCACGCACTAAAGAACCTATTTTTTTCTCTAAGCCCCTTACACCTGATTCACGCGTATAATCCTCGATCACTTTTTCAATGAGCTGATTTTTAAGGGAGATGTCTTTTGGTTTTAATCCGTGAATTTCTTTCTGTTTTGGCAACAGGTATTTTTTGGCAATTTCAATTTTTTCTTCAATGGTATAGCCGTTTACTTCAATCACTTCCATGCGGTCTAAAAGTGCCGGCTGGATACTGCTTAAAGAATTAGCCGTGGCGATGAATAATACATTAGAAAGGTCGTAATCGATTTCTACGTAATGATCATTAAAGGCATTATTTTGTTCAGGGTCGAGTACTTCGAGGAGGGCAGACGAAGGATCACCCCTGAAATCAGAACCTACTTTGTCAATTTCGTCGAGTACGAACACCGGATTAGCCGTACCTGCTTTTTTTAATGATTGAATAATGCGTCCGGGCATGGCGCCGATATACGTTTTACGATGTCCGCGTATCTCAGCCTCGTCACGGATACCACCTAATGCCATTCGTACGTATTTCCGGTTCAGGGCTTTGGCAATAGACTTTCCAAGTGAGGTTTTTCCCACCCCCGGAGGGCCTACCAGACACAGGATCGGTGCTTTCATGTCACGTTTCAGCTTTAGTACTGCCAGGTATTCGATAATACGCTGTTTTACCTTTTCAAGCCCGTAATGATCTTTGTCTAAAATTTTCTTTGCCCGTTTAAGGTCGAAATTATCTTTTGAAAAGTCGTTCCAGGGCAGGTCAAGCAAAAGTTCCAGGTAGTTGAGCTGGATGGAATAATCAGGTGCTGCGGGGTTCATCCGTCCCAGTTTTTCGAGTTCCTTCTGGAAATGCTCAGTGGTAAATACCGGCCATTTTTTGTTTTTTGCACGTGTTTGCAGTGCTTCCAGTTCCAGATCACCCGCATTTCCTCCTAATTCTTCCTGTATGGTTTTCAGTTGCTGGTTTAGAAAATAATCCCGCTGCTGTTTATCTAAGTCCGTACGCACTTTTGACTGTATCTGGTTTTTTAATTCCAGCATTTGGAGCTCAAGGGTCAGCAATTCCATAACCCGTTCTGCTCGTTTTCGCAGATTTGTCATTTCCAGCATCTTTTGCTTTTCAGCGACATCGGCATTCATGTTAGACGAGATGAAATTGATCAGAAAGGATTTGCTTTCTATATTCTTTAAAGCGATACCGGCTTCACTCGGAATATTCGGAGATAACTGAATGATTTGTGACGACATTTCACGAATGGCTGCCACGAGATTTTTAAATTCCTTATCTTCTTTATGCTTTGTCTCGGCGAATTTAGCGACGATAACTTTAAAATAGGGTTCAGCCTGTACTTCCTGAACTAACTGGAAACGCTGTTTACCCTGAATAATCACAGTGGTATTACCATCCGGCATCTGCAGCATTTTAATAATATGAGCCACCGTACCTACACTGTTCAGCTGCTCAAATGTAGGATCTTCAATGGCTACATCGCGTTGCGAAACGACACCGATGATGCGGTCGCCTTTATAAGCCTCCTTTATTAATTTAATAGACTTATCACGGCCAACCGTAATAGGGATCACGACGCCGGGAAAAAGAACGGTATTTCGCAGAGGTAAGATGGATAAAATCTCCGGTGTTTCTTCACTATTCATGTCATCTTCATCCTGTTGTGACATTAACGGAAAAAACTCAGTATCTTCATTTATGATAGGTAAGGCACTATTAAAATCAAAGTAATCTTCTTTACTCATTAATTGATATTTTTAAATATTGGTTAACGACAAACTGACAACCTGACGTACAGGCCGCGTTGTTTTATGCAAGTGAAAAACATTTCAACTCCTATGCCAAAAACGAATTCCGCCATCAATATGTTAAAAAGTCAGCCTTTTAAGAAATTATCATTCATTTTATCATAATTCACATTCTTTTGCGTTAAAGCATTGATTACTTATGACCGATAATTGTATATTAGCATTCGTAAACCTTCGGGTTGACCGGGGTTATCAGATTTAACTTTAGAAAACACTTAATGATAAATTCAGGAAAATTCTTTTTATTGTTTATTTCATTCCTCAGCAGCATACAGGCGTATGCACAAAGTAACTTTGAGAAAATGGGGATGCAGGCATGGATGAAAGGTGATTTTAAGGCTGCGGTTGCTCAGCTGGAGAAAGCCGAATCAATCGAGCCGAATAATACCAATGTGCTGAGGGCTTTGGGGTATTCGTATTTTCAATGTAACGATTATGAAAATGCGATCGGTGCTTACAGTAAACTGATTACCTTAAAACCCACTGATTATTCAGCTTATTATTATCGCGGTAAGGCCCGGTTAAATATTGCCAACGCCCCTAAGCAGGCTTTAAATCAACTCCGGGAAAATTTTTATACATCTGCCATTAAAGATTTCTCAAAGGCCATTGAAATAAATGGTGAGGAAGATACACAGATACTGCAGAACAGGGCTATTGCGTATAAAGATTATGCGATTTTCAAATCGTATAAAGTAAAAAAGGCAACTGAAAAGAATAGTTGTATCAGCCTGTTTAACAGTTCGATCGCTGATTTTCAAAAAGTACTTACCGTACAGCCTATGCGCCGGGATATTGTCGACCTGATCGATTATGTAAAAGCGCAGATCGCCAGTTTGAAATAGAAAAGCGGCAGGACTAAGCGAACAGCGGGTAGCATTGAGGGGTTAAGCGGCCAACGTTAAGGATGCAGGAATTCGCCTTTAATCCCGTAGGTGGCGGGCGATAGCAGTTTTACTTTCTCCACTTTTCGGATCTCGTACAGGCTGTCTGCTTTGTACACCAGGGTATCAGCGGAGCGGTATAAGATATTCGTATCTGAACGGATGATCCGGATGCCTTTCACACGCTTACCCGAACTATAAATTTCAAGCCTTTTTACCGGTATCTTTGTATTGTTGGTATAATAAAGCGTAAGGTTGTCTTTTTTTTCGACCCTGAAGGCACCTTTCCAGGATGACTTATTGATGTCGGCATCAGCAAAGCTGGCCAGTTCTTTTTTAAAGTCAATGTCATTTATCTTTTTTGTTTCCATAATCCCATTAATGGAAACGGTTTTCAGCACCGGCAAATGTTGCTGGTTTAACCGTATGGCTTCCTGCTCAAAATACGTTTTTAGACTGAAATAGGCGGGTGACATTGTCTTTTCTGTCGTATTTGACGTACACGCAGCAAGCAGGATTATTCCGGCCAGCCCCGGAAAATATTTCAGGGGTATTATATAGTTCATGGATTTTTACTTACCAAACAGTTTCCGGTCATGATGGCGGGTACAGGTATACCCATTAATGTTAAGATTGTGGGTGCAATATCGCCTAATTTACCATCGGCAATCCTATGATATTCCCTGTCGATTAGGATACAGGGTACGAGATTGGTGGTGTGTGCTGTATTGACACTGCCGTCAGCATTCATCATAAACTCGGCATTTCCATGGTCGGCGAGAATGATAAAAGAATATCCGTTTTCAATCCCGGCTTTCACAACCTGCTCTGCACAATGATCGGTGGTCTCCACGGCTTTTACAACCGCTTCGAATACACCCGTATGGCCTACCATATCAGGATTGGCGAAGTTCAGACATACAAAATCCGGCCAGCCATTCTGTAATTCCTTCACAATAGCTTCCGTAATAGCCTCAGCACTCATTTCCGGCTTCAGATCGTAAGTAGCTACTTTTGGGGAGGGGATCAATATTCTTTTTTCCAGGTTGAATTCTTTTTCTCTTCCCCCCGAAAAAAAGAACGTAACATGCGGATATTTCTCTGTCTCTGCGATCCGGATTTGTTTTTTGTGGTGTAATTCCAGTACTTCACCCAGTGTTTGAGAAAGATCATCTTTGTAAAAAACAATACGGACATTCTCAAAATGCTCGTCATATACCGTCATGGTTACATAATAAAGCGGGAGTTTATGCATGCCAAACTCAGGATAATCTTTCTGACTTAGTGCCGAAGTAATTTCCCGGCCGCGATCGGTTCTGTAATTAAAGCAGATCACTACATCACCGGCTTGTATTCTTGTCAACGGGGTACCCAGTGTATCAGTCATGACAACAGGCTTTATAAATTCGTCGGTGATGCCGCTTTCATATGATTTCCGGATCTCCTCTTCGGCGTTCGTTCCCGGTATTCCTATACCGTTCACCATGGCATCATAGGCCAGTTTTACACGTTCCCAGCGGTTATCCCTGTCCATCGCATAATAACGGCCGCAAAGTGTAGCTATTTTACCGGTTGAGGTTTCCAGGTGTTGCGACAGCTCTTTAATGAAGCCTGCTCCCGAATAGGGATCGGTATCTCTTCCATCCATAAAGGCATGAATAAATACATTTGTCAGATTACTGGCTTTGGCTGCGTCTGTAAGTGCTTTCAGGTGGTGAATATGGGCGTGTACACCTCCGTCAGAAACGAGGCCGATGAAATGAACTGGTTTCTGGTTTTCTCTGGCATAGTCAAAAGCATTTATCAGGGTTTCATTCTGATAAAAGCTTCCGTTTTTTATGGCGTTATTGATACGGCCCAGCTCCTGATAAACAACTCTTCCGGCACCAAGGTTCATATGGCCCACTTCCGAATTTCCCATTTGCCCTTCCGGCAGCCCTACGGCTTCACCTGAAGCTTCCAGGCGACTGTTCGGGTATTGTGCCAGCAGCGAGTCGAAAAAAGGAGTATAAGCTGTACTGGTGGCATCAGAACTATCTTTTTTACCATAGCCCCAGCCATCAAGAATTAAAAGGACAAGCTTTTTAGTATTCATATCTGTCATATCAGTAAGGGAAGGAGAGCCATATGTACCGTGTCATTTTCCGGTTTTCTCCTTGCGTCAACAAATATAAATCTATTAATTGTTGCGAAAAAAGAAAAATTATTGAATATGATAAGGTAATGGCACAATTTTGGATGTAATATTCCGTCATTAATGCGCAAATATGAAACCGTTTTTAGCCTCAGTGTTTCTTTTTCTTCAATTTCTTTCAAATAGCAACGTTCAGGCTGATATTGTAGATGATCTGATTGTTCATTTTAAGAACGGTAACAGTAAAGAAATCGCTAAAAGTTTTGCATCATCAGTAGAACTGCTCATCCTGGATCAGGAAGATGTATACAGTAAAGTACAATCAGAACAAATTCTAAAAGATTTTTTTGCAAAAAACCCACCGGTTAAAACGACAGTTATTCACCGGTTGAACAGTAATCCTGCCTTTAAGTTCGGCGTATTTTCGCTGCATTCCAAAAATGCCCGGTTCCGGGTAACGCTTACCCTTCGCTGGCAAAAATCAATTAATGCTTTCTTAATCACTGAGTTGAGAATTGAAAAAGACTGATCTTGGCTTTTTATCTGACAAATTGCTAATTTTGGATTTTAAATACATTGATTTTGGATAAAAAAATAATTGATCTTTTTATCAGAAATGCTGTAGCCGAAGATGTAGGTGATGGCGATCATACTTCCCTGTCAACCATTCCCCGGGATGCGCAGGGAAAAGCCCGGTTAATCGTAAAAGAATCCGGAATTTTAGCCGGTGTGGAACTGGCTCTGGTTATTTTTAATCATATCGATCCGCAGTTAAAAGTGGATGTCTTTCTGGCTGATGGCACTGCCGTCAAATCCGGAGATATTGCTTTTACCGTTGAAGGGAATACACATGCTATTTTACTTGCTGAACGCCTGGTGCTCAATTGTATGCAGCGTATGAGCGGTATTGCCACTAAAACACATCACATTGTGCAGTTGCTGAAGCCTTATCATACAAAAATTCTGGACACCCGTAAAACCACACCGGGTTTGCGTTATCTTGAAAAGTGGGCGGTCAGGATCGGAGGGGGCACTAATCACCGAATCGGTTTATATGATATGATCTTAATTAAAGACAATCATGTCGATTATGCCGGTGGCATTGAAAAAGCTATTGAATCGGCCAATACATACCTGGCTACTACCGGAAAAGATCTGCCCATCGAGATCGAAGTGCGAAATCTGGAAGAACTGAAACAGGTATTGGCTACCGGAAAAGTACAACGCATTATGCTCGATAATTTTGAGCCTTCCCTTCTAAAAGAGGCTGTTCACCTGATCAATGGAAGGTTTATTAGCGAAGCATCAGGAGGCATTACCGAAGAAAGTTTAACAGCATATGCTGCCTGTGGTGTCGATTATATTTCGATGGGTGCCTTAACCCATTCGGTTAAAAGCTTGGACCTGAGTTTAAAAGCATATTAATCCCAAAATCGCGGATGTTTGAATCTATTTTTAGTATAATTGCAGGTCAATGATATCAGTCTATTCTATTTCGGCATTGATTATGGCTTATCTGCTGGGTTCTATCCCTACAGCAGTTTGGCTGGGACAGGCATTTTATGGGGTGGATGTACGGGAATACGGAAGCGGGAATGCCGGAGCTACAAATACTTTTCGTGTATTGGGTAAAAAGGCAGGTATTGCGGTTATGCTGATTGATATTTTTAAAGGATATACTGCCACAAAATTAGCGTACCTGATCGGACTGTCTGTTACAGGACCCCAAAATTCTATTCAATTTGTAAATTATGAACTTGCTCTTGGTGTTATTGCGGTGATGGGACACTTGTTTCCGGTGTTTGCCGGTTTCAGAGGCGGCAAGGGAGTAGCCACTTTGTTCGGGATGGTACTTGCTGTTAATCCTATGGCCGCTTTATTATGTGTGGCTGTCTTTATTACGGTCTTATTGAGTACAAAATATGTTTCGTTAAGCTCTATAAGTGCGGGTTTTACCTTCCCGATTGTTACGGTATTTATATTGCAGTCTTCTATTAAATCGGAAGTGCTGTATGGAATTGCAGTATGTCTGCTGATCCTGGTTACTCACCAAAAAAACCTGGAACGACTGTTAAAAGGTAAAGAATCAAAGGTTTATCTTTTTAAGAAAAAATCCTGATGATAAAATCAAACATATTTATATTTAGGTTGTTAAAGACTTGAATGGATATAAACGTATAATGCTCGAAAAAATGAAAAGAATAATGACTATCGGTATAGCGGGTTTGCTGGCTATATCATCTTGTACGACATCGGTTGTGCCTTTAACAGGCCGGAAAGTGAAAACATTTGGGGTGAGTGCTGCTGATCTTGAACAGCAGGCAGCTGCCGGCTATGCAGAATTTTTAAGTGATCCGAAAACGAAAGTGATTAGCAGTACTACAGATGCGCAACGGGTTAAACGTATCGGAGCCAATATTCAGAATGCCGTAAGCCAGTACATGAATGCAAATGGTTACGGTGAGCAGATCAAAGGATATAAATGGGAGTTTAATTTGGTGGAAAGCCCTGAAATTAATGCCTGGTGTATGCCTGGGGGGAAAGTAGCGGTATATACCGGTATTTTAAAAATAACAAAGGATGATGCCGGGCTGGCTACAGTGATGGGACATGAGATTGCACATGCCATTGCGCAGCATTCTCTGGAAAGAGCTTCAGATATGCTGAAAGCGCAGATTGGAGGGGCAGTGGTTGGTATTGCCACCAGCGGGCAATCGGAAGCTGCGCAGAATGTCATCGGCCAGTTGTACGGACTTGGCGCTCAGGGTGGCTATATTTTGCCTAACTCACGAAAACAGGAGTTGGAGGCCGATAAAATGGGTTTATCCTTCATGGCTATGGCAGGATATAATCCCCAAAATGCTGTTGCCTTCTGGCAGCGGATGGCTGAAGCCAGTGCCGGGTCACAAAAACCTCCGGTATTTTTAAGTACGCACCCGACAGATGAATCAAGAATCGCCCAGATACAAAAAGATCTCCCCGAAGCTATGAAATATTATAAGGGAAAATAAGTGTGTCGGATTTATCTTAATCAAGCCCCAGTACCGTTTTAATAGCAGATGCTTTTATCAGGCATTCTTCATATTCCTGTTCGGCATCAGAGGCGTATGTTATCGCGCCGCCTACCTGAAACGATAAATACCCGGTATCATGATTATATAAAATTGTACGGATAACTACATTGAAGTCAAAATCGCCCTCGGGACTAATATAACCGATCGCACCGGAATAGGCGCCTCTCCGGCTTCGTTCATATTGTTCGATGAGCTGCATGGCACGGATTTTAGGAGCACCTGTCATGGAACCCATGGGAAAAGTATTTTTTAGACTATCCACCGGATGCAGGTCGTCCCGAAGTATGCAGCTCACGGTAGAGATGAGCTGATGAACCTGAGGGAAACTATAAATTCCGAACAATTCCTCGACGTTAACACTTCCTTTTACAGCACTTTTAGTCAGATCATTGCGGACAAGATCAACGATCATTACATTTTCGGCTTGTTCCTTAATGCTTGACCGCAATTCGGATTTAATTCTTTCGTCCTGAACAGGATCCGCACTCCGTTTTGCCGTGCCTTTTATGGGTTGTGAGATTAAACGCCGGCCACGCTTGCATAAAAAGCGTTCGGGACTGGCCGACAGGATAAACTTTTCGCCAATTTTGAAAAATCCGGAAAAGGGAGTAGGCGATATGGCATTCAGGTGCTTATATACTTCTAAAGGATTAATGAGCGCATGTTCAGCAAAAAATTCCTGACAAAAATTAATCTCATAAATATCACCTTTCCGGATATGCATTTTAAGTTGCTCTACAACTTGCAGGTATTCATTTTTGTTGAATCGTGTACGAACAAGAGGCGGTTGAAAGCTGTCCTGTATAGGGACCGGCATTTCACGGATGGTGCGGATTAAGGTGTCGTTACCGATAATGACCGTTATTTTATCGCCGTTAATCCCGATAAGATATTGTGGAACAAAAAAATACAATTCCGGAAAATGGAGCGAATCGCTATGCGAAGAAGAAAGAGCCTCCGTTTCGTTCTTAAGATCATAGCTTAACAAGCCTATCACCCAGCTTTGTTGCCGGTCATAGAATTCCCGAAGAGCAGAAAAAGCAGATCCCGTTGTGTTTACAGATACATCTGCTTTAACACCTGCGGCTATGATACAATCAAAACGGCTGTACGGATCGGTATAATGATTTGAATCAAAACAGCAGCAAACCGGAAACGTGTTTGCCCAATGGATTGCCTTTTCTTTTAGCGCACTCAAGTTTTAGGTTAAAATCAGTGTCTGTGTTCTGTCCGGACCAACGGAAAGGAATGTAATTGGAACTTCTAATTCTTTTTCTAAAAACGCAATATAATCGGCCAGTTGGGGTGGGATCTGATCCACAGATGTAATTTTAGTTAGATCTGTTTCCCAGCCCGGGATAGCTTTTAATACAGGTTTAGGTGTTACAGAAAGAATATCATACGGCATGTAATCAATGGTTTCATCCTTATATTCATAATGGGTACAGGCGTAAATGGTATCGAAGTTATCCAGTACATCTGCTTTCATCATGATCAGATCGGTAACACCATTCAGCATAATGGCATATTTGAGCGCCGGTAGATCAATCCATCCGCAACGGCGGGCCCTTCCGGTCGTTGCACCGAACTCATGTCCGGTTTGACGCAATGTTTCGCCAACTTCATTATCCAGTTCGGTAGGGAAAGGCCCTCCGCCCACCCGTGTACAGTAGGCTTTAAAAATACCATACACCCGGCCTACTTTATTAGGTGCAATGCCAAGACCGGTGCATGCACCGGCAGTAGTCGTATTGGAGGAGGTTACAAATGGATAGGATCCGAAATCAACATCCAATAAAGTTCCCTGGGCACCTTCGGCCAGCACTTTTTTGTTTTCTTTCAGATAGCTGTTCACAAAGTGTTCGCTGTCGACATGAGGAATGGTCTTTATAAATTCGATGGCCTCAAAGAAAGCGGCTTCCTTTTCGCTCAGATCATATTCAAAGTTGTAATGTGACAGGATCTCTTTGTGTTTTTCAACCAACCGCTTATAACGTTCGTTAAAATCAGGCAGGGTAGTGTCGCCCACCCGAAGTCCGTTACGGCCCGTTTTATCCATATAGGTCGGACCAATGCCTTTTAGTGTAGAACCAATTTTCCCCGCACCCATTTTCTGCTCGTTGGCAGCATCGAGGAGCTGGTGAGTAGGTAAAATCAGGTGAGCTTTCCGGGCAATGACTAATTTACCCTGTGCTACAGGATCCTGCCCGGCTTTTCTTAAATTATCTAATTCCCTTTTAAGGATAATGGGATCGATGACCACTCCATTACCGATTAAGTTCATGCTGCCGTCGTTAAAAATGCCGGAAGGAATAGTATTCAATACAAATTTCTTTCCGTCGAATTCTAAAGTATGACCCGCATTCGGCCCTCCCTGGAAACGGGCCACCAAATCGTATTGAGGACTTAAAACATCAACAATTTTTCCTTTTCCTTCATCGCCCCATTGCAGGCCCAGCAGCACATCTACTTGCGTCATTCGTAATTATAAATTTTATAGTTAATAAGAAAATTAGTTAGCGGATTTTTTTTGAGCGGTTGCCGATTTTATGGCTGCGGCGGCACTGCAATCGAAACAAATGCCATATAAATTCAGGGAGTGGTGCTTAATATCAAACTTTAACAGATCACCTACCATGCTTTGAATCTGGTGGATCCGCGGATCACAAAATTCGACCACTTTTCCGCAATCGATACAGATCACATGGTCATGCTGATGATAACCGTATGATTTTTCGAATTGCGCCATGTTCTTGCCGAACTGATGTTTGGTCACTAAATCACACGATACCAACAGTTCCAGTGTATTATAAACCGTTGCCCGGCTTACCCGGTATTTCTGATTCTTCATGTGAATATAAAGGGTCTCCACATCAAAATGGTCATCCCTTGAATAGATCTCCTCTAAAATGGCAAAGCGTTCAGGCGTTTTCCTTAAGTTTTTATTTTCAAGATAGGCTTCGAAAATTTTCCTAACCAGCTCGTTTGTATTCTGTCCAGACATAATTATTTGCTCCTCCCAAAGGTATGAAACCATCATGATTTTACAAAACTTACAAGAGATTGGATAAAAATCATGATAGCTTCATCACCGCTGAAGACAAACTATATACAGATGAAAAAGATTTGGCTTACGCGTCTTACGCGTCAAAACGTGTTACACCCGTTACCCCTTTAACTTCCAATAAGTTTTCAATCAGTTTGTCTAAATGTTCCTTGTCATTTACGAACACCATGATCGAGCCGTCAAAAATACCATCATTTGTATCAACGGTGATCGATCGCATGTTTACTTTGAAATCGTTGGATATGACTTTTGTAATGTTGTTAATTAATCCCACATCATCGATCCCTACAATATGAAGCCCTGTCAGGAAAGTTAACTCCTGCTGCCTGTTCCATTTGGCCTTTACGATCCGGTAACCATAATTGGCCATCAGCTGGGCGGCGTTCGGACAGTTGGTCCGATGAATTTTAATACCCTCATTTACAGTGACGAAACCAAAAACATCGTCGCCGGGAATAGGGTTACAGCAGGCCGCCAGGGTATAATCAATTTTCTGCAGGTCTTCGCCAATAAGCAATACATCCGATTCAGGACCTTTTACTTTATTTAATAAGGTTTCAATGTGCTGGCTTTCTGTTTTATAATCATTGCCCCGGTTCTCTTCTTTTTCAGCTGCGACATATTCTTTCAGGTCTTTCAGTTCAATTTTTCCATGGGCTACGGCAATAAACAGATCCTGTGTCGATGGTAATTTAAAATAGTAACTTAATTTGTTAAGGTTATCGGTATTATAGGTTATTTTAAGTGATTTGAGCTTACGTTCAAGGATCTCCTTTCCGGTTTCTGCAATTTTTCTTTTTTCTTCTTTTAATGAAGATTTAATTTTTGATTTGGCTTTGGCGGTGACCACGATATTAAGCCAGTCTTCTTTAGGCGTTTGTTTTCCCGAAGTGATCACTTCTACCTGGTCACCATTCTGCAGCTTATACGATAAAGGTACAAGTTTATGATTTACTTTGGCACCTATACATTTGGCGCCCACATCGGTATGGATCTCGAAGGCAAAATCGAGTGCTGTGGCCCCAAGCGGAAGCTGCAACAATGCACCTTTCGGTGTAAAAATGAAGATCTCATCCGAGAAAAGATTCATTTTAAAATCGTCAAGAAAATCGAGTGCATTGGCTTCCGGGTTGCTCAGCATATCGCGTACTTTTTGTATCCACTGATCTAAACCGTTATCGCTGCTCGATTCTTTATATTTCCAATGTGCGGCAAAACCTTTTTCAGCGATCTCATTCATCCGCTGGGTGCGGATCTGTACTTCAACCCACTGGCCTTTCGGTCCCATTACGGTCGTATGTAACGATTCATAACCATTTGCTTTTGGCGATGATACCCAGTCTCTCAAACGGTCGGGATTGGGCCTGTAAAGATCGGTCACGATCGAATAAGCTTTCCAGCAATCTGCTTTTTCCTTTTCGGGAGCGCTGTCTAAAATAATCCGTATGGCAAAAAGATCATATACTTCTTCGAAAGGAATACTTTTTTTCTTCATCTTATTCCAGATGGAATGGATTGACTTCGGCCGGCCATATACATTGGCCACCAGGCCCTGCTCTTTCAGGATCTCGTTGATCGGCTCGACAAATGCTTTCACAAAAGCATTGCGTTCAGCCTTTTTTTCATTCAGCTGGTTGGCAATATATTTATAGGTATCCGGTTCGAGGTATTTCATCGACAGGTCTTCCAGCTCCGATTTAATGGCGTAAAGACCCAGGCGGTGTGCCAGGGGAGCATAGAGATAAATCGTTTCAGAGGCAATTTTCAACTGCTTTTGCCTTGGCATAAAATCCATGGTCCGCATGTTATGCAGGCGGTCGGCCAGTTTGATTAAAATAACCCTGACATCATCGGCCAGAGTAAGCAGCATTTTCCTGAAATTTTCGGCCTGTAAAGAACTGTTATAATCGAAGACACCTGAAATCTTAGTCAGTCCGTCAATAATACGGGCTGTTTTTTTACCGAATTCACGTTCAATATCATCTAACGTGATATCCGTATCCTCTACCACATCATGCAATAAAGCACATACGATGGAGGTGGTGCCCAGCCCGATCTCCTCGGCAGCAATCTGCGCCACAGCAATGGGATGGTAAATATAAGGTTCACCCGATTTCCGGCGCATATCTTTATGACTTTCGAGTGCCATCTCGAATGCTTTCCGGATCTCCTTTTTATCGCCTTTTTGTAATGTGGATTTTGATGCACGCAGCAGGGCACGGTATCGCTTTAATATTTCCTGCTTCTCCGCTTCCAAATCGATTACTAAAGTGGTTTTCATTTGTATTATTTAGGTAAAAAAATCGTAAATTAAGCTATAAAAGATTATATTCGGTTGTTATTTGACGAATATATAAAATTAGCTTTAACTTTGTAAGGACATAAATTTATGAAATTTTCTATATTCTTTCTTCTGTTTATTGTCAGCATTGCAAATAATAAGCTGCATGCCCAGGAAAGGCCTGCCGGTGTGATCTGGCCTGAAACCGGCAAAAATGACACGATCAGGGTAGCGGCATATAATGATAACGGTGTGATGATACCGTGGATTCCCCTAAAAGAGGTGGTCATTACCGGTATCCGGACATTCCGGTCTGCTGAAGAGCAAATGGCTTTTAACCGCTTAAAATATAACGTTTTAAAAGTAATGCCTTATGCATTATATGCCAAACGCCGTTATGAAAAGCTCGAAAGGGACCTGGCACTCACACCGGACCGCAAAACACAGAAAAAACTGGTTAAGGAATGTGATGCGGAGATAAAAAAGATGTTTAATACGGAGATCAAGGAATTAACCATTACACAAGGCCAGATCCTCACCAAGCTGATCGACCGGGAAGTGGGGAGAACCACCTATGACATTGTAAAAGAAACCAAAGGCGGCTTTGCTGCTTTTTCATATCAGCTGGTTGCCAGAGTAGTAGGGCATAATCTTAAAAGTACCTATAATGCCCGGGAAGAGCGCGATATCGAATCAATCATTGTGAATTCCGGTTATTACCAATAAAACAGATGAAGCTAGATATACTTGTTTTTGCAGTTCATCCTGATGATGCGGAGCTGGGCTGTTCGGGAACGATTTTAAAACACATTGCGGAAGGAAAAAAAGTAGGGATTGTCGACTTTACAAGGGGTGAGCTCGGTACCCGCGGAACCGCGGAAACCCGTGATGAAGAAACCCTTGTTTCCTCACAGATCTTAGGGCTCCATGCCCGTGAAAACCTCCGGTTTAAGGATGGCTTTTTTAAAAATGACGAGGAACACCAGCTGGAAGTGATCAAAATGGTACGTAAATACCGGCCTGAGATTATTTTAACCAATGCGCTGCATGACCGTCATCCGGATCATGGCAGGGCGGGTGATCTGGCTAATGATGCCATTTTCCTGTCCGGTCTGATCAAGATCGAAACCGTTTCAGACGGCATAAAACAGGAAGCCTGGCGGCCGCGATTAGTGTTACAGTATATCCAGGACCGCTATATCCAACCAGATATTATTGTTGATATTTCTGAAGTTATTGACCAGAAGATTGCCTGTATCCGGGCATTTAAAACCCAGTTTGACAGTGAAGACAATAGTGAACCGCAAACGTATATCTCGACCCCCGAATTTCTCGAGGCTGTTATCGGCCGCTCGCGCGAATTTGGGAAGAGCATAGGCGCCCAGTATGCAGAAGGGTTTACTTCGCGTAAACTGCTCGGTGTCGATAATCTGTTTAACCTGCGATAGCGGTTGCCAGCTACCAGCCTCCTCTTTCTTTCAGGGTTTCCTGACTTTTGACGTTCAGCTCCGGGCGGTCAGGGCCCCGTCTTTGCTCTCTTTTATACTTTTGTTTATCTTCATTTATACCGACATCGAAACTATAACGTATTTTATTCGGATTTCATTCGGATTTCATTCGGATTTTAATCACTCATTTGTGAATGAAAGCCGAACATAATCCGAACATGATCCGAACCAAAGCCGAACAAGACAAGTATAAAACATATGTTGTCTTATACGGCTATAGCTATACACTGCCATAATCGGATAATTAAACAGAAATAAATGGTTTAGTAACGCACTTGCAAAGACATGAACTACCGGGTCAACTCAGGCAGGATCTTGTGCATAACCGCCATTCCCTCATCGATATGTTTCTTTTCGATACAAAGGGCTGGCCGGAAACGGATCGTCTGGTTGCCACAGCCAAGGAACATCACGTTATTTTCCATTCCTTTTTTGATAAAAGCATCGCGCATTTCTTTAGATGGAAAATCAAAGCCGGCTAACAGTCCACGACCTCTTATATTACTCATTACATGATGTTGCTGTGCCAGACCCTGCAGGCTTTCCAGTAAGTACCGGCCTACTTCAGCGGCATTTTCACAAAGCTTATCTTCTTCAATGATCTGAAGAATTTGTGTAGAGCGAACCATATCGACCAGGCTGCCACCCCAGGTGGAATTAATGCGCGAAGGAACATTAAATACGTTTCCTTCCACTTCATTTACTTTATCACCCACCAATATACCGCAAACCTGCATCTTTTTACCAAAGGCCAGAATATCGGGCCGTGCAGCTTCGCTGTAATGCTGATGGCACCAGAATTTACCCGTTAAGCCTACGCCGGTTTGTACTTCGTCATAAATTAAGAAAGCCTCATTTTCATCGGCCAGCTGTCGCAACTGGATAAGAAATTCTTCACGTAAGTGATTATCTCCGCCTTCTGACTGGATTGGTTCGATGATAATGGCGCAAATATCATCTTTATGCTCTTTAAAAGCTTGTTTTACATGTGCAATAGCTATTTCTTCAGTTTGTAAAGTATGAATGAGGTTATCGCCGGTTAACGGAAAGCGTACCTGCGGCACTGTTACCCGTGGCCAGTCAAATTTGGCAAACCATTTTGTTTTATCAGGTAATGTATTGGTTAAGCTTAAAGTATAACCACTTCTGCCGTGAAATGCTTTTTCAAAATGGAGTACTTTAAAGCCCTTTTCCTCCTGATAACCTTTGGTAAAGTTTTTCTGGACTTTCCAGTCCATGGCCACTTTGAGTGCATTTTCAACCGCTAAAGCACCGCCTGATATAAAAAAGGCATGGGGCAGGTAAGAAGGAATGCCTACTCTGGAAAAAGTGGCTACAAATTCGGCATATTGCTGCGTATACACATCCGAATTAGACGGGTTAGCCATGGCCGCTAGCAGTAAGTTGCGCTTAAAGCTTTCGTCATTCACCATCTTCGGGTGATTATATCCTAATGGAACCGATGCAAAACAGGTAAAGAAATCCAGAAATTTTCGGTTATATTTTGAATCATAGATATAGGCACCCTCACTTTTTTCCATATCAAAAGTAAGGTCATAGCCATCGGCCAGAATATGTTGTTGCAGGGTATGGTTTACCTGATCAGGAGCAATGTTAAGTTGATACATACATTCGGTTTTTGAAGTCTTCAAAAGTAATGAAAAGGGGCAAATTTTCAAATTTAGGCACTATTTTGACGAAATATGCAAAATCATGGTTTAAACTGTTTAAACCATGATTTTGTGAAATTTAAAATGAGGACCTCGGGAATTGTGGAAAAATAATATGGAAAAATGACCGGAAAAAGTGCCTGAAAAGGCATCCATGGCATTGGATATAAAAATAAATATCGCTAAGTTTAGTTGAAATTCTACGAAACCTGTGAAAGAAGAATTGAATTGTATAATCATTGATGATGACGACCTCGACCGCCTGGCTATAGAAGCAGAGGTAGCCTCGCAAAAAGGGTTGAAGCTGACCGGCAGTTTTGCCAATCCAATAGAAGCTTTTGATACATTGCAGGCTGCACAACCTGATGTGCTGTTCCTCGATATTGATATGCCGGAACTGAACGGACTGGACTTTGTGAGGCAAATCTCCGCACTGAACACGATTAATGTTATTATTTCATCCCACCCTGAGTATGCGTTGGAAGGTTTCAGACTGAGCGTATTTGATTTCATTGTGAAACCTTTGGAAACCGACAGGTTTGAGCAGGCTGTAAAACGGATTTATGATTTTGCGCAGCTTAAAAATAAGGCTCATGCTTATGATGTGCTCTTTGAAAAGGAAAAAATTCTTTTCAAAGAAGGATATAATGTCATCCACCTGAATGCTAACGAAGTGATTTATCTGGAAGCATATGGCGATTATACAAAAATTGTAACCGAAAAAAAATCACATCTTACGCTGGCTACACTGGGCAGTTTTTTAGAAGCCTTGCCTGCCGGAAAATTTATGCGTGTGCACCGTAGTTATGTAGTGGCCGTAAACAAAGTGAAAAGTGTAAATCATAAATGCATCGACATGGGCTTACATGTGATTCCTGTAGGTAAAACCTATATTAAAGAAACCAAAAGGATGTTTAATGCCAGTTAAATACTATGAAGGGTCGAAGATCAGGACTTATCGTTAAAACCATTTTTTTTCTGATATTCATTTCTTTTGCAGGGGCACTTTATGCACAGAAGCGACCGGATCTGACTAAAATAAAGACCAATGAAGCCCGGGTAGAAGCCTGGCGGGTTTATTGTAACAGCCTGCTGGACGATATGAAGCACAACAAAAGGCTGATTAGCGAAGCTAAATACGGGCTGGCCTTTTGTGATAAGAATAATGATGCCTTTTTAGGTGTTTTTGCACTGTTTGCAGGTGTTGCCTATGAAAAAGAAAAGCAGTTCGACAGCGCCGCCTATTACCTGGAAAAGGCAGCCATTCATACTCAAAAAGCGGGTAAAATAAGGAATCATGTATTGGCGCTCAGTAGGTTAGACTATGTTTACGATTATGCCAATAATACAGCCAAAAGGAAACATACCCTGGAGCGGATGAAAAAAATAGGGGATACTTCTACAAGCCTGCCCATCAAACAAATGATCACCGTAGCATTGGGTGGTTATTATTCAGATATTGAAGATTATGAAACGTCTATAAAATACCGGCTCCAGAGTATTGAGCAATACAAAAAGCTTATAAAGACCGATACTTTAGTAGGTGAAGAATACCAGGTTGGGTATTTCTTAACGAATATCGGTGGGTTGTACATTCAGATGGGACGTTATCAAAAAGCAATCGAATATCTGGATGAGGCCGCATCATATCTGGGTAACAGGGTCCTTAAAGACGGGGAACAGACCTTATATGGAAGTTATATCCGTTCATACCTTGGGTTAAACAGGCTGGATAGCGCAAAAGCCTATTATAACCGGATTTACCGGGGGATGAAAGGTATCGATTCGATCTATAACCTGCTTTCGTATGCCAATCAATATTTCGCAGGGTACTATCTGGAACAAAACAAACCGGATAGTGCTGTTTATTATGCCAGAGAAGGAATGCGGTTGGGCAGGAAATCGGCTGAGGCAGATCCCCTTATGAATGCCAATATCGTGTATGGTAAGATATTATTTAAGCAGCATAAATATGCAGACGCCATTCTTTTTTTAACACCTGCGCTTCATAATGCTTATGACTTTGATAAGGAAATGCTTGCCAATATCCATGATATTCTGTCGAAAAGCTATGCGATGTTAAAGCAATGGGATAAGGCTTATTTTCATAAAGAAAAATATAGCGACCTGAACGATATCATACAATTGGCAAAAGCCAACCGGAATTTCAATGAAATTGAAGCTAAATACCAGAATTCACAGAAAATACAACAGATAAAGCTGAAAGATTTAGCACTTCATGAGGCCAGAAAACAAAGAATCTGGCTTTTCTCGGGCCTGCTGCTCCTGCTGTTTACAGCCGTGCTGTTACTGGTGATTTACAATAATAAGAAAAAGGCAGCTTTTATCTTAGATAAGAAAAATGCAGAACTGGATCTGGCTAATGAACATTTGGCACTTGCCAACCAGACCAAGGCAAAATTGTTCAGCATCATCTCGCATGATCTGAGAAGCCCTGTTAGCCAGCTTTTTACTTTTCTGAGATTACAGCAAACCAATTCCAATATTTTATCAGAAGAAAAAAAGCAACAGCATCAGCAGAAACTGATTGGATCGGCCAGGCAATTGTTGGCTACCATGGAAGATCTGCTGATCTGGTCTAAAAGCCAGATGGAACATTTTGAGCTGAACATCATGCCGGTAGCGATGGCTGATTTGTTGACAACTGCCATTCGTTTAATGCAGGACCAGGCTGAGGCCAGGAACATCGGGATCAGGATAGGGGAGCTTACGTTAAAAGAATTGAAAAGCGACGAAAATCTGTTGACGATTGTGTTAAGAAACCTTCTTCAAAATGCTATACATAGCGCTTTTTCCCATACAGAAATCATTTTGGGCGCAGGTTTTACTATAGCAGGAAATCCGGTAATCACTGTTTTTAATAAAGGCGATGCTATTCCACAGGAAAAAATACAGACACTATTGGAAAACAACCAGGTCGGAAGTAAATCATCAGGTTATGGCCTGGTCATCGTTAAGGAACTTCTGCAAAAAATAAATGCCCGATTACAAATTGTCAGTAATACAGAAGGTACCACCCTGACCGTCGAATTTATGGCCTGAGCTTCTGTTTTTCCCTTTGCCGATTATTTCTATCCTTTCATCGATAATATCCGTAGTTAACGGTAGTGCTTTGTTAATTTCAGGCATCTGAATGACGTGATAAGCCGCTCTGACAAGCTACTGAAATAATGATAAACATGATAGATCCTATGAAAAACAATCGGTTTTTACGTATTCTTATGCGTAGTGTGCTCATTGCCCTATTGTTTAATGCCTGTTCTGAAACCGGACTTATGGGGCCGGAAGGTCCCGTTGGTCCGGCAGGCCCTACCGGCCCTGCGGGGGCGGCCGGAGCTGTAGGCAGTGCCGGTAAAGATGGCAGTATCATATACAGCGGCAACGGTGCCCCGGTATCCACACTGGGTAATAACGGCGATTATTATCTCGACAAAAGCACTGGAAATTTATACGGTCCGAAAACGGCCGCGGGCTGGGGAACGCCGATAACGCTTATCGGTGCGAAAGGCGCTGATGGTACCAATGGTAAGGATGGTACGAATGGCAAAGACGGTTCGAATGGTAAAGATGGTACAAACGGGAAGGACGGCACCAATGGCAAAGACGGGGCCGATGGAAAAGATGGCAAAGACGGTACCAATGGCAGTATCACATTTAGCGGAAATGGTGCTCCTTCAAGTATTATGGGGCAGACTGGCGATTATTATCTCGATAAAACCAATTATCTACTCTATGGGCCAAAAGTAGACGCAGACTGGGGAGTGCCCATTTTGTTAAGGGGAGCAGCAGGTGCGCAAGGCCCGATGGGCCCGGCAGGAGCCGACGGAACCATATTTTATAGTGGTGAAATGGCACCTGACCCTGCTTTGGGTAAGGTAGGCGATTTCTATATCTCTCGCCTCCCTGTTATGTTGTACGGTCCTAAACATGCAACCTTTGGCTGGGGCGTTGGCACGAATTTAAAAGGTGCTGACGGAGCAAACGGTACCAATGGGAATACCATATTGAATGGCACAGGTATCCCCTCCAGCAGCCTGGGCGTAAATGGCGATTTTTATATCAATATAAGCAATTATGATATATATGGCCCCAAAACAGCTGCCGGCTGGGGAGCTCCGACTTCCCTGAAGGGAGCCGATGGCAATGGCGGAGGTAGCGCGGGTTTATTATTTGAAACACCTGATGAGGCCACATTTAGCTGGGGCTATGAACCATCATATTATAACGATCGTTCTAAATTAATGATGCATCGTAATGGCGTATATAACGACAGCACATCGGTGTTCCAGGTTCCGGCAAGCGGGCTGGCTGCCGCACAAACCAGCTTAATGCTGGTATATATGCGGGATGCCGTAAACGGCTGGAAACAGGTAGTTGAAAGTGATACCACGATTTATGGTTTCTATTCAAGAAGCCGGATTGTCTCCACCAGCGCTTCTGCAAGAATTATTGAAAGAATAAATGGTGTTGCCATTGCGCCCAATATTGATAAAGTACGCCTGGTTTTGGTGCCTTATACCGTTGGGGGTACTATTTCAGGTACGCGAGATCGTGCACCGCTTATCCCGTTGAATGAAGTGTTGCGGCAACTCAACCGGACAGAGAAAGACTTTAAAAAATTATAGCCTGTGCTATGAAAAGGGTAATAATTTTGGCTTTCTTTTTAACAGCAGGCTTTCTTTTTAAGAATGCTAACGCACAGGATATTGAACAGATCGCCAAACAGAAACCGGTTCAGCTAAGTGGTAATTTGGGTATCGGTTTGGGAATGTATAGTGTAAAAGGCATTCCTGCCCGGCAACGCAACTTTACCTATCTGTTCAACGGAGCGCCATTAGTGAGCATTTATGGTGTTTCGTTTCCATTTTCGGTGGTCGTGAGTGATCAGCAGCGCAGCTATACACAGCCTTTTAATCAATACGGCATTAGCCCGACCTATAAATGGCTAACCGTACATGCCGGCTGGCGCAGTATCGAGTTTTCGCCTTTTACGCTGGCCGGACACAACTTTTTGGGCGGAGGCGTGGAGTTAAATCCCGGCAAATTAAGGTTTGGGTTCGTGTATGGTCGCTTCAATAAAGCCATTGAAGAAGATCTTAATCAACCTCTGGCCTTAGCGCAGCAGCCGGCCTATAAACGTACCGGATATAGCGCTAAAGTAGGGTTAGGCACCGAAAGAAACCATGTTGATGTTATTTTTCTGAATGCTAAAGACAATGTGTATTCACTTAGCCAGCCTGTTACCGGAGGCATTTTAACACCATCCGAAAATATGGTGCTGGGTGTATCGTCTAAGTTTAGTTTTTTAAAACGATTTGTTTTTGATACGGACGTGTCGGGAAGTATTTATACCCGCGATGTGCTATCGGATACGGTGAAAAACCTGAAACTGGGAAAGACCGGCTTTATAAAAAGTCTGGTCACCCTGAATGCTTCTACCCAGCTGCTTACTGCCGGTCAGACCAGTTTCGGGTATATGGGTTCTAACTACAATATAAAATTTAAGTATCGCCGTGTTGATCCTGATTACAAAAGTATGGGCGCTTATTATTTTGAAACAGATGTACAGAATTATACGGTAGAGGGTATGGTTCGTCTGCTGAAAAGCCGGATGCAGATAGGAGGTAGCCTGGGCCTGCAAAACGATAACATACTTCATGATAAGGCTGTACGTTCTAAACGAAAAATAGGCGCTGTTAATGTATCGTATAATACACCACAATACGGTATAGATGTGCGCTATACAAATTATGGCATTACGCAGGATCGCGGGCTGAACCTGATCATCGATCAGTTTCGTGTAGCCCGCACAAACCATAATTTCAGCTCCGTTTTAAGATATACGCTAAGTTCAGAAAGTATTTCGCATGGCTTTGTCCTGACGGGCAGTCTGCAATCACTTGTTGATTTAAACACGTATACCAAACCTGCCAGCCAGTCGAACAGTAAATCGGTCAATATTTCCTACCAGTTAGACCTGCCTCAAAAATCATTCGGTATGAATACGACGATGAACTATACAATTGCTGAAATGGCATCAGGAAATTCAGTTTTTTATGGCCCGACAATCGGGATTAACCAACTGCTTGTCAAGACTAAAATGGGTGTCAATACGATGCTTAGCTATCAAAGGCAACGCACAGATGGCAGCTTTACCGGAAACATCATCCACCTGAATCTGAATACCTCGTACAAAATCAGTTCAAAGAATGCGGCTAATCTCACATTAGGTTATTTAAGGAGCCATTCGGCTGATATTTTAATGCCTTCTTTTAATGAATTAAGGTCGAATATTGGCCTGGTACACTCGTTTTAAAAAAATTGCTATGGATAATACGCATCATCTGATAAGGAATTTTAAAAGCATAGTCGTTTTGCTTTGCATTTGTTTTTTCAGCAGAGAGGCAGTGGCGCAAAGTGTAAATATTACAGTTAATATTACACCCCCTTATTCGCCATTTTATGCGGATTATTCCGGTGTAAATGCTTCAAAAGTGTTGTTAACCCTGCAAAACCTGACCAATACTACAAAGAATATAAAACTTACCGGTCAGTTAGAAGGGGATAATGGTATCCGGATCACGACGAAGTCAAATTATGTGCCATTACAGCCTATCGTATTAGGACCTAACCAGGTAAGGCAATTAAACGGGGTGGCACTTAAAGATATTTTTGATGTGAATACGCTAAACGTATATGGTATTGATAAAGTAAAAATGGTGCAGACCTCGCGCCTGCCCGAGGGTAATTATACCTTTTGTATTCAAGCAGTTGATATGGCGAATAACCAGGTGATTTCGTCAACGGCACCTCAGGGCTGTACCTTCATTAGCATTACATATCCTGATGCGCCGGTTTTAATCAATCCCATGCCGGAGGCCATTGTAAGCCCGAGCACTCCGCAAAGTGTAGTATTTAACTGGATAAATGCAGGTTACGTTCCGGCAGGTATACACTATCAATTCCAATTGGCCGAAATGCCCGGCATGGTAAACATGAACCCGAATCAGTTACTTAATGCCAGCAGTTTTCCATTAATAAACAAAATAGTGAATGGCCTAAGCTATATGCTTTCACCTGCTGATGCGCCTTTAAAGCCGAATACCGTTTATGCGTGGCGTGTTAAAGCCATAGACCCAAGCGGAAAAATCGTTTTCAAAAATGAGGGTGTGAGCCAGGCCGGCACTTTTAAATACGGGGTAACAGCCCCTGCGGGTAAGGGCGAAATTTTGGCCAAAGCACCTGTAATTACCTCGCCAGCTGCCAATACTGCCTATAAACAGGGCGATAATGGTATTCAACCCCATATAAGCCTTTCGTGGACGGCCGTAAATGTGGATTATCCTGTTAATTACGAAGTGAAAGTTATGAAAGTGCCAAAAGCTATGAGTACCGATATGGCCATAGCTGCCAATACCGCTGTTTTCAGCAGGGTACAAAGCGGAACAAACATCGTAATAGAACCCCTCAATCCCTATCAGATCCAACAGAAAACCAAAACCTATATACAGCTTGACAATGAGGCCACTTATGCCGCCATGGTTACCGCTTTACCGGCCGATACCGCCTGGTACTATGCCCAACAACAAAAATTGCAGCACGAGGGAAAAACACCTTTACAACGAATAGAAAATAATGGCCGAAGTAAGCCTGTTATTTTCACGTATGCCGAAAATAAAAGTAATGATATTAACAACACGCCCATTTCTACGAGCATAGCGGGCCGCTTTTTCTATCGGTATAAAGCAGTTGATGAAAAGCCGTTAAACCCCCTTTTGGGTTTCCCCACTGTAGGTACGCTTAAACAAATTGTGCCTGGTACCACCCAAATTAAGGAGGTAGATATGTACGACAATGAAAAGTATCCGGGCGTAGCGGGCAATAACCTGTTTGCCATGGGCAGTAACGTTCGCCCGCTTAAAAATGTAACTATCAACTTCGTTTATACCATTTACAAAAGCAATAGTAAAAACCCGGCAAAATTTACCGATTTAACCTTTTTAAATATGCCAACCCTTGTTAATTTGCAATATTGGGCAGGTTACGAGCTGTCGGTAAACGGCCAAAAAGTTAAATATAATACTATAGCCGCTACGACTAAGGCCAAAGCCGATGGTAGTTTTAACGTTACTTTCAACGCTGATAATCCCATTGGTTATTTGGGTACAGAAAAGGGTGTCAGCTATTTTGGGGCTATACAACTGTTGATTGCTGATCATGATTATTACACCAGTCCCGATCTTTTGGTAATGCCAAAACAGGGGCAAACAACCACCATTCCCGATGATATTGTGTTTGTAAGGTCGTATGACGCCGAAGTTTTGGTAAAAACCACCACGGTGGTAAAAACACAGGCGGTTGATGCAGGTAAACCGCTTTCCAACTACAACGTAACTATGGCCGATGTACACACTTATATTTCAGGTATGGATGATGGTGCTAATTATCTCCATTACCAGATAGATCCCGAAGATAATCCCCTGACCATTCCTGTAGAAGCCAATGTAGACAGCTATGCCGGACAACTTTTGGATAATATTAACAATCAGCAGATTATCGACAATGTAAAGACAGATGCTTATGGTGTTGCCCGTTTTAAAAACCTGTTGACGGCACACAGTCATTATGCGGCAGCATTATCCAACCCATTTGAGGGTACGCTCACCTATAAACCTGCCTATAGTGAGGTCATTAAAGCCGGAACCGGACAAACGTCCGTATATAACACCGCATTTATACCCGAAACCATTAAACAGGAAATTATAGTAAAACCTGCGCCGCCTGAAATTTACCTGAGGGCAATTACCATACAAAACGGTGTGCCAAAGGGCATTCCGCTCGCAAAGATGCGTATCTATTCGTATGATGCCAGCACTCAAAAATTGATTGGCGATGAATATTACAACACCGATGAAAACGGCTATTTAAAGCTAAGCAACCTGCCTGAAAATGTGCTCAGAACCCTGATTTTATCAAAACCGGGCTTTGCTGATAAACAGGTAGGTATAACCAAACAGCTTATTGTGCCGGGCGAACGCTTTCCGGCAACGGTAGAACAGGAAATGTGGGGTGCCGGTATGATTGCAGGTATAGTGGTAAACGAAAGGGGGCAGCCCGTAGAATGTAATATTAAAGTGGCCGATGGTCCTTACATCAAAACCAGCAATGGCGTTTTCACCATCCAAAATGCGCCTGCGGGCTGGTTATCGGTACAGGTAATACCAGGTGTTGATAATTATTTTGCTGAAAACTTAGCCCCTGTAATTAAGGCCGATGGCAACTGGACAGTAGTAACCAACCCCGATGGTGCGGCACAGGGTCGAATTGTGCTAAAGGAAAAATTGCACAGGGTTCAGTTTAAAGTGACAGATGAAAGCGGAAAAGTTATTGCAGGCGCTAACGTAAAAGTGGGCAACTCGCTTAGAAGCTATCTTACTTTATCCAGTGGATTAACCAGCGAATATGCCTTAGCCAGTCCCGATAACGAGTTTAAAATACAAGTTTCGGCTAATGGCTATGTAAACTATGAGGATTATGCGATTATCCCGCTGGCAAAAACAGCCAAACTGATAGTGATAACGCTTAAAAAAGGGCAAACCATTAATGGTATAGTGGTAGACGCCCAAACCAAAGTACCCATTGCCAATGCAAGGGTGTACACGGTAAGTGGTACGAATGCTGATGGCGAAGTGCAGAACGAAACTTATACCGATGCTAACGGTAAATACACATTGAGCGGTGTAATTGGCGATTTGGGCTATTATATGGGTAATTCCGTTCCGGTTATTCAACCCAATGGTACGGTAAAATATATATCGAGTGTTGAATATGGCAATTTGCCCGTAACTATATACGCCGTAAAAAGTGGTAACAATGCCTATTTACGCCAGGAAAAATCGACCAAAGGAACAAGTACCACAGGTATCAGCACCGCTAATTTTGAGTTACAGCCCCTTAGCGCAAATGCCCAGATATGGGGTATGCCTATCGAAATAAATAGTTTAAGAACGGTAAATCAAAGCACTTATATTACGGGAGCTTTTACCCAAATGACCAACAACACTACGTTTAAGGCTCTGCCAAATACTAAATTGCCGTTTAGCAATCTGGCAGTAAGCATTAAACAGCCATCAGGGATTAAAATACCCGGAAAACCTACGCCAACGGCGACTATAGAACCAATCGATGAAAAAATAGAACTTAATATTACCGCCCTGAAATTAATCGCTTTTGATCATTACCAGTGCGAAGTACTGGGTACAAATGTGCAACAGGCCGTACAAAAACTAAGTATCGATAAAAACGGCGGTAGCGGAATGCTTTCGGGATATATTACCACAACATTGGCCTCGTTCAACTTCAGCTACAATTACGACGGCAAGTTTTTGTTGAATGCGTTAAATAGAATACCTGGAAAATCGGCCACTTTACTACCTGTATTTGCCGCCAGTAGCAGTTTTGCTCCGGCAACAGTTTACGCATTGAGCGCACTATATGGTAGAAACGATTTCAGGATCCATAATTTTAGCGCCAAACTAAGCTCGGGCAGGTTTGACAAAGATGCTTTTTATTTAGATGCTACTGTAAATCTGCAGATACCAATGGTGGGCTTGAGCACCATGCCTGCAGGACAGCTAAAAGTAACCAACAGCGATATTGTGTGGAACCAATATACAGGCGACATCAACATTCCGTTGGAAAAATGGACGATTAAAGGCAAAGGATTGGTCTACGATCTTAACAAAGGTGGTTTTAACGTTGTTAACGGGATACTCGTTACCGATTTGCCGCAGTTGGCGCTGAACAACATCATGCTAATGCCCAACCGCATAGACCTGGGCGAAACAAAACTGACCGGGAAAGAGGCGCTTAGCATTAGCGGCGTTGCACCCCTGAATTTAATGCCTGATGCCCGTCTTACGCTCAATTATGACGATGCCGCCCCATTCGATCAAAAACCGCATTATCGCATCAATATATCGGGTACCGGTAATGTTGTAGCTTATTTAAACGATTTACCCGGCATAGGCAGTTCAAAAATTAATATCAGGATGTTGAGCAGTTACAGCGATGCTGTACACAAAACTATCCTGTTGGAAGACAGCAAAATCAACTATTATAATATCATATCCCAAAATGTTAGTGGTATTGATATTGGAGAGAATTTTTTCAGTCTGATGGGTAATACCGATTTAGGCATACCCGGTGCAAACAACAACATTACGGGGCGTTTTAAATTTGTAAAAGAGCCCAGCAATGCCAAAAAAGACAAAAACGGCGTGGTGCTATATGTGGATAAACTACAAACTGATGTAGAAATGGCTGGAAAAGTGCGGTTTGAAGGTTACAGCTACACGCTCGAAGAGAACAAATTTACGGCTGATGGTAAAGTGCTCATCTACAAAAACAGTCCTTCTGATGCTATTAGCGGCATCAATGGCAGGCTTACCAAAACGGTTAACGGCGGTGCGGCTAATATAGATATGAATATTCTGCAAAACCAGCAGATTTCAATGGGTAGCAAATCACTATTGATTACGCAAGGCGGTAACAAGGTGCAAAGCAACACCTGGAATAATTTGAAATTTACAGGTCAGGCCCGCAACTTCACTTCAGGTTCGCCGGGTGGTACAAAAAATATGTTTGCCGAGGGTAAAGATCTCTTTGATTTTGAAGTAAAAGGCGGCATAGAAACCGATAAGGCTTCTACTAAGCAAATCAGTATATCCGATATTAATACGCCATTTGGCGGTTTAAGTTTTGCTTTCGATTTCGAAAAACGCCTGTTCCAGGGCTCACTGGCTTTTAGTAATATGGCCATTCCGGTAGGCCCTGTCGTGCTGCAGGCCGGAACTGTTGATGCACAAATGGACGCCAACGGATTTATACTGGCAGGTACCATACAAAAATCCCGTATTGAAGTACCACCGCTGCCGGAAATAATCAAGAAAGATTTTAAATGTGGTGTAGCCATAGGCTATTACGGTGCGGCCATGCCGGCCTATATTAAAAACAATTTGTTGGGCGTAACACTGTACAACGAACTACCAGGCTCCGTTACCAGCTCGCTAAAGGGCTTTTACGTAAATATTATGAAATCGCTAAGTAAAAATGATTTACCGCAGTTGCCCGGGCCAAACCTTAAAAGCATTCCCATCATTGGCTCTTTTGTACCCACTTTCGATTTTTCGGCAGGGATAGATATGTATGCCTACCTCAATGTAGCAAACGGGGCAGAAATAGGCATTGGTGGCAAAGCCTTTGCGCAAGCCTCATGCTATTACGATTTAGAAGCCTGTACCATAGGCTTATCGGCAGGGGCTGACGGGCAATTTGATATGCAGTTTAAAACGCCGGGCGACCTTACCGGCCAACTGAGATTTGGTATGGACGGAAGAGTATCCTATTGTGTGGGCAGTGTTGGTGTTGGTATAGATTTGTTATTGAAAAAAGATGGTGATGGCTTTAAATTTAAGCCGAGCCTTCGCTAATAAGAAATGATATGAAGAATTTACTTTTTATACTATTTACTTTTATCAGTCTGCCTGTTATGGCACAACAGCAGGTTACGTCATCGCTTACAGCAAGGTATGAGGGAGGTGATATCATATTGCAGTATCTCCCGCCTGTTACCGGTGCCGATAGCCTAACGATAAACGTGTACCGCAAAAATGCACAGCACGACGAACTGATACGAGCAGATCGTAAAATTGCCGCTAAAGCCGTTTGGCTATATGCCGATACTTTTACACGCCGGAACCCGGGTGTTTATCAATATCGTATAGAGGTTAAAGGTGATGCACAATCTGACCAAAACAGCGCAGCTTGGGCTTATGCCTATTCGCCTGATGTTATTCCCGTTGCCGGGGAGTTTAAAGTACAGTCTGCCAAAGGTTCAAATGCCGTTTTGCTGACCTGGCAAATTGCCGATGCCTATATGGTAAACAGCATTGTTGTTCAACGTAGCCGGAAAAAAGATACAGGATATAAGCCCATTGCCACTCTAAAAGGCAACGAAACCAATTATACTGACCGGGTAAATGACGCCAACGAAGCATTTTTTTACCGTATAGATATGATACCTCACCATTCGGAACGGGTTTACCAATCCGCATCGGTGTTTATCATGCCCGATTTTACCATTAATCCGGCCAAAGTACAAAATATTAAAGCCGGGCAAATTAATAAACAGATTATAGTTTCATGGCAAAGTGATGATGAATACAGCAGGGCATTCTATGTGTTTAAGCGCAGTCAAAATCAGGGCGATTTTATTCCTGCATCGTTGGCTATTACTGCCGGCAAAACCAAAAAATATCAATGGGCTGATACGGCTTCTACGCTGTCGAACAATATGATGTACCAATATATCGTTCTGGCCGAAAGCAACTCTTTCCATAAAAGCCAACCGTCTGATACCGTAACCGTTTCATACAGGAACAAAAACATGCCCTTAAATGCACCACAGGATTTACGGATTTTAACCGTAAACGACACTACTTATCATTTAGTATGGAGCACCGACAGCTTACAGAACGAAAATTATTCGGGATTTCAGGTTTACCTGAAACGTAGAAATGATAATGATTACCGTTTAATACCCAATGGTATGGTTACGTCCAATCTTAACTATGTGGCCATTCCCCAACCTGACAACGGCGATAGTTACAAAATAAAAGCTACGCAGGGAACAAAGGAAAGTAATTTTAGCCTGCCTTTTACTTACCGAAATGCACAAGAAAAAAACTTCGGCCCTAAATATTTAAAAGCCCTAGTGCTAAAAGAGGGCTTGTTCATCAAATGGACATCAAACCCCGACTTCCGGGCAAGCAGCTATAAACTTTACAAATGGGACGGTAAAAACTTCATTCTTATGGAAAGTATTGACGGAAAACAAGACGGTATCATGACTAAAAAATACCAGCCTAACACCCTGAATGTTTACAAATTAGTTACGGTTGATAAAAACGGGATTGAAAATGCAGGCTCGGAGTTGTTGCAGGTGAATTAGTTGAGGATTATTTCTTTAGAAACTGCCGGTAAAGCACATTAAAACTTTCTTTAATAATGGTATTGTAACCTTCGGTATAACCGCCATTGGTACCATTGGTAATCACGACTATTCCGAACTTTTCCTTTGGTTCGAAGAACATGGCGCTGAAAAGACCATAAGCCGATCCTGTATGTCCCTTGAGCACTTTACCGGGAATAAGCTTGTCACTGGTGCGGATGGCCAGGCCATAGCCTTCTTCATCCGATACTTTGGTTTGCATCAGCTTTGCACTTTTCCTGGAAATGATCCGTTTACCATCATACTTTCCATAGTTCATATGCATGGTCATATAGCAGGCCAGGTCAGCTGCCGATATTTTCATGCCACCGGTAGGTGAAAATACCGGCGTACTATAACCCTGTACATAATTCTTTATCTCTTCCGTTCTTGGTGCATAGGCTGCCGGTGAGGCTGTAAATTTTTTAAGGGTGTTATTGTACTCATAAAGTGTAACAAAACGCCCGGCCTGGAGTTCTTCTACCCAATAACCGGCATATAATCCCAGCGGATCGAGGATATGGCTCTTTATGTGGCGATCAAAACGGGTATCGCTCAGGCGTTCAATCACCGCCCCGATCATGTTAAAATTGAGATTACAATAGCTGTATTTGGTGCCAGGTGCATAATCGCTATAACACTTTTCCCAATTCTTTCCCTTTTCCGGATTGATGGCATCCAGGTCAAAGTAGCCTTCACTGTCATTAATGCTTGATGTATGGGAGAGCACCATTTTTAAAGTGATCACCTTGTCCGGAAATTTGGGATTCCTTACTTTAAAACCGACAAGCTTACTAAAATCATCCGAAAGCGATAGCTTTCCGGCTTCCACCAGTTGCATAATAGCGGTAGCGGAAAAGGATTTGGATATGGATGCGATCCGGAAAATATCATTATCTGTTAATGGAATGGCTTTGTCGATATCTTTCAACCCAAATGAGTGCGTATAAATGAGTTTACTGTTTTTCACAACGGCTACAGCTAATCCGACGGTATTCGTTTTTTTCATAAGGTCCTGCAGGGCGGTTTCAACGGCAGTTTCCTGACCGGCAGCTGTCATATAAAGGAACAGGGTAAGAAAGCAAATGTAAATTTTTCGCATGTGCATGAATTATATTTAATGCGTTAAATATAAGCAATGATGCAATCTTTTGGAAATGAAATCGTTGCCCGAAAAGCGAAGAAAATGACAATAAATTCACGGATACCAGAAATAAAGCAGTATATTTGCTAATATTTTTAGTAAGATATGATTGTAACGGTAATCCCTGTATTTGATGAACTTCAGCCTTCCCAACCGCTGAAAAAGGTAATGTCTGAGCGGTTGAAACGCTTAACGTATGAACTTGAAACGATTCATCTGAAATCCTTAACATTTTTTGAGCCGGCTAATGGCGATGTCGTGATCTATCTTTCCTATAACAGTAAATATACGGTGCGTTGGCAGGTGGTCAATGATGTGCCCGCAGAAGTAGAAGATAAAGTAAAAGAAATCTGCATGTCCCTTAATTATCTGCCCTGGAAAATTAATGCTTCATCTATTTTAGGGCTGCAAAACCGTACCGGGCTTTAAGCATGTAATAATCTAAAGAGCAGTTTCGTTACGGAATTTCTGTTCCGCACCCAATAAGCCTAATAGCCCGCCCGTATGGAGAACAAGTATACGGGCATCGGATGGGATTATTTGTTTTTGCAGAAGGTCATAGAGGGCATAAAATACTTTCCCTGTATATACATGATCGGTCAGCAGCCCGGTCTTTTGCGTAAAATCCTGTATAAAATCCAGTAAATGGGGTGTCGTTTTTGCATAGCCGCCGAAATGATAGTCCGTATGGAAATGTAAGCAGTCTGTGTTTGGTTCATACCGGCTGATCTGCCCGCGTATAAATTCATTATCCTTTAATACCGGAATGATATGAAGTGCTGTTGGCAAAGCCTTTTGGTTGATGCCCCGTAATAAACCGGCTCCCGTGGTGCCGGTACCTGCAGCACAAAAAAGATAATCGTAGGGTTCAGTTATTTCGTCAATGATCTCTGCACAACCTTTCACAGCTTCTTCACCAGCCCCTCCTTCATCGATCATGAAGGTTTGCGGATCTTTGCTAAAGTAAGCATCAAAGAGCTTTTGCTTATCCCGGTAGCATTCACGACTGATAAAAATACACTTCATACCAAACATATGACAAAGAAACAGCATATGATTATGGACTTCCTCGCCCCGTATAAAAGCTGTAGAACGATAGCCAAAACGGGCTGCCGCTGCCGCAGTGGCCAGCACATGATTGGAATAAGCTCCGCCAAAGGTGACCAGGTGATCCTTTCCCAAAGCGTTTGCTGTTTTAAGGATGTATTTTAATTTGCGGTATTTATTGCCTGAAATGTAAGGATCGATCAGGTCATCCCGTTTCACATCGATCTGGAATTGATCATAAACGAGGCGATGTATGGGGCTGTAAATCTTATTTTCCTGTTCCAAAACCTATACCTACATTTCCATAGCTGTATTGCGCCTGGGTATAAGAAGCAAAGATCCGGAAAAATGATACATGGAGCTGAAAGCCCAGCGTCGCTTTCAGGCCGTTAATATCTGTTTGCTCCAGGGATATCGGGTTTACAAATGTTTTTTTGCCGGTAGGTGTTAAAGGGGTTACCGCAATATCAAAATCATAAGACCCCAGCGCGTTCAGTTTTGACTCAGACCGATGCAGTCCTATGCTGACAAATGGTGTAAAGAAAGCTATTTTTTTAGAAATCAGGGCTTCAGCACTGTAGCCATCCATCTTCACATCAATCACCTGATCGTGAGTCGTCTGGTCTTCAAGTGTTAAAGGCAGATTATAGTTAAGCTTTGTATATCCGAAAGTTACGGCCAGATCAAAAGGAGTGATCTTTTGTTTTTTACCCAAAAGAATGGGCAGCAATTCGATTTTTGCCCCTGCACCGAACATATTCAGTTTTCCGTCTTCAATTTTAATGTCCGGCACCAGTCGCAGTGAAACGTCGACATACTTTAACAGTCCTAATGTAAGTTGAACCTGGGGTGAAGGCACATAATTTAATCCTATACCTTTTGGCAGGTTAAAGGTTGCCGGATCAGGATCGGGAAAATTACGATCGTAGATTTCCATTAGCGGTCCGTCTTTTTTTTCACCAAAAATGGTAGGCCCTACCGATTTATGCGGATCAGCAGGTCTGATGTTCTCCAGTCCAAGCTGGTTTACATCATATGCCTTATCCATATTCGGTACAAAGGCCATGGTACCGATTATCCTCAAATCAAAACGGAATGGTTTTTTTGCTTTTGCGGTATTCGTCCAGCCCGAATTTAAGCCGGTACCAAGACCTTTAAATAATGGGCTGATATAAGCGCCAACTAATTTTTGTGCATCCTGAGGACCTGATTTAAATAGATCACCGATATCGCTTTGCGAAAATGCAATAAACGGACTTAAAGTAAATGCACCTGCAAGAAAGAATATTACTTTTTTTATCATTTAAAATGATTTACAGTCAGGAACGAAAGTAAATCTTTCTTATCAGATAAGGAAAAAAATTAATTACAATTTTGAAATTCTCCGTAAACGTTTTCATAGGCTGGTCGTTTTAGCATTTGGATGTGCACAAATTATACGCCAAAAAATATTTTCAAGATTATTAAATTGTTAATCTTATTTTTGCCGGTGCACAAAAAGGAAGGTAAAAGGTTAATTTTTATCTCTTTTTATTTAATCAAGACAGCTTCATCACCGCTGAAAATAAATTATAGACAGATGAAAAATGATGTAATCGAGCCGGGAGAAGATGAACAGGACTTATTTGAACACTTCAATATTGTCGTCGATAAAGGACAGTCTTTGCTGCGGATTGATAAGTTTTTGATGCACCGTATTGAAAATGCATCCCGGAACAGGATACAAAATGCGATTGACGCGGGAAACGTCCTGGTTAATAAGAATACGGTAAAATCAAGCTATAAGGTGAAACCTGCTGATGAGATCTCTATCGTTTTTGCACATCCGCCGCGTGATACGGAAATATACCCGGAAAATATTCCTATTGATATTGTTTATGAAGATAAAGATCTGCTGGTCGTGAATAAACCGGCAGGCATGGTTGTTCATCCGGGATTTAATAATTATACCGGCACACTGGTGAATGCACTTGCCTGGCATTTTGAACACCTGCCTACCTTGCCGGGTAACGATGGCCGGCCGGGCCTGGTTCATCGTATCGATAAAGATACTTCCGGCCTGCTTTTGATCAGCAAAAACGAAATCACGATGACCAAGCTGGCTAAGCAGTTTTTTGATCATAGTATACGCCGTAAATATGTGGCTCTGGTATGGGGTGATCTGGAGCAGGATGGCAGAGTAGAGGGGTATATTGGCCGTAGTATAAAAAACCGGATCATCATGGATGTATATGATGACGAAGAAAGGGGGAAATGGTCGGCCACGAATTATCATGTTTTAGAACGTTTTGGCTTTGTAACACTGATTAGCTGCGTATTGGAAACAGGCCGTACGCACCAGATCAGGGCGCATATGAAGCATATCGGCCACCCTTTATTCAGTGATGCAAATTACGGCGGCGATAAGCTTTTAAAAGGACCTCATACGGCAAAGTATAAACAGTTTGTTCATAATTGTTTTGAGCTGATGCCACGACAGGCTTTGCATGCACAGCTTTTGGGCTTTATTCATCCCTCCACTCAGCAATATATGGAATTTGAAAGTCTGCTGCCATTTGATTTTGAGACTGTAGTCGCGAAATGGAGAAATTATCATTCACTGTTAGCTCAATAAGATGCCTGATTTTATTTTATTTAATGACACGTATATCGATGCAAACCAGCCGGTTTTAAAGTCAGCCAATCGCGGGTTTAAATTCGGGGATGGTATTTTTGAATCGATGCGGATGTGTAACGGGAAACTGCAGTTCACCACATATCATGCCGACCGCCTGAAGGCTGCCATGAAGGCTATAAAAATAGATGGTTATACCTTGTTTGATGAATATTTCCTGAAGCAAAAAACAACCGATCTTGCAAAAAAAAATAAGATATATGGAAATGCACGTTTCAGACTTACGATTTACCGGGAAGCTGAAGGACTGTATACGCCGGCCTCAAATAAACCGGGTTATGTGCTTGAAATGGTGCCGCTAACGGCTTCTTCTTACGAACTTAACCAAAAGGGGCTTATTGTGGATGTTTTTGATGAATTGACGAAGCCTGTAAATAAGTTATCGAATTTTAAAACCACTAATGCGCTGCTGTATGTGATGGCCGGACTTTTCCAGAAGCAACACCGTCTGGATGAAGCCATGATATTGAACCAGTATGGTTTTCTCTGTGAGAGCACGAGTTCAAATGTCTTCGTATTATATGATCATCAGATTTATACCCCTGCATTGTCCGAAGGCTGTGTGAGTGGTGTGATGCGCAGTGTAGTCCTTAAACTGGCCAAAATTCATAATCTGCCGGTGACAGAAGCGCAAATTAATCCTGAAATATTAAACCAGGCAGATGAAGTATTCATCACTAATGCGGCTTCAGGCATACGATGGGTAATGGGATATGGCCGTAAACGTTATTTCAATGAAATGGCCAGACACCTGAATGCAAAGCTAAACGAGCTCGTAAATAATGGGTTATAGGTGTATTCCTCGTAAGAAATTATCAATAGTCAGTCTTTTTTTCCCTTCATACTGTACATCGGTCAGCTTAATAAAGCCATTGTTTGTGGCAAATTTCAGATACGTTTTACCATCGCTCAAAAAGGCACCCGGCGCTATCTGAGGTATGGTATTTTCGGGAATGGCATTGAAAATTTTTAAGGTTTTATCCTGAAAAGTGGTGAATGCCGTTGGATAAGGACTTAATCCCCGGATATGATTATACACAGTTGCCGTAGACTGGTTCCAATTTATCCGGCAAAAGTCTTTAAAGATCTTAGGCGCTGTTTTGAGTGCCTCGCCAGCCGGTTGCGGTATTTCTTTATAATCGTTAACTTCAATCGCTTTGACGGTTTTCACTAGCAGCCTGGCACCCAGAATACTTAAACGATCGTGGAGGCTTCCGGCGGTTTCATCATCAGCAATGGGTAATGAATCGGAAAAGATAATATCTCCCGTATCGATTTCCTGTTTGAGGAAAAAGGTTGTCACGCCTGTTTCCTTTTCGCCGTTGATGATGGCATGATTAATGGGTGCAGCACCCCGGTACTGCGGTAATAATGAGCCATGCAGGTTAATAGTACCTTTCGGTGGCATTTTCCAGACCATTTCGGGCAGCATTCGGAAAGCAACGACTACAAACAGGTCTGCATGTAATGCTTTCAGTTCATCGATAAAAACAGGATCTTTAAGTTTTAAAGGCTGAAGCACAGGGATATGCTGTGTTACGGCATATCTTTTCACAGCACTTTCCTGAAGCCTTTGGCCGCGGCCTGCCGGTTTATCGGCAGCCGTAACCACGCCTGCAACCTCGATACCTGCCTGTACGAGTGCATTTAATGAGGTTACGGCAAAGTCGGGCGTACCCATAAAAACTATTTTCATGCTATTTTTGTTATGGCTATTAATGTCGCAAAATAACTAAAAAAAATATTCATATCCGGTCTTAATCTATGGTTTCAACCGCCGAAATTATTAATTCCAGCTGCCTGGTCTATGTTGATCAGGATAAATCAGGTATTTACAGGAAAGGGAGCGCGGGCCATTTTTATTATGTGGATATTGCCGGTCAGCGTATCACCAATGAAGCAGATCTTAACCGGATTAAGGCACTTGTACTTCCTCCGGCATGGAAAGAAGTATGGATATCGCCGAGCAGGAATGGTTATTTACAGGCCACCGGCATCGACTCCCTGGGAAGGAAACAATATCGCTATCATCCTGAATGGGTATCCAGACGTTCGGAAAAGAAGTATTTTAACCTTCTTGAATTTGGGAAAGCGCTCCCCGCCGCCCGAAAAAAGATCGTCATAGATCTGAAGAGACGTGTATTTGACGAAAGAAAAGTACTGGCTCTTTGTGTGGCGTTATTACAGCAAACCCTGATCAGGATGGGAAACGAAAGCTATAAGCGAAAGCATGGCAGTTACGGGCTTACCACCTTAAAAGACCGGCATCTTAAAGAGAAGGATGATAAGACATTTTTATGTTTTACGGGGAAGAAAGGTGTTCGACAGGAAGTGGAACTCAGTGATAAGACCCTGATCAGACTGGTAAAGCGCTGCAAAAATATTCCTGGTCAGGAGTTATTCCAGTTTTATACGCGCGATGGTCGTCACTCGGCTATCGATTCGGGAATGTTGAATGCCTATATCCGGGAAATTACCGGCGGGGATTTTACGGCTAAAGATTTCCGCACATGGGGTGGAACGTTAGAAATGTTCTGTCAGCTCACTTGTTTTTCGATGCAGTATCCTGAAGTGTCAAAAAAGAAAATTATGGTGGAAGCCCTGGACCAGGTGGCTTTAAAATTGGGAAATACGCGGGCTGTATGTAAAAAATCATATGTTGATCCGCGATTACTTCAGGCCTTTGAGAAAGGTACATTACAGCCTTACCTGCATAAGGCAGGCTGTAAACAAAGGGTTATGACCAAAGGCATGTATCCTGAGGAAAAGATCCTGCTTCAATTTCTGTGTCACTTCCCGACGTCATAGCCGGTCGACGTATTATACATCGGCCGGCTCGTTACTATCATGGATAAAGTAAATATTTTTTCCGCATTTTTTTGTATTCGCTTAGTCCAGGTTCCCAGCTTGCACGAATTTCTTTTTCTGATTTTCCGTCAATGATCTGCTGCCTGAAACTGGCTACACCAATAAGCTTTTCAATAGTGCCCATCTGGTTGCTCAATTTGGAATTAAAGAAATTTTCTTTCTGCGGCGATACTTTATATAAATCCATGATCCAGCGGATATTGATCTGCTTTGTTTTTCTGAAAATAGAGGTGTCATAATTCCGGAGGTCTAACCCATAACATACCTGGTTCATAAAGAGCGGGGTTTCGGCCATACCTTTTATACTTGTCGGTGTATATGAAAAATCGTATATTCCTTTGAGATAAGGAGCACCGATTACGGTAAACGGAAACAGAGTACCCCGGCCATGGTTTAGATAGATCCCTTCAAATAAACAGGTACTTGGATATAGCAGAATAGATTGTGCCGTATTCAGATTCGGAGAAGGCTTAACAGGCAATTCATAGGGCATGTTATGCGTATAATTGGCATTTTTGATCACCGTAATCTTACATTTTACTTTATCTTTCAGCCAGCCTTCACCATTCAGCATGTGTGCATACTCACCTACGGTAAGTCCGTGTACGATGGGAATTGGCTGTAAGCCGATACCCGACTTAAACTTAGGATCCAGGATAGGGCCGTCGATATAAAAACCATTCGGATTAGGGCGGTCAAAGATCATGACCTCTTTGCTGTTTACCGCACAGGCTTCCATCAGATGCTGTAAGGAATTGATATAGGTATAAAACCGGACCCCAACATCCTGGATGTCGAAGATCACTATATCCACATCTGCCAGCTCCTCTTTAGTAGGTGTATTATGTTTTCCATATAAGGAAATAGTCTTTATGCCTGTCCTGGCGTCGATTTCATCATCAACATGCACACCGGCACTGGCATTGCCGCGGAAACCATGCTCAGGTCCGAAAATTTTTACAATGTTCACCCCAAGTTTCAGCAAACTGTCGACAGTAGTTTCGTTTCCGATCATGGATGTCTGGTTAGCCAGGATGGCTACGCGTTTTCCTTTCAGGAGTGGCAGGTAAATGTCGGTTTGTTCAGCTCCGGTTTTAAAAGAAATAGTTTTCGTTTTACGTACGGTTTCTTTAGGCGACTGGGCACAGGCCGGCAGGATAAAAAGTACAAATACAGAAGTTAAAATTAAGGTGACTTTCTTCATTCTTATGTTTTTTAAAAGAGAATTGTGTTAAATCGAAATCGAATCAGCATTTTTGCTAAGTTACAATTTATTATAAAGATTTGAATATAGAATATTTCATATCAAGACGCATTGCCATGCAGTCGGAACGGACATTTTCAAAATTAATTGTACGCATTGCTATTGCCGGTATTATGTTGAGTCTTGCTGTCATGATTTTGTCTGTGGCGATTATTAAAGGCTTTAAAACAGAAATTCAGGATAAAGTAAGAGGATTTGTGGGCGATATACAGATCTATCGTTATGATTTAAACGGGTCTTTTGAAAAAGCACCTTTTGTGCCGAACGATACAACATTATCTTATTTGAAACAGAATCCTCATCTGACTTCTTTTTATCCATTTGCGACTAAACCGGCTATTATCACGGTAAATAATGAGGTGGAGGGGCTGAATTTTAAAGGCGTTGATCAGCATTATGACTGGTCTTTCATCAAAAAACATCTGATAAACGGTAATATTATCCGTTTTTCGGATAGTACAAAAAATCAGATCCTCATTTCGCAGCATACGGCAAATCGTCTTCATTTGAAAGTTGGCGATTCGTTTCTGATGCATTTTGTTCAAAATCCCCCTAAGCCGAGGAAGTTTGTCGTAACGGGAATCTATAATGTGGGTATTGAGTATCTGGATAAGAGTTTTGCGATCGGCGATATCCGTATGATCCGTAATGTAAATAACTGGACGCCTGATCTGATGGGTGGTATCGAAGTCAGAATTAAAAATTTTGAGCAGCTAAAGTCCGTTGCTGACGATGTTTATGCTAATCTGGAGCTTCGTTTACGATCGCGTTCCGTGCAGGAGAGCTCACCGGAGATTTTTACCTGGCTTTCTTTATTGGATGTGAATACCAGGATATTGTTAATATTGATGTTAATTGTTGGCGTGATTAATATGATCACCGCTTTACTGATCATGATTTTAGAACGTACATCGATGATCGGACTACTTAAGGCATTGGGTGCAGGCAATCTGAGTATGATGCGGATATTTTTATACCAGGCACTTTATCTTGTAGGTTTTGGGTTAGTGTTGGGGAATATCTTAGGGCTGGGTTTAGCCTGGCTGCAGCAGTATACACATTTTCTCAAATTAGATCAGACGAATTATTACCTGTCGCACGTGCCCGTGGAAGTGCATATCAGCGACGTGGTTCTGTTAAATGTGGCCACGCTGATCATTTGCACCCTGGTCTTAATCATCCCTTCATTCTTAGTTAGCCGGATCAGTCCGGTTAAAGCGATCCGTTTTAAGTAGCTGCCTGTTACTTCTTGTCAGTTATGGGTAATGGGCTTATACCCATAACCCTACTTTGCATTTTTCACATAGGTATCTAACCAGGTATTGATTTCCCAAAGCTGGTGTAAAATATTTTCCTTTGCGCGATAACCATGCGCTTCATAAGGAAGGAAGACAAAGCGTGCTGTTCCGCCATGACCTTTAATCGCATTGAAAAGCCGCTCACTGTTAATCGGGAAAGTACCCTGGTTATCGTCCATTTCACCATGAATAAGTAAAATAGGTGTTTTGATTTTATCGGCGTAGCTAAAAGGACTCATTTCATAATACAGTTGCGGGGCCTGCCAATAGGTACGGTCTTCGTTCTGGAATCCAAAAGGCGTAAGCGTACGGTTATAGGCACCACTGCGGGCGATTCCCGCTTTAAACAGGTGGGTATGTGCCAATAAATTAGCGGTCATAAATGCTCCATAACTATGTCCGCCAACTGCCATGCGATTACGGTCGCCAACACCCATTTCTACCAGTTTGTTAATGGCTGCTTCTGCATTTAAAGTGAGCTGTTGTACAAACGTATCATTGGGTCTTTTTCCTTCAGCAGCTACGATGGGCATTTCAGCATTATCTAATACGGCATAACCCTGAGTAACAAAAAATAATGGTCCGCCGGAACCTATTGTTGTAAAACGGTCTTGTGAGCCTCTTATCTGTGCAGCATCCGTAGCCGAATTAAATTCACGCGGATACGCCCAGATCAGTACAGGCAGCGGGCCATCTTTAGCTTTGTCATAACCTTTAGGCAAATAGAGATCACCGGTTAAGTCAATACCATCGGCCCGTTTATAAGCGATCTTCTCTTTCGTAACCCCTTCCATTTGCGGATAAGGATTCGTGAAATTGGTAACCGGCCGGTCGGCAATACGGAGTGTCAGGTTTTTGATGTAATAATTCGGAACATCTTTCTGACTTTCTTTGCGGGTTAATAATATCAGTTTATTCGGATCGATCACATCGGTGACCATTTCAAAGGTTCCTGGTTGTGCACGCCATAAGATCTCAGACTTTTTAGTATTCAGGTCAAACTTAGCTAAAAAAGGCAGATCGCCTTTTTCTGAAGCACCTGTTGTATTATTCATTAACAGTTTTGTGCCATTATCGGTTGTCAGGATTACCTGCCGGCCGAATTTGTTTTTTTCGGTTACCGGCGATCCGGGATTGTTATAAGCATCGGTCGTATTTAATTCGTATAACGTTTCTATACTGCCGGTCGACGGATTATAGCGGCTTAACTTTGTCGTTTGCTTTGTCCGTGATATCTCACGGATAAGGGCAAGAGAGGCATTTCCCCAGCTTACGCCTCCAAAGCGCATTTTCGTTTTGAAAAGCTCAACCGGATTTCCGTTAAACGGGGAAGATAACGCCAGTACGGCATCATGGTATTCCACATTCTTTTTGATTAAACCACTATCTAAAGGCATGGCCCAGGTTACGGTAGCCGGTTCATCATCCCGCCAGTCGAAAGCACGGGGCACATTCTGTACATTATCATAACCTGAAGGGCGTATTTCGGTCGAAGGCAGATCGGCCAGGGTTTTTAATACTTTACCGGTACGATCGGTAATGGTCACTACAGAAGGGAAACCACCTGCCGATACCAAATAAGAAAATGGTTTTTTGATGGTGCGTATCATCATATAGTTTTTGTCAGGTGAAAGGCTTACACTACTGTATATGGCAGGTTTGCCGATTGGTGTTTCGATGCCGCCTTTATTTTGCACCAACTGCGACGTCGCAAAGAACTCAAATAATTGTTCGTCATAAGGCGATTTGATCAGGTCCTGTAATGTCGGACTTGGCGCTGCTTTTCCCAGGCTTTGCTGTACCACAGGTCCTTTCGGGGCTAATGGTTTTGCCGGTGCCAGATTAGCCGCTTTGGTTGCTGTGCGATAAAGCAGGGTCTGATCGTCTGCCCAGATTACACCATTACCCATGATCAGGTTTAAAGGCTGTTTGTTTACTTTTGCCGCCTTTGCCGTAATCACATCAATCACATATAAATCAACTCCGCGTTGCCCTGTATGCGTTATGGCGATTTTCTTTTCATTCGGACTCCAGTTCGCTGATCCGGCATATAAAGGATTTGGAAGTCCTGTTACGGAAGTTGTAGTACCGGTCTTAATATTTTTAAGGCTAAAACTGTTCATATAGGTTTGCCGGCTGGGGGCAAAATTATTTGGATTTATGCGCATTCCGGCTATACGATATTCAGGCATTGCTAATTCTTCAACAGAAGGATATGAATTCCGTTCACTGAACAATATCCATTCGGCCTTACTGTCGATGCTTACGCCGGGAGTAGGTTTGGCCAGTAACAGATCGGCAATAGCTTTTGGAGGCATTTGATAATTCACCGCGTCCTGCGCATAAAGGTTCCATCCGGAGGTGAGAAAGAGAAAGGCTAAGAAAATCTTCTTCATCTGTATAATTTTTGAGTTTATCCTGAATGTTAAACTTACGAATATGCACGTAGAAAAAGAGAAATGTATCAAAAATTTGATACTTAACCAGGTAGCCCTCATCAAAAGAATCAACTTTCTTAGCAGACCGTCATTGATCTTACAGCGAAACGCTGATAATGGCCGTACGTGGCTTGCTTTCCGGTGCATTTACATCCGGATAGGGTGTGATATCTTCAAGTCGGATCGTATACGAAATGCCATTCAATTCGATGGTCTTTTCCTTATTCAGTGTTGGAATATTACAGCTGCCGGTACATAACAGCTGATTTTGCTCGCCCTTTTCATCTTTAAAATTTATTTTTACAGCCGCATAACCTTCCCATACACACATGGCATTTTTCGGGCAGCGGCTTTCATAAAATTCGGATGCGGTAACCTGTATGGTTTTTCCGGCGTGGGCAAATACATTCGTTTCATTGGCTTTCAGGGCAATGGATCCGCTAAAATCAGGAGTCTCTGCTTTTTTGCACGACTGCATGAAGATCAGCAGGCTTAAAAGAACAATGATGCTGATAAGTAAGATTTTAGTCTGCCTGATGGTCATAGGCTATCTGATGTTAAGTACTATTATATACGATTAAAATGATTAAAACGCTACATGCATAGTGGTTTGTTTTAATTTGGCCGGTTCTTGAAACAGCTTCATGAATTTTCAGTAAATTTGCCTTTTCATTCCATAATTAAGCGATTTGTGTCATTCGAAAAATTAAAATTAAGTAAGCCTTTGATATCGGCGATGACCGATGCCGGTTATCTGGTGCCTACAGAAATGCAGCGGCGTTGTATACCGCGCATTATGGGTGGGCAGGATATTATAGCCGTGGGTCCTGAAGGATGCGGAAAAACGACCACGCTGGTGCTGACCACGCTGATGCGCATACGTTACGGATTTGAAGAGGCGCCAAGGGCATTGATCTTAGTGCCTGATAAAGCCCGGGTTCTAGCCATACTGGATCGTTTCCGGCAATTGAACCGGAATACGAGCATCCGGATTAAAGGCATTCATACAGATGACCCGATCGATCAGCAGGTGAATGACATTACAGATGGTGTGGATATTATTGTGGCCATCCCTTCAAGAGCAAGGGCTATTTATTTAAAGCTGGGTTTGAATACCAATAAAATTCAGCTTCTTGCCGTTGATGATGCTGCTGAAATGGTTCGTTCAGGGATGCAGCTCCCCATTACTGAACTGGCAAACAGTATTCAGAAGTGCCAGCATCTGGTCTTTACGGAAGTCATGCATGAGCGTTTATCAAAAATGACAGCACCTTTTATGTCGTTCCCGGCTTTCATTGAAGTAGACGCAATACCGGAAACCAGGATCGAAACTGTTCGTCAGTGGCAATACCATGTACCTAATTTCCGGACAAAGCTTAATTTACTTTACCTGTTGCTTGCTGATAAAGAAGTATTTGAAAAAGTGATCGTCTTTGTGAATACCCGTTTAACCGCGCAGAAGGTTTTTGCTGATCTTTTCGACGGGAAAGCAGATGATGTATTTGTTTATAAACCTTTATTTTATGATGATCCGGGTTTTGATTCGGTCCGGCAATTTAAAGCGGATGAAGCTGCCAGAATATTGATCACCGCCAATGAGAATTTTGAGGAGGAATCGTTGGAGGGGATACCTTTTATTTTACATTTTGAGCTTCCTTTACAAAAGGAAACCTATCTGAATCGCATGCTTAAAAGCGATCAGGCAGATGATGTAATGGCGATTACATTTACAACTGATCTGGAACTGGGTATGATGAAGAAAATAGAGCAGGCCATTGGTCATAAAATGGAAGCGGCAGAACTTCCGGATACTTTATTTATAGAGGATACACCGGCAAAAAAAAGAAAGTGATAAAAAAGAGCATCAGTACTCTTTTTATAGAGATGCAATTATTTTGCATATCAAAATGAATATATCTAAGTTTGAGAAAATTAGATCTGAAATGGAAAATACAGAAATGCCTGTCCCGGCTGAAGAACCGGTATCACAGCTTGTTGTTACGGAAAATATGCGCAGTTATATCTATGATATGGCTAAATGGGCTAATTTTTTAGCGATTGTGGGTTTCGTGATCTCCGGTTTTCTGATCCTGGCCTCTTTTACCCTCGGTTCAGCGATGCAGACCAATCCCGAATTGGGTGAAAAGATACTGGCAATGGGTTTGACACCAATGGCCTTCACGATTTTCCTGTTGCTTTATGCTTTTGCGGTCTTTTATCCAAGCCTGTTGTTATTTAAATATTCAGTTAAAGCCCGGCTTGGCGTGTTATTCGCTGATCAGGCAAGTTTAGAGGATTCTTTAAGCAAAATGAAGGCCCTGTTTAAATATTTAGGGATTATGGTGCTGATTTTTATCAGTGTTTATCTGCTTGCTTTCATTATTTCGGTATTGCAGGTGGCTTAATGATATTTTTCCATTCCCGGTGCCGGCGTCCATGCTGAGCCAGGTTCAAAATAAGTCCACAGTAGCCGGCTTAGGCTGCGGATAAGTGCAGCACCTTCATTTTCATATTTCCAGGAAGTATCTTTCTGGTTTTTTGTGGCCATACAAAAAACATAATCGCCGTGCGGAGCATTTACTAAGACAACTTCTGACCGGGCTTCATTTACCGCACCTGATTTTGATGCGACCTGTATATAAGGCGGGATTTGAGACAGAGCGTCCTGGTCAAAATAAATGCGGATAAGGTTCCTGTAAATACGTTCGGATGCAGCCTTACTGATCATTTTGCCATCACGGATAAGGGTTAATAAAGTGGCCATTTCACGCGGGGTGGTTTGCCCCCAGCCATACATACGCTGGTTAACCGAGCGGCCGGGTGTCCGGGAATTAACACGGGTATATTGAAGTCCGTTTTTTTCCATGATTTCGTTAATCGCTGCTCCGCCTCCTGCTAAACTCTGACACCATAAACTGGCCGTATTATCGCTCGTAGTAATCATGAGCATAAGCACTTTTGCCAGCCAGATTCTTTCATTATTTTTAAAGGAACCCAAAATATCTTCACCGGCATATAACAGGCTGTCTTTGTATATGAGCTGCGCTTTATAGTCAAGCTCTCCTTTTTCAATTTTGCTGAAGATACCACAGGTAATCGGAATCTTTATCATACTGGCTGTAGGAAAAAGCGTATCGGCATTAAAGGTCGCGACTTTACCCGTTTTCAGATTCTTTACATAAATACCCACGTCGCCATGAAATGTTTTAACCATTTCAGCGAGCATAGCATTTAGCTTATGATCTGTTTTTTCTTTTTGAGCAAAAAGTGTACTGCATATGCACAATAGAAAAAGAATGAGCTTTAGTAGTTTCATCATCATATAAATGACAGGTATAAAAAAAGTCCCTCCCGGGAGGGAGAGACTTCCAGGTGTTAAAAGTCTTTTTAATACGAAAAGTCGTCGTCTGATTTTACGCCCGAACTGTACTCGCCGTTTTCAGAATATTCATAACGTTTTTCCACAACTTCCTGATGCGATTTGATATATTCAACGGTTTCATTTAAACCTTCTGTAAATTTTTCAAAATCTTCCTTATAAAGGAAAATTTTATGCTTTACAAATACACCATCTTCTAATCTCTTTTTACTCTCTGTTAAAGTAAGGTAGTAATCGCCTGACCTTGTAGCTTTCACGTCAAAAAAATAAGTGCGCTTTCCTGCTCTTACTTTCTTCGAAAAAACCTCTTCTCTCTCTTTATTGTCAAAATCTCCCATTGTTTATGTGTGTGGTTGGTTTAAGGTTGGTAAATATAAGTGAATAATTATGAAACTTCAAAATAGAAAATGGTATCTTTTAATTTTCTTCTTCGAGCAGCTGGTTATTGTAGATCTCGGCATATAAACCACCCTGATTCAGAAGGGTTTCATGGGTGCCCGTTTCTTTGATTTCACCATTGTCGAGTACGATGATCTTATCAGCATTTTTTAGAGTAGATATGCGGTGCGCAATAATAAGGCTGGTTTTTCCACGCATCAGTTTCCCGAGATTATGGAGGATATCTTCTTCCGTTTTGGTATCTACAGCAGAAAGGCAATCATCAAAAATGAGTAACCGGGGTTCCTTAATCAGAGCCCGAGCAATCGATACCCGTTGTTTTTGTCCGCCGGATAACGTAATACCACGTTCACCGAGCAGCGTTTCAAATTTCTGATCAAACTCCATGATGTTATGATAAACGGCAGCATTTTTTGCGGCCCATTCCACCTTTTCATCCGAGGCCTGATCCATGCCGAAAGCAATATTGTTTCGTATGGTGTCTGAGAATAAAAACACTTCCTGAGGTACAAAGCCTGTCTGATCCCGGAAATGGTGCAGATGAACAGCTGTAATTGGTCGGTTATCAATCAGGATTTCCCCTGAATCTACGTCATACATACGCAGGAGAAGATTGGCCAGTGTTGATTTTCCGGAGCCTGTTTTGCCGATAATCGCTACAAACTGTCCTTTTCCGACCTCAAAGCTTACATTTTTTAAGGCCGTTATTCCTGTATCGGGATAGGTGAAACTGACATTCCTGAATGCAATGTTTCCTTCAAAATCATGAGGGGCAACATCCGGCGGGATAATGTCGGGCTGAAGTTGCAGGAATGCATTGATCCGTTTCTGAGAAGCCGCTGCGCGTTGAATGAGTGTAGTTACCCAACCCAGCATGGTCACCGGAAACGTAAGTTGATTCACATATACAATGAATTCAGCAATATTACCAGGGGTAATCGCACCTTCTATCACCTGCCTGCCCCCGATGAATACGGTAAGTATCGTACTTAAACCGACCAGCAACAACATTGCCGGAAAGAAAAGTGCCTGCGTTTTAACCAGATTCATGGCATTCTGTTTATAGGCCTGGCTCTCCCGGGCGAAAACTTCCTGGTTATGGGCTTCCCTGACGTATGATTTGATGACACGAATGCCTGAAAACCGTTCCTGTACAAAACTTGATAATCGTGAAAGTTGTTCCTGGATTTTTTCACTTTTCTGGTTGATTACAGTATTTACGCGGTATATTGTGAAAACCAAAACGGGCAGGGGTAATAAACAATAAATGGCCAGTGTAGCATTGACGGCGAACATAAAATGGATGATAAGCGAGAACAATACCGCCGTATTTAAAGCATACATAATGGCAGGGCCTACATACATCCTCACCCGGTTAACATCTTCTGTGGCCCGGTTCATCAGGTCGCCGGTATGATTACGCCGGTAAAAGCCTAAGCTGAGCTTCTGGTAATGCGCATAGATTTCATTTTTCATGTCGAACTCGATATGCCTTGACATTAAAATGATCGTTTGCCGCATAAAAAATAGAAACAACCCTCTCAGCAGATATAAGATCAGGATGAGCGCTCCAAAGAAAAGCACACCTGAACTAAAAATGCTGTACATGAGTTTCTGTCGTTCAAATCCTTCGAATAGAATATAGGTTTCTATATTTTCCGTAATGAGGTTAAAAGCATGTCCAACCACCTGTGCAGGCACCACTCCGAAAATATTGGAAATGATCACAAAGAAAATCCCGGGGATGATCCACCATTTGTATTTAAGGAAGTATTTATTTAAAAATGAAAGGTGCTTCATGCGGGTTAAAGTTATTAAAAGACTTTCTTTTTTTATTCTTTCAGGAATAATAGATTTTATCTTAATTTTGCCTTTTATAAATTCCATTTTACGTATGACGGGTAATAGTTCTTCAAATTCTTCGATTTTAGAGCAGTTAAGTGCTTTGGGACATAAGAAAGTTGTTTTTTGTAATGATCCTGATACCGGTCTGAAAGCGATTATTGCCATTCATGATACAACGTTAGGTCCGGCATTAGGCGGAACCCGTATGTGGAATTATGCGAGTGAAGCTGAAGCGCTTGAAGATGTACTTCGTTTATCAAAAGCAATGACGTATAAGGCAGCTATTTCCGGCCTGAATTTAGGTGGTGGAAAGGCTGTGATCATCGGTGACCCCCGTAAACATAAGACAGAAGCGCTGATGCGCAGCTATGGCCGTTTCCTGAAAAACCTGAACGGTGAATTTGTAACGGCTGAAGATATGGGTACCAACATCAAAGATATGGAGTATATCCGGATGGAGACCCATCATGTTACCGGTGTACCTGAATCGATCGGTGGAGCCGGCGATCCTTCACCGGTAACCGCAAAAGGTGTTTTCCTTGGAATTAAAGCCTGTGTAAAAGAAGTATTTGGTACGGATATGCTGGCCGGGAGATCGGTTGTGGTTCAGGGTATTGGGAATGTGGGTGAGCACCTGGTTGATCTCCTCCGGAAGGAAAACGTAGAGGTGTATGTAAGTGATATTAATGAAGAGCGCTTACAGCAGGTAGCCCGGAAGTATAAAGCAAAACCCATCGAAGCGGACAAAATATTTACTTTAGGTGCTGATGTTTATGCCCCGTGTGCATTGGGTGCTACCGTAAATGATGTGACCATCAAGAAAATGAAATTCGCCATTATAGCCGGCTCTGCCAACAATCAGCTGGCGGATGAACAGCTGCACGGCCAGCTCCTTTTAGAAAAAGGTATATTATATGCTCCTGATTATCTGATCAATGCCGGTGGTTTGATCAATTGTTATTCAGAACTTACCGGTTTCGGGAAAAAGCGTACCACACAACTTACGGAGCATATTTATGACGCTACGCGCGAAGTGATCAAACTGTCGAAAGCCGAAAATATTCCTACGAATTTAGCTGCCGGCAGGATAGCCGAAAATAGAATAGCCGCAATTAAAAAAATAAAGTCCTCTTATTAAAATTTATCCCCAAATACACACATCGTTCTTATTTTTATTTCATGTTAAACAGAAGGCATCTACGAATTAAAGCCCTGCAGAGCATATATGCCTGGCAGGTTATGGAAAATACCGACATTTTAAACAGCCAGAAAACACTGATGAAGAGTATCGACAGTGTTTATGAAATGTATATACGTATGCTGGCGCTTATCATTGAGGTAACTGAATATACCGCTATTGACGCAGAAGAACGTCTGAACAAGCATTTGCCAACAGCGGAGGACTTAAACCCGAATCAAAAGCTGCTGACGAATAAATTTGCCGAAGTATTAAAGAAAAACCCTGAATATACAGCAGCCGTTAATAGATACCAGATTAACTGGCTTGCCGATGCGGAATTGTTAAAAGCTGCTTTTAATAAGCTGAAAACGACCAAAGAATATGAGGCTTATCTGAATGAGCACGATGAAACCCTCGAAGGTTCTAAAGAGATTATTAAGTTTATTTTCCGGAAAATCTTATTAAAGAACCCGAATGTGATTCAGGCCTTTGAAGATAAGTTTATTAACTGGCCGGTAGACAGTGAGGTAATGAAAGGAATGATCGCTAAAACGATTAAGAGCTTTACCGAGGAAGATCCCTTTGCCAATAAACTTACGCCAATAAGCTCCGACTGGGAAGAAGACAGCCGTTTTGTGAAAGACCTGTTCATGTATACGCTGAAAAATGACGGAACTTATCAGGCTTTAATAGCTGAGCGTACTAAAAACTGGGAATCGGAAAGAATTGCCTTAATGGATACCATCCTGATGAAGATGGCGATCTGTGAACTGATGAATTTTCCATCTATTCCGGTTAAAGTAACTATCAATGAATACCTTGACCTTTCAAAAGATTACAGTACGCCGAAAAGTAATTCATTTATAAATGGTATCTTGGACAAAATTTTAAATGACCTGAAGCGAACCAACAGCATTAAGAAAGTTGGACGCGGATTAATTGAAGATTAACCATATGAAGTATTTTTTGGGTTTATGGATGCTGTTGGCCATAACAGCCTGCCAAAGAGGGGAAACATCGCAACATAGCGAAACTGTTCTGGATTCGACCGGCAAACCGGTATCCTTAGCCGATGCGCCTGTTATTACCTTCGACAAGGATGTATATGATTTTGGCGTGATCACAGAAGGTGAATCGGTAACCTATGAATTTTCATTTAAGAATACGGGAAAAAGCCCTTTGATTATCAGTAATGCCAGTGCTACCTGCGGATGTACGGTGCCTGAATATCCGACAAAACCAATAAAACCGGGTGAAGAAGGCGTTATTAAGGTTGTTTTTAACAGCCTGGGTAAGGTAGGTCTTCAGGATAAAGTAGTTACCCTTGTTTCAAATGCCAACCCCAATTTAAGCAATGTGCATGTTGTGGGCGAAGTAAAACAGAAAAAAGAGGGGAAATAAAAAATCAATTTCTTTAAATATTTTACATAAAACATCACGTAATGACAGGAGTAATTTTACAGGCTGCAGGAGCAAGTTCAATGACAGGTGCTATTTTACCAATGGTACTGATTATGGTCGTATTTTATTTTTTTATGATCAGACCCCAGGTAAGAAAAGCAAAAGAGCATAAAAAGATGGTAGCCGATTTAAGCATCGGTGATAAGGTAGTGACCACAGCTGGTATTCACGGAAAAATAACCGGTGCAAATGAAACGACTTTCCTGATCGAAGTAGAAGGCGGAACAAAGATCCGCTTTGATAAGTCTGCTATTTCGTTGGATGCTACGAAAGCGGCAACGACTGCGGCCACGCCGAAAGCATAGTCAACTTTCTGAATTTAGAAAAAGCCGCTCCACTGATTTCGATAGAGCGGCTTTTTTTGTAGTTTTACGTTATGCCATTTATTAAGCTAACCAAAATAGAGCGGAAACGGTTTTTCATCCTTGTGATGTGCCTGTTTTGTGCCATTGGTGCCTGGCTGTTTATGTCGCTCAACCGTAAATATGTATACACGGCTGAAACGGTATTGATCTATAAAGATTTTCCGCAAAAAAAAGCCTTTAAAGCCTTGCAGACGGATACGGTTGACCTACAGATTGAAGGTACAGGCTGGCAATTGCTTTTTGCCAGGTTACGGGTAAACCCACAGTCGATTACGGTAAGTCTCGACAAATTAAATCAACGGAATTTTATTGCTTTTAGTGAACAATTAACACAAATCAACAAACAGCTTGAAACCACTCAAAAAATTATATCCATTCATCCCGATACCTTATATTTTGACTTTTCAAAACGAACAAATAAACGTGTGCCGGTACGGTTGCGCTACGATCTGTCTTTTATCAAACAATATGGCATTGCCAGCAATATCCAGTTGAAACCGGCCTATGTGAATATTTCAGGTCCTCAGGAAGAACTGGTCAAGATAAAAGAATGGTATACGGATACGCTTCGTTTAAAAGATCTGCAGGAAAATGTCCATGTAAAGGTGCCTATCCGTACCAATAATCTTGCTAATGTGAGCATCTATCCTACAAGTGTAAGCGTAAAGATACCGGTGGATGAATTTACCGAAAAAACAGTCGAGATACCCCTTCGCATGTTAAATAACCATGATTTTATGGATATCCGCTTTTATCCGAAAAAAGTAAAAGTTAAATTTATGGTTGCGCTTTCCCGGTATGAAGAGATCACTGAAGATTTTATGGAGGCGAATGTAGATATGAATGAATGGAAAATATTAAAGCATGAACAGTTAAGTGTAAATATCACCCGTTTTCCTGATTTTTGCCGTCTGGTAAGTGTCCATCCCTCGAAAGTGAATTTTTTAATTGAAAAATAATGTTAAAAATAGGAATCACGGGCGGCATAGGAAGTGGTAAAACTACAGTTTGTCAGGTATTTGAAACTTTTGGTATACCGGTTTTTTATGCTGACAGGGCTGCGAAAGCCGCGATGACTGGAGATGAAACATTGGTAACTTCCATAAAAGATCATTTTGGTGCAGGAAGTTATCATCCGGATGGAAAATTAAATAATCAATATCTTGCCGGGATCGTGTTTCAGGAACAGGCTGCTCTGGAAACATTAAACAGTCTCGTACATCCGGCTGTCTTTAAAGCCTTTGATAAATGGGCGGAAGAGTGGGCTGGACATACACCCTATGTATTAAAAGAAGCAGCATTGCTTTTTGAGAGTGGTTCTTATCAGCAATGTGATAAAAATATCCTGGTTACAGCACCCGCGGAGCTTCGGATACAGCGCGTCATGCAACGTGACGCGGTCACCAGTGACCAGGTAAGGGCCAGGATGGATAAACAGTTTTCAGATGAGCAGAAAGAAAAAATGGCAGATTATCTTATCTATAATACCGAAAAAGAATCGATTATTCTCCAGGTGATGGCCCTGCATCAGAAAATACTTGACCTGAAAAAGGAGGCTGATGCCCTTAGCTGATTTTATTATATCTACGAAGATGGGTTTGTATTGCCCATACGGTGATTTTTACCTCGATGCACAGCAGCCTGTTATGCATGCCGTAATCTCACATGCCCATGGCGATCATGCGATCAGCGGACACCGGTATGTCTACTGTACTGCACCTACAATGGCATTTATGGAGCACCGTTACCGGAAATTTTCAGCGTTTCATTTTCAACCTTATGACTATCATCAAACATTTGATGTGAATGGTATACGCATTACCTTTTTTCCGGCAGGGCATATGCTGGGCTCAGCCTTAGTGCAAATGGAATATAAAGGCTGTACATACTTATATACCGGCGATTATAAAAGAGAGGCGGACTCCACATGTGAGCCTATTCAATGCGGGGCGGCAGATGTGCTGATCACTGAAACTACTTTTGCTTATCCGGAATTGAAGCATCCGGATGCGGTAGAAGAAATAAAGAAGCTCAACACTATCCCGGGAAATATTATGTTGGGCGCTTATGCCCTGGGTAAAAGTCAACGCCTGACCGCCCTGATTAATGAGCATTGTAGCCAAAAAAGGATACTGCTGCATCATAGTATCCTGCCCTTTACAAAGATATATGAGCAATTCGGTATGCCGGTGGGTAAGTACGAGCCCTATGATCGTAAAGTTATGAAGATGAATCCCGAAAACCTGATTTATATAGTTCCGCCGATGGTCTTTCACAGTTATTTTAAAGCCATAAATGTGGTCAGGATCTTTGCCAGCGGCTGGAAACACCTTCAGCAAAATCCGGAAGCAAGCCTTTATATTTCTGATCATGTGGACTGGCAGGGTATCCTGGATACTGTAACCGAAGTTAACCCGAAAGAGATCTGGACCACGCATGGAGAAGGAAAGCATCTGCAAGCCCACTTCGGTGAAAAAATGGTCGTTAAATTGCTTAACTAATGGAAGAACAGGCAGATTACTATTTTAACGAGGATGGACTGATGGTTTTTACAGCAGCTTATCATTTGAAAAGAGGCTATTGCTGTAAAAATAAGTGTAAACATTGTCCATGGGGTTACGGGAAGAAAAACGGTCGTGAAAAGACGCCTGGAAAAAAGAGATCAGAAACCTAAAAAAACATAATGGAGTTACAAAAAGAAGTCAGAAGTTCGAAATTTGAAAATGTATTTCAGCAGGCACTTGTGAATGTTTTTTTTACCTTTCACTGGAGTAACCAAAAGGTAAAGGAAATGCTGAAACCACATAATATTACACAACAACAGTATAATGTGCTTCGTATTTTACGCGGACAGCACCCGGAGCCCTGTACATTAAACCTTATCAAATCGAGAATATTGGATAAGGTAAGTGATACATCGAGAATTGTTGACCGCTTATTACAAAAGGGTTATATCGTGAAGAACGTGAACGGTGGCGATAAACGGGCTTTGGATATCATGATCTCGCAAAAAGGTCTCGAATTATTAAAGCATTTAGATCGTGAAGTTGATTTTTCAACCTTTATCCGGCCAAATATGACTGAGCAGGAAGCCGTGCAGCTGAATGTTCTCCTCGATAAATACCGCGGATAGTGACTTCATCTGCTACTCACCGCATAACGCTAATGCCCTTCACTATAAAAACCCAGCAGGGCAATTGCTATTCCGGTTAATACCGCAATCATTTTCTTTTTATTGATCTTATGATCTGCGCTCGATTCGAAAAGGATCGTAGTAGAGATATGAAGGAAAATACCGATCACTATGCCCATAATTTTATTGAAATAGCGTTCGGTTCCGATAATACTGCCATTGCTGAGATGTTCACTGAAGTAATAGCCGAGTGGTGCCATCAGCGCGAACAGACCAATAAAAAGCGCAATAGAACCGGCTTTAAAGTGGTTTTGAACCAGGATGCTCGCTAATGCAAATGCTGCAGGAATATGGTGAAGGGAGATTCCAAAAATGAGTTCGTTATGCTGGTCTTTTATCAGCGGCATTCCCTCTAAAAAAGCATGCAGACACAGACTGATCATAATGCCAAAAGGGAAGACATGTCCTTCGTTATGCTTATGAATGTGACCATGTTCAACACCCTGTGAAAACTGCTCGAGCAGGATCTGGAAGAGGAAACCGATCAGAATAAAAATACCGATCTCATGGGCATCGGTGCCTTCATAAGCATGAGGAATGAGATGTAATACCGTTATAGCGAATAAATAAGCGCCGCTAAAAGATAAGATTAATTTCAGGCTTTGCGATTTGTCATTCTTTACTAAAAAGATGGCCATGCCACCTAGAAAAGCACTAAAGAACAACACGAGAAATTTCCAGGTTTCCATTTATGATAAGGGTTGTAATTTTTTAAAGACAAAGGATACCACAAGGCCGATGATGATGCCTAATACGGCGCCGGCTATGGTATCTAAAGGGTAATGTACGCCCACATACACCTGTGCAAAGGCAATCGAGGCCGCCCAGCCAAGGCTGATAGGTAAGATGGCTTTCCAACGGCGGTAGAACATGCCAGTCAGGAATAGTGCAATAGCAAAATGATTGGTAGCATGCGCAGAAGGGAAACTATATCCGCTGCCACAGGGTACCCTTTTGATCACAAATGATGTTAAACGGATTTCGTTACACGGGCGTATACGCTCTGTATGAGGTTTAATTATTCTCGATGCTGTAAGATCACCCAATCCAAATGTGATCAATACCCCAAGAATAAGGTAATATCCCTGTCTTTTATATTGGACGATAAAGAAAACGATCATAAAAAGATAGAGGGGTGACCAGAAAAACCGGTTCCTCAGTAAAGGCATGATGCTATCAAAGAAGCCATTGCTGAGGCCCCTGTTTATCTTCAGAAATAACTCGGTATCGAACTGCTGTAATTCAGTGATCATGCTTTCTTGCAGATTAATATGAGGCGATCTGATTTAAGCACATCAAAAGGGTCAAGCGCGTAACTGCCAAAAGAAGCGGAGATCTGTAATCCGGCCTGTTGCAGCATCCGCTCAAAATCACTGAAAGTAAATGCCTGTACACGTTCTTCAAAGGCATATGATTTAAGGCGGTGTTCAAAATTAATGTGCTTTATAATTTTACCATCAGATACAAATTTATGGAGATGAAACTCAATTCCGTCTATCGTCTTTATTTCCTGATGGGTAAGATTGTGCATAATTTTTTCTGTATTAAAGTAATCGATCACCAGTGTGCCCTCCGGTTTTAAACTTTTACGAAAGGCCTTAAGCGCATTGATATGTTCTTTTTCAGTTTCAAAGTACCCAAAGCTGGTAAACAGGTTCAGGGCGATATCAAAATAGTTGATATACGATAGTTTTCGCATGTCGTGCACATAAAAATGCAGGTTTTTCTGCTCAAACTGCTGGGCATACCGGATGTTTTGTTCAGACAGGTCAATACCGGTTACATCATATCCTTTTTTGTTAAGATAAATGGCATGTCTCCCGCGGCCGCAGGCAATATCTAAGATACGACTGTCTTTTGATGGGGCCAGGTAAGAAGACAGGTTATCAATTAAAAACTCCGCTTCATCATCATTTCGCTGATGATACAGGATATGATAATAAGGAGAGTTAAACCAGTGTTGAAACCATTTTCGCTGCATTCGCACAGATGATTTGTGTTTTGTAAGCAAACTTAGATATATTAGTTTTCATTTTTTATTACTTTTGAAAAAATCTGCATAAACTTTGACACTGATAAAATCGATCTCCGGAATTAGAGGCACGATAGGAGGCCCCGCAGGCGATGGGCTGACGCCTGTTGACATTGTAAAATTTACCGCTGCTTATGGTACATGGGTTATTCAAAAGACCGGAAATAAAAAAATAGTGATCGGCCGTGATGCCCGTATATCGGGCGAAATGGTTAACCGCCTCGTATGCGGAACATTACAGGGCCTGGGTATCGATGTGGTTGACCTTGGCCTTTCAACTACGCCTACTGTAGAAATTGCCGTTCCGCTTGAAAAGGCCGGCGGTGGTATTATCTTAACAGCCAGCCATAACCCGAAACAATGGAATGCATTGAAATTGCTGAATGAAAAAGGCGAGTTTATCAGTGATGCTGACGGAAAAGAGGTGCTGGAAATGGCTGAAGCGGCTACCTTTGATTTTGCGGAGATCAATGCACTTGGTAACGTTACTGCTGATGATACCTATCTGCAAAAGCATATTGATGCGGTGCTGGCTTTGCCACTGGTGGATGTGGAGGCCATTAAAAAGGCAGATCTGAAGGTTGCCGTTGATGCTGTAAATTCGACCGGAGGTATTTTTATTCCGGCCTTATTACGTGCATTGGGTGTGAAAACCATATTTGAGCTGTATTGTACACCTGACGGGCACTTTCCGCATAACCCGGAACCTTTGCCTGAAAATCTGACTGAAATTGCCAGGATTGTTCAGGAAAAAGGTGCTGATCTGGGGATTGTGGTCGATCCGGATGTCGATCGTCTATGCTTCGTGAATGAAGATGGCACCATGTTCGGTGAAGAATATACGCTGGTGGCTGTGGCAGATTATGTGTTGAAAAATACACCCGGAAACACCGTTTCTAATTTATCGTCGACCCGTGCACTGAAAGATGTTACGTTGAAAGCAGGCGGAAATTATACCGCTGCAGCGGTGGGCGAAGTCAATGTAGTGAATCAGATGAAAGCCACACAGGCTATTATCGGCGGAGAAGGCAATGGCGGTATCATTTATCCTGAATCACACTATGGCCGTGATGCTTTGGTGGGTATTGCGCTATTTTTGTCGCACCTCGCTAAATCCGGTAAATCGATTTCGATGTTAAGAAGTACCTATCCGGCTTATTATATTTCCAAGAATAAAATTACACTCACACCAGAGATGGATATTGATGCGTTATTATTAAGCGTACAGGAAAAATATAAACATTATCCGCACAGTACAATCGACGGATTAAAGATCGAATTTGAAAAAGAATGGGTGCACCTGCGCCGGTCCAATACAGAACCGATCATCCGGATTTATAGTGAAGCCGAAAATGAAACCACTGCAGAGAATTTAGCCCATAAAATTATTTCAGATATTAAAGAGATATTAAATTTAAACTAAACCGGAGTAACCGATATGACCATGAAAAGAGTTTATTTAGATAATGCTGCTACCACTCCCTTAGATCCTGACGTGATTGCAGAGATGACAAAGGTGATGGAAAATTATTTCGGAAATCCATCGGCTATACATGCCCTGGGTCGCGAAGTAAGAACTCTGGTAGAAAAGGCCAGAAAAACGGTTGCGGGATTATTGAATGCCTCACCGGCAGAGATCTTTTTTACATCCGGAGGTACAGAAGCCGATAATACCGCTATTCGCTGCGGTATATCTGCATATGGGATCAGACATGCTATTACGTCTAAAATTGAGCACCATGCTGTAGAACATACTTTAGCGATGATGCTGAAAGAAGGAAAGATCGACAAGCTGAGCTTTGTAAATATCGACGAAAAGGGGAATGTCGATTATGCGCATTTGGAATTACTTCTGAAAGAGAACGAGCGCAGTTTTGTTTCCCTGATGCATGCCAATAACGAGCTGGGCACACTTACCGATATGGAAAGGGTAGGTGACCTTTGTGAAAAATACAATGCCATTTATCATGCGGATACGGTACAAACCATGGGACATTATCGTCATGACGTTCAACGTTTAAAGGTTCATTTCTTAGTTTGTGCGGCCCATAAACTGCATGGTCCTAAAGGTGTTGGTTTTTTATATGTGAACAGCCGTATTAAAATCCCGCCGATGATCTATGGGGGGGCACAGGAGCGGAATATGCGCGGCGGTACAGAAAATGTTTATGGGATTGTTGGTTTGGCCAGGGCCCTTGAAATCGCCTATGCTGAAATGGATGAGCATCAACGTCATATTCAGGAACTTAAAGATTATTTAAAGACACAGCTGATTGCCGAAATACCCGGAGTAGCCTTTAATGGTGAAACCAATGCGGAAAAGAGCCTGTATACCGTTCTAAATGTATCATTTCCTGAAATGGATATGGCCGATATGCTGTTGTTTAACCTGGATATTAACGGCGTTTGTGCTTCAGGCGGCAGTGCCTGTTCTTCAGGATCCAATATCGGCTCTCATGTGCTGAATGGGATACAGGCTAATCCCAATCGGCCTGCCGTGCGTTTTTCATTCAGTAAGTATACCACGAAAGAGGATCTGGATTATGTGATGGAGAAGGTGAAAATGATCGTGAAACAGAACGCGCTGGCATAGTCCGAATAATCATTATTTTTTACAAACAATAGGCGATGAGCGCTGTTTTATATATAAACAACTCTTATCGCTATGGAAACAAATCAGAAAAAACACCGGGAGGTTAAAACCGACCTGATCGATGTGCAGGGAGATGATAAGGATACTCCGAGAAACAAAGAAAATATAGAGAAGAGCATTTCTTCCAATCCGACCAGCAAGTTTGAGAAAAAGCATGGTCGTGTGCATAATGCCTTTGGTGAAGGGCATGAACCAGGTACCGTTCCGGGTGCCGGAATTTAATTTATGATAAATATTAATTATTTTTAAACCACGGTAATGTATCGTGGTTTATTTTTTTTATGATGGAAAGAAGGAAATTTATTCAGCATTCGGCATGGGCACTGGCGATGGTATCGTTATATAAGACCAATGCTTTCGCCGGTTTAGGCGCTAAAAGAGCCTATCAGTTTAAATTGCTGCGCAACGATGTCGGTATCTTTACTGAACAGGGTGGTACTATTGCCTGGTTAAACGGGTCGACGGGTTTTGTAGTCGTGGATGCCCAGTTCCCGAATACTTCGCCGCATGTTATTGAAGAATTAAAAAACCTGGGTGATAAGCCTTTTAAATATTTGTTAAATACCCATCATCATGGTGATCATACCGCCGGAAATATTGCCTTTAAAGGACTGGTACAGCAGGTGGTGGCGCATCAAAACTCACTGGTAAATCAGAAAATAGCTGCCGAAAAAGCTAAAAATGAAGATAAGCAACTTTATCCCGATGTGACCTTCGGAAAAGGATGGAAGGCTCCCGTAGGTAAAGAAAAGATCAGTGCGTATTATTATGGTTCAGGCCATACGAATGGAGATGCAGTTTATCATTTTGAAAATGCGAATATCGCACATTTAGGTGACCTATTGTTTAACCGTCGCTATCCCTATATCGATAAAGACAACGGGGCGCATATCGGTAACTGGATCACTGCACTTGACAAAATTGAGCAGCAATTTGATAAGGATACACTGTTTATTTTTGGGCATAGTCTTGACCCTGAAAAAGTTACAGGTAATAAGGACGATATCAGGGCCTTTCGGAATTACCTTGATTGCGTGCTTACTTTTGTAAAGGCCGAAATGAAAGCCGGGAAATCTAAAGAAGAAATCTTAAAAGCAACGGCTATTCCGGGTGCAGCCGAATGGAAAGGTGATGGTATTCAACGCAGCTTATCGGCTGCTTATACTGAACTAACGATCGGTTAGAAATTGTATTTGCCAACTTTTTCTGAAATTTTAAGATATTCAGATAAGGCAGCTGATCCGTACCAGTTAAACAGGTCGGCATCCAATAACTTTGCTTTTACGGCGGGGTCGGTCTGTAAAAGTGCTTTTGCCTCATCAAGTGTTTTTACGTTGAAAATAAATATACCCCGGTAGTTTTTGTCATTTTTTCCGAGCGGTCCCGCAACGATCAGTTTGTTTTCGGCAACGAGACGGTTAATATTAGTCATATGCCCGGCAAAGAGGCTATCGGTCTTTGCTTTGGTTTCATTGGTGTTTGTTCCGGTCTTAAGCATGACCAGTACGTACATTTTCATGCCATAGTCGTCAGCCCCTACTTCCTTAGCCAGTTTTTCATCATATTTCGGATTTGCTTTTTTGTCCTGCGCATTGGCCAGGAAAACGGAAGCCAGTAATAAGAGGCTAAGGAAAGTCAGTTTTTTCATCTGTTTATCATTTTTATTTTTTCCGCTTTCGTTCCTCTAACCAGGACAAATTAAGCGCCATTTAATGCTTCATCATTTTGAGGAAAGTGGCCAGTTTTGCTTTCATTTCCCGCCTGTCAACGATAAAATCGAGGAAGCCGTGCTCTAATACAAACTCAGCGGTTTGAAAACCTTTGGGAAGATCTTTTTTAATGGTTTCTTTAATGACCCGCGGACCGGCAAAACCGATCAGCGCTCCGGGTTCGGCAATATTAATATCGCCTAACATGGCATAAGATGCGGTTACACCACCGGTTGTGGGATCAGTTAATAAAGAGATATAGGGGATTTTTGCCTGTGCCAGCAAGGCCAGCTTTGCCGATGTCTTAGCCATTTGCATCAGTGAAAAGGCGGCTTCCATCATCCGGGCACCACCCGATTTAGAGATCATCAGAAAGGGAACTTTATGTTTCAGACTATAATCGATAGAGCGGGCGATTTTTTCGCCTACTACAGAACCCATTGAGCCGCCGATGAAGTTAAAATCCATACAGGCAATCATGATCTCCTCACCATTGATCTGCCCGTGAGCTGCCCTGATCGCATCTTTAAGACCGGTTTTTGCGGTTGTTTCCGCAATTCTGGAGGTATAAGGCTTACTGTCAACGAAATTCAGCGGGTCGCCCGAAGTTAAATCGGCAAATAATTCTGTAAACTGGTTGTTGTCAAATAAAACTTCAAAATATTCTTTTGAGCCTATGCGTAAATGATAACCACAGTAAAGACAAACATATTTATTTTCTGTTAAATCAGCACTGTGAAGAGCCTTTTTACAATTCGGACACTTATTCCACAATCCGTCAGGAGCTTCTTTTTTTTCTTCGGTTGTAGTACTGATCCCCTTTTTTTCTCTCTTAAACCAAGCCATATTTTTTATAAGAATGCGAGTACAAAGAAACAAAAAAATATTTAACAACCATAGCTGTTTTCTGATTTGAACAGGAAATGAATTTCCCGTTTCAGACCTGTTTTTCCGGATTTTTTTTTACCTTCGAATTATCAAATCGAATAAAAAAATGAGTTTAAAAGGTTATAAAGGCGTAATTTACGGAGCTGCTGTACAGGAATTGTTTGAGCAGGCTAAAAAACATCAATTTGCACTCCCTGCAGTAAATGTGATCGGGACAAACAGTATCAATGCCGTTATGGAAACAGCTAAGGCAGTAAACTCACCGGTGATGATCCAGCTATCAAACGGCGGTGCCCAGTTCTATGCCGGCAAAACGCTGAATAACGATCATCTCCATGCCTGTGTATTAGGTGCCGTTTCGGCAGCCAGACATGTTCATCTGCTGGCCGAACATTATGGAGTAGCAGTCGTATTGCATACCGATCATGCTGCAAAAAAACTATTGCCCTGGATCGACGGATTGCTCTCATATGGTGAAAAATTCTTTGAGGAAACCGGGAAACCGTTATTTTCTTCGCATATGCTTGACCTTTCGGAAGAACCTATCGAAGAAAACATTGAGATTTGTGTGGAATATCTGAAACGAATGGATAAACTGGGTATGACTCTGGAAATAGAATTAGGTGTTACCGGCGGTGAAGAGGATGGAGTAGATAACAGCGACGTGGATAGTTCCAAACTCTACACACAGCCTTCTGAAGTAGCCTATGCCTATGAAGAACTAAGCAAAGTGAGCGATCGCTTTACCATTGCCGCTGCATTTGGGAACGTGCATGGCGTATATAAGCCCGGAAATGTGAAACTGCAGCCTGTTATCCTGAAAAACTCTCAGGATTTTGTACGGGAGAAATTTAATTTAAGTGCTGAAAAACCAATAAATTTTGTGTTTCATGGGGGCTCAGGCTCATCGCAGGAGGAAATCCGGGAGGCCATTTCTTATGGCGCTATTAAAATGAATATCGATACCGATATGCAATGGGCATTCTGGGAAGGTGTTCTAAACTACTATAAAAAAAATGAAGCCTGCCTTCAGGGACAGATCGGTAATCCGGAAGGAGAGGATAAACCCAACAAGAAATATTATGATCCGCGTGTATGGTTGAGAAAAGGGGAAGAAGAATTTGTAAAACGCTTAACTGTAGCTTTTGAAGATTTGAACTGCTTAAATGTTAACGAAAAATTATAGGCTTTAAGCCTTTTTTTCGATCATTTTAAAAGAAAAGCGTTATCGATAAAACGAATAACGCTTTTTTTGTGTTTATATTTATATAAACCATTCTTTTATGAAACATACGACAAAAAATCATACCCGGAAGAACTTTTTTGAGCGTTTTGCCAATGCGGCTACAAAATTTACCGGCAGTTCGGCCGCGTTTCTGATCGCTGTGGCCCTGGTTCTGATATGGGCTATTACGGGGCCGCTGTTCAATTATTCGCAAACCTGGCAGCTGGTGATTAATACCGGAACCACGATTATCACTTTTTTAATGGTATTTCTCATTCAGAAAGCACAAAATAAGGATGGAAAAGCTATTCAGCTAAAGTTGAATGAATTGATTGCTGCGCATGAAATGGCCAGTAACCGTATGGTCGATATTGAAGATCTGACAGAAGAGGAATTAGATCATCTGCATAAGTTTTATGTAACGCTTTCAAACCTGGCAAAAAAGGAACGGGATATCCATTGTTCGCATTCTATTGATGCCGCTGAAGAGATCAATGAGCTCAAAGAGGAGATAAGCGATATTAAGCAAGCTAAAAAACGAAGAAAACATGGATGAGCTTCGTGTGTATAAAGTGAATGATAAAGCGGATCTGGAAAAGGCTTTTGTTATTCGAAGAAAAGTCTTTGTAGAAGAGCAGGGCTGCACACCTGAACTTGAGCAGGCTAATGAGGATGAATCTGTACATTTTCTGGCGGTGGCTGATGATCAGCCCTGTGGTACCTGCCGCTGGCGCAAAATGGAACAAGGGTATAAATTAGAACGTTTTGCAGTACTTCCGGCTTTCCGCGGCAAAGGTGTGGGGCGGGCGATGGTAACAGCTGTTCTGGCCGATCTCCCTCCTGAGGCAGATTATATTTACCTGAATGCACAGCTCGATGCTATGGTTTTATATGCGGGGTTTGGTTTTGTGCCCGAAGGCGAACAATTTGAAGAAGCCGGTATCCAACATTTTAAGATGGTAAAAAGGGAATAGGACCTGGTATATTAAGATCAGCGGTCTTTAAACGAGCTTAAAGGTGGTAAAGTCCACTTATCGAGACCGCTTTTTTCAGCCATTTTCTTTTCTACATCGGCTATACTTCGGGGTGCAAAACGGGACAGGTTCTCGTAGCCGTTTTCGGTAATCAGCACATCATCTTCAATACGGACGGCCATACCCCACCACTTCGCATCGCAATCACTGTCGGGCGCAATATAAATGCCGGGTTCAATGGTGATGACCATGTTCTTTTGAAGCGTATTTGAAAAAGCGCGATCATGTACATCTAGTCCAATATGATGTCCTAAACCATGCGTATAATATTTCCGGTAGTCGTTTTTGTTCTTAGTGATGCCCAGCTTTAATAGACCTTCAGCGATGACCTCATTGGCCGCCGCACTGGCTTTTGAAAAGGTTGATCCTGCTTTTAAGGTCTTAAAGGCAGCTTCCTGCGCATCGTATACCAGCTGATAGATTAATTTTTCATCAGCCGTAAATTTACCGCTTGCAGGAATGGTACGGGTTACGTCGGCCGTATACCCATGATATTCAGCACCTACATCCATTAAGATCATCGAATTGCCGACTTTCATTTTGTTATTGTCTACATAATGCAGGATACAGCCGTTTTCACCGGCCCCTACAATGGAACCGTAACCTACACTCTCTGCACCGTATTTCTTATGAACAAATTCATGCAGTCCCTGAATTTCAAGCTCGCTCATCCCGGCATGTGTAGATTTCATGACTTCGATTTGCCCCTGACACGAAATCTCGATGGCTTTACGTAGTAATGTGAGTTCTTCTTCAGTCTTTATTTCACGCAGCTGGCCGGTTAATTGGAAATACGTACGTCCGCTATTCTTTGCATTTTCCGGAAGCAAAGAATCGTTAAGCCCGGTTTTCTTTATAAAACTTGCCACTAAGCCGCCTAATGTAGCTGTTTCTGTTTTGGAGATCACCTGACCAACGGGAAGCCGGTAAATCAACGATTTGAATTTTGAAAAATCGACCGGATAATCTTTAAAGTCACGGCCGTTAAGTGCCATGGGAATACCTAATTGTTCTTTAACACCCTCAACACCGAGGCGCCGGCCTGTCCAGCTTTCCTGCTGGGGGTTGCGTTGTTGTACAAAAAATAATTCACGGTACGCATTTCCTGAAGCGTCAGCTTGCGGTTCTTTAAAAATAAGCAGGACAGCATCCGGTTCTTTATAACCGGAAAAATAATACAAATCAGGATCCTGGTGGTAGGCATAATCAACATCGTTGGAATAATTACGCACCGGGTTCGCAAAGAAAACAGCAACACTGTTGTCAGGCATCAGGGCACGCAGCGCATCCCGCCGGCCGGCATGAAATTCTTTGCTAAGGTAATCTGTAGGTAAACCGCGTTGCGCATACATTCCGGAAGCCATACAGGCAAGTATCAGGAATAAGATGAGTTTTTTCATGATGAAGTGTTTGGTTTGTTGTTGGTAAGGTAATGGACCTGCCATATATAAAGATAAGGAAATGATATAGATCCATTTTTATTGGTATAAAATATTTTACATAAAAAATTGATATATCAATCATTTGTACTTATTTGTAATAATAATGTTATGTTCTTGTCGGTAAAGACAGGAGGGATGCTACCGGTTATGGCTTTTTGAAAGTTGTATATGCACCGGAACAGATCTTAACTGTAGAGGTTGTGTTAAGCTGTTTAACTCATCTAATTCCCAATGATTTTGGGTATTACGGAAAAAGTGTTCGATACATGCCGCTTCCGGATCGATCAGGATATATTCCTGAAGCGAAGGGATATCCCGGTAATATTTGAACTTGTTACCCCTGTCATAGCTTTGTGTGGTTTTGGAAAGGATTTCGATCAGTATGACAGGTTGTATGGCTGTGGTTTTATCCAGCAGTGAATATTTAGCTTTTTTGGAATATATTGCGATGTCAGGATAAGTGAACAGGTCATTTTCAGGCACATGCAGACGTTTATCAGCACCTGAAAGCGTAAAAGACGTGGTTTTCAGGGCACTTTTTAATAAAGCAACAAGATCGGTTAAAACTAATTGATGTGCAGCGGTTTCTTCGGCTATGGGATAAATATGCCCGTCAAAATATTCGTGTCGTGTAATTGCTCTTCGCTCTATTTCGAGATATTGAACAGGAGTATAACGCCGGTGATATACCGGAGCTTCCTCTTTTACAAAGGAAGGCACAACGTAATAGTTTTTCGGATTGTACCGGTTATTTTTTTCTACAGGTTTTATTTCTATTGCCGGTGGTTCAGGAAACAAAATAAGGCCGATCTGGCTGTTCGTTAAAGGTGGTCGTTCATATCTTTCCATTCCCTAATTTACCAAAGATTCGTTGGGAAAAGAACATCGCATCATGCCATTTCTCAACATTAATCTTTAATTGTTCACCTTTATCATTCAGGAAATTTATTAAATCTTCAGTAGCTATATTTCCTGTAAGTTCGTCTGTAGCCATCGGGCATCCACCATATCCTTTTAGCGCACTGTCAAAACGTTTGCAACCGGCCTTATAAGCCGCTTGTATCTTTTCAAGGCGTGTATCCGGTGTGCTATGCAAATGCAGACCAATTTCAGCTGTATTAAATTTTTCGATCAGACGGGGTACGATACGACAGATCTTTTCCGGTGTGGACATACCTGTTGTATCGGCTAGTGACAAAATTCTTACACCTCGCTTCACCAACCGTTCTGTCTGCATTTCAACGATCTCCTCATTCCATACATCGCCATATGGATTGCCAAATCCCATGGAAAGATAAATTACAGCTGTTTTATGATGTTTATCACACAGGTTTAACAGGTTTTCAACAGTGACCAGCGATTGTTCAATTCCCGATCGGGTATTACGTTGCTGAAAGGTCTCTGAAATGGAAAAAGGAAAACCAAGGTAATCAATCAGATCATATTGAACGGCCTCTTCCGCTCCCCGTAAATTGGCAATGATCGCCAGTAACTTTGTGGATGTACCGTTTAGCTCGAGCTTTTCGATAACCTTTTTCGTATCGCGTAATTGCGGAATGGCCTTTGGAGAGACAAAGCTTCCAAAATCAAGCGTATCGAAGCCTACCTGCAGCAGCAGATTAAGGTAGTCGATCTTATCCTCTGTGGGAACAAAATGATGCAGGCCCTGCATGGCATCGCGAGGGCATTCAATAAGTTTCATTTGTTAGTATTAAGTACTTAGTATTTAGACCATAGCCTGTGCCTTATTCATACGCTTTAATCTTTGTTCCTTTATCTTTACTTTTTATAAAAGGTCTTATGATCAATCTTGTACCCCTGTCGTAGCTGAAGTAACTCCATACCCAGTTTACAAATACGACCAGCTTGTTCCGGAAACCCACCAGTGTCATCAGGTGCACAAACATCCAGGTGAACCAGGCAAAGATACCCTGAAAGTGAAGTTTTCCGAGATCCACCACTGCTTTATTCCGGCCTACCGTAGCCATTGCCCCCTTATCAAAATATTTAAAGGGTTGTGCTGTTTGGCCAGCCATTAAACGGATCAGGTTCTTTGCCAGCTGTTTACCCTGTTGAATGGCTACCGGGGCAACTCCCGGATGCCCGTTAGGATTTTCTTCCGTGATCATTGCCGCCACATCGCCAATAGCGTAAATATTCGTATACCCGTCTACAGCATTTATTTCGTTCACTTTGAGCCGGCCCCTGAAATGGCTTTCAGGTTTTATCCCTTCGATAATGGCACCTTTTACCCCTGCACTCCAGATGACGGTAGCTGAGCGTAGTACTCTGCCGTCGGCCAGCACAAGATCAGAACCATCATACGATTGTACTCTCGAATCGGTATAAACCGTTACCCCCAGATCTTCCAGGAAGCGTTTCGACTTTTCCCGTGACTGTGCCGACATCACGCCCAGCAAATCCGGAGAACCTTCAATTAAAAAAATATTCACTTTATGAATATCCAGTTCAGGATAATCGTTTTTAAGCACATGTTTTTTTAATTCGGCCAGGGCACCTGCCGTTTCCACTCCGGTAGGACCGCCTCCTACAATGATGAAATTTAAAAGTGTTTCTTCCGTTGCACTATCGGTAGCAATTAAAGCTGCTTCAAGATTTTGTAAGATCAGGCTTCGTAAGTTGAGCGCTTCCGGGATCGACTTCATCGGCATGGCGTTTTGTTCAATCTCTGTTTGCCCGAAATAATTACTGGTTGACCCCGTAGCCAGCACCAGGTGATCGTAGTCCAGCTCGCCGATCGAAGTGAGAAGTTTATTTTCATCAGGGATGATCCGTTCCACTTCTGTTACCCTGAATGTGAGGTTCTTTTGCCCTTTAAAGATCTTTCGGATAGGAAATGCAATTGAATCGGCCTCTAAACCACCTGTAGCTACCTGGTAGAGCAGGGGTTGAAACGTATGATAATTATGCCGGTCAAGGATGAGTACATCCACGGCATGATGCCTTAATTTTTTTGCCAGTTCAATTCCACCGAAACCACCGCCAACGATTACAACTTTTTGTCTTTTGCTATCCATATTCTATAAACTCAAAATACAGGTGATTGGTTTAGCAAACTTAGATATATTCATTTTTATAAACAATAAAAAAGGCGCCCGAAAGAGCGCCTTTTCATGACTTGCAGTCTTATAACTATTTCAGGGCTTTTTTGGCCTCATCTTTTGATAAATCAATTACAATCGGTGTAGAGATACACAGTGAAGAATATGTACCGATAATACGGCCGATCAACAGGGCGAAAATAAATCCGCGGATACTATCACCACCGAACACGAAGATCGCCATTAATACAAAGAATACGGTTAATGATGTTAAAATCGTACGGCTTAATGTGCTGTTTAATGCAAAATTGATCAGTGTATTTCTTTCTTCACCATATACATCCGTCTTACCTTTTTCGTTTAACTTTTCACGGATACGGTCAAATACAATTACGGTCTCGGTCATTGTATAACCCATTACCGTTAATATGGCAGCAATGAAATCCTGGCCAATTTCAAGGGAGAACGGTAAAACGCCATCTAAGATGGTATATGCCGATAATACTAACAATACATCATGGAATAAAGCAATCACTGCACCTAATCCGTACTGCCATTTCCGGAAACGTACCAGGATATAGATAAACATCACGATACAGGAGAATAAGATCGCTCCGTAAGCACCATAAACAATATCGCTGGCCACAATAGGGGTCACTTTGGCACCACCTTCATTGGTATATTTTACACCCAAGGTCGAAAGTCCTTTATGTAATGCATCTTCGACCACTTTATCCGCATTATCAGCCTGATCAAAAATGTGGTAAGTCGTAGTGATTTTCAACTCATTTGGTGAACCTGCAGTAACAACCTGCGTTTCTTCCTCCTGTCCGAAAACTTCTTCCAGCTTGTTTTTCACCTCTTCGGTGTTCATATCTTTTTCAAAGTGAACGATGTATGTCCGGCCACCTTTAAAGTCGATGCCCAGGTTTAATCCGCCATGTTTAATATAAAAGACAACACCCAGCACGATAATCGCACTTGAAATGATATAATACAATTTCCGGTGCCCTACAAAGTTGAAGGCTACATTTTTAAATGCATTGCGGGTTACCCGGTTATCAAATGTAATGTTCGCTTTTTTGTCGATCATGCTCTCAAATACCAGGCGGGAGATCAATACTGCGGCAAACAGGGAAGTTGCGATACCCACACACAGTGTAGTGGCAAAACCCTGTACGGGTCCTGAACCAAAAGTAAACAGGATAATACCCAGGATGAAAATGGTGACGTTCGAGTCGATGATCGACGACATGGCATGTTTAAACCCTTCCCGGATAGCTACTGCTGTCGTTTTGCCATGTGCCAGCTCTTCCCTGACCCTTTCAAATATAAGGATGTTAGCATCCACGGATAAACCGATGGTTAAAACGATACCGGCAATACCCGGCAAGGTCAGTACCGCCCCAAAAGCGGCCAGTACCCCCATAATAAAGAATACGTTGATCACCAGGGCAAGGTTGGCAACCCATCCGGCTTTATTATAATATAAGGCCATAAAGATCAGGATTACTACAAAAGCGATCACAAAAGAAGACAAACCGCTCTCGATCGCTTCTTTTCCTAATGACGGACCCACCACAAAGTCGGAAACGATCTTTGCCGGAGCCGGAAGCTTACCGGCTTTCAGGATATTCGCGAGGTCTTTGGTATCTTCAATGGTAAAGCTCCCGCTAATGGAAGAAACACCGTTCGGAATCTCATTTTGTACGGTAGGTGCCGAGTAAACGGTGTTATCCAGCACAATCGCGATCGCTTTCTTGTTCTGCGGATCGGCAGAAGCCTCTGCAGTGATTTTTTTCCACTTTGAAGCACCGTCAGCAGTCATATACATGGTTACCTGTGGATCGTTTTTATCCCCATAACCCTGCATGGCATTCGAAACAGCATCACCGCCTAAATCCGGTCGGCCATCTAAAGAAGATACTTTAATTGCGTAAAGTTCAAAAATCTTTGTGCCCTGCATCGGTTTCAATCCCCACATGAACTTCAGTGTACCCGGAATAAGGGGTTTAATTTCTGCTCTTGCAAAATAGGCATTTACTTTTGCCGTATCTTTCTGCAGTACCCAACCCACTACCGGACCCGGGCGTAATGCCTGCTGGCCATTTTCGGCCTGATACGACGGAATATTCAATATACTGAACAAAGGATTGTTTTTGGTCTGTTGTGCAGCAGCTGCAGTGGTATCCTTTTCTTCTTTTTTGTTGGTTAATCCCGCTAACTTGCTGTCTTTTTTAGTCGAGTCAGTAGCAGCTTTGGCTACAGTGGCCGTATCTTTTTCTTTAACCGTTAGCGCTAAGGTCTTATTGATATTTTCTAATATACCGACGACTTCATCATTCTGATAAACTTTCCAGAACTGTAGCTCGGCAGAACCCTGTAAAAGTTTACGGATACGTTCTTTATCCTGAATACCGGGCATTTCAATAAAGATCCGGTTCGAACCTTCCTGTTTCTGCATGTTCGGACTTACAACGCCAAATCCGTCAATACGACTACGCAGGATAGTGAATGAACGGTCGATAGCACTATTTCCTTCTTTTGTTAAGAAGTTCTTTACATCGGCATTGCTGGCATTGGCTTTCAGTTGCTGAGCATTATCCTGGGTAGAAAAGAAATCAGCCAGTTTTCCGCCGGGTACCAGTTTTTCATATTCGCCTACAAACAAAGCGATAAAATCTTTACCTCCGGCATTCATCTGCGTTTGCGCATTTTTCAATGCCTGATTGAAGTTGGCATCTGTGGTATTACCGGCTAACGATTTGGTCAGTTCAGCGAGAGAGATCTCCATCGTTACGTTCATACCGCCTTTCAGGTCAAGCCCCAGATTGATCTCTTTGGCTTTTACCTGCTGATAGGTGAAGCCAAGTCCCGGATAAACAGGAACAGTGGCCATTGAATCCAAATATGCTTTTTCTTTTGCTAAATCGCCTTTTGCAAATTCTTTAGCGTCTTTTTCAACCTTATACGTCACTAAATTGAACGAAAGTGAATACAGACAGACAACACCTAAGAGTATTGCCATGAATTTAATAAATCCTTTACCTTGCATTTGTTTGTAAATTTATTCTAATAGTTTGCTGTTTTTAAACAAGTCGGCAAATCTAATTATTTTTTTAAATAATCAGACGGCTTATTGTAAATTATATAATAAATGTTAAGTGCGACGTTCTAATGTGGAAAAGGTATAGGGAATGGTGTTCTTTTCATCAGGCTGAAACGTAGCAGAAGCAGTTTCTTCCCAGATGCCGGGGTCAATTTCCGGGAAAAAAGCATCGGCATCATGGTGTTGATGTATTTTTGTCAGATAAATTTTATCGGCAAAAGGCAATGACTGCCGGTAAATTTCTGCGCCCCCGATAATAAAGACTTCTTCTTCATTTCCGGCAAGCCTTAAAGCGTCTTCGAGGGTATACGCCAGCTCAACGCCTTCGATTTTCAGGGCGGTATTACGGCTGACGACAATGCTCCGGCGGTTGGGCAACGGTTTTCCGATCGAATCAAACGTTTTCCGCCCCATGATGATCGTGTGTCCGGTAGTTAACGCCTTAAAATGTTTCAGATCAGCCGGCAAATGCCAGAGTAGCTGATTATCTTTACCAATGGCATTGTTTTCTGAAATGGCTGCTATGATCGATAATTTGCTCATACCGCTACAATTCCTTTAATATGCGGATGGGGGTCGTAGTCCGTCAGGGTGAAATCTTCAAATTTAAAATCAAAAATGTTTTTAATCTCCGGATTGATCTTCATGACCGGTAAAGGTCTTGGCGTACGGCTCAGCTGAAGACGGGCCTGTTCAATATGGTTATTATATAAATGGGCATCGCCGAACGTATGAATAAAGTCACCATATTCAAGATCGCAGACCTGTGCCACCATCATGGTCAGCAGTGCATAGGAGGCAATATTAAAAGGAACACCGAGAAAGATGTCGGCACTGCGCTGATAGAGCTGACAGCTTAATTTCCCGTCGGCCACATAAAACTGAAAAAAAGCGTGGCATGGCGGAAGCGCCATATTTTCAATCTCCGCTACATTCCAGGCTGATACGATGATGCGCCGTGAATCGGGATTGTTCTTTATGGTATCGATCACCTGTTTGATCTGATCGATCTTTTTACCGTCAGGTGCAGGCCATGAACGCCATTGTACACCGTATACCGGCCCGAGATTACCTTCAGCATCCGCCCATTCGTCCCAGATCCTTACTCCGTTTTCTTTCAGGTATCTGATATTGGTATCGCCGCTTAAAAACCAGATCAGTTCATGGATGATCGATTTCAGATGCAGTTTTTTGGTCGTGACCATCGGAAATCCTTCCCCCAGGTTAAAGCGCATCTGATAGCCAAACACACTGATCGTACCCGTTCCTGTACGGTCATGCTTCTGGGTACCATGATCCAGCACGTGCTGCATTAAATCTAAATATTGTTTCATGTTCAAAACAAAGCTATGTAAAATTAGTGGACTGCTGAAACCTTAATTTTAAACATTTTTGTACATCATAACGGGCTGATGCGTAGGATTGCCGCAGAGATTATTACATTTGCAATCATGCTAACTTTCACCAATGCCAAAATTAACCTTGGTTTAAATATTGTCGGAAAACGAAGCGATGGGTATCATGCCATTGAAACCGTTTTTTACCCGGTTCATATACAGGATGTGGTGGAATTATATGATGCAGACGAAACCGGCCTAACGGTGCTGGGAATTGAAATTCCGGGTAAGGTGGATGATAATCTGTGTTTGCGTGTTTATGAGCGTATGCAAAAAGATTTTAATCTGCCTCCTCAACAGATCGTTTTACTGAAAAACATCCCTGTAGGCGGCGGATTGGGAGGTGGCTCGGCAGATGCAGCATTTCTGATAAAGCTGATTGACCGGAAGTTCGGATTGGGGCTGAAAGACGGGGATTTGATGACGTATGCCCGGTTATTTGGTGCCGACTGTGCTTTTTTTATAAAAAACATACCTGTTTTTGCCTGGGGAAAGGGAGATGAGTTTGAACCTTTGCCACTTGACCTAAGCCATTATTTTATCGTTTTAATAAAGCCCCCCATCCATGTATCCACAGCTGATGCCTATAGCCGGGTAAGGGTGAAAGTGCCGGAATGGTCGCTTAAACATGCCTTAAGCGGCCCTTTGGAAAACTGGAAAACACAGGTTAAGAATGACTTTGAAGCTGCTGTTTTTGAACAATATCCGGAGATATCCCATATAAAACAGAAGTTATATGATGCAGGTGCTGTTTTTGCGCTCATGAGCGGAAGCGGTTCATCAGTATTCGGTATTTTTAAACAACCCGTTAAATTGCCTGAGCTGGAAAATAGGAACGTCGTGTTTTATTTGAAGTAAAAAGTGTAATATGAACAACGAAAAACCAAAAATTGGATGGAAATAAATCTGATTCGTAAAAGCGGAAAATTTAATTTTGAAGCGCAGAATGAAAGTGGCTTTACAGTCGAAGTCGATGCTAATCCGGCCATTGGCGGTGAAGGGAAAGGTTTCAGGCCGATGGAAATGATGCTGGTAGGACTGGGTGGATGCAGCGGTATTGATATGGTAAATATCTTACGCAAACAGAAAGAAGACCTGAAAGATATCACTATCCGCATTAACGCCAGTCGGAGAGATCATGAAGTACCCCCGATTTTTGAAGTGATCCATATTCATTTTACATTATATGGTGCATTAAACATCGCAAAAGTGGAGCGTGCTTTACAAATAACCTTCGATAAATATTGCTCGGTGGCGAATATCCTGAGCCGAAGTGCTACGATAAAATATAGTTTTGAAGTGGCTGGGATGAAGGAGTAAGGATAAAACAACTAAACCAATAAATAATTGAATCAATAATCCAAAAATATGTCAGAAAATTTTGAGACCATCGCCATTCGTACACAGATTGAAAGAAGCCAGCACAAAGAGCATTCGTCACCCGTCTATTTAACCTCGAGTTATAAATTTGATGATGCTGAAGAAATGCGCGCACTTTTTGCGAATGAGAAAAGTGGAAATGTGTACAGCCGTTATTCCAATCCGAATACGTCTGAGTTTATCGAAAAAATGTGTCTTCTGGAAGGAGCAGAAGACGGATTTGCCACAGCAACCGGTATGGCTTCTATTTTTACCACATTTGGTGCTTTCCTGAAAAGCGGTGATCATATTTTATCCAGCCGCTCGGTATTTGGTTCCACCCATCAGCTGCTTACCAATGTATTCAGTAAATGGGGAGTTACGTATAGTTATGCTGACTTAGATAAACCGGAAGCCTGGGAAGGTCTCATTCAGGAAAATACAAAAATGATCTTCGTCGAAACGCCGTCTAATCCCGGTATTGATATTATTGATCTCGAATTTTTAGCCGTCCTGGCAAAGAAACATGATGTGCTGCTGGTGGTGGATAATTGTTTTGCCACACCTTATTTACAACAGCCCATAAAGTTGGGTGCTGATATCTCGATTCATTCGGCCACAAAATATATCGACGGACAGGGTCGTGTGTTGGGAGGAATTATCTTAGGCAGTAAAGCACATATTACCGAAGTGATGAACTTTGCCCGCCACAGCGGACCTTCGCTTTCGCCTTTCAATGCCTGGATATTATCGAAAAGCCTTGAAACCTTAGCCGTACGCATGGATCGACACTGTGAGAATGCCCTTAAAGTGGCAGAGTACCTCGAAAAGCACCCGAAGATCAAATTAGTCAAATACCCGTTCCTGCCCTCACATCCGCAGTATGCTATTGCAAGGAAGCAGATGAAGCAGGGCGGGGGTATCGTGACCATTGTTGTAGATGGTGGTATGGAAGGTGCCCGTACATTTATGGACGGCCTTAAACTATTTTCAATTTCTGCCAATCTGGCTGATACGCGGTCGATCGCTACGCATCCGGCAACCAGTACGCATTCCAAACTTACCGAAGAACAACGGCAGGAGGTGGGGATTGAGCAGGGTTCTATTCGTCTTTCGATCGGTTTAGAGCATATTAACGATATTTTGAATGATATTGAGAATGCGCTGAAATTTTAATAGATTTGCTATGCCTGACAAGGCAGGCGAAGAACAGGCTAAAGCAGCCGGCAGGACAGGCTATTATTCGTTCCTGCATCGAACTTAGCAAAACAGTACCATGTCAGGGTTTTCTCAGAGTCTTCTCAGACTTTGTCAGACCCCCGTCTGGCAGGAGGCTTACAGTGGCTGTTAAATGCTCTTTTGTTAAGTTCGGTGCTTATCGCATACCTAACTGATGTATTCCCGGTCTTCGTCGCTCAGGTCTGATGGGTTCTTCGTTCCTTTCTCAATTTCAGGATCATAGCTGCTCAGGGTTTTCCGTGGCCGGCCTGCAATGAAGCCGAGGATAAAGCCAATGAGTACGCAAATGCCGATAACCAGCAGCTTTGACACCGGAACCGGCTCGCCAATGATAAAATCAAAATCAACAGGATCACTGTTTACCGTTAAAAATACCGTAAGCAGTACGGTTAGCAGTATGATGAGTAAGGTTTTAAAACGCATCTGTTAAAAGCTATAGTTAAAAATCAACTCGAATATAGGGTTTTGTTTATAAGTTTTATCAACAAAAATCATTCTTGCGCCTAAATCGGCTATGGGTTGGTACCGTAAAAGGTTCATGCTGCTGCGCAATTCAAAGCCAAATGTTTTCGGTTGGAACAGGTTGGTTTCTTTTCCGATGTTCTCATAGTGGCTGAATAATCCGCCCCTGATGTTGCGAATATACGCCAGCGGACCAATCTCGACATCAGGAAAGGCCAGCGGAAAGCGATAGTTGAAAAGTAAGGTATTGTGCAAAAGCGATCGTGCTTTAATTTGTACATAACCATATACGGTCGGGATCTCGGTATGCGCCAGGAACACGCCATTGGCTTGCTGATAATTAAAGCCCATGGAAAACGTATGATTGGCAGCTACGCCAGGGAAATAAAATCCGCTTTGAAAAGCAAATAGTTTTCCATTAACGACATGATCAAATGGCCGATGCGCATATTTGAGATTGAACGTTTGCGCAAATCGCGGATTGATATCCCGTTCGGCAGCACGAATCACATGCGTGAAACCAAAGGTGTAGCTCATCGGGAAAGGAATGGTGCTGCGGATGCTTTTGGCATCAAAATCTGTCAAATTTCGTCGGGTATAACTGGTGCTTACTTCGCCTAAAAAAACATAACTATGGTTAAAACTGGTTACACTTAAAGGCAAACCTATTTTAGCATTAAGATAATTTTCGCGCCATCCGGCCTGGTGGATCGTGTTGTTTAATTTATAAAATGCGGTAACCGGCCGGTTTTTATAGCCTGCGCTTAAAATGGGATAAAGTGCTTTGAAAGCAAAACCACCTTGGTATTCTGCTTTACGAAGACTGCTATTGTACTTTACGCCGCCATAAAAGTCAAATGTGCTGAGCAGATCGGTCGACGTGAGTTGCAGTCCCGGATCATCATTGTCGTCTAAAAACGGCGACAGGCTGTGAAAATTAAAGAGATGGGCCAAAGGCCGGTAAGGTTTTGACTGGAACGTTTCGGTGGCAATGTTTTTAAAAACATTGCCTGATGTGTGCTTTAATGAATCAATAAAATACACAAAATGCCCTTCAGGTACGGGGCGCGGTTCTAAAGGTGCTTTCACAACGTTATACCCGGTAACCCCATAATCGTTAAACAGGATGGTTTTTTCTCCGGAGATCAGGCTGGCATTAAATGCACCGTATTTAGAGGCGCTCAGTGCGCTTATTTGTTTGTTATGAGGGTTAACCTCGTAAAGGTTGTCAATACCGCTCAGATGGGCGTTAAAAACGATATTATCACCGTTAAATACTGGTCTGCCTAATTGCTGGTTTGTTTCATTAATGATTTTCTGTGGTTCGCCTCCCTTTTTTAGCAGCCAGAGTGCTTTTCCCTGCTCGCTTACACTAATCCAGGTCATGGCGGTGCCGTCGCTGTTTAATGCGGGTTGCTGCAATAGCAGGCGTTCCGGGTTCGGGTAAGTGTGACGGGTGTTACCTGTGGCTGGGTCGATCTCAATGAGGTTGGTCTGGTTGCTCAGGTCAATCTGCACAGCGATGATGGTTTGTCCGTCGGCCGACAGGGAGGGGGAGAAAATACGCGATTTAAACGTGAGTTGCTTTTTTCCCCCGGTTTCCATATCGTAGATGCATACCACATTATAGCTCCGTTGTTTATAACGGGGATCAAACCGGGTTTCGTCCCACACCAGCTTCTGCTGCGCGTAACTAAACCAGGGTTGCTCCTGGTAACCTATCGTGAAAAGCTTTTCTTCTTTCCCCGTGCTTGTATTCAATTTCACCAATGCGGGCGGGGTCGCTTTGCTTTGTTTGAGGCATATCACCGCCTCGTTGCCGGTGGCCTGCGGTAAAAAATAATGCGTAGCAAATGTGGCTGGCTGGTTTAAGGGTTGGTAAGCGATGCTTTGATTGAGGCTATCCTGCTTTTCCCATGCTTTTTTGATTTGCGCGGTTGTGTGCAGGTACCATTGCCGGGTATTATATCCGGTAAGTTTTTTCAGGCTGCGGGAAAAAGGGTAGGGGCGGAGCGGATTTTTACGGATACTTTCAAGGATCTGATTGACAACCTGGTCGCCATATTCGTTTTTAAGTCTGGCTGTGAGCAGATAGCCCAGCTGGTAATAGCCCGGTGTTAAATCTTTTTCCGAGCCAAAATAGGCTTTAGAATAAGAGAACTTTTTTCCTTCAAGGAGTGCAGTCCGAAAAGGCATAATCCATGACGGTTGCCTTCCTCGACCGGCATCTGTTAACATGGTTTCGGTCACTACAGCATCACCTTCCAGAAACCATGTGGGGGTGGTGAGACCAATGTAGGCGAACTGAATGTCCTCAAAGAAGAGGTGTGACTTAGCCCCGGTAAGTTTGTCGAATTGAGCCACGTGTCGGAGCTCATGAACGGCGAGGTTGTTTAGCCAGTCCTGGCTGTCGAACTGCTGGGGTGGGGTCGTATAAAACTGGGTCTTTTTTGGGGCCAGCTGCACGAAGCCGTTTGCCGTTGTTCCACGGTTTTGAAGCACGACCGGAATGGTGGTTTTACGAAGATGATAGTCGGTCCCTACAGCGGGGTATATTTTAATGAACGTATTCCCTAAACGCTGCGCTTCATTTTCGAGTTCAATAGGGTAGATGATTTTGAAGCCTGCGGCATCAAGCTGTCGCCATTTTACACTAAGTGGGTTTTGGGAAGCGTCAAAAATCTGTCCGGAAACATATAGTGAATTAAGAAGTAATATAAATGTGATTAATATACTGATTAATTGTGTTTTATAATTTGATTTTATAATCATTTAATAATGTTGCTATTATTTTTAGTATTTATATTTATTTTCAGGCATTTTTATATTTACTATTAAATTATATAATATTTATAAATATCTGATTTTTAAATTTATATTATATTTTAATTTTACGATATTGATGTATTTTTTTGCTGTTTTTATTCTTTTTAAGTACTGTAAATACCCCTTAAGAGCATTTGCCGGATACTGCTTTAAATTCCCGGTTAATATACACGAATTATCTCTTATTTTTTCAGAAAAAAGTATAGAAAAAAATAAAAATGTATACCGATTTATGGAAACGTATATAAGGTTTAGAGAAAATATCTGCTGGTTTTTACAGTCATTTACCGATAGGAAAAGGATAAATCCCGACTGGTTCTAAAGTGAAATCCCGGCTGTTTTTCTAGGTGATGAAGAAGAGAAGGAGAGTTGTTCCACGGACTTATCGCCGGTATCTTTTATACACCGGGTACAGAAAGACGGCGCTTAAAATAAGTAACGAACCCAGATAAAAACCGCCCGTCATTTGTTCGCGGCTGCCAAATAAAAAGAAGGCCAGCAGGATGCCATATACCGGTTCTAAATTTGTAATGAGCGCTACTCTGAAAGCCGACAAGGTGCGCATCACACCCACGCCTGCTACATAGGCCAGGGCTGTACAGACGGTGCCTAAAAGCAGCAGATAAAACCAGTCGGAAACACTGAGCTGAAACGTTTCGCCACGCAGGCTGCCATCAAACAGACGATATAAAGTGATCCAGAAAAAGGCACCGGATAATTCATAAAAACCGATAATTGACGGATTGTTTTTTTGAACAAGTGTGGAGTTTATAGTCGAAAAGAAGCTGGCTGCAACTGCCGACAAAAGCCCGAAAATAATTCCTGCCGTGTATTGGGTTTCAAATTTGAAAATAAGATAAATACCGCTGATGATTACCAGGCCGATCATAATGTCGCCCTTAGAGAGTCTGTATTTCTTAACTATAGGTTCCAATACAGCTGTAAAAAGGGTTACAGATGATAAGCAGATAAGGCTTACCGATACGTTGGCTACTTTTATGGTATGAAAGAACAGTATCCAGTGAATGGCTACGATACTGCCTGTAAAGAAGAACTGAAGAAATTGTTTTTTGGGGATACGGATGTCGATCTTTCGCCCTAAAAACCAGGCTAGCAGGCTTATACTGGCGATCATTACCCTGTACCACACCAGCTGGATAGCGTTTACAGAGATTAAAGCGCCTAAAATACCTGTAAAGCCCCAGATAAATACAGTAATATGAAGGATAATGAGGTTTTTTAAATTCGTATTTGGCCGCAAATCATTCATTATTTGGGAGCACGTCTAAGCAGGTAAAACCCTAAAAGCCCGAAAACCAGTGTAGGTGTCAATACTGCTGCCAAAGGATGAAATCCACCTTTGGTAGAGAAGATCATGGCAAACTGACTAAGCACAATATACGTGAAACTCAGGAATATCCCTACACCAAGGGGCAGTCCTACGCCGCCGCGTACCTTACGGGAGGAAAGGGAAACCCCGATAAGCGTAAGCACGAATGCCGACAAAGGCGATAGCCATCGCTTATACTTTTCAAATAAAAGATCATTCATAATCCCTGCTCCTCTGATCTTTTCTTTCTCAATTTTATCCGAAAGCTCTTTATTACTCATGCTGGAATACACATTTTCATACACGGAGAAATCGTCTGGCCGCATATCAAGAGTCGTATCTTTCGGGACACTACTCTCGACAATCATTTTTTCTTTCATGCCATTAATATTTCTTACTGAATAATCGCTGATGATCCATTTTCGTTTTAATGAATCCCACTTGACTGTTTGTGCCATTAATTTCTTTTGAAGCACATCGCCCTTAAATTTATCCAGTGTAAATCGATAGCCGATATTGGTCCGGTTATCAAAGGCATCAATAAAGATATAGGTATTGCTGTCGAGCTTCATGTGGATCTTTTCTTTGGTAAAAGGATCTTTCTTTTTGACCACCTCGTTCTCGAACTTATTTTTGATCTGGTTAGTGTAAGGGAGAATGAACAGATTTGAAATCAGGTTTGCCGAAAAAATGATGAATGCTGAAATAAAATATGGTCTTAAAAACCGGTTAAAACTAACTCCTCCGCTTAAAATAGGAACAATCTCCGTTTGATCGGCCATTTTTGCGGTAAAAAAGATCACCGCTATAAAATTGATCAATGGTGAAAGCATGTTTACATAAAAAGGGATAGATCCGGCATAATATTGGGTCAGTGTATCCCAAACGCCCATATTATTTTCCAGGAAATCGTCCAGCTTTTCCGAGAGATCAAAAATGACAATGATGACCACAAACACGGCCAGGGTATAAATGAATGTACCCAGGTATTTGCCGATAATGAAGGCATCCAGAATTTTTAAGCGGTTTCGGAAAAGTTTCATTTATAATTTATGCCCTAATATACCAACCATTTTATTTTTCCAGCTGTAAAATTCACCGGAAATAATTTTTTCCCGTGCTTCATTCACCAGCCACAGGTAAAAATGAAGGTTATGTAAGGTAGCAATTTGTGCGCCTAAGATTTCTTTCGAATGCATTAAATGCCGCAGATAAGCTTTTGAATATACCTGATCCGCATACAGTGTACTCTCTGGATCCAGAGGCGAAAAGTCATTTTCCCATTTTTTATTGCCGATATTGATGATCCCGTTGCGTGTAAATAACATCCCGTTCCGGGCATTCCGGGTAGGCATCACACAATCGAACATATCTATACCTAAAGCAATGTTTTCGAGGATGTTAACAGGCGTACCTACGCCCATCAGGTAGCGGGGTTTTCCGGCAGGCAGGATGTCGCATACCACCTCTGTCATGGCATACATTTCTTCAGCAGGCTCGCCTACTGATAAGCCGCCAATCGCATTCCCCTCACGTTCCATACCGGCAATAAATTCGGCTGATTTTACACGGAGATCTTTATAAACAGAACCCTGTACGATAGGGAAAAGGCTTTGCGCATAACCATATTTCGGTTCTGTTGTATCAAAACGATCACAACAACGCTTTAGCCAGCGGTGAGTCATGTTTAACGAGTTAGCTGCGTATTTATAATCGCAGGGATAGGGTGTACATTCATCAAAGGCCATAATAATATCGGCACCGATCGTGCGTTGGATATCCATCACATTTTCAGGTGTGAAAAGATGTCTGGAACCGTCGATATGGGAGCGGAAAGTTACGCCCTCTTCTTTAATTTTTCGGACCTGGCTAAGGGAATACACCTGGTAGCCACCGCTGTCGGTAAGAATAGGCCTGTCCCATCCTATAAAGCGGTGTAATCCGCCGGCAGGTTCTATAATATCCAGGCCAGGCCGGAGGTACAAATGATAAGTGTTTCCTAAGATAATCTGTGCATGAATATCGTCGACTAATTCCCGCTGATGAACGGCTTTTACTGTTCCTGCAGTGCCTACCGGCATAAAAATAGGCGTTTGGATATCGCCATGCGCTGTTGAAATCACGCCGGCCCGGGCCTTCGACTGCGGATCTTTAGCCGCTAAGGTAAATTTCATGTTCCTCTTTAATTCCTGATCAAATTCCTGCAAAAGTAGCCAAAATAATGTTTTTTTATGATAGATATTTTAATCGAAAATGAGAACTTTGCATGCTTTAGGATAAGTATGGTGGAATTAACACTTTTGGAAGCCTGTATTTCAGGTGCTTTTATTTTTTGTTTACTGGTACAGCTTTATATCAGCCTTTTCGTACACTTAAGGCTTGCTTTTATACCGCTTGATGATGTCCGCGAACATCCTTTAGAACCCCTGAGTGTTATTCTATACAGCCGGAACGCCCTTGAAAGCCTGAAAAATCATTTGCAGAAGATTATCGAACAGGATTATCCTGATTTTGAAGTGATTGTGGTCGATGATCGTTCGTGGGATGGAACAGCTGATTTCTTATCGGAATATGTAAAGAAGACAGTCCGTGTTAAAGTTGTTACGATACGGGAAGGTGAAAAATTTATTGCGGGTAAAAAGTTTGCCGTTACCATGGGGATAAAAGCAGCGTCTTATGACTGGCTTGTGCTTACAGAAGCCGGCTGTTTTCCGGCATCATCAAACTGGTTAAAGGGAATGCAGCAACCTGCTGATCCGGAAGTGGAGATCATCCTGGGTTATTCGCCCTGTCAGAAACGGAAAGGATGGTTTAATGTTATGCTCCGCCTCGATACTTTTTTTACAGCGGTAAACTATTTGTCGTTTGCATGGAAAGGAATGCCTTACATGGGTGTTGGCCGGAATTTAGCGTATAAGAAATCGCTTTTCTTTAGTCGTAAAGGGTTTGCTGCTCATATGCATATTTCGGCAGGTGATGATAACCTGTTTGTTAATAAACATGCGGATAAACGGAATACAGAAATTCGAATTCACCCGGATACGCAAGTGTGGAGTGAAGCTAACTTTTCACTTATGCATTATCTCCGACAGAGAAAGGCCCGGCAGGAGGCCCAAAAATTATACCAGCAACGACATAAGATGATGCTTACCCTCCAGGCCATTTTCCAGTTCTCATTTTATCTTTTTGGTGTACTGGCATTATGCTTTCCCGAAACCCGTTATCCGGCCATCGGTATTTTTGCAGGTTATGCACTGATTCGTGGTACGATATATGCAAAGCTTTTTAACCGTTTAGGTTATCCGGAGCTGAAATGGTGGTTGCCCTTATTAGAATGGGTATGGATACTGTTTTTAACGCTTACGGCGTTTGTTTCTATCTTTGTAAAAGAGAAACCCGTGTGGAGTAAATTAAATTAAATCTTTTGATCAATGCCGGACATAAAACCTGATCTTATTCTTAACTATTTTCCTGATCTGGATGAAAAACAGATCAGTCGCTTTGCACAACTTTATGAATTATATAAATTCTGGAATGCCCAGATCAATGTGATTTCCAGAAAAGATATTGATGAACTCTATAAACGACATATTCTGCATTCGTTAGGTATCGCAAAGTTTTGTACGTTCAGAGCCGGCGAAAAGGTGTTGGATGTAGGTACCGGTGGCGGTTTCCCGGGTATTCCGTTGGCTATTTTATTTCCTGAAACGCAATTTCATCTGGTTGATTCAATTGGTAAGAAAATAAAAGTAGTCACTGAAGTAGCTTCGGCTTTAGGGCTTAAAAATGTAAAAACAAGTCATTTAAGGGCAGAGCAACTAACAGATAAGTACAATTTCGTCGTTTCCAGAGCGGTTACCCGCCTGGTTGATTTTTATCCCTGGGTAAAAGGAAAATTTGTGAAGGAAAATAAGAATGCCATTGCGAATGGTATTTTATACCTTAAAGGTGGCGATCTGGATGAAGAGATCAGAGAATCGAAGCTGAAAGCAGAACGGTATCCGCTTTCAGCTTATTTTAAGGAAGATTTTTTTGATACGAAATATATTGTTTATATTCCTGTATAGGATAATCGTTTCATTATCCCTTTGTTTTCTTATCTGGCTTAATGACCGGTGGTGGAAACTTCACCTGGTCTGTTTTACGGCGTGGCGGCGGGGGTTCGACAGGTGGCGGGGGAACCATCATTTCAGTCATTTTGACGGCCTTCCCGGTAATCACAACGGCACCGTTCTTCCCATGTTCACCATATTTTCGGACAGCTTCATCAGGTGTCAGGATAATTACTGTTTCAGCATTCGTTACGCCCTGAAATTTTGAATTATCCTGTACGGGTTCTCCATTGATCACCATATAACGGGTATCCGTGATGATAATTTCCTTGTCTTTTATCTCGTGCTTCGGAAAGAAATAGGTTTGATCAGGCTTCACAATGGGTGGTGGAAATTTGACTTTGGGTGGTGGCGGGGTCAGCTTGTTTGATGTTTTTGATTTAACGACCGGCGGTGGAAATTTTACCTGATCCTTTTTTGGTGCAGGTACTGGCGGAGGTGGTACTTTCTTTTTCTGCTGTACGGCTTTTTTAGGCGGGGGTGGAGGCTGTTGGGTATTTACCTGAGCATTTTCTTTTTGTGGAAGCAAGTCGAAATACGCATAGTCTTTGGTAAAAGCACGGGTAGACAGACAGACCATTCCGCCAATCAGGGGGACAGTTAGCAGCAGCCTGAGCCTTGCCCTGGATGCTGTTCTTTTTTTGTTTAACATGTTAATTCTCCTTTTTAATATGGATGGATTGAAAAATTGATTGCGTAAGGGACTTACCTGTAATCCAAGCGAGTTTTGAATTAAAAGCAGGGCGTATTCATGCTTGTGAATATGCTGGTGTGTGGTGAGCTCATCAGCAATATATTCATGTAATAATTTGAGATCTTTTTTAATGAAATAAACAAAGGGATTAAACCAGCAGATTAGCTGTATAAGCTCCAGCAGGATAATGTCTATACTATGACGTTGTTTAATGTGAACCATTTCATGTTTGAGAACAGCTGGCTTATGCAGAAGTCCGGGATGTATAAACAGCAGGTTAAAGAAAGAGAAAGCGGTGATTTCGTTATGGATCTCCATTAAGGTCAGACCTTCTATAGTATGTTTTTTTGCCTGACGCGCCATTTTCAGGATGGCAAGGATGTTTATGAGTAAGCGGATACTGAAACCTGTCATGATCAAGAAATAGATCAGCAGAACCGGGTCTAAAGCCGAGATAAACGAAAACAGGTTATTTTCTGTCTGCGCAGCTTTTAGCAGTACCGGAGATGGGAAAACCTGATCATGTATAGCATTTTTTACTGTCAGGTTGGTAGTTGATTTTAAGACCCCCACCTGTAAAAGCGGTAAAATAAACGATAAAGCAGTGGTCAGCAAAATAAACCAGCGGTTCAGCGTATAAAAGGTTTCATGCTGTAGAAATAGCCTGTAAAATCCGTAAAACAATACGATATACAGGTTGGCTTCCAGAAGATAATATAGCCAGTTCATTATTTTTTATGTTTAAGTTGTTCCGCTAAAGCGATCAGTTCGTCGAGCTCTTCAATATCGATGTTTTTTTCTTTAACAAGAAAGGAGACCAGGCTTTGATAGTTATTCTCAAAATAGGTATTCATTACCTTATCAAAGGCAAAATGCCGGTATTGTTCTTCACTGATCATCGGAAAATAAATATGTGAATTTCCGATAGCCCGATGCGAAATAAAGCCTTTATTTTCTAATACCCGGATTACGGTCGATACTGTATTATATGCGGGTTTAGGCGGTAACATTTTATCGATCACATCCTTAACTACTCCTTCTTTGATTTCCCATAAAATGAGCATTACTTGCTCTTCTGCTTTTGTTAACTCTCTCATTGTATTGCTTGCGTATTTATAAAATAAATTTACAACTATTTATATAGTTTGCAAACTATTATTGTAGTTTTAATATTAAATCCCTGATAATTAAATATATAAAAATTGTTATATCCATTCATTTTTAACAAAACTTAAATTTGGAATATGAGTTTGGTTCATAATATCGCGTTAACACTGATCAAAAATGTAGGGGCCCGTCAGGCCAGGAAATTAATTAAAGCATTTGGCGATGCAGAGCGGGTGTTCAGGGCAAGCCATCAGGAACTGATGGCTGTTCAGGGCATAGGCCGGAAGATTGCACATGCCATATGTACTGAGGATGCACAGGAAAAAGCAGAAAAACAGCTGGCATTTATAAAAAAATATCATATCACGGTCTTATTTTTTACAGATGAACAGTATCCAAAGCGTTTAAGGCATTGTGATGATGCGCCGGTGATTTTATACTTTAAAGGAAAAGTAAATTTTAATCGGCAGCGGATTATTGGGATTGTCGGAACCCGGAAGGCCACAAACTATGGAAAGGCAGTATGTAAAAAGCTTATCGAAGCCCTGGTACCCTATGAAGTCATCGTGATTAGTGGTTTGGCATATGGTATTGATATTGCTGCACATACGGCATGTGTGCATTTTAAGATACCCACAATAGGCGTACTGGGGCATGGTTTAGACCGGATCTATCCACGGGTGCATACGGGGATTGCCCGGGATATGATGGATAATGGAGGATTATTAACGGAGTTTTTGCCTGGAACTATGCCTGATAAGAAAAACTTTCCAAAGCGTAACCGCATTATTGCGGGCTTATGTGACGCCCTGATCGTGATCGAAGCCTCGGCGAAAGGTGGAGCACTCATTACAGCCGATCTGGCCAATTCTTATTTCAGGGAGGTTTTTGCATTTCCCGGTCGCGCTACAGACGGCTGTTCAGAAGGTTGTAATTTCCTGATCAAAACACATAGGGCCGCCCTGATCACTGGTATTGACGACCTGGTCTATCAATTAGGCTGGGAAAGCATCGTTATAGCAAAGGAGAAAAATCCGGCAGAATCATCTCCCGATCCGGATAGCAGTTCGCAGAAAGTACTGGCAGTATTAAAGGATGCTATCTTAACAATCGATGAAATCATTGATAAAACCGGATTACCGCAAAGTAAACTGGCTATGGTCTTACTGGAACTCGAAATAAAAGGAAACATCCTCACATCACCCGGTAAATGTTATCAGTTACGTTAAAATGTCAGAATTTTATTTTAAATAGATATAAATACGTAGAATTTATAGTCAATGTGTAAATTTGCCTCATGTGGTATAACAATATTTTGGAGACGATCGGCAACACGCCATTGGTAAAATTAAATAAAATTACAGCATCCATACCAGCAACGGTACTGGCTAAGGTTGAAACAACCAACCCTGGCAATTCTATTAAAGACCGTATGGCTTTAAAAATGATCGAAGATGCCGAAAAAAGCGGTTTGTTAAAGCCCGGAGGCACTATCATCGAAGGTACGTCAGGCAATACCGGAATGGGCCTTGCCATTGCCGCCGTTATAAAAGGTTATAAGTGCATATTTACAACCACCGATAAACAATCTAAGGAAAAGGTGGATGCGCTGCGTGCCTTTGGTGCAGAGGTTATTGTATGCCCGACAAACGTTGATCCGGAAGATCCACGTTCATATTATTCGGTGTCATCCCGCCTGGAGCGTGAAGTGCCAAATTCATGGAAACCTAATCAATACGATAACCTGTCGAACAGCCAGGCCCATTATGAGCAGACCGGTCCCGAGATATGGGAACAAACGGAAGGTAAGATCACGCACCTTGTGGCGGGTGTGGGTACCGGTGGTACCATTTCGGGAGTAGGAAAATACCTGAAAGAGAAGAACCCGGCTATTCAGATATGGGGTATAGATACCTATGGTTCTGTTTTTAAAAAATATAAAGAAACCGGTATTTTCGATAAAGATGAGATCTATCCTTATATTACAGAGGGAATAGGGGAAGATTTCCTGCCAAAGAATGTTGACTTCGATGTGATCGATCTTTTTGAGAAAGTTACCGATAAGGATGCTGCTTTAATGACCCGTGAAATTGCCCGAAAAGAAGGTGTTTTTGCCGGAAATTCTGCCGGATCGGCTATTGCCGGGCTTTTGCAGCTCAAAGATAAACTTAAGGCAGGTGATGTGGTAGTGGTTATTTTTCATGATCATGGAAGTCGTTATATGGCAAAAATGTATAATGAGGACTGGTTACGTGAACGGGGCTTTTTAAAAGATGAAAAATTAACGGCAAGGTCTATTCTGGCAAAACGAAAAGACCAGGAAGTGGTCACTTTAGATTGTGAAAAGTCGGTTACCGAGGCGATCAATGTGATGAAAACACTGAACATTTCTCAGTTGCCGGTTACACAACAAGGTATGGTGATTGGTAAAGTTACCGAAAGCAATGTACTGGATGCCCTGCTGGAAACGCCTTCATTAAAGTCAAGCGCTGTTAAGGAGATTATGACCGCTTCGCTTCCCTTTGTGGATATGAATACGTCGATCGATAAGATCTCGGCCATGATCAATAAAGATAACAGTGCAGTATTAGTAGAAAATGAAGGTAAGATCGGGATTATAACCCAATACGATATTATTGAAGCTATCTCAGGTTAAATAACCATAGCAGATAACCTGTATCCACAACTCTAACCCGATTAAAAGCTTCGGTTGATACTGTTGCTTAAGGTTTTAGGGCTCCAGTATCCGCTTGCGATAATTCTTCGGATTGTATATAAAGGCTCATGCTCATCACGCTTATCGGCAAGCGCGAAAGCCATTCTGAAATTCCGCTTTTTAAGCTCTGGGATACCTTCGGCATTCCACAGACCGAATGGATAGGCAAATTCTGTAATTTTCTTCCCTGTAATTTCTTCCAATCGTTTGGTGGGTTTATCCAATTGCTCTTCCCAGTCTTTTCCAGTATATTTTTTGAAATTCTTGTGGTCATAAGTATGACTCCCGATCACATTTCCTTCGTCTGATAACTGTTTGATCTGGTCGGCACTCATATAATCCACAAATTTACCCTTTTTGCCTATGGAAACGGTCATGATAAAATACACGGCTTTATAGCCATATTTCTTCAGGATCGGGTTTACTACGGTAAACTGATCGAGGTCGGTATCATCAAACGTAAGCATAATTGGCTTTGACGGCAGGGGGGCGCCGGTATTTAAATAGGCGTACAGCTGATCAGGCAATATCGTATGATATCCGCTGTCGGCCAGCATTTTAATATGATTCTTGAAGTTTTCAATCTCTACAATATAATCTTTTCCCACTTTCCCGTCGGTCGGTTTCCAGTTACGCACCTGGTGATAGCATAGAATAGGCACCTGTTTACGGGCTAAAATGGTTTTGGCATCGGCTACTTTGATCTTGCTTACATCGACAGCTCCTTCCTGGTCATTTTGAACAGATGCAGACGTATCCGTGTTTTGATTTTCAGGAGCAGCAGCTGCTGCATTTTCGGGTTTAGACTGGCATCCGGCAGAAAGCAAAAGCCCTGCAAAAAATAAAGGTAGAATATATTTCTTCATCTTAAAAACTGAAATTACAAAGCTATAAAAAGCACACTTATTTTAAGCTGCAAAATACAATTGTGGATAATTTGTTTTTATTGTTTCAAATTCAATAAATTAGGCAATAATTTATCAAACTTATTCCCCACATGAAGAAATCTTACCTTTTTACGGCATTCCTGCTGGGTGTCGTGATGCAAGGGATGGCGCAAACCAAGACCATTTCGCTTACTGAAACGACAGCAATGCCTGAACGGGCAAATTACCAGGCGGCAGCCCGTTTTTCGCCTAACAAATTAAGAAAAGTTATTTATTCTACATCTGTTGATCCTCACTGGTTAAAATTAAGTAACCGCTTCTGGTACCAATTCGAAACACCAAACGGAAAGAACTGGTATATTGTAGACCCGGTTCTAAAAACAAAGACATTAATGTTTGATCCTGAGCGTCTGGCCGCCGAGATCACACTGGTAATCCGTGATCCTTTTGATGCGCAGCATCTGCCTATCGAAAACCTGAAATTCGCCAAAGACGAAAAGAGCATCAGCTTCGAGATCAAAAGTACCATCGATGAGGTAAAGCCTGATCGTAAAGACAAAAAGGCTCCCGATTCGATGCAGAAAAAGATTTTCTCCTTTAGTTATGAGCTTGCATCCGGTAAACTTACCGAGATCAAGAACTTTTCAAAGCCTAAAGCAAAACCTAATTGGGGATCTGTGGCCCCTGATTCATCAGCTGTTATCTTTTCCCGTAACTATAATCTTTACTGGATGGATAAAGCTAACTATCTGAAAGCCGTTAAAAATGAAGATGACTCGACGATTGTAGAGCATCAGCTGACGAAAGACGGGGTTAAATTTTACTCTTACGGAAGTGATGGCGATGGTGAAAACAATGAAGATAATATCAAAAACAATAAAAAGAGAAGAGGAGCCTATGTATTATGGTCGCCCGATTCAAAATATTTTGTGCTCGATCGTACCGATTCCCGTAAAGTAAAGGACCTGTGGGTCATTAATAGTGTTAGTCCCGGACGTCCTACACTGGAAACCTATAAATACCAGATGCCTGGTGAAAAAGAGGCACCTGTTGATGAGTTTGTATTATTCAATTTCGCTGAAAAAACACATAAGACGATTAATACAACGGCGTTTAAGGATCAGAGTATCTCAGCCTGGGGTAAACCTTCCTTAAATAAAGACCGGGATAATGAGTTCAGGCCATCTATATGGTTAGGTGATGATCAGAAGTTCTATTTCTCCCGCACCAGCCGTGATTTAAAACGTATTGATATCTGTACGATCGATATCCAAACGGGGAAAGTGACCACCTTAATCGAAGAACGTTTTAATACGTATGTTGAAGTACAGCGCCCCGGATTAATTAACGGTGGTAAAGAGATCATTCATTGGAGCGAGCGTGACGGATGGGGGCATTTTTATCTTTTTGATGAACAGGGCAAGCTAAAAAACCAGATCACCAGGGGCTCATTTCACTGTGAAAATATTATAAATATTGATGAAAAGAACCGCGTACTTTATTTTACGGCTAATGGTCGCGAAGCTAAAGAAGATCCTTACTATCTGCACTTGTACCGCATCAATTTTGATGGTAGCGGTATGAAACTCCTGAATGCCGGCGATTATGATCATGCCGTGAACATGAATGATGAAGGCCGGTTCTTTGTCGATAATTTTTCCAGAGTAAATACCGTACCTAAGGCCGTATTAAAGGATAACCAGGGTAATGTGGTCATGGATATGGAAACGGCCGATTTATCTTTACTGATGGCTACCGGCTATAAATTTCCTGAACCGTTTAAAGTAAAGGCTGATGATGGTATAACTGATCTGTATGGTGTGCTATATAAGCCTTTCGATTTCGATCCGAATAAAAAATACCCCATCATTGAGTATGTATATCCCGGCCCGCAAACAGAAGCGGTTAATAAAGCATTTGGTCGCAGTATGGACCGGGTAGACCGCCTGGCGCAATTAGGGTATATCGTGATTACAGTAGGAAATCGTGGCGGACATCCGGCCAGATCTAAATGGTATCATACCTATGGATATGGAAACCTGAGGGATTATGGATTGGCTGATAAAAAAGCCGCTATTGAACAATTAGCGGATCGTTATTCATTTATTGATGCTAACCGGGTAGGTATTACCGGCCATTCGGGCGGTGGTTTTATGTCAACAGCCGCGATGCTGGTTTATCCGGATTTCTTTAAAGTTGCTGTGTCGGCTGCCGGAAACCATGATAATGCCATTTACAACCGTTGGTGGAGTGAAAAACATCATGGTGTAACAGAGATCGTCTCCGCAAAAGGCGATACGACATTTAAATATTCGATCGATAAAAACCCGGATCTGGCTAAAAACCTGAAAGGTCATTTGCTATTGATGCATGGTGATATTGATAATAATGTGCATCCGGCGAACTCTATCCGAGTGGCAAATGCTTTAATCCGGGCAGGTAAGCGTTTTGATTTTATGATTGTCCCGGGACAACGTCATGGTTTTGGTGATATGACCGAATATATGTTCTGGCGGCTGGCCGATTATTTTAATAATTATCTTTTGGGCGATTTTTCACAGTCAGTTAATGTGAATATCACTGAAATGGATCGGGAAATAGAAAGAAAACGATAATAAGATGAATAAACTTTATTTTGGCCTGCTTGCGCTGGCAACAGGCTTCAGCGCCTGTAATACAAACAGAAATAATGATACCATACAGGCCGATTCGGTGGCTTTTAAAGCCATAAATGATACGGTTTTATCGAAACATATTACTGTACTCGCATCCGATGCGTTTGAAGGACGTAAACCCTTTACGAACGGCGAAACCAAAACGATCAACTACCTGAAGCAGGAATTTGAAAAGCTGGGCTTGAAGCCGGGAAATGGCGACAGTTATTTTCAGGAAGTTCCGCTGGTAGAGATAAAATCGGCTCCGGTATCCAAGCTGAGCATTAAAGGTGCCGCTGGTAATGTATCCTGGAATTATTTAGATGATTTTGTAGCAGCAAGCCGCCATATGGACAGTGAGATCAGCATTGAAAACTCGGAAATGGTTTTTGCCGGTTACGGTATTGTAGCGCCTGAATATAAATGGAATGATTATGAGGGACTGGATGTGAAAGGTAAAACCGTAGTCGTGATGGTGAATGATCCGGGCTTTGCGGACAGCACTTTATTTAAAGGAAAAACCATGACCTATTACGGTCGGTGGACCTACAAATTTGAAGAAGCCGCCCGTCAGGGCGCTACCGGCCTGATCATTATTCATGATACGGCGCCGGCAAGTTATCCCTGGTCAGTAGTACGCAGCGGATGGTCTAAATCAAAACTCTATTTAGCAGCGGCCGATGGCAACCGGTCAAGAGCGCCGCTCGAGGGCTGGATAACGTTTGATAAAGCAAAAGAACTGTTTAAGCTGGCCGGAAAACCGGACGATTTAATGCAGCAGGCCGGAAAAAACGGCTTTAAGCCGGTTAATCTGGGACTTAAGTTATCGGTTACATTAAAGAATGATATTCTGAAGTCAACATCAAACAACGTAGTGGCTGTTTTACCGGGTACTATACATGCTGATGAGTACATTATTTATTCGGCGCATTGGGATCACTTAGGAATAGGGGAAGCTATAAATGGTGATTCAGTATATAACGGCGCGGTGGATAATGCTACCGGTACTGCTGCTTTATTAGCCCTGGCCGATGCCTTTAAAAAAGCAAAGAAGCAACCGGAACGTTCGATCATGTTTTTAGCGGTAACTGCTGAGGAACAGGGTTTGTTAGGTTCTGAATATTATGCTGCACACCCGATTGTTCCGATACAAAAAACCGTGGCCGATATTAATATCGATGCGCTTCAGGCTTTCGGGAAAACAAAAGACATCATCGCCATTGGTTACGGACAGTCGGAACTGGAAGATTATTTAACAGCGGCGGCCAAAAAGCAGGGAAGGGTAGTGGTTAAGGATACTAATCCTTCTGCCGGATTATATTTTCGTTCTGATCATTTTAATTTTGCCAAGGTAGGCATTCCGGCTTTGTATACCGAAACCGGGGATGAGCATGTCGGCAAAGGACTGGTCTGGGGTAAAGCGCAGAAAGAAGATTATACGAAAAATCGCTATCATGCACCGGCTGATAATTTTGAACCTGAAAAATGGGACTTTTCAGGTATGGTAGAGGATTTAAGGCTTTTATTCGATGTGGGTTATCGTTTAAGCCAAGAACGTGCTTTCCCTGCATGGAAGGCCGGATCGGAGTTTAAAGCTATACGGGAAAAAAGTATGGAGAATAAATAACAACAAACAGAGAGCCGGGAAATTACCCGGCTCTTCTTTTATTTTATGGTAATCTTAAAAGTTTTTACCCCGAATTTGCCCTGCATATCTGAACCTTCTACCCAAACCGTATAAGTGCCTTTACGATCGGCACTGAAAAAAGAAAATTGTGCTTCTCCTTTAAGGTTGGTGACCAGGTTAGGCTGCCAGTAAAGAGTAGATCGTAAATCCCTTGTTTTATCATTCCGGTTTACTATTGTATATTTTGGGCTATAGAATACGCGGTTATCGCCATAATCAGGTGGTTTGACCAGATAGGTATTGGGTGACTTCTTTAAAAAAGGGCCTGTACCACCTTTGGTAGTGATCTCGATATAAGAGGTCTCTTTAATAATCTGAACATATGGCTCAAACCTGATCTTGTAGCGTGTTGCATTCCCAATATGACGCATTACTTCAATACCTTCAATATCTTCAGCTGTATAATAGCGTAAGAGTGCATTTATTTGTCGGAAATGCTTGTCATCTATACTTTTGGTATCATTATTATATTGTTCTGGTGGAGTTTCGATAAGTACCTCATTATCATAATCTGTCCCCCAAAAAGGTATGCCATCGAAGATGAATCTTATTTCATTGAAACTAAGAAAATAATCCTTTATTAAAGTTTCTCTGCGAAATCCTTCTGTAAAGCCCTTTACATTATCGAAAAGTATCTGTAGAAGTGTCTTTTTCCCTTCTTTAGCAATTTCTTCGGCCGTAATGGTCTGATCAGCTTCACCCGGGCCATTCAGGTTTTTAGAGCCTTTTATGATCTTTTTTCCGACGATATTAACCTCTTTAAGTGCTATACCATTGCCCGGCTTTGTTTTTAATTCTTCCTGGCGTGTGGCTACAAAGTTTAGCGTAATACTGTCCACTGCTGTTTGCTGACTGTCCGGGCGTAAAGCAGCTTTCTTAACGGTTGCCGGCTTAAACTCATTCACTTCAAAACCGAGCGTGCCAAGTTGCCCTTTCGTATTTAATACTTTTAATACAAAGAGGGCACTATCCAGAACAGGCAGGTCTTTAAATATAAACTCACCTTTTTCGTTGGTGATGGTATCACCAAACATCATCGTTTTACTTCTTCCAAAAATGCTGACTTTAGCGTGCGCTGCCGGTTTACCTGCAATATTGGTAATCTTCCCGCTAATTGTATATTCTTTTTCGACTGCATATTTTGATGCAGCCCCCAGGTAGAAGCGATAACTCACCCAACCCTGAGTTAAACAGAGTGCTTCCAGATCTTCATGTTTTTGGCGGTTATTTTCTTCAAAATAGGTATACGGCTCTTCAATTTCGCCTTTCAGATCAGACGTTAATAAAAAATAACTCAAAATATTCTGTTCGGTACTTAGATTTTTAGCGACCTGTGCGTCGTCGGTAACAGCAACAGAGAAGCTTCCGCCTATGGGGTTTAATTGTTCGTCAGCCGCGTGCAATGCCATGGAAATGCTGTCTCGTAGGCCATAGCTTTCAGCAGATGAATTTAAGGTTAGGTGGAGTTGATCGGGATGACGAATGAAAACACGACGTTCATTTAAAACTTGTGCCTGATTTTGTAAAGTGATCTGTGCAACGCCGCTGGAGAACAATTTCTTAGGGATCTTAAGGGTACGTCGGCGTGTATCTGCCGGCAGGTTAGCACTGAAGCAGATCATCCCTCGTGACTGCCCGGTAAGTGTTAATGGCTGGTTGGAAAGATCCGTTATGACAGTGATCGTTAACGAATCAGTATTGAAATCATTTCTGACAAATAATGATGTTCCGGTAGGCTTTATTCCCTGAATGACCTGATTATAATCTTTTCCGCCGATTTTCATATAAGCGGTATAAACCTCGCCAGGTTCGGCAAAGAGTTCAAAATACCCCATTCCTTTTTGGTTTGAAGCGAATGTGGCTACAGTATTTAATTTTGAATCTTTGATTTCGCCCTGCACTTGTATGCCCAAGCCATTCGGGGCAATGGCTTTAAAACCTGTTTTTTGCAGGCGGTTAGCTATCCATGTACCGCCTTCGGGCAGGAATTGAACCGATGGATCCTGTTTTTTGAGGTTTTCAGTGCCTGGAGATGCTTTGGAGGAAGACACTGCCGGCTTTGTTGTGTTCTTCAATGCGTTTGACGGCTCGTTAAGAGCAACGATACGAATAGTTTTTGTAAAGAAGAATGTATCACCAAAGTTTCGTATCCATTGGGTATAAGCCCGAATGGTATATTGCCCGCTTACATAATCTTTGGTATTGAATGCAAAGCTACCCCATGAAATGCCCAGATTAACGGGTAAACTCAAGCTTTGAATGATTGTTCCGTTGTCACTTAATATTTCCACATGAATAACCCCGCTTTGATTGGAATATGCATTGGTAGCTGGGTTGATCAGATAAGCCTTAAACCAAAGTGTGTCGGTTACGGCATAGACGGATTTGTCGAGATGAAGATATATTTTTTCTTTTGGTACAGCTTTGTTAAGGCTGTCTGAATAGGAGGCTGCAATTCCTTTGAGTCCTGCTTCCTGAGCCCGTAATAAATGACCTGAAAGCAGAATCAAGTATATGAAAATATACAATCGGTTCATGTCAATGTTTTTACGAATTTAAAATAAAAAATGGACTTTCAAAGTCCATAATGGGAGCCAGTTCAGAAAAAAACAGACTGTTTGTACGACAAGCAGACGTAGTAAACCAGTGTTATCCGGCTCTTCTTTTTTCCTCTTCAACACCAGTATTACGCCGGCGTGACTGGGCTACGGTGTTTTTGCCAAAACGTTGTGTATAAGAGAAGTTAATTACTCTTGAATCCCATCGGCGGTCGGTAAAGAAATCCATGTTTTGGTATTTTACTAAAACAGCAATATGGTTAGTAGCGAACAAATCGGTACCGGATAGCCTGAAGGTTGTCATTTTGTTAGCGGTCGTTTTTTGTATACCTGCCGATACGGCTGCCAGATTTCGAATGGTGAATAAGCCCCAGGCAATTTTAGAGTTATAGTTGCCGTTTAATTCGGCTGACCAGCCTTTGCCCAATGCAAATGAATTGTTCAGACTGGCATTCCAGGATACATATTTGTTGGTGAGATTACCCCCTTGCAGCGGACTATCGTAAATACTTTGGAAAACACTGGTATTTATGTTCGAGTTGATCGCCCTTTTAAGTTGGAAAGGTACATTGGCCGACAGACTATACTGATTAAATGTTTGGAGATTAGCCGGGATTTGATTGGAGATACGGGTAACATCATCCTGTTCAAAAATATCAGTAATGACATCCTTGGTGTGCGAATAGGCCGCTGTAAATATATACTTTGAATTTAAGGTATAGGCCAGTTCAAAATTATTATTGATCATGGGTTTGAGCTGCGGGTCGCCCACCACATAGGTATACGGATCTACAAATAACCGGAAAGGATTTAACTGCCGGTAGCTTGGCCGGTCGATACTCTTACGGTATGACAAAGATAATTGATGTAATTTTCCCAGTTTCTGGTTCACGAACAGGGTGGGGAAAAAAGAAATATAGTTTCTGGAAAATGCCTGTCCGGTGGTGAGTTGTTGCCCGTCGGTATGCGTGTGCTCAGTCCGCAGGCCGGCCTGAAAATCCGTACTTTTAAATTGTTTTCCATAGCTTAGATAAGCCGCATTGATATTTTCTTCATAAATGAAATGATTTGTACGGCTGGGATCGGGTATTTCGGAGCCTGGCGCATGGATGAAAAACCGGATATCATTATCCGTGGTGACGATGCTGCTTTTAAAACCGGCCTCCAGTTTGTCTGTTTTTCCTATCGGATGGATATAATCTGCTTTAATCGACTTAATATTCAGGTTTCCGAACTGGTCGGTCTTTAAATAATCCGTATGAGTAGGACTGCCCGAAGCATTGAAGATTTCGGTCACAAACTTTTGTAGATTATCGGAGTTAAAACGGCCATAATCCACATCTACCGTTAATTCTTTACCAGTAGTATTAAAAGTATGTTTAAGGTTGAAGTTCAGAAAAAAGTTGCACCGTTCTTCGTTAAGCTGATTGTTGTTTTCTGTAGAGGATGCCAGGTGGCCGTCAGGATTGGAAATGACCGAGTGGGTAGTACCATCCCGCTTGCTACGGCTGTTCACATACGTGGAAATGAAGCCAACTGTTGTTTTTTTATTCAGAAAATAGTCGGTACCTATTTTTCCGACATCATTTTTAATAGGTTGCTTAATAAACGATCGCTGATCAAATATCGATTCGACAGCATTACCGGAAAAAAATTTACGGTTGATATCAAATTCCGTAAAACCCAGCGGTTCACTATGTGCATAGTTGCCAAAGAAATTCCATTTTCTGTCTCTGTAGTTGGCGTTTAAGCTGCCTGAAGGTTTGCCGTAAACCCCTTGTCCATAATTAAGTGCGACGTTGCCATTAAAGCCAAAGCGCTGATCTTTTTTTAGCTTAATATTGATCATCCCCGCATTGCCTGAAGCATCATATTTTGATGAAGGATTAGTCATGATCTCAAGCTGCTCCACCGAAGTAGCCGGGATGCTTTTCAGATAGCTGATCAGGTCTGCCCCGTTTAACGGGCTGGGTTTGCCGTCAATCATGACAATCAGGCCCTGTTTGCCATTTAAACTAATTGATGATTCCTGATTGGTAACCACGCCGGGCGCTTTCTCAAGGGCTTCTAATAAGGTGCCGCCTGATGCCACAATGCTGTTCTCTATGTGGACGATCAGTTTGTCGAATTTCTTTTCAATGAAAGGTTTTTTAGCCTCTATTACTACTTCATTTAATGCTTTAGTGGATACACTTAATGTGATAGCGGACAGATTAAGCACAGGGTTTGCGGCTGTAATACTGATTTTTTCTGTATTGTATTTTTCAAATCCCTGCAGGATAAGACTCAAGGTATAATCACCTGCTTCGATATTTTGGAAATGTATTTTGCCGCTTTGATCCGATACGGCTGTGCGGTATACCCGGGTCTCTCCCCATTTAAACAGCAGAGCAGTTACGCTTTCTACAGGTTGCCCTGCGGGCTGATGAACAACAAGACTGATACTGCCGGAATGTTTTATCTGTGCAAAAGTATGAACAAAATTAAAGCAGAGCAAAAATGAGATAAGTAAGTAGTTAACCATAAATTATCAGTTAATAAGGTCAAAATTATATTTTCTTTTATATGCAAATATCATCCTAAAATGGTGATATATAGTGTGATTATAGTATTATTTTTGTTGCATTTATGTAAGTTATTACATAAATATATAGTATATTGACGGGAAGCAGAAAAATGCCATAAAAAAAACCGGCAGAACGTAAACGCTGCCGGTTTTTTTATAGAGATGTTTAACCTTATGCTTTTGAGTTCAAAAACACAAACTGATGATCGAACATGTCAAGTTTAATCGTACTGTCTTTATCCACAGTACCTGCTAAAATCGATTTTGATAGCTCATTGAGAATGCGTTTCTGAATAACTCTTTTTAGCGGGCGTGCACCAAATTGCGGGTCATATCCTAATTCTGCCAGCCAGTCTAATGCTTCTGTACTGGCTTCAAGTGTAATGCCCATTTCGGCCAGTGTATGTTGCACCTGTTTAAACTGCAGGTTTACAATATTTCTGATCTCATCGCGGTTCAGTGGTGTAAACATGATCAGCTCGTCGATACGGTTTAAAAACTCCGGCCTTATGGTTTGTTTTAATAATTCAAACAATTCATTTTTTGTTTTAGCGATAACTTCGTCACGGTTATCATCACGCAGGTTTTTAAAATTCTCCTGTATAAGGTGCGAGCCGATATTAGACGTCATAATGATGATCGTGTTTTTAAAGTTCACCACGCGGCCTTTATTGTCCGTTAATCGACCATCATCCAGTACCTGCAATAAGATATTAAACACATCGGGATGTGCCTTTTCGATCTCGTCTAACAGGACCACTGAATAAGGTTTACGGCGTACGGCTTCGGTAAGCTGACCACCTTCATCGTAACCTACATAACCCGGAGGCGCACCAATTAATCTTGAAACGGCATGACGTTCCTGGTATTCGCTCATATCAATACGGGTTAAAGCATTTTCATCATTAAATAAGAATTCGGCCAGCGCTTTGGCTAATTCGGTTTTACCCACACCGGTAGTACCCAGAAAGATAAAGGAACCGATGGGTTTCCGTTTGTCCTGCAATCCGGCCCTTGAGCGACGTATGGCATCGGATATAGCTTCAATGGCTTCTTCCTGTCCGGCCACCCGCTTATGCAGCTCGTCTTCCAGATGAAGCAGCTTTTCCCGTTCGCTGGCTACCAGTTTAGTCACCGGAATACCGGTCCATCGTGCCACTACTCCCGCAATATCATCGGCCGTGACCTCTTCTTTCAACATTCTGCTTTCGCTTTGCTGGCTTTCAAGGTCGGCTTTTAACTGATCTACTTTATCCTGTGCTTCTTTGATCTTGCCATAGCGTATCTCTGCTACTTTCCCGTAATCGCCGGCACGTTCGGCCTGTTCAGCTTCAAGCTTATAATTTTCGATCTGTTCTACCTGTGCATTTACAGCGTCAACGAGATCCTTTTCGCCCTGCCATTTGGCTTTCAACTGATCACGCTCAGCGGATAAGTTGGCAATTTCTTTAGAAAGCTCCTGTACCTTTTTCTCATCATTCTCCCGTTTGATGGCTTCACGTTCAATTTCCAGTCGCATAATTTCGCGGTCCAGTGCATCCACATCTTCGGGCACACTGTCCATTTCCATACGCAGTTTGGAGGCCGCCTCATCCATCAGGTCGATGGCCTTATCCGGTAAAAAACGGTCAGAGATATAACGTTGCGACATTTCAACAGCAGCAATAATAGCTTCGTCACGGATACTGACTTTATGATGTGTTTCATAACGTTCTTTTAACCCGCGCAAGATCGAGATCGCATCCTGCGTATCCGGTTCGTCGATCATCACTTTCTGAAAACGGCGTTCTAAGGCTTTATCCTTTTCGAGGTACTTTTGGTATTCGTCCAATGTCGTAGCGCCTATAGCCCTTAACTCGCCTCTGGCTAATGCGGGTTTTAAGATGTTTGCCGCATCCATAGCGCCTTCACCGCCGCCTGCACCCACGAGCGTGTGGATCTCATCGATAAACAGGATGATATCGCCATCACTTTGTGTGACCTCTTTCACTACGGCTTTTAAGCGTTCTTCGAACTCCCCTTTATACTTGGCACCTGCTACCAGAGCACCCATATCTAAAGAGAATACCGTTTTCGTTTTCAGGTTTTCCGGTACATCCCCTTTGATGATCCGGAAAGCAATCCCCTCAGCAATCGCTGTTTTACCTACACCCGGCTCACCGATAAGAATAGGATTATTTTTTGTCCGACGTGAAAGGATCTGGATCACCCGGCGGATCTCTTCATCACGTCCGATAACGGGATCCAGTTTTCCGCTTTCAGCATACTCATTTAAATTGCGTGCATATTTGTTCAGTGCCTGATAAGTGGCCTCGGCATTCTGATCGGTTACACGGCTATTGCCGCGAAGTTCTTTAATGGCTTTTTTTAACCCGTCTTCCGTAACGCCCTGTTCTTTCAATAGTCGTGCGGTGGCATCGTTTGTAGCCAGAATACCTAATAATAAATGCTCAACCGCTACAAAATCGTCTTTAAATTCTTTTAAATACGATTGCGCCTTTTGCAGTGCCGAATTGGCATTATTGGATAAATAGATCTGACCTCCCGTTATTTTAGGTAATTTTTGTATTTCATCATTTAATTTCTGGTCAAGTGTATTTAGATTTACGTTTAGTTTTTTTAATACATACGAAACCACATTTTCGTCGACAGTAAGCAGGCCTTTCAGCAAATGAGCAGTCTCCATGGCCTGTTGCTGATTGCCCTGTGCTATTTCTGAAGCTTTTTGTATGGCTTCCTGTGCTTTGATAGTAAAATTGTTGAAGTTCATGTCTGTTTTAAATCAAAACAAATGCCATGACTACTTTGTGTTTATGATCGGAAATTTTGTCGGTTAAGATTGAACTTATCGGACTAATTGTCTGCTTGTTAGTAATTTATACTGAAATATTGGCTGAGGACCGGAGATAACAATAAGCTTTACCCCAGAATTTCCTTTAACCTTTTAGTCTGGTAATCTGCAAGTTTTTGTAAAGGCCCTGCCGCCAGCATTTTCATCATCATATTAAGATCGGCCGAGATAATATGTTTTGCCGTTGTTTTACCATCGGCATTGGCGTGCAATGTCCACTTTAATTCCACATCGAAAGGTGCTTTTTCTTTAGGCACAGCTGTAATTTCCTGATTTTCGATGCGATCAGCTATCTTAATGGCCAGCTTTGCCATATTTTGGATCGTAAAACTGGCTTCCTCTGTTGTAGAAGACCAGTTATAAATATTATCCGGCATTAATTGCTGATGATTATTCAGGTCCGAAAGAAAGGCATATACCTGTCCTACAGGCATGTTAATTTCGGATGTACTTTCAATGATGGTCATGATTAGGAAGTTACCGGCGTTGTTTCCTTTCCCCATTCAGAAGGGTTTTCACGCCATTTATTTAATAAATCGATATCGTTCTGGCCAATAAAGCCCTGTTCAGCAGCATAGCTTAGAAGCGTCTGATAGTTTGATAATGCAGAAAAACGACATTTTGCAGCAGCAAAATTCTCTGCTGCCTGATCAAATCCATAGGTAAAAATAGCTACTACTCCGGCAACAGATAAGCCTGCCTGACGTAAAGCTTCAATAGCCTGCAGGCTACTTTTTCCGGTAGAAATCAAATCTTCAATAACAGCCACACGCTGCCCTTCAATTACTTCACCTTCGATAAGGCTTCCGGTACCATGTTCTTTAGCCTTTGAACGTACATATATAAACGGTAATCCGAGTTCCTGAGCTACCAATGCACCCTGCGGAATGCCTGCTGTAGCCACACCCGCAATGACATCTACAGCGCCGAACTCTTCCTGGATAAGCTGCGATAATTTCTGACGGATATAGGTACGTACCGCCGGATGGGATAAGGTAATACGGTTGTCACAATAGATTGGCGACTTCCAACCTGAGGCCCATGTGAACGGATTATTAGGTTGCAATTTAATTGCTTTAATTTGTAATAAAAATTCAGCTACTTTTAATTCGATATCACTCTTATTATACATGGCCCAAAAATACAGAATTTATATCAACCAAAACACGTTGTTTATCGCAGATAAGACGGTAATCGTAAACAATAATGAGCAACTTGTTGATTCACAGAATTTTGATTTTCCAACATTTTATAAAAAGCTAAAAAAAGGAGGGAACTCCGTTTATGTCCTGATCACAGATAAGCCAAAAAAGATAATGCAGGCTATAAAAAAGGCCTGTATCGGCATAAAAGCAGCTGGCGGACTGGTACAGAACAGTGCGGGCGAATATCTGTTTATTTTCAGGAATAATAAATGGGACCTGCCCAAAGGAAAAGTAGAGAAAAAGGAAAAAATGAAAATAGCAGCGGTACGTGAAGTAGAAGAAGAATGCGGTGTTCGCGTGGAGCATTTAGGGAAGCGGATCTGTAAAACCTATCATGTCTATGAGATCAATAATAAGCCGGTATTGAAACGTACAAACTGGTATGAAATGACTATTAAAGGCTGCCCAAAGCTCATTCCTCAGACTGAGGAGGGTATTACGGAAGCGGTTTGGGTACAACGTTCAGCGATTGACCGGATGACAAACAATACCTATCCTTCTATCGTTGAAGTGCTGTCGTATCAAATATTTAGTGTCAGGGACTAAGTGCAGGTCTAAAACCTAATGACTTGATACTTCTACAAAAAAGCTAAAACGGCCCGGGGAACAAAAGGACTGACATCACCGCTGTTCCGGAGAATATCGCGAACGATCGTTGAGCTGATGGCCGAATATTCAGGTTTGCTAAGCAGAAGTATGGTTTCTACATCCGGCATCATCGTCTGGTTTATTTGTGCAATTGCCCGTTCATATTCGAAATCAGCCGATGAACGGATACCCCGGATCATATAACCGGCATTTATCTTGCGGCAGAAATCAACGGTTAAACCTTCATAAAGCTGAACTTCGATCTTATCATTCCCCGCAAATACAGTTCTTACCATTTCTTCACGCTGTTTGGCAGTCAGAAAGTTTTGTTTAGCACTGTTCAGGCCTATACCCACAATAATTTTATCAAAAAGAGGTAAAGCGCGGGTCAAAATATCGACATGAGCAATAGTGATCGGATCAAATGACCCCGGAAACAGTGCGGTTTTCATGATCAAAGATAGCGAAATCTGTGCATACATTAAGACGTAGCGTTTTCAAAAAAGCTGAACGATGAGTTTCCATATTTCCGTACTTCTTTAAATCCGGGAAGGTTATCCAGCTTTAGCATGGGGGGATGCTCCACAATCAGCGTTCCGTTTTTTTTTAGCAGATCGTTTTTAAATACAAGCTGGGGGATCATCGGAATATTAGGTAAATCATATGGCGGGTCTGCAAATATAATATGATACTGATGTGTATCCTGTAACAGAAATTTGAATGTATCTGCCCGTTGGGGATAAATTTCGTCTAGCTGATGCTGCTCCCTTACTGATTTAAGCCACTGCACACAACCCGGATGTTTATCCACAGCAGTAACCTGTTTGATCCCCCGCGAAGCAAACTCGATACTGACACTTCCGGTACCACTAAACAGATCCAGGACTTCACATTCAGAAAGATCATAACTATTCGATAATATGTTGAACAGGGCTTCTTTTGCCATGTCGGTAGTAGGACGGACAGGTAATTTTGAAGGGGCATGAAATTGCCGGCCTTTTAACTTTCCGCCGATTATTCGCATTGATCTAACGCTAACAAAGTGGTATAATAGTGGCCGGGCATATCGTCCAGTATATCCATATTCAGATGCTCATTAACCGGTAAAAGCGGATTAATTTCTTTAAAATAAGACGATATACGGGCATATTTTTCATCATCTGTATGGATAATTCCACTCATGTAAACCGGGGTTGATTCTCTGTTGACCGCTAACAGGTCGCTCATTAATAAGAGATAATAGGTTAATTCATCTGTATCAGCGAGCGCGTAGGTCTGTTGAAAAATGAGTTCATTATTCCGGAAATAAGCTGCATATACCGTACCCGCGGTAAAATCAAGAACTAAGGCTGTTCCGCCTACGGAAAGTGCAGTCTTACATAAAGGAGCACTCTGGGCAAATTTCCGATGCCCGGGCCATAGGTTTTCCATAAGGCGGACATCTGCTGCGGAAAGCCCGAATACAGACCGGAAACCACTTTGAGGAAATATATTATGATGAATATGGGAAGGATCGACATCGGGAAAATAAGCAGCACTTATCTGAAATTCAGGATTCGCAAAAAGGGCTTCAGGAATATGTATTATATTTTCAGTATATATAGCCAGCTTTGTGTTTTGATAAGGAAGTACTAAATTAGGGTCGGTTTTAATACATGCTGTTACGCGTTTTATGGGCTCATTGCACTCCTGTTCATCATAAACAGCCATGATTTTATTTTTCTTCTTATCAAGAATGGCATACGAAAAATTATCCATTCCCAGCCTTACTAATAAGTCGCATCCGGTGGACGAAGCCGGGTCGAATGCAGGATCCGTAAATAAGATGCTGTTTTTATTACTCATGTTTTACAAAAATAATCTTTTTTCTATAACATTGCCATCGCATCTTTGCTAAATGGAGAAAGCTGGTCTGATCGCAGGGAATTATCCCTTTGTACCCACTGCAGCACAACAAGTGTTTTGTGATCGGATAGCCATTTTTTTATGCCGGAAAGAAGAAAACCGTTGTTTTGTACTGCGGGGATATGCGGGTACGGGAAAAACGACTTCGGTAGCCGCTCTTGTACGCTCATTACCTCAGTTTCGGATGAAAGCTGTCTTACTTGCACCTACAGGAAGAGCAGCAAAAGTGATGAGCAGTTATACCGGAATGCATGCGCTGACCATTCATAAAAAAATATACCAGCAACGGGCGGCCATTTCATTTGAACCTTCCTTTCAACTGGCCCCAAATTTGCATCGTGATACGTTATTTATTGTGGATGAAGCCTCTATGCTTGATGATGAATGGAATATGCAGAACGCCTCGTCATTTCTTAATGATCTTATCCGGTATGTATATCAACCGGCAAACGATGGAAAATATAAGAATTGTTGTCTGCTATTTGTTGGAGATACGGCTCAGCTTCCACCAGTTGGAAGTGCAGAAAGTCCGGCGCTTAACAACAATTACCTTTCAAGCCGCTTTAATCTGGATGTAGATATGGTTGAACTGAAAGAAGTGGTGCGGCAACAACAGAAATCAGGTATTCTTGCCAATGCTACACAATTGCGGAAAATGATTGCCGGCGAAAGGAAGGCAAAAACGGCTTTTCCAGGATTTCGGTCGAGGGGTTATCCCGATATGTTCCGGATGACAGGCCACCGTCTGGTAGAAGGTCTTGAATATGCTTATCATAAGTTTGGTATAACGAATTCACTGATTGTATGTCGTTCAAATAAGTCGGCAAACAGCTACAATAACCAAATCAGGGCACGATTGCTTTACAGGGAAGAAGGGTTAACCGGCGGCGATCAGGTTATGGTGGTACGCAACAATTATTTCTGGCTCCCTGAAAATGAATATACCGCTTTTATTGCCAACGGCGATATGGCACAGGTCGTAAGTGTGCGAAGAGAAGAAGAACGTTATGGCTTTCGCTTTGCAGAGGTGAGGTTGGAATTTTTAGATTACCCCGAGTTAGGCCATGTAACCTGCAAGGTGATTTTAGATACATTACAGGCAGAAACACCAAATTTATCCGCTGCACAGCACAAACAGTTATATGAGCAACTGATCCTGGATTACGCCCATCTTCCTACCAGAAAAGAACAGATGGCAGCGTTAAAGGCCGATCCGTATTATAATGCTTTGCAATTAAAATTCGCTTATGCGGTAACCTGCCATAAAGCACAGGGAGGGCAGTGGGATGTTGTCTTTGTAGACCAGGGGTATCTTACAGACGATATGATGGATACGGAGTTTTTAAGATGGCTCTATACGGCACTAACCCGGGCAAAAAAAGAACTTTTTCTGATAAATTTTACAGATCACTTTTTTCCGGAAGATAACATAACAGGCCAGGATTTTTAACCGGTCCTAAGGGGTAATTGTATTGTAAACGTTGTGCCGTTACTTTCTTTACTTTCCACAAATAATTCACCCCCATGCTGCTGCATAATCTTTTTTGAAATATGAAGGCCAAGCCCTAATGATTTTTCGCCTTTTAATCCCGTTCTTCCGGCCTGCGAAAACTGTTGGAAGATAAAAGGGATAAGGTTTTCAGGGATCCCTATGCCCTCGTCATTTACACTGATGCGGATTTCATCTGCTGTTTTCGACAGGCTGATGACAATATCTTTCTCATCCGGAGAAAACTTAATGGCATTACTGATTAAATTATCTAAAACCCGCTCCATTTTGTAAGCGTTCACTGGTGCATAAATCTCTTCTTCTGTAAGGTTTAGCCTAAAGTTTCTGGTCGAATTGGTTTTCCATTTATGCGTAACGACCTGCAAAAAAGTATTAAGATTTTCAGGATGGGTATCCAGCTCTGTCTTATCGGTTTTTACAGCTACAATCAGATCGTTGATAATACTTTTTGCCTTATCCGTTGAAACCATAATGAGCTTCAGTTCTTCTTTCGGGGCTTCTTCATCAAGCATACGGCTTAATGCTTCGATATTATGCAGTGGATTTCTTAAATCGTGCGCTACGAACCCTAAGATTTCTCCCTGTTGAATAAGTAAGCGTTCAACCTGCAGGTTTTTTTCTTCAAGCTGTTTTAGCCGTACGAAATGTTGCGATTTAAAATAATAACTGTAACGGGAAAAACTGTATAGAATAAAACCGAGTATGAATCCGGCAAAAAGATTCATGATTTTATCGTTTACATTGATAGGAGCATTGAAGATGCTGAAACAATAAGCCCCGGTAATGAAAAAAGTGATGATCAGGATTTCGATGAGCTCAAGAGAAAAAAAGAGACTTACCGTTACAATCCCGATAAGATACATCATCAGGTTATTTTTCGTATTATGCATTGAAAATGTATAACTTACGCTAAGTGTAACGGCAAGTACAAAAGCGACGAACAAGAGTGTGATAACCTTTTTTAAATACTGCTTTTTAGGTAAATATTTTAGGATCAGTATACTGGTTGTAAAAAAAAATAATGTACCACTTAATTGTATCCAATTGATATTTGAATATGTTGTATAATTTAAAATGTGTTTACCGGAGTCAAAAACGATATATGAAGTTCGGAATACAATAGCAATAAACAGGAATAGCGCACTTAACATCTGAACCTGCTTCAGATTATCAGTGGCATATTGTGCGTGAAATGCTGCCGCAAATTTCTTAGGTGTCTTATAATTAAATAAGGTTGTCAAATGAGATTAGAATTAGATTTTTTTAAAAATAATAAAACAACCTGTACTTGTACAAATTAAATATTAAATAGCAGCTAATTTCAAAAAGGCTAGCGTGCACCTGGCGGACAATGCTCTTTAAGGAATTTTGTAAAGATAAGTGACAGATGCTCACGGGTGCCTGCACCTTCCGATATGCCATGTGTGCGGTTCGGATAACTCATCATTTGGAACACTTTTTTATATTTGATTAGTTCGTTGATCAGCATTTCAGCATTCTGGTAATGAACATTGTCGTCGCCTGTACCATGGATATAAAGTAAATTTCCGGTCAGATTTTTAGCATAAGTTACCGGCGAGCCTTTTACATAGGCCTCGGTACTCGGAAAAGGTGTCCCCATATAGCGTTCCTGATAAATATTGTCGTAAGTAAGCTGATTAGCCACTGCGGCGACAGCAATACCCGTCTTAAAGATATCCGGATACTGGAAAAGTAAATTCAGGGTGGTCGATCCGCCCCCGCTCCATCCATGTACGGCTACCCGGTCTTTGTCCATAAAAGAATAAGTTTCCAACAGTTTTTTTGCAGCCATAGCCTGGTCACGGATATTGATTAACCCGATATTTTTATAAATGCTTTTTCGCCATGCGGCACCTTTGGGCACTGGCGCACCGCGGTTATCCATAGAAATATAAATGTAACCATCCTGTGCCATATCACCTGCGTAAAGGCTGTTTCTTCCGGCACCATATACATCAGCTGCAGTTTGAGAGGCCGGCTCGCCATATACATAAAAAACGACCGGGTATTTTTTGGAAGGGTTAAAGTCGTCCGGTTTTTTCATCCATCCATCCATTTCAATACCGTCTTCTGTTTTCACCTTGAAGAACTCAACCTTGTTTTTGGGTGGCTGTTGCCTCGCCAGCTGGTTGGTAATGCTGCCATCCATCGTGAGCGGTGTAAGGGTTTTAAAGTTCATCCACTCACTTATAGGGCTTACTACCGAACTATTATAGCTGTGAAAAGCGTATAGTCCGCCTGGCGAGATCGAGTAAGTATGTGTTCCCGGAAAAACAGATGGTGTAACCCGTTCCAGCTTTCCTTTTCCGTCAAGTCTGGTTTTATACAGGTATTTCTGCGTGGCATTCTCCGGAGACGCTGCGAAATAGATAAGATTGTTCTTTTCATCTGTATAGTTGATGCTCATGATATCATAAGCACCGTTGGTGATTAACGTTTGTTTTTTGCCATCTTTGCTGATTCGATAAAGATGCCGCCAGCCGTCTTTTTCACTTTCCCATATAAATTCTTTATTGCTGTTTATCCAGATCCAGCTGTCGGTGGCATCGATCCAGGCTTTATCCGTTTCTTTATAAATCTCTGTTATTGTTCCGGTGCTCATGTTGCCTACATAGAGCTTACTTTCATTTTGTTCACGGTTCAGCTGCTGAAGAATGATCTCGTTTGTGTTAGGTATCCACTCCATCCGGGGAATATAATGCTGTACATGATCACCAGGTACCGCTAACCAGCGGGTAACAGCACTTTCAATATCAACCACGCCAATCTTACAGGCCGACGGATCCTGGCCCACTTTAGGGTATTCGACGGGAACATTAAAAGAATATATGGAATCCGTATTATTAATCATCAGAAAATTCCGGATCTTACGGGCATCAATTTGCCAGTAGGCGATCGATTTACCGTCAGGGCTCCATCTGAATCCGTCTAAACAATTAAATTCTTCTTCATATACCCAATCAAATGTGCCATTGATAATCCGACTCGTTCCATCGGTGGTTAATGCTTTGGAAACATGACTGGTCAGATCTTCCACATAAATATTGTGCCCGCTTACATAAGCTACCTTATCGCCATTAGGTGAAAATTTAGCAAACATTAAAGACGAAGCCGGTTTATCTTTACCAACTTGTGTGAGTGTATTATTGCTGATGTCGGCTACCCAATAGTCGCCCCGGCTATCCTGGCGCCACACCCGTTTGGTATTGGTGTAAATTAAGGCTTTTGTACCATCGTCACTCCATTGGAAACTACGTACAGCAAGTGGAGAGGTGCTGTTGACCGGCGTAAGCAGTGCACGGCTGATCACCGTTTTCCGCTCACTCTTAGGTAATGTCACCGTAACGATTTCACCTCCTGTCTGTTGATAATAGGCATTTCCGTCTTTGGTCCAGTTTATGCCTCTTTGTCCATATACATGGCTTACCCAAACAAAAGCCAGGGAAATCATAATTATAAAATATCGGGTGAATTTCATGATACTTTTTTTATAAATGTATAAATTGTTGATATGCAGTTTGTAAATAAGCTTTTCCAAAACGAAGTAGTGTCGAATTATCTTTTCCCGCGTCAGACTGATAGAGAATATTTTTCCCGACATTATCAAAGGTAACACATTGTGAGCTGGTAATGAAACCCAGACCATTATCCCAGCTAAAAAAAGCAAAATCTTTTGTATAAGGATTTAAAAGATTTTTACTCCATGTAAAATTCTCTGCAGAGATATCGAGCTGAGCCAGTAATGTAGCGGCCAGATCCTGCTGACTCCCCACTTTATCCATTTTTTTTCCTCTGAAGGCTTCTTTAACCACATCGCCATATAATAATAAAGGAATATGATATCGTTCAGGCATATATATATCGAATTTATTCTTTGGGTAAGCGTGTCCGTGATCAGCAATGAAGATAAATAAGGTATTTTTATACCAGTCTTGTTTTTTAGCTTCGGCAAGATAAGCATGAATACAGGAGTCCGTATAATATGCTGTGCTTTTAAAACGGTGTACGGCATCAGATTTCCCAAACTTATAGGCTCCGGGTACTTCAAAAGGTTCATGATTGGTAAGGCTAAGGATCGTAGAGAAGAAGGGTTGCCTGGTTTTGCCTAAATCACGCAGTTGCCGGTTAAATACCAGGCCATCGTAAGTTCCCCATTTGGAGTTCATGTCTTTAGGATTGAAACTGTTCTTATCTACTAGTGCCTGATAACTGTGGCTTAGTATGAATGCTTTGTAATTGTCAAATTCAGATTCACCGCCATAATAAAAAGAAGTATTATATTTTAGTTCAGCAAATTTCTGGCTCATGGCCGGAATACTCTGCATTTTTTCCGGCCATTTTACGATACTTCCGGTACCTAGTGTAGGGAAACCAGCCAACGTTCCGATCAGACCTTTATCGGTGCGGTTTCCGGCTGCGTACACCCGGCTGAAAAGAAAACCTTCTTTGATCAGGTTGTCAAAATTTGGCGTTATGCCCTGTTCATTTCCCAGTGTTTGTGTTAAATCGGCCGTAAAGCTCTCCAGAATGAAAAGCACTATATTTGGCCTTTTTGTGGTTAATATAGAAATACTGGTGTCTTTTTTTACAGCATACAGACTGTCTGTAAGTTGCCTGGCTACTTCCGGCTCAAAATAAAGATATGGGTTTTTATTGGTTTTCTTTGACGCCAGCAGACTCGACAGTAAATTCCATTCTGTATTTACCGCTGCATGATTTAAGATCTGATACCTGCTGAAATACGCCATGCTCTGGTTATTCGGGGCTACCCCAAGTCCACCCCGAATGCCTATAAAATTAAGACCTATTAAAAGCAGGGCGATCATTGATTTTAACCAGATAGCACCTTTTTTTGCCGCATAAGTGGCCGGGATTATTTTTTTATGCAGGTAAAAGAAAAGCCCCAAAATTACGATGAACAGAACGGCACTGAATAGCAGGGGAGAAGAAGCACTTGAAGCCAGTGCCTCATTCGGAGTATCGATCAAAAAACCAAATGCACGTTCATTTACTTTTGTTCCCCATTCCCGGTAAATATTGAAATTAACAATGGTCAGTATACCGAAAATGATAAGAAGAAACCGGTTATACATGTTGATCCAAGGGAAGTGGATAACCTTTGTGTTTCGCAGAAACCAAAAGATAAAAACGAACAAAGGAATAATGTTCATATAGGCTGTCATCGAAATATCAAGCCTTAGTCCGTGATAAAAAGTGGAAATGATCTCACTAAAACTAATTTTCGCTAATTTCTCATAGAAAATAAGGAGAAAGATAAGCCGGTCGATGAAAAAGAACAGCAACCAGAATGTAAAAAAACGGACAAAAAAAATCAGGCTTTTAAACATGGGCAGCTAATTTACTAAAATGCCTGAATAAAAGCCTGATAAATTAAATCAGAAAAAGAAGGAGCTATTCGCCTCCGCCCTGCATGGCCATAATTTCTTCCATGGTTTTTAAATCATAGCCACTGGGTACATCTAATGAAAGCTTTCCAACTTTATCTTCTGTAATGCTTTTGATCGATTGCGTCACTTTAACGCCCTGCTGAAAGGTAGTATATTTTACCAAAGTGCCTTTAACATCTTTAAACTGCTCTCCAAAGAAACCCGCAGGCAGTTCAACATCGTTGGTTAACCATAATTCGTAGGCACCTCCTTTATCATCTTTATACGTGTATTTTTCAGTATTATAACCTGAGATCACTTTTTTCTCGCCGGTGGCTTTGAAGTCACTGAATTTTGGTGCAGAGGCCATTTCCTTATCATACGCTGCTTTATCATTTTTAACGGCAAGCTGCATTTGTGCTACAGGTACGTCAATAAGTGTTAATCCTTCGTGTTTCGCAAAATCCTGGATAACCGTTATGGTTGCTGGTCCGTTTTCAAAAGACAGCTTAAGGAAATTACCACTGAATTTTGTTTTTACTTCCTTAGGCAACATGCTTACTATGGCTTCCTGTTCTGCAGTGGGTGCATATTCAGAGGTAAACGTGACCGTTCCTTCCGTGAATTTCTTTTGTGCCTGTGCTATGAATGCCGTGGCCACTAACATTGCCGCTAAAACGCCGGTTTTGATTGATTTAAACATAGTTATAGTTTTAAGATTAATTTACCAATTTATTTTTTCTTTATTCAAAAAAGCAGCTATTCCTTTTTTGAAATCTTCACTTTGTCTGACCTTTGCATTCAGCTCTGCTGCTTCTGATAAACTCTTTTCTAATGCTGCAAAAGTAGTCTCATTGATGAGTTTCTTGGTCACTGTTAAAGCAGTTGCGGATGCATGTATACACAGGTCAAGGGCAAAATCAGTTACTTTTTGACAGATATCTTCTTTTTTTGTTACAAAAGTAATCAAATTATACTGTAAAGCGGTTTCGGCACTGAATAATTCGCCGGTTAATAATATACGTTTAGCGATCGTTTCACTGGTTTTACGGACCAGCAGACAGGAAACAAGCGCTGGCACAAATCCGAGCCTGACCTCCGTATACCCGAAATGGGCCTCAGGTACAGAAAAAATAATATCACAGGCTGTAGCCAAACCACAACCGCCTGCCAGGGCATGACCTTCCACTTGTGCAATGATCACTTTAGGCAGCCGTAAGATGGTGGTATAGAGGTTTTTCAACTGAAGCGAATCGGCCAAATTCTCTTCATAGGTATTCTTTTGCAGTTGTTGCAGATACGCTAAATCAGCACCGGCACTGAAGACCGCCCCGTTTGCTTTAAGTATAATAACCTTTATTTCGTCACTTTCTCCTGCTTTTTGCAGCAAGTGTGTAAGGGTAGTTATCATTTCCGGATTCAGGGCATTTCGCTTTTCAGGCCGGTTTAAGGTGATCGTGGCTATCCGTTGGCCGGTTTCATATACTATAATGGGATCACGCATGCTTTACTTATTTAAATTAATCAAATATGCTTTATTTTTCTTTAAAAAATAACCGGAAGCATAAATATTATCGGTAAAGTTTTGCCTTTCAGATGGCTTGGCGCTATCAAAGATTAAATGATCAAAATGAATGGATGATTGTATGTGCCTGAGTGCCGGTGTCGGGTGATGATGTACCAAAACTATCTCAAAATGAGGTGTATTTACGATCTTCCGCCGATTGAAAAACGTATCCAGTAATAGCAGCCTGAATTGATGAAAGCGGATCTGGTGATGTCGTTTAATAAAGGCATCGTCCTGCATTTCTGCATCCCAGGACAGAATATGGCAGACCGTTACCTGTCGCTGGTCTAATGCTGGTTTTATGGAGAACTGGAAACTCTTTTCCCCGGTATTTAAATCGCTGACCAGAAAAGCCTTATTTCCGGTGATGAAAGCCGTAGCGTATCCTTTTTGAAGACTAAAAAAGATAATCTCTTTCTGCGTTTTTATCTGGAAATGTTTGGAGCACTCCATGAGCCGAAAGGTCAGAAAACATAGTAATGACAGAAAAAGGATCTTTTTTTGAAAAGTGCTCAGGGCGTATAACAGGAGAAAGAGGCCGAGGCTTAAAAGAAGCATTTGCAATGGACTGATCCATATTTTTTCAAGCGTAGCTAAAGGAAGCTTTGCGATCCATTTCAACCCTTCATTCATCCAAATAATGATATGCTCAAAAACAGGGGCTAAAAAATGAAGTCCGAAAAAAATCATGATACCCATATACATTAATAGCATGACAGGAAGAGCAATAAATAAATTGCTAATGATAAAATAAACCGGGAACTGGTGAAAATAATAAATGCTCAGCGGCAATGTAGTTAATTGTGCGGCGATGCTTAACGCCATCATTGACCAAAGCTTATCGATCCATTTTTGTTTAAAAAAGAACCAGTGATAGATTTTGGGCTGTAGGTAAATAAGTCCCCATACCGCTAAAAATGAAAGTTGAAAGCCCACATCCCATACTAAGAAAGGTGAATAAATCAATAAGCCAAATGCAGTAAATGCCAGAATATTATAGCTGTCAGCCTGCTGATGAAAGGTTTTTGCGATAATATAAACAGATATCATGATGGCCGATCGAAGTACGGATGGCGAGAAGCCGGTAAGTAATGCATAAAACCAGATTAGTGCACATATTACGAATATTTTAAAGACCTTTTGAAGACGCCCTTTATCCAGGAACCGGAATAACAGGTTTAAAACCATATAAACCAGGCCCACATGCATACCGGATACAGATAAAGCATGAATGGTGCCTGTTTTACTATAAGCGGCAAAGGTATCCTGATTTAAATCGGCCCGGTAGCCTAATATCAGCGTAGAGGCTATGGCAAAAGCCTCATCATCTTTTATAAGTTTCCGATATGTTTTGATCTGATCATCCCTGAGTGTTCCGGCAAATTTTGAAATAAAGTTAGTCGTATTGAAGCCCGTTTTTATCCATTCGTCTTGGCCTATAAATACCTGGTGACGGATGTTTTTAGCGGCCATATGGGCTTGGTAATCAAATTCACCAGGATTTTGGGGTGCCTTTATCGGCATGACCTTATTGACCAGGATGATCTCATCGCCATGGCAGATATTTGCGAAGGAACCGGTTTTTAGCGTGACAAGTAAACTCCCTTTTACAGCGATGGCTTTTGTTTTATCTATGGCTTCCGAAATGTTAACAATAAAGCGTGAAATATCATTTTTATGAGCGACTTCACCTGAAATGCTGCCTTTAAGCCATTTGCTTTTATGGTGGCTGAAATGCTTTTCATCAGTAATTTCTTTATGGATGATACCTTTCCATGTTCCCAAGGAAAAGAATAAAAATATAAATAATAAGCCCGTGCCATATTTGAAGCGGTATACCTGAAAAGACAAATAAAAGCGATTTAGGATGAGTACAAAGAGATAGAGGAGCCCGGTTAAGATGCCTGATCCTATACGAAATGTAACCTGTCCGAATGGATAAAAAAGTAAAATTCCCAGTATATAGGGGATAAGTATCCGGACAAATATCATTTTCGTACCCATATGTTTAATTAAAACTGGTAACGAAACTGGATCTTTACCTCTGATTTTTTATTTCCCTGAATTTCATCTAATCCTGATCCTGTTGTGCTTACATTTTTATAATGGGATAAAGCATATCTTAACCAGATATCGGCATGTTTCCATAAGCCAAGCTTAATATTCGCATAGGTTCTGAGGCCATGCCCGCTATATAAACCAAAACCATAATGATATAAAACATCATTTTCATAAGCATAGATCCGGCTGTTATAGCTATGACTATAGAAGTAAGCAAACCGGATATTTGCTGCGTATCTGTCCGTTTTCAGGTAAAGGTCCTGGGCAATCAGACTTCCTCTTTCTGCAGGTTCATCACCCTTTCTGAATAATACCCGTTCTGCCCTGCTTTGCCAGGTAAGGGACCTGTTTATCTTCCAGTTTAACTCTACGTGATAAGATCCCTTTCGAACCTCATCCAGGCTTCTTAACGGAATTTCCTGATCTGTATTTTCCTGTTTCGACTGCTGCTTAAACCGTAGTGTGATGCTTAGGCTTTTATCCGGTGTATATTGAAGGAAAGAAAACAACTCATATCCTTCTGAAGGTGCATCTGTTCTGAATTTAAGCCAGGGGAATTTAAAAAAATCGGCATAACATGAGATTTTCCATTTTTTTGAAGGCTGGATCGTGACACCGGTATATATTCCGTTTTCATTAAAACCGTTTGCTTCGGCTGGCGGCTGACTAAAAAAGTTATGGTAATCTTTTGCATAATCCCTGTAAAAAAGCGATGCCGATAATTCGCGCGAAAGACTAAGCAGTATACCTTGCATCCATGCTATGCCGCCGGGATTGCTTTTAGCTATTTCACCATAAAAATGAGCATTTTTATATGTATAATTATAGTGAAACCCGGTATTCAGAAGAGATTTGCCTTTAAAATTAAACTGTTGATAGGGTTGAGGGCCAGGGATAAACATTTTGTTAAAGCGGATCCTGTACATGCTCATTCCCCATGTGAACTGGCCGGAGCTATAGCCGCCTGCCAATCCATAACTATGTTGGATGATACGTTTTTCATTCGCTATTTCTGTAGGCGTGCGATGATAGCCGCTTTGATTTAGGGTATTCAGAACTTCTGTTCCGTTTTGCATGGAAATAGAGGCATCATGCTTTCTGAAAGACCAGAAAGGATATACTGTTATATGTTTTAGCACTTGCAGCTTAAAGGCTGTACCTCTGAAAAAAGAATATTCATTTGCAGATGCATAGGGTTTTAGTCCACTTTCGGCTTTTACCATACCCGCAACATCAGGTGATTTTCCAAACGAAAAGCCCGACCAGAGGTTTAAGCCCTGCCCGAACTGGAGGTTGTAATCACCAATAACGATCTTTTTGAAGATACCAGCGTCTGCAATGGCCAGACTTAGAGATGTGAAATCCATTGGAGCGGGTTTTAAGGGTTCGCCGGCATCCTTTTCCATGACCCAGGCCATGAAGATTTTCTGTTGGAAATGATACTTATAACGGAAAAGTAATTTATCGGGTGTGCCGGTATAATGACTGCCGGAAGCAGGGGCATAGCCCTTTTGTTTTTCGAGGGTACGCCCGTAACGAAGGAGGAGATCATGTTCTCCGGAACCGAACAGATTCTTTATATCCGGCCTTTCCAATGCAACATCTTCACTCACTTTGACGTAAGGAAGTAATTTCTGAACGGTAATGGCATCAAAACCAGCCACGGCATGTAATTCTAAGACATCAATGAATCTTCCATGCTGTGCAATATGCCGGAAGATACCTGCAATTTGTAGTGGCGACAATAACCATAAATTTTGCAATTCTTCCCGTTTAGCCAGATTCAGATTTAACGGATGTTTTTTGTAATACGTTAACCGTTCACTCCATTCTTCAAAATCATAATCTTCAGGCAGGACATCAGCCATATTTTCAATAAGTTCTCTAATGGGTATTTCCTCCTGTGCAGCAGCAGCAAAAGAGAAGAACAAATAAAGAAACACGAATCTAAAACGCATAGCCGAGGGAAATAAGGGATGAGTAACCTGAAGATGTCTGCATGATGAAAGCGGCGTCGAGATTAAACGTTGCTCTTTTTATACCAAGACCCATATGATGGGATATAGGGGCTATATTCAGTCCGGAACGAATACTGAACTGCTCCGACAGCATGTAATCGATACCTACAGCATATTGCGGATTTGTTTTTTCCCGGAAAGTCAGGGTTCCGGCCATCAGCACTTTATGATGGAGCATGTAAGCGATGCCGGCATAGCAGGTGCGTGATACTGGCAAAGCACTTCTATTTATTGGCAGGCTTTTAGACAGATTATCGATGTATAAGCCTAAACTGATCTTGTCGTTGAGCTGGTAAAAACTCCCCACATCAATCGATAAGCTGCTACTGGTACCATATTCCGGAATATGGAGCCGGTAAAAATTTGACCGGATGCCTATGCTGAACCTGGTGCCGAACGTTCTGGCCAATACCCAGCCGGCCTGCAAGTCCTGATACTCAGGAATGCCCTCATTGCGTAAATAGAATCCTGTTATGCTTTTGCCGAAAGGGACCGCAAACGCAAATGCCTGGCGCCGAAGCTCTTTTGCCAGAAAATATTGATGATAACTGAGCTGGAAAGCGGGTCTCGTCATACTTCCGAAGCCTGCAGGATTAGCTTCTACAGCCCAGATGTCGTTCACAGCGGCCTTCTGGTTACCGGTTGCGGCTAAACGGGCTCCGGGACTTAATTGTGCGAATGAAGCAGGTACCCAATACAGACAGCCTGCCCATAGTAAAATATAGTTTTTCATAGGAAGAGGTAATTAAACAAAATGAGGGACGGATTTATAGAGGGATGCAGGCACTAAATTAAACAAATAATATTTTATATATGAATTATTTTAAAAATAATATTTTGTTTAATACTGTTCAACTTGATGTTAATTTTTTAATATTAAGAATCTTTATCTATTTTGTCTGAAACTTGTTTTTGAAAAGGCATCTTTGCCGTTGTGTATTTTTCAAAGAAAAATATAGTGTTGTAATTAAAATTGTACCTATACTTGCGCTGAAATGAAGTCTGCAAAACACTGGACAGATGAAGTACTTACTGCCATTTCTGTATTAACTCCTGCGGCGCAGCTCATCCATGAGGAGCCTTTTTATATGATCCGCTGTAATACAGGGAACATATATATGCATTTGGTAAGTTTAGAACAGCCGTTCATTCCTGTTGAGCTTATTGCTGTCCAGGAGCGCTACCTGGCGGAAGGAAAGTTTCTTATTCATGTATGGGAAGATATATGGTACAGGCATAAATACATCGTATTAGACCGTATGAAATCTATCTTAGGTATGAATACTACTATTTATGCACGATCTACCCGTCTGATAAAGCTGACGGCCAAAGAGGCGCGTGAATTTCTGCAGCACTATCATCTTCAGGGTTTTGTACATGCAAAATATTTTTATGGGCTTTTCCTGAATAGCGAGCTGCTTGTTGTGGCGGCTTTCAGTCATCTACGGCCAATGCTGTCAAAAGGCAGTCATTACCGATCGGCAGAACTGGTTCGTTTTGCTTCAAAAAGTGGTTTTACCGTAACCGGCGGGTTAAGCCGGCTGATCAAACATTTTATCCAGGAAACCGGCCCGGACGATTTGATGACCTATGCTGATCGTGACTGGTCGGCAGGAGCGGGCTATGCCCGGCTCGGTTTTGTGCTTACAGGTGTGAGCAATCCGATTTATTTATGTGTTGACCAGGCAGATTACAGCCGTCATTATCTGCATCGGATGCATTATCATTCAAAAACGGATTTAAACGCTAAAGAGGGGGGATGTCCTCCGGGATTTTCAAGGATATTTACTACAGGTAATTTAAAATATTATCTTTATTGCAAATGAGGATGCAGCCTTTATTGATCATTTTAGGTCCCACCGCATCGGGCAAAACACAATTAGCCCTGGAAATTGCAAAAGAGCGGTCTGCTGAGATTATCAGTGCCGACAGCCGGCAGATTTTTAAGGGAATGGATATCGGAACCGGGAAAGATCTTTGGGCCTATAAAGCGGCAGGTGTGTCTTTTCACTTGATCGACCATTATGAAGCGGGCGAAAAATATCATGTAGATCAATTTAAAAAAGATTTTTATCAGGCGCTTGATACCATTTCAGCAAAGGGCAAATTACCGGTGCTATGCGGGGGTACGGGTATGTACATCCATAGCATATTACAAAATCATATCTATACGGCTGTACCGGTTAATCAGGCATTAAGAGATCAGCTCGCATCGCTCGATAAATTATCGCTTCAGCAAATGCTTGAAGAATACCCTTATCCATTGACGGTTCATGCTGATCATTCTTCGTTGAAGCGCCTGATAAGAGCTATAGAAGTTGCCGATTACTTACAATACCATGACCTTCCACCGGCGAATGTGCAGCCTGTTCATCCCCTGGTTATCGGGCTTGCCGATGATGTGGTTACCAGAAGAGAGAAAATAGCGATGCGTTTAGACCGTCGGCTTGAAGAAGGATTAATTGAAGAAGTAGAAGGCCTGCTGGCAAAAGGCGTAAGCCCCGAAATGTTAACGTTTTATGGACTGGAATATAAGTTTGTCACGGCTTATCTGCAGCACGAAATGGATTATCAAACCTTCAAGGAGCGTTTGTATACGGCTATTTGTCAGTTTGCCAAACGACAAATGACTTTTTTCAGGAAGATGGAAAAGGATGGTGTATATATTCACTGGTTAGATGCCGGCGATCTTCCGGAAGTTTTAAAGAAGAAAGCGCTGAAATTAATAACGCAGCACTTCGGCTTGGCATACAATTTGTTTTAATCCTGGTATAACCGTTTAAATCCATAAACAAATACGGTAAATTTTAATACTATGAAACAAACATTCAAACTTATGGCTTCTGCAGTAGCTGCAGTGGCTTTATTCTTCTCTACAACCGTAAATGCACAATCTACACCGAAACTTGGTATTGGTGTAAATTTGGGTGTGCCCACCAATGATTTTAATGACCTGGCAGCCGGTGTCGATCTACGCTATCAGTTTGACCTGGACAGACAGTTATCGGTGCCGATTACGGCAGGATATACGCATTTTTTTGGAAAAAAGATCCCTAATACCGATATGCATTACAGTAGCTACGGCTATATTCCGGTAAAAGCAGGTTTAAAATATTTCTTTAATGATACCGGATCTGGTGCTTATGGTTTAGCCGAGGCTGGCGCTGGTTTCGGTACCGGAAATGCTTCAGGTACCGTATTTACATACTCGCCGGCATTGGGTTATGCATGGAGCAACGGACTCGATCTGGGTGCAAAATATGAAGGTTATACCAAGAATGGTGGTAATATGGGATATGTAGGTTTACGCCTGGCCTATGGCTTTAAATTATAGTCTGAACACCAGACAAAAAATCCCGCTGGCATTAAACTGGCGGGATTTTTATTTGATAAGTGCCGATAATTCAGCAGGGTTAAGCGGTTTCTTTAAGAGCTTCATGATAAAAGGGTTAGCCTCGGCCCTTTTGATATCGCCGAAATCAAGGGTAGAGGATAGCATGGCAATCGGGCATTTACGGGTAATCGCTGCCGGGAACAATTTAAAATGTTCTAAAAAATCAAAGCCATCCATCTCGGGCATCTGAATATCCAGCAAAATAAAATCAGGCAATTTTTCCGGATGCTCCAAATTCATATTCATATACGATAATGCCTCTTCTGCTGATGTACAGGTAATGATCTCCGCAAAAAGCTTAGTTAAAGAAATGATTCTGGAATTGATTTTCAGATCAATTTCATTATCATCAACTAACATCACTCTGTGGGCTTTATTTTGCATTCGGAATGGTGATTTTAAAAGCTGTACCCTGGTTAAGGGTTGATTTTACCGTAATTTGTCCGTTAATTTTATTCAGTGCTTCCTTCACAATAAACAAACCCAATCCCGTGCCGTGATGATGTTTACTCTTAAAAAACTGCGTGAATATCTTTTCTAAATGTTCATTCAAAATACCAACACCATTATCGGTAATGATAATTTCAGCAGTTACTGTATTTACCTCTACCGAGATATCTACCTTTTTGTGCACCTCATGGCTTTTCTGATATTTGATAGCGTTTGAGATCAGGTTACCTAAGATGACTTCGATGCGGAACAGGTCGCCCTTAAAGGGCACTTTCTGGTTAACGTGAATGGTAAAATGCGTTTCTTTATCTGAATAGGCGTACAGATCAACAAGATCAACAATCACGGCATTGAAATCAATGTCGATTTCTTCAGGCTGCGTTTTATTGTTTTTATAGTACTGTACTGTTTTTTGTATATAATAATCTAATTTGTTGGAGCAGTTTTCAATCAGGCTCCAGTATTCGCCACTCGAATGGTAGAGATTCTCCATTTTCACGAGATCGACGATACCCATGACGGAAACCAACGGAGCTCTTAATTCGTGCGAAATACTATAGATAAAACGATTAAGTTCCTCATTGGTTTTTTCGAGCTCATTTATTTTGTTCCGCAAATCGATTTTTGCTTTATAGGCATCATAAGCGTTTTTAATCGAATTATGAAGTTCCAGATCATTCCAGGGTTTAGTAATATACCGGTAAATATCGCCATGATTAATCGCATCGGCCAGTGCTTCAATATCCGTATACCCGGTCAGTAAGATGCGGATAGGATCGGGATAAGTACCAATAATGCTTTTAAAGAACTCCACACCCGTGGTATTGGGCATTTTTTGGTCGGCAATAATGATGTGGATATTAACATTCTGTAGAATTTTCAGTCCTTCTTCAGCAGAAATAGCCGTATAGATCTCATACAGACGTCTGAAGCTGGCTTTAAAGGCCTGAAGATTGTTTTCTTCATCATCGATATATAACACTTTAATGCCCGACGTACTCATGGACTTCAATTTAAGGGTTCACATTTAACGTAATAATAAATTCAGTACCTTCATTCAGCCTGGAGTTTACTTCAATACTGCCCTTATGCTTTTCGATGATACTAAAAACAATAGAGAGCCCTAAACCTGTCCCTTCGCCTATATCCTTTGTGGTAAAGAAAGGCTCAAAGATACGGCGTTTTACTTCATCGGTCATACCCGTACCGCTATCACGGATACTGATCTTTACTTGCTGATCAGCATACCATGACTTAATGATCAAAAATTCTTCATCTTGCTGAACTTCTTTCGACCGGATCGCCTGAAGGGCATTTGAAACCAAATTCATAAAGACCTGGTTAATTTTTCCAGGCTGGCATTCTACCTTCGGTAAGTTTCCCAATTCCTTAACAACGGTAACATTGTCCGGAATATTATTCCGCACCAGAACCAGTGTCGATTGAAGCCCTTCATTCAAGTCGATAGGCTTCATGTCATTTTCATCCAGCCGGCTGAAATTCCGGAGGCTTCTGATGATTTCTGCCGTCCGTTTGGCACCTTCACTGATTCCTGACAGCAGCGACGTAATTTCGTTGTTCACAAATTTGAGATCGATTTGTGCTTTGAAGGTCTCAATTTCCTCGATCTGAGGTTTTAGTTCTTTTTCAAGATCCAGGTTCTCATAACGGGAGATGATCTCTCTCAGGTCGTTAATGTCCAGTTCAAGAGGTTTGATGTTCGATGTTACAAAATTGATCGGATTGTTGATTTCATGGGCAATACCGGCAGTAAGCTGACCCAGTGTAGCCATTTTTTCGGCATCGACCAATTGTGACTGGGTTTCTTTAAGATTTGTTAAGGCGATATTGAGTGTGGAGTTGGCATTTTGAAGTTCAAGGGTCCTTTCCTGTACGCTTTTTTCCAGGATCACGTTCTGTTCACGGATCAGGCGTTCATTTTCAAGTGAAGCATTCAGTGCCTGGGCCTGTGCCACTTCATTTTCTTTCTTAAAGAAGTTGATCTTATCGGCCAGCGCAAATGAAAGTAACATCACTTCAATAGCCGAAGCGATCTGGATCAGGTAAATCGTAAAATTGTTATAGGGAATAAGACTATAATCTTTCATCACAAAAAGAATGGCACCAACCAGCAATACCGACCAGGCCACGAGATAATAGCCTGCCGGTTTGAAATGCTTTTTAAAATATACAAAATTAGCCGCTGCCAAAGCTAAAATAGTGCCGATGATGGTTAATCCCTGCATGATAATGAAGGCAGGCCGGATACCGGCTACAAGGAGAATTACCAGGTTAAGTAAAGTAAAATAAAAAAACAGAGTGATCAGCTTATGCCATAGCTTTGAAAATACTTTTGTATTGAGGAAAGAAAGGGTAAATAAGCTGGTAAATACCAGGGTAATACTCGAAAACAGCACGACAGAATACTGATCGGCAACCGATCCTTCGGCCCATAAATATTTGGAAGAATAACCCTGAATGGAGATCTGTGTGAGCCATGTAAAAAGAATATAAAATATATAGTAAAGATAACTCTTATCGCGGATGATAATATACAGGAAAAGGTTATAAATAAACATAATGGCCATAATGCCACTATAAAAACCGAAAATAATACCACGCAGCGAGAAGGTATCCAATAGAGATTTCTGATCGGTAATGCGCACAGGTGCTACAAATGTTTCATTTGATTTTAATTGTAAGTAAATGGAACTGCCTGCATGGAGTCTTTCTGGCAGTGCGAATACCATACCCTGGCTGAAAATGTTACCGGAATACAGAGAATTATGATTTGAAGGAATGGATTCAATTCGTCCGTCCTCATAAAGGATATACATTTGTGCCAGCCGGAGCCTGGCCTGGTCAATGAAAATGACATGATGGGTGAATATATGGTCTTCTGTAATATTCAACCTGATCCAGAATGTCGATTTTTTCATCCCGTAATTAAAGATATCGGACGGGGCAGCGCTGAAAGTTTTACGTTGTACTGTCTTTAAGTCGGCCGAATTGCTCTCATCCTCGTAAACTTCAGGATGAAAATCACTGATCCCGACTTGTTGCAGGTAAGTCGCGAAAGCAGAGGAATAATTGAAAAGAAGGCAAAAAATTAATAAGATATGAATATGTCTTTTCATCATCTTAAACGCTTAGATCAAAATGTAATGTGATGATATCCCCTGTTTTCGACTCGATTTGTTGTTGTATAATTTGTTTTGCCCGCATTTCCATAGCGATCGTACGTTCCGGTTCGTGGGTGAGCGGCAGATTTTTAATATCATCGATCAGGATGGATGTAGCGGTCAGGTCTTCTTTAGGGTAATAAAATTTACCATTTATCCCGATTTCAGAGATCACCCTGAAGCCACCCCTGATCGAGTTACGATAAGTGGCGGGTGCACAAAGACCGAATAAGGTACTCAGATTAATGAGATCAGCATAGGCTACACAGGCTGTGCTCAGGTGCATACTACCAATGCCAAGACCTGCAATTTCCCATGAATTCCAAAGTCCGCAAAGTTCACCTGTACCGGCATCGGTGCGCTCTTCCACCATTTGATAGATCCGTTCATCCATATACCCCACGGCATCCTCAATAGGTAAGGGGTTTTTACGGTTTGCCTGATGGATGCGGCCGCCGGCAAGCGCTTTACCATCTTTTTCGGCAGTTACCAGAATGACAAATACATCCGGATTAAGGATCCAGTCGATCTTGGCCGATGTGATCTGCGTAATACCAAAAACTTCCAGAACATGCGTATGTCCTTCCACGAACTTCATGCATGCCGATCTGTCATCAACAGCCCTGAATGCTTTGAAATATAGATTATCAATATGAGGTTTATGCTCTTCCAATGGAAAATATTTTTGATGTTGATTTTCTTATCGTTCTCTCCGGTGATGAACTGGCTTTGAAGAGCCTGAACATAAATACAGCGTATTCATCCGGGCCGTTCTCAAACAACGCATTCACATTATTTTCTAAACGGGATAAAGTTGCTTTATTTTCTTCAGATATAGATAAACTTTTTTCTATATTATTTTTATAAAAGAAAATCAAGGGAACATTTACAGGATGGATTTTAAGGTCCATTCCCGTGGCGCTCAGCCATATCTTTTCAACCGCTCTTCCGGCATTGATCAGGTCCTTTGCCGATGCCGAAGGCATGGTGAGCAAGCCCACCGCCGAAGAGGCCATAAACTGTTGCATGGCCAGCCTTTTAAAACCACTCCCTCCGTTAATTTTTTCCAGAAAATCAACCGTCCGGCGGTCTTTTATTAGCCGCATACCCACCAGGTCATTATGGCTTAGATCCAATGTATGGACGCCGATGCCGTTCTCAGTGGCATGCACTTCTTCCAAATTCCAGCGCATTTCCCGCTTCATAAAATCGAAATAGGCTTCCGGGATGAATAATCGTAGCAGGTCGGCATAGGCCGAAATGCCGGCTAATTGTTGTAATCGCTGCGGATCGCTGATCCATTTCAGTCTGGCGCCTGTAATGTCACTACATTGTGCTTCTAAAGATATGAGCACACTTTCATCCAGTTCATGCCGTGGCGTAATTTTCCGGTTGGTATGTCTTTCACGGATCTGGGCAGCCAGATGCTGCTCTTCGGCAGTTGGTGTATAACCCGGTTCAAAATTAAACCATGCAATATGGGTGGGAGTAAGATCCGGGGTAAGTTCCCAATTCACTTTTAGTCCTTTTTGTGCCGCAGAAAGCAGCAGGTTTTCGATAGCGGCTCCCAGTGAGATGTATGACGACAGGCTTTCTGGATCTAGAAATGCGCCTGTTGCACTTTCATCGGTGAAAAGATGAAGCGTATGGTAGTGAAGGTGAAAAAGCCAGGGCTGATTGTTTCCTCCTGAAGGGGCTTTCTGAGCATCCTGTATGATTAATCGCAGGGTGTTTTCGTCGATCTGTGTTCCGTTATCCGGGACGTGAAGAGCATGCCTGTCGATGAAATCTTCCATCTCAGGGATGGTAATCGGTTGTGCCGGAGGAGGAAACATCATAACATCATTCCCCGCTTCATCTCGGATCAGTTCTTCCATGTCGAGAAAGAAACGTCCGGAAACATGTAAAGTGTCTAACAGGATCCTTCTGGACAGATCAGCGGTAACACCACCGCCTAACGTGACCGCACTGGCCAGCTGAGGCCAGGTGGAGATACTGCTCATAATCTCTACGGCAGAGCCTTTCATTCGTGGTGACAGCGTTTCGACACCGGTTACTGCCGTAATATAAGGCACTTTTTCATCCATCGTGGTTAAAGTGCCGTATTTTTCCATATCTAAGTGTTCGACCATTCCATGCAGCACAGCACGATCAGGTTCCAGGTCAAAACGTTCAATGTCGATGGTACAGCGGTCGCTGCCTTCCATTAATACAGGTATACCTAAAACCTTTGCCTTTTTACGGGCACTGATCTTAATATCGAAACTGTCGCATTCATCAATAAGAAGGTCTAATTTTCCGTTCCCTTCCAGAAAAGTATCCAGGTTAGCCGCTGTAATACCCTCGTTAAAGCATACCACGTTCAGAAAAGGATCAATTTCGGCAATTTCACGGGCTACAATAACGGTCTTCCTTATTTTTAAATTCTGCACACCCGACCGGATCCGGTTAATATTACTCAGATCCAATTCATCAAAATCGGCAATGCGTAGCTCACCGAAACTCCTTTCCATAGCAAGGGTAAGCGAAACAGATTGCCCTACCGATAGGCCCATAACGCCGATCTTTTTTTGCGATAGCAACTCCTGTTCTTCTGCCGTAATTTTATATTTATTCCGGTTGGTGCGGACGATGCTGAATCCGGGTTCATCTAAAATGTGCACCAGCTTTTTATTCCAGGGATAGTATACCCAGATACCATATTGTTCTTTCGGCTTATCCTGAAATTGTTTCGCAATGGCGTCCTGCATGACAGCAGGAGGCATGAACACGATGGCCGGTTGTATACAGCGGATGAGCTCGTTGACCTGAGCGTCAATATAATCAAATACCTGTATGCCTTTTTCTGTTTCGAGCAGATGCTCCAGCGCCTTTTTCTGTTCGGGGTTATCGAGCTTAAAGAAGAGTGGCTTATAGGTGTGATTTAGCGCTTGTGTGTCGTGAACAAGTTGGGATAGCGTTGAAAATAAACCGGTATCGGGTTGCATTATTTCTAAAAATAATAAGGTTCTTCGAGTAAAAAATACAATTGTAAGTTAAAACATCTAAATTAGTCTTTTAAGAGTAATAATAAAAGAGTAATTTTAACTTTTATTTAAATAGAGATGAGCGCTAATATACTATACGTTGATGACGAGCCACATAATTTAAGTGCCTTTACAGCTACTTACCGGAGGCTATATAAGATTTTTACGGCCGAGTCGGCTGAGGAGGGGAGAAAGATACTGGACCGTGAAGAAATTCATGTGATCATTACCGATCAGCGAATGCCAAGAACGACCGGAGTTGAATTTTTGGCTTCCATTCTGGAGGTCTATCCCGAGCCTATCCGGATGATTTTAACCGGCTATACGGATATCGACGCGGTTATTGCAGCAATTAATAAAGGTCAGGTATATCGGTATATTCAAAAACCCTGGATGGAAGAAGACCTGAGAATTAATATTGACAAAGCGATCGAGATCTACACCTTGCGAAAAGAAAATAAAGAACTTACAGAAAAGCTGCTCATCGTGAATAAGCAACTGGAGTTTTTAGCCCGTCAGAATTTACTTTCCTGATCAAATCCGGTTAACCGAGTTCTTGTAAACATCTCCTTCATTCCCAGTGAATCTATGCATATGAAGCATGCCGGCCTGTACTTTTTCTTTCTGATCACCTGTTTTCTGATGCAGGGCCGGACATTGTACGGGCAAAGCATTTCGAATGAGGGTATGGAGTTCTGGGCTATTTTTCCTACACACGACCCTTCGGGTGGTAATATGGCCACAATGAACATCAATGTGACCTCCAAGAGTGAATCGGAAGTTACTGTAAGCTGCGGCAGCTGGCAACAAACACAAATAATACCGGCGAATACGGTGGTGACTTTTTTAGTGGATCGTCCTCAGTCATATATTGATTATAATGATGGTAATCAACCTTTAACCAATCGTGCTATTCATATTAAAGTAACGCCAGGAAGATCCAAAGTCGTGGCCTATGCCCATATGTTTGCCGCTGCCCGATCAGCAGCCACTCTGATCCTTCCGGTCGAATCATTAGGTCAGAAATATTATTCTATGAATTATACGCAGGATAATTCATCTGTTTCGCAGAATTATATGGTATTTGTGGCCGCTGAGGATGATACCCGTCTTTTATTATATAAAAAAGGAAATGAAAAACCGGATGTTATCGACCTGCCCCATGCCGGTGATGTGTATGAATATATTTCCACAAGTAAAGAAGATCTGACAGGAACCTATGTGGAAGTAGATCCTTCTACATCGCCCTGTAAGCGTTTTGCTGCATTTGCCGGAAGCACATCCATTATTATCGGAGGGTGTGCAGGCTCAAGAGACCCCTTGTTTCAACAGTTATATTCGGTGAACAGTTGGGGTAAAAGCTATGGATTAGTACCATTTAAAGACCGCAGGTACGTTTTCCGGGTATTGGCCCAGGAAGATGGCACTACGGTAAGAATGAATGGTAACCTGTTGGCCGTATTAAACAGGGGACAATATTATGAAAGTAATGTGTTGACGGATGGGGTCTTTTTAAATGCGGATAAGCTGATCAGTGTGGCGCAATATGCATTTACGCAGGCCTGCTCATCGGCCATCGGCAGGGAAACAATAGGCGACCCTGAAATGGTATTGCTTAATCCGGTAGAATTTAATATCAAAAACATCACCGTATTTTCCTCCAGCCGGGAAAATATTATTGAAAAATATGTGAACATATTCATGAAGACGGCGCGAACATCTACGTTCAGGCTAAACGGATCGCAAGCAGGCATAAACTGGACCCCTATGCCTTCTGATCCTCTATATTCCTATGCGCAAATTCAGGTATTCGATACAAACCTTACACTTACCGCTGATGAAGGCTTTAATGCCATTGCATATGGTTTTGGAAACTTCGAATCGTATGCCTATTCAGCAGGAACCAATCTTTATTCGACCAGTACACTTGGCTTATTGAATGTGCAAACCAAGCTGGTCAGTACAACATCGGCATGTCTGGGGCAAGCTACTAAGCCTAAGCTTACAGTGCCTTACCGTTTAACCCGTATTACATGGGATTTTCATGATGGCAGTGGCCTATATACAGATGATAATCCGGCGAAACCGGAAGAAAGTACAAACAATATGGGCGTAAAAATATATACCTATACTTCGCCTATTGAAAAGACTTTTATCCAGACAGGTTCACGGATCATTACCGCAATGGCTGTATTATCGCCTGATGATACACCGCCTTGTTTTGACGGCAATGATATTGAGTTTAATTTTGAAATAGACGTGGTGCCTTTAGGAAAGGCTGATTTTGATATTCCGGAGATATGCGCGGGACATCCGACACAGTTTACGGATAAAAGCAGTATCAGCGGCAGTACTATTGCTGAATGGCGCTGGGATATTGATGGTGTTATTTATACCGAACAAAATCCTCTGCATACATTTACGAATAAAGGTATGCATACCGTGAAGCTTTCGGTAGCGAATGTATCTGGCTGCTGGTCGGATGTTTTATCCAGGACTTTTAGTGTAAATAGGGACTTTCCCCAACTGGAATTCGTTAAAAAAGAGCTGGCTTGTATTACAGATCCGCCTTTCCAGTTCGTGGTGAATGAAAAATTAGGCCTTCCAGCTGCAAAAAAGGAATTTTCGGGCAAAGGTGTTTCGGCAAGTGGTGTTTTTGATCCGGCAACAGCCGGTGCAGGCTTGCACACCATTACCTATACATTTACGTCGGTGGATGGCTGTACGGATGTCGTGACCACCGATATTGAAGTATACGCGTTAACGGAAATAGAGGCAGAACCTACGGTATACATTCTTGCCGGCGGACAGAAAAAGATCGAAGCATCCATAAAAAATCCCAATCCGTCCTATCCGTATATCTATAAATGGACTCCGGCGGCTGGTTTGAGCAGGGATGATGTGCTTGCGCCGGTGGCTTCGCCCGAAAAGGATACCTGGTATACCTTAACGGTTTCTTTGGAAGGGTTATGTAGCGTGGAGAAAAAGGTGTTTGTGAAGGTACTGGATGAAGTTAAACCTCCAAATTCATTTAGTCCGAATGGCGATGGTGTAAACGATGTATGGAATATAGAAGCGTTAACATCATATCCAAATGCTACGATCGAGGTGTTTAATCGTAACGGGCAAAAGGTTTTTTTCAGTAAAGGTTATCTTAGGCCGTTTGACGGGAATTTTCAGAACAAGCCGCTTCCGGTAGGTGTTTATTATTATCGTATTAATCCGAATAACGGACGGCGTATGTTGTCCGGTGCCTTAACCCTGATCCGATGAAAAGATATTTTGTTATATTATTTTTTCTGTGGCCTTTGCTGACCGAAGGTCAGCAAAGGCCACAATATACACAGTATATTTTTAATAATTATCTGTTAAATCCGGCGATCAGCGGAATAGAAAACTATGCAGATATAAAGCTGGGGTACCGGAAACAGTGGACAGGTATTCGGGATGCGCCGCAGACCTCCTTTGCGGCTGCCCATTGGAGCCTCGGGCGTGAGTATCTTTGGAAAAACCCGCTGTCACTCCCGGAACGGGATGAAGATCCGATGAGTGATAACTATATGCAGAACTATACGGCTTCACCGGCTCATCATGGCGTAGGTGCCGTTTTTGTATTAGATAAGGCTGGTCCTTTAAGCCGTATGGATGCAAGCTTAACGTATGCCTATCATCTTCAGTTAGGGGGAACACTGAATTTATCGGCAGGTATAGCTGCCGGTATTACCCGCTACGGACTGAATATTGATGAACTTAGCCTGGAAGAACCCGCCGATCCGGCCTTGTATCATGCTGTGATCTCGCAATACAAACCTGATCTTGCCGTCGGATTATGGTTATATGGTGTACGGTTCTTTGCAGGCGTATCCGTACAGCAGTTATGGCCTCAGCAATTATCGTTCACGACAGAAGGGCTGTATGATCAGGGAAAATCCGTTCCCCATTTTTTTGGAACGGTGGGGTATAAGCTGTCTATTGATGAAACGATTTCGGCAACGCCTTCGGTTATGGTCAAATATGTAAGACCAACCTCGCCTTCCTTTGATGCTAATCTGAAGGTGAGTTTCAGAGACCGGTTTTGGCTGGGCGCAAGTTATCGTCACAAGGATTCCTATGCCGGGCTGGTCGGATTTAATTTTAGCCGGCTGGTCAATTTAACTTACTCTTATGATATGACAACTTCTGAATTAAATAAAGTAAGTTCAGGAAGTCATGAGATCGTACTGGGTATCCAGCTAAATAACGGTAACCGTTCAGCACATAAAATGCGGATGTGGTAGGTGAGTTAAAGCTCTTTTCTTAAACGGGCTACCGGAATGTTCATCTGTTCACGATATTTGGCAACTGTTCTCCGGGCAATGTTATAGCCACGTTCCTTTAAGATCTCCGTTAGCTTTTCATCGGCAAGCGGCTTTCGCTTATCTTCATGGCTGATGCAGTCTTCCAGAATTTTTTTAACTTCTTTATTCGAGACCTCCTCGCCGGTTTCTGTTTGAATAGCTTCAGAAAAGAACGATTTTAGCAGAAAGGTGCCAAATTCAGTCTGTACATATTTAGAGTTCGCCACCCGTGATACTGTCGAAATATCCATACCTATTTTGTCGGCAATATCTTTCAGAATCATGGGTCGTATTTTTCGTTCATCAGCTGTCAGAAAATATTCATACTGATAATGCATAATAGCATTCATGGTTTTAAGCAATGTCTGCTGCCGTTGTTTGATCGCGTCGATGAACCATTTTGCCGAATCCAATTTTTGCTTTACAAACTGAACGGCCTCCTTTAGTTTTTTATCCTTTTGCGAGGCTTTTTCATAATGATCGAACATTTCCATATACGAACGGCTCACCCGAAGTTCCGGCGCATTTTTAGAGTTTAGCGTTAAGACCAGCACACCATCATTATTATGAATATGGAAGTCGGGAATGATCTGCAGCTGTTTTGTAGTGACCTGATTAGCATCACCAGGTTTGGGATTAAGGCGCAGAATCTCATTGACAACCTCCTTAAGCTCATCGCTGCTCAACCCAACAGATTTTTCCAGTTTATCGTAATGTTTGCGGGTAAACTCATCCAAATGGCTCTCCACAATGGTGATGGCCTTTTTAATGATCGGGTTATGCTGATCCTTGCGCTTTAACTGAAGGGATAAGCATTCCTGTAAGTCGCGAGCGGCAATACCCGGAGGATCAAAATTCTGGATCACCTTTAGCATATCCAGCACTTCTTCTTCTTCGACCATAACGTTTTGGGAGAAAGCCAGGTCATCGATCATCGACGTCACGGGACGCCGGAGGTAACCATCGTCATCCAGGCTGCCGATAATCTGTTTGCCGATAATAAAGTCGGTATCCGATAGCGGAATGAGATCAAGCTGCTGCTGCAGGCTTTCAAAAAAAGTACTTTCAATGGCTATCGGCGTTTCTTTCTTGTCCTCATCTTCATCACTGTTATGATAAGCCTGCGAATAATCATTTTCATGATCATCCTGCAGGTAATCTTCCACATTAAATTCATCGCCTCCTAAATCCTCATCACTTTCCTGATTAAACTCATTCTCATCACGGCTAAGATCATCGTACTCGCTTACCGGCTCATCATTTACCATTAAGCTGGGATCTTCCAGTGCGGGATTATCTTCCAGCTCTTCTTTAATACGGGTATCTAAGGCTACGGTAGGTACCTGTAGCAATTTGATGAACTGGATTTGCTGGGGAGATAATTTTTGAAGTAATTTTTGTTGCAAATGTTGTTTCAGCATGGCAGAGGAAGATATTTATCTTTCAAAAATAAGCATTTGCTTTAAAATATGTGTAAAGTTTGCTTTTAATCTTTATATCGTACCGGCTTTTAGGGATTAAAAAATAGTTTGGTTTTTCTTAAAGTTTTTTACTTTTATAGAAAGGATCATTAATGATCGACATCTGATTAATTATTAAGAAAAATTTATGGGTATTATTAAAGAATTTAAAGAGTTTGCTGTAAAAGGAAATGTACTGGATCTGGCTGTTGGTGTAATCATCGGTGCGGCATTTGGGAAGATCGTAAGTTCGCTGGTGGAGGATATTATCACACCTGCGGTTTTGGGTCCGGCATTAAAGGCGGCAAACCTGCAGAATTTGAGTGAGCTTACGGTTCCGGGTACAGCCATTAAGTATGGTAATTTCCTATCGGAAGTGATTTCATTCATCATCATTGCTTTTGTGTTGTTCCTGATCATTAAAGGGGCAAATAACCTGAAGAAAAAAGAAGATGTTGCACCTGCTGCTCCGCCGGCGCCTTCTAAAGAGGAAGTTCTGTTGGCAGAGATCAGGGATTTGTTGAAAAATAAATCGTAAAGCCCGATCTTCCTTTGGTTATAGTTCGTGCCGTGAACTACCGTTGAACGTAACAGCCGTGCATTAGCCGTGCATCAGGTCTGCATCAGCCGTGCATCAGTCGTGCCTATATGCACGGCTCATGCATGACTGATGCACATTAAACCATGGGTTTATGTATAACTCTTATATCCTGCGGCTGAACAAGCCTTATGGGCTGAACGTTGAGTGTTTAACGTGCAGCCCGGAATGCTAAACGCTACTCCATCTTCGCTAAAACGTCCTTCTTACCGCAGGATCGGTCAGGATGATATAATCGCCAAGTGCCAAATAGCGGCTCCAGTCAGGCTGGCTAAAATCATCTGCAGAGAAACAGGAGATATTCAGGATATTTAATTTGGGGGCATATTGATTAAGTTTTGCCAGGGTGCCGAGCTTTTCGTCGCTATGAAAGCGGCCGTTTATCTGTAAAACCTTTTTTCCTTTGTTTTTTCTGAGATAGCTGGCCACAGACCAGGCCATTGTGGCATCCCAGAAATTCTGGGTCTGATATATTTTCATTCCGCCCATACCATGGCCGCCGAGGGTTTCGATAAACTTATCATAATAACGGCCGGTAGCAGTATCCAACGGCAACGGGGCCATAAATGCTTTTGAAGTGGCAGGCAACTGCATGAGTGCTCGAAGGCCACTACGGGTGACCAGATTACTGTACCGGGCAGCTGCATTTCCGCCGATCACGGGGATGACGTTCGCCCGGGCAAATTCGATCATCGGCCTGTAATCTTTATAATTGTTCCAGGCGCGGGCCTCTTTTATAAAATTCTTTTCCGTAATCAGTCCGGCAAGGTATTCATCAATCACCGGCTGCACATCGGTATGGAACATTTCCATGGTTAAGGCCACCTTTCCCGGAAAGGCAGCTGCCATTTTTTTCAGGATTTCTGCTTCCAGGAAATGCCCGGTTGAATCGTTATGTTCTTCGCCGAAAAACAATACATCGGCCTTATACATCTGTTGAACAATACTATCCAGGCTGGTCAGCGTATTCTTTTTGACATCGTAAACTTTATAATGTTTGCTCATGTCCTGCGTAAAGCCGGCTAACGGTAAAAGCATCAGAAGAAGTCCCGGTAATAATTTGAAGCTCATTTCTTTTCGTGGTCATTAATTCAGGGTATAAAATTAAGACTATTCTTTTACTTTTCAGGATAAAAAGGATAAAGCAACCCGCGACCCCGAAGCCGCTCGGCATCAAAACTGTTTTTACCGACCGGATACAGTTGTTTACCGGGAATTTGCCTTCATGTAAGGGCAGGACTATTGGTCTGTTCACGGTATAATCCTACATTTGAATAACAAAATCAGATGGAACACGAAATATTAAATTTAAATGATTTGAAATGGAAAATACAGATAACAACAGGATGATGCAACGATCGGGAAAGGTTTGGGCCGGTATGTTTATTATCGTGATCGGCGGACTTCTTTTATTGGAGAATGTAGGATTGAACCTGCCTGACTGGATATTCAGCTGGCATACCTTTTTAATGGCACTGGGCTTATTTATTGGGTTCAGGCATCGTTTCAGAGACAACGGATGGCTGATCCTCTTTTTTATCGGCAGCTTTTTTACCCTGAGGGAAATATTTCCTGATCTAAATATGTCGAAAACGGTATTCCCGGTGATGCTGGTGTTGTTAGGTATATTCCTCATTTTTAAACCGAAAAACCAGCGACCCCGTTTCGGACGAAGACGACGTTTAAGAGACCGTATTGCTTTTGGTACCTATCCGGAAGCCAGCAGTGTACCTGTCAATGATGATGAGCAGGAAAATCGTAATAATTATCTGGATTCGGTCAATGTTTTTGGTGGAAGTCATCAGGCTGTTTATTCAAAGAATTTTAAAGGCGGCGATATTGTGGCTGTTTTTGGTGGATGTGATGTGAATTTAACACAGGCTGATTTTGAAGGAGAGATACGGATCGAGATCGTGGCGATCTTTGGCGGAGCCAAGATCATCGTGCCCACAGGATGGGAAATAAAATCGGAAATTACAGCCATACTTGGCGGAATGGATGATAAACGTGCTATCCAACCTATGGCTGAGGGCGCTCCCCGGAAGCTGCTTGTTATTACCGGACTGGCTTTATTCGGCGGTATTGATATCCGGAATTATTAGGCTGTTTAACAAACTAAAACTAAAATTTGACAACTACCCCATTATCGATAGGAAGGATCCGTTTGGCCTCCGGCATTTTCCTGATCTGCTGGATGGCCGTATATAGCTATCTGCTCTATAATTCGGCAGGCTTTGCCTGGAGGATCGCTTTAGCCGATAGTGTGATTAACAATGGCTTACTGGCGGTTTGTTGCGTTATATTAAGCAACATGCTGGGTTATTATCAGCCCAAAAACGAAAAGGCCCTGTTTCTGTTTCTGCTTACAGCCGTATTAACACTGATCGTTACTTTCCTGGCCAACTATGCATTGATATATTTGTTTCCCGGCCAGCAAGCTTATTTACGTTTTTTAGATGTGAGCCTGCTTTTTAAAGGAATGATCATTTTTTTATGTCTTACCTGGTGCGCTTATGCCAATGTTTTGTGGTACAGGCTCGACGAACAGTCGGAGTTGCAGAAAAGATTGCTGGATGCACAAAACCTGGCCAAAGAAGCTGAACTGAATAAATTGCGGCATCAGTTGCAACCTCATTTTCTGTTTAACAGCCTGAACTCTGTATATGCACTCACGATTGTAAATCCTGCTGAAGCTGGTATCATGATCACGAAATTAGCCGCTTTTTTACGGGGAACCTTAAAAAGGGATGATGAAATATGGGTAAAAGTGGCCGATGAAATGGAATATATACAATTGTATCTCGACATTGAAAAGGTGCGGTTTAGCCACCGCTTAAACATCGATGTCCAGATTGAAGAAGATACGCTGGAATGTTGTCTGCCAGGCACGCTCTTGCAGCCGGTGATTGAAAATGCGATTAAATTCGGACTGTATAATACTTCATCCGCCATTACAATAACACTTCATGTCGCTCTGGAAGGCCATGCACTGGTGATTAGAGTAACCAATCCCTACGACCCGGAAATGCGGGCCAGTAAAGGAACCGGTTTCGGTCTTTCAGCCATTCGCCGGCGTTTATATTTACTTTTTGGCGACAGCAGCCTGTTACAAACCGAATCTCAACACAATAATTTGTATATTACTACGCTAAAAATTCCACAAAAAGATGATAAAAACCATACTGATTGATGACGAGGCTCTGGCCAGGGATGTGGTGAAGTATTACCTGAGTGATTATCCGCAAATTGAGATCGTGGCCGAATGCAGCGACGGTTTTGAGGGATTAAAGGCCATTACACAACATCAGCCGGATTTTATATTTTTGGACATACAGATGCCTAAGATAAGCGGGTTTGAAATGCTGGAGCTTGTGGAAAAACACCCTGCTGTTATTTTTACCACTGCTTTTGATGAGTACGCGATTAAAGCATTTGAAGTAAATGCCGTAGATTATCTGTTAAAACCTATTGAGAAAAGCCGTTTTGATCAGGCCATGCAGAAACTGCCGGCTAAACTGGCAAAAGAGGAGGGCAGCAGGGAATTGTTGGAAACGGCTTCTTTATCGCCGATGCAGAACAGTCGTGTGGTCGTGAAGAGCGGGGGTGTCATTAAAATTATTCCGGTGAATGAACTGAATTATCTGGAAGCTGATGATGATTATGTGAAGCTGAGTACACCGGAGGGTATTTTTCATAAGAATAAGACGATGAGTTTCTTTGAACAGACCCTTGATCCGTCGCAATTTATACGTATTCACCGCTCGTATATGATTAATCTTGCACAGGTTACCAAAATTGAACTGAAGGAAAAAGAAAGCTATGTTGTACTTTTGAAATCCGGGATCTGGTTGCCGGTCAGTAAAACAGGATATGTTAAACTGAAAACTGCTCTGGCGCTTTGAGGTTATGCGGCATCTGTTGTGGTTGCGGGTTAAAAAACAAATCATATTTGCATTTATAAATAAATAGCTTTATATTTGCACCTCTTATTTAAAAACTCTGTTTAAGACCGTATAATTTATGAAAAGAACATTCCAACCTTCGCAAAGAAAGAGAAGAAATAAGCATGGCTTCCGCGAAAGAATGGCAACAGCAAATGGCCGGAGAGTATTAGCTTCCCGCCGCGCAAAAGGAAGAAAAAGATTAACAGTTTCTGACGAGCGTCGTCATAAAGCATAATTTTTGATTGCCATCCCCGGGTTGAGGGATGTTTGCAGTCATGAAGCTGCCCCTTGCAATCAAAAAATGAATACATTTAGAAAGGAAGAACGGTTATGCAGTAAGAAGTTTATCGACTTACTCTTTAAAAACGGTTCTTCTTTTTTATTATATCCCTTCCGGATTACATACCTTCCGATCCATGAGCAACAGCCTTTCCCTGTTAAAGTGGTGATCAATGTGGCTAAGAAACGTTACAAGCGGGCCGTAGATCGTAATGTAATCAAACGCCGTACCCGCGAGGCTTATCGCCGGCAAAAAGCAGACTTCCTGTACGCTCCGTTGCAGCACGCTGAAAAGCAATTGCTTTTAGCAGTTCAATTCGTAGGAAAGGAAAAATATACTTATTCGTTTATGGAGAAGAAGCTGCAGCTCGCACTTCGTAAATTAATCGTCCTGATCTGCCCCCATGAAACTCCTTAATCGTTTGTTCTCCGGCTTGTTTTTAGGACTGATTCGTTTATATCAGCTGCTCATTTCTCCTTTACTGGGTGCAAATTGTCGTTTTACGCCCACATGCTCACAATATGGTATTGAAGCCATAAAGAAGTACGGACCTTTTAAAGGCGGATGGCTTACCTTAAAGCGGATAGGAAGCTGTCATCCCTGGGGTCGTCATGGTCATGATCCGGTACCTTAATTTTAGACTTTTAATTTTACCTCATGTCTGTTATTCTTCAAATTGAAACTGCTACTTCCGTTTGCTCCGTTGCCCTGGCGGTGAATGGAAAAACCATTACCCTGAAAGAAGAAAATGAACCGAATATCCATGCATCGCGCCTGACGCTGTTTATCGGCGATGTGATACAACAGGCAGGCGTATCATTTCGTGATCTCGATGCTGTGGCTGTGAGCATGGGTCCCGGGTCCTATACCGGTTTGCGTATTGGAGTTTCAACGGCAAAAGGATTATGCTTTGCGCTGGATAAACCCTTAATTGCTATTCATACCTTAAAAATGATGGCAAACGGGTATCTGGCTCAATATCCATCTGAAAACGGTTATATCTGCCCGATGATCGATGCACGCCGGATGGAGGTTTTTACGGCCGTTTTTGACCATCAACTCTCCGAAACAGATACTACACATGCCAAAATTATTGATGAATCGAGTTTTTCCGCTCTATTGAGTACACATCAAATGGTGTTTATTGGCAATGGTGCCGAAAAATGTAGGGCAGTCATTCAGCACCCCCATGCATCCTTTACAACCGGAAATTTTAATTCAGCTGCTTATATGAGTACATTGGCCTATGAAGCATTTATGACTGGTCAGTTTGAAGATGTGGCCTATTTTGAGCCTTTCTATCTGAAAGACTTTGTATTCACTACACCTAAAAAATGAGGCAATAAGTCTGCATTATTGTGATAGCGAATCGGTGCTAAGCACATTATTTTCTTTAAGCAGCAGGAGATTTGTAAGGAACTTGCCCTTATTACCTGATAGCTGCAAGGATAAACCGTCAAATTTTCCCAAGCCTTCATCGGCCTGATATTGCCTGAAGTAAGGCATGTTCAGGTTACGGCTAAACAGTGTTTCTGAATTTTTACGGTCGATATAAAATGAAAGTGTTGCGCCGGATAGCTGGTTATTCAGGCGTTGGTAGGCTTTGTTGTTTATCAGCAGCTGATTGTTACGATATTGATTTAAAAACACCTGGATACTGCTGGCGTAATTGGCCATGACGAGATAATTATCCAGAATGGTATAATAAGGTTTGTCAAATTTCTTAAAGGGCTCTCCGAAATATGCATAGGGCAAACCTGCTTCCCTGAAAATTTTAATATCAGGGGCGTAGGTGGCACTTAAATCTAATAACAGCTGATTCACTTTTTCGCCATTGGTCAGAGCAATCCCACCAAATTTCTCACCGCTGGCTAATTGAAATGTAATAAACTGGTTCTTAAAATAAACCGGAAAGATCTTTTGCAGGTCTAATCCATACTTTTTGTTAACCGCTATTTCATTTTGTATCAGTTTTTCCTTTTCCTTTTTAGTCTCCAGCCACTGATCTAATTTTTCTTTCCACGATTTATAGTTATTCACCGCATAAATGGTATAGTTAGCTGTTGTTTGAGGTAAAATCGTATTTAGCGAAAGCGTTTGATCGGGAAGATCGGCAAACAGCCTGTAATAGGCCATTTCAGGATTGATCGTCATCTCTCCGTTCCATAACACTTTTTCAGCACTGAAATTATAATGGAGAGTAGTATAGGTTTGTTTCTGGTTTAAGACTTCAAGTTCGCCGTTCAGGGGACTGCTCATGACAGGCTTTAATAAAGGATGGAGCCCTTCAAAGTTCACATAGGCCGTGATCAGGTTATTTTTGGCCGCACCACTGTTTTTCTTAATATAAGCCGCAAAATCATTATTTTCTGCCGGTTGCTTTAATGTATTATGAACAAGCTCCGGATTACCTGAAAGAACAGCCAGGTTCCCTTTATTGCCGATATAAAGCAGGGTGCTGTCAGTAAATGTAAGTTTAAATACATCGTTTAAAGGAGCAGCTAAAGGCGATGTACTGATAACCGATCCAAAACCTGCCAGATCCGGTAGCTGCTTAAGTTGCATGCACAACAAAAGATCGATTTCTTTTTTTGTACCGGGAAGGAAAGCTATATAGATTTTTTGTTCGTGTAATACCTCATTCAGGTTGCGATGGGTATTTAAGAGTGTATAAAGGGCATGAAGTTGTTTACTTTTAGTTTTTCCAATGAGCTGTTGCAACAGTTCCTGGCCTTCCATGATCTCATAAAAACTTTTATCGTGATCAAAACTGATCACCAGTCCGGCATTTGCCGAAACCGCATTTAAAGCAAGGTCGTTGGCATTCGTGCTTCGTTGCAGGTTAGAAAAATAGAGACTGGCCATGATGACGATCCCTATAAGCAGGAAACTTATGGCGAATATGAGCTTCTTCATGATCTTATCGTTACAAATTTAATTTAATCCTTTTAATTTAACCTGCTTATACTTGCATTTTCTTAAATTAGCCTTTTTAAAGCCGAAACGAATGAATAAACGTATTATCCTGACCGCTGCTTTTTTCGGCGCTTTAGCCGTCGCGCTGGGTGCTTTCGGAGCACATGGTTTGAAACAGATTGTTCAGCCTGAAGCATTGGTCACCTGGCAGAAAGGGGTTGAATACCAGTTTTATCATACCTTTGCGTTGCTGTACCTCTCGACCTTTGCCCGCTATAAACATAAACTGATCTATTTTGCTTATCTTTTCTTCACGTTTGGCATACTGCTTTTTTCCGGGTCCTTATACATATTGGCGTTAAAAGATACTTATCATCTTTCTTTTGCCCGTTTTGTCGGGCCGATAACGCCAATTGGCGGATTATGTTTTATTGCCGGTTGGATCAGTCTTTTTCTGGCAGCCCTGCGTGATAAATAATGTTATTTAAGGCACCATCAGATTTTTCAGAGCGTGAAACGCTGTTTGCAGAGGTGATACTGCCTTTATCACTGGCGATTAACTATACTTACCGGGTGCCTTTTGAGCTGAATGAAAGAGTGGCTCCGGGCAAAAGGGTAGTTGTGCAATTTGGTAAACATAAGATTTATACGGCCCTGGTAAAAACCGTAGGACATATACCGCCGGTTCTTTATGAAGCTAAATACCTGATCGATGTAATGGATGACTTTCCGGTAGTGACGCCGGAGCAATTCCGGTTTTGGGATTGGATAACTGCGTACTACCTTTGCAATGAGGGTGATGTTATGGCAGCAGCCCTTCCCTCCGGTTTAAAACTGGCCAGTGAAACGCTCCTGGTCTTAGAAGACGAACTTCCGGCAGAACTGCAGTTCAATGAGAAAGAACAGCTGATTTTTAATGTGCTTTTAAAGCAGCGAAAGATGAAAGTCAGTGAAGTTGTTGAAGTATTAGGACAGAAGACCGTTTATCCCCTTATTCATGCATTGTTGGGTAAAGGCGTACTTTTCATTGCTGAAGAAGTTGTTGAAAAATATAAACCCCTGTTAAAATCATTCATCGTCCTTCATGCTGATTACAGAGAAGAGGCGAATTTAAAACAGCTTTTTATGCATCTTGAAAAGGCACCAAAGCAATCAGATGCTCTCTTAGCATGGCTTCATTTATCACGTGCTTCCCTGCCGGTATCACGTCAGGCACTTCTGGAGCACAGTGGTTGTGGACAGGCGGCTTTAAAAGCTATGGTTGAAAAAGGAGTTTTTATCGTGGAAAAGCGCCAGGTGAGCCGGCTTTCGGATTCTACTGATGAATTTGAGCTTAATTTTCAATTGACAGCTGCGCAACAACAGGCATTTGAGGCTGTACAAGATCGCTTTAAGGAAAAGGAGGTCGTGCTGTTGCACGGCGTTACTTCGTCGGGGAAAACGCAGGTATATATTAAACTGATCGAACAGGCGATTGCCGATGGCGGTCAGGTTCTGTTCCTGCTTCCGGAAATTGCACTCACTACACAGATCGTAGAACGCATTAAGCACTATTTTGGCGATAAAATAGGGGTTTATCATTCTAAATTTAATGATAACGAACGTGTTGAAATATGGAATAGGGTACTAAATGGTTCCTATAAAGTCATTTTGGGCGCCCGTTCGGCTATATTCCTGCCTTTTAAGACCTTAAAGTTGATCGTGGTAGATGAGGAGCATGAATCATCCTATAAGCAGCAGGAACCGCCGCCACGTTATCAGGCAAGAGATGCCGCCATTTTTCTGGCGCACCTGCATCAGGCGAAGACCGTATTAGGGTCGGCAACACCCTCTGTTGAAAGTTATTATAATGCTTCTGTTCAGAAATATGGCCTGGTTACTTTAACTGAACGGTATGGTGGTGTGGAATTGCCCCTGCAGCAAGTGGTGAGCATTGCCGCCGAAACCCGCCAGAAGAAAATGACAGCTTATTTTACAAGTGTTTTGCTGGAGCATATTACAGATGCGGTTGCCCGTCAGGAACAGGTTATTTTATTCCAGAACCGCAGAGGCTATGCCACGATACTGATTTGTGCTACCTGTGGTTATGTGCCAAAATGTGTGAATTGCGATGTAAGCCTTACTTTTCATAAGGCAAGCGGTCGCCTGCATTGTCATTATTGCGGTTTTCATCAAAACAGTATCAGTAGTTGCCCTGCATGTGGCTCTGTCCATATTGAGCAGAAAGGCTTTGGTACAGAACGGATCGAAGAAGAGCTTTCCCTGTTGTTTCCGGAAGTGAAAATAGCGCGTCTTGATATGGACAGTGCCCGTACCCGGAATGCCATGCATCAGATCATCGATGCTTTTCAGGCTAAAAGAACACAGATCCTGATCGGAACACAAATGATCGCCAAAGGCCTTGATTTTGATCATGTAAGCCTGATTGGCGTCATTAATGCTGATACACTGCTGAACTATCCTGATTTCAGGGCTTTTGAACGCAGTTATCAGCTCCTGGCGCAGGTTGCCGGGCGGGCGGGCCGGAGAGATAAGCAGGGCATGGCTATTATACAGGCATACAGTGAACAACACCGTATTTTAAACCATGTGCTGGCGAATGATTATGAAGCCATGTATCAGGATGAACTTGGCGAACGGGAGAAGTTTCATTACCCGCCATTTACCCGCCTTATTCATCTGAATATAAAACATAAAGATCAACCGGTTTTACATGCAGCTGCCAGCCGGCTGGCTGATCAGCTTAAAGCACAGCTTGGTCATCGTGTACTTGGTCCTGAGCAGCCTTTAGTGGCTAAGATCAGAAATTATCACCTGGCACAGATCGGCATAAAAATAGAGAAAACATTAGCTGTTCAGAAAGTGAAGCAATTTATAAAAGAATGCATCAGCGATTTGAATACACAAAAAGCCTTTAGAAGCGTGCTGGTACAGGTTGATGTTGATCCTTATTAAAGCTTTAGCCGGCTTCAGGCCGAGATGTTGGCAGATTATACGTTTGATTGCCTGCTCTTTGCAGATTGTTAGAAAATTAATAGGATACATTTCTGTTCAAAACGCTATTTTTGGATGCTATGGCCTACAAGTTTATTGATAATTACAGAGAGCAGGGGGCGAGAAAAAGGCTCGTTGCCTTACTTCGGGAAAGAGGAATTTCAGATGAACCGGTACTTAAAGCCATAGGAAAAGTTCCCCGTCATTTTTTCTTTGATGAAACGTTCTGGAACCAGGCCTATAAAGATATTGCCTTTCCGATCGGTGCAGGACAAACCATTTCCCAGCCATATACGGTCGCCTATCAAACGGAGCTGCTGCATATTCAAAAAGGCGATAAAGTACTTGAAATAGGGACAGGGTCTGGTTATCAGACCTGTATTCTGATGGAGCTGGGTGCTAAAGTATATACAATTGAACGTCAGGAAAACTTATTTCGCCACACCATAAAAGTATTACCCGGTATGGGCTATAAAGCACATTTCTTCTTAGGAGACGGATCGAAAGGCATTGCAGAACATGCACCTTATGATAAGATCCTGGTAACTGCCGGTGCACCTTTTGTACCGGAGATCCTGCTAAAGCAATTAAAGATCGGAGGGATCATGGTGATTCCTGTAGGGGATGAAAAATTGCAGAAGATGGTAACAGTGCTGCGTGTCAATGAAAATGATTACGAGAAAATTGAACTCGATACCTTCCGCTTTGTGCCTTTGGTAGGCGATCAGGCCTGGTAAACTTACATTTTCAGCGCCCGGTCTATTTCCCGTTTGCTATCGCGTTCTTTGATACTTTCGCGTTTATCAAATTCCTTTTTCCCCTGGGCCAGCGCGATTTCCATCTTTGCAAAACCGCGTTCGTTGATAAAAATGCGAAGGGGAACAATCGTATATCCCTTTTCTTCCCCTTTCACCTTCAGTTTTTTCAACTCCCTTTTTTTAAGTAAAAGCGCCCGGTCACGCTTAATATCATGGCGATAAAAAGAACTATGACTGTATTCAGAAATATGAAGATTGCGAACATACAGCTGATCATTGATAAACATGCAAAAAGCATCCGTAAGATTTGCTTTTCCCTGCCGTATCGATTTAATCTCGGTACCCAGCAGGGCGATACCTGCCACAAAATTCTCTAAGATGTGATAATCAAAATATGCCCGTTTATTTTTAATGTGAATGTCGTTCGCCATATAGGCAAATATCGGTAATTTCTTTTGATTAGCGGAATATGTTATAGCGTATACCTGCGAAAATCCTTATACCCTGGTTTGGGCCATAAACGTACGAAGGATCGAAGGTGAGGCCATACGGGTTATCCGGTGTCGCCATGGCTTGTCCGTTCATATCGAATTGTACATGTTTATCGAAAGGGTCATCTGCGCGTGCAATCAGGAAGGGGTTACCTTTGTCGGGTGTCCAGTTCAACAGGTTTTTTACGCCGCCGTACACCTCGATCTTTTGTCCGATCCGTTGCGTTAACTGGATATTCTGAATGCTCCACCAGGGTGAGTATTCGCTGCGGGGATCAGTATCGCTTAATAGGGGCAGGCGCATGGGGCCATATAGGTTGCCGGTATAATCCACACTTAGCCCGATCCGGTTAAACAGGTAGCCGATATTCCATACGCCGGTAAAGTGTTCGGCAAACAGCTGGCGTATTCTTGTGCCGGTTTCGGTATGATATACATCCATGGCAGTAGCCCCGGCCAGTATTTTTAACCCGTTGGAGAAAACGACATCGATATTCAGGGAAATCCCTTTTGAGATGGCGTAACCGTTTAAATTAGCATACAGGATCTGATTAGAGTGTGTATCATAATCAGGAATAATCTTATTGGTAAAACGAGTGTAGAAAGCAGTAGCATCAAGGCCGATGAATGTCGAACCCGCCGTTATTTTCTTTACAAAGTTCAGGTTTCCGTTCCATGATGTTTCGGGTTTCAGGTCTTCTTCAAAAACCACTTCCCGGGCACCTGTGAGGGCAGCATGGTCTTCGGTAAATACATTAGCCACCCGGTAGCCGTTACCAAAGCTCAAACGTAATACATTACGTTTATCGGTTGTGCTCCATTTGTAATTGAAACGTGGCGTAAAGATATGGCCATGCAATGAATGGTAATCGTAACGTATTCCCAGCAACAGCTTATGGTTTTTATGTAAGGAAACTTCATCCTGTATAAATATGCCTGGCAGCCTGGTTTTTGAAGGGTTATTTATCGTCAGGTCGCTTGCATGAGCTGTTGCAGGCGTATTATCATCATACCAGGTATAACGATACGTTAAGCCGGACAGGAGCTCGTGTTGTCCGAGTGTTTTGAACCAGGTGAGCTGGCCAAAGCCAATATATTGATCGGCTAAATAGGGTGTGTTTCCATAATAGGAGTTTTGGTTGTGCCCGTTAGTGCTAAACTGGAAGATGATATTTTCTTTCATGGGCAACTGATACGTACCGAAGAATTCCCAGCGTTTCGTGTAAATACTTTCACCATATACGTCATTACTGCCGCGATATTTTTTTGCCCAGTTCATTTCGCCACCCCACCGGTCTTCATAGCTATAACGTCCGGCCATCGAAAATAAGCGGTCGTTATTCCGCTTAAAATTCCATTTATTAAATACAGACAAGCGGTCTTGCAGGGTTACATCCGTAAAGTTATCTTTATTTTTGTCGATGGGGTTTTGATAATTAAAATAAGTGACTCCGATTAAAGACTGCGCTTTCTCGCCGACGTTGAATTTTGCGGCGATATCGGTATGGAGTTCTGACCAGTTTGTACCAAAAGCGTCTATCGAAAAAAGAGGAGCATTGGCTGGTTTTTTGGTAATAATATTGATCAATCCACCTACGGCTTCGCTACCATAAAGGGTAGATGCCGGCCCTTTTACAATCTCAATGCGATCGATAAGCGATTGCGGGATACCGCTTAATCCATATACGGTTGATAAACCGCTCACAATCGGCATACCATCAATGAGCACCATGGTATAAGGCCCTTCTAAGCCGTTAATATGAATATCACCGGTATTGCATATGTTGCAATTTAACTGCGGGCGAACCCCGTTTACGTTTTGCAGGGCTTCAAAAACAGAGGGGTTTGGATTGGCTTTAAAGAATTTTGCCGTATACACCTCAACGGGCACCGGGCTATCGAGCCTGGATACTTCTTTTAATGTACCCGAAATAACGATTTCATTTAAAAGCAGGCTGTCGGCTTTTAGCCGGGCACTATCGGCTTTTTTTTTGCCGGCCTGGGCATGACTGAACAAAGCGCTGAGCATAAAGATGCCGGTAAATAACAGGGATTTGATAGTATTCATTATCTTGTTTTAGTTAATCTAATTTTTAATTTAGATGTGTCAAAATTAATATTTTAGATTAATCTAAAAAAATAAAAATAAAAATACTCAGGCATAGCCCAGCCTGACACAGGTACCTGGTAGTTAATCTGGTATACATACTGCTGAAAAGAAGAGAGAAAAAACAATCTGGAAGTAAAAGAAGTACGCTTTAATATTCCAGCGGAACGATAGGCTCTTTTTTAGTGGTTGACATGATCATCATGGTCTGAAAGGTTTTTACGACGGAGATCTTGCTAATCTTATCCATAATTAAACGTTCATATGCCTTAATATCATTCACATATACTTTTAATAAAAAATCGGCCTGGCCGGTTACGTGATGGCATTCTGTGATTTCTTTGATCTGGTTGACCTCATCCAGAAAAATCTGGATCGTATTGTTTTTATGGAAATCGAGCTGCACCTGGATAAATGTCTTAATGCCTAAGCCCAGTTTTTCTTCATCCACCAGTGCATGATAGCTTTTAATGTAGCCGGACATTTCCAGTTTTCGCACTCTTTCTAAGGTTGGCGCCGGTGATAAACCAATTTCCTGTGATAACAATAAATTGGTGATTCTGCCATTTTCCTGCAATAGCTTAAGAATTTTAAGGTCGGTTTTGTCCAGTTCCAAGGCCATAATTTTAGGGATAATGTTCAAAGATAGGAGTTCAAATGCCATACACCAAATTTTATTTTATTAACCCGATAAAATATTGCTTTTTATTTTATATTAAATTTTTTTAGATTTGTCTAAATTTAAAATTAGGTATATATAAATGCAGTCATTTACCGAAGAAAATTATTTGAAAGTGATCTATCATTTATCGGTGATCAGTAATCCAGTGCAAACCAATGCTATTGCCGAACGTATGCAGACCAAAGCCGCATCCGTAACGGATATGATTAAGAAACTTTCGGAAAAAGAGCTGGTCAATTATGTTAAATATCAGGGTGTAACCCTCACGGATAAAGGCCGGCTTACAGCCATTAATATTGTCCGAAAACATCGTTTATGGGAAGTATTCCTGGTTGAAAAGCTTAATTTTAAGTGGGATGAGGTCCATGATGTGGCTGAAGAGCTCGAGCATATTAACTCAATACTATTGGTTGAACGCTTAGATGAATTTCTCGAATTTCCGAAGACCGATCCTCATGGCGACCCCATACCAGATAAGCATGGTAATTTCGCCGATCTTTCTTTTATAAAGCTTAATAAGCTAAAGGAAGGCGAACGGGGTACGATTACCGGTGTAAGTGAGCATTCTTCACCCTTTTTAAGGCACCTTGAAAAGCTGGGTCTCACCCTTGGAAAACCAGTGGAGATTACAGAGATTATTGATTTCGATGGCTCCGTTGAGCTGTTGGCCGATAGCCGGAAAGTAAACATCAGCAAAGAAGTGGCCAAGCATATTTTAATCAGTAAAAGCATATGAGCCAGAAAGAGTCCTTAAGTGAAGTACATAAAAGTGTGGAAACCGGTAAACGCACCGGCTGGAAGCGCATACTAGCCTTTCTGGGCCCTGCTTATCTGGTGAGTGTAGGTTATATGGATCCTGGTAACTGGGCTACGGATATTGCCGGTGGCAGTAAATTCGGCTATCAGTTAATCTGGGTATTGCTGATGTCAAATTTAATTGCACTCTTGTTACAGTCGCTCAGTGCCCGGCTGGGTATTGTAAGAGGGCTTGATCTGGCACAAGCTTCGCGGAATGCCTATCCGAAATGGGTAAATTTTCCCTTATTCATCCTGGCCCAAACCGCTATTATTGCCTGTGATCTGGCCGAAATTATCGGGATGGCGATTGGATTGAATCTGCTGTTTGGCCTTCCTCTGATCTGGGGTGTTTCGATTACTATATTTGATACCGTACTGTTACTGTTTTTGCTGAATAAAGGGATGCGAAAAATGGAAGCTTTTATTGTGTCGATGGTCTTTATTGTCGGTGTATCTTTCCTGTTTGAAATGTTTATCGTGGAGCCTTCGCTTAAAGAAATTGCCCGGGGATTTGAACCGTCGCTATTGAATGGTGAGGCGTTATATATTGCGATCGGGATTATCGGTGCAACCGTGATGCCGCATAACCTGTACCTGCATTCTTCCTTAGTGCAGACCCGGAAGTTTAACCGGGATGACCGGGGCATCAGGGAAGCTATAAAATTTAATTTTATTGATACCACGGTGGCACTGAACCTGGCGTTTTTTGTGAATGCTGCGATATTAATCCTGGCTGCTGCCGCTTTTTACAAAAACGGCTTTCATGAAGTGGCCGAAATTCAGGATGCACACCGTTTACTGAGCCATATTTTTGGTGACATAGCGCCGGCATTGTTTGCTATTGCCCTTATTGCTGCCGGACAAAGTTCAACCGTTACGGGTACGCTGGCAGGACAGATTATTATGGAAGGTCATCTTAACTTACGGATCCAGCCCTGGTTAAGACGGCTTATTACCCGTTTACTGGCCATTATTCCGGCATTTTGTACTATTGTTTTTTTTGGAGACAATGCATTGGGCGGTCTGCTGATCTTAAGCCAGGTGGTGTTAAGCCTGCAGTTAGGTTTTGCTATTATACCGCTTATCCATCTTACATCTGATCGCCAGGAAATGAAGTCTTTTACCATTAAGCCATGGGTAAAAGTATTGGCCTGGATCAGTGCAGTGGTCATTGTAAGCCTGAATATTAAGCTGGTGGTTGAAGAAATATCGGGATGGATGGAAACAGCCAATGGCTGGTATATTTATGTGATCGTTATTCCGCTAGCCGTTTTAACGGCATGTTTACTGGCTTATATTGCCATTTATCCGTTGATCAACCGGAAGCAGCGCCGCGGGAATGTGCCGCATGGTAATGCTTTAGCGATCGACAGGATCGAGAAAATAAATTATGCACGGATCGGCATCACGGTCGATTTTTCAGTACATGATCGTAATACCATTCGTCATGCCCTTATTCAGGGTGGGAAAAATGCGCATTATTACCTTATTCATATTGTAGAGACCGCGGCTGCCCGTTATCATGGACAGAAGGCATTCGATCACGAGACCGTAGCCGATACGGAGAATCTCGAAAAGTACCGTTTAAACCTCCTGGAACTGGGATATAAATCCAGTATACATATCGGTTTCGGAGGTACTGCCAAAGCCATTGCTGAAATCAGTACACAAAACGAGATCGAATTATTGGTTATGGGTGCGCATGGCCATAAAGGATTAAAAGATCTTATTTTTGGTACAACGGTAGATGCGGTAAGGCACCGGGTAAGTATCCCGGTCCTGATTGTGCGGTGATCATCTGCTTCCGCTAACTAATGAACCAATCCACAGGTTTTAATCCTTCAGCGGTCAGATATTGATTGGCTTTTAAAAAGTGGCCGCATCCGAAGAAACCATTGTTCGCCGAAAAAGGAGAGGGATGGGCAGCCTTTAATACATGGTGTTTTTTCGTATCGATCAGGTTTTCTTTTTGCTGGGCAAAGCGGCCCCATAACAAGAATACGATACCCTGCCGCTGATCTGACAGTGTGGAGATCACTTTATCGGTAAAAATTTCCCAGCCTTTATGCTGATGGGATCCTGCCTCATTTGCCCGAACGGTAAGGGTGGCATTTAGTAAAAGTACCCCCTGATCGGCCCATTTCGTCAGATTGCCATGAGCGGGTATCCTGAAATCAGGATATTCATCAGCCAGTTCTTTATACATGTTCTTTAAGGATGGCGGTATAGCTACGCCTTTTTGTACACTGAACGAAAGGCCGTGTGCCTGTCCTGCCCCATGATAGGGATCCTGTCCTAAAATGACCACTTTAACCTGTTCAAAGGGGGTATGATTAAAGGCATTAAAAATATCGCTTCCCTTTGGATAAACGGTATATCCTTTTTGCTTTTCTTCCAACAAAAAGGCTTTCAGGGACTTCATGTAGGGTTTTTCGAATTCGTCGCCCAAATGATCCAGCCAGCTCGAATGTAATGCAACAGCCATTTTAATTTGTTTTTGCCGACGCCAGAATCTTTAACATATCTTTTTCAAGATTTTCTTTGGGATGTTCAATGATCCGGCCTATTTCATTACCTTTCTTATCGGTAAAAATGAATGTAGGCACACGCTCGATCTTTAATTTGTCGATAAGGCCATTTTCCGCTTTTTTAGTTCCGTCAACAGCAATAATCGTCATCTCTTTATCGGTTAATTTAAGTGCATCACTCACTTTCAGAAAATGGGGCACCTGAAATTTGCTGTCGCCACACCAGGTACCCAGTACAATGGTTATTTTCTTATCTTTCGTTAAGGTCTTCATGGCCGCTATGGTTGCCGAATCAGGCTGGTAAGCTGCATAATTAGGATCATAACTGGCTTTAAATTCGTCAAAAGTGGTGATGCCGTCACGGGTACAAATGTTAATCATCACTTCTGTATGCCTGTTTGGATCCTGTATTTTCTTGTTGACTTCCTGTGCGCCTGCATTCATGGTAAAAAAGAGTAGAATAACGAAAACAAATGTTCTCATAAGGGAATAAGTTAGATCAGGTTGTGATATCGTGCGAAATGCACCTCATAAAATTATGAATTTTTGGTATATAAACACGATATTTGCACAAATATTATAAAACTATGCCAAACTTTATACGTCTTATTATCGGATTTGCTTTTATAGGTGCTGCTGTTACGTTAATGGTTTACAGTTTCTGGGGTTGGGGGGTGTTGCTGATCCTGCTCAGTATTCTCGTTTTTGTTTCATTTTTTTATAATGAACATATGCTTATTGCACAATGGTATTTACGTAAAGACCGTATGGATAAGGCCGAAACAAGTCTGGCCAGAATAAAGAACTACGAAAAGCAATTACACAAATATCAATATGGCTACTATAACCTGTTAATTGGCCTGATCGAGTCGCGAAAGGCACCCATGAAATCAGAAAAATATTTTAAGCAGGCCTTATCTCAGGGGCTGCATATGGATCATAATGTGGCCCTGGCAAAGCTCAGCCTTGCGGGAATTGCCATGGCTAAGCGAAACAAACGCGAAGCGCAGATGTATTTAACAGAAGCCAAAAAAGCTGATAAGAATAAATTACTGGCCGATCAGATTAAACAAATGAAAGATCAGATGGGACTGATGGACAAACAAACACAGGTACGCTATTCAGCACGGTAAGACTGTTCTGATTTCTAACTATTTATCATCTAGATGATCGAAAGGGCTGATCTCTCTTTCTTTATTCCGGCTCACGATATCATCCTCTATACCTGAACGGCTAAAAAACAGCTCTTCAGCCTGTATGCGCTTAATTAACTGACGAACGAGCGACAGATCGAAAGTATCCCGGTTAAGTTTAATGCAGTATTCTTTTTCTGTGATTTCTAAGCTTGAACTGTTCATATTGATATTTTTTTTAAAAATAGGAGAAGTATCAGGATAACAGTTTTACAGGGTTTTAAGTTTTTATTATTTTTTTGTTAAGCGCTTTTATTCTTCTATTTTTGACCTATCCGCTTGCCGTTCAGGCATAAAGCATATCCTTAACATACAAATGAAATGAAGAATAAGAAAAAACCGGTCATTGCTGTTGCAATAGCACTCCTTTTATGTGGCCAAACCGATATGATCCGGGCTTCCGGCCTGGTACGAGATCATCATCCCTTATCCGGGGTGAAGAAAGAATCGATCGTTTCGGTAAAGAAAATAAATCCGACGACCGTAGAGCTTTTATTTAACGACCACAACCGTCTGACCATTGATTTTTATAGTGACTTTATTTTTCGCCTCTTTCAGGATAATGAAGGCGGAATTGTACGTGATCCGCAGGCTAATCCGCCCGCTAAAATTTTAAAGGAAAATCCACGTATTCCAGTGAAGAAACTTGAAGTGATCGATCAGTCCGGTGAAATTACGATTGCAACCCCAGCTGTGAAGATCGTGCTAAACAAAGCAACGCAGCTTTTTACTGTGATCAACCTGAAACACAATGCTGTCGTTTTAAGTGAGATTGCTCCGGTTTTATTTGAAAAGGATAAGGTTACGCTTACCTTTAAAGAAGGAACAGATGAATTTTTCTATGGCGGCGGTGTGCAGAACGGCAGGTTTTCGCACAAAGGTAAAGTTATTTCGATTGAGAATCAGAACAGCTGGACCGATGGCGGTGTGGCTTCACCTACACCTTTTTATTGGTCGACAGCAGGTTATGGTTTTATGGCCTATACGTTTAAAAAAGGAAAATATGATTTTGGAGCAGGAGAGAAGGGCAAGGTTAAGTTGTATCATGAAACACCTTATTTAGATGTTTTCATCATGATTGGTGATGGTGCCGCGGCACAACTGAATAATTTCTATCAGCTTACCGGCAACCCGGTCTTACTGCCGAAGTTTGGATTTTACCAGGGCCACTTAAATGCCTATAATCGTGATTACTGGAAAGAAGATCAAAGTGGTGTTCTATTTGAAGACGGGAAACGCTATAAAGAAAGCCAGAAAGATAATGGCGGTATTAAGGAATCACTCAATGGGGAAAAAGGAAATTATCCGTTTTCAGCACGTGCAGTTATCGACCGGTATAAGCATCACGATATGCCGCTGGGGTGGGTATTACCTAACGATGGCTATGGCGCAGGCTATGGGCAGACAGAAACCCTCGACGGCAATATTCAGAATTTAAAAAGTTTTGGCGATTATGCCCGCAAGAACGGGGTAGAAATAGGCCTTTGGACACAGTCTGATCTGTATCCTAAACCGGGTATCGCGCCTTTATTACAACGTGATATCGTAAAAGAAGTTCGTGATGCCGGTGTAAGGGTATTAAAGACCGATGTGGCCTGGGTAGGAGCAGGTTATTCATTTGGCCTGAATGGTGTTTCGGGTGTTGGCGGACAGATTATGCCTTATTATGGCAATGATGCACGGCCTTTTATTATTTCGCTCGACGGATGGGCGGGAACACAGCGTTATGCGGGCGTATGGTCGGGTGACCAAACCGGCGGACAGTGGGAATATATTCGTTTTCATATTCCAACTTATTTGGGTTCAGGATTATCCGGTCAGCCAAATATCACTTCAGATATGGACGGCATTTTTGGCGGTAAAAATCCGGTGGTCAATACCCGCGATTTTCAATGGAAAACCTTTACACCCATGCAGCTGAACATGGATGGATGGGGTACGAATGAAAAATATCCGCATGCCTTAGGTGAGCCCGTGACATCGATTAACCGTTTATACCTTAAGCTTAAATCGGCACTCATGCCCTATGCTTACAGCATTGCCAAAGAGGCTGTTGATGGTTTACCAATGATCAGGAGCCTATTTTTGGAGTATCCGAATGCGTATACATATGGTAAAGCCACCCAATATCAGTTCTTATACGGGCCGAATTTCCTGATAGCACCTATTTATCAGCCTACGAATGCCGATGAAAAAGGAAATGATATCCGCAATGGTATTTATTTACCGGAGGGTACCTGGATCGATTATTTTAGCGGTGAGCGTTTCGAAGGAGGTCGTGTGCTGAACAACTATGATGCGCCATTATGGAAACTGCCTGTTTTTGTAAAAGCCGGTGCCATTATTCCGATGGTGAATCCCAATAATAACCCATCTGAGATCAATAAAAAGCGCCGCATTTTTGAGCTCTATCCGGCCGGAAAAGCATCATTTACTCTGTATGATGACGATGGCATAAGCGAAGCTTATAAAGCCGGTTATGGCGTGACCACACAGATTGAAAGTGAGGTGGATGATCAGCAGACAGCTGTGATCACGATTAAACCATCGGAAGGGAATTTTGAAGGCTTTGATCCGCAGCAGGCTACAGAATTCCATGTGAATGTGACCCGTCCACCCAAAACCCTTGCCGTTTCTATCGGAAACAAAAAAGTAGCACTGACCGCTGTATCTACTTACAGTGATTATGAAGCAGGGGAGAATGTTTATTTTTATGATGCGCAACCAAATTTAAATCGTTTTGCCACTAAAGGAAGTGAGTTTGAAAAAGTGACAATAGTAAAGAATCCGCAATTGCTGGTGAAATTGGATATGACCGATATCCGTACAAATGAGGTTCGCCTTACGCTGAAAGGCTATCAGTTTACACCGGTAAACCATATGTTAGTCTCAACAGGTAGCCTTAACCAGCCTAAGGGGACTGTTACGATGGAAAATACCGGTCCATATACACTGGCACCTACATGGGATAAAGTCGCAAATGCTGATTATTATGAAATCCTGTTTAACGATATCCTATATTCGACCATAAAGAGTAATACGTTGTTATTTGAAGGTCTGCAGCCCGAAACTTCATATACATTTAAACTGCGGGCGGTGAATAAAGATGGCCATTCAGACTGGACAACCTTTATGGCCGGTACGAAAAGCGATCCGCTTGAATTTGCCGTAAAAGGAATCCTGGCAGAAAGTAAGGCAGCCAGTCAGGGTGGCGAAGGCTTAAATAAACTTGTTGATTTTGATGAAAACAGCTTATGGCATAGTCGTTATGGAACGGTAGCGGTGCCGTTTGATGTGGTTATGGATTTGAAAACGGTAAATCAGCTGGAAAAATTCCAGTATCTGCCGCGTATCGGAGCGGGTAACGGTGCATGGTTAAACGGATCGGTATATTACAGCTCCGATAAGCAGAACTGGGTGTCTGCAGGTGAATTTAGCTGGGTGAGAGATGATAAGACCAAGGAGTTTATATTTAAAGATCGACCCCTCGTTCGCTACCTGAAGCTGTCGGTAAGCAAGGCGGTAGGTGATTATGGGTCGGGCCGCGAATTATATGTGTTTAAAGTACCCGGATCAGCAAGCTATTTGCAGGGCGATATTAATAATGATAAGCGAATTGACCGCAATGATCTTACTTCATATATGAATTACACAGGTCTGCGTAAAGGGGATGCCGATTTTGAGGGCTATATCAGTAATGGCGACATTAATAAGAATGGGTTAATTGATGCCTATGATATTTCGGTGGTAGCTACACAGCTTGATGGCGGTATAAAAAGCAGGCGTCCCGAAACCTTAGCCGGTAAGCTGGCATTTATGACGGCCAAAACGAGCTATGCCAAAGGAGAAATGGTAGAGATTCAGGTGAAAGGGGACAGCCTTTCGGCTGTAAACGCATTGAGCTTTGCCTTACCTTATGAAGCCCAGGACTATGAGTTTGCAGGTATAGAGGCACAGCAGATGGCTAAGATGGAAAATTTGACATACGACAGGTTGCACAGTAACGGTGCAAAGGTGCTTTATCCCACATTTGTGAATATCGGCCAGCAGGAAACATTGCAGGGTTCTTCTACACTGTTTACCATTAAGCTGAAAGCCAGGCGAAATGTGAAATTCAACCTCAAAGCGACAGATAGTATCCTGGTAGACAGGGGATTGAATATGTTGAAATTTTAACAGTAGTTTAAAGAATATAAATCCCCGGTTAGGTCTTTTGCTTAACCGGGGATTTTTTTATAACATTTAGAGGAGGCTTATCAGTTTCAAATAAAGAAGACCAGTAAAAATGGCAATTCCAAAACTAAGCAGTGTGCCGATTAAGATATATTCTGTTAACCGTATTTCTTTGTTTTCTTTTAAGTCGCCAAACCTGAAAATAGATTTAGCAGCTAAAAGAAATCCTATGCCTTCCCAAAAGGAAATAACAACAAAGACAAAAACAAAAAGACGCTCTAATATTCCAATGTATTTTCCGGCATCCCTGATTCCGCCTTTAGGTAAAGAATAATGGAAAACTTCCATTATTTTCCTGATAAAAACAGAGGCTACCTGTGAAATAACGATCAAAGCGATACATAGAAGGTAATTCTTTTCATTAAACAGAGCCTGAATATGAACGGAGTAAGGATAGAAGTGATTTACAAATAATGCGATGGCTATGAAATGCAACAACTGATCGAGAAGTAGATTCTGAAAGGGATTTATTCCTTTTTTTATCACCAGTTTGGTCAGTATGTCGATCATGAGGTGGGATAAGGCCAATAGAAATACAGGGAATAAATAGGGCTTTGCAGCTTTTGTCACGACTAACAGCAGTACGAGGTGAATAAGGGCATGAATGTATAATTGTCCGGATTTAAATCTTTTCCGTTTAATATCATTTACCATTTTGGTGCTCTGAAATACAAAATCACCTAATAAATGAGCCAGTATCAGTTTAAATATCAGTTCGTACATTGCTGTATTTTTTTAGCATATAAATTTACGATTTCTAAAATTTCCGGATAAGCCCCTCTTTTTAAAGCTTTATTAACCGTAGTACTATCGCGTTTTAATTTTTGTGCAACCTCTTTCTGTAAGAGATTTCTGTGGGTCAGGGTATAATAGATGATTTCTGCAGTAGCGGGTTTCCAGTTATCCGCAATGAAGGCTATTAATTTCAACATGCCGTTCAAATACTCGTCAAATTCTTCGAAGGGACTCTTAAGGCTAAGTGTATCCTGTTTGAGGCTTTCAAAACTTTCTCCGGAATTTATATAAGCCTGTCCGAATGATTCGCTTACCTTTTTACCTTTATAACCTGCTTCACCAATGCCAATGGCCATTCGTACATTGATTTGCGAATTGGTTTTTATCAGTGCTTTTATGCATAAGGCAATTTCAACGGCTTTCTCGATATTTACTTCGAGTTGAAAACTATCACCTCTATATATCGTCCAATTTGTTTTCTTTGCAGTTGTTTTCGATAAAAATTGTTTTAGTGGTGTTTGCCAGCGTTCAGTAGGAACATTTCTTGAATTAATAATGTCGCCTGTTATAACTGCTATCATATTGATTTATAGTTTTATATAAACAAATATAATAAAAATTGGCTTAAAAAGGCCAATTTTGATAAATTGGCTTAAAAAGGCCAGTTTTTCATGCAGCCATTCTGTTCATCCTATCTATAATTGGAAAAACAGTTAACTTAGTGGTCAAAAAATTAAAAAAGATGAGTATACAAAAAGCATTATTAATTGAATTAGAAAGGGAAAAAGACAATACCATGCGAATGTTAAAGGTACTTCCTGACGAACATTTTAGCTGGAAACCCCATGTAAAATCCTATACATTAGGTGAGCTGGCCAATCACATTGTTGAACTGCATAACTGGGTCACAGCGGTTATTGAAAAGGATGAGTTAAATTTCTACACGGATTATAAGCGGTCAGAACTTCCGAATGCGGAGGCACTTATCCAGACACTGGAAAAGGGTTATGAGGCTAATAAAGCCGCTCTGGAAAACCTGGAAGAAGCGAATTACTTTGGCACATGGACATTGAGGGCCGGCGATCATGTATTGGTTTCCCTGCCAAAAGCGGGTGCTATTCGCTTTATCGTTAATAATCATTTAATTCATCACCGCGGACAACTTTCTGTCTACCTGCGCTTACTGGATGTGCCGGTACCCGGAATATACGGACCTTCGGCAGACGAGAAATAATTGGGTTACGAGTGATGTGTTGCCTGTTGCGGGCCGAGGAACTGGCGTCATTGCTTCATTTGCTACGCAGGTGAAGCAATGACTTTACATCCCTTATTTATGTTCCAGAAACAGGCCTTCGTCGGTTTTGGTTACTTTTAGTAAACCTTTGCCTGTTAAAGCTTTCAGCGTGGTATCCCATTTTTTATTGCTCCAGTCTAACTGCCCTTTTATGTCATTCAGCAAATGCTGCTGACCGGCTTTCACTAAGACAAAAAGCTCGCTTTCTTCAGCACTGAGCTCAATTTTCTTTTTCTCCGGCCGCATTTGCGGGAAGAATAATACTTCCTGGATGGTCGACTGGTTGGTCATCAGCATCACCAGGCGGTCGATACCGATACCTAAGCCCGAAGTAGGCGGCATACCATATTCCAGGGCCCGTACAAAATCATCATCCATGGCCATCGCTTCATCATCACCCCGGGCGGCCAGCTTTAACTGTTCTTCAAAGCGTTCGCGCTGATCGATCGGGTCGTTTAATTCGGAATAGGCATTGGCAATCTCTTTGCCGTTAACAAACAGTTCAAAACGCTCTACCAGTCCGTCTTTGCTGCGGTGCTTTTTAGCCAGTGGCGTCATCTCGATCGGGTAGTCGGTAATGTAAGTGGGTTGGATAAGATTGGCTTCTACTTTTTCGCCAAAGATCTCATCAATCAGTTTGCCACGGCCCATGCTTGGATCGGTTTCAATGCCAAGGTCTTTGCATACCTGCGCAATTTCGGTTTCGCTCATGGCTGATACATCAATGCCGGTGTATTTTTCGATGGATTCGTACATGGTTAAGCGTTCGTACGGCCCGGCAAAATCAATTTCATGTGTGCCTACTTTTACCACCGGAGTGCCATGAATAGCCACGGCTACCTTTTCAAGGCATTCTTCTACCATTTCCATCATCCAGACATAGTCTTTATAGGCAACGTAGATCTCCATGGAGGTAAATTCCGGGTTGTGGGTTCTGTCCATCCCCTCGTTACGGAACATTTTTCCAAATTCATATACCCCGTCAAAACCTGCAACAATTAGTCTTTTTAAATAAAGCTCATTGGCAATCCGCAGGAACAAAGGCATATCGAGCGTGTTATGATGCGTGGCAAAGGGGCGGGCTGCAGCACCACCGTGAACAGCCTGTAAGATCGGTGTTTCTACTTCCATCCAGCCCTGACTGTCGAAATAGCTCCGCATGGTGTTAATGACCTTTGAGCGGTTGATAAAGATCTTTTTATAATCCGGATTTACGGTCAGATCAACATAGCGCATCCGGTAGCGTAATTCAGGATCGGTAAAGCCGTCATAAATATTGCCGTCGTCGTCGCGTTTTACCACCGGCAGCGGTTTTAAAGATTTCGCCAATACGGTTAATGCCGTTACATGCACCGAGATTTCGCCGGTTTGGGTGGTAAATACATAGCCTTTAATGCCGACGTAATCACCAAGGTCTAATAATTTCTTGAATACGGTATTGTACAGGGTTTTATCTTCACCCGGGCAAAGATCATCACGTTTCAGATACAGTTGAACACGGCCGGTTGAGTCCTGTAATTCGGCGAACGATGCATTTCCCATAATACGACGGGTCATCAAACGGCCAGCCATACTGATGTTCTTATAGGCCGTCTTCTCTCTTTCGTAGTTTTCATTGATGTCGGCCGCATAAGCATTAATTTCGTAAGCCTCTGCAGGGTAAGGGTTGATGCCTAATTCGCGAAGTTGTTTTAATGAATCACGGCGTAAAAGTTCCTGTTCTGATAATCCTATACTCATTTATCGATTTTTTTGCAAAAGTAATGATTTCAATCCACTTCCACGGCTTCCTGGTACATTGTGTTGATGGCCTCTGCATATTTTTTTTCCACCACCCGACGTTTCACTTTTAGCGTAGGCGTGATCTCGCCTTCCTCGATGCTGAATGGGTTACGTTTAATGATAAAGTTCTTAATACGTTCAAATTTGGCCAGCTCATTACTGATCTTGCGGATATCCTGCGCCATCCAGTCGTTAATATCTTTCTCTTCGATGAAATCGCCCTCGCGCTGGAAAAATTCCTCTTTCAGGTTAAACGTTTCCTGCAGGGTTTCTTTATTCGGGATGATGATGGCGGTAATATATTCCCGTTTATCGCCAATCAGAAAAAGCTGATCAATTTTCGGGCTTTTCAGGTAAATATTCTCCACCGGTGTGGGATATACATTTTTGCCGTATGCATTTACGATCATATTCTTCAAACGGTCGGTAATTTGCAGGTTCCCTTTATAGAACCGGCCAATGTCGCCGGTATGGAACCATTTATCTTTGTCGATCGCTTCAGCTGTTTCGGCGGGCTTATTGAAATAGCCTTTCATTACGCAATGACCGCGTACAATGATCTCCCCTTCGGCACATTCAAAATTTTCATTGAAGGTGTTATGCGTCTGGATACTGATCATGGCTTTGGTGTCTATATCCTGGATGGCCACTTCAATACCCGGAATGATACGGCCTACGGTGCCATATACCTGCCGATGGTATTCGGTTACCGCCATCACCGGTGAGGTTTCCGTTAAGCCGAAGCCCTCGAGGATCTTAATGCCCAAATCGCCGAAAAACTCACCTACGTTCTTAGGCAGGGCTGCACCCCCGGAGATCATAAATTTTAAGCGGCCACCGGTCTTTTCTTTGATCTTGCTGAAAACCAGTTTTTCAGCTAATGCTTTTTTAGCGTTCAGGACCAGTCCGACGCTTTTACCGGACTCTTTTGCTTCGCGGTATTTTTTACCGGTTTCGAGCGCCCAGTTAAAGATATTGGCTTTTATACCACCCGCAGCAGTACCTGATTTGATAGCTTTATCATGAATACGTTCTAATAAACGCGGAACGCAGGCCATAATGGTAGGCCGTACTTCGCTCATATTTTTAGCCAGCAGTTCCAGGCTTTGTGCAAAGGCAATTTTACAGCCTTGTGCACAGCATACATGGTAGGTAGCTGTACGCTCAAACACATGCGAAAGGGGCAGGAAAGATAAAAATGTTTCTGTTTCGTCGATCACGGGAATTTGTTCCAGGCAAACTTTTACGTTTTCCACGAAATTACTGTGGGTAAGCATAACACCTTTTGGTGTACCGGTGGTACCCGATGTATAGATCAGTGAAGAAACATCAGCCGGAAGGACTTCGGCACGGCGCTCATTGATCCGTGCGATCGCTGCCTCGCCTGCTTTGTAGTCTACTAACGTTTTAAACGCGATGATCTCCGCTTTTATATCGGCCGGAACATCAATTTTCTCATAGCCATCAAAAGCCGGGATAATGTAGCGGAGCTCTGCGCAGTTATCGGCAATCTTCAGTACTTTCTTAAATAAAAAGGGGTTTCCGACCAGGAGCGCTTTAATGCCCGAGTCGTTGATAATGTAAGCCACTTCATGTTCAGACAGGGTAGGGTAGATCGATACGTTGATGGCGCCGATTTGCTGTATCCCCTGATCGTAATAAACATACTCAGGTGAATTTTCAATCATTAAACCTAAACGGTCACCTTTGGCTATTTCTTTTTCCAGGAAAAAGGCAGAAATTGAATCGGCATAGCGCAGGGTGTCTTTAAAAGAGACTTCCTCCCATGCTGAGCCTTTCTTATGAATTAAAAAAGTTTCTTCCGGCTTATGTATATGGGCTACGACATTTCGTAATAAGGTAGGGACCGTTGAAAATTCGTTAAATACGACCATGATAGGGGTTTAAAATTGGTTTAGCTAACAATGATAAAGTTTTTGGTTTAATTATACAACACAAAAAAGGCGCCCTTGTTGAGCGCCTTAAAATGATTGATATCACTATTAAACAGAAAAACTTTCGCCACAGCCACATGAGCGGCTGGCATTCGGGTTATTAAATGCGAATCCCTTACCGTTCAGGCCGTCGGTAAAATCAAGCTCTGTACCGGCCAGGTAAAGAAATGATTTCATATCGAGGGCAATACGGATGCCTTTGTCCTCAAAAAACTGATCGCCTTTTTTCTCTTCATTATCGAAATCCAGGTTATACGATAAGCCGGAACAACCTCCGCCCTTTACCGAAACCCGTAAAAAGTAATCAGAACCCAAAGCAGAATCCTGCATCAGGTGATCAATTTTATTTTTCGCTTTATCGGTGATGGTGATCATACGAATATCTAAATACTTTTAATGGTGTGATTTAGGAAGTTCTAAAGCCTCTAAACCATTTTTTACGCGATAATCATTGATAGCCGATTTAATCGCGTCTTCGGCTAATACCGAACAGTGGATTTTTACCGGAGGAAGGGCCAGCTCTTCTACGATATCCATATTGTCGATCGTTAAGGCTTCATCAATGGTCTTTCCTTTTAACCATTCTGTAGCCAGCGATGAAGAAGCGATCGCTGAGCCGCATCCGAAGGTTTTAAATTTTGCATCGGTGATCACATTGTTATCGTCCACTTCAATCTGCAGCCGCATTACGTCGCCGCATTCCGGTGCACCCACTAAACCGGTACCTACCGATTTACTTTCTTTATTTAACGTACCCACATTGCGCGGGTTGGTATAATGATCAATTACTTTATCTGAATATGCCATGATATTTTTAATTTAATGTTCCTGCCACTCAATTTTACTTAAATCAATTCCTTCTTTAAACATTTCCCAAAGCGGAGAAAGGTCACGAAGGTGGTTTACTGCCTTTTTGGTCACTTCAATGGCGTAATCTACTTCTTCGTCGGTTGTAAACCGTCCTAAGCCAAAACGTATCGAAGAGTGTGCCAAATCATCCGAAAGGCCCAAACTTTTTAATACGTAGCTGGGTTCTAACGAAGCCGATGTACAGGCCGATCCTGAAGAAACGGCCAGGTCTTTCATGGCCATCATCAATCCTTCGCCTTCTACATATTTAAAGGAGATGTTAGCCACGTGCGGCAAACGGTGTTGTGTATTTCCGTTCACATAGCTTTCTTCAAGGCTGGTCAGCTCATGCTCTAACTTATCGCGTAAGGCTGATAAGCGTTTAGCTTCCTGGTCCATTTCAAGACGGCAAAGCTCACAGGCCTTTCCAAAGCCTACAATACCCGGAACGTTCAGGGTACCTGAGCGCATACCGCGTTCATGACCACCGCCATCCATCTGAGAAGTAACTTTTACCCTTGGGTTCTTACGGCGTACATATAAAGCGCCTACACCTTTAGGGCCATACATTTTATGGGCACTGAAAGCCATCAGGTCAATGCCATCTGCATTTACATCCACCGGGATCTTACCTACAGCCTGCGTAGCATCGGTCATAAAAAGTGCACCGTGCTGATGGGCGATTGCTGAAATTTCTTTAACGGGCTGTATCACACCAATCTCGTTATTGCCATACATCATGCAGACCAGGATGGTTTGCGGGGTCATGGCTGCTTCTAACTCGTTAAGATCGATCAGGCCATCTTCTTTTACCTGCAGGTAGGTTACTTTTGCGCCCTGTTTTTCAAGGTGCTTGCAGGTATCTAAAACAGCTTTATGTTCGGTAGTAGCAGTAATAATATGATTGCCTTTGTCGGCATACATCTCAAATACACCCTTAATGCCTAAGTTATCGGCTTCGGTAGCGCCGGAAGTAAATATAATTTCTTTATCGGTACAGCCAATCAGTTTAGCCACCTGTTCCCGTGCATAATCCACACCTTCTTCAGCTACCCAGCCAAAAGCGTGATTACGGCTGGCGGCATTGCCGAATTTACTGGTAAAATAAGGCAGCATAGCCTCTAATACGCGCGGATCAAGCGGGGTTGTGGCGTTATTATCTAAATATATTGGAAGTTCCATTCGTTATCTTAATTAATTCTCCAACCAGAGAAAGTTTATGTATTTGTTAAGGTGTTTAGCGTTAAGTGCCATTTGCCTTATAAAGTATTATGATACAAAGATACGAAAAAGTTTTGCGAACAATTATAAATAATACCTATGAACCTATCGATAAAACCTGCATTTTTACATTTACGTAACCAACACGCATCATGAATAAGATTGAACATATTGGCATTGCCGTGAAAAACCTGGCCTCGTCTGTTGCTATTTATCAGCGTTTGTTAAATGCCGACTGCTATAAAACGGAAACGGTTGATACTGAGCAGGTGCGCACGGCTTTTTTCCGGACGGGTGAAAATAAGATCGAGTTATTGGAAGCCACATCGCCTGAAAGTCCTATTGCCCGCTTTTTGGAAAAGAAGGGTGAAGGTATTCATCATATCGCCTTTGCGGTGGATGATATTATGGCTGAGATGTCGCGATTACGTGCGGAGGGCTTTACCCTGCTAAATGAGCAACCTAAGAAAGGAGCCGATAATAAGATGGTATGTTTTGTACATCCTAAAGATGCTAATGGGGTGCTGATTGAGCTGTGCCAGGAAATTAAATGGGTTTAAGTTGGGTTTTGAGTTGCGGGTTATGAGTTGCAGGTTTGGCTGGCATATCAAATTGATTTCAACTTGTCAGACTGAGCTTGTCGAAGTCTCCATCTGACAGCTTGTCGAAGTTTGTGAGGTAGTGTTTTATGCGTACATCATTACAGAAAATAGTTGCTAAAGATTTTGATTTTCCCGATCATCTGGATGATAGCGCTTTGCGTCTGGCTTTAGTAAAGGCCTTTGATTATCTGCTTGCCGAAGATTTTTCGAAGCTGTTGCAGATCTTATACCGGGCTGATGTTGATCAGGATAAACTTAAAATGTTGCTGGCAGAAAATATGGAGCGGAGTGCTGCCGAAGTCATTGCCGATGCCTACATTACCCGTCAGCAGGCAAAAGTGGCTATATGGGAAAAGTATAGCAGGAAAGGATGCGATGAGAAATAAGAAAGGCGAGTTGCCCCGCCTTGAATGTGTTATTCACTAATCTTTATTTTCTCTTATTGGTGTTCATGAAACATTTGGACAATAAAAAAGCCTCCTGATTATGGACAAGAGGCAATCCAAATGTTTTCACAACGGAATAATCCTTATTGTGATTTGCTTTCATTCAGTACAAATATAGTACTTTCTCTTATTGCCGCAATACGGGAAACCGGAAATCGTAATTTTAAAATTTCTTATCTTTATCAAAACCATCAAATTAACAGCTTTATGAGTAAGAAAATGATACTTGGACTTGATTTAGGGACAAATTCCATTGGTTGGGCATTAGTAAAACATGATATCGAAAATAACCAAGGGGAAATACTCGGCATGGGGAGTCGGATTATACCGATGGGGCAAGATGTTTTGGGAGAATTTGGAAAAGGAAACTCCATTTCGCAAACGGCGGAACGTACCGGATACAGAAGTGTCCGCCGATTGCGGGAGCGTTTTTTGTTACGAAGGGAAAGGCTGCACAGAGTTTTGAATGTATTGGGATTTTTGCCTAAACATTATGCTTCGGAAATTGATTTTGAAAAGCGTTTCGGTAAATTCAAATCAGAAACCGAACCAAAATTGCCTTGGAAGAAAGGCGATGATGGAAAGTTTTCGTTCCTTTTCCAAAACTCTTTCAACGAAATGCTCACTGATTTTAAAGTAAATGGACAAGACCTTAAAATTCCTTACGATTGGACGATTTATTATTTGCGCAAGAAAGCCTTAACCCAAAAAATTGAAAAAGAAGAGCTGGCTTGGATACTGCTGAACTTTAATCAAAAACGAGGCTACTATCAATTAAGGGGTGAAGAGGAGGAAGAAAACCTAAATAAGCAGGTGGAGTTTTATTCCTTGAAGGTCATGGATGTTATTGCCGACGAACCACAAAAAGGTAAGGCAGACATTTGGTATTCTTTGATTTTAGAAAATGGGTGGGTGTACAGACGTTCCAGCAAAATGCCTTTATTTGACTGGAAGGACAAGGTAAGAGATTTCATTGTTACCACTGATTTGGATGATGATGGAGCTATAAAAACCGATAAAGAAGGAAATGAAAAAAGGAGTTTCCGCGCACCTGCTGAAACGGACTGGACTCTGGTGAAGAAGAAAACCGAACAGGAAATTGACCAATCGCACAAAACCGTGGGTGCGTACATCTACGAGAATTTACGGCAAAATCCCAAACAAAAAATAAAAGGAAAATTAGTTCGTACCATTGAGCGGAAATTTTACAAGGAGGAACTAAAACAGATTTTAGAAAAGCAAAAGGGGTTTCATCTCGATCTGCAAAGCGAAGATTTGTATAGTGACTGCGTGAGGGAATTATACCGCAACAACGATGCCCATCAGTTAACACTTAGCAAAAAAGATTTTGTGCATTTGTTGATGGAGGATATTCTGTTTTACCAACGTCCTTTGCGAAGTCAGAAATCATCCATTTCCAATTGCACATTGGAGTATTGGATGTACAAGGACAAAGACGGTTTGGAACATACTGAGTACCTGAAAGCCATTCCAAAATCCAATCCATATTATCAGGAGTTCCGCATCTGGCAATGGATATACAACCTGAACATCTATAAAAAAGATGACGACACGAATGTTACATCTGAATTTCTAAACGCAACAGGCGATTTTGAAAAGCTGTTTGAATTTTTGGATAATCGCAAAGAGGTAGAACAAAAAGCATTGCTGAAGTTTTTGCTGGAACAAAAAGGGTTCAAAGGAAAAATACTAAATGCAGAAGTTGAAAAATACCGTTGGAATTATGTTGAGGACAAAAAATACCCTTGCAATGAAACGAAAACAATGATTTCAAGCAGATTGGAAAAAGTAGAAAATGTACCTGTCAGCTTTTTAACAAGAGAAACCGCGCAAAAGTTATGGCATATTATCTATTCGGTAAACGATAAAATCGAATTTGAAAAGGCGCTGAAATCCTTTGCCGGTAAAAACAATCTGCATGAAAATTCTTTTATTGAAGTCTTTAAAAAGTTTCCACCATTTAAAAGTGAATACGGTTCGTTTTCGGAAAAAGCCATCAAAAAATTATTGCCTTTGATGCGGTTGGGAAAATATTGGAGTTGGGATAATGTGGGCGAAAAATCCAAAGACCGGATTTCAAAAATCATCACTGGCGAATACGATGAAAACATCAAAGACAAAGTAAGAGAAAAAGCCATCCATCTTACTTCCGAAAGTCATTTTCAGGGTTTGCAATTGTGGCTGGCGCAATATATTGTTTATGGCAGACATTCTGAAGCAGCAATGGCAGGCAAATGGAACAGCGTAGGTGATATGGGAGAATTTTTAAAAGAATTTAAACAACATTCACTCCGCAATCCGATCGTAGAAAAAGTGGTTACTGAAACACTCCGAGTGGTAAAAGATATCTGGCAACAACACGGAAATGGGGCTAAAGATTTCTTTTCCGAAATTCATATAGAGCTGGGCAGGGAAATGAAAAACACTACTGAAGAACGCAAGAATATAACCAATGCTATAACAGAGAATGAAAACACCAATCTGCGCATTAAAGCGCTACTGGCAGAAATGATGAATGATGGTAAGGTGGAAAATGTGCGTCCATTTTCGCCGATGCAGCAGGAGATTTTGAAGATTTATGAGGATGGTGTACTTAATTCTGATATCGAGATTGAAGATGATATTTTGAAAATAAGCAAGACTGCTCAACCTTCATCATCCGATTTAAAGCGCTACAAACTTTGGCTGGAACAGAAATATCGCTCACCTTATACTGGTGCTGTTATTCCACTCAATAAATTATTTACGCCTGAGTACGAGATAGAACATATTATTCCGCAAAGTCGTTATTTTGACGATAGTTTCAATAATAAAGTTATTTGTGAAGCTGCGGTAAACAAACTGAAAGATAATTACATCGGACTTGCATTCATCAAACAGTTTGGCGGTACGATTGTGGAGTGCGGAATGGGTAAAACTGTAACCGTTTTGAAGCAGGAAGCGTATGAAGACTTTGTAAAACAGCATTATGCCAAAAACCGAAGCAAACGTACAAAACTGTTGCTGGAAGAAATACCCGAAAAGATGATAGAGCGGCAGATGAATGACACCCGATACATCAGCAAATATATCTCGGGTGTGCTTTCTAATATTGTAAGAGCAGAAGATGGAACAGACGAGGGTATAAATTCCAAAAACATCCTTCCCGGAAATGGAAAAATTACCGCGACATTAAAGCAGGATTGGGGACTGAACGATGTGTGGAACGAATTGATATTACCTCGCTTTGAGCGAATGAACAACCTGACGAAGTCTAAAGATTTCACAGCATGGAACGAAAATCATCAGAAATTTTTACCAACGGTTCCGATTGAGCTTTCCAAAGGGTTTCAGAAAAAACGCATCGACCATCGCCACCACGCATTGGATGCTTTGGTTATTGCCTGTGCTACAAGAGATCACGTTAATTTGCTCAACAACCAGTCTGCACGATCTGACATGAAACGTTATGATCTACAGCGTAAGCTTCGCCATGCTGAAAAGTGGACGGACAAAGAAGGGAAGATAAAAGACAAATTCACGGAATTTAAAAAGCCATGGGAAGAGTTTACCTTAGAAGCAAGAACTGCATTGGAAAATATTGTGGTGAGTTTTAAACAAAACCTACGGATAATCAACAAGGCCACCAATAATTATCAAATAATAGACAATGGTAAAAAAGTAAAGAAAAAACAAGAGGGGATTAATTGGGTCATCCGAAAACCGATGCATAAAGAAACCGTTTCGGGGAAAGTAAACTTGCCTTGGATAAAAGTTCCGAAAGGTAGAATTCTTACCGCAACACGGAAAAGTTTGGATACTTCGTTTGATTTAAAAACCATTGAAAGCATTACTGATACAGGCATTCAAAAGATTTTAAAAAATTATCTTGTAGAAAAGGGAAGTCCGGAACTGGCATTCTCTCCAGAGGGAATTGAAGATATGAATAGAAATATTGCTAAGTATAACGGTGAAAAGCCGCATCAACCCATCAATAAGGTGAGAGTTTTTGAATTGGGTAGTAAATTTCCACTTGGACAAACCGGAAATAAGAAAGACAAATATGTAGAAGCTGCCAAAGGGACTAATCTTTTCTTTGCTATTTATGAAGATGAAAATGGAAAGCGCAGCTATAATTCTGTTCCTTTAAATGAAGTTATAGAAAGGCAGAAGCAAGGATTGAGTACAGTTCCATTTGAAAATGAAAAAGGGCATAGATTGTTATTCCATCTTTCACCAAACGATTTAGTATATGTACCAACGGAAGATGAGTTGGAGAACAATGATCAAATCGATTTTAATAATTTGAACAAAGAGCAAAGAAAAAGAATTTATAAGTTTGTTAGTTGTACAGGAGGAGAAGGATATTTAATTCCACAAACAAATGCATTTGAAATTGTGAAAAATGAAAATGGCACAAATAGCAAAAGTGAACGACTACAAGATCTTAAAGATGGTAATTGTGGTTACGATAAAAATGGCAAACCACTAATGATAAAAGAAGTCTGCATCAAACTCAAAGTAGACCGATTAGGCAATATCTCACCCGAAAAAAAAATATATAGAAGCACAATGGATAAAAGTCTTGTTTCTGAACTTGAGGTGATCTATGAAACAAGAAAATGGGGCTTAAAGAAGTTTGATTCTTTTGATGATATGGAAAATGAGCAATTGCGATATTTCGCATCCTTGTCACCAACAGAATTGTTTCGCAATCTCAAAAAATTAACGCTGGCAGCCTTTGGGATAGCTGATGAATCAAAACTCAAGCATCCGAAAAGGATTGTAAAATATGAATAAGCACCATGAATATATTTTTTAAAGAACATCAAGAAATACTTGCTACATTGCTAAAACATAAGGTGAGTTTTATGCTCATAGGCGGTTATGCCGTTAATTATTATGGCTACAATCGTGTTACCGGAGACATGGATATTTGGATAGAACCCAGTAATGAGAATAAAGAATTGCTGCTTCAGGCATTAACAGCTATAGGCTTTGACGATGATGGAATAGCTATTATTCGCAGCTGGGACTTTAGCGTACCACAGCTATTTCATATTGGCGATTCATCCCAGCCAGACAAGACGGAGTTTATGACCCATATTACAGGAGTAGATTATCTAATAGCTTATAGCAATCGGATAATGGCTGACCTCGATGGTTTAATGCTCCCAATAATACACTATAACAATCTTATCCAAAATAAGAAGTCAACAGGGAGAAGCAAGGACAATGCTGATGTAGAGTATCTGGAGAAAATTACCCTTCTGAAAAAGAAGTAATCATCATTAAGCAGGCAATATGCTAATTGGCTCATCTTACATTCAAATATATTACTCGATAAACAACTTTCTTTATAACATGAACGAAATAGTCATCTATCAAACTTCCGATAATCAAACTCAAATTGATGTGAAATTTGAGAATGAAACTGTCTGGCTTACACAAAAGCAAATGGCAACGTTGTTCGATAAAAATGTAATGACTGTAAATGAGCATATTAAGAACATTTACAATGAGGGCGAGTTGGACGAAACAGCAACTATAAGGAAATCCCTTATAGTTCAACAGGAGGGAAATCGTGAAGTAAGTCGTGAGGTTTTATTATACAACCTCGATGTCATCATTTCCGTAGGATACCGCGTAAAATCAAAACAGGGAACGCAGTTTCGGATATGGGCTACGCAGCGATTAAGAGAATACCTGATAAAAGGTTTCACTATCGACAGCCATCGCCTGAAGGATCTTGGAGGCGGAAATTACTGGAAAGAACTATTAGACGCCATACGCGACATCCGCAGTAGCGAAAAAGTAATGTACCGGCAGGTATTGGATTTATATGCTACTGCTATCGACTATAATCCAAAAGCGGCCGAAAGTATCCAGTTCTTTAAAATTGTACAAAACAAACTGCATTTTGCCGCTCACGGACAAACAGCAGCTGAAGTGGTTTATTTCAGGGTCAATTCTGAAAAGCCCTTTGCGGGCTTAACCAATTTTAAAGGAATGCAACCCACACAGTCCGAGGCTATGATTGCTAAAAACTATTTGCAGGTAGAAGAACTTAAAGTATTAAACAACCTGGTTTCGGCCTATTTTGATCTGGCAGAAATTAACGCCATTGAACAAAAGTCAATGACTATGGTCAATTATATTGAGGAGTTAGACCGTATCTTGACCTCCGCAGGCCGGAAATTATTGTCGGATGCCGGAAAAGTGAGCCATAATGAAGCTGAAGAAAAAGCTAAAACAGAATTTCGTAAATACCAGGCTAAAACATTAAGCGAAGTAGAGAAAGCTTACCTCGATAGTTTAAAACAAATAGAACGGAAAATAAAAGCGAAATGAAGATAAAGAATATTGGTATGATTTAACAGCAGTTATCATGATTAAACGCACACTACTTTTCAGTAACCCGGCTTATCTGAGTTTAAAAGACAAGCAACTGCAAATTGATTTGCCTCACCTAAAAACATTGGGCGAGATGGAAAGTAAAAAAGTAGTTCCGATTGAAGATATTGGGATTTTGGTACTCGATCATCAGCAAATTACCCTGACACATGGCTGTATGGCGGCGTTGTTAGAGAATAATGCAGCCATCGTTACCTGTAATTCAAGTCATCTGCCCACGGGTTTATTACTGCCTTTAGATGGTCATAATACACAGAGTGAACGTTTTCGATATCAGATTGATGCTTCACAGCCTCTCAAAAAGCAATTATGGCAACAAACGGTGCAGGCTAAAATCTTAAATCAGGCAGCAGTACTCTATAACAGAGGAATTGACTGTGAAAATATGTTGTACTGGGCAAAGTCGGTGAAATCAGGCGACCCTGAAAATTATGAAGGTAGAGCGGCTGCTTATTACTGGCAGAATGTATTTCCTAAAAAAGTAGAATTTTTTAGAGGCAGAGAGGGTAATCCACCCAACAATCTGCTCAATTACGGATATGCGATTTTACGAGCCATAGTCGCCCGGGGACTGGTTTCTTCGGGTTTATTGCCTACTTTGGGCATTCATCATCGGAATAAATACAATGCCTATTGCCTGGCTGATGATATCATGGAGCCTTACCGACCGTATGTGGATGAAATTGTGTTAGGAATTATAGACCGGGGTGAAAATTTTCTGGAGTTGGGATCGGCTATTAAATCGCAATTATTGGGTATTGCTACCGTTGATGTGTTGTTTGATAAAGGAAAAAGCCCGCTGATGGTCGGATTACAACAAACTACGGCTTCGTTGGCAAAATGTTATGAGGGTACAGCACGGAAAATAGCCTATCCGCAGATGAAGAACTTTGACCGGCAGGTTCGTTATTATCGTATAGAGAATGAAAACCTTTCTTTTGTAGCTGAGGGGGCTGAAGAATATGAGCAAAACGATGACGAAGATGAAAATCTACCTTTTTAAATAGCATAATCCTATGGTGTATGCGCTTAAACGAATATCGTATTTTGTGGGTGCTTGTCTTTTTTGATTTACCAACCGAGACCAAGAAGGATCGAAAATATGCATCAAAATTCCGTAAGGATATGTTGCAGGATGGTTTTAGTATGTTTCAGTTTTCGATTTACCTACGTCATTGCAGCAGCCGGGAAAATGCCGATGTGCATATTAAGCGCATTAAAAAGATATTGCCTCCTAAAGGTCATGTGGGTATGATGACAGTGACCGACAAGCAATTCGGTATGATGGAACTTTTTTATGGAAAAGAAGAAAAACCACTTCCTGATACACCACAACAATTAGAATTGTTTTAGAATAGAACTGACGAAATTCAATTAGAACAAAATCCGATGACATTATTTCATCGGATTTTTTAATTCTAATTTTTTTCTTAACTATCTGATAGTTAATTTTTTGAACTATGGTATGTTGTTGTAAATATCAGTAGTTCAAAGAATGAAAGCAAATCACAACAGCACCAATATTAGCAAACTCAAACAGGTAGTTGTTGTAAATATCAGTAGTTCAAAGAATGAAAGCAAATCACAACTACCAGATGCTCGAAAAGCACAAAAAAGAGGTTGTTGTAAATATCAGTAGTTCAAAGAATGAAAGCAAATCACAACGAATATCTTTCAAGCTTTCATAGTGATTAAGTTGTTGTAAATATCAGTAGTTCAAAGAATGAAAGCAAATCACAACAGAATGGGGCAGCATGCAAACGTGATGTGTGTTGTTGTAAATATCAGTAGTTCAAAGAATGAAAGCAAATCACAACGGGGGATTTGAAAGTTTGTATCGGAAAATGGTTGTTGTAAATATCAGTAGTTCAAAGAATGAAAGCAAATCACAACCCAATCAAACTGAGGGTTGACGGCCTTATGTTGTTGTAAATATCAGTAGTTCAAAGAATGAAAGCAAATCACAACCAACAGTTGGATGTTTGCCACTCTGATCGGTTGTTGTAAATATCAGTAGTTCAAAGAATGAAAGCAAATCACAACAGGAAATGCAGGATATGTTTTACCAAATGGGTTGTTGTAAATATCAGTAGTTCAAAGAATGAAAGCAAATCACAACGTATTTGTTGATTGTTGTAATCTCCACTTTGTTGTTGTAAATATCAGTAGTTCAAAGAATGAAAGCAAATCACAACAGCCGCCGGCCGCAAATGCGCGCCCGGCTAGTTGTTGTAAATATCAGTAGTTCAAAGAATGAAAGCAAATCACAACGCATCACCGGCGCAATCATAGGGGCCATACGTTGTTGTAAATATCAGTAGTTCAAAGAATGAAAGCAAATCACAACATCGAGAGTATTTACGCCCATTTCGGCGTGTTGTTGTAAATATCAGTAGTTCAAAGAATGAAAGCAAATCACAACAGAACAATTATAAACAAATTAAATTAAATAGTTGTTGTAAATATCAGTAGTTCAAAGAATGAAAGCAAATCACAACACCTCCGAAACGGTGGATAGCCCGCAAGGTGTTGTTGTAAATATCAGTAGTTCAAAGAATGAAAGCAAATCACAACTACGGTAGAGTATTTTACTATTTCAGGATAGTTGTTGTAAATATCAGTAGTTCAAAGAATGAAAGCAAATCACAACGGATAAGCATACCATTGTTCCAATTATCGAGTTGTTGTAAATATCAGTAGTTCAAAGAATGAAAGCAAATCACAACAGTCCGGAGGTACGGTAGATTTAGGTGGCGTTGTTGTAAATATCAGTAGTTCAAAGAATGAAAGCAAATCACAACAGTCCGGAGGTACGGTAGATTTAGGTGGCGTTGTTGTAAATATCAGTAGTTCAAAGAATGAAAGCAAATCACAACTGATAAGAAGGAAATCTCCTCCCGGGCTTAGTTGTTGTAAATATCAGTAGTTCAAAGAATGAAAGCAAATCACAACAAAGTAAGATTTGATAACTCCAGAATAGAGTTGTTGTAAATATCAGTAGTTCAAAGAATGAAAGCAAATCACAACAGGATCTGGTCATTTGAGAATTATATACCGTTGTTGTAAATATCAGTAGTTCAAAGAATGAAAGCAAATCACAACGTCATGTCTTCCTTGGCCGCAGAAGGGCGAGTTGTTGTAAATATCAGTAGTTCAAAGAATGAAAGCAAATCACAACCATTATATTAGTATTATGAAAAAAGTAGAAGTTGTTGTAAATATCAGTAGTTCAAAGAATGAAAGCAAATCACAACCTCGGTGGGGTCTGGGCTGTTTTGGTAATTGTTGTTGTAAATATCAGTAGTTCAAAGAATGAAAGCAAATCACAACATTTCATTCGACATCACGGTTGTTAGAAGGGTTGTTGTAAATATCAGTAGTTCAAAGAATGAAAGCAAATCACAACTTTGTTTTTAATACTAAAGTTTTCATATTTGTTGTTGTAAATATCAGTAGTTCAAAGAATGAAAGCAAATCACAACGGGAAGTAATATTGATTCTTTTGAAAAGTTGTTGTTGTAAATATCAGTAGTTCAAAGAATGAAAGCAAATCACAACACAAAAATCATTGCATTAATTCAATTGACGGTTGTTGTAAATATCAGTAGTTCAAAGAATGAAAGCAAATCACAACTCTGCCAAACCTCGCACGTAAGGTACGGATGTTGTTGTAAATATCAGTAGTTCAAAGAATGAAAGCAAATCACAACGAAAATCCTCCCATGCCTTGCAGTCTCTTTGTTGTTGTAAATATCAGTAGTTCAAAGAATGAAAGCAAATCACAACGACAGTCCGGAAATCCAAATGGATTTTCCGTTGTTGTAAATATCAGTAGTTCAAAGAATGAAAGCAAATCACAACTTGACATAAGAGATTAATTAGGAATACGAAGTTGTTGTAAATATCAGTAGTTCAAAGAATGAAAGCAAATCACAACTATAAGCAGCAATACCAGCGATCGGATCCCGTTGTTGTAAATATCAGTAGTTCAAAGAATGAAAGCAAATCACAACGTACGACGGTACGTCAAGTACGAACCGGTCGTTGTTGTAAATATCAGTAGTTCAAAGAATGAAAGCAAATCACAACCGGTTAGGCTATAACAATCCAATTAATCCCGTTGTTGTAAATATCAGTAGTTCAAAGAATGAAAGCAAATCACAACGGTCATTAACAAGATTTATGCTCGGCGTCGGTTGTTGTAAATATCAGTAGTTCAAAGAATGAAAGCAAATCACAACAAGAGTTTGAGTTGTTTGTTTTTTCTGCAAGTTGTTGTAAATATCAGTAGTTCAAAGAATGAAAGCAAATCACAACTGGTGTAGCATTATTCTTCTTTCTTCTTCGGTTGTTGTAAATATCAGTAGTTCAAAGAATGAAAGCAAATCACAACTGGTGTAGCATTATTCTTCTTTCTTCTTCGGTTGTTGTAAATATCAGTAGTTCAAAGAATGAAAGCAAATCACAACCGCTACGCTGAATATAAATATCAAGCGTCCGTTGTTGTAAATATCAGTAGTTCAAAGAATGAAAGCAAATCACAACGCTCGGCGTCGTCTTCCGAAATTTGGTATAGTTGTTGTAAATATCAGTAGTTCAAAGAATGAAAGCAAATCACAACTAGCACCTATAATAGGTGCAGGTGCTTCCCGTTGTTGTAAATATCAGTAGTTCAAAGAATGAAAGCAAATCACAACGTCATGTCTTCCTTGGCCGCAGAAGGGCGAGTTGTTGTAAATATCAGTAGTTCAAAGAATGAAAGCAAATCACAACGGTGATTAATAAGATTTATGCTCGTCGCCGGTTGTTGTAAATATCAGTAGTTCAAAGAATGAAAGCAAATCACAACTGGTTCATTTTTTGCTATATTTGTATTAAGCCAGCAGCTGATGGTTAATCGAAACGGCCAGCACCTCACAGATGATGGGGGTTGTAAAGTCCGGTCACCGGGCGTTAGCTTATGGTCAATCTGTATAAGCCTTGGGTAATAAACCGTCCAGGGCTTATTTGTTATATATCAAAAGCCCTTTATGGTAACGCTGTTGTTGTAAATATCAGTAGTTCAAACAATCGAGCTTGCGAGCTCATAAATACCATCAAAAATATGAGCAGTTAATGGATAATAAAAGTAAACCCTCTGTTTGTTTTTCTAAAATTATCAAAACACCCAACTAATAAAATTAATTTCAAACAAAATTCAGGTTTCGGGCATTAATCTTATAAACATAAATGCCATGGAACATCAGCATCAATACCAGGGAAATAAGCCTATCCCTAAGCACCCAAAACCGGAAGACGATGTGCAGTTACACATCGAAACGGTTATTCCTGAAACTGAAAAAGAAAAAGAAGTGCCTGCTGATCAGGAAAGTCAGCAGAAACCTGAAGATCCGGATGCCGGTGATGCTGCATCATCACGATAAACCGTAAGTTTGTAAGGAGAGACCAAAAACTAACGGAATGAACGGAGAAAGTTCAACATCAGATAAACAGCTTACCAAGAAACTGCTGCCCACCATTTTGGCGACGGCCATTTTTATGCAGATGTTAGATTCGACTATCCTGAACACATCGCTGCCGGCCATTGCCAGAGATCTGCATGAATCGCCCTTAAACATGCAGAATGCTATTATTGGTTATGTGCTTACCTTAGCCCTTTTTATGCCGGTAAGTGGCTTTCTGGCCGATAAATTCGGTACCAGAAAGGTGTTTATAGCGGCATTGATCCTGTTTGGCCTGGGCTCTGTATTTTGTTCATTTTCGCAAAACCTGCCTCAGTTAGTGGTTTCGCGGGTAATTCAGGGCGTAGGAGGCAGCCTGATGACACCCGTCGGGAAATTAGCCCTTATTAAAACTTTTCCCAAAAATGAATTATTGAAAGCCATGAACTTTGCGATTATTCCGGCATTGATCGGCCCGGTGTTAGGGCCATTGGTGGGTGGTTATATGGTCGATTACCTATCCTGGCACTGGATCTTTCTGATCAATGTGCCGATTGGGCTTATTGGTATTGCTTTGAGCCTGAACTATATGCCCGATTATAAATCGGCGATTATCGATTTTGACTTAAAAGGCTTTCTCATCTTTGCGGTGGCCTCCCTGCTGCTGTCCATATCCCTGGAACTTTTTGGCAATACCATTCACGTTACGCCGGTACTGTTGGTATTTGCACTGGGCTTTTTGATGCTGTATTATTATTACCGGCATGCTTCGAAAGATGATAATCCCATATTCCCTTTAAATCTGTTTAAAGTACGTACTTTCAGGGTAGGGATAGCCGGTAACTTAGCTACCCGCCTGGGCATTAGTGCCATTCCTTTATTGCTCCCGATGATGATCCAGCTCGCCTATCATCAGTCGGCCGTAACCTCAGGTTGGATCGTAGCACCGATGGCCTTAACTGCTATGTTTGGAAAATCGGCCGTGATCAGTATCCTTAACCGCTTTGGATACCGGCGAACTTTAATGGTAAACACCTTTGTGATCGGCGTTTTGATATGTTCGATGGCTATACCGGGCGTACATACGTCCATTTACTGGTACATGCCTATCATAGCCGTATTAGGTTTTTTTAACTCTATTCAGTTTACGGCGATGAATTCCATTTCGATTGCCGATTTGCGTGCCTATCATACCAGCAGTGGAAATTCGCTGATCTCTGTGAACCAGCAGTTAGCCATAGGTTTTGGTATTGCCTTTGGCCTTATTGTATTAAAGATCTTCCAGGGGGATGCCAGCCGGCTTAACCTCGACATTCATCATGCCTTTAGGTACACCTTTTTAACGGTAGGTGTTTTAACGATACTGTCGGGTTTTGTGTTCAGGCGATTGCATTTCAGAGATGGTGAAAACATGCGATCGAATGAAGAATAATATTTTCATATTTTTTGTAGCAAAAACCACCTAATTTTATCTAAAGTTAAAATAAAAGCCTGTGAAGGAAATCATATCGTATCAAAATATCGAAGAGGCCTTTGCCCAGTTAGACAACGGCGGCCGTTTTTATAATCTTTTTACCAAAGCCAAAGACGAGGAAATCAATACGGCCGAACTGGCCAGAGTAGCCGGTTTATTTAGCGAAAAGCAGCAATTGATCCTGTTTCTGGAACTTTCCATTTCGCAATTATCAAAACAGGATCAGGTCACGATCATCTCGAAACTGGATGATAAGCTGCGTAAGGACTTTTTAAAATATAAAGCCCAGGAACTGATGCCATCAGAGGCGGAGCAACGGGGTGTACTTTCTGCAAATGCGATTATCACCGGTGTCCCCAGGGTTAAAAACTCCACCTCAGAATTTAAAGGTTTCATTTTAATCCCTGTTTCAGCCGGGAAAGTTATCACGGTGATGCCCATTCCCATTATTGATCAGTACGATATCTATGAGATCCGCGATGAGCATGCTGCCGAATCGTTTTTAGTTGCCCATTATCGGGGCAAAGGGACACTTCCGGAAAAAAAGATAAAAGTAGCCGGCGTTTTGAAAGATATTGAGGTGGAGACAGAGGGTGGGATAGCACACCGCAAATTTTTAGAAATCAATTATTATCAGCTTCTCTAAATGAATGTCCGTCTAAAACCCGTCTTATTCCATATCAGCTGGCTAAGCGCACTGTATTTTATCCTTTTGTGTTTAAATACGTATGTTATTAAATCTGATTTTGTACTGATTGGTGTTGTCCAGGAACTGATCACTATACCCATCATCCTGGGGCAATTCGTCATTGCTGTGGTTTCGGCCCTATCATGGGCAAAAGAGGGTTTTGCTAAGAAAGGATATGTTTTCTGGACGTTTTTAATCTCGGTTTGCAATAGTCTTTTTGTAGTGGGGAGTTTTTTAGGGTGGGGGTAAATGATTTAACCCTGCTCTATCTCTTTCAGACTCGTCATTTTCTTGTAAGCCAGGAAACCTTTAATATCCTCAAAATGTTCACGAACACGCTTATTTCCAAATTCGAATACTTTCTTAACCAGTCCGTCCAGGAAATCGCGGTCGTGTGATACGAGGATTAATGTGCCATCAAAATCCTGCAAAGCCTCTTTAATGATGTCTTTGGTCTTCATGTCCAGGTGATTGGTCGGCTCATCGAGGATCAATACATTTACGGGTTCTAACAGCAGTTTGATCATCGCCAGGCGGGTTTTTTCACCGCCTGAAAGTACCTTTATCTTTTTGGTCGTATCATCGCCGCTAAACATAAAGGCGCCTAACAGGTCTTTAATTTTGATGGTTCCGTCGCTTAAGGGGATCTGATCAATGGTTTCGAATACGGTGAGGTTCTCTTCGAGCAGGGCCGCCTGGTTCTGGGCAAAATAGCCGATCTTTGCATTATGGCCAACTTTTAAGCTTCCCTCAAAATCGATCTCACCCATGATGGCTTTGATCATGGTCGATTTACCTTCACCGTTCTTTCCTACAAAGGCTATCTTTTCGCCCCTTTCAATCACCATCGATGCTTTTTCAAATACGACGTGATCGCCATAGGCTTTTGTGAGCTCTTCCACAATAACCGGATATTGGCCCGAACGCGGCGAGGGAGGGAACTTCAGGCGCAGGGCTGAGGTATCGACTTCATCGACCTCAATAATTTCGAGCTTTTCGAGCATTTTTACCCGCGATTGCACCTGTAAGGTTTTAGAATAGGTGCCTCTAAAACGATCAATAAACTCTTGGTTGTCGGCAATAAAGCGTTGCTGCTCTTCGTAGGCTTTTAGCTGATGTACACGGCGCTCGGCCCTTAATTGCAGGTAATGGCTGTATTTGGCCTTGTAATCGTATATCCGGCCCATGGTGACTTCGATGGTGCGATTGGTAATGTTGTCGACAAAGGCGCGGTCGTGCGAGATCACCATAACCGCTTTTGCCGAGTTGAGCAGGAAATCTTCCAGCCATTGAATACTTTCAATATCCATGTGATTGGTAGGCTCATCAAGCAAAATGAGGTCGGGTTTCTTTAATAAGATCTTGGCCAGTTCAATGCGCATACGCCATCCGCCCGAAAACTCGGAAGTTGGCCGCGTAAAGTCTTTACGCTCAAAGCCAAGGCCTTTTAATACTTTCTCTACCTCGGCATCGTAATTGGTTTCTTCTATCGAATAAAATTTCTCGCTTAGTTCCGATACCCGCTCGATCAGTTTCATGTAATCGTCGCTTTCGTAGTCGGTACGGATCGTAAGCTGCTCATTCAGCGCATCGAGTTCTTTCTGCATCTGATGTACTTCTTCGAAGGCTTTCGAGGTTTCTTCAAAAACGGTAACGTTATCCTGCGTAAGCAAATGCTGCGGTAAATAGGCAATAACAGCTTCTTTAGGGCCGGTTACATTGCCCGATGTGGCATTGGTAACGCCGGCAATGATCTTTAGGATGGTACTCTTGCCAGCGCCATTTTTGCCCATCAGGGCTATTTTATCATTTTCGTTAATCGAAAAGGTGACATCACTAAAAAGGGTGGTTCCGCCAAACGAAACGGAGATGTTATTTACATTAATCACAACAGCGGGTATTAAAATTGAGCGGCAAAGATAGTATAAACTTATAGCATTAGGAATGGAACCTGGCTATGCGTTTGTTATTTTATCGGATGACACGCTGGTCGTAGGAAAGCAGGCCCCGTACATCGCGGAGCCTGCTGTTGTTGTTAAGGAGAAGCGGTTTCAGTGTGTTCACATACATTACCAGGTGTATCGCTTGCTTTTACCTGTATTCGTGTACCGGCAGGTTCGTGGTTAGCCTGGGTAGCGGTATAGACCCAATCTGCACCATTTGCTGCGGCTACTGCCTGGCCCGTTTCCATTACCGTACCGTCGGGTTTGGAAAGGGTTACCTTTACCGAGGTCACTTTAAACGAATCGACCGCCCGGATAGTAATCACATCGCCAACATGGCCCCGGTATGCATTCAGCTTAACGGACGTGATTTTTGGAGGCTGGCAGAAATCGGCCAATGCCATGTTATAGGCCGAAACGCCCGGTTTGGCGAACGACTGGTAGAAAGCGGCCAGGATGGGATCCTTTATCGCGCTTTTAGCGTAAAGCACGCCTTCTTTAAACCGTTCTTTTGCGAATTCCTGATCTTCTGAATAGAACCTGTTTCGCCTTTTGCGTGGTCTTTTTGAAATAATGGTCTGACCATTACCGAAGTTTTTAAAAACCACCAGGTTGCCCACTTTACCGCGGGCACCAAACATCACTTCGTTGTTTTCTGACTTTGCCATACTATAAAAGTTTAAAATGTTTTACAATGACCCTATTGCCATTGCCTGGTGTAAAAGTGCGGTGAATGCAAAAAAGCGATGTCGGGTTTGACGGTTTCTGTCGCAATTGTCGGATTTGTCGTTTTTTGACGGTTTTGTCGGGATGTACCCGTTGTTTACCGTCGGTATAGGCTCGGTGAAGGCTCAGTTTACCGTCGGCGGAATTTAAACTATCATTTAACCAAACAAAATCAGTATTATTGTTCAAGTTAACTAATGTATCCCTTACCAACACAAGAACAACTAAAAGTCAATTTGTTAGCCGGAAGTTTTAACAATACGTCGGCTACATATAAATTTTATTGGTTTTTAGCCTTGTTAGATGAAGTTGAGGCAGGGCACTTCCATATAAATAAGCGCATACTTTTTGCCCGGATGATGGCCAATGCCTGGTACACAGTAAACTATTTTCACATTAACTTTGGTGTTCAGGATCAGTTGCAACGCGCCATTTCGTACATTAAACTTATGGAGGATTTGTCGATTGATGAGAAGAAATCGACTATTGTGAACAGGTTGATGAATACGGATTTGAAAGAAACCATCCGAACACTCTGGTATTTTAATGGCGAAGTCCCATACCGTTTTCTTAGTCCGTGGTTCCCTCAATTAAAAGGAAATAAGAAAGCCATTTATGCATTGTCGAAAGATTTTGAAAATGATTGCCTTTATAGTGTTAATGAAACGGAGGTTATCGTTAATCCTAAATGGATAGAATACCTCATAAAACATGCAGCTATATTACGTTCATTTTGTTATTGGCATTTGAGTTTATACCTGCAGAAGTTCAATCCTAATGTACCCGATATTCCGAATAAATTAATACGTCCTGCTATGCGGAGTAGTTTAAGCAAACAGCGGAAAGAATTTTGGGATGTGATTCTTAGGCAAACCGGCCCTGTTGATTGTATTTATACCGGACATCCGCTTTATATAGGCGATTATGCCGTGGAGCATTTCCTGCCTTATGCTTTTGTTTCGCATGATCTGGTCTGGAATTTAATTCCTGCTGATAAGCTGTTTAACAGTAGCAAATCGGATAAACTTCCGGTTTGGGAAGCCCATTTTGAACCTTATTTCCAATTGCAGAAAATGGCGTTGAGGACGTTTTGGGATATAAATCCCGGACATAAGTTTTTGGAAGATTATCTTTCTTTATTGCCTGATTTATCGCAGTTGAAAAGCCTGGATGATGAAACTTTGAGGGGTCGGTTTAGAGATACCGTGCAACCGCTGATGACGATAGCGAGTAATAATGGGTTTGAGGAGATGATTTAAGGATAGGTTATTACGAATCTTTTTTTGTTGATACTAGTAATTCTCTCACATCTACATCCAATACTTTAGCTATTTTAAATAAAACCTCTATACTTGGTTGGTTTTTGTTATTGCAATAATTCGTAACAACAACATAGCTTTTGCCAATTTTTTCAGCCAGCCATGTTTGAGAACGGCCTTGTTGTTTTAAAACATCTTTAATTCTATTCATCTTAAATAAGCGTCATAATCAAAGGTAAAGTTAATATAAACCGTTTGAGATCGGATTATATTATAAAATAATATAAAAATATTTTGAATATTATTAATATTCGTTATATATTTGTATTGTATTTTAATATATTAATCTTTTGTGCTTATGAAAACCTTACTCGAAACCCTCAATTATCAACCGCATCAATTAACTCCTGAAGAAATTGAAAACCCCGAAAAAGCCATTGCACATTTCTTTAACTGCCATGAGTTGCATACTGTCCGTGCCCATTTACAGGCTTTTTATCAGGCCTGGCAATATGAACATGCCGATAATCCGCAAAGCGAAACCTTAAAAGAAATGCTGTTCTTTTTTAACAGCTTAATTGATCTGGTAAATGCCAGTTATGTAGTCAATTACAAAGAAAAGCTAAAAGATGATTCATTATTAACGGTAAATTAACAACCCTAAATTCAATGTCGAATATGGAAAAATTAATTATTATTGTTGAAAAGGCAAATGATGGTACTTACAGTGCGTTCGTTGAAAATGCAGAAGGCAGCTATGGCATGGGCGATACCCTAAAGCAAGCTGTAACCGAAGCTATAGAGGGTTGGGAACTGACCAGGGGATATAATTTAACAAAATAATATTCGAATTAATCTCTTGCATTTATAAAACAATATCACGATATTTGCATCCTCTAAAATAGAAGAATAGTAAAACGATGTGTTGTCGTGGTTAAAATCCATAAAAAAGCCATGCTTACGATAGCCGCATCCACATTAAAAAATAGATAACGAAATGAAAAAAGATTTGCATCCATCGAACTATAGATTTGTCGTATTTAAAGACATGTCTAACGACTATCAGTTTTTAACAAAATCATGTGTAGAAACGAAAGAAACCACTACATGGGAAGATGGAAATGAATATCCATTATACAAATTAGAGATCTCACACACGTCGCACCCGTTCTATACCGGTAAGATGAAACTGGTAGATACCGCTGGTCGTATCGATAAATTCAAAAACCGTTACGCTAAAAAATAATTGGCTTAAAAACACGATATTTTTGAAAGTCCCATGCAATGCATCGGGACTTTTTTTATTTTTGTAACGTATGATGATCAATTTATTTGATGACAGATCATGGTTATCGCTAAGGCCTTTAACCTTTACCCGGCCGGTAGCCGACCTGCGTATCGGTATGCTCACCATCGCCGAAAAATGGGCTAAGCACTTTAATACCGCGTTCGGCTACCAGACACAGGACTACCTCCGCACAAAATATCCCCCGGTCAATGCCTCTTTATACATCAACGGATCCGTTTGTCCGGACGAAGCCCTGCTCGATGCCATTAGCGCACTGCAGCCCGGCCAGGCTTTAAAAGCCGGCGATGTGCTGATCGCCTACTATCAAACCGGCGCAGGAACAGACATACAAACGATCATCAACGAATTTGAGCCGGTTAGCTTTCCACACGGCTTTATTAAAATTACCTACCCGGAAGATATTTTTAGAAATAACCATACCGAATTAATTAAAGATTTTGTTCTCGTTACCAAAGGCCGGCAATCTGCAACGTTAAGCAATACCAATACCTTTTTGGGTAATCAGTTCTTTGCCGAAGAAGGGGCAGAGGCCGAATGCTCCACCTTTAACAGCCTGCAGGGGCCGATATACCTGGGTAAAAACAGCGGCATCTGGGAAGGCTGCCATATCAGGGGTTCCTTTGCACTCTGCCATCACTCGCAGGTAAAAATGGGGGCAAAAATCTACGGACAAACGACTATTGGTCCGTACAGCCGGGTAGGGGGCGAGATCAATAACGCCGTGATCTGGGGCTATTCGTCAAAAGGACACGAAGGTTACCTCGGTAACTCCGTTTTAGGCCAGTGGTGCAATATCGGGGCCGACAGCAATAACTCGAACCTGAAAAATAATTATGCCGATGTAAAGCTGTGGGATTACGAAAAGCAAAGCTTCCGTAAAACCGGTTTGCAGTTTTGCGGGCTGATCATGGCCGATCATGCCAAATGTGCCATCAATACCATGTTTAATACCGGTACGGTGGCCGGTGTAAGTGCCAACATTTTTGGGGCCGGTTTTCCACGCAACTTTATCCCGGATTTTGCCTGGGGTGGCCCGCAGGGCTTTGAAGTGTACAGCCTGCCTAAAATGCTCGAAACCGTTATTAAAGTATACGAACGTCGTAATACGGTATTAGACGATATGGAGATCGCCATACTCACTCACATCTTTGAACAAACAAAAATATATCGCCGGTTTTAAGCGCCAGACCGCTTAGCCGGGTAAATAACAAAATAGCATGAGAAAAAAAATCGTTGCAGGCAACTGGAAAATGAATATGGATTATAGCGAAGGCGTTTCGCTTTTTTCTGAGATTGTAAATATGATCAGGGATGAACGAAAAGGCGATCAGCTTGCTGTGGTCTGCTCACCGTTCATTCATTTGAACAGCCTCGCGCAGTTATCGTCGGGTATCGTGAAAATTGGTGCCCAAAACTGCCATCAACAGGAAAGCGGAGCCTTTACCGGCGAAATTTCGGCAAAGATGATACGCTCAACCGGCGCCGAGTATGTACTCATCGGGCATTCAGAACGCCGGCAGTATTATGCCGAAACCAATGCCCTGCTGGCCGAAAAAACCGCTGTGGCTCTCAAACACGGGTTAACACCGATCTTTTGTGTAGGTGAAACGTTAGATGAACGGAATAACGGCAGCTATTTCCAGGTATTGCGAACACAGCTGGAAGAAGGCTTATTTGCTTTATCCGCAGATGATTTTGCGAAAGTGGTGATCGCCTACGAACCCGTATGGGCGATCGGAACCGGCCTTACGGCTACACCCGAGCAGGCACAGGATATCCATGCCTTTATCCGGGCAGAGATCGAAGCGAAATATGGTTTTGAACGGGCTGATGATACGACGATCCTATACGGCGGAAGCTGTAATGCGAAAAATGCCCCTGAACTCTTTGCACAGCATGATATCGACGGCGGACTGATTGGCGGCGCATCCCTGAAATCGCGCGATTTCACGGATATTATAAAAGCTTTAAATGCATAATGGAATATAAAAAAGTAGCTTTCAGCTTTCAGGCCATTGAAGAATATCAGAAAGATATGTTTATCGCCGCCCTGGCAGATGCAGGTTTTGATAGTTTCGTGGATACCGATACCGGTTTTGATGCGTTCATTGTAGCCGGCCAGTTTAATGAAAGTACTTTAAACGAAGTGCTGATGGATTTTGGGGATGCATTGCAGTACACCTGGCTTATCCACGACATTGAGCCGCAGAACTGGAATGAGGAATGGGAAAAGAATTTCAGTCCGCTCGTGATTGGCGATCAGTGCTATGTGCGGGCTACGTTTCATGAAGCGCAGCCGAACTATCCCTACGAGATCGTGATCGATCCGAAAATGGCCTTCGGCACAGGGCACCATCAAACTACGACCATGATGATGGAATATATCCTGGAAAGCCATGTGAAAGATAAGGTGATCTTAGATATGGGAGCCGGCACCGGTATCCTGGCCATTCTGGCTGCTAAGCGGGGTGCAAAGGAGCTTATTGCCATCGATTATGATGAGGTGTGCTATCAGAGCGCGATCGAAAATGCCGCCCTGAATGGAATAAACAATTTAACATCCCTTTGGGGGAGTAAGGAAGTGATCCCTCCCGGGCCCTTTGATCTCATTTTTGCCAATATCAACCGGAATATCCTGCTGGATCAGATCGAAAGTTATGCGAAAGTATTAAGACCCGGTGGTACCATCTTTTACAGTGGTTTTTATGAACATCCTGATTTGGAAATGATTACGGCTGAGAATGCAAAATACGGCATGCATTATAAAGATCATAAAAAAAATGGCGACTGGGTAGCCGCCCGCTTTGAGAAAAACTAACCAACCCATGAAAGTACATTTTATTGCTATTGGCGGCAGCGCGATGCACAACCTGGCTATTGCCCTGCATTTGAAAGGGTACGAGGTAAGCGGTTCAGACGATGTGATTTTTGAACCTTCGGCCAGTCGTTTAAAAAAATATGGCCTGCTACCGGAAAAGGAGGGATGGTATACCGATAAAATTACCGCTGATCTGGATGCCGTTATTTTAGGGATGCACGCGCGAATTGATAACCCTGAGTTGCTCAGAGCCCAGGAATTAGGCCTGAAAATATATTCTTACCCGGAATATATCTATGAACAGTCGAAAGATAAAATCCGGGTGGTTATTGGCGGAAGCCATGGCAAAACAACGATCACCTCGATGATCCTCCATGTACTTCATTATTATGGCAAAGACTTCGATTACCTTGTAGGCGCACAACTGCCCGGTTTCGAAACCATGGTGAAGCTAACGGAAAGCGCACCCGTGATTATCCTGGAGGGCGACGAATATCTGGCTTCTCCCATTGACCGGCGGCCCAAGTTCCATTTGTATCATGCCAATATCGCGGTGATCAGCGGTATAGCCTGGGATCATATCAATGTTTTCCCCACTTTTGAGGATTATATTACTCAGTTCGGCAAGTTTATTCGCACAATATTCCCCAATGGGATCCTGATCTATTGTGAAAGTGATGAAGAAGTAAAAAAACTTGTCCACAAAACAGCAGCTGATATTCAAAAGATCCCCTATCATATCCCACCGCACAAAGTGATCAACGGCATCACGTATTTGTTGCCTGATACACCGCTAAGCATATTTGGTAACCACAACCTGCTAAACCTGAATGCCGCCCGTTTGGTATGTGCGCAACTGGGTATAGCGGAGGAGGCCTTTAGAAAGGCCATAGCCGGATTTACCGGCGCAGCAAAGCGACTGGAGCTATTGAGCAGCATTAATAATACGAATATCTATAAGGATTTTGCGCATTCGCCATCCAAACTAAAAGCGACCATCGAGGCGGTAAAAACGCAGTTTAGAGAGCGTCGCCTCGTAGCATGTATGGAACTGCACACCTTCAGCAGCCTGAATCCCGTTTTCCTCAAACAATATCAGAAAACCATGGAAAAGGCCGATGTACGTATCGTATATATCGATGCAAAAACCTTTGTCCATAAGAAAATGGAACCCCTGCATGCTGCTGATATCCGGGCTGCCTTTGATGATGAAACACTTTTATTCTTTGACCATAAGGAGGCATTGGAAAGCTATCTGAAAACGCTCGATTTTAAAGATACAAACCTGCTACTCATGAGCTCCGGTAATTTCGGGGGACTGGACCTGGTAAAGTTGGCATATGAATTGACATGTTGACGGTGTACAAGCCAGAAAACTAAATCATAGCTCATGAATACAATCGGAAAAAACATCAGGCACCTCAGGCATAAAAATGGTTGGAGCCAGGGAGAAGTGGCGAAGAGATTAGACATATCCATACCTGCATTTTCAAAGATAGAAACCGGTGTGACCGATGTAAATATCTCCAGACTCGAACAAATTGCCAAATTATTTGAAACAACAGTCGTTGAGCTGATCTCTAAAGAAGGAGAACATCATCTCGCAGAGAATACGGCCGAGATCAACATGTTAAAAGAAAAGATAGCCTTTAAAGAAGAAGAGATCATTAGTCTTCAGAAAAAGATTATCGAGCTTTATGAAGAAATCAGAGCTAAGAATAAGGCGTTATAACCTTTTCAGATCTTTTTTCGCAGGGTAAGATGCCGCTTACCAAATTTGGCACCTGTAGCCTCATGGAAAGCCAGCATTTTTTCATTAAAATCGCCTACCCACGACAGCTCCAGTTCTGTATATTGATTCTTTGGAAGCACATATTCGCCAAGCTTGATAATCATGGCCGATTCTAAACCTAATTTCTGGTATTTGCTTTTCGTGCCCATCACAATGGCACGCATGCGGTGTACTCCTTTCCATCTTTTATAGGCAAATTTTAATTTTTCAATTAATCCTAATTTGCCGTGAAGCCCTTTAATCATCTGATTGGCATCAGGGATAATCACTACGAAAGAAGCTGGTTCGCCGTTGGCATAGGCAAACCAGATCAGGTTTTCGTCCATGATCACTTCCATTTGCCTGAAACTTTCCTGTAAGGTTTCTTTTTTTATGGGAACGAAATTCTCAAAATCCTTCCAACCGTCATTATAGATCTCCATAAGATCTTCAATGTATTTTTCGGACCGTTTTTTAGAGAAATGTTCAAAAGAATAATCCGGTTTGGCCGCCACCCAATTAGCAATTTTAGTAAATCGCGCCGGGAAAGGGATAGTAAGGTCGATATGATTGGTGAGCTGCTCATAAGCCGTTTCAAAGCCATAAGCCTGGAATAAGCGGTGATAATAAGGCCGGTGGTAATTCATCCCGTACGAAGGTGGAGTGAATCCCTCTACCAGTAGCCCCCAAAACGAATCATTTTCGCCAAAATTGATCGGTCCCTCCATGACTTCCATCCCCCGTTCATGAAGCCAGCTTTTAGCCGTGTCAAATAATAAAAAGGCAGCATCCTGATCGTCAATACATTCAAAAAAGCCTATCCCGCCGGTAGGCCGTTCATACAGGTGTGCTTTTTTCCGGTTAATAAAAGCAGCAATACGTCCTATAGGTTCTCCTTTGAGGTTTCGTAATAACCAGCGTGTGCACTCTCCATCCTTAAAGAATGGATTTTTTGCCGGATCAAAAACTTTTTCGATATCCTGGTCTAATGGACGGATCCAGTTCGGGTCACCGGCATAGATGGTCTCTGCCATAGTTAAGAAATCACGGCGGCTTTGTTTATCTTCAACAACAGAAATGTGCATTTTTAGGGGATGTTAAAATAAAAAGCACCCTGAAAGGATGCTTTTTTGTATATCAAAAAATAATAAACAGCTTAATATTGGTCGTCATCGTCGTCGTCAAAATTATCGAAAGTATCCAAATCGTCTAAAGGCATATCAAAATCATCATCCTCATCATCCAGCATGTTGTTATGCTGAAGATCATCATCCTCATCATATTCCTTCTTGGATAAAGGTTTACTCATCGGTTTTTTCTTAATGGGCTTTTTTGGCGTTTTCATCACAAAAAAATAAAAATTGAACTAACGTTTTTATGCTATCTAAATTACAAAAATCTTTTTATAGAAAGAAAGATTGATTTTTTTATTTATGCCCAAAAGTAAAATAAAAACATTTCCTCCAAAAGTTTTTTTAAAAAAAAGAAGCCGGTCGTATATGGCCCTGTTTAAGGCTTCCGGCGACATCTTTTTATCGAATAAAATTTATGCAAAACTCTTTATTTAGAATGAATCTTATTAAATTTGCGCATGAACAGAATGATCGTACTCCTGTGGTTAACGGCTCTTGCTGTAAACGGCCATGCACAGAAAAACAGTTTCCATGACCAGGCCTTCTGGAAAACAAATCCTGATGTAGCCGCTATTAAGGCCGAAATAGCCAAAGGCAGTGATCCTGCACAATTAACATCCTCTTCTTTCGATGCTACGGTATATGCTATTAATCAAAATGCTCCTTATGAGAGTATTTTATTCCTGCTTTCGCAACCGGGAAATGAAGTGAATAAAATGACACACGACAGCCGGACATATCTGTTCTGGGCTGCTTCGAGAGGCAACCTCCCGGTAATGGAATATCTGTTAAAAAATGGCGCAAAGGTTGATCTGAAAGATAGTCATGGCTATTCGCCGCTGGCTTTCGCCGTAGCCGGTGGTCAGATGAACACGAAAGTATACGACCTTTTGATACAGCATGGCCTTAACCTTAAAAAGGACCAGAACCATGATGGGGCCAATCCACTGTTAATCGGGATTGCAAATGATAAGGATCTGGCGCTTACGAATTACTTTATTTCAAAAGGACTTGATCTGAACAGTAAAGATGCTGCCGGGAATACAGCCTTTAATTATGTGGCCAGAACCGGTAATATCGAATTGATGAAAACCCTTGTGCAAAAAGGCGTAAAATATACCGATAATGCTTTTATTATGGCTGCGCAGGGCGGACGGCAGGGGGCAAATAGCCTGGCCGTATTCCAGTACCTTGAAAGTTTAAAATTAAATCTGATAGCATCAGGCCCGAATGGGGAGAATGCATTAGCTTATATTGTACGCAGGTCCGGACAGGAAGATATCATGGCGTATTTTATATCGAAAGGTGCCGATGTGAACCAGCCGGATAAAGAGGGCAATACACCTTTTATGAACGCCGCGGCCAGCAATAATGAAGTAACTGTTTTGGAATACTTAAGCAGCAGGCTTAAAAATATTAATCAGGTCAATCACAAAGGCCAGTCGGCCTTAACGCTGGCGGTGCGGAGTAATTCGGCAGCGGTCGTAAAGTGGCTGCTGGATCATGGCGCTTCTGTACAGGTGATCGATAAGGATGGAAATAACCTGGCAGCTAACTTAATGCAGGCCTATAATACCCGAAATGCTGAAGCGTTTGAAGCCAAGTTAAATTTGCTTACGGCTAAAGGATTAAATGCCGGTGCTACCCAGCAAAACGGAAATTCGCTATACCATATTGCCGTGGCCAAAAATGATCTGAACCTGCTGAAGCGGGTAAAAGAGCTTCATGTTGATATTAATTTAAAAGACAGGGAGGGTTATACAGCTTTGCACAGGGCTGTATTAATCGCAAAAGATACCGAAATCCTGAAACAGCTGATCAGTTTTGGTGCGAAAAAGGAGCTGACTACCGATTTTAAAGAAACCGCTTATGATTTAGCGAAAGAGAATGAATACTTAGTTAAACAACATATTAATACAGACTTTTTAAAACCATAAAATGAACAATTTTTTCAAGATCGGCCTGTTAGTGCTCTCGTATTTCTTTTTACCTTCTGTATCATCTGCTCAGAAAACAGTGAAATATAAATGTATGCTCCAGATGAACAATTATATGGGTGAGAAAGCCTATATCGTAGTCTCCCTGATCAATTCCAAAGGCGCTTATGAAAAAACATTATATGTGATGGGGTCCAATAAAAGATGGTATGCGGATCTGAGAGAATGGTATAAATTCTATAAGAAAAAACCGTCCGACATCAGCGCCATTACCGGAGCATCCATTACCGGCGGCGACCGTAGCGTAACCACGTTCGAAATCGAAGAAAAGAAGATCAACAAAGGCTATACACTTCGCTTTGAATCGGCCGTGGAAGATAATAAGTACTATATAAACGACCTGGAAGTTCCCTTAACCACAGAAGGCCTGGCGGCTAAAACAGAAGGTACAGGCTATATCCGTTATGTACGGTTCAGTACCAATTAATCCTTAATGCATGACGATTTCGGTGTGGCGGTACAGTCATCTGGCACTGGCGGTATCTTCGTTCTTATTTATTCTGCTGGCGGCGCTGACCGGTATTATCCTGTCGTTTAAACCGCTTATTGAAAAGAGTAAGCCTTATAAAGCAGAGAAATTTGATCAGATTACGGTAGCCGGGCTGATTCCCGTATTGCAGCAATCCTATACCGATATCAGCGAGGTGCGGGTAGACCATCATGGTTTTGTCATAGTAAACGGTACCGATTCCCTGGATCAGTCGGGCAGCTTTTATATCGATCCGGTTAGCGGTCGTAAATTAGGAATAGTGGAAAAGGAGAGTGCCTTTTTCGAATGGGTAACCGCTTTTCACCGATCCTTATTTTTACATGAATGGGGTCGGTTCTTTGTAGGGTTAACGGCTTTTTTATTGCTCATGATTACACTTTCGGGTATCGTGCTGATTATACAACGGCAACGCAGCCTGAAACGCTTTTTTACCCGCATCGTTAAAGATCATGTTCACCAGTATTATCATGTCGTATTAGGCCGCCTGATGTTCATTCCCATGATCCTGATTTCGCTCAGCGGAACCTATTTATCGCTGCAGCGTTTTGATATTCTGAAAACGAAACCGTTAACCTCAGGAGTGGATCCTGATACGTTAAAAACCGGGCCGCAACTACCCCTTAAAGATTTTGACGTGTTTAAGCAAACGCGTTTAAATGAGATCGAAGTCATCGAATTTCCATTCTCCGATGATGTAGAAGATTTCTTTACGCTCAAACTGCATGATCAGGAGATCGTGGTCAATCAGCTTACCGGCGATGTATTAAGCACACAGGTCTATGATAAGGTGACATGGTGGGCTAAGCTCAGCTTAAGCGTACATACCGGGCAGGATAGTGCGATATGGGCCATTATATTAGGCCTGGCATCGGTGAATATCCTGTATTTTATCTGGTCGGGCTTTGCCATGACCCTGAAACGCCGGTCGGGACGTATCAAAAATAAATATAAAGCTGCCGAAGCGGAGATTATTCTGCTGGCCGGTTCCGAAAATGGCAGTACATTCCGTTATGCAGCAGCCATTCAGGAACAGCTGCTAAAGGCCGGGAAAATATCGCATCTCACAGAGCTTAATCATTATACCGTATTTCCAAAGGCGAAACAACTCCTGGTACTTACGGCAACATATGGATTAGGGGACGCGCCTACGAATGCCTCCAGGTTTTTATCACTGCTGGAAAAGTACCCGCAACCGGCTCCGCTGCAGTTTGCCGTGCTGGCTTTTGGCTCCTGCGCTTATCCTGATTTTTGTAAGTTTGGTTTCGATGTGCATAATGCCTTATCCCGCCAGGAATGGGCAGTACCCTTAATAGAGCTGCATACCATTAACGACCGTTCGCCGGATGAAGTTCAGCAGTGGTTAACCCGATGGTCGGCACATCTTCATACCGATATAACACTTCCCGCTTCTTTGGCAGCGGCTAAACCCGGCAAACGGCAACGATTTGAGGTGATCGCCAAAGATGCTCCGGTAGAACCGGGGCAATCGTTTCTGATTCGCTTACGCCCTTTAAAAGGCTATACCTTCCATTCCGGCGACCTGATCACTATTTATCCTGCAAACGATCATCGCGAGCGGCAGTATTCGATAGGGAAGATTGGAAAAACGATCCAACTGAGTGTGAAACGACATGAAAATGGCTTAGGGTCCGGCTTTTTAAATGCATTAAGCGTGGGGCAGATCCTGCCGGCTAAGCTGGTGGCTAATCCGCATTTTCATTTTCCGGAAAACGCCGGGCGTGTGATCATGGTTTCGAACGGTACGGGCATAGCGCCCTTTTTAGGAATGATCGATCAATATGGAAAGACACATGCTATTCAACTCTATGCCGGTTTCAGGAGCCAGGCATCTTTCGCCGCTTACGAAAAAGCTATACACACAGAAGGCTGTCTCCGTGTTACGGTTAATCTTGCTTTTTCAAGAGAGGGCGAACGCCAGTACGTAAAAGATCTGCTGGCACGGGATAAAGACCTGGTATTAGAGGATTTAAAGCATGGCGGGGTCATCATGATCTGCGGTTCTTTACAGATGCAGCAGGATGTGCTATATTGGCTGGAAACCTGCCTGCAGGATAACGATAAGGCACTCAGTGATTACCAATCGCAGGGACAGATCTTAATGGACTGCTATTAAGGTACCCTAAGAATTAAAAAAGAAACGGTCTTTTAATTCGGCAGAGATCTCAGCGGTCACACGTATAATTTCGTCCGGTATATCCTTATTGTTAATCACGATCTTTTCACAATGTTCACGATAAGGCAACAGGTATTCCCGGTAGGCGGGCACCACATGGTTCTCCCATTTATACAGCACATCTTCTTCCGGATAGCCGCGTTCCATACCATCGCGTTTTATACGGCGCATCAGTGCCACCTGCTCGTCGGCCTCAATAAAGATACGAAGATCAAGCAGGTCTGAAATCTCTTTAAAGTGTAAAATGAAAAGCCCCTCTACAATAAGGATCGGAGCAGGTTTTATTTCCAGGATCTTAACAACCGCCAGTGGATTATTAAAATTGTATTCCTTTTTATAGACCGCTTCGCCGCTAATGAGTTTTTTAATATCGATCAGGAACTGTACATCATCAATGGTAGAAGGAAGATCAAAATTATATAGCTTATTCTCTTCCTGGGTCATCTCACCGGCAGGGATATAATAATCATCCTGTGATACCAGCGTAACTTCATCATGTTTAAAATGATGGAGAAAGCTATTCAAAAAAAATGTTTTACCCGATCCGCTTCCCCCTGCAATGCCAATAATAACAGGCTTATTGTTGTTCATTTTCGACTGCACCGTAGTTTATGTTACAAAAAAATCGTTTATCTAAAGCTCCGACAGCATCGGCAACAGCTTTTGTGATCACAATAATAACATCTTTTGTGGTTTCATTTTCCGTAAATTTACCAACAACCTTGGCAAAGGCCGAACGGTTTGTCATCGGGTTGGTAATTCGGATGATGGTGCCCACCGGTGCTGTACGGTGAAGCACAAGCATTTTCGTGGGATCTAAATCCGGGTCAGAAATCCAGACGGCGGTGCCTTTTTCATCAAAACGGGTTAGCCCGAACTTACTGGCAGGCTGCTTTAGCCGGGGATCTTTCATGGTTTCAAGCTCCTCGTCTTCATGGTTGTTGTTTGAGGCCGTAACCGGATTAGCCGTGTTGTTTACGGCAGCCCCTTTGATGATTAATTTCTGACCCACCTTTAGCTCGTTACCGGTCAGGTTATTGGCTGTCTGGATCTGATAGGTGGTCAGATTATATTTGCGGGCAATGGCATAAATGGTTTCGCCGGGTGCTACGATGTGTTCTATACCGGTATCGGCTGTCGTTTCACTGCTGCGTGTGCCTGCCGGATTGTTCACGATGACCTGGACGGGCTGCTCTGTCACTGTTCTTTTCGGACGGATGGTTTCGGTACGTTTGACTTCTACTTTTAGGAGCTGACCAATCTTAAGTTTGGTGCTGCTAAGCTTATTTAATTTTTTGATCGCTTCAACGGAGGTATCATATTTCCCGGCAATGCCGCCTAAGGTTTCTCCTGATTTTACTTTATGCGAAATTTTAGCTTTATAATGCCTGATGACCGGTTCCTGTGTTTCCGTCTCCCGTTGAGGTACAGGTGATGTTACAGGCCGGTTGTTTTGACTACTTACTGCTGATGACGGGGTGTTTTCGGTCTGCTTTGCCGGAATTTTTAAAACCTGGCCAATCTGGAGATTGTTGGAACTCAGACCATTTGCCTGTTTAATCTCGTCAACTGAAGTGCCGAATTTGCCGGCAATCAGGTTTAAATTATCTTTAGGCTTCACGGTATATTCCGTTGCAGGTCCTGCAGATGTGGGAGAAACAGGAGGCGTTTTCGGTGATGAACTTCCAAAGGGCTGCGGGGTAGGGATCTTAAGCACAACACCAGGTTGTAAAAGCTTACTGTCATTAAATTCCATGACCTCATGGTACGGAACATTATATTTTTTGGCGATCGAGTAATAGGTCTCTTTGGGGTCAACTTTATAAAGGATCACTTTTTTACCTTTATAATTCTCTACACCTATCGAATCCATAACAGTACTGGCAAAAGAAACGGAAGTGTGCAGAAAAAATGAACTTAGTAATAATGTATATATTTTATGCATTAAATATGTTGCTGGTTCGAATTACAAGTATACGAATAATATATTTTTATCGGTACCGATTTAATAAACGATAAGATTACACTTCTATTATGGATATTAAAACCGTTTATCTTTATTTTTGTTATGTAACCATAGAAAAATTAATCTCATGAATGCAAAAGAAATAAGTTTAAATGAAAAAGAGGTAAGTCCTATTGCCGACAAGCTAAATACTTACCTTGCCAATTATCATGTACATTACCAGAAGCTGAGAGGATGCCACTGGAATGTGAAAGGACAGAATTTTTTTACGTTACACCTTAAGTTTGAAGAACTTTACACGAACGCACAACTGACGATCGATGAGATTGCCGAGCGGGTATTAACTTTAGGTAAATCGCCCCATAGCCGTTTCGCAGACTATATTAAAGAATCGGCCATTAAAGAGATCGATACCATTGGGATGAAAGACCTGGATATGGTAGATGCCATTCTGAACGATATGGCAGCACTGATCGAAATGGAACGGGAATTACTCGACCTGACCGATGAAGCCGGCGATGACGGCTCGAATGATATGGTAAACCGTTTCATGCAGTTTAAAGAGAAAACGATCTGGATGCTGCGGTCTTTTGCCGGAAAAAAATAATAGTGTTGCAGGTTGCGTGTTATGAGTTGCGAGTGAAAACCCATAACCCGCAACCCATAACCCACACCCGTAACTCACAACCCCTAAATGGGATATAAAAACTTAGCCGATTGTGTTCACGATTTAGAGCGGAATGGCCATTTGATCCGGATCAAAGAAGAAGTAGATCCCTATCTGGAAATGGCTGCCATTCACCTGCGTGTGTATGAGCAGCAGGGGCCGGCTTTATTGTTTGAACAGGTAAAAGGAAGTCCGTTTAAAGCAGTCTCTAACCTGTTCGGCACCTTAGAAAGGTCCCGGTTTATGTTCCGCGACAGCCTGGATAAGGTTAAGCAGTTGGTTGAATTGCGTTCTGATCCGGTCAAAGCGCTGAAGAAACCGTTTTCATATGCCGGGTCGGCCGTTACAGCGTTTTCAGCACTTCCCTTAAAGCAATCCCTGTTTAAAAGAACATTTCAGAAAACATCGATCAGCCAGTTACCGCAGATTGTGAACTGGCCTATGGACGGCGGACCGTTTGTGACCATGCCGCAGGTGTTTACCGAAGATGTGGATAAACCCGGCGTGATGCATGCCAACCTGGGGATGTACCGTATTCAGCTTACCGGAAACGATTACCTGACCGACCGGGAGATCGGTCTCCATTATCAAATTCACCGGGGTATTGGCGTGCATCAGGCCAAAGCTAATGCGAAAGGTCTGCCGCTTAAAGTGAGTATTTTTGTGGGCGGGCCGCCGGCACACCCGCTGGCAGCCGTGATGCCGCTGCCTGAAGGCTTATCCGAACTGACCTTTGCCGGTGCGTTAGGCAATCGCCGCTTCCGCTATTTTTATGATGAGGAAGGCTTTTGCATTTCGGCTGATGCTGATTTTGTGATCACCGGCACCGTATATCCGCATGAGAATAAACCCGAAGGCCCCTTTGGTGATCACCTGGGCTATTACAGCCTGGTTCATCCTTTTCCTCTGCTCAAAGTGCATAATGTATACCACAAGAAAGATGCTTTGTGGTCGTTTACGGTAGTTGGCCGTCCGCCCCAGGAAGATACCAGCTTTGGTGCGCTGATCCATGAGATTGCCGGTTCGGCTATTTCGCAGGAGATCCCGGGGTTAAAGGAAGTACACGCTGTAGACGCCGCAGGCGTACATCCCTTACTGTTTGCCATTGGCAGTGAGCGGTATACACCTTATTTAAATGAACGAAAACCGCAGGAGATCCTCACTATTGCCAATCATATCCTGGGCAAAAATCAGCTAAGCCTGGCAAAATACCTGTTTATTGCGGCCGGAGAGGATAATCACCAGCTCCATATACACGATATCAGAGGTTTTCTCAGTCATATGCTGGAACGTATCGATCTGAGCAGAGATCTGCATTTTTATACGCATACCACGATAGATACGCTCGATTATTCCGGGCAGGGCTTAAATGCCGGCTCAAAAGTGGTTTTTGCAGCAGCAGGAAGTCCAAAACGGGCGTTATGGGAAGCCTTTCCGCCCGATATTACCCTGCCCGACGGTTTTGAAACGGTTCATATGGCCTTCCCGGGTGTTGCTGTCATGAACGCCCGCCCTTATCTGGATGCATCGGCTTGTACGGTTGAAATAGAGCGTTTAACTGCCGCGCTCTCCCCGCATGACTTATCGGGTATTCCGCTGATCGTTTTATGTGATGATCCGGCATTTACGGCAGTATCTGAAAATAATTTTGTTTGGGTAACCTTTACGAGAAGCAATCCCGCAACCGATGTACATGGTGTAAACGCTTTTACAAAAGATAAGCACTGGGGCTGCCATGGCCCACTGATCATTGACGCCCGTAAAAAACCGCATCATGCTCCGGAATTAATAAAAGATCCTCAGGTAGAAAATAAGATCGATCGATTATGGGAAAAAGGTGGATCACTATACGCTGCCTGTCATTAAACGATCAGCGTTTAGTGTTGAGTACGCAGCATTTAGCAATTATTTAATAATTTTCGCATTAGCTAATGACGATCTGTCAGGAGGTAAATCCCATTTGAGGACATCATTTACCCAGAATTTTGTAATGTAGATGGATGGATACCTATCCACATTAAATTGTCCGGTGAATTTATCTTCCGTACCATCGGGATATTGCATATACATTATGATCTTATCCGTCTTTTTATAATCCTCAAAAAAGAATTGTAAATGTTTTCCGATGCTAGTATCGATAATGCGGAAATTCTGGGGATATGTTAGGTTAGGATGACGCATTTCGATCCTTTGCCCATCCTTTAGCAGAAAAACGCGAAGACCTTCTGGTTTTATATAACCTGGTGTGGCTTCGTCCAATAAGTTTTGCCCATTCGCATTTTCATATTTTATAAAAACATCAAGATCTTTATTGAAACCTGATGATGTTTTTTTACACGCTGCCAAAGCAAAAATGCCGATTAAAAGTATACATATGTTTTTCATTTTAATCTGAGTTTAATTCATAACGATCAGGGGCGAGTGAAAAGGGTTAAGCGGTAGGGTTGAGCGGGATACTCTTATCGCTTCACACTTATTTTTTATTATCTGACCTGTATCTCATACTCCATTTTCGTTTGCACGCCTGAGGTTTGTACAGCCTTTTTCATTTGCTTAAACAAAGTGTATTGCTCGCCCAGCTCCTTTTTCATATAATAAACATGGATGTTTTCCCTGGCTTCGTTTAACAGGGCTTTAAGCTTATCAATTTTTTCCGGATACTCAACCACTTTATAATCGCTCAGTTTCGCTTTTTTGGCAGCGGCGGCAATGGCATCATTAAAGCTTCCCAGGCGGTCGGCTAAGCCGATCTTTACGGCATCCGTACCTGTCCATACATGTCCGCCGCCTATGCTGTCGACCTGTGCTTTTGTCTTTTTACGGCCCTTGGCCACACGGGTAAGGAAAGTATCGTATACATGATTTACACTATTCTGGATAATGAAGCGTTCACCAGGTGTTAAAGGCCGGTTAGTGCTCATAATATCGGCATATTCGGCGGTTTTCACACCATCAAACGTAATGCCGAGCTTATTGTTCAGCAGGTTCTGGAAATTCGGGATAATTCCAAACACCCCAATCGAGCCGGTGATGGTATTCGGCTGTACAAAGATACTGTCGGCAGCACAACCGATATAATAACCGCCTGATGCGGCCACATCCCCAAAAGAAGCGATCACCGGTTTTACCTTTTTGCTCAACTCGATTTCACGCCAGATCACTTCAGAAGCCAGTGCACTGCCTCCGCCGGAGTTCACACGCAGTACGATAGCCTTGATGTTCTGGTCTAAACGGGCTTTACGGATGGCCCTTGAAATCCGTTCCGAACCGATCTGCTCATCTGAACCTTCACCACCCACGATATCGCCGTTGGCATAAATAACAGCTACCTTATTTTTTGCGGTGAAAGTGGCTGATGCCGGCAGGTTTTTAGCATATTCGTTGATGCCCACGATATCCACATTACTTTTCTTGTCTTTATGCGTAAGCTTTCGCAACTCATCTAATACCTCATCTTTATACCTCAGGCCGTCAACCAGTTTATGGGTCAGCGCATCCTGTGGCTGCCGGATAGCATATGCATTGGCCAGCTGATGCAGATCACCGGCAGGAATATGGCGGCTTTGTGAAATTCCGGCCAGAAAGACCTGGTATAAGCCATTCACATATTCGGTTACCTGCTGGCGGTTATAATCACTCATTTTCGTATTAATGAAAGGCTCTACGGCACTTTTATAATGACCTACGCGAATAACCTGGGCTTCGATTCCCAGCTTTTCCAGAGCACCCTTAAAGAAGGCCAGCTCTGTACGGAAACCTTTAAACTCCAATCCGCCCTGTGGATTTAAATATACTTTGTCAGCCGCCGACGCCAGGTAATAAGCACCTTGTGAATACACTTCGCTATAGGCTATAATAGGTTTCCGGCTGCTTTTAAAATCGATGATCGCATTTCTGACTTCCAGCATGGTGGCCATACCGGCCTGTGGATAAGTCACATTCAGGTATATACCTTTTATTTTAGGGTCGGTCTTCGCTGCCTTCAGCGCCCGGATCAGGTCGGGAAACCCGATGGTTTTTTCCTCATTCCCGCCTACAAGGGGTAAACCTGCCAGGGAATTCTCAGGGGTACGTTCGGTAATGACCTGATCGAGATTTAAATAAAGAACAGAATTTTCCTTTACGGCTATTTTTTTCTCTTCACCCACACTGGCAACAATGCCGATCATCAGCACGAAGAATAAGATAAACAATAACACGCTGGAAATAACAATGCCGACAACGGTAGCAAAAACATATTTAAAAAAATCTCTCATATGCAGATTAAATATTTATTTTGTAAAGATATAAAATAGAAGGTAGTTATATGGTATCAGACGGAAATTGGGTGTATTTGTTACTGGGAAGCAATCTTGGCGATCGTGAAAAGATCATGCATCAGGCATTGAAGCAATTAGCCGAAAAGGTGGGGGAACCGGTACTGTTGTCGTCGTTATATGAAACGGCTGCATGGGGTAAGACGGATCAGCCGGCCTTCCTGAACTGTGCCGTAAAAATACAGACCGTTTTATCGCCTCTTTCGCTGCTGGAAAGTGTACTGTCCATTGAAACTGCTTTGGGACGGACACGCCATGAGAAATGGGGTGCACGCATTATCGATATCGACATTATATTTTATGGAGAGGCCGTGATCGATATACCCGGACGCCTGCAGATTCCGCACCCGCAAATGCAGCACCGGAAGTTCGTACTGCAGCCACTGGCCGAGATAGAACCCTGTTTTATGCACCCCGTATTGCATAAAAGTATACAGGAACTGCTCGATACACTTTCTGATGAATTACCCGTGATAAAGTACGAAAACAGGCCGGTTAAAAATAACGGATGAATATTTTTCAGGTCTTTGCAGAATGCAACAATTTTTAATTAAGTTTGATCATATGATTGATAAAAGTAGAAATAATCAACCTTTAGATTTATCGTATCTCCGGGAAATGTCGGGCGATAGCAGCGATTTTATGATTGAAATGCTGGATGCCTTTTTAAAGCAGACGCCGATCTATCTGGCCGACCTGGAGCGTGCCATTCTGGCTGAAGACTGGAAAGCCACTGCCGAATGTGCGCATAAGATAAAACCTACTTTTTATTATATCGGGCGGGAAGATGTGAAGGAGCATATGCAGACCATGGAGCGCAATGCCCGGGAACTCCGGAATATAGAGCATATTCCTGCCGATTTTAACGAGGTAAAAATCTTCGTGGAAATACTTTACCGTCAGCTGCTGGAAGCTAAGGCAGCCTTGCAAAAGGCCTGATATCTTTAGGCTTTCCCCGCTAACCGGAAGTGAAAAACCGATAAAACAATATAGAGTATCAGGATAAACGGTACTGCGGTAAATTTAAAGCAAAATACCAGTAAGGCAGCCAGTAACAGGAAAATATATTTCATGCTGTTTTTTGCCCAGCTCACGTCGCTCAGCTTCATGGAAAAGAAACGGAGCTCACTCACGAGTAAAAAGCTGCTTATAAGGATAATGGTCAGGAGCACCATCGTGTTCCCGATCAGCAAAGGATAATCTTTTGCGATAAAAGGAAGCGACACGATAAACAGGGTGTTCATCGGCGTATTCAAACCTATAAAATCTTCCGTTTGCCTTTCATCGATATTGAATTTGGCCAGGCGCAATGCCGAGAAGATCGTAATCAGGAATGCAGCATAAGGGATCCAGGTATTTCCGGCAGTACTGCTTTTTAACAACTGAAACATGATCACGCCAGGTAAAAAACCGAAACTGACCATATCCGCCAGAGAGTCGAGTTCTTTTCCGATGGCCGATTTTACCCGGAGCAGGCGGGCCGCCATACCGTCAAAGAAATCGAAAATACCCGAAAGCAATACAAAGCCTGCAGCCGTTTCGGCTTGTCCGCTAAAGGCAAACACAACCCCGATACATCCTGAGGCTAAGTTAGCACAGGTAATGGCATTGGGGATGTGTTTTTTCAGCATGTTCTTTCTTTTATCCGTTCATACCCATTAAGAACTCTTCATTGGTTTTAGTGCCTTTGATTTGAGCCTGTACTAATTCCATTGCCTCCTGTGAGTTCATGTCGGCCAGGTGGTTTCGTAGTATCCAGATGCGTTGTAACATGTCTCGTTCCAGCAACAGATCGTCGCGGCGGGTACTGGATGCGGTAATGTCGATGGCCGGGAAGATACGCTTGTTCGATAGCTTACGGTCAAGCTGTAATTCCATATTACCTGTACCTTTAAATTCTTCAAAGATCACTTCATCCATTTTCGAGCCTGTATCGGTAAGCGCGGTGGCTAATATGGTGAGCGATCCGCCTTTTTCAATGTTCCGTGCCGCACCAAAGAAACGTTTAGGTTTATGTAAGGCATTGGCATCCACACCCCCCGAAAGGATCTTACCCGATGCCGGCGCTGTAGTATTATAAGCCCGGGCCAGGCGGGTGATCGAATCCAGCAGGATCACGACATCGTGCCCGCATTCCACCAGGCGTTTTGCTTTTTCCAATACAATATTGGCAATTTTAACGTGCCGGTCGGCCGGTTCATCAAACGTAGAAGAGATGACTTCGGCCCGTACACTGCGCGCCATATCCGTTACCTCTTCCGGACGTTCGTCAATTAATAAGATAATTAAATAAACTTCAGGATGATTTTTAGCAATAGCATTCGCTACTTCCTTTAAAAGGTTGGTTTTACCGGTTTTAGGCTGTGCCACGATTAATCCACGCTGTCCTTTCCCGATTGGCGTAAAAAGATCCATAATCCGGGTTGAGTAATTCGTGAAATCCGTAAACAGATTCAGCTTTTCAGTAGGGAATAAAGGCGTGAGGTAATCAAAAGGAACACGGTCACGTACATCAGCAGGCACCCGGCCGTTAATGCTGATCACTTTCACTAATGGAAAATATTTCTCTCCCTCTTTTGGCGGACGAATACTTCCGTTCACTGTATCGCCGGTTTTTAACCCGAAAAGTTTGATCTGTGATTGTGATACATAAATATCATCCGGAGAGGAAAGGTAATTGTAATCGGCCGAGCGCAGAAAGCCGTAGCCGTCGGGCATAATTTCCAGCACTCCCTCATTGGTGATCGTATTATCAAAATCAAGATTCGAGTAACTGGTCTCGTTTTGCTTTTGATTATTGTTTTTAACCGGCCGGTTCTCCTCTCTGTTCGTCCGTTCTTCTTTTGCGGGCTTCTCTTTAGGGGTGATCGCATCAGCAGCCGGTAGGGGTGCTGGCTGGCTCTCGTTTGTCTTTATACGCTCGCGATGACCTTTACGCGGTTTTGTATCGGCCATAGGTTCGGGACTGGCTGCCGGCGCAGATTCTTGTGGGACCGGTTCAGGCTTGTCATTATCATGGCCTGTCTGTTTTTTCTTCTTTCCCTGGTGGTGGGGTTTCTTTTCCGGGTTTTCTGCTTCCGTAGTTTCCGGTTTGGCCGGTGAAACCTCTGCTTCGGGTATTTTTATTTCCTGCGGAGCGGTATTAGCGGCAGCATCAAAAAGGGTGACCGGTTCAGTGGCCGCAGACGGGTTTGTTTTTTCCCCGATCCGCATTCTTTTTCGCAAGGGTTTATCCGTTGCCGGCTCTTCCCGGTTTTCTTTTATTTTTGTTTTTTTCGGTTGAGGAGATGCAGTCTCTTTTTTACTATCCTGCCGGACAAGGATTTGTTCTATCAGATCGTTCTTACGCAGTTCATCAGCATTCGCTACCCCTTCATTTTTGGCTAACTCACGTAATTCGGCGGTAAGCTTTTCCGTTAATTCTGTTTTACTAAACATTTATATGTGTTAATCAAGAAAATTTTAAATGAGTTTATCCATAAAATACACCAAAAAATGCCTTTAGATTAATCTAAAACTTAAATTTTTAAGAAATTTTTGTGGGATATTCAGATAAACGTTCGAGAATTATGGCACAATTGTATGTATTTGAAATTAAATCTGCAACAAAAAAATAAAAAATGTTTAAAAATAAATCGAAAAAAAGCAGTCTGGTTGTCGCTAAAAATGCCTGAAATTAACATCTTTGTGCACATTTCAGGCGCAGATGAATAAACAGCAACTTTTTGAGCAGATTCGTTTAAAACGGTCTTTTTTATGCATTGGCTTAGATCCGGTATTGGAGAAACTACCCCCGCATCTTTTAGCGTACGATAATCCGATCCTGGAATTCAATAAGCAGCTTATTGATGCAACGCATGATCTGTGTGTGGCCTATAAGCCTAATACGGCATTTTTTGAGAGTTATGGTGCGAAGGGCTGGGAAACCTTAACCCAAACGTGGGCGCATATCCCGAAACCTTTATTTACGATTGCCGATGCCAAGCGTGGCGATATCGGCAATACTTCCGCACGGTATGCCGAGGCTTTTTTTAATGCGGAGAAATCGGGAATGAGTTTTGACTCCATTACCGTAGCACCGTATATGGGTAAAGATTCGGTTACTCCCTTTTTAGACTTTGACGGTAAATGGGTGATCCTGCTGGCACTGACGTCGAATACCGGCAGCCAGGATTTTCAACATTTCCGGGATAATGAAGGCATGTGTTTATTTGAGAAAGTGATCCAAACCTCATCGGCGTGGGCAGGGCCAAACCAGCTGATGTATGTAGTGGGTGCTACGCAGCCTGAAGCCTTTGAAAACATTCGCCGCCTGGCACCTGATCATTTTCTGCTGGTCCCGGGTGTAGGCGCACAGGGAGGAAGCCTGGCTGAAGTATGCCGGTACGGCCTGAATGCCGAATGCGGCTTGCTGGTGAACGCGGCACGAAGTATTATTTATGCCGGCAACGGAGAAGATTTTGCAGAGAAGGCGAGGTCTGAAGCCTTAAAATTACAGCAGGAGATGGAAATATTGCTGGAACAGGCCGGGTTGCTATGAGCAGGAAAACCGATATTCGCCTGATTATCGCTTTACTGGTCGTTGCCATCGTCTGGGGAACGACCTACTTAGGCATTCGTGTAGCGGTGCATACCATCCCGCCCTGGTTTGTAGCAGGTATCCGCCAGCTCCTGGCCGCCTTTATCCTGATGATGATCTTATGGCGTAAAGGGGAGCTCCGATGGATTGGCTGGAAAGACCTGCGCCGGCAAATGCTGCTTTCCTTTTTTATGATCGTCGTGGCAAATGGGATGACTACTGTAGCGGAACAAAGTATTCCCAGCGGCTTAACCTCCCTGCTGAATGCCCTTTCGCCTATTGCTGTTTTCATAGGCAGTGTATTTGTCGGACTTCAGAAACCGAATTTAAAAGGTATTTCAGGTGTGTTACTGGGCTTTCTGGGTGTCGCTTTTATTTTCAGGGACGGGATAAATGACCTGTGGGATCCGGCTTACCGGATGGGAATGATTTCACTGCTTATTGCGATCTCAGGATGGGCAGGTGGTACCATTTATGCTAAGAAAAATGTACAAACCGGCGCTAATATCTTTTTAGATCTTTTTTACCAGTTTGCCTTTTCGGCCATCGTACAGCTGCTGTTCGCATTTGTATGGTCGCCCGTTATTGAACCCTCCGTCTGGAGTCTGAAAAGCGGTGCTGCTGTGGTTTATCTGGCCGTATTCGGTTCGGTGATCGGGTATTTCAGCTACCATTATGCATTGAAGCGCGTTACGGCTACGGAGGTATCGCTGCTTTCGTATGTGAATACCCTGATCGCACTTTTCTTAGGCTGGCTGATCCTCGACGAAGTGATCACAGTTGATCTGCTTATCGCTACCGTATTGATCATTGCCGGCGTTTTTATTACGAACTATAAGAAGAAGAATACTGTTGTTGAAATTAAATAATATTTACACTATTAATTTTAATTTCTTTCTATGTAAGTGCTTGTAATTCAGTGTTAAATGTGTTATAAAGTTGGCTTTTCCCCTGCTTTTTTAATAGATTTATACATGGAGTTCCCGGAAGAATTTTTGCAGTTTATATGGCAGTTCAGCTTATTGAATACCATGAAGATCAGCGGTACACGGGCTGAGGCTATCCGGATTATCCGGCCCGGCAGGCTGAATAAAAATGCAGGTCCCGATTTTTTACAGGCAAAGCTTTCCATTAACGATGTGTTATGGGTAGGGAATGTCGAAATTCATTACCGCGCATCCGATTGGATCGGACATGGGCATCATACGGATGAGCAATATAATACCGTTATTCTTCATGTGGTGTATGAAGCGGATGCTGAAATTTACCGGACAGATGGTACCCGTATTCCTGTATTGCTGCTCAGGGGATTGTTCGATGAAAAGCTCAGGGACCGCTATACGCAATTGCTTCATCAGGTTACTTATCTGCCCTGCGAAAATCATTTAAAAAAGCTTGATCCTTTCCTGGTCGAATATTTCCTGACCCGCGTAGGGGTGGAACGTCTTGTGCAGAAATCGGAAGAAGTGTTTGAGAGGCTTGAGCATTATAAGGGCGACTGGAATGAAACGTTTTATTATTTTTTGTTGCGATGCTTTGGTTATCGCATCAATACTGTCCCGATGGAAATGCTGGCTGGTGCCCTTCCCGGCCGGCTTCTAACGAAACATAAAGATCATCCCGGGCAAATCGAAGCCCTGATATTCGGCCAGTCCGGCTTTTTGGAACAGCGTCTTACGGATTCTTATCCGGTGATGTTAAAAACCGAATATGAGTTTTTACGGAAAAAATATAAGCTGAAACCCATGAATGTTTCGCTATGGAAATTTATGCGGATGCGCCCGCAGCATTTCCCGACGCTCCGTTTAGCGCAGATATCAGGCTTAATTGCTGCTTCAGGCCATTTATTTTCAGAGGTCTTAATTCGTATGAAAGAACAGGAACTGACCGCACTTTTCCGGGATCTTCCGGTAAATGCGTATTGGTTAACACATTATCATTTTAATAAAGAAACAAAAAGGGTAAGTGTACAGCTGGGGGATGCAATGATCACGAATGTGCTTATCAATGTCGTGAGCCTGTTTTTATTCTCGTATGGAAAATATACAGGTCAATATGCCCTGATCGAACGGGCAATTGCCCTTTTAGAGCAGCTGCCTGCTGAAAAGAATGCGATCGTAACACGTTTTTCCCGCGCCGGGTTTCCGGTACATGCAGCTTCCTCCAGTCAGGCTGTCCTGCAGTTAAGGCATCATTATTGTGATCAGAAAAGATGCCTGTATTGCGGAATAGGCAACAGGATTATACGACAGGGAGAATAAGGCTTATTTTTTCTTTTTCAATTAAAATGTTTAATTTGCTCTGCGTAAGCAGAAATAATATGTTTCAACGATTAGTTTTCTTTTTTGAAAAACGGAGCTTCGGCGTGTCTACATACCTGGCCGGTAAGTTAAATATGAGCACAAACAAAGTAAGACTGTTTTTTATTTATGCTTCCTTTCTTGCCGTAGGGTTCCCGATCTTATTTTATATCATGGCGGCCCTGATCTTAGACATCCGGCACTATATGAAGCGTAGCCGGTTAAATGTTTGGGATATTTAACCCCTAATCATCATCTCTTAAAATCCCGGCAATTTCGGTGAAGCCTTTTTCGGCAGCGAGATCGGCAGGGAGCTTGCCGCCTTCCATTCTTAAGTTTACCTCTGCGCCATGCTCTAAGAGCAAAATGATCAGCTCGATATTCCCTAATGATGCAGCACTGTGCAGGGGCGCCATGCCCGATTTCTGACAAACATTCGGATAAGCGCCCGCCTCGAAGAGCAAACGGGTAATCGAAATGTTATTGGCGGCCACGGCTGAGTGAATGGGAAAAACATTAAAACCGTTCTTACTGGCCATATTCACATCAGCCCCTTTCATGATCAAGAACCGGACAATTTCCTCATGCCCGAAATAACAGGCAATCCCTAAAGGGGTAAAGCCGCTTTCATCATGCTGGTTGAGCAGTTGCGGATCTTTAAAGATGAGCAGGGTCACATCCTCAAAGCGTCCTAAAGCACAGGCTTCTGCCATACTGATCTCCGGAACAAATCCGGCAATAACTTTGGCCATCTCCGGCCGGTTATAATAGGCCGCCAGCAATAAAGGAGAAATACCGTGTGATGTGGTTTCGGTAGCGAGCTGCGGTTTTTTTTGCAGGATTTCAGCAATCTCACTCAGCTGATTATTTTCAATAAACTGTTCAAGCGATGATGGATTCATGTATCAGCATATTTAAACCCTTAAAATAACAAAAATAAAATGAGATTATGATAATCTTTTAAGGAATTGTTCCGGCATAAAAAATCCTGTCCGAAACGCATCAGACAGGACTAACCTAAAACAAAACTATTAGAAAGAATACAAGTTGTAATGTGAAAGTTTGACAGGTTAACGAATTAAAGGTTTAATCTGTTTTAAAAATATATGCGATGTCATTGTATTGCATATAAAAGCGAATTTATCTAAGTTTGCTCATTATAACTTAATATCGATGGCGATCAGGGGAAATCAATTTAAATCCAACTCATTTAAGCAGGAAAAAGATTCGTCAGCAGGCGCAGCCCGCAGATCTGTAAATCGCCCGCCAAGCCCTAAATCCGATCTGATGCCAAGATTTGATCTCAAGGATGGCCGGCTGGTTAAGATCATCGGTTTACTTTTTATTATCCTGTCGCTTTACTTTCTTGTTGCCTTTACTTCTTACCTGTTCAGCTGGCAGGAAGACCAGAGCTATGTGATGGATGCCAATGGCGGATGGAGCAATCTTTTTAAAACTGCCGAAGAGCTGAAGGAGCATGGTGTAAGCAGCCCGGTAGTCGAAAACTGGCTGGGTAAAGTAGGCGCTTTACTTTCCCATCAGTTTATTTACGAATGGTTTGGTGTGGCCTCTTTTCTTTTTATCCTGGTTTTCTTTGTGATAGGCTACCGCCTGTTATTTAAGGTGAAGATCTTTGCCATCGAAAAAACATTAGGCTACAGCTTCTTTTTTCTGATTTACATTTCATTTACACTGGCTTTTGCCCATTCTTTTCTGACGAAGACCCCACATTTTCTGGAAGGTGAATTCGGATATTGGAGCAACCAGCTGTTAACGGCACAAATTGGTCAGGCCGGTGTGGCCGGACTCCTGGTTTTCCTTGGATTAACGATCCTCATCATTGCCTATAATATTGACTTTAAAGTACCAAAGTTAAGCAGAGACAAGGCACCTATACCACCGGTAGGTCCGGTAGATATAGAACGGGAGGAAGAGATCATTTCAGAACCTGTTGAATTCAGCATCAACGACCGCTATAAAAAGGAGCAGAAAGTGGCACAAAATGTAGTGCTCACGCCTGACAGGCACCAGGAAGAAGCGCCTGCTGATGAAGAGGATACCGGGCCTGAAGCGCCACTGGCGGCGAATATATTGTTAACACCGGCAACACCACCCCCTGTTGCACCGCCTCCCGCTGTGGCCGAACCCGCTTTTACCGTCGAAAAAAGTGAAGAAGAGGTGAAAGCCAACGGGCTGGTAGAGCAGTTCGGTACCTATGATGAAAAGCTGGACCTTTCAGGATACAAATATCCTACATTAGATCTGCTGGAAAACCACGGATCGAATAAGATCTCGGTAAATGCCGAAGAACTGGAAGCCAATAAAAATAAGATCGTAGAAACATTAAATCACTATAATATTGAGATCGATAAAATAAAAGCCACGATCGGCCCTACGGTAACCCTTTATGAGATTATTCCTGCCCCCGGTGTAAGAATATCTAAAATCAAGAACCTGGAAGATGATATTGCTTTAAGCCTTGCTGCACTGGGTATACGGATCATCGCACCCATGCCGGGCAAAGGAACGATCGGGATCGAAGTGCCTAATCAGCACCCCGAAATGGTATCCATGCGGAGTATTCTCAATACGGAGAAATGGGCACAAAATACGATGGATCTGCCTATTGCTTTAGGAAAGACCATCAGTAATGAAGTTTTTATTGCCGATCTGGCTAAAATGCCCCACCTGCTGGTTGCCGGTGCAACCGGGCAGGGTAAATCAGTAGGGATCAATTCGATCCTGGTTTCCCTGTTATATAAAAAACACCCTGCACAGCTTAAATTTGTACTTGTCGACCCTAAAAAAGTAGAGCTTACGCTGTTTAACCGTATTGAGCGGCATTTTCTGGCCAAGCTGCCCGGTGAAGCTGATGCCATTATTACCGATACCAAGAAAGTGGTCAATACCCTGAATTCATTATGTATCGAAATGGATCAGCGTTATGACCTGTTAAAAGATGCACAGGTCAGAAATCTGAAAGAATATAACGATAAATTCGTTAAACGTAAGCTCAACCCGAATAACGGGCACCGCTTCCTGCCTTTCATTGTACTGGTCGTAGATGAATTTGCCGACCTGATGATGACTGCCGGAAAAGAGGTAGAGGCCCCTATTGCACGTCTGGCACAACTGGCACGGGCCATCGGTATCCACCTGGTATTAGCCACGCAGCGTCCGTCGGTAAATATTATTACCGGAACCATTAAGGCCAATTTTCCTGCCCGCCTGGCCTTCAGGGTACTCTCCAAGATCGATTCCCGGACGATCTTAGACAGTGGGGGTGCTGACCAGCTGATTGGCCGCGGCGATATGCTTTTAGCCACCGGCAGTGACCTGATCCGCTTACAGTGTGCATTTGTCGATACACCTGAGGTAGATCGTATTTCGGAATATATCGGCAATCAGCGGGGATATCCGGACGCCTATCAGCTACCGGAATATTTCGACGAAAATGCCGAGCAGGGCAGAGCCGATTTTGATCCCGACGATCGGGATCCCCTGTTCGAGGAAGCAGCACAACTTATTGTTACTCACCAGCAAGGCTCTACTTCGCTGATCCAGCGAAAGATGAAACTCGGTTATAATCGTGCCGGACGAATTATCGATCAGCTGGAGGCCGCCGGCGTGGTAGGTCCTTTTGAAGGCAGTAAGGCACGTGAAGTTTTATTGCCTGACCTTTATGCATTGGAACAATTCTTGAATGACCTGAATAATAAATAACAGGATTTTCGATTCTGCTGCGTAAATTTGTACGCTTTAGCAGATAAATTAATAGAAGATGAAGAAAATAATAGTAGCCCTAATGATGATCGGAAGCTTTGGCTCTGCCGTTATGGCGCAAAATGATTCGAAAGCAAAGGAAATTTTAGCAGCCGTAAGTAAAAAATACCGCTCTTATGACATTGTGAAAACAGATTTTACCTTTACCCTGAACAATGCACAGGCTAAAGTGAAAGAAACCCAGCAGGGCACCTTATATGTAAAGGCAAATGCCAATAAATATAAAGTGGCGATGACCAACCAGGACCTGATCAGTGACGGAAAAGTACAGTGGACCTATCTTAAAAATGACAAAGAGGTACAGATCTCGAATGTGGATAACAGCAGTGATGCCATAAACCCGGCAAAACTATTTACCATTTACGAAAAGGGATTTAAATACCTCTATACCGGTGAAAACAAAGTGGGAAATAAAGTTTATCAGATGATTGACTTATCGCCAACGGATACCAAAAAGTCTATTTTTAAAGTACGTTTAAGTATCGATAAAGCCACGAAGCAGATCGCAAATGTAGTGATCTTTGAGAAGAACGGAACCACGTATACCTATAATGTGAAGACCTTTTCGCCAAATATAAAAGTACCGGAAACGACCTTTGCTTTTGATACAAAAAAGTATCCCGGCGTTGAAGTCGTTGACCTTCGTTAAATTTTTTTAATTGTTAATAAAGGGCTTTGGCAATTTGCTGAAGCCCTTTTTATTTTTGTATGTTTGTGTGATCAGGTCCTGCAATGAAGCAGCCTGATATATCTGATACACTGCTTTGAGAATTACGTTTTTAGGTACCGGAACATCACAGGGCATCCCCGTTATCGGATGTGACTGCCAGGTATGCCGGTCGGCCGATAAACGGGATAAACGGCTCAGGGTATCGGTGTTGATCGAACTGGCCGACAAAACGCTGGTCATCGACAGTGGTCCTGATTTCAGATACCAGATGTTGCGGGCAGGTGTGAAAGACCTCGACGCCATCCTGTATACACATGAACATAAAGATCATATTGCCGGCCTGGATGATATCCGCCCTTTTAATTACCTGCTCAAAAAACGGATCGATATTTATGCGGTTCCAAGGGTTCAGGAAGCCCTAAAACGGGAGTTTTCCTATATCTTTTCAGATATTCCCTACCATGGCTTACCCCAGATCGACCTTCATACCATCCACAGCGATCCCTTTTTGATCGGGAAAAATGTTATTCAGCCTGTCCAGGTCATGCATTATAAACTGCCGGTCTTAGGTTACAGGATCGGCGATTTTACCTATATCACCGATGCGAAAACTATTTCTGCAGCAGAAATGGCCAGGATAAAAGGAAGCAGGATTGTAGTCGTTAATGCTCTGCAGCGGGAAAGCCATATTTCTCATTTTACATTCGATGAAGCTATAGCTTTTGCCGGCGAAACCGGGGCAGAAACCACTTATTTCACGCACATCAGCCATCACTTAGGCTTGCATGAAGCGGTGGAGAAAGAATTGCCGCCGCATATACGCCTGGCCTATGACGGGCTCGTGATCAGTCTGTAAGCAGCTAAATTTAATGATTTTGGAATTTTCCTTTATAAATTCGATCTATCGCTTATCTTTGCAGCATAAACCCGGGTGGCGAAATTGGTAGACGCACCATCTTGAGGGGGTGGCGCCTTATGGGCGTGGCAGTTCGAATCTGCTCCCGGGTACACTTTTTTAATAGCTAACAATCAGATTGTTAGCTATTTGTGCTTTAAAAATCTTTCTTTTTAAAGTTCTTCTTACTGCATTTTTATAGAATTTGATTTTGCAATTTTTTGATTCTCAAACACTTCAAAATCGCAGATTTTGGAGATATTTTTTACCTGTTTTTGCATCATTTTGACTGCCAATTCATTAAGATTTGGCCTGTTTTTCATTAAAATAAATCGAGTTCCGATACCATGAGGAGATTAGCTTAGAACATTTTTTTTAGTTTTGTCTCTACTTTTTACAATTTCGGCTATGATTTTAGTCACTGATTTGATGAACTTTTGGTCTTTTTGACATTTGATCTTTGTCTCTTCATACGTCGATTTTCTCAGCGCTCTTCTAAGTTCTATATATTCTATTCTGTTATTCAGATCAGTTGCTGCTTTGTTTCTTGATGAAAGTACTAATAGTGTTTTTATACTCGCTTTTTTTAGATTGAATTGTAGAAACTCATTAATGTAAAGAGAAGTAAACATTCCTTGATCCCATGTTAAGTAATCTTTGAAAATCATCCTAACTAAAAGATGCTTTTGTAGAATATCCGATCTTCTATACACTTTGTAGAAATTGAATCTGACAGACTTAAATAGCGTCAATACATTTTCAGTATTTACTTTGTCGAGCAATAGGTTATTAGACATACTTTCGATGTGTTTTTTTTCAGTTTTAAACTCTTCTCTGCATTTATGATATACGAGAACTGAAATTTGGTCGGCTATGAATTTTTGGTCCAACTTTTTGGTCTTTTCTCTTAGAATTCGAAGCTGCCTTGCTTTTTCTTTTTGTTTCTTGTTCTCGTCTTTTAATAGTTCATCCGATAAGCTTAGTAGTGAACTATTCAGTAAGTCAACTAGATGTTTTTGCAGTGTAATTTTCTTTAATAATTCTTCAAACTTCGAATGCATAGTTTCTCCCGGAATATTTATGCTAGGATGGTCGACGCACTTATAGTACAAGTAATATTTGCGATTTCCTTTTGTCCATCCAGCAGTAAGGTTGCGACCACATGGACATTTGATAACGCCTCTTAGCGGAAATTCTTCATTGGTCCTAGTTTGTCTTTTTGGCCTTCTATCCAATACTTTTTGTATTCGCCAAAAATCTGTTTCTAATATTATAGGTTCGTGGAGAGCTTTTACATACTTTTCTGGTGTGTTTTTAAAAGCTTTGATTTTTATTAAGCCTGCATAGACGGGATTTCTCAAAATATCATTGATAGCGTTACTTCCTCTATTTTTGAATCCAAGTGCCATTACTTCTTTATGTATTGCCTTTTGCGGAACACCTGCTTCAAAATCAGCAAAAATTTTCTTTATGATGAAGCTTTGCGAGCTATTGATTTCTATTGTTTGGTCGTTGAATGGCTTTTTGATGTTTATGTAACCAAATGGTGCCTTACCTAAAAACCGACCTTTTTCTTTCGCGTTTAATATACCTAGTCTAGTTCTGCTTTTTATGGTAAGCAGTTCTCTATGTGCTATCAAATATTCAAAAGCTCTTTTCATAAAGACATCTGAGTCGGATGTGTCGAGACTAATCGGCTCATTGGTCGAGATGACCTTGACATCATACTTTCTTTCTAGTTCAGCAATTTTAATTAATGCTTCAGGTAAGTTTCTGCTAAACCGGTCGTGGTCGAGCACCACAAGATATTGGCATTTGCTCTTATGTTTTTTAATAAAGTCCTCTAAAGCCAAATAGCTATTTCTTTTAAAAGTATAGCTACTTTCTCCATTATCTCTAAAGACTTCCAGAATTTTCAGTTTATTTCGTTTACAATAATCACGAACGATGGTTTCCTGATATTCCAATGATTTCGATTGATCTTTCGTGCTCAATCTTAGATAGCATACTGCATTCATATATAATTTTTTTGATGAATGCCTAATTGAAGAAAATGATTGGATTTCAGATAAGTTTACGGTTTAATGTATTCTTGGGAGCTCCAGTTTTTAGTAGATTAGAATTAAAAGCAATACATTGATTGATGGTTGTTTATGTGTATATCTAAAATTCATCAAAAGTTAGAGGCGATTAAAATGTTGATAAAAAAACCATACTACTTTTGAGAATACTAACTATTTTAGTATAAATATGTTGCCATGAAAAAATATACTGCTAGAGTTACCGCTAAAACCATTGAACAGAACCTGCCGAGCGATTACAGAAAGGCAATTGCCGGATTTATCTGGAACGGCTTCGACGCTGGGGCCACTGAGATCCGACTGGATTTCCAGGGCAACGAGGTCGGCCATCTGTCCGGTTTCTCGATTTCCGATAACGGAACTGGCATAAATGCCAGAGAGGTAGATTCTGCCTTCGGGAGTTTCATGGATTCCAAAAAGCTTGATCCCTCTAACGTTGACCAGTACCGGAAAAACCGCAAGGGAAAGGGAAGGTATGGCTTTAGCGTGTTTGCGGACAATTGCACCTGGTCGACCGCATTCTTGGAGCCTGATGGCAAGATGTTAAAATACACCATCCTGATCGACAAGGGCGACCTTCAGAATTTCAGCGTTGATGATACCAAAATAACCAAGGGGAGCAAGACCGGTACAACGGTTGATTTTCTGAACATATTCGGTCTGTATTCCACTTCGCTCTCGGCCAAGGATTTTGAGGACTATCTCTGCGGCGAATTCGGCTGGTACATGTTCAAGTACCGCGACCTGGGATGCAAGATATTAATTAATGGAAGGGAACTGGATTACCAGCAGATGATCGGCGATAGCGAAAAGCTCACTTATGACATTGGAGGTGAGGAATTCCATACTGTTTTTATCCGTTGGAACCATAAGATCGGCGATAAGTACTTTTTCTATTTTATGGACCGGGGCCATAACGAGGTTGGAAAGAGGCATACCTCTTTCAATAACAAGGCCATCGACTTCCACCATTCGGTCTATGTCGAATCGTCATTCTTTGATAGTTTCCACGAGACCCTCGATGATAATCCGGTCCTTTTTTCAGAAAATAACCAGTCCCATCCGTCCTTTAAGGACCTTTTAAAGGCACTCAATCTTTTGGTCTTGGAAAAGGAAAAGCATTATATCAGGGATGTTCAGGCGGACAGTCTTGTTAATGACTTCAAGACAAAAGGCCTATTTCCTGGGGAGGGTGTCAGATCTGATGATATGGAGGCTGTGCTCAAGGAAATCTATTGCGCCGAGCCGCGCATTTTCCAGTCTTCTAATATCCAGCAAAGCAAGACCCTTTTGGGGTTTTTGAACCTCTTGCTGGTCACCCACCAGAACGAGCATATTTTGGAGGTGATCGAAAGCGTTACTGAATTGACCGAAGAGGAAAGGGAGAACTTGAGGCGAGTTTTATAGCAAATTATCGCGATCAGTTGGTTTTTCCTGATCATCTCGATAACTATGGCCTTTTGCCAGTTTACTAGATAAAAAACGCTGAAAATTTAGATGTAGTCTAAAAAAGTGTTCAATTTCTTATTGCGGTTATCGAATATGATTTTTATTGCTTTCAATGATGCTGTTGTTCAATTATGCTTTTTTTGCTTTAGGTTTGCCGGTGCGCGCTTTGCGGTCGAGCTGGTGGCAAGGTAGTAAAAATAACCTTAATTTTCTTTAGGATGAAATCTGGGCCGGGTTTGGACAGCATAGTTTGTCCGGGCGTTTGGCCAAATCCCTTTGAAATTTGCTTTAGTGCGCAGGAATATGATATATTCGTTGATACGTTTTCTCCCTCCATACACCTTATGCTCCTTCAAGAAATAACCCAGCAACATATCCTCCAGGCCATCGAACGGTATGATCGCGGTGACCAGCCCAAAGATCGGAGCTCAGATCTTTACGATCTTTTTTTCCATGGCAAACTTTATCCCCCAAAGGTCATCCTCAGTTTCTCCCACGAGGCGGCCTTTGACCGGACACTTCTTCCAGCGGACTTCCAAAGCAGCACCAGTAGCAGAAGACTGCTGATGGACAGGGGATTTCCCATCCTATTGAAGCGCAATTCGGCCATTGAAGATATGTTCACCCAGGAGGATTTGTATTTTTTCTCGGTCATTAAGAACTATGCCTACGACCGGGACGATCCCATCGCAAGCAATATCGCAAAGTACCTTCGAAAATACATTTGGTCGCGTTCCGAGCACTGGACCAACCTCATCGCGAAGGAAAACCACCTGATCGTTTCCGGAAGGATGAACTGGAACACGCGAAAAGGCAAACGACAGGGGTTTAAAAAATATTCCTGGTACAAGCTCCATCCCGAGGATAGCTTTCACACCCAGGTCTTTTTTACCGTTGGTGCTGACGCACATGAACAGGCACTCATATTAAAACTGGACTGCTTGCGGGAGGGCGACCGAAAATTGAGTCCGGTATTGCAGCAGTGGTTCGACGGAATGTTGCGGCAGCACGGAATCCAGTGGATGATGCTTGGTTCCGATGAAATGAAACTGCTGGACTGGGATCAGCTGCTGATCAGGTCCAGCGCCTATATCCATCAAACCTTACCGGTCTACTACCAGGCCGTCGACTATATTTCGAACCTGAACCCAAGAAAATGCGCAAGGATCTGCTGGAACACTAACGGCTGGTCGTCGCCCTCTGGCCCAAGGGGCAAATCGGTCACTTCGGCTGGATCGCAGGGCTTTATCCATGAGCGGGACCATGGGTTTGCGCCAGAGGAATGGCTGTTCGATCTGGACAAGACCATTGATGGCTATCATTACTCCAGGATCGAGCCGGTACATACCAGATCGGAAAAGCATGTGGACCAGATTTACGATATCCTGTTCTATGCCTTCAACAGCGAAAATTCAACATGGTATTGGATAGCCGAAATCGACCAGGTAGAGGTCATTTCCTCGGATACTTCTATACATATCACCCAGCGATACGATGAGCACAACTGGCGGGCAGAACAGCTCCAACAGCTGGTCGCCTTGAAATTATTAGATTCGCTATCTGAAAAGTTGAACCTCGAGAGTTTTCAAAATTGGGCGCCCGGGGATCTGTTCAACGTTCGCTTTAAGCCCGAACAGGTGCGGATCTATCCCGAGCCTGTGCCTTTTTCACCCGAAGATGCCATCCCTTCCAATCACTACAATCTACCGGAGCTTGGCAAAACACCGGACTTCAAGGAACCCGAGGAAAAGGGCGGGCTCGACTTTGGCGATCGTGAAGGCGGTGAGGATACGAACGGTCAGCCCAATATCATCATCAAAAACGTTTCCGGAGGCATGCGGGAGTTGACCGATGTCCATTCGGCCTTGCAGAAGTCTTTTAAAAGCTATTTAAAAGAGCGCTATCCCGATCAGCTGGTGGGTAAGGAATGTGTCCGAAAAGGGTACCGCACTAAAATCGATCTGGTCAGGCGGGACAAGGAGCGGGATATCTTCTATGAGATCAAAACCTATCCGAACGTGCTGATCAGCATCCGGGTGGCCATTGGGCAGTTATTGGAATACAGTTTTTACCCCAACCAGCATCTGGCCAGCGAGATGGTGATCGTGACACACTTGAATGCCGATGCCGAGGTGTATGCGTACCTTGAGCACCTTAATCTTGCCACTGGGCTCCGCATCGGACTGGTCTGTTTTGATCATTTCCAAAAGAAAGTACTTTCCTCCAACGTTGTGTGGTAATCTCCGCTGAACCCGACTAATAGTTATGGACCTGCCCTTTGTCCAGCCAGGAAGGTACGGTAAAATCTTGTGCCAGGGGATGCCTGGCAAAAAAATGCCTTAGGGCCTTGGTGGCCTGATAGCAGCGACCAACAAGGTCGAGTTGTTTATCGTAATATTTGACATCGTAACTGTTCTCGGTGATCTTGTGGGCCGGGGTCTGCCGCTGCTTCCTCACGTCTTTGAATTCACCGAACAGCTTTTTCAGGCCTTCTGGATTGCCTTCCTGCAGTTCCCCGCTCAGCCAGTCTTCGAACAGCCGGAGCGTGCCTTTGGGCTTGCGTTGATTGGTCCCATCTTTTCCCTCTGTCAGCTCGTCGAGTTCTACCTTATCGCTAAAAAAGTCCTTGTTGAGATTGTCCGAAATCATTTTGTCTAGCAGGGAAACGAAATCAAGGTAGTTTTTGAGCGTCGGGGTAAAAAAGGGGGTAAATGACTTTGGCCGGTTGTCCGGATCATAGACCTTATGGAAGATCGGTTTGCCGAACAGGTGCAGGGATAACTGGTTCAGGCAGTTCTGTTCGCCGATGAAGGCACTGAACACGCTGTAGGAGGAGGTCCATTGGCCCTGGATCATGTTTTCATGATAGGCCTTGGCGATCTTTGCCGGTTGGTTATAGCGCTTGCTCTTCCAGAACATCTGCTGGTCCTCGGAGAGGTCCTTGAGGTAGGTCAGTGGGACCACGGCCAGCCGCTGGCCGTTTTCGGCATAGCCCAGGCCGAAGCTCTTGAGGAAGAGCTCGTCTTCCGCCCGGACTAAAGGTTTTTCGTGTTCATCATAGTGGCAGGAAATGGACCCCGAGTAGTTTGTAAAGCGGAAGTCGTACCTGGGATCGTTCGCGTAGCGGTCAAGTACTTCGATGTCAAAGAAGATCATCGATAGCTGGGGCTGGGCAAGGGCGAGCTGCTTGGTAAAATAGGCATCGCCGAATGGGGTCAGGTCCCGGTGTACTTTTAGGTAGGCTGGCGAGGGATAAAGGCAGATCGGGAACTCGGTCTGTTCCATCGGAATTTCAAAATCCCCAAATTTCCGAATTTCCACCTTTATTTTTTTTGCCTCTTCCAGCGCCCAGAGCTGCTTTTCGGTTTCAAAATGCTGGAAGCCGATGATGTGTGGGTTGGTGCTGCTCTGTATGCTGAGCACGCCACGCTCCACGGCCTTTTTGATCAGGTCAATGGAATGTTCGTAACCGGTTCCCATTTTTTCCGATACCTCCCGCAAGGGCAGCCCGTTGAAATCGGATGATCGGATAAAGAAGTCGTAGACCAATCGGATGATGTTTTCTGCTGGGGTGTTATCTGCTGTCTGCATGTCGGAAGTTGGTTCATGTTGAGCGTTGCTATAATATGGTGTATTAAGTCCAGTGCCATCACTTAAAAATTTTTCAGCCTGACACTGGTGATGAATGCATTCAAGTTGTTCTGGGAAATACGGGTCAGTTCAGGTTTTAGCTCTTCAAGGATAAGTCCGGCATTCTGGGCCACCGCTTCCCTCAGCGCGGCAGGATCGTGGATGGCCATATTGTGGCCAACCAGCCAGCTGCTGAGCCTCCAGATCAACAACCGGTCAGAAATCCCAAGATCACTCAGCACCAGCTGCAGGTCGGTCTTAAGCCCCAGCAGGATATATTTTGTCCATTGACTGGCTACATAAGAAGTTTGCACCTCATCCTGGGCGCGCTGCTCTTCCATGTACCTGACCATGCTGTTCACCTGCGACTGGAATTCCCCTTCTATGAATTTCATGAATTTGAGCACCCCGGTCATATCGGTATCCAATACGGCGGCGATTTGGGGATACCACGCTCCATTGCACCAGGCGGTAAGTGCCGCCACGATCTTTTCTTTCGTATACTGCTCTGGGATAAAACGTCTGAGCCCGTGGATACTGAAGGCCGTATCGATGACAACATCCATCCACGCGGGATCCAGCGGGTCGGACAAGGTATTCAGGATTTCAAGGTCAAGGGGTATCAGTGCAGTATAGGCATCGAAGATGCGCAGCGGTATGCCTGTTTTCTTGAGCTGCAGCAGCTGATTGTTCTCTACGGCTTGTCTCACCTTTTCCATCCTCAGGTTGAATATGGTCTCCAGCATCTGTCGGTGCTCAGGGCTGCTCTGAAAGTAAGTGAAGGTATTCTGTACCAACTGACTGATCTCATCGCGCAACTGGTCGACCGCAACTTCTTCGGAGAGCAGGTTGATGATCGCATTGTCGATGATGTCCGATTGCTGCAGGGTATCGAGGATATCATTGGATAGCGGAATACGATTTCTAATGATGTAATCGTTGATCACCTCGACTACCTTGGACAGGAAGCCGTTAGCCGGTTCGAGCCCTCTGTTATTGATCACATCGATGAAAATGCCGAATTCTCCGGGGGTGATGATGATGATGGTTCCCTTGGTTTCCTTTCCCGCCCTGCCAGCCCTGCCGATGAGGTTCTTCAGGTCCCTGTAGTGTAGGGGAGCCTGTACTCGTCCATTATATCGCTTAGCGGTTTTGACGATCAGCGTCTTGATGGGCAGGTTCACCCCTTCGGATAAGGTGGTGGTACAGATCAGCAACTTGATCTTCTCGTTCCTGACATAGGTTTCGATGATCTCCCGGACAAACTGGGGGAGGTCGCCATGATGGAAAAGAAAACCATACCTGCTGCTCACCGTCAGCAGGTCATCGCTGCCGAAAACCAATCCAAAATATTCCGACAGTTCATCCACTGCTTTGTGATCGGCATATTGTAAAGGGACAGGAAGGCTGGTCAGGCTTTGGTTAATGACCTCGCGTGCTAGACCCGCGACGCCCTGCTTATCATCCTTTGTTGGCGAAAATATCGCTACCGCTCCCGAATTCATCGATTTCAAGCCTGCCGATACCGCTTTGGCCTTGTATGTTGTCGGTGTAATGCTGGTCGAAGGACCATCAAAGTCCTGCGCGTTCAGAAAGCCCTTGGCCACATAGTTCTTTGGGGCCTGTTGATGTGGATTGATCTGCAGGTCGAATTCTTTGTTGGAAACCTGTCTTAGGAATGCCAGTTCAACTTCCGTTGGACGGTAGTTGGAAACCGCTACATCATTGTCGCTGCCGCCCAGCCAAGAGTTTATCTGCCGGATATTGGGTACGATGGCGGACAAAAACAGAAAGCGCTTTGTACTGGTTCCGGACTTTTTCAGCCGCGAAAGCAGTAGCTCGTAGCTGATCCCCCTTGAGCGGTCATCGATCAGGTGCCCCTCGTCGCATATGACCAGGTCGAACTGGTCCAGCAGCCCGGGTTCGCTCACTTCGATGGCCATAAATTTTTCGGGTGTTGAAATGAGTACATTGGCTGACTCGATGCTCATCCTGTCCTGGTCGGTAACCACGTTCCCTCCGTAGATCGTCTTCACGTTGATCCCAAGCCGTGCGTTGAGGTTGCGGCCAAGGCTGATCCTGAGTTCGGAAGCGAGCGCACGAAAAGGGGCGAGGTATAGAATTTTGGAAAATGGATTTTTTTTGATCTCATTGAATATGAGTACCTCTGAAATCGCGGTCTTGCCAGAACTCGTCGGGGTTTGTAGGCTAAAGGCCCTTTCAAAATGCAGCAGCCCGTTGTTCAACGCCTCGCGCTGCGATGGAAAGAAGCTCCAGATCGAGGGGACCTTGTTCAGGTTGTAGCGGACAAAGGGTTTCCAATGCTCTTTGGAACCAAAGGGTGAGAGGTCTGTCCAAATATTGTTGTTGCTGAACTTTTTCACTACCGACCTGGAGAAATAGGCGAGTACAAAATGCCTGCTATCGGTTTCGTCCGTATGTATGATCTTTTCGATTTCCTCGCTCAGGCTCAGCAGTACCTCGGGATCGCCGTCTCGTAAAAATGTGGCAATCCTGGCATAATAGCTGTTCACTGCCCCTTGTAGACGGGATACGTTTCTTGACAAAAGGTAATAGAGGAACTTTTCAAGCTTCCCCTGGAAGTCATGGTCCGAAAATTGCCGAAGGAGCAGGATCGCAGTCGCCGAGAAATCCGCGAGATAGTACAGCGAAGCGACATACAGCATGTTCCTTTTATAGTCTATTCCATGGAACTGGTTCCGTTTATGGGTCAGCGAATAGATTTCCAGCCCCTTGGCCAATGCCAACAGGTCGCGCTTGGCTTCCTCGGTCTCTTCGGTGTAGTAATCTTCAAGGGCGTCCTGAAGCCGGGAGAGCAGGGAAATGTAAAAATCGCCCGGCCTGGAGAGAAACTCCCTTTGCTGCTGATCTGTATCGATAACTTGATAGTCGATATGGGATTGCCATGATTCTGAATCGGCAATCCATCCAGTCAGTTCGGCGTAGATCATGTCGTCAACATATTGATATAAGTGGACTCGTAGCCGTTCTGCATATCTGTTATTTTGACCAATATGACCTCGAAGCTATCCAAAATATGCAACGGCCAGCTCACGATATTGTCGATGTGATGGTCGCCATACTGATGATCGACGATGGCCATGGCCTTGAAGTGTTTCAGGAATGTAGGATATTTTGCAAGGTCCATAAACCGTTCCAGCCTGGCTAATGAATCCAGATCATGTTCGTCCTTGTACTTGGTCTTGATGTGGAAGAAGCTTTCGGCAAGGCGGCCGTTGAAATCCGTTTCTACGTCATCGATAGCGTTCTGTAACGAGCTTTGCACACCACTCGGCCTTGTGGCCCTGGATTTGGTTTCCACCGAGATCACATAATCGCTAGGCGCAGGCGTATCGTCATCCAATTGGTTAAAAAGAACAACATCGGAAAAATGTGCAGCAAAGTTCCTGGCTTCCTTCCATCGCCATTTGGGCGGGCGCAGCTTTGCTGTAGCAGCATACTTCTCCGGTATCAGGTAAAAGGCAAGGAGTTCACCGAATTCCCCTGATTTGATAATGGGATTTGTCGGCACTTTTTCCGCAATATCATCGGCGCGAACAGAACTCATGTTGTCTTGCAGCCATTGCAGCTGTTCGTCGGTTATGTACATCAATCTAAAAGGCTTGGGGATCTTCGATAGGAAAGTGTCCCGTTCGGTGTCCTTGAGCGTAAAGACCCTAATCCGATCGGTTCGCACCTGTTCGGTAAAGTGGGTAAGGATATCAATGTTGAGCATGCGTTAATTCGGTTGTTTACCCCTAAGATAAACCTATTTCGGGAATATGGCAACACCAGAAGGGGTCTGAAAATTGGAGCCAGGTTTTTTCGGATTGCTGGCAATTTGCTAACTTAGCGTTTATTAATGTCACTATATGTTCTTATAATCTTAAAAATGGTGACCAATTTCAATATTGATGTAGGATGTTAATAAGTTATTTTATTTCAGTTAGATAGCTCATAATTTTGTTTTAACTTTATACAAAGTTTAGCAATGAAAATTAGTGAAGCAACAAAAGAATCCCTGCAAAAGGAAACCCTTTCAAACATAGAGACTCTTACATCCCTTGTAGATTCCATTAGAAATGGCATCTACATGATCGATAAAACTGAAAATTTTTCGCGAGAAAGAAATATTGGAATCCCAGATGAAAATCATCATCTAAGAAGATTTAGTGAATATTCTATGTTATTAGGATTAATCTGGCTTGATATAACGACTGCTTTTAGAGTTTATCTGAATGCGAAAGAGAATTATGAGACAATCTATGCGACAAAGCAATTGGTTATCATTATCAATGAAGGTTTTAAAAAAATATATAATTATGTAGGAATTGACGATAAAGGAAATCCGCTAACAAGAGCTCGGAATGATTCATTTTGGATTAAAGATGTTGGAGGTTTGGTGACAAAAGAACTTCCATACCTTTGCGATGATTATGATCAAATTACTTTACTATTAGATAGTTACGATGATCAGGAATTAAAAGACTTAAAAGAACCTCGAAATCTTTTTGTACATTATGATGATGAACCATCCAAAGTTTATGACTTTTTGAAAAATTTAGATATTGAAAAAATCACTATCAAGACCATTCCGTTCATGGATATATTGTCGAAGATGGTCAATTTTGGCCACACTCTTCAAATTGCTTATGGAGATCTCATTGAATCGAGAAAGAATAATGTGTTTGATGATTTCATTAATAAATTTGAAGCTTTTCGACCTCAAATGGGCGATAATAAGAATGGACACGATTTGCTAGATCAAATCAATAGGGATTTGAAAAGGTGGAGAAATTTATAGTGCTAAATATTCATGCGAATAAGTCTTATCCATAGTTGATCGCCAATTTGATATTGATATGCGTAAGGAAAGATGTTTTTTATGAGGGTTTCCTTTTCGAACTCCATCGGGGAGAGAAAATGTAATTGTAGTTACCCATAAAATGTTGTTGATTAGACGAATTTACAACATCCTGTCCGATAAGTAAAATACTGAAACGATCAAGTAGCCAATCCTTCAAATATTCAGATGTTAGACCAAAAAAATGCAAATTATTAGTATTCACATTTGCCAACTTTTATGTTCTAACATAATCTGGTTAAGGTATCCTTGATGAAAATCTGAAAAATTTTCGTACTCTTTTTATATGAATCCTTTTCGTTCTAAATCCTCGATAATAGGCTCAATAAGCCGTAAAAAGCTTCTTAAATGTTCAAAATATTCCTCCTGATCGGTACAACGAATGCTTCTGATGTGAATTCAGGGGCATTAGACAAGGCTGTCTACGCGACGATCTGCAAAATACATCTTTAAGGTTCCCTTGTTTTTTGCTTCAATTTCTCCGCGATACCAGAAATCGAATTGATCACTTACCAGATTATAGGTCTTCTCCGACACGTTAATTTTCCCTTGTTCAGAACTCTGCTCCATGCGGGCAGCCGTATTTACGGTGTCGCCCCAGATATCGTAAGCAAATTTTTTGATACCGACAATACCGGCAACAACACTGCCGGAATGAACACCGATCCGGATAGCAAAGGTTTTATCGCCCATTGTTTTTTTGCGTTCTTCCACGAAATCCCTGATTTCTAAGGCTGCATAGATGATGTTTCGGGCATGTTCAGGTTCGGGATTAGGCAGGCCTGAAACGGCTAAATAAGCATCGCCGATGGTTTTAATCTTTTCAATACCATATTTTGAAATAATATGATCAAAAGCTTCAAAACAATGGTGAAGCTCATCCACCAGTTCCTGGGGTGTCAGCCTTTCGCTGATGGAAGTGAAATTTACAAAGTCTGTAAATAATACGGTGACCTCATCAAACAGACGTGCTTTGGCACTTCCTTTTTCTTTTAATTCTTCCGCCACGTCTTCGGGCAGGATATTCAACAGCAGACTGTCCGAGCGGTTAAGCGACTGATTTAATTCGAGAGTACGGGCTTTCACCTGATCTTCCAGCTCAGTCTTTTGTTGTTCAATGAGGGCCAGCTTTTCGACTTCGTTCTTTTTAATCAACCGCCGGAATCGCAGGATGAGATCCCATGAAAACGCAATCAGCAACCAATAATATGCTCCGACGAACATCTCAGGTAAGTAATTGCGAATTAATTGCGTTTCTTTTAAAAGTAATGCCAGGCTGATGGCTGCTATAAACACGATTAATATCGGCCCGATCGTTAGGGCATGAAAAACCCATCGTTGTTTATTCCGGATGATGCTGCAGACGGTAAGAAGAACAGAACTTACAATCACTATGATACAAGTTAACGAAGCCGCCTGGGCGATAGGAGAATTTTCGTATTCGGCAGGCAGGAACAAGGCTAATGTAACCACAAGTAAGCCGTAACTTGCTGCATAATTCACTTTATGCCAGCGCGGAAAATAAAATTCTGTCTGATTGAAAAGGAAAATAAACCGCAGTGCCAGGAATACAATAGGAAATATAAGAGTCTGTAATGTATAAGCAGTTTGCACCGGATATGCTTTAATGAAAACATCATTGTACGATGTAAAGAAAGTCATCAGGGCAATCAAAAAAACAAATGACGAGAAATAAAGGTACAATCGCTCACGTACAACAATAAAAAAGAAAAAGCTCAAAATTGCGGCAAGCAACGAAAATCCGCTCATAAACGAGAAATTGGTTTGACTGCGCAATAGCTCCTCATAGGCAGCTTCCCAGTTGGAGAATGCATTTTCCGAAGTGGCTACTTCCAGCCCAACAGTAGAATTGTCTAAAACATGATTGTATAGGTTTCGCTGATAAAAAACAACTTCTTCACCTGCAGAAAGCCGGACATCAAATTGCTTTAGCCGTTTATTTGGCCAGCTTTCTGCCCAGGTAACTCCCTTACCGGCCGTTCTTTTTTCCGTTTTTCTTCCTTCCCTTTCGATGTAGAGGTCAGTACGGCGCTGGTTCACCAAAACGATCAGTGTTACAGGGCGGTTAAGCTTGTTTTTTACCCGATACCGTAACCAGTAAACGCAGATGTCGGGGATCGTGGAATACGTGCTATCCTTAACCGGCAAAAAATGAGCAGTTTTTACCTGTTCCAGCTGGCGTTTAGCACTGGTATCAGGATAAAATTGCCAGTACCTGCCGTTTATATTTGTGGATTTTGTGTCGGCTTTCGTAATTTCAATAACAGGAGGGAATGGGGTCTGAGCGAATGCGGGAAAAACGTTCAGAATTAAAATGGATACGAACAAAGATCTTTTCACTTTAAGAAGCATTATGGATTTGAGGAAAATTCATCCAGCATATCCAGGCTCGGTACAAAGAACAGGGAACCTGTTTGTGCAGTACTAAAATCGAGGATGCGGTCATAATTTCCGGGCGGGTTTCCGATGAACATGTTGGTTAGCATTTTTTCTACGGTACTGAATGTACGGGCATAACAGATAAAATAAGTGCCCATTTCATTCGTCGCTACATTGCCGAAAGGCATATTGTCTCTGACTACTTTGAAATCATCGCCAATATTCGCCAATGCGATATGGGAGTTCGGGGGTTTAACATCATCGCTCATTTCGATATCATGTGCTTTCGATCTTCCCATTACTTTTTCCTGTTCTTCTACCGAAAGTGATTTCCAGGCATCGAGATCATGAATATATTTCTGTACAAAGAGGTAACTCCCGCCATGATATAAAGGATCTTCGTCACCAATAATAGCAAAATGATCCCTGTCTTTGCCATGCGGATTTTCAGTGCCGTCAACAAAGCCTAAAACAGACCTGCTGTCCCAGTAACGAAAGCCCTGTACCTCCACTACAGCATCTGCAATGCCTCTCATAAAACCGGAGATCACAGAAGCCATATCGTAGGCAAAGCTCTTTTCATCAGCGCGGATATGGAAATGCAGGTCGCCCCGGGTGCTGACTGCCGTATGTTTGCTGCCGTTGATTTGCGTAAATCTTTTTAAGGCTTTGGGCAGGGGTTGGGGTAAGTCAAGCTGTAGCCATGCATCATACCCGATACCCAGTACGCAGCTTGCCTTTGAATCCGGGAAACGGTCAAGCGCCGAGTTATTCAGATTGGTGACCAGTCCACATATCCGCTGAAAAACCGATTTGATTTCAGCAGGATCAATATTATCCTTAAAATTCCAAACCAGAAAATAGGTATTGTTGTTCGGATAATCCGTTACGTTTTGAGCATTGGCGGGTCTGGAAAAAGTATTTGACGGCATCGGTATGGCATGTTGATGGCAAATCAAATTTAATAAATGATAATGGAAATATGAGATTTTGTTTTTTGGAAATAGCAATTACAGGATGAGATCTTCAGATCGGGCCAATTCTGCAATCGTTTTTTCACGAAACACTTTTAATAGATCCTGCTTAATGATCTTATAAGACCTGTGCATAGCACAGGGGTGGGTATCGCTGCATTTAGGCAGTCCAAGAATACATTTTTCGATTATTTTTATTTCGTCCATCAACTCCAGCACTCTGTAAAGCGGTAGCTGCTGTGCCTGTTCGGATATGTATAATCCGCCCGAAGGGCCGCTTACAGACGAGATGATACCCGTTTCTTTTTTAGTCAGCTGCTGCAGTATTTTCGCTGTAAAGGAGGGTGGTGCATCAATACCTTCTGCCACCATCTTAATATTGGCCTTTTTTTCTTCAGATGCCCTTCGGGCTATAAATAAGGTGGCGCGCAGGGCATATTCCGTCGACTTTGAAAACATCTTTATATGTATTGATAAGTGTCAATTCCCCTTAATGATCTCATTGACCTTCGCGGCTACTTTTTCGGTATTGATGTTTCCTTCTTCCTGCATGATCAGTTCGCCATCAGGATTAAAGACGCTAATGATGTTAGAGTGCGAAAAATCGATGGGCGAGATTTTTTTGTACTTCATCGACAGTACATTGGCAAACTCCTGAGTAGCTGCTTCATCGCTGCGCAAAAACACCCAGTGCGGAGCATCCATTTCTCCGGTTTTTGCAAATTCTGCAAGACGCTCCGGTGTGTCGGTTTCCGGGTCGATGCTGACCAATACTAACGACATTCTGTCCAGATAGGAGCGCTTTATCTGCTTTTCTATTCTTTTCATATCGGCTACCAGGATAGGGCAGGCCGATTTACAGGTGGTATAGATCATGACCACCACCAGCGTTTTTCCCCGTAAGGCGTCTAAGGTATACGATTGATGACGCTGATCCTGCCATTGCGAGGTCAGGTGAAAAATAGAGTCGGAGGGTAGTTCTTTTTTCGCTACAGGTTGTTTGCAGGAAAATAGCAAAAAGCCTGCAGCAAGTATAAAATAGAATGATTTCATGTTTATTTATGTTTAAGGTCAGGCGCCGCATCTTTTGCACAGCGAAAACCCAGGTTAGAAATCGTATAATCTGCTTTTACCGTAGCGCGGAGGGCAAAGCGCATGAAAGCGGCATAATTCATGACATCGGTAGCCGAAGTGGCGCCTCCGGCACAAAATAGTCCTTTATCGTCATACTGCCCGCTGCGTGAGTCATTGGTAGTTAATACCGAATTAAAGTCGTCTGTCCACTCCCAGATCAGGTCAAACACATTATACACGCCCCAGTAGTTGGGCTTACTTTGCATGACCGGTTTAAACTGCCGGTCTTTCTGTAAATACAGATCAATGATGGCATCAGAATAGTGCGGCTTATTCCGGGCATTCGGGCTTACCTCATCGGCCATTGCCACAAATTCCCATTCATCTAATGTCGGTAATCGTTTACCCACACTTTGGGCAAAAGCTTTGGCAGCAAACCAGGAAACATTGCACACGGGAGCATCCGGATGGATATTTGCTGACAGCGTTGTATCTGAAGCCCATACTTTAAGGTAATTGGTGTCGGCAAAGATCCGTTTTACCTGCGATCGCTGCCACTGTGGATTGGCTTTTACAAAAGCCAGGAACTCCCGGTTCGTAACCGCCCGTTCATCTAAGCGGAACGGCAGTACGTTTACACGTTCATTACCGCTGCCGTAAAAGGGCTGATACTCCCCGCCGGGAATATCAACCATTTTTACATCCACATTTACCGGGTGTACCACCGCCGAAACACCAGGTGATGGTTTTACCGTTTCCGCTATGCCTGCCTGTTCTTTATGACAGGACGCAAAAGCCATCATCATCCATACACCCCATAAATATTTCATCGCACTCATTTATTAAACAGATTCTTATTCTTTACCGGTCACTTTTCCTTTAAATATTTTTGGATTGGGATCGCCGGTGACTTTTAACTTACCGATAGCTCCTTTGTTAAAGGCCCTGGAAAGGGAGTGGTCAACCAGCACATATTCTCCGGGAACATCACATTTGAATTCTACAATGGCAGAGCCGCCGGCAGGGATCATCGTGGTTTGTACGTTGTGTGTTACGGTACTGCCGCCTTCGAGATAAACAGTGTCGAAGATTTCGCCGATCACGTGAAAAGAAGAGGTCAGGTTAGGGCCGCCGTTTCCAACAAAAAGACGGACGGTTTCGCCTACTTTTGCCTCGATCATATTAGCGCCTAATAAGGAGCCCTTTTTACCGTTAAATAAAACATAGTCAGGATTTTCGGCAACGGCTTTGTCATTGTCAAATTCCATCAGCCCCTGTTTAATGACAGATGCTTTGGTATAAAAATCGCCCTGCATAATGTAATACTCCTTATCTACAGGTTTAAGGCCGCCCTCGGGTTCTACCAGGATCAGGCCGTACATGCCGTTTCCGATGTGCATCGGTACCGGAGGAGCCGCACAGTGGTAAACATATAATCCGGGATTAAGTGCTTTAAAGGTGAACGAAGCTTCCTGTCCGGGAGCTGCTGAAGTTACTGCGGCACCACCGCCGGGTCCGGTTACGGCATGAAGGTCGATATTGTGTGGCAATACACTGTTGGCTTCATTTTTCAGGTGTAATTCCACTTCATCACCCACACGGATACGGATAAAGCTGCCCGGTACGGTGTTGTTAAACGTCCAGAACGTATATTTTATGCCGTCAGCAATTTCACCTTCGATTTCGGAAGTCACCAGGTTTACGATCAGTTTTTTAGGTCCGCGGGTACCTACCGGTGCAGGTACATGGGGTGCAGCGGTAACTTCGGCCTGTACGGGATCCCCGGTGGCTTCCATGTTTTCGCCGGTTTTTGGGCTCCCCTGATCGGTATGGCTTTGACAGCTTCCGAAAACAAGTGCCGCTGAGAGCAGGAATAATGAGAATTTGTTTGACATAACTTTAATATTAATTGATTTATTTATTAGAATTTTAATTTTAAAATCTCAGGGTTAATGTTGAGCGTGCACCATGCCCAGTGCTGTAAAGAAGCGGAAGATACTATGCCTTTCAAAAAATGAACGGATGGCGTAACCGCATAGACAGAATAGCCGCCGCTAAGCCCGAGATAAGGATGAAGGCTGTAATTGAAATCGAGATCAAATTCCTGACCTAAGTCGGATGACAGATCGCTGCCGCCATTGTTTAGCTTAACCGGTGCTATAAACTGATGTGCGGCCAGTGCCAATGTCCATTTCCGATCCGGTGTATGGCGTGCTTTCAGATAAATATCGCCCAAGCCTGCGTTTCGATGTGCATTGCCGGCATAATAATAATCCATACTGCCATAGAATTTATGATTTGTGCCAAAATATGGGTTAAAAGCATGGTTGTCTTTTTGAATGCTGCCGTCAACAGGATTACCGCTCAGCCAGTCACCACCCAGTATAAAGCTCCATTTTGAATGGAACAGGCGTTCTGCACTTACCGCCGCCAGGTAGGCACGGGTAGAAATGCCCTGCTGGTTTTTACCGGCCTGGTAATATGCAGAGGACTGGTATTTCCATTGGCCCCCGCTATGAAAATAGTTAACTCCTGCCGTTTGCGTAAAATACGTGCCGGCTGTGAGATCGGCGCTGCTTTTTGCATTTTGAAAGCCCAGGTTGCTGATCAAAAAGCTCAGGCTGTTTTGCTGATCCGGCTGGTATTTGAGCCAGACATTCTGCATCCACTTATAGGGCGCTGCATCTTTTGAAGTAAAGAGAGCACCCGATACATTGCCCAGGTTATTGCCGTACAGCTCCTTATAGTTCTGGCTGAAGGCAGCCTGCGCCCGCAGTACCAGCTTATTTTTTTGAAACTGGAAAGACACCGCATCATGCGCTCTTGCTCCCTGTGCCCAGTCTAAGGCCCCGAAAAAACGTTCATCATCTAATGAGATCACCTGGCGGCCAATTTGCAGTGATGCATCTGCACTTAGCCGTAATTTTGCCCAGGCTTCAAAAAAGGCCAGATTATTATTCGATGTTGCGGTTTGCGTGAGCGGGTTCTGCCCCCAGATACTGATGTTTTGGGGAGAGAACTGCAGGGTCAATATATTTTTATACTGATAATTCATCGTAAGCCGGCTTCGCTGACTGATTAAAAAAGCCGCCCGATCACTTTTCGCCAGGGGCTGAAACGTGCCGCTTCTTAATTCTGCACGCGGGCGGAGCTGGGCTGTCACACGGAGGTGACTTAACGTGTCCGGATTATTTTGAGCGAAAGAAACATGGAGTGCAAATGCAGTGGATAAGATCACTGTAAATGCATGGCGGAAAAAAGGAAAAATGTCCATAACAGTGTTATTAATGCTATTTCAGGATAGCCTGGAAAAACAATTAAAGATAGATTTGTCCTTAATTATTTTTTGTGACGCCTGTCACCTTTTGAGATGATATTCATTAAAGACAAAAATGTCCTTTATGCGCAGGGTCATAAATGATTTATCTTTTTCTCTCCTATTATTGCCTGTGGCGTTACGGCCGGGAAATTTATTTATAAAAGCATTTTTATGATGTCAGACAGGAATAAAATGACCATACTGCTTACACTACTGGTTTTATTTCTATGTTATTCGTTTTACCTGTATCAGCCGGGCCTCGATGCACGGCATGTTCCCGGTAAGATGGCCGATAAGGGTAAAAGATTATGGCAGGAAAAGAACTGCAATTCCTGTCATCAGGTATACGGGCTTGGGGGGTATCTCGGGCCGGATCTGACAAATATTTATGCTGCGCGGACGGAGGCCCATATCCATGCATTTCTCAGGTCCGGCACTAACATCATGCCTGATTTTAAATTGAATGATGAGCAGATCGCGCAGCTTATCGCTTATCTGAAAAGTATGGACTCGACCGGTGTAGCGGCGCCACATCAACTTAAAGTAAATCACGATGGAACCATTGAACGATAACCGCACTGTATTTTCCCGGTATATCATTATCGCCTTGCTGTTATTCCTTTCAGCCTTGCTGTTCGGGATAGCAGGGGCATTCCAGTATATCGTTCCGGGTTTGTTCAGGGAAACATTTTCTTTTGAAAAAGTACGCCCGCTGCATGTATCGTCGGCTGTATTCTGGATCATCCTTTGCGCCTGCGGTGCCGTAAGCTATTATCTTCACGAGATGAAAAGGGGACTATGGTCGCTCAGATTATTACGGGTACAATGGTATTTGTTTGCCGGCGCTGTCATACTCATTCTGCTTACCTATGTAGCTGGCATTTTTGGGGGCAGGGAGTACTGGGAATTTCACCCCATACTGGCTGTACCCATTGTGATCGCATGGCTGCTGTTTCTGGTAAATGTGTTTCGGTCGGTGAAGGTATTTCGCGGACAGCCGGTGTATATCTGGATGTGGCTTACCGGTGTCGTTTTCTTTTTATATACCTATTTAGAGTCATACCTGTGGCTTATCCCTTCATTCCGGTCAAATGTAGTGCAGGATATGACCATTCAGTGGAAGTCTTACGGCTCTATGGTGGGCGGCTGGAATATGCTGATCTATGGTTCAGGTATTTACCTGATGGATAAAATTTCGGGAAGCGAACACTACAGCCACTCAAAAATTGCTTTTACGCTTTATTTTCTCGGGCTTTTTAACCTGATGTTTAACTGGGGACACCATATTTATACGCTGCCGGTACCACGGTATATACAATATATCAGTTATAGTGTAAGCATGACCGAACTACTTTTGCTGGGGAGGATGATTTACCTCTGGAAAGCATCCGTAAGCACGGCACGAAAAAATTATCATATGCTGTCTTACCGGTTTTTGCTGGCTGCCGATCTGTGGATACTGCTTACGCTGGTGCTGGCTATTGCGATGTCTGTCCCCGCTATTAATATCTATACACATGGTACCCATGTTACGGTGGCACATACGATGGGAGCTACCATCGGGATCAATAGTTTCCTGCTGCTTTCTTTTGTAACGGATATGGCAGGCATCCGGTCTGAAAAAATAAAAAAGCGTATTACATTCGGTTTATATCTGTCCTTAGCAGCCTTACTGGTTTTCTGGTTAAGCCTGATCATGGCCGGTATCCTGAAAGCCGACTGGCAGATGCATCAGCAGGATGTTCCCTTTGGTGTGATGATGCTTAGCCTGCGGCCTTATTTTATCCTGTTCCTCATAGCCGGTATCTTTTTGGCGGCCGGACTTTCGCTGATCATTATTCATTTACTGAATAGTTTCAGGAAAAAATAATGACGACCGAAGTTGTGCTTTCGCTCATCAGTGCCTGCTGTTTTCGACTTACCCCGTTGCGTGTATCTTTCCTCAATTCGAGGAAACACACATAAAAGTTGTGAAAAAAAATCTACAACTTACCGGTGCTTTTTTAAAAATCAACTCTTCGTTTATTTTTTGTGAATATTTTTTACTTAACTCAAAGTTCAATTTTATGTGAACGGATAACTTTTTAAGGGAGTATGCGTAAAGCTGTTTCCCTGCCCTGCTAAAAACTGGCGTTTTATTTGACACGTGTTATCTTGCCATAAGGTTTAATGAGCCTGTAAAAGCATGCAGCAAAAAAGTAAGATCATGATAGTGGATGATAACCCGATCGATCAGTTGATCACGGAGTATATCCTTACATGCAATTATCAGAAAAAAGATATTCTGGTCATGACCAGTGCGATCGAAGCATTGGCCTATTTAGCTGCCCATGCCGACATTCCCGAGGCGCTCCCCTGCCTGATCCTGTTAGATCTGGATATGCCTGTGATGAATGGTTATGGCTTCCTGCAGGAATTCAGAACACAAGCCGAGCATGTACGTAACGGATGTAAGATCGTAGTGATCACTGCATCAGAGATCCGGGATGATATCGAGAAGATGCAGGCCGACCCGCTGGTCGCCAAATTGATCAATAAACCGCTTCACCGGCATTCGCTTGTTTTTTAAAAAAAGAAATTTCATATTTAGGCGATGAAACAATCAATCGCTATTCTGTTATTATTAAGCTTAACCATTACGTTAAAAGCGCAGAAACAACCTGATCCTGAGAAAAAACTGCTTAAGGCCGTTGAAAAATTACGCCAGGCCATGATCAGCGGAAACCGTGCTGACCTGGAAAGTATCGCCAGCAAAGAACTAAGCTACGGCCACTCGGGCGGAAAGCTTGAAAATTACGATGCTTTTGTGGAAACGATAGCCAGCGGAAAGTCTGACTTCGTAACAGCCGATTTTAATAAGCAAACCGTCCAGCTCAGCGGTAAAGTAGCACTGGTCAGGCACCAGTTGGATGCGAAGACCAATGATGGCGGCAAGCCCGGTGAGATTCATTTAGGCATTCTGCTGGTCTGGAAAAAGGAGGGAAAAGACTGGAAATTGTTTGGCCGGCAGGCTTATAAGCTGCCTTAATCATCCTTAACGGATAAATATATCCGTTTCGAGTACTCTTTTCTCAAACTCTTCAACCGGGTATTTGGCTTCAATAAGGGCGATTAACATCTCAGTGGCCTGTCTTCCGATCTCATAGGCCGGCTGCCGTACCGAGGTTAACGAGGGGTTGAACAGGTCCAGCACATCCGAATTACTGAAGCCTGCAATGGCAATTTCATCCGGAACGCGCACATTCAATGCTTTAAATACACTTAAACATCCTACGCTCAACCGGTCGCCCGCTACAAAAATAGCATCGGGCTTTTCAGGCAGCGAAAGCAGTTCTTTAATGGCCGTTTCCGTCTCTTCCGGCAGCATACCCCCATGCAGGCAATATTTAATATACGTCTCATTTACGTCCATGCCATGATCCTTTAAGGCAGCTTTATAACCCGATAAACGTTCAATGCTGATCGACAAGTGTGCAGAACTGGTTAAATGAGCAATTCGTTGATAACCGCGCCCGATCAGGTATGCTGTAGCCTTGTAAGCCCCTTTTTCATTATCGGCGATCACCTTATGCGTGTCGATCTCATCCGCTACGCGATCAAAGAACACCAGGGGTAACCCGCGTTCATGTAAAGTGCTGAGATGCGAAATGTCTGTCGTTTCAGAAGATAAAGAGACTAACAGGCCATCTACAGAACGGGAAGCCAGGTGTTGTACGTTGATCACTTCCCGCTCATACGATTCATGGGTTTGCGAGATGATAACATGATAACCCCGGTCGTAGGCAATGGATTCGATCCCGTTGATCGCCTGTGAAAAATAACTGTTAGCCACTTCACTCACGACCACTCCGATCGATTTACTTCGTCTTTCTTTCAGGCTTAATGCAATGGGATTAGGCTGATAATTGATTTCGCGTGCATAATCCAGGACCAGCTTTTTGGTAGCGGCACTGATTTCATGCGTATCTCTTAGTGCTCTCGATACGGTTGAGGTAGAGAGACCAAGTGCTTTGGCAATATCTTTTATCGTAACGGGCTCGAACATGTGGTGTCTGGTTGGGATAAAGATAACTTTTTTTGATGGAATTCTGGCAACGTTGTCGGGAACGATTGCACAAATTTATCCTTCTGCATCCGTCACATATATAAAAAAAACAATGTAGACTTGTTTTAGGAAGACAGCAAAAGTTAACCTAAACCAAATATATCCTTAAATATGAAAAGAGTTTTACTATTATGTAGTATGCTGATCCTTTATACAGGGTGGGCAAATGCACAACAAACAAAACAGGTTTCAGGAAAAGTAACGAACAAGGTCTCGCGCGAACCCATGCCGGGAGTGACCATTTCACTGAAAGGTGCATCACTCCGTGTGAGCACGGACGATAAAGGTGAATATAGGATCACAGTTCCTGTTTCGGGCAATGCTGTTTTGCAGGCCCGTTATTTAGGATTTAAAATGCAGGAAGCATCCGTAGGCACAGCAAGCCGGCTTAATTTTGCACTGGAAGAGGATGTGGCTACCCTGAACGAGGTTATCGTTAATGTGGGCTACGGAACCGTCAGGAAGAAGGATCTTACCGGTGCCGTATCGAGTATTGGTGCCGACGTCATTGCCGCCGCACCGGTGGCATCGGCACTCGAAGCGATACAGGGCAGAGTACCAGGGATCAGCATTGCAGCTACCGAAGGGTCGCCTGATGCCGAACTGATTGTACGGGTCCGGGGCGGGGGCTCCATTACCGGTGATAATACACCGTTGTATATCGTTGACGGTTTTCCGGTGTCATCCATATCGAATATTGCTCCCCAGGATATCGAATCGATCGACATCCTGAAAGATGCTTCATCAACCGCTATTTATGGTTCACGCGGTGCAAACGGGGTAGTTTTAATAACCACGAAAAACAGTAAAGACGGTAAAACCAGTATCAGCTATAACCTGTTTGGCGGAACCCGAGAGCTGGCCAAAAAGATCGGCGTATTATCGCCGTTTGATTATGTAACCTGGCAATATGAACGCTCTCTGTTAGATAAATCGCCCAACGATTATACCCAGTATTTCGGTAATTACCAGGACATTGATCTATATGCCGATGTGCCTTTTAACGACTGGCAGGAAATCCTGTTCGGCCGTACCGGTACAACGGTAAACCATAACCTGAATGTGATGGGTGGAGGCGAAAAGACAAAATTCAGCATCAGCCACAGCTATGTGAAAGATAAAGCCATTATGCAGCTGTCAGATTACCAGCGTCAAAACCTTAATTTCAAATTAAATCATAAATTATATAAAGGACTGACGCTGGATTTCGGCCTGCGTTATGCCGATATGAAAACGAATGGCAGCGGGGTGAATGAACAGAATGAGATCTCTTCGGCTGATTCACGCTTAAAATATGCCATGCTTTACCCTTCATTCCCGGTGGCGGGTTTAACGACTACTACCGAAACCGATGATGAATTTAACTTATACAATCCATTAATTTCTATTTCCGATAATAACCAATATGTTCATCGTAAAACCTATAACCTGAATGGTGCCGTTTCATACGATATTCTGGATGGTTTACGCCTGCGTACAGAAGCAGGCTATGATGGTTTCCGGAATGATCAGGATCGTTTTTACGGCAATACTACCTATTACGTGCGGAATGTGCCGGCAGCCGAAAACCAGAACCTGCCTGCTATTATTTTCAATAATACCAGCCGTAACAGTTTCCGGAATACCAATACCTTAAACTATAATTTTAACAAGCTCCTGCCGGCTAATCACAACCTCAATGTACTGTTAGGTCATGAATACCTGAAAACCGAGCAGGCCTTACTCAGTACCGTAGTACATGGATTTCCGAAATCGTTTGGATTTGAGCAGGCAAGGGTACTTTCAACCCAGGGTAAAGCCAATGCTATTGATAATAATTTTGCACCCGATGATAAAATGTTATCGTTTTTTGCAAGAGCCAATTATGATTATAAAGGTAAATACCTGTTAAGCGCGACTTTCCGTGCTGACGGATCATCTAAGTTTTCAGAAGAGAACCGCTGGGGATATTTTCCTTCTGCATCTGCCGCCTGGCGTATTTCGCAGGAGGGATTTATGGACGGTACAAAATCATGGTTGAATGATTTAAAATTGCGGGCCAGCTATGGTACGGCAGGTAATAATAATATCCCCTCCGGACAAATGGCGCAGACTTTCCAGAACTCGGTAACGACCTGGGTAAATGGTTTTAATAATTATTGGGCAGCTTCAAAAACGATGGCTAACCCTGATCTGAAATGGGAAACGACCGTGACCCGTAATCTTGGTTTAGATTTCGATCTGCTTGGATCAAAATTAACCGGTACGATAGATGCCTATTTAAACCGGACAAAAGACCTGTTAATTCAGTTTCCGGTAGCCGGAACGGGTTATGATTTCCAGTACCGGAATTTAGGCGAAACGCAAAATAAAGGACTCGAAGTGCTTTTAAACTGGAATGCTGTAAAACAAAAAGATTTCGATCTCAGTCTGAGCGGTAACATCAATTTTAACCGCAATAAAGTGATATCCTTAGGTTCGGTAAAAAATATTAACGGTACATCGGGCTGGGCATCCACCGAGATCGGCGTTGATTACCTAGTGGAAGAAGGCGCACCCGTAGGCCGTATATATGGCTATAAGAGTGCCGGAAGATATGAGGTTTCTGATTTTCAGGGGTATAATTCGGCAACAGGTAACTGGACATTAAAGCCTGGTGTAGTGGATGCTACGGCCTTTATTGGTACTTTAAGGCCGGGATCGATGAAAATACAGGATCTTTCGGGTGATGGGAAGATCGATCTTTCTGACCGTACGGTGATTGGCAATGCCAATCCGCTCCACACCGGCGGCTTTTCGGTAAATTCCCGGATCTTTAATTTCGATATCGGGGCTTATTTTAACTGGAGCTATGGCAATGATATTTATAACGCCAATAAAATAGAATATACTTCCACCAGTAAATACAGCTCACGCAATATGATCGCAGAGATGGCTACCGGAAAACGCTGGACAAACCTGCGTGCCGACGGAACGATCAGTAATGACCCTGTTGAGCTGGCGGCGATGAATGCCAATACGACCTTATGGTCGCCCTATATGAAAACTTTTGTATTGAGCGACTGGGCAGTAGAAGACGGTTCTTTTTTACGCTTATCGACCGTAACGCTGGGCTATACCCTGCCACAGGCCCTGTCTGAAAAAATGAAAATGAAAAAATTACGGGTATATGCTTCCGGCTATAATTTAGGATTACTCACGAATTACAGCGGCTTCGATCCGGAAGTGTCTACACGACGTAAAACACCGCTTACTCCGGGTGTGGATTATTCGGCCTATCCACGAAGCAGGTCTTTCGTTTTTGGGTTAAATGTTAATTTTTAATGAGGATTACGTATATGAAAAAGATTGTTTATATCCTGTTCCTGGCTTTTGGCATAACCGTGATGCATAGCTGTAAAAATGCGCTGGAAGCTCCCACCAAATCGTCACTTGATGAGTCGGTTATCTTTTCTACTCCCGGACTGGCCGAGGGTGCTATTGCCGGAATTATCCAGTCGTTCGGCGAAACCAATTCCTACCGCGGGCGCTTCCTTGTTTTTTACGGTATCAATACCGATACGGAAGTGAATAACAGCCTGAAATCGGTGAACGACGATAAGTCGCGCCTGTCAAATTATAACACCAATGTGAATAACAGCCAGATGAATACCGATAATAACGTGTGGGCAAAGCTGTATGAAGGTATCGAAAGGGCTAACTTGGCGATCAGGGGTATCCGCACGTACGGTAATATTCAGAATAATGCACAAATGGCACAGCTTTTAGGCGAAATATTAACCCTTCGTGCTGTATTATACAGCGATTTGCTGAAAGGATGGGGTGATGTTCCGGCCCGTTTTGAGCCGATCACAACCGCTACCACCTATTTACCGCGCAGCGACCGCGATGTGATCTACAGGCAATTGCTGAAAGACCTCGATGAGGCGGCAGGCTATCTGCCCTGGCCAAATGAAAATGCGGTGACCAGCAAAGTGGAAAGAGTAAGCAAGGCGTTTGCGAAAGGTATGCGTGCCCGTCTGGCTTTAGCGGCCGGCGGATATGGCCAGCGCTTAGACGGAACGGTACGTTTAAGCAGCGATCCGGAGCTTTCGCGCGAGAAAGTGTATACTATAGCCAAAAAAGAATGCCTTGATATTATTAACAGCGGCCGGTTGCGTCTCCTGGGTTTTGAAGAAGTATTCCGCAAATTAAATGAAGAAACAGGTGCTGCAGGACTGGAGTCCATGTGGGAAATACCATTCAGTGAAGGCCGGGGCCGCGTCATTTTCGACCTGGGTGTACGCCACCTGAAAACAGACCAGTATACCGGTCAGAACAAAGGTGGTACCAACGGGCCAAATCCGGTCATGCTGTACGAGTATGACAATGATGATGTGCGTCGTGATGTCACCGTCGTGCCTTATGAGTGGGATGGCGGTGATGGTACCAAAGGCGCTTATCAGGTACCTTCTACTTTAGGACGTTTATATTTCGGAAAATACCGCTATGAATGGATGAAGCGCCGCGTAACCTCTACGAACGACGATGGCTTAAACTGGTTATATATGCGTTATGCTGATGTGCTGCTGATGGCTGCAGAAGCCATTAATGAATTGGATGGCCCTGGTGCAGCGGCACCTTATCTGAAAATGGTTCGCGATCGTGCTTTCCCGGGTAATCCGGCCAAGGTAACGGCATATATGGCTTCAGTAAGCGGTTCAAAACAGGCATTTTTCAATGCGATTGTGGATGAAAGAGCCTTAGAATTTACCGGCGAAATGCTGCGGAAAGCCGACCTTATCCGGTGGAACCTGTTGGGGCCAAAACTGGCAGAGGCGAAAGAAAAGCTCCGGCAGCTGGAAGCCCGTCAGGGAAAATATGCCGGTTTGCCATCTAAAATATATTACAAAACGGCTGCCAACGGTGAAACGGTAGAAATTTACGGGTTAAAATTCGGAGATACCGACGCACAGGGTGCTGCACTGGGCTACCCGTCGAATAAAACGTGGACGATGGTATCCTCCGGCGATGCGACAAGCTATTGGGATGCCCTGTTCGTTAAGGATCCGGATAAACAGCAATACTGGCCGATATGGCAGTTCTTTATCGATTCATCGAACGGAAAATTAGATAATAAAAACCTCAACCTCTAAATGAATGTTATGAACAGCAATAAAATTTATGCCGGACTTTTCTTTATGATGGTCATAGCAGGTTTTTCATCCTGTAAAGACCATACCCTGGAAGAAATTTCGACCTTAAAGGTAAGCCGTACGTTTTCGCCTACGGGGCTAACCGCCAATGTGATCAATAAAACGAATGTGATCTTATCCTGGAAAGCGGTGAGCAATGCCAAAAGCTATACCATAGAAGTTTTTGAAACAGCCGATTTCTCCGGTACTCCGGTGAAGACGGTAAAAGACATTCTTTTTACGCAGGTACCTTATACCGTAACCGGGCTGGGCGGCGATTCACAGTATTACATCCGGGTGAAGGCAGCAGGAGAGGGGATTGACGATTCGAAATGGGTAAGTGCTTCGGTAAAAACTGATGCGGAGCAGATCCTGCAAAATATTAACCCGGCAAAATTAACGGCTACTTCAGTGGCGTTAAACTGGCCGGCCGGTGAAATGGCGACTACGATTACCCTGAACCCGGGCAATATTACCCGTAACGTTAGTGCTGCCGAAGTGGCTGCCGGTGAAGCCATTATTAACGGTCTGACGGGCGAAACCACCTATACCGCCCGACTGCTTAACGGCTCAAAAGTACGGGGCACCATGACTTTTACCACCTTACTTGACCTCGGAGGAGCCACTTCCGTTTCACCATCGGATGACCTGGCTGCTATGGTTGCTAATGCCAATGCCGGTGATGTGCTCGCCTTAATGCCGGGTACCTATACCATTAACGGCGATATTACCATCAATAAGAACATTTCGCTGAAAGGCGCCAAACCATCGGATAAACCGGTGATCAAAGGGCTCATTTTGCGGGTAAAAGGAAATGCCGGACTAAGCCTGAAAGACCTGGTGTTAGATGGCACAGGCGCATTGAACGGTAACCAGACCATTATTTATGATGAAGCTTCCGATAATGCCTATGGTAACCTGAATGTGGAAGATTGTGTGATTAAGAATTATGTAAAGGGACTAATTTATGTGAACCTGAAAACACTGATCGAGTCGGCTACCTTTAAAGGCAATGTGATCAGTGCAATCGAATGTAATGGCGGCGATTTTATCGACTTTAGAAATGGTATAGCCAAAACGTTTAATTTTACGAATAATACGGTGTATAACTCGGCACTGGCACGTGATCTTTTCCGGATGGATGCTGGTGGATCGACCAACTTCTCTACCGTAACATCGGTCATTACCATTGCCAATAATACGTTCAATAATATATGTGCCGGTGCGGCAAACCGTATCCTGTATATCCGTCTGGCGAAGCACGAGATTTATTTCTCAAAAAATATAGTGGCCAACTCGGGTGGTATTTTAACCAACCAGGCAGCCACGAGCATTGTAGCCGCTAATTTTACAGGCAACAATTATTATAATGCACCGACGTATATGGGCGGAAGCGCTACTTCAGGTGCCAAATACGATACCGGCTCATTTACTACACTGAATCCTGGTTTTGCGGATGCGGCCAATGGTAATTTCACCCTGTCGGATATTACGTTAAAATCGAATGGCATCGGTGATCCAAGATGGCGGTAAATATGCCATCTTCCTTTTGCTGCCGGTATTTACTCTGCTTGGCAATGCCTGCAGTAAAAAGGCAGAGAAAGAGGTAGATAAAGGTGAGGGTACAGGGGGGACACCTGTCATTACGCCGGTTTCTGAAACAGCCATAGCCTTTCCCGGTGCGGAAGGCTATGGCAAAAATACCACCGGCGGACGGGGCGGACGGGTTATTAAGGTCACGAACCTGGACGACGACGGGCCGGGGAGCTTAAGGGCTGCTATTGCCGAAAGCGGTGCACGGATCATTGTATTTGAGGTTTCGGGCACCATTCAACTCAAAAGTCCGCTCCGGATCAGGAACGGAAACCTGACCATCGCGGGGCAAACGGCTCCCGGCGACGGCATTTGTATCCGTGATTATGAAATGAATGTGGATGCCGACAATGTTATTATCCGCTTTATGCGGTTCCGTATGGGTGATCTCACCAAAAATGAACAGGATGCCTTATGGGGGCGTTACCATCAGCATATGATCATTGATCATTGCTCCATGAGTTGGTCGATCGACGAATGTGCTTCATTTTACGCGAACCGGAATTTTACCATGCAGTGGTGTATCCTGTCAGAAAGCCTCAATAAATCCTTCCATGAAAAGGACGATCATGGTTATGGAGCGATATGGGGCGGATCGAATGCCAGCTTTCATCACAACCTGCTGGCTCATCATAACAGCCGTAATGCCCGTTTTGATGGCGGGAACCGCCCGGGCACCGGCTTAAGTCCTTTTGGGAGCGATAAGGTTGATTACCGTAATAATGTGATCTACAATTGGGGCAGTAACAGCGCTTATGGTGGTGAGAACGGTGAATACAATATGGTAGCGAATTATTATAAGCCCGGTCCCGGAACCACAGCCAATAAGCGTAGCCGGGTGATGGAGATCTATATGGAAAGCGACGTGAAATATGCCCCCGGTTACGGAAAGTTCTATATCAGCGATAATTGGGTAGATGGAAATACAACAGTTACCCAAAATAACTGGAATGGCGGTGTAGATAAGGGGTCGGGCCTGGGCGATGCAAATTATGCCGCCGCAAAAGCCATTATCGCCTTTGCGGCTGAGCCCATTCCGCTGCATACGGCGCCACAGGCCTATGATGCGGTATTGCTTTACAGTGGGGCCAGCTACCGCCGTGATGAGACCGACACCCGGGTGTTGAAAGAAGTACGGGAAGGAACGGTAACGTTTAACGGGTCAAAGACCGGAAAAAAGGGAATTATTGATTCGCAGGCTGATGTGGGCGGATGGCCTGTTCTTAAACAGGGTACTGTTCCTAAAGACACGGATGGCGATGGGATGCCCGACGACTGGGAAGTAGCTAAAGGGCTCGACCCTAAAACGGCCAATGCCAATGGCCGCAACCTGAGTACAGGTTATGATAATATCGAAGTATATATAAACGAGCTGGTGAAAGCAATAACGGAGAAACAATATAAGTAGACCTTATGATCAGCTATTTTACATCTTTTCTCTTTATACTGGCACTGTTGGGCTATCCCAAAGAAAAGATCACGGTTTATATTATCGGGGATTCAACAGCAGCCCATAAGGAAGAAAAAGCCTGGCCCGAAACCGGATGGGGCATGGTGATAGATCAGTTCTTTAATACGGATATACGTATCGACAACCGTGCGGTAAATGGACGGAGTACGAAATCATTTCTTCATGAAAAACGTTGGGATGCTGTTTTAGCCAGCTTAAAAGCAGGTGATTATGTGTTCATTCAGTTTGGACATAACGATGAGAAAACCGATCGTCCTGAAGTGGGGACTTCGTTAGGTGCGTATAAGGCCAATCTAATCCGCTATGTAAACGATACCCGGATAAAAAAAGCACATCCCGTTTTACTGACTCCCATTATGCGGCGTAGTTTTAAAGACGGCCGGTTTACCGATACCCATGGGCGATATCCGGACGTCGTGAGGCAGGTGGCCGACTCGCTAAAGGTTCCGCTTATCGATATGCACCGAAAAACGGAAGCCCTGCTGGTAAACATGGGTGAACTGGCGTCTGTAAAGCTGTTTAACCATGTGGATAGCGGCCATGTGAATTATCCGGCCGGGAAAAAAGACAATACCCATTTAAGCCCTGAGGGGGCAAAAGTGATTGCTTCGCTGTTTGCAGAAGGCATTCGTGAAAGCAAAATCGGGCTGGCATGCTACCTGTTGCCAACGCACAACGCACAACCTGCAACCCACAGCCTCTACGACCTTATTGTGGCGCAGGATGGCAGCGGGACATATAAAACGGTGCAGGAGGCCATTAATGCCGTACCTGATTTCAGAAAAGCAGTGACCACCATTTATATTAGAAATGGGGTATATAAAGAAAAATTAAACCTGTCGCCCTCCAAGCAGTTTATTCACCTGATTGGCGAAAATGTAGAAAAGACCATACTTACCTTTGACGACTGGGCGCAGCGAAAAAACAGCTTTGGCGAAGAAAAGGGAACTTCCGGATCGGCCAGCTTTTATGTATACGGCAATAATTTTACCGCGGAGAACATTACCTTTCAGAATAGTGCCGGACCGGTGGGGCAGGCGGTAGCCTTGTTTGTAGCTGGTGATAAGGCCCGCTTTATTAACTGCCGGATGTTGGGTTTTCAGGATACACTATATACTTACGGCTACGGCAGCCGGCAGTATTATTATCAGTGCTATATCGAGGGGACGGTCGATTTTATCTTTGGTGCTGCTACGGCCGTGTTTGAGGCATGTGAAATCTTCTGCAAAAAAGGAGGCTATATTACGGCTTCTTCTTCACCGGATACCAGTGCCTATGGCTATGTGTTTCTGAACAGTAAGATTACCGGCGATGCATCCGACGGCTCCTTTTATCTGGGCCGGCCCTGGCGTCCCTATGCCAAAACCGTGTTCCTGAACTGCTATTTAAGTAAAGTGATCAAAGCCGAAGGCTGGCACAACTGGGGTAAAGAAAGCAACGAAAAAACGGCTTATTATGCCGAATATAACAGTACAGGTCCCGGAGCAGCAGTTCGGCAACGCGTCAACTGGTCGCATCAGCTGGATGCCGCTACCGTACAGCATTTTACGATCGATAAAGTGCTCAATAACTGGGACCCCCGAAAAGAAATTACCGACAAAAAATAAACACATTCACCATGAAAGTTCTTGCGATGTCACTACTCTGGTGTTGTACCCTCGCCCTGCACGCGCAGCAAACATCGGATTATCCCACATCATTTACGGTAGCTAAAGACGGAAGCGGTGATTTTAAGACTATTCAGGAGGCCGTGAATAAAGTGCGCGACTGGTCGGATGTGCAGGTGCCCATTTACATTAAAAAGGGCATATACCGTGAGAAACTGATGATCCCCATCGAAAAGATCCGCATTTCGCTCATTGGCGAAGATAAAATGCAAACTATTATTACCTACGATGATTATTCGGGTAAGAATGGTATCAACACCTATACCTCGCAAAGCGTACTGATACAGGGAAATGGATTCAGCGCCGAGAATTTAACGTTCGGGAACAGTGCCGGCCCGGTAGGACAGGCTGTGGCGCTACAGGTGCAGGCTGATCGGGTGGTGATTAAAAACTGTCGCATTCTGGGCCATCAGGATACGCTATTTCCTTCGGCCGATACCAGTCGGCAATATTACCTGGACTGTTATATTGAAGGGACTACCGATTTTATCTTTGGTGCCGCAACGGCGGTATTTGAGAACTGCCATATTCACAGCAAGAAAAATTCGTATATCACGGCCGCTTCCACTACGGCCAGTCAAGCCTATGGTTTTGTGTTCTTAAACTGTAAGCTCACTGCCGATCCATCGGTTACGAAAGTGTATTTAGGCCGGCCCTGGCGCCCCTATGCGCGTACTGTTTTTATCCATACCGAAATGGGTAGCCATATCAGCCCTGAAGGCTGGCATACCTGGAACGATAACCATAACCACCTGAAAACCTTCTATGCCGAATACGGCTCCTATGGTCCTGGTTTTGTCAAAGATCGTCGTGTACCCTGGTCGCATCAGCTCAGCCGTAAAGAAGCAAAGTCTTATACGTTAAAGTCTGTTTTTAAAGGTACCACCGCCTGGGATCCCAGGCGTTAACCGGTCTTAAACCGTTACCGAACCCAGGTAATAGCTGTTGCTTTGTGCACTGTGATCGTAAGCGATAAAGGCGATATACACATGATATTCATGTTCTCTGGAACGTTTGGGGATCGTAAGTTCCGCATTTTTCAAATGTCTTTTAGAAAGGGTGGTGTCACCCCAGATGCTTCGTGAAAGCGGATCGTAAGCTACCATCATCACGTCTTGTGCGATAGAGGTATAGGGGAGATCATCCCAGGTAACCACGACGTTTGAACCATTACTTTCCATTTTCAGATGATCGGGCAGGGGCAGGTGGCCATGGCTGATCATCACCAGCGCCGGATCGATAAAATAACTTCCGTCCTCTTTCTGCTTTAGGGCATGTTTGCTGACATACGATTTAGCGGCCACAAACCCTTGAAAGGTAGGTGCATAATTTTTAAAACCTATCCTTAAAAAGGGTAGCAGTGGCCGCAGCCACTGTTGGGTAAGGGCAAACTTAGCCCGGTTATTCAGCTCTTTCTCACTCACTTTCTTACTTCTTGAACCGATCGATCGGATAATGGTCCGTCCGTTTAACTGGTAGCCCACCATTCCGCCGGTTTTTCCGGAAAAACCTCCAATGCTGTTATTACTTAAAATAGCCATTTTAATTTTTTAATTTCTACTTCTACACACCTGGTTAGGATATGCTATACTCTTTAACACCTATAAAGCTACACCTTATAAGGGACAAATCCAAATCATACAGGGATCATACAGGGGGTTGACAGGGATTTGTCCCTGTTAACCCCCTGTCAACCCCCTGTATGATCCCTGTCAACCCCCTGTTAACAGGTGTTTAAGTATAGCGCAGATATAGAGAAAGAATATATCAGGGCAATCCTGGAAGACTCGGATTTTTTGGGAAGAATAAAGTATAAATGGAAAACTACCGTAAACTTTTTGATCTTACAGTTACCTGATCGATCGGAGTACCATTTCGATCGTAAAGTGTCAGGGTTAGGCGCTTTTTGCCGGCTTTCATGAGGAGGGCTCCGACGGTTTTGCTCCCTTCAGACCAGCGGAACCGGATAAGATCCTTGTTGTAAAGCAACTCGCCAAAGGATCGCCCTCGTTCGTTATCCGAGGAGGGTGTTTGTATGTATACGGTTCCTTTTGAGCCATCCGTTTCCTGGTCAGCGTATAGGGCGTCGGTGCGCACATAGATGTGGTTGTTACCGCTGATGGCAAGGTCAACGCCGCATTCGTCAAATAGTTTTTTCCAGCGGCTGTATTGCGAACTCCTGCCGTCGTCGCCCATAAACCATTGGTAATGCGATACGACAATGACGTATTTTGCCGGATGGTGTTTGATCACTTTCCTTGTCCAGGCCTGCGCCTGTGCCAGCCCTTCCTCGCTTTTCATGGCCTCGTTGTTGAGCATGACGAATAGGGCATTGCCGTACATAAAATGATAGGACACACCGGTTTCGCCTGCATAACCATTGACCGGATTGTTGTTCACGTTCCGGAAAAACTGGTTGCTTTGCCCATTTAGCCGGGTCATATTGTCATGGTTTCCATTGACTCCCGCCCACACATACTTACGGAAAGTAGTATCGGCGTATAATGTTGGCCAAAATGAATAGCTACCGCCCCAGGCAGACATATCTCCTACATGCAGCATCATATCAAAGGGCTTTTTATTCTGTTTTTCCAGCTGCTGTATCATCTCCATAGCCACTTTTTGCCTGTTCGGCAGGGGGGTGTAAACGTGCATGTCGGAAATAATACCCATATTCCATTTCCCGGATTTTGGTGCTGTTTTGAAATAACGGATCTCACTGTTCCCGGTGGAGGAGGGATTACCCGAAGCGGGTCTTTCTGAAGAGAGCTTATACTTATACTCCGTGTCGGCTTTTAGTCCCTGCAAGGCAATGGTATTGCGTATAAAGCGGGCATCTTCGTAGAAATTTTCGCCATTCGGCTTTTTTGAATAAATACTATCGTAGACGGTGCATAGCTCCTGATCAGCCCGGGCCGTAATCGCTTTCTTCCAGTTTTTATCTGATTTCTTCGTATAGGTCATGTATGAATGGCCATTACCCAAATCCGTGTGCCAGTTAAACCGGATTTCGGTCGAAGCGTTTTCTCCGGGGTTAGCCATAACGGTGTATGCCGTAGTTTGAGCCAAAACCGGATTTAACCATCCCAAAGCGATTATTGCAACGAGAAGCAGCGTTAGTTTTTTTATCATTTTTTGATGTGTTGAATAAATTCATCGGGCGCTAATACCAGAATGCCTGTATTCTTAAAATCTTTTAAGTTCCTCGTTATGATACAGTCCATGTCTGCAATTGAATTTGCTGCAAATATCTGGATAGCATCTTCAAGATCTTTGTGGCCTGATAAAAGACTTTTTTTGATGATGGAAATATCAATAGGAATCAATTTAATAAAATCTAATAACGTATACAGTAACGCTCTTAATTCCTTTTCGGCGATATATTTCTTTAGCATATAATGCGTTGTGGCATACGAATGTGATGACGTATAAAGCTGAAGCTGTTTCTTTTGTCCCAGGTCGAAGATTTCGATGGCAAATTTGCTAAAGGGCACCCGGTTGGCCAGAAGATCAATCAGTATATTGGTATCCAGAAATACATTTCTCATAAATGCTTGTTTTCAAAATAAGCATTCAGCTCTTTTTGTTCATCAAAGTCTGCCGGTAGTTTAACAGCGCCCACCAGTTTTTTGAGTTTGGGAGAAAGTTGTTTTTGTTCGTGATGTTCATTCGTTAATGACTCCAAATACTTTTCAATTAACTCCGATAAGCTTCTGCCTGTTTCCCTGGCATAAAACTTCGCTTTTTTTATGGTGCTTTCTTCTACCGTTAAGGTTAACTTCGTTGTCATGATACGTGTATTTTTAGTAAAGATACGTATTTACCCGGAAATTAAAAACACCGGCAAAATCTTTAGGTATAAATACCGCATTTCTTTAGTCGAGAACGTTTGCACAGTTATTTTCCCGCATTTAGTTTTATTTCGCTGTAAATCTGTGTAGACTTGTTATTCGAATATAACCTGTAAGCTGATGAACAAAATCCTTTCTTTCCTGGCACCTGTCGTCTTCACCTTAACGGTACATGCACAATCGGTTAAACCTTATTCCTTTGCTCACCTGCCTAAAGTGGCTAAAACGGCCTTTAAAGCCGATACGCTGAGCATCCTGAAATTTGGTGCCAAAAATGATGGTGTTACTTTAAATACGAAAAGCATTAACGATGCCATTGCAGCATGCCATAAAAAGGGCGGTGGCGTAGTGCTCATCCCGAAAGGCTTATGGATTACCGGACCTATTGAGCTGAAAAGTAATGTTAATCTTCACCTGCAGAAAAATGCGGTTTTACAGTTTACGAAAGATTTTGACCAGTATCCGCTGGTGAGGAGCAATTGGGAAGGACTACCGCAAATGCGTAATCAGTCGCCGCTATGGGCAGTGGGTCAGCAAAATATAGCGATTACCGGGCAGGGGATCATCGATGGCGGTGGTGATGCCTGGCGGATGGTCAAAAAGGAGAAATTAACCGAAAGCCAGTGGAAGAAATTAACGGCCTCGGGTGGTGTGGTGAGTGACGATAAGAAGACCTGGTACCCTTCTCAGGGCTCATTAGCGGCTTCTAAGCTGAAAAACCCGGGCGAGATCACCGCCGATAAAACGCCTGAGTTTTATGCACAGGTGAAGGACTTTTTACGGCCTAACCTGATGGTGCTGACCTCCTGTAAGCGTATCCTTTTGGAAGGGATTACGTTTCAGAATTCGGCTGCCTGGAATCTGCATCCGCTGATGTGTGAAGACCTCACTGTGAGGGATATTACGGTTAAAAATCCCTGGTATGCCCAGAATGGCGATGGTATCGACCTGGAATCGTGCAAAAACGTGCTGATTGAAGGCAGTACCTTTGATGTGGGCGACGACGGGATCTGTATCAAATCCGGTCGTGATGCCGCAGGCCGTAAACGGGCTATGCCTACCGAAAATGTCATTATCCGCCATTCAACCGTTTATCATGCGCATGGCGGCTTTGTGATCGGCAGTGAGATGAGTGGCGGCGCGCGAAATATTTTTGTATACGATTGTACGTTTATCGGTACCGATATCGGCCTGCGCTTTAAAACCACGCGCGGGAGAGGCGGGGTGGTCGAGAATATTCATATCAAAAACATTAATATGATGGACATCCCCGGTGAGGCTATCTTATTTGATATGTATTATGCTGCAGTGGATCCGATTGCCCTGGCGGGCGATAAACGGGAAGCACCAAAAGTGGAAATGTTGCCGGTAACTGAGGAAACACCCGTGTTCCGTAATTTTTTTATTGATAATGTAGCTTGTGACGGGGCAGAAAAGGCGATATTTATACGTGGATTACCGGAGATGAGCATTACTAATATTAACCTGAACAATATCAATATTAAGGCTAAGCAGGGGATCGATATACAGGAGGGGAAACAAATTAACCTCAGTAATGTAAAGTTAACAACCACGCATGGTAACCCGGTTATTCATATTCAAAATGGGAATGCAGTTAGCCTGAGAAATATCAGCTATACCGATGCCGATCTGTTGTTTCGCATCAGCGGCGATCGCAACAGCAGCATTAAAGCCTGGGGAGTAGATACGGGTAAGGCAAAGCAAAAAGTTGAATTTTTATCCGGCGCAGCCGAAAATGTACTTCAGATCTATAAATAAATATGAACCGATTTTTTACATATACGACACTTTTTTTCCTTACAGGATTTGCTTTTCAGGTATCCGCACAGCATTTACTGTCGGAGCGTATGGCCGCTACGGTAATGCACATCTGGAAAGACTCTCTAAATCTTGATCCTGCCAACCCGAAACCGGTAAAATGGGCATATGATCAGGGCGTAGTGCTGGAGGGCATTGATGGCTTATGGCAGCGGACCGCTAATCCGGCTTACTTTCAGTATATGCAGAAGAGTATGGATTTCTTTGTCACGAAAGAAGGAGGAATCCAGCGCTATAAGATGGGCGATTTTAATATCGATAACGTTAAAAATGGCCGCATTCTGTTGAGCCTGTATAAAGTTACCGGGCAGAAGAAATATTTTACGGCGGCGACCCTGCTTTGGGAGCAGCTGCAAAAGCAACCCCGTACCAATGAGGGCGGTTTCTGGCATAAGAAGATTTATCCATACCAGATGTGGCTCGACGGCCTGTATATGGGACAGCCTTTTTATGCGGAATATGCGGCACTGATACAGGATAAAAAGGCGTTTGATGATATCGCCAACCAGTTTATATGGATGGAGAAGAATGCCCGCGATGCGAAAAGCGGGCTGCTGTATCATGGCTGGGATGAGTCGAAAGCGGAGCAGTGGGCCGATAAAACAACCGGTCGGTCGCCTAATTTCTGGGGCAGGGCCATGGGCTGGTATGGAATGGCCATGGTTGATGTGCTGGATTATTTTCCCGAAGATCATCCGGGGCGGAAAGAGGTCCTGGCTATTTTAAGCCGTTTTGCCGTGGCTGTGCAGCGGGTGCAGGATCCGAATACCGGTGTATGGTTCGATATCCTGGATAAGCCGCAGGCTGCCGGGAATTATGTGGAAGCCTCTGCATCCTGCATGTTGGTGTATACCTTAGCCAAGGCCGTTCGGAATGGCTGGTTACCTGCATCTTATTTTGCCGTAGCCGATAAAGGGTATAAAGGTATTCAGAAACAATTTATAGAAGCCAACGGAGCGGATAAGGTGAACCTGAACGGCACGGTTTCGGTATCGGGCTTAGGCGGAAAGCCTTACCGTGACGGGAGCTACGCCTATTACCTCAGTGAGAAAGTGGTCCGGAATGATCCGAAAGGTGTAGGTGCATTTCTGCTGGCGGCCAATGAGATGGAGATGGCAGCCCTGCCTAAACCGGCAAAGGGGAAAGTGCTGCTGTTGGATTCGTATTTTAATAACGAAACCCGTACCGGCCTGAACGGGAATACGGAGCGTTGGCATTATAAATGGGACGAGCGCCCTAACCCGGGGTTTTCGTTCTTTGGGGGCGTGGCGCAGCAGGCCGGTTTTAAAACCAAAACCCTGTATGATGCGCCCACAGCGGCTAACCTGAAAGAGGCTTCGGTTTACCTGATTGTGGATCCTGATTTTGAAAAAGAAAATCCAAAGCCCAACTTTATTTCGGCAGCTGATATTGTGGCGATTACCGCATGGGTAAAAGAGGGCGGGGTATTAGTGCTGATGGGCAATGATGCGCCGAATGCCGAGTTGAAACACTTTAATGAGCTGGCCGCTCATTTCGGCGTGTTTTTTAAGGGCGATAGCAAGGGCACGGTACCCGTAGCCACTCATTTTGAAACCGCTAAAGTGGTTGTCCCGACCGGAAATGAAATCTTTAAGCCGAAAGACCTCTTTATTAAGGAATACAGCAGCTTAAAATTGAGTGGAGCGGCCAGATCGGTACTAAAAGATGCCGATGGCGACGATGTGATGTCGGTTACCCGCTATGGTAAAGGAACCGTGTTTGTGATTGGTGATCCCTGGCTGTATAACGAATATGTTGACGGGCGTAAAATTCCGGCATCGTATAAGAATTATGAAGCCGCCGCGGAACTGGTGAACTGGCTTGCCCGGCAGATCCCGGCGAAAAAATAAGTATGGCAGTAGCATGAAAGACATTTTAAAGATAAGGCTTACCGGTATAGCCTGTCTCCTTAGCATAGCGGTATGGGCACAGGAAACCGTTAAAACGGATACGCTGGCCGATAAAATGCTGCTTTACCAGCTCAGCAATGGCGGCTGGCCCAAGCAGCTGGCCGATAAAAGCGTCGTTAAATACGATCTTCCGCTAACGCCGGCACTGCTCGAAAAAATAAAGGCTACATCACTGTTGCATGCCACTATTGATAATAAAGCCACTACCCGGGAGATCAATGCTTTAGTGCTTGCTTTTAAAAATACCGCTAATCCCGCTTATATAAAGGCGGCCGAAAAAGGAATCGATTACCTGTTGCAGGCCCAATATACCAATGGTGGCTGGCCACAATATTATCCGGATAAAAGCCTGTACCGGGCCGAAATTACTTTTAATGATGATGCCATGGTGAATGTGCTGCTCGTGCTGCTGCATATTGTGAAAGGCCAGCAGGGTTTTGAGCTCGTTGATCCTTCGTATAAAAGCAAAGCCGCCGATGCGCTGAAAAGAGGAGTAGACTGCATTTTAAGAACGCAGGTTATCCAACAGGGAAAGCCGGCGATCTGGGCTGCGCAATATGATGAAAATACTCTTGTTCCGGCTAAGGCACGTGCATTTGAGCCGGCATCGTTAAGCACCAGTGAATCGGTTGGGATTGTACGCCTGCTGATGAAACTGGATCAGCCATCGGACGAGATCAAAAAGGCCATTAAAAATGCAGTCGGCTGGTTTGAAGCCCATCAGTTAAAAGGCTTCCGTTTTGGTAAATCTGCCGATGGGGGGAATGTGCTGATCGCCGACCCCGCTGCGGTATGCTGGGCACGTTTTTATGACCTGCAAACCAACCGCCCTCTGTTTGGTGACCGTGATGGCAGCGTGAAGTATGATCTTACGGAGATCAGCACCGAACGCCGAAATGGCTATGCCTGGTATGGCGATTTTGCTTATAAATTGCTTACAACCGAATACCCGAAATGGGCGAAGAAACATTTATAACCTGTCATTTTCTTAATATTTTTTCCATAGGCCGGCCTTTTGCCAGCTCATCGATCAGTTTATCTAAATACCGTGTTTTTTGTACAATGGGATCTTCGATATCTTCCACCCGGTAACCACAAATGACACCGGTAATTTTGGATACATTCGGGTTTAGCAACGGCGCTTCATTAAAGAACGTTTCAAAATTTACTTTATCGGCAATAACCCTGTTTAATGATACTTCATCGTAACCGGTAAGCCAGTAAATAACCGTATCCACCTCTGCTTTGGTTCGTCCTTTTTTCGCTGCCTTTTCAATATATAATGGATATACACTTGCAAAGGACATTTTGTAAATTCTGGCGTTGTTCTTTGTATTCATAGTTAATCCTGTTCGGTGTTTACGTTATTTTTCTTTTTTCGGAGTATGAGCGCGCTTATCAATGTAACTACAAGTCCTAAGGGGAGTACTTCGGTATAGGAGATGAGTATGGCAAAAAGCGGATTTTGATACATTTCCCTGAAACTGGCCATTTCTTTGGTTTTGGCAGCCAGTTCTTCCGGTGATGTGCAATTCTTAAGGACATTTTCGATATATACATCTAAAAATTCAGGTACAAACAGGTAATAATAGCCTAAGCCGAAAAGGACATACATAGATGACCCGATAAGCGCTATTAAAGCACCGATTTTAAAAGCCTTTCCAAAAGAGATGAACCCGGCACTGTAGTGGTCCTTATATTTGCGGATACCAAAGAATATGATAGAAAACATGGCAATAAGTACGGCATAGCCAAGTATATCATTACCTTTAAAATTCTTGTTATTGACCATCATATTCATCATCATGATGGTATTCAGGCTAAGGGCGGTTCCTATGATCAGGCCGTAGATCCAGATGACTTTTTTCATTTTTAAATGGTTTTTAATGAGTTGATGGTGCAAATGTAAGCGATGAAACAGGTTAAGCATTCATACTTTGGTACCAAAAAGGATTTGAGCGGTTATTTCATACCAAAGTGCCAGTTTATAGGTCTATAATATGCAGTGTTTTAGCTTTTTCAATCGCTTTTATCCGGCTGGTTACGCCTAATTTGAAAAAAAGATTGGATACATGGGTTTTTATGGTGCTGACAGATAAGAATAGCTTTTCTGCAATTTCAGCGTTGCTGTACCCTTTTACCAGGAGCTGTAGAACTTCATTTTCCCGGTTGGTAAGCCCCAGTTTTTCCCATGCTGTTTTATTAAATACCGGTTTGAGCGGAGTGGGTACTAAAATCTCTTTTTCGATGATGATTTGCGCAGGCCCGGGTTTTATGATTTTATGGGCAATCCAGATACCTAAAGCTGTAAATAACAGGGCTACTGCGCCGATATAGATTTCGATAGCATGGTCGGCAATGACATATTTCCATTGCAGCCATTTTAATACAAACACAAATAGCCCCATTAAAAAACTATACGAAATGATATGCTTTACTTCTTTTGTCAATTCCATACGGATGTTTTTAACAAAATAAAGATTTTTTATTTAGTTTTCGCTGCAAATGCAATAATGTGTCCGTCGGGGTCAGAAAAATAACATACTGTATCGCCCCAGTCTCTGTCGGCCGGCGGACTGATGAGTTTCGCTCCGCTCTTTAGGGCATTGTCATATTCGGGCTGAACGTTGTCCACATAAAAATAAAGTTCGCATCTGGGTATCCCGTTTCCCTCATCCGGGTGCGGTGTCTTGTCTGAAAGGATTTTTGCAATGCTTTTATTAGGCATCAGTCCTAAGGTAAAGTTTTCAGAAAGCCTGAATTCAGTCATTCCGGAAACATGCAGGTCGGGATCTCTCCGGAATATTTTTCGATAAAACCGGCAGCTTACTTCCTGATCGTTTACATAAAGAATAGTTTCGATATGCTTCATGGCTTATTTATATTGAAGTAAAGTTACGAAATATCCCGGCTTGACCTCCAGGATGGCCGCATCGCTGTTAACTGGTTTTCTTATAATTCCAAACCGCCAGACCATTTAGGAATACAGCAAAGCCAAAAATAACTAAAAAATGATATCGGATGTCGTCAAAGCTGCTCCCTTTTAAAATGATCATGCGCACGACTTCAATAAAATACGTTACCGGATTGCATCTGGCGATGAGGTAGGCCCAGTGCGGCATGCTGTCGATAGCCGTAAACAAGCCGCTCATCAGCATAAAGATCATAATGAAAAAGAAGGTGATCGACATGGCCTGTTGCTGTGTGCCTGAAAATGTGGAGATCAGCAATCCCAATCCTAATAAAGCCACTAAATAAATAGCTAAATAACTGTACAACAAAAGCAAACTGCCAACCGGAACAATACCGTAAACAAAACGTGCCACCACGAACAGGCCTACACTAAAAACAAACGTCCCGATGATCCAGAATGGCAGTAACTTGCCTAATATGAACTGATACTTCTTTATCGGCGTCACATTGATCTGCTCTATGGTTCCCACTTCCTTTTCCTTAACAATATTTAAGGCGCACATATATGCACCTATCATGGTTACCAATACCACCAAAATGCCGGGAACCATAAAAAAACGGTAATTCAGATGGGGGTTAAACCAATTGGAAGAGGTTACCTCAAGCTGCGGCATCGGATTAAATTTTGGCGGCTGTAACCATTCCATGCGGATATCATTATTGTAGGCCGAAATAATCTGCTGGAGATAGGCACCGCCCAAACCTGCTTTTACACCATTGATGGCATTCACGGCAATGCATAATTTTTGTTCATTTTCACGGACCACATTTTTTTCGAAGCCCTGCGGTATTTCCAAAATTAAATCAGACTTGTCTTTTTCAATCTGGTTAAACGCGTGCTGAAATGAACTTCCGTAGTCGGCCAGCTGAAAATAGCCTGAAGCCGTAATCTTTGAAACCAGCTGCTGCGAACAGGCTGAATGATCGTGGTCAACAATGGATATGCTGATGTTTTTTATCTCGTAATCGGCGGCCAAAGGCAATATGAGCAACTGGACGATCGGTACAATGAAAATCAGGGGCAACAATGCCCTGTTGCGGAAGATCTGCCTGAATTCTTTTTGCAATAAAAATTTTAGTGTTCTCATTTCAAATCTCCATTTGCTATTTAACTAAGTCTGATATTGAACTTTTTCAGGCTGATGACCAGAAAGAAACAGGTTGTCCCAAACAGGATGAGTGTTTCTTTCCATATCGCAGAAAAACCCAGCCCTTTTATCATGATCGATTTTACAATGCTATAATACCATTTGGAGGGGATAATATGGCTGATGACCTGCAGGGCGGCGGGCATATTTTCTAACGGAAACATAAAGCCGGTAAACAATAGGGTAGGTACCAACATCCCCATCATCGAAATCAGCATGGCAGTCTGTTGTGATTGTGTTATATTGGAAATCAATAAGCCCAGCGACAGGGCACAGATGATCATTAACGTACTTTCTGCAATCAATAGCCAGATACTGCCATTTATTGGCATTTCCAATAACGTAACACTCAATATAAGGATAACGGCAAGATTGATCAATGACAAAAGCAGATAGGGAATGGCTTTGGAAATGATCACCAGGAATGGGTTAAACGGCGAAACCAATAAGACTTCCATGGTGCCTGTTTCCTTTTCGCGCACAATGGAAACGGAGGTCATCAATACACAAACCAGCATCAGTACCAGTGCCATAATGCCCGGTACAAAATTGATGGCCCCTTTGAGTTCAGGATTGTACAGCATTCGTATTTCGGGCGAAATGGTATAGGGAGCAGGGTTGTTTTTCATCAGCTCCTGCTGGTAGTCCATGATAATGGCGGTGGCATAATTCGTTAATGTACTGGCGGTGTTGGGATCGGAAGCATCAGCAATGATCTGTACCTGTGCCCGGTTGAAGTGCAACAGATCTGCATAGAAACGGGCAGGAAAAATGATCGCCAGTTTGATGTTTTCTTTTTTAAAGGCCTCTTCGATTTGTGAGGGGCTTAGTAAAGCCCTGTCGAGATGAAAGATTTTATTAACCGTCAGTTTCCGGATGATTTCCTGCGATGCCGGATCACCGGCCTGATCGCAAACCACAATTTTAGCATTTTTGACTTCGTTGGTTACGGCAAAACCAAAAAGCACGATCAGCATCACCGGCATACCGAATAGCATTAACAAAGTCTTGCTGTCGCGGAACACATGATAAAATTCTTTTCTTACAAATGATAAAAATTGCTTCATATTTAATCTGCCTTTCGTTGCGCCCCTCTTGCCAGCTTGTAAAATACATCGTCCATGCTGTGCGCGGAATATTCCCGTTTTAAGTTGGCAGGGGTATCCAGTGCTTTTATGATACCGTCGACCATCATTGATATCCGGTTGCAATATTCGGCCTCATCCATATAGTGCGTGGTCACAAAAATGGTAATGCCCCTGTCGGCCGCCTCATAGATCAGGTCCCAGAACTGCCGCCTGGTGATCGGGTCAACGCCGCCTGTAGGTTCGTCTAAAAACACAATTTTAGGCTCATGGATTACCGCTACCGAAAAAGCCAGTTTTTGTTTCCAGCCCAAAGGCAGCGATGCAACCAGCGTTTTGGCTTCGCTTTGCAGGCCCAGTGTTTCAATCAGTACATTGCTTTTTGCTTTCAGTTGTTTATCGGATAAGCCATAGATACCGCCAAAGAACTGTATGTTTTCGATAACGGTTAAGTCTTCGTACAATGAGAATTTCTGGCTCATATAACCGATGTTCTTTTTAATCTGTTCGGTCTGTTTATAGATGTCGAAACCGGCAATCGTGGCCTTTCCGGATGAGGGTACGGAAAGGCCGCAGAGCATTTTCATAGCCGTCGTTTTTCCTGCACCATTCGCACCCAGGAAACCGAAAATCTCGCCTGCATGCACATCAAACGTAATCTCGTTTACGGCAATGAAATCGCCAAAACGCCTGGTAAGTTTCTCTGTTTTTATGACGATCTCGTTTGTCATGTTAGTTCATCAGATTTATAAAGCAATCTTCAATGCCCGGTGTGATCTGTCTGATCTCCGGATTTTTAAGGCCGTTCCCGATCAGCTGCTTTTCTAATTTGTCTATAGTTAATTCTCCGTTATTCATTGTTATATGATGAAAGTCGCCAAATGAATAACAGCTTTTAATTTGCGGATCGCTTCGTAACATCGTCAGCAACCGGCTCATATTATCTGCTTTTACGGCATAGAGCGGGTCGGGAAACTGCTTTATGATCGTGTCGGGGGTATCAATAGACAGGATATTGCCGTTTTGTATTAACGCGATCCGCTCGCAAAGGGTGGCCTCGTCCATATAGGGGGTAGATACCAAAATGGTGATGCCCTGCTGTTTTAAGCCTTTCAGCATTTCCCAGAATTCTTTTCGGGAAACCACATCCACACCTGTAGTCGGTTCATCTAAGAACAGTACCGTGGGGCGATGAATTAAGGCACAACAGAGTGCCAGTTTCTGTTTCATGCCGCCCGATAGTTTTCCTGCCCTGCGGGTTTTAAAGGGGGCTAACTGTTTATAAATATCCCTGATCAAATCGTAATTTCTGGACACGGAGGTATGGAATACCGTTGCGAAAAAGTTGAGATTTTCCTCCACCGATAAATCCGGGTACAACGAAAAGCGGCCCGGCATATACCCTATATTTTTGCGAATGGTTTTATAGTCTTTCACCACGTCAAAGCCATTTACAGAAGCTGTACCGCTATCGGGTAAAAGCAGCGTAGTGAGGATGCGGAACAGGCTTGTTTTGCCTGCCCCGTCTGCGCCGATCAGGCCAAACAATTCGCCTTTATTTACCGTAAACGAAACATCATTCACGGCCTTTATCTGACCTTTATTGTAGGTTTTTACAATATTATGTAGTTCGACATCTGCCATTGGTAATCAGAATTTGATCGCTCCATACATACCGATCTTATACGTGCCGTCATTTTTTACGTTCACTTTGATGGCATATACCATATTAGCCCTTTCATCTTTGGTCTGGATGGTCTTGGGTGTAAACTCCGCTTTGTCGTTTATCCGGATAATTGTACCTGTGGTTTCTTTATATCCGCCTTTGCCGTTATCGGTAAGTACTTTTACGGTTTGGTTGAGCTTTACCTGCGGTAACTGGTTGCCGGTGATATACGCTCTTAAAATGAGGTTAGACAGATCGGCAATCTTGTAAAGCGGTTTACCTGTGGCCGTCATTTCATTGGCTTCGGCATATTTGCTAAGTACTGTTCCGTTGATCGGGTTAATGATGTTGCATCTGGCCAGCTGGTCATTCAATTGCACGATCTGTATCTGCAAGGGCACCACATCTTTGCTTATTCCCTCACTGGAAATGCTTAATGCAGATTGTTGGGCGTCAATTTGTTTTTTTAGCACTTCAATTTGGGCATTGGCATCGTCCAGTTGCTTGGGTGTTGCGGCATCGCCCTTTACCAGATTGACTATTCTTATCCGTTCCCTTTCGGCTGTCCTAAGCTGTTCCTGCAAAGCCGATAGCTGTATAGGGATATTAGGCTTTTTCCCTAAAATGGCGGTAACCTGTGCTTCCAATTGCTTTTTCTTCAGATACAACTGCAGGCTATCGATATAGCCGATCGTTTGCCCTGCTTCCAGCGTTTGTCCCTCTTCGAGGTTTAGCTGCCGGATGGTTCCCGTGGCTTCTGATGAAATAATGGTTTCTTCGGCTTCAAAGCTTCCCGAAGCGTCAAAGGAAACCGGGTTAGGGTTACAGGCGGTAAGCGATATTGCGAGGCCTGCAGCCAAAGCAATGGTTTTTATTTTATACATGGCTGATTTCTTATGTTATTGATTTCCTGTTGTTGTTTGATAACTGTATGCGGTCATTAAAAACTGTATTTCGTGGATAATCAGGTTTTGTCTGGCCTGATCTTCGGCATTTATGGCCATGAGGTAATCGTTTGTGGTCGATGTACCGTAGCTAAGCTGATTTTGGGCAGTCTTCTTGATGTTTTCACGAAGCGTGATGAGGCTTCTGTCGGTTTCAATCAACGCCTGCATTTTGGCGATTTCTGCGTTTTGTTGTTTTAGAACAAGATTGGTATTGAACAAAAAAGCGTCTCTTTGCACATCGATCGCATGTTGTTGAAGTGCAAGTATTTTCTTTTCGCTTTTATAGGTATAGAAGTTTGTAAAGTTCCAACTCAGGCGCAAACCACCGATATAGTAAGCCTGAAAGTCATTATCTAACATATTTAAGCCTGGTCTGCCCAAGCCGCTCTGAAAAAATGCACTCAAACGCGGCAGGTTTTTAGCGCTGATCAGTTTTTCCTGTACGTTAAAAGCTCTTTTCTGCAGGTTAAAAAGTGTCAGTTCAGGGCGGTTAATGGTGTTGGAAAGGATCTGTCTTGCCGGTTTCTCGAGTATCGTGTTTTCATCTACCGGCTTATCAATAAACAAGGCCAGCATATCGGCATAACCTTTACGTGCGGCTTTCAGCTCAATGCTGCGTTGGTCGGTCTTCAGTAATTCGGCTTTCAGGTTATCGGCTGTACTTTTTAACGCTACGCCGTTGGCAATGGCGACATTGGTTTTTTCGATACCATTTTGAATGTCCTTTTTAAGCAGGTCGGCCTGTTTCAATTGTGCATCGAACAGCAGTATGCCAAAATAAAGCGTATAAATGCGTTCCCTTAGCTTGTACAACTCCACTGCTGTTTTCTGTACTTCGATTTCCGAATTGGTATGAATGTATTCTTTTTGGTCCTTTACCGTAAACAGATCAGTAACCGACTGAGAAACTTCACCATATAACCGGTATTGATCTTTGTCCATGACCGGAATATTCATCCCGGGCAAAGATAGGGGCAGCCGGGTTACGTCTGATTGATAGCTGGCCTGTCCGGCAATATTGAACTGCGGCAGATAGGCTTTTTGAGCATTACTGATCGAATATTCCTTTGTTTTTTCGATCAGCGCGTACTGCTTTATCAGGGGATAATGCTGTCTGGCCATTTCAAGGCAGTTGTTGAGGCTTAACGATTGCCCGCTTACATAGCCTGTAGCTAACAGCCCATAGCCAACAGCCAAAATAACTTTTCTGATCATTTTATTATTTATCATTTTGTTTCAATCATTTGATTAACCGGGCGGTAAAAAAAAATTACTTTGCTTTCATCATTGCTTTTATCCAAACGGGTATCAATTTTTTACGTTCCTGCATTAACGAGCTGAATTGTTTGTCATTTAATCCGCCAATGCCTTGTAATAAAGGTTGTGCAATAAAAGGAAAAACAACCAGGCTCAGTAAATTCATCAAAAAGTGTAATGGATTTGGTTCGGTAATTTTCCCTTTCGCCACGGCCTCCTGATGTTGCCTGAAAAATGCAGAGTGCATAACCAGCTGTTTGATGGGCAGCTTCTCTAACAATCTGCCCGGATGGTTACGGATTTCACTTAACATGAAAATCGGCACATTGGGTTCTTTGGTGATGAAATCAATATAATTGAATGCCACTAACGCTACTTTTTTTTCTAAACTGCTTTTTTCGTTGTTTAATATCGTTGCCATGGTATGCATAAACCCGGTTATGGTTTCCAGCATGATGAGGTCAAACAACTTTTCCTTACTCCGGAAGTAATAATTGAGCAAAGCAAGGTTAATGCCTGCTTCCTCTGCAATATCCCTGGTCCGGGTTGCGGCATAGCCCTTTTTATAGAACACTATCCGGGCCGCTTCCCTGATCTTTTCTTCTGTTGTGGTGTCTAATGATTTTATTTCTTTGCTTTTTGCCATTTGGTAATCAAATTCGTTTCGCTTACAAATATAGAAAATATACTTTTTAATTAAGCAAATTTTTTAATCATTTGATTAAAAATGGTTTTTCATATTCTGCCACGCATTTTATATAACTTTCTTAGATTTGTTTTAAGGGACGAAATCAAATTTATACGGATGAAAAAATAGTTCAGGAATAATGTCCCTAAAACGGAAGCCCGATTGTCATAAGGCATAATAACTTAATGGAGAACTTAAAAAAAATTAAAGAGATGAAAGAGTATTTAATGCTGATTCGTGAAAATTTAGACCATTACGGAAAAATGACTCCACAGGAGATGCAGGATGACATTGCCCAACATGTACAATGGGTAGAAGCACTTGTTCAGAACGGAAATTTCAAAGGCGGAAACCCTTTGACGCCGGCAGGCAAATATGTAAAGGGAAACGATAAGGTGATCACTGATGGACCTTATACAGAGGCTAAAGAAGGTGTGAGCGGTTTTTATTTCCTGCTTGCCCATTCGCTGGAAGAGGCCACTGAAATTGCCAAAGGCTGTCCTTCGCTTCAGGTGGGTGGAACGGTGGAGATCCGTGAAATTATCCAGACAGAATAGCTGTAAAATTGAGTAATTACGATCATATCCATCAACTGACAGCACATCTTTTCCGTGAAAACTCGGGAAAGATGGTTGCTGTTTTGTCACGGATGTTCGGCTTACAGCAAATGGATATGGTGTTAGACACCGTACAGGACACCTTTGAAGCAGCACTTCAAAAATGGCGGTTTTCGGGTATTCCTGATCATCCGGCAGGCTGGCTGATGCAGGTGGCTAAAAACAAAGCTTTAAATACCATAAAAAGAGCAGGTAAGACCCGGGCTTTTTCGCCTTCTGTGTATGCTGTTAAATTTGATGAAAGCTTTGAAAAGCCTTTTGAGATACTGCTTTCGCCGGATGAAATTAAAGACAGTCAGCTGCGGTTATTATTTACCTGTTGCCATCCTGATTTGCCGGTTAAAAGCCAAATGATCATTACACTGTATCTGTTGTGCGGATTTGGTGTGCCCGAAATTGCGAATGCGCTGCTGATGAAGGAAGAAGCGGTGAAAAAATCGCTGACACGGATAAAGGCTTCACTCCGGAAACGGGATGATATGCTGCAGCATAACATTAGCCGGTGGGATGAACGTATAAAAACAGTGCTGACCATTCTTTATCTGATGTTTAATGAGGGCTATAAAACCACACGTCGCCAGGAAGCCATTGGTCATGATTTATGTTATGAAGCGATACGGCTGGCCAAAGTGCTGGAAAATGATCATGATCCATCAAATCATGAAATAAATGCGTTGCTGGCTTTGATGTTTTTTACGATCTCGCGTTTTCCGGCAAGGTTGGAGCCCGGTAATGCATGGCTTACACTGGAAGAGCAGGATCGCAGCAAATGGAATACTGTTTTTATGGAAGAGGGACATTATTATCTTCGCCGGTTAACCCGGTCAGACACCGTTACCCGCTTTCACATCGAAGCGCTGATCGCTTCTTTACATAGTGCGGCTCCAACCTTTGATAAGACCGACTGGGAAAAAATTACAGCACTGTACCGGCAACTGGAACATATCGAACCGTCACCGCTGGTTACCCTTAACCGGATCATCGCCGAAAGTTACCTGAACCCTTCATACAGCATACAGGCACTGGATGAATTGGAAGTTCGCCAGGATCTGAAGGACAACTTTCTTCTGCCGGCTGCAAAGGCAGATATTTATAAACGAAAACGTGAATTTAAAAATGCGCTTACCTGCTATAAAAAGGCACTGGATTTATCGGTTTCGCCTGCCGACCGGAAATTTTTAACAAAGAAGATTATCGAAATCAATTCGAAAATATAAGCACCATTATTACAGGTCATGAAAATTACCATTTTAGACGATTATCAGCACGTTATTGAAAAATTAAAATGCTTTGCGCTGTTGAAAGGACAACACGTTGAGATCGTGCATGAAACGGAAAAGAATGTCGATAAGCTTGCGGCTTTGCTTTCGGATACCGAAATTCTGGTACTCACAAGGGAACGAACAGCGGTTACCGGGCAGCTTTTGAGCAGGCTGCCTAAGCTTAAACTCATCAGCCAGACCGGTAAAATTTCCAATCACCTGGATCTGGATGCGTGTATCCGTCATCGGGTGGCGGTTGCCGAAGGTGTAGGATCGCCTATAGCGCCGGCCGAATTAACCTGGGCTTTACTGATGAATACGGTGAGACAAATTCCACAAGCCATTGAAGGCATGAAGAAAGGAAAATGGCAGATCAATATAGGCAGCACAGTACACGGAAAAACCCTGGGCATTTGGGGCTATGGGAAGATAGGACGCAGAGTGGCGCAATACGCTAACGTATTTGGTGCAAAAGTGCTGGTTTGGGGAAGCGAAAATTCAAGAAAAAAGGCTATTGAAGATGGTTTTGAACAAGCCGCTACAAAGAATGACTTTTTTAAGAATGCCGATATTATCACCTTACATTTAAGGCTCAATGAACAAACCCTGGGTATTGTAAAAGAAAATGATCTGCTGCAGATGAAAGAGAATGCGGTGTTTATAAATACGGCCAGGGCTGAGCTAATTGAAAAGGGTGCTCTGTTACGTGTATTGAAAAGTGGAAAAGCGCTTTTTGTAGGGACTGATGTTTATGAAAACGAACCTGTTCATGATCCTGACTTCGAACTGTTAAAAATGGACAATGTGATTTGTACGCCCCATTTGGGTTATGTAGAACAAGATGGATATGAGCTATATTTCGGAAAGGCTTTTGAAAATGTGATTCATTACCTAAACGGTAAGCCGGAAAATATTATCAATCCGGAGGTGCTGATTTTCCGGGCAGTTTAATGCCCTATAATCCCAAATATAGGTGATAAAGTAAATGGGAGATCCCTGATCTCTTCATATGTTTACGCAAAGTTTTTAACCCTTCCACTAAATGATTATTAACCGTGTTTTTAGAAATATTCAGTAAAGACGCGATTTCTTCATGACTTTTTCCTTCATAACGGCTCATTTTAAAGATAAGCCGCTGTTGAGTAGTTAATTTCACTATTGCTTTTTCGATAAACATATTTAAGTCAGCTAAAAGAACAGTCTCTTCCGTTTCATTGTGCGCTTCTGTTAGATTTATCCAAAGTTTCTCGCGGGCAGCCGTTGCTGTTGCAGCATTTCTTAATGTATTTAAGGTAAGTCTTCTTGCGATCGTATATAAATACGGGCCTAAAGGATAATCGGGGTTTAGATTTACACGGTTCGACCACACCGTTAGGAGTGTTTCCTGAACAATTTCTTCACTCATTTCTCTGTTTTTCAGAAAGCGCCAGGCAAAACTGTACAATTTTGATTTGTAAATTTTAAATACAGCAGCAAAAGCAGACTCCTCACTGTTACGGAGGCCCCGAATAAGCGCTGCTTCATGCTGTTCTTTCATTAAAACTAAATTTTTTAAAAAAAAAGAAGATCAACTAGTTATTATGTTCCGCTGAGGTGTATTACCAATATGTCTCGGTTAAATATAGAGAAAAAAGCAAAATGAATACAGAAGAATTATATATTTTATGGATTGATTATATCTCCAACAACATAAGTCAACCGGATTATCATAAACTTATGGATGCAATAACAAATGCTAAAAATGATCCTGAGCTATATGCGATCATGGAAAAGATATGGGATAGCCATCCGATTGAGCAGTCTTTCTCCGACTTTCAGTCGGAGGTTCTTTACCAGAAAATGATAACAGACTCACGCTTTACAAGCCAGATTCCTCCGGTTATTCCATTAAAAACGAAAAAACTATTCTACAAAAGAACAAGCTTTCGCTTGTTAGCTGCTGCTGCTATCTTAATTGTTATTTGTGTAGGTGTTTTACAGTTTGTTCATAACGATCCTCATGCAGACGTTTCATCACCTCATTTAGTCGCGACAAACATTGCACCTGGGGGTAACAAAGCCATGCTCATACTGGAGAATGGGACGAAGGTTTCCCTAACCGATTTAAAGAACGGAGAAACATTTGAAGATAATGGCGTCAAAATCAAAAAAACGGTAGATGGACAACTGGTTTATGATGCTTCAGCAGGGGCAGCACTCAATCAGAATGCTGAAAACAGTGTAGCCTATCATACCATTGTTACGCCTGTAGGCGGGCAGTATGAAGTTATACTTCCGGATGGAACGAATGTTTGGCTAAATGCAAGCTCATCTTTAAAATTCCCTGTCAACTTTACTTCAGCGACCAGCCGAAATGTAACGCTTACCGGGGAAGGATATTTTGAAGTGATGCATAATGAACATAAACCATTTATTGTAAACTCTGACAATCAGTTGGTCAAAGTTCTTGGAACACATTTTAATATTAATACGTATACAGATGAGCCTCAAACCATTACCACCCTTTTTGAAGGAAGTGTAGAGGTTACGAAGTTAAATAGCAAAAATGAAGACCGTAAAATTATTAAGCCCGGCCAACAAGCTATGGTTAGCTTAAATAAAATAGAGGTGGCAGATGCCAACCTGGATGCGGCATTGGCCTGGAAGAATGGTTATTTTAACTTTAACAATGAAGAGTTAAGTAGTGTTATGCGTAAAATAGCACGATGGTATGATGTTGAAGTCGTCATTTCAGAAGGTGTACAAACCGCCAGAACGTTAGAAGGGGCAACACCCCGATCAAAAGACTTATCTGAAATTCTCAGAAAATTTGAACTACTCGGAAATATTCACTTTAAAATTGAAGGAAGGAGGGTTACCGTTATGCCATAAATATACCTATTGCTAACGGGTACCAGAAACCCGGAGCAGCGCCAACTGCTCCGGGAAAATCAGGCTACTCGAAAATTGTCATCACACAACCTATCAACTTAACCTAACAAACAAATGTATGAAATTTTACATCGATGTTAAAAGGCGTATGCCTTCAAAACAAACAATCATGAGAATTAACCTGACCTGTTTATTTTTATTGATTAGCCTCGTACAGGTAAGCGCATCAACTTTTGCCCAAAACATTAGCCTGTCTAAAAAGAATATATCATTAAGACAATTGTTCCAGGCCATTAAAATACAAAGTGGTTATGACGTTATATATGAACCACAGGAATTAAAAAAAGCAAAACTCGTATCCATCAATGTTACCAATACCGACTTGAGAAAAGTGCTGGATGAAGTATTTGCTACGCAGCCCTTAACGTATGCAATAGACGAAAAAACCATTGTCGTTAGAAAGAGAGAAAAAGGTTTTTTTGAGTCTTTAGATCCTTTTATGTTTATTATCGATATTAAAGGTAAAGTAATCGACGAAAAAGGGCAGGCCCTGGCCGGTGCAACAGTCAGACTAAAAAATACACCGTCTAAATCCGTAATTACCAATGATAAAGGCGAATTTACCATCACAGGAATAGAAAAAGGTACCGTTTTAGTCATTTCGTTTCTGGGCTATAAAAGCCAGGAAGTCGTCGTCGGTTCATCCTCAGAAATTTCGGTACGCATGGAGATTCTATCATCTGCATTAGAAACGGTATCCATATCGGTTATTAATACAGGGTATCAAACGCTTTCTAAGGAACGCGCTACCGGCTCATTCAATGTGATTTCGGGCGAACAATTGGATAAGCCCACAACCAATATCGCACAACGGCTTATCGGAACCACATCAGGTATGCAGGCCAGATCGATGGATGTAAACGGCAACCCCGTATTCGAGATACGTGGGCAAACAAGTCTCCTGGCTAATTCGCAACCTTTAGTCGTTGTAGATGGTTTTCCTGTACAAGGCGATTTTAGCACCATTAACCCCAATACCATAGAGAGTGTAACGATTTTGAAAGATGCGGCGGCAGCTTCTATCTGGGGTGCAAAATCTGCTAATGGTGTTATTGTAGTGATTACTCGAAAACCCAATAAAGACGCGGGTACAAAAGTTTCTTTCTCGGTATTTACGCAAATTTCAGATAAAGTAGACCTCGATTATGTTAACCCTTTAGCTACATCTGCACAAACCATTGATTACGAAATGAAGTCGTTCGGAAACTGGAGTGCACGTATTAATACGGGATCTTTAGCCACAAATGCAAACTGGGCCTGGTCTTTAGGTACGACCGCTATGAGCGAACACAACCTTGGATTTATTAGTCTTGCAGAACGTAATGCGTTGCTTGATAAGTACCGCACATTGAGTAATAAAGATCAGATTAGAAATGAATTGTTAGCCAACCCTATGGTACAGCAATATAACTTAAACATTTCAGGGGCCTCTGCTAAAATGAGGAATTCCATGTCTTTGCTTTTTGAAGATGGTCAGTCTAATTTTAAAGGAACAAATAATAAAAAGTATTTAGCCAATTACCGTACGGCCGTTGATGTGTTTAAGTGGATGGAGTTTGATTTCTCTGCTATGCTTAATTATAATAAAAACAGGAATAATGGCGTTTCGCTGGGTGATATACAGGGATTGTCGCCTTATGAAATGTTAAGAAATGAAGATGGTTCCTTAACCAATATTGCCCGTTATTATACACCTATTATTACCCGTTTTGTGCCCACGCAGTTATTTCCGTATAATGACTGGACGTATAATCCCATTCAGGAAATCGCCAATCGGGAAATCACGGTCGAGCAGCTAAATGCACGTTTACAAACGGGATTACGTTTCAAAATTATTAAAGGCCTGACGTTGGATAGCCGAATTCAATACGAGCAATTTAATACCTTAAACAGGGGTTATAATAATGAAAATACGTTTGCGGTAAGGAGTGCTGTTAATCAGGCGGTTACCTGGGATATGGCAACGAACAAAATCACACTCAACCTTCCTAAAGGCGGCACGCTGTCGCAAAGTAGAAATAAGGCTGTGAATTACAATTTCAGAAACCAGCTAAACTTCGATCATCAATTTACCGATAAGCATGAAATCAGCATTGTTTTAGGAACCGAAATTTCAAGTAATGTTACCGAAACGTTTGGCCAACCACTTACCTATGGTTATAATGATCAAACGTTAAGTGTAGGGACCTTTCCTAATGGACCAGGAGGAACATTTTTTCAGATTAAAAACTGGATGGGAACTAATCAAACTTTTAGCTATGCAAACACTTTTCTATATAGAACAGAACGCTATTCTTCTCTTTATAGCAATGCAAGCTATAGTTTTAACAATAAGTATGTCTTAACCGGAAGTGTGCGTACAGATGGATCTAACTTAATTACAGACGATCCATCGTTTCGATATGATCCTTTCTGGTCTGTGGGTTTAGGATGGCAGGCTTCTAAAGAAAATTTCATCAAAAACCTTACCTGGATAGATCGGTTACAAGTTACGGCCAGTTATGGTTATGGGGGTAATGTAGACAGGAGTACGTCATTTAGACCCTTAATAAATATGGGGGGAACACCAAATTCTTATACAGGTGATGTTACAGCAACTATTTCAAGTTTTGGAAATCCGACGCTCAGGTGGGAAAAAACCGGGCAATGGAAATTGTTGGCCGATTATTCGCTTTTCCGCGGTAAATTATTTGGAAAACTGGAAGTATATAATAAACAAGGCCGGGATTTGATCGCCAGCTTGTCTATACCTGCAATTAATGGCACCACCAGTCAAAGACTTAACAATGCCGAGATGTATAACCGCGGTTTTGAGCTGGAGTTAGGAACCACTCAAAATATAGCCCGAAAAGTTGTTTGGAGGGGAAATATGAACTTTTCATTCAATCGCAATCGAATTACCAAATTATTTGTGGCGAATTACGCATCTTCAACGCTTGTTGGAGGTGGAAGCGCGGCATATGTTGAAGGTGTAGATGCAAACTCCATATGGAGATTTAGATATGCCGGATTAGAAAATAAACAACCCATGGTTTATGGGCCAAACGGAACGAAGTTTGATTTTGGTGCGTTCACACCTGGCGATGGAAGGAGTTACCTGCTCAATATGGGTTCTTCCGTAGCGCCATATACTTTTGGGTTTATTAACACGTTCCAAATCCAGGATTTTAACTTCTCGTTTATATTAGCCGGAAAATTTGGTCATAAATTTCAACGTACCGGATTTAATTACCCGCCAACCTGGCAAAGCAGGGTATTGCCAAATAATAAGATAAATGAGGTAATTAATGGCGATCCCTCCAAAATTGTTCCTTTACCATTGAATTTAATTGAAGAGCGGTATTATTTCTGGGATCGTTTTCACCAAAATTTAAGCTACCTCATTGAAGACGCTTCACACATCCGTCTCCAAGAGGTTAATTTAAGTTATAATGTTCCGTCCCGTTTGGTCAACAAACTTAAACTAAACCGTATACGCGCATTTGCACAGGCAAATGATTTATACACCTGGGTAGCCAATAACGTTGGTGAGGATCCGCAATATCCGATTGGCACATTGAAACCCCAGCCAAGAATATCATTAGGTGTTAATATTGACTTTTAAACGTAATTATCATGAAAACAAAATATAAATGGCTGTTCCTTATGACAATCGTCATGCTCACTTCATCCTGTGATAAATTTTTGGAAGAACCGCCCAGTAAAACCACTTCTTTGGTGCTTAACACCACTGCACAAATTGACGCGTTATTAAATAACTATAATACCTTTTACCGGGAGGCAAACCGGACTGCATTCCTGAGTACAGACGATTTTGGATTAACCATCGATGTATATAATGGTGGCAGAGGCGTATTTTCTGCAATGGCTACCCATCAATTTTCACTTTGGGACACGCAATACATACCGGATGATACCCGCCCAAATTGCTGGACTGAAGATTATCTCAAGATATTTAATGCAAACATGGCATTGAATAACTTAGACAGGGTAAGCGGGTCGGCAGCAGAAAAGGCGATACTTAAAGCCGATGCGCATTTTATAAGGGCATATAGTTACTGGATGCTGGCAAATACCTTTTGTTTGCCTTATACAGACGCCAATAAAAATGAAATGGGTGTTCCTATCAAAACCGAAACGGCTTTTGATACTCCCATGGAAAGACAGCCCTTAGAAAAGGTATACCAGCAGATCGAAGCGGATCTTGCAGAAGCCCTGAAAACAACGGTAAGCTTAACGCAAAGCGGAAAGCCCCGTCATTGGAGAGCAAGCAAAGCCGGAGTGCACGCATTTGCTTCCCGTTACTATCTGAACAGAAATAATAATGCAAAAGCGATTGAACATGCCAATGCTGCGTTAGCGGATTACAGCACACTGATCGATTACAATACAGAAATGAGATATGGTAATGATCAAAACGTTACCATCAACTCGGGTACACCGCAGGCACAAACAGTGACGTTAAAATACCCCTACACACACAATAATCAAACTGATTTTACAGATATGTTAGGCTGGAAGGAGTTTATGTATTTTAGGTTGCTTTATAACGAATCGTTTTGGTTTATCCCAAGCCAGGACTTGTTAAATTTATATGATAAAACGAATGATCTGCGTTACGTGTATCATATTGTAGAAGGGTATTCGTACGACAGGGGAATGACAAAGCCTTCGTATGATTATCCGGGTTATGTGTTTTTTTATAAAGACAGACTACCTTCAGGGCCAACAGTAGCCGAAGTGCTGTTAAACAAAGCAGAAGCACAGGCAAGGTCTAATGATCCGTCGGGAGCGATGACGACCTTAAATACCCTGAGAGCAAAACGCTATAAAGCAGGGTCATCATATAGCCTTACCGCTACAGGTAAGGATGATGCGATCAAAAAGGTGCTGGAAGAACGCAGACGAGAAATGCCATTTACACAGCGTTGGTTTGATATTCGTCGTTATAATAATAATGATGATCCTAATGATGATGTCGTATTAACAAAAACGTTCTACCCATTCAACGCATCAAATGTGTTGTTTAATGAGCCTGTTAAAACCTACACTTTACCTAAAAACTCAAGAAGGTATGCCGCTCCAATACCGAGGACAGAAATTATTTCCAGCAATGGAATAATTAAGCAAAATACCTATTAATCACATTTGAAGGTCTCTCCGGAGACCTTCTTCACTTCAATCTTAAAAATATGATTTCAAACAGAAAAAACACCGTTTTATGGCTGTTTGCTGTTTTGCTCAGCTGTTATTCTTTTAAGGTGTCAGCACAACAGAAAAAGAATGAAATAATTACGGATAGTGTACAGTTAGAAAAGTTAAAAGCTCATGTTGAAGAACAGATGGATAATCTGAAAGTACATGATGCTTATATTAAAGCATTGGGAATTGAAAATCCTGAACTGGAGAAACAGTACAACGTGTGGATGGCAAAACACCCACAATCGTCGATCATTCCTTATGCGATTGCAAAGGGCTATCTGGATCACGAAAGCCCGAAGGCCCGGCCGTATCTTTTAAAAGCAGTAGCCCTCAACCCGAAGTTTACCGAAGCCTGGGGTGGATTATGGATAGATGGCGAGCGCTGGGGTGATTTTGAGGTTTCGCGCGGTTATTTGGCTAAGGCGACCGAATCAGATCCGTCTAATCCCAATTACGCTTTTTATTATGCTTCTTCTTTTGGTGGTATTGATGAAGCAAAATGGAGACAGCTAAGCCTGGAAGTAGCCGAACGCTTTCCAAAGCATGAGCGTGGAGCACAAGCGCTTTATTGGCTTGCCGTACGTTCAAAAAAAACAGAAGATAAGCTAAAATATTTTCAACTGCTGCATGATCGGTATGCTCCGAAAAAATTTAATTGGTCGTCGAGCGGCATGTCTGGTTATTACCATCTTTTACTTTCGCAAAATCCACAAAAGGCCCTGACACTGGCTCAGGAATTGGCTAAGGATGAAAAAGAAGAAAAAGAAGAAAGAAAGCAATGGCCGGCATTGATTGTTCAGGCAAAAACCATTGCGGAGGCTAAAAATCTGCTTGATCAGAAAAAGGGTGATGAAGCGTTAAGCGTACTCAATTCACTGAAATTGCCAAGGAGATCGGTTTTTGCTACTGATTTTGCCATCATGAAAGCTAAAGCAAATGATTTATCAGGTCGTACCCAATCCGCATACGACAGCTTAGTCGTTATTTTCGCTAAAGCTCCTGAAGTAGCCTTAAAGGAAGTGATTGCCAATTATGGTCATAAATTAGGAAAGACCGCGAATGAGATGGATACCGATATATGGAACAAGATAAATGCAAATGCAAAAGTGGCCACACCGTTTATTGGATTAAAACGGTATATGACAGAGGGAGACGCTTCCCTGTCAGACTTCAAAGGCAAAGTTGTATTACTTACGTATTGGTTTCCGGGATGTGGACCGTGTCGTGGCGAGTTCCCGCACTTTGAAAATGTAGTCAGAAAATTCAAGGGCGAAGATTTAGCCTATATAGGAATTAATATTGTTTCTGATCAGAATGAATATGTTGTGCCGTTTATGAAAAGCAGTGGCTATAGCTTTACACCGCTGGAAGAGGTAAAAGGCCGGAATAAAGGAAATTTAGATAATAAAAATGCTGCACCTGTAAATTTCCTTATTGATAAAGAAGGCCGTGTTATTTTTTCTAATTTCAGAACCGATGACGATAATGAACAAGATTTAGAATTAATGATTAAGATGTTACTGAAATCTTAATTTATGAATTGTAAAACGACTGCGTGAACGGCTGACCAGAGCCGGTGTATCCATTAAAGCGGATATAGGATGGACTGGAACTGAATTAAGGGAGAAAACTTAATGATATATTTAAAATGGTACCTAAATGAAAATTAAAATGAATCGAATAAAAATAATCATCATACTATTCCTTTTCGCAGGTGTACTACATCCTGCATTTGCACAGAAAGGCAAGGAAATGATAACCATTAAAGGACAGTTAAAAAACTTTAGCAATCAGGTAGAAATTGAAGATCTTTCTGAATTTCAACAACTTTTGCCACCTACAGCCGAACGTATGATCGTTCCGGACGCTGAAGGAAAATTCAGTATACAGTTTAAGGCGAGTGCACCTAATTACTACCGGTTAGGAAGAAATTCCATGTATTTAAGTCCTGGTGATAATCTGGAAGTCTATATAGACAAAAGTAATCCTAAACTTGCCAGCTTTAAAGGCATTGGTGCCGAAGCCAATAGCTACATGAAAGATACACCTTTCCCGAAAGGAGGTTCATATCTTGAAGCCGGCCGATTAATAAAAGATACGCCTGAAGAAACGATTGCCGCGATAGAACAGGCCGCTGCCGAACGTAGCAGGCAATTGGCAGCCGTTGTTAACATCAGCCCGGAATTCAGACGGTTAGAAACTGCACGTATCAAAGCCGACCTGATCAATAGCATGTACAGTATGCGTAGTTATGGCCCGGGTAAGAAGAAACCAAAGGCCGATGGCACATCTTATAGTGCGGAAGATTATATCAATGCCTATACGCCTAAAGTAGCTTCCTTAAACAAAAATTTTACGGATGCATCATTCATGAAAATGGTGGTGTATCGTGATATTGCCGATCGGATTATTAAAGTTGGAGGAAGTCCTGATCAAATTCAACGTATCCAGGATTGGTATAAAGCAGATGCGCTGGTAAGAGAAATGCAAAAATATAGCGACAAACAAGAACTTGGCAGGTTTACCTCAAAAATAAGCGACATCAGCACGCCTGCTTACAGTAATGCGGTAGCGAAAATGTTAAAAAGCCTGTTGTCTTTCGGTAAAAATGACCCTGCAGTAGATTTCACGGCCATTGATTTAGCGGGTCAACCCATTAAACTCAGTAGTTTGAAAGGAAAAGTTATTTATGTTGATTTGTGGGCAACATGGTGCGGCCCGTGCATGGCGGAAATGCCCTACTTTGAAAAACTGAAAGAAAAATACAAAGAAAATTCAAACGTCGCTTTTGTCTCATTGTCTATTGATGATGGCCCGGAAATCTGGAAAAAAAGCGTAGATGAACGAAAGGCCGATGGAATTCAGTGGCAGATCAATAGAGCTAAACTCGACGCTTATAATATTGTAAGTATTCCCCGGGTATTACTTTTTGATAAAGAATTTAAAGTTGCTGATATGAATGCTCCTGCACCATCACATGCCGAAGCTATTCAGAAAATTGATGCGTTATTAGTTAAGTAGTGTTCAATTTGTCGACAGGAATCCCGACGTATACTTTGGTGCCGGGATTTTTATAAGTATTGATAACTTTTATTTCAATCGTTCAAAGCGCTGCAGTTTTTTTGATACATCATTTTCAAAACAGTAAATCGGGAACGTTTGCGCAAATATTTGCATTCAAATCGCGTTTTTAGATATAAAAAATACGTAGAATTGCTTTGACCAAAGCTTTGAACGCAGACATGATCTTAACGCAGGAGAATCTAAGCCGTATTACGACCGGATCAATCATAAAACCTGAACCACATACCTTTTCACTGCCTGTAAAGGTGCTTCAGTTCGGAACAGGGGTGTTACTTCGCGGTCTTCCTGATTATTTTATCCATCAGGCTAACCGGACCGGTATCTTTAACGGTCGTATTGCCGTAGTCAAATCAACACCGGGTGATGCCGGCGATTTTCAGCAGCAGGATAACCTGTATACGATATGCATCCGCGGATTGGAAAATGGTCGTACGGTTGAACAAAACATCATTTCATCAGCTATTAGCGGTGTTTTGTCTGCGGCGCAGCAATGGAAAGCTATATTAGCCATTGCCCGCTCAGAAGAACTGCAACTGCTCATTTCGAATACCACCGAAATAGGCATTACCCTACAGCATGAATACATGTATCAGGATGTTGCGCCGGCTTCGTTTCCGGCAAAGGTACTGGCCGTACTCTATACACGTTATAAAGCTTTTAATGGTGCAAAAGAAAGCGGTTTGGTGATCATCGCTACCGAACTTATCCCCGATAACGGGAAAAAATTAGAGTCGATCGTCCATGAACTTGCCCGCTATAATGAGCTGGAACCGGCATTTATCGAATGGCTTAGCACAGCCAATAGCTTTTGTAACTCATTGGTTGATCGTATTGTGCCCGGAAGACCTGATGCGGCAACACAAGACACTATGACCCGTGATATGGGCTATACTGACAATCTGCTGATCGTAGCGGAACCTTACCGGCTTTGGGCTATTGAAGGCGATGCACGGGTACGATCGGTGTTGAGTTTTGCAGAGGCTGACCCCGGTGTGATCATTGCCGAAGACATTGAGATTTACCGGGAGTTAAAAGTGCGCCTCTTAAACGGAACACATACCTTAAGTGCGGCGCTGGCTTTTTTGCAGGGTATCCGGACGGTAAAAGAAGCCATGGAGAATAGCGGGATGCGGCATTATATGGAAACATTGATGCAGCAGGAGATCAGTCCGGCCATTCCTTACCCGGTAAGCGACCTGCAAACACATGATTTTTCGGCGAGCGTAATCGATCGTTTTGCAAATCCTTATATCGAACATTTGTGGTATAATATTACGTTTCAATATACCATGAAGGTAAAGATCAGGGTACTGCCCTTACTGTTCACGTATGATGAAAGGCGGCAATCGGTACCCTTATTTATGGCTAAAGGCATAGCAGCATATTTACGCTTTATGCAGATCGATAAGGTGGTGGATGGGAAATACTATGGTGCTTATGAGGGTGGAACCTATCTTATTCAGGATGATGAGGCGGCTTTTTTTGTGAATAAGCATACCATACGGGAATTATTAGGAGATAGCGTTTTTTGGGGTGTTGATTTTAGCCGGCTAAACGGCTTTGTCGATGCGGTAGAAATGTATTATGCGCATTATCAGGTGACGATATGATGTTAGTCTTAAAAATTCATCCGGATGATAATGTACTGGTGGCGTTAAGCGATCTGAAGGCGGATCAGACCGTAAGTTACCAGGGGCAAAGCTATACGCTTTTGGAGAACATTCCGGCCAAGCATAAGTTTTACATGAGCGATATGCAAACCGGCGACGACGTACGGATGTATGGTACACTGGTAGGGAAGGTACAATACCCGCTAAAAGCAGGATCGTTAATGACGACCGATAACCTGAAACATGCAGCGGCACCCTATGCGTACCGTCCTTACCAGTATACCTGGAAAGCACCTGATGTGTCGAAATTTGAAGGGCGTACCTTTAAGGGGTATCATCGGACGGATGGCAGGGTAGGAACGGCCAATTACTGGTTGTTTATCCCTACGGTATTCTGTGAAAACCGTAATCTGGATGTGATTCGTGAGGCTTTGCACCAGACGTTAGGCTATGCCGTAACCGACAAATATAAAAGCTATGCCCGGCAGCTTCTCAAAGCCTGGAAAGAGGGTACGGATATCATGGCTCTTGATACCCCCTTGCGATTTGAAAGCCAGGCACCTGAACGACCTTTTAAAAACATTGACGGTATAAAATTTTTAAATCACCAGGGCGGATGCGGAGGTATCCGCCAGGATGCGGCGGTGCTGAGCAAATTGCTGGCGGCTTATGCCGATCATCCCAATGTGGCCGGTGTAACGGTATTGAGCCTTGGCTGTCAGAATCTGCAGCTTTCCGATTTTGAACGTGATCTGAAAGAGCGAAATCCGGATTTTGATAAGCCACTGTATATTTTTGAGCAGCAGCAATCGCAGAGCGAAGAAAATATGATTGCCCGGGCGATAAAAAAAACCTTCGAAGGAATAACGGAAGCGAATAAGATCGAACGCCGGCCTGCACCCCTGAGTAAATTGACCATTGGTGTAAAATGTGGTGGCAGCGATGGTTTCAGTGGTATTTCAGCCAATCCGGCCGTAGGCTACTGTTCAGATTTGCTGGTTGCCCTGGGCGGAACAGTTTTATTAGCCGAATTTCCGGAATTATGCGGTGCCGAACAACAACTGATCGACCGTACCACAGACGAGGTCGCCGCGAAGAAGTTTATCCGTCTGATGGATGCCTACAGCAGGGCAGCTGAGCGTGCCGGCTCCGGATTTCATATGAACCCTTCGCCGGGAAATATTAAAGACGGGCTGATTACGGATGCGATCAAAAGCAATGGTGCGGCTAAGAAAGGTGGCACATCGCCGGTAACGGATGTGCTCGACTATACAGAACCGGCTGTGAAAAGCGGTTTGAACCTGGTTTGTACGCCGGGTAATGATGTGGAAGCCACTACCGGAAAAGCAGCCAGCGGTGCTACGTTGATCCTGTTCACTACCGGTTTAGGTACACCTACCGGAAATCCGGTTTGCCCGGTCATTAAAGTGGCTACCAATAACGCACTGGCACAACGGATGAGCGATATTATCGATATCAATACCGGCCCTGTCATTGAAGGCGTTAAAACGATTGAACAAATGGGCGAAGATATACTGGAATATTGTATAAAAGCTGCCGGTGGTGAAGTGATCCCGAAGGCGGTTTTATTAAATCAGGATGACTTTATTCCCTGGAAAAGAGGCGTGTCGCTTTGAAAATCGGTTCTTTACAAAGGAAAAACAAAAAAAATCTGGAGTTGCCATTTATAAATAGTAGCTTAAGCAGGATAAAAAATAAAAACAGACATGAACATCATAGAAGCCGTACATTCAGACGATTTTAAACACTATCAGACCGATAAAATAAGAGAACGTTTTTTGCTGAATGGATTAAAGGAAGCCGATAAAGCAAATTTTGTGTATGCGCATTACGATCGCATGATCACCGGGCTGATCCACCCTGTGAAAACGACCATAAGGTTGGAAACCTATCCCATTTTAAGAGCGGATTATTTCCTTGAACGCCGGGAAATGGGTATTATTAATGTAGGAGGCGAGGGCAGCATTGTGGCTGATGGCGAAGCTTACGATCTCGCTAAACTCGATTGTCTCTATATCGGGAAAGGCATAAAGGATGTGCAGTTCAGCAGTAAGCATGCCGCTGATCCGGCTATATTTTATGTGCTTTCGGCACCTGCACATCAGGCTTATCCTACGGCATTTGCAAAACATGCCGATGTTTTTTCGGCACAACTGGGTAGTCTTGAAACCGCGAATGAGCGTAAAATTGCCCGCTATATTCATAAAGACGGTATACAGAGCTGCCAGCTGGTCATGGGTTTAACCATTCTTTCTCCCGGAAGTGTATGGAACACGATACCACCGCATACGCACGATCGCCGGATGGAAGTTTATTTTTATTTTGATGTAGATGAGGAGCATCGCGTTTTCCATTACATGGGTGAACCGCAGGAAACCCGCCACATTCTGGTGGCTAATCACGAAGCGGTATTATCGCCGTCCTGGAGCATCCACGCCGGAAGCGGAACAAAGAATTACAGTTTTATTTGGGGCATGGCCGGTGAAAACCAGGACTATGCCGATATGGATACATTTGGAGTAAAAGAACTTAAATAATGGAACAATCATTCTCTTTAAAAGATAAAGTAATTGTCGTTACCGGCGGTACCGGTATTTTGGGTAATTCATTTGTAAATGCCATTGTAGAAGCCGGTGGCACCGTAGGTATTTTAGGAAGAAATGCACAAGTGGCCTATGAAAGAGCCGATGCCATTCACAAAAATGGCGGAAAGGCTATTGCCCTCGTCGCTGATGCCATGAATGAAAAAGAGCTGATCGCTGCCCGTACAAAAGTGCTGGAGGCTTTCGGGAAGATCGACGGTTTAGTGAATGCAGCCGGCGGCAATATGCCCGAAGGGGTTCTGCAGCCGGAGGATAATATTTTTGACATGAATATGGAGGGTATGCGAAAAGTGCTCGACCTTAATTTATGGGGTACACTGATCCCGACACAGGTTTTTGGTGAAGCTATTGCAAAAACGGGAAAAGGAAGCATTGTGAACATTTCATCGATGAACTCTAAAAAAGCCGTCACCAAAGTATTAGGCTATAATATGGGCAAGGCGGCAGTCGACTGCTATACGCAGTGGTTTGCTGTAGAACTGGCCAACCGCTATGGTGATAAGATCAGGATGAATGCTCTCGCGCCAGGCTTCTTCCTCACCGAACAGAACCGGAATTTGCTGACCGTACCGGAGGGCGGATATACACCGCGCGGACAGTCGGTGATCCGGCAAACCCCGTTTAAGCGCTTCGGTGATCCGGACGAGCTGAAAGGCGCGCTGGTATGGCTGTTAAGCGATGCCTCGCAATTTGTGACGGGTGCCATGATTTGTGTAGACGGTGGCTTTTCGATCTTCAGTGGAGTATAAATAAACGAACGTGAAAAAATTTTTAGACGACCATTTTTTATTACAAACGCAGACGGCGCAAACGCTTTATCATGCGTTTGCCAAATCAATGCCTGTTATTGATTATCACAACCATTTGTTGCCTGATCAGATCGCTGCCGATAAGCAGTTCGATACGATCACACAGGTATGGTTATATGGTGATCATTATAAATGGCGGGCCATGCGTACCCGGGGGGTAGATGAATATTACATTACCGGGCCGGCGTCTGATTGGGAAAAATTTGAGAAATGGGCAGAGACGGTGCCTTATACCTTGCGCAATCCCCTGTATCACTGGACGCATCTTGAACTGCAACGGTATTTTGGGATTACCGAGCTGCTCTCGCCGGCTACGGCACGCCGGATTTATGATGAATGTAACGCGAAACTGCAGACCAAAGAATACAGTGTGCAGGGTTTATTACGTAAAATGAACGTGAAAACGTTATGTACTACAGACGATCCGCTCGATGATCTGGTTTGGCATCAGCAAATAAAAAATAGTGGTACAGACATCACGGTACTACCGGCATTCCGCCCGGATAAGGCTATGAATACAGATGATGTGCCGGCTTTAAATACGTATATCAATAAATTAGCCGTGATTGCAGGTTATGATATCCAGGATTACGATACCTATCTTAAAGCCCTGAAGGGCCGTCACGATTACTTTGCCGCTAATGGCGCTGTAGTTTCTGATCATGGGTTAGAGCAGGTATATGCCGAGGATTATACGGAAGAAGAAGTGCGGACGATCTTTGGGAAGATCCGGAAAAATGAAGCGCTGAGCCTGAAAGAGAGCCTGCAATTTAAATCGGCCATGCTCTTCACGTTTGCCTTATGGGACCACGAAAAAGGATGGGTACAGCAATATCATTTAGGTGCCCTGCGCAATAACAATACCCGGTTATTATCGACGTTAGGTCCGGATACCGGCTTCGATTCGATCGGCGATTTCACACAGGGAAAGGTACTGGCAAAGTTCCTGGACAGGCTGGATACCGGAAACAGGCTGGCTAAGACCATTTTATATAACCTGAACCCGGCTGATAATGAACTGATGGCCACGATGATCGGGAATTACCAGGATGGTACTGTGGCCGGAAAGATACAATGGGGCTCAGGATGGTGGTTCCTTGATCAGAAAGATGGGATGATCAAACAGCTGAATGCCTTATCGAATATGGGCCTGTTAAGCCAGTTTATAGGGATGCTAACGGATTCGAGAAGCTTTCTTTCCTTTCCACGGCATGAATACTTCCGCCGCATTTTATGCGATCTGCTGGGTACCGATGTGGAAAACGGTGAACTGCCTTATGATAAAGAAGGATTAGGTAAGTTGGTTCAGGATATTTGTTACTACAACGCGAAAACCTATTTTAACTTTTAATATGGGGAAAGTTTTAAGTTTCGGTGAGTTGCTGCTGCGCATATGTCCGGATACGGACGGCGAATGGCTGGCGACACATACATTGCCTTTTTATGTAGGTGGCGCGGAACTGAATGTGGCTACAGCACTGGCACTATGGGGTATTCCTTCAGCTTATTTTACGGCTTTGCCTGATAACTTTATGGCCGGGCAGCTGATACATTATATGCGGCAATGCGGTATAGATACCCGGTCCGTGCACCGTGGCGGTGATCGTGTAGGTTTGTATTATTTACCCAAAGGAAAGGATTTGAAAAATGCCGGCGTTATTTATGATCGTGCGTATTCGGCTTTTGCCGGCTTAAAAACAAATGTGATCGATTGGGACAGGGTGTTAGACGGAATAAGCTGGTTTCATTTCAGTGCCATTTGCCCGGCGCTCAGCCAGCAGGCGGCTGATGTTTGTCTTGAAGCGGTGAAAGCGGCCGAAGTCCGCGGCATAACCATATCCGTTGATCTGAATTACCGGGCTAAATTATGGCAATATGGTAAACAACCCCATGAGGTAATGCCTGCACTGGTACAACATGCCCATACGGTAATGGGGAACATCTGGGCTGCCCAAAAAATGCTGAACATACCTTTGCCGGAGGGTTTTGAAAAAACGGACAATAAAGATCGCTATCTTGAACAGGCGCTTAAAACATCAGTAGCCATCACCGAACGGTTTCCGCAATGTAAAACGATAGCCAATACTTTCCGCTTTGACCAGGAAAATGGTATCCGCTATTATACGACGCTCTATAGTCCGGGAAACTTTACGGTATCGGATGAATACTGGTCAGAATTCATTTTAGATAAAGTAGGCAGCGGTGATTGTTTTATGGCCGGGTTAATTTATGGCTTAATTCAACGCCATACGGCGAAAGAAACTCTGCGTTTTGCGACCGCTGCTGCATTTAATAAATTATTCATTCCGAGCGACTGTACTATGGCAACAGTGGCTCAGGTAAACGAAACGGCTGCACGATATGATAAAGAATAAAGAAAACACTATTGCTGCCATCGAAGCGCAAGGTATATTGCCGCTTTTTTATGATGAAGATGCCCGGCTCAGTGCCGATATTATCCGGACATTGTACCGTGCAGGGATACGGGTGCTGGAATATACCAACCGTGGACACGCCGCATTAGCAAATTTTAAGTATCTTAAAACCGTCGCCATTGCTGAAATGCCCGACCTGTTCCTGGGTGTAGGTACGATTAAAAATTTACCCGAACTGGCTGATTTCCTGGCCGCTGATGCTGATTTTGTGGTTTGTCCGGTGATGGATGCCGAAGTTGGGAAGATGGTACATGGGCTGGATAAGCTTTGGATACCGGGTTGCTTAACGCCTACCGAGATCAATCAGGCTTACCAGCAAAAGGCGGGTATCGTGAAGCTGTTTCCGGCAAACCTGTTAGGTCCCTCTTTCTTATCGGCCATCCGGGAATTATTTCCGGGGCAACGCTTTGTGCCTACCGGCGGCGTAGAAATTGAAGCGGCAAATATTTCCGGCTGGTTTAAGGCCGGCGTATGTGCCGTAGGTTTAGGGAGTAAACTGATCCGTAAAGAAATTCTGGAAAAACAGGACCATGAAACCCTGTTTTCGCTAACTATGAAAGCATTGGAAATCGTAAAAGAAGTTAAAAGTCAACCAACAAACTAACCAAACCATGAACCAAACCAAGATCGGTAATTACCGGTGGACCATCTGCGCGCTGCTGTTCTTTGCCACAACTGTAAATTATTTAGACCGGCAGGTATTAAGCCTTTTAAAGCCTACGCTTGAAGAGCAATTTGGCTGGTCGAACAGTGATTATGCCGATATTGCGGCAGCTTTTCAGTTTACGTATGCTATTGCCATGCTTCTTGCCGGCCGTTTTGTCGATAAGCTGGGTACGAAATGGGGCTATGCTATTGCTATTGTTGTATGGTCTGTCGGCGCTATTATTCATGCCTATTCTATTAGTATCGGCGAAGGATTGGCCAGTATGTTAACGGCCCTGGGCTTAGCAGCTGTTCCGGTTTCTATTTTAGGATTCATGTTTTCCCGCGCCGTACTGGCCATAGGTGAAGCCGGAAACTTCCCTGCTGCGATTAAGGCCACCGCTGAATATCATCCGAAGAAAGAACGTTCATTTGCTACGGGTATTTTTAATTCAGGTGCAAACGTGGGTGCTATTCTGGCACCTGTAACCGTACCCTGGATCGCTTCACACTGGGGTTGGGAAAAGGCATTTGAGCTGGTCGGTGCTGTAGGTTTCCTATGGTTATTTTTCTGGTTATGGCTATATGAAAAGCCTGAAAAACAGAAGCGTCTGGGTGCGGCAGAACTGGCTTATATTAACAGCGATGAAGACGAGACCGCAGAAAGCGCATCAACCGAAAAGGTGAAATGGTTTAAGCTGCTGGGCTACCGTCAGACCTGGTCCTTTACCTTCGGGAAGTTTATGACCGATGGCGTATGGTGGTTTTTCCTGTTCTGGTTGCCGGGCTACCTGAAAGATCAGTATGCCATGACGGGATCATCGATCATGTTGCCATTAGCCGTATTATACAGCATGACAATGGTAGGCAGTATCGGCGGCGGGTGGCTGCCAAAATATTTTATAAATAAAGGGTATCTCGTATATGATGGCCGTATGAAAGCCATGCTGGTGATCGCTTTATTTCCCTTGCTGGTGTTGCTGGCTCAACCTTTCGGGCATTATTCATACTGGATCCCCGTTATCCTGATCGGGATCGGGGCATCAGCCCACCAGGCCTGGTCGGCCAATATCTTTACCACGGTTTCGGATATGTTCCCTAAAAAAGCCATTGGCTCTGTGGTAGGTATTGGTGGTATGGCCGGCGGATTAGGCGGCGTGCTGATCACAAAGATCGGCGGATGGATTTTTGACAGCTACGCGCATAAGGGTATCAGCGAATCATTCGCAAAATTTAGTGAAATGGGCAACAGCGCGTTTATCAACCAGATCCGTACTATGGAACTGACCAGTAAATATGGCGATAAGATCAATTTGAATATCATGGCGCTCAGCAAGCTGCCGGCTGAAACGGCCGATCAGCTAAAGGCTGTCGACCCGGCATTATTCAGCCAGCTGCTCGAACTTCAGAAGCCTTTGGTACAGTCGAATATGACGGTCGGGTATACTCTTTTATTTGCTTTTTGTGCGGTGGCTTATCTTTTAGCCTGGGTCGTGATGAAATCTTTGGTGCCGAAGTATAAAAAAATCACCGGTTTATAAGAAACTGTATAGGCTTTAAAATGTGCATATAAAGAAGATTAGAAAGGTTTATAAAAATGAAGTTTAAAAATTTTCAGGTATTATTACGGAATAGTTAAAAAAAGTGTGTTTAAACTTTCTTTTTTTTATAAAAGTGGTTATATTTGGGCTTACCCTTTCGGGGGTATGTTTTTCATAGGTAGATGTAGGGTCAGAAACAGCGTTTCTGGCCCTTTTTTGTGCTTTTGGTTTTTATGCTGTGAAAGCAACGCGCAGATATTATCTTTGCAAGGATGCTAAAGAAGAAAAAAATTATCGTTGCCATTACCGGCGCCAGCGGCGCTATATATGCCCGCCTGTTGCTGGACAGCCTGATGAGATTAGAAAATCAGATTGAAAAGGTAGGCGTGGTCATGTCTGATAATGCTAAAGAAGTGTGGCGTTTTGAGCTGGGCAATGACGGTTATAACCGTTATCCCTTTACATTTTATCCGAAAATGGATTTTCATGCTCCTTTTGCTTCAGGTTCGGCAAAATACGACACCATGATCATTATACCCTGTTCGATGGGTACTATGGGGCGTATTGCACAGGGCATTTCGAATGATCTGATCTCAAGAGCTGCTGATGTGATCCTGAAAGAACGCCGGAAACTGATTATGGTGGTGCGCGATACACCGTTTAATCTTATTCATATCCGAAACATGGAAACCCTTACAGAGGCAGGGGCGATTATTTGTCCGGCAAGTCCTTCATTTTACAGTCTGCCGAAGAATATCGAAGAGCTGGCACAAACGGTCATCAGCCGTGTAATTGATTTAGCCGGACTGGATCAGGAAAGCTATCGCTGGCAGGAGGAATAGTTAATATTATTTCGTAATTTTGCATCTTTCGAAATGAAAAAAGTTGCTTTTTATACACTGGGCTGTAAGCTGAATTTCTCCGAAACATCGACCATTGGCCGTTTATTTACGGATGCGGGATATCGTGTTGTAGAGTTTACAGAGGGGGCCGATGTCTATGTGATCAATACCTGTTCGGTAACCGATCATGCGGATAAAAAATGCCGGAAGGTCGTAAAAGAAGCTCTAAAATATTCGCCCCATGCCTATGTGACGATTGTAGGCTGTTATGCACAATTAAAGCCTGCCGAGATTGCGGAGATAGAAGGGGTAGACATGGTATTGGGTGCGGCCGAGAAATTCCGAATCGTAGAATATATCTCTGATCTGACCAAAGCACCTAAAGCGGTGGTTCATCAACAGCATATTGAAAAAGTAAATCACAATTTTATTGCTGCTTATTCTATTGGCGACCGTACACGGACCTTCTTAAAGGTACAGGATGGTTGTGATTACCCGTGTACCTATTGTACTATTCCGCTGGCACGGGGCGGCAGCCGTAGTGATACGATTGAAAATGTGGTAAACCGGGCCCGGCAAATCGCTGAAAGCGGCGTGAAGGAAATCGTATTAACCGGTGTGAACTTAGGCGATTTCGGTATCCGTGAAGGCCGGCGTGAAGATCGCTTTTTTGACCTTGTCAAAGCACTGGATGAGGTAGAAGGCATAGAACGTTTCCGCATTTCATCGATTGAGCCTAACCTGCTGAGTAATGAAATTATTGACTTTGTGGCACAGTCTAAACGCTTTGTGCCTCATTTTCATATTCCTCTGCAATCAGGCTCAAACAAGATCTTAGGCCTGATGAAGCGCCGGTACCGCAGGGAACTGTATACCGAGCGGGTAGCCAGAATTAAAGAAGTGATGCCGGATTGCTGTATCGGCGTAGACGTCATTGTTGGGTTTCCAGGTGAGACCCACGACGATTTTCTGGAAACATACCGGTTTCTGAATGAACTGGATATTTCTTACCTGCATGTGTTTACCTATTCGGAGCGCGAACAGACCGAAGCGGCAGTCATGAAAGGTGCAGTAGCGAGCAGTACCCGTTTTGAGCGGAATAAAATGCTGCATATCCTTTCGGATAAAAAAAGACGTGCATTTTACGAAAGTCAGCTGGGAAGTCATGCTGAAGTGCTGTTTGAAGATGACCAGAAGAATGGCTATATGCATGGTTTTACCCGTAATTATGTAAAAGTAAAGGCCAAATACGATCCGGTGATGGTGAATGAATTGAAAAATGTGAAGCTAATGGCCTTATTACCTGATGGTGAAGTAGAAGTGGTCGAACCCGAAGTCATTTATGCACATTAAAGTGTGGCCTCCGGCTGCTAATTTATCACTGAAAACTAAAAACTCTTTCCTATCTTAGCTGAAACTTTTTGCTATGTTTCCAACCGTTTCTCATTTTTTGAAATATCTTTTTGGTATTGAAGTACCTCTTCCTTTTAATACATTCGGCGTTTTTGTGGCACTGGCTTTTGTGGCCGCTTACTGGGCCTTTACCCAGGAACTAAAACGAAAAGAGGCGCTCGGTATTCTTAAACCCATAAAGAAAGTGACCACGGTCGGACAACCGGCAAGCATGGCCAGTCTGTTGCTGAATGCCTTTTTTGGGTTCATTGTAGGGTATAAGCTGATATATGCACTTCTTCATTATAAGCAGTTTGTGAGCGATTCGCAGGCCGTGCTGTTATCGGGAGATGGAAGTATACCGGGCGGTCTTGCCATGGCAGCTTTGTTTGCCTACTGGGAATATAAAGAAAAAGATAAAGCGAAATTAGCTTCGCCAAAAAAGGTCGAAGTAACCGTCCATCCCTATGAATTAATGAGCAATATGGTAATATGGGCTGCGGTATGGGGATTCCTGGGCGCTAAGATCTTTGATAACCTGGAACATTGGGATAGTTTCATTCAAAATCCGATCGAGGGCTTGTTATCCTTTAGCGGGCTCACTTTTTATGGCGGATTGATCTGCGGCGGGGCGGCAGTACTGTATATTGCCCATAAAAATGGGATCAAGCCTCTGCATATGCTCGATGTGGGCGGACCAGGTATGATGCTGGCTTATAGCGTGGGGCGTATCGGTTGTCATTTGTCGGGCGACGGCGACTGGGGTATCGTTAACCTGCATCCAAAACCGTTTAGCTGGCTTCCTGACTGGTTATGGGCTTATACCTATCCGAATAATGTGGCCATGGAAGGCGTACCGATACCTGATTGTGTGGGTAAATTCTGTAATGTATTGCCTCAACCCGTATATCCCACACCGCTTTATGAAGTGATTGCGGCCTTCCTGATTTTCCTGATCCTCTGGAAAATTCGCCATCACATTAAGCTGCCTGGTATGCTGTTTGGTATTTACCTGATGTTTAACGCAGTAGAGCGATTTTTCATCGAACTGATCCGGGTAAATACAAAATATACTGTAGGAGGCTTATCTTTTACACAAGCTGAACTGATCGCTGTGATCCTTTTCCTTGCCGGTGTAGCCCTGGTCATTAACGCGATAAAAAATAAAGAGAAACACGCAAATTATTAAAGCGTATGATGAATTATGAGTTGTTGTGCGCCAAGGTAATTGCCATATCGCGTTTAACGGGTAATTTTATTCGCAAAGAAGCCCTGGCGTTCGACAGCCAGTCGGTTGAATATAAAGGGTTGAACGATCTGGTTTCGTATGTCGATAAAAATGCAGAAAAGCAATTGGTGCGAAACCTTTCTAAATTATTGCCGGGCTCGGGCTTTATTACGGAAGAAGATACGGTGAATACACCGGGTAAAACCTATACCTGGATCATTGATCCGCTCGATGGTACCACGAACTTTATTCATGGGATACCGACATTTGCCATTAGCATTGCGCTATATGAGGAAAATGAGCCGGTGATAGGCGTGGTGTATGAAATTAATCGTGGCGAAATGTTCTCGGCCTGGAAAGGAGGTGGCGCTTTTCTGAACCATAAACCCATTCGTGTTTCGACGAATAGTACCCTTTCCCGTTCTTTACTGGCTACGGGCTTTCCTTATTACCAGTTTGATAAGCAGGCACAATATATCAGGCTGTTTACCGATATGATGCAGAAATGTCATGGTCTGCGGCGTATCGGGTCGGCAGCAGTAGATCTGGCATATGTAGCCTGCGGTCGTTTTGATGGTTATTTTGAATATAATCTGAATGTCTACGATGTAGCTGCAGGTGCCTATATTGTACAAGCGGCCGGCGGGCAGGTCATGAATTTTTCCGGCAACGCCGAATTTATTAAAGACAGGGAGATCTTAGCGACCAATGGTAAGGTCACGGATGAAATTCTAACGGTGATCAGGCAATACTTTTAATAGTCGAATTTATCGAGCAATTTTAAAAGTGTAGCGAAGTCTTTCGGATAAGGTGCATCAATTTCAATGACAGATCCATCGGTGCCTTTAAAGGTAATATGTCGGGCATGTAAGGCAAAACGCTTCATAACAGGCTGTTCTTCTTCGTGTTTAGCCAGGCGATATCCTCTTTTGATGGCCGACAGATATACGGGTTTACCTTTATACAGGTGATCACCGGATATGGCGGCTCTTTGTGTGGCCAGGTGAATGCGAATCTGGTGCATGCGGCCGGTAACAGGCCGGCATTCGACCAAAGTATAATGACGATAATTCTTTATGCTGGTGAAATAAGTTTCTGCTTTTTTTCCTTCCTGTTTGCTGATGCTCACCTGCTTACTGCCGTCGTTTAAGATAGGCAGATTAACCAGCAGGTCATTGAAGCGGAATTGTCCGTCGACTACCGCATGATAGACCTTTCTGACTTCCCGGTGTTCGAATTGCATGGATAAATGCCGGTATGCTGCCGGATTTTTAGCCATAACCAGGGCACCGGATGTTTCTTTGTCCAGGCGATGGCCTATCTGCGCATCCGGGGTATAAAGCCTGGCCAGCCGAAGCATGTTAACTTCTCCCGGCGCACCGCGTTCATCTAAAGAGGCGATAAAAGGGGGTTTGTTAATAACGATATAATCGTCGTTCTCGAAGAGAATAAGGTCTTTAAAATTCGGATACTTCACGTACAAAAGTACATAATTTTTTGAAGTGATTGTCCCGCTTCTCTTATTCTGACCGCTTCAAACCGAACTTTTCAATTTTGCTGTAGAGGTGGCTTCGCTGGATATCGATATCATCAGCCGTTTTGGATACATTCCAGTTGTTTTTTTCAAGCTTGAACTTAATAAATTCCTTTTCAGCATAATCTTTATAATCCTGGAAATTATTGAACCGGTCATAATCAATGGACGTTCCTCCGCCATTAACGGGAAAGGGATTCCCTCCAAAGGAAGCGCTTGTCGTGCTGACCGGGTTTGCAAAACTATTGACATCCTGTTCTGTGATGATCTTGTCGCTAAGGATGATGAGGCGCTCGATCATATTATGCAATTCCCGGACATTGCCTGTCCATGGTAAGGCCTGTAATGCATGTATAGCGCCTTCACTGATTTTTTTCACCGGCATGCCGTACTCGTTACAGATCTCTTCTAAGAATTGTTGTGCAATCTCCGGAATATCTTCCCGGCGTTCGGTTAAATGCGGAACATGAATATTGATCACATTAAGACGGTGATAGAGGTCCATGCGGAAGTTGCCTGCTTCAATTTCTTTCAGCAGGTCTTTGTTTGTTGCGGCCAGTACCCTGACATTCACTTCCTGTTCTTTTTCGCCACCCACCTTGGTAATTTTATGTTCCTGCAGGGCCCTTAAAACTTTGGCTTGCGCTGAAAGGCTCATATCGCCGATCTCATCGAGGAAAAGCGTTCCGCCATTGGCCTGTTCAAATTTTCCGATACGTTGTTTTACAGCGGATGTAAAAGAGCCTTTCTCATGCCCGAAAAGTTCGCTTTCAATGAGCTCGGAAGGGATAGCTGCACAATTTACTTCGATCAGAGGCGCATCGGCACGGTTTGATTTCTCATGGATCCAACGGGCAACCAGTTCTTTCCCACTACCATTTGCACCGGTAATCAGTACGCGCGCATCAGTAGGGGCTACCCGTTCGATGGTTTCCTTAATTTTATGGATACTTTCTGAAGAGCCTAAGATGTCGCGGGTCTTACTAGCCTTTCTTTTTAATACTTTCGTTTCAGAGACTAAATTACCGCGATCGAGCGCGTTGCGAACGGTGATCAGTAAGCGATTGAGATCAGGTGGTTTTGAAATAAAGTCGAATGCACCTTTCTTGCTGGCTTCGACAGCCGTTTCTACCGTACCGTGGCCAGATATCATAATAAACGGGAGATCAGGTTTTAAAGCCAGCGCCTGTTCAAGCACTTCCATCCCGTCCATCTTATTCATTTTAATATCGCAAAGGACTAAATCAAAATCATTTCTGCGGATAAGGTCTAATCCGTCTATTCCATTATCGATGTCGTCCACTTCATAGTTTTCGTATTCTAAAATCTCACGGAGCGTATTGCGAATCGCTCTCTCATCGTCGATAATTAACAGCTTTGCCATATTTGATTACGGTTTTATTTTGACGCTAATATATTATTTTTTGTTGAATGTATAGTTTTTTGTACAATCCGACATGTAAAAAGAATAAAATGATGAAGAGGGATAAAAAAAATGTAAGCCTATAAGCCGGGTTCTGTTTCCGGTAAACCGGATTTCTATCATTCATCTAAGATAAATGTTGCCATTTACCTTTAACGACCTACCCACTAACATCAGACGTGCCGCCCTGATCCTGAATAATCAGGAAGTTAGCCTATTTGGTCTTTCAACTCCCGGGGTTTACCAAAATTCCGGTCACCCGGAAAGATCGTGAGCTCTTACCTCACGGTTTCACCCTTACCCTGAAAGGGCGGTTTATTTTCTGTGGTACTTTCCGTCGTTCAGGTATTCATTCCTCAACGCCTTCCCGTTAGGAAGCGGGATGCACTGTGTTGCCCGGACTTTCCTCCCCGACAGGTATCGCGGCGATAGAACGGCTTACATTTTTTACAAAGATAATAAAAACCCCTCAGCATTTTAAACTGAAGGGTTCGTAATTAACTATTGGTTTGGTTTATGAATTTGTGTGTATAACTTCTCCAGGTTTAGAAATTAAAGGTTGCTTTCAGCATGGCTACCCGCCCCGGTATGTAATATGTACCATTGGTCAATGCATTTGCCGTCACATTGATCGCCTCAAACTTTTTGATGTTGGCCAGGTTAGTCACACTGAATTCCAGGTCAGTCTTCAGTTTGGTAAAACGATAGCGGGCATTAAAATCTGCAAAGAGATAACTCAGGTTGGCCTGACCGGTTTGTTGTGTAAACATATGTTCGGCCGAGATATTCGTGAACACTTTCTTAAATGCCGTAAAAGTTAGCGTAGAAAGTTGGCGGAGTTGCTGATAATTTGTTTTGGCTGCTGCAGCCGTAACAAGTTTATTTTCGGTAACTGTATAATTAGCGGTATACGACCAGGTCATAAAGCTGGTCAGTTTTGATTCGATACCTGCTTTATAGCCGGTTGATTTAGAATCGAAAGGCAGTAATGTGTTATTCTGAAGCTGATCAAATTTACTGTTGGTATAGGATACGCCGGCATTAACGGTGCTTCGCAGGCTAAAGAGATATTTACTTGCACTGGCCGTGAGCGATAAGGCTTTCATCTCATTTTCCAGCGGAAGTACGATCCGTTGCTGAATGTTATCGCTTAAAGTATACGAAGAAATGGTATTGGAACGGGTCGTGGTGTAATTTATGCCGGCATTAAAGAAGAACATCTGCATCGCTTTTCTGAAGTTGAAAAGTCCGCCAACACTTTGCGATTTACGTTCAGAGATCGGCGCATTGTTAGCAAAAAGCGAACGGTAGTTCTTTAAGATGGTCCCCATATAAATGTCCTCAAGTCCTCCAAGCTCATTCCGATACGTATAATTTGCCGAAATATAATTTTCGGGGCCGGTTTGGTATTTAAAGTTGAATGCGGGGTTTAAGAAAATGCGGTTAAGGCTTTTATCTACATTTTTGCCGGCATCTTTATAGGCAATATGCTGATAACTCAAAGGTAAACTCAACGACGTTTTCAGCTTTTCGCCGCTGTATTCATAGGTGCCTTCTGTGTATAGTTTTCCTTTATTCCAGTTTAAGTCGTTTGTCATGGCTGCGGATACCAGTTCGGATTGCTGATTATTTTGAATGCGGTACAATTCCGAATTCAGCAGTTGCTGCTGTATGTTAAAACCCAGCCGGTAAGATTGGGTGAATTTGTTCTTTACAAATCCAAATGACATGTAATTGTTGGTATACCAGGAGGGGAGTTTTATTTCCTGGTCCAGTCCGGCAAAGGGGATGCTGTTGTTCAGGATATCCTCATTCAGACCTGGCCGGATCCTTAACACCTCAGGCTGGGTAGCACGGCTAAGATAAGAATACAGGTTTATCGTATTTTCTGATTTCAGTTTTTTCCGGTAATTGAATTCGTTCGACAATTCAAAGGTTTCCTGCTTTAATGACTGACTGGCAGCTGTACCATTGATCATCACGGCAGAATGAGTAAATGACGGTGTATAATCGATTATAAAGTTATTATTAAGATAATGCGATTCGGCATTGGAATTTACATTCAGTTTGGATTGAAATTTCTGTGGCCGGATGTAGTTTTGCTGTAATTCGTCATAACGAATGGTTTGGGCAGGCAGGTAGGTTTCGGAGAATTTTGAGAACTCCTGATTCCGGTTATCATAGAGATAAGAAATGTTAGCCCTTACCGATAGATCCTGATTAATACGGTACTGGTTGTTTAAATTAGCCAGCCCGGCTTTATTGAATAAGGATCTGTTCTGAGGTAGTGTGGGGACGCCGGCAGCACCTGCTGACAGGAAGCTGGAAGGTTTATCGTTATCAATCCGCCGCATGTAGTCAGACATATTAAACGACGTCAGGTCAATCCCCGGATCTATTCCAATATTATTCCCTTTAACGTTGTTGATAAATTTCAGCTTTTTCTGGAACAGGATCGCGTTGGCATTTCCATCAAAGCGTTCCGGTGTGCCTAAACCCGCCTTTATATCGCCCATGACTTTCAGTTTAGCTTCGTCTTTAATCACAAGGTTTAAAGCCACGTCATCACTCATGTTATTCTTACGGAGCATCTTAACAGGCTGATCATTTTCGATGACCTGTACCTTATCAACGGCTCCATGGGGGATGGCTTTGGTGGCGATACTGTATTTGTCGTCAAGCAGGTTCTCACCATCCATATACAGATTGGAAATCCCTTTACCGTTATATGAAACTTTACCATTCTCTGCTACTTCTATGCCCGGCATTTTCTTTAGCACATCGCCTATGCTGCGGTCCTGTTTATCCGCAAAATCGGATGTCTTATAATTCAGCGTATCGCCATTTGAGGTAAGCTGCGGACGATTTTTTACGACCACGGTTTTCAGATTGATCTGATCTTCGGATAGTACCATGTCATAACTTCTATTCAGTTCAGCTACCGGGATCATTTTTTTTGCAAAACCGATAATAGTGGCCTCAAGCGTGAGCTCTTTTGCTTCGTCTGTAAAAGAAAGTGTGTATTCGCCTTTATCGTTAGTACGGGTATAGCTTAAGATATTTCCCTCCTTATCTTTCAGGCTGATATTGACCGATGCGATGGCGGCTCCGTGGGTGTCCTTAACTTTTCCTTTTACCTGGTTTTGTGCCATAACAGCCGAAACACAGGTAAAAAGAAAAATAAAGACCAGGATGAATTGCTTTTTCATGTGTGTGTTTGTTTTGTCGGTAATGGGCAGCCTATTTTTTTTCAGAAAGCTCAATAGGATTGTTAATCACGATCTTATTGATCGGTCCGCCACTGACTACCCGCGTAGTAGCAGTTTGTTTAACACCTAACTGAACTCCCTGAGCAGCCATCTGTGCATTCATAAATCCTTGCGGGTCTTTATCCCGGGCTTCTTTGAGTTTATCGAGCTCTTTTCGCGTAGCCTTAATTGCATCTGCAGGAAGTTTAATTTCGCTACCTAAATAAGCATTCCCATCTATGCCCATGATGCTGGCAACTGTTCCGTTCGGGCCTACAATTTTTGGTCCGGCTGTTTCGCTTGTCGCGGCTGCGGTGTTGGATTCAGTTACCTGATCTATACCGGCAAAGGTGAACTGGACGTCTTTTTTCTCATCATAAGCTTCGATGATGAGCCCCGGTAGTCCGTTTAATTTCCATGGTCCGCTTTGAAAGGGGAGTTCAGGTGCAAACCAGGCAATCCAATTACGGCCTTTAAAATAAGCCGTAGCTTTTTGCGCTTTAACGCCGGAAAAGCTGGCCGTATCTTTACTGATCTTCCAGTTTATTTTTGGTGCTTCTTCTTCGACCAGGTAGTTGTTAAAAATTCTCTCCTTTGTATAAAATTTATTTTCCTTCGTAAAAAAGAAGTAATCCAGAGCACTCACGGCCTTAGGATTCTGAGAGCCAACTTTGATGCTGAATGTTCCGCTTCCGGCCTGATTTTTCATCTGTTCCTGGATTTGTTTTTCCATTTCAAGGTTCCGGTTAATTTTGTCGTAACTGGTGTATACCGAGGCATTTTTGCCGATCACAAGCAGCATATTCTCGGTATAGGGTTTGTCGCGTTGCGTAGTATCCTGAACATGGCTGAATGAATATCTTACGCGGGCTAATGCCTTATCTGAATTTTGTGCGTTTGCATGAAGATACATGCTTAAAACGGCTATTGAAATGAGTAATTTTTTCATTTTGTTTAAATTTGTTTTTTCATTGCTTTACTGCTTATTGCTGTATGACTGTCATATGCATTTTGTCGACATGCTTTTCTTTTTTATTTTTCAATGGGGTTGTTTACGGTTTGAATGGTGTGATTGGCAGCTGTAGGCGTGCCGGTCGAAACCGGAGTAATGCCTCCGAAGCCTAAGTTTGCTAATTGGGTCTTCGCGAAACCGACCGGGTCTTTGGCCCGTGCTTCCTTTAAACGGTTAACTTCGGCCGATGTCGCCTTTATACCTTCAGTTGGTACGGCAATTTCACTGGCCGTAAGCCATTGGCTGCTCCCTAATTTTTTAAACTGGCCTTCGCCGGTTTTTTCTTTTATCCTCATTTCCTCTACTTTTTCGATGCCGGCAAAGTCAAAAATAACTTCTCTTTTATCATCATATGCCTGAAGAATTAAACCAGGAAGTCCTGCCAGTTTCCAGGGACCACTCACAAAAGGGAGTTCTTCGGCAAACCAGGCAATCCAGTTTCTGCCTTTATAAATAGCAGTGGCTTTCTTACAAGGTATTCCGGAAATAGTTAAGGTATCTTTATGAATATTCCAGTTAATTTTATCGGTCTTTTCTTCTACAATGTAGACCTGGCCGAAGTTTTCCCGGATAAAGCGTTTCCCATCCTTTGCGAAATAAAAAAGTTCTGTATCGCGTAACGGGCGCTTAAAAGGGGGTGATTTCATTACCCGGATATCTCCGCCCTGTTGTTTGTATTGTTCTTCAAATGATTTTTTTGCTTCTGCATCTCTCAGCACTTTATCATAGCTTAAGAATGCGGAGGCATCTTTACCGGTAACCAGTAGCATTGTCTCTTTGTAATAGTCGTTCCGTTTATTCGTGTCGAGCATGTGCGAAAAATCATATTTTATACGGAGCAGAGCCTTGTCGGTTTTTTGTGCCCAGGTATAAACAGAAGTTAGCATAAGAAGACTGACAATAAAGGGTTTCATATATTGTGAATTAATGTTTCGTAAAACTACGATATATTCGTAATAATAAAAACTATTTAACACTTTTTAACGTTTGCTTTTTACAATAGCTTTTTAATGAAATTCCTGTATATTAAAGCAATTTGATCAGTAGCCTGATCTCGTTTTTGTAAACCCTACAGGATCTTTTTTATAAGCGGTTTTCAATTTTTCAAGTTGAGCTCTGGAAATCAGTATGGCTCCGGGTGGTAAACGGATAATGTTTTCGAAATAAGCATTGCCGACCTCCCTGCCGATGAGCTGATCGATGGGGTTATAGGTCGTTTTACTTACACCGGGCTGTTTTGTAATATCTTCCAATCGTATATGATCTCCGGCTTGTGCATTTTCCAGCCCGGCGAACGCATAGTGTACCCCGCCCTGTTCATCCTGTGCATCTATGATTAACCCGGGAAGACCATATAGCTGGCCCGGGCCTCCGGGAAAGGCCAGGGTTTCCGTAAACCAGGCAATCCACTTTTTGTCTTTAAAAGTAGCTGTTGCTTTCCGGCATTTAATGCCGGAAATGGTCAGGGTGTCTTTGCTGATGTTCCATGATATAGCCGGAGGTGTTTCCTCAGTGAGGTATGCCTGCAATGCGATAAATTCTTTGGTATACCATTTATTTTCTTTTACGAAGTATAAATAAGTAGTGGTATTCATCCACCGGCTGTCTCTGTCGTCAATAACAAAAGCAGTGGGACGCCCGTTTCCGGCGTTAGCCATAAGCTGAGCTTTGAATTTCTGTTCATCGGCAATCTCATGTTTTATTTTATCGAGGCTACTATATAAAGAAGTATTTTTCCCTAAGAACAATACCATGTTTTCTTTACGGGTTTTCCCGGGTGAGAGGGTGTCGGTTTGGTTAGTATATGTATAATATACCCGGGCAATTACTGTTTCAGATTTCTGTGCAGCTACCTTGTTCCATGCCATGAGGCATAAGGTATAAATAAGGAGGTTTTTTATGGTCATCATGATCAGGCTAATGTTTCTTTTTTTTAATTAAAATCCCCATTGTGTCCGACTAAAGCCGGCAGGATCTTTTTTGTGAGCTTCTTTCAAGTTTTCAAAGGCTTTCCGGGTAGTTTTTGAGGTCCTGTAGGTAGAAAATCGAATGCTGTTATCAAAATAAGCTGAAGAAACATCGATACCCATGGTCACATCAATCGGGCTGATATCGCCTGCACTGGCTCCGGCCCGTTTTCGAATATCATTTGCGCGCACAAAGTCGCCTTCTTTAGCCATTTCAAATCCTGCAAATTCGAAATGTATCCGTTTATCCTGATCATAGGCCTCCACAATAATACCGGGTAATCCGTGCAGTAACCAGGGGCCGTTTTGAAAGGGTAAACTAGGTGCGAACCAGGCTGTCCATTGCTTGCCTTCAAAGTCGGCTGTGGCTTTTTGACAGGCAAGGCCGGAGAAACTTAAGGTGTCTTTTGTTATTTTCCATTTAATATCCGGGACTTTTTCTTCAATCAGGTAAGCCATCCCCAGAATTTCTTCTTTAATGATGAGTTTTTTCTCATTATTCAAAAAGGTATAATTTGTTTTGGTGAGCCAGTCACCCGAAGACCGGTCTATTTTCACGACTTTTGGTGCACCCCCTGAAATGCTGCTGGTCATTGCTCTTGCCTGACTTTTCTGATCCTCGGAAAGTTCGAATTTTATTTTGTCATAACTCGTATATAAAGAACGGTTTTTGCCCAGGAAAAGGAGCATATTTTCGGTTCTTGTTTTTCCGGTTCTTAGTGTGTCGGTCTGATTTATATAGGTATAGCGTACTCTTGCCAGTACAGGGTCTGATGATTGTGCCCGCATGGTGAAAGATATCATTGCGGAAGCCAGAAAGGTTAATATTATGCTCTTCATATGAATTGTTAATTATTTCGTAAATCTACGAAATATTCGTAATAATAAAAATGATTGTCGCATTTTTGTTGCACAATGTTATTTAGCGCAGATGCGGTGCGTATATTTTTGCATTATTTTTCTTAACTATTTGCGTTTAAGCAAATATTACTCTATATTTGCACCTCGATAAAAAATACAACAATTAAAAAACTAATTATTTAACAATGTACGCAATAGTAAATATAGCAGGGCAGCAATTTAAAGTTGCAAAAGACCAGCATCTGTTTGTGCACCGTTTACAGGGAGATGAAGGCGCTAGTATTGAATTTGACAATGTATTGTTGGTTGAAAATGGTGGTAAAGTTACGGTAGGAGCTCCTGCGGTAAAAGGTGCATCGGTTACAGCTAAAATCGTGTCTCATTTAAAAGGTGATAAAGTAATCGTTTTCAAGAAAAAACGCAGAAAAGGTTACAAAAAGAAAAATGGTCACCGCCAGTCATTTACCAAAATCCAGATTGAGAGTATCTCGCTGTAGTTAATTTTTTGTTTAATTCCAGGACCGGCTCAGCCGGTTTAAAAAATATAAGATAAGATGGCACATAAAAAAGGAGCCGGTAGTTCGAAAAACGGACGTGAATCGCATAGTAAGCGTTTAGGTATTAAGATCTTTGGTGGTCAGGAGGCAATTGCCGGAAACATCATCGTTCGTCAGCGCGGTACAAAACACCATCCTGGCAATGGGGTGGGTATAGGTAAAGATCATACTTTATTTGCGTTGATCCCGGGTATCGTCACATTTAAAAAGAAACAGGATAACAAATCATATGTATCGGTCATTCCGGCCGCTGAAGATGTATTGGTTGTTGAAGCACCTGTAAAGAAAGCGCCTGTTAAAAAAGCAGCACCTAAAGCAGAAGAAGCTGCTCCGGTAAAAAAAGCGCCTGCAAAGAAAGCAGCAGCGCCTAAAGCTGAAAAAGCGGCCGATACAGCTGAATAAGATTAAGGTATACGCATAAAAAAAATGCCCCTCAGTGTAACTCAGGGGCATTTTTTTATGAATATAAATTAATACTCTCTTTCCATGATCTGTTGTACCAGCATCCGGAAATGGGTCTTTTTACTTTCCTCAACACCCAGATCGTTCAGGGCCTGATGCGCCAGATCCAGGTGTTTTTCCATTTCTGAAGCCGCAAGCGCTCTAATTCCATATTTATCATACAGGCGGGTCACTTCTTTCACTTTTGTTTCGGGAAGCATGTGTTCTGCGGTCAGCACAAGTGACTCATCAGGTCCGGCAAGGGTAAGGGCATGCAAGTGAAGAATTGTCTTCTTATTGGCAATGATATCGCCACCTACCTGCTTGCCAAATTTTTCAGGATCTCCGTATACATCTAAAATGTCGTCCTGCAATTGAAAGGCTATTCCGAGATTTTCACCAAAATTATAAAGCAATGTTGCATTCCGTTCATCGGCACCACCAACCAGGGCACCTAATTTCATGGCGCCTCCTAACAGGACGGCTGTTTTAAGCCTGATCATTTCGAGGTATTCTGAAATTTCAACATCATTCCGCTGTTCAAATTCCATATCCAGCTGTTGCCCTTCACAAACACCCTGTGCTGTGGCATTAAAGGTGTCTAAAGCCGGTTTTAATACATGGACAGGTACTTTTGACAGGTGTTTGTTCGACTCGACCATCATCACATCGCCGCTTAAGATCGCATTATTATTTCCCCATTTTTCATGAACGGTTGGAGCACCTCTTCGCAACGGTGCATTATCCATAATGTCATCGTGAACGAGTGTGAAATTATGAAAGGTCTCAATGGCCATTGCTACATCAAGCGCAGCTTTTATATCATCATTAAATAGTTCAGCCGCCATTAGCACCATGACGGGTCTAATCCTTTTACCGCCCAAACTCATGATATAGCGTATAGGTTCATACAAATTTGCCGGCCGGGCAGGATATTGTATTACATTTATGGCTTCTTCTATAATTTGTTGTAATTCTTGGGGACTATGCATGGTTTAAGGGTTAATCATCGTGCCGAAAGCTTGTTTACTTTCCATCATTTTAATAAAGGAATTTTCAAGTGCCGTTTGTTTTACGACAGGGTTGTCTTTCCAGAACGAAGCATCGTATTTTAAGGCTTCGATTACATTTTTATCTTTAACATTACTGTTCAGGCCCCGAAATTGCTGATTTTTTAATTGTTCGTCAATTTTAAATACAGTTAATAACGAACTTATTACCGATTGAATTTCGCCGCCGGGCGAAAGAAGGTTCAGATAAACTTTTGTAGCGATGCTTTCCAGTGCCGGAATACTGTTTTCTTCAGTTTTAAACGTAGCAATTGTTGATACGATAGGGGGGAGCTTTAACCGGAGGCCGGGTGAAAATTCAAATGCCAGGTGATAAATCTGGTTCTCTAACCGGTAAATCTGATGATCTGCGGTGCCTATATAGTAGATAGAATTAATGTAGAAACGGTTTTTCCCGGGATCTTTAAGTTTACAGCTGATGACGGCAATATCCTGATCTTTTTTTTCAATATAACGTTCGATCCGGATATCATAGGTGTCTAAATATTTATAACTCACATATGTTCTTTTCCGGGCCGGGAATAAATAACCGGCCAGGGCAAAGGTCAGGAACGACTGGTTATTTAATGAAAATTTTTGCCGGTCATGGAGCTCTGCGAAACGGCTTTGACGGGCTATCCAGCCCTCAATATACCTGACATTCCATTTAATGTCATAAAACAGCTCGTGTATTTCGGTCGCTTTCTGATTGCTGGTTGTCAGCTGCCGGTAAAAGGCTTTTCCGTAAAAGTACTGTCGTTCATGCGCCTGTGCTTTTTGTAAAGCCAGTCCCAGCAACTTTTTTGCTTCCCCCGGTAAAACGGTAACCTCATTTAGTTTTATGGCCGAAGGTTTTAAACGAATAACGAGATTGTGCTGATTTCCGCTAAGGACAAGATCGGCCTGGAAATAACTTACATGACTAAACCGTAGTATGCCTTCCAGCTTATCGGCTTTAAGCATGAATTCACCATTCTCGTTGCTTACGGTAGCGATCGGTGTACCTAAAATCCCGATCGAAACAAAGGGAATGGATTCAAGACTTTGTTCGTCAATTACTTTGCCCTGCACAAACTGCGCCCATGTATTGTTCAGGAGTAAAAGACAAATAAGAAACAGCTTTATGTTAAGCATTATTCCTGAATTAATGTAAAATCGATCTGACGTTTTGAAAGATCTACTTTTTTAACACGAACACGTACTTCATCGCCCAGCTGGTATTTCTTGTGCTTCCGCTGGCCTATAATACAATAGTTTTTTTCATCAAGCACATAAAAATCATCCGTAATATCCCGAAGCCGCACCATACCTTCACATTTGTTCTCGATGATCTCTACATACATTCCCCATTCCGTAACACCCGAAATAATGCCATCATAGCTATTTCCTACGTTATTTTCCAGATATTCGGCCTGTTTATATTTCACAGAGGCTCTTTCGGCATCGGCGGCCTTTTTTTCCATTGCAGAAGAATGGGTACTTGCTGCTTCATATTCTTCGGCATTTGCCGATTTTCCACCTTCAAGATATAAGGCCAGCAGACGATGTGCCATTACATCCGGGTAACGCCGGATAGGCGAGGTAAAATGCGTATAATAATCAAATGCTAATCCGTAATGACTGGTTTTCTTGGTCGTATAAATGGCTTTGGCCATAGAACGGATCGCCAGCTGAGTCAGGATATTCTGTTCTTTTTTGCCTTCCACGTCTTCCATCAGAAAATTTAATGACCGGGCAATTTCCTTATCGTTCTTCATATTGATCTTGTATCCGAAACGAGAAGCAAAACCGGCAAAATTAGTCAGGTTTTCCAGGTTAGGGGCATCATGCGAACGGTAAACAAAAGTATATTTCTGATTTCCTTTTCCCTTTTTAGCTACAAATTCGGCAACTTTCCGGTTTGCCAGCAACATAAAATCTTCGATCAGCTTATGCGCATCCTTTCGTTCTTTTATATAAACGCCAATGGGTTTCCCATTTTCGTCGAGCTTGAATTTTACTTCTGTACTTTCAAAGCTGATTGCGCCATTCTTAAATTTCCGGTTCCGTAAAATGTGTGCCAGCTCATTTAATTTTAAGATTTCCTCCTGATAATCGCCGGTCCTGGTTTCGATGATATCCTGCGCCTCTTCATAGGTAAAACGTCGATTAGAATGAATAATGGTACGTCCAAACCATTCATGGCATACATTGGCCTGTGCATCTATTTCAAATACCGCAGCAAAGCACAGCTTGTCTTCATGGGGGCGAAGCGAACATACACCATTGCTTAAACGTTCGGGCAGCATGGGAATAACACGGTCTACAAGATATACGGAAGTAGCCCGCTCATAAGCTTCTTTATCGAGTGCTGTTCCGGGCTGCACATAATGGGAAACATCGGCAATATGAACACCAATCTCAAAATTTCCATTATCCAGTCTTTTAAAGGAAATCGCATCATCAAAGTCTTTGGCATCGACAGGGTCGATGGTAAAAGTGACGGTATTGCGGAAATCTCTGCGACCTTTGTATTCTGCAGGAGAGATGGTTTCAGAAATCTGGTTAGCTTCTTCTTCTACTTTTTCCGGAAAGCTGAGCGGGAATCCATATTGTGCCAGGATGGCGTTCATCTCCGTATTATTTTCGCCCTGTTCACCTAATACGAAAGTGATCTTGCCTATAGGATTTTTAGCACCTTCGGGCCATCCGGTAATTGACACCTGTACCTTCTGCCCGTCTTTTGCCCCATTCAGATCGTTTAAAGGGACATAAATGTCATGAAGCATTTTGCGGTCATCCGGAATCACAAAGGCAAATTGTCCCGTGATTTTTGCCAGGCCAATAAAATCGGTTTTCGCCCGGCTGATAATCTCCACGACCTCGCCTTCATTGTTTTTGCCCCGGCTTTTTTTGGCATATACATACACTTTTACTTTATCGCCATCGAGTGCGTTCCGCAGTTTCCGAGGAGCAATGTATATATCCTTTTCAAATTCATCATCCGGGATAACAAAAGCCGAGCCTTCGGCGGTCAGGTCGACGGTGCCCGTAATAAATGTTTTCAGAACTTTAAGCTTAAATTTTCCCCGTTCGGGGCGGATAAAGATACCTTTTTCGGTCTCCTCAGTGAGCACTTCCAAAATGGTTTGTGCGGCATCCGGATCCACCAGATTTAACCTTGCAGCAATTTGCTTATGATTCAGGGCTACATTTTTGTTTTTTTCAAAAATATCGCTGATCAATTGCGTCAATATATGTTTTAAGGGTGCATTTTTATTTTTCGCCATAGCTTTCCTGATATCTTTACCGAAGATAAGGATTACCCGCTTAGCCTTTATGATTTTTTAGCAGAATTAACGCTGAAGTGATATAAGCTTGCCGGAATGGCACACTGCTATCGCCTTCCGGGGATGGCGGAGATCAGTTTTTTCGTATATTCAGCTTTTGGTGAATGGTATATAATTTCCGGAAACCCCTCTTCTTCTATTTTTCCTTTGTTCATGACAATCATTCGGTCGGAAATATGCTTTACAACGGCCAGATCGTGAGAAATGAAAATATAGGTTAGCCCGAATTCTTCCTGTAATTCGCGCAGCAGATTTAATACCTGGGCTTGTACAGACACGTCGAGTGCAGAAACGGATTCATCGCATATAATAAATTTAGGTTGTAAAGCAAGCGCCCGTGCAATGACAACCCGCTGGCGTTGTCCACCGGAAAATTCATGCGGGTAACGGTTAAAATGTTCTGCTTTTAAATTTACCTTTTCGAGCAAATGGATAACACGTGCTTTTCGTTGCACATCATTGTCATCGATCCGGTGTACCTTCAGGGGCTCCATAACAGACTGACCTATGGTAATCCGCGGATTGAGTGAAGAGTAAGGGTCCTGAAAGATAATCTGCATGTCCTTACGCATAGCGGTCATCGCCCGTTTTCCCTGTTGCATCAGATCTGTTCCGTTAAACAGAATGCTGCCTGAAGTAGGTTCTACCAGCCGGAGGATACTCCTTCCCAATGTTGTTTTCCCACATCCTGATTCACCTACAAGGCCTAAGGTTTCGCCGGGAAAAACATCGAAAGAGATGTCGTTTACGGCTTTGACAAATTGGTTTGCTTTTCCGAATAAACCCTTTTTTACCGGGTACCAGGTATTAAGGTGCTGAACCTGTAACAAAGGTGTTTTTGTATAGATAATATGCCGCCTCTGCTGGATTTCCTGCTCCGTATAACTGTTCACGGCAAGCAAATGCTTTACGCCGGCCGAGCGGTCTTCGTTCATGAAATCGGCTACTACAGGCAGCTTTTTTAAACGACGTTCCGGGCTGGGGCGGCAGGCCAGTAATCCCTGTGTATACGGATGTTGAGGATTTTTAAAAATGTCATGTGCATTTCCCTGTTCAACGATTTGTCCTTTGTACATGACGAGAAGCTCATCGGCGATTTCATTCATCACGGCCAGATCATGTGAAATGAAGATCATACCCATATTGCGCTCCGTCTTCAGCTTTAACAGGAGATCAAGTATTGTTTTTTGTACCGTAACGTCGAGTGCAGTAGTGGGTTCATCGGCAATAAGCAGTTCAGGATTGCAGCTCAGGGCCATAGCAATCATTACTCTTTGTTTTTGTCCGCCCGAAATCTGATGCGGATAGCTTTCAAATATCTGTTCGGGCCGCGGTAATTGGACTTCCCTGAATAAAGCAAGTGTTTGTGCTTTTGCCGTGGGCTTATCGACCTGCTGGTGAAGCATGATGGCTTCCTGTACCTGATAGCCGCAGGTAAATACCGGGTTGAGGGAGGTCATCGGCTCCTGAAAAATCATCGAGATCTTGTTGCCTCTATAGCTTCTGATCTCAGCCGGTGAAAGTTTCAACAGATTAACCTGTTCAAACGTAATATTGCCTTTTATGGTTGTATTAACAGTATCATGCAGGCGCATGATTGAAAACGAAGTGACTGATTTGCCGGAACCTGATTCGCCTACAATACCCAGAACTTTTCCTTTGGCCAGCGAAAAGTTTACCTGATGTACGGCTTCTACCCAGTTTTTATCTTCCTGGTTATAAAAATGAACCGATAAATCTTGTACAGTTAACATTCGCCTAAGGTAAGATTTTCTGCCGTAAAAAGGCAGGTTGAAAATCCGGATTTTACGGATAAGGGGAATTTTGTATTTTTGGGTATATCATGAAGCTGTTTAGACGTCTCCATCTTTTTGTATTCATTGGCTGGAACTTCGTATTTTTTGTACTGTTCTTTCCCTTTTTTTACATTTTTTCACGAAAACCGAGTTATTATGGTATTCTCAACAGGCTGAGGACAGCACATGCGTTTTTATGTACGGCATTGGCGGGGATCTTTTTTAGGTTCTGTTATGAAGAAAAGCCTGATTTCCGGCAAACGTACATCTATTGCGCCAATCATACATCAAATCTGGATATTTTTCTGTTTTGTTTGCTGGCCAAAGGCCGTTTTCATTTTATGGGAAAGCAGGAATTGACAAAAAATCCGTTTTTAGGTATTTTCTTCAGAAGTATTGATATTGCTGTTCAGCGTGAAAGTAAATTGTCGTCGTTCAGGGCATTCAAAAGAGCGGGTGAAAATCTTGAAAAGGGGATGAGTTTAATTATTTTTCCGGAAGGAATGATCTCCAATGCTTATCCGCCGGCACTGCATCCGTTTAAAAGCGGACCATTCCGGCTGGCTATTGAAAAAAAGATCCCGATCATACCGGTAAGTATAAATATATGGCGTATCTTGTGGGACGACGGCCTGACCTACGGTTCACGGCCGGGCATAGCTACGGTTTATGTGCATAAACCCATTTCGACACATTTATTAGTGGTCGGGAATGAAGATGCTTTGAAAGAAGAAGTCTATTATAAAATTAAGCGTAAGCTGTTATGAATATCGATCAGAAAACCGTTCATAAGGTGGCCGACCTGGCTCGTATTGCGATAAAGGATGACGAAATAGAGGCATTAACCGGAGAGTTGAGTAAGATACTGACGTTTATGGATAAATTAAATGAATTGGATACCACTGGTGTGGCACCGCTCGTTTATATGAATGAACAGGTCAATGTATGGCGGGATGACCAGGTGAAAGAAGAGATTTCTACGGCTGATGCATTGAAAAATTCGGCTGTTCGCCATGAACAATTCTTCCTGGTGCCTAAGGTTATCGATATGGCTAAAGAAAAATAAAACCGGATTATAGCGATGGTTGTGTAACAAGCCACAGGTGTGGATGGTCTAAGCAGATATACAAATTATTAATTAGCGGATGGAAAAGTCACTCATCACCATTAAAGATATTGGCCGTAAATATGTTATCGGAACAGAAGTTATTCATGCCTTAAAATCAGTCAGCTTAGAGATCAAAAAAGGCGAATTTGTGGCATTAATGGGGCCTTCAGGTTCCGGTAAGTCGACGTTGATGAATATTTTAGGTTGCCTGGATACGCCAAGCAAAGGTGATTACATCCTGAACGGAACCAATGTAAGCCAGATGAGCGACAATGACCTGGCGGAAGTGAGGAACAAAGAGATCGGTTTTGTTTTTCAAACCTTTAACCTGTTGCCCCGGTCTACTTCTCAGGATAATGTGGCTTTACCTTTGATCTATGCCGGTGTTGGAAAAAAGGAAAGGGATGCACGGGCTACCAAGGCCCTGGAGAACGTAGGGCTGGGTAACCGTTTAACCCACAAGCCTAATGAACTTTCAGGCGGACAACGACAAAGGGTAGCCGTGGCCAGGGCACTCATCAATAACCCGTCGATCATTCTGGCTGATGAGCCAACAGGAAACCTGGATACCAAAACGTCTATTGAGATCATGGGTCTGCTGGAAGAAATTCACCAGAAAGGGAATACTATTATTTTAGTGACCCATGAAGAGGATATTGCCCAGCATGCGCATCGGATCGTACGGATGCGTGACGGCCTTATTGAAAAGGATTATCAGAATGAAGATATCAAAACCGTATCACCGCGCTTGGATCATCTTCAGGAAAAGGGTGGTGATTTTGAAAAGATAAATTAGCCATTGCGTCAAATTTGATCCAATATGAAGATTTATACAAAAACGGGTGATAAGGGTGAAACGTCACTGATCGGTGGTACCCGGGTTCCTAAATACCACCTTCGTATTGAAGCATATGGAACAGTTGACGAGCTAAACGCGTATATCGGGTTGATCGGTTGTCAGCCTATTGACCCGCATCATCAGGCCCTTTTAAAGGAGGTCCAGGACCGGCTGTTCACGGTAGGCGCTTCTCTGGCGGCTGATCCTGAACGTTCACGGATGAAAATTCCGGATCTTCTGGATGCCGATATTGAGCTGCTGGAGAAAGAGATGGATGCTATGAATGTGCAATTACCTGAATTGAAGCATTTTATTTTGCCGGGAGGGAATACCATCGTTTCATACTGTCATTTAGCACGTTGCGTATGCCGGCGTGCCGAACGTTTAGCTGTCCATTTAAAAGAAGAGAGTTTTGTAGATGATAAAGTAACTATTTATTTAAATCGTTTAAGTGATTATTTATTTGTATTATCCAGAAAACTCAATGCCGATGAGGGTACTTCTGAACACATTTGGGTACCCCGTTTATAATTTTAATAAATAGTGGAAAAAAATATTTGTTTTGCTCATTTTTTTTACCATACTTTTGCGGGAATAGAAACAGGATTAATTTAATTAAGTTAATAAGACAATATGTATTGGACATTAGAACTGGCATCGCACTTGGAAGACGCTCCATGGCCTGCAACAAAAGATGAATTAATAGACTATGCTATACGTTCCGGAGCACCTGTAGAAGTTATTGAAAATTTACAGGCATTGGAAGATGACGGGGAACCCTATGAGACCATTGAAGAAATATGGCCTGACTATCCGACTAAGGATGACTTTTTCTTTAATGAAGATGAATATTAATTTAGCCATGATCGCATAGAAAAAGCCCCTGGAAAGGGGCTTTTTATTTTTCAGAACAATTTAGCCGGATGTTTGTTGTCTTTTTATAAACAATATTAACCAAAATCTAAATCATTATGGGAAATCTACTGTATGTAATTGCTGTGATATTAGTGGTCATCTGGGCGATCAGCTTTTTAGGGGGGTATTATACCGGGGGTATTATTCATATTCTTCTGGTGATTGCTATCATTGCCATCTTATTAAGGGTAATCAGGAGCGCAGCATGATCCTTTAAGGAGCATTATTTGACCAGGAAATGCGCAAGCTCTAAGTCTTCAGGATAGGTGATCTTTAAGTTATGCCGTTCTCCTTCCACCAGATTGATCTTAAAACCGGCTTCTTCGACCACACTGGCATCATCGGTAAACCGGGGATGATAGTGTTGCTGATAAGCCGTTTTTAACTGATTGCTTTCAAAGACCTGCGGCGTCTGAATAAGTGCGATGCTGTCCCGATTCATGATTTTGCTGTCATCGGTTTTTAGCCGGCGTACCGAATCATTGGGAATGATATAGGGAATGGCATTTCCATTCAGGGTTGCCCCTTCAAAACCGGCATTGATCAATCTGGTGCTTACCAGGGGTCTTACTGCATCGTGCACCGCCACTATTCCGTCTTCTTTAATCGTCATTAGTCCGTTTCTGACGGAGTGGAAGCGTTGGTCGCCTCCGCTAACTACCTGGTGAGGGATCTGACAGTGGTAGGTCGTACAAAGCGTTTGCCATTGCCCGTGCAGGTCAGGTGGTAATACGACAATCAGTTCGGGTCGGTATACAGAATCATGAAACGCTGCCAGCGTATGCATGAGAACGGGCTTATTCTTTAAAAGTAAGAATTGTTTAGCCGTAGTATGCTGCATCCTTTTCCCGGATCCGCCGGCAACGATGATAGCATAATATTTCATGTTCAGTGTTTTTATATAATCAGCATGGCATCGCCAAAGCTATAAAAGCGGTATTTTTCTTTAACCGCCACTTCATAGGCATTCATCACATTCTCATACCCTCCGAACGCGCTAACCATCATCAGTAATGTGGACTCCGGCGTATGGAAATTCGTGATCATACAGTTTGCAATGCTGAAATCATAAGGCGGGAAGATAAACTTGCTTGTCCAGTCGTTTGCAGCTTTTAATCTTTTCGATGAAGAAACGGCCGATTCAATGGCCCGCATGGAGGTGGTGCCAACAGCACAAACCTTTCGTTTATGATCTAAGGCATTGTTAACGGTATCGGCTGCCTTTTGTTCGATAATAAACTGTTCAGAATCCATTTTATGTTTGGTCAGATCTTCAACTTCTACGGGTCTGAATGTACCTAAACCTACATGGAGGGTTACTTCTGCAAAGTCAACGCCCTTAAGTTCAAGGCGTTTCATTAACTCCCGGCTGAAGTGTAAACCGGCAGTAGGTGCGGCCACAGCGCCTTCATGTTTAGCAAAAATGGTCTGATAACGTTCTTTATCTTCAGGCGTGGCTTTACGTTTAATATATTTTGGAAGCGGGGTTTCTCCTAAAATCTCTACATTTTTGCGGAACTCTTCGTTGGTGCCGTCAAAAAGGAAACGGATGGTCCGTCCGCGTGAGGTGGTATTATCCACCACTTCAGCCACCAAAAGGTCGTTATCGCCGAAATATAATTTATTTCCAACGCGGATTTTACGGGCCGGATCAACCAGTACATCCCATAATTTTAATTCCCTGTTTAATTCCCGAAGCAAAAACACTTCGATAGTAGCACCGGTCTTTTCCTTGTTGCCATATAGACGGGCCGGAAATACTTTCGTATTATTGAGGATCATGACATCCTTATCATCAAAATAGTCTAATACATCCTTGAAAATTTTATGTTCGATTTTGCCGCTGTCTTTATGTAAGACCATTAAACGGGCTTCATCTCTGTTTTCAGCAGGGTTACTGGCTAAAAGCGAATCAGGTAAATTAAACTTAAATTGAGATAATTTCATTTTTGACGTTGTAAATTAGGGCGCAAATTTACAAATTATAATTTTGTTTTTGCAATTAATAAACATTTGAAAGGCAGACTTGTTTTGGCTTCCTTATCTGGCGGAATATTATTTTAGAATATCATCTTGCGGCTGTAACCTTTTATCTTATTTTTGGTCTAAATAGTAATGATAATGATTTTTAGGCTAATTGGTGAGAGTTTCAGGTTTGCTTTTGATGCGTTGCGTCAGAACAAGCTCCGGACAATGCTCTCTTTACTCGGGATCACCATCGGTATTTTTACAATCATCACGGTTTTTACAGCCGTGGATACCTTACGTGATAAATTACAGAAGAGTGTGGATAAATTAGGGTCGAATACCCTGTTTGTTCATAAATGGCCCTGGATATTCAGTGATAATTTCCCCTGGTGGAAATATGTAAACAGGCCGGAACCTTCGCTAAGAGATTATATCGCGCTGAAAGACCGTCTGGAATTAGCCCGCGGTGTATGTTTTGAAGTATCGGCAGGAAACCGTACCCTTAAATACCGCAGTAATTCAGTAGAGGGTGCTCAGCTTAATGCCGCCACACAGGAATATAACCTGACCTGGAACCTGGAATTTCAGGACGGGCGTTATTTTACGGAGAGCGAAGGGCGCTCAGGCAGTCCGGTATGTATATTGGGCGCCGAGATTGCCGAGGGGTTATTTGATCAGGATAACCCGATCGGGAAACAGATCAAAGTGATGGGACGGCGGGTTACCGTGGTGGGCATCTTTAAAAAAGAGGGTGAGGATATGATGGGGATGTCGCAGGATAAAAATGTGCTTATCCCGCTGAACCTGGCCAAAGGCATGTTTGATATTGAAAGTGAACGTTACAATCCGCAGATCACGGTAAGGGGCAAAGACCAGATCAGCCTGGAAGAAGTAGAAAGTGAGCTAAAAGGGATGATGCGTTCTATTCATCGCCTGAAACCGGGTACGGATGATGATTTTTCTTTAAATAAAACCACCATGATCTCCAATCAGCTTGACCTGATGTTTGGCATTGTGAACATTGCCGGCTGGATTATTGGCGGCTTCTCTATTTTAGTAGGCGGTTTCGGTATCGCCAATATTATGTTTGTTTCCGTAAAAGAGCGTACCAATATTATCGGGATACAAAAATCATTAGGCGCCAAGAATTATTTTATTCTCTTCCAGTTTATGTTCGAAGCCATTGTGCTTTGTATTATGGGTGGAATTTTAGGCTTAGGTCTGGTTTACGGTACCACACTGATCTTTACCTATGGTGCCGATATTGAGATCATCCTGTACTTTAAGAACATTGTACTGGGTATTGGAATATCTATCGTAATAGGTATGATATCGGGTTTCTGGCCGGCCTTTTCCGCTTCGCGCCTTGATCCGGTAGAAGCGATCCGGTCGTAGAGTACGGTAATATAGCCTTCTTCAAGCATACTACATTAAACGAGCAAGCGCTTCTTTAATCCGGCGCAACGCTTCGATTAAGTTTTCATCCGAGGCAGCATACGAAATGCGGATATAATTGTTATTACCAAATGAATCGCCGCCAACCGTCGCTACATGCGCCACGTTGAGCAAATACAAGGCCAGGTCGGCCGAGTCTTTAATGACGTTACCTTCGGCATCTTTTTTACCAAAGAACGAACTGATCTCCGGGAAGAAATAAAAAGCACCGTCAGGCATATTGGTCTTCACTCCCGGAATATCATTTAACAGCCCATATACCAGCTGCCTTCTGCGGGCAAAGGCTTCTTTCATTTTCAATACGCTGGCTAATCCGTCTTCATAGGCTGCAATACCGGCACGTTGTGCAATGGAACAGGTGCCTGAAGTGGTCTGACCCTGCATTTTTTCATTGGCGGCTGCAATCGCTTTGCTGGCTGCAATATAGCCCAGGCGCCACCCGGTCATAGCATAGGCTTTTGAAAAGCCGTTCACAATGATCACACGGTCTCTAATGCTTTCAAACTGAGCTATAGATTCGTGTTTATCAATAAAATTAATATGCTCATAGATCTCATCGGAGAGGATAAAGATATCCGGATATTTTTCAAAAACCTTAGCCAGTGCAGCCAGTTCTTCACGGCTATATACGGAGCCGGTAGGATTACAGGGGGATGAGAACATGAAAAGCTTGCTCTTAGGCGTAATAGCGGCCTCCAGTTGTTCGGGAGTAATCTTAAAGTCGCTTTCAATGGTCGTATCGATAAATACCGATTTACCTTCGGCTAAAATCACCATTTCAGAATACGACACCCAGTAGGGCGTAGGAATAATCACCTCTTCACCGGGATTTACCAGCGTCAGGATCACATTCGATAATGATTGTTTTGCGCCGGTAGAAACCACGATCTGCGAAAAATCGTAATCCAGGTTATTTTCGCGTTTTAATTTCGCAGCGATCGCTTTACGCAGTTCCGGATAACCGGGTACCGGTGAGTAATGTGTATAGTTTTCGTCTAATGCTTTTTTAGCAGCTTCCTTGACATTTTCAGGGGTGTTAAAATCAGGCTCGCCAATGCTTAAGCTAATTACGTTGATGCCTTTAGCCGCCAGTTCGCGACCTAGTTTCGTCATTTTAAGTGTGGCTGATTCCGATAAACGGTTAATTCTTTCAGATAAAAATGTCATAGCAAGTAATAAAACGCCAAACTTACATAAATTCCATTTATATGCAATATAATTTGTGTGGAATATAAATGGAATTTATGTAATTCTCCTCAACCATTAAAACCGTCGCTTAATAGAGGAAATATATAAATCAAATGCTTAAAATGGCAAAAAAAATGCTTTTTAATAGAATTTAATCTACTTTTGGAATAAAATTCGTGCCGTTTTGCCATCCCGTAAGAAAGCCATATTTATTTCGCTGTGTGTCAGCATTATCCTGATGCTGGCTAAATTTGTAGCCTATTTTCTGACGAATTCGAATGCGATCCTGACCGATGCTGCAGAGAGCATTGTGAATGTGCTGGCCAGTGCTTTCGCTTTTTACAGCATTTACCTGGCTACCCTTCCCAAAGATGAAAATCATCCCTATGGTCATGGAAAGGTAGAATTCTTTTCTGCATTTCTAGAAGGTACACTGATCGCTGTTGCGGGAATCATCATTGTCGTGAAATCGGGCTATGATCTGATCTATCCGCACCCCATCAGGCAGCTCTATGATGGGGCCCTTATCATTGGCATCACCGGTTTCATTAATCTCTTAACAGCTTATTACCTGATCCGTACCGGAAAACAAACCCGGTCTATTACCCTCGAAGCTGATGGTAAACATTTGCTTACGGATGCCATCAGCAGCGGCGGATTAGTGCTTGGGATTTTACTTATACAGTTTACACAGATCTTCTGGTTAGACAGCGTTATTTCTATTGTATTGGGCTGTTATATTATTTTTAACGGTTATAAGATCACCCGTCGTTCTGTTGGCGGATTAATGGATGAAAGTAATATGGAGCTGGTAAAGGCTATCGTAAGCATCCTTCAGAAAAACCGACGCAACAGCTGGATTGATGTCCACAATTTACGGGCACAGCAATATGGTGCTGATCTGCACATTGACTGCCATGTTACCCTGCCTTATTATTTCGACTTAAACCTGGTACACCAGGAAATATCAGATATCGATAAATTGATTAACAGTGCCGGCATATTTAAAACGGAGCTGTTTGTTCATGCTGACCCCTGTTTGCCTGCCTGTTGTCATTATTGTAAAATGTCGGATTGCACCGTCAGGCAGGAGGCATTTAAAGAGGAGATAGGCTGGAATTTAGAGAATGTTACCAAAAATCAAAAACACTTTAGCAGATGAGCTATTTTAACCTGAGGGTATATGGACTGATCGTCAATGATAAGCATGAGGTATTGCTGAGCGATGAATATGAGTATGGATTGTATTTTACCAAATTTCCAGGTGGGGGAGTAGAGATCGGTGAGGGACTTATCGAAGCCCTGAAACGTGAATTTATCGAAGAATGTAATGCCCCGATTGAGGTTGCCGCTCATTTTTATACGACCGATTTCTATGAAAAATCTTCGTTTAATGAAAGCCAGGTCATTAGCATTTATTATTTGGTCAGGCCGCTTGAACCCTTATCGTTAGCCTTTAAGACTAAGATTTTTGATTTTGATGAATCATCGACCCAATCATTCAGATGGGTCGGAATAAGCAGGCTGTCGGAAGATGATGTTACTTTCAAAACCGACAAAGCAGTGGTTGCTTTATTAAAAAGCACTTTCTTAATGAAGAATAAAGGAATCTTATGAATTTAAAAGAAAGAGACGAGCGTGTCATCTGGCATCCCTATACGCAGATGAAAGGCGCCTTACCGCATCTTCCCATTGTCTGCGGTAAAGGGGTTTATTTGTATGACGAGCAGGGTAAAAAATACCTTGATGCCGTATCTTCATGGTGGGTAAATATTCACGGGCATAGCTGTGAAGAAATTGCTGCCCGGGTAAGTGCCCAATTGTTGCAATTGGAACATGTGATCTTTGCCGGATTTACACATGAACCGGCTGTTTCACTGGCCGAGCGCCTGTTGCCCTTATTGCCGGGCTGCCAGGAAAAGGTTTTTTATAGTGATAACGGTTCTACGGCCGTTGAAGTTGCTTTGAAAATGGCGATTCAATACTGGAATAACCAGGGTTGCCATCACCGCAAAAAAATACTGGCCTTTAAAGACGCTTATCATGGTGATACTTTCGGTGCTATGTCGGTGAGTGGGCGCAGTATTTTTACCGATGCTTTTGCTGATCTCCTTTTTGAAGTGGAATTTATTGACCTGCCTGATGAACAAACCCTTCCGGTACTTGAAGATCATATAAGGGCCATAGCCGGTGACGTAGCCTGTTTTATTTTTGAGCCCCTGGTATTAGGGGCAGGAGGTATGCTGATGTATGAAGCGAAATATCTGAATGCGTTACTGAGAATATGTCATGAACACGGGATCTTATGCATTGCCGATGAGGTGATGACCGGGTTCGGGCGTACGGGAACTTATTTTGCCTGTGAACAGATCGATGAAGGACCCGATATGTTTTGTCTGAGCAAAGGTTTAACCGGAGGTACCATGCCCATGGGCATTACCACCTGTAATGCCAGGATATTCGATGCTTTTTATAGTGATGATCGATTGAAGACGTTGTATCATGGACACTCTTTTACGGCTAATCCGCTGTCGTGTGCAGCAGCACTGGCCAGTCTTGATCTTTTAGGGGCTCCCGAAACCCTTGCAAACATCCATCGGATCACCCGGCAGCATGCCGATTTTGAGGAGCGCATAAAAGCACATCCAAAAGTAAAAGCGATACGTCGTACCGGAACCATTCTCGCCATCGAATGGCAAACCGGTGAATCGACTTCTTATTTAAGTACGCTGAGAGATCGTTTATACCTGTATTTTTTGGATAAAGGTATTGTACTCCGGCCTTTAGGGAATATTGTTTATATTTTACCACCTTATATTATTACAAACGAAGAACTGGCGTATATTTACCAGTCCATTTGCGAAGCATTAGAAGATATATAATATGCATGTAGAAACTCTTTTATCTGAAATCGTTAAAGATGCCGTATGGCATTCGAAATGGTTAAATACGCTTTCTTTTATGGAGAATGCCGGAGCGCGTAAAATATCGGCCTGTGAGCATAAAGAAAATGTTAACCTGATCATTTTAAAACACGCTGCTGAAGAGCATCGTCATGCTTATTACCTCAAAAAACAACTGGCCAAATTAGATGAACAGCTTTGTAAAACCTATCGTGCTGATGAATTACTGGCACCTGATTTTACGCGGTTTTACCTGAATACTCTTGATGTCAAGGTATGTCGTTACCTGAAACAGCATTTCAACCTGTACGGAAGTGATCTGAAATTTGCAGCTTACCTGTTCGTCACTTATGTGATCGAAGTGCGTGCTGATGAATTATACCCGGTATATCAGAAAGTTCTGACCGAAAATCAAAGTAAGGTGACCGTAAAATCGATCATTATGGAAGAAGAAGGACATCTGGAAGAAATGATCCGGCAGCTGACTGAATTTTCGCCTGAATGGGAGAAGCACGCTAAAGAAGTGATCCGGATAGAACAAAGTATGTTCAGCGACTGGATGAAAGGGATTGAAGCGGAAGTGAAAGGTTAAAAGCGAATAGCGATAAGCGTGGAGCAGAAGAGAAGAGCAGGGGGGAAGCGTTGGGCGGTTAGTGTTTTAAGCCGTTAAGTAAGTATATTAAAAAATCCGGTCCGGATGGCTTAGGGCCTTCCCGGTACCGGATAGGGTTCAAATGTATGCATGAACGTAGATAAATGCAGCTTAACTAACCATTATTTTTGCCGCAGATAAATATTTTTACTGTTTGATTTTAAGATCAGATCCGTTCCCCCGCCATTTATTTTGCCTTTTACGCGTTCGCCACCGCCTATGATATAAGAGAAGTTACTGTTAAGCGTAAGCCCTGCAAGATTAGACACATTATCTCCCGCTACACTGATCGCAGTAATTTCGTCGGATGTATTGTCGTTTTTGTTTTTATTCTTTCCTGTTGTAACAATCGTGGCCGGACTGCTTTTCGTAACGGTATTTCCATTTTTAGCTATTGCTGCTTCTCCTTTTACTTCGGCAGTGCCGGAACCTTTGACAGTGACAGCGGGTTTGGAAAATAACTGGTAGCTAATGTTTGGCTTGTAGACATCCGGTTTTTCAAAAGCAATATCGAATTCTTTAGCAGCATAGATTTTTCCGGCACCTGAGCTCAGTTCAATATTGGCCTTTGTGGCTTTTGGGATACTGACATCAACAAAATTAAGTGTTGAGATAATGGAGACCGGACCTTTTACCTCATCTGAAAATACGGCCTCAACGCTGCCGGTTACTGTTTTAATATTCATCGGACCACTGTTGTTTTCCAGTTTAATGTTATTGCTGTAAACCGATACTTCAAGCTCATTTTTAAGGTTTTTTAATACCATTTCTTCCTGATCATCGGTGGTAGGCGTAGTGGTAAACCCAAAGCGGTCCCCATAATTTTTGATCGATACTTTCATGTTTTCAGGTACCTTTATTCTTAAAGTACCCACGTTCTTTTTTGGCGAAGGATTTACGATGACCTCATCGCCTCTGTCTGCTACACTGATGCCTAATCCTGTATTATCGTTATAGCCGGACTGGCTTAATGAAACCAGACCTTTGGCTCTTTCATCGGTCACTTCTGTTTCTATCTTTTCGCCCTGAAAGATAATTTCTTTTCCGTTATACCCCTCCACAATGACATTGGTGAGGTTTATTTTGAGTTGTCCGCCGGATTTCGCTAAGCGGTATTCATGCTGGGCATGTGCTGTTAAACTGATACTTAACAGGATAATCAGAGAATTGAATAGTGTTTTCATTTGTTTAAGAATTATATTTTTAAAGTTTATTCTGGTCCAGCAGGGTCAGGTAGGCCTGATTTTTTACTACCGAAAAGGTGGCCGGATCATTGGCCAGTGCATAGAGCGTATCATCGAGCTTCGGATGAGAGGTTTGCCGGAGCAATAAGATCAGTGCCAGCTGAAGGGTAGGGTCTGTTTGCTGATCTAATGAAAGTATGCAGGCATTCATCACTTCGCTGTCCTGCAAATACCTGCTCATTACATTGAGTGCAGCTAAACGCACATTACTGTTGGCATCATTATTCAGGGTCTCTGATAAACGATGGATAAGATCATAGCTCATCAGGTTTGATTTTTCTATTTCTAATATGGCCGCAAGTCGCCTGCTTGCGGATGTACTGTCGGTCAGGTCTGTATATATTTTGCCCATATCCGGTAAGCTTTGTTTTGTATGGGTTCGTTTTATTTTTCGAATGGGCGCTTTGGCGGTCGTGGTGACTAATTCACCGGCAGGCGAAGATACATCGGCTATCCTCTCAGGTTCAGTAATATCTGATTTTGTTACTGCAACTTTTGGGGATACTGTTTTTGAAACGGACAGATCGTTGTGAAACCCTATATACGCAGCCGGAATAAGTATCAACAGGGATGCTGCTATCATCCACCTTGTGCGGTTATATAAACGGATGTTTTTTTTCGGCTGTACTGCAGGAATATTTAAGGTCGCTTTAATGCGGTTGAATACGGCTTCATCCGGTTCGAGATGATCAAACTGTTCGCGATGTTCAGCGATATATTTTTTTAGTGGATCGTTATTCATAAACTTTATCTTTTAAGGATAACAAAATTTTTTTCTTTGCGCGATGATATTGCGTTCTGACCGTGGTGTGGCTAAGACCTAACATGCGGGCTATTTCTTCCTGACTGATCTGTTCAAATAAATACAGATTAACAATCGTTTTATAGCCCTGCGGCAGGTTTTCTATGCTGTTTCGTATATCTTCAACTTTATTTTCAAATATTTCATTCTCATTAACATCATATTCGCTTTCGGCTTCCATGTCTAAGAAGGAAAATTCGGTAAAGCTTATTTTTTGTTTGCGCAAATGTGAAATGGCTTTATTAATAGCAATTCTTTTTATCCAGGCTTCTATATGAATGATATGATTTAATTTTTCGATATCATGGTAAACCGTCAGGAAAGTTTCCTGAAGAATATCTTCTGCTTCTGCGGTATGAACAACAATCCGATGGATGGAATTGTACACACGTTTTGCATGCTGATGATAGAGTTCAGAAAATGCTGCTTCCTTATCCTTCTGGTACATGTTTTTCCGGCTGTTTCTTTTTTACGTTAGTTAATATAAATATATTCTGTATATGTTTCTATAAGCAAGTCGCAGCTTTACCAAAAATGTTGCATCGGTGAAAACAAAAAATCCCTCCGGAAAAACCGGAAGGATTTTAATCAAAAAGGAGTAATCGTATTAAAACCTTAAACCGAAGGTCAGGAAAATATTGTTTTTAGTCTGCGTAAGGGATGCCACTGGTTCATTCCCTGTATTTAGCGTATATGGGCTATAGGTATAACTGTTTTCCAGATGCTGGTATCCCAGATCAACGTAATATTTGTTGGTCCGGTAACCTAATCCGGCACTGTATACCTGAGTGTCAAACATGCCATTGTTATCTGATTTATACGGGCTCGCATTTAAGGCATAACCTCCTCTCAGGCTAAGTGCATTCAACTTATACTCCAGCCCTGCCCGGTAATTTACAGCGTTGGTAAAATTTCTGCGGATAGAAGCGTTATTATCGGTAAATACAGACATGTCGTTACCGTCGTTAGAGGATAAGCGTGTACTGGCATAATCTACAAAATCAATATCGGCTGAAATTAAAGCCTGTCCGGCGATGATATAGCTTGCGCCCAGTGATGCTTTTAAAGGTGTACGGAGCCGGTATGTAAAATCATATGTTTTACTGCCACTGTTTCCCCTGATCGTACCCCTGTTATCTAATTCCTCCGTATAACTGTCGTCGATCAGAAACCACGAAGGGGTTTGCAGGGTAGCCCCCAGACGGAAGTCAGGTGAAGCCCGGAAGATCACACCGATACGGCCGTTTATTCCTGATCCGCTGGTCGACTGGTTTTGATTAAACAGCAATTTGTAATTGATGTTGTTTCCGGTTAAATTATCATTTATATATTCTCTGGCTTTTCCGCTTTCAGTATACTGTATATCACTGGTATAATTAATGTTCAACAGGCTGATGCTACCGCCGATATATACCTGGTTGCCGATATTTGCCGCTGCAGCGAAATTAAATTCAGATACGCCTCCGTTTCGCCATTCACTTCTTTGCTGAACATTGCCATTGGCATTGTCGGCAAAAGTTTCAGGATAATAATTCCGGGCAACATCATCATAGCTGATCAGGTAATTGTCGTAAGCGATGCGTTCAGGCGTTCCGGTGCTGAGATTATTCGGAGCAGTTGATCCGGCCAGTTCTGCAAAATAATCGGCAATAGAGGTGCTGTTATTGGTTCCCCTGAAACCGCTTTCCATATGAAAATCATTGTTCCGGTTAAATCCGATACCATACACCATACTGACCAGTCCCTGCCGGGTATCCTGCCCGTTTCTACGGTACATGGGGCTAAAAAAAACAGCGCCTAACTGGTTCAGGTTCAACTGACTTTTATTGACCTTTTCCTGTTGGTTCAGATAAACTGAATTTACACCGCTCTGGTTAAATTCAGGGGTAAGGCTAAATTCGGAGCGTGTAAAGAGGCCCAGCCCGGCAGGGTTTCCGCCAAGGGAACTGATGTCGCCTCCAACGCCGATTTGTGCATTTCCCAGCGCTTTAAATCGGGAAGTGCTTCCGTAATGGGTTTGTGAAAAACGTAGCGCATCGTTCACATATTGTGCATAAGATACGCTGGTCGCCATAATGGCTATAATTATAGTGGTAATGATCTTGTTCATGACATGTAAATCAGGTATTCATCAAATTGTTCAGGATGTTATACAACAGGGTTATTAGCAAAGGCATTACCCTGCGAGAAAGGTGGGATATTTACGGGTCCGGCATCATTTGATTGATCATGCCGGACCGGTAAACCTGTATTATCTTCCACCGCCACGGGTAGGCCTGCCGCCGCCGCCACCAGATGATGAACTACCGCTTTCGGCTCTTGAACCACCACCGCTGCTTGAAGGAGGAGGCGTACTTTGTGTAGATGGCGGAGGAGTATAGACAGGGCGTGACCCGCTATCGTTTTCGCGGGATGGCCGGGCACTGGTGTTTGTCGTTGTTGTCCGGCTATTATCGTTTCCGCTTCTGGCTGGTCTTGCATTGCTGTTACCGGAAGTACCGGATGAATTTGTACGGGTAGTTCCGTTTGCAGGATTATATTGTTCAGCCCTGCTTCGTCCGGCTGAAATAGCATTTATACCACCATCATTGAAGCCTGTACCTCTGATGCCATTTTCAACGCCTCTTTTTGGACGGGGGCCATAATTCGCATTATTTCCTCGTATAGTGCCATAATAACCGCCTCCGTAGTAGCCTCCTCCGTAATAACCGCCATAGTAGCCTCCATAGAAAGGATTATAATAACTATAAGGGCCCCACACATTTGTGTAATAAGGCGTGCCATAATATCTCCATGACCAGTAAGGATTGTAAAAACTGTTCATGCCGTAATAACCGCCATAAAAAGGATAAACGAGATCCCACATATAATTGTAATAAGGTGAATAACCATAATAACCATCATAATAGGTTCTCCAGGGTGATCCGTAATAAAAACGATGAATACGGCTTGTATAATCCATATCGTAATACGGATCGCTCAGGCCATAATATTCGTCCGTTTCGGAAGTGCTGGTGCGCGATGGTGCTTCCTGGTTTACGGGAGGAGGGGTGTATACCTTAGCCTGCGCCTCGGTATTATAAACATCATCCTGAATGGTATCGGTGGACGCCATTTTGGATGTGGAACACGACGAAGCGAGCATGGCCGCTGCGACGAGTAATGAGGTGAATAATTGGTTAGGTTTCATGTGTATGTGTGTTTTTATTTTTAATGGTCACATGGAATTCGCGTAGGTTCATTTCATGTGCGGGTGTGTTTTGTTAATGAGGGGCGCAAAATTATAGTATAAATTTATAGATTTGTAGTCTGTTTTACAAGAAATTTAGCACAAAAAACGTTCCAAATAATTATGAGCAAAGGCATTACAAGCAAAAACGACGATTATTCACAGTGGTATAACGATATTGTTATAAAAGCCGACCTGGCCGAACACTCTTCGGTAAAAGGCTGTATGGTAATTAAGCCATACGGATACTCCATTTGGGAGAAAATGCAGGCTGTTTTAGACCAGAAGTTCAAAGATACCGGACATAGCAATGCTTATTTTCCTTTGTTCATTCCCAAGTCGTATTTCTCTAAAGAGGCTGCACACGTTGAAGGTTTTGCTACCGAATGTGCTGTCGTTACGCACTACCGTTTAAAAAACGATGGTCATGGGAATATTGTGGTGGATGAAACGGCTAAGCTGGAAGAAGAATTAGTGGTACGGCCTACTTCTGAAACTATTATCTGGAATACCTATAAAGGATGGATCGAGTCGTATCGTGATTTACCTCTTCTTATTAATCAGTGGGCCAATGTGGTGCGTTGGGAAATGCGTACCCGCTTATTTTTGCGTACAACCGAGTTTTTATGGCAGGAAGGTCATACGGCACATGCTACTGCTGAGGAAGCGATCGGGGAGACGGAGAAAATGCTTGATGTTTATGCCGATTTTGCAGAAAATTGGATGGCTGTGCCGGTAGTTAAAGGGAAAAAAACGGCGAATGAGCGCTTTGCCGGTGCTCTGGATACCTATTGTATCGAGGCACTGATGCAGGATGGAAAAGCCTTACAGGCCGGTACGTCACATTTTTTGGGACAGAACTTTGCCAAAGCTTTTGATGTGAAATTTACCAGCAAAGAAGGGAAGCTGGAACATGTATGGGCTACGTCATGGGGTGTTTCGACGCGTTTAATGGGCGCTTTAATTATGGCGCACAGTGATGATTCAGGCCTGGTATTACCACCAAAACTGGCTCCTATACAGGTGGTTATCGTACCGATTCACAAGGGAAAAGAGGAATTAGATCAGATCACTGCCTTTGTTGATGAGTTAATCATCAAATTAAAAGGATTAGGCATTTCGGTAAAATATGACGATCGCGATAGCCAGCGCCCCGGTTTCAAATTTGCTGAATATGAATTAAAAGGGGTGCCAGTTCGCCTGGCCATTGGTGCCCGGGATATGGAAAACAGAACAGTAGAACTGGCCAGGAGAGATACTAAAACGAAAATCACCGTACCCCAGGATGGATTAGATATTTATATTGCCGGCCTGTTGGAAGAAATTCAGGAGAATATCTATCGTAAAGCACTTCAGTTCAGAGAAGCGCATATTACCGAGGCTAATTCGTATGATGAATTTAAAAACCTGCTTGATACCAAAGGCGGATTTATCGCAGCCCACTGGGATGGTACTTCTGAAACCGAAAAACAGATCAAAGAAGAAACAAAAGCGACGATCCGTTGTATTCCTTTAAATAACAGGCAGGAAGAGGGGATATGTATGGTTACCGGGAAACCTTCTGTGCAACGTGTACTTTTTGCACGGGCATATTAAGCGATCACAAGATAGTCTCATATGTCAAATCTTAATCAAAAAGAAATGCAGGACGAAAAATATAGTGAAATCTTAAATAAACTGGAAACAAGAGCTTCTTTAAAGCAGGAAATTTATCGTAATACGATGGAGGTTTTCTCCATGACGAAAAAGGCCTTGTCAAAGATCGCTTCAAGGCTGCATCAGGATTATACGCTGAAAGATCCTTCGGTAGAAGTAGCTTACCGGGATACCAGCCAGTTTGAAGCTGAATTAAAATTTTCGGGTGATATGCTATTGTTGTCGATGCACAGCAATGTATTTAATTTTGAACCCGGACACCGGATTTATCAGTCGAGTTACATTAAAGCAAATCCCAGTTTAAGCTATTGCGGGGTTATTTACATTCATAATTTCCTGGCCGATTCAATAAAGTATAATCGCCTTGCCGATGAGGGCACACTGATTGCCCGTATCCTGGTGAATAAGGAAAAACACTTTATGGTGGAAGGTGAGCGGCAGCTGGGCTTTCTGTATGAATCATTCAGCGAGGTGCCCATTACGGAAGATGTACTTACCAATATCATCGAACTGTCGATCCTGGACTGTATAAATACCGATTTGCAATTACCTCCTTTTGCTTCGGTGAAAGATGTGACCCTGCATCAAAAGCAAACAATTGCGGCGGCCAGCGGTTACCCTACGGGAAAACGTCTGGGCTATATGCTCAAATCAGAATTACAGAATAATGTGTGATTAACTTTTGTAAAAATATACATATGAAGTTTGCAACCAAAGCCATTCATGCCGGACAGGAGCCCGATCCGACCACCGGAGCTGTCATGACCCCCATCTATCAGACATCGACATACTGGCAGAAATCGCCGGGAGATCATAAGGGTTACGAATATTCGCGCGGAACCAATCCCACGCGTAAGGCTCTTGAAGACTGCCTGGCCGCATTGGAGAATTGTCGGTTCGGACTGGCTTTCAGCAGTGGAATGGGCGCCACCGACGCGGTCTTAAAGTTATTAAAGCCGGGTGATGAGGTGATCACGGGGAATGACCTGTATGGTGGTTCTTATCGCATTTTTACAAAAGTGTATGAAAAATACGGGATCAAGTTTCACTTTATTGATCTTTCTTCACCTGAAAATATAAAGGCCTATATTAATGAGCATACACGTCTGGTCTGGATCGAAACGCCTACAAATCCCACCATGCGGATCATTGATATAGCGGGAATTGCAAAAATAACAAAAGCGCATCATCTGCTGCTTACGGTAGATAATACCTTTGCTTCGCCTTATCTGCAAAATCCGGCTGATCTGGGTGCAGATATCGTGATGCATTCGGTAACCAAATACATTGGCGGGCACTCGGATGTGGTTATGGGCGCATTACTCACGGATAATGAACAATTGTATAAGGACCTGTTCTTTGTTTATAATGCCTGTGGAGCCACACCGGGACCGCAAGATGCTTTCCTGGTATTAAGAGGGATCAAAACATTACATTTACGAATGAAAGCACATTGCGAGAACGGAGAGAAAGTAGCTCACTTCCTGCGCAATCATCCGAAGATCGATAAGATTTACTGGCCGGGTTTTGAAGATCATCCGAACCATGAGGTGGCGAAAAAACAAATGCGTGGCTTTGGCGGTATGGTATCGGTTACGTTAAAAGATGCGGATCTGCAGGAAACATTCAGAATTGCTTCGCGGTTCAAGGTGTTTTCTTTAGCTGAATCGCTGGGCGGGGTCGAATCACTGGTTAATCATCCCACCACCATGACGCATGGCTCTATCCCGAAAGCCGAACGGGAGAAGGTAGGTGTGACCGACAATTTATTGCGATTTAGTGTAGGCGTAGAAGATATTGACGATCTGTTGGCCGACCTGGAGCAGGCGCTTGGTGACGATTAAACCGTTCCGGATTTAAAATTCCTCATCGGCTAATGCTGCATTTACAATAGCCCCTGCCATATTGCCGCTATAAACTGCATTTGCAACAGAGCGCATCCGGTTTGAATTATCGCCGCAGGCATAAATGTCGGGAACAGTAGTTTTATGAAGCGCGTCAATTTTAAGGTAACCGTGTTCATTTAGTTCACACCCAAGCGATACCGGAAGGTCTGAATGCTGTATAAACGGAATTGCGCTATAGGCTACATCAAAAGATTTTTTAGTTTTATCACTAAAAACAATATTTTGTATATGTCCGTTTTTATGTTCAATCTCAACAAGTGGCGTTTCTATAATGCGGATATTGTGCGCATTTAATTTTTCAAGTTGTTCAGCACTAAAATCGGCTTTTCCACTGGTCAAAACTGTCAGGTTACCGGCGAGGTGACTGACCAGTGAAACAAGGTGAAATGCTTTTGGTCCATTGGCTATAATTGCTGTATTTTTATTGCGATTTTCATAGCCGTGACAATAGGGGCAATGAATAATAGAAATTCCCCAGCATGCGGCAAAACCCTTTATGGCCGGCATTATATCTTTTATACCTGTTGCAAAAATTACTTTCTTTGCTGTGAACTGATCATTAGTGTCAGTTATTATTTCAATACCATTTTTTGTTTTCGTTGCACCTACGGCCAGTCCGCTATAAAATTTTAGCGTTTCATATTTTTCAAGCTGTTGCCTGGCAATAACTGAAATTTCTCCGGGTGTTTTTCCGTCCTGCGTTAAAAAATTATGCGAATGTGGTGTTTGCCGGTTGCAGGGAAATCCGCCATCGATAATTAAGACACGACGTAACGAACGCCCTAATGCCATTGCCGAAGAAAGTCCTGCATAACTTCCGCCGATAATGATTACTTCAAAATTTTTATTGCCCGTCATTTGTATATATTTATTTCTTCCGTGCTATATCATATGCGCTGACAAAGATAAAATTATTATTTAATAACGCGACATAGTCGCATTAATTTATTGCGAATTTGTTGCGTTAATGTTTTTTTGATTAATTTTGTATCATGATGAAACGTAGGAATACGGCAACGCAAGAAGCCGTTTTGGCTGTACTGACAACTAAAAGAAGGGCAATGAGTCAGGAGGCGATTGTAAAGCAGATGACCGTAGATGCCGACAGGGCTACAGTTTACAGAATATTAAATCGTTTTTGTGAAGATGAAATTGTACATCGGATTGTAGCTGATGACGGAAAGCAATATTTTGCTGTTTGCGTTAAATGTGATGAGAAAACAGTGCCTGATCATCATTTTCACTTTCGGTGTACAACATGCGAAACGATTGAATGTCTTCCTTCGCGAGTGGAGTTTACCGTCCCTAAAGATTATATTGTCCGGCACCTCAACTGTGTATTGGTTGGTATTTGTAAAGATTGTTTGTAATTCGATGCCGATCTAACCTGCATTATTATGTAAATTTGTATTTGGCTGAATCTTTTAAATTGAATTCATACAATTCCTGATGCCTCATGATATAAAATCCTTTCTCGATACCAAGGTGCTGCAATATAACAGGCCTGATTTCATTGAAAATGATCCGATAAGCATTCCACATCAGTTCAATAAGAAGCAGGATATTGAAATTGCCGGTTTTTTTGCGGCTATTTTAGCCTGGGGACAACGAAAAACGATCATTCATAAATGTCGCGAACTGCTGGCCAGAATGGATAACGAACCACATGACTTTATCCTTCATCACCGGGATCATGACCTGAAAAATTTGCTGGGTTTTAAACATCGTACCTTTAATGATACTGATCTGCTGTATTTTGTCTCCTTCTTCAAACAGCATTATAGTCAGTCGACCAGTTTGGAGAGCGCGTTTACACGGGGGAAGGCTTTTAATCCGGATTATATGGGCGATATAGCAGGAAATGATCTGCATCCGGAATTTTCGTCGCCCGCCTGTATGGCTGGCCAGATTGAAGTGTTTACGATGGAACAGGCGTTAAACAATTTCAGATCTTATTTCTTTAGTCTGGATGATTTTCCGCAGCGAACAGTAAAGCATATTTCATCACCACTACAAAAATCAAGCTGTAAACGGCTCAATATGTTTTTACGGTGGATGGTCAGGAAAGACAATTGCGGCGTAGATTTTGGCTTATGGAATACATTGCCCATGCGGGCACTGATCTGTCCCTGTGATGTACATGTAGACCGGGTGGCCAGAAAACTGGGACTCATTAACCGGAAACATACCGATTGGTTAACAGCCATTGAACTAACTGAAAACCTGAAAACTTTTGATCCCGGAGATCCTGTAAAATACGATTTTGCATTATTCGGAATGGGTGTGGAGGAAAAATATGGTCAGCTTTAACGTCGAAATAGAAAAATTTGACACCAATGGTGAAAAGACCGGCTGGTCGTACCTTTTTATTCCGGCAGCCATTGCAGCACAGATCAAACCTGGTGAGCGGCGATCTATTCGGGTAAAAGGCACGATCGATGGTGTTAATATCAGCGGAATGAGCCTTATGCCGATGGGTGAAGGCGATTTTATCCTTCCTTTAAAAAAAGCGATACGCAAGGCAATCCGGAAAGAAGCAGGCGCTACAGTTGTTTTGAGCTTAGAACATCATGCCGATTTTAAAATTGAAATGCCTGAAGACCTGGAGATCTGCCTGGCGCAGGAAGAAGGTGCATCTGCATATTTTTTATCGCTCACTAAATCTCATCAGAACTATTTTATTGTCTGGCTGAATACGGCAAAAACAGAAGCTACACGAACCAAACGCCTGGTGATGATCGTAAATGCGATGGTTCACCAATACAATTATGCGCAAATGTTAAAAGCAGGCAGGCAGATCTGAGGCCACATTATCGTTTATAGTGCCTGAACCAGCTGTTTATTTTCATCTGAATGACCCCGAAAAAAGCTTCCCTGAAGATACGGGTACTCATCTTAGATGTACCTTCCGTGCGATCGGTAAAAATAATAGGTACCTCGACAACATCAAAACCATATTTGATAGCGGTAAATTTCATTTCGATCTGGAAAGCATAGCCTACAAACTTAATCTTATCCATAGGGATGGTTTCAAGTACGATACGGCGATAACATTTAAAACCTGCGGTGGCGTCTTGTATATGAATACCGGTGATCCATCGTACATACATGGAGGCAAAATATGACATCAGCACCCGCCCCATAGGCCAGTTCACGACATTTACGCCCTTTACATAACGCGAACCAATGGCCAGGTCAGCATCGTTCAGACAGGCTTCACGCAGGCGCATCAGATCGTCGGGGTTATGGGAGAAATCAGCATCCATTTCGAAAATGAAAGCATAACTACGTTTTAGAGCCCATTTAAAGCCATGAATATAAGCGGTGCCGAGCCCCGATTTCCCATTTCGTTCTTCAAGATGCAAGTGATCGGGAAATTCATGCTGTAGCGATTTAACGATCTGTGCAGTACCATCAGGCGACCCGTCATCAATAACAAGAACTTCAAAAGGATGTGCTAATGAAAAAACTTTTCGGATGATTTTTTCAATATTCTCTTTTTCGTTATATGTGGGGATAATAACTAAGCTGTCAGACACCTTAAATCGTTTTGATTAGCGAAATTAGCTATTAAAAACGAAAAGCCTGACATTTAAGGCCAGGCTTTTCGTTAAATGATGTTAAATTTATTTAATGTACGCCATTCATCCATTTTTTGAGCAGCGGATTGAGCAGGAAAAGGATGAGCCCGGCCACTACCGGAATAATGGTAAATATTAAAAAGAATACGGAGATCGAATAGGTCGAGCTGATACTGTCGATCAGGCCGCCGGTCTTTCCGGCAAGCCAGTTGCCGATCGCGGTACAGGTAAACCAAACACCGAACATTAAGCCTACCAACTTGGCCGGTGCCAGCTTGCTTACGTAGGATAAACCTACCGGCGAAACGCATAACTCGCCTACTGTATGGAAGAAATAAGCGAATATAAGCCAGAACATGCTTACCTGTGCAACCGTAGCACCTTTGGCAATGTCAGCGCCACCATAGGCTAATCCGGCGAAGCCTAAGCCTACGAAGATCAGTCCCCATCCAAATTTTACCGGGCCGCTCGGATTTAATTTCGTTTCCCATAATTTGGAAAAGAAGGGCGCCAGTGATACGATAAAGAAAGAATTCAGAATGCCAAACCAGGAAGCAGGTACTTCTGTGTTCTCAGCCATAAACTCTTTCTGTACTTTCCAGATGGCCAGCCCCCAGATAATGATAAAACTTATCGCCGTAAAAATAATCGTTGCCGGATACTTTGCCACAATTTTGCGGGCTAATCCGATCAATACCACGGTCACGGCAACCAGTGGGAAAATCGTTAAAGCGGCATCCGCCCATTTAAATAAGGTACTGCTGCTGCCTGATAAGTTTCGGAGCGTATAATCTTTTGCAAAGATTGTCATTGAACCTCCGGCCTGTTCAAATACCATCCAGAAGAAAATGGTAAAAATAGACAGTACAAAAATAACCAGCAGGCGTTCATTTACTACCTTTTTAGGAAGCTCTTCTCCGGTGGCGAGCTCAGCTTTCGGATTTTCCTTTTTAACGGTCTCGCCAATGATACCAAAAATTTTTCGACCGAAATAAAATTGCAGCATACCGAAGAACATGAATATACCCGCTAAACCGAAACCCCAGTGCCAGCCTATTTTTTCTCCTACATAACCGCACATGAGAATTCCCAGGAATGCACCTGAATTAATGCCCATATAGAAAATAGTATAGGCCGCATCTTTTTTATCGCTGATGGCCGGATAAAGCTGGCCAACCATCGATGAGATGTTCGGTTTGAAAAGACCGTTACCGGCAATCATCAGCACTAAACCCACATAAAAGAAATTCATGTGAAGTCCTTCCATGGCCATGGCAGCATGTCCAAGGGTCATAATAAGTGCACCTAAGATAACGGCCGTGCGATAGCCCGTGAGCCGGTCGGCAATGAAACCGCCGATAATAGGTGTAAGGTAAACCAGTCCCGTATACCAGCCATATAAGCTTAACGCTTCAGGCCGTGTCCATTCCCAGCCTCCTTTGCTGGCTTCGCTGACGAGGAAAAGCACCAGCAGCGCGCGCATCCCATAGTAGCTGAACCGCTCCCACATTTCGGTAAAGAAAAGCACAAAGAGGCCTATCGGGTGATTGATTAATTTTTGAGTATTGACTCCTTTACTTTCAAGGTGCCGGTCTAAAGCCTGATCCTGGCTTTGTGCAGTGGTTTCTGCCATAGTTTAGAATTTAGTTTAGTATTTTGTGTGTTTGTTAATGTTGCAAATTAAAAAAGTTTTTCGACATTATTTTATACCCACTTCTTTCATGATACTGTTCAGCCATCTTAACAAGACGAAACCAATGACAGCCGAAAACATGAGCAGTGCAAAGTTCACCCAGAAGAAATTCGATTTATCACTATAGGTGTCCCACATGGTTGAAAGCACACCCGACAGTTTATTCCCAATAGAAGTAGCCAGGAACCAGCCTCCCATCATTAAAGAGGTGATGCGCACAGGACTAAGCTTAGAGACCAGTGAGAGACCCATCGGACTTAACAGGAGCTCGCCGATGGTGATCACACCATAACTGCCTACCAGCCATAATACCGATACTTTTTCGGAACCGTTATGGCCGGCATATACTGCAGCCACCATCACCAGCACGGAAATGGCCGATACAAAAACACCAAAGATAATTTTAGTAGCTGTACTGGGTTCACTATTTCGCCGGCGCATCCAGCTAAAAAAGGCAACGATAAGCGGTGTAAGTAGAATTACCCATGCGGGATTAATGGATTGGGTGAGGTTAGTAGCCCAAAGCTCTACCTTTTCACCTTCGGCCGGAAGTTTTTCGGCCGGAACGTTTTTAAAATATACCGGATAATTAAATTCTTTTTGTACCACACCATCTTTCTTTTGCAGGCGGAAAGCTTCATCATACAGCGCCACACTGTCTTTCTGATAAGTCACCTCCTGTGACAGGCTTATCCCGGAAAAAATCTGTTTGGCTGTAGATTGTTTTACTTCGCGATCGGTATAGCGGTCGGCCCAGGTAGTCAGCGCCGTTCCGTTTTGTTTGAAAACGGCCCAGAATAAGATCACCACCATAAAGATCGTGAGGAGTGCTGCAATTGGACGTTTTTCATTTTTATCAGCCTTGAAATACAGCGTGCTGTAAAAATAGAGCACAGGAATACAGGCAAAAATAAAAGCATCCGTTGATGCCGAACCGACTAAGGCATGTCCTAATAATTTCTGCGGCAATATCCAGCCGATCACACCGGCTATTACCGAAGGTGCCAAGATGAGCATGGTAATTTTCAGGAATGACATATCGCCTTCCTTTACACCTTTTTTGATATCGAAAGCACGATAATGTTTAAGTCCGCTTAAAAATACAATCACCCCGATAAACATACCTATACCCGCTGCCAGGAATGCGTATTCCCAGCCTAACATAATGTACAGCGCCGCACCAAAAAAATTACAGATAAAGGCACCGATATTGATGCCCATGTAAAAGATATTATAACCATCGTCTTTCTTGTGATTAAATTCGGGAGTGGAATAAATATTTCCTAAAAGAGTGGATATATTCGGTTTAAAGAAACCATTCCCGATAATGACGAGTGTCATGGCCACATAAAGTGCTATGATGTTATGCACCCCCATCAGGCAATAACCCACCCCCATCATTAACCCACCGATAATGATCGATTTGGCATACCCGAGATAACGGTCGGCAATTAAGCCGCCGAGAAAAGGGGTTAAAAAGACAAGGGCAATAAAAGTACCATACAGATCGGCCGATTCAGCTTCGGTCATGGCGAAGCCTGCTTTTACATCTTTGAGATACAGGGTAAAGATCCCGATCATCAGGTAATAGCCAAATCTTTCCCACATTTCAGAAAGGAAAAGGAACTTTAATCCTTTAGGATGGTTTGCGTTTGTTGGTTTGTGTGTCATAAATATAAATATTCAACCTGCAATATAAGGACTATGGATTAATGTAGCAAATGGGTGATGTTACGTATGCAGCGTTTAGGGTTTGCTATTGTTGCACACCCGTTAGCGTTCATGGATCACAACTTCAGATGCTTTTTTAGGGACTTTATAGTTTTCGTCGTTGGCCGAAGCATCGTTCCGGAGCTCTACATTTTCGATCAGGGCTAATTTACCCCAGGCTACTTTATAGGCATCGAAACTCGAATCACTGCCATAATATTCATATTTGCCGATCATCTCCGGTTCATAAGGAACAAGGTGATCGAATACAATGAGGTTCATTGTCTTATCCCATAATAAGGTCATCGTATTTTGCCGGTTGTATTCGAAAATCACCCGGTTCTGTAAGGGCTTATTCTTAGCGGTCTCAAAAATATTCTTCCCGAACACCGGTTCATTTTGATTAAAAGATAATACTTCGATCACTTTTTTGGAGGTTTTCAGTGTATTTCCTTTCCAGCCTAAAAGAATAAAATAAGGTGCTTTTCCATTGATAATGATGGGAATCATTTCATAATACCGGGCGCCCAGCCAGTTTTTGTGATCGGTAACCATATGGACATCGGTCAGGGTAGCCGTGGCATCGTTTAAAGGAAATAGTTGTAAAGTACCATTGCGGGTAGCCATCTGTATGCTGCCATAATAGCGATACGTGCCGTCGTTAAGAGGAATGAACCAGGTGATGATCCGAAAGGTGTTGTCGGGTGATTTTAAAATAGAAATCCTTTTGAGCGAGTCAAAACCAAAATTAAATGAACCAGGTATTTTAAGTGCAGTGGTAAATTTACGGATGAAAGCTGCATTTTTTTGTAAACGCAAAATGTCATCTTTCTCGGCGAATGTTTCCTCGCTGAGTTGCTGTAATGAATCCTGACAGGTTGTTAATTGTGGAAGATTATTCGTCTGGTACGTATGCTGTGCAGCGCAAATGCCTGCACAGCATAACATGACCATAAACAATATATGTTTAACCGAAAAAAGCATTAATAAAAGACCGTAATTATTTATTAACGCAGATTTTCCAAAACTATTGCACTTGCTCCGCCACCACCGTTACATATACCGGCTACGCCTGTTCCGGCCTGTTGCTGATGAAGTACCGATAACAGGGTCACTACAATGCGTGCGCCTGATGCGCCTAAAGGATGACCAATGGCTACAGCGCCACCATAAATGTTCACTTTATTTTCATCGATACCTAAGGCCTGATTATTGGCTAACGAAACCACCGAAAAAGCTTCATTGATCTCAAAGAAGTCCACATCGGCCATCGTTAACCCGGCCCGGGTTAAGGCCAGTGGAATAGCCTTGGAAGGGGCTGTGGTAAACCATTCAGGGGCTTGCTGTGCATCGGCATAACCCCGTATTCTGGCCATCGGTTTTATGCCCAGTTGATTTGCTTTTTCAGCGCTCATCAGTACGAGTGCTGCTGCGCCATCGTTCAGCGTTGAGGCATTTGCAGCGGTTACCGTGCCATCTTTTTTGAATACCGGTTTAAGTGCAGGAACCTTGTCAAACTTCACCGTAAAAGGTTCTTCGTCCTGTGTAATATAGGTGGTTTCACCTTTGCGGTCTTTTACGGCGACAGCTACAATTTCGTGATCAAATTTACCGGCTGTTTGTGCCGCCTGTGCTTTTTTATAGGATCCGATCGCATAATTATCCTGTGCTTCACGGGTAATGTTACAGGTTTCGGCGCAAAGCTCAGCTGCCGAGCCCATGTGATAATCATTATATACATCCCAAAGACCATCCTTGACCAGTCCGTCAGTCACCTGTCCGTGTCCCAGGCGGTAACCGTTGCGGGCTTTATCCAGATAGTAAGGCACATTGCTCATGCTTTCCATACCACCCGCCACCACGATATCATTCTGACCGAGAGCAATACTCTGTGCGGCCAGCATGATTGCTTTAGTGCCTGAAGCACATACTTTATTCACGGTAGTGGCGGGTAAATCAGGGAGGCCGGCAAATTTTGCGGCCTGCGTGGCCGGTGCCTGGCCCAGGTTGGCGGATAATACATTGCCCATATATACTTCCTGGATAAGTTCAGGCTGGATACCTGCTTTTTCGATCGCTGCCTTAATAGCAAAGCCACCGAGCTGTGTGGCTGAAAATCCGGCTAATGAACCGCCAAAGCTGCCGATCGGTGTCCGTACGGCAGCTACAATAACTACATCTCTCATGTTCTACAAAATATTTGGTGGCGCAATATACTACGAAATTTACGAAAAAAGGTCATTTTACATCCATTCTTCGCTGTCGCTCTCCACCTGATACAGCCAGTAGTTTACCAGTTGCCTGATTTCCGTATAGTTGCCATATTTGAAGTGTAATGTTCCTGCCGCTGTATGAAGGTTTACATGGCCCACATCAGCCTTTTTATGCCAGGGATATTGAAAAGCAGTGATGGCCTGTATTTTATAGGGTACTATAATGTTGTTCGAAATATCCCAGATACCGCTTTTTTTGATGATAAAGTCCCGGCTCACCTTTAAACGGTGCCGTTTATAACTGATGTAGATCATTAGTGTAGCCAGGATGAAATAAGCAATAGCAATCGGGTACCAGGTCTTTAATGCAGGCATACGGGTATAGAAACCATAAAATATAGCCAGCGGAATGCCTGCCCGGAAGAAGATCGGGAGGTTCAGAAAACGATAGTCAGGTCGGAATTCCTGTCCCCCGGCCGGGATCTTTCCTAAGATCATCGTGAGCAGCATATCCCGTTCATGACGACTGCAGCCGGGAACTTCCAGATTAGATCTGCGGAGTTCACGGTCATTTTGTGCTTCTCCGTGTTGTGCCTGCTTTAGACTCAGATTAATCAGATCCAGCTTTTGCTGGAAATAATTCTGGCTATAGGAAAATATCTGCACTTTTTCTGGACGAAGTAATGTGTTCTTTTTGGCAAAAAGCCCCGAAGTAATCAGCAGCGAATGTTTATGCCGGCTGATCTCAAAATCAAAATATTTAACATATGTGCGGACCAGATTGATCGTCAGGATGATGATCAGTAAAAGAAAAATGAGCAGGCTGATGGAAATCAGTGATAATCCGCTTTTTATGATTTCTTCGAGCTGCCCGCTATCTGAATCAAATGCTTTCAGTACTTCCTTAACCTGGTGGATTACCGCATACATAAAACCGGCTAAAATACCCAGACTACTGCCATAGTTAGAAGTAATGCCTACTTTGAACAGCGTAGAGGCGCTCAGCTTTACGATGGGTTGACCGGAGTCGGAAACAACTTCTGCCAGAGGTCTGCCGGCCGCCTCAGGCGCCATATGAAGCAGGTGATGTTTTAACTGGTATGCTGCTTCTTCGGTAATGGCTTTGATGCTTACTTCGGTCTCCTTGTCGCCTGGTGTATCGATCTGCAGACTGTAAATACCTATCAGTTTCTGCAGCAGTGTCTGATTGATATTGACCTGTTGTATCTTTGACAGTTGTATGGTGAGCATAGAGCGATTAAATATGCCTTTCCTGATTATAAATTCCTGCTTTTTACGGTCTAAATGGAAAGTAAACCGCCGGTAGCTGAGGTATGAAAACAGCAGGATCAGTACCAGTACAGCAGCCATGACGATACAAAAGACAATCAGACTTTTCATCTGGCCCCTGAATGCATAGATCAGTACAGGAAGAATTAGAGCTCTAACTACCTTTTGCAGGGTATCAGCAGCCATGATCACAATGCCTGTTGCCGATTGTCGCTGTGGTTCGTCGAAATTATAATTCATGAATGCAGTGCTGTTTCAGATAATTCTATTCTTTTTAAAAGCGCTTCTTTGATGGCTTTTGCCTGTTCAACCGGTATGCCTGCAATGTGAAGATGTCCCGTGCCGCCACCTGCTGTATGGATCTGCAACGTAGCCAATCCAAATATTCTGGAAAACAAGCCTTCATCCAGTGCCACGTGTTGTATCCGGTTAAGCGGTACAATAGTCGTTTTTTCGGCGATTAAACCACTTTTATATAAAATATCTTTTTCCCGTAGGGCATAACCTCTTTTTTTGAAGCTTAACCGGTACAGGGTAAGAAGGAGCAGGAAGAAAAGAAATATTCCCCCCGCAATCCAGATACTATATCTTCGTAGATCTTCCTGGATAAAGAGAAAAAACGCGAATATGATGAGGCTTGATGCTATTACACACCCCATATTCATCACGATTACTTTCCAATAATGCGGATCGGGGACATTAAGCTTCACCTGTTCGTATTTCGGGAGCGCATCTATGGCAATAACTTCATTTGTAAATTCCGGCATCGTGTTAAAATTTTAAAGATAAAGATACGTCATGCGGTCAATGCATGACGACCATTTTTTTGACCACAGCCTGGCCTTCACTGGTGCTGATTCGGTAAATATAAATACCGGCCTGCAAGGTACTTAAGTCAAGCTGTATAGTATGTTTACCACTGTTCATATATTCGCTGAGCACTGTTCGGATCAGTTTATTCTGCAGGTTATATATCTTAAAATCTACTTTTCCGGCGCCGGGTACAATAATATCGATCGATGTTTTGTCCTTTCCAGGGTTGGGGTAGTTTTGGGTTACGGTAAACTGCAGGAAGCGGTCGGCAATGATCTTATTGATCGCATCAAACAGAATAAAACTGATAAGCCGGTTGCCCCGTGCATTGGGATGTACAAAATCCTGGTATAACGAAAAGTCGCGACGGATAACCGCATTGAGATCGGCCAGATAGATACCATATTCCCGGGACAGATTTCGATAAAGATTATTAATGTGCATGATCTGCATATTTACCCGTTTATAGAAGGCGGTTTTGCGATCGTCAAAATTCTGAATGGTACATAGAACAGGGACCAAATTCTGTTTTAGCGACTTCGAAATAAGCAGACGCATATTGGCTTCAGTTTGTGCTAAGGTTAGCTTTCCCGCTTCAATATGTATAGCATCATTAGCTCCCATCAGGATAACGATAAAGCCCGTTTTACCGGCGATGGCATTATCCATACGTAGTAAACCCTGCCCGGTAGTTTCGCCACCGATTCCATAATTCTGGATATTAACCGTTTTTTTCGGGTAGCACTTAAGAAAACTCGACGTTAAATAAGGTTGAAACATAAGACCGTTTACGCCTTCGACCGTACTGGCGCCAAAGGTGATGATATTAATGCTGTCTTTGGCATAGTACTGGGCCGTTTCAGGACAGCTTGCTCCGGTAATCTGTGCATAGAGAACAGGCTTCGCTAAAAAAAACAGGAAGAGTAATAAGGCAATTGCCCTGAGTTTCATTCTTAAATAAAAATAGTTTGTTGCAGGTTTGTTACAAACTTAATGATATTCATCTTTATATGCAATATAAATGCATTGTATGTCAAAATGAATATCTAAGTTTGTACAAAATCTAATGGTTATGCAAGAGATAAAAAAATACGTTGAAGACAATAAGCAGCGGTTTTTAGATGAACTGTTTGAATTGTTGCGATTCCCTTCAGTAAGTGCCGATCCGAAATATAAGGATGATGTGCTGAAAACAGCTGATTTTGTAGCACAAAAATTGAAAGACGCCGGAGCCGACAAGGTGGAGATCTGTAAAACAGCAGGCTATCCGATCGTGTACGGTGAGAAAATGATTGATCCGCAATTGCCTACGGTACTGATATACGGTCATTATGATGTACAACCACCGGATCCGCTTGAATTATGGAAAACACCGCCTTTTGAACCGACAGTGAGAGACGGAAAGATCTATGCAAGAGGTGCCTGTGATGATAAAGGTCAGTTTTATATGCATGTAAAAGCATTTGAGCTGATGATGAATACGAATTCACTGGCCTGTAATGTGAAATTTATGATCGAAGGGGAGGAGGAAGTAGGTTCTGCCAACTTAGGTATCTTTGTGAAGGAGAATACAGAGCGGCTGAAAGCAGATGTCGTACTCATTTCGGATACCTCCATGATCAGCATGGAAAATCCTTCTATAGAAACCGGGTTAAGAGGATTGGCGTATATGGAGGTTGAAGTGGTTGGACCGAACCGCGATCTGCATTCGGGCGTTTATGGTGGTGCCGTTGCTAACCCGGCGACTATTCTGTGTAAAATGATCGCTTCGCTGCACGACGAAAATAATCATATTACTATTCCGGGATTCTATGATAAGGTTGTAGATTTAACAGAAGAGGAGCGTAAGGCACTCAATTCGGCACCTTTTGATCTTGAAGAATATAAAACAGATCTGGATATTGATGCCGAATGGGGTGAAAAAGGATATACTACTTTAGAACGTACTGGTGTACGGCCTACGCTTGAAGTGAATGGCATCTGGAGCGGTTATATCGGAGAGGGCGCAAAGACCGTATTACCATCAAAAGCCAATGCCAAGATCTCGATGCGTTTAGTGCCTGACCAAAGTTCGGAAGAGATCAGTGAACTGTTTACCCGGCATTTTGAAAGCATAGCGCCGAAGGGCGTGAAAGTAAAGGTATCTACGCATCACGGAGGAGAGCCGGTGGTTACACCTACCGACGGTATCGCATACCGGGCAGCTGAAAAAGCCATTGAAGTGAGTTTCGGGAAAAAGGCAATTCCTACCCGCGGGGGCGGAAGTATTCCTATCGTGGCTTTATTTGAAGATGTGTTAGGTATCAAAACTGTTTTATTTGGTTTTGGTCTGGACAGTGATGCTTTACATTCACCGAATGAGAAATATGATATTTTCAATTATTACAAAGGCATTGAAACCCTGCCGTTGTTTCATAAATATTATGGTGAATTCAGTAAATAATTAAAAAAGGCGGCATTTGGCCGCTTTTTTTATAGGGTCCATTTCTCGCAGCCCGATAGAAATTGTTCATCTGCATCGGCACCAATGCCGGGATCATCCGGTACGGAGAGGAAAAAGCCATTGTATGTTAATCCGCCTTTCACCGGGTCGACCAGGTGGCCTAATAAACAGGTGTCGAGATCAAAAAAGATCACATTCGGGCTGGCCAGGGCAAAGTGCAGGTTGGCGGTTAAAGCGATACGGCTTTCCAGCATACTGCCGATCATACATTTTACACCCTTTTGCAGGGCTTCTTCGTGGATTTGCTGTGCTTCCAAAATGCCGCCTGATTTAGCAAATTTTATATTCAGGTATTCACAGCTTTGACTGTTGATCAGTTTGCGGGCATCGTGATGATTATAACAGCTTTCATCGGCCATGATTTTTATGGGTGAATTCAGCGCCAGTTCCGGAAGCCGGTCATCGTACCAGGTACGCATGGGTTGTTCGCAAAATTCAATCTGCTGACCGGCCAGTTCACCTAATGCAAACAGTGCATCATCAAAACTCCATCCCTGGTTGGCATCCAGACGCAATGTAATTTCATTTCCTACGGCTGCCCTGATCTTTTTTACCCTTTCGATATCCTCATATACGTTCTTACCCAGCTTTATTTTGATGATACGGCAACCATTTTGGACATGCTTTACCGCAGTAGCGGCCATTTGCCCGGGTGTATCAATGCCAATGGTCATATCGGTTTCAATTACCCGCTGGTGGCCGCCTAAAAACTGGTATAGCGGCTGGCGGGCATTTTTGGCCGAAATGTCGAACAATGCCATATCAAAAGCACTTTTTATCGTAGCATTATGATCGGTATAGGCTAATAAATCAGCCATGCGTTCAGGAATATCAAGGGGATTCCTGCCTTTCCAGATCCGGGCAAAATCTTTTGCCATGGCCAGGCAGGTTTCCTGCGTTTCGCCTACAATCATCGGAAAGGCCGAGCATTCGCCCACCCCATATATCCCCTGATCGGTAAAAATCCTGACGAATACATTCTGCGCATAATTCATCGTACCGGTAGCGATCACAAAAGGCTCCATCGGAATGCTGAAGCGATAGATTTCAGTCTTGGTGATTTTCATCTGTCTATTTTTAAAGCGAATGTAAAAAACATTCCTTAATCATCGCAGGTTATTTAGTAATATCTATACCTTTAGTGACGAATATGAAAGAACCCAATGGTTTAATCGGGGCCTCGTCGCCTTATTTATTACAGCATGCCTATAATCCGGTGCAATGGCACGAGTGGGGGACGGAGGCTTTAGAAAAGGCTCGTCTTGAAAACAAGCTTATCGTGGTCAGCATCGGCTATTCAGCCTGCCACTGGTGCCATGTGATGGAACGGGAGAGCTTTGAAGATCATGAAGTGGCCGGGGTGATGAACCGGCATTTTGTGTGTATTAAGGTCGACCGCGAAGAGCGGCCCGATATCGACCAGATCTATATGCTGGCCCTGCAGCTTATGAATGGCAATGGCGGATGGCCGTTAAATATGATCTGTCTGCCGGACCAGCGTCCGGTCTATGGCGGCACCTATTTTCGAAAAGCGGACTGGATTAATATTTTGCTGAACCTTGCCGCCCTGTGGAAGGAAGACCCCCAAAAGGCTATTGCCTATGGTACCCGTCTTACGGATGGTATTCAAAAAGCGGAAAGGACCGGACGTGCGGCGGTGTCGGATTTTGAAGAGGAGCAGCTTACCGAAATCGTAACGCCCTGGAAACGACATTTTGATATTGCAAACGGTGGGTATAATCGTGCCCCTAAGTTTCCGCTACCGAATAACTGGCTTTTCTTACTGCGATATGGTCACCTGAGTGCAGATGCAGGGATGATCACCATGACTTTACATACACTGGATAAAATGGCATCAGGCGGGATTTATGATCAGCTTGGCGGAGGCTTTGCCCGGTATTCCGTAGACGAGCACTGGCATGTGCCTCACTTTGAGAAAATGTTATATGATAATGCGCAGCTGATTTCCTTGTATACTGAAGCTTTTCTGTACCGTCGTGAGCCTTTGTATCAACAGGTGGTGGAAGAGACCATTGATTGGATAGATCGTGAGATGACTTCACCGGAGGGGCTGTTTTATTCAGCTCTGGATGCCGATAGTGAAGGTGTTGAAGGGAAGTTCTATACCTGGACGGCCGAAGAATTTAATACAGTAGCAGGTGAACATGCCGGTTTGCTGGCCGCTTATTTTGATGTGATCCCGGAAGGGAACTGGCCGGAAGAGTCGGTAAACATTTTGCAGCGAAAACAGGATGACGATACTTTTGCACTTGCGCATGGTGTGGAGGTTGAAACACTGGCCCGTATGGTGCAGGATGCTAAAGCGCGTTTATTTGACCGGCGCAGCCGACGGATAAGGCCGGGATTAGATGATAAATGCCTTACGGCCTGGAATGCCCTGACGATCACAGCCCTGGCCCAGGCGGGCCAGGCATTCGATAAGCCCTTGTGGTTAGCGAAGGCCCGTAACGCCATGTCGGTGATGTTAATCCGTTTAAGAGACAAACAAGGGGTGTTGTACCGGAATTACAAGAACGGAAAAGCCACTATTCCTGCTTTTTTAGACGATTATGCTTTTTTAATTGAAGCTCTCATTACGTTGTATGAGACCAGTTTTGATGAAAAGTGGCTGTGTGAAGCCAAAGCGTTAACTGATGAGGTTTTAATCCGTTTTGCAGATGAAGACAGTGACCTGCTGTTCTATACTGCGGCGAACAGTGAGGCCTTAATTGCCCGCAAGCAGGAGATCATGGACGATGTTATTCCCTCATCAAATTCGGTAATGGCTCAAAACCTTCAGAAGCTGGGATTGTTCTTTGATGTAGAAAGCTATAGCCATAAAGCGGAAATGATGCTGGCTGCTGTTTTGCCATATATGAAAAAATATGGCTCTGTATATTCCAGCTGGTGTATACAATTGCTGAATGCCATAAAGGGCATAAATGAGATCGCATTAACGGGAAGCGATATCGAAAGAGAAAGAAAGGCCCTTGCAGCACTGTATATCCCGAATAAAATTACACTCGGTGGACTAAAAAGCAGTCTTCCTTTATTAAAAGGTAAGCAAAGCCTCGAAACAAAGATTTATATTTGCCGGAATAAAACCTGCCAACTGCCTGTAGGTACTGTAGAAGAGGCAGCAAAACATATTAAATAAGATCATATGAATATTAATTCTAACACCGTAGTGTCTTTAACTTATGAGTTGCACACGACGACCCCCGAAGGCCAGCAGGTTTTTGTAGAAAAAGCGAATGAAGATCATCCGCTTGTATTTTTATTTGGTGTAGGCATGATGCTGCCTAAATTTGAAGAACATTTAGCCGGTCTGAAAGCGGGTGATGAATATGGTTTTGAGCTTTCGCCGGAAGAGGGCTATGGTGAAAAAGATCCCGGTGCTTATGCCGACCTTCCTGTAGAAATGTTTAAAGAGGCCGGTGAGCTGCCGAATGTAGGTGATGTTATTCCATTGCAGGACAACCAGGGAAACCAGTTCCGTGCAGGAGTTACCGGTGTTTCGGATACGGTTGTTTCAGTAGATTTAAATCATCCCATGGCCGGAAAGAATCTAATCTTTTCAGGAAAGATCCTGATGGTACGTGAAGCGACGGCCGATGAACTTAATCATGGCCATGCGCATGGTGCCGACGGGCATTCAGGCCATTAGGTTGATATAAACAGCATTAAAGCCGCCTCATATCTGTCAGGTGGCTTTTTAATATCTCTCCAAACCGGATTCACAGTCAGGTACCCCGGTTTCACATCCCTGGCTTCATCATAAATGCAATCACCGTATTTTTGATAAAAAAAAGATGAAGCCATTCAAATTTCTCCTGACCGCTTATATATGCATCCATATAGGTGCAGCAAAGGCACAGCAATCTTCTCCGTCGTTTGCCCTGCAGATCCAGGCTATGACCAGGGAAAATGATCCGTTTAAGAACGTGACCACTTTAACCCAACTTTTAAAAGACCAGCGGCTCGACACCCTGAAAAATGCTGAAGATATCGATATGATGTACGGTATAGTGGCACTGTCTTTTTTGAAAACCGGCAATTTTCTGCAATTCGATGCCTATGTTGAAAAGATCCGGAATAAGTTCAATCAGACCTCTTATCTCAACATGGCTGCAGATATGCTGATCCGGGAAAATACGCATCCCGGTAAGGCAGAGCTTCTTGCAAAACAAACGGTTGAACGGTATGACGCTTACCGGGATGATCCGTCTGCACGACCTGCCACTTTTCCAAAACCGGATTGGGATCGTTTTATCCATATGGCCGCTTATCCTTACTATTTTAGTTATGCCAGGATCCTTCATGCGAACGGAAAATACAGCGAAGCGCTCAAATATCTGCAGCGGGCTTTAAAAGATATACCATCTGCAGCGTTGGAAAATACAGCTGCTGAACTGTATACTCAGCTTTTAATCAGGCAGGGTGAAGAGGAGCTGGCCTACCGGATACTTATGGAGCGGGTAACGATAGGAAAGACAACCGCAACAATGAACTCCTTATTCCGCGAACTCTATGTGCAGAAAGGAGGACGTTCGGCCGATCTGCAGACTTTTCTGGACTCTGTTCAGCAACAGTATGCCGTAACCTATATGAAAACGATCGCCAGGAAAATGATTGCTGCTGTAAAAGCCCCGGAGTTTCTATTGAAAGATCTCACCGGAAAACAAGTTGCACTCCGGGAGCTAAAAGGGAGGGTAGTTGTGCTTGATTTCTGGGCTACCTGGTGCGCACCCTGCCTGGCTTCGATGCCTGCCATGAAAGAAGTAGCACAAAAACACCCGGATGTGGTTTTTTTGTATATTGCCACACAGGAAAGAGAACCTGGTGTACAGGAACGTGTCCGTGCGTTTATGGAAAAGCATGCTTTGCAGTTTCGCGTGTTGATCGACAGCCCGGAGGCTGAGACACCCGGATTATTCCCGGTTGCAACTGCCTATAAACTTCGGGGAATACCTGCCCGGGTAATTATAGACAGGAATGGGATGCAGCGTTTTTTATCATCGGGCTATTCGTCTGATGAAGAGATTAGCCAGGAAATGGAAGCTATGATTACGCTGGCAAAAGCGCAATGATTAATTTTATTGTATTTAAAACAGATATGTCACTTAAATATTGTTTGCTTTTTGTATTAGTCTCCGTTATGGTTAACGATGTCGTTGCACAACCTTCTGTGTCAGCAGCAAACCTGCCGGAAGTTCAGGTAAAAGGAGCCGGCCTTATGCCTTTGGAAACCACACCATCTTTATCCGATAAAGTACAGACTTACTATACCGCAGGCGGTTTTGTACATATTCATATTCGTGAAAAAAATGATCACCTCACGTATAGAGCTTATTTTAATCCTGATCAGACTACAGAAAGTGTCTTTTCAGCTGCCCGGCCCGCCGGCGAGATCTATCTGAAAGTAAATGATACCTACAGGCTTGACCTGCTTGATAAGACGACCGACAGCCTTGTGAAACGTTATGTAATCAGGAGGGTAAAGGTTATTCCGGAACTCCGGATTACACATTACACCGGAAATAAGCATTCGGTTTCTATATCACCCGCCAGTCAATCCGGCCGAATACGTATTCAGCCGGATGAGCTTATGGATATCGTCGCAGGTAAATCTCCCGGCTTCGGGAATGCGGTCATTGAATTTACCATTTCGAATCTTAAAACCGGAAAAACGGAATATAGAATTGGTACCCAGGGCTTAAAGGCATTAAAGTTTGCGGCAAATACCGATTATGCATTACACTTCCATTATACCATTCAGCCTGAAAGCACTTCTGTTCTTTTTATTTCAGTAGCGCCATACTGGTATCAGTCAGTCGTAACTTATTTTGTGATCGTTATCGCACTGGTGCTGCTCTGTATGGTTCTGCTGGTGGCGAATACAAAGCGAAAGTTGCGTATCTCCAAAAATAAACACGAAAAGCTAAAACAGGCGGCACTCCGGCTTCAGTCGCAATTAAATCCTCATTTTACATTCAATGCCCTAAGCTCGATCCAGGGGCTGATGAATACCGGGCGAATAGTTGAAGCAAACGATTATTTACAGGAGTTTAGCTCGTTGTTAAGAAAAACACTGATGAAAAGCCAGCACATATATAACAGCCTGGATCAGGAACTTGATATGATGCGTACCTATATCCGCCTTGAGGCGCTACGCTTTAATTTTATATGGGACATTCAGGTTTCAGACAGCCTGCATCCCGCCGAAATCGAGGTGCCGATATTACTGATACAGCCCCTGATCGAGAATGCGATCAGACACGGACTGGCGGGAGCCGGGGATAAAGGGCGGCTACAGCTTATTTGTGAGGAAACGGAAAAAAAAGATACTTTTATACTGATCATAAAAGATAACGGAGAATGGAAAGAGCCTGTACAGGACCGGGGTTATGGACTTTCCCTTACTGCTGAGCGTATCCGGGCCATTAATAAATTACATCAGGACCGGTCGATAAGAATGGTTTTTAACAGGCAATCCGGGACAGAGATTGTTTTAATATTTCATCACTGGTTATCCGCAGAATGATTAAGGCAGTTATCGTAGACGATGAACCGATTAATATAGCAAATTTACAGGCATTGCTGAAAATGCACTGTAAGGAGGTTAATGTGGTCGCATCGGCAACTACTGTAGAAGAGGCCCGGTTTAGAATTGCCGGGGTAAAGCCAGATCTTGTTTTCCTGGATATCGAAATGCCGGGAAAAAACGGTTTTGACCTGTTAAGGTCATTTGATGAACCGGCCTTTGAAGTCATTTTTGTAACGGCGTATGATACTTATGGTATTATGGCGGTTAAATTTTCGGCACTCGATTATTTATTAAAGCCTATTCATGTTAAAGAGCTTCAGGCGGCAGTGTTAAAGGCTGAACAATCCTTACAGTTGAAACAGCAAAATGCGAGACTACAAAATCTGCTTCATTTACTGGATGTCAGGCAGGCGGACCAACATGAAAAGATAGTGCTCCCTACACAGAAGGAAACCTACTTCGTACCGGTACATGATATCATAAGATGCGAGTCGTCCAATAATTATACGACGTTCTTTTTAGTGAACGGGACTTCTTTACTTATATCCAGGCCATTATATGAATATGAGGAATTGTTAGGGCCGTTCGGATTTATCCGTTGTCATCAATCGCATCTGGTCAATAAAATGCATGTGGTACGTTTGTTAAATGAAGATTCCGGCTACCTTGTTTTAAATCATGCGAACGAAAAAATACCGGTCTCTAAACGACGCAAAAACATGGTAAAATTTATCTTTAAACGATAGAGAGCCGGTTATCCTGAAATGATTTGCGTATAATACCTGTTCTTTGGGGTAAAATACCTGTTTTTAAATATGCTGAAACTTCATTCCGCGTACGAATGTTCCATATTCAAACTAAAAAATTTAAGATATGGAAACGAAAAGTATAACTAAAAAGTACATTTTTTGGACAGTAGCAATGATTTGCTGTTCACTAGGTTTTCTTTCATGTAAGAAAGATGATGCCAAGCTCCGGGTTACTGAAAATTATGATTTCGCAGTGAAAGCCTCTGTCGCTAACCATTTGGAAATTACTGCCGGCGAGCTGGCCAAGACGAAAACCACCAGTGATCCTGTGAAGCAATTTAGTGAGCAGATGGTCAATAATCACCAATCATTAGATGCGGAGCTTAGAGCAATCGCATTAAAGAAAGAATGGACACTTTCCGTGGCATTGGAAGAAAAGGATCAGCAGAAGATTGATCATTTAAGCACTTTGTCTGGTGCAGACTTTGACCGGGAGTATATTCAGTTAATTATTGAATCGCATGAAGAAACGATAGCTTTATTTGAACAGGCGATTTCAGACAATGGCTTACGTGATGCAGAATTGCGACAATGGGCAAAGCTCAAACTACCTGAGTTAAGAACACATTTACAGGAAGCACTTACACTGAAGCAAACTTCAGGTCAGTAACTGTATATTAGGTGAAAAGCCGGACTAAACAGTCCGGCTTTTTTTATGTTCTTTTTTTGATATAAAGCACATAGATGCCATTTAAAAAAATATTATTTTCATGCCATACGTTGGTATCTGTTGCCGATAATCGTTTAATGTGAATATAACCCATATCTATTTTCACCCTGGACGAAATTTTATAATCAAGGCTTATGCCGGTCCGGTTATGGTCAAAAAAGTGTGCTATAGCAGTACCTTTTACATTAAAAAGTAATTCATCAAATAAGGATGTCCCCATCTCGTTATTTATAACATAATGAAGGGTAAAACGGTTTCTAAGTCGAACCATATTGGTCTGGCTGGTTTGAAACATACGGATTTCGGCAGCCGTCCGGTTGGCTATAGAGGCTTTTCTGAAAACCGGTTGCTGCAGTTCAGCTGCTGCTGATAAGCGGATCTCGTGATTTGGTCTGGCCGTTTCATCGGCTTGGTTTTGTATAATTTTATAATTCGAAAAAAAAGCGAAAGGCGAGACCGAAAACTTTATATTTTCATTGTATTGAAAATACAGCCAGCTTCTGAATGCATACATCAATGTCTTATCAAACATGTTATTATTTTCAAAACCATTTTGCCGTCGTTGCTGAAATTCTGCCTCTGCTTTAAGGTTATGGTTAACGGGAATGCTCAGTGTTTCACGAAACCAGACATTCTGATGCTGCTGCGCAGGTAAAATATGGGCAATAAAAATCCCTGCCGCTGTAAGCAGCAATCTTTTAAATCTGTTTATCATGATTAATTTAGTGGGGGAGTTTTTCCCGGATATAGCCGTAAACCCAGGTACCTGCAATGGCGCTTAACAATGTAATTGCAATAACGGTTGCACCTGTTCCGATCTGTGCAAAAAGGGGGCCGGGGCAGGCGCCGGTAATGGCCCATCCAAAGCCAAAAATCAGGCCGCCATAAATCTGTCCTTTATTAAAGGATTTGGAGGCAATCGTAATGGGTTCTCCGTAGATGGTCCGGATATTGAATTTTTTGATCAGCCAGACGGAAATGATACCTACAACTACGGCACTGCCAATAATGCCATACATATGAAAGGATTGCAGCCGGAACATTTCCTGAATACGAAACCAGCTTATAATTTCAGCCTTTACAAAGACGATACCAAATAAAATGCCTGTTACGAGATATTTCAGGTTATGATACCAACGATGGGCTAAACGGCTTTCATTTACGCACATGGCATCTAAAGAACGAATCTCTAAATCTGTGTTTTTTTCTATATTTTGCTGCATTTCTTCTAAATTTAGAGTGAAAGGATATACGGTAAGATCAGGTTTGCCATAATAAACCCGCCAGCCATAAAACAAATGGTCGCTACTAATGAAGGCCATTGCAGGTTTGATAAGCCCATAATGGCATGTCCGCTGGTACATCCTCCGGCATAACGGGTACCGAAACCGACTAAGAAACCGCCAATGACGATCATCAGAAAGCCTTTAAGCGTGAACAGGGCCTTCCAGTTGAGGATGTCTTCAGGAACTAAGTTAGTATAATTGGTGATGCCATATCCGGCAAGTTCTTTGGTTAATTCAGGGTTAACCTTAACCGGTTCGGGATTAGCCAACAGGTTGAACGCTATGGCACCGCCTAAGAATATCCCGAATACGAAAAATAAATTCCATATTTCTTTTTTCCAGTCGTATTTAAAAAAGGGGATATTGGCCGGTATACATGATGCACAGATATGTCTTAATGATGAGCTGATACCAAATGATTTGTTACCTAAGATCAGTAATGCGGGGACGGTTAATCCGATTAACGGCCCTGCGATATACCATGGCCAGGGCTGTTTTATAAATTCTATCATTTTTTATTTTTACAAGTGTTTTTTTAATTGTGCTCTGACGTCTTTTTCTTCAGTAAACCCCTCGTTTTCCCAAAGAAGTGTATTGCTTTTGTATAATTTCAGAAAGGGCAATGCGATTACGCCCAGTTTTTTGCATAAATCTGCATTTTCATCGGCATCGATACGGACAAGGGTAAGTGATTCTTTCTTCTCTTCCGCGATGGTATGCAGATAGGGCGCCATTTTTTTACAGGGGATACACCAGTCAGCATAAAAATCGATCAGTACCGGTTTTTCGGAAGCTATTAATGCCTCAAATTGCGCAAAGCTTATTCCCTGAGCTCTTTCGGTGTTTTTTGCTGCCTGGCTTTCAGGGAGCGCATTCGCCCGACAGGCAATCATTCCGTCGGCCATATCGGTGACGTTTTCAAAACCAGCTTTCCGCATACTTTCGGCAGCACCATAGCTTCTGGCCCCACTGAGACAATACAGAAATACCGGCTTTGATTTTTCAATTTCTGCAATATGGCGCTCAAAATCGCTTCCGTCGTAATTGATGTTAATCGCATCTTTAAGGTGGCCGTTCGCAAATTCCTCCGGGGTTCTGACGTCAATGATCACTGCATCTTTTGTCGTATCCAGCTTTGCCGAGAATGCAGTTGCCGAAAGTCTTTCAACGGTTTGTGATGTTTGTTGGTTATTGGACGTACAGCTGCCCAGTAACATAATGACACCTAAGATAATACTGATTTTAGTCATTTTAACTGTTTTGGTTAATCAATCGTTCCAGTTCACCTGCCGGCACTACGCCTGATTGTCGCCAAAGTATTTTCCCTTTCTTAAATAAAATTAAGGTAGGTACGCTCCGTACCTGATATATGGAGGCAGCCTGGGGGTTTTTGTCGATGTCAATCTTGATGATGCTTGCCTTATTTCCAACCTGGTGTTTTACATTTTCTAAAATGGGTGCCATCATTTTGCACGGACCACACCATTCGGCAAAAAAATCGACTAAAACGGGTTTGTCCTGAAGAATAGTTTCCTGAAAGGTCATAACGATTTTATTTTTTGTGAATTCATTTATAATTAAGAATGCCCCTGCCTGTCGGCTTTTCCGGTTTCCCGTTTGAAAGAAGAAAATAACAGGGCACCCATGATGGCGCCGTAAACGGTACTGTTAAAAGGCTTTGATGTAATGGGGCAGCTACCCGAGCTGCAACCGATATATTTCCAGTAAAGAAAGCCGGCCAGTGCACCTATGGGCATACCCACGATCATCCATATGTTTTTCTTTAAAATTGTTTTCATTTTATGGAAAGTACTTATTTGCGCCTATCTGATTTCTTCAAAGGTTATTTCTTCAGCTTTTTGTTGCTTTTGTGAAAGCGGTGTATGGCATCCTGCCGTGCTGCAGCAACCGATGTTAAGCAGAGGCATTAACGAAAATAAGGCACCCATAATTACCAGTAACCATTCGCCGGCCTGAATGCCCTGCATCACGATGAACACACCTAATTTCATGCGAAGGATACGCATCAGATCCCAGCTTCTTAAAAAACTTCTCATGATCTGTCTTTCTTTTTAAATGTTCGGATACCAAAAGGCAGGTACAGCGGGCAAAAACTAATCAATGAGGTGGCCACAAATACAATGGCCAGCAGGCCTGCAATAAGGGCGGCTGTTCCGGACAACACATTGGTAAAATACAAAACAGCAATGACGACGGCGATCAGGATGCGGATGGCTTTGTCGGTTGTTCCCATATTCTTTTTCATCTGTTTATACTTTATACACGAGCAGATTCTACATTGCGCCATGTGCCGCCGTTAATAACCTGACGGATACCATTTTGTTCCAGTATGCTTTTAGCCTGTGCGCTGCGGCTGCCACTTCTGCAAAACACCACAATGTTTTTCTTTCCCTTAAATTTAGCTAATTCGTTTGGTATTTTCGCTAAGGGAATATTTATGGCCCCCTTTACACTGCCTGCTGAAAATTCGGCAGGCGTACGTACATCGACTAAAAGAGCACCATTTTTTAGCGCGTCTATTAACCGGCTATTGTCTGGTTTTCCGAATAATGCTGAAAAAAATCCCATGTTTTTAATGAATTATTAAGCGTATACTCTATTTTTATCTGTCTGTACAACCGGTTGTCCCTTGCTTAACCATTCTTTCATACCGCCTGAAAAGTTTTTCACATTGGTGAAACCATTTTTGGCCAGTATGGAGGCGGCTATGGCCGAGCGATCGCCGGCCTGGCAGTGGATCACGACCTGTTTGTCTCTGCTGATCTTTTCTAAATGCTGTCCGATCGTTCCCACAAAGATATGGTCAGCACCGGTTACATGTCCGGTCTCATACTCGGTGGCACCACGTACATCAATGATCTGTGCATCGTTTTTACCGATATAGCTTTTAAACTCGTCCAGATCGATCACATCTGTTTTCTGCAGCTCAAGCCCCATATCGTTCACATCCGAAATGTAACCGTAAATATTGTCAAGACCAATGCGCATCAGTTTACGGGTTAGATCTTCCATCTGATCATCATCAGCCACCAGGATAAATTGTTCCTGATAGTTCAGTAGCCAGCCGCACCAGGTTGAAAAGGAATTATTACCCTGTATATTCAGACTTCCGGAAATAAAGCCTTTAGCAAAATCGGCTTTATTGCGGGTATCGATAACTGTAATGCCTTTTTCATAGGCGGATAAAAATTGTGCTTTCGTTAGTTTCGGATGTTTAGGCACTTCTACCAATAAAGGACGGTTCACCTTGTTCAGGTATTTCATCATGGCGAAATATTCAGGTGGCTCCGGTTGATCGGCCAGCAGGTAATCGGTAAATGCCTGTTCGTCATCCCCATATTGAAATGCCCAGTTACGGATCTTTTCGTAACCCACCGTCGAACTGTGTACTGCACCCAGGGCCTTACCGCAGGCAGAACCTGCTCCGTGTGCCGACCATACCTGTACATATTCAGGCAAAGCGGTAAACTTTTTCAGTGATTGGAACATTTGTTTTGCTCCGGCCTCCTTGGTGCCGATCAGTCCGGCTGCTTTTTCCAGTAAATCCGGCCGACCAATATCACCCACGAATACAAAATCGCCTGTAAAGAGCATGACCGGCTGGTTAGTGGCCGGATGATCCGTCAATAAAAAGCTGATACTTTCCGGCGTATGCCCCGGGGTGTGTATAACCTCTAAGGTCAGATTACCTACGCGGATCACATCGCCGTCTTTCAAACCGACGTGTGGGAACTGGTATTGCCAGTCGTTGCCGCCCTCATCGGAAAGGTACATTTTTGCTCCGGTTACCGCGGCCAATTCGCGTGAGCCGCAAAGGAAATCGGCATGAATATGCGTTTCGGTGAGGTGTGTGATTCGCAGGTTATTCTGTTTGGCGATCTCGAGATACGTATCGACATCTCTTTTTGCATCGATTACGATAGCTTCTCCGGTGGCCTGACAGCCAATCAGGTAACTACCCTGTGCAAGGCTCTTGTCATAAATGTGTTCAAAAAACATAAATCTATTTTTAAGGTGATTAAATGTGGTTTAAAATTCTATTCTTCAAATTTCTGGTATTTATTTTAAGCATACAGCTACTTTAGTTACATAAGGATCACATTTCCCCTTTCATCATTTTATTCCAGTACAGATAGGGGAGAATGTACTTTTTGAGCATCCAAAGCCGCCAGTGTTCTTTATCACTATTGGTGATCAGCATGTATTTTAACATCGGATCGGGTGTAAATTCATTGTTGTAATTAAATTCGGCCAGTACCATTTTTCCGTAACCGGTAACCAGCGGACAGGAAGAATAGCCCTCGTAATCGCTATTATCTGCCGGTTCATTATTCAGCATTTTCAACAGGTTATCGACCACAACGGGGGCTTGTTTTCTTATGGCCGCGCCTGTTTTTGCGGTAGGTAATGCGGCTACATCGCCTAAGCCGAAAATATTCTTATACCGGGTGTGCTGCAGGCTGTTGATATCGACATCTAACCAGCCGGCGGTATTACAGAGACCAGATTGCTGTATAAATTCAGGAGCGGTTTGTGGAGGGGCAAGATGCAGAAAGTCGAAAGGGACTGCCACCAACTGATCGGCTGTTAGGGTTGCTCCGGGTATGGTTTTCAGATCTGCTTTTCGATCATCGGGCGTAGCATCTTTAAAAAAGACCAGTTTTTTATCGGCGTCTATTTTTACCGGTGTATGAAAGAGGCGAAGGTTGATGTTGTAGCGGCTGATGACATCCATCAGTGTGTCGGCAATGGGTTTTATCCCGAAAATCGCTGTTCCGGGCGTAGCAAATATCACATTCGTTTTTGGGCTTATTCCTTTTTTACGGAAATAATCAGCAGCAAGGTACATGGCTTTTTGCGGGGCACCGCCACATTTTATCGGTGTGGCAGGTTGTGTGAAAATAGCGTTCCCTCCCTTAAACTGCCGAAGACTTTTCCAGGTATGTTCAGGATCAATATAATTACTACACACCACCCCTTTTTGAAGCGCATCGTCGAGGCCTTCTATCTGCGACAGATTGTTGACCAATCCTGGTGCCACCACCAGATAGCGATAGCTAATATTTCCGTTTTTTTCTGTAGCCACCTGGTTTTCACTGGCCATAATGGCGGTCGCTTTATCACGGATCCAGTCTACTCCCGGAGGAATGAGATTGACTTCGTTCCTTTTGGTCTGATGCATGGCATAGGTGCCTGCACCCACCAGCGTAAAAGCGGCCTGATAATAATGTGTATCGGATGGCTCTACAATGGCAATCGACAGGGCAGGCTGTTTTTTCTGCAAGCGGGCAGCCACCATAATACCTGCTGTGCCGCCTCCAATAATGACTACCTGATAATGCTGTTCCATTTTTTTATATGTTAATGTGTTCGCTGTTTTACCTGTTTACTGTTTGCGCCGCGATTAATGAGATATGGTTTCTTTAATCAGAATATAAATACCCATCACCAGTACGAACCAGCCAAATGCCGGTTTTAGTTTGGCGCCGTCTACCTTTTTGGAAAGCCCCATTCCGATAAAAATTCCAATAATAGCAAATGCCGTTACTTTTAGCAGAAATGGCCAGTCGATCGTAGTTTCACTACTTTCTCCAAAAAAACCAATCAGTGATTTTGCGGCAATAATGACAAGTGAAGTACCCACAGCCTCTTTCATGGGCAGCCGGCTCAGAATAACCAGTGCCGGAATAATCAAAAAACCTCCTCCGGCACCTACAAGCCCGGTGAGCATGCCAACGATTAATCCTTCCATGAGGATTAAGGGATAGTTGAATTGTTGTTTTTGCGGTGTTTCGTCTGGAATCTTTTTCTCCTTTTTGATCATGCTGTATGAGGCGAAGATCATCAGCACGGCAAAAAGCAACATGAATAAAATGCTCTTAGTGAGGATAAAACTGCTGATGGTGAAAATCGTTTTTGGAATGGCGGGAACAATATAAGCTCTTGTCAAAAAAACCGCTATAATTGAAGGGATACCAAAAACGACAGCCGTTTTTATATTCACCAGTCCTTTTTTGAAATAAGAAAATGAACCGGTAAGGCTGGTTATTCCCACAATGAAGAGAGAATAGGCGGTAGCAATGACAGCATCTATCCGGAATAAGTAGACTAATACGGGAACAGTAAGAATACTACCGCCGCCACCGATTAGGCCTAATGCTATTCCGATAAAAATTGAAGATAAGTAACCTGAGATATCCATTGATCTTTGAAGTTGATATGCAAAATTGCAACAACTCAGAAATCCGTACAGTTACTTATGTTACATAAGCATAAATTTTGTTTCTGTTTGAAGAAACCGGTTTGATTTTACTGTTTTAGATTCATTGTGTAACTAAAATTCTCATTTCCTGTAAAAGGCTTATTCTTTTTATCCAAGAAGAACAATACCCTTTCATCAGCTACAAACAATAAGATGGGTTCAGTAAGATTATCAATTGTAATACCTTTCCTGATTTAAGTCTACGTGGGATGACTTGGTCAAAGTCTGATATTTCTATATATAAAATTACATCATTTTAGGAGAATAGTGTTCGGCTCAGTCATTTAACTTAAAATTTATATTTTTAGAAATACAGCAATGAACAGGTCTTTTAATACCTCCATGCAGAGCTTAGATCCGTGACAATATTTGCATGTGTTTGTTCATACGTGTTTCCAAAACGATCCGTAACCACAACTTTCAGGGTATTGTTGGGATTGCTTACCGGATAAGTGTATAAATGTTTGGTTGCGGGACTGAAGCTATCCGCACTTCTGTTCAATACACCAATATGGTAACCTTTGGCCCAGGCGTCCTGATTTAATGGAGCGCTTGTTTTTAAGACCATATTGCCTAATTTCTGGCCATCCATAAACACTTCTGCTTTCCAGGAAGGATCGGTATTCCAAATATTGGCGATCAGGGTGTTGGTGGGCTGCCCATAGCTGAAAAACCCATACGACCCTCCAAAATCGGTATTTCCCCAATGTAACCTGAACTGAAAGTCGCGAGGTAATCTGGTCGATTTATAGATCCAGTCTTTTATGGTTGTACCTTCAATCTGGTATATCATATACCCGTTAGGTGTACCGTCTCCATTGATATTCGATCTCCACCAGGCACCGCAGGTTGCCCCATGTACATGCTCATAGATTTGCTTTCCGGATACATTATGGATATAATTTTCCATATAATGGGTATGTCCGCTTAACAAATGAACCTCTTTAAAATCCTTAATTAAGTCTAAGAATTGTGTTCTTGTGGAAAAGCTCGTGCTGCGAACAGGTATATGGAAATACAGGATCAGCATCTTATCTTTAGAAACATAGCTGAGATCTTTAGCGAGCCAATCGATCTGTGCCTGACTTATCCCCAGGGCATAAGTGCTATAGGTAGAAAAAACAATATTATCCAGACAAACGAAATGTACATCACCAATATTAAATGAATAATTTGTAGGTCCATATACATTTTCGAAAGATTCATTTGTCCTTGGGCCGGAGCTTTCTCCAAATTTATCATGATTGCCTATTGTACTAAAAACAGTCATCGTGGTTGAACCCAGCCTTGTTTTCATCGTACTTAGTAAGTTTTCCTTGTCATTCACAATATCGCCCAGAGCTATACCATAAACCGGTTGTGAAATTCCTTTCAGCTCGCTGTTAATATCTTCCAACGTCTCATTAATGAATCGGTCAACCTGGGTGTTATCGGTTACCTGTGGATCTCCCAGGCCAAATAATACAAAATTTTTGAAGTTACCAGCCTTTTTTTTCAGCGTGAAGTTATGTTGTTGCGGACTTATACCGGTCATTAGTTTTCTGTAAAATACAGGAATGTTTCTGTTTACTGCTTCGACCGACACTTCATATTCGGCTGGTGTAGAATAATATACAAATTTCGCATTCGTGTGTCTTTTAAATTGATAAATGCCTTTATCGTTGGTTTTAACCACGGAGAAGCCGTCTGTTACGACCACATCGGTAACAGGCTTATCCGATTCATCCAAAACATACCCATATACATTGTTTCCGCCAACCAATTGTACACCTGGCAGATCAGGATCTTTACCATTTCCTTTACCAGGGCCGGGTGTACTTTCATTGTCTTTTGAACAACCTGTAATCAGAATAATAAACAACAAGCTATATAAAAAATGTAAACCTGCTTTCATACTTTTTTTCTTCATCACTTTTAATCTTTTTTAAAACTTAAATTTAGGTGTCTTATAACCGGTGTAGGAGGGGCATGCACCATATTGCGATGCCACATATGCTCCTTTTCGGATGCCTTCCATCAAACATTCTTCTAAAGAGAATGACGGGCGAAGCCGTTTGCTTAAAAAACCGGCCAGAAAAGCATCGCCGCTGCCAACGGTATCCGCCACTTGTACCGGAATGGCTCCCTGATGCAGCTCAGTATCTTTACTGTAATAACTTGCACCATGTTCTCCTTTTGTAACAATCACTTCATCAATGTTAAATCGCTGTCTGAGTATGGCGATCTGTTCTTTTTCATTATTATTTCCGTTCCCGTACCATTCATTGAGCAGGGCCAGTTCCGTATCGTTCAGCTTTAAAATATGCGTTTGTTGCAGCAGTATTTCCAATATTTGCCGGTCAAAATGCGGTGGTCTGATATTAATGTCAAAAACATTCAAAGAGGAGTGTTTCAGGCATTCCTGCAGGGTATCATAAGATGGTTGGTTTCTGGACGACAGCGAGCCGAAAACAAGAGCATTGGCTTGATGAATAATGTGGGCAAATTCCTCTTTCCAGGGTATATGATCCCATGCCACAGGATACACGAGTTCAAACTTCGGTTGGTTGTCTGTTCCCTGCTTTACAATGGCTGTTCCGGTAGGGTAAAGATCACTGCGATTAACCCCTTCTGTGGTTAATGCCCATGTTTGAAGGAGATCCAGCAAATTATTGCCAAGCATATCCCTACCCAGGCTACTGATTAAAAAACTGTTAATACCTGCCTGTTTAAGATGATATGCTACGTTAAAAGGTGCTCCTCCGGGTTTTGAAACATTTCCCAGAATATCAAATAAAATCTCCCCGAAACAAATAACCTGATAATTCATATAGATACGGTTTAATGAATGCTTTTTAAATCACGATGAATGCACGGGGCTGTCTTTCATAAGATTAGCACCGTATGCTATTAAAATCCGGCGAAGTTCGGCGATATCCACCGCTGAAACATCCGTGCCCGATTTCACACACAGAGCAGCTGCGGCTCCTGCCGCCTGGCCCAGGCCCATTACGGAGGCCTGTACACGTACCGAAGCCGAGGATATGCCGTCTGCAGAAAATGCCCGTCCGCCAACCAGCAGATTTGGGAAGTTCGGTGCAATGAGACATCTGTAAGGAACAAATGCAGCATCTTTTAGGAACTCACATCGTTGATTATTAGAGGAAGATGAATGGATATCTACCGGATGGCATCCTCTTGATATCGCATCCGGGAAGTCGTGCGCTTCAATATATTCTTCACCAGTGAGTGTGTGTACTCCCTGAATTCTACGAGTCTCGCGTGTACCTGTTTGTGGTGCCGTCATCACCAGATAGGCGTCTTTGAATGCAGGTATATTCTTTTTGAGAAGATCCACGAAAGTAAATACATCTTCCCGTAAGAGGCATTCGGTTTTTGTAGCCTGCCGGTTATCAGACATGTTCGCATAGGTTCGGGTCATATTCACCAATACCAAACCATGATCAAGTACGCCACAATACCAGGGACCGCCAAATTGCGGAAGCTTTTGTTTTTTATTCATTTCTTCCAGTATCCTGCGCATGTCCAGGTCATGATAATTTACGCCCTGCTTATTATGGCGAATTTTGGGAAGCGAATCAATATCCACTCCACCCAGCATAAAAATTAACGAAGCAGGCTGAAGTTCAGATCGCATGGGCTGCATCGGCACACCGGCCTGATGCGAGAGGTCTGCATCGCCGGTACAGTCGATGAAATATTTTGCGGCGATGGCTTCTGCACCGTTCTTATTGTCGATAATCACATGAGTAAGGCGATCGCCATCCTTTCTGCAGCCTGTCAGATAAGAATGAAAATAGAGGGATATACCTGCCTCGAGCACCATCCGCTGGGCAATAAGTTTATATTTTTCTGGGGAAAAGGTAATATTACCGATGGGTTTTTCTTCTCTGGCGCCGCCAATATCAATGAGTCTTTCTATAAATTCCCAGGGTATGCCATCAATTATCCGGCGATCATTATAATTAAACACACTGATAGGTGCTACCAGGCTTGCTGTTGCCATTCCCCCCAGGAACCCTAACCGTTCGATAAGAGCCACGCGCGCGCCTCCTCTTGCCGCCGCAATAGCTGCAATGAAACCAGAGGGTCCACCTCCACAAACGACTACATCATATTCTGCAATTACCGGAATTTCCCGTACTTGTGTGACACTTGCCGGTAAAGGCATATTGGTGACTTCTGTTGTATTCCCCTCCATATAATAATTCTAAATTCTGTAACTAATAATAAGTACTTAATAAGATTGATTTAAGCTTTGACAGATGATTCGGGCCGCTCAGGTTTAATAAATAACCAAAGTATAAGCAGCGCTAACGGATGTAAAAATGCCATGACAAAGAATATTTTTTCTGATCCGAATGTTCCCATGAGCTGTCCTACAAAGTAATTAAAGATAACGGCTCCTAAAGCGCCAAAACCACCGGCAATTCCCTGTACACTGGCTATATTTTTTACGGGAAAACTTTCGGCGATAACTACGCCAACGGTAAAAAGCCAGCTCACGCAAACCAATGCCACGATACTGAAAACAGCAATGGTGGATGCTGCACTGTTTAAGTAGGGCGTAATCACACATAACGAAGAGAAAAAGGTGATCATCAGCAACATTTTTTTTCGGGCCTGTAAAGGTGCATGTCCTTTCCTGACCATTTTATCCGACCACATCGAAGTGCCTACTGCACCTATATCAGCGATTAAAAAGGGTATCCAACCAAACATACCGATTTGAGCCAGCGTAAGTCCGGACTCTTCCTGCAAATATCCGGGTAGCCAGAACAGGCAGAAATACCAAACCGGATCACTCACAAATCGAACAAGAATGACAGCCCACAGGCTTTTTCTTGACCATAATGCTTTCCATGAAAAACCGTTCGATTCGTCGCTAACCGTAGTGGCCAGGGCTTCATTTTGAATGCGAGCCGGCGGATCACGATATACCAGCTTCCAGACAAAGCCAATAACAACTCCTGCACAGCCCATCACAATGAATGCGGTGTGCCAGCTATAACTGATTGCTAACCAAGCTACAAGAAACGGCGCAATGATGGCGCCGATTGATCCGCCTGCCTGACATAACCCGTTGGCTGTGGCTCTTAACTTACCCGGAAACCAAACCGTAACAGCTTTGAGCTGAGCCGGGAAAATGGTAGGCTCTGCAATACCAAGTATTCCCCTGAAAAAGCCGAACTGGCCGACGGTTTTCGAAATTCCGCCTCCTATACAAGCTAATGACCAGGTGATTATGCCCCAGAATAAAAGTCTTTTTGACCCAAATTTATCCACAAGCCATCCTGTAACCGGATACATGGTGGCATAACATACAGTAAAAATATTCACAATAACGGCATAACCTGAGTCGTTCAGGTTAAATTCGTTTTTAATAATGGGTTTTAAAACAGATACAAGCTGCCGGTCTACATAGTTGAACACAATGGCCAGAAATACAACTGCCACGATGATCCATCTTCTGTTCTCCGCTTTACTGAGGTTCCTTAAAAAACTGTCAGGACCCCATAATAGATTGTTTTTTTTCATAGTGCTACTTCGTCAACGCTTTGCCCAGCTCAACAGGATAATCCGATTCGATAATGGTTACGCCTGCTTCTATAACCTTCTGATAATATTTTGCACGCTCTGCCGGATCAGGTAACCGGTCATAAGAGGAAGCTGCAGCAAGTAATGCACGTACGCCATGCTGACGAAGCATCCTGCACAGGACAGGGGTTTCGGCGCTAAGATGTGTTCCTATACAGGCAAATAGCTGATTTTTGGGTATGCCTGCATCTAAGTACTGTTGAAAGACCTCCGGCTTACGAATTGAAGCGGAGAACATACGATCTGGATCTTCTTTATAATAAAAAAGCGCATCTTCGGTTGACCGCACCATATTCATGACATAACTATTGGCCTGATATTTTCGTATCAGGGCCGCAATCATTTCCAGGGGAACATTCTTTTTATCAAGGATCAACGCTGTCTTTCCTCTTGCCCATTCCAGTATCTCGGCCAAAGTATGGATCTTATATTCCGTAACTTCACCTTTTAGATTCTTCAGCCGCAGTTTCTGTAATTCGGCCCAGGTATAATCGGAAAGATTTCCGGTTCCGTTTGTGGTACGCTCCAGGGTAGCGTCATGGAAAACCACCACTATGCTATCTTTTGTTAACCGGGGATCGATCTCAAAGACGGCAGGGGTATGTTTAAGAACATATTCAAATGATGCGATGCTGCTTTCCGGTAAATCATTTTCAACGGTACCCCGGTGTCCTTGTATAATTGGGGTCACTTTCCCTGATCCGTATTGGTAAAAACGATGTAATGCCTTACTGTCTTTAAATGAAAGGTAATGTGATTCCTGTGTTTGTTCATGCTTTGACGAACAGGATAGCAGGAGGTTCAAAGCTAAAAGACCTAATACCGGTTTCTTCATATTATTTACTTTTATAGGGGCCAAAAACACCTGTTACTTTATATTCTTCGTTGTTATCATCCAAAACATATACATAATATTCCTGTCCGCCCGGACTTACGCGAACAACGATATGACCCTGCATACTCTTAAATCTGGAAAGGTTATTTCCCAGGCGCGGTTTATTCGCTTCCGTCATATTGGTAGAAAATAGCTGGCAATCCGGATTCACGGTCAACATCCGGCTAACGGTTTCGGGGTTGGGATGTACGTCTCTCCAGGGCTGAATAACTACCGTTTGCGGCGACAGGCTTTTCAGGATAGCATCACTATTACAATTACTGGTGCCGTGGTGATTTGCTTTCATTACCTCTACCGGTGGCACTACTGCTGCCACGGGAGCCTCCATGTCTTTCCAGGGATGATCGGACCGGCCATTATGCTGGAGATCCCCTGCTGTGAAATAATTGAACTTACCATACGACAAAACAAGACCTATGCTAAAGATATTCTCAGCAGCTTTTGCAGCTGTAATCTCTGCAGCAGAGGGGAGTTTATTGATCGATTTCGTCCCTTTTCCTGTCCACACCAAACCATTCGAACAAATATTGCGGATTTCAAAGCCCGGATATTTTGACGGGTTCTGTTTCAATACAATCTGATTATTTTTCCCTGCTGCAAATTGTTCGGCAGTTGCGCCATATGCTGTCTTTGCCCACCGGATGAAGTGTATGTAGTTTTCTATCCGTTCATCCGTTTTCATATCCGTCGGAAAGCTATAATCCGGATATCCCCTGTCTATGATCTTGTCGAAAGCGATATTTGCCCCTACTTCAGTAACGCCTACCATTCGAAAATCACCAGAGGAATGTTGTGGCAGATCGCTCATATACGTACCCATATGATCCGGATCAAAGTGGCTCAGCATCACATAATTGAGCCGGTTACTGGCTGGTTTGATGAAGTGCTTTACATAATTCGTGATGACCTGTCCAGGTGTTATCCCGCTATTTGGCTTTTGAGGGGTTGGAGGTATGGCATGTGAGGGTGAAATCAATGAACCTGCGGCATCGATTAAGAGGGTCGTTCCATCCGGCAAAATCAATAAGGTACTTTCTCCGCGTCCGGTATTTATGGCATGAATATCAAGAAATCCTTCTTTCCAATCCGGCAGAGTTTTACCTATAAGCGGCTTTTCAGGCTTATGATCCTTACGTGGATGTCCGTTATCACTCTGGCTGTACCACGGCAGCAGAAGGAGCATAAATAAGCTTGTCCATTTTGTTTTTCGCATAATATCGATTTTTTTATAAAGATAAACCGTATGTTAATAACCGGGGTTTTGTTGAATGTTACTGTTGATGATGACCTCTCTGGATGGAATAGGGAAGAGGTATTGTCTTGGATTAAAGCTCCGGGGTACCACAGCCCTTATTTTTCCGGTCGTATACATAGCTGAGAAATCGACCAGTCCATTTTCATCAATTTGAGGCAAAGGACCTTTTGGAAAAAAGTAGTCCCCTGAAGCAATATTTGCTTCTAACCCTGCCTTTACGGGTAATGCATATACTGGTTTTATAATAGCCTTTTCTGCTAATCTCCAACGGATAAGATCAAACCATCGTCTGTTTTCCCAAGGCAGCTCAGCTCTACGCTCCAGCCGAAGAATTGTACGAAGCCTGGCCTGATTTGTTTCTGTAACGGCAGGGTAACGGGTAGTTTGTGCAGGAGTGCTCTTGTACGCCCGTGACCGAACCTGGTTAATGGCGAGGAGTGTTGAAGCGTCAATTTCGTTCAGTTCAATCTTAGCTTCAGCATACATTAGCAATACATCGGCATACCGCATGATGATGATGTTCGGATCTGCCCGCTTATTAGCAAATGCGTCATCTACACCTTTTTTTAGAATTAAGCCGTTGTAGGATGCAAATTGCGAAGTCAGTAGCGTTTCCTGATTCACGATGGTCTTGTTTGTCGCCACTTCGATGGTATTTGCTGATCCGGGATCATAGATAAAACCATGGAAAGCTGTTCCAAACTCGGGTACGAGTTCTGCTAATCTCGGATCTCTGTTTTTAAAAGGCTTCTGACGGTCAAACAAAGGTGATTTATCAATAGGAAGTCCATCCGTACAGGTGTAGGCACAAAACAACTCCCAGGATGGCTGTGCAGTACTTGTTCCGCCGAGGAAACGGGGGAGGAAGGAGGCACCAGCCATATTTGTTCCTGTAAGTACTTCGGAACGCGGAATAACAAAAATGAATTCAGAGGATTTATTGGTAGTGGAAAGAAATAAACGGCCATATTCCGGATCCAGTGAATAAACACCAAGATCCATACATCCTTTTGCGGCATCACGGGCAGTAGGATAGTCGAGCATCCAGCTGGCTATTCTGGCCTTAAAGGCATATGCTGCACCTTTAGTAATTTTTTGTTCTCCGCTGTAACTCACCGGAAGATTTTCAATCGCCATATCAAAATCTTTGTAAATCTGTTCCAATACGGCTGCTTTTTCTTTACGGCCAGTAGCGAATGCTTCTTCTATAGTAATGTAGTCTGTAACCAGCGGAACATCACCGTATAAGAAGATCAAATAGGAATAAAAACATGCCCTGAAAAAGCTTGCTTCTCCTTTTAATTGATTTAACCGCTGTTTAGGAATGTTGTTTGCTGCATTATTCAGGCTGCTTAAGATGGTGTTTGCCCGTGTAATACCTTTGTATGTATTTGTCCATGTAGCTGTGGCATCAGCCCATTCACCCGTAACCGAACCCGCTACCCAATCATACAAATATTCCCGCTGGTTCCAGTCGTCTGTCCAACGGTCGGTATTATAGAGTCTTGTGCTTTCTACATGCCAAAGCGCATCCCGGTAGAGATCATTAAGGGCTAAAGTGATCTCGTTATCATTTTTATACCAATTTTCACTGGATCCTTCCGACAGCGGATTTAAATCTAAACGCTGACACCCCGTCATGATCAGGAGTATCGCTAAGGTTGATAATATTAACTTCTTCATTTTTTTGTTTTTAGAATCGAATTTGTACACCAAAATTCCATGTTCTTGCAATATAGGCAGTCAGACCAGCTTCAGGATCCCATCCTTTTGGATACTTGTCATAAGAAAAAAGGTCATTAACAGCGGCGTATATTCGCATGTTTGACATTTTTAGCCGTTTATTCAGACGGTCGGGGAGTGAATAACCCAGGGTTACGTTTTTAAGACGAAAATAAGAACCGTCAAACAACCAAAAGTCTGACATTTTATAATTATTACCATCATAAGCCAGTTGTGACAGACGTGGATATCTTGCCTTACTGTTCTGCTCGGCTGTATTGTAGTTACTGTAATAATTTCCATCTACAAAATCAGGAAACGTATGCCATGCAGCAGTTTGATAAACCATATCCACAGCAAGCTGGCTGGTTTGTTTTCCTATTCCCTGGAACATCAGGTAAACATCGAAACCTTTATAAGCCAGATTGATATTTCCGCCATAAAGATATCTGGGTAATGAGCCTCCCAAAGGAACACGGTCGTACTCCGGACTGATTTTACCATCGGGCTCACCATTGGGCCCGCTGATATCCATATATTTCACATCTCCGGGTTTAACAACGGTACTTAGCAGCGCCGAATTTTTAATCTCATCCATAGACTGGAATAGTCCGGCAGAGCGATAGCCATACCATGAATTATACTCTACACCTTCCCGGATAATCTGATCACCGAGGAAGACTACTCCTGAAAGGTTGCCCATCATGGATTTATAATCAGATAGGTTTGCAGAAACCGAATAGGAGAAGCTGCCAATTTTATCTTTCCAGCCTAATTGAACTTCCCAGCCCGTAGTGTGCATCAATCCGGCATTTTGATCCGGTTTAGCATAACCCATAAAAGCGGGTATTTCAAGTGCGAGCAGCATGTCGCGTGTGGCTTTTTTATAATAATCTGCGGTTAGTGATAATCTGTTTGTAAACAGTGTGGCATCAAAACCGAGGTTCCATGATTCAGTGGTTTCCCATGAAATGTCCCGGATATTGTACCCTACCTGTGCAGCTGTAGTTCTGGATACAATATTTCCGTCTTCAAAAAGCAATGCATTGTTGAAGTTCATAATGGCCTGGTAGGGGTAATTACCAATACGCTCATTACCCAAAGTGCCCCAGGATGCTCTGAGTTTGAAAAAATCCAGATGCTTAAGGTTGAGATTTTTAATAAAAGCCTCCTCCGTGACCACCCAGCCGGCAGAGAACGAAGGGAAGCTTGCCCATCGGTAATCCTCATGAAATCTGGATGAACCGTCGTAGCGAATATTTCCCTGTATCAGATATTTCCCTGCATAGTTATACATCACCCTGCCGAAATAGGAATTATAAGCATTCTCAACAGCATTTCCGCCATTTAGCATATAGGCTAAATTCGCCCTGTCCAGGTAGGGATAATCCGCGAGCGATAAATTATCAGAAGCGGCACTTAAGCCTTCAGAGAATCGGTAATAGTCCTCATAACCAGCCATAACAGACAGGTTATGATTTTCACTAATATTAGCTTTATAGTTAGCCGTCAGTTGCTTGGTTGTTGTACGTACTTCACTTCGCGATTCGGTCAGGCTGGTGGACTCGTTTCCGCCAATAAAACCAGACGTGGTTGTCGTGTTATCAAAATCATAGTACGGCAATTGTTTGATGAACTGTTTACCTTTTACGGACCGGATTGATGGCGCGAAAACACCGGAAATAGTCAGGTTTTCTACAGGTTTGACATTCAAGGCTAATTTTCCGACCAATTCATCTCCCCAGCTGTTATTAAAGCCTCCATAATTTACCCTTGCCCAGGTATTTGTTCCGTTTCTGCCCGGAGAGATGCGGCCATCAGCCCAATACGGGGTTTCTAAGGGACCATATTTATAGGCGTGTGACAAGGGGTTATTTACAGGTTGTTTATTGGCTGACCGCAGATACGATATACCTACATCAGCTGAAATGAAACTATTAATTTTAAACTCATTGTTTAACCGTGTAGTTATCCTGTCAAATGATCTGTTGTTATACAGTGCATCCGATTTTTCATAATTGAAAGAAGCTTTCGTTTTCACAAATTCATTTCCATATGTTAAGGAAAGACCATGCGCCATATTGGGGGCATAATCCTTGATCAGTTCATCCATCCAGTTAATAATCGGGTACATTTCTGCACTGGTCAGTTTATGGTTTACATCGTAGTCTTCGATAAAATCTTTGCTGTAAACACCATATTCTGCTCCCGGAAGATTACCGCCATCGTTCCATGCCACTTCGTTGATCATTTCCATATAGCGTATATGATTTACTGTTCCCGGAAACCGAGTGGGTGTGATCATACCGTACATCCCCTGGTATTCAAGGTTCAGCTGGTTATTTTTCGCCTTTTTGGTATTAATTAAAATAACGCCTGCAGAAGCTCTCGATCCATAAATGGAGGCTGAAGCTGCATCTTTTAATATCGAGATGCTTTCCACATCATTAGGGTTTACCCGGTCAATACTCTCGACCGGCATGCCATCTACCAAAATGAGCGGATTACTATCTCCGATCGTCGTAATCCCCCTGACCCTGATCGATGCTGTAGCGCCGGGCAGTCCGCTGCTTCGGGTGACCATCACACCCGGTGCTGCTCCTTGCAGCGCCTGGGATAATATGGTTTCGTTTCGCATGGCCAGATCTTTTCCATCTATTATCGCGACCGAGCCTGTTAAATCTTTCTTTCTGGCTGTTCCATAACCAATAGCAACCACTCCTTCCAGACTGGTGGTCTCCGATTCAAGTACCACGTTAATTACATTACCGGCTGCGAGTGTTACCTCCTGGGTTTTCATGCCGATGAAGGAAAATATTAGTATCTGTGAGCCCGTATTGGGTACACGAATGTTGTAAATACCCTTGTCATCCGTTACAGCAACGGTGTTTCCTGCTTTTAAACTTACATTTACACCCGGCACGGGCTGGCCACGCTCATCAGTTACTTTTCCATTAATTGTCCGGTATCCGGTTTGTGCCGACACCATTAAAGTGGTGCATAACAGTAAAAAGATACCAAGCAATTTAGCAGCTTGTTTTTTCATGTTTTTTGAGTTTATTTTATGATATAATTTGGGCCGGAGGTTAGTTTTCATAAACGGCTACTTCATCGACCATTAATCTGGCTTTTGAATTGTTTTTGCCAATTCGGAAGCGTACCGGACCCTGAATATCCAGTTTGTATTCTTTGAAATATTGCGTGTCTGCAGTGGTTACTGCTAAATCGGGACCTAATGCTGTCCATGATGCTCCTGAATCGGTAGAATATTCTACTTTTACCATGACGGGATTATTTACCACATCGATATCACTGGCATTAGTGGTGGTGGGAATACTGTAATAAAAAGAGAATTTGGAAGCTCCCTTTGGTAAATCGAAATCCATTTCCAGAAAAGTGGCTACGTTAGTATTCATCATCACAGCCCATAATCCGATCCGGTGTATAAGTGCAGCATTGGAAATGGTATACATGTTTGGCATTAACCATTCACCGGAAGGAAATACGTCTGATTGTCGCCCTGTAGGCCCGTTTCCGGTATGAGATGCTTTCCTGCCCGTACCGGGAGGGCCGGCAAAGGTTTCCCAGCCTTCAGGGAAATTGGGATATAGTTGTGGCTCTGGTTTTGGTTCAGGTGCTATAAAATCGTCGCTGACAAAGCCAAACTTAGGCATAATCCGTGCCGGTTGTGCGCCATTCATGATATATACCCAGTTGCCGGTTGCATAGTCGACATTAGCCCGCACACGCACATAGTAACCGCGGGTTTCTTCCAGGCCGCTGAACTGATAGAAATCTTTTGAGGTTGTGGTATATGCTTTAAGGGGTGAATTGCTATCCTTTGACCCTAATAGCTGTACCGTATAGGAAGTCGGCCCTTCTATGCGATCCCAGGCTACGGTAATTGTTGAGGCTGAATAGCCTGACATATTTACATTTTGTGGGATCTTGTCGGTGACACCTCCTATATCAGGCGCTTCCTCTTTGCAGGAGCAGAATGTCAATAACAAAGCAAGAATGGCCAAATGGCAACGATTCAAGGTTAATTTTTTCATGTTATTAATGTTTATAATGAATAATTATTTAACTGTTCGATTTCTTAGCCCATTTATTTTTTTACCCGATAATTTAGTGCCGGTGCACGGTCTCCCAATAAGGATTCATATTTAAAATTCGGTCCCCTGCGGGATTCAAACTCTTGCTTTGCCTCATCAATCAACAAGGGGTTGGTATAAAGATCAATAGCCGTAAGTGCAAATACCTTTGCTGCATTCATGAGCGCTTTGGTGCCGATGGTTGTACCACCTGTAGCCACCCAGTACCAGCTGTGGGCCGAACTTCCCGGAATAAAAGCAGCTGTGCCAAAGGTAATGGTCGGAACATTCCAGCTCACATCACCCACATCCGTAGAACCGCCACCGGTTGATGGCTTTTCGTCTGGCAGAGGTTGTATCTCTGCGACTTTAGCCAAAGCAGAGGGTTTTGTCTCGAGCTCTTTAGCCATCTGTTCAGCAAAAGCGCGTTCGCGGGCATTGTAATTCACACCACCTACGATTTGGAGATTTTTTTGTACCAGTTCAGCCAATTTTCGGTTGGGTAGTTTCTCATAAAATCCCGCGACAATTTCTTTCTTTACTGTTGTCTGTGTGCCTAATGCTGCTCCATCGGCTGCCTGATTTACCCACTCCACCAGTTCTTTTAACTGGTCCCGTTTGGGATGCCGGATATAATAGGATACGGTGGCAAACTCCGGTACTATATTAGGTGCATCACCTCCATTGGAAATGACATAGTGAATACGCGAGGAAGAGGGGATATGCTCCCGAAGCATGTTTACCATGTGGTTCAATGCCTCGACACCGTCCAAGGCCGATCGTCCTTTGTCGGGACTTGCTGCCGCATGGGCGGCTTTTCCATGAAAAGTATAATCTATCATTTGTACGGCCGTGAATCCATTCCCTACATCCACGATGTTTCTGGTGCCAGGGTGCCAGTCTAAGACAATATCTATACCTTTGAAATACCCGTCACGTGTGAGGTATACCTTACCGCCGCCGCCTTCTTCAGCAGGGCAGCCGAATACTTTGATCGTACCCTGATGCTTATTAGCCGCCAGCCATTCTTTAACGGCTACTGCGCCGGCCACTCCTCCGGTCCCCAGTAAGTTATGCCCGCAGGCATGTCCGTTACCATCCTGCTGAAGCGTTCTGCGTTGGGGGACTGTATCTTGCGAGAGCCCCGGCAGGGCATCAAATTCGGCCAGAATGGCGATAACAGGACTGCCGCTGCCATAAGTAGCAATAAAGGCAGTGGGCATGCCCGCTACCCCGGCTTCTACCTTAAAACCCTGTTCTTTCAAGTGGTTCTGCAACATGTTCGAACTCCTGTTCTCTAAAAAGCCTGCTTCCGAAATCGACCATATTTTCTTTTGAAGCTGGTCATAGGTATGAAATGAGCGGTCAAGATACTTAAGGGACGGTTCAGCAGGTTTTTGCGCCAATAGTGTTAATGGCATCATGATGATGGCTAACCATAGAGGTTGTTTTCTCATAATTGTTTAGGTTTATAGGGTAAACAAGTATTAAATTCCACAGGGATGTTACTTTCGTTCAATACGGATTCTATGTAATGTTTTAATTCAGTGTGCTTTAACATCTGGATATGTGCTAAGAAGCTATCTGTAAATTTGTTATGCTCTTTTATATTTCCAAAGATCCCGGCATGGTTCAAAAACAGCAGTGGATTCTTTTCCTGTTCAGCCCTGGTCACACTTTCCACTAAGACGTCTGCCATATCGTCCTGTAGATGATGAGGAGAGTGGCGATTTAAGTGCAGATAGTGATACCAACAGGCTGTTATCAGCGCTGCAATATGGACTGACTGTTGTTGCATGAGCCGATCCAGAATGACGGGGAGTATAAACTTGGGAAACTTGGCCGAGCTGCCGGAAATAATACGCAACACTTCATCTTTAATGAAAGGGTTGCTAAAGCGTTCGACCAGCATATTTTTATATTCGTGCAGATCAATGCCCGGTACATCATCCAATGTTGAAGTAACTTCATTATCCATATACCGATGTAACAGCGCTGCTATCAGGGGGTCGGTGACACTTTCATGAATGTACTGATAACCCGATAAATATCCGGCCAGGCCTAACAGGGAATGTCCGCCATTCAACAAACGAACCTTCATTTTCTCGTAGGGTATAACATCAGCTACCAGTTGAGCGCCTACCTGTTCCCAGGCGGGCCGACCGGCAGAATAAGTATCCTGAATGATCCACTGATAAAAAGGTTCACAAAGCACCGGCCATCCATCTATCAGGCCAAACTCTTCGGCAAGCGTTGCCTGCAAAGCCGGTGTGGTAACCGGTGTAATCCGGTCTACCATACTGTTTGGAAAGACTACATGCTTATCGATCCATCCGGTCATTTCGGGATCGGCCTTGTCGACAAAGGCATATAACATTCGGCGCATAATATCACCGTTGTGTTCCATATTATCGCACGATTGGATGGTTAGCCCGCCAACACCCTGTTCGCGTCGCCTTTTTAATGCAGCATAGAGATAACCGAACACCGTTTTAGGTTGGTCGGGATGATTAAGATCCCACAAAACACCTTCGGTGCTCCAGTTGAAATTTCCGTTGGGGGTAAGGTTGTAGCCTCCCTCGGTAATGGTGAGGGTGATGAGCCGGACTGATTTATCGGCCATTTTTAGAATAACTGCAGCAGGATCCTGAGGGGCATATAACATTTCTATTATAGAGCCGATTATGCGGACAGAAAAATTACCCCCGGCATCCGGGATCATCAAGGTATACAATCCGTCCTGTTCCGACAGTACATCATAGATCTTCCGGTCGGATTCCAGCAAGGCAACGCCACAGATCCCCCAATCAGTCGCCGCTCCTTGTTCCAGTAACCGATCGATCAGGTAAGCCTGATGAGCCCGGTGAAAACCACCTACGCCGATATGCATAATGCCGGTTTTTACTTTTCTTCGATTGTACCGGGGTATATGTATATCTGCAGAAACCCGTGATTCATTTACAACATGTTTTAAAGGTGCCCTTTTTTTCATGCCTGGTTATATTTTGGTTATTACAGCTAATTAATTAGCTGTTTTGCAGTCTCTAAATCGAGAATTACAATGAGTCAAACCTATGCAATATTTTATATTATACAATATTAAGTTTTAAATTTTTATATTATAAAATATTTATTTGTAGTTTTGACCTGAAAATTTAAAACCATACCCTTATGATTCAGGTATTAAACAGAGCATTAGATATTTTAGAACTCCTGTCCCGAAATTTAGATAAGGAGCATTCATTGGGTGAGATATCAGGCCCGCTGAACCTCAATAGCGGTACATGTTCCAATATCATCAAATCAATGATGAACCGAGGTTATATAGAGAAAAAGAAAGGCTATATCTTAGGCAGGCAGGCCTACTATCTGACGAATAATTTCTCCAAAAAAACAGAAATCGTCCAATGTGCCAAAGGCCCGATGAAAAACCTGAGCGAGATCTTAAAAGAGAGTTGTGTCTTAGCGGTCTTAAAAAACAATTCGAGAAGAACGCTTTATAATAAGACATATGTAAGAGAGTTGCAGGCAAATCCCAGAGATGAAATAAATGTTTATCAGACAGCTACAGGAAAATTATTACTAGCGTATCTGGATCCTGTTGAGCGGAATGCCTTTATAAAAACCTATGGTTTGCCGGGAGAAAGCTGGAAAGAGGCAGACAGCGAACGGACATTAATTGCTGAGTTGCAGAAAATCAATAAAGCAGGATATGCGATAAACTATACGGAAGACAATATTGTAGGTATAGCTATGCCTATATTTAACAAGAAACAAGTGGTAGCGGGTCTGGGTGTTTATCTTCCTGAAAGCCGTTATAATGAAACGATGAAAAATAAAATATTTGACCATCTTGCGGAAACAGCGAGGATCATAAGTGATAAACTAAATTTTTAATGGGGATTGTCTTATGCAAACTTCGGCAATGCTTGTTTGTCTCATCATCACCTGATTTTAAAGGAGAAAGGGTTGTTCGATTATGAAAAAAGAGGGAGAAACATTAAGTTTCCCCCTCATGTGGAGCCGAAGGGCTTCGAACCCTTGTCCAGTTGTGTGATAAATTATGCCTTCTACATGCTTATTTTCCAGTTGGTTGTCGGGAACAGCCGGGCTGGAAACCGACCTTGACGTATTCCTTAGGTACTTTATCTCACTTTAACATCGTACCCTGTTAAAGCCAGCACAGTTATTTCGATGCCCCTGTTACTAACCTAACTATGCAGCAGTTAGCGGGACAAAAGCTTGCGTAATTCTAAATTAGGCAGCTAAGGCGTAGTTATTTTCGCCAGTTATGTGTTGAACGTTCTCTTTTAAGTGCTCTCCGTACAACGCACTGCATGCTTACATACTCAGCGCCACCCTGTCAAATCCAAAACGGCCCCTTTTGAGATTAAGCGTTACGGGCTGCCTGTTGCAGGTTGCCTGTAACGCTTACGGCTACAAATGTACAAATAAAATGCCAATTTAGCCAATCCGGCCGGGGTACTGGATTAAAGCCTGCTCCAGAACGTCCATAGCACTATTCAGGTCATCTACATTTAATACATAGGCCATGCGTACCTCATCTTTTCCGCTTCCCGGCGTAGAGTAGAAGCCTGTAGCCGGGGCAAACATGACGGTAGCTCCATGATATTCAAAACTTTCCAGCATCCATTGGCAGAAAACATCGGCATCATCAATAGGGAGTTTCGCCACTACGTAAAAGGCGCCGCCCGGGTTAGGACAAAACACGCCTTCCATGTTATTTAGCCGGCTTACCAGCGTATCACGACGCAAAGTATATTCTTTGTTTACGGCTTCAAAATAGCTGTCGGGCGTATCTACGGCGGCTGATCCTGCGATCTGCTCAACCATTCCCGGGCTTAAGCGTGCCTGTGCAAATTTTAAACCGGCAGCAATCACTTGTTTGTTTTTAGTGATCATGCACCCCAAACGGGCACCGCAGGCACTGTAGCGTTTAGAAACCGTGTCCATCACCACTACATTTTCCTCTAATCCTGACAGGTGCATCGGCGATACAAATTCCCGTCCGTCATAGCAGAACTCGCGATAAGCCTCATCAGAGAATAGAAATAAATCGTATTTAAGACACAGTTGTTTTAAGGCTTCGAGTTCCTCACGCGAATACAGATAGCCGGTAGGGTTATTCGGATTACATATAATGATCGCCTTTGTTTTAGGGGTGATCAGCGCTTCGAAAGCTGAAATGGCAGGCAGGGCGAAGCCGTTTTCAATATTGGATAAAATAGGTTTTACAACTACATTGCTCATGCAGGCAAATCCGTTATAATTGGCATAAAAAGGTTCCGGGATAATAATTTCATCACCTTCGTTAATGCAGGTCTGCATGGCAATGGTAATGGCTTCCGAACCGCCCACCGTCACCAGGATATCGGCCGGGGTAATGTTATAGCCTAATTTATTATAATATTCGGCTAATTTAGTACGGTAGGCTAATGTACCTTCCGAAGGGGTATACGCCCATACCTGAAAATCAATGTTCTTAATGGCGTTTAACATGCCTTCGGGCGTCGCAATATCCGGCTGACCGATATTTAAATGATATACTTTTTTACCGGCAGCTTTTGCCTGATCGGCATAAGGAGTAAGTTTTCTGATGGGTGAAGCGGGCATCTGAAGCCCTTTTTCTGAAATGTTTGGCATGATACAAAAATAAAAAACCCTGTTGAGTAAACAGGGTTTTAAGCAAATATTTTATAAAAATTACTTTGTGGTGTTCTCTACATATACCCCTTTAATAATTAATACCTTTGTCGTAGTACGGGCATTTGAGGTTAACGTAATGGACTTTACAAAAGGAACAGCCGGGCCTGATGGCGTTAAGGTAACTTTTATAAAGCCTTTTTCACCACTTTTAACGGGTACTTTTGAATATTCCGGTACCGTACAGCCGCAGGTAGTTTCTACCTTGGAGATAATGATCGGCGCTTCGCCGGTATTGGTGAAGCTAAAAGTATAGACGGCCGGTTTGCCTAAGGGGATATTTCCAAAGTCATGTGTTTCGGTTTCGAACTTAAATTCTCCGGGTTTTGCCTGGGCATAACTATACACCGTAAATCCCAGCATAAGAGCAATAATTAAAGTCAGCTTTTTCATCTGTATGCAATTAAAATATGATAACAAATCTACTGTTATTTGCAATAATACAAAAACTATTCCAATATTAATATTACATGAAACCCAAGGCGGATAGATGAAAATATGTATCTTTGTGCCCTAACCAAAGTGCTTATGATGTCGAATAGCAATCTTACCACTGCCCGGATTGATGCCTCAGAATTAAGTTTTGATGATTTTAAGCAAATCGTGTTAAATGACTATAAAATTGCTGTTGAAAGCCGGCAGGCCAGCATTTTAGGTCGTCGGGAAGTGCTTACCGGAAAGGCGAAGTTCGGTATTTTTGGGGATGGTAAGGAAGTACCTCAGATTGCCATGGCCAAAGCCTTTAAGGAAGGCGACTGGCGGGCGGGATACTATCGCGATCAGACCTTTGCATTTGCGACCGGGATATCGACCATTAAGGAATTTTTTGCACAATTATACGCCAATACCGATGTAGAAGCGGACCCGGCATCCGCCGGCCGGCAAATGAACTGTCATTTTGCCACGCGCTCCCTTCATGACGACGGTTCCTGGAAAGATTTAACCGCCATCAAGAATACATCTTCGGATATTGCACCTACCGGCGGACAAATGGCCCGTTTGGTGGGGCTGGCCTATGCTTCCAAACTCTATCGCGAAAATCCGGATTTAAGCTATTTAAAGAATTTTTCAGTAAATGGGAACGAGGTGGCTTTCGGTACTATTGGTAATGCTTCTACCTCTGAGGGTGTATTCTTTGAAGCGATTAACGCTGCGGGTGTATTGCAGGTGCCTATGGCTATTTCGGTTTGGGACGACGGATACGGAATTTCCGTTCCGGCGAAATACCAGACTACGAAAGAAGATATTTCAGAGATACTAAAAGGTTTTCAGCGTGAGGAAGGGACGAACGGTTATGAGATCTTTAAAGTGAAAGGATGGGATTACCCGGCACTTTGTGAGATCTACCAGCGCGCAATCGAGGTGTGCCGCCGGGAGCATGTGCCGGTCTTCATTCACGTCACCGAAGTTACCCAGCCTCAGGGGCATTCTACATCAGGTTCGCATGAACGTTATAAAGACCGCGACCGGTTAGACTGGGAAAAAGAATACGATTGTATACAACAAATGCGTAAATGGATGATCGAATCGGCTATTGCTGATGAAGAGACCATTAACGCCATAGAAGAAGAGGCTAAACGTTTTGTACGCGAAACGCAGAAAGAAGCCTGGAACGAGTTCCTGGCCGTGATCAGGGAAGAGCAGGGTGATGTTATCCGCATGATCAATGCGCTGGCAAAGGGCAGGGAAGATCTGCTAAAAATAGCTTCCGAGCTGTCTTCAGCTTCGGATGCACTCCGTAAAGAAGTGATTGCTGCCGCGCGTAAAGCAATACGTCATAGTGCTGACCAGCCTTCGCCCGAAAGAGAGCAGTTGTTGCAATGGTACAAAAAACAGACGACCTTAAATTTTGAGCGTTACAGTTCGAAGTTATTTACAGAGGGCGATGAAAGCCCGTTCCGGGTGGCTGAAGTACCGGCCGAATATACATCCGATAGCAAAATGGTGGATGGAAGGGAGATCCTGAATGCCTGTTTTGATGCGAACTTTGGCCGTGATGCCCGTTTGGTCGCATTTGGTGAAGACCTGGGAAATATTGGCGATGTGAACCAGGGTTTTGCCGGCTTACAGGCTAAATACGGCGAACTGCGGATTACCGATACCGGTATCCGTGAGATGACCATAATCGGACAGGGTATAGGCCTGGCCTTGCGGGGCTTACGACCAATTGCTGAAATACAGTATATTGATTATCTGTTATTTGCGTTGAATATTTTAAGTGACGATTTAGCCAGTTTGTCTTACCGTACCAAGGCGGGACAGAAAGCACCTGTCATTGTGCGCACACGCGGGCACCGCCTCGAAGGGGTATGGCATTCCGGGTCACCGATGGGCGTTATTTTAGGCTCATTGAGAGGACTTCACATTTGTGTGCCGCGTAATATGACCCAGGCTGCAGGGATGTATAATACGTTGTTCAGAAGTGATGAACCGGCTATGGTGATCGAATGTTTAAACGGCTATCGTCTGAAAGAAAAATTGCCTGAAAATGTAGGTGATTATACGGTTCCTTTAGGTAAAGCAGAGGTGATTAAACCGGGATCAGATCTGACGATGGTGTCCTATGGTTCTACGCTGCGCTTAGTAGAAGAAGCAGCCGAGGAGTTGATGCAGCTGGGTATTGATGTAGAAATTATTGATCCGCAAACGCTGCTGCCATTTGATACGGAACAACTGTGTGTCCGCTCACTTCAGAAAACCAATAAATTACTGGTGGTGGATGAAGATGTGCCCGGAGGTGCTACGGCTTTTATCCTGCAGGAGGTTTTGGAGGTACAAAAGGGATATTATTATTTAGATAGTCAGCCCCGGACATTAGCCGCTAAAGCGCATCGTCCGCCTTATGGATCAGATGGCGATTATTTCAGTAAGCCTTCGGTCGATGATATTGTGGAAGCTGTTTATCAGATGATGCATGAGGCCAATCCGGGTCGTTTTCCCGGCTTATTTTAACTTATATTTTTGCCATGCGCTGACGAAGCAGGTGATCTGCTAATACCAATGCTGCCATGGCTTCTACAATGACTACTGCACGGGGAACCACGCAGGGATCATGCCGGCCTTTACCCTTAATTTCAGCTTTTTCACCTGCGGCGTTCACCGTTTCCTGCTGATGCATAATCGTGGCAACCGGTTTAAAGGCTACGGTAAATGTAATATCCATTCCGTTGGAGATACCCCCTTGTATACCCCCTGAAAAATTTGTGAGGGTTTTAGGGGCCTTATCGCCGGGGACGAAAATATCATTATGTTCGGAACCTTTCATTTCACTTCCGGCAAAGCCTGATCCGTATTCGAAACCATGTACAGCATTAATGCTCAGCATGGCTTTTCCTAAATCAGCATGCAGCTTGTCAAAAACCGGATCGCCCAGGCCTGGCGGGCAATTTCTGATCATACATGCAACTTTACCACCTACTGTATCACCCGATTTACGAATAGTATCAATATAATTTTCCATATCCAGCGCCGTTGCCGGATCAGCACAGCGCACGGGGTTCGACTCCCTGCGGGTAAGGCATTCGAATACCGGTTCGTTGTTCAGTTCGGGTGCTTTCAGGCTTCCCACCGCACTTACATGAGCAAAGATTTCGATGCTGTGCTGCTGAAGGAATAATTTAGCTACCGCCCCGGCAGCTACGCGGGCTGCTGTTTCGCGGGCCGAAGAACGTCCGCCGCCGCGATGATCGCGGATCCCGTATCGGGCATTATAGGTATAATCAGCATGGCTGGGACGGTACACATCCTGGTTATGGGTATAATCTTTGGACCGCTGGTCTTCATTCGGAATGAGCATGCTGATCGGTGTACCCGTACTTTTTCCGTCGAAAATGCCTGATAATACCTGAACGGTATCGCTTTCTTTACGTTGGGTGGTAATTTTTGATTGTCCGGGCCGGCGTTTATCGAGCTCTGCCTGAATAAAGCTGAGGTCGATATCGAGGCCTGCCGGACAACCATCGATAATCACGCCGATTGCCGGACCATGTGATTCACCGTAAGTGGTGATTTTGAAAACTTTACCGAAAGAGTTCCCTGCCATTTGGTGGATTGGTTTTTTAGTTGGTTAACAAATTAAATAACTAAATCCTGCTTTTTGCAGGTCATTCCAAAAATACGGATAAGATTTCTCAACCACATCTTTTTCTTCGATTTCCACTTCCCTGATCTTTAAAGCGAGCGGTGCAAAGGCCATTGCCATGCGATGATCTTCGTAGGTGCTGATGCATATCTTTTCGGGGAAGTGAAGCTGGCTGCAATCCAGCTTATAGCTGAAATTTTTTTCAATAAGCTTTACCCCGATCTTTGCCAGTTCAGTTTGCAGGGCCAATACCCGGTTCGTTTCCTTAATTTTCAGTGTTTCGAGCCCCGTAAATGTACAGTCATGCCCCAGAGCTGCACATACCACGATAACGGTTTGGGCAAGATCGGGGCAGTCCTTCAGGTCAAATATTTTCCGGGTAGGTATCTTATGCTCTTTTTTAAGGTGCACGCCACCATCCCTGAATTGTGAAGTGATCCCAAAATTGGCCATAATTTCAGTGATCCTGCTGTCGCCCTGCAGGCTATACCCATTTAATCCGGGTAAGAACAGGCTGGCCTCATCAGCCAGTGCGGCTATCGCATACCAGTAAGATGCTGCACTCCAGTCGGGCTCTACATATAATCCGGAAGGTTTAAACGGCTGGGGTCCGATACGGATCAGCTGGTCATTCCAGTCGTAACGGATGCCTGTTTGTTCCAGCATAGCCAGAGTCATTTCCACGTAAGGCCTCGAAGTGAGTTCACCCTCGATTTCCAGTGCTAAGCCATGTGGCAGCACCGGGGCAATCAACAGCAGTGCTGAAAGATACTGACTGCTGATATTTCCCCTGATCTTTATTTTTGAGCCTGCCTGTTGAAACGGCCCTGTGATCTGCAGGGGTGGAAAGCCTTCTTTCTCCTGGTAACGGATATTGGCACCCAAACGTTGAAGTGCTTCCACTAAAATTCCGATAGGCCTTTGTTTCATCCGCTCGGTACCGGTTAATATAAAATTACCGTTCCGGAGGCTGAGGAATGCGGTTAAAAAACGCATCGCTGTGCCTGCGGGGCCAATGTCGATCACCGTAGATGTGCCGGCCGCCGGTGCATGCTGCACTTCGTTCAGGGCAGCAGCAAGGGTAACCGTATCGGCTGCGACGGATATGTTTTCCACCTGTACCGCACCTTTACTTAATGCGCTCAGTACAAGAGCCCGGTTGCATTCGCTTTTGGAACCCGTTAATTTTATTTCGGTATCAATTCGTTTTTGTCCGTTAAAAGAAAGGATGATATTTTGAGCCATGCCTGGTTAATTTTTATGTTGAGCGTGTGGAGGGTTTAGGGTTTAGCGTTTCAGGCTTTAACATCCGTGTGCGCTTCAGCAGCAATACCTGCCTCCGCTTTCCCGGCATTCATGATCTCGGTTTGCAGGCGAATAGATTCACCATGTACCAGCTCTAAAAACTTCTCGGTAAAATTAAGATCTAACTTCAGTGCTTTTGCAAAAGCGGTACGGCGGCTCATGATCTCATCCCAACGGTTTACCTGCAGAATAGTGACTTTATTATCTCGTTTAAATTCGCCTATTTTTTGTGTAATGCTCATCCTTTCGGCTAATTTCTGTAAAACCAGATCGTCGATCTTATCGATCTGCTTTCTTAATTCGGCCAGTTTATCAATGAACTCTTCATTTTTCGATTCGGGCTGACGCAGATTAAAATTATTCACGATTTCGGACAACGCTGCCGGTGTAACCTGTTGTTTGGCATCGGTCCAGGCTATAGAAGGATCTAAGTGCGATTCGATCATCAGTCCCTGCATGTCCAGGTCGAGTGCTTTTTGTGCAATGTAAGGAATGAGTTCACGGTTACCGCAGATGTGGCTGGGGTCGTTGATAATGGGAAGTTCAGGACACAGAGTGCGTAGCTGAATAGCCAGTTCCCACATCGGTTCGTTCCGGAACGCACTTTTTTCGAATGAAGAGAAGCCGCGGTGAATAGCGCCTAATTTGGTAATACCAGCTTTATTGATCCGTTCTAAAGCACCTGCCCATAATTGCAGGTCGGGGTTAACCGGGTTTTTAACCAGTACGGGAACATCGATGCCTTTAAGGGCGTCGGCAATTTCCTGCACGGTAAAAGGGTTTACAGTGGAGCGGGCACCGATCCACAGGATGTCGACCCCGGCGGCCAATGCCTCTTCTACGTGTTTGGCATTTGCCACTTCGACGGCGGTAGGTAATCCGGTTTCGGCCTTAGCACGCTTTAGCCATTCCAGGCCAATGCTGCCAATACCTTCAAATTCGCCCGGGCGGGTGCGGGGTTTCCAGATTCCTGCCCGTAAAATACTTACTTTGCCGGTGGCAGCAAGCAGGTGAGCTGTGGTTAATAATTGATCTTCCGTTTCGGCGCTGCAGGGTCCGGAGATCAGGAGCGGCTCGTTTTTTACGTTGATCCAGCTATCTAAAGGCTGAATGTTTAGTTGTAGTTTCATTTTTTTGGATGTTTAGTTGTTCTGTTTGTTAGTTTTTTGGTATTTAGGCTTATAGACCTCTGACGTCCGTCTTCGGATTTTCGTGTTTTAAACCTTATCATTCTTCAGGTATTCACCCATAATGTTAAAGTTTACAGTGTATTTTAAAGCTTTACGGATGGCAGTATCATAATTTTCCATGCTGCTCCATTCCATGTCCACATAAAAATAATATTCATTCCGTTTGCCTAATACCGGCATCGACTGGATCTTCGTTAAGTTTACGTTTAGTTCGGCAAACAGGTTAAGCACTTTGGACAGGGCACCTACCTGGTTGCCTACCTGGAAACAGATCGATGCTTTGTTGATCTCGTTAGTGGCCTCTTTTTTATCTTTTTCGAGGATCAGGAAGCGGGTATAGTTCTTTTTATTCGATTCAATACGGCGCTCAATAATGTTCAATCCATAGAGTTCAGCAGCCAGTGTATTGGCGATCGCCACGGTATCGGTTAATTGCTCGTCTTTTATTTTCTTTGCACAGGCAGCGGTATCGTTGCTTTCGATCACCTGTATGTCGGGAAAGTCGTCGAAGAAATCGACACACTGGCGGATAGCAATAGGATGGGAGGTGGCATACTTAATATCCTCAAACTTTACACCCGGTAAGGCCATCAGGTGAAGTTGGATGGGTAGGTATACCTCGCCGGTAACCGCAAAATTGTAATCTCTGATGAGGGTATAATTGGGTAATAAGCTGCCTGCAATAGAATTCTCGATCGCCATGATCACAAAGTCTGCCCCGCCGTTCACCAGGCAGTCACAGGTCTGTTTAAATGAGTTGCATTCGATGGTTTCGATATCTTTTCCAAAGAATTTATAGGCAGCCTCTTCGTGAAAGGAGGCTTTGATACCTTGTATGGCTACTCTCGGACTGGTTTTCATTTTGTTCATTTCTAAGTGTAAATAACAAAAAAAGTCCCGGCAACCTGCCGGGACTTTCCATATACATTTTCAATATTATGATCTATCTTTTTGCATATCAGTCCCGGCTCTTACTAAAGTAGTAAAAGTAACCGAACCAATATGTGTTTTGTAACTGCATTTTCGTATTGCTGGGAGCAAATGTACATGACGAAATTTAATTTGTCAATAGTTAATTGAAAATATTTTAAACAAAATTTTATTTTTATATTTGTTCTGCTCATCAATGGTCTTTTTTCTTCTGACCGTATCTTTAAAAAAAGTAAGCAAGTCCACGGTAAGTCCACTACAAGTCCATGGTAAGTCCACTACAAGTCCACGGTTGTTGAAGTGATATTGGAGTGTTAAGGTAGTGATTTAAGCTTATCTATATTTTCATCTTCCGGACAAAACCTGTCCGGTTCTTATACTAAGTCCGAGCTGTCCTGTAAACTTATTATCGAGATAAGGATTGCTGAATACCCAGCCTTTGGTTTTATAGTTCAGGTCTGCTATGATAGAAAATCTTTCCGTAATGGCAAAACGGGGCTGTATGCCAGCACTCATTCCAAAGCCGGCTTTGCTGGCTGCGAACATTTGGTTTTCAGGCTGCATCCACCCTGATACCTGCAGGCTTGTGTTAAACCGTGCATTTTCTTTTTTAATAAGGTCATAATACCGAAGTTCCATAGCAGGAAGCGTTAAGTTTTTGCTTCTGTTAATCCCGAGGCTTACCATCATCTGGCGGTTGTTGAAGTCAAGAAAGAAATCGCCACCGGCATAATAACCGAAAGAAGTAGGAACGCTGCGCAATGCGAAATTGAAATAATAACCCGGTTTTAGTTGCAGCCTGTTAATACCTGCCATAAATGGCGATACGAAATTGAGGTATTGCATATTACCTGTTTCCCGGAGAAAACTTTTCATTTCAGGCGTTAAATCTGTTTCCTTTATCGGACGCCTGATACCGATACCGCCTGTCCACGTACCACGTGCTTCATAGGGCTCATGAGGGGTAAGCAAGTCATATACCCACGCTGAAAAATCATAACCTGTAAAATCTCTTGCCAGTATATCATGCCGGTCATGTATCATAATACTGTCGGTAATGGCATTAAATCGTTTGGTAAACGGCAGATTCACATAATTAACAGCATGAAGTGTGCCTAAGAGGGACAGGCCTACCATAGGATAGCCTGTTTGTCTGAAGAAGTTATCTTCCCGCATCCGTTGCAGGTACCTGTACTCTCCCTCTACGCCTGCTGCCGAAAGACGAACCTGGTCTGCCGGAAATTTTTTCTTTAAATAAATAAGGTCTTCGTCTTTTACATGGGTTACGGCAATGTCCAGGCCTTTACCAAATTTCCAGACCTCATCATAGCTGTAAATATGCCTTGATGTCATTACTGCACGATGAAATTCCTCATGTTGAAAGGCATAACCATAAGGCAACTTAATGGCAAGGTAATCCGTACCGAGTGCTGTAACATTTGCCAGAACCCGGTTTAGGATATACTTTTTGGTTGTTGTAGGCTTTACCAGTTTATTCCATAACACATGATGCCCATAATATAGGCTGCCATGCAGGTTACGGGCCATATCTGTTACCTGTGTCATACTTAGGTTACGGTAAAATTTGCCGTAATGTTCTGTTTTTAATACTGCATTAAAAGGTGCAGTACCATTGTTTGCCCTTATCACTTCTGCTTTAGCGGCATCGGTCATATAGGGAGCGTCTATCAGGTGCAGGCTCCACTTAAAAGAAGGGGGCAGGGTATCTTTTACGATAAGTTGTCCGTAGCTTTTCCCACAGCAAATGGAAAGTGCAAGGAGTATGATGATTCTGTTCATAAAATAATATATTTTAAAAAAGTTTTTTGATGAGATATCCCGGAAATACGGTTACAATGAACGGTATATTTGATGTATAATATTGATGCATCAGGAAGGTTGTAAGACCGTTTTAGTAAGTCCTAAAAATCCTGCGATAGCCAGTACGATCAAAAATAACAGGCGTAAAAGACTTAATATTTCCCATAGCTTTGCTCTCTTTATTAAGAGAGGATCTATATTTTCTGAGAAAGCTGTAGTCGTAATCGCTATTAACTGAGGTACGAAGAATGCGAACGTAACCACCAATACAATTACATAACCTGCAAATGTGATGAGCAGGTAAGGTCTGCTGCCGGTTTTCCAAAACAGAACGATCGATACTAAAAGCAATAACAAAGTAACCGGATGTATAGCTATCCAAAAGGGCGTAGGGTTCAACCCGTATTTTCCCTGAAACATACTGAGTGAAGCGGGCGGAGCAGCGCTCCATCGGGGAACTACGGCAACATGCTCATAAATAGCCGCACCAATAACCACGGCAAAAGAAAGGCATGCAAATGCGTAAATGATGTTTTTAAAGTCCATAATAAAACATTGATTGTGTGAATTAGAATTAATGCAGTTGCAAAATTAGATTACTTCGTATGCGCCGGCAATGAAGCCTGTTATGAAACGGAAAGATAACAGAATGAAGCTTACATCTTCAGGGATGTATTGTATTTCGCTTTCTGATTCATCCTAAAGGATAATTCATACACTCTTTTCCCCGTTTGATACGTCTTCTGTTTTTCCGCCTTTGCCTATGTTTCCATATTTGCAGCTGATAAGAATAAATTTTTATGAAAAAAACAATAACTACACTTCTGTTAGTGGTAATTTGCCCAGCTATAATGTATGGGCAGTTAGGTGGTTTGGCTGATAAATTAACCCAAAAAATAAAAGAGAAAGCCAAAGCACGTGCTGAAAGAAAAGTGGATAAGGTGATCGATCATACTTTGGACACCATGGAAGGGAAACGCCAGAAACCAGGCAAGAAAGAGGTTTCCCAAAATCAAGCGGAAATGTCATCCGATACAGCGAAAAGAATGTATATCAAGTACGATTTTATTCCGGGAGAGGATGTGATTTACAGCCATGATTTTTCAGCCGATAATATGGGCGAAATGCCTGCCGGGTGGAATAGTAACGGCAATGCTGCTGTAGTTACAATAAAAGATTTAAAAGGAAATTGGGTGCAGCTTTATCAAAATGCGGTATACCTTACCGATAACAAAGCTTCATTCACGGAGAATTTTACTGTTGAGTTTGATCTTGTGCTGCACCGCAGCAATCCAAAAGCGCCTTTTCCTGAAATGACCTGGGGTATATTATCTTCAGGTCATTTAGATCCGGATGATAATAGCCTGTTAAAAGATTACACTGCAACTTTTGCTACAGAAATGAGCCTTCAGCCATCTGATGAGATCCGTTCTACGATGCAGTTGCAGGCTTATAAAAACAGAGGCAGTTATTTCAAAACCGATATACAAAAGCCGGGCGAATTGTTGCTGCAATTCAACAAAGTGGTACATATCGCTATGCAGGTACAGAAAGAAAGGATGCGCATCTGGTGGAATGGCCAAAAAATATATGATCTACCTAAAGCCATTGCCCGGGATATAAATCTCAATCAGCTTTATTTTACAGTAAAAAGATATGGTGGATCTGAACAGGAAGTGGGGTATGCCATTAGCAATATAAAAATAGCAAAAGGTTTACCTGATACCCGGCACAAACTGCTAAATGAAGGTCGGTTTTCTACCACGGGCATACTCTTCAACGTCAATTCCTACACGGTACTGCCTGAAAGTAATGGCGTAATCAGTGAAATAGCTTCTATTTTAACGAAGAACCCTGAACTCAAAATAAAAATCATTGGCCATACCGACAGTGACGGCAGTGAAACTGCCAACCTCGAATTATCCAAACAAAGGGCGGCGGCTGTAAAGCAAGTGCTAACAGATCAATTCAGGGTAGACGCTTCGAGGATGGAAAGTGACGGAGCAGGCGAACGGCAGCCTGTAGGCGATAATGGCACAAAAGAGGGTAAAGCCAATAATCGTCGCGTGGAATTTGTGCGACAGTAAGTGCGGAGTCAAATTAAAAATTTGAGCTACGCCAACGAATCACAAATCAGCGAGGCTAATTTATAAAACAATAAATCAATCTAAAATATCATTATTATGACAAAAAGAACTTTAAAAACAGGCTATATCCTGTTTTCTGTACTAAGCATCTCCCTGTTTTCCTTCAAAAAATATGAAAAACGGTTAACAGATGTATGGAAACAGTTGGGATTAACGCAGCAGCAAGGTTCTGACAAAATAAAAAATGCTTTCCTGTATGGATATATAGAAAATAACACTGCTAAGAACCTGCGCAATCTGGCAACGGGCAATAGAACTGCAATCGCTAAAGATTTGATGATCTATTCAAAAACATACCTGAATGGTACAGCTTTTAAAGCGGCGTATGCGAAAGAAAGAGTAGCTTCTAAACCGGAAAACATAATATTTGTACCGGTTACCAGAGAAAGCATCAGGAAGGAAAGGATTGCAGAACTGAGAAAAAACATCAAAGAAACGGAAGATGCCGTAAAAAAAATGCCTGCGCTGGAGAAGAGCGCTCAAAAAACAATTGCCAGATACGAAAATGCGATAAAAGATTATGAAAGCCCGGATAGCAGGATGCTGAACACGTTCTATGAAACGGCTGTTAACCAGCAAAACAGCAAAAAACAACAGTATGAAAAAAGAATGAAAGATTGGGAAACAAACTACCCTGAAAATCATACTCAAAAAGTGAAGAAATATTTAGAAAACTATCTTGCTCTTGGTGCGACAGTTGATTTTGATGCTGAACTTACAGAAAAGAATGGCAAAAAAGTATTTGTAAATAAAGATTATGAAGCCAAAAATGCGGACTGGAAGAGGATTTACCGTGGCGGAAGAGAAGTTTATAATGCCACGAAACCGCTTGCAGAGCAATGGTTAAAAGAAATCAGATAAAATGAGCCGGAGAAAATATATATACCTGTTTGTTAGTATGTGTTTTGCCCTTGGTTCCGTCAGGGCACAAACTAACGGCGGCAGCCATCCCGATGTAAACAAACTTCTGAAAATGAGCCCGGCAGAACGGGAAGCATATAAAAAGAAAATGCTTCGGGAGCAAGCGGAAAAAGCAGCTAATCTCATTGAAAAAAATAATCTCAATATTGATGTGAGAACCGTTCCGGGTTATGACGTAAAGCCTCCTGTAAAAAATGTAGCCAGGCTGGCACTTATAGCGTCCAAGCCGCCCACAAGACAGGAGTTGGTAAATAATGTGCAGCAGTCTATCCGACAATTGAAGCAGGGCATACCCGCTCCTAAAGCTCAGCAAATAGAACAGTTCAGTGTATCCCAATCTATTGCTGCCATTCACGATGCGTCCATTATGAGTTTCTATAACGGCAATCCCGCGGAAGGTATGCTGTTGTTGATGCATGCGGTAGCAAAATCGCCCGACTCGCTGCAAATGGTCAATAATCTGGGAGCCATGATGAATATGACAGGTGCCGGGCACAGCGCCATTCCTTTGCTGCAATACTGTTTGGAAAGAGTTCCACAAAGCAGCACTGTTTTAAATAATATCGGGCAAAGTTTTATGGCATTGGGCGATCTTATGCGTGCCGCCGAATATCTTAACCGGTGTCTGGAGTTCGATTCTTTAAACATTGAAGCCAATCACAGTATGGGAATGTTGCATATATTTAAAAAAGAATATGCGGCAGGTATGAAGTATTTTGAAAGGGAAATGAGCGTAGCTATTCGCAGAAGCACATTGGCAATGGCATATAAAACAGGCGTAAACTTTAACCTGAGAGAAATAACAAAGAGAAAACATGCAAGAAACGGCGTACCGACAAAAAATCATTTCGAAGAAATTACAATGGGAAAATTCTCCATGCCTGATTTTCCGGCCAATGCACTTGATGCAAAACTGCGTGTGCCCGAGTTCAGTGCTTATGCCGCCAGTGTCCAGTCGGAAGCGATGCACTGGATGACTGTAATGAACAGGCTAAGTATGACGCCCACCAACCCAAATGAAAAACCCGGTATTTATTCCGAACTTGTAGAAGCCATGCTGGAAGAATTGCATAAGGAGTTCAACCCCAACTATCTCACGAATTATTCAGATGACGATGCGCAATGGGTGCAGGACAGGATAGCAAAAGGAATGTCGGATATTGCAAAAGTAAAATGCCCTCCGTTGCCTGGCGGAGCAAGCCTTGAAGCACAAATGGCAAATGAAATAAAATGCTGTGAAGAGCGGAAACGACCTATTGCCGATCAGACCATTCAGCAGATTGGCTCCCATATCCAGAAAATCACAACAGTCGGGCAACAACGATGGAAGTCATACATCAATCAGTTGGTAGCTATAGTTCAATTAGATCCGAGTGCTTCCAATCAGGCGGCTGTGTATGGTGCTGTATCAGGTTATTTTAGTTATTTAAGCTGGGGCTCATTGTTTTTCACCACAGGCGATATTAATAATTTACTGGCAGGCTGTAATGATGATTATAACCGGGAGGAAATAGACAGCCTCATACAATCTGACCGGGAATGGCAGGTGGCTTGCCCTGCCTGGCTGAACTTATCGGTTGATTTAGGAGGCATTTCAGTAAAAGCAGATTGCAGCAAATACGCAGTAGAAGCCGGTAAGGGATGGACATTTGGCTATGAACACGAATTTACAACAGGCAATTCAACTTTTTTGGCAGGCCCGGGTGCAAAGCTGGAGTTTTTAGGTCTGGCAAAAGCAGAAACAAAGGCACAGGCTTTTATAACCTTCGACAAAAACAAAGAGTTCGCCGATTTTGGGATAAAACATACCATGAAAATAGGCGCCTCTGCAAATCCTATCCGATTGGGAGGCGTAAAACTTGGAACAAACCTTGGCGCAATAGAAATAACCAATGCCATTAGCATAAACAGCGGCTATAAACCTGCTACGGTTAAAACAAGTGGCATTTCAAAAATTTTTGAAAACCTTTAAAAATGTTTTTAATGAAACAAACAAAAGAAATACTGCTCATTTTACTGGTTTCGTTTAGCCTAAACGTATCCGGGCAGTTACAAAATACAGCGTTTAACAAAATATATCATTTGGTTGAGCAAAAGAACTTCTTCAAAGCGTCGGAAATCTATGAGGCACAAAAGAATGAATTGACCACAGTACACCGGCAAATAATTGAAGTTATTTTGGATAATGCCTTTAACCGACTGGAAATATCAAACAAGAACATTACCAGGCTTACCCGGTCAAAAAATAATCTGCCCGATTCGTTGATGCTTAAATTGTACAAAACAAAAGAAGACAATGCTGTTAAACTATTTGATTATCGGGCAGCAAAAAATGCCGTTACGACCATCTTAGCCGATTATAAAAAACTGCTTTCTGATAATGACAGGAATGAAATAGAAAATAACCTGAAAATATGGACAGTTTTAGAACGAGAACCTAAACAACAGGTGAAAATAAAAGAATTTAATCGGTTGAAAATGGAAAAGGACAAGGCTGGACTGAACAATTTGAAAGTTTCGGGGGATAAAAATACCGTTGATTTTATTTTTGATACGGGTGCTAATTTATCAACAACTTCAGAAACAGCAGCCAGGCAACTGAATATGAAAATCATCCCTGCCGATATCAAGGTGGGAACAATAACAGGAGAAACAGTTTTCGCACAGCTTGCCGTATGTCCGATAATGACATTAGGGAATATTGAAATCCGAAATGCGGTTTTTCTTGTACTGAAAGACGATGTACTGGCATTTCCGCAAATAGATTACAAAATCAACGGTATTTTAGGTTTTCCAGTCATTGAAGCTTTAAAAGAAATTCAGACCACACCAGACGGATATTTCATAGTGCCTAAAAAAGAAACAAAATATGAAGCAAAATCAAATATGGCAATGGATGGATTAACGCCATTGATTTTACTTAATGACAAACATTTTGCATTAGACACAGGAGCCGACCATACGATATTGTATTCATCTTATTACTCCGAAAATCGCCAGGAAATAGAATCAAACCGTACACAAACCACCATCGCTTTTGGGGGTGCAGCCGGAGCAAAGGAATTTAAGGGCTATAAAATAGATATCAGCTTCAATGTTAATGATAAAAATGTAACCTTAAAAAACGTTAGTGTTTTGACCCATAGTTTAGAAGAAAAGGAAAACGGAATTTACGGAAACATTGGTCAGGATTTTATCAGGCGATTTGATAAAATGACTTTAAACTTCAATAGAATGTTTATAAAATTTAATTAACAAAAATAGCGTTTTAATTGGTTATTAATTAGTTACCTCACTTATAAGAGCCATCTGTTTGTAAATTTGTTTTTTAGATATTTGCAGTATGCACCAAAAACCCAGAGCTAAAAGTAAAACAGACTTATTGCTAATGACCATATTATTTCCGCCCACGTTGGTGGTCATTACTTATTTCATTTTGGGTGAAATATACTTTTTAAACATTGCAAATTTTGCTTCGGCTTCTGTGGTTTCGTTTATTGTTTTGTTTGGAATATGGATTTTGCAGGGCAGATTGGGGTGGAAGATGTTGCAGCTATACCCCTCGCACCGGGATACATTAAAAAGAGTGCTGCTTTTCTCCCTGCTTAACCAGGTGATTGTAGCAATAGCTGTGATATTGATATGTCTGGCATTTGACCAGCTTCATATACTGAATTATCAATTCACCATTAAAAGTTGTTTAGGCGGTGTTATGACCGGTTTTATCTGCACCATTATTAACCAGGCCGTGTATGAAACCGATGCCTCTTATCAACGGATTAAAATATCGCAACTAGAGGCTGAACGGCTGAAAAAAGAGCAGTTGCAAACCCAGCTTGATTCGCTTAAGGAGCAGGTGAACCCGCATTTTTTGTTTAACAGCTTAAACTCATTGTCGTCTCTTATTGTTACTCACCCGGAAAAAGCAGAGGAATTTGTGGAAGAAATGAGCCGTGTATATCGCTACCTGCTGCGAAGCAACGAAGAGCAGCTAACATCGCTGCAAAAGGAAATAGCATTTATCGAATCCTATAACCATTTGTTAAAAACCCGTTTTGGCAGTGGCTTTCAACCAAGAATTAGCATAGAGGAAGCCTTAAAAGAATGGTTACTTCCGCCTATGACCTTACAATTACTAATGGAAAATGCGGTAAAGCACAATATTGTAGACCCCGATACACCGCTTATGGTGCAATTATATACACAAGATGAAAAGCTGGTGGTGAGCAATAATTTGCAAAAGAAAAACAAATCGGTAGTGTCAAATAAAGTAGGGCTAAGTAATATTATATCAAAATACGAACTGCTGAACTACCCGGAAGTGGAAATTAAAGAAACTGAAAACGAATTTATAGTGGTATTACCATTAATTAAAAGTGTGCATTAGAATATTATGAATGTATTAATTATAGAAGACGAACAATTAGGTACAGAAAAGCTAATCCGCCTGCTTGCATCTATCGATACTTCCATTGAAATCGTAGGGAATACACGCAGTATCAAATCATCTGTAGAATGGTTGTTACAACATTCGCATCCCGATATTATTTTAATGGATATTGAGCTGACGGACGGACAGAGTTTTGAAATTTTCAACCGTGTTGCCATCAAAAGTATGGTTGTTTTCACTACGTCTTATGATGAATATGCTTTACAGGCTTTTAAGGTGAACAGTGTTGACTATTTATTGAAACCCATTAAACGGGAAGAGCTGAAAAATGCGCTGGATAAATACCAGCATTGGCAGCAAAAGTTCTCTCCTTCGGCAATGAGCATAGAAAAGCTCATCAATGAATTGAAGCAACAGCAGGCTAAAACCTGGCGCTCCCGATTTTTAGTAAAAAGAGGGCAAAGATTAATCTCCGTTGAAGTTCGTGATATCGCCTATTTTTATGCTGAAGACCGGTTAAGTTTTTTCATCACATGGGACAGGCAAAAGCATATTATCGATTATACGATTGAGGAGCTGGAACAGATGCTGGATCCTCAATATTTTTACCGCCTTAACAGAGCATTCATTGTTCAGATAAAAGCTATTGCGCAGATTCACAATTACTTTAATGGCCGGTTAAAACTAGACCTTAATCCTGCCATAGAAAAAGAAGTTTTGGTAAGTCGCGAAAAAGTGACTGAATTTAAGGAATGGATGGGTAAATAATTAAGAATAGAGTTGAAGAAGTTGTAACTACACTTCAGCCCATACATACAGCAGTTCATACACTTTTAGCTATATCGTTCGGCATATAGTAACGTACTTTGTATCAATAAATTATTTTGATATGAAGTACAAAGCATCCTTAGACAACCTTGCAAAAATAATAACTGTTGGTGTAACCATTGTATTCGCTGTCGTTATTTCAAAACAAATGATAGCAATTAAAGAAGAACCTGCTGTAACCTCTTTTTTAATCACCGGTGGTTTCGTTCTGATTTACATCTGGACACTGTTGTTCAGACCGCTCAACTATCAGGTAACAGATAAGTATCTTATTATTCACAGACCACTGAAAGATATCCACATCAATCGAAATGTCATAACAAACGTTGAGCGGATGGATGATGCTACGCTTCAAAAAAGCGTGAGAACAATAGGTGTTGGCGGACTTTTTGGGTATTTTGGAAAGTATGCCAATCGCAAAAATGGCTCAATGACATGGTATGCCACAAGAAGAAGCCGGGCCGTACTGATCTGCACTAACGATAACAAGAAAATGGTGCTTACTCCTGATCTGCCCGAAGCGTTTATAACAGCGCTTCGTCATTGAAAAGCAGCAGTCAAATAGTTCAAAAGTATTAAAGATGAAAAAGCTAATCAATTATATTGAAATAATTTGCCGGTATTTTATCTGTATGCTGATGCTGGTTTACGGACTGGTCAAATTATTCAGGTCGCAATTTTCAATAGAATTATATTTAAAAGATACCCCTTTGCACCAGTTAAATGGTACACAGCTTGCCTGGGCATTTTATGATTTCCATCCGGCTTATCAGGTAATTATTGGTATTGTAGAGATGATAATCGGTTTACTCGTTCTGTTTCCACGCAGTAGTAAATTGGGTGTTGTATTGTTTCTTCCCGTGAGCTTCAATATTATGCTGTTGAATTTTATGTTTGGTATTGCAGCATTACCCACATCTGTTACCCTGTTTATAGCAGGATGTCTCTTATTGGGTATCTACTTTAAAAGTTACGCATCATACTTTTTTGCAAATTCAACAGCAGTTCCGAAAAAAAATAAATTAAAAGCCGTAACAGGGCCTTTGCTGATAATTTTAACGGGCTGTATATTAGCACTATTTGTTATCATCCATAATGATTTTTCGATAAAGAATGATAAAAACTTAATAGGGAAATGGAATGTAACCCATCATATGGACATCTGTACATTTTACTTTGAAAAGGGAGATTTGCTGGTCGTAAAAACACAAAAGAATACGCTCTTGTATGGGCGTTATAAATCAGGTAACAACAAATTATCTATTAAAAGTAAAAACTCATTGGTCAATATGGCTAATCTATCTTATCGTCTCGTAAATGATTCCTTGATAATTTGGAAAGGAAATGATCAAAATTATCTCTTAAAACGTGTTTCATATTAAATAAATTTCATCCATCACTTTGAACTATAATTTTTAATGAAATGAAGAAGGTTTACAAAGTATTACTTGTTATTCTTACCCTTGCATTTATTGCAGGTGCACTCACAGGCACTTATGTGAAAGTATTTCTGCCAAATATTGGCGAACCCGTTAGCATGAAAATAGAACGAACCCCTGAACGCATAGCACGTGGACGTTATCTGGCCAATCATGTGGCTGCATGTATGGATTGTCACAGTTCTCGTGACTGGTCGAAATTTGCCGGCCCCTTATCAGGTAATCTCGGCGGCGGCGGAGAAAAATTCGGGAAAGACATGGGGTTTCCAGGTACTATTTATGCACCTAATATTACGCCTTACAAGCTGGGTTCCTGGACAGACGGCGAAATATACAGGGCGGTTACTGCCGGAGTAAATAAAGATGATAAAGCATTGTTTCCTGTAATGCCCTATCATAACTATGGTCAAATGGATAAGGAAGACGTTTACAGTATTATTGCATATATCAGGACACTTGACCCCATTAAAAACAGTACAGCAGAGCGTGAGCTGGATTTTCCTTTGAATTTCATCGTAAACACCATGCCCAAGAAAGCACAGCCCGAACCAAAGCCTGAGGAAAGTAACTTCCTGGCATATGGCGCATATCTTGTAAATGCAGCAGGCTGTATGCATTGCCATAGTAAAACAGATAAAGGTATAATTATAGAAGGTTCAGCATTTGGTGGTGGTATGGAGTTTCGGCAACCGGCTGGTATTGTACGCTCACCCAACATCACGCCTGATAAGGAAACGGGCATAGGACACTGGACAAAAGATATGTTTGTACAGCGTTTTAAAGGATATGCAGACAGTAGTTATACATCAATAAAATATACGATCAGTGATTTAAACAGTCCGATGCCCTGGTATATGTATTCAGGGATGAAGAAAGAAGATCTGGGTGCGATATATACTTACCTGCATAGCTTAAAGCCAATTAAAAATTCTGTAAGCAGGTACGAAAAAAAGAAATAAAATGGTATATAAAACTAAGCAAGCAGCGAAATGGGAAAAAGAATTGTCATTATAGGCGGTGGTTTCGCCGGATTGAATCTCACAAAAAATCTGGCGCATATCAAGAGTATAGAAATTGTATTGGTAGACAGGAATAACTATAACTATTTTCCGCCACTCATCTATCAGGTTGCATCTTCATTTATCGAGCCCTCTAATATCAGCTATCCTTTTCGTAAAATGTTTCAGGGAAAGAATAATATCCGCTTTTATCAGGGTACTTTCTTAAATGTTGATATTAAGCAGAATATTGTATATACGAGTGAAGGGAGTCTTTACTACGATTACCTCGTTTTTGCGCAGGGCACACAACCTAACTATTTTGGGTTGCAATCTATCTGTGAAAAAGCGCTGCCATTAAAGAATATTGATGATGCGCTTAAAATCAGAAATACTATCCTGAACCATATTGAGCAGGCTTGTAAAGCGAACAATGCTGGTGAACGAAGAAAGCTGATGACCTTTGTGATTGCCGGTGCCGGTCCCACAGGGGTGGAATTATCGGGTATGCTGTCGGAAATGAACCGGAATATCCGTATAAAGGATTATCCTGAATTAAAAAATGACCCGATGCACATCTACCTGGTGGATGCCGCGCAAACATTGTTAGGAACAATGAGCCCAAAAGCACAGAAAGAAACATTTTCTGCACTTTCGGAACTGGGAGTAAATATCAAACTTTCTGTTGCTGTAAAGGATTTCAAAGACGATGTAGTCTGTTTATCGAATGGTGAACGGATACAGGCGAAAACGCTGATTTGGGTGTCAGGTGTTATTGCTAACGAAGTGAATGGACTACCACAGCAGGCGGTGCTAAAAAACAGGAGGATAGCTGTAAATGAATTTAACAGAGTAATGGAAACAGTCAATGTTTTTGCCATTGGCGATATCTGTCAGCATACAGATATGGCATTTCCAAACGGGCATCCGCAGGTCGCACAGGTAGCCATACAACAGGGAACGTTGTTAGGAAAAAATTTTAAAAATATTATCAGTGGTAAACCGCTCAAGCCCTTTTGCTATCGCGATAAAGGCAGTATGGCTATTATCAGTAAATACAAAGCGGTAGCAGAATTGCCTGTTGGCTTCTTCCGTGGATTTATGGCATGGTGGTTATGGCTGGTTATACACATATTGCCTATTGCGGGTTTTAAGAACAAAGTAAAGCTGTTTTGCAGCTGGCTCTGGAATTTTATATCCAACGACCCAACGTTAAGGCTAATTATCAATCCATCCCGGAAATAGAAGTATATGAAGCTGATACGGACGTTTTACATCCTCAGTGCGTTCCCTGCTTCTTTAATCGCTGTTTTATCGATGGTTTTCAAGGCAGGGATATTCCCGATATGGTATGCGCCACTATAGCGAAGAATATATTGCTCGCTTTCTTCGTTACGTTCCCCGTTAAAAATGATGCCTTTAACCGGGATATGGGATTGCTTCAAAACATTTAAGGTAAGCAGGCTGTGGTTAATGCTGCCTAAGTAATGCTGAGATACCACGATGACCTGCAGCTTTAATTTTTTGATCAGGTCGATGATCAGCTCCGTATCATTTAAAGGGACCAGCAGGCCGCCGGCACCTTCCACAAGAAGATGATTTGCAGTTCGGGGCAGTTGGAACTGATTTAATTCAATGGCAATGCCGTCGAGCCTGGCGGAAAGGTGCGGCGAAAGCGGTTGGGTTAAACGGTATTGCTCCGGATGGATCACAGAGCGGGGATTACTGATCAGCGAGCGCACGGTTTGGCTGTCGCTATGTTCCAGGTCGCCCGACTGCACGGGTTTCCAATAATCAGCCTGTAATTTTTCGGTAAGGATGGCGCTTACCAGCGTTTTTCCGATTCCTGTTCCAATTCCGGTAATAAAATATTTTTCGCTCATAGTAGCTCACTTAAAGCCGTTGTTAACTGCTGTATTTCCTGATCGGTGTTGTAAAGGTGAAGGCAAATTCTTAAACGCTCCCGGCCTTCGGGCACAGTGGGGCTTAAGATAGCTCTTGCGTCGAAGCCTTTTTCCCGGAGTGTGGCGGCAGCCTGTTTGGCCTCCTGAGCATTGTGGAAGAGGATGGTCTGTATACAGCTGTCGCTGTAAATCCGTTCCAGGTGGCTGCCGGACATGTATTGATTATAGAGAGATATCTTATATTGAAGTTCCTGCGTATAAGGGTGCCGGCTTAACAGGTGGTAAGCGCATCGTATAGCGGCCTGCTGGTGAAGGGGGGCTGCTGTGGTGTATATAAAAGACCGGGCAAAATTAACCAGGTAGCTTTTAAGGGTTTCGCTGCCTAAAATGGCTGCCCCATGGCAACCCATAGCCTTTCCGAAGGTAACGACACGGGCAAAGACCTGATGCTGCAGGTCAAGGGCCTGCACCAGGCCGGTGCCATTTGCCCCCAAAACCCCGATCGCATGTGCTTCATCTACGATGAGATGAGCCTGATATTGCTGGCAAAGGGCACTGATCTGATGCAGCGGTGCAGCATCGCCATCCATGGAGTAAATGCTTTCAACGACTACATAGCACAAGCCAGTGACTTTTTGCAGCCGGCGTTCGAGGTCGGCCAGATCGTTATGCTTAAAACGCAGGCGCTGCGCATAGCTCAGGCGGGCGCCATCGATAAGGCTGGCATGAATAAGTTCATCGCAAAGCAGCGTATCACCTCGCTGTGGGACGGCAGAAAGCAGCCCTACATTGGCATCGTATCCTGAATTGAAGAGCAGAGCAGCTTCCGTATTATGAAAACGGGCAATTACCTTTTCGGTAGCTTCGGTATAAGGATGATTTCCGCTAAGCAGGCGTGAACCGGTAGCTCCGTTCTTAAAAGAGGGGATCTGGCTGACTTCGGCTTCTATATGTTTGCGGAATACATCAGAGCGGGCCAGACCAAGGTAATCATTCGAACAAAAATCGACAGCTATATCTGAACAGGTCAATGTTCTTAACCTGTTTTCGGCGCTTCGCTCTGCTAATTTCTGAAGAAGGAATTGTTGTGCACGGTCCATGGTTCAAAAATAAATAAAGCCCGGCGAAGAAGCGGGCTTTATGGATTTTATTTTTGGTTTTTTGGAGCAGGCGGGGGCGGAGGTATGCGATCAGCTGGCCGGCCAGGTCGCTTTTCCATCCGTTCCTTTACGCGTTCCCTTACATGTTCACGGGTGCTGGCCAGTGTTTTGCGTTGTTCTTCGGTTAAGATCTTATCCATCTTTTCCCGCTGGATTTTTGCAAATGCCTGGCGTGCTTCCATTTTTTCGCGTATTGCTTTTTCATCCTGTTTACGCCATTCATCACTTTTCCGGATACGATCGAGCTCGATCTGTTGAATTTTCTGTTTCTGCTCATCGCTAAGGTTCAGGCGTTTCTGCATGGCATTGGCAGTCATTTCCGCGCGTTTTTCAGGATTTATTTTCTCCATTCGATCTCCTCTGAAGCGTTCACCCATCCGTTCTTTGCCTTCCCTTCCCTCAGGTTTTCTTTTTTCCGGCTGTTGCGCATAGCTGTTTAGCGTGCTGAGGGTAGCTGCTAAAGCGAGCGTGTAGATTAATCGTTTCATCTGTATATAATTTATGAGTTATTAAAATTCAGGCTTGTTTATATATACTGAGAATGAAAAAAGAGAAAAGAGTTTAAAGGCGTCTTTGTTAAATAATGTTAATTCTTATTCAACTGGGAAATGGATTTTTGCATCTGTGCCATCATAGTGGATAAGGTTTCTATGGTCGGCTCTGGTGTAGGTTCAGGCAGACTGGTGGAGATATAGGCTTTCGCTTTCCATATTTCAAGGATATCATCCGCATCAATAGCATAGGGGTCATACACTTTATTGTCGGATATCAGTTTGAGTTCGCGGTTTTCTTTAAAGCGATTTCCGGCACGTTTGTACACCACGCCTTCGTTTTTACTGATAATAACATATGTTTCGCCCTGTTTTACATCGTTCCAGTTGTCCATATATTCACCAATGATCACACTTCCGGGTTGTATGGGAAGCATGGAATCACCCATGATCTCAAAGGCCCGGTAGGTGCCCTGCCTTAAAGCGGGTAGCGGGAGCTGAAATTTAGGGAGGTTTTGAATATACTGCGGATCGGCAAATCCATTGAGGTAACCGGCACTGGCCTTTACAGGTACCAGTTCAATATTCTCATGATCATGCTGATCAACAGAAATGCTCAGTATCCGGAGGTTAGAGCCCTGGCTTTTAGGTTTGGGCTTCCATTTGTCGTTGATGGTTTCGTTGATAAATTCATCAATGGTCAGGTCAAAATAATCGGCTATTTTTTTTAGTAATTCATATTTGGGTTCAGCCCGGTCCTCTTCATAAGCACCGATCAGTGAGCGCTTAATTTCCATGATATCAGCAAACTGCTGCTGCGTGTGACCCTTTTTCTTTCTCAGGTATTTCAGGTTGGAGGCAATGTTCGACATAAAAAAATATTTTAAAATAAATTTGTTTTTACTAAAATTGTTAGTATTATTGTGCCAATAAAGTTAGTAAAAAATATTTGAATACAAAGAATATATCTAATTATTTTAGTTTAACCCTTAAGTAAAGAAGAAGATGAAGAAGTTTGTATATATCGTCACTGACCGGAACAGAACCAGCTTGCATGCAGGTATGAGTGCAGATCTGATGAAAACCCTTGAGTTTTATAAGCAGATGCCTAATTTATTTTTCGACAGCTCGCAGCAGTTAACCCGCCTGGTTTATTTTGAGGAATTCAAAACGGAGGTACAGGCTTTAGGCCGTTTTAAAACCGTGAGCCGCTTTACCCGGCTGCAGAAAGAGCGCCTGGTGCGTTCCTGTAATCCGGATTGGATCGATCTTACGCCCGGCCTGGATTTTGAAAAGGTCATGCCGCATCAGCGCTTAACAACCCAGGTGAGCATGCCATTGGCCGTGCTTTCATAAAAAAAAACATTCCGGTAATAGTACCGGAATGTTTTTGTCCATAGCATTTTATTCCGGTTACCAGCCCGGTGCAAATGTTAACCCGAATACACCGGTGTTCACATCTTTACGCTGGAAAGGAATGGCATAATAAGGTTCCAGTACAAAGTAGTTAAATACATTTACCCTTAATGAAATACCGGCACTCATGGCGGGCACCCTTTCAGCCGGAGCACCATTGGGTAGCAGGGCGGTACCGGGTTGATTTTTAAATACTACTTTCGAGTCTTCTGTCCATGCTACACCGGCATCAAAAAAGAGGTTCAGGTCACTGAACAGGTAGCGTGACGGAATGGCTGCCAGTTTTTTCGGTCCTGTAAAAGGCAGCCGCACTTCGAAATTGAATACGGCGAATTTACTTCCTGAAAGCTGGTTAATATCAAATGTTCCGGTATTTTGTACCCTGCTGTTATAAAAGGAATTGGCTTCATATCCCCTGATCAGGTAAGGGTATCCAATAAATAAGGGGTACAGATTTTCGCCTTCACGCCCAAAACGCATATAATTATACGTTCTCGCTGCAAAGGTGAGCGGTTTGGTTTTCCAGTATTTGCGCCCGTCAACCGTGAGTGCCGAGAAATTAAAATCGCCTACATATTGTTCTATTCCCACGCGGTATCGGAAACCTCCGAGTGGGGCTGCAACACCAAAAATGGAGTTATCACCTACAAAGGCAGCATTTAAGGAGACAATAGAAAATGCATTCAGAGGCACGCCTAAAGTGTTGGTCGCTTCTGATTTAGAAACTTTCTCCCGGTTAGAGCCCAGGTAATAGGCCGGATAGCCGCCAACATCCTGATAGAAGTTATTAAAACGGTCTAAACGATAACTATACCTTGAAAACGCACTTCCGGCTTCAAAGCGATGCGCCTTATTAAATGGATAAGAGGCAAACAGCTCTGCTTTATCTTCAAAGGTGCGCAGAATGTTGGTACTGATCGTATCGATCGGGTCAGATCCGGGATGGAGTACCGGGTTATAGAAAGAGGCCGTTGTAAAACCGGTTACATAGGGGATATGTGAAAGGGCTACCCCCCAGTTTATCCGGCTTTTCTGGTTGATATAGCCGGCCAGTCCGCCAAAATCATAGATCTCACCGTTCACTGAGATGTTGGCGATGATCTGGTTACGACCCAGAATATCGCTAAACATACCCATTACTCCGCCCTGTATACCTGTTCCGAAACGACTTGTCGACATGCCTACGCCACTGTTGGCTAAGTAATCGAGTCTGAATTTCGGGCGATAAGGGACTACGGCCATTTCACTTTCAGCCGTTTTCTGAAAGCGCTCAAAATTATTCAGGTTTGAGTTTACAATATTAACACCTGTATTTTCGGCAGGGGGGAGGATGGCCGCATCAAAATTAACATCATTGGCATCCACTACTTTAGCCCTGAAATTACTGAAAGGCGAATTATACAGCGTATAACGCTGATAGCGGTAATAACTATATACGATATCATCGTTCCTGGAAACGGAAATAGCCGGCGAATATTCGGTAATACCGCTAATGCCTGTGAAATAGTCGGTCAGCTGTTTAACGGTCTTGTCTTCCAGGTTATATTCATATAAATTGCGGAAACCATCTCTGTTAGACAGGAAGAAAACCCGTTTATTATCGCCTGAAAACTGCGCATTCAGATTGTTTGCCCCCGGGAATACCGGAATATTGCTGATGGTTTTGGTAGCTGTGTTATAGACAGCCATATTAAGTGCATGCACAGCTGTAATGTTTCCGGCCATAGCCGAAGCCCTGTCAGATGAGAAGACGATCATTTTTCCATCGGGTGAGAAGCTGGGCGCATAATCTGAATATTCATCGTTGGTGATCTGTTTTACTTCTTTGGTATTGAGGTTATAGGAATAGATATCACTTTGCCCTTCGACCAGTCCTGAAAAAGCAATTTCATTGCCGTCCGGCGACCAGGAAAGGTTGCTGAACTGTTCTACCTGCCCCATGTCTGTCCGGAGCAGCGTATTGCCGTTATTCACATCAATGACCATCAGCTGGTTTTTACCTTTACTGAAAATGCTGAATGCAAATTTCCGGCTGTCGGGCGACCATGTGCCGGCCGACTCGATAAAATTAAAATCATCGATGTGACTGTTGCTCATCTGACTGCTTAGCTTGCGGATGATCTTACCTGTTCTGGCATCAGCAAGGAAGAGATCGATGCCGAACAGATCTTTCTCGGAAAGGAAAGCCAGGTATTTGCCATCGGGGCTCAGGGCAGGAGCTACATTGACATTTCCGCCGTTTTTATTGTCGATGATCTTCGTACCTGAAATCCTGATCTGCGAGCTGTCGGCCCTTAACATGGGCCGGTAATGTTGTTCAATGGCATTTTTCCACAGACCCGATAAGGTTTTATCATCATAACCGAATGTAAACCGGATACCGTTCTCGTAGCCAAAGCGCGCTGTCGATTTAAAGAGCGGAACAATGGTGGTGTCGCCATAAACGGAGCCAATGAATGTCCAAAAGGCCTGCCCGTAACGGTAGGGGAAGTATTTGTTGGAATTGGTCAGGTCTTTAAGCGAAGGAATATCCCGGTTTAGCAGGGCATCGCGCATCCACATGGAGGTAAAAGCATCTTTTTTACCTATAGAGAGATATTCAGCCATACCTTCAACCATCCACAGGGGTGTATTGCCAATATTTTCAAGGCTTATCGAATCCCTTTCCAGCAGGATATGATATTGAAAGGCGTGCACCAGCTCGTGTCCTAAAACGTGTCGCGTTTGGCTGTTCAGATCAAGAAGAGGCATAATGACCCTGTTTTTTAAGGCTTCGGTCACACCGCCCGTACCCACTCCAACTTCACCGTCAAGGGCTGTGGTTTGTTGGAAATCAGGGTGATTATTGTAGAGAATGATCGGGTTTCGCTTCAGGAAAGTATCGCGGAACACTTCCTGGTGCATCTTATACCAGGTTTCGGCATCCTGTGCGAATTTCTTTAAAAGTTTTTCATTTTTAAGATAATAATAGATCTCAAAATGCGGTGTTTGCAATACATTGAAATCAACATTTTTATATCGTACACGGTTTTGTCCGAAATATTGTGCCTGTACAGAAACGGAGGTGATCAGGATCAATACGATAAGCCATGCTGATCTTTTAACGGATGAATAATGAGCCTTCATGTGTGCAAGTTTAATTCTTAAAGGTATATAATTTTACAGAATGGCCTATCTGTTATTTCCATTCTTTTTTTTCTCTCTTTCTTCCCGCTGCTGTTTTCTTTTCAATTCCCGCTCTTCCTTTTTTGAAAGTGGAACAACAGCGGTGTTATTTTGTTTTGGTGTTTGATTTTCTGTATTCTTTTTTTCGTCTTTTTTCTCTTCCTTTTTCTCCACGATCGTTATTGGCGGCGGTGTTTCCTCAATGGGTATAACATCATGCATGTCCAGCGTATCGATCACCAGGCTGTCGGTTACTATGGTATCTGCCTGCGGTATAGGGGTAGGACAGTTATAATTCCGGCCAATGGTAACCTTTGCTTTCGGGAATGGTCCGTAGGTGTATCCTGAATTCGGATCGCGGTATACTTTTTCCATGAATTTACCAAAGATCGGCAGTGCTGTTCTGGACCCTTCGCCGGTCTCGCCGTTCTTAAAGTGGGCACTGCGTTCATCGCAGCCCACCCATATGCCGGTCACCAGGTCTTTGGTGATCCCCATATACCAGGCGTCGACATAGTCGGATGATGTTCCTGTTTTACCGCCGATCTGGTTGTTCTTTTTCCATAGATCCCATTCCCAAAGGGCTCGTGACGTTCCGCCCGGCTCATCCATACCTCCTCTGAACATATAGAGCATTAACCAGGCGATCTCTTCCGATAATACGCGTTTGGTCTTTGCGGTAAATGATTCGATCAGCTGGTCGTCCTGGTCGGTAATGCGTTCCACTAAAATAGGATCGGTTCTTACACCCTCGTTTAAAAATGTGCCGTAGGCACGTACCATTTCGAAAACGGATACGTCGTTCGGACCTAAACTTACCGAAGGAACCGATTCGAGATGACTGTCGATCCCGCAGGCATGTGCCCATTTTACGACATTATCCCAGCCTACTTTCTCGGTGACCTGTGCGGTTACGGTATTGACCGATTTTCCCATCGCCCAGCGTAACGACATGGGCTGATAAGTATTGCTCCAGTCGGCATTTTTGGGCTCCCAATATTCGGTTTTTCCCTTATTCTGATATGCGATCTTTACCGGCTTATCAATGAACGTATCACAGGGGCTCATACCGCTTTCGAGCGCAGCAAGGTAAGCAAAGGGCTTAAAGGTAGATCCTGCCTGTCTTTTAGCCTGGTTTACATGATCATATTTAAAGAATTTATGGTTGATGCCGCCTACCCATACTTTAATTTTCCCGGTTTTCGGCTCGAGGGTCATCATACCTGTATTCATGATCTTGCCATAATAACGGATCGAATCCATGGTCGAAAACAAAGTGTCACGATCGCCGCTGTAAGAAAAAACAGTCATTTTTTTCTTCCGGTTGAAATAAGCGTCCACAGAATCAGGCTGATTTGGATATTTTTTCATCAGCAGGGCATAAACAGGCAGATTTTTTTTAGCTCTTTCGGGATAATCGATCTTCTTTCTTTCAGAATTTTCCCAGGGATCTTCATTGCCCCAGACATTATAAAACCGGCGTTGTATAATGCGCATCTGCTCCTGAACGGCTTCTTCGGCATAACCCTGTAATCTGGAGTCGATGGTCGTATAGATCTTTAACCCGTCTTCATACAGATCATACCCGTTTTCCTCACACCAGGCTTCGAGGTATTTATCGACTGCTGCCCGGAGGTAAGAGTCACCACTGCCAGCATCACTTATTTTTCCTTCTTTAAGCTGTAACGGCTGCTTTACAAGAAGATCGAGGCTGTCTTTACTCAGGTAACGGTATTTGTTCATTTGTTGCAGCACTGTATTCCGCCGGTCGCGGGCCCGTTCAGGGTATTTTACGGGATTATACAGGTTTGTACCTTTCAGCATCCCCACCAGTAAAGCTGCCTCGTTAATATTTAATGCTTTTGCTTCCTTGTCGAAATAAATCCGGGAAGCTGTTTTTATGCCGTATGCATTATTACCGAACGAAACGGTGTTCAGGTACATCGTGAGGATATCATTCTTGCTGTAATTGGCTTCCAGCTTCAGCGCGGTCATCCATTCTTTTAATTTAGGGATCATGGTCCGGATGAGCGGAATGTATTTAACCAGTCCTGACGACTTATTATATCGTGTACGATAAAGATTTTTGGCTAACTGCTGGGTGATGGTGCTGGCTCCGCCGTCTTTTCCCATGCCGGCAACGGCCCGGCCAAGCGCCTGGATATCGATACCCGAATGTTTATAGAAACGTACATCTTCCGTAGCGACCAGCGCATGGATCATACCCGGTGCAATTTCATTAAAATCAACAGGCGTGCGATTTTCTTTGTAGTATCTGCCGATCAGCTTTCCATCAGACGTATACAATTCAGAGCCAATTCGCTGGGCAGGCTTTTTAATGTCTTTATAGGAAGGGGAGTAGCCGAAGAGCCATAAGAAGTTTAACTGCAGGGCACAGAAGAAGATGATGACAAAGAAGACAAAAATACTGATGTAACGGAGGTATCGGTTTCTGATTTCTTTAAACATACGGTAAAGATGAAAAAAACGTAAAAGACTATCTGTTAAATTGTGTTAAAAGTTAAATACAAATTAACGTATTTAATTTACGCAAATTTTAGAATTTAGTTTATTTTTAACGTAAAAACATTTATAGATGAAGACGAATACAAGAAAGTATTTAACTAAAGGCGGGAAAAGTTTTTCATTAAAGGATTATAGCACGACCTATAACGGGCATCTCGATAAAGAAGCCGGAAAAGAAGAACTGGAAAAGGTAAAGGCCGAACTGAAGGATTATCAGGAAGCGCTGTACGCATCTGATTCGCACGCCGTGCTGATAATTTTCCAGGCAATGGATGCTGCCGGGAAAGACAGTGCCATTGAACATGTGATGTCGGGTTTAAATCCCCAGGGCTGCGATGTGCACAGCTTTAAGACGCCCAGTACGGAAGAATACAGTCATGATTTTTTATGGCGGCATTATAAGGCTTTACCTGAGCGCGGACGCATCGGTATTCATAACCGCTCGCACTATGAAAATGTGTTGGTTTGCAAAGTTCACCCGGAGTATATGATGAGTGAGCATATTCCCGGCTATGATTCTGTGAAAAAAATTGATAAAAAATTCTGGCAGGCGCGTTATGAGAGTATCCGCGATTTTGAAAAGCACCAGGTGGCTAACGGAATGATCATTTTAAAGTTTTTCCTGCATGTATCTAAGGAAGAACAGAAGCAGCGCTTTTTAGACCGTATAAATGATCCTGCCAAACATTGGAAATTTTCAGTGCATGATATGAAAGAACGGGCGTTATGGGATAAATATATGGAAGCTTATGAGGAAGCCATCCGTGAAACATCTACTCCGTATGCGCCCTGGTATGTCATTCCTGCTGATAAAAAATGGTATGCCCGTTTGGCGATCAGCCAGGTTATTAAAGAAACGCTCGAATCACTTCATCTGAAATATCCTGTTTTACCGGAAGAAGAAGCTGCCCAGCTGGAAACGATCAAAGACCAGCTGATGAATGAGGGGTAATATATCATCATATTTTCCTCCATTCATGATGATTTTATTTTATCTTTGTACGGCTTTTAGGTTCCCGGCTGTGCCGGGATTAAAAGGGAATACAGTGTAAATCTGTAACTGTCCCGCAGCTGTAAGCTCTGTAACGATGATCCATTCTTTGGCCACTGTTTGTAGGAACGGGAAGGCCGGTTATCGGGAGTAAGTCAGAAGACCTGCCTGAGGCTTTATATTCATAGCTTTCGCGGATTGAAGCTGGAATGGATCGTGCTTACAGGCTAATCCTTTTTCTATGCTGTTTCGGTTGCTGTGTGTGAAATAAAACACCATCAATGAACAAAAAAACGACATGGATTGTTGCAGGTCTGGGACTTGTGCAATTCGCCCTTTCAGGGATCAATTCCCGGGCTCAGGAAGCCCGGAATCTGGACGAAGTGGTTATCTCAGCCACTAAAAATGAACAAAAACAATCACAAAGCGGGAAGGTCGTGACCATCATCACGGCCGAAGAGCTAAGCCGCAGTGGTGGTCGCAGCCTGGCAGAGCTGTTGAACCAGCAGGCCGGGATCAATGTGTTAGGCACGGGCAGTAACCCGGGTAAAGACAAAAGCCTGTTTTTCAGGGGAGCGGGCAGTGGTTATGCCATCATCCTGGTCGATGGAATATTGGCGTCAGACCCATCAGGAGTAGGCGGTGCTTTCGATCTGCGTTTACTTTCTGTTGACCAGATCGAGCGGATCGAAATCCTTCGGGGCGGCCAGTCTACCTTATACGGATCGGATGCGGTAGCCGGCGTGGTCAATATCATCACCAAAAAATCAGGCGTAAAGCCATTCCAGATCAATGGCCTTGCCACTGCCGGAACGTATAATTCCTATAAAGGCAATATAGGCGTTAATGGTAAAGTGGAGCGTTTTAACTACCTGGTAAATTACGGTTACCTTTCTACCGATGGTATTTCGGAGGCAGTAGCCTCTTCCTTAAACCCTGCACCTGATAAAGACGGGATGAAAGAGCATGTACTCAGTGCAAATTTTGGCGTGAACATTACCGAAAGACTGACCGTAAGCCCATTTTTCAGATATGTGAAAGGCGATTTCGATTATGATGACGGGCCTGCTGCTGATGCGGCCAATAAAGCCTGGTCTAAACACCTTAACGGCGGATTAAATGCCGTTTATAAATGGGATGAAAGCAAATTAACCTTAAATTACAGTCGTCAACGTACAAACCGTGCCTACCGGAGTGCTTATCCTGCCGACTATGAAGGTAATATGAACCTGTTGGATGTGTTTTATAATTTTAATGCCGATAAACATGTCAATGTGCTGGTAGGGGCGGATAATCGCTCTACTTCGGTCGTGTATACCTATACGGGACCGGAAACCACTCCGTCGACCGATCTGTTCAGTGTTTACACGTCTGTTTTCTTACATGACATGGGGAAATTCAATCTGGAAGTGGGTGGCCGCTATAATCACCATAGTAAGTATGGCGATAATTTTACCTATTCCGTTACGCCAAGTTTACGTCTGATTAAAGAAATAAAATTATACGGTACGGTTTCATCGGCCTTTAAGGCGCCTACGCTGGATATGTTATTCGGGCAGTGGGGGGCAAATGTAGATCTGAAGCCTGAAAAAGCGCAGAACTATGAAGCCGGTGTTCAGTTTTTACTTCTTGAAGATAAATTAAACCTGCGGTTAACCGGGTTTAAGCGTAATATGACCGATGCCATTATTTATGGCGCTAACGGTTATATTAATCATGATAAGCAAAAAGATCAGGGTATAGAAATAGAGCCGTCTTATAAAGCCGGTAAACTGGATGTATCTGCATTTTATGCATTTGTAAAAGGTAAGCAGATTTCGGCAGGTACGGTTTCGGATGTGCTTTTAAGAAGACCAAAACATACGTTTGGCGCCCGTTTCGGTGTACAGGCCAATGATGATCTGTATGTGGGCCTGCAATATAAATATACCGGTAAAAGAGTAGACAGTGATTTCAGTACCTGGCCTTCGGTCAATAAAACCCTGCCGGCTTATTCTTTAGTCGATCTGTATGCACAATATACGTTGACGAATAAGCGCCTGAAGATCTTTGCCGATCTGAAAAACCTTACGGATGAAAAATATACCGAGATCATTGGTTATTCGACCATGGGCTTTAATATGAATGCGGGGCTGAGCTTCAGCTTTTAAATTTAACCGTATGATAAGGAAAACCGGTAAGCTGCTGATGCGGTTACCGGTTTTTTTATTATTTTTAAAGATTTGATCATCTTTATATCCTCAGCATGCGATTTGCCCATACTATAAAACAAAAAACCAAAATAGCCTTTTTCCTTTTCGGGGTGATGGTGTGTATCATCCTGATCCGGGTTTTGGAAGATAAAAGCATAAAAGAGATGAATAAGGCTTTTGTATCGATGTATAATGACCGGCTTATACCGGCTACCGATTTGTTTTACCTGGCCGAAAACCTGTATGCCAAACGCTACCTGATGGAAACGATCCTGGAGAAAAAAGATGCAAATGCGCAGATAAGTCATATTAAGCAGCTGGGTGTACATGATCAGAATATAAGCGAGCTTCTTCTTAAATACGAAAAAACATTCTTAACGCCTTTAGAAAAGAAACATTTCGACGAACTGAAAGCCCGTCTGAAAGCCAATACATCTATTGAACGTGAAATTCTGAACGATACCACTGCCGGGCCAAAAGAGGATTTTATGACACAAACAGCAGCTTCTTTCGACAGCATTGCGCATAAATTGACCGAGCTTACCCAAATTCAGCGGACGGTGGGTGAGGAGCTTATTAAAGATTCAAATTATATCGCATCCGATAGTAAATTCTATTCTAACCTGCAATTTGCCCTGGCTATTGTGATCGGTATTCTTATTGTAGCCATTATATCAACCTCAAATGTGGGTAAAATAGCCAATGAGAAGTTCAATCTGAATTAGAAAATAAAACTTGCGAAGTTAGTGTGGATTTAATAGATTTGCATCCCGCTAAGGCGTAAATGCCCGGGTGGCGGAATTGGTAGACGCGCTGGTCTCAAACACCAGTGGGAAACCGTGCCGGTTCGATCCCGGCCCCGGGTACTAAGCGGATTTCTCCGAATTTTCAGAAAAGGTTGCTCATTAAAAGCAACCTTTTTTATTAATCCTGCTATAAGTTTGATCCCTGCTATTGGCTGGTTCCCCGTTCTGCTTTTTCTGGTTTTAACAGTTTGAGAGAAGTAGCTTTAAAACGCCCGTTGACTAAACTTCCGGAGACTTTTGCCTTCCTTACCGAGTTGCAAAAACCATCCTTGGCATGCGGATCACCATGATCCTTGATGGTTGTGCCATCTACAAAATAGCTCGTTCCCTTAAATTTAATGGCCAGCTCACATTTTTTTCCCTCCAACCCGAAGTTGCAGGTTCCGCATGACGCTTCTACAATTTCATCTTTAAGGGTGGTTGATTTGGACTGTGCCTGTTGAGCAAAAGTGAAAGCGGCCAAAAGGCTAAATACTGTTGTGAAGAATAGATTTTTCATGTTCTTGATTTCTTTATTGTTTAGTTATTTATTATTTGATTTTGGTAATTTATATCTCAAGCCGAAATAAAGCTCTCTGCCTCTGGTTGGTCCCCATACCGATGACGTATCAAAATATGGGCCGAACGGATCCTGCCAGCTGATGATCGGTCTTTCCTGCCTGAAGTCAAAGATATTTTCGGCACCAGTGTAAACTTCAAATTTACCGAAATTATAGGTAAACTGTGAGTTAATGGTGGTATAGCTTTCCGAGAAATCAGGCATGCGGTAGGCTGCCGGATTAGTTTGTGTATTCGGCAATCTTTGTCGGCCATACCAATGCACATTTACATCAAAATGGAACTTGTTGCTTAATGGCTCGTAGCTAAATGTAGAAAGGATCTTGTGTTTTGAATTAAATGGCAGTACGTTTTTTACGTTTCCTGTTCTCTGGTAAACATCCAGATAGTTATATCCTGTCTTTACCTCGAAAAGCTTCCATAATTTCAGGTATAATTCGCTTTGGAAACCATTGCTGATACTGGTACCCGTAAAATTCCGGATGATGGCCATAGTAGGATGAGTATCATAATCGGGAAAAATCTGATTTTGGAAATTGGTGTGATAATAATCAAAACTCCATGATCCCGAAATATCGCCCTGTAAAAGTTCAAATTTTCTGGTAAGGTTTGCCCCAAAGTTCAAAGCTTTTTCAGGACGTAATGCTTCGGCCAGGATGATGTTTCTGGAGCTGGCTAAAAGATTAATGTTCTCGCTGAACAGGTTTACAGTACGCCATCCTGTACCGATATTGCCCCTGATTACGGTTTGTGGTGAAATGTCATATTTTAATAGGGTACGAGGAGTGAACATCATGCCAAATTGGTTATGATGATCTGTTCTTACACCTGCAATCCAGGTTAGTTTACCTTGTAAAAAGCGCATGGTGTTTTCAGCGAAAATTCCCGGAATTTGTTCTTTTCTATGATAATTTCCATCATAGGTTCTGCCCAACGCAGTTTCGGTAAAACGGATATCCTCTTTCAGGTTCAAATACCTGAAGCTGATACCTGATTTCAAGCCATGCTCATCGTAGCTCAGCTCATGCTGCAGATTGGCATAGATGTTCAGCTGATTAGCAGCATAGCCTGCCGTACCGAAATAAGAATTCTGTCTTTGATAGAATGATGAAACATAGAAAAGCACATGGTGCGTATCGTTAAACCGATAGCCTGTTTTGGCAGATATTTCGGGCTGGTTAAAGTGTATACGCTGCCCATACACCAATGTGCTGCCCTTATGGCCGGCTGCATCATAATGGATTTGTCCGCCAATACGTTCCTCGTTCAGAAACCGGATACCGATCGTAGAATGCAGGCCCCAATTGCTTTCCCGGCCATACTTCCAGCGGTTATAGAGCATGTATCTGCTTAACAGGGGCAGATCAAGGAAGTTATCCTTATCCCCATCTGTTCGATCTGCTGGCTGTACGGTTTGAAAAGCGGTAATATTGCTCCATTTTCTCTTGCCAAAGGCATAGTTTACATTAAAATGTTTCTCCATGAAGCTGTTCATATAAAGGTTCAGCAACAGCTTATCGGTATGGTCGGGTTTTTTGGTTTCCACATTGATCTGGCCACTGATGCTTTCATAACCCTGTATCACACTGTTGGCACCTTTGGAGATATAGATATTATCCACCAGGGTACCCGGAATGCTGCTAATACCGTAAGTATAAGATAAACCTTGTATCATTGGCAGACCGTCTATCAATACCTGGTTGTATACACCCGATAAACCCAGAATACGGAGTTCTTTCGAGTTGGTTACTATGTTTGTTGTCTGCGGCTGAACGGTCAGCTGTGTTTCAAAGCAGCCCGCAAGATCACAACATGCCGATTTTGCCAGCTCTGCCAGCGTAATCTGTTCTGTCTTGATGGGACTTAGATTGGAATTCACAATACCATCCCTGCGGCCGGTAATCGTAACTTCAGACAGGTTTTGTGCTTCCTTAAGACTGAAATTGGCCTGTATTTTATGACCAAGATAGATGGTGTCTGGTTCATATCCTGTATAGTGAGCTATCAGATTGCGTTCAGTAATACCTTTGGCATCTAAGATAAATTCTCCTTTGTTATTTGTAGTAGTGCCTATAGTGGTGCCAAGCCAATGCACAGCTGCACCTGTTAGGGGTTGTTTTCTATTATTGGTTACTTTTCCTGTAATAACCTGGGCGGATAATGCATACGGAAACAGCATACCAATAATGAATAATTTTTTTTTCATTATGTGTATGTAAAAAGACTGGGCAGGATTGCCCTGAACATAAATTATTGTTTTACTTTGTAAGGTCTGTCATTAGGGTCTTCGCAGCCAGGAGTATCTTCTATCGCAGCAAATATTTCTTTTTCGCTTACTATTTTCGGATCAAACATGATCTTGAAAGTAGTGGTTGGACCGGCTTTATCGGCTGTACATGCACTTACACCTTTTAATTTCTCAACATTTCCGGCAATTGATTTAAGGTCGTTCTTACAGGTAATGCCTTTTACTTTTACGGCAGAGGTTTTTATGGTATTTTCTTGTACAGGCGCGGTTTGTGCCGAACTAATTTTAGCGACAAAAGTGAATATGATTAAGGTGATGAATAATCTGATCGTTTTCATTTTTTCTGGTATTTACTTTAACAAAAATCTTTTAGTGATGGTATCACTCCATAGGTAAAGAATATTGTTAAACCAGCCTGGGCGGCTGCCAGAAATCTGCTGAATAGCTGGAATGATAAGCAACGTTATATAACTGGATTTTTTCGCTTATCGATGGATAACTATTCGGGATTGAAATCACTAAGATGTTTGCCGGGAAGGTAACATAGGGGCAGCAGGGTTGAAACGGATTGCAAAGCCCATCACAGCTATCTTTATTGCTTCCGGTATCTTTTTTGCAGCAGGCGTCTATTTCTGGTATGGCCACAGCAGGTTCTATTACCGATTTTATCGAAAGGAATATAATCAATAACGTCAATAGAAGTGGACCGAATTTCATGAGGTGCTAAAATAGCAATTTTTTCATAAACCCACTTTATGGATGAAAAATATTAACAGCTGCATCTGTAGCTTTGACATGGCTTTTATGCATTATATGCTAAAGACTTTGCTTTTTTAAAATAATCCTTAGCTTTGTGTTTATGAAGTATCTGGCATTCATATTTGCTTTTTATCTCATGGGCATGCTTTTGCTCCCATGTAATGATGCATTTAATGAATGTACCCCGGCGGTAAAAACAAAGGCCTCAGATCATAGTCATAAGGCTGATACCAACGATACCTGCAGTCCTTTCTGCAACTGTAGCTGCTGCCATACCATTGTGGACCTTAAATTCTTCGGAATTAGGGTGGAAGATGAGAAACCGGTGTTTGAAGAAAAGGAATTCCTGCTTACTGATCAGGGTTTCGTGAGCAGCTATTACGGTAACATCTGGCAACCGCCAAAGATCAATGCTTAACTTTTCATAGGTAAATGATATCCTGCCCATTCCTGTTAGGGAATGCGGACAGACTATAATTTATCAGGATTTTGCCTCAGTATTCACTGAAGGCCCTGCCTGTTTATTTATTAAGCATTAATCGGATACGACGTGTTAGACAACATTATTAAGTTTAGTATCAAGAACAAGATCGTCATAGGCATCATGACCTTGTTACTTGTGATCTGGGGAGTCTGGAGTGCTACCAGACTCCCTATAGATGCTGTACCTGATATTACCAATAATCAGGTACAGATCATTACTTCCTGCCCTGCACTTGCCGGACAGGAGGTAGAACAATTGGTCACTTTCCCCATAGAACAGAGCATTGCCAATATTCCCGATATTGAAGAAACCAGGAGTATTTCCCGTTTCGGACTTTCGGTGATTACGGTAGTATTCAAAGAGAAGGTGGATATTTATTTTGCCCGGCAGCTGATCAATGAAAAGCTGAAAGAAGCGGATGAAAAAATACCCCGGGGAATTGGTAAACCTGAGCTGGCACCGGTGAGTACCGGTCTGGGTGAGGTGTACCAATATATCCTTCATCCGAAAAAAGGTAGCGAAAGCAGGTATGATGCAAAAGACCTGCGTACGATGCAGGACTGGATTGTGTCTCGCCAGCTTTATGGCACACCGGGTATTGCTGAAGTGAACAGTTTTGGTGGCGAGCTGAAGCAGTACGAAGTGGCTATTAATCCCAATCGCCTGAAGGCCATGGGAATCAGTGTGACCGATATCTTCCGTGCATTGGAAAAAAATAACCAGAATACAGGCGGCGCTTATATTGACCGGAAACCGAATGCCTATTTTATCCGGGGTATAGGACTGGCCACCTCGCTGGAGGATGTCAGGAACATTGCCGTTAAGAACACGACCGGAATGGTGCCCGTCTTTATAAAAGATGTGGCAGAAGTACGGTTTGGCAGCGCAATTCGTTATGGGGCCATGACCTACAATGGAGAGGTTGATGCCGTTGGCGGTGTGGTCATGATGCTTAAAGGCGCTAACAGCAATGAGGTGGTAAAGCGTATTAAGGCCAAAATCCCAACCATACAAAGATCGCTTCCGGACGATGTCGTGATAGAACCCTTTTTAGACCGTACTGATTTGGTTGGCCGGGCCATCCGAACGGTAGAAAAGAACCTGATTGAAGGGGCGCTGATCGTTATTTTTGTGCTGGTCATTTTTCTGGGTAATTGGAGAGCAGGCCTTATTGTAGCCTCGGCCATTCCATTATCCCTGTTGTTCGCCCTGGGAATGATGAATGTGTTTGGCGTGAGTGCTAACCTGATGAGTTTAGGCGCTATCGATTTTGGACTGATCGTAGACGGAGCGGTAATTATTGTAGAAGCCACTTTGCACCATTTAGGCGTGCGTAAATCTGTAGACAGGTTAACGCAGCAGGAGATGGACCATGAAGTATTTGTATCGGCCTCTAAAATCCGTAACAGTGCGGCATTTGGAGAGATCATCATTCTGATCGTATATATCCCTATCCTCACGCTTGCCGGTGTGGAAGGCAAAATGTTTACACCAATGGCCAAAACAGTTGGCTTTGCCATTTTGGGAGCATTAATATTGTCATTAACCTACATTCCGATGATGTGTGCGTTATTTCTTTCCAAAAATCCGGTGCATAAAGCGAATTTTTCAGACAGCATGATGAAGCGCTTGCAGAAAATCTATCAGCCATTATTGCAGAAAACGCTTAGGGTAAAATACCTTGTGGTATCGGTTACGGTAACCGTTTTTGTGTTTAGTATGATTGTTTTCAGCAGAATGGGTGGCGAATTCATCCCGCAATTACAGGAGGGTGATTTTGCGTTCCACTGTATTTTGCCGCAGGGCAGTTCGTTAAGTCAGAGTATTGAAACCTCCATGCAGGCTTCCAGGATCATCAAACAATTTGAAGAAGTGAAAATGGTGGTGGGTAAAACAGGTACTGCCGAAGTGCCCACGGATCCCATGCCGCCTGAGGCCACCGACCTGATCATTGTATTAAAACCTTTAAAGGAATGGGCGTCAGGCAGGAGTTATGACGAATTGGCGGATGCGATTAGTGAAAAACTGGAAGCTATACCCGGTGTTTTTTTTGAGAAAAACCAACCCATTCAGATGCGTTTTAATGAACTGATGACGGGTATCAGGCAGGATGTGGCGGTAAAGATTTTCGGCGAAAATATGGACAGCCTGTCTGTCTATGCCGAAAAAGTGGGAAAAGTAATACAAGGTGTCGACGGGACTACCGCCCCTCAGATCGAAAGGGTAAGCGGATTGCCGCAAATTAATGTGGAATACGATCGTACGAGACTGGCCAATTACGGGCTCAGTGTAGAAGAAGTGAACGATGTGTTAAGTACGGCATTTGCCGGAAAGGTAGCCGGACAGATCTTTGAGAACGAGCGCAGATTCGATCTGGTGGTAAGGCTGGATACGCATTATCGCAGAGATATTGCAGATGTAAATAACCTGATGATCCCGACAGGTACCGGAGCGCAGATGCCATTGTCGGAAGTAGCTGCCATAGGTTATAAATCAGGCCCTGCCCAGATCAGCAGGGAAGAAAGCAAGCGTCGTATCGTGATTGGCTTTAATGTAACCGGCAGAGATGTACAAAGTGTGGTTGAGGATATACAAACGGCATTGGAAAAGCAGATAAAGTTACCGCCGGGCTATTATTTCACTTACGGCGGTCAGTTTGAAAACCTGAAGGAAGCCAGTAACCGTCTGATGGTTGCCGTGCCGGTTTCTTTATTGCTGATTTTCCTGTTGCTGTATTTCACTTTCCATTCATTTAAACAGGCGATACTTATTTTTACCGCTATCCCGATGAGTGCCATCGGTGGGGTATTTGCATTATTGTTAAGGGATATGCCTTTCAGTATCAGTGCAGGTATAGGTTTTATAGCCCTGTTTGGTGTGGCGGTGCTCAATGGTATCGTACTCATCGGTACGTTTAACCAATTGGAAAAAGAAGGCGAGGAAAATATCTTCAAAAGAGTGGTAGAGGGAACCAGAATCAGACTGCGTCCGGTACTGATGACCGCAACAGTAGCATCTTTAGGCTTTTTGCCCATGGCGATCAGTACCGGAGCAGGAGCAGAGGTGCAGAAACCGTTGGCTACGGTAGTCATTGGCGGACTGATTACCGCTACGTTCTTAACACTTTTTGTACTGCCCATGCTGTACATCATTTTCAACACAAAATTCAATTTCATGAAAAGAAAAAGGCTTAACCCTGTGGTTACTCTTGTGATGGTTTTGTTGATGACAGGATTCCATGCCGGTGCGCAAAAACGTATCAGTATAAATGAAGCTATAGATACTGCCCTGCAACAAAATCAACAGTTTGGCATCAACCAGGCAGAAATTAAAAGTGCGGGTTATCACGTAAGAACCGCCGGCGAAATCCCGAAGACAGGTCTCTTTATAGAGAACGAGGACATCCGTCCATCGGATAACACCGGGATTTTGAAAGCCGGTATTTCGCAAAGTATAGCCTGGCCGGGACTTTATACCGCCAGAAAGCGTTACTTCCAGCAGCAGTTGAAGTATGCGGAGATGAACACACAAGTGATTGGTGTTAATATCAAGAGAGATGTCAGGACAGCTTATTACCAGTTATGGTACCTGCAGGACAGACAAAATCTTTATCAGCAACTGGACAGCCTGTATACCAGCATGCTGCGCACAGCTGAATTAAGAGTGAAAACCGGCGATGCGGCAGGACTGGACAAGATTGCTGCAGAGGCGCGAATGCGTGAAGTAAAGGCGCAATTGGAGCAGAACAAAAAGGATATGGTGATACAGCAGCAACGATTAATGGTACTGCTGAATAAGGAACAGTGGCTGTTACCTCTGGCTGGTTCTTTAGAGAAAATAGCCACAGCAGAAAATGGCGATGCCGGTCACCCCATCCTGGATTTACAGCAACAGCAGGTCAATATTGCCTCTTCCAATATCTCCGTACAGAAGAATGCTAACGGCCCGGAGTTTTCGGGCAGGTTCTTCAGTCAGCGGTTATGGGGTGCAAAAGATCCTTTCACGGGATTTTCAATAACGGCCTCATTTCCCATCTTTGGGGTGGGGGCTTATCATAACAAGATGAGGGCCGCTACGGCGGAAAAGGAAATGCAGGAGCGTACATTAACCTACCAGGCACAGCAGTTTCAGCTACAGCGCGCAAACGCTCAGGCTGAGCTGGAAAAGGCGGCGGCACTGCTGCAATTCTACGAAAGTTCAGGACTGAAGCAGGCCGATGAAATTATCAAAGCGGCATCGCTCAGTTACCGGTCAGGAGAGATCAGCTTTGCTGAACTGAGCCAGTTTTTGGGGCAGGCAATCAGTATCCGGCAAAACCACCTGGAGGCGTTGAACACCTATAACCAATCGGTGATACAGTTACACTATTTTAACAATAAATAAATCATCATGATAAACAACATCAAAAAAGGAATAATATTCATGGTCATTCCACTGACGGTCTTCTCATTTCAGGGATGCAGCGGTAAAAGTGAAAGAACAGCCGAAACGAAAACAGCTGAAAGTGCTGACGAAGCGCATGGTGAGGAGGGTGAAGCCCTGATTGCAACGCTTAGTCCTGAGCAAATCAAAGAGGTGGGCATTACCCTTGGTGATATCGAATATAAGCAGCTGGATGCAGCCATCAGGGCAAACGGTGTATTAAGGGTGCCTAATGATAGTAAGGGAAATGCTACATCGCTTTACGGTGGTGTAATCAGATCCCTGCATGTACAAGTAGGTGATTATGTGAACAAAGGACAGGTCGTTGCCCGTATCGCCAATCCGCAGTTTGTACAGTTGCAGGAGGAATACCTGACTATAGATAGCCGTATTGTACTGGCTGAGCAGGAACAACGTCGCCAGAAAGAGCTTAATGCAGGAAATGCCGGAGCAGGAAAGAATCTGCAGACGGCTACGGCAGAATTGAACACACTACGTACACGTAAGGCCTCTTTACAGCAACAATTGGAATTAATGGGAATCAACGTAAATAGTATATCAAATGCAAATTTTCAATCTGCACTGGCCGTGAAAAGCCCGATCAGTGGTACGGTAAGTAATGTGTCTGGCAAAATTGGCGCCTATGCAGATGCCTCGACCCCTATCATGGAAATCATTAATAACAGCTCTTTGCACCTGGACCTGCAGGTGTTTGAAAAGGATTTACCAAAGATGAAAGTGGGGCAAACGGTACATTTCAACCTGACCAATAATCCGGATACCGAATATGATGCAAAGGTATTCAGCGTGGGTTCCAGTTTTGAAAATGATAGCAAAACCATTGCCGTACACGCCAGGGTACTTGGTAATCCGAAAGGCTTAATCGATGGAATGAACATTACGGGTATGGTTAGTTTAGACCATGTAACCTCGGCCGCTGTGCCCAATGATGCCATTGTTGAGGCTGATGGCAAATATTTTGTCTTTATTCAGACAGATAAAAAGGCAGAGGAGCATGCCGGGCAACAGATGAGGGGCATGAACTTCGAAAAGACAGAAGTTGTAAAAGGCGTTTCCAGCATGGGCTACACAGGTATTACCTTTGTAAAGGATATACCAGGAACAGTAAAAGTAGTTACCAAAGGTGCTTTTTTTATCCAGGCTAAATTATCCAACACCGGCGAACACGAACATTAAATCATTTAGCCGGATTTACCATTTCAAAGGCCGTATCCGTGTTACCTACCCATTTATATTTATAAATCGTGGTTTCCTGCTGTCCGTCTTTCGATTTGCCATTATGCGAGATATAGAACAGGCCATCGCCTAATGGGCACAGGCCGGTAGCACCCCATTTGAAAAACCAGCCCCGGATACCCGATCTCGCATCTTTAGATCCGGCCTCCAGCAGGGATAAGGTTTCCACGTTTTCGGTCTTACCATATATCGTCATCCGGCTTTTTACCGGCTTCCTGTGGCCATCGATCACAAAAAGGTCGTAATTTGGGTATGCGGACTTTCTGCCGCGATATACGGCCGCAAACAAATGACCACTATGAGCATCATAGGCCAGGTTCTGAATACCGTAACGGGTATTTCCCGTCTTTACAAAATATTTAGCCAGAGGTGTTTCCGGTCCTGAATGATGCAGTTTATCCTGTAATAAGGGCTGCGCATATTTCGCCCAGCTGCTGACATCATACTTCAGGATCACCTGATGGTCATTATCATTGCGGGTAGTGTCGCCATAAATCCCATAAGCTACATAAAGAAATTTCTTTGAATCTTTCGGGCTTCCGATAGCTGGTGCGAAAGCTACACCATCGATACCTGAGCAGGCAAAACGGTGTGCCGTTTCTTTACTGTTGATTTTTACGTTAGCTGTATAGTCCTTTACGGCTTCTTTTAGATAAACCGTACGTAAAAGATCTTCTTTTTCGGCGTCCATATCCGGACGTGTAATGCGTGCGCCGTCAAAAATAGCCATATAAAAACCATCTTCATTAGCTGCTTTTCCACCTAATTCCTTTTTTATACCTTTGCCGATGGCGTCATTTTTATATTCCAGTGAACCATAGATCTTCCCGTCGTCTGTCATATCCAGGTCGCCAAGATGCCCTACAAAACCGGTTACACTTCCAATCAGCTTACCGGAAAGATCCATTTTAAGAAGTTTATCCGTAAAGGAAAAGTAAACATATCCATGTTGCTGATCGACCACTACACCCTGTACGTGCAGGCCTCCCTGCTTACCGGAATAAATTGCGTCTGGCAGCTGAACCGTTTGCGATCTTGACGATACAACGAATGCTGTACATATAAAAACAGCTAAAATAATTCGTTTCATGAAGCAAGACTGCCTCTTAATACCGGATATTTCGATTTCAGCAGCTCAAATGTGCCAAACATCACTACTGAATAGCCTAATGTAGCATATAAGAAATTCTTTTCGTAAGGAATGGCGGCTACCAGGCACGACCAGAACCCGCCTGCGGTTTGCGGGTATAAGGATGAACCGTACCATACGCCGAAATCGCTCACGATCCAATGGATAAATACGCCTGCAAAGGCAGCCAGTACAATGTTGCCCAGTGTTATTTTCTTAATCAGAAAATGACCGGCTACGATCATCAGTATAAAAGCAATATAGGTATAATACCAGCCCTGGTAAAAGCCGTAATCAACACCCATGGTGAAGACGAGGCCCAGGTCGCTGAGGAAAAGGGCCAGCATCGGCAGGATAAAGGCATTTAACTTGTTTTTAAAATAAGCACCACCAAACAGGGCCACGGCGCCAATACCTGAAAAGCCGGCTATGAATTTAAAATCAGGCGAAAGCGGGGCGACTACGCGCAGGCCCACAATCAGCAGCATGAATAAGAATAACAGTGAAGTTCTGGAAATATATCTGGTGTCCATGTCTTTGATAAGTTTATACAAAATTAACTTTTTAATCGCTTATTTAAAATACAAATACCATAGAAATGCTATATTTATTTATCCAAATCCATATCATGCGAAAAATCTTCTTTTTTGGTTTGCTATTTATCCCTTTCCAACTGATGGCACAGGAAACAGACACCGTTTTTTTACAAAAATTATTAGAATCAAAACCCGAACTTTTTAAGGGTATCCTCGATCATCCGGCCAAAAATGAAGTACAGATCCTATATACCCGGGTTGACCGGGATAAACGAAACCGGCCATCATTCAGCACATATGGCTATAACGTAGATCCCCGTCATTATTTCTATCCGGCCAGTACCGTGAAGCTCGCTGCCGTTATCTTTGCACTTGAAAAGATCAATACGTTAAAGATCAAAAGCCTGAACGCTTATACCACGATGCTTACCGACAGCAGCTTTGCCGGGCAGACAAAAGTAATGGCCGATGAAAGTGCCGAAAACGGTAAGCCTTCTGTAGCACATTATATTAAAAAAGTCCTTTTAACCAGTGATAATGATGCCTTTAACCGCTTATTTGAATTTATTGGCCGTGCCGAAATCAATGCTAAACTGAAGAAATATGGTTTAACGGGAAGCCGTATCCTAAACCGGCTGGCTATTGGCGATGGCGGCGAGGCCTCTAAACATACCAATCCCATAAATTTTTATGAAGGCGATCGTCTTATTTATCATCAGCCGGAACAATACGATGAAAAAGAATACCCGCTCACTTTAACGAATCTCCGGGTAGGAAAAGGTTACCTGAACAGTAAAGATCAATTGGTGAACGAACCGTTCAGCTTTGAAAATAAGAATGTATTTACCCTGACCGATCAGCAGTCGCTCATGAAGCGTTTAATGATGCCTGAGGCCTTTCCTAAAGCGGAAAGATTTCATTTAACAGCTGCCGATTACCAGCTCATTTATACCTATATGAGCAAGCTCCCTACAGAGAGCGACTACCCTAAGTATAATGAAAAGGAATTCTGGCCTGCGTATGCGAAAATGCTGTTTTATGGCCGGGAAAAGAATGCCATGATCGGGCCGGATATCCGTATTTTTAATAAATACGGCGATAGTTATGGCTTCATTATCGATAACAGCTATTTCGTTGATTTTAAGAATAAAGTCGAATTTTTCCTTACCGCTGTAGTGCAATCAAATGAAGATGGTATCTATAATGATAACAAGTATGAATATTTAACGGTTTGTTATCCTTTCATGAAAAACCTGGGCAGGAGCATTTATGAATATGAATTAAAACGTCCTAAAAAGTACCTGCCAAAACTGAATGCCTATCAGATGAAGTATAAATAAATCATTTTTCATCTTTAATCGTTCCCGATTTGGTGCTTACAGCACTTTTTTTGCGGAAAAGTGGCACTTTCATCGGACTTTTCGCCGGTCTTTCATCACCTAAGAGTACACCCCACTGTTTAAATTGCCCGGAGCGGTCGAAAATAATTTTAAGCACAGCAATGATCGGCAGGGAGAGAAACATTCCCGAAACTCCGGCAATGGTGCCGCCAATTAATACGCCGATAATGGAAAATAAGGCGTTTATCTTCACTTTTGAACCCACAATGCGAGGCATCAGGATATTATTGTCTAAAAACTGTACAACGGCAATAACCAGTAAGACGGTGAGTACCGGCCATAGTTCAGTAGAAGAAGTAAGGGTGAGTAATACCCCGATAATATTCCCGATCAATGCGCCCACATAAGGAATGAGGTTGAGAAGCGCAAAAATGACCCCGATCAGCAGCGCATGTTTTATTCCGAATAGCATAAGCAATCCGCCCAGTAGTACGGTCATATAGCTGACCTGAATCAGCAGGCCCACCAGGTAGCTTTTAATGATCGATTCGGTTTCATATACCACTTCTTTAACTTTAGGATGATGTTCGGTCTTAAACCACATAAAGGTAAAACGCAGTAAAATATCTTTATAAAAGAGAATAAGGTAGATATAGATTGGAAGAAGGCCTACAAAAACAAAAACACCGCTCAGGGTTACAGCCGCCCCGCCGGCTGCCTTGCCGCCCATAGCCATGAGATCATCACTCTTGGTCCTTAAAAAATCGGTTTGCTTTTGGGTTTCAATACCGGTAAGGCGACTAATCCATTCCTGCAGCGTGTGGAGGTGATTACTTACATTCTCTTTGATCTGCGGAAAGTCGTTCACCAGGTTGCCGATCTGTGCCGAAAAAAACCAGATAATACCACCCAGGAAAATTAACATCAGGAGAATGGGTAAAATGATGGCCAGCACTTCCGGGAATTTCCACTGCAGCAGCTTGCGGTATACCGGCAAAAGCATAATGCTGATAAAGAAGGCCATAATGACAGGCATGATAATATCCTGTCCAATAACAAGGATGCCAATAATGAGACAGAGGCCTAATAATTCGATAGAGCGTTTTACGGTGAGCGGTAAGGAGTTCGTCATATCCGGATTTTTATCTTTAACACTAAAGTAACAAATTTGTTTTAGAATTAGTTGTATTAAGATTTGCCGCTGTTTACTTTTGCCTCTGATCATAGCCGCTCAATTTATATGTACACGACTGATACCATCATTGCCTTGTCGACCCCGCCGGGAAGCGGCGCCATAGGCGTTATCCGTTTGTCGGGACCGGAGGCCCTGCAGCTGGTAAACCAGGTCTTTTCAGGTAAGGATCTGGAAAAACAGGCTTCGCACACTTTGCATTTTGGTTTAATTAAAGACGGAGAACATATTATTGATGAGGTAGTTGCCGGTTTGTTCATTGCGCCAAGATCATATACTAAAGAACATGTGGTAGAGATTTCATGCCATGGTTCCAATTACATTATCCAGCAGATCATTCAGTTGCTTATCCGTAAAGGTGCGAGGGCAGCGAAACCCGGAGAGTTTACATTACGCGCCTTTTTAAACGGCGCTTTTGACCTGAGCCAGGCTGAAGCAGTAGCTGACCTGATCGCTTCCGACAGCAGGACTTCGCACGATGTGGCGATGCAGCAAATGCGGGGTGGTTTTTCGAATGAGTTAAAAGCATTGCGTGAGCAGCTTATTCACTTTGCTTCGATGATTGAACTGGAACTCGACTTCGCCGAAGAAGATGTGGAATTTGCCAACCGTGAAGAGCTGCGGATACTGGTTTCGCGCATTCTGCAGCATCTATCACTATTGATCGCTTCTTTTGAAGTAGGGAATGTGATCAAGAACGGTGTGCCGGTGGTGATCGCCGGGAAGCCTAATGTAGGCAAATCGACCTTATTAAATGCCCTCCTGAATGAAGAACGGGCTATTGTGTCGGATATCGCCGGAACAACGCGCGATACGATTGAAGATGAGTTGAATATTAATGGTGTTGTATTCCGCTTTATCGATACTGCGGGTATCCGGGATACGGCCGATATCATAGAAGCCAAAGGTGTAGAGCGCACACTTGAAAAGATGAAACAGGCACGGTTAATTATCTATATGACCGATGCAGGGCAGGCAACAGAGGAGGTAAGCGGGCAGCTTGCCGGTTTACAACAACTGGATATTCCATACCTGGTTCTGGTGAATAAGGCCGATTTGCTGACGGCCGGTCAGCGTGAGGCTTTTTCTGCTTTAGACGTGCATTTTATCTCAGCGCGGGAAAAACAGGGCATAGAGGAGCTGAAGTCGGTCCTGTTAGATAAAGTGAACCTGCATCACATTAACACTGCTGAAACCCTGGTGACCAATATTCGTCATGTGGATGCCTTAAAACGGGCCGAAAAGGCTCTGGAGAAAGTTTTTGCCAATATTGATGACCCGGTCACATCTGATTTCCTGGCCATGGATATTAAACAGGCGCTTCATTACTTAGGCGAGATCACCGGGCAGGTAACCACCGATGACCTGCTTGAAAACATATTTACAAAGTTTTGTATCGGCAAATAGACTACCATTCAGGACTCAACGAAATGAACAGTACAAATTAATGATAAATGATGAATACAGCTGAAAAGTACATGATAGGGTAATGATCTTAAAATTTAATTCAGATAAATTTGTCTGAATTAAAAATACCCTTATCTTTGTATCCATAAATCAGTATACATAAAAAGAGCCATGCTGTCAAAAACCTGTGAATATGCTATCCGTGCCATGATCTATGTGGCACAACACTCCAGAGGCGGACAAATGGTGAGCATTAAGGAAATCTCAGAAAAAATAGGTTCCCCGGAGCTGTTCGTCGGGAAGATCCTGCAGGGATTAAGTAAACAGGGCTTCCTGCAGTCATCAAAAGGGAGGTATGGCGGTTTCTATATTGATGAAAAAGAGGCCAGGCAGTCGCTTGCCGATATTGTTATTGCTATCGATGGTGATAAAATGTTTACCGGCTGCGGGGTAGGGCTTGATTATTGCTCGGAAAAGAAACCCTGTCCTATTCATGCTGAATATAAAAAGGCCAGAAATATCTTATATAACCTTTATAAATCGACCACACTTGAACAGTTTAAGACTCTAAACCCTGATGAAATTATTATGCTGAAACGGAATTGATTTTTTTTATTCTTAAATAGGATAAAAAGGTATGAATATATAAATTTAAAAAAAAGCAGATATGATCACCCTACAAACACTTGATGTGACTAAAATTGAGCCACGGCTCAAACATCCCACCATTTTTAAACATTTTGATGCGCTGGAACCCGGCGAACATTTCGTGATCGAAAACGATCATGATCCTAAACCCCTGTATTATGAGCTTTTAGGTGAGCGGGGCAATATCTTTACCTGGGAATACCTTGAAAAAGGGCCTGAGTGGTTTGTGGTAAAAATTGCGAAACGTATAGCAGGCGGTCAGGACGAAACAGTGGGCGCTATTGCGGCAAAAGATATCCGAAAAGCCGAAATCCTGAAGGAAAGAGGTATTGATTTCTGTTGCGGCGGCAATAAGACATTAAAAGAAGCCAGTGAAGAAGCCGGTATAAGTGAGCTGGAATTAAAAGCTGCTTTAGATGCGGCCGATAAAACACCGGTTTCACCTTCGCAGGATTTCGATAAGTGGGAATTAGATTTTCTGACCGATTATATCGTGAATACGCATCACCGCTATGTTAAAAATGCCGTGAATACCCTGAATGGTATGGCTGTTAAAGTGGCACAACGACACGGCGATCACCACCCCGAACTGAAAAGACTGGCGCAGCACCTGGATCATTTCCTGGAAGATCTGCTTATGCATCTGGAGAAAGAAGAAAAAGTGTTGTTTCCGGCTATTAAAGAGGCTGTGGCCAGGAACAGGGATGCATCTTTTGAAGGTACCATTCCCCCGGGCTTCATCAAACAACCGGTCATGCTGATGCAGAAAGAACATGAGATCGCCGGTGAAGACCTGGCTTTTTTCCGTAAACTTACCGGTAATTATACCCTGCCTGAAGATGCCTGCAACTCTTATGCATATTTGTTCGAAAAGATAAAAGAATTCGAGAGCGATTTGCAGCAGCATATTCACCTGGAAAATAATATCCTGTTTCCTAAGGCTGTAAAGCTCGACGAATAAATCTTAAAAAGATGGAAATTCATCACCACACTAAAATTTCGGAGATCATAAAAGCCGATAAGGCAGCTATCGGTGCGATTGCATCGGTAGCGGGGCCTTTGGAGCGCCTTAAAAATCCTATACTCCGAAAAATAATGGCCTCACGGGTTACCCTGGCTGAAGCGGCAAAAATGGGAGGCACTACAGTCAACGCCCTTGCTGCGGCATTGGCGCCGCTGGGCTTTACTTTTAAGGCAACTGCCGAAATGCAAAATGAAGTAAAAGAAGCACCGCGCTGGTTAAAAAATGCCGCAAAAGATGCGCTTATCTTTTTTGATGTTCGCCCTGTCATTGAAAATGGGACCGATCCTTTAAAGGAAATCCTGCATCGCTTTAAAGAAGTGCCTGACGGCCATATTTTGTGTATAATAAATACCTTTGTGCCTACGCCACTTATTCATTTACTGGAAAAGGAGAAGGCAGAAGCCAGCTATGTGGAAGCCGTTTCGCCAAAAGAGTTCCATACGTATTTTCTGAAAAAGGGCGCTGCCGTACCGTCTGCAAAAACCCGAGAAAAAATAATTATGGATGATGCTGCAGACTTTGAACATATTCATCAGCGTTTTTCTAAAGAAAATATCCGGGAAATCGATGTACGGGCGCTGGAAATGCCCGGGCCCATGCAGGCTATCCTGACAGAACTGGAAACGCTGGCTGAAGGGGAGATGCTCTATATTCATCATAAGCGTGTACCGATATATTTACTGGAAGAGCTGGCTGATAAGCATTTTGAAGTACACATATATACGGTAGAGGAGGGAAATGTGAAAATGATTATATTTAAACATCATGGCTGAGCTTAACATAGGCAGGGCGCCATCAGGCGATGCAGTACTGCCGTTCTATGCAACGGGAGCGCTGGCTTTTCTCGCACTTTGTGTGCTCATGCTGTTAAGTCCCGGAAGCCTGACCGCACATTATTTTAATCCGCATCTGCTTACCATGGTACATACGGCAGCTTTAGGATGGGGCACGATGATCATCTTCGGAGCGGCACATCAGCTCCTGCCTGTCATTTGTGAGCAGGACTTATACAGCGAAAAAATGGCTGCATTTTGCTGGTATACGCTTGCCTTAGGTGTAACTCTGCTGGCCTTTTCCTTCTGGGATATGCGGGCGGGCGGACTAATGATCGGCGGCGGCGCACTTATTGTATTTTCAGTGCTCCTTTTTGTATTAAACGTGTGGCTAACCGGCAGAATATTCGTTCGCTTTACCATACAAAAGCTGCTGATTACCTCTTCGGCGTTCTGGTTGCTTTTCACGGTAACAGCAGGCCTGCTCCTGGCCATTAACCTGGCTTACCCGTTTTTCACTAAAAATCATCTGGACATCTTAAAACTTCATGCACATGCCGGACTCGCAGGCTGGTTTTTACAGCTTATTACCGGTGTAAGCGCAAAGCTGGTTCCCATGTTCCTGCTGGGAAAGCCGGGGAATGAAAAAGGGTTGAAATATGCCTTTTTCCTCCAAAATACCGGACTGGTACTGTTTCTGGCCGATGGGTATTTTTTTGGTCTGAGCAGCCGTGTGCTGATCTATGAAGCTCTCGTGTTTGCAGGGATAATCTGCTGGCTGCGCTATTTATTTGCTGCATATAAAGGCAGGATACGTAAAAAAACCGACGTCATGATGCGGCATACATTCCTGTCTTTTCTTTGTTTACTGATGGGTTTCCTTCTGATTCCCGTAGTATGGTATAAGACAGGCAACCAGTGGGCCATGCTATATGGTACCTTTATTTTTTTAGGCTGGATAACCGGTATCATCCTTGGGAAGTCGTTTAAGACACTTCCGTTCATCGTGTGGAATGACCATTATAAACACCTGTCGGGTAAGGTAAAAGTGCCTCTTCCGAAGCAGCTATATGATGAACGCATAGTGGAATGGCAATTTTGGTTTTTCGTGGCAGCCCTCCTTGCACTGGCAGCGGGGATACTGTTTGCGAATGTGATGATGATTCGCTTTGCACTGCTGATCTGGCTTATGGTAGCATTGCTTTATAATGTTAACGTATTTAAAACGCTGACACACAAAACAAAAATAATCAAATGAATTTTAGCTTTACGGATACACATTTTAAGGAGGCCATTTTGGCACAAAATGCCTTGTATAATGTGATAGACCCTGAACTTTTTGTGAATGTCATCGATCTGGGACTGATCTATAGGGTCGAATTTTTGCCTGAAAACCTGATCCGTGTGACCATGACCTTATCTACACCACATTGTCCTATGGGCGAAGCCATTGTAAACGGGGTAAAAAATGCACTGGGGATCACATTTCCGGGCCAATCGATCGAGGTGAATCTGACTTTCAATCCGCCATGGAGCTTCGAAATGCTTACTCCGGAAGGAAGAGAGCAATTAGGCGTATAACAAATTTTTTTCTATGTTTAAAAATGAGTAGGTTAGTTTAACAAAATCAGCCTTTTCATGCATACGCTTTTACCTTTTTTACTGGCGATGGTAATCGCCATTGTGCTCCTGGAGATGTGGGCCGTTAAACTTCGCATTGCTTATCCGATCTTACTGGTAGTTGCCGGTTTGGGTGTAAGCCTTATTCCCGGGTTGCCGCCGGTGAAGATCGACCCGGATCTGATCTTCTTTATTTTCCTGCCGCCCCTGCTGTGTGAGGCTTCCTGGGCGATTTCATTTAAGGAAATGAAAAAATGGTGGCGCATTATCGGCAGCTTCGCTTTCCTGGTTGTATTTTTTACAGCGCTATCCGTAGCCCTGGTCACCAATCATTTTATTCCCGGGTTTAGTATTGCGCTTGGCTTTTTGTTAGGCGGCATTGTTTCTCCACCGGATGCGGTCAGTACCGGTGCGATCATGAAGTTTGTAAAGATACCGAAATCGACATCGGCCATTCTGGAGGGTGAAAGCCTCCTGAACGATGCTTCGTCGCTGATTATTTTCCGTTTCGCACTGGTAGCTGTGGGTACCGGGCAGTTTATCTGGCATGAGGCCGCTCTGAGCTTCCTGTGGATGGTACTGGGTGGGGCAGGTATCGGACTGCTTTTGGCATTGCTTTTTATGGAAACCCATAAGCGCTTACCTACCGATGCCCCTTCGGATATTGCATTAACCCTGGTAGCACCCTACCTGATGTATTGGGTGGCCGAACAATTTCATAGCTCAGGTGTATTGGCTGTAGTGAGCGGAAGCCTGCTGCTGTCAGCGCGGCGACTCCTGTTTTTAAACAGTGCCAGCCGTGTGAGGGGCTATAGTGTGTGGGAGAGCTTTGTGTTCATCTTAAACGGGGTAGTTTTTCTGCTTATTGGCCTGGAACTGCCTGAAATTGTTGCCGGATTACGCGGAGAAGGTATTCCTTTAAATACGGCTATTGGCTATGGCCTGCTGGTCACTGTGATACTGATCGCTGCCCGGATGATCAGCTCATATGCGGCCATGATCGCGACACTGATTTTCCGGCCTTCGGTAGCACCGAGAGCAGCATCCGGAAGAAACCGGTTCCTTGTACCGTTATTATTGGGATGGACAGGTATGCGCGGTGTGGTATCGCTTGCTGCAGCATTGGCGATTCCGATCACTTTAGCGGATGGTACAGCTTTTCCGCAACGGAATCTTATCCTTTTCATAACGTTCGTGGCCATATTGCTTACACTCGTTGTGCAGGGGCTGACACTGCCTTATTTTATAAAACGGAGCAAAGCATTTGATAACGATACATCCGAAGCGCATGAAGCCCTGACCCGTCGGGAAATGAAAAAGGGCCTCCGACAGCATGTGCTCCGTTTTTTGAAAGAAAAACAGGAAAAAGAACTCCTGGGTCATGCGGGTATGGAAAAAATCCTGGCGCAATGGGAAGAACGGTCGAAAGCCGCCGACGAAAGCCGGATGGATGAACAAACCAAGGCAATCTTCGTCGGGATGCTCGAAAGTCAGCGGCAGTATCTAACCGGGTTAAATAAGGATCCAAAGATCGATGAAGAGATCATACGCCGTCAGTTATACCAGATCGATCTTGAAGAAGAACGATTGAAAATAATTTAACCGGCTTTAAGGGAACCTTTTATTTCAATCCGTCCCTTATCTTTTTGATCAGATCTAAATGACTTTGCACTACCGGAATCGTTTTGGTGGCAAAAGCCCGCAGTTCGGGATCATGGCCTTTCTCTGATTCTTTTTTCATCAGGTCGAGCATTTTCTGATGCCCGTCTGCCATGGCATCGGCATAATCTTTATCAAAATCACGGCCTGTTTTCGTTGTCAGTTTATCCAGTTTCTGCTGATGATCGTTATCGATTGCCGTGGGTAATGTAATGTTTTTATCTGCTGCAATGGCCTTAAGTTCCTCATTTGCTTTTCCATGATCATTCAGCATCATATTGGCAAAATCCTTAATCGAGGCATTTGTGGTTTTAGTAAGTGCCACCCTGGCAAACTCTACCTCAGCCATACCGCCATTAGCGGCTTCAGTAGCAAATTTAGCGTCGTCTTCATCAACGGCAATGCCGCCGGTTACCATCGGTACATCAGAGGTATCTTTTGCTTTATTTATACTATCGGCGCTTTCTTTCGAATCTTTAACATTACTGCAGCTGACACAGATAAACAGCAGAGCAAAAAGATAAAGGAATGGAAATTGATTTTTCATAATTCATCATTTTAGATAATACACTATAAATCCATGTAGTAGTGGACTATGATGAAAAACAGAACGGGTAAAAGAAAGTTTTGACGGGAGGCAGAACCCGCATTTTGCCCCGGTCTTGCGTATAAATACGCAGAGCAAGCGGGAGCATAAACAGCAATTTTACTGCTCCGGCAGATGAATTTCGGCCAGCATACAACGTGCGCTGCCGCCACCGTTTTGTTCGATGGTATATAAGGGCGCATACAGAATACGGCAATACTGTTCAAGTGCAGTTATCTGATCGGGTGTCAGGGAACGATAAGCCTGCTCAGACATGACCAGTAGTTCGTCGCCCTGCCGGTTGCGTACCTGCAGCATATTCCCTGCAAAGTGATTCATCTGCTCCAGACTAATGGAAATAACAGGCTTCCCGCTTTCTGTTAAGCTGTTCACTAAGACTTCCCGTTCTGCGGCATCAGGAATCGAATCCAGACAAACGACTGAAAAGCATGAACCTATGCACATCATTACATTCGTATGGTAGATCGGGAAACCCTTTGCATCAACGGCATTGAACAGTATGGCTTTATAGCCGGTTCGTGCACAAAAATCGGCCAGAACACCGGCATGTGTCCGTACCGATAAACAGGCATACGCTATTTTAGCATCACGATCCAATACCATACTGCCGGTGCCTTCTAAAAACAGGTTTTCCCGTTCAAAGTGGCTCAGATCGGTAATATCGCTGACCCTGAATTTTGCTTTGATCTGGTTTAGGATATCCTCCCGGCGTTCTGCCCGTCGGTTTTCAGAGAACATCGGATAAAGAATAATCCGGCCGCTGCGATGAAAGGATATCCAGTTATTCGGGAAGATCGAATCAGGCGTTTCGGGATCTAAGGTATCATCCATTACCCATACATCCACGTCGTTTTGACGAAGCAGGTTTACAAAGTCATCAAACTCTTTTAAGGCAAGCTGCTGTACATTTTCATGTACAGACTCCTGTTGAAATTTATTATTGCCGGCAGTTTGTGTATTGTATTTGAAATCAACCGGCCGGATCATCAGAAGATGAGAAGTACTTTGCATCCGTAAGTGTATAAAGGGTTTAACTTAATCGAGATTATCTCTTAATAAAGGGAAGCTCATACAGTGGAAGCCGCCGCGGGCACGGGAAAGTTCAGCCGATGGCATGAGAATTAGCGTATCGGTAAGGGTATCCGCATTTACCTTTCCGCTTTCCAGGCCCTGAATCAGATCGGCCACATGCACAACCGAAAAGCCTTTTTCCTTAAAGGCCTCCACGGTTTTGTCGTTCCGGTCGTAGCCCAGCACCACACCCTCTTTGAGGGCTAATAAGTTACAGGAGTCGGTCCACTGTTCGCGGGCATCGAAAGGGAAATCACCATTTCCGCTATAGATGAATTGCACCGGTGTTGTACTTTTAAGGTCATGGATACTGATATCTTCAAAAAGGGCTTCCATACTCGAAAAATGACGTGGTGCACGGTTATCTTTATAAAACTGGATAATCTCTGTCTGCTCCTGAGGTTCAGGATGAACCAGGAAATCGATAGGGGTTTTAAATTTATTTTCGGCTACACTGGCAATTGAATGCAGTAATACCCATACATGGCGCTTTACCTGGGTAAACACGGTGTCCAGGTGCATAAAATCACGTTTATTGGGGATGCGTACTACCGTCACTTTTTCGACTACATCGTTTTCAAACAGGAGCTTCATGGCTTCATGGGCACCATACGGTGAAGTACGTTCACTGCAGCCGATGAGTACATGCTCAGGGCTGATCATCATCACATCACCCCCTTCCAGTGTAGTACGGTTTTCGAGCTCTTCACCCGGTCTCAGGAAATGATGTTCTGAGTCGGGGATCTCCAGGATATGATCATGATAAGCGGCAAAATAAGGATGGTTAAAGAAAATATAACGCATCAGCAGGCTTTCTCTGACCCGCGCTTTTTTCGCGGGTTTATTGAGCAGAATATAATTGTTTATTGTAGTACCCACATCGCGGGTAAAAATAAGGTTGGGCACCGGCGAAAAGATCATTCTTCCATCAGGTAGCGAGCCCGAAATCAGGGTTTTAGCAAGATCCTTAGGTGCGGTATCAATTAATTGCAGCTGTAATTTATAGGTGCAGCCTTCAATGGCACATACCGAAGCACTGAGCTTTTTACGAATTGAACTGTCTTCAAGGATGTCAGAGAGTAACTGTTGTAGTTCGATGACATTTTCAGAAGCATGAAAAGCCTCGTGGCAGGGTTTAAAAAAGGCCCGGTCAGCAGGAGAGGTGTCAACTATATCTAATTTACCTTTAATCTTTTCCGGATCGAGAAAATACATCAGCAGTTTAACATAATAATCATATTCTTTTCTCCGGATGGTATCGAGATGGACGATATCTTCAAAAAGCCAGTCCTGTGCTTTGGAAGGAACGACCTTTCCTAATCCGCTGTCCGGACTGTGAATGAGCAGCTTACGTAAACGGCCGATCTCTGTATTGACATGTATGTTAAAAGGAATAGTCTTTTGGTTCATAATGTTTGATATGTGGTCATACAAAGCTAACAGAATTTATGTGTATTCGTGCCATACTATGGCAAAATCGCGGGGATTTCTTACTTTTGCGTTATGGATTTTATCATTGCGCATACGCTGAAAGCGATTAAAGAACTTTACGGAGAGGAAGTTGCAGAGGGGCTCCTTACTTTACAGGAAACCAGAAAAGAATTTGAAGGACAGATCACCCTTGTGGTATTCCCCCTCGTGCGTTTTTCTAAAAAATCACCGGAAGAGACAGGCGCCGCTATTGGGGCTTACCTCTGTGAACATGTGCCGGAAGTAACTGCGTTTAATGTGGTCAAAGGTTTTCTTAACCTGACGATCGCTGATTCATACTGGACAGCCCTGTTAAACCGGTCGCTCTCAGATGATGCGTTTCTAAGTCCTAAGGCTAATGGTAAAAAAGTAATGGTCGAATATTCGTCACCAAACACGAATAAACCCCTTCATTTAGGCCATGTGCGGAATAATTTGTTAGGCTATTCGGTGGCTGAGCTCCTGGCAGCTGATGGGTATGAGGTAGTCAAAGTAAACCTGGTCAACGACAGGGGTATTCACATCTGTAAATCCATGTTGGCCTGGCAAAAATGGGGAAATCAGGAAACCCCGCAAAGTGCAGGTATTAAAGGCGATCACCTGGTGGGTAAATACTATGTGATCTTTGATAAAGAATATAAAAAAGAGATCGATGCGTTAAAAGCAGCCGGACAAACCGAAGAAGAAGCCAAGAAAAATGCACCCCTGATCAAAGAAGCCCAACAGATGCTGCAAAAATGGGAGGCGGGTGATGAAGCTGTGATCAGCCTCTGGAAAATGATGAACGGATGGGTATATGAAGGCTTTGACACGACGTATCGCAACTTAGGAGTCGATTTTGATAAATATTATTATGAAAGTAATACCTATCTGCTGGGTAAAGATACGGTAGAGGAAGGTCTCGAAAAAGGGGTTTTCTTTAAAAAGGATGACGGATCGGTCTGGATCGATCTGACAGCCGACGGCTTAGACCAGAAATTAGTATTGCGGGCCGATGGCACTTCGGTATATATTACACAGGATCTCGGTACGGCACAGATGAAATATGATGATTTTCATATGGACCAGTCGATCTATGTAGTCGGAAATGAGCAGGATTATCATTTTAAGGTTTTGTTTTTAATCCTGGAAAAGTTAGGCAAAAGCTGGGCAAAGGGTCTGCACCATTTATCGTATGGCATGGTAGATCTTCCCAGCGGTAAAATGAAAAGCCGCGAGGGGACGGTGGTTGATGCGGATGATCTGATCGCCGAAATGATCGAAACGGCTAAACAAAAGACCGAATTATTAGGAAAAGTGAACGACTTTCCGGAAGATGAACGAAATGAACTTTATAAAAATATAGGTCTTGGCGCTTTAAAATACTTTCTTTTGAAAGTGGAGCCCAAAAAACGTTTATTGTTTGACCCTTCCGAGTCGATCGATTTTCAGGGAAATACCGGACCCTTTATTCAGTATACCCATGCCCGGATCAAATCACTGCTGGCAAAGGCCGGCTATGAACGGGTAAAGGATATGCCTGCAAAACCTTTAATGGCTACCGAAAGGGATATGGTCATGCAGATGGCGAAATACAGGGAAGAGCTGAGCAATGCCGCCAGAACATACAGCCCGGCACTTATTGCGAATTATCTATACGAACTGGCCAAGTTGTTTAATAAATTTTATCATGAAGTACCGCCATTAATTAAAGAAACCGACATGGAACTTCGTCAGCAACGTTTGAATATATGCTTTCTTACGGCCGGAATATTAAAAAATGGCATGAAGTTATTAGGGATCAACGTTCCTGAACGGATGTAGATCTGGGGAATGATGTCAACACATTGGGGAGGATAAGTAACGTTTTTGTAAAAAAAATAATTTTTTTCGGAAATATTATTTTAGCTTTGATATGTCCGATTAAAAATTGACGCTCAAACATGAAAACTATCCTTAACGACAGCTCTTGTACAGCTAAATGGCTTACACTCACTTTTTTAATACTTTTTCTATACGCTCAGAAGGCGTCGGCGCAACTTTTCTATGCGAATGCAGCGGGATCGCAGATTAAAATTTCGGGTAGTAAAAATAACGCCAATTCGGCACCTTCAACAAATCATTTTTCCTGTGAAGGAAAATTTACGACGCTGGGCGGTACTTTGCAATCGATCAGTACCCTTAAATTCGATTTGCCTCTTGAATCACGGAATAAAGAGCACCTGTTAGTGAATACAGCGTTGGTAAATGCGTCTCCGGGAGCCAATGATATTAAATTTGAATTAACCCATTCGATGGTTTTGCCTGAATTGAACGTAGTGCATGCCATTGGTTTTCTCGATATACAGGGTGCCCGGATGCGGGTTGATTTTCAGCTTAATTTTATTGAAAATAATAGCGAAACCATTACCCTTACCGGAAGAAAATCAATCCGGTTAAGTGATTATAAAAAGGAGTTTATTTCTGTCTTTGCCGATGAAAAAGCGCATGATGCCATCCAGATCGATTTAAAACTGGTCGTTAAAAACCAGCCCAGGGAAACGGCCTTCCTGGCTGCCATGACCCATTAGCAAATGATCTTTTAAAATTTAATTTCACAACGCGTAGGGGTACATTCATTTCTTGTTGTCTCATTTTAAATCAAGACAACAATGAAAAAAATAATTTACCTGACCGCCTTAATTTTACCCTGCCTTAATACTTTAGCCCAGTTACCGGCAAAAGTTCATCTGGGTTTGCTCTATCCCTTAAGTACTAACGGTACGCATGCTCCTTCAGATACGAATACCTTATCCATTCATCTCATCAGCGGTATATCGGCGGCTGAGCACGGCTTAACGGTTTCCGGATTTAGCAATATTATCCGGAAAGAAGCTGCAGGTACGCAGATTGCCGGTTTCCTGAACCTGATTTCCGGAAAGGCCGAAGGGACACAACTGGCAGGCTTTGCCAATGTATACCGGAGCGGACAGCATGTGGCTTTAGCCGGGTTCTCCAATCTGGCATATGGTGATGTAAAAGGGGCACAGCTTGCCGGTTTTATGAATGTGGCCCGCGATGTACAAGGTCCCCAGTTTGCGGGCTTTATGAACTTAGCACGTAATATTAAAGGTCCCCAGTTTGCCGGCTTCCTGAATGTAGCCAAAAAAGTGAAAGGCGTGCAGGCTTCCGGTTTTATCAATGTGGCCGACAGCTCTGATTATCCGATCGGATTGATCAATCTTATAAAAAATGGCCGAAAAGGGATCGGTGTAAGTATTGATGAAACGCAAACCGCCTTATTAACCTTTCGCTCCGGCGGGAAAGTGCTCTATGGTATAGCAGGTATAGGCTATAACCGTCAGAATACGGATGAAGTATATGCTATGGAACTGGGCTTCGGTGCCCGTTTTTTTCCTCACACACCTTTAGGCCTGAATGCCGAGATCACGGCGCAAACCTTGGAAAGCTTTAAAAGCGGAGAGTATTTCAAAGCCGCATTCCGGCTTATGCCCGAACTTACATTATTCCGGACAATTAGTTTTTATGGTGGTCCTTCATTTCATCTGGTTGCCACAAATACGACGGAAGGAAAGCGCCTGCATCCGAGAACTTTACATCGCTGGAAGAACAGATACAGTGCTGATTATACGGCGATTTATGTGGGCTATCAGGCCGGATTCCAACTTCTTTTTTAATTGTCAATAAAACAATATTATCCACAGATGAAACATTTAAATATTCAAAACATGAAAAGAGCAATTTTTAGTATGCTGTGCGGCATTGTCCTGTTCAGTGCCTGCGAACGCGATCGTTTAACCGCCAATGGCGATATGATGACAGAAAACAGAACACCCGGTGAATTTACTTCCGTTCATGCCAGTGGCGCCAACCGCGTTAAAATCAGTTATGGAAATGAATGTAAGATCGTATTAAAAGGTTCATCAAACCTGATCCCGTATTTTAAAACAACAGTGATCAATAAGCAACTGAATTTAAGTTATAAAAATGCAAACATCCGCTATGATGATCTGGAAATTTTTGTAACCCTGCCTGTACTGAAAGGTGCTTCATTGAGCGGAAGCGGGAATATCGATATTACGGGTGGTTTCCCGGCGACAGATGAGCTGCGTTTAGCGATCAGTGGTTCAGGTGATATCAGCTTAGGTGATATGCTCACAGTGGAGCACTTATATGCCGGCATTTCGGGTTCGGGAAAGATGTTCCTGCAAAAAGTTTCCGCCAGGGAGGCCGATATTGATATTTCCGGAAGTGGTGATGTACACCTGCAGGTTCATGATAAACTTAAAGCCCGCATCAGTGGTTCGGGTGATATTTATTATAAAGGCGATCCTCAGCTCGACAGCCGGATCTCCGGATCAGGAAAGCTGATCCGGTATTAATTCAGATCATGTATGTAGCCGTTAATCCCTGTTTTGATTCGAAAACAATATCTTTGAATACAGAAATACCCTTGGAATCAGCTGATCTTCATACGTTAGATCCTCTTACGGATACAGGTTTTGAACAATTGTTTAAGACCTGCTATAAGCCCCTGCTTGCCTATGCGACGATGATTTTAAAGGACGAGGATGATGCTGAAGAAATTGTACAGCAATTATTCCTTCGATGTTGGGAACGACGCGAATTACTGGCAGCGACTACTTCTGTAAAAGCCTGGCTTTATAAATGTGTTTATCACGACAGCCTGAACTTCCTAAAGCATCTGAAAGTGAAAGATAAGTACAAGGCATATGCCACTTATCAGCAACAGGATGCGGTTGCGGGGCCGGGCTCTGCAATGGCTGTAAATGAATTACAGCAACACATCCATTTAGCCTTAAACGATTTGCCTGAGCAATGCCGTACCATTTTTCAGATGAGCCGCTTTGAAGAATTGAAATACCGGGAAATTGCCGATGAGCTGAATATTTCTGTGAAAACCGTAGAGAACCAGATGAGCAAAGCACTACGGATGATGCGGGTTAAACTGGTTGATTTCCTGATATTGGTGATGGCAGCAATGCTGTATTATAAAGATTATTTAAAATAGGAGGGTTAAGCGATGAAGGATGAATTATTAATTAAATTTTTGCTTAACGAATGCCGTCCTGAAGAACAGGACAACGTTCGCACCTGGCTTGCCCTTTCTGCTGAAAATGAGCAATACTTCAGGCAGTTCAAAAGGATCTGGGAAGAAAGTAAAAAGCTGGATGCGGGGAAAGAAGCAGATGTGGACGCTGCCTGGCAACGTTTTAAAAAGCGTGCATCGCTGAAGAGAAAAAAGACAGTATCGATCAGGATGAATCCTTTTCTATGGCGTATAGCAGCCGTAATGGTATTCGCTGTGGGCGCATGGCTCTGGTATACGGTTTCAGGCCCCCGCTCGTATATCGACCTGAAAAGTAAAGCGAAAGTCTCGTCGGCTTTTCTTCCCGATGGTTCTGAACTTATCCTGAACCGTCATGCGCATGTTCGTTATGCGCGTAACTTTAACGATAACCGCCATCTGCAGCTGGATAGCGGAGAAGTGTTTTTTGAAGTTACGAAGGATAAAAGCCGGCCCTTTACTATTCAGGCAGGGGCGCTCACGGTTGAAGTGGTGGGCACATCTTTTAATGTTAAATACCTGAAACAGCAAACCGAGGTTATTGTGGAAAGCGGAATCGTGAAAGTGCGTATCGGTGCTGACGAGGTAACGCTTCAACAGGGTGAAAAGGTAAAAGTACGTCATAATGCGATCGACCTGCATAAAACCCGTGTGGATAATCATTTATATGCTTACTACAGGAGTGGTTTATTTGAAGCCGATAATACGCCTTTGCAGGAACTCGTTGATGTGCTGAATGAGGCTTATGGCGTTAAGATCAGGCTCGACCATTCTGCTAAGGCCTTAACGATCAGTACGACCTTACGGTATGAACGTTCAATTGACGAGAATTTACTTATAATTAGTGAAAGTTTAGATAACCTTAAAATAAAGCGTAACCAAAATGAAATAGTTTTGTCTTATTAGCGAATGAAGTATACCATTTTAGCAGCGCTTATTTCCATCATGACCTGTGCTTCGGCTCAGACAACGCCGGTATACCGGAATAACCTGTCGAAGCTGGTTACGTTTAACATCCGGCAGCAAACGGTACGTTCGGCGCTTCAGGAGATCAGTACGGCCGGAAACTTCTACTTTTCTTATAACGGGAAGCTGATCCGGCAGGACAGCCTCGTCAGCCTTAATGCCAGCCGTATGCCAGTGCGTGAGGTGCTCGATAAACTGTTTAACGGTAAGGTTGACTATAAAGAAACCGGTGAGTATATTATCCTCCGTTATGCGGTAAATCACTTTACGATTGAACCTGAAGACATTACCACAGCCGAGAATCAGTATGTCATAAGCGGTTATGTGGTCGATACCCGGAGCGGGAAACGGGTAAAGCAGGCGAGTGTATACGAGAAACGCCTGCTTCAGTCGACGCTTACCGATGAGCAGGGGTTTTTCAGCCTTCGTTTTAAAGGCCGCCATGAGGAGGTGATCCTCACGGCAAGTAAGGAAACTTACCGGGATACATCATTGGTTTTCCTGTCAGATATTCATATCGGGCCACAGGCCTATGCCGATCCGGACAGGGAAAAGGGCTTTATGTTTTCGAATGCGATGGAGAATTTGGGTATAAGCCGTTTTCTATTGTCGTCAAAGCAACGTATCCAAAGCCTGAATATTTCAAATTTTTTTGCTCATGCACCTGTGCAGGCTTCTTTATTACCGGGCCTGAGCTCGCATGGCATGATGAGCGGCCGCATTGTGAATAAGGCTTCTTTAAATGTATTAGGTGGTTATACGGCAGGTGTTGAGGGGGCCGAAGTAGGCGGATTATTTAATCTGAGCATCGGCGATGTGAAATCATTCCAGGCGGCCGGCCTGTTCAATGCGGTTGGCGGTAAGGTAGAAGGTTTTCAGGGGGCCGGAATAATCAATGCCGTGCAAAACAGGATGGATGGTATGCAGGCGGCTGGTGTAGTAAATATGGTTAATGGTACCGTTGAGGGTATGCAGGTAGCAGGGGTAGGAAATATCGCTGCCGGCCGGCTCAGGGGAACCCAGATTGCGGGCGTATTTAACTATGCCGGGAAAATGGAAGGTGTGCAGATCGGACTGGTTAATCTTTCGGATACTTTATCCGGAACGGCTATAGGCTTACTCAATCTCTCCAGGAACGGGTATAAGAAGCTGGTTTTTTATGCAAATGAGCTTATCAATGCCAATGTGGCGGTAAAGACGGGGAATGCAAATCTTTATTCGTTGCTGTTTGCCGGAAAAAATTATGTCCAAAATGAAACAATTGAAACCTTTGGTTTAGGATTCGGCCACGATTTCGTATTTGGAAAAAGCTTTGCCTTGGGAGCCGAACTTACCGGGCAATATCTGCACTTAGGAAACTGGGATCAGAGCAACCTGTTGGCCCGTTTTCAAACCCATGTGCAGATCAGGCTGTTCAAAGGGCTTAGCCTTTTTGGAGGGCCGGCTTATTCCTATTATACTTCCCGGGGTCAGGTAAATGCCGCCACGGGTTATAAACAGGATATTGTTCCCGTAAAACATTATGATTTTGATCTGAACAATAAAGGATGGTGGGGCTGGAACGCCGGCATCAGCCTCTTCTGACCGTTTAGATTCCTACCCCGGAGATAGAGATGATCTCAAACCCCGGGGCAGGGAATGCTAATTTACCGAACCACGCATCGGATAATCGTTTGGCGGTTGGGCATTTAACAGGTTTTGTACAAAATAATCCCAGCGTCTGCGCATCATATAGGGTGAGAACTGTCCGAAACCATGTGTGCTGTTCGGAAAGATAAGCAGATCGAATGTTTTATTCGCTTTGATCAACGCATCCACGACCAGCAGGGTATTATAAGGCGGCACATTATTATCCATCATACCATGCGCCAGCAATAATTTACCTTTCAGGTTTTTGGCATAGTTCTGGTTAGCCTGTGCCTCATAATTTGAATTTTCGACTAAGCCGTTATAGCGCTCGCCCCAATCGTCTTCATAGTTCCGGTTATCGTGATTGCCCGATTCGGCAATACCCACTTTAAAGAAATCGGGATAACGTAACAGCGCAGCTGCTGTGGCGAAACCACCACCGGAATGTCCCCATATCCCTACTTTATTCGTATCAACAGGGAAACGTTGCGAAAGCTGACGAATGGCGGTGATCTGATCAGGAAGCGTATTTTCGGCCATATTGCCGTAGCTCATATCATGAAAGCTTTTGGAACGGAACGGATTGCTGGTACCTTCGATCATTACGACAATAAAGCCTAACTCGGCAAGTGCCTGATGATCGCCCCGTGAAGCTACAAATGACCAGCTGCCTACGCTTCCGCCCTGCGGGCCCGGGTAAATATAATCGACAACCGGATATTTTTTCTGCGGATCCATATGGGTAGGGGTAAATACCAGGCCATAAATATCGGTTTTGCCATCATGTGCTTTTACAGACACCGGGGTTGGTGCTTTCCAGCCCGTGGCCTGTAAACGGGAAACATCTGTTTTTTCAAGCATACTGCTCCATTTTCCGTTCATGCTGCGATAAGTAAATACAGCGGGTACATCCGGTTGCGAATAGGTATCCAGAAAATAGTTTTCAGAAGGCGAGAAGCTAATGCTGTGATTGCCTGTTTCGGGCGTGAGGCATACCAGATTTTTACCATCAAACCCGATTTTATACAGGTATTGAAAATATGGATTGCCCGGTTCCCGGCCACAACCCATAAAAATGAGCTGACGGTTTTTTTCATCCACTTTTAACAGCCGGGTTACCAGCCATTCCCCTTTGGTAATCTGATTTTTAAGCTTGCCGGTAACAGCATCATACAGGTACATATGCCCCCAGTTATCCCATTCAGAATACCAGAGAATTTCTTTGGTTTTAGGTAAATACCGCCAGTTAATGGCACCACGGCCGGATTCAAACTGCGTTTTGACCACTTCCTCGAATACCTCGCGGACTTCGCCGGTAAGTGCATTGGCAATGCGGAACTTTTCCTGCTTATGATCTCTTGACGTCGAAAGGAAAGCCATTTCCGAGCCGTCTTCATTCCAGTCGATATCGTCTAAAGTACCGCTGCTGGCAATATCATCACTTAAAGTAGCCCGGTGCGGATCGGGAGGGATCTGCAGATTTACGACAGTGCCGGTTTCTACATCGATAATCACCCGGCGGATGGTCGGGATCTCTTTATCGCCCGGAAGGGGGTACTTCCAGGCTTTTAAGGTCGGGGCGCCTACATTCGTGGTAACCAGATACATGTCTTTCGACATCCGCTGGTCCTGCTGAAAAGTAGTTAATTTTTTGGAATCCGGCGACCAGCGTACAATAGCCCGGTCGCTGGTTTTCCAACCGGCATTATCGGTCGCATAGCCATAATCCTTTATACCGTCTTTTGTAAGCTGCTTACGTTCGTTGGTGGTTACATCACGCAGCCATAAATTATAATCTTTGATATATACGGCCCTTTTTCCATCGGGCGATAGCGTTTCGGGCGCTTCACCCGGGCGACCACCAAAACCGCCCCGCGCACCTCTTCCCTGTGGTGCGGTTACGGGAGGCGTAGAATCGTCAGGACTGATTCTATACGACTTCAGGTCTGCTTTCCAGCGTTTTCCGTCGATAGCGAAAGAAACAGATTGCATATCGGCAGCGAAATGAATGCTGTTAAACGGTAATTTGCCGGCCTCATACCGGGTGCCCTGTTGTGCATTCAGGGCATCGGCCAGTTTCTGGTGATTAAAAGCGGGCGCTTTTCCTTTTTTCGCCGGATCAACCAGGATGAACTCATTTCCTGCTGCGGATGTGCTCAGGTACCAGAAACGATCGGCGCTGAGCCAGTTGGGCCGTACACTGCCTCTATCAATCAACGCATCGGTATGGTAGGACATGAACTTTTCAGCCCGTTCATAATCCTGGTTCGTATACACACGACCCTGTTGGGCGGCCGCGTGAAAGCAGATAAAAATACCTGCACTTAAGAATATGTATCTCTTCTTCATCGTACAGAAAGCTTATGTTTAAATTTCACGTAAATTAAAATTTTTTTTCACGCAAAACGGAAATGGGATATAAATGTTACTTTAGCGTAAAGCAATTCAAATGATGGAAAAGATCCTGATTGTCACGGGAGGAAGCAGAGGTATCGGAAAAGGTATTGTCGCAGCATATCTTGAGCAGGGCTACCGTATATTTTCGATTTCAAGAACAGCCGATCCGGATGAACATACGGCCGTAACCTGTTTTTCGTTTGACCTGACGCAAACGGCCGGAATACCTGCCTTACTGGATTCTGTTTTTACGCATATCGATCAAAAGCAGGTGCAACGTATCGTGCTGATCAATAATGCGGGCACACTCGGGCAGGTGGGGAGTCTGGAAACGTTAAGCGCGGCAACGATCAGCGAAACGATACAGCTTAATCTTACGGCGCCGTTGATATTGGTATCGGCTTTTATGGCCTATACTGCCAACTGGAACTGTACAAAAAAGATCATCAATATTTCATCGGGTGCGGCACAAAATCCTTATGCCGGATGGAGCGCTTATTGCGCCACTAAGGCGGGTCTGGACATGATGACAAAAGTAGTTGCGGCTGAGCAGGATATCCGGCCTCATGGCACAAAAATCATCGCCATTTATCCCGGTGTGGTCGATACGGCCATGCAGACAAAAATAAGAAAGCATACCAAAGCAGATTTTCCGGATATAGACCGTTTTCTGGAGCTGAAAGCTTCAGGTAGTTTAAGTGATCCGTTACAAACGGGCAAGGCCATATGGGATATCGACCAGGCTGATCTGGCCAATGGCACTGTGATACGGATATGACTCTTTCTGAACCTTAGCCCTGAAAAGCCTCTTCGATCACCTGCGTATAAAAATCGCCTAAAGTCATGCCCATAGCTGCCACCTGTTGGGGAATAAAACTGGTAGCGGTTTGTCCCGGAATAGTATTGATCTCGATGAAATAAAAGTTTCCGGTGTCCTGCTCCAGGAAATAGTCGATGCGTACGATACCGCGGCAGTTTAACTTCTCATAAACAGCGGTAACCACACGCTCTACACGGGCCTTTTCTTCGTCGCTCATACGACCCGGTGTGATTTCTTCGGTGGCGCCTGGTGTGTATTTCGCCTCAAAATCAAAAAACTCATTCGCAGGGATGACTTCGGTAGCCGGTAATACCTGTATTTTTCCTTTGCTTTTAAATACGCCCACTGAAAATTCACGCCCTTCTACAAATTCTTCCACCAGCACCTGGTGATCTTCCTGGAAAGCTTTGGCTAAGGCGGTCTTCAAATCGTCATGATGCTTTACTTTCGACATACCGATACTGCTTCCGCCGTTATTGGGTTTTACAAACCAGGGGAGTTTAAGTTGCGCCGTGATATTGGATATATGCGCATCGCTTTGCCCGAATAGCTGTATGGAACGTGCTACATGCAGATCTGTTATATCGCTTACGATCGCTTTGGTATAGCCTTTATTCATGGTCACAGATGAGGTAAGGGCATTGCAGGTCGTATAAGGAATGCCTATCATATCAAAATAACCCTGTAATTTCCCATCCTCTCCCGGTGAACCGTGAATAGCGATAAAGACCAGGTCGAACTTTATTTTCCGGCCATTTAACGTTAAAGAAAAATCGTTCTTATCAATATCGATTTTCACGGAGTCGGCAGGTTCATAAAACCAGCCGTTCTCATTCAGCATGATCTTATATACATCGTATTTGCTGGTGTCAATATGCTGTGCGATCGTAGCGGCACTTTTTACCGATACCACCCATTCGCCGGTTGTACCCCCCGTTAATAAGGCAATGGTTTTCTTCATGAACATTCTCGTACTTATGGAAATTCAAAAATATAAATTTGTAGCGCAGATTTAATTTTAATTCAGATAAAATATTTTTTTAAGCTAAATTTGAGCAAATAATCCGCCACTAAAGAACAATACATGAGCAACTTTATTGCCTATCTGCGCACCCGTTCATTCCGAAATAATTTTATCGCTGTCCTTTGTACGGTTGCTGTGCTCCTGCTGATCGCTTTTTTTAGTCTGCGCTATTATACCAAACATGGCGAAGGCCTGGATGTGCCCGATGTGCGTGGTCTGAGCATTACACAGGCTATAAACCGTTTAGAAACGCTGGGCTTACGCTATGAGATCGATTCGATCTATGTGATGGATAAACCTCCGGGTGTTGTAACCGATCAGGATCCTGATCCGGCGACGTTTGTAAAAGATAACCGGACGATCTACCTGACCATTAATGCCACACAGGCACCAACGGTGAAGTTCCCCGATATTGAATTTAAGTCGCTTCGTGAAGCACAGGCTATCCTGGAAAGCTACCGTTTAAAGCTCGGCGATACGACCTACCGTCCGGATGTAAGCCGCAATGTGGTACTGGAGGCTTTATATGGCGGCAGAACCATCAAGACCGGTGAGTCACTGCCCAGCGGATCGTTAGTTAATCTGGTGCTGGGCGACGGAAAAGGGAACGAAGAGGTCGATCTTCCGAATTTGATTGGCCTTACGATGGATGAGGCCCGTTTCTCCTTGCGCGGCGCCATGCTCAGTATGGGTGCTATTCAATCGGATGGTGTCATTACTGATACCGCGACAGCCGTTATTATTTCGCAATATCCTTTGCCTGCCGATAGTGTGGTTAAGGTAAAGATCGGTTCGCCGGTAAATATCACCATCAGCAATAAAAAGCGTTAAACATCAATCAAATGCGAAAACAACAAGAGAAAAGCAATCGCTTTAACATCCTGCGGGTTATTATTTTAATCGTTGCCCTTGCCGGAGGCTGGTTTGGTTTAAATATATACCGGACTTACTTTGTACCCAATGTGGCCGCCGATGGCGGGTATCTGTATATAAAAACGGGTGGCAGCTATGCCGGATTTTTAGAAAACCTGGAACGCAAGGCCCTGCTTAAAAATACAGCCGCCTTCGAAAAGGCTGCCCGCAAGATGGAACTGGAAGCAAATTTAAAACCAGGGCGTTACCGTCTGAAAGCAGGTATGAACAACCGGGCTATTATCAATAAAATAAAATCGGGAAATCAGGATCCGGTACAGCTGAAGATCCAGAACCTCCGGAAGAAAGAAAACTTTGCCGCATATCTGGCTAAAAATATGGAGGCCGATTCGGCCGCCTTTATGCAGGTGCTCGATTCGGCGGCTTTGCTCGAAAAATACGGCTTCAATAAAGAGAACAGCTATACGATGTTTATTCCGAATACGTATGAACTATATTGGAATACGGCACCGCTGGACTTTTTCGAGAAGATGCAAAAGGAGTACGATAAATTCTGGACAGCAGGGCGTAAACAAAAAGCCGAAGCGTTGAAGCTGAGCCCGGTGGAGGTGAGTATACTGGCCTCTATTGTGGATGCCGAAGCCTTGTACGATAAAGAAATGCCTGTGATTGCCGGCCTGTACCTGAACCGACTGAACCGGGGTATCTTGTTGCAGGCTGACCCTACGGTTATTTATGCCAATAATGATTTTACGGTAAAACGGGTGACCAATAGTTTATTAGCTGTAAATTCAAAGTATAATACCTATAAATATAAAGGGTTGCCTCCCGGGCCGATCATGATGCCCAGTATTAACGCGATCGATGCGGTATTGAGCCCGGAGAAAAATAATTATATTTATATGTGTGCTAAAGAGGATTTTTCAGGTTATCATAATTTTGCCGCTACCGAGGCTGAACATAATCAGAATGCAAAAAAATACCGTGAGGCGCTCAACAAACGTAACATCTACCGCTAATGTTTATCTACGATAGTAAAGTAAGGGTTCGTTACATTGAAACTGATCAGATGGGTATTGTGCATCATGCCAATTATGCGCAGTATTATGAACTGGCACGCACCGAATGTTTTGAGGCCTGTTCGGGGATGAGTTATGCGCAGATGGAAGCGGAGGGCGTGATGCTGCCCATCCTGGAATTGCAGTCCAGATACCTGAAACCGGCCTATTACAACCAGATACTCACCATACGGTCTATTGTAAAAGAATTGCCCACGGTACGGTTACATGTTGATTATGAAATTTATAATGAAGCGGATGAGCTGATCAATACCGGCCATACCACCCTGGTATTTGTGAAGAAAGAAACCCGCAGGCCCTGCCAGCCGCCGGAAAGCTTCATGAAAAATGTAAGGCAGTATTTTCGATAAAACATGAGTTGGATACATCGGCAATTACTTCGGTTTAGGTTGTATACCTTATTTATTGCATGGACAAAGGTCTGTGTACTGCCGGGGTTTAGTCCGCTGCCGATTTATACCGTAGCCACTTTCTTTTTCAGGGAAATAGGTAAGGAGGCGCTTGTTAATAAAGCCTCTTCACTGGCCTACAACTTTATGCTGGCCATTTTTCCGGCCATTATCTTTCTGTTTACCTTAATTCCTTATATCCCTAAGCGCATTGGCTTCCAGGAAAAATTAATGTCGCTGCTGGCCCTGGTGTTGCCTGATAATGCTTTTCTGGCTTTTGAGAATACGATTAATGAGATTGTCAACATCCAGAACGGGAATTTGCTTTCGATCGGTTTTGTGCTTTCGTTGTTCTTTGCTACGAACGGTGTGCATAACCTGATGGTGGCATTTAATAAATCGTCGTTAATTGTGGAAACCCGGAGTTGGCTGAAACGGCGTCTGGTTGCTGTTATCCTGACGGTGATCATTGCTTTCTCCGTAATTATCTGTATTGCTGCAATGGCTATCGGAGAGTTGCTGCTTAAGTACATTAACGATGAACTGCATTATGAGGGTAACCTGACGTATTATGCCATTCAGCTTACGCGATGGACTTTATTAGGGATATTATATTTTGTGACGGTGTCGATATTATATCGTTATGGCCCTGCACATGCTAAAAAATGGAAGTTCTTCAGTGCAGGTTCCTGGCTGGCTACCATACTGGCTTTCTTTACGATCTGGGGATTTTCATTTTATATCAATAATTTCAGTTCATATAATAAATTGTACGGATCGATCGGCACGCTGATCGTGATCATGATCTGGCTGTACCTCAACTCGCTGATCCTGCTGGTTGGTTTTGAGTTGAACGCCAGTGTCGATCTGTCGAAACGAAGCGTTAAAATTATAAGGCCTACCTTTAATCTTTTTAAAAAGAATAAACCCGCGGAGGAAAAATATGAGCGATCCGGAAATTAAGCTGAGACAGATCCAGGTTACCCGCTATATCACACCGCTGCGTGAAGGCGGGTCGATGCCGGCCATTGTAGAGGGCGATGATGATTTTCTGTATGTCCTGAAATTCAGGGGAGCAGGTCAGGGGACAAATGCACTGATCGCTGAACTGATCGGGGGGATGCTGGCCTTAAAATTGGGATTCAAGGTCCCGGAACTTGTATTTGCCTGGCTCGACAGTGCCTTTGGAAGAACGGAACCTGATGAAGAGATCCAGGATCTCTTAAAATTTAGTGAAGGTTTAAACCTGGGTCTGCACTATTTATCCGGATCGATCACATACGATCCGGTGGTGAATGCTGTGGATGCGCTGGAAGCCTCTAAAATTGTTTGGCTGGATAGCTTTCTGATGAATATGGACCGTACCGCTAAAAATACCAATATGCTGGTCTGGCATAAAGAACTCTGGCTGATCGATCATGGAGCATCGTTATATTTTCATCACTCCTGGAATAATTGGGAACAACAGGCTGAAAAGCCGTTTACGTTAATTAAAGATCATGTGCTGTTAAGAAAAGCCACTGAAATAGAAGAAGCTGACCGGTTGTTCAGGGCGATGATCAGCCCGGAGCTGATCGATCATATCGTAGCGGCTATTCCGGACGACTGGCTGAAGGATGCACCGTTTGAACATATAGAAGAACACCGCGATGCGTATAGCCGCTTTCTCAAAAAAAGAGTAGCCCATTCGTCGGTCATTGTAAATGAAGTGAACCATGCAAGACAAGCACTTATTTGATTATGCGATCATCCGCGTTGTACCGAGGGTAGAGCGGGAGGAGTTCATCAATGTGGGCGTTATTCTCTATTGTCCGAAAAGTAAGCGCATCCATATGGATATACGGTTAAATGAGGAACGGCTGCACGCTTTATACCCGGCACTGGATATCCATGAGATCAGGCAGCACCTGGATGCCTTTGCGAAAATAAGCAGGGGAGGCCGGGAGGGAGGACCCATTGGCGAGCTGGATGCGGCATCGCGCTTCAGGTGGCTGACAGCAAAACGCAGTACTATGATCCAGACATCGGGTGTACATCCGGCTTTTTGCGATAATCTGGAAGATAAATTAAACGAAATTCTCGACGAACAGGTAAACGGATAAGGTTCGTATATCGGATTGGGTACCCCTGATATGGAGTATTTCAGATGGGTTTTCAGGCTAAATTATTTTAAATGATTTGGGCGCAAGTAAGTTAGCTTCAAAAACTAAAAATGTTTTGGAGATTAAGGTAAACTTTGTACTTTTGTCCCCGGAAAGTTGGCAGAGTGGTCGAATGCGGCGGTCTTGAAAACCGTTGACTGTAACAGGTCCGGGGGTTCGAATCCCTCACTTTCCGCCAGGCTAAATGCTACCCTCAGGGTAGCATTTTTTGTTTTAGCGAACGGCATTTGCCTAAAGCCCCTTTCCGGGATCATCGGAACGCAGTGTACACCAGTATATAAAACTCATTTTCTATGATTTTTTCTGATTGGGTTTATGCATTTTTCTTACACTCAATCCACTTATTTTTTGAAACCTGCGATAACCACCATTGTTTTGAATAAACCAGGCTAATTTCTGCTCACCTATAGCAATAAAATCGTTTTTAGAATAAAATTGCCCTTTTTTAATACTTAGTTTCCTAAACAAATCCAATACCTCTTTCATATTAAGCTCTTTTGGTTTCGGCAGTTTTCTTACCTGTTTATTTAATCCCGTCAGCGCTCTCATTTTATTATATCCACCAAAAGCCAATATTGCCCTGCTCAATTCTGCCTTTCCTGAGGCGAGTAATTCACGGTGGGTAGGAAAAGTATCTTGCCGGATACTGATTTCCTTATATTCCGCAACAGCATTCTCTACTTTGTAGCTATGTCTGGGCGCTTGTTGTGGGTACCCGGGGTCACACGCTTTACGAAATGCAGCAAATCCACCATTTCTTGAGATCAGGCCGGAAAGATATTGCTCTCCCATTTCACATAATTCCTTATCAGAAAGAAGGCGCCCATGCTGCAGACATAATGCTTTATAACGTTCAATGCCATCGGCTTTTTTCTCCATTCTCTTTTTTTGTCTGACAACAGGCGCAAGAGGCTTTACAGGAAGGTCGGCTGTAACAATTTTATGTAATTCGCGGATAGCTATTTTCCGTATAATAAACCCGGCTAATTTCACTTCACCCAGGTTCTTTAGTTGCTTCATGGTAAGCAGGCACCCCTGTTTAGCACAATGTTGCCTGTATTTCTCTATCGCAGCATCTATAGCCTCTACGGATACGCTGCGTATATTCTTATTCACCTTCAGATTCAGTCCCGTTAATTGCCGCAATTTTTCAAACCCGATATTCCTTTCAATATACCCGATTGTTTTATGCGGCATCAGCGTTAATGCCTCTCTTTTAGTAAGAAAATATCCTTTATCTGTGCAAAGCTTCTTATAAAATTCTACCACACGATCCTGACTGTAGTATCCTTTTGGCAACATTTCCGGTAAAAAGGAAAGTTTCGTCAACTTTTGTATTTCATAATAGCCGCCATGGGTTTTAATATAATTTGCCAAAGTGCCGTTGGATGCTCCTAATTCTTTTCCCTTCACAAATCGTCCTTTTTCTATACTTAGCTTTCCATATTCCGCTACAGCTTCATCTATATCACGTATCCTGCAGGGTCTTTGTTCATTGGCAAACTTTTGATTGCATGCTTTTTTTACTGCAAATATGCCTCCATTCTTACTTATAATTCTTATTATCCCGTGTAGTTTCATTTGAGCAAGCTCCTTTAAAGTAGGATATCGTCCTTGTTCTATCGATAATTCCTTGTATATACGCAATGCTTTTTCATAAGTAAAATATCCTTTAGGCTTATTTAGTACAGGTATGTTCAATACTTTTCCAAGCGCATTAAAATTTCCATGATATTTATATATTCCTCCGATCAGGCCTGCCTTTTTTTCCCTTCTCATTTCTGCATCCATGGGCATTCTTCCATATTTTTCTACAAGCGGTAACAGTTCTCTCTTTATGTTTTCAATATCTGCCCAATATACGAGAGGTCTGATGTCTACACTTTGTGCATTGCCATCGGCAAATTGTTTAGCGGGCAGTATACGATTAAGTTCAGAGATAATATTTTTCTCTGTCCGTTCAATGCTCCCGGTAAATTTTTCTTTAGATATAATAAGATAGTCTTTCTTTAACTCCGTATATAACTTAATCTTTTTTTCTAAGTTATTATAATATGATGGGTGATCTTTTTTTAAAAATCCAACGATTTCAATGTAGGTATCCCCGATCAGAAAATCGCATATATAATTATGATCATTCGAGATCTTTACATGTACTTTACGTTGTATGTTGTATTTTAAGAGTATATTATCGAATATGCTTTCATATGCACTTTGAAGAAAATACCCATCCCATGAGCGATACGACTTAGATATTCGCGTGTTTAATAATTTACAAAATCTGGTATGTCCGCCTCGTTTAGCCATTGCACTGACTACATCACTTTTTCCCATTGCATTAAGCATAGACTTGCCAGGCATGCTTCCCAATGCTACAATCAGAGGGCTCAATTCGTTCATGATTTTATCATCTGTCCAATATTTATGCTTTTTAACGCTTATCCCAAGCTCCTCTTTCAATGCACTCATTGATCCATACTTCCGGATGGCTACCAGCAAATCACTTCGACCGGTTTGAATGAGATACTTTTGTGTAATCGTGATTCCTTTTTCATGTAATTGTAATAGCTCTTTCAAGACCTTTTCACGTGTCCATTTTTCACCCTGCAATACAAGCCCTAATTTGTACTGTTTATTTAGCCTTCTTAATCCTCCCCACTTTTCAATAGCCGTACGCAGGCCGTGCAACTTTTTAGCCTCCAGCAAGCCATATACGGAACTGTTTTTCAGCTCTATTTTATTCTCCCTGAGAAATACGCTGAATGTCTGTAGTGTTTTCTTCAATGTCCAGTAGTAATTAGGCTTTTTATGGCCAGACAGGCCTATTTTATTGCTGAGAGCCACTATTACTTCTGCTTCGGTTAATTTACTATGGGGTGCGTAATATAGTCCCGCTTTTTTCTTCAATACTGTGATGCCTCCAAATGTTTGTTTTATGGCATTTGCTAATGAAGTATTTTCCTTCCTAATGGCATTCATTGTGGGTATATGCCCTGTCTCCTTATGAATTCTTTTAAATTCCTGTAATATGGTCACCGTTGTCCAGGTGATTAATGTTGCTTTGGGCATGGATTTTACCTATATTTTTTTTATGTTTGAATATAAGCCACTTCTGGTTAAAAGTGATCATTCATTCGCTTCGAATCCGGTAAAACCGGAAATAATTCTATTGTTCGAGTCCACGTCAAGTCCACTACAAGTCCATGGTAAGTCCACTACAAGTCCACGGTTCTTATAGGGGTTTATTGGTGTCCCTATAGTGTCGCTTAGGGTTTCCTTTTGGTTTGCTTCGGGTTTCCTGTACCTATCCTATACTTTTTCTATACGTATTCCAGACCTGTTCTATACCCCGGGGGTATAAAACAAGTATAGAACAAGTAGTTTTTAGCTATAGAGAGGGGCTATCCGTCTCAATTTAATCCCGAAGCCATCCCAAAGGAGACCTTATCCCAGATACCATGCCAGCCCTTCGGGCTGCACTTTTGCAGGAGAAGCAGGTGTTTCGGCGGCTGAAAAGAGGATTGGCACCCCGTCTTTTAACTTTTCTGCAAATACAATTGCGGCAGCCATTTTTTTCTTAGAGTCTATGGTAAATGTATCCTTTAAATAGTGAATTCCCATAGCTGCCAGCAACACCCGGTTTCCGGCCATCGCTAAAGGGATATGTAGTTTTGCGCCATGGAATTCGTCATATAGCGGGATAACCAGCGGCTGAACGGGGATGATTTCGTCATTTTCACCATCGGCATCCATGTTGTAGAGCATAGTCTCGAGAACAACAGCCGTGGCTCCGGCAAGAGGTTTAAATAAAGCGGATGTGTTCCCGGGGAGTTCCATGCACATTTTACCCGGAGAAACCATCGAAAAAGCTGGTGGTTGAAGTAACAACAGATCCAATCGCTTTGCACTGTTAAACTGAAAGCCATAAAGTAGTTGTACATCACCCTGGATCAGCTTTTTGCTGCCGGCAAATGATGGGCCGACGGTATTTAAAACGGCTATCAGCTGCGCGTTCAGCCGGTTCATCAGGGTTTCATCCCGGCTGTAGCTGAGCAGTGGCTTAAAGGCTTTCCTGATCTTTGCACCGATACGGCTGGCCATTCCAAAATCTGAACTGCTTTTGCGGGATGCTTCGGTCTGGTTAACCGGTTTGGCTGACGCTGACCTTACATATCGCTCTTTGTTTTTCTGCACAAATATCAGGTCGCCCACTTTTCCGGAAAAGGAAAAATCACTGTTATCTCTTGCCATAAGCGTATCATTACGTTATCGATGGTCTAAAGCTAAGATAGTTAAAAATTTAAAACCAGGCTTCATGCCATTTGTTTTCTTCTGTATCAGCCCTTAAATTTATCATTATGAAGATAAAACCCTGCTTATGGCTCAGTCACAATGTACAGGAGGCCATTGATTTTTATACATCGGTATTTAAAGGTTCGCGTATATTAAGTACCAGTTATTATCCGGCTGACTTTCCCGGCTTTGGCGGCGAAATACTGGTGGCCGATCTGGAAATTGAAGATCAGCAGTTTATGCTGTTAAATGGGGGACCGGCATTTACCTTTAATGAAGCCGTTTCCTTTTTTATAGAGGCCAATACACAGGAGGAGATCGATTATTACTGGACAAACCTCATGGCCGATGGGGGCAGTGAGGGGCAATGCGGCTGGCTAAAGGACCGGTTCGGGCTTTCCTGGCAGGTTGCTCCGGCCATGCTGGGTCATCTGCTGCAGGATGAAGACCGGGAAAGGGCCTGGCGTGTGATGCAGGCCATGATGCAGATGCGTAAGATTATGGTTAAAGATATCGAAGAGGCCGCTAAAGAATAGACGACCTAACTATATCCCAGGATCTTTAATACCTGTTTGCTGTTCTGTTCTTCACCAAAAACTTCGAAGTTAAAGGTTTCGTCGCGGTTACGGCGGATGATCACATGTTTAGGACTCGGCAGCAGGCAATGATGAATACCGCCATATCCGCTCAGCACTTCCTGGTAGGCGCCGGTATTAAAAAAGCCCAGGTATTGTACTTTCCGGGTTTTCGGCATAAACACACTGTTCATATGCGCTTCCTGATTGTAATAATCCTGTCCGTCGCAGGTAATACCCCCTAAATTAACGCGTTCGTATTCGGCATCCCAGTTATTGATCGGCAGCAGGATATATTTCTGGTTAAGCGCCCACACATCCGGCAGGTTGGTAATAAATGAACCATCGAGCATCAGCCATTTTTCACGGTCATTTTGCTGTTTACGGCCAATTACTTTATACAGGATGCCTGACGCTTCGGCAACCGTATACTTTCCGAATTCGGTAATAATATCCGGTTCAACCACATCGTGTTCGGCACAGATCTCTTTGATTCGTTTTACAATTTCATTGACCATATATTCATAGTCGAAATCGAAAACCAGGCTGTCTTTAAACGGCATGCCGCCGCCGATATCGAGCGTATCCAGGTCGGGGTTGATCTTTTTGAACTTGCAATATAAAGTCACATATTTTTCGAGCTCGTTCCAGTAATACGGCGAATCGGTAATGCCCGAGTTAATGAAAAAATGTAAAAGCTTTACCCTGAAATTGGGGTTCGCTGAAATTTTGTTATTGTAGAAATCGATCACATCTTCCATCCGGACACCCAGGCGCGAGGTATAGAACTGCGAGTTAGGCTGTTCTTCGGCCGCGATACGGATGCCCAGGTTGCAGGGCGTATCCATCTCAATTTCATCGTCATACAGGTTAAACTCTTCCTTATTATCCAATACCGGGATGATGTTTTTAAACCCATCGTGCAGCATATCAATAATATATTGTTTATACTGATAGGTTTTAAAACCATTGCAGATCACCGTGATATCTTTGGTCAGCACACCTTTTTTCTCTAAGGCATCGATCACCGGCATGTCAAAGGCCGATGATGTTTCCAAATGGATACCATTTTTCAGGGCTTCTTCTACAATATGCTTAAAGTGTGAGCTTTTTGTACAATAGCAGTATTTGTAGTCGCCACGGTAATTATTTTTAATGATCGCCGTTTGAAACAACAATTTGGCCTGTTGAATTTTCTTACTGATCATGGGCAGATACGTGAAACGCAGGGGCGTACCATAGGTTTCGATCATTTCCATTAAGTTAAGGTCATGAAAATAAAGCTCATCATCAATAACACTGTAACCTTCCTGGGGGAAGCCAACACTGAGGTCGAGAAATTCGGAATAACTCTGCATGGATTTTTAAAAATTTATGCAAAAATGTAATTTTAAATTGAGAAATACGGGTTGTTCGTTATTTTTTTACGTTAGCCTACCTTTTCTGGCTGTTTACCTCGCTAAAGGCTACCAGTTCATCCCAGCGGGCACCGGGCCGGCGGTAATACACCAGGATCTGGTAAAGGTTTCCCGTTTCAAAAAACGATCCTTCAAAGAAGGTGTCGTCGGCTTTCCCGTCGTCGCCAATGCGGATATATTTGTAGTCATATACGCCCTGTTTAAGCTTTGTGGTGAGCATATAGCGTTTTTTGGCATCATCATACCGCATTTGCGATGCCAAATCGGGCTGGTACTGATTAAAGCGCCCCATCACATACACCTGTTCTTTACCGGCCGGTGCAGGCGCCTGTAGGCTAAACGTCACTTTTGCATAGTCGCTGTCGGTGTTTTGCTGCCGCCCATCCTGGTTACGGATAAAGAAATTGCCGTTTTCATCGATCTGGTTACTGTACCGGGCATTGTGATTGCTGATATCGGTGAATAAAACCGTATGAAAAAGCGTATCGGCAAAAAGATCCTGCACATGTTCAGCCTTATAGCGGAAACTGCGGATATCGAATTTCCGGTATTCATTTCCACCCCAAAACTCATTGGTATTTAAAGCATTGTATATCAGTGTACCCGGCCGTATAAAAGCAGGCTGCGTATTGGTAACCGCTGTGAGCGGATTGGCATTCTGCATCACCACGGCTTTTATTTCGAGGTTAGGATTTTGTACCGGCGCAGGATGAAAGATATTAAAGTTTACTTTCTGTTTGGTCTGGCGGTCGGCTACCTGACTGGAAGGCACCACTTCGGCGCCTACGGTAAAGCGCGGGTCGAGTACATAAAACCGCTGGGAGATAACTGGTTTGGTTTTATCGCCATTTTCATACACTTTTAACAGGTAATTGCCTGCTATTTTGGGTTTTATCTGCTCATTAGGCAGTCGCAGTTCATAGTGGGTGTATTTTTGCAGCGTATTAAACGAATAGCTGTATTTGGTGATGACGTCTTCACTGAAGCTTTCCAGGTAATCGATGGTCCGGATACGTGATGGCTGCCCGTCGGCTGTGCAGTGTTCAACGGTGTAACTGTAATTCCGGTAACCGCCTTTCAGGTCGTCAAAGGCAAAAACGAGGGTTTCGCTGCTTTTTAAAAGATATACCGGAAAAGACTGTTCCTTTTTGCTGTTATAGCATTCTACCGTTTTGATATCCGGCTGATACACCCTGTTTTCGTAGGTAAACCCGGTGCTTTGCGCATGGGCGAATGCCATCCACAGGCATAAAAATAAGGTGATGCGACGGGTTAAAGTCATTGTTCGGTTATGATTCGAGTTCCATGATTTCGGTAGCCAGGGCTTCCCAGTTTTTCTGTGCGCCATCCAGCAGCGTTTTCTCTGCCAGGTATTTCCGGTTGGTTTCGTCCAGGCGTCGACTGTCGGAATAGACTTCTTCGCTGGCCAGCTCGGCTTCGATTGCTTTCACGCTCTGCTCAAATACGGCTATTTCTTCTTCCACCCGTTTTAGCTTGTCGTTTAATTTTTTAAGCTGCTGTTGAGTGTTAGGCGAGGCAGGGGCTTTTACTTTCTTTTCTTCGGCCGGTTTTACCGGGATAGGTTTTGCTGCCGGAATAACCCGTTTGCTGTTCCATTCTTCGTATTCGGCATAGGTGCCGGGATATTGCCTGATCTTTTCCTCTTCGATAAACCAGATCTTGTTGGCCACATTGTCGAGGAAATAACGGTCGTGCGATACGGTAATGAAGGTACCTTCATATTGCTGTAAAGCCTGGATCAGGATATTGACCGACTGGATGTCGAGGTGGTTGGTGGGCTCATCGAGGATGAGGAAATTCGAATCAGTGGTTAAGGATTTTGCCAGGGCTACGCGTGATTTTTCGCCGCCTGATAATACCCTGATCGGTTTGAACACATCATCGCCGGTAAACAGAAAACAGCCTAACAGTGAGCGTAGTTCCGTATCGGTATGCTTCGGGGCAAAGGATTGCAATTCGCCCAGAATAGTATTGTCGAGGTGCAGGGATTCGAGCTGGTGCTGGGCAAAAAAGGTGGTGCTTACATTATGCCCGGTTTCACATTTCCCTTCAAAACCTTCCGTGCCGGCAATGATACGCAGCAGCGTTGATTTTCCTTTACCATTGGCGCCGATCAGGGCAATTTTATCGCCTTTTTCGATAACGGCCTCGGCATGTGACAGGATATCGACATTGGGGTAACTTTTGCTGACATCTTCGAGCCTGACGACATGGCGGCCCGATGGTTTCGAGAATTTAAAGCTGAAGTTCACGGTAGGGTTATCATCGTCTACATCTTCTACACGTTCCAGCCTGTCGAGCGCTTTGATGCGCGACTGTGCCATTTTCGCTTTGTTGGCTTTAGCCCTGAAACGTTCAATGAGGCGTTCTTCCTGTTTGATCTTTGCCTGCTGGTTTTTAAACTCGCCCCGTTGTATTTCGGCGCGAAGCTCTTTTTCTTCAAGGTACCAGGAGTAGTTTCCGGCATATACGGTGAGTTTACCTTTTCGCGCTTCGACCGTTTTACGGACGATCTTATCGAGAAAATAGCGGTCGTGCGATACAATGACAATGGCACCTTCAAAACTACCGAGATAAGTTTCCAACCATTTGATGGAGGGAAGGTCCATGTGGTTGGTGGGCTCATCGAGCAGGAGGATATCCGGATCCTGCAACAGGATCCTGGCCAGCATCACCCGCATACGCCATCCGCCTGAAAAGGTGTTTAGCGGACGCGTCTGGTCAGCCGTGCTGAACCCCAGGCCGGCGAGGATCTCATGCGCCCGGTATTCGATATTATAGCCGTCTAAAGCCTCAAATTCATGCTGTTTATCGCTTAGTTTGTTGATCGTTTCTTCACTGTAATCGGTTTCGATCTTCTTTAAAAGCGCTTCAATTTCGTCGTGCAGCTGGTTTTGCCGCTCAAAGGCTTCCATCGCGACATGCAGGATGCTGTGATGCGAATCGTACGATAACAGGTCCTGGTTAAGGTAGCCGATCTTCAGGTCTTTGGCCATCGAGATCGTGCCCGATGAAGGGGTGTATTCGCCTACGATCAGTTTTAAAAGGGTTGATTTGCCCGTACCGTTGGCGCCGATCAGGCCTACACGGTCGCCCGGTTTAATGTGCCAGTCGGCTTCGTCATATAAGGCCCTGGAGCCAATTAAGAAAGATAAATCGTTTATAGAGATCATTTGCGTACAAAAATACGATTTATTGTTGTATGGCTGAATTGTTGCAGGTCATTTCTCTATCTCAATATCGTATTTGTCTAAAAGCCCTGAAATACCAAGGATAGAAAATTTTGCTTTCTTTATTCGGTTAATTTCCGGGTCAATAGAATAATTGTAAGCAGTGCGAAAGTCGGCTTTTTCAAGTATTGTGTGGTCAAAAACGGCTTGTGCTAAATTGCAATTATCAAACACAGCACCAGTCAGGTCGGTTTCTGTAAAGTCGACTCCTTGTAACTGTGAATTTTTGAAAACCGTTTTTTTGATTTTCGTCTTATAAAACGAAGAATGATTGAGTTGACAACCATCAAACGAAAACGATAGTCCAAACTCGTTTAAAGTGTCAAACCGAAGTCCCAGCATTTTACAGTCTTTGAATAACACATCCTGAAATGCTGTCTTGTTCAGCTTTGCTAAACTGAAATTACAGACGTTGAATGTGCAGTCCATAAACTTAAATGCGGAAAGGTCGCTATCGGCAAAATTGCAATTATTGAAAATGCAGTTTTCGTATTCGCCTTTTACCGGCAAATCATTTTTGTCAAAGGTTTTGTCTTGTGTAAAATTTCCCTGCATTTTTATATGATGTTATTAGGGGTACGCTAATACGAAGTTAGCAGCTGTCTTACTTTTCCCGGTCTTGTGGAAGCAAATTGCGTTGCTCAAAAATGTAGGTTGTATTTTTGTCAGCAAACCAGGTCATCGGTTTTAATATTCCAAAGATAGTCAAAGCGATACCCAAAGGAATGCCGATCAGATAATCAAAGGAGGTTATCAGGTTTTCATGGTGAACAATTTTAAAGAAAAAGTAAGTACAAGGCACAAAAAACAACCAACTTGTTACTAAACCAGCATTATAAAAGGTTTTTCCCTTGATGTTGAAAAGGAAAGTATGTCCAACGATATTGCCAACAGACACCATGATCGTGGCTAAACCAAGCCAAATGGCCCGTTCTCCTACAAATGCAGCAAGTAAATAAGTTGTCCAACCAAAGCAAACATTTATTAAAAGCGAAGAATTAGTATTTAATGGAAATCGGTCAGGTATATCACTTTTAAACATCACCCTGTTTGCCATTCCGGGAAAAGTTCCATTAATCCTGTATTCTTCAAGTTGATGTAGAAATAGAGATGTCAAACTCAACCACATCAATATTTGATAGTTGGTCATAGAAGAATAAAAGCAAAATATACCTATATCAGTAATAATTGTGAATAAGCCACCAAGATCGAACCAATGTTTGCGTAAGAAATTCATGTTTTTTGTTTTAATAAATTATGAGGCAAAATAGGTATTCTTTTATTATCTAATTCTGTCATTACTATTGTTGTTCATTCAGACACGTTTGGTCTAATTAATTCGGAAAGTTTTTTTGGCGCTACTTCACAATAAGCCGTTGTCAAAGCATCCACAAATACGTCTTTGCGCACTTTTTTCAGTTCTACCAATGTCCAGCCTTGTTTGCCCCATTTGTTAGGAACAGGATATATAACTGTCCTGTCTGTTGAAGAAAAAACATCCTGGTTAATTTCAGATAACTTTATACAAGCGTTTTTGTTTTTATCGTCGTAAGTTGCAAATATCTTTTTCTTAACTCTGAACGATGTTTTCTCAAAGTGTGGTTCTTCTGTTGCTTCGGGAAACGAAAGTGCCAATTTTCGGAATGTGTCAATAGTTACCATTGTCATTTCTTCATCATGGTTGTTTTTCTCGTTTGTTTTGTTTGAGTAAGTTGTCAAGTTTTTGAAACGAAGCTGTCCAACCACCTTTCATTATTTCTTTCATGCCAGTAAAGGTCTGTTTTTCTTGTTCAGTTGCGTTTCCAAAAATTTCCCATTTCACGTTTACGTTTGTAACGTTTTCTTTTTCCGAAAAAATTACGGTTGTCAATAAAGAATCCGGATAAGTGTCGGAAAACGGTGCTTTGATAAAATTGCCGTCTTTGTCGCAAAAATTTTGAGTATAAACCAAAAGTTGATTGGGCTTTATGGTTTTGAAATTGATTTGCCCGAATTTTGTCAGTCCGTCAGGTGTAGTCATTGTCCAAAGTGAAGTTCCTTTTTCAACAACGTTTGCTGTCAAGAATGTCATTTCTGCACCGTCAGGCCCTAACCAACTTGAAAAACTGTCGGGATTTGCCCACATTTCAAACGCTGTTTTCATATTCGTTTTGAACGTGTAACTAATTTCAAAAATGCTGTCTTGGTTCATATTTTAGTTTGTTTTTTTGTTGTCGTTGCAATGACTGTCAACTCATAAATATACGCAATAACATTCTGCATACAAGAATGTCGAATTATCCCAATAGATATACAAAGTACGCTGTATGCAAATCGCTGATTTTTCCGATTTTTGCTCCCGGGGGAGATCGTGCTGACCATTCAGGCTAACTATTGCTAATGCGATATTAGCAGAAGTATTATCCGTTAAATATTTTGTGCCTTTTGATTTCCTTGCCCTGTCTGAGTTTTAATGCATGATAAAATGAAGGAACGTCATTCGTCCATTTTTTTAAAGCGAGAATGATGGCTATAATTTCGAATCTTGTCAGCAGGCCAACCCAAAAACAAATGTTGAACAGAACGGTTGATTGGCATTGCAGAATAATTTGAATAAGTGTTGCAAATAATAATAAAGTCCAAACTTTGGCACCGACTGAATGGGTTGCAATTTCTTTTCTAAACTTTAAAAAACTGATAAGATAGGTCGAGGCTTCAACACCGATGAGTATTGTCAATTTTAGCGCATTGTTTGTGAAAAAGTCTGGACATTGAATATACGTTGCAATGGCAGCTGAAATAAAAAATACCTGGTCAATGGTTGAATCTAAGCGTCTGAGTTTTTGTGTCGATATGTTTAACTGTCTTGCTATGATACCATCAAAAATGTCGGTCAGTAAGCCAATCGTCAAAAGTACTATTGCAATCGTTTTGTAATTATCAATGTGAAAATTGCTGATAATGATTATTATTAACCCAATAATAAGTCGTGAAAAGATTAACGTTTTTGGAATTTGGTTCTTCATAAATATTTCTGCGAACGGGTAGGAGGTGTTGCGTAGTGGCAGCATTTTAACACTGCAGTTGATACGAAACATTATTGTCTTTCTTTATTGTTGCTTATGCATTTATGTGTCGGTGTCCTGTAGTGCAGGAACGTGAATTTCTTTTATACAGGTCGCCACAGAACTATCCAATATAACATTGACGATATTTACAATGTCTGCAACAGGAATTCTCTCATTTGAATATTTTTTGAGTGCTGTTTCTGCTCCTTCACTAAAAGGAATGTCGCTTGCAATTGAGCCCGGTGAAATACAGGAAACAGAAATCAAATCTTTTCTTACATATTCTCTTAGGGCGTGTGTTACTCCACGAACACCGAATTTTGTGGCATTATAAACAATAGCATCTGAACCTTCGTTTTCAAGTCCGCAGGTTGAGCCAATGAAGATTATCTTTTTCAGTCGTCCACGGCGAATGTTACTCATCAGTTTTTGAGTCAGAAGGATAACGCTGGTCAGGTTAACATTTATGATAGAAATAATTTCTGTCGGCGTTACTTTTTCAAAATTTGTCTTTTCCCAAATGCCTGCATTATAAATTAGGATGTCAATCGGTGTCTTGTCTATGGCTTGCAGGATTGCTTCAATGCTGTCGAGATCTGATAAGTCTGCTTGTACCCAAATCTTTTTGTAGTCAGTTTGCAAGTCCAAATTCATGGGTTTGGTTCGGGAGATTAAAAAGAAAGTATCTTCCTTTTTTCCAAGCCCGTCTATCATTGAGTTACCAAGTCCTTTGCTTGCTCCAACTATTACTATATTTCTCATTTTTTTAATTGTCTAATATCGTTTCGGTTGGTCAGTTGGTGTTGATTATAACTGTTTGCGGCTTAGCGATGGTGGGTTTAGCTTCGCTGATTTTCAATTCGGATCAAAAAGTTAAAATTCATTAGAAGCACAAAGCTCCAGGTTCGTACGTCAGCCTGCCTAACGCCAACCTGCTGTTGTACGACGCCTATTTTATTCTGTCTTTTTGATTGTTGTCGGCGTATTCATTGTATGTTTCCAAAAATGCCTTATATGTATCTTCTAAATATAAACCTTTAAAATTACCGTTTCTTTCTTCAAGCATGGTTTTTAATTGTTCTCTAAAAGGAGTTGAATGTTTCATACTGTATTTTGTAATACCTTTCCATTCTTCCTTAAGCTTTTTATCTTTTATAAAAACTTCATAATGATTCATTTTATAATATATAAGTGCTCTGATCTTTGAATCTAATATTTTTTTGTTTGTACCAATAAAGCTAATTTTTGCATTACCCAAATTTGAAAGAGTTATATTTCCATCAACTTTAATATTGAAGATATCATTAGACTCTAATACATAGTCATTTTGAATTTTCCCATCTATATATAAATGGCTTTGGTCATGCTTCTTAATGCTTAAATCTTTACCATTTGAGATTGAAAATTCTTCTTTTGAAACTTGAATTTCTCCGTTTTCAAATTCTACGTTTAGTTCATGTGATTGCTGAAATTCATCATAAAATGACCAAAGTTCTGGATGTTCTATTAATATTTTATCCAGTTCAGCCAGATAATTGAGATTTCTACTTTGAATATCTTTTCTAAAAGTTTGTACAACGTAGTAAAAACCAAATCCGGAAATTAATAAACCTATAAGACTGGAAATAACGATTAGCCAATCCGTAATGGATTCATTTGACTTTTTGGTTTCTATTTTTAAAGGTTCGAATGTTAGTTCCTGTTTGATTAAAATATCATTTTGTGTTGTATCTTTTTTTCGAATTACAATTGGATTCTGGAAATCAGATTTAATATGGATTAAACTCGAAGTTTTTTCATGGGTAGTTTTATTAGCCGTCTTGCAACTATAACCTACTGAAAGAATGATAAATACATGTAATATTCCTATAAAATACCGGATATTCATATTTTTTAGTTTTAGGTATCACATAACGTTTTGGGGCATTTTGTTCGGACGGGTTTAGCTTCGCTGATTTTCAATTCGGAGCACAAAGTTTCAATTTATTTTTAATGTGTTTCATTTTAATTCTTTAGCTCTACTTGTGCTTCGTAGTGTTATAGACTTACTGCTAACACTCAAATATATGCAATAATCTTCTGCATACAAGAATATCGAATATCCCTTATATATGGAAATACCAAGTATCAGGTCCGCAGCATGAAAATGGCTGATTTCTGGTTTTACTTCCGGGAGAAATATCATAAAGAATCTCCGGTCATTTGAGTAAACTTTAAATATAACCCAGCAAAGATTGACCTAATTATTCGTTGGATGGTTAAATGGTTATATTGTTATATGGTTGAATTGTTGGATGGTTGAATTGTTAAATTGTTGGATGGTTGAATTGTTGCCTGGTAACAATAAAACAATGAATCAATACAACAATAAAGCAATATTGCAGGGCAACAATAAAGCAATACTAAAAAATAATACCTTTGAAACATGATTAGTGAATTAGCCAATACCTTATTTGAGCAGGCGATTGCCGATTATCATCAGTTTGATCAGATCGACCATCCGGTAGTTAATCCGTATGAAAAGGAAAGCCTTGAACATTTATTATACCTCAAGAACTGGATCGATACGGCACAATGGCATATGGAAGATGTGGTGCGTAACCCGCAGATCGACCCGGTAGAAGGGCTGAGCTGGAAACGGCGTATTGATGCGCAAAACCAGGTCCGCACCGATATGGTGGAATTCATAGACAGCTATTTTTTACAGCAATATGCACATGTAACACCTCTGCCTGATGCGAAAGTAAATACGGAAAGCCCGGCCTGGGCCATCGACCGGTTATCGATCCTGGCGCTCAAAATTTACCATATGCGGGAAGAGGCTACCCGGGCTTCGGCCAGTGCTGAGCATCGTGCACAATGCCAGGCAAAATTAGACGTGCTTTTAAGACAGAAAGCCGACCTGTCGGTCAGTATTGATGAGCTTTTAGCGGATATTGAAGCCGGCCGGAAATATATGAAAGTGTATAAGCAGATGAAAATGTATAACGATCCGAGTTTAAACCCGGTACTTTATAAGCAATAGTTTTACATGCCGCAAACGCGTAAACTCCTTATCCTCCGGTTTTCGGCTATGGGCGATGTGGCCATGGTGGCATCGGTATTACAGGAGTTTTCGGTACAGCATCCCGGTGTTGAACTGGTAATGGTAAGCCGCCCGGCTTTTGCGCCTTTTTTTGCAGACATCCCGGGTTTGGTGTTCCATGCTTTTCATCCGAAAACGACGCATAAAGGTATTGGCGGACTTTTCCGCTTATTCAGGGAATTGCTGGCGTACCGGCCATTTGCGGTTGCCGATTTGCATGATAACATCCGGAGCCGCATTCTCTGCACGTTTTTCAGGTTCGCACCGGTTAAGATCAAACGGATCGATAAAGGCAGAGCTGAAAAAAAGGCCCTGGTCCGCGCCGGACAGAATGAATTAAAACCGCTTAAGCCCACGGTAGAGCGTTATGCATCCGTCTTTGCCGGTCTGGGTTACCCGGTAAAATTATCGCACCGGCTCCAGCGAAAAGTGCGTCCGCTTCCTGAAGGGGCCGTAGCCTTTTTTAACCAGGCTGCAGCCGGATGTATCGGCATTGCGCCTTTTGCCCAGCATATCCATAAAATGTATTCGCTGTCGAAGATGCAGGAGGTTATTGAAAAATTAACGGCGCTTCATTACCAGGTGTTTATTTTTGGGGGAGGCGCAGAAGAACAGCGCATAGGCGACGAATGGGAAAAAAAAATTACCGGCGTTAAAAATGGAATTGGTAAATTTACCTTAAAAGAAGAACTGGACATCATCAGCCACCTGGATCTGATGCTCAGCATGGACTCATCCGGTATGCATATGGCTTCATTAATGGGAGTTCCCGTGATTTCAGTCTGGGGACCAACGCATCCTTATGCCGGATTTCTGGGCTACGGGCAACTGCTGGAAGATTGTATACAGGCCGATCATCCGGCACGACCTACGTCTATATATGGTAATAAACCTTGTTTATGCGGCGATATTCCCTGTATGGATCTGATCAGGCCCTCCCGGATTGTTGATGCGGTAGTCAAAAAAATGAAATATGGGTAAACGTTTAATTTTAATCCGGCATGCCAAAGCGGAATGGAACAGCGCTACACAGCCTGATTTCGACCGGCCTTTACACCGTCGTGGTCACGCGAATGCCGCTGAAATGGCTGAACGGCTTGCCGGACAGCGCATTGTACCCGATAAGCTGGTGAGCAGTCCGGCACTGCGGGCATTTACCACGGCGAAATATTTCGCGGAAGCCTGGGGTATTGCCGAAAAAGAAATAGCCCCTGATCAGCGTATTTATGAGGCTACGGTAAAAGACCTGCTCGGGGTGGTGAATGCTTTTGATAACCGTTATATGATGGTTGCCTTGTTCGGTCATAATCCGGGAATAAGTAATTTTGCTGGTTATTTGAGTGATACCTCATGTTATGAGATGCCCACCTGCGGTATCGTCATATTCGATTTCGCGGTAAATGACTGGGCGATGGTCAGTGCCGGAACCGCTACTGTATCGCTTTTTGACTCGCCAGAAGAGGAGTAAGGTGTACAGCGTTGAGGGGTTAGGGCTTACCGCTGATCACTAACTCCATCTGCAAACAAATTTCTTTTTACTAAAAAAATTAGTATATATTTGCTGTCAGAAGCCCTGATCAACATGTACGCTATTGTCGATATCGAAACCACCGGTGGTTATGCTGCACAGCATGGTATCACCGAAATTGCTATCCTTATTCATAATGGTGAAACCGTTATAGAGCGTTATCAGACGCTCATTAACCCGCATCAGCCTATTCCGGTTTATATCCGGGCATTAACCGGGATCAACGAAGAAATGGTGGCTGGGGCTCCCGATTTTGTAACAGAAGCTGCCAGAATATATGCTCTGCTGCAGGATAAGATTTTCGTGGCGCATAATGTTAATTTCGATTATTCATTTGTTAAGCATCATCTTGACGCATGCGGCTACGCGTTGAACAGCAAGAAACTATGTACAGTACGGTTAAGCCGTAAGCTTTTTCCCGGGCTTCCTTCCTATAGTCTGGGGAAATTATGCGCCAGCTTAAGCATCCCGGTCGAAAACCGTCACCGGGCTGCGGGTGATGCTACGGCAACGGCGGTGCTGTTTGACCGGCTGATCGAAAAAGATACCGAAGCGGTCATCGAATTCATGCTGAAAAGAAGCGCGAAAGAGCAGGTGCTTCCGCCGCATCTGAAAAAGACGGAACTCGATAAATTACCGGATCGGCCAGGTGTATATTATTTTAAAGACCATAAGGGAAAAGTGATCTATGTAGGGAAAGCTAAAAATCTTAAAAAACGGGTATATACCCATTTTAGTGGCCATAGCATCAGCCGGCAGCGGCAGGATTTTTTACGAAAGATCTATCATGTCGATTACGAGCCCTGCGGTACCGAACTCATGGCGTTTATTCTCGAAGCCGCAGAGATCAAACGTTTATGGCCTGAAAATAACCGTGCCATGAAACGTTTTGAGCAGAAATATTCACTTTACCAGTTTGAAGATCAGCGGGGTTATCTCCGTTTAGGGATTGATAAGTTCCGGAAAAACGGTACGGTGCTGTACAGTTTTAATCAGTTGCTGCAGGGTTATGAAATGCTACGGATGCTGATCCATACCTATCAGCTATGTGAGAAATTGTGTTTCATCCAGAAACAGCGGGTAGCCTGTACAGGGTATGCCCTTCAGCAGTGTTCGGGTGCCTGTATTGGTGAAGAAGCGCCCGAAACCTATAATGAACGGGTTAACCAGGCCATTGCACAGCTGCAGCAGATATTGCCCTCTTTTATACTGATCGATCAGGGGCGTTACGACGATGAGAAAAGCTGTCTTTGGGTAGAAAACGGGAAGTTTTATGGTATGGGCTATGTAAGCGATCATACCGATATTCAGGATGCAGAGGCCCTCAAAGCTGTGCTTACACCTTATCCCTCGAATGATTATATGATGCATCTGATTATGGCCTACCGTGAACGGTTCCCATATAAAGCGATGGTCTTAAATAAAGATACTGCACTAACAAATCAGCTTTTTGATACTTTCTGACCCGGAATGATCATCTTTAAAAGTAAAAAGTACCATTTTTAACCTGTTTTTTACCTTGTAAAAGCCCATGCCGATCGTGTATCTTTGCAGGATGAAAGCAGGGATACCTATTTATGCCATTGAAACGTTAACCTCATACAAAAAAAAAGGCGTTTTAGTGAGCAGATTCAGGTATTACCTGCAGCAACAGCAAAACCTGCTCTGGCCGCATCGCCATCATTTCTATCACCTGGTGTATTTTACTGAAGGGCGTGGCAGCCAGCAGCTCGACTTTAACACATTTGATATCAAAAAAGGGCAGATCTATTTTATGATCCCGGGGCAGGTGCATCACTGGAAATTTGATGAAGAGCCGGATGGGTACCTGATTAACTTTTCAGCAGATTATTTTAATTCCTTTCTGCTTGACCCGGCTTACCTGAGTCGCTTTCGCTTTTTTAGCGGTGAAACCGGTTTGCAGGTGATCGACCTTCCCGATGCAAGCCGGGAAAAGCTGGAGTGGATTTTTGAGGAGATCTTAAAAGAGGTGTCGAACGAAGCCTTTAAGGATGATGACCTGGTTAAAGTTCTGCTATTGCGGATATTTATGGAAGTAGCGCACATACAGCAGGCAGAAAGGCCGCTCCTGGAAAATGCCTATAACCATACGCTGATCCGGAATTTTAAAGCCCTGATCGCTCAGCATTATAAGACCCTGAAGCTGCCGAAGCAATATGCCGCTTTATTGTACATTACACCCAATCATTTAAATGCGGTATGCCAGGATTTCTTAGGCGTATCGGCAGGATCGCTGATCCGTAGCCGCATTTTGCTGGAAGCAAAGCGATTGCTCATTTATCCCGATATGCGGATCAGTGAAATTGCCGCTGAACTTCAATTCGCTGATCAGTCGTACTTTGTCAAATTCTTTAAAAAATACGAAGGGATAACACCCGAAAAATTTAGAAAATCAATCATAGATGGAAACGGAACAAAAACAATTGACCCAATGGCAGGGGCTGGTACATGCTAAATGTCCGCGATGCAGAGTGGGAAATGTATTTAATGGCTCTACATATTCACTGAAATCGCAGAAAATGAATGATAATTGCCCGCATTGTAACCTGAAGTTTGAGCGGGAGCCGGGCTATTTTTATGTAGCCATGTTTGTAAGTTATGGTTTCAGTGTTATTGAGATCCTGGCCGTGTGTTTTGCCGCTTATTTCTTTGGATTGGAGCTGGTATATGAAAATATCTGGTACTACTGCGGTGTGGTGGTTCTGGCATCGGTTGTGTTTTCGCCGTTTAATTTTCGTTACTCGCGCTTAGTTTTACTGTACTGGTTATCGCCCGGGTTACATTATGAGCCGGAACGTGCCCTCAAAAAAAAGATATAAACGCTCCCGGTTCCTTATAAAGTTTAGCTACCTTTGTGTGTCTTGAGATACACGTTTATCCTCTCAAAAAGCAACGAGAATGATCGAAATAGGGAAATATAATACACTTCGCATGGCCGGAAAAAACAGGGACGGGCTGAGCCTGACGGATGGAAAAACAGAAGTTTTGCTGCCTTTTGCCGATGTGCCTCCGGCTGCGGAGACCGGTGATGATCTTCGGGTATTCATCTTTGTAAATAAGGCTGGTGATCTTCAGGCAACCACCAGAATACCTTTTGCCGAAGCGGGCGATTTTGCCTTTCTCAGGGTAGCTGATGAAAATCAGGAAGGGGCTTTTCTCGATTTGGGTATCGATAAAGATGTATTTGTACCACGACGGGAGCAGAAAAGGCCCATGTTCAGGGGCGAAAGCTACGTCGTTTATCTTTATATCGACGCCCTTAACCGGCGGATAACGGCCTCATCCCGATTAGATCGCTTTGTTGAAGAAGAAGATATAGACCTCGAAGAAGGGGATGAGGTACAGCTGCTCATCAGCGAAAAAACCGATCTGGGCTTTAATGCGATCATTAATAATCGCTATATCGGATTACTCTATCATAATGAGCTTTTTACAGAACTGCACGCGGGCGATCGCTGTAAGGGCTGGATTAAAAAGATCAGGGTAGAAGGGAAGATCGACCTGACCCTTCAGCCTTCGGGCTATGGCCATATTTTAGATACCAAAGAGCTGCTGCTGCAAGCCCTGAAAGACCATGGCGGAAAGATCGGACTGGGCGATAAAAGTAGCCCTGAAGCCATCTATCAGCGCTTCCAGATCAGTAAAAGTGCCTTTAAAAAGGCTATTGGCGGGCTATATAAGGAACGGCTAATTACATTGGGTGATGATGAGATCAGGCTGGTAAAAAACAGGGATTAATGGACCGGGAATTTACGGATCAGATGGGGCGCCTGGTCAGGCTGGATTATCCGCCGCGGCGTATCGTTTCGCTGGTGCCCTCGCAAACCGAGTTACTTTTTGACCTGGGACTGGATATCGAAGTGGCAGGGATAACGAAATTTTGCATTCATCCCCGGGAAAAATTCACCTCCATCACCAAGGTTGGCGGAACAAAAAAGCTGAAAATGGATGTGATCAGGTCCCTGCAGCCGGATCTGATCATCGGGAATAAAGAAGAGAATACACGCGAAGATATCGAGCTTCTGGCTGCTGAATACCCGGTATGGATGAGCGATATTCACCACCTGGAAGATGCCATGCAGGCCATAGCGATGATCGGCGAGCTGGTTGGGCGGCAACCCGAAGCTTCTTATCTTAATCATTTAATTGGTGCCGGTTTCAATGACCTGGAAAAGTTGGCAGCGCAGAAAAACAGGCATCAGCGGGTGGCTTACCTGATTTGGAAATCGCCTTATCTGTTTGCCGGCAAGCATACGTTTATTGATGATATTTTGCGGCGTACAGGGCTGCATAACGTGATCACTGAAGAGCGGTACCCTGAACTGGACCTGGAACAGCTCCGGGAGCGGCATTGTGACCTGATTTTTCTTTCTTCCGAGCCTTATCCGTTTAAGGAAGTGCATTTGGGCGAAATACAGGCAGCCCTGCCCGGAACGAAAGTGATGCTGGTTGACGGGGAAATGTTTTCATGGTATGGCAGCCGGCTGGTAAAAGCAGTGCAATACCTGTTTCAGCTGCAAACGGAGGTGGGATAGACCCTGGTTGCGGATTCAAAATACTGACGGATAGCTGACTACATAAAAATCTAAAATTTATGCTTTATCCTTTTTGAAAGTTAAAGCAAAACACTATCTTTGCAGTCCTTAATAAATCCTAACTGCGGAAGTGGCGTAATTGGTAGCCGCACCAGACTTAGGATCTGGCGCTTCACGGCGTGGGGGTTCGAGTCCCTTCTTCCGCACAAAAAGATAAGGCCGTTTCGATTTGATATTGAAACGGTTTTATTTTTAAAAAGCATTTGATAAGGAATGTCAGTACTCAAATTTAATTAAGAATGAACATTACACAGGAAAGCGTTAACGATCTGAACGCAATTGTAAAAGTCTCGATTGCACCCGAAGATTACACTCCCCGAGTTGAAAAATCACTGAAAGAGCAGGCTAAAAAAGCCAACTTGCCAGGTTTCCGTAAAGGAATGGTACCGGTTGCTCATATCAAAAGAATGTATGGCAAAAGCATTTTAGTTGAAGAGATCAACACGATGCTGAGTGACAGCCTGACCAAATATTTAACGGATAATAACATCGAAATTCTGGGTCAGCCGCTACCGGTAATGGAAGACAAGGAGTTTAAATGGGACAATACCGATGAATTTGAGTTTAACTATGAAATCGGACTGGCCCCGGCTGTTGATGTGGAGATCACCTCAAAAAACAAATTTCCTTATTATGAGGTAAAAGCCGATGAGGAAACGTTAGCCGCCCGGATTAAAAACCTGCGCAGAAGCTATGGTAAAATGACCAATCCTGAGGTTTCTGCCGAAGGTGATGTATTGTATGCCCAATTAGTGCAGCTGGGTGCCGACGGGACTGTTTTTGAAAGTGGTATTCATGCTACCGGATCTATCCGTACTGACCTGGTTACCGATAAGAAAATCTTAAAATCGCTGATCGGTTTAAAGAAAGATGACGTTTTTGAACTGGATGTACAGAAAGCCTTTGATCAGAATGAAGCCGTGATTGCCAAATTGCTGAACATTCCGGAAGAAGATGCTAAAGATCTTCAGTCAAAATTCCAGGTTACCGTTAAAAATGTAAACCGTCTGGAAGAAGCCGATCTGAACCAGGAATTCTATGATAAGCTTTTCGGTGCCGGTGTAGTGACGGATGAAGCGGGTTTCAGGGCGCGTGTTACCCAGGAGATCGAAAGTATGTTTCAGCAGGATGCCGACCGTAAATTGCAGAACGATATTTATGCAAAGCTCACTGGCGAAACCAAAATGCAGCTTCCTGATGAATTCCTGAAAAAATGGTTAAAAGCAACCAATGAAAAGCTGAGCGACGAAGAGCTGGCGCAAGGTTATGATGATTTTGCCAAGAACCTGAAATGGACACTGATCGAAAACAAGATCATTAAAGATAACGATATCAAGATCGACTATAAAGATGTATTTGAAACGGCAAAACAGCGTTTAGATGCACAATTCAAAATGTATAGTCCGCAGGCTTTACCTGAAGATCAGCTGGCACAATATACCGTCAACTTCCTGCAGGAAAAGGAAAATGCTAATCGTATTTTTGATGAGGTAAAGGCATTAAAGGTGTTCGATTATATTAAATCGACAGCTACCCTCGATAAAAAGGAGATTGCGTATAATAAGTTCGTGGAGTTGAAGTAATATCGCCTACGTTAATACGAATATGGAAGACCTCGGAAGTTGATATGACATCAACCTCCGAGGTCTTTCTTATATTCACGAATATAGCCGGATATGCTAAATTGTCAGTAAGAATAAGCTGGTATATTATTTGATCGTTTAACCGGATAGTAAAGATCAAAGACATCAGATTGTAATTTAATTTCAAAATTTAATTTATATTTTGAATTTTTAACACGACATTATAATTTAACGAAAATTCACGCTAAACCCTCAACGCTAACCGCTAAAACACATGAAGATCAATAAAGAAGAATTTAGAAAATATGCCGTTAAGCATCACCGCATCAACGGATTAAATGTAGACCGTTTTATTGCGGCGACAAACCATTCGCCAAAATCAATGACGCCTTATATCATCGAAGAAAGGCAGTTAAATGTAGCGCAAATGGACGTGTTCTCCCGTTTAATGATGGATCGTATCATCTTTTTGGGTGATGCCATCTACGATCAGAATGCCAATATTATCCAGGCCCAATTACTGTTCCTGCAATCGACCGATGCCAACCGTGATATCCAGATCTATATCAATTCGCCGGGCGGCTCTGTATATGCCGGTCTGGGGATTTATGATACGATGCAATACATTTCACCGGATGTCGCCACGATCTGTACCGGGATGGCCGCTTCTATGGGTGCTGTATTACTGGTAGCCGGTGCAAAAGGAAAAAGGGCGGCGCTTAATCACTCCAGGGTAATGATCCATCAGCCTTCGGGTGGTGCACAGGGTGTAGCTTCAGATATGGAAATCAACCTGCGAGAAATGTTGAAATTAAAGAAAGAATTGTACGATATTATTTCTTTACATTCCGGTCAGAGTTATGACTGGGTAGAGAAATCATCGGATCGTGATTACTGGATGAAAGCTGAAGAAGCGAAAGAATTTGGTATGATCGATGAAGTACTGGGAAAATAACGGAATTAAAATGGCTAAACATTATAGAGAATCACATTGTTCATTTTGCAATACGCCGAAAAATGAAACCTTAATGCTCATTGAGGGTCTGGAGGCCTTTATCTGTGATAAATGTGTTTCACAGGCAAATGTTTTACTGGCTCAGGAATTAGGGAGTAAGAAGAGTGCCGATTTTGAGGGTTTTACCTTATTAAAGCCTGCCGAAATCAAAGCCCACCTGGATCAGTATGTCATTGGCCAGGATGATGCCAAAAAAGTGCTGGCCGTAGCCGTGTATAATCACTATAAACGGCTCAGTCAGAAGGTCGGTAAGGATGAGGTAGAGATCGAAAAATCAAATATTATGCTGGTTGGCGAAACCGGGACCGGTAAAACCCTGCTGGCAAAGACCATTGCCAGGATCCTTCATGTGCCATTCTGTATTGTGGATGCAACCGTGCTTACTGAAGCCGGTTATGTGGGCGAGGATGTGGAAAGTATCCTGACCCGTTTATTACAGGCTGCCGATTACGATGTGGCGTCGGCCGAAAGAGGCATTGTGTATATTGATGAGGTCGATAAAGTAGCCCGGAAAAGTGACAATCCGTCGATTACCCGTGATGTAAGCGGTGAAGGCGTGCAACAGGCGCTGCTTAAAATCCTGGAAGGTACGATCGTGAATGTGCCGCCACAGGGGGGAAGAAAACATCCTGACCAGAAAATGATCGCTGTAAATACCAATAATATTCTGTTTGTCTGCGGCGGTGCATTTGACGGTATAGAACGTAAAATTGCCAATCGCTTACGTACACAGGCCGTAGGTTATAAAGTGAAGAAAGATGAAGCTGAGCTTGATCTTAAAAACCTGTATAAATATATTACACCGCAGGATCTGAAAGCATTTGGTTTAATTCCTGAGCTTATTGGCCGGGTACCGGTGCTTACGCATTTAAATCCGCTCGACAGGGAGGCCTTGCGTAATATACTGACCGAACCTAAAAATTCACTGATCCGCCAATATGTCAAATTATTTGAATACGAAGGTGTAGAACTCGTCTTTGATCAGGATGTACTGGACTTTATTGTGGATAAGGCCATGGAATATAAATTGGGGGCCAGAGGCTTACGCTCTATATGTGAAGCGATTATGCTCGATGCGATGTACGATACACCATCGCATGAACATGTGAAAAAGATGCACATTGACCTGAGTTATGCCATCGAAAAATTTGAAAAGGCTGATTTTAAAAAGTTGAAAGCAGCTTAACATGAAAATCCCCTGGTTAAATCAGGGGATTTTTTTTAACTTGTACTATTTAATTCATCGCCTGCTTTACCAGCAGACGAAAGACGATATAGCATATGAACGAAGAAAAAGATATAAAGAAAGACGAAAAAGTTGTTGCGAAGGCAAAGAAAACAAAGGAGGTAGACAGTCCGGTGAAATCAGGCTTAAAATCGAAAGAAGATATTGTTAAGAACTGGTTGCCACGTTATACCGGCCGACCGCTTGAAGATTTCAGCCAGTATATCCTGCTGACCAACTTTAGCCGTTACGTAAAACTGTTCTCTGAATGGAATGATGACGCACCGATCATGGGTATCGATAAACCGATGCAGAGTTGTTCGGCAAACGGTATTACCATTATCAATTTTGGAATGGGAAGCCCCCTGGCGGCTACAATGATGGACCTTTTAACGGCAATTGCACCTAAAGCTGTATTATTTTTGGGCAAATGCGGCGGATTGAAGAAGAAAAATCAGTTAGGCGACCTGATCTTACCGATTGCCGCGATCAGAGGCGAAGGTACTTCCAATGATTATCTTCCGGCTGAGGTGCCTGCGCTCCCGGCGTTTGCACTGCAAAAGGCCATATCGACTACCATTCGTGATCATTCCAGGGATTACTGGACCGGTACCTGTTATACGACAAACCGCCGGGTGTGGGAACACGATAAAGAGTTTAAGAAGTATCTGAAAAGTTTAAGGGCGATGGCCGTTGACATGGAAACAGCCACCATTTTTACGACCGGGTTTGCGAATAAAATTCCAACCGGTGCTTTACTGCTGGTGTCTGACCAGCCCATGATCCCGGAAGGCGTGAAAACCAGTGAAAGCGATAGCTCCGTGACAGAGAATTATGTGGAAACCCACCTGAAGATCGGTATCGATTCCTTAAAGCAGCTTATTAATGGCGGCTTAACGGTAAAACACCTTAAATTTTAAAACGGCTTATGCTTGAAGCGCAACAACGATTATTGTACTTCCAGGCGTTGACGGGAAAAGAAATCGACAACTCACCATCGCCTTATATGAACTGGCTGAGGCCTACGCTGATCGCTGCCGAGCGGGGTACGTTATATTGCCGCTATACGGTGCGGAAGGAGATGACCAATCCATACGGTATTTTGCATGGCGGCATAACAGCAGGCATTATTGACGATTTAATTGGTGCAACGGTATACGTTTTAGGTCTGAGTGCACGTTATACAACTGTAAACAATAGCATTGATTACTTTGCACCGGCCAGTGAAGGAGAGGAGATTACCGCCAGAACAAGTATCGTAAAACAGGGGCGAACGATCATTAATCTGCAATGTGAGGTCTGGCTTCCGGCAAAAAACAGGTTAATTGCAAAAGGTTACTCGAATATGCTGAACATCGGTTAAGGTGAAGCGATCCGGGCATACGCAATTCCTTTATTGAAATTTAACGCTGCTTAAACATTTTAAGTTGAACTTTGTTTAGTGGATAACCTAAAACTTAATTTATGATGCTTAGCGACTACCTGAATCTCGATTTTGAGGTTAAAGGAAAAACCATCAAAGGTTTCTGTATGCGTATTTATGACGATTTTCACCTTACTTACGCCGTCATTCTCGAAGATTATCATTCATTTTGTATCTGGCTTGATGAAAAAACATCGAAATGGTGTCATTCCAAATATACCAATATAGACAGTAGTGTGCTGGATGAAGTGATTGGTAAGGTGAACCTTCACTCATCTGTTGTTTAACTGATCAGTAATTATCCGAAAAACAGGTACGCCAGTCCAATTGCTGTGCATACACCTACGAGGTCGGCTAATAGCATGGCGCCTACAGCATACCGGGTATTTTTAATGCTTACGGAACCAAAATACACGGCGATCACATAAAAGGTGGTGTCGGCAGCGCCCTGGAAAATACCGGAAAGCTTACTGGCAAATGAATCAGCGCCATAAGCGGTCATCGTATCGACCATCATCCCTCTGGCTGCACCGCCGCTCAGCGGACGGATCAGTGCCGTAGGCAGAGCCTCTACAAAACGGGTGTCGGCGCCCAGGGAAGCAAAAACATATTTTATACCGGAAATGACCACATCAAAGGTGCCGCTTGTCCGCAGCATACTGATCGCCACCAACATCCCTACGAGGTAGGGGATAATTTTCACAGCCGTTTCAAATCCGCTTTTCGCGCCGTCAATAAAAGCATCAAAAACATCGATCTTCTTATATACACCACCCAGCACGATCAGCAGAAAGACCAGGAGAATGAGCCCGTTGCTTAACATTCCCGAGAATAATTTAATTCCGCCGGCATCGAGCGATGAAATGTACCATACCAGCAGGGCGATAAGTGCCGAAATACTGAATACCCAGGTTAAAATAACCGGCTGAATTAGGTTTATTTTTTGTTTTATAGAAACAATGATCATCGCTGCCATGGTGCCTACAAAGGTTACAATGAGGCAGGGGATAAATACATCGGTAGGGTCGCTGGCATTCTGTGAAGCCCGGATGGCGATCACACTCACGGGGATCAGGCTCAGGCCGGCAGCATGTAAACAGAGAAACATCAGCTGGGAGTTGCTGGCCGTGTCTTTGCTGGGGTTAAGTTCCTGTAAGCTTTCCATAGCCTTTAAACCAAAAGGCGTGGCGGCATTATCCAGTCCCAAAAGATTAGCAGAAAAGTTCATGATCATATGGCCCATAGAGGGATGTCCTTTCGGGATTTCAGGAAACAGCTTTGAAAAGAAAGGACCTACAATGCGCGATAACAAACGGATCCCTCCGGCGCGTTCGGCAATGCTCATAAAACCCATAAAAAGGGCAAGTACCCCAATCAATTTAAGGCAGAGCTCTACGGCGGTCCAGCAGGTTTGAATAATACCATCCACTCTGGTCAGGTTAGCGGCATCGTCGGCTTTGCCGGTCACCATCCAGCTGAAAATTTCCGTTTGTCCGAAGAAAAAACATTTCACACAGGCTACCAGAATGGCTACGATGATAAAGCCTGACCATATTTTACTTAATGTCATTTTTTTAATTTAGAAAATGAATGTAGTGATTTTTAGTACAATTTTCCATCCCTGAAACACAAAAGCCGTTCATTTTTATCAAATAGTTCGAAATTTGCTCTTTCATTATATATAAGCTCGCCTTTAAGATACAGCTTCTCAGCGGAGAAAACCTGATAAGCATCGCAGAAACGCAGATCACCGATATCCTGTATAGAATAAATTTTTGTAGTACGCAGGCCGTCAGGCTCCGGTTTTTCCTCATAATTCAGTCCTATGCTGGTCGTGATCCCGTTTACCGGCAACTGATGAATCAGGATATGAAAGAGCTGCTTATTGTTTTTGGGGATCATAAAATAATCGTCTGTCGTATGATGCTGATACCTACCGGTGGCGATACTGTGCAATCCTGAAAGCATCGCTAAAAAATAATATTTCCGGATCGCCTGTTTTTCGGGATCCTGCTGAAATCCTCCTGCCTCGATTAAGATCGTGCTGGTGCCCCGTTGCTGGAAGTTGTCGCCGAATGCCCGCGGTTCAAATTCATCATCAAAGAGGCCGATCTGTCCGGGTAGAAGGGGCGAAAGTGTTTTAAACATACCGGCGATAACCAGCATAGCCTTTTGTCTCGCAGGGGTAATATGCAGCGCAGCGTCAACAGCCGGCGCTAAAAAAGATAAGGTAGCCGGCTTCAACGAGCCGTTCACACTCCATAAGGTAAGCTGATCATGCAGGTTAAAACCAAACGCGGGTTTCAGTGCTTCCTGCTGTGCCTTTAATAAGCAGGCTTCCGGGCTTAGTGTTTGCAGATAGTCGCGGTTAATATCGATCTGCTGTGCATTACGGCGGGTAAAACGCGCTGCGCCGTCCGGATTTACCATGGGCATAAAATGCAGTTCGCAGGCCTGGTAAAGCTGCTGTACGATGTCTGATCCGGTTTGCAGGAAATTAAAGAGATCGAACATCGCCATCGTTCCGGTAGCCTCATCGCCATGCATCTGGCTCCATAAGAGCACTCTTGTTTTTCCTGTACCCCATTTCAGGCTGTAGATACTCCTGTCTTCAACAGAGTAGCCTGCCACTGTGTTTTCAAAAACAGGAGGCAGGCTCTCGATTAAAGGAAGCAGGTCATGGTGTTTGAAAAAACGGTCTTTAAGCGGATGTGATTTAAAGTTTTCATACGCGCTTAATACTTCCTGAACATTCATGTTAAGGTTTGTCGTCCGTCAACTCAAAGCCCCAGTTTTTGCCTTTTTCGGTAGCGGGTATACCACTTACCATCCATACCGGCGCCTTGGCACCTTTTAAGTAATGGTCAAAAAACTGCTGTTCACGGATCTGGATATCTTTTCTGTTCTGCCGTTGTACCAGGTTGTGGGCTTCATTATTATAATTCAGCATCCATACCGGTTTGCCCAGTCGTTTAAGCCCGGTAAACATCTCGATGCCCTGATACCATGGCACGGCGCCATCCGCATCGTTCGCCATGATCACAACCGGTGTTTTCACTTTCGGGAAATGGAACAAAGGTGAATTTTCGATATATAATTCCGGTTTTTCCCATAGGGTAGCCCCGATACGGCTTTGTGTTTTTTCGTACTGGAACTGGCGGTTCATACCACTTTCCCAGCGAATACCACCATAGGCCGAAGTCATGTTCACAACAGGTGCGCCTGCCCATGCTGCCGCATACATATCCGTAGCCGTAATGAGATGGGCCACCTGATAACCACCCCAGCTTTGTCCCTGGATGCCGATCTTCGTACCATCTACCCATGGATTTTTCTTCAAACTTTCCACACCTGAATTGATAAACTCTTCAGCCGATTTTCCAGGGTGACCGATCTCATAGCTGATATCGGGTGCAAAAACCAGGTAGCCGTTGCTCACAAAGAACGGAATATTTAAACGCGAAGGCGTAGGTGCAGGCGCATTATAGGCATATAATCCATCCGACAGCTTTTCATAGAAATAAACGATCATGGGGTATTTCTTTGCCGGATCAAAGTTTTCCGGCTTGTATAAAATCCCTTCTGAGGTATAGCCTTTCGGCGTGGTCCATTTTACCAGTTCGGCAGTACCCCAGTTATAACCGGCCTGCTGCGGATTGGTATTGCTTAGCTTTATGGCTGTTTTCAGGTCTTTTGAGATATAGACATCCGGCGAATTTACATAGCTCCCTTTATCAAAAATAAAGAAATCCGCATTTTTAGCCTTTACCAGGTTAGAATATTTTGCCGGGGCCATGACCACTAATTCCGGGTTTTTATTGTCGTTTATTGCTTTTTTATAAAACCCGTTCTCTTTTGTGATATTATTAAAAGCATCTAACCAGAGCGTTTCTCTTTTATCAAAGAAGCGGGCCTCCGGATTGGTCCGCTGTACCCGGAAAGTGAGCTTTTGGAGGCGGCCAAAGCCATTGGTCAAATTCTTTGGTGCCTGTTTGCCATCGGGCGAGAAAGCCCAGATATCATAACGGTCATATAATAAAACCGTTTTGTCGTCTTCTGTCCATCCGGCAATACCGTAGCTGTTCGGGTCGTCGGGTACATCATTATCCTCATCATAGAATTTTACATCCATTCCACTGTTTAAAACAGTCACTTTTCCGGTAGCTATCTGGTAGGTGCTCCATAGTTTCGTTCTTTTATTATAGAAGAGAATATAATTTCCCGAAGGTGAAGCCGAAGCATTTCCGGCCAGACCTTCGATAATTTTTTTCCGATTACCGGTTTTCACATCCACCAGGTAATAATCGCGTATCGTACCGCCTGTCCATTGTGAAGGAATACGGTTACCATAATCCGTGGAAGCCAGGACAAAATCTGCCAGACCTTCGTTAATGACGCCGGCTTCGGGTAATTTTATATCCGTTAAGGGTACGACCTTGGGATCGGTACTATAAATATCAAATGTTGTTAAATAGCTTTTGCGGAGTTCGCGGTCCAGATTTCTTAACTGCATGGGTTGCAGGTAATCATCTCTGTAACTCCAGATATCCAATTTAGCATTTTCAAAGTCGATCAAAGTGGTGTCTTTCGGCTTTTTTATAGGGGCAATGCCAAAGAAAAGCCGGTTACCATCTTTGCTGAAACTCAATCGCCCATCGCCGCTTACTGCATAATTCGCCGGCATGCCGTCTACATCCTTATCCACCAGGATTTGTGCAGTATCCAGGCTCAGGGAATTATAATAAACATGGAAATCTTTTATCTCTGCTTTTTCAGGACTGGTTTCGCCAAGGAATGCCAGATGTTCACTTTCATCATCAAATATAAAATTCCTGAAATTTCCCTTTCCTTTCACCAGGGTTTTAATGACACCGGTTTCGGTGTTCAGTAAAAATACGCCCTGGGGAGCATCTTTATCTTTTTTTGACCCGGAACAGGCATAGACCAGTAATTTCCCGTTCTTGCTGAAACTATAATCGGTTACATATTTAAACGTACGCTCTATCCCCGTTGTCAGATTCTTTAAGATCAGATCGGTTCCCTCGCGGTTGGCGGCGGTACCTGAAGGCTCATCGTCGGCCCAAAGATCTTCATGATCATTTTTTTGCTCCGTTGCAGCGGCAGATGGTCTTTTTTTGGATGTATCCAGTGGTTTTTCCAGGTTATAGGCCAGTAAAGCAGCCCCATTCTCAGGGAATTTAAATGATTTAACTCTCGGGATCCTGGTGACCGCCAGCGTGCTGAGATTCACTACGCCCAGCGTATCTTTTGTCATTTCATCCGGTTTTTTCTTCTTGATACGTGCCATACGGGTATCCTTATACCAGGGTTTTATGGCAAAAGCCGCCCATTTTGAATCAGGGCTGAATAGTGACGCAGATGTACCAAAGCCTGCCGGGGCCGTACCTCTGGATACTTTTAGCTTTTGTGCGCCGAGGTTGTTGTGAAAGTATAAGACAGCATCGCCTTCCTGCTGATTAATGGCATAGGCTGCCCAATTTCCATCGTTCGAAAACTGTTTGGCACCGACCGATTCCCAGGTATCGTATACAGAGTGGTCAAGCGGTTTTTTCTGTGCATATGCTATACCGGCACATACTAACAAAAAAAAGGTTAATCTTTTACGCATGTTTTATTCAGAGTTTTTTGGTTTGGTTATGATTGAATGATAAAAATTGCAAATTTTGGGGAGATTTATACTATTTTTATCTCAAATTTTACATAAAAAAAAGAGCCCCGCGGGGCTCTTCCTGTTATTTTTTGTTTTGCTGTGCTTTTGCCTGCTGTTGCATTCGCATATAATCATCTAAGCGGGCCTGGAATTTTGATTTCTTTTTTTCTGCCTGGGGTTTTGCTTTATTTTCCTGTAAAATGGCATGGATCTTATCATCATCGACCATTTTGCGGATGATGAACTGTTGTAAGAACGTTAACATGTTAGCCAGGAAATAATAATAGTTCAGACCGGACGGAAAACTATTCAATACGCCTAAGAAGATCACCGGCATAATATAACCGATGTATTTCATCTGCCCGGTAGCACCCGAGATCTGGTTGTTAAAATACGTATAAATGAGCGTTGAAATGGTCATCAATACACACATTAAACTCAGGTGATCACCAAGGAAGGGTATATTAAAACCAAAACGGATAAAATCGTCATAGGTAGACAGATCTTTCATCCACAGGAAACTTTCTCCTCTTAACTCGAATAAGTTCGGGAAGAAGAAAAGGAAAGCCATCACAAAAGGCAGTTGCAGTAACATCGGCAAACATCCGCCTAAAGGATTTACACCTACTTTTTTGTAGAGTTTTAAATATTCCTGTTGTAACAGCTGCGGATTATCGTCGCCTACCTTGGCTTTAATTTCGTCCATCTCAGGTTTTAATACCCGCATTTTGGCCATCGAAATATACGATTTATAGGTAAGCGGTGACATGGCCACTTTCAACAGTATGGTTAATACCAGGATGATCAGTCCGTAATTCCAGTTAAAGCTGTCTAACAGGTTAAATACCGGCAATACAATAAAGCGGTTAATGTATTTTAAAGGCCAGTAGCCCATATCGATCAGCTTTTGCAGGTCATGTCCCTGGGCTTTTAATGCTGAGAATTTATTGGTGCCGAAATAAAATTTCATGGCATAGCTTTGCGATGCCAGCTGGTTATACGGCAGCTGCATGTTTGCTGTATATTCTTTAATTTCGCCGGGTTCAGTACTTACTTTTACTTCGAGCTCACCTTTGGCGAAAGGTGCTTCCGGAATGAGCACAGACGAGAAAAAATGCTGTTTGAAAGCAATCCAGTCTGTTTTCTTTTCAGTCAATTCCAGTTTCTCATCTTTGGCAATACTTAAATGATCCGGATTTTCATCTGCGTACTTGTAATAGGGAGCAGAATGCTCCTGTTCTTTTTTGGCCGATTTTTCCTGCTGCAGCAATGTGGTCTCCCAGTTTAAAACCACGTTATTTCCCTGTATAATTCCATTTAATCCGTTCAAATGGGTATTAAAGGCAAGGTTGTTGCCTTCATCCAGCGTATAGCTAAATTCGATATACTGATCGGCACTGTAATGGGCACGCATTTGAACGCTGTTTCCGTTTTGCGTACCGGTAAAATAGAGGTTGTTCGTGCTTAATACTTTTCCACCAATATTCAGCATCAGCCCGAATTTATTTTTCAGCCCGTCGAACAGGATCACCGGTTTACCACCATAGGTTTTTTCATTTTTGATTTCAACACTTTTGATCTTGCCCCCTATGTTGGTGAAGGTGATCTTTAGTTGTTTATTCTCCAGAACCTGGGTTTGTTCCGTTCCCTGAAGGTTTGTGGCAAAAGGACCGCTTAAAGCAACTGTATCCGGTTTAGCCGCCGGTGTTGCGGGCTTAGCAGGTGCCTTCGCTGCCGCTTGTACTTTCTTTAACGAGTCGGCGGTTATTCTTTCTCTTTCTTTTTTTATTTCTGCTTCACTGGGCTTCATAAAATAAAATGATCCGATCAGGATCCCAAAGATCAGAAAGAGGCCTACGAATGTATTTCTATCCATTATGTTTTGTTGTATTATTTTGTTTTCTTTTTGGCATGCTCCATGGCAGCGGCGACAAATTTAACAAAAAGTGGGTGAGGATTAGCAACTGTTGATTTTAATTCGGGATGAAATTGCCCTCCGATGAAAAAAGGATGGTTTTTAAGCTCCACGATCTCTACCAGGTGGCTGTCGGGATTAATACCCGAAGCGATCATGCCGGCTTCTTCATATTGTTTTAGATAGGTATTGTTGAACTCATAACGATGCCGGTGCCGCTCGCTGATATGCACTTTCCCATAAACTGTATATGCTTTGGTGCCTTTTTTGATATCGCAGGGATAGGCCCCTAAACGCATGGTGCCGCCTTTCGTGGTAATACTTTTCTGCTCTTCCATCATGTTAATAACCTGATGCTCGGCATTTTCGTCTATTTCCGTGGTATTAGCATCCTTTAAGCCCAATACATGACGGCCAAATTCGATTACAGCACATTGCATACCCAGGCAGATCCCAAAGAACGGTACTTCATTTTCGCGCACATATTTTATAGCTTCAATTTTTCCTTCAATGCCGCGGCTTCCAAAACCCGGCGCCACCAGCACCCCATGCAGATGGCCTAATTTGTCCTTCACATTCTCAGGGTAAATACTCTCTGAAGGGATAAATTCGACCCGCACCTTGCATTCATTTCTGGCGCCGGCATGGATAAAGGCTTCGGTGATGGATTTATAGGCATCCGGCAACTCTACATATTTGCCGACAAGACCAATGCGTACCTCTGAAGTAGGGTTTTTAAGGCGGCCGAGGAAATCTTTCCAGCTTTCCATATCGGGCTCGCTTTTTGAAGGTAATTTCAGCTTACTGAGTACTGTTTTGTCTAACTGCTCTTTCATCATCAGCAGTGGTACGCTGTAAATCGATGAGGCATCGATCGATTCAATAACGGCATTCACATTGACATTACAGAACAGGGCAATTTTTTTACGGATATCGGCACTGATATGATGTTCAGTACGGCAAACCAGGATGTCTGGCTGAATACCGTATTCGAGCAGTGCTTTAACCGAGTGTTGGGTAGGTTTGGTTTTTAACTCGCCTGCTGCAGCCAGGAAAGGCACTAAAGTAAGGTGGATCACGATTGCATTTGAATTGCCTTCTTCCCATTTAAACTGGCGCACCGCTTCAATAAAAGGGAGTGATTCAATATCACCTACCGTTCCGCCTAATTCGGTAATCACGATGTCATACTGACCGCTTTCACCCAGGATACGCATGTTGCGCTTGATCTCGTCCGTAATATGGGGTACGACCTGAACGGTTTTACCCAGGTAATCGCCCTGTCGTTCCTTATTGATCACATTCTGGTAAATGCGTCCGGTAGTAATATTATTGGCCTGTGAGGTGGGTGTGTTTAAAAAACGCTCGTAATGTCCTAAGTCTAAATCGGTTTCGGCACCATCTTCGGTCACATAACATTCACCATGTTCATAAGGGTTTAGGGTTCCCGGATCGATGTTAATATAAGGGTCGAACTTCTGGATGGTTACGCGATATCCTCTGGCTTGTAAAAGCTTGGCTAATGAAGCGGAAATGATGCCTTTACCTAATGAGGAAGTAACGCCGCCCGTAACAAAAATATACTTAGTCATGTTTGGAAATTTGTGAAATAAATAGGTTTTACGCCTGTTTAATTGTTTTTGTACGGGATACAAAGGTACGTAAATTTCCGGAGTGAAAATCTAAAAAGTGAAGAATTCAGCAACATTTATAATAAACCTTTACTTTCTGGTCTTTGCCCGACCAGCCGATATAGACTTTTGACTCGGCACCGGTACGAAAGTTAAAGCCATTTAATCCGGTGTTTTTAAGCTCGTTATAGAACGATGTGTCGGGTACGTTTTTGTCCGGCTGCTCGTCGGGCATCACGGCAGGCTCTAAAAAATGCTCCTCTTCAAAGAAATAGTTTACTTCTTTTCTCAGATACTGCATGCGGTCGGCTTCCGTCTTCAGCTTCTGATTCGCTTTCAGCAGTTCGGCACCGTTTATTTCGGCCTGATAAATTTCTTTTCCTTTAGCATTGATCACACGGAAAATGAGCATGCTGTTTTTTGAATCCTTTCCGGTTAAAGCCACCTTAAAGGTGTCGGCCTGTAAAGTATCTGAAAATAAAGCCGTAAAGCTCTTTTCATTAGCGCCAGTACCGCTTGTGTTTTTTTCCGGCTGGCTCGTACAGGCGGCGGCCGTGAGCAGACAAAAGAATACAAAAACGAATGTGCTTTTCATCTTCCAAAATTTATTTTTAATAAGTCGTCCGGAGTATCGATAGCCAGGGTCTCTAAGGTGGTTACCTGTGTCCGGATACGGTAGCCATTCTCCAGCCAGCGCAATTGCTCAAGGCTTTCGGCGGTTTCGAGTGAAGAGGGACGGAGCCGGGTAAGGGCCAGTAAAATGATCCGCCGATAGCCATAAATGCCGATATGCTTATAAAATGAATGTGCGGTTAACCAGTTTTCCTTTTCCTGATGGCGCAGAAAAGGGATGGGATGACGGCTGAAATACAGGGCTTCCTGCTGCTCATTGATAACGACTTTTGGGATATTGATATTAAAAAGTTCATCGTTGTGCTCAATTTTTTTGATCAGCGTGGCCAGTTGTACCGTTTCATTGGTAAAACAATCCCGTACCAGGTTGATTTGTTCGGGTGCAATAAAAGGCTCATCACCCTGGATATTCACTACAATGTCGAAGTCCTGAAATTGTTTGGCGACTTCGGCACAGCGATCCGTACCGCTTTGATGTGTGGCGGCTGTTAAAATGACCTCTCCGCCAAAGCGATTTACTTCTTCAGCAATGCGTTCATCATCCGTAGCGACGACCACTTTATCTAAACGCGATTGCAGGGATTGTTCATACACCCTTCTGATCATGGTTTTACCGCCAATATCGATCAGTGGCTTTCCCGGAAAGCGGGTGGATGCATAGCGTGCCGGAATAATGCCAAGGCTCTTCATGCGGTATTAAAAAAGTCCGTTGATCTCGGCCTCTATCGATTGGATAATTGCGCCCAGGTCTTCAGGATTATTAGCAAAATCGAGTTTGTCTTTATCTAAGACCAGCAATTTACCCTGGTCATAATTCCTGATCCAGTTTTCGTACTTTTCATTGAGTTTCGAAAGATAATCGATCCGGATGCTGGTTTCATATTCGCGGCCGCGACGCTGAATATTGTTCACCAGTGTAGGTACGGATGCTTTCAGGTAAACCAGCAAATCGGGCGGTTTGATAAACGAGGTGATATTATCGAAGATCGAGCGGTAGTTTTCATGATCACGCGAGGTCATCAGGCCCATTTCGTGCAGGTTCTCGGCAAAGATATGCGCATCTTCATAGATGGTGCGATCCTGTATGACATTCCGGTTGTTATTCGAAATCTCCACGATCTGCTGGAAACGGCTGTTCAGGAAATAGATCTGCAGGTTAAAACTCCAGCGTTTCATATCACTATAAAAATCTTCCAGGTAGGGGTTATTATCTACGGCCTCATACAGGGCTTCCCAGCCATAGTTCTTCGCTAACAGCCCGGTTAATGTGGTCTTTCCGGCGCCAATATTTCCAACAATTGCAATATGCATAAATTTTTTGCTTAAAAACTTCTAAAACCTATAATTTCGCGCACTTCCCTGATCGTTTTTTGTGCGCTTTCTCTTGCTTTGAGGGCACCATGACGGGCCACCTGCCGCAGATAAGCATTATCCGCTGCGATCGCTTCAATCCGTTCACGAACCGGCGCCGTAGTCAGGATCATATCTTCGGCCAGCTGCTTTTTAAAGTCGCCATAGCGGATAGCCATTTTATTGTACTGTTCTTCAAAATACGAAAGCGTATCGGGTGCTGATACAATTTTCATCAGATCAAATAAATTCTGAATGGCTTCCGGTTTTTCCTGGTATTCGGCTGTAGGGCCGCTATCGGTCACAGCTTTTGATACTTTTTTACGAATGATCTCGGGGCTGTCTGACAGGTACACCGCATTGTTTTCGCCTTCTGATTTTCCCATTTTCCCTTTTCCGTCCAAGCCAGGGACTTTTACCAGGTTTTGAGCATAGCTGAAGGCAAAGGGTTCTTTAAAATAATCATTCTTATATAAACGGTTAAAGCGGTTGCCAAAGGTACGCGCCATTTCAAGATGCTGTTCCTGGTCTTTTCCTACAGGCACTTTCGTGGCATGGTGAATGAGGATATCAGCCGCCATTAACACCGGATAGGTGAGCAGGCCGGCATTTACATTGTCGGGGTTGGCTCTTACTTTATCTTTAAACGAAGTACTTCTTTCCAGTTCGCCCATATAGGCATTCATATTCAGATAAAGATAAAGCTCGGCAATTTCAGGTACATCGCTCTGGATGTAAATGGTACTTACTTCAGGATCGATACCGCAGGCCAGGTATTCGACTAAAACCTGTTTGATATTACCATGAAGGTCATCAGGCGTAGGGTGGGTGGTTAAGGAGTGCAGATCAGCGATAAAAAAATAGCAATGATAGTCATGCTGCATTTGTATAAAGCTTTTTACCGCTCCGTAATAATTTCCGATATGTAATTTCCCTGTAGAACGGATCCCGCTCACGACTATTTCTTTCATGCCCCGAAATTAAGAAAAAAACAATTACCATTTAACCCAAAACTTCCACTTTACTCTTTCCGTTTGTCATTTTGCTGACTTTAATTTGTACGGGTATGCGTTCGGTCATTTCCTGGACATGGGAGATCACGCCTACTTTCCGTCCCTGGTGGTGCAACCTTTCCAGCGCATCCATAGCCACATGTAAGGTCACCGGGTCTAATGAACCAAATCCTTCATCAATAAACAGCGATTCTACTTTCATGCGGTTAGAGGAAAGAGAGGAGAGCCCTAAGGCTAAAGCCAGCGATACAAGAAATGACTCTCCGCCTGAAAGTGAATAAACGGTACGGATCTCATCACCCATATGCTGATCAACCACCTGCAGGCCTAAAGAGCCCGGGATCCGTTGTATCTGATAACGGGCGGCTAAGGTTTCCAGGTGAATGTTGGCATAGCTGAGCAATACATCAAGGGTATACTCCTGTGCGATCTGTCTGAATTTTTTGCCATCGGCAGCTCCGATCACATCGTTTAGCTTAGCCCAGTTTTCAGTAATGGCGCTTTGTTTACGGATGATTTTCAGCAGATCGCCTGCCTTATTCCGGTTTTCCTGATCCTGTTGCAGGCGGAAACCGGCTTCATGCTGTTGTTTTTTCAACTCCGAGGCTTCCGTTTGAAGTGTTGTATGTGCCTGTTGGAGTACATCAAAGGCTCTGTCGGATAATTTTTTATCAAGATGGGCTTTTAAAGTGTCGCCCCGCTCATTTAACACCGAGGTAGTCCGGGTCACCTCATCGTCAATATAACGCAGCGCTGTCCGTTCGGTTTCGATCCAATCTGGCGCTAACGCCAATAGAGCCGTTAATTTTTCAACGTTTAAGTGATCTTCATGCACTGCATTGTACTGGGCGAGCCAGTTTTCTATCTTTTGCATCTGCAGACGGATATCATTTTCGGCAAGGGCAATATCTTTCTGCCCTTGTTGGTTTTGTGTATCCAGTTTAGTCCGTTCGATCGCTATCTGTTGAAGCTGCTGCCGGGTATTTTCGCTAAGCTGCTGGGCTTCATCTACAGCGGTTTTAAGTTGCTTTTCTATTTCATCGGCCGGTTTCCCATCAAAAATGGTATTTCGTTGATGATTTAAGGCTTTAAGGTCTTCTTCCTGTTTCTCGTATGCCGATTTTTTCTTTGTCCATTCGTTTTGCAGATTCCGGCATTGGTTTTCCATTTCTTTAAAAGCAATCATCCCCTCGTTGTACGATTGCTGGTTTTTATCGATTTGCATTGTTTTCTCTTTCCAGGCATGGCTAAACGTATCGATATGGTTCAGGAATTTTTCAGGTGCCGTTTTCCAGTTTTCCATCCAGTCTGGTGCTGTAAAATAAGGATTAAGCGTTTCTTTTACAGCCTGAATGCTGTTTATGGCTTCTTCCTGTATAGCCACTTTGGCCTTTTTTTGTTCGAGGCTTACATTAAGGTAGAGCTGCAGATCTTTTATTTCGTTATTACTCGTGTCGATGTTGTCTTTTAGTGTCTCGAGATGTTTTTTTTCATGCTCTAATTGCTGTATCTCCTGCTGATGCTGTTCTATTTTAATCTGCAGGGCAGTTTGTCGGCCTCGTAAATCTTTTAATTTATCCTGTAAGTATTTTTCTTTTTGTTCGGGAGCTATATTCGCTACCACTTTTGAAACCTCCAGTTTTTCCCATTCGTTTTGCTTTTGTTCCAGTTCAGTGTTTTTAGCTTGTATATCGGCTGCTAATTGAGGCGCGGCTGTCTGTAAATTACGGTAGTTTTGTTCCAGTGCATTATGTTGCCGGAACAATGTTAAATAATGTTGCTCCTGTTGAGCGTGATTTTCGGCGATGCTGTCTAATAATTTATCGGCCGGCGCCTGGTGCTGGTAGGGGTGATGTGTACTGCCACATACCGGACAAGGTTCATTATCGGCCAGTTGTGTCCGGAGCGTCTCCACATTTTCGGCCATGGCCAGTTTGGCGGTGGCGAGCATTTTTGCCGTCGCTTCTTTTGCCGTCTTTGCATGACTTAACTCCTGTTGTAACTGTTCAAGCTGTGTCGTATGGGTTTCAAGGGCGGCCTGATCATCAGTTTGTTTTTTACACAGGGCTTCGGTTTCGCAAAGCAGTGCATAGAGCATTTGCCAGTATTTCTGGGCTTCGAGGATTTGCCATATTGCCTGGTCAGTTTCGTCTTTATCCTGGCGTAATGTTTTGGCTACGCTTATATCCGATTCTTTTAAGCGTTGTGCAAACTGTTTTTTCAGCAGCTCTTCTTCCTGCTTTTTTTGTCCTAAACGCTCTTCTGTTTCTTTCTTTTTGATAAGGGTATTTTCGATTTCATCCGTTAAAGCCTGTATGGCATCTGATAAACCCGTTAACGCGACGGCATATTTATGGGCATCCTGTAATTTGGAAAGAATAATATCTTTGTTTTCGGCGATGGGTTTACGGTCGGCATGAGCCATTTTCCAATCGTCCAGTACTTTTATTTCATTTTCCAGGGTTTTTAATTCGTTTTGTCGGGTAGATAGCGTCTGCCGATGCTGCTCATATTTCGCCGAACTTTCCTGCATCGCTTTCGCAGCCTCATCGAATTGTTGATGAAGCGCTTTAAACAGGATGTCTAATTCTTTCGCCTTATTGAGCAACGGTATAGCTTGTTGGTAGGCTTCTTTTTTCAGCGCCAGCTCGTTTTCAGTGCTTTCCAGTTGGATATTTAATGCTTTTCTCTTTTCACTGAGCGATACGGTTTCCTGGGTTAACGCGCGGATGCTTTCTGCTTTTTCGGCTTTGCGCTGTTGGGCACTTTGCCAGGCATCTACCCAACTGCGGGTTTGCTGTACCTGTTCGGTCTCGGTTAATTTTTTACGTCGGCCTGCGGCATTTTCCTGTGCCTGTAAGGCCTGTTGTACATTCGTCTTTGCCAGGCTGTACCCTTTTTGAAAATCAGCTAATTGCTCATGCCAATTGATTTCTTTATCGAGTTGTTTTAACCGCTCGTCTGAAATCGAGATACGGGTAGCCAAATCTTCCTGTACGACTTTTAATGTACTGATTTCTTCGTCGGTAAGGATTTTTACATCATCTTTTCGGGCGGTTAAGTCGCGCAATTGTAGTTCTTCTCCTTTATAACGCTCATATATTTTCCGTGATATTTCTGAATAAATACCGGTACCGGTGAGCTTTTCGAGAAGCGAGGCTTTTTCGTCTCTGCCGGCTTTCAGAAATGCTGTAAAATCGCCCTGGGCCAACAATACCGAACGGGTAAACTGCTCAAAATTAAGCCCAACGAGACGCTCTATTTCTTTATAAGTTTCGGCTTTTTTGCCAGGCAGATCAGTATGATTACGCAGGTTTCTAAGTGTTACCGAATCGGCCTGTATACTTCCGTCGGCTTTATTCCGGGCCCGTCGTACACTCCAACATGCCCGGTATGCCTGTTTATCGATACCTACAAAATCAACTTCAGCATAACCGTCGGCTGTGCCGTCTCTTAATATGCCGCGTACATCGCCCTGGCTAATGGTGCTCCCCTGCACATCCCTGATCTCCATACCGGTTTCGCGGGCCTGCAGGTAGCGGGGTGTTTTCCCGTAGAGGGCCAGGCATAAGGCATCTAAAATGGTCGACTTTCCTGCCCCTGTAGGTCCTGTAATGGCGAAAATCCCTGCCGAATGTAAGGGTTCATGCCTAAAATCAATCGCGGTAAGGCCATCTAATGATGCCAGGTTTTTGATACGTATGGCTAAAATCTTCATCGCTTATTCCTCCTGTTGTGCCACCTGGTTTGCAATTTCTGAAAAAAGCCGCATCACGGCATCCGGTACAGGACTGTTAAACCGCAACTGGTAGGCTTTCATGAAAACATCTGCGGGTTGCAAGTGATCCAGTTGCCCGGTTATGACCAGGGTGTCACCGGAGGCTTCTTTTTCCGGATATCGGACATCAATCTTCGCCAGTCTGACCTGCTTACCGGTTAAGGCGGTCTCGATCTTGTGCCGTAAGGCCGGTTCCGGTTCATGTAATAAAATCCGTACTTCGAGGTATGGAGCTGCTTCCGAAGGATGGGCAGCGGGCAGCTGTTCGAGTAAAGCGATCACCTCATGTGGCGGCTGATGTTGCTGTGGAATTTTTAAAAGCGGTACAAATAAAGGCACTTCAATGGTGCCCAGGTTTGTTATTTCTTCGTCCAGATCAAACACCACGACCTGGTGTTTATAATTAAGCTCCGAAAATGACAAGGGAACAGGGCTGCCCGAATAACGTATATGCTGATTTCCACCGATGCATTGCGCTTTATGAATATGGCCTAAAGCCACATACCGGATATCTTTATGAAAAGCCGATGCCGGAATACATTCGATGCCGCCCATAATCAGCCGTTCGGTTTTATCCAGATCGGTAACTTCAGCCTGTTGGGTATGCAGGTGCCCCATGGCGATAATTGACTGCCCGCTTTGTTTCTTTTTTGCAGCATATTCAAATGCTTCCCGGTATAACAGGCTAATCCCGTCAGCATAGGGGTTATGACTTTCAGTTACGACCGGGTAATCGCCCATGCGCAAAAAAGGAATGGCCAGGCACCATGTTTTTATCTTGCCTGCTTTATCGTATAGTGGAATAAGCAGCTTTTCATAATCGATATTTCCGGTTTCTGTTTTTTCCACCCAGCCGATAATATGAATATTGGACGATTCGAGCAAAGGCTTAGGCGCTTCGAGCCGGGAAGGCGAATCATGATTGCCGGCTGTTATCACAATCTGTAATAGCGGATTAGCTTTAATGGCTTCACGAAGAAAGGTATAAAACATTTTTACGGCTGCTGCCGATGGATTGGACAGGTCGAATACATCACCGCTGATGAGCAGTACATCAATTTGCTCCTGCTGCAATGTCTGGATCAGCCAGTGTAAAAACTGCCGGTGTTCATCACTGCGGTCATACTCGTAAAACAGCTGGCCAATATGCCAGTCGGCAGTGTGCAGAACTCTCATGATGTTAAACCTTTACTTTTTTCCATTTTCCTTTTTTGAATAACAGGTAAGCGGCAATGGTAATGCCCGTTTCGGCTACCGGTACGGCCCAGAAAACGCCCGAAGGGCCCATGTTCAGGTATTTGGCCAGTAAATAGGCAAATGGGATCTGGAACAGCCAAAAGGCAATAACATTGATTTTTGTAGGCGTCCAGGTATCGCCGGCACCATTAAAAGCACTAATTAAAACCATTCCCACGCCGTAAAGCACAAAACCATAACTCAGGGTACGTAGCGCTTCGACCGCTACTTCTTTTATTTGAGCATCTGTAGTGAAGAAAGAGGCAAAATAAGGTCCGCAGGTGAGGAACAGGAGGGTCACGATAGCCATAAAGGCTACGGTATATTTCATGGTGATGAATACCGACCGTTCTGCTTTTTCGATCTGATTTGCACCTAAATTTTGCCCAACGAGGGTAGCTGCTGCATTACTTAAACCCCAGGCCGGAAGCATAAAGAACATCATTAACCGTAGTGCGGTCTGATAACCTGCCGATCCGTGATCACCACCGGTAGTGGCCACGAGCTGTGCAAGGAAGATCCAGCTGCAGGAGGCTATCACAAACTGCAGAATGGCCGGAGCCGCAATTTTTAAAATGGCGCCGATCTGCTTCCAATGTGGTGCAAAATAATTCCATTTTATTTTTAAAGCGCCTTTCCCGTTTACCAGATAATAGATTTGATAACCTACGCCCAGGCCACGGCCTACTGTCGTAGCCATAGCAGCACCTGTCAGGCCAAATGCCGGCACAGGTCCCAAACCGCGGATAAACAAAGGACAAAGGATGATATTGGCGATGTTGGCCACCCATAAGCTTTTCATGGCAATAGCGGCATTGCCGGCACCTCTGAAAATACCATTGATGAGGAAAAGCAGCATGATGATGATACTTCCGCCCATCATGATCCGGACAAAACCGGTACCCTGTGCTGCCGTTTCGGCCGTAGCTCCCATCAGTAGCAGGATCTCTCTGGCATAGATCACACCCGCCAGACTGATCACTACGTTTATCGCTATGGAGATGATGATGGTTTGCATGCCGGCTTTAGCTGCTGCTTCCGGATCCTTTTCGCCAATACGGCGCGCTACCACTGCCGTTGCGGCCATGCTCATGCCTATGGCCAGTGAATAAATAATAGTTAAAACGGATTCGGTTAAGCCAACCGTTTGAATAGCATTACTGCTGTCGGGTAAGTGCCCTACAAAATAAAGATCGACCAAGGCAAAGACCGATTCCATCATCATCTCCAGCATCATTGGAATAGCCAGTAAAATAATCGCTCTTTTAGGGCTGATAAACGTATAATCCGTTTCTTCGCCTTTTAAAGCCTGAAAAATGAGATGAAAAGTATTGGAAAGGCCCTTTCTGGCCTTGGTTGATGTCGCCATGGTGATATAAACAAAAATAATTAATTTTTCTGACGGGGCAAATGACGGGCGACAGTAAATTATAATTTATATTTTTAGTCTCCTGCCTGATCCAAAAGAACCGGATATTAAAGATTGATAACTGTATTTTAACAGATATTTCATTATATATAATTTTTAAAGTTAATATTGGGGTAATTAAATACCCGTTTAATGAAGGTTTTATCATTTACTATCCCTGTTGCCGACGATCGTGCCGTAATGGTGCAGGAAGATGTGATGCCTCATTTTTATCCGCATTTGCACCGCCATAAAGAAGCACAGCTGATCTGGATAAAGAAAGGGGAGGGTACTTTATTTATTGATAACCGGATGCATGCCTTTAAAGGAGGTGATATTTTTCTGGTTAGCGCAAACCAGCCGCATCTTTTTAAAAGTAACCCGGAGTATTTTGAAGAACATAGTCAGCTCTGCATTGAAGCCTTAATGATCTTTTTTGACCCCACAGGGAAATTACAGCCATTTCTGGCGCTTCCGGAGATGCAGCTTATCAGGGCCTGCCTGCAGGCCTCGAAAGGCGGATTAAAATTGCCACCACAGGCTACAGACCCGATGAGTGCGAAAATGGTCCGGCTACAGCAGGCTAAACACCAGGAGGTGATCGTATGTTTTCTTCAGGTATTGGATGAATTATATCGCTGGCAGGCAGAATCGGAAGTTTTGGCCGCCAACGCACCTGCTTTATTCTCAGAAACAGAAGGGCTGCGTATCGGGCATATTTATCATTTTCTGATGCAGCATTATCACCGGAATATCAGCCTTGAAGAAGTAGCTGCCATAGCCCATATGACGCCCCAGGCTTTCTGCCGTTATTTTAAGAAGCATACCCGTCAAACACTGGTCGCTTTTTTGAATGAGATCCGTGTGCATGAAGTATGCCGGATATTAGCTGAAGGCCGGTATGAAAGTATTTCGGTGGTGGCTTATCGGTGTGGTTTTAACAGTATGACCAATTTTAACAGAATTTTTAAAGCGGTGATGAAAATGCCGCCAAAAACATATATAGAACATTATCATAAAATTTAAACAGATGAACCAAGTAGACTGGCTGGGTGTATACCCGGCACTTTTAACGCCTTTTACCGAAAACGACGAGATCGATTTCCCTTTATTTCAGCAGAATCTTGAAGCGCAGCTTGCTGCAGGGGTCGACGGGCTTATCCTGTGCGGTTCGCTGGGCGAGGCCAGCACCCTTTCGGCAGAAGAAAAAATTGAACTTTTAAAGTTTTGTGTACAATGTACAGCGGGTCGTGTTCCGGTAATCCTGAATATTGCCGAACAGGCAACAGCTACGGCAGTACATATGGCCCGGCTGGCCGAACAGAATGGTGCTGATGGCTTAATGGTACTGCCGCCCTTACGCTACAAAGCAGACGATGAAGAGACCTTAGCCTATTTTAAAGCGGTTGCCGGAGCAACCCACCTGTCGGTTATGATCTATAATAATCCTGTGGATTATGGCATACGTGTTACACTGGATATGTTTGAAGAGCTGGCCGCTTTCGAAAATATTCAGGCAGTGAAAGAAAGCACCCGCGAAGTATCGAATGTAACAAAGATGATCAATCGTTTTGGCGATAGGTTCAGGATCCTTTGCGGCGTTGATCCCTTAGCTTTTGAATGCCTCACCCTGGGCGCGCATGGCTGGGTAGCCGGGCTTGTTGATGCTTTTCCGGCCGAAACGGTTGCTATTTACCGTTTGGTGAAGGCCGGTCGATATGCCGAGGCTTTGACCATTTATCGCTGGTTTCTTCCTATCTTAGAGCTGGATATTCATCCTAAGCTTATCCAGTATATTAAACTGGCGGCGCAGGCTACCGGCATCGGAAGCGAATATGTACGTGCACCACGTTTACTGTTAAAGGGTGAAGAACGTGCAGCGGTACTGGATGTGATCAACACCGGGTTGGCAAACCGCCCGGTATTACCTGATTATTTAAATTTATAGGCATATGACCACTTTTGAGGAAATAGATAAATGGTTATTAAAGGCTACCGGGGCCTTTCAACAGTATAAAAAATACAGCCTGAAACAACGTGCCGACTTTATGCGCCGCATTGCCATCGAAATTGAAGATTTAGGCGATGAACTTTTGCAGGTAGCGGCCGCCGAAACGAATTTGCCGCTTGCCCGTTTAACCGGCGAGCGTGCCCGTACGATGTTTCAGTTAAACAGCTATGCTGATGCGGCCGAAGCGGGTAACTGGCTTGAATTGAGTATCGATACGGCGAACCCGGAACGCACGCCGCCAAAGCCTGATACCCGTAAAACCCGGGTGCCATTGGGGCCGGTGGTGGTTTTTGGAGCCAGTAATTTTCCGTTTGCCTATTCTACGGCGGGTGGCGATACGGCAAGTGCTTTTGCTGCCGGATGCCCGGTAGTGGTGAAAGCGCATCCTGCTCATCCGAAAACATCAGCATTAATGGCATCGGCCATTTTTAAAGCAGCAGCACACTGTAATATGCCCGAAGGCATCTTTGCGCATGTAGAAGGCGAGGGTTTTGAAACCGGTACATACCTGGCTAAGCACCCCCTGGTTAAGGCCATTGGGTTTACCGGCTCATTTAGTGGCGGAAAAGCGCTTTTTGACCTGGCTAATCAGCGCGAAGTGCCGATACCGGTTTTTGCCGAAATGGGGAGTGTGAATCCGGTGTTTATACTGCCTGGAAAAATGGCTGCCGAAACCGTATCCACGGCAAAACAGCTGGCGGCTTCCATAACGCTGGGCGTAGGGCAGTTTTGCACCAACCCCGGGTTAATGGTGGCTGTTGATGATGCGCCTTTACAGGTATTTCTGGATTATCTGAAAAAGGAAATTGAAGCGGTGATACCTTCGGCAATGCTGCATCAGGGCATTGCCGGTCATTATGCACAAAAACGGCAGATTGCATTGAGTCAGAAAGGTGTTCAGGTGCTGGGCTCATCGGTAACGCCTGCAGCGGCGCATGAGGGACAGTCTACACTGGCTACGGTAACCGCACAAGCGTTTTTAGAAAACCCGTTGCTGCATCAGGAAGTATTTGGTCCTTATTCGTTAATGATTCGCTGTAAAGATCAGCAGGAACTGCTGCAGGTGGCAAAAACGCTGGAAGGTCAGCTAACAGCCACCGTTATGGCCATGCCTGCAGATCTGGATAGTTATGAAAGCCTTTTAACCGCATTGCAGGAAGTTTGCGGACGCCTCATCTTTAATAATGTGCCCACAGGGGTAGAGGTTTGTCTCTCGATGCATCATGGCGGTCCGTTCCCGGCGACAACCGACAGCCGCTTTACGTCGGTTGGAGCGGATGCGATTAAGCGTTTTGCCCGTCCGCTATGCTATCAGGATTGTCCGGATGAATGGCTGCCTGACGAATTAAAAAACGCTAATCCTTTAGGCTTGTACCGCACCGTAAATAATGTGTTAACGAAATGAAAAAAACATTCACCTGTATTGACGCGCATACCTGCGGTAACCCGGTCCGCGTGGTTGCCGGTGGCGGACCCTTATTACAGGGGAACAGCATGATGGAGCGCAGGCTTCATTTTCTGGCTGAATACGACTGGATCAGGAAAGGACTGATGTTTGAACCCCGCGGACATGACATGATGAGCGGTAGCATTTTATATCCACCCATAGACCCGGCCAATGACATCGGCGTATTGTATATCGAAACCAGCGGCTGCCTGCCGATGTGCGGCCATGGCACTATTGGTACGGTAACTATTGCTATTGAAGAAGGGCTGGTGATCCCGAAAGTTCCCGGAAAATTACGACTGGAAACGCCTGCGGGTTTGGTTTTGGTGGAATACCGGCAGGAGGGTGCTAAAGTCACCTCCGTTAAACTCATCAATATTAAATCGTTCCTGGCTGCCGAAAGCTTAACGGTAAATTGCCCGGATCTGGGCATGATCACGGTTGATGTGGCTTATGGCGGTAATTTTTATGCGATAGTCGATCCGCAGGAAAACTTTAAGGGTATTGAAAATTATACTGCCGATCAGCTGATCAGCTGGAGTCGGGCCTGCCGCCGGCAAATGAACGAAAAGTATACCTTTATTCATCCTGAAGATCCGAATATTAAAGGGCTGAGTCATTTTCTGTGGACAGGAAAAACCTTATCGGCAGAAGCTACGGCCCGGAATGCCGTTTTTTATGGTGATAAAGCGATCGACCGCTCGCCCTGCGGAACAGGAACGTCGGCACGGATGGCTCAGTGGCATGCCAAAGGAAAGCTGAAAAAGGGCGACCGTTTTATTCATGAAAGTATTATCGGATCGAAATTTACCGGTACCATTGAAGAGGAAACCGAAATAAACGGTAAACCGGCCATTATACCCGGCATTGAAGGCTGGGCCATCGTTACCGGTTATAATACCATTTTTATTGATGATCAGGACCCCTATGCCCATGGATTCCAGGTATTATAGTAACAGCGGATCGGTCATCGTGATTGGTGCCGGCATTATCGGGCTGAGTACAGCTTATTATTTGCATCAGGAAGGCTTTAAAGTTACTATCCTCGAGCAGGGTGATCTGACATCGAATTGCTCATCGGGCAATGCAGGGATGATCGTGCCCAGTCATTTTGTGCCCCTGGCTGCACCCGGTATGATTAGTAAAGGGATAAAATGGATGTTCAACAGCCGGAGCCCTTTTTATGTAAAACCTTCCTTAAATCCGGCCTTGCTTTCATGGGGGATAAAATTCTGGAACCATGCCAATGCAAAGCATGTGGAGGAGTCGGCCGTGCCGCTCCGGGATCTACATCTTTTTAGTAAACAGCTGTATGACGACCTTACATTGGTACCCGGGATGGATTTTGGGCTGGAGAAGAAAGGGATACTGATGCTGTTTAAAAAGGAAAGTACAGCCGAAGAAGAGATCCACCTGGCCGAAAAGGCGCGGCAATTAGGACTGGATATAGCTGTCTTAAGTGCGCAGGAAACGCAGCTTCTGGAGCCTGATACGCGACTGAACATCAGCGGAGCTGTACATTACCGTTGTGATGCGCATCTTTCGCCGGCAAAATTGGTGCAGCAGCTGGCTGCATGGCTAACCCGAAACGGTGTCGAAATCATTACGAGGTGTAAAGTGGACTCTTTCCGGATCGAAAAGGGAAGGATCAAAAGCCTGTATGCGTCCGGAACAACTTATGAAGCGGATACCGTTGTCATGACCGGAGGTGCCTGGCTGCCTGAACTGGCGCGTAAAGCGGGTTTGCGTATCCCTGTAATGCCTGGAAAGGGCTATTCTTTTATGGCCGAAGCGCATCACCGGGTGCATCATCCGGCGCTGTTACTGGAGGCCAAAGTGGCCTTAACACCGATGGATGGAAAAATTCGTTTTGGCGGTACTATGGAAATCGCACCTGTTCAGCATCGTATACATATGAACAGGGTAGAAGGGATTGTTAACGCCATTCCGGATTATTATCCGGATTATAAAATGGCTATGCCACCGGTAAAAGATATCTGGTATGGATTCAGACCCTGCTCGCCTGACGGATTACCTTATCTTGGTGCCAGCCGGAAGATTACGAATTTAATGATCGCCGGGGGGCATGGTATGATGGGTGTGAGCCTGGCGCCGGCCAGCGGGAAGCTCATCGCTGAACTGGTCGCCGGAAAAACCTTATCGGTCAGTATGGATGCTTTTCGCCCGGAAAGGTTTTAGCGCGTTAACTATAGAACGATATAACCATTTAACAATACAACGATGAAAAACTTTCTCATCATTAGCCTTCTCTTCATAACTGCCTGTAATCGTACGCCAAAAACGGTGCAGGAGCAAATGACCGCCCGGCATACGGTATACTATCAGGCTATCGACGGTAAAGACACAGCCTGGTTAACGATTGATACCGCGCATCGCCAGATGATTGGCCTGCTTAAGTTTAGTTATGCCAATCAGGATAAATATGATGGCGAAGTAAAAGGCGTGATCAGCGGTGATACGTTGAAAGGACATTTCAACTTCAAAGTAAATGGTATTGATAAATGGTATCGTAATCCTGTTGCTTTCCTGAAAAGGGATCAAAAACTGGTCATGGGTGTCGGAAAATTTACGTTGATCTGGGGCTCGGCCTATTTTGATGATGCTGTTCCAATTGATTATGATAAAGGCCGATTTATCTTTGAAGAAATTTCAGGACAACCGTAATAAGCGGATTGCTTTTTTGTAATAAGCAAAATATTTCTCTCTCATTTTATTGGCTTTTTAAAAAAGAAAAAGCACTTTTGCAATCTAAAAAAAGGAATACAAATGGGTTAACTTAAACGGGGGAAAATTATGGAAGAGCTGCTGGTCGATGAAGTCTTACAATTATTGGAAAATGATAATGATAAGCAGTTAAAAGTCTACTTAAATGAACTCAATATATCTGATGTAGAACATTTAATAGATGAACTTCCGCAATATGCTGTTAAGTTTATTGAAACCATATCGATTAAGCGTGCTGTAAACGTTTTTCGTATCCTCGATTTCCCGACGCAGGAACGCATCATCAAAAAACTTCAAAGCAATAAATTAACAGAGCTTATCCGGCAGCTGCCGCCTGATGATCGTACGGCATTATTTAGTGAGCTTAAGGGTGATGCGGTAAAACGTCTGCTCATTTTGTTGAATGATAACGACCGGATCGAAGCACTGAACCTGCTGGGCTACCAGGAAGATAGTGTCGGGCGTTTGATGACACCTGATTTTATCGCGGTCAAAACCGACTGGACCGTAAGCAGGGTGCTTTCACATATTCGCCGCTACGGTAAGAACTCAGAAACGATCGATGTAATCTACGTGATTGATAAGGACGGTTTGTTGCTGGACGATATCCGGATACGGGAAATCCTGCTGGCCGATCCTGAAATAAAAGTGGGGGAACTGACCGACAATCGTCTTATTGCTTTAAATGTAAATGACCCGCAGGAAGAAGCGATCCAGGTGTTCCGGATGAATAACCGTGTGGCCCTGCCGGTGATCGATGATCATCAGGTGCTTCTGGGCATCGTCACGGTGGATGATATTTTGTGGATTGCCCATGAAGAATATACCGAAGATATCCATAAGATCGGGGGTACCGAGGCTTTAGATGAGCCTTATTTAGATATGCCCATCCTGAAGCTGATCAAAAAAAGGGCAAGCTGGTTGATTGTGTTGTTTCTGGGTGAAATGCTGACAGCCACGGCGATGCAGCATTTTGAGGTAGAATTGGAAAAAGCAGTGGTACTTTCCTTATTTATACCCTTAATTATGAGCAGCGGAGGAAACAGCGGATCGCAGGCTTCTACCCTGATCATCCAAGCGATGGCCCTGGGCGAAGTTACACTGGCAGAGTGGTGGCGCGTCATGCGAAGGGAGATTATTTCGGGCTTAATATTAGGATTAATTCTCGGTACGATCGGCTTTGTACGGATCATTATATGGCAAAACCTGCATCTTTATAATTATGGAACACATTGGTTCCTGATTGCTGTAACCATCTTTTTCACCCTGATGGGAATTGTGCTTTGGGGTAGCCTGATCGGTTCCATGATGCCTATCATTATGAAAAGGCTGAAATTAGATCCGGCCACTTCTTCGGCCCCCTTTGTAGCTACGATGGTAGATGTAACGGGGATCGTAATTTATTTTAGTATTGCCGTGTTAATCTTAAGGGGCGTATTGCTCTGAAAATAATTTTATATATATGGAGAATAAGGCCATTGCCCGTACCTTCAGGTTGCTGTCGCAGCTCATGGAATTGCATAACGAAAATCCGTTTAAAATAAAATCGATTGCCAATGCGGCTTTTAAGATCGATAAGCTGCCCATGACGCTGGCAACGGTTCCGGCGGCTGACCTGGAAAAGGTAGATGGTATTGGAAAAAGCCTGGCAGCTAAAATCGTCGAATTGCTCGACACCGGAAGTATGCAGGAGCTGCAGGAATTACTGTTTATGACACCGTCCGGTGTTGTAGAGATGCTGGGTATAAAAGGAATTGGCCCTAAAAAGATCGCGGTGATCTGGCACGATCTGAAAATAGATACGGTAGGCGAGTTGTTCTACGCCTGTAATGAAAACAGGCTGATTGAGGCCAAAGGCTTTGGATTAAAAACCCAGGAGGAGATCCGGAAAGCTATTGAATTTAAGATGGCATCCAGCGGCCGGTTCTTATATGCACATGTGGAAAGTTTGGTAAACCAGTTATTTAACGATTTGTCGGTTTGGTTAAATGCAGCAGACCGGGATGCGTTGCTGGGTATTGGCGGACAATTCAGGCGCTGTTGTGAAATTATTGATGAAGTATGCTTTGTGCTGGGGACAAATGAAACAGCCGTTTTTCCAGATAAAATTCAGGAATTTGAAGGGCTGGCTTTTATGCCTGATGCTGATTCCTTTCGTGCAGTGACCGACTCGGGTCTGAAGATCAGGCTTAAAATCGTAGATAAAAGTGATTTTTACCTTCAGTGGTTTAAAGAAACCGGAAATGACGAGCATGTGACCGAAGTATTAAAACGCTTAAAAAATAAGACGTTTACCACTGAAGAGGCTATTTATGCTGAAGCCGGAATCGACTATATCATACCCGAACTCCGCGAAGGTTTGGATGAGATCGGTCTGGCTGCGAAACATGCTTTGCCGGAGCTGATCACATTTGCTGACCTGAAAGGCAGCCTGCATAATCACTCGACCTGGAGCGATGGCGTACACAGTCTTGAAGAGATGGCCTTGTTTTGCAAAGATGTGCTGCACCTGGAATACCTGGGGATATGTGATCACAGCCGTTCGGCCTTCTATGCCAAAGGGCTTGATGAGCAACGGGTACTGGCGCAGCAACAGGAGATCGATCAGCTGAATGTGAAATTAGCCCCGTTTAAAATTTTTAAGGGTATAGAAAGTGATATTTTATATGACGGCTCGCTGGATTATGGAGAGGATATTTTAAAAACTTTTGATTTTGTGGTGGCTTCGGTACATAGTCAGCTTAAAATGGATGAGGAAAAAGCGACTTCGCGGGTTATTAAAGCCATTGAAAACCCGTATACTACCATTTTGGGACATCCTACGGGGCGCTTATTACTCAGCAGGGCAGGCTACCCGGTCAATTATGCAAAAATAATTGATGCCTGTGCCGCTAATGATGTAGCCATAGAGATCAATGCTAATCCGCTCCGGCTTGATTTAGACTGGCGCTGGCATCGCTATGCGCTTGAAAAGGGGGTGTTATTGTCCATTAACCCGGATGCTCACCGCCGTGAGGGCTTTTATGATATGCATTATGGCGTACTCATTGCCCGAAAAGGCGGACTTACTGCCGATAAAAACTTAAATTCTTTTAATTTAGCAGAAATAACGGCGTATTTTGAAAGAAAGAAGTATTGATATTATTGCTATATTGCTGTATTGTTTAACCATTCAACCATAAAACAATATAGCAATACAAATTCAACCAAAAAACCATTCAACCAACCAACTAACCAACTAAATGTATCGCATCATTAAGCCCGTTTTTTTTAAGTTCGACCCTGAACAGGTTCATTATTTTGTGGTAAAACGTTTAAAATGGTTTCATGATTATTTTCCTTTCGGGAAATCTATTTTAAAGAACAGCTACGACCTTCAGGACAGGCGTCTTGAGCGGGAGGTTTTTGGTATAAAATTTCGTAATCCTGTGGGTTTGGCGGCAGGATTCGATAAGAATGGTGAATATGTGGCGGCGTTGAGCAAGTTAGGTTTTGGTTTTATCGAAGTGGGTACGGTAACGCCTATGCCACAGCCCGGAAATGATAAGCCGAGGATGTTTCGCTTACCCGAGGATGCGGCCCTCATTAACCGGATGGGCTTTAATAATAAAGGGGTCGATACCATGGCCGAGCGCCTCCGCTTGTTAAAGATTCATCATCCCGGAATCGTGGTAGGAGGAAATATCGGAAAAAATAAAAATACGCCTAATGAAGCAGCCACCAGCGATTATATCAAATGCTTTGACCGGCTTTTTGATGTGGTTGATTATTTTGTGGTAAACGTGAGTTCGCCAAATACGCCGGGTTTGCGGGCACTCCAGGAAAAAGAACCCTTAAAGGAATTACTGCATACCCTGCAGCAACGAAACGGAAAAGGAGGGATTTTACGGCCGGTTTTATTAAAAATAGCACCTGACCTGACTAATGATCAATTAGACGATATTATTGAGATCGTAAAAGAAACGGGTATAGCCGGCGTAATTGCGACCAATACCACGATCGATCGCGATGGACTATACAATGAGCTGAAATCAGAAAGTGGCGGGTTGAGTGGAAAACCTTTAACCAAAAGGTCAACGGAGGTGATACGCTATTTGTCGGAGAAATCAGGAAAAGCATTCCCGATTATCGGGGTAGGCGGTATTCATTCGCCTGAAGATGCTTTAGCGAAGATGGAAGCCGGTGCGGTATTGGTACAGCTATATACCGGCTTTATTTATGAGGGGCCGGGGCTGATCAGAAGGATTTGCCAGGCATTGCTTAAATCGTAGTTATTTTTTCTTTAACCGGGCTTTTTCGCTGTTCTGCCGGATACGGTATTCCGTGATGCGCCGGATAAGGTCTAAAGGTATGGGCTGTGTTAGCGGAAACTGAATGGCACCTTTAGAGGTTTTGTAATCTGAAAGCTCATTTGCAAACTCGATAATGGCTTTAGGTGCCGGATAAAAACCAATGTGATTTTTGTACCCGGCAAAATGGACCAGGTTGCCCTGCTGCACATAGGTGGGCATAGCATATTTAATAGTTTCTACAGCATCAGGTGCGGCCTTCTGTATGGCTTTTCTAAGCGCATTTAACTGTTGCTGCACATTTTCGGGGAATGCTGCAATATAGCTGTCGATATTTTCAGAGACATTCATCATATAGCTAAATTAAGCATTAGAACCGGAAATCGCTAACGGGCATAAAAAAAGCACCTTCAACTCATGAAAGTGCTTTAATATCTTTAAAAAGAGCAGGCTTATTTTGAAGCGCTAAGTTTAGCTAAAACTTCGTTGTTTTTGGCTAACTGATCTTTGGTAGATTGTTTTGACCGGTTTCCTAATTCAACATTTGTAGCTAATTTCAGATGCTGAACTTCTAAACGGGAAACCGTTTTATTGTATCTGTCTTTTCTTTTTAATCTTGTAACTGCCATGATAATGCGTTTTTAATTTTATTTTAATATCAACCTGAGGTCGAGAGCGGATTCGAACCGCTGTACAAGGTTTTGCAGACCTCTGCCTAGCCACTCGGCCACTCGACCTTTTAAATTCAAGGTTGCAAAAGTAGTAATTTATATACCATGATGCAAAAAAATAGCATTAAATTTTGTTAACATATTAACTTTTAAGGTACGTCCGGGCCAATTCACTGCAGAAGATGGCAGCCGAAACCGCTACATTTAAAGATTCAGCCTGTCCGATGCGCGGAATGGTCACCGGAATACTTATTTTTTCCTGCAACGTTTTATCAATACCATGCCCTTCGTTTCCTAATAAAATCAGACCCTCCTGGCCCCATGGTATTTCGTAAATGCTTCGCCCTTCCAGTAAAGCGCCATACACCGGCAATTTTGCTTCTTCTATAAAAGCGGCAAGGGGTGTATAATGCACTTCTACCCGGGCCAGTGATCCCATAGTGGATTGTACGGTTTTGGGATTATAGGCTTCAACGGTTTGAGGAGAGCAAATGATCCGGTGAATGCCAAACCAGTCGGCCGTGCGGATGATCGTTCCCAGATTACCCGGATCCTGCACATTATCCAGTAAAATAGAGAAATTCCCTTTCAGAACCTGAATATCCGGCATTTGCTGAGCAGGAATGTAAACCAGGGCGAGAATACCCTGCGGCGTTTGCAGGGTACTAATCTTATGCAACTCCGTAGCGTTTATGGTGAATAACGTTATATTTGCGGGTAATTCAGGTAAAGACACAAAGTAAGACGGATCGTAATAGATACTGTGCAGGCGATAATCAGACCGGATAAATTCTACAATAGATTTTATACCTTCGATGATAAAAATTCCGTTTTCTTTACGGCACTTTTTTTGATGTAATGATTTTATAAAACTGATTTGAGATTTTGAAAGCATATACGTTTTTCGGTAAGCAACAGGTACAAATTCTTACAATATTACTATTAATTCTTGTCTTTATTACCGGTTGCTCATCGACTAAATATATCGAAGATTACCAGTCGATCGTGACGAAGGTAAGAATCGACAGCATCGATAAACAATTTGAAGAAGACGCCTATAATTATGTGCAAAAAGACATCAGGCCTTCCGGTAGTATCGGATTTAACACGATGCTGTATAATCTCTTTAATACCAAAAATGGCAAATATAAAACGGCAAATATTAAGCCATTAGGTACCCCACCACCTATTTTAGACAGTACACTGGTGGAAATTTCCAGGAGCCAGATTGAAAAATTCCTGAAAACCAAAGGCTATTTTAATGCAAAAGTGAGATCAGATATTGAGATCGAAAACAAAAAAGCTAAACTTCGCTTTACGGCTATCCCGGGAGAGGCTTTTTATGTCAATAAGCTTTCGTATGAAATATATGATCCTCAGATCAAAGAAAAATATCTAAAGGAAAAAGAAAACTACACTCACCTGAAGGTAGGGATGCGTTATGACGAAGACTCACTGGTTTATGAGCGGGATCAGATCTATCAACATATGCGTCAGAGCGGATATTTTTATTTTCAAAAACCTTACATCCGTTATGTACAGGATTCGAATCAAAATGTAAGCCGGGTTGCCGTAAAACTGATTATTGATAACCCCGTCGATACCACGCAAAAGCATCGTATCTACACGATCGGTGAGACCAATATTATCATTGCACCCAGTCCGGACGGCTTTGTGGAGGATGGCCTTGTCGACAGCCTACGGGCAGCAAAACCGGCGTTCAGAGGTATACGCTATATTGATCTTTCCAAACAGTTCAGGCGAAATCCAATTACCCGCTACGATTTTCTGAAGGAAGGTGATATCTATGATGTTACTAAAGAGAATTTAACCTACGACCGGCTCTATCAGCTCAATGTTTTTAAAAATGTCCGTATCGACTATAATAAGCCGAAAGACAGCAGTAACCGCGTTGAACCGGTCGTTTTACTTATTCCGCAAAAGCGGATGAACAACCGTATTGAGGGCGAAGTGCCGTTTAATGAGGGGATGGTTGGGTTTACTTTAAGTAATACGTATATCAATAATAATTTTCTGAAAGGTGCCGAACGGTTTCAGTTTCAGATCAAGGGCGGCCTGAATAGCCGAAGGGTAGAAGGTAAATCTATTTTCAGTGATATTTACCAACGTGAATTTTCGGTGAGTGCCAGTTTATCCGTACCCCGCTTAATGGTACCATTTATGGACATCCCCATGATGGGAAAAAACGGCATGCCTTATACTACATTTTCCACCAGCTATTTTTATTCGTTACAGAAAGACATTACGGTAAGGCGTATCTTTATTAATTCGGTAAGCTATGACTGGGTAGAAACCAAATCTAAACTCCATTCCTTAACACCACTCAATGTCGAATATCGTTTTGGCAGTATCCTGATCGATACAGTAGATAAAAGTGATATCAATAAATATAATGCGAATAAAGAGCTTTTAGAGAATAACTCGTATAATTTAAAATTGCTGGGAAGGAAAGATTTTACCCTGGGTACGAAATATGCCTATACCCTGAATGGCGATAAACTATTGCAGAAGCGATCATTCGTTTATTTCAGAGGTAATATTGATGTGGCCGGCAACCTGTTACAATTGGTTACGCCTGTTTTTGGCCGTAAGCATGACCCGGCAAACGGCGATTTCGGTAAGCTATTCGGATTACCGTTTAATCAGTTTATTCGCCCGGAAATTGACCTGCGCTGGTATAAAAGCCTGGGCGGAGAGCGGCAGTTCATTTTCCGCCTGAATACCGGGGTGGGCTATGCCTACGGCAATTCAACAGCAATGCCATTTGACAAGTTGTTTTATGCCGGCGGATCAGGCGGGGTGCGGGCATGGCAGGCCAGAACATTAGGTCCTGGTAATTATAACCGCGATGTGATCTCCAGTGCGGTCGCCAGGAATGCTGCCTTCGGTATAGATCAGTTAGGGCAGATGCGGATCGAAACAAACCTGGAATACCGGTACTTGCTGATCCATAAATTATTTGGCGGTAAATTAATGGGCGCCGCTTTTGTGGATATTGGAAACATCTGGAATATTGCACCCGGAAATCCGCAGCCTGAAACGTATTTTAAGTTTGACGAACTGGGTAAGCAAATTGCTATCGGCACCGGTTTAGGATTCAGGTATGATGTGCAGTTCTTTGTTTTTCGCTTTGATATGGGGTTGAAAGTAAAAGACCCGCAGTTTAAGGGTGCTGAGCAGTGGGTCATTAACAAGTACCTGAATGGCGGGAAAACTTTTAAAGAAAATTATGCCATTACCCATAATCCCGATGTATACCGGTTTATACAATATAATTTTGGGATCGGTTTCCCTTTTTAGGAGTACTTCGTAGTTCGTATTTAGATTGGGCAGTTTGCTCTGTTCATATGCTGGCTTTCAGCTTTTAGTGTATTTTCAATTTCGAAAATGGCCGTTTCCATATAACGTGAGGCCACAATGATCTTTGTGTTTCCGGCCTGTGCCTCGAACAGGGCCTGTACCCGATCCGGGCAGTTGTTATCTTTGCTTAGGTGGGATAAGATTAAGTGACTGAGGTAGGGTGGCCGGTGCGTATGGAACAGTGTCAGGGCTTGTGTATTGGATAAGTGCCCCTTACCGCTTCGGATCCGGTTTTTTAAATAATAAGGATAAGCGCCGTTATGAAGCAGCTCCTCGTCATAATTGGTCTCTAAGAAAGCAGCATGACAAGTGCTGAAATAACGGATAACATGTGCACAGGGCATACCGATATCAGTAAACACCCCCACATTGATCTGATTAAAGCTGATCATAAAGCTATGGGGTTCAACAGCATCATGGTATTTAGGGAAAGCGGTAACCTGTAACCGGCCGATCTTTACCGGTTCACAGGCGGTAAAATCACGCAGCAGATGAGGCGGTAATTGTTGCTTTCCGCTACGTAAAGTAGCAGGAGTAATGTATACCGGAAGCTGGTATTTTCTGGCTATAACCGGTAATCCCCGGATATGATCGCTATGCTCATGGGAAATGAAAATAGCCTTTACCTGTTTCATATTCAGGTTTAAACGCTGCATCCGGAGTTCGGTCTCTTTACAGGTTAAACCTGCATCCACCAGAACAGCTTCATCCTGATTCCCAATATAATAACAATTAGCGTTACTTCCCGAGTTTAATGCGCAAATAAAGAGTGACATTCTTTTACAAAGGAAATAAAAATAGCCGGTGAATTACAGGAAACTTATAAACATCATTTTTTAAACGAAAGATAACGGATTGCCTTTCAGGTATTTTCATGAAAATCTTCGTTTTTATACTCAAAATAGCAATAAATTAAATGTTTTAGCTGCTTGTATTTTCAGTTTAAGTGATATATTTGAGGCATTATACCCTAAAAAAACAAATAAAAAACATGGAAACCGTCTATGACAGCTTCCATACCCTTAAAAAAACAAATTAAAACAAGATGGAAAAATTCTCAAAAGTTAAAGAAGTGATCGCTGCTATTGAAGCCGATGTAGAAAAATTTTATAACGCCGGAAATGCTGCTGCAGGTACACGTGTACGTAAAGCTATGCAGGACCTTAAAGGTTTAGCGCAGGACATTCGTACGGAAGTTACTGAGAAAAAAAACGCAGGTAAATAAGGTACGTTTTCCGGAAAAAAAAATCCCGCTTCCTAAAAAGCGGGATTTTTTTATGGCATAAAAAAAGCCGCTTCATCAAATAAAAAAGCGGCTTTAGTGTTCCCGACGAGATTCGAACTCATATCATCAGAACCGGAATCTGACATTCTATCCATTGAACTACGGGAACGAGGCTGCAAACTTAGCTATATTCAACCTGAATTGCAAATCCATTGTGATTGTTCTAAATAGCCTCTGTCATTTCCCGTAAGAACTCTTGTTCGGCCAGTGTTAAATAAGGACTTAATGTTTCAAAAACCTGTTGATGATAAGCGTTTAACCAGTTAATATGCGATTCGTCCAGTAATTCTTTTTTGACGATACGGGTATCGATAGGTGCCAGGGTCAAGGCTTCAAAAGCATAAAATTCATTAAATACATTGGTTTCATCCGACACCGTCAGTACGAGGTTTTCGATCCGGACACCATGTTTGCCGGGCCGGTAAACACCGGGCTCAATCGACGTAATGGTGCCTAATGCTACAGGAATAGCGGTAGCACTGGGGTTAAATACATGTGGTCCTTCATGCACATTCAAAAAATAACCTACGCCATGGCCGGTACCATGTCCATAGTTGATCGCATGGTCCCAAAGCGGCCGGCGGGTAATGGCATCGATCTGATAACCGCATGTTCCTTTCGGGAAGCGGGTTTTACAGCCTTCGATCATGCCTTTCAGCACCAGCGTATAATCAGTGCTTTCTTCTTCTGTATTCTTTCCTAAGGGAATAACACGGGTAATATCGGTAGTGCCATAAAAATACTGGCCGCCCGAGTCGACCAGGAATAAGCCTTCAGGCAGGATCTCTACATCGCTTTCAGGGGTAGAAGCATAATGGGGGAGTGCGCCATGTGCTTTATAGGCGGATATGGTATTAAAACTTTCGCCAATGAAGCCTTCCTGTTCTGCCCTGAAATCATGTAATGCAGCAGCAGCAGATAATTCGGTGATCTTTATTTTACCTACATTTTCCTTTATCCATTTTAAGAAACGGGTAATCGCTACGCCATCCTTTTGCATTGCCAGACGGGTATGTCCGATTTCGGTGGTGTTTTTTATTGCTTTCAGGAATGTGGATGGGTTAGTCTCTTTGATCACGCGAACTGAAGAGGGAATAAGCTTATACAGGGCAAAACAGTTTCGTCGCGGATCGATTAAAATACAGCTTTCAGCCGGCAAATACTGAAGATCTTTTGCAATCGTGTCATAATTTAAAATATCGACCTGCTCCGCAGCCAGCGTTTGTTTATCCGTTTCATTCAGTTTATCCGGCTGGATATACAACGTCACTTTTTGCGGGGTGATGAGCGCGAAACCCAGAACCACCGGATTGTAATGAACATCCTGTCCGCGAAGGTTAAAGATCCAGGCCAGGTCGTCTAAAGAAGATACCAGGTGATGATCAGCACGGTGTTGTGCCATGACGTTCCGGATGGCCGTTAACTTTTCGGGAATGGAAGCACCTGTATAGGCATCAGCCAGCAGGAATGCCGGCTGCTGGGGCAGGGGCGGTCGTTCCGGCCAGATCGCCTGAAGATAATCCTTATGTTTGAAGGTAATATTTTTGTACGCCAGCTGCTGTTGCATCAGCTCGCCTAAAGCCACAGAAATCATTTTCTCATCGAAAGCCACCGTAGCTTTTTCAGGAAGAACTTCCGATAACCAGCTGATATATTCAGGGGTGTGCTGCGCTTTGAGTTTGACCAGCTGAAAACCGCTGCCTTTTAACTGTTCTTCGGCCTGTTCGTAATATCGTGAATCGGCCCATAAGCCAGCAAAGTCAGCTGTAATGACGACCGTGCTGACCGAGCCCTTAAACCCGGTCGTAAATGAAATACATTTATAATATTCCGGCAGATATTCGCTCATATGCGGATCAGCCGACGGAATAACATAGGCATCCACACCATCGGTACGCATCTGGTTCCGGATGGCCGCTAATTTTTCTAAATATGTCATGTTGCAAATTTGGGAAAGATAATATGAAAATAGATGCGTTTTTAATTTTTAATTGAAGAAATTTTTATGGGTATTAAATGCTTATAGCTGTAACATTCATTTCGGCCGGCTATCTAAATCCATATGCAAAAACTGCACTTACAGCATGTAGAGAAGCGCTATCATGCCGTACTCATATTGAACATTGAGCAATGGGAACTCGGCAAAGGAACGTACTGGATAAAAGGAGGGAATGGAGCCGGAAAAACCACGCTTTTTAGAGTGATCAGTGGTCAGGCACCGTTTAAAGGGGATATATGGTTAGATGCCATAAACCTGAGGAAGGACCCCGTGACCTTTCGGTCAAAAATAAGCTATGCGGAAGCCGAGCCGCAGTATCCGGGTTTTTTAACTGCAAAAGAACTGCTTGATTTTTATGCATCTGCCAGAAGTGAGCCACAAGAAGAGATCAACAGGCTGGCCGCTTTTTTCGGCCTGGAAGAATATTTAAATCAAAAAATAAACAGCTATTCCAGTGGGATGCTTAAAAAGCTGTCCCTGATTGCCGCTTTCTTAGGGGCGCCGGATTTATATATCCTTGATGAACCGCTTATCACCCTTGATAAAGACGCAGAAGAAAAGCTATATCAGCTGATAAATGAGAAAATGAACAAAGGAAAGAGCTTCCTGATCGCCTCTCATCAGGAAATAGACAGGAGAAAGCTTTTGGTGAATGCCGTTTTTGAGCTGAAAGATAAAAAACCGGTTAAATGTTAAACGTACTGTTAAAAACGCTCGGATTTACTTTTTACCGGCAGCACAGTGGCCTTTTTCTGGTGATTTTCTATTTGCTGTTCGGAATGATCCAGGGTTATGATCTCATTCGTTTCCATCACGCTCTTCTACTGGCTATTTGCGCGAAGCCGTTATATCTGCTTTTATTATTTTCGATATGGCTGTTATACGTGCTGAAATGCATGTTTTTCGTAAAGCAGAAAATTGGATTGCCCGAGCATAATTTTATAAAAATAGTATGTGTGGCATCTTTAAAGAAACAAGCTTATCTATGGACAGGTTTGTATGGAGTCATGCTTTTGCCTTTGATCCTCTATTCGCTGCTGATGATAGGGACGGCAGCAGTACATCACTTCTATTTCTGCCTGTTGCTAACGCCTTGCATTATTTTCTTATTTATGGGCATTATGGTGTGGTATAGCCTGAGCCATACAAATTTTGCTTTTTATACGAATAAGCCCGGCTATCGGGCGCACCTGATCATGCCGAAACCTTTTTGGAGCTGGCCCCTGTTTTATCTGATACGTGAACAACCGCTCATGCTGGTGATGGTCAAAATCGTTTCTATTCTTTCTTTTCAAGCCATATTGTGGCTATTTGCAGATGTGGGGAATGATGTCCGGGTAAACCTTATGGCGTGGCTGGCGGTAATTATGAGTCATGCCACGCTCGTTGTAAGCCTGGTTAAATTTGATGCCATTTATGGCCGCTTTGCCTGGCAATTACCGGTTTCATTTTTTAAAAGGCTGTGTTATCAGTGGGTAGTCTTTCTTGTGATATTATTTCCGGAGACATTGCTGTTAGGATTAGCCGGAAATTTTGACCCCTATTCTATTCTTAACGGGATGTTGTTGGGTCTTTCGGGTCTGATTACTTTACAGCTATTCGTATTTATTGTTAAAGCAGACATGGAAAGATACATGATTTTCCTGCTATGTTTCTTTTTTATAAGCATGATGGCTGTTTTGGCTCATTATTATCTTATATACAGTGCCGGATTGCTGCTATGTTCTTCAGTTTTACTTTTACGGTATTTCCGGAAAACAGACCTTAAAACACTGGCTTAAACGCTATACGCCCGGATCATTTCCGGCGTTACTTTACAGGAACGTTGTGTGACCAGATCGATCATAACATAGTCGAACACCCCGTCTGAAGCTACTTTTCCATTCGCCACATTGATGATCTCAAACTGCACTTGACTGCCTTTTTCGTTCATTTCGAGAATACCCGTCCTGACCTTTATTTTATCGCCCATTTTTAACGGACGTTTAAAATGAATGGTTACCCGGGCTACCACCCAGCCATAGCCCTGTTCAGCAAACTTTTCCCAGCTCATACCATAGCATTTTTCCATTTGCTCATAACGGGCTGCCAGCACATAATCAAGGTATTTGCTGTTGTGCACATGATTAAACATATCGATATCGTCCGGGCGAACGCTTAACTCACTTTCAAAGATGCTGTATTGGTTTTTGATCATTCGTATTTTTTAGGCAAAGGTAAGGAACTGGATTTTTTTTAGTAAATCTCATAACTAAAATCTAAAATTTTACAATAATATACAGCCGTAATGTACTGAAATTTGCATGAGTAATCACTATAAAGTCAATACCATGGAAAATAATAATCTTCAGTTCAAAACGAACCTTAATTGCGGCGGATGTGTATCAAAAGTGCAGGAAGTCTTAGACAATGCAGCCGGTATCATCGAATGGGATGTAAACATCGCGGATAAAGATAAAATCCTTACCGTAAATTCCCGGGGTATTACCGGGGATGAAGTAGTCGCTATTCTGCAAAGCAAAGGTTTCAAAGCGGAACCTGTTTCGATATGAGACCATCAGTAATTTTAATAATCTTGAAAAATAAATTATATACAGATGAAAAAACTACTATTCATGGCGATAATGCTGTTCGGAATTTCAGCGTTTGCCCAAACAGACAACCTGCTCAAACCCTATATCAGCGTAAAAGATGCGTTGATAAGCAGCGACAGTAAAGCCACAGGCACTGCTGCTTTTGCACTGCTCGAAGCTGTAAAGAGCGAAAGTGAGTTTGCCCAAAAGACGGAATTGCTGAAAGCCGTTGATAAATTAAGCCAGGCTGGCGACGATCTTGACAGGCAAAGAATCATTTTCAACGATGTATCCGTTATCTTATGGAATTGGGTAAAATCATCCGGCAAAGTAAACCAACCGGTTTACTATCAATACTGTCCGATGAAAAAAGCATACTGGTTAAGTAAAGAGAAAGACATTAAAAATCCTTATTACGGCGCTTCGATGCTAACCTGTGGTAAAGTGGTAGAAACAAAATCATAATGGGTAAGACATGGTCTCTTACTCCTGATGGCCATGCGATTTTTTAAAATGTACAAGCAAAAACTTCTTTACAAAAAACGGTTGCGGTTAACCCTGTTGCTACTCTTTATCACAAAAGTTAGTATAGCCCAAAAAGTAGTTCATTACGACCTGTATGTAAAAGATACGATCGTACAGTATGCAGGAAAAGAAAAAAGAGCAATTGCTGTAAACGGGCAAATTCCCATGCCTACACTTGAATTTACAGAGGGCGATACTGCAGAGATCGTAGTCCATAACCAGTTAAAAGAGCGTACATCCCTGCATTGGCATGGACTATTCCTGCCCAATAAAGAAGACGGCGTACCTTTCTTAACGCAAATGCCCATAGAACGCGGCACCACCCATACCTACCGCTTTCCGATTATACAGACCGGAACGCACTGGTATCATTCCCACTCCGGCCTGCAGGAGCAGATCGGAATGTATGGTAGTTTTATCATGCACAAAAAAGCCGGCGATAAAACATTCCGAAAGGGCATCGACGATTTGCCGGAAATTCCCATTATGCTAAGTGAATGGACCAACCTGAAGCCTGAAAACATACACCGTATGCTTGCCAATGCCAATGACTGGTTTGCGATAAAGAAAGGTGCCACACAAAGCTATGCTGAAGCCATTCGAAGTGGTCATTTCAAAACCAAGCTCACCAACGAATGGAAGCGTATGCTGGCTATGGACGTGAGCGATGTCTATTACGAGCGTGTGCTGATGAATGGTAATCATTATACCAATGTAAAAAGCATCCATGGGAAACCCTTAAAAAAAGGTGATAAAGTACGTTTACGCATTTCCAACGGAGGTGCATCCTCGTACTTTTGGTTACGTTACGCCGGTGGTAAAATAACAGTAGTGGCCAGCGACGGTAATGATGTGGAACCTGTAGACGTGGACAGGCTGATGATTGCCGTATCTGAAACGTACGATGTGGTGGTGACCATTCCTGAAGATGGTAAAGCCTTTGAATTTATGGCAACCACCGAAGACCGTACCCAATCGGCAAGTTATTTTATAGGTCATGGCGAGAAGCAGTTTGCCGGAGAAATGCCAAGCCTGAACTACTTTAAAGGCATGCAGATGATGAACGATATGATGAGGATGAACGGCGATCTTGACGATATGGGGATGAGTATGAGCCTTAACCAAATGGATATGAATGTAGTTATGTATCCGGAAAATATCGCAGAACTCATTACGCTAAATTATGCCATGCTAAGATCACCGGTTAACACTTCATTGCCAAAAGATACACCTGTAAAAGAACTGAATTTTACCCTCACCGGAAATATGAACCGCTACATCTGGAGTATGGATAACAGGGTTTTGGCAGAAAGTGACAAGATACCGGTGAAGAAGGGCGAAATATTGAGGATCACTATTTATAATAACTCCATGATGCGCCATCCGATACACCTGCATGGCTTTGATTTCAGGGTGCTCAATAAGCATGGTGAAAATGCACCACTGAAGAATATCATCGATGTTATGCCGATGGAAACCGATACCATCGAGTTTCTGGCCAATACCGAAGGCGACTGGTTTTTCCATTGTCATATCCTGTACCATATGATGGCCGGAATGAACCGGGTTTTTGCAGTAGATGATTATAAAAATCCATATTTGCCTAATAAGGAAAAAGCATATCGTGCTTTACAGCGGGAAAGTAATATGCCGCACATTATGGTACAGAGCGACTTTGCCACCAACGGTATCGATGGTGAAGTCATGCTGATGAATGCCCGTTACAGCCTGGGTACGGAATGGCGCTTAGGATATAATGATATGCATGGTTACGAATTGGAAACCCATTTAGGACATTACATCGGTAAAATGCAATGGCTGATGCCTTTTGTGGGGTTCGATTGGCGATACCGCAAAATGCGCATAAACGAATATGAGAAAAACCTGTTTGGCCAGGTAAATAAAAAGGATAATCGGGCAGCGGTAAGTTTTGGGGTAATGTACACCCTGCCCATGCTGGTCAATGTGCAGGCAGAAGTGTATCATGACGGGATTTTTAGGATGTCTTTAATGCGCGAGGATATACCGGTTTCCCGAAGGGTAAGAGCCGGATTTATGGTCAATACCGACAGGGAATATATGTCGGATCTGCGATATATCCTGACAAGGCATATCAGTGCCCGGACACATTATGATAGTGACATGGGCTTTGGTGTAGGGCTTTTGTTCCGCTAAATAATAATTGTAGCTAAATTTTACTTTTGTTACTTCATAAAATACTGTATCTTTGCACTCAATTAATTAATTTATAAACACTTTAGTACCATTCAAGAATGTATTTAAGTAAAGAAAAGAAAGCCGAAATTTTTAAAAAACACGGCGAAACAGAAACCAATACGGGTTCTGCCGAAGGCCAGGTAGCCTTATTTACCTATCGTATTGCCCATTTAACGGAGCACTTAAAGAAAAACCGTAAAGATTTTTCAACACAATTAGCGCTTCAGAAATTAGTAGGTAAACGTCGTGGCATTTTAGCTTATCTGTTCAAAAAAGATATTGAGCGTTATCGTGCTATCATCAAAACGTTAGAGTTAAGGGATATCATTAAATAAAAATGCTTTTATCATTAAAAGCCATTCTGATCAGGAGTGGCTTTTTTAGTTCGTACTCAAAATTAAAATATAACCCGGCCTGTAAAAAGAGGAAAGCAGGCCACAACAATTTGTAAATGAATGTAATAAAAAAATCGTTTGATTTAGGCGATGGAAGAATTGTAGAAATTGAAACCGGTAAGCTGGCTAAACAGGCCGACGGATCGGTCGTTGTAAAAATGGGCGACACTATGCTCTTAGCTACGGTAGTTTCTACCGTAGGCGCTAAGCCCGGTACTGATTTTTTACCTCTTTCGGTTGATTATCAGGAAAAATATGCGGCAACAGGCCGTATTCCCGGCGGATTTTTAAGACGCGAAGCGCGTTTGTCGGATTATGAAGTTTTAATCTCACGTTTGGTCGACAGGGCATTACGTCCTTTGTTCCCGGATGATTATCATGCCGATACCCAGGTGATGATCTCGCTGATCTCGGCCGATAAAAATATTATGCCGGATTGCCTTGCCGGTTTAGCGGCATCGGCAGCACTGGCTGTTTCCGATATCCCGTTTAACGGGCCGATCTCGGAAGTGCGCGTAGCTAAGATTGATGGTAAGCTGGTCATTAACCCTTACCTGAGCGATCTGGAACGTGCTACGTTAGAATTTATCGTTGCCGGTTCAGCCAATGATATCGTAATGGTAGAAGGTGAAGCTAACGAAATTCAGGAAGAAGAAATGGTAGAAGCGCTGAAATTTGCTCATGATGCCATTAAAGTGCAGTGTGCTATTCAGTTAGAACTGACCGCCGAAACCGGTAAAACCGTAAAACGGGAATATAATCATGAAGAGCATGATGAAGCGCTGAAACAGCAGATCTATGCCGATACCTATGACAGGGTATATGCCATTGCAAAATCAGGTGTAAGCAAAGAACAGCGTTCAGAGGGTTTTACGGCGATTATCAATGAAATTTTAGACGCCATGCCTGAAGATACTGCCGATCTGACCAGGGCACTGGCTAAACATTATTATCATGATGTACAGTACGATGCTGTTCGTAACCTGTTATTAAATGAAGGTATCCGTCTGGATGGCCGTTCCACCACACAGATCCGCCCGATATGGAGCGAAGTAGGTTACTTACCTGCAGCACACGGTTCGGCGGTATTTACCCGCGGTGAAACGCAGTCGCTTACGTCGGTTACCTTAGGTAGCAAAGATGATGAGCAGATGATTGATGGTGCTTTCATCAACGGATATAATAAATTCTTATTACACTATAACTTCCCGGGCTTTTCTACCGGTGAGGTAAGACCTAACCGGGGTGCCGGTCGTCGGGAAATCGGTCACGGTAACCTGGCCATGCGCTCACTTAAAAAAGTATTACCGGAAGGTGCCGAAAATCCATACACCATTCGCGTGGTTTCGGATATTCTCGAATCGAACGGTTCATCATCGATGGCTACGGTTTGTGCCGGTACATTAGCCCTAATGGATGCCGGTATTAAGATCAAATCGCCGGTTTCAGGTATTGCCATGGGATTAATCACCGACGAAACCAGTGGTAAATATGCCATCTTATCCGATATCCTGGGCGATGAGGATCATCTTGGAGATATGGACTTCAAAGTTACCGGAACAAAAAATGGTATTGTAGCCTGCCAGATGGATTTGAAAATAAACGGGTTGTCGTACGAAGTGTTAACCAAAGCATTGAATCAGGCAAAAGAAGGTCGTTTACACATCTTAAACGAAATGAGCAAAACCCTGAGCGAGCCGAATGCCGATTATAAACCGCATGCACCGCGTATCGTATCATTAACGATCGATAAAGAATTTATTGGTGCCGTGATTGGCCCGGGTGGTAAGATTATTCAGGAAATGCAACGCGAAACCGGTGCTACCATTTCGATTGAGGAAGTGGATAACAAAGGTATTGTAGAAGTATTTGCCGATAATAAAGCATCGATAGATGCTGCTGTAGCCCGTATCAGCGCGATCGCCGCCAAACCGGAGATCGGAACGGTATACCATGGTAAAGTAAAATCCATTATGCCATTTGGTGCCTTTGTAGAAATTATGCCGGGTAAAGACGGGTTATTGCATATCTCGGAAATTACATGGGAACGTTTAGAGACCATGGATGGCGTATTGAAAGAAGGTGATAAATTAGACGTTAAGCTATTGGATATCGATAAACAGGGTAAAATGAAGCTTTCCCGGAAGGTTTTATTGCCCCGCCCTGAAAAACCGGCAGCTAAACAGTCATAAATAATGATTTCATGAATATAGCCCTTCCCGATGCGGAAGGGCTTTTTTTATGTGCAGAATATCGGTAACTTTGGATAACTATAAAACCTTTATCCATATGAAACCCATTATTGCACCTTCCATATTATCGGCCGATTTTGCCAATCTGCAAAAGGATATCGAAATGATCAATACAAGTGAAGCCGACTGGTTTCATGTGGATGTTATGGACGGTGTATTCGTTCCGAACATATCATTTGGCTTTCCGGTATTACATGCCTTGAAAAAGTATGCCACAAAGCCATTAGATGTGCATTTAATGATCGTTAAGCCGGCCCGGTATATTGAGGCTTTTGCCCATGCCGGTGCAGCCATCATTACCGTGCATTATGAAGCCTGTACGCATTTACATCGTGTTGTGCAGCAGATCAGGGCTGCCGGCTGTAAGGCAGGAGTAGCCATCAATCCGCATACGCCGGTCAGTCTGTTAAAAGATATCCTGTACGACCTGGATCTGGTGCTGGTGATGTCGGTAAATCCCGGTTTCGGCGGTCAGCAGTTTATTGAGCACTCCCTGAATAAAGTAGCCGAACTCCGGCAGCTGGCAAACCAGGTTAACCCGGAGCTGCTCATCGAAGTAGACGGCGGCGTAAGCATTGCCAATGCCGAAAGCCTGCTCCGTGCCGGTGCTAATGCCTTAGTGGCGGGAAATGCTGTTTTTGCAGCTCCTGATCCCCGGCAGATGATCGCTGAGCTAAAAGGGATCAATATCCATCATTACGAAATTTGATTTTTCTGACGGATGCTGCGATTAAAACTGCTGGTTTTTGCATGGCTGCTCGGGCTGATGTATGCTGGTGCCCAGCCGGTGGTGAGAGTTACAGGCATCGTCATGGATGTGAATGAAAAACCCTTGCAGCAGGTAACGATAACCGTTTTAGGTCAGCGTGAATCGACGTTAACTGATCAGAACGGGGCATATACCATTTATTCACGGTCAACCAGTTTTACATTAAAATATAACCTGCTGGGCTATCAGCCTGTACTGCTGAAGATCAATGAAAGAGCGGCCGGCCGCATCAATAAGCAGGTGATACTCACCCCCAATGTGAACGAGCTGGAACAGGTAACCATTACCAATAAGCAAAACCAGCTGAGCAATGCCAATACCCTGAACATTGCCGATCTGTCTTATCTGCCATCGGTTTCCGGGAATTTTGAAACCTTGCTGAAAACGCTGCCCGGGGTATCTACCAATAATGAACTAAGTTCCCAATACAGTGTGCGGGGCGGGAATTTTGATGAAAACCTGATTTATGTAAATGATGTAGAGATCAATAAACCTGTCCTCATCCGGAACGGGCAGCAGGAAGGGCTGAGTTTTATTAATAGTGACCTGGTAAGCAGGGCGAAATTCTCTACAGGTGGCTTTGAAGCCCGTTATGGTGATAAGTTATCATCGGTGCTCGATACCCGCTATGACCGGCCGGACAGCAATCAGCTACTGATCAATGCCGGCTTACTTGGAGCTTCTATAGCTTTTAAACACCGTGAAGAACGTGATTTTGTATTATTCGGGTTGCGCTATAAGAACAATAACAGTGTCTTAAATACCCAGGATATTAAAGGAAGTTACCGCCCCAATTTCGGCGATGCACAGTTTCTGTATCAGTACCAGTTCTCGGATAAATTTAATGTGAATATCCTGGGAAATGTAAATATGGGGCGTTTCAGCCTTAATCCTGAAGATCGTGAAACACTGTTCGGAACGATGGATACCCAGCTGCGGCTTAAAATTGCCTATGACGGCAAAGAAATCGATGAATATCGAACCGCAGGAGGTGCGGTAACGGCTACATACAGCCCGAAGCCTGACCTGGTCATCAAATGGATTAGCAGCTATTTCGACAGCCGCGAGCGGGAGCGGTTCGATATTGAAGGCAGTTATCTTTTTGATGAATTACAGACCGACTTTACAAAAGTGGGCTTTAAAGCGATCAGTACCAACCGCGGCATTGGAACGTATCTGAATTATGCCCGTAATAATTTAAATTCATCTACATTAAGTACAGAGATAAAAACCGATCAGCATTTTGATAATCATGTGTTCTCATGGGGATTGAGATATGAAAGGCATCAGTTTGAAGACCGCCTCAACGAATATCATCTTACCGATTCGGCAGGGTACATATTGCCCAATAATGCCCGGATGTTCTATCTGGAGCAAACCATTAACGTGGCCAACCGGCTCATGATGGATAATTATACCGGCTTTGTGCAGGATAGTTACAGCTTATCACCTCATACGGATCTTCAGTTGGGTGTACGCGCCAATTATGGCAGCCTGACCAGGCAGCTGTTGTTAAGTCCGCGTTTATTACTGGCCTATCGTCCGCCAAGCAATGATAAGATTATCCGTTTCACTGCTGGCATATATCAGCAACCCCCAAGCTACCGGAGCATCAGGGCATATGATGGTCTGCTGAATGTAAACCAAAAAGCACAGCGATCCTATAACTTTTCAGCCGGTCTTGATTATGCATTTGATGGCTTAGGTACCCGTCTTAAATTCAGTTCAGAAGCCTATTTTAAATATGCTGACCGTTTAATTCCGTATATACTGGATAATGTAAGAATCAAGTATTTATCGACACAGCTCGCTAAAGGACATACGTATGGTGTTGATTTTAATATTGGCGGTGAATTTGTTAAGGATCTCGTGTCGTATTTCCGGCTCTCACTGATGAAAGCCGATCAGGATATTATTGGCGACTGGTATATGAAGAAAGATCCGCAGGGCGTACCTAAGCTCTATTATCCGGGTTATCTGAAACGGCCTACTGATCAGCGGGTAAACTTCTCTGTATTCTTCCAGGATCGCTTATTAAAAGGCGACAGTTATAAGGTGCATTTAACGTTATTATATGGATCACGGCTGCCTGTGGGCGCTCCCTTGAGTGAACGGTATACCGATGATTTCAATATTCCGGCCTATAAACGCGTGGATATCGGTTTCTCAAAAGATTTTTTAGATGATAACAGCCTTAAAAAACCTAAATTCTTAAATCGATATTTTAGTTCGTTTATCGGTTACCTGGAAATATTTAATTTGCTGGATATCAACAACACGGTTTCTTATCTTTGGTTAAAAGATGTAGATAATGTGCAGTATGCGATCCCTAACTATTTAACGGGCCGCCAGCTAAACTTTAAATTGATCTTAAAGTTCAAAAATCATAAATAATCCGGCACGAAATTGTTACATTTACGCCGCTATTAAACAGATGAACAATGAGACATAATTTTGGCGCAGGTCCGTGTATTTTACCACAGGAAGTATTCAAACAGGCTTCAAGAGCCGTATTAGATTTTAAAGACGGTTTATCCATTTTAGAGATTTCGCATCGTACGCCCGAGTTTGAGGCTGTCGTTGAAGAAGCCGTCAGCCTGATTAAGGAATTATTGAATGTTCCGGCAGGTTATTCGGTTTTATTTTTGCAGGGCGGTGCAAGTCTGCAATTCGCTATGGTGCCGATGAACTTATTACCCGAAGGAAAGACGGCAGCATATTTGGATACCGGCGTCTGGGCCAATAAAGCAATCAAAGAAGTAAAGAACTTTGGCGTGGCGAACGTCGTTGCCTCTTCAAAGGATTCGAATTATACGTTTATTCCTAAAGATTTCAGTATTCCGGAAGACAGTGTTTATTTTCATTATACGTCTAACAATACGATTTACGGAACCGAAATGTTTACTGTTCCGGAAACGAACGTACCGGTAGTTTGTGATATGTCTTCTGATATCATGAGCCGTGTGATCGATGTATCGAAATATAGCCTGATCTATGCCGGTGCACAAAAGAATATCGGACCGGCGGGACTAACCATTGTGATTGTAAAGGACGAAATCCTCGGTAAAACCGGGCGGAGCATTCCGTCGATGCTGGATTATAAAGTACATATCGACGGCGGTTCGATGTATAACACGCCGCCCGTATTTTCGATCTATACGGCTATGCTGAACCTTCGCTGGTTAAAATCAAAAGGCGGGGTAGCCGAAATGGAAAAGGAAAATATAGCCAAAGCGGAAGTGCTGTACCGGGAAATAGACCGGAACCCGCTCTTCCGGGGTACATGTGCAAAAGAAGATCGTTCCAGGATGAACGTATGCTTTGTGATGGAAAATCCTGAACTGGAAAAGTCTTTTGCCAGATATGCAGATGAAAACGGCTTTGAAGGTTTGAAAGGGCACCGCAGTGTTGGCGGTTTCAGAGCTTCAATGTATAATGCATTACCGATTACAAGCGTACATGCCCTGGTTGAATTAATGCAAACTTTTGAAGAAAAATACAATAAATAATGGCAATCAGGATACTCGCCAATGATGGCATAGACCCGCTTGGGAAGAGACTGCTTGAAGAAGCAGGAATGATAATTGACACACAAACCATTCCACAGGAGCAATTAGCTTCAGCCTTATTAAATTACGACGGCATCACTGTTCGCAGCGCTACAAAAGTGAGAAAAGAGTTGATAGATGCCTGTCCGAATCTTAAACTGATTGGCCGGGGTGGTGTAGGCATGGACAATATTGATGTAGAGTATGCACGCAGTAAAGGAATTGCCGTGGTCAATACACCGGCTGCTTCGTCCTTATCGGTAGCCGAGCTGGTGTTTTCGCACCTGTTCACAGGTGTACGCTTCTTATATGATAGTAACCGGAAAATGCCCGCAGAGGGTGCTACACGGTTTAATGAGCTTAAAAAGACCTATGCTAAAGGTGTTGAACTGAGAGGGAAAACGATTGGAATTGTTGGCTTCGGACGTATTGGCAGAGAAACAGCCGCTATTGCATTGGGATTGGGAATGAACGTACTGGCTTATGACCTTTACCCTTTCAATGGAAATATTACACTTAAATTTCAGGGTGATCTTAGTCTTGATATTCCGGTGCATACGGTAAGCCTGGAGGAATTGATCACAAATAGTGATTTTATCTCTATCCATACGCCTTTTGCCGAGCGCCCTATCCTGGGGAAAGAGGAGTTCGCCCGGATGAAAAAAGGGGTAGGCATTGTGAACTGTTCACGTGGCGGAACGATTGACGAGCAGGCTTTGATCGCCGCTTTGGATGCTGGCCAGGTAGCCTTTGCAGGGCTTGATGTTTTTGAAAATGAGCCTGTACCTTCAACAGCGATTCTAACTCATCCGAAAATTTCACTGACACCGCATATCGGGGCTTCTACCAACGAAGCGCAGGAACGTGTGGGTGAAGAATTAGCCACGCTGATCATTAACCACTTTAAAGCGTAAATCCTGTTTGCCAGGCAGGGGGAGGTAACCGCCTGTCTGGCCACCTAACCAAATCTATTCTGTATGCCCGTAATAAAGCCTTTTTATGCTTTCAGGCCTGTCTTATCCCTTCAGGGTGCAGTTGTGACGCGCCCGCTGGAAAATTACAGCCTCGGCCAGGCCCGGTTAATGGCTTCAGAGAATCCCTATACTTTCCTGCATCTGATCAATCCCGAGCTCGATCATCCCTATCTGCGCGGTTCCCGGCAGGAGCTTATTTATAAAAAAATAGCTGAAAATTTTGAAGGCTTTACCGAGAATGATGTTCTCTTCCGGGAAGACAGGCCTGCTATATATATTTACCAGGTGGAACATGACGGGTATAGACAAACCGGTATATGGACGCTGACCCATATTGATGCCTATCTGAACAATGAGATCCGGAAACATGAGCTGACTGTTGAGCGAAGAGAGAGGCTGCTTTCCGAATACTTGCAGCAAACCGGAATTGACGCTAATCCGGTGCTGATGACTTATCCGCCTGACGGTGAAATAGAACGCATTACACGGTCTTATACAGCCAAAATACCGGAAGTTAATTTCGGGTATCAGGACGGATCTATACACCGTTTATGGCCGGTCAGGGATGAAAAGGACCTGCAGATATTGATCGATGCCTTTTCGGCTATGCCTTGTGTATATATTGCAGACGGGCATCATCGCATCGCTTCAATGGCTAAAATGGCCTTACGGATGCGCAGCGTTTCAACTGATCACGAAGCCCCCTTTAATTATTTTTCTACGGCTTATTTTAATACCGAACAGGTGAAGATACTGGCATTTAACCGCCTGGTCAAAGATCTTGCCGGGTTGAGCATCGGTGATTTCATTACCGCATTGAAAAAATTATTTGATGTGGAAGAGACTGACTGTCCTGTTCAGCCGTCAGCATTACATCAATTTGGCATGTATCTGGATAAGACCTGGTTCCTGTTAACGGCCAAACCTTCTTTATATGATGAAAACGATCCTGTGTCGGTGCTGGATGTGAGCATCCTCCAGGAGCATGTTTTAGGACCGTTGCTGTCGGTACATGATCCGCGTACAGATGCACGTATTACGTTTGAAGGCGGTAAAACGCCCCTGAGTGAGCTGCAGTTCCAGGTGGATTCGGGAAATTACGCCGTGGCATTTAGCCTCTTTCCGACCACGATTACCCAATTAATGGATGTGGCCGATCAAAACCGGGTAATGCCTCCGAAATCGACATGGGTAGAACCGAAATTTTTAGTGGGCATGCTTACGCATTACTTTGGGTAAAGGTATTAGTACAGTCCGTTCATTGAGCTTCCTCTCCGGCCTTTTATTTTTCGGATAGTAGTAATTGGCCTAAGCACTGGCTTAAATAGAAAAATAAGCAGCCGGGAGTTTTTGTTTCTTTTTGCGGTCAAAAAGAAAAAGATTGTCAGGGATGAAACTCGATCCGGATAATATCATTCACCTGAAGACCTAAAAGGGTACTCGCTTTTCCTTTATTGATAGCAATTTCAAGATAATTGCTGATTCCGAATAAACATAACTTTTCGCCCTCCTGTACTTCGTTGTAATGCCAGCTTAGATGCGTAATCGATTCATTTCGCCTGAAATAAAGTGTGAAATCACGGTTACGCTGTATTTTAGTGAAAAGATCCTTTGTAATATTAGTGATTACATTGCAGAATGAATCAATGTAGATGACACTTCCCCGAATCATATCACGCTCAATAACCGGATGCAATAATGTTTTTTGTTCAATTTCAGCAGCAGGAAGACCTACATCCCGGAGCTTTCCGCCTTTGGCAAGTGTAGTAGCAGCTTTTACAAAAATGTCGACCAGAGGGAAATGCAGAAACTTAAGATCCTGCATAATGTTCAGTTCAACGATCTCTTCCGGCATTTCATTAAACAATAAAGAGAAAATGCCATTATCAGCACCCACAAAATAATGATCATGATGTTTCATGGCAAGATATTTGGTGTTTTCGTTGAATACCGAATCGATACCGATGAGATGAACCGTGTTTTTAGGAAAATAAGGATAGACGTTTTTTAGAACAAAAGCAGCATATGAAATATTAAAGGCAGGTACTTCATGCGTAACATCAACAATCGTGGCCGAAGGCAGGATTTTCAGGATGCTTCCTTTCAAAGCCGCCTGATAAAAATCTTTAGCACCTAAATCGGTTGTTAATGTGATAATCGCCATTAAAAATTCAATATTTATTCTTATTCTTGCCTAAAGGCATTTCGCCTACAAATATTCAATTTTTAAATCAAAATATACAGGTCTATTTAAAATACAATCTTTTGAACGAATTAAAACTAACATTAGAAACGGCAGATCAGGTTCAGTTTTGGGGGGCGAATAATGATCATTATGAATTATTGAAGCATGCCTTTCCGAAATTGAAGATCGTGGCCAGGGGAAGCGATGTAAAAGTATTGGGCGACGAGGCTGAATTAAAGGCATTCGAGCAAAAATTTAACCAGCTGGCGGCACACCTCGATAAGTATGGTGCACTACGTCATAACGATGTGGAAGCTATACTGGGAGCTAAAAGTATGCCGGCAAAAGAGGACGAAAGCACAGTTCCTGCCAATGCCGGCGAAGTAATTGTATTCGGAAATCATGGATTACTGATTAAGGCCCGCACAGCCAATCAGCGGAAAATGGTCGAAAGTATCGCGAAAAATGATGTGCTTTTTGCGATCGGTCCGGCCGGAACCGGAAAGACCTATACGGCTGTGGCGCTCGCTGTCAGAGCGTTAAAAAATAAAGAGATTAAACGTATTATCTTAACCCGTCCCGCGGTGGAAGCCGGAGAAAGCCTGGGTTTTTTGCCGGGTGATCTGAAAGAAAAAGTAGATCCTTATTTAAGACCGTTATATGATGCCTTAGATGATATGATACCTCCTGAAAAGTTAAAGCTTTATCTGGAGAACCGGACCATTGAAATAGCGCCTTTAGCATTCATGCGGGGTCGTACGCTTGATAATTGTTTCGTGATCCTGGATGAAGCCCAGAACTCGACAGATCTTCAGCTCAAAATGTTCTTAACCCGTATGGGACCAAATGCCAAGTTTATTGTCACCGGCGATGTAACCCAGATCGATTTGCCCCGTAAAGCACAATCGGGATTGCAGAACGCGCTTCGCATTCTGCATGAAATAAAAGGAATTGATATCATTTACCTGAGCGGCGAGGACGTGGTGCGCCATAAGCTGGTGAAACAGATACTGAAGGCCTACGGCGATATTCAATAAACAATAAAACAATGTTCAATGGCTGTATTGTTAAATTGTTGTATGACAGCGATAGAACAATAAAACAATGTTCAATGGTTGCATGGTTAAATTGTTGTATGGCAGCACTAGAACAATAAAGCAATAAAACAATAGAAAAATAGTGAAAGCAATAAAAGAAACACATTTTACTTTTCCAAAACAGACAGGTTTTTATAAAGGTAAGGTCAGGGACGTATATACAATTGATGAACAGTGGCTGGCCATGGTGGTGACCGATAGGATCTCAGCGTTTGATGTGGTATTACCGGAAGCGATTCCTTATAAAGGGCAGGTACTTAACCAGATCGCTGCTAAATTTCTGGAAGCCACTAAAGATATTGTGCCGAATTGGGTGATTGCCGTGCCGGACGAAATGGTGACCATCGGGCGCATTTGTGAGCCTTTTAAAGTGGAAATGGTGATCCGCGGATACTTAGCCGGTCATGCCTGGCGCGAATACCAGGCTGGAAAAAGAAGTGTTTGCGGTATTCATTTACCGGATGGCTTGAGGGAAAACGACCGCTTGCCCGAGCCTGTTATTACACCTACAACCAAGGCAGCCGTAGGACATGATGAGGATATTTCAAAAGCAGATATTCTGGCTAAAGGAATAGTCAGTCTTCAGGATTACGAAAAACTGGAACAGTATACGCATGCCCTGTATCAGCGGGGAACAGCTATGGCTGCTGAAAGGGGATTGATCCTGGTCGATACGAAATATGAATTTGGGAAAGCAGGTGATACGATCTACCTGATCGATGAGATCCATACGCCTGATTCATCGCGCTATTTTTATGCAGACGGTTATGCGGAAAGACAGGAAAAAGCAGAGCCGCAGAAACAACTATCGAAAGAATTTGTACGCAAATGGTTAATCGAGAATGGTTTTCAGGGTAAGGACGGTCAGCAGGTTCCGGAAATGACTCCTGAAATAGTGGCGTCAGTGTCTGATCGTTATATTGAACTCTATGAGCAGATCACCGGTGAAGTGTTTGTGAAAAACACTACAGAAAATATAGCTGCCCGTATTGAGCAAAATATCAACCGTGCCATCACTGGTTTATTACCATAAAAATTCTTATTTTCGCTAATCACTAAATCAAGATATACGATGAAATTTTCAACCGATAAGCATGAAAAGTATGTGGTTATAAAACTGGATGAACCAAAGTTCACCAATGATAATACACCGGCTCTAAAGTCGGAGTTTATCCTGTTGAACACGAACGGATATCGCAATATAGTCCTGGATCTTTCCGCTGTGGAAGAATGTAATGATTCACAGGATCTGAGCAGCCTGCTTGTCGGCGATCGCTTATGTAAAAATGCCGGGGGCGTATTCATTGTAGTCGGAGCAGGAGAAGCGATTGCCAATATCGTGAAGATGTCAAATCTTCACCAGTCGGTCACTTTCGTCAATAAACTGGATGAAGCAACCGATCTGATCTTCATGGAGGAAATTGAAAAAGAATTACGCGGAAGTGTAAAGTAAAGGCAAATGACTTTTGAAGTCACTATTTTAGGAAGCAGTTCGGCCACACCGGTTTATAATAGGAATCCAACAGCCCAGTTACTGAACTGTAATGAAAAATTTTATTTGATAGACTGTGGAGAAGGTACCCAGCAGCAACTCATAAAATTTGGCCTGAAAGCCTCAAAAATCGATTTTATATTCATCAGCCACTTACATGGCGATCATTATTTCGGGCTGGTCGGCCTGCTGTCGAGCATGCATCTAAACGGGCGGATTAAACCGCTGCATGTTTTCGGGCCGCCGGCGTTGGAGCAGATCCTCGAACTTCAGTTCAAACATTCCGAAACCGTATTAAGGTATCCGCTTGTTTATCATTTTACGCAGCATATATCTCCGGAAATACTTTTTGAAAACCAGGATGTTACGGTGGAGAGTATTATCCTGAATCATCGTATTCCCTGTACCGGTTTTAAGTTCACGGAAAAGAAACGGCTGAGAAAGTTGCTGGTTGAAAAGCTGGAAGATGGAAAGGTTCCTGTAACCTGTTATCCGTTGTTGAAAAGGGGTCTTGATCTCGAGCTGCCCGACGGTACCGTATTACGGAATGCCGATTATACAGTAGATTCGGCCGTACCTAAAAGCTATGCGTATTGCTCAGATACGTTAATGGATGAAGGTTATTTTGACAGTATAAGAGGATGTGACACACTGTACCACGAAGCTACCTTTATGCATGAAATGCTTGATCGCGCTAATGAAACGCATCATACCACCGCTTTACAGGCAGCAGAAGTAGCCAAAAGAGTGGGTGCAAAAAAATTACTGATCGGGCATTTTTCATCCAGGTATAAAATCCTCGGGCCAATTCTCGAAGAAGCACAAAGCCTTTTCCCGGATACAGAGCTCGCTATAGAAGGGCAGACATTTCAGCTTTAAAGAGCCTTATTTATCCTTTCCCCCGCCAAATACAGAAAAATGTACGTAGCGCTTCGGATTAGCTTTCAGATCGATCATGAGGTTATCCAGGTTTTTTGAAGCGTTCGTCAGGTTACGGTACATTTCTTCATCATTCAGCAATTTGCCTAATGAACCCTTTCCATTCTTCAGATCGGCCACCATACCCTGAAGATCGGCGATCGCTTTATTGGCGTTATCAACAGTTTGTTTAAAGTTCAGCGCCGCTGCTTTGTCTGTAATGGTATTCAGATTATTTAAGACCGCATCAATCTTTGCACCGTTATTTTTAAAGTTCATGGTGATCTGCTCTACGTTAGAAAGAATCGCCGATAATTTTGAACTTTCAGAACCGACCAGCGCATCTACTTTTTTGGAAGTGGCCTCCAAAGAGCCTAAAGTAGCAGCAATACTGGTGAAACTCCTGTCCACATTTTTTTGAAAGTTCGGGTTCAGGATACTGTTTACGCTGGTTAAGATAGAATCCATTTTCGCAATGATCTGTTCTGCTTTCTTCTGTACCGGTTGTACGGTCTCCATTAAGCCTTTTTCGACATTTGCATTTAACGTATCGCCATTCTTGGCATATTCTTTCAGGGTGCCGAGATCCATAACAATAGCTTTTCCGCCTAAAAGATCGGTGCTTTCCAGTCTGGCAATGGTATTTTTAGGGATATCATATTCACCTTTTATCTTGAGTGTCACCATGATCGATCCGTTAGGTTGCAAGGTGAGCTGATCGACCCTTCCAATCTGAAAGCCGTTCACTAATACGGGCTTGGAAACAGCAAGTCCGTCGACATGACTATAGCGGGCATACAAAACGGTTTCACTGGAAAATACATCATTTCCTTTTAAGAAATTATAACCGATGATTAACAAGGTAATAGAAAATGCAGCAAGCACACCTACTTTAGTTTCGTTTTTTATCTTCATGTGTTAGTCTGTATTATAATTTCTCAATTTTCAACTTCTTTTTTGTATTCCTCAATTGCTTTGAAAATAGCATTTACAATTTCTTCCTGTCCCTCTGCCGAATTCATGTATTTTTCTTCCTCCGGATTAGAAATGAACCCGATTTCGGTAAGAATAGAAGGCATAGCTGCACGTTGTAAAACTAATAATCCCTGCTCTTTAACACCTCTGTTCACCCTTTTGTTTAACGTTGTATAGTTTTTTTGAACTAATTTTGCTAAAGATAAGCTTTTAGCTCTGTATAACGCCTTATACATCGATAATTTAATCAGTTCTTCCGGATCGGTGATAATAGCCTCTTCTTTCTTTTTATAGTTTTTATCGTTCATGATCTCGGCGTTCTCCCGAAGACCTGCATCCATTTCATTGATACGGCGATAGGCGCCTACGAACGTTTCCGTTCCCCGGGTAGTCGAATTACCTTTTGGCATGGAATTACAGTGTATGGAAATGAAAATATCAGCCTTGGCATCATTTGCAATTTCGGCTCTGCGATACCAGTCGACATCGACATCCGTTTTCCGGGTCTGAATAACTTTTATGCCCGGGAGCTCCGCTTCAATACGTTTTCCGAGTTTTAAGGCTACGGCCAAAGCCACGTTTTTTTCAGATGAAAATTTTCCGATAGCCCCGGGTTTTACCCCGCCATGCCCGGCGTCAATAACGATCGTTTTAATACGATAACCCTGTGCAAATAAGGAATGGCCAGTTGCGCTACATAAAATGAATACAAATAGAAGAAAGTACCGGAATTTCATGAATGATCGTTTTGCAGCAAAAATAGGGAAATAAACTAAATTATATTTCAACACTTTCTTTATATGCAATTATCGCTTTCAGAAGGCAATTGGTAATTTCGGCCTGCCCCGCTTCAGAGTTCATATAATCTTCTTCTCCGGGATTACTGATAAAGCCAATCTCCGTTAAGATAGCCGGCATACCGGCACGGGCCAGTACGGCCAGGCTCTTTTCCTGTACACCGCGGTTTACACGGCCTACCCGTACATACTCATCCTGTACCAGCTTTGCCAGTTTCAGGCTTTGTACCCGGAAGTTATTTTTCATCAGCGAAAGGATAATAGCACTTTCCGGATCGTCGGGATTGAAGCCTTCATAATTTTCTTTATAATTATCCTCTAAGAAGATCGATGCATTTTCACGCTTGATCGCTTCGTCCTGTTCGTTGATGCGGCCAAAACCGGAAACAAAGGTTTCTGTACCTTTTGTCGATGTACTTTTTGAATACCGGGTTTTATAGACCGGCACTTTTTTCCCCTTTTTGTTTTTCGTATATCCGCTAATATAACGGGTGGCTACCACGGGCATATCGTTGCAGTGAATGGAAATGAACAAATCTGCACTGACTTTATTGGCAAGGCCGATACGTTCATATAACGGAATAAAAGTATCGTCGCTCCGGGTATAGATCACTTTCACATTTTTCAGGTTCTCTTCGATCGCTTTGCCCAGACGGAGCGTCGTTTTTAAGGCAACATCCTTTTCTGTCGAATAAAGTCCGCGTGTACTTCCGTCTTTGCCGCCATGTCCGGCATCCAGTACGATCGTTTTGATTTTGTATTCCTGTGCAAATAATTGATTATCAGTAATAAACATTACTGATAGGCAAATAATAAGCATCAAAATTGCATTTGGTCTGACCAATGGTATATTTTTCATTAATTTTGAACGTTTTTGGTTACAGATGATCGTACAAAAATAACATTCATACACGAAATTGAAACGTATAAAAGGTATCATTTTTATTTTATTGCTGTTGGTATTATCCTTTTTTAGTAAAACGATAAATGCCGCTACATATTTTTCCTTTCAGCAGGTGGTGCAGAAAGCGGATACTACCCGGAAAGGACAGGACAATATCGACAAGATACAATATGCTGCTACCGATTCGACCATTACGGACAAAAAAACGGGAATGGTTTACCTGTATGGGAATGCCAAAGTAGCTGCTGAAGGGTTCGAATTACAGGCTGATTATATCCGTTATGATTCAAAAAGAGAAATTGTTTTTGCCAGTGGTATAAAAACGAAAGATAACCATTATATCGGGAGGCCTATCTTTAAAAGCGAGGCCGACGGTACGGGTATTGCCGATTCGCTGTATTATAATAATGCGACCAAACAGGGAATTATTTATGGCGTTTATACCGCACAGCAGGGTGGTTTTTTTTCAGGCGGAAAATCGAAAGTGCACGATGGTGAGGTCCACCTGAAAGGTCAGACATTCAGTACCTGTAATTTACCGCATCCACATTTTGGTATTTATATTACACGGGGTATCGTTGCTGAAAATCAAATCATTACAGGGCCTGCTTATTTAAAGATCGAGGATATTCCGATGCCGATCCTCTTGCCTTTCGGTTTTTTCCCAAAGCCAAATAAGAAATCGTCAGGTTTTATTCTGCCTACACCAAATCAGGATCAGACCAGAGGATTTTCGTTAAACGGGGGTGGTTATTATATGGCTTTTAATGATCATATTGACGGCCGGCTGATCACCAATGTATACACGAATGGAAGTTATGACCTGAATTATTCCTCCCAATACCTGAAACGATACAAGTATAACGGTAACCTTAGCTTAAGTTATTCAAGTACCCGGAATGGACTGGAGGGTACTCCCGAATACAAACCGCAGACGAATTTTAATATTAACTGGCAACATAGTCAGAATGCAAATGCCCGGCCGGGAACTACATTCAGTGCGTCGGTAAATGCAGGTACATCTAATTTTTATAGTGTTACGGCTGATCAGGGAAGATATAGCGAGGCGATTGTGAGCAACAGCATGGCTTCGAGTATTGCTTATGGAAAAGTGTTTGGGAACGGGCGCTTTAATTTTAATGCCGCATTGAACCATTCGCAGGAAACACAGGCTAAAACCATTACGCTGACCCTGCCTCAGATCAGTTTAAACATGTCGACTTTCAATCCTTTTGATTCGAAGACCAGGGTCGAAAAACCGAAATGGTATCAGAAAATCTCCATGGGATATAGTATGCAGGCCAGTAACCGGGTGAGTACGAAAGAAGATCTGCTCTTTGATAAAGGCGGGCTTAAACGGTTTACGAATGGTGTTTCGCATGCTATTCCGGTGAATATGAACTTTAACCTGTTCAATTATTTTAATTTTACAGCCAGTACCAATTATAATGAGCGCTGGTATTTCCGTACGGTCAACCAGCGGCAGATACTGGGTACCGATACGATTGCCCGGGATACGGTGAATGGTTTTAAACGTTCAGGTGAGTATAATGTGGGGATCAGCATGTCAACAAAACTGTATGGCCGTAAACAGTTTAAAAATATGGGCGGGCTGAAAGCGATCAGCCATGTCATCACACCCAATTTCAGCCTGTCGTATAAGCCTGATTTTTCAGCCGCAAAATATGGATATTATAAGCAAATGTATTACTATACGGACGATATACGGCCGGGATATAGTAGACTGGTCGATGGAAAACCGATCGTAGATTATCGTGGAGATCCGGTGCTTTATTCTATTTTTGACGGTTCTGAATATGGTGGTCCCTCGAAGGGCGAGCAGGCTAATTTAAGTTTCAGCGTAGATAATAATGTGGAGATCAAGGTGCGGTCAAAAAAAGACTCCATTGGTAATGGCGAAAAGAAAATTGCGATCATCCAGGGGCTTTCCTTTTCCGGATCATATAATTTTGCAGCACCGGTTAAAAAACTGTCTTATATTGGATTTAACGGCCGCTCGCAGTTAAGTGATAAGCTGGGTTTTAATTTCGGTGGGTCTTTTAGTCCTTATCTGGTAGGCGAGATCCCTACACCGGCTACCGCAGGCAGCGCGGCCAGTTCCTATATCGGTGAAACAGACCGTTATGTGTTCTCGGAAGGAAAATTGCCCCGCTTAACCAGTTTTAATATTTCCTTTGATTATAGTTTAAATCCGGAAGCCTTTAAAAACCGGAATAAAAATCTGAATAATCTGAATAATCAAACACCGACAGCGGCACGTACACCGGAACAGCAAAAGGAACTGGAGGCTATAAGCCGTGATCCGAATGCTTTTGTTGATTTTAATGTGCCCTGGAACTTTGCTTTCTCTTATACGTTCAGATATGACAATTTGCTGGGGCAAAAAAGTACACGAAGTACAACCAATACTTTAAATTTTAATGGTGATGTGAACTTAACGCCGAAATGGAAAGTACAGTTTACGTCAGGCTGGGATTTTAAAGCGAATACATTTTCTTTTACCTCATTTGGTATCTACAGGGATCTGCATTGCTGGAATCTGAACGCCAATTGGATTCCGTTCGGCTCGTATGCCAGTTATTCGATCACCATCCAGGTAAAGGAAGCTATCCTCCAGGATTTGAAACTAAGTAAACGTAAAGGTTATTATACCAAATACTAATGTTAAACATATTTGCAGAAATCATTACCATTGGCGATGAGATCCTGATCGGGCAGATTATCGATACCAATTCAGCCTGGATGGCTGTTGAGCTGAATAAGGTCGGCATACAGGTAAAACAAATCACATCCGTCTCCGATCAGTCTGCCCATATCGTGGAAGCGTTGGATTTAGCCCGTACCCGGGCGGATCTGATTTTGATCACCGGCGGATTGGGCCCTACTAAAGACGATGTTACGAAAACCACGCTTGCTTCTTATTTCAATATGCCTTTGCGGCAGGATGCCGCAACTTTAGCACATATTACATCCATTTTTGACCGATTAAACCGTCCGATGATCGAAGCCAACATCCGCCAGGCCGATGTACCGGATGGCTGTGTGGTCATCACAAACAGAGATGGTACGGCCCCGTGCATGTGGTTTGAGTTCGAAGGAAAAGTGATTGTATCTATGCCGGGGGTGCCTTTCGAAATGATGTATTTAATGGAGGAAGAGATCATTCCGCGGTTAAAAGAAACCTTTCACTTACCAGCTATTCTTCATCGTACCCTGCTCACTTCCGGAATCGGTGAATCGTTCCTCGCCGCAGAGATTGCAGATATTGAAGATGATTTTCCGCCGCATATTCGTCTGGCTTATCTTCCGAGACCTGGACAGGTAAGGCTCCGCCTAAGTGGCACAGGGACAGATGATGACGAGCTGAGTGCGGAAATAGATCATCTGGCAGCACGTTTACAAACACGTATATCCCGGTATGTGGTCGCTACTGAAGATTTGGCATTAGAAAAAGTGGTGTTGGAGAAGATGAAAGTACAGGAGTTAACCCTGTCTACAGCCGAAAGCTGTACAGGTGGCTATATTGCTCATTTATTGACCCAACATGCCGGTTCGTCGGCCGTTTTTGCCGGGGGTGCCGTGACCTATTCCTGTGATTTGAAAGAGTCGGTTTTAGGCGTTAAGCATGAGACATTGCTCAGCCATGGTGCAGTGAGTGAAGAAACGGTCACTGAAATGGCCAGAGGAGCAATCACCCATTTCAAAACAGATTATGCGATTGCAGTAAGTGGTATTGCCGGTCCTGATGGTGCGGTGCCTGGTAAGCCGGTAGGCACCGTATGGATTGCCGTAGCGAATAAACAGCATGTGAAGACCCGTTTATTTTCATTCGGAAGCCGCCGCCTGCAGAATATTGAACGATCAGCTACGGCGGCACTTACACTTTTATTAAATCTCTTGAAACAAGATACGGGCGAAGTATAAAAAAAGCTGTATTTTTGCAGCCAATACCAGATATAAAATTTTATAACAATATGGCTCAATACGAATTACGGTTACCGAAAATGGGAGAGAGTGTCGCAGAAGCGACGATCATCAAATGGGTGAAGCAGGTTGGCGACACCATTCAGCTTGATGATACCGTGCTGGAAATTGCTACTGATAAAGTAGATTCAGAGGTTCCGTCGCCGGTTGCCGGTAAATTGATCAGCCAGTTGTGTAATGTGGATGATGTGGTACAGGTAGGTGCCGTGATTGCCCTGATCGAAACAGATTCAACAGATGATGTCGCAGTGGAAACGGCAGTTCAGGCACCGGCACATCCGGAAACGACTTCAGAAGAAACATCCGTTGGCATACCCGGCATGGAGCAGCTTTCGCAGCCTGTTGTTTCACAGGATTTCAGTAGCTCCGGCCGTTTTTATTCACCTTTGGTAAAGAGTATTGCTTCGCAAGAAAATATAACTCCTGCAGAGCTCGACCAGATTAAAGGCAGCGGGGCCGAAGGACGTTTAACCAAAGATGATTTACTGTCATATATAGCGGCCCGTCAGCCTGCAACCCCAGGCCCGAAACCCACAACCCACAACCCACAACCTGCAACCCACAACTCACAGCCCGCAGCGCACAACCCGCAGCCTGCCACTTCTTTAGCTGGTGCTGATGAGGTGATCGAGATGGACCGTATGCGTAAGCTTATTGCAGATCATATGGTGATGAGCAAACAAACTTCACCGCATGTAACCTCGTTTGTGGAAGCTGATGTGACCAATATGGTGAAATGGCGCGACAAGGTAAAGAACAGCTTTGAAAAACGCGAAAATGAGAAGATCACCTTTACACCGATCTTTATCGAAGCCGTGAGCAGGGCCATCAAAGATTTTCCCATGATCAATGTGAGCGTTAATGGTACACAGATCATAAAGAAAAAAGATATTAATATCGGTATGGCGGCGGCCTTACCAAGCGGTAATCTGATTGTTCCGGTCATCAAAAATGCCGATCAGCTTAACCTTGTGGGCTTAACAAAAGCTGTAAACGATTTAGCAAACCGTGCGCGTTCATCTAAGTTAAAACCGGATGAAACCCAGAACGGAACATTTACATTAACCAATGTAGGGTCATTCGGGAATGTGATGGGTACGCCTATCATTAACCAGCCGCAGGTGGCCATTTTAGCTGTTGGCGCTATTAAAAAGAAACCTGCCGTGATCGAGACTGAATTTGGTGATGTGATTGCCATCCGGCACATGATGTTCTTATCACTTTCGTATGATCACCGGGTAGTGGATGGTGCTTTAGGCGGGTCATTTGTACGCCGGGTGGCTGATTATCTGGAAGCCTGGGATGTAAACCGCGAGTTGTAATCGAAAAAAACGCCCCGGGAAAAATCCCGGAGGCGCATATCAAAACAAAACAAAAAAATTAACTTAATTCAAGCTGTTCTTCGGCAATTACCCGGATCGCTTCTTCCGTATAGCTGAGCTTTCCGGTGTGCGCAATGAATACATCTTTATGTGTAAGCAGCTCTTTGTTGGCGATCAGGTTCTTTAAGCTGACACTGCCAATGATATATTTATAATCATTCCGTGAGAAACGCTCAACAATGTTCTCCACGCCAAGTTTTTCGACTGTATATTCGTGTATATAACGCAGATAAACTTCCAATTGTACTTTATCGGTATGGACTAAGCCATTCTGTTGGTGATATTTTTTATATTCATAACGGTAATCGTACCGTAAAGCAGCTATGTCCGATAATACAGCAGCACCTGTAGGATGGCCTCCGGCACCTTTGCCAAAGAAAAATTGTTTATCCGCAAATGCAGCCTGTACCGTTACGCCATTATATTCATTTTCCACATTATATAAAAAGTCGTCAGCCTTTACGAATTTGGGCAATACATAGGTGATGACCTGTTTAGTGCTGATTTTGCGCGCTGTAGGAACCAGTTTTATTTTAAAATTTTTCTCTTTGGCATATTGAATGTCATTATCAGATAAATTCTGGATACCTACATTTAATATTTTATCGGGGTTGATAAATAAGCCATAGGCGTGTGCTGTTGCAATAGCCAGTTTGAATTTAGGGTCATAGCCTCCAACATCTAAAATAGGATTGGTTTCGGCGAAACCCAGGTCCTGGGCCTGTTTTAATGCGGTATCATAGGCCAGCCCTTCGTTAAAGATCTTTGACAGGATATAATTTGACGATCCGTTAAAGATGCCGCTGATCGCATGAAGCAGTTCATTATCATAATATTCTTCCAGGTTACGGATAATCGGGATACTACCGCATACAGCGCCTTCATAAAGTAATGAGGTGCCATGTTTTGCCTGCAATTCGACCAGTTCCTGCAGGTGCGTGGCGATCATTTTTTTATTTGCTGAAACTACATTTTTACCGGTGCTCAATGCTTTTTTAACAATATGAAAAGCAGCATCCGCATCGTCGATCAGCTCAACGATGGTGTTGATTTCCGGATTGTCCAGTATTTCATCATGATTGGTCGTAAAAAGGGAAGAAGGAAGACTACGGGCCTTATCGGCATTTTTAATAGCGATCTTTACGATTTCAAGGTTTAGCTGTTGGCTGCGGATAATATCATTTAATCCCTGGCCTACGACGCCAAATCCGAATAGTCCGATTTTAAGTTTTTTGCTCATTTTTGTTTAAACTACCTGTTTTTATGCTGTTTTTAATTTAATTATCTTTTTATGGACGTTCTCTTTCAAAAAATTTCCGATACAATTGGTGAGCTGATCCGTTTCAATTAAAAAGCCGTCATGGCCGTATGCCGATTGAATACTGACGAAACGCGCATCTTTAATATGCTCAGCAATAAACTGCTGCTCGCTGATCGGAAAAAGAACATCATTTTCAATCCCGATGACCAGCGTATTGGACCGTACTTCGTTTAAAGCCGATGTGATGCTTTTACGTCCCCTGCCTACATTATGGCTGTCCATCGCTTTGCTCAGGTACCAGTAGCTGTAGGCATTAAACCGCTTGCACAATTTCTCACCCTGGTAATTCTGGTAGGAAGCTGCACGATATTCGCCTGTTTTGTCATTAACACTTTCTACCTGTGTGGCCGCATAGGCATCGTATGTACGATACGATAACAAAGCAATGCTCCGGGCAACTTTCAGTCCTTTGGCACCGCCATTGGGCGTATTGGCAAAGAAAGTGCGGTCGGCTGTAATGGCTAAACGCTGGCTTTCGTTAAAAGCAATACCCCAGGGGGAATGCACGGCATTGGTAGCGATAAGTACCAGGTTTTCGATCGTTGTGGTGTTGGCAAGCGACCATTCAAGGGCCTGCTGTCCGCCCAATGAACCGCCGATGAGCACTTTTATCTGATTGATACCCAGGTGATCCGCTAAAAGCTGATGACCGGCAACCAGGTCCCGGATGGTAAATTCGGGGAATGACAGGTAATAGGACTGTCCGGTAACCGGGTTAAGGCTCAAAGGGTTGGTACTTCCATAATGCGATCCGATCACATTTGCGCAAACAATAAAATGTTCGTTTGGATTGAATAATGCATTGTTGCCAAACAGGCCTTTCCACCAGTCCAGAACATCGGCATTCGCCGTTAAGGCATGGCAGGCCCAGATCACATTATCTTTATTTGCATTTAATTTTCCAAATGTATGATAGGCAATTTCGAGATGACGGAGTTTCTTTCCGTTTTCAAGTTTAAAGATTTTCGGATGTTTATATATAGAAGCAGTACTCATTGGTAGTAAAAGTAGGATTAAACGAGTTCGGGTTGTTGGATAGTTATGGCAGCAAAAGCTTGTTCAAAATCGGCTTTGATATCATCAATATGTTCTATGCCTACCGATACCCGCAATTGATTAGGCAGTACTCCTGCGGCGACCTGCTCTTCTGCACTTAGCTGCTGATGTGTGGTAGCTGATGGCTGAATGATCAGTGTTTTGGCATCACCCACATTGGCCAGGTGGCTCACTAATTTTAATGCATCCACAAAAGCGGTGGCCTGCTCTTTATCGCCGTTCAACTCAAAAGAAAGTACGGCGCCGAAGCCGTTTTTCAGGAATTTCTTTCCCCGCTGATGATAAGGGCTGCTGGTTAAACCGGGGTAATTTACACGGGCTACTGCCGGATGATTTTCAAGCCAGGTAGCCAGAGCCAGGGCATTGTCTACATGACGTTGTACACGTAATGAAAGGGTTTCTAATCCCTGGAGCAGCAAAAACGAATTGAAAGGGGAGATCGCGGGGCCGAAATCTCTTAAGCCTTCTACCCGCGCACGGATAATGAACTGGATATTACCAAATGGCCCGTCAACACCGAATACCTCACTGAAGTTCAGGCCGTGATAACCTTCGGCAGGTTCAGAGAACTGCGAAAATTTTCCATTTCCCCAGTTATAATTGCCGCCGTCTACAATTACACCGCCAATACTGGTGCCATGTCCGCCTATCCATTTAGTGGCCGATTGTACGACGATGTTAGCGCCATGGTCGATGGGGCGGAACAGGTACCCGGCAGCACCAAAAGTATTATCCACAATAAGCGGAAGATCATATTTTTTGGCGATAGCGGCAATTTCTTCAAAGTCGGGAATGCTGAATGCCGGGTTGCCGATGGTTTCCACATAAATGGCTCTTGTCCGGTCGTCGATCGCCGCTTCAAAACTCGATGGATCATCAACAGAGGCAAATTTTACGTGAATGCCGAGGCGTTTGAACGAAACTTTGAACTGGTTATAGGTTCCTCCGTATAAGTGGCTTGAACTCACAAAATTATCGCCACTTTCCAGGATGTTGTTCAAGGCGATGAATTGCGCCGCCTGGCCTGAACTCACAGCCAGTGCGGCTACCCCGCCCTCAAGCGCCGCAATACGCTTCTCGAACACATCGGTAGTAGGGTTCATCAGACGGGTGTATATATTGCCGAATTCTTTTAAAGCAAACAGGTTTGCACCATGTTCGGCACTTTTAAAGGCATATGAAGTGGTTTGATAAAGCGGAACGGCTCTTGAACCGGTAACAGGATCTATTTCCTGGCCTGCGTGAATTTGCAGGGTTTCAAATTTATGGTTAGCTGACATGATTCTTAATTTTTTTTGAAAAATGAATGTGTTAAACCGGCTGCAAATGCCGGGATCAGATTCGTTTAAACCTGACAGGGGCGTATCCCGTTTAGCGGGACCTTCCGGATGATAAAGAAATAATCAAGGGAAGTTTTTCAGAATGACGATATGCGGCAGCACATGCACATCATATTCATTCTGTATTCGTTATTCACTGAAATTAAGACTGACGGCTTCGTCGTTAAAGCAGCAGGATCGCTGAATGGCGAGATGAAATGTACTTTTTTCATATTGCTTTTAATTTATATTTCCGGGTAACACCATGTTACCTGGTCAGGAATTGGCACCTTCTCTGTTACCGAGGGTTGCCAGTGGGTCAAAGAGCCTGTCTCTCGCCACTTCTTTATAAATCAAAACCCTGAAGGAATTGACTTGAATTACAGGCGTTCTGCCAAATAATATTTCAAAAGTATGAACTTTAATATTATTTACAAAATTTAATTCTGAATATTTTACAATATGTTGAAAATCAGTTAAATATTTTAACTATATTGTGGCCAAGGCCTGGCCCAGATCAGCTATCAGGTCGTCGATATGTTCCAGACCTACTGATATCCGAATTAAATTTGGTGGTGTTTTTGTATCCGGCCCTTCTACAGAAGCCCGGTGCTCAATTAAACTCTCCACACCGCCAAGGCTGGTGGCCTGGGCAAACAGGTGAACGGTGTTGACAACTTTTCGTGCGGCTTCAGCCCCGCCTTTTACCCTGATGGATAACATACCGCCAAAACCACTCATTTGTGCTTTAGCGATTGTATGCTGCGGGTGTGAAGAAAGTCCCGGATAATATACCTGTTCAATTTTAGGGTGATTTTCAAGGTAAACAGCCAGTTTTCCGGCATTTTCACCATGGCCTTTTATACGGTAGGTCAACGTTTTCAGGCTTCGCAAAAGAAGGAAGCAATCAAAAGGTGATGGTACAGCTCCTCCGGTTTGCTGGATCGTTCTGATCTTATCCCAAAAAGGCGAAAGTCTGGCCGTAATTAAGGCACCACCTAATACATCACTGTGCCCGCCAATATATTTTGTAGTCGAATGCATTACGATATCCGCACCAAAGCTTATTGGATTTTGTAATACCGGAGAGGCAAAGGTACTGTCGCATGCAAAAATGAGCCCCTTCTCTTTGCATATTTTCCCGATCGCTGCCAGGTCAGTGATTTTTAACAGAGGATTAGATGGTGTTTCAGCCCAGATCATCCGGGTTTCAGGCCGGATATAGCGTTGGAATTCCGTCGCATCCGTCAGATCAACGAAGTCGAAGCTTAACGTCGCGCCGAACAGGCTTTGCAGCTGTTTTTTAAAACCCCAGTACATATCGTCGGGGACAATAATATGGCTTCCCGGCTCAAGCGCCTGAAAAACGGCCATCCCTGCTGTATTCCCGGACGAAAATGCACAGGCATCAGCTCCTTTCTCTAAGGCTGTGAGTACATTTTCGAGCGCTGACCGGTTGGGGTTGCTCATTCTACTATACATGTGTCCGCCAGGATAGCCACCGTCGTCACCTCTGAAAAAGGTAGTCGACAGGCTGATCGGCATGGTCACATCACCGGTAAGGGCTTTGGGCTGTTTTAAGGCATGAATAGCAAGGGTTTCAGGTTTCATATCATCAGAATAAGGTACTGCAGGCAAATTTAATTTATAAATTATTTAATCGGGTCTTTTTGGCAGGATTTATGTTAAAGCATAGCTGTAACTATTGAAAAAACGAATAAATATACAACCATGAGAAAATTATATGTCATCATCGCTTTATCTGCTGTTTGTTTATGGGCATTCGAGAGCTGCTCTCCTAAAACAGGCAATACAGCCACAGCTTTAAAAAGAGGTCATGTTACCGGCGACTGGCTGCTGACTAATATTACATTTGATCAGATCCCCGAAGTAGCCGTACGGTCTTTTCTCGGAGAAGATTCGTATAAATGTTTTATTGGCAGTACATGGAATCTGACCAATAGCGGCAGAGGAAGTTATACGCTTCCCACCAGTGCCTCATGTGCTGCGAAAACACAACCTATATTCTGGTCGGTGAGCACGGCTGATGAGACGTTTCAGTTTAAAAAAGTGAATGAAGGCGAACGGCCTAAAGATGTTACGGATGGTTACCGTTTGTTGTTAAGCAGCACGGCAAAAGATGAAATGATCATTAAGTCGCCGGTCGAATATGGTAATGGTTCAGCTTATATCGTACTTCATTTTACCAAAACCGAAAAATAAGGCTGTTGCACAACTTTTACAACAAAATGATGCTGAATTACGGTATTGTTGTACTTTTGCCTAAATAATTAAGAAATAAGTGCAGCCATTATCCCTACTTTTAAATCATTCTGCTTTATCCGCCCCTTTATTAACGATTGCACAAAAAGTAAGCCGGGGGGAGCGGATCACATTTGATGAAGGTGTTTACCTCTATGAACATGCCGAATTAGGTTATTTAGGCGTACTGGCTAATCATATCCGTGAAAAAAAACATGGAAGTAACACGTATTTTAACCGGAATTTTCATCTCGAACCCACGAATTTATGTGTATATGATTGTAAATTCTGCTCTTATTCGCGTTTAATTAAACAGCGGGAAGAGGGTTGGGCATTGACCCTGGAAGAAATGCTCGATATCGTAAAGAAATATGATCAAGAACCGGTTACGGAAGTTCATATTGTAGGGGGCGTTTTACCCCAGTATGATCTGGATTTTTATTCGAAATTATTTACCGCCATTAAGCAGCACCGGCCTGAACTGCATGTAAAAGCGCTTACACCGGTCGAGTATCATTATATCTTTAAGAAAGCAAAGATCGATTATGCTACCGGAATGCGTATGATGAAGGAAGCCGGCTTAGAATCGATTCCGGGAGGCGGTGCTGAGATCTTTGCACCGGAAGTCAGGATGCAGATCGCTAAAGATAAATGTACAGGTGAACAATGGCTGGCGATCCATGAAGAATGGCATAAATTGGGAATGCGATCTAACGCAACGATGTTGTACGGTCATATAGAGCGCTTTGAGCACCGCGTGGATCATATGGAACAACTCCGGAAATTGCAGGATAAGACCGGTGGTTTTCAAACGTTTATTCCGTTAAAGTTCAGGAACCAGCATAACCAGATGAGCAGTGTTCCTGAAGTTTCGGTGATTGAAGACCTGCGGAACTATGCCATTTCACGCATTTATCTGGATAATTTCGAACATATAAAAGCGTATTGGGCCATGATCAGCCGGCAAACTGCGCAGTTAGCCCTTAATTTTGGGGTGGATGATATTGACGGCACTCTGGACGATACCACCAAGATCTATTCCATGGCCGGTGCCGAAGAGCAAAACCCGGCGATGAGTACCCGTGAACTGGTGGAGCTTATTAAACAGGTAGGGCGTAAGCCTATTGAACGGGATACGCTGTATAACGTCATTACCGATTATACCGATGTGCTTTTTGAAGAGGCAGCCAAACCGCAATATTATAAGCTTCCGGTAGTTAATAACGAGATTTAAGGCAATGCGTAAAGAATGGTACATCATTCGCCACGGCGAAACCGACCTGAACCGTTTAGGTATTGTACAGGGAAGAGGGGTAAATACCGACCTGAACGATACCGGCAGGGCTCAGGCGCAGGCTTTTTTTGCGCGATATAAAGATGTAGTCTTTGACCGTATCTATACCTCCACCTTAAAACGCACACACCAAACCGTACAACCGTTCCTGGATCTGGGTATACCCTGGGAGCAATCAGACGGGCTGGATGAACTGGCATGGGGCCGGTGGGAAGGGATGCCCAATACGGAAGAAGCCAGGCATGCGTTCAAAGAAATCGCCGAACAATGGCAACAGGGTGATTATGATGCAAAATTTGAAGATGGTGAAAGCCCAAATGATGTGCTTGCCCGCCTTAAAATGGCTGTGGAGCAGATTCAAAGCCGGCCGTCAGACCAATGTATACTGGTTTGTATGCATGGACGGGCAATGCGACTGTTACTTTGTTATCTTTTAGGTAAGCCCCTGTCTGAAATGGGCGATTTTCCCCATCAGAATACCACGCTTTACCGCCTGCTTGAAACCGACCACGGTTTTGAGGTAATTGATTTTAATTATACCGTTCACCTGGACGGGCTTTCTGTTTAATTACATAAAACTCTGCATAACGCCTTGGATAAGATTAAGATTTCTGCCGTTTCCTATACCAATACTAAACCTTTTATTTATGGCCTTGAACGGTCAGCGGCCTTGGCCGGCCGTATGGATCTGAGCCTTGATATTCCTTCAGATTGTGCGGATAAACTTATTCAAAATCAGGTTGATATTGGCTTAATCCCGGTGGCGGTGATTCCGCAGATACCCCATGCCGAAATTATATCCGACTATTGTATAGGATCGGTAGGTGCGGTAAACTCCGTATTTATTTTATCGGATGTGCCGGTGCAGGAAATCCGAACCGTATTATTAGATCCGCAATCGAGAACATCGAATAACCTGGCAAAAATTCTACTTAAGTTCCACTTTAAAAAAGAAGTTCAGTTTGTTAGTGATCAATCGGTTAAAACAGATGCTATGGTGTTGATCGGTGACCGTACCTTTAACCGGAAGCATGATTTTAAATACCGTTATGACCTGGGGGAAGAATGGATGGCCTTTACCGGTTTGCCCTTTGTTTATGCCGCCTGGGTAGCCAATAAGCCCGTGCCGGCCAATTTTATATCGGATTTTAATGATGCGCTGAAACGGGGGCTCGACAGCAGGGAAGCCCTGATCGATACCATGCCGGCTGTTGAGGGTATCGACTTACGCGATTATCTCTTTCATAAGCTTGATTTTGATCTTACGGATGAAAAAAGAAAAGCGTTGGCGCTCTTTTTAGCTTATATCGCGCAGCTGTAATATCCTGTCCACATTTCTTTAATTTCTCCACAAAAACTTCTCCGCTAAAGCGTAACATGCTATATTTACACTTTTACGTAATACGATAGAATTTTGGCTAAAACAGCGAAAGAAACGCCGTTAATGCAGCAATATAATACCATTAAGGCGAAATACCCGGGGGCATTATTATTGTTCAGGGTGGGCGATTTTTATGAAACTTTTGGTGAGGATGCGGTAAAGACCGCACAGATATTAGGTATTGTGCTTACCCGGCGCGGCACCGGACCCAATGGTGCCCTGGAGCTTGCCGGCTTTCCGCATCATTCGCTCGATAATTACCTGTCTAAACTGGTCAGGGCCGGGCAACGGGTGGCCATTTGTGACCAGCTGGAAGATCCCAAGCTGACCAAAACGATCGTTAAAAGAGGAGTTACGGAACTGGTTACACCCGGAGTTGCATATAGCGACAATATTTTAAGCCAAAAATCAAATAATTACCTCGCAGCAGTATATTTTGATAAACAAACAGTAGGTGTTTCCTTTTGTGATATTTCAACCGGCGAATTTTTAGTGGCGCAGGGAACGGCTGAATATATCGATAAGCTTTTACAGGGATTTAACCCCACGGAGGTTATCTTTCAGAAAAGTAAACGCGAGGCATTTCTATCGGCCTTTGGCGATAAATTTTACCTGTTTCCAATGGACGAATGGGCATTTACAGCCGATTATGCTACGGAAACCCTGACCCGCCATTTTGAGGTGAACTCGCTAAAGGGATACGGCGTGGATAAATTACCGGCCGGTGTAGTTGCAGCGGGCGTAGTTTTGTATTATTTAGGCGAAACCGAGCACCGTAATCTGCAGCATATTTCGTCTATTTCCCGCATTGAAGAAGACCGGTATATGTGGCTGGATCGCTTTACCATTCGAAATCTTGAGCTGGTGCATTCGTCCAATGATAATGCCGTAACCCTGTTTCATGTGCTCGATAAAACCTGCACACCCATGGGGGCAAGGTTATTGCATAAATGGATTGTGATGCCTTTAAAGGAGTTAAAGCCTATTGAAGAGCGTCTGGGGGTGGTTAATTTTCTGGTAAAGCATGAGGAACTCGCCGAAGAATTAACCGGGCATATTAAGCCGGTGGGTGATCTTGAGCGCCTGATCGCAAAAGTGGGGCTGCAAAAGGCCGGCCCGCGCGAACTTTACCAGTTAAAAAGAGCGTTAGATCATATTGAATCGATTAAAAATACAGCTATCGCAACGGCTGATCCCTTTATCCGGAAAATGGCCGAACAGCTTGATCCCTGCGATGCTATCCGGGAGAAGCTGGAAAATACCTTGCAGCCTGATCCGCCGGCCTTGCTGATTAAAGGAAATGTGATCGCCGAAGGCGTGGATGAGGAGCTCGACCGCCTGCGTAAGATCGCCTTTGGTGGTAAAGAATACCTTGTAGAGATCCAGAAAAGAGAAGTAGCTGCTACCGGAATTCCATCCTTAAAGATCTCCTTTAACAATGTGTTCGGCTACTACCTGGAAGTTACGCATACCCATAAAGATAAAGTACCCGAAAGCTGGATACGAAAACAAACCCTGGTCAATGCCGAGCGCTATATTACACCGGAGCTAAAGGAATACGAAGAGCAGATACTGGGCGCCGAAGAAAAGATCCAGGCCATTGAAAACCGGCTGTATGCGGAGCTGTTATATGAGGTGGCTCAATACATCAGGCCCATACAGCAAAATGCCTTTGTAATTGCCAAATTAGATGTGCTGTTATGTTTTTCATGCCTGGCCGTTCAACATCATTACATCAAGCCTGAGCTAAATACGCGAAAAGAAATCGATATTAAGGGTGGCCGTCATCCCGTTATTGAAAAGCAGCTGCCGGATGGTGAAGCCTATATCACCAATGATGTATTTTTAGATAATGATACCCAACAGATCATTATTATTACCGGGCCGAACATGTCAGGTAAATCGGCTATTTTGCGGCAAACAGCTCTGATTGTGCTGATGGCGCAAATGGGTTGTTTTGTGCCGGCCAAATCCGCTAAAATAGGCGTGGTTGATAAAATCTTCACCCGTGTAGGCGCCTCTGATAATTTATCGGGCGGCGAAAGTACATTTATGGTCGAGATGAATGAAACGGCCAGTATCCTGAATAATATTTCCGACCGGAGTCTGGTACTCTTAGACGAGATCGGGCGGGGAACCAGTACCTACGACGGGATCTCGATTGCCTGGGCCATTGCTGAATTTTTACATGAACATCCTTCAGCACGGCCGAAAACACTGTTTGCCACACATTATCATGAGCTGAACGACCTCGAAAATACCATGAGCCGTATTAAGAATTATAATGTGACTATAAAAGAGGTTGCGAATAAAATTATTTTTCTGCGGAAACTGGTGCCGGGAGGAAGCGAGCATAGTTTTGGTATTCATGTAGCTAAAATGGCCGGAATGCCGGCTAAGCTCATCAACAGGGCAAATGAGATCTTAAAACGCCTGGAAATTGACCGTACCGAAGGCCAGACCATAAAAGACAGTATTAAGAAAGTGCAGAACCAGGCCTATCAGCTCCAGATGTTTGCTGTTGATGACCCGGTTTTGCTTAAAATAAGAGATTCGTTAAATAATCTGGATGTGAACCTGTTGACGCCTGTTGAGGCCCTGTTAAAGCTGGATGAGATACAGCGCTTAATTAAGACATAAATGGTTTAAGCTGTTATGATAACCGTAGTATGAAGAAGCACATTTCGATCGTTTTGTTCTTTTCCTTTGGCCTGCTCATGGCTTGCGGTACTAAAAAACAGGTTGTACAGCCCACCGCCGCTGCGAGAGCGGCTGATGCGATGGCAGCATTAAAAAGTAAAGCACTTTACCGCTTTATTACCGACTGGACGGGTGTAAAATATAAATTAGGCGGTTTGGATAAAAACGGTATCGATTGCTCGGGCTTCGCCCTGATTTTAGAAAAAGAAATTTATGGGTTAAATTTACCCCGCCGTTCGAGAGATCAGGCAGAGGCCGTAAGATCCGTAGACCGGGGGAAACTTAAAGAAGGCGACCTTATTTTTTTCGCTTTCGGAGGCAATGAAGTCGATCATGTGGGCGTTTACCTGAATAATGATTTCTTTGTTCATGCGTCAACGACAAGAGGCGTGATCGTTGATGATCTGAATTTGCCCGTATACCGGCAAACGATCGTAAAAACAGGAACTTTAAAATAAAAAAAATATATGCGTAAATTATTCATTCTCTTTTTATTATCCGCACTTTCAATCCGTGCAAATGCCCAACAGGTGGCGTTAAAACCAGGTGATATGCTCTCCAACATCACTTTAACAACGGTTAATGGGCTGCCTTATGATCTGAAAGCACAGCGTGCAGCAAAAGGCTATATCGTAGTGTTCATAACCCCTTCATGCGATCATTGCCGTGCTTATGAGAAAAGAATCATAGCTTTAGATAAAAAATATAAAACGAAAGGTTATCCGGTGGTTGCCATTGGTCCTTATGGTGATTATCCGAATGAATACCCATTGGACGCGCTTCCGGCCATGAAAAAGCTGGCCGCGGATGAAGGGTTCACCTTCCCTTATTTATCGGATTCTAAATTCAGGTATACAACGTTGCTTGGCGTGCAAAAGACACCAACGGCATTTGTTTTGCAGCGTAAGCCTAATGGTTTCTTAATTACCTATAAAGGGGATATTGACGACGAACTGGATATGAAAAAACAACCTAAACGTAAATTTGTTGAAGAAGCAGTAGATAAACTCTTAAAGTAATGAACAGTGAAGCGGTTTGTGATTTTCTTTTTATTGATCTTTTCAGTCATTTATTGTAATGCTCAGGTTAAATTGCTAACTTTAAAAGAGTTAAAGATACGAATGGCTAAGGGAAAAGATACGACCTATGTCATAAATTTTTGGGCTACCTGGTGTGCTCCCTGTGTGGAAGAGTTACCATATTTTGAAAAATTAAGTAAAACGTATAAAAATAAACCGTTTAAAGTGATCCTGATGAGCCTGGATTTCAGGTCAAAATTGCAGACAGAAGTTATCCCCTTTATCAAAAAGCACCGGATCACTTCAGAAGTGTATGTCGTGAATGAACCAGATCAGCAGGCTTTCATTGAAAATGTAGATAAAAAATGGTCAGGCGCATTACCGGCTACGCTCCTGGTAAGTACCGCAAAGAAAACAAACAGGTTTTATGAACAGTCATTTACGTATGACGGCCTGCTGGAAATTTTGTCAGACTTAAAATAAATAATATAGCAATGAAAACATTATTAACAATTTGCCTTGTTATGACCGGGTTAATAGCAAGTGCACAGGGAGGTTACCAGATCGGTGATCTTGCCGATGATTTTAGTTTAAAGAATGTCGATCAAAAGCAGGTGTCGCTAACGGATTATAAAGACGCAAAAGGATATATCGTGGTGTTCACCTGCAATACCTGCCCGGTTTCAAAAGCCTATCAGGATCGTGTGGAAGCGCTGCATGCTACATATGCTTCAAAAGGCTATCCGGTCATTGCCATTAACACCAATGATCCGGTAGCATCGCCTGGCGACAGCTTTGTAAAGATGCAGGAACTGGCTAAAGCTAAAAACATCAGCTACGCTTACCTGGAAGATCCTGACCATGTATTTACCAAAAAATACGGGGCAGCAAGAACACCGCATGTTTTTGTACTGCAGAAAACCACCAGAGGAAACGAAGTAGCCTATATCGGTGCTATTGATAACGATACCGAGAACAGTAATGCACAAAAGGAAACCTATGTCGAAAATGCCGTTAACCTGCTGTTACAGGGTAAAAAACCTGTAGTACAAACCACAAAAGCAGTAGGCTGCAGTATTAAATGGAAGAAACAGGGTGCCTAATCCTATTGTAAATTGGAAGAAAAAGATCCGTTCTGGACAAAATACAAACGCTTTGCGACGACCGAAATTCTGATGTATCTGCTGATGATTATTGGGATTGGCCTGGGTATTGTTTTTTTAACGTAGATTTGAGATATACCGGAGTTGTTCAGCCGTATTTATGCTGTTGATGAAGTTTGCAAAATCTATATAAGCCGTTGATGCGTATAGACCTTCATTGAGGATAAAAACCCTGGAATAAGTTAAGGTATTCCCTTCGATTGTTATTTTAAGATGATATTTTCCAAAAGAGCTTTCGATTGTTTTTTCTATGGGTTCTGTCAGAGGACCAAAGGCTTGATGAATGGTATAATTAATATGGTCCTCGTAGTGGGATCCCCGTTGAATTTCGATAGGCAGGTTACGGTTTCGTAAACCATCATGCAACAATCTGACCGGAAAAGGCTGGATGTTAAAAATAATATTCTGCTTATTTACTAAACCGTAGTTTGGAGCACTTATGGTAAATGTTTCAGTTAATGTGGGGATAGGTTTTCTGTCTTCCTTATATGAGATGTTATTAAAATTCACATTATCGAGTGGATATGCTTCTTTAAGAAGTTTTAGCTGTTCGTCAGATGCCTTATCTTTCAGGTAAATATGATCGTCATAACGTATTCCCGTAAATACAGAGGTTATATTTCCGTTCAGGATTCCGTTTTTATCTAGCGTAAAATTAGCTGACCGTTGTATTCGATTTTGATTGCCTGTATAATGAGGTGTATTTAAAAGTTTCCCTCCGTCAGGTGTACAGGCTAATACCCGCCTGTCATCGGTGAAATCACTTAGAAAGCCAAAGGGGATAGTCTGACTGGTACATTCAAGCCAGGTCGTATCACCAGGTAAAGGGACACATAAAATGACATGATTGGCCTGATCCATACTGGCAAAATCAGTATCCAGACTCTTTTTATTTACTCCGGCATTCACAATACAGTAATAAGAATCGATATCAACAGTCTTCAATAGGCACTGCATGTAGTTTACCAGTGCTTTGCAGTCGCCATATCCTAAACGGTCTACATCGGCAGCACTGAAAGGTTTAAAGCCTCCAATTCCAATCTGTACACTGATATACCTTGTTTTTTGCTGCAGGTAATCATAAATTTTACGGACTTTGGCTTTATTGTTTGTTTCCGATCGTACCATATCCCGCACCAGTTCAACCGTAGAAGAGGGTAATATACTGCGATCTTTTAAGAGGTCGTCATAAATCCACTTGCCTAAGCCTTTCCAATCCCGGTATTCGGCTTCGTACTGATAATATTTAAATTGATCAGGCGCAATTTTTAGCGACGGCAGATAGATTTCAGGAGAAGGACTAAGAGGTTCAGATTTAGTCGCAGGCAGGGCATTTATTGTCCATGTAAGTTTTTTTTGGCTTTCACCCTCGATAAGGGATGGGTTATTAGATAAATTTCTGGCCTTTATACGGAATTTATCAGTAGGCCTACAAATAAACGAAAAACTACTTTTTTCAACAGCAATGTCATCCGCAGGTTTAGGATACCAGCCGGGGATAATTAAGTTCTGTTTATAGATGATTTCATACTGATAAAATATGGTATAAGGATAGGATGTCATTACCGGTGCATATCGTTTTACCCGGCTGTCTTCATACAGTGAGAAACCGCTTACAGCACTTTCGTCACGAAAATCGCGCAGGCTGATGCGGGTCTGTAATATGCCGGCGTCATTATAGATTTCGCCTTTTACAGCCTTTAGAATAGTATTTTTGTCGTAAAAAAGATTTAATGCAGCATAAGCTTCACCATTTTTATTAAAAATTGTAATGGCTTCAGTTACTGTATAAAGCACATTATTTTTTGCCTTCATGTCTACCGTCGCTTCATAATGGCGGATTATCATATTAGCCCGACTTCGTAAATGAGAAGGGATTAGGGTTATATCATAAGGTGTTTGGGCAAATAATGTTATACTACATAAAAAAACATACCCAAAAAAGAGATATTTCAACATTATCGGTTTTTTTTCAATATAAAGTCTGTTTTCTGATTTTGTATTATTTTGCTAATAAATGCTTTCAGATATAAATATTCGTCAGGGGTATATACCGCTTTATTAAATTGCTTTTGCTCATTTAACATTAATCTGTTATCCACAAAGGCTGCCCTGAGCGTATATCTGGCTGTGTTTTCCGGCAGACTAATGGCTATATCGGCAGGTTTTTCCAATAATTCATAAGGTTCAGTAAATCCGATATTGATTATAATCCGTTCATCACGCTCTGATCCCAGGTCAACCGGGTAAGTTCGTTGATTAAGGTTAAATGGATTTTTTGATATACGGTTAATAAAGAAAGGATTGAAGTAAACCTGTGATGCATTGTTGACTTCATTCAGATTGATTTCAATTTCATAATTTTCGGTAAGTGGTAAATCAAGGCTGTCAATTCCTGAAATTTCACCTTTAAGAATTCGCATTTTTGGCAGCTGTTCCTCAAATTTTTCTATATATTCTTCAGCAGAGTTATATTTTTTTATTTCCTTTCGCCTGTTCAATGCTTCATATCCGGTATTCATAATTGAAAGCTGACCTTTAATCCTGCCTGCGGTATCAACGTTGCCATTTAATACATATGTCGTGATGCTTTTTTGGGAAGCTTTCAGATCGATCGGGTAAGATGCTTTTTTCAGGTTGATTACCCGACCTTTATCGTTGATGCATCTAAGCGGTAATAATCCAAAAGGAAGAAAAGGTTCTGTCGCATCCAGCAGGTAAAATTGATCATTTATGTTCACTTTAGCCACGACATAGTTAAACTCACTAATGACCGGGTACAGGTTATTGACCAATCCATTTTCACGTGTAGATAAAATTACCGCTTCTGCATCTAAACCTGCCGCTGAGAGTGCCGCTATTAAAGCCAGGTTAATATCGGCTACACTGCCGCTCCGGTTTTCCAATACCTGTTTAATCGATTCAGAACTCATAATTCCATAATAATTATTCCACTTTACCTGTTTTTTGAAATAATTAAAGATAACCTTAGCCTTATCTGTTTCGGTTACTGTACCTTTTGTGATAACCGGAATGAGTTCTTTAAAGGCCTCTTTACGTTTCATTTGCTGGCCAAACTCTTTAGCTCCCACTAATTCATTATCTATATCGCGCCAGGTTTTTGTGAAGCTCTGCTTACCGCCACCGAGGCGCTGAATATCGGATAACTCGAAGTATATGGCCGATTTAAAATTGCTGGCGGCTGTCATATATTCTTCTTCTATAAAAGCCGGAATATCCTTCATGATATAAGATATTTTGGAACAATCAATATCGGCTGCATCTAACCGAATACAATTAGTAACAACCTCACTTTTCTGTTCGCTTAATTTATAATAGCCCCTCAGGGTAACATTGTAATTATAAATGGCAGGAATAAAGACCTGATATTCACTTATGATTTTCGGAATATCACTTTGAAATTCCCATGACCTGAAATTGAAGATATTAGGTGATTGAATACGATAACTATATTCTATCACAGAACCCTCTTTTAAGTTTGGTAATGTAAATTTATGGAGATCCAGATAACGTGTTCTTCTTTCCGTAAAAATAGCTTTTTTATCCATTGCCGTTTCTTCAAAGGCACCATCCTGATAATTATAGGTGGATGCTTTTATATCAGTCAGTGTTTCTTCGTAGTTTTCATTGCGATAAGCGGGGATGGTCACGTTAGCATGCCTGAATCCCTCTTTGTTAAGAATCTTTATTTTTACATGATATTCAAAAACCAGATGAATCCGGTTATCCCGTTCATTCAGAATCATAGATGACTTTCCAAATTCGCGTATCACAATAGCATTGGCATTGCTGTCAGTATGGGTCCTGTTAATCCGGTAATCTTCCGGGGTAATCTGTCCATAATTAAAGTCCTGCGCATATGCAGGTGTGACTTCTGCATTTAATAACCAAATGAGGACAGAAAATGCCAGTAAGGAATAATTTTTTAAGATACTTTTAGGTAGAAGCATAAAAAACTGAATTAAAATTAATAGTATTGCTGTTACAAAAATATGGAAAACTTATTAAAGCATTAAAATTGAAGCCAGGTTTACCCGTTAGCTTTAATATGCACAGCTTCATTGCTGCAAAAAATAATATAGATAGATGAACTTAAATTTAAAACGTCCTTTAGCTTTTTTTGACCTGGAAGCCACCGGTGTTAATGTAGGTGCCGACCGTATTGTAGAGATCGCCATTTTAAAAGTAATGCCCGATGGCTCGGAACAGCTTAAGACGATGCGTATACACCCGGAGATGCCTATCCCGCTGGCTTCTTCCCTGATCCATGGGATCTATGATGAAGATATCGTTAATGCTCCTAAATTTAAAGATGTAGCTGCCGAAATTGCTGATTTTATTGCAGATGCCGATCTTGCCGGTTATAATTCCAATAAATTTGATATCCCGATGTTGTTGGAAGAATTTTTGCGTGCCGGTATCGACTTTGATATGGCTGAGCGTAAAACGGTCGATGTGCAGAATATTTTTCATCAGATGGAGCAGCGTACACTGAAAGCAGCTTATAAATTCTATTGCGGTGCAGAGATTGTGAATGCGCATAATGCAGAAGCTGATATTAAAGCTACCTATGAAGTATTAAAAGCCCAGCTTGAACGCTATAAAGATCAGCCTTTTGAAGATAAAGACGGCAATACGAGTATACCGGTCGTCAACGATGTGGATGCTTTGCATGCGTTCACCAATATCCATCAGCCGGTTGATTTTGCCGGACGAATGGTTTATAATGAAAACGGAGAAGAAGTGATTAATTTCGGGAAGCATAAAGGCAAGACTGTTGAGCAGGTATTTGATATCGAACCGAGCTATTATGCCTGGATGAAGCAGGGCGATTTCCCGCTGTATACCAAGAAAAAACTGGATGAAATATGGAAACGCTGGTCTAAAAAGAAAGAGGAGCAAAAGCAAAATCGTCAGCAGGCAGCCCGCCCGGCAGATAATACAGCTAAAATGCAGGTTCCGCGTCCGGATAAAAAGCCGGCAATGCCGGTAACCAACGACATGCTTGAACAGTTGAAACTAAAGTTCAAAGCCTGATCCGATATTACTCATACTTTAATACCGGGTAGAATGGTCGTTCTATCCGGCCTTCATCGCTAAGCAGTATGTGTAATTCCGGATTGGCCAATACGGCAGACAGGCTGGTTTTTTTACCATTTAACCATATGGTTTGCTGTATCAGGCGTACGCCATGACTATAATCGGCCCAGGTATATGTATGTTTGTTATATACCGGCTGGATGGCTTTGCCATTGAGCTGATGCCATCCATAGATTACTACTTTAGGTGTTTTTTCAGTATAGATCGTATTGCTGATGATGATATCTTTTTTATTTCCTGCCGTTAATGCACCCTGCTGATGAGCAGATGTATGTGCCTTTAACTGCTCCCGGACCATCTTATTATGCTGTTCAAAGACCGGAACAGTGGTCATGGCCGCTGTTGGCGGGATAGGTAAAGGCGCTAATTTCAGCGTTGCCCTTTCATAAATCAGATCAACCATTTTTTTGGTAGGCAGCGAACAATGAAACCGATTAGCGATTCTTTGCGCTAAAACGGGGGTCATCGGGATATAAAAAAAATCCGTATCGCTGCCGATGGCCAGATAATCGGGCAATGTATAAAAAAGCAGCACATACTTCGTTTCGTTTACAGTCAATTCTTCTCTTATTTCCACCATCTTTCGCAGAAATCCGGGTACATTTCCTTTTTTTATGGTTTTATAGATGATCTTTTCCCGCGCGGCCAGGCTCAGACTGCTGTCGGCGATCAGGCGGGCAAATGCCGGGCCGCTCAGCGCATTTGCTTTCCGGGCAGGTAGTTTTAGTGTTTGTGCGCAGCTACCGGAAAGCCCGAACAACCACACGGAAAAGACCAGTCCAAAGGGGGTCAGATAAGAGGATATACGATAATATCTCATTCGCTTACAGGTTTCAAAAATTCAATATTTCTTTTCAGGCCGCTGTATTTGGTCCTTTTCACCGGCGAATCTTTAAATATTTTTTTAAAAACCTCGTCCGTTAAGTCGATCAGATCAGCTTGTTTCAGTTCCATGAGCCCTTCGGTGGGCTGAAAAGCGGTTTCCTGATGCGGAATGGCAAAACGATTCCAGGGACATACATCCTGGCAGATATCACAGCCGAACATCCAGTTCTCCATTTTTCCTTTAAAATGTGCCGGAATCTCATTCTTTAGTTCAATGGTGAGGTAGGAGATGCAGCGGCTGCCATCTACCGTATAAGGGGCAATAATGGCATCGGTAGGGCAGGCATCGATGCAACGTGTACAGGAGCCGCAATGATCGTTCACAAAAGGCGTGTCGTAGTCCAGTTCGAGATCAACGATCAGTTCAGCGATAAAAAAGAACGACCCATTTTGCCGGCTGATCAGGTTGGCATTTTTTCCGCGCCAGCCTAATCCCGATTTTTGGGCCCAGGCCTTATCCAGTACCGGTGCCGAATCCACAAAGCAGCGTCCGCCTACTTCGCCTATTTCTTCATGAATAAAGTCCAGGAGTGCTTTCAGCTTCTCTTTGATCACTAAATGATAGTCTTTGCCATAAGCATATTTTGAGATTCTGGGCGCCGTATGATCCTGCTGTTTTTCTGCAGTAAAATAGTTTAAGGTAAGAGAGATCACCGATTTTGCGTTGTCGACAAGGAGCCGCGGATCTAAACGTTTGTCAAAATGGTTTTCCATATACTGCATCTCACCATGATGGTTGTTCTTCAGCCATTTTTCAAGACGCGGCGCTTCTTCTTCGAGGAAACCGGCTTTCGCAATACCACAGGCCATGAAGCCAAGCCTTTGGGCTTCTGCTTTTATTAACCGGCTGTATGTAGCTGCTTTCGTATGCATCGCCTGCAAAGATAACCATTTGTTGTAAAAACAATTTGAGGCCTGCGGATGTTAGGCTATCAGTTAAATGGTGAAAATTAATTCATGAAAGTATGGAAAATGAAGAAAAAAAAGTGCATCACCATCCTGTTCCCACAGAGACTGATTATGAGGCACATCAGGAAGATCCGAAGCCGGCGCCTACGGTGAATGAGCCGGATAATGAAGGTGCCGGACCGACCATGAAATGGGTCATTCCGATCATAATTATCATTTTGCTGGTGATTTACTTCCTGTATTTCAGGAATAATATGACACAAAACTAAAAGAGGGTGCTGCTCTGTCCAGGCTTCATCCGGTTCAGGTGCCGGTAGGCTGCCTCGGTCACCTCCCGTCCGCGTGCCGTGCGCATCAGGTATCCCTCCTGAATGAGGAAAGGCTCGTAGACTTCTTCGATGGTGCCATCGTCTTCACCTACGGCCGTCGCAATGGTTTTCAGTCCTACAGGACCTCCTTTAAACTTATCGATAATGGCCAGCAGAATTTTATTGTCCATTTCATCGAGACCGTGTTCATCTACGTTGAGCGCCGACAAGGCATAGCGGGCAATATCGGTGTCGATATTACCGTTTCCTTTGATCTGTGCAAAATCACGTGTACGGCGTAACAGCGCATTGGCGATACGGGGGGTACCGCGGCTTCTCCGGGCGATCTCGTAGGCCCCCTCGTCGGTAATAGGGGTTCTCAGGATCTCCGAAGAGCGCAGAATGATCGTTGTCAGTAGTTTAGCATCATAATAAGCCAGGCGGGCATTAATACCAAAGCGTGCCCTTAACGGCGCTGTTAACAGGCCTGAACGGGTAGTAGCACCCACTAAGGTGAAAGGATTAAGGCTGATCTGTACAGAACGGGCATTAGGCCCGCTTTCCAGCATAATATCGATCTTAAAATCTTCCATAGCCGAATAAAGGTATTCTTCTACCAGCGGGCTAAGGCGGTGTATCTCGTCGATAAAAAGGATATCGCCGGCTTCGAGGTTGGTTAGTAATCCCGCCAGGTCGCCGGGCTTATCGAGTACCGGCCCGGAAGTGACCTTAATACCCGACCCCATTTCATTCGCAATAATATGCGAGAGGGTTGTTTTTCCTAATCCAGGGGGACCATGCAACAAAACATGGTCTAAAGCCTCGCCCCGCAGCTTTGCCGCTTGCACAAAAACCTTCAGATTTTCCATGATCTTCTCCTGACCGGTAAAATCTTCGAAAGCCTGCGGTCGAAGCGCTTTTTCAATATCGCGCTCTACAGGGCTTAAATTTTCGCCTGATGGGTCAAGATTTTCGTTCATGTTATTTTGTAAATTTCTGCGCTACTGTAGCCTCTTTCACACCATTGACATAATTGTAAAAGCCTTCACCTGATTTTACACCTTTTTTTCCGGCCGTTACCATATTGACCAGTAAAGGGCAGGGGGCATATTTTGGGTTACCGAAGCCTTCATATAATACGTTTAAAATGGCCAGGCATACATCCAGCCCGATAAAGTCGGCCAGCTGCAGGGGCCCCATCGGATGGGCCATGCCCAGCTTCATCACCTGGTCGATCTCCTGAACACCGGCAACCCCTTCATAGAGGGTACAAATGGCTTCATTGATCATCGGCATTAGGATACGGTTAGCCACAAAACCGGGATAATCGTTTACCTCAACCGGGATCTTATCTAATTTTTTGCTTAGTTCCATGACGCTTTTGGTCGTCGCATCGCTGGTGGCATAACCTCTGATGACTTCTACTAATTTCATCACCGGCACAGGATTCATGAAGTGCATGCCGATAATCTGCTCACCGCGTGCGGTGGCGGAAGCAATTTTAGTGATCGATATGGAAGAGGTATTGCTGGCTAAGATGGCTTCAGGCTTTGCAAACTGATCTAAATCGCTAAAGATTTTAAGTTTCAGCTCCAGGTTTTCGGTGGCAGCCTCCACAATGAGGTCAGCATCCGATACACCCGCTTTCAGGTCGGTAAAAGTGGTGAGCCGTGTTAACGTTTCGCTTTTTTCCGTTTCGGTGAAGAGGCCTTTGGCCACCTGTCGGTCTATATTTTTGGTGATGGTCACCAGCGCTTTATCCAGTGCATCCTGATGGATATCAATTAAATTTACATGGTATCCAAATTGTGCAAAGGTATGAGCAATACCATTTCCCATAGTGCCGGAACCGATGACTGCTATTTTGTTCATTCGTTTTAGAGCTATATTCCTGTTTTCGTTTTCCCGAAGAAATCCTACGAATTTAACGATTTCCGGCCGATTGCTAAACTTTAATTTTCTTCTGGTAACGCTGGATGACCGGGCTGAAATCTATATTGGCCGATACCTGGATATGCGCTGTCAGTACAGCCGGTGGAAAATCGTCAGCTTTTTTAAAATTGACACAGCCTTTTTGAAATTTTGCATGCGGCAACGCCTTTTTCAGTTCATCCATAAGTTCAGGATGCATATAGAGTATCAAAGAATGGAAAGAAATATGATTTTTGGCCACCGTTAATCCATATTTAAACACGTTTTGCTCATTATAACTAAACGCATTATCGTTCGACATAAATTTGCCAAACGTTTCAGAAACGGCTTTATCGTTTTCTAAAATAATTTCCCGGAATTGCTGCAGGATGTGCTGTTCAGCTTCCGAAAGTGTAGCAAGGTATTCTGTTACGGTCATAGGGTTTGTTAAGTAAGGGATGAAGATGTTTCTCGTTTCAAAATAAACGCACTGATCAGGGTAACGATGAAGCCCACCGGTAAAATTTCCAGGTACGTCATTAAAGCATTAAAGAACGGATTTTTATACATTATGGCAAAATCGGCCATTTCTTTGGCTTGTTTATCAATTTCAGCCTGTACGGCACCACTTGCCCGCAGTTCTTCCAGCTGCCGTGCGCTATATTTGTCTATAAAATCGGGCGAGAAAAAAAAGAAATAAATGAGCCAGGAAACCACATACATGGTCGAAGCGATCAGGGCGATCAGGATGCCCGTTTTAAAAGCCTTTCCAAAACTGATCACCCCGTTATAATACTGATCCCGGTAATTGCGGATACCCACAAATACCAGCGAAAAGGCGATCAGCATAGACGCATAACCAATCAGCATACTGATGCTGTAATTCACCTTACCTTCGCAATGACTGAGATAATTCATCGAAAGCAACATAAATACCGACACGATCGTGCCGGAAATAAGTCCGTAGTAAATAATATTTTTCTTCATCTGTTTAAATTTGTTTATACAAATGTGGGTATTGCCCCATACTTTTTACTCATACTTTCGGCTATTTTTTTAGAAATAGCTTTTTATGATCATTTTGTTTACCTCTTGTTCAAGACTGTTCCGGGTCAAATTCGGGACAGAAAGTCTATATTACAAGAATAAATCTAAATAAAATAAAGAATATGTCTGGATTTTTTTCAGTTAAAACCGGATACATACTGGCTTTATACTGGACACATACTGGACTTATACTGGACTCATCTGCTATTTAACACGAAGTTGTCCCGAACCTGCCTCGGAGCGGTGTCGGTGTTTAGGTTAAAATATCGTGGGAAATTAATCGCCTTCCGGTATTGCCCGATGGAAGAAATTCCTGATGTTTAATTTGCCGGTTATGCAGGTACGAAATGGCCTGGAATTAAGCGATAATATGTAAGCGTTTTGCCTTTTCAACGGCCTGTGTGCGTCGTTTCACGTCTAATTTTGCAAAAAGATTTTGATTGTGGCTTTTAACGGTACTTAGCGAAACAAAAAGTTTTTCAGCAATTTCATCATTGCTGTATCCTAATGCCATTAAATTTAAGATTTCCAGCTCCCGTTTGCTAAGTTCAAGTTGCGTAATGAGAGCTGTATTTGCAACAAAATCTTCATTCGGGGCAATTAATACTTCCTTTTCAATAATAATCGTTTCTACTTCAGGTGTTTTGCGGAGAACATCCTTTCGGAAAAGCTGTAAGGCCAGCCAGATACCCAGTGCGGTAAAAATAAGGGCTATGAATCCCATATAAAGCTCCAGGGAGTGGCTGAAAATAATAAACCGTAATTCCAGCCATTTCAGTAAAAACAGTAGCGCAGCCATACAAACGCCATATATCAGCGTCGTTTTATGTTTCATCCAAAAATTTCTGCTTACAGCCATGCCGAAGGTTAAAAAAACAAATATACAAAGCGGCAGTTATGGTCCAAGCCCGTAAACTGATGCTTTAGCGTAATCCGGGTATTTTCTAATCCGTTCTCTTTTATTAGCTTTGGGATTTAGATCAAAATTATGAAACACTGGCTCGTCAAATCAGAACCCTTTAAATACAGTTGGGAGAAATTTAATCAGGATGGCCGTACTTTTTGGGACGGCGTGCGCAATTATCAGGCCCGGAATAATCTTCGGGAAATGAAAGAAGGCGATTTAGTGCTGTTCTATCATAGTAATGAAGGTAAAGATGTAGTGGGGATTGCCAGAGTGGTTAAAGAGGCGTATCAGGATCCGACCACCAGCGATCCAAACTGGGTGGTCGTAGACCTGGTTCCGGTCGAAGCGCTGAAAAAACCGGTAAGCCTGGAGCAGATCAAGGCCGAAGAAAGCCTTAAAGATATTTCCTTAGTACGGCAGGGCCGCCTGTCGGTCATGCCGCTAAAGGCAGCTGAGTTTGACAAGATATTGGAAATGGGTAGTGTATGAAAGCACTTTATTTACTTCTCCTTGTCTTTTGGCTAAACGGCTCCGTTACGGCATTTTCGCAACATGTAAAATATGAAGTGAAAGTGATATCCGACTATACCAAAAATGTAAAGGGTACGCTTCAGAAAGTATCGCCCGAAGGTATTGCTGTGGAGGATTACCGGGGGAATTACCATATTTTTAAGGCAGAACATCTGGTAAAGGTTAAAATCCGGAAAAAAGGATTAACGGTTGCTGAGGGACTGGGTACAGGTGCCGGGATCGGGCTCACGGCAGGTGCCGCTATTTTTTTTACAAATGATACCTTTAAAGATCTTGGACAGAAAGTAGCAGGAACAGCTGCAATGACTGGTGTGGGGGCCATAGGAGGGGTGCTGGGCGGATTAGCGGGTGAAGCGTTAAATACCCGGCTTATTCTGAATATATATAATGATACGGCTGTTTTTAAGCGGCATTATGCAAAACTCGAAAAATATTCGAAAGCTTACTATCTGGAACAAACAGCATCTAATGCGAGATAGCCGGCTTTTCCCGTTTGCTGGCCATGAGTCCGATAGTCATCACCAGGCTGGTACCCAAAACGGCCAGGAAAAGAAAAGCTGTTCCGGTTTCATGGATCTTTAAATGATCCGGTATATGATAATACAGCAGGATGCTGATCAGCCCGCGGGGGGAGACAAAACCTTCGGGAAATATATTTTCTTTACGGAATAATCGCAGGTAAACAAAGCGGATGATGTAAATGACCAGCAGGATCAGAAAACCATTTACCAGAACATTTTGGTCATCAAGCTGTGAAATTTGGATCGTAAAACCGAAAATAGCAAAGAAAAATGTGCGCATAATAAAGGCTGTTTCGGCCGATAGCTGGTGCAGCTGTGCTAAATCTGCCGCCAGGTTCTTATACAGGAAAGTCGCTCTGAACCAGGCATACCGAATCTGATCGGCATTATTCAGAAACAATCCGAAGGCAAGAATAAGCACTAAAGAGGAGAGATGATAGGACTGCCCGATGGCATATACGAGAATGAGGATGGAAATGATCAGGAAGAACTTGATATGATGTGATATCCGTCCTAAAATATACAATAAAAGGATGCAGGAGATGACCGAAAGCACAAGGATCAGGCCCATATCCACACCTAAACCAACAAACGACTGTATCGAAATTTCAGGATTAGCCAGGGCAAAATTAAACATGATGATACCCAGGATATCGGAAAAAGAACTCTCATAGATCACAAACTCTTTCGACTTTTTGCTTAGCCCGCTCACCGACGGGATGGCAATGGCTGAGCTGATCACACTGAAGGGGATGGCATTCAAAAAGCAGAGATATAATTCTTTTCCGCTCACTTTCTGAATAATCAGTGTAATGACAATGACGGTAGCCAGCTGGATAAAGAAGGCTGCTTCGAACGCGCCTTTGATCACCCTGTTCTTCTCTTTATGATATTTGAGCTCTAATGAGCCTTCAAAAACGATCAGGATCAGGCCAATGGTTCCCAATGCGGGAAGTATTTTCAGGAAATCAAAAGTTTCCCATTTAAAATGATCGGAGGCTATGCGCAGGCCGATGCCTAACAAGAGCAGAAGCAGTACCGACGGAAGCTTTGTTCTGGATGCGAAGAGGTCGAAAAGATAGGAAAAGATGACTAAGCCACTCAGTAAGATCAGGATAGAGTACGTCGTCATCAGCGAATTTCTTTAATCTTTGAAAAACAGGGCCTTTAGTTCACTGGCATCATTCGGCTTCATTTTCCCGGCCAGGATCAGGCGTAATTGCCGCCTGCGCAATGCGCCATTATATAATTCGGTGTCTTCTTCGGTAAGTGGCTGTAATTCCGGAACAGGAATGGTTCGCCCGCTCTGGTCTACGGCTACGAAGGTATAATAGGCCTCGTTTGATTTTGCACGGCTTCCGGAAGGGATATTTTCGGCCCATACATCCAGCCGAACTTCAACGGAAGTATTAAATGCCCGGGTAACCTTGGCCTCGATGGTGATCACATCACCTAATTTAATAGGCTGTTTAAACGAAACATTATCGACAGATGCGGTAACCACAATCCGGTTACAGTGCTTTTGTGCTGAAATAGCAGCGGCAATATCCATCCAGTGTAACAGGCGCCCACCCATTAAATTGTTCAGCGTATTGGTATCATTGGGTAATACCAGTTCATTCATAATGGTAAATGAATCTTTCGGGGTCTTTGCTTTAATGCTCATTGCGGGCAAAAATAGATAAAATCCCGGAGACTGTCTCTACGCTTCTTCGAAAAAATCAGCTAAACCGCCCAGATAATATTCCTGAATCCCCGCTGTAAAATCCTGAAAATCTTCCTCGGGGATGTTTGTTTGGTGAAACTCTAAAGAAGTTCCTTTTTTGTCACGATGCAGTTTTATGGTCACGGTCGAAGGTTCATTTTCGTCACCGAAATACCATTGCTGTACGATCTTTTTTCCATATTCGAATTCCATATTCCGGCCCACAATATCGCCGTCCCAAAAGGAGAATTCAGTGCCTGCTTCATCGGTAAAGTCGACTTCGGCGCCTGTCCATAAGCGGATGCTCTGCGCTTTGGTCAGGGCCAGATAAACTTCTTCCGGACTGGCCGGAAGAAGGATATATTTTTTAAAGCCAGCCATACCTTATTTAAAGGCATTTAAACCCGTTACATCCATGCCGGTAATCAGCAGGTGAACATCGTGGGTGCCCTCGTAAGTGACTACCGACTCGAGGTTCATCATATGACGCATGATCGGGTATTCGCCGGTGATGCCCATACCACCCAGCATCTGCCTGGCGTTCCGGGCGATGTCGAGTGCAATTTCCACACTGTTACGTTTGGCCATGGAGATCTGTTCAGGAGTAGCCCTGTTTTCGCTTTTCAGTACACCTAAACGCCATACTAATAACTGGCCTTTTGTGATTTCGGTGACCATTTCAGCCAGCTTCTTTTGCTGCAACTGAAAGCCGCCGATCGGTTTACCAAACTGAATACGTTCTTTTGAATAACGCAGGGCTGTATCATAACAGTCCATCGCTGCCCCCAGTGCTCCCCAGGCAATACCATAACGCGCCTGGTTCAGGCAGCCTAAGGGGCCTTTTAGTCCCCTGATATCGGGAAATATATTTTCTTTGGGTACTTTGACGTTATCGAACACCAGTTCGCCGGTGGCCGATGCCCTTAAACTCCATTTATTATGCGTTTCGGGCGTGCTGAAACCCTCCATACCGCGCTCTATCACCATACCGCGTATTTTTCCTTCCTCATCTTTTGCCCAAACCACCGCAATATCAGCAAAGGGCGCATTCGATATCCACATTTTCGCGCCATTCAGGAGGTAATGATCGCCCTGGTCTTTGATGTTGGTGACCATGCCGCCCGGATTGGACCCGTGATCAGGCTCTGTTAATCCAAAACAGCCCATCAGCTCGCCGGTAGCCAGCTTGGGCAGATACTTTTTACGTTGTTCTTCTGTGCCGTAAGTATAGATCGGATACATCACTAAGGAACCCTGAACCGAAGCCGTTGACCGTATTCCTGAATCGCCGCGTTCAATTTCCTGCATGATAATGCCGTAAGCCGTATAATCTAATCCGGCGCCGCCATATTCAACAGGAATGGTCGGGCCAAAGGCTCCGATCTCACCCAAACCTTTGATCAGGTGTTTCGGGAATTCGGCACGTTGCGCGTAATCTTCAATAACAGGGCTGACTTCTTTTTTTACCCAGTCTCTTACCGACTGGCGGATCAGCTTATGTTCTTCCGATAAAAGATCATCGATAAGGTAATAGTCAGGAGCTTCATAAAGGTCTTTTTTAGCGGATGTATTCATTTTAACTATATTTGTTGCGTTATATGGCCAAAGGTAGTGATTTTTATGTTTATTCAAACCGTTGCACTTAAGGAGGTTAAATGTTATGCTTTTCACGGGTTTTACCCTGAAGAACAGCTCACCGGCAATCATTTCCTGGTAGATGTAGAGGTGCGCTTTCATCCGGTCTCCGGCCCGACGGAAGATCTGCATCATACTGTAAATTATGAAACGATCAATGCGCTCATTCAGGAGGAGATGCAGCGTACGCAAAAGCTGCTGGAAACCGTGGTGCGTCGCATCATAGAACGTTTGCTGGAAAGCTATTCTTTTTTGCTCAGCATTACCGTGGGTATTAAGAAGCTAAATCCACCCCTGCCGGGCGAGATCGGCCATTCGTTTGTACAGCTGCATTATGAGGCTACGCCTTAATCTGTTCAAATTCGATCATTTTGTTTCTTTCCCGTTCCGGAACAGGTATGGGCTTGTGCGTATGATAATCAAAAGCCACACAAACCGTTTTTCCTTTACAACAGGTACTTTCCTTTCCGTTTTCGTTTTTAACTAAAAGGTATTCCAGGTCAAAGCTGGTCTGTCCGATCCGGGAAGTACGGATATACAGGCTGAGCTTATCCTGTGGGAAAACCGGCATCAGGTAATCAATAGCGGCCTGCCGGATCACTACACCTGTTTTTTTCCAGTCCCAGTGTATGGCATGTTCCCAGTATTTGGTACGGCCAATTTCAAAATAGGTGAAATACGTTACATTGTTCACGTGGCCCATCATATCAAAGTCGGCAAAGCGGGTTTCAATCGCCGTCCTGTACTTGAAACTGTCGGTCTGGCTATGAATTATTGACAACTTGTCAGTTTTGTTTTGTTTTTTACGCCAAAATGTCTTAAATATCATAAATAATTGGATTGGAATAAGGTTTGAAGATAAGCAAGTATCGTTTAAAAATTAAAATTAATCAGGAGGATATTAAAATGACTTTAGTAAAATTTAACAACAGGACCCGCAATACTGCACCTTACTTTAACAATGTTTTCGATTCATTGTTTAGTGACGCATTAACAAAAAATCATGGCATTACCCGTGTACCCCATGTTAATATTGCAGAAAATGCTGATTCGTATAAAATTGAACTGGCTGCTCCCGGCTTAAGTAAAGAAGATTTTAAAATAGAACTTAAAAAAGACAATCTTTCGGTATGGGCAGAGAAAAAAACAGAAAATGAAGAAGTGAATAAAGATTATGCCCGTAAAGAGTTTGAATTTACCTCATTTGCCCGTTCGTTCGTATTACCTGAAGGTGTAGATGCTGATAAGATCAACGCTGAATATGTAAATGGCATTTTAACCATTTCGATCGGTAAAAAAGACGAAGCAAAAGAAGTGCAAAGAGCGATCACCGTATCATAAGCAGTACATAAGGTTTAGATTTAGTTTTGGTTTGAAAGGCTTTCCGGTAACAGGAGGGCCTTTTTTCCTGCTACTTTTTTTACCTTTGCATTATGGAAAGAGAAATTCTGGATACCAAGCGAAAAGCCTTAAAGATCAATCTTGATGAAAAAATATATGGTACTTTTGCTGAAATAGGTGCAGGTCAGGAAGTTGCGCGAAACTTTTTTACAGTAGGTGCTGCTGCCGGCACCGTGGCCAAAACCATGTCGGCCTATGATATGACCTTTAGTGATGCCATATATGGTGCTGAAGAATCCGGGCGCTATGTGAGCCAGAACAGGCTCCTGCAGATGTTAAATCATGAATTCAGCCTGTTAAATGAGCGTTTAATTGGTGAGAAATATGAAAGCAGGACCTTTTTTGCCTTTGCCGATACCGTGACGACGTTAAATTTTAAACGTACCAATGAGCCTCACGGATGGATAGGTATCCGTTTCCAGACCGAACCGGGAGGCGCAGCCAATGAAATATTCTTTCATGTCCGTTTACTGGATACCGATGTCAACATGCAGCAGCGTGTTTTAGGGATTATTGGGGTTAACCTTGTTTATGCCGCTTTTTATCATCATCATGAACCTAAGGTCATGATCGAGTCGCTGGCCGATAACCTGACTGTAGGTTCTGTAGAGATCGACCTGATCTCCGTGAAAGGGCCTGCTTTCGGTGAGGTAAACAATATCCTGCTTAACCTTTACCTGATCATGAAAGACTTTTCGGCTGCAGCTATTTTTGATGAGGAAGGGCAGCCGCGCCAGGCAAAAGACCTGCTTTATAAAAAGGATATTATGATCCTGCGTACCAAATACGGCCAGAAGTCCAACCCAAACTTCAATCTGTTTAACAGAGCCACCGAGCAATTCGTACGTACTAACGCTGTCGAAGCCGGTAACCTGAAGGTTATGATCGAAGTGTTACTAACGGATGTGCTGACCGAAGCCTCAGAAACACCCGATGATATCGATCTGGAAACGGTAGCCCACCGGGCAGCTGATATGTGCAAAACAGGTAATCTGGTTATCGTGTCGAATTTTACACGGCATAATCGCCTGGCTAAATATTTAGATCGCTGCCGGCCTAAAAGTGTGGGGATCTCCACCAATATTAATAACCTCAAGTTTGTCTTCAATTCCACGAATTTTGGAGAAAATTACTCCAGCCAGCTATTGGCATATGTAAGTGATACGTTCAGCAAGAATGTGAAGTTGTTTGCATATCCTTTTCTCGTGAAAAAAGATAATACGGTTATTACCACCGCGAATATGCCCGTAACACCGGATGCGAAACCGCTGTTTGATTTTTTACTGATCAATGGGTATATCACCGACATCAAAGATTACCATGAAGACGATGTGAAAACCGTATAATTACAAAATATTATTTATCGCTTAACTAATTTGATCAGATGAAGTTATCGCATGTCATGATTATTATCTTTTGGATTTGTGCAGGTACGGTAAACGCACAACGCTCCGGCAATCCGCTTTTTAAAGGCTGGTATGCCGATCCCGAAGCCCGTATCTTTGGGAAGACGTATTGGATTTATCCCACCTATTCGGCAAAATACAGGGAGCAGGTTTTTATGGATGCTTTTTCGTCTGAAGACCTGGTCAACTGGACGAAACATGAACGTATTATCGATACGGCTTCGGTCAAATGGGCGCATAAGGCTATATGGGCGCCATCGGTTGTCAAAAAAGGGTCTAAATATTTTTTATTCTTCGGGGCAAATGATATCCAGAGTGATCAGGAAACGGGTGGTATCGGTGTGGCCATTGCCGATAAACCCGAGGGTCCGTTTAAAGATCATCTGGGTAAACCTTTAGTTGCAAAGTTTTATAATAAGGCGCAGCCTATCGACCAGTTTGTATTCAAAGACAGCGATAACCAGTATTACCTGATCTATGGCGGATGGTCACATTGTAATATCGCCAGGCTCAATAAAGACTTCAGCGGATTTATCCCTTTTGCAGACGGGACTACTTTTAAAGAAATAACGCCTGAAGGATATGTAGAGGGCTCTTTTATGTTTAAGAAAAACGGGAAGTATTATTTTATGTGGTCGGAAGGCGGGTGGACAGGACCTGATTATTCGGTGGCTTACGCGATCGCCGACTCGCCGCTGGGTCCGTTTAAACGGGTGGATAAAATCCTGAAACAGGATCCCCTGGTAGCTACCGGAGCGGGTCACCATTCCGTGATCCAAAACCCTAAAACACAAAAATGGTATATTGTATATCATCGCCGGCCGTTGGGTGAAAAAGACGGTAACCACCGGGTAACCTGTATCGACGAGCTGTTTTTTGACGAAAACGGCTATATCAGGCCGGTTAAAATAACTTTTGAAGGCGTACAGAAGAGCCGGTTATAAATTTTCATTTCTTGTTTTTTGTTTCTTTTTATTATCTTTATTAGGTCTTTATCTTTGAAAGATAACCATATGAAACAAAAAACAAGAAAGATCATGAAAAAAATCGGGCTTATTTATTTCTTTACTGTATGGGCCGTGGCAGCGTTAGCGCAGCAAAAACGCCCCAATATGGTGGTTATTATGGCTGATGATATGGGCTTTTCCGATATTGGCGCCTATGGTAGTGAAATCGCTACGCCGAATATTGACCGGTTAGCAGCGAAAGGTGTGCGTCTTAAACAATTCTATAATACCGGTCGCTGCTGTCCCACCAGAGCTTCTTTATTGACCGGCTTATATGCACATAATACCGGTATGGGCTTTATGACTGGTTTTGATCAGGGTGTAGAAGGCTATAAGGGTGATCTCAACAAGAAATCAGTAACTATTGCCGAAGTTTTGAAGCCTGCCGGTTATGCCACCTATATGAGCGGTAAATGGCATGTTTCTTCAAACATACGGCCAAAGGGTTCCAAAGAAAACTGGCCTTTGCAACGGGGTTTTGATCGTTATTTTGGTATTCTTCAGGGGTCGGCCAGTTATTTTACCCCTAAGACATTAACCACCGGTAATAAGCTGATCCAGGCAGGGAAAGACTTTTACCTTACGGATGCTATTGCCGATTCGGCATCAGTGTATATAAATGATCATGCTAAAACACGTGCTGCCCAACCGTTTTTTTTGTATGTGGCTTTTACAGCACCGCACTGGCCTTTGCATGCGAAAGGCAGCGATATCCGAAAATACATGACACTGTATGAAAAGGGCTGGGATAAACTCCGGGAAGAACGGTATCAGCGACAGCTTAAACTGGGTGTTCTGGAAAAGAATACGGTGATGAGCAACCGTGAAGATACGGTTCCGGCCTGGAAAGATATTCCGGCTAAAGAAAAGCCGGTTTGGATAAAACGGATGGCTACTTATGCCGCCCAGATTGATGCGATGGACCAGGGTATCGGACGGATCATGCAAAGCCTGAAAGCCAATGGTTTCGACGATAATACGATGATCATTTTTATGTCAGATAATGGCGGATGTGCCGAATACCTGAGCAGTAAAGATGCTTCCTTAGATGCGTTGGGTACGGACGAAAGTTATGAAAGCTACCGTGGAAACTGGGCCAACCTGAGCAATACTCCGTTCAGGTTGTATAAGACCAGGGTACATGAAGGCGGTATTCATACACCTTTTATTGTGAGCTGGCCGGGTCATACCGCTGCAAACGGTTCGGTGCTGTCCAATTCGCCGGCACATATCATTGATCTGATGCCTACTTTTATCGAGGCCGCAGGTGCGGTTTATCCGAAAACATATAAAGGTGAAACCATTCATCCGCTAAACGGGTTAAGCCTTTTATCGTTGTTCAAAGGCGAAAAATTACAGGATCGTATTTTATATTGGGAACATGAGGGTAACCGGGCTCTGCGGGACGGTCGATGGAAATTGGTTTCGAAAGGGTCAGAAAAAGCCCCATATACCGGTAAATGGGAGTTATACGATCTGGTCGACGATCCAACAGAGCGGAACAATCTGGCCAGCCAAAATCCCCAGAAAGTAAAAGAACTGGATGCCTTATGGAACAAATGGGCACAGGAAAATCATGTATTCCCTGTGCTGGGTACCACAATGAAACAGCGGGGAGCGGATTTCCCGAGAGCGCATTAGTTACGCATATTGATGAATTGCAGCGGCTGGCCAAAATCTTCGGCCCGGCAAAGGGAAATGACCTTCTGCAGTTCATCAATGCTTTTGCTTTGCACCCGCACCTGATCGTCCATCATAGACGCTTGTGCTTTGCTTGTGGCATTTTTAATTTTGGCTACGATCTTTTTTGCGGTCTCCTTATCGATACCTTCTTTTACCTGAATTTCTTTTCGGATCATATTACCTGAGGCCGCATGTTCTTTTTTGAAGTCGAGGCTTTTAGGATCTAATTGCTGCTTCATCATCCGTGAGATGATCGAATCGATAATGGCCTTCAGGCGCATGTCGTCTTCTGTAATGATCGTGATCAGGTTCGTTTTTTTATCAAGCTCGATCGTACTGCGTGAGCCATTAAAATCATAACGGTTTAAGATCTCCTTTTTTGCATTGTTGATGGCGTTATCCAGCGCCTGCGAATCTATCTTACTGACAATATCGAATGTTGGCATGATAATGGGTTATATTACTTATATTTATTAAAATTAAGGATTATTCATATGAAACCGAAGACCAATACTAAAAAAAACCAAAAGACCGGTAGCCGGAAACAGGATAAAAAAGCAAAAAAACAGCTTGAGCAGCGTTTAACTGAACGTTTTATAGAGGCCGTAAAAGGCCTGGGACACAATGCGGAAAGCATTGGCGAAGACCTGGCAAAAGCCGGTAAGCGGATGGCAAAAAAGCTTTCTAAGACCTTCCAGAACGTGAAAGAAACCATAGAGCAAAAGATAGAGGAGATAAGGACCGAGCAGGAACCGGTAAAAAAGAATGCAGACCCTGTCGTGAAGCGTACGCGTAAAGTGGCTGATAAAACAGATAAGGCGATCACTAAAGTTGTCAAAAAGGCCACGAAGAAAGCGGCGCCGGCGATCAGCAGTGTAAAAGTGGCTGCACTTGAAACGGAAGAAAAAGCAAAGGCAGCACTCAAACCGGAGAAACCGGCTGTCAAAAAAGTTGCCGTGAAAAAAACAGTGACAGAAAAAACGGAAACAAAACCGGTTAAACCGCGGAATAAAGCTAAAACGGAATAATTAACACTAACTTAACAGTAAAATTTGCAGATTTGGACCTGCCGGCATCTGGCCGGGGATGTTTAAGTTTTACACATGGTTAAGAAGAAATTCCCATTTTTAAATCGAGAGATCAGCTGGTTGTATTTCAATGAGCGCGTATTACAGGAAGCTGCCGATGAGCATGTGCCGCTGATTGAACGTATCCGGTTCCTGGCCATCTTTTCGTCGAATTTAGAGGAATTTTACCGGGTAAGGGTAGCGACCATGAGCCGACTGAGCGATCTGAATAATAAAGCAAAGGAAGTAGTCGGATTTAACCCCAAAAAAATACTGAATGAGATCAAAAATATTGTCGTTAAGCATGAACGAAAGTTTGAAACGCTGTTTAAAGATATCCTCATCAGTGCATTAGCGAAGAACCGGATTTTCATTTTAAATGAAACACAGTTAAATGTGAGTCGCGGTACATTTGTAAAACAGCATTTTATGGACAGGATACTGTCAAACCTGGTGCCATTGATGATCGATCCTGATAAGCCGTTTCCTGAACTGAAAGATCGTTACCTGTATTTCTTTGTTCGCTTATCCAGAAACGGCATAAAGAAAAGTGAACGTTATGCCCTGATCGAATTGCCTGAAAACCTTCCCCGTTTTCTGGTCCTGCCCGAATCTAACAATCTGAAATTTATTATCCTGGCTGATGATATTATCAAATATTGTCTGGACGATATTTTCTTTGTGTTTAATTATAACCAGATCGATGCCTATTCTATTCAGCTTACCCGGGATGCCGAGCTGGATTTTGATAAGAACATCAGCGGAAAATTTATAGAAGAACTAAACACCAGCCTGGATAAACGTAAAAAAGGGAAACCAATGCGTTTATTATATGATACAGCAATGCCTTTAGACATGCTGCATCTGCTAATCACCAAAATGAAGATCGAGGCCGAAAGTCTTATTCCGGGCAACCGGTACCACCGCTTTGGCGATTTTATCGATTTTCCCAATGTCGGCACTAAAGAGCTGGAATATCCGCCCAGTCCGCCGTTAAAGGTGAAAGGCCTGCACCGTACAGAGAGTATTTTCAGTAAAATGAAAGAAAGGGATTTTCTGGTCAATTTACCTTACCAGTCGTTCGATTATATTATTTTATTTCTGCGTGAGGCGGCCATTGATCCGAAAGTAACGGAGATCAATATCACCCTGTACCGGCTGGCCGAGAACTCAAAGGTGATCAATGCGCTGATCAACGCAGCAAAGAATGGAAAAATAGTGAATTGCCTCGTAGAATTAAAGGCCCGTTTTGATGAGAAGGCAAATATTTTCTGGATCACCAAACTGGAGGAGGAAGGGGTACAGGTAAATTACGGACTTCAGGAGTATAAGGTACACTCAAAAATATGCCTGGTGAAGCGGCTCGAAAAAGGTAAAATTACCTGCTACGCGAACCTGGCCACCGGGAATTTCAATGAACGTACGGCCCGGGTGTACGCCGATCATAGTATTTTTACCACCAAAAGGGAAATCACGGCTGATCTGGTGCGGCTGTTCGATGCGCTGACAAAGAAAACCGTCATTAAGGGGTTCAGGCACCTGATCGTGTCGCCGCTTGAAACCCGGGATAAATATGAGAAGCTGATCAATCGTGAAATAAAGATCGCGAAGGCCGGGCGGGCAGCTTATCTTATTTTTAAAGTGAACAGCCTGGCCGATGAGGGTATCATTGCTAAATTATACGAAGCATCACAGGCCGGTGTGAAGATCCGTTTAATTGTACGGGGAATTTGCTGTCTTGTGCCCGGCGAAAAGGGCTTTAGTGAAAATATTACCGTCGTGAGCATTGTCGATAAATTTCTGGAGCATGCCCGGGTTCTTATTTTTGGAAATGACGGAAAGGAAGAGATGTATCTTTCTTCTGCCGATCTGATGACGCGGAACTTAGATCACCGTGTAGAGGTGGGCTTTCCGGTGCTGGATAAAGAAGTGAAGCAGGAGATCCGGGAAATCGTTGAATTTCAGCTGCAGGATAATGTGAAGGCCCGCGATATTAACCGGCTGAATAATAACAAATATCATAAGAACCGGCTAAGTACGAAGGTGAGGGCACAGGTACAAACCTATAACTATTTAAAAAATAAACACCAGTAAGAGGAATGTTAAGATACGCAGCCATCGACATCGGTTCGAATGCCGTCCGTTTATTAATTGCTGATATTTCGAAAAACGATAAAGGCTATTATTATTTCAAGAAAAACACCCTGGTGAGGGTACCTTTGCGTCTGGGGGATGACGCTTTTCTCGACCGGCGGATATCGGAACGCAAGATCAGTGATCTGATCAAAACGATGTCGGCCTTTAAAAACCTGATGGATGTATATCAGGTTAAAAATTACCTGGCCTGTGCCACTTCAGCCATGCGTGAAGCCGAAAATGGCCTGGAGATTATCCGCACCATAAAGAAAGAAGCCGGAATAAACCTGGAAATTATTGAAGGTCAGCGTGAGGCCAACATTATCTATGCCAATCATATCGAGCAAAACCTCGATGTAAAGAAAAGTTATCTGTATGTTGATGTGGGCGGTGGAAGTACGGAATTGTCTGTTTTTGCAAATAAAGTGCTGATCGCGTCGCAATCCTTTAATATCGGAACCATCCGTATCCTGGATAATCAGGATAAGGACGAAACCTGGGAGGAAATGCGCAAATGGGTGAAAATGCACACACGATCGCTTAAAAACCTGGCGGCTATCGGTACCGGTGGCAATATTAATAAGCTTTTCCGGATGTCGGGCGAAAAAGAAGATAAGCCGCTCTCTTTTCTGAAATTGAAAAACTTATACAATGAATTAAACAGTTATTCATTAAAGGAAAGGATTACGATCATGAAATTAAATCAGGACCGTGCCGATGTGATCATCCCGGCCTGTGAGATCTTCCTGACCCTCATGAAATGGACAGGTATTAAACAGGTCTTTGTGCCGAGGGTAGGCATGGTCGACGGAATGATTAACCTGCTGATCGAAGAAAACCTGCCGACGGCAAGGCTTTTATAGCAGCGCTGCCGCTGCATCATCCATGAACCAGTCTGTGTGGCCGGTTTCGGCCTCAATTAATTGTGCCGGATAGCGGTTAACATCCTTTTCAGGATTGCGTAGTACATGCCGGATTGCAGCAGCTTTATTTTCCCCGAAAACGATAAAAGCAATCTGCCGGGCTTTATTGATACGGGCAGCTGTCATGCTGATGCGGTATGTATTCAATTTTTCTACCCATACAGCAGCCACACTTTCCTGATCATTTCGGACCAGGTCTGTTCCGGGAAAGATTGATGCGGTATGCGCATCATCACCCATACCCAAAAGTATAAGATCAAAAACAACCGGGTTATCCCTAAAGTGGGCCTGTATGCGTGCCTCGTAATCAGCGGCAGCCTGTTCAGGCGCTAAAGAGGTGTTTACATAAAAGACATGATCCTGCGCAATATGTAAAGGCCGGAGCAGGTGCTCATCGGCCATGCACCCGTTGTAATCGTCATGCTCCGGTAAAACGTTCCGTTCATCGCCAAAGAAAAAATAGACCTTATCCCAATGGATCTCATCCCTGTACCGGCTGGCTAAATACCGGTACAACGCTTTGGGCGAGCTGCCGCCGGTAAGCACAAAATTAAAGCGGCCCCTTTCGGCAATAGCCTGATGGGCAATCTCCATAATGTAGGCGGCTAATGCCTCATTTAAAGCATTTACCGATGTAAAGGCGTGGATATTTACCATATTATTTTTCTTTCAGCGGTAAGGTAAACCAGTAAAAGCCATCTTTGGCGATCAGTGCTTCAGCATCTTCCGGACCCCAGCTGTCGGCCGGGTAATTCGGAAAACTTAATGATTTTTTGTTTTCCCAGGCATTGATGACGGGCATAACAAGCTCCCAGGCCGTTTCTACCTGGTCGCCACGCATAAAAAGGGTCTGATCACCATTCATGGCATCGAGCAACAGGGTTTCATAAGCTTCCGGCGTATCCGTATCATAAGTACCTTTATAATCGAACACCATATCGACCGGGTTTAACACCATTTTAAGCCCCGGGCGTTTGGCCTGCACCTGAAGCCGTATGCTCATTTCGGGTTGTATACTGATGATGAGCCGGTTGTGCTGCCAGGTTTCGGCTGTTCCGGCAGCAAAGATATGATGGGGCACATCTTTAAACTGGATCATAATAATAGAAGAACTCTGGTTCATTCTTTTTCCTGTGCGCAGGTAAAAGGGGATACCCTGCCAGCGCCAGTTATCGATAAAGAACTTGATGGCCGCAAAGGTCTCTGTATTGGAATGCGGGTCGACACCAGCCTCACTGCGGTAACCGGCCACTTCCTTTCCCTCAACCCATCCTTTACTATATTGGCCGCGCACGGCATTTGAGCTGATCTCCTCCGGTTTAAACGGCCGTACTGCTTTTAACACCTCCACTTTCCGGTTCCGGATCTCATCCGCATCAAAGCTGATCGGGGCTTCCATACCTACCAGGCAAAGCAGTTGTAAAAGATGGTTCTGGATCATATCACGCAGTGCGCCTGCACCTTCATAATAATCGCCACGGTTACCCACACCTAACTGCTCCGTGACCGAGATCTGCACGTGTTCAATATAGGTACGGTTCCAGAGTGGTTCCAAAAGGGAGTTGGCAAAACGGAAAGCCATCATATTTTGTACGGCTTCCTTTCCGAGGTAATGATCAATACGGTAGATCTGTTTTTCGGTGAAGATCTTACTGAGCAGCAGATTGAGTTCCCGTGCACTTTCAAGGTCGTGACCAAAAGGCTTTTCAATAACAATGCGGCAATTATTTTCGTCGTCGGTTAATTTATAGGTATGCAGGCATTCGGCAATTAAAGGAAAAAAGTTCGGCGCAACCGCCAGGTAATAAATGACCTGGGTATTTGCACCAAAATCTTTTTGTATGGCTCCGATCGTATCTTTCAGTGTTTTAAACGTATCCGGATTGGTAATATCCGTGGCACAATACCGTATGTTAGGCTCAAAATTACGCCAGTCGGTTTCCTTTACTTTTCCGTTTCTCGAAAAGGCATTGATATGATCACGTACAAGTTCCTGGTAATTTTTGTCGGTATATACCGTTCTTCCGGTGCCGATAATACTGAATTTTTCAGGCATGTAGCCTTCTGTAAAAAGATTATAGAGAGCCGGTGATAATTTACGTTTGTTCAGATCGCCGGTGCCGCCGAAAATGACAAATATGGTAGGGTTGAGATTATTTTTCTTCTTCATTGTTGTCGATACTATCTTTAACTGAAGCGATAACTAAGGGTTATGCATTTAATTTCTTCCAGTCGGCATGGAAAGTGCCTTCACGGTCAACACGCTCAAAAGTGTGTGCCCCGAAGAAATCCCGTTGTGCCTGGGTAAGATTGGAGGTCATCTGTGCGGTGGTGAGCGAATCAAAATAGGTGAGGGCTGCTGCAAAAGCCGGGAAAGCAATACCTTGTTGAAGTGCCGCTGCCGTCACTTTCCGGGTGCTTTTGAGACTGTTCTTCAGCTTCTCCGCAATGGCCGGATCGGCATATAAATGGGGCAACTCAGGATTTTTCAGGAAGGCCTGGTAAATATCTTCTAAAAATGCAGCACGAATAATACAGCCTCCGCGCCATATTTTGGCGATCTCAGCCATATCCAGCGCATAATGGTATTGTACAGAGGCTGCTGCCAGCAGCTGGATACCCTGGGCATATGCCGATGCCATGGCAAAATAAAAAGCTTCTTCAAGTTCTGCGACCTGTATATCTCCCGGTTTAACCGTATGATCTGTATCAAAAGTTTTGCTCAGTGCTACCCGCAACGTTTTAAGCTTGGATAAATTGCGCACGGAAACGGCAGCATCGATTACCGGAACAGGTACTTCAAGGTCCATAGCGATTTGGGAAGTCCATTTGCCGGTACCTTTTGACCGGGCTTCGTCTTTGATCTCATCCACGAGGAGCCTGCCGGTTTCTTCGTCGGTAAAACGGAAAATGTCACTGGTGATCTCCATCAGGAAGGAGCTGAGCCGGCCTTCATTCCATGTTTCAAAAACCTGCTGAATTTGACTGTTATGATATTTCAGGCCGTTTTTAAGGAGATCATACATTTCGGCTAAGAGCTGCATGATGGCATATTCGATACCATTATGGGTCATTTTTACAAAATGCCCTGAAGCCCCGGGTCCGATATAGCTTACACAAGGTTCACCCTGTACTTTGGCCGAAACCGCTTCGAGCATTTCCCTGACCACCTCGTAGGCTTGTTTATCACCTCCCGGCATCAGACTTGGTCCGAAGCGGGCACCTTCTTCGCCGCCCGAAATACCCATGCCAAAGAAGTGCAACCCTTTTTCTTTAAGGGCAACCGACCGCCGGGCCGTATCCGTAAAATAAGAATTTCCACTGTCGATAAGAATATCTCCCGGTTCGAGCAAAGGCTCCAGCTCTGTTAGCACACTATCCACAATGGGCCCTGCCGGCACGAGTAAGATCAATGTTCTCGGTCGCTGCAGGGCAGCGATAAAAGCATGGATGTCGGTATATCCTTTTAATTGATGATCAGCACCTTCTGCCTCAAGTAACTGAACCATGCTTTCATTTTTATCAAAACCGGTTACGGAGAAACCCTTATCGGCCATGTTGAGCAATAAATTGCGTCCCATGGTTCCCAGGCCTATCATCCCGAACTGATAGTGTGCTTTTGTATTCTTGTTCATGCTGATATATGCTTTTAACAGCTAAGACGGTTTTATACCCTTTTAGCGGTACAAAAGTACAATAATTGCCCTATGTATCATGTCCATTTTCCGCTTTTTTTCATATAGCGGATACTGACATAATAGAGGGCCAGGAGAATGCATGATATGATAAAGAGCAGATTTCGCAGCTCTGTATCGTTATGGGTAAGTTGCGGATAATAGAACAGGAGAATACTCACGATGCCTAATAACCAGATGGTTTGTGTGTTGTATTCCTTGATCAGCCAGCGCTTACCGTTAAATTCCATACTCTTAAGCGTTTTTCCGATACCTGCGGGATGAATTATCCAGCGGTTTACCCGCTTACAGTAATCATTGAATTGCTGCCCGAATTTATTTCGCAGGAAATGCTCTTCTGCCAATACAATCGCCTGATAAATAAAAAGGAAAAGCGGAATAAAAACGGCAACGAATAATAAAGAATTTATTAATATTCCCACGCCCAAAAGCATGAGAATGTTGCCTACATATAAAGGGTTACGGCAATGATTAAATATACCCTCTGTAACCAACTCATTCGCATGTACTTTTTTATCTTTCCCGCCTCTTACAATGTAAGCTAAAGCAATGGTTATTCCCCGGATCAGCTGACCGGAAAAGGTAATGATCAGTCCGCCGATGAGCGGGTAATAAAAATAATGCGGCCCAAAAACAGCCTCGGTAAAAAGCAGGGGCGATGGGATAAATAGAGCCAGGTACAGAAAGATGAATAAAAAATTACGGTACCTGAAAAAGAAATTTCCAATAGCAATCATTTTAGTTTTTGATAGCGATAAACCCGGAAAAGTTATACCATTTAAAAAACGTTTCAACGTGAGAAAATCCGGCTTCCCTCAGCATGGTCATGTTTTCAGTTAATTTATAAGGAATGAGGACATTTTCAAGCGCCTCTCTTTTCTGAGAAATCTCCAGCTCGCTGTAATGATTCCGGCGTTTATAATCATAATAATATTTAATGAAATTCCGGTTAAATAAGCTGTCTTCCGCCAGGACTTTTTCCGATATGATCAAAACACCGCCGGGTGTAAGGCCATCATAGATGCGCTTTAACAGCTTTTCCCGGTAAATAGGCCTTACAAATTGAAGGGTAAGGCATAAAATAACGACAGAGGTATTCTGAATGCTGATCTCCTGGTGCAGGTCACCCGTGATTAATTCATAATCCCGTTTAAGGCCTGCTTCTTTTAATTTCAGCCGGCATTTTTTTAGCATTTCTTCTGAATCATCTACGCCGATAAATTTAACATTTTCAGGCACATAGGGGTCAAGACCAATCATAGTAGTTCCGGTAGAGCAGCCTAAGTCCATGACGCAGGTATGCGGTTGTGCATGCTCGGCAGCCAGTTCCATGATCATGCGTTGTATTTCATTATAGAAGGGAACAGAACGTTCAACCATGTCATCAAAGGCATTGGCCACCGTGGATCCGAATTTAAAATCAGATGGTTTTTTGATTTCCGAACTGAAAACTTTGTCTACATTTTGGTCACTTTTCATAAAGAAATTTAAAGAGGCTGTTTAGCGTAGTGCCCCTCTGTATACAGGTACGAAAGGTATGAAAAAAATGAATAAAATTTTATGAAATTTTTTTTCAAAAATCTCATCTGCATGTCAACTGTTTTTATCGGCTATGTGTATTCGGGAGCAGACATTTATATTTGCGATGATGACCATAAAAAACCAATCCGCCCTGCCTTTTTCCATACTGGATCTGGCCACCGTTGCTGAAGGATACAGTATTGCCGAGACCTTTAAAAAAAGCGTTGATCTTGCCCGTCATGCTGAAGCATGGGGTTATACCCGGTATTGGTTTGCAGAGCATCATAATATGATCAGTGTGGCCAGTTCGGCTACTTCAGTGCTGATCGGGCATATTGCCGGGCAAACCAGCCGGATAAGCGTGGGAGCAGGGGGAATTATGCTGCCCAATCATTCTCCTTTAATCGTGGCTGAGCAATTTGGTACACTGGCTACCCTGTATCCGGGGCGGATTGATCTGGGCCTGGGGAGGGCACCGGGTACCGATCCGCTTACGGCGATGGCCATCAGGGGCAGCCGTTTTGATGTGGCTTACGATTTTCCATCCGAACTCAAAAAATTACAAACCTACTTTTCTGCCGAAAACCGTTATGCCAGCGTACGTGCCATTCCGGGCGAAGGAACAGATGTACCCTTATGGATTTTAGGGTCCAGTACCGACAGTGCCTATGTAGCGGCTGCTTTTGGTTTGCCTTATGCTTTTGCAAGCCACTTTGCGCCCCAGCAATTGTTAAGCGCCATTGCTATTTATCGTGACCACTTTCAGCCCTCGGCACATTTGTCTGCACCCTATGTCATGGCTTGTGTAAATGTAGTGGCCGCCGATACGGATGAGGAGGCCGAATACTTATCGACCTCTTTAAAACAATTGTTTAAAGGTGTAATCACCGGACAACGAAAACGATTACAGCCACCGGTAAAGGATATGCGGCCGATTTGGAGTGCTGTAGAAGAAGAAGCGGCACAACAGATGCTTGCCGTTTCTTTTATCGGTGCTCCGGAAAAGCTTAAAAGAGAGCTGCAATCTTTTCAGCAGCAGACGCAGGCAGATGAACTCATGGCCACTTCGCATATTTATGATCACCAGGCACGTTTACATTCATTTCGCCTGTTTGCGGAAGTACTAAAAGAGGGGATCTGACATTAAGTCCAGAATTCATCAGGATAATGATCCTTCGGCTGCTCTTTCTCCAGTTCCTGAAGCTGCATGCCGATTTCTTTCAGTGCCTCAGGCGGGATGCTTTTTTCGAGATGGGGAAAGAGTACTCTTTCTTCAAAGCGGATATGCCGGTCGAGCAGGTCGCTCAATTCCTGTAAACTCTTATTTCTCCCATTCAGGATAGCATCGGCCAGGTCTTTGATCGCAGCATGTTCAGCGATGGCCTGCTGACATAATTCATCTTCATATTTGCTGAAAAGGATAGTTTCCTCGCTATGAAAATGCGGAAGAAGATGATTTTCAAGAAAATAGCGGATATAGGGCAGGATCCGCACGGTGTCCACCTCTTTTTGAAGCGCCTGCCGTATCTTCCAGCAAAATAATAACCCGAAATGATGCTCTCTGGACAAGGGGAGGATATTTTCATTTCGTTTCATACGTATTATTTTAACGGAATAGCCGAACTATTACGATAGTAATCGATCTTATAAAGAAACATGGCCGCCATTTTATCGCCCCGCCATTTTGCTTCATCGGCTTTTTCACCTGCAAAATGCCCGTCTACCGTAGCATACCATATCTCCAGCCAGGTGTCAAAATGAGTCTTATCGACCGGTAAATTTGCATGCGGGGGGAAAGGACTTCCGAAATACGTATGTGTTTCCAATAGAACCGTTTGCCAGAAACGATACATTTTTTCGAGATGTTCCGGCCAGCGATCCTGAATAACACCATCGAATATAGGCCCCAATAATGAGTTCTCACGTATTTTACCGTAAAAATCATCCACTAAAAGGCGGATATCGTCGATTGAGCTGATGTCTTTTTTTGCGTCCATTGATATATCTTCATGACAAAGATAACAGATTTATTTCAAATAAAAGACATTTTTATCTTTTATTTGCTGTTTTCTGCTTACCCGGCTGTAACTGATAACTTTTGGCACTTTTCCCAAATTGTTTTTTAAACTCCCGGCTAAAATACTTCGGATCGTTGAAGCCTACCAGGTAAGCGATTTCCGAAACATTGTGAATACCTTCTTTTAATAAGTTCTCGGCTTTTTTCAGGCGTACCGACTTCATAAAATCATTTACGGTAAGATCAGTCACGGCCCTCACTTTCTTATACAGCACCGGCATGGCCATACCGATCTCCCTGGCCAGTTCCGGAACCCCGAAATGCGGGTCGGTAAGTTTTACTTCGATCAGTCCGGTAAGGCGTTCTATGAATTGTTTATCCACCGGATTACTTATGTTTTTTTCAGGAGAGGCATCGATATGATCACTGAATTTGCGGCGCATGATTTTCCGGGATTGCAACAGGTTACGCACATGCAGGTTCAGGAGCGCTGTACTGAAAGGTTTGGTAATGTAATTATCGGCACCGGTACTGAGGCCTTCAACCTGCTGCGTATGGGTATCCATGGCCGTGAGCATGATGACCGGTATATGAGAAGTTCTTTCGTCTGTTTTAAGCTTCCGGCATAATTCCATCCCGTTCATGACCGGCATCATGACGTCGCATATGATCAGGTCAGGCAGGTTTTGAATGGCATTTTCCCAGCCTTCCTGTCCGTTTTCGGCCTCGGTGATCAGGTAATCATTTGCAAAAAATGCTTTAAGCAAATGCCTTATCTCGCTGTTATCTTCGATGAGTAACAGGGTCTCGGTTTGTTCGTGCTTAACCTGAGCGGCTATATCCGGCAGCGGGACAGGGATCATTGAATGCCAGTTTACGTCGCCGGGACCGGTATCCGTAGTATGTATTCCTTCCGGCTGCTCCTTCCGGAGGATCACCGTAAAACAGGTATCGCCCTCTGTCGATGCGGTTTCGGCTTTGCTTTCCATAAGAAGTTGTCCGCCATGTGCTGTCACAATGCTTTTTGAAAGTGCTAAACCAATTCCCGACCCGATATGGGTAGAGCCGACCCGGTCTACCTGAAAGAAATCACTGAATATCTTGTCTTTGCTTTCTTCGGGAATGCCAAGGCCATTATCACGCACGGCGATCACCACCTGTTGCGCATTTTGCGTCAGGCTGACACGGATAGTGCCTGAATCGCTGGTAAATTTAAAGGCATTCGAAAGCAGGTTAAAAAACACTTTTTCCAATTGAAGCCGGTCAAACCAGACCATAATTTCGTCCTGCTCACAGGACAGCGAATAATGAATATTCCGGCTTTCAGCAAGGTGCTCAAAGGCCTGAAAGATCTGCCGGATGAAGGGCACGAGGTTAGCGGAAGCCAATTTTAGTTTGAACTGGCCGCTTTCTGATTTTCGAAAATCAAGCAGCTCCGTGACGAGGAAATGAAGCCTGTCGGCATTCGATTTTATCCGCTGTACCTGCTGGTTGATCCCGGGAAGGTGGCGTGTAGTTTTAAATAAAGCTTCGAGCGGTGATAAGATCAGGGTAAGCGGTGTCCGGATCTCATGCGAAACCTGCGTAAAGAACTGCAATTTCATTTGCTGAAGATCTTCTGTTCTCTTTAATAAGGCCTTTACAAAGAAGTAGCGAACCGTGACCAGGAGAATGGTACCTAAGATCAGGATATAAATAAGATATGCCCACCAGCTGGCCCAGGGCGCCGGATGAACATGGATTTGAAGGCTTCGTACAGTTTGCCCGCTAATGCCGTCGTTATTCACCGCTTTGAGCAGAAAGCGGTAATTTCCGGCCGGCAGGTTCGAATAACTCACATTGGGTATAACCGTTTCGATCCAGTCTTTATCATAGCCTTCCAGTTTATAGAAATAAGTGTTTTTATCCGGTTTCAGGTAGTTTAACAGTGAAAACTCCAGGGTAAACTGGTTTTGATCATGTTTAAAGGTCAGTTTGTCGCTCAAATTGACCGCCTGTGTTAAAATTTTATCTTCTCCGCCAACTTTTAAGGGCTGATTAAAAAGCGTAAGTCCGGTAAAAACCAGTGGAGATATCACATTGTTTAACTCGATCTCCTGCGGATAAAAGGCGGTAAGCCCGTTAAAACCACCAAAAAACAGCCGGCCTTTACGGTCTTTGAAACAGGCTCTTACATTAAATTCATTACTGGCCAGCCCGTCGCTCTTGGTGTAATTCCGGGTATGCTGTGTAGACATATTGAATTCAGTGATACCGCCGGAAGTGCTCACCCATAAATTGTGCATATTATCTTCCAAAATACCCATTACATTGTTATTCGCCAGTCCGTCGGTTTCTGTATATGTTTTGCCGGTTCTTTTTTCCGGGTCGAACAGGGTGAAGCCGCCACGTGTGCCGATAAGAATCTGTCCTTTGGCATTCTCGTTAATACAATTGATAAAAGGGGAAGGAAGCGTCAGGGCATTGCCGGCTTCTGAAAAAGAATGAAATTTCTGCTGATCGCTATCATAACAGAATATGCCGCTATTCGTACCGATCCAAAGCAAATTCCGGCTGTCTTCAAAAAGACTGGTAATGGCTTTTCCTTTCAGCTGATCATCCAGCGGGCTTCTGCTGGTCTTATCGGGATAGTTGCCGTTTTTCATTTCGAGCGTGGTAAGCCCCGATACCGATCCGACCCACAATATCCCTTTGTGATCCTTTTTAAGGGTAATGATCTCTGCCGAGGTAATCGTTCCGTTACGGTCCTTTACATTGGCAATATGCCTGAATTGTCCGGTCGAAGGGTCGAACAGGTTAATCTTACCCCGGTGTGTACCGATAAACAGGCGCTTCTGGTTTTCCTTCTCGATCACTTTAACCAGGTTGGAACTAATGCTGTTCTGATCATCGCTGTTCGTTTTGTAACTCCTGAACGTTTGCGTTTCCGGATTAAAATAATTGAGGCCGCCACCTTCGGTGCCAATCCAATAGCCGGCATCATTTTCCAGTATGGTACTTACCACGTTATTACTTAAGCTGTGCTGCTGTTTCTGGTTGCGGTAAACGCTGAAGTTCGTAGCTGTAGGATAAACAATATTTACCCCGCCAAAATAAGTGCCGATCCAGATATTTCCGTCACGATCCGTAAACAGGTGGTGAATAGAATTCTGGCTGATGCTGGCCGGTTTTTCGGGATCATGCTGCTCATGGATAAAGCGCCCGGTAACGGGATCAAGGAGGCTTAGGCCATTTTGAGTGCCGATCCATAATATACCTTTTTTATCGAACATCACTTCCCGTACATCATTATGGATAATGGAGTTGGGCTGCATATCGTTATGCAGGTAAGCTTTTAGAATCCGGGCATCCGGACTAAAACAATAAAGCCCGTTCGACGAAGCTACCCAGATGCGATGTTGTGCATCACCGGTAATGCTGGTCACATATATTTTATCGTTATTGCCGGCCAATGCAATTTTACGGAAGCTGATCTTACCTTCGTGATAGTGCATGATCAGCAATCCATTTCCCGTTCCGATCCAGAATACACCTGATCTGTCCTGGTAAATGCTGTAAATATTGTTTACCGGATCGTCCTTTTTGTCATTCACCCGGAAAGAACGGAATACGCGTCTTTTTTTATCGGTCAGCAGCTTTAAACCATTCAGTGTGGTTATCCAAAGCCGGTTTTGGCGATCCTGGTATATATTTTCGATCCCGCCCGTACTAAACTCTTTCAGGCTTTCAAAAACATCCTTATCGGCATGATAAAGTGCCAGGCCACCCGATGTGCCAGCCCATAAGGTACCCTCATGATCGGTCAGCAGTGCCGTGGCTTCGCCGGAAGGTAACCCTGAACTGCTTTTTTCTTCATTCTTATAGACTTTAAAGCGATATCCGTCATAACGGTTAAATCCCTGTCGCGTACCCAGCCAGATAAAACCGGTACTGTCCTGTGCTACGGTCATAACCGAATTTTGTGACAGGCCATTTTCTACAGAAAGATTTTTAAAGGTCAGTGGCGTTTGCCCCAAAGCCGGAAATATTGCCCATTGAAAAGCAAGAAACGCTATGAAAAGATATCGCAGTGCCAGGTTCATTTGATATGCAGAAAGCCGGGATTAAAGATAAAGAAATATCTCCGCTCTGCATATGCCTGATTTTGCTTTTATCTTATTTTAAACCGTAATAAAACGTGTTTTTTAGAATTTTCTACCTTTTCTGACTGAATTTTCATCTTTTTTAATCCCCGAATAAATCAGCTTTGTATATCCTAACCAAGATTTAAGGATAGGCAGGTATCCACCTGTTTGTCCGGAACCTATTAACCTAAACCAGAATTATGAAAGAAAAACTACTTCATTTCAATTGCCGGAAATGGAGCTTTACATTTCTCGCCTGGTGTTTAGTATGTTCGGCAGGTTCATTTTCCTGTAAGAAGGAAATTGAAACGTCGGATGTATATACACTACGGCAGTGGAAGGTAACGCTTAATCCCGACAATGTTGTTCCGGCAGTGAGCGGCCGTACAGAGCGTGCCACAGCGGTCTTTTACCTGATGACCGATAATAAGCTGTATTATTACCTGTATTTCAACGATGCCCTGAGTACGGGGGATAAGCCGGCAAAGGCAGCCGTTTATACAGGTGCTGCCGGAAGCAACGGAACCCTGCTGATCGATCTGGCGAATGAGGCTTTTAACAGCAGCCGCGAAGTAAAAGGCTCTGTTTCGCTTAGCCCGGCCCAGATCGATAATCTGAACACAAAAGTAAATTACCTGCAGATCACTTCAACCCAGCAACCTAACGGGTTAGTACGCGGTACTTTGCAGTCTTACTAAAAATGAGCTCAGTATGATGACCAAAACAGATATGTACTTTAAAGTAAAGTACCTTATGGTGCTGTTGTGCATGCTTCCTGGTATAGCCGGGGCGCAGACTGCTGAACAGGCAACCGACAGTACACAGATAAAAAGATTCGACCCTAAAAGCTACCTGCAGCGTAATGTTAACCGCTGGAACGGGTTAACCGTAAAGGCCCGCCAGGTAGAGGGCGTATCGGCTATTTATGCCGAAGATGTAAATTCAACCCCGGTATCGGATATTACGAATGTAATGGCCGGTCGTATTCCCGGATTATATACCCTGCAATCGTCAGCCCGTACCGGTTTCGACGGTACCTCTTTAACTTTGAGAGGACAGTCGCCCACCATCGTGGTGGATGGGGTGGTCCGTAATTTTACGAGCTTTAATCCGGACGACATTGAGCGCATTACCGTATTAAAAGATGCATTATCGGCATCCATGTATGGCATGCGCTCTTCAGGCGGTGTAATTTACATTACAACCAAGCAGCAATCTGCCTGGCGTCCGTTCGAGATCCGGTTTTCCAGTGAATACGGACGCCTTGAAAACCTGTTCACCCCGAATTTTATTACCGGCGCCAATTATGCACGGATATATAATGAAGCCCAGCAGAACACCTCGCCGGGAAGTACCCCCTTGTATAGCGATGCCCTGATCTCCGCTTATCAGAACGGATCAAATAATCCCTATCTGCAGCCCAATAATAACTGGTACGACCTGGTCTATAAAAAGAACAGTGCGCAGCAGCGTTATAATCTTGGTGTTGCCGGTCATTCCAGTAATTTTAAATATTATGCCAGTTTAGAACATTTCAGCTCAGACGGCAACTTTGTGACCGACAATAATAATGCCTATAACACGAATAATTTTTATAAGCGTTATAACATGCGTACCAATGCAGAGATCAACTTTAATGAAGATATTTCTCTGCAGTTAAATGTGTTCGGTTCCATTGAAAACCTGAATCAGCCCGGTGGAAATGCCACAGATATCATGGGACTGGTGTACAGCACTTCGCCGCTGGCCTATGCTGTGAAGAACCAGGATGGTACCTATGGCGGTACAGCCGCTTTAACCAACAATATTCTGGCCCGCACGATTAACTCAGGTTATATCCGGGATAATAACCGTTCTATTAATACCGATGTGGCCTTAACCTATAAACTCGACGACCTTACCAAAGGCTTATGGGCAAAAGCCTCTTTATCGATCAATAATTACTATAACCAGGTAGTAAGCCGGACCAAGACCTTTGCGATCTTTTATCCGGTCATATCCGGTTCGAACGTAACCTATACCAAATCGGGTGCCGATGGTAATGTATCTGCGGGAAGCGGAGCGTCATCGATCTCTGCACAGCTGAAGCAAACGTATTATAATTTTATGCTGGGCTACTCGCGCGATGCGGGAAAACATCATATCGATGTGCTTGCCGCCTATAACGGGGATAACCGCCTGGTGACCTATAACCAGCTGAACCAGATCTACCGCACCGGCGGACTATCCGTAAAATATCATTATGCCTCCACTTATTTTGCAGAGCTGGGAAATTCGTACGGCAGCTATAATCGTTATAGCGGTGCAAATAAATGGCTGTATCTTCCTTCACTGGGTTTAGGCTGGGTGATCAGTAATGAACAAGGTTTTAATACGAAAACGGTAAATTTCCTTAAATTAAGAAGTACCATTGGTTTAACGGCCATGGCTGATGCCACTGATTACTTTTCTTATATTCAACGCTATTCCAACAGCACTACGGGCTATGTTTTTGGTACAGCCCTGACATCGGTCACCGGCGCTGCGGAAAGCGGACTGGCCACTACCGGTATCCATGCTGAAAAAGCCTTAAAATTTGAGGTGGGCGCTGATGCTGCTTTCCTGGATCAGAAGCTTAATGCAGGACTGACCTGGTACCATAACCGTTATTTTGATCTTTTGCAAACCCCTGTGTATGCGAGCGGTATCATCGGGCAAACATATCCGCTGATGAATATCGGTAAGGGTCGCTACTCCGGATTAGAGTTTACAACGGATTTTACCGGAAAGTCGGGTGATTTTGGGTATAAGCTGGGATTAAATATCAGTTTTGAAAAAAGCAGGGTACTGGATGCCGGCGAACCGGAACTTCCTTATGCATGGATGTATATCCAGGGTAACCCGGTAGGTGGCGTTAGGGGTTACGAAGCCATTGGCTTCTATAAAGCAGGCGAAAATGAAGTGAATACCCCAACGCTTTTAGGCTATATTCCTTCACCGGGTGATATTAAATATAAAGACCTGAACGGGGATGGCGTGATCAGTGCTTTGGATCAGAAACTGATCTCTTCCACCAAACCTTTTATTTACGGAGGCTTCAACTTTGCCTTCCAGTATAAGGGTTTCGATTTAAGCGGGCTTTTCCAGGGTGTACAAAACCGGATGATCCATCTTTCTCCTTCGTCGATGCTGGCGCTTAATAACAATACCGGTTATGTATTGGATTATACCACGGCTGACCGGTGGACGGCTCAGAACCAGCAGAATGCCAGCTTACCGCGCCTTACGCTGGGTACAAATGTGAATAACAGCGCCACGTCAACTTTCTGGTTAAAAAAAGCAGATTACCTGCGGTTAAAGAATCTGGAATTAGGGTACAGCCTGCCATCGAATGTTTTGCGTCGCATGGGTGTGGCGAAGCTACGGGTATTTGTGAACAGCTATAACCTGCTCACCTTTACCGGTATGGATTTCGATCCGGAATCGTTTGTAAACAGTTTCCCTAACCAGCGGGTGATCAATGGCGGTCTATCCTTAACCTTATAGCAGAATGATTATGAAACGATATATAATAACAATAATGGTTTCCATGGGGTTGTGGGGCATGACGGGCTGTAAAAAGATGTCGGAAGATAAACCCCTGGAGCTCATCGAAAAAGATCTCATCTTTGATTCAAAAGATTCGTTGGGTGTGAATGCCGAACGCTTTTTAAATAATATCTATTCCGGGTTACCGAATGGCTTTAACCGCATCAGTAATAATATGCTCGATGCCGGTACCGACGATGCTATTCCGAATGCTGCCGGTGATGCTGTTCAGTATTTCAGCAATGGCGGTATCAGCCCGACAAATGTGGTCGACAATGTCTGGGCAAAGAATTATGCCAATATCCGGAAAGTAAATGTTTTCCTGAGCAGTATTGACCGGGTACCACTGAACATTGCCGGGTTAAAAGACCGCTGGAAGGCGGAAGCCCGGTGCCTCCGCGCGATTTCGTATTTTGAGCTTATCAAAAGATGGGGCGGTGTACCTTTAATCGGAAATAAGGTTTATGATGCCAACGAAACCATTTCCGTAGCCAGGAGCAGTTACGCGGAATGTGTCACCTATATCCTTGCCGAATTAGATGCAGCCATGCCTTTTCTGCTGACCGCCAACGGCTCGGTGAACGGTACCTTTGCAGCTAATTATTACGGTCGTTTTGGCCGTGGGGCAGCCATGGCCTTAAAATCGAGAGTATTGCTGTATGCAGCAAGCCCATTGAATAATCCGTCAAATGAGCAGGCAAAATGGGTTGCGGCGGCGGCGGCCGCCAAAGCGGTGATGGACAGTGTTACCGCCGGCAAATTTACCTATGCCCTGCATAATGCGGCTACCACGGCACATTACTCGACTACAACACTGGCCGGTGTGGCCCCGGCAGCCTCACTTTCGGCGTATGTGACGAATGTAAATAAGTTTCTGAGTGTCTTTACCACCGCCAGCAACAATGAGATCATCCTGCCATATATGGCGACGACCAACAATACGGTCGAAACATTGAATGACCCGGTAGGGTATACCCGTGCCGGTGCAAATGCCGGAAAGACCAATCCCACACAGCAGCTGGTGGATGAATATGAAATGACAAACGGCAAAATGATTAGTGATGCCACTTCCGGTTACAATCCGGCTAATCCGTACTATGACCGCGATCCACGCTTTCCGGCAACGATCATGTTCGATGGCCTCTACTGGCTGACCAGAAAAGTACAAACCGCTGATGGCGGACCTGACCGTCCGTTTGGCTATGGCCGTGTGACCAAAGGCGAGACCCGTACCGGCTATTACCTGCGGAAATTTATGACCAGCAACAGCAGCGCGACTTCGTATTCGAATTATGCACACGTATTTCCGATTATGCGCTATGCCGAGATCCTGCTCAATTATGCAGAAGCACAAAATGAGGCGGCCGGACCAGACAATTCTGTATATGCTGCCGTGAATGCTATCCGTACCAGGGTAGGGATGCCCAGTCTTACACCAGGTTTGTCTCAGGAACAGATGCGTACACAAATTCGTCATGAGCGACGTGTGGAGTTTGCTTTTGAAGAACACCGCTTCTGGGATATCCGGCGGTGGAAGATCGCAGCCAATGTATTGAATGGAAAATTACATGGTATCCAGGGCGTCGTATCCGGTACTACCACCACCTATACGAAAGTGGAAGTGGCCGATACCCGATTCGATGCCAATAAGATGTACCTGTTTCCTATTCCGTTCAATGAATTGATGTCTAATAAACTGATGGTTCAAAATCCAAACTGGTAAGCATGAAAACAACATACATGAAAATAATGATACAATGTCTTTTCCTGTTCATCGCATTCTTCATAGGGAATAATGCCGTGGCACAAACCGGAAAGGTCATCAGCGGTACCGTGTCTGACGGACAGGGACCTATACCGGCAGCGACCATTTTTGAGAAAGAATTTAACACCAATGGTACGCAGACCGATGAAAACGGAAAATTTACATTGAAATTAAAAGGCCAGCAGGGCATTATTGTCGTGAAATACATTGGTTTTTTGACACAGGAAATTAACGTGACAAACAGATCCAATGTGCAGGTTACCCTCCAAAGCGATGTAAAAGGCCTGGAAGAAGTGGTGGTATTAGGCGTAGGGCAGACGGCAAAAAAGGTCACCTTAACCGGATCGGTAAGTTCGATATCCGGAAATGAGATCCGGCAAAGCCCCTCGGCCAGTTTACAGAATACACTTGCCGGCCGCTTGCCGGGATTCTTCTCCCAGCAGCGGGGTGGTCAGCCGGGGCGTGACGGGGCATCGTTTCAGATCCGGGGTATCAATACTTATGCCGGTGGTACCACACCGCTCATTATCGTCGATGATGTGGAATATACTTCAGACCAGATCAGCCAGATCGACCCGAACGAGGTCGAAAACCTGACGATTTTAAAGGATGCTTCTACTACGGCTGTTTACGGGGTAAGGGGTGCCAATGGCGTTGTGGTGATCACTACCCGCCGCGGAAGTGCCGGGAAACCCTCGCTGAATGTGAAGAATGAAACCGGCCTGCAGCTTCCTACGCAACGGCCGGTCGTGAACGACGGGTATACTACCCTGAACCTGCTGCGGGAGCGTCTTGCCGGGCAATATACCAACCCGTTAAACTCCTATTCCAATTATTTTGCCGGGAATAACCTTCAGCATTATCTCTTAAACGATGATCCTTACAATTTCCCGAATGTAAACTGGTGGGATGAGGTGATGAAAAAGGTAAGTATTCAGAACCGTGTTAACTTTGATATCCAGGGGGGTACAAATACCGTGAAATATTTTGTCAACCTGGGCTACCTGAACCAGGGCGGCCTGTTCAAAGATTTTTCTGAAAGCCAGGGCTATCAGTCGAATTATATGTATAACCGCTATAACTTCCGGTCAAATGTCGATATTACGCCAACAAAGACCTTAAAGATCAAACTCGATCTTTCGGGCAGGTTTGGGATCACCAACGAGCCGAATGATAAGCCCTGGAATAATGGCGGGTCTACTTTCCAGTACCTCTGGAATGGCGAACTTTCAGGTTTTTTATATCCTGTTTACTGGCAGAACGGTTTAATGGCCAGCTCTGCATCGTCATTGACCAAACCTAATCCGGTTGCGAACCTGACGTATTCCGGGTATAACCGCAGCTATACCAATAACATTGCAGCGGTAACCAGTGCGAATCAGGAACTTAATTTCATTACAAAAGGACTTTCGGCAAACGGAATGCTGTCTTTTGCGAGCGATTATGGCTTTTCACGAAACCTGACCCGCAGCTCATCTGAAATTCTGGTCTATACCTATAATACCAATACCGGGAAATACGACCCGGTAACGGCAAATCTGTATCGTATGGGGCCGTTAAGCCGGACTTCGTCGAACAGCGGCACCAACCGTACGCTGAACTTAAGAGCGAGCTTAAACTATGCGCGGACATTTGATAAGCATAATATTGGCGCACTGGCCTTGTATAACCAAACCTCCTATACTGCCGATCCTTCGGGCACGGTAGCCGCCGATCCTTATAATATTAAAGGTTTTACCGGAAAATTAATGTATGCCTACAACCAGAAATACCTGTTCGATGTAACGGCTGCCTATAACGGCTCAGACCGTTTCGAATCAAGCCGCCGTTTTCAATGGTTCCCTGCAGCCAGTATTGGCTGGAATGTGAGTGAAGAGTCGTTTATCCGGGATAATCTTAAATTCATTGATTTTCTTAAGCTAAGAGCATCTTACGGCCTTACCGGTAACGACAATATCGGTACATCGACCTATATGTACCAGAAATCGTATGGAAGCAGTGCCAGCGGGATCATTTTTGGTGAAACCCCGCAAAGCCTGGGCGGCATGATCGAGCCTACACTTGGAAATGCCAACATTACCTGGATGACAACCGAAGATTTCAATGCCGGTGTCGATCTGAAGATCTTCGGGTCTAAGCTTTCGGTCACCGCTGATTATTTCAGGAAAACGACCAAAGATATCTTAACCACTCCCGGCTTAATACCCAGCACATTCGGGGCAGCATTGCCGCCATATAACCTTGGAAAAGTATCAAACAAGGGTTATGAGATCGATGTAACCTTAAGGGAGAAAATCGGAAAATCGTTTAATTTCTTCTTAAATACGAATGTTACCTATGCCAAAAATATTGTAGAATACCGCGATGAGCCCAGCTACCTGTACCCGTGGCTGGCTTCGACCGGAAAACCGGTAGGGGCGACGTTCCAGTATACTTTCGATGGCTTTTATGAAAGCCTGAATGATCTGTATACCGCACCAAAACTGGCTTCGTCTACACCGCTGACTTCCATTCACCTCGGATCCGTGAAGTTCAAGGACCTGAACGGTGATGGTATCATTGATGCGAACGACAGGGGCTATATTGGCGACAATAATGCAAATTATACCGGGGGTCTGAGCTTTGGCTTCTCCTATAAAGGTTTTGATGTGTCGACCTTATTCCAGGGTTCGTTTAAATATGTCATCAGCATGTACCGAGGTGCATTGGGCTATGGCCGTCCGGACCGCGTTTCCGTACCCTGGAATGCCAGTCGCTGGACTCCGCTTACAGCCGGAAAAGCTGATTTTCCGGAGCTTGCCGGCGGACAGAACGGCTTTGACGGGTCTAACCTCTCTACGTTCTGGTATGTTCCCGGCGATTATATCCGCTGGAAACAGTTTGAAGTGGGCTATCGCCTGCCCGGTGCCCTCACCAAAAGACTGCATGTGAACAATATCAGGCTGTATGCCAACGGCTACAATTTAGGCCTGGTCTATACGAAGATCCCTTCATTTGTAGATCCCGAATCCGCTTTGTCTTCATCGGCCGGCGAATACCCGCAGCAACGGGTCATTAATTTCGGTATACAGTTCGGATTATAATTTAAAATAACGATTATGAACAATAAGATATTTGCAATAGTACTGACCGCATTTGGAATGCTATTGGTGGCTTCATGTAAAAAAGGCGGCCTGCTTGATCCCAAAGTAGAGCCGCTTACCGAAGAAAAGGTATTTGCCGATAGTGCCATGACCTTTAACTTCCTGAATAATATTTATTGGAATACCGGCCTGGATATTCATCCCTACCGGAATACCATTGGCGGGGCTACCGGCGGCGGACCGGGCAGCAGCGACTGGAATGACAGCTTTGAAACATTGTCGTCGAATGCAGCCAGCGGTTATTCCGGTCAAAATGCTTTCCTTTCCGGGACATCCACCTCCAGTTCACATCCTTTACTGGCCATGTGGGCATTACTTTACCGGAAGATCCGCGCAGCGAATAAATTTATGGCAAACGTTCCGTCGTCGCCCATTTCTGCGGCACGGAAGAAAACCCTGATCGCCGAAGCCCGTTTTCTGCGGGCGTATTACTACCAGATGCTGATCCGCTTTTATGGCGGGGTTCAGCTGATGGGCGATGAAGTGAGCGATGATTTCCCCACCTATGATTATAAACGCAATACGTATAAGGAATGTGTCGATTATGTAGCGGCTGAATATGACAAGGCAGCTGCCGATCTCCCATCGGCGTTAACCTTAGAGGCTATTCATTACGGTAGAGCTACCTCAGGAGCCTGTAAGGCGTTTAAAGCCCGTTTACTGGTTACAGCAGCCAGTCCGCTTTTCAATGGCAGCCCGGCCACCACCAGTGCAAACCTCCTGCCGCTGCTCAGCTATTCTGCGAATTATGATGCTTCATTATGGCAAAAAGCAGCTGATGCCTGTAAAGCGGTGATTGACCTGCCCGACTATGCACTTGTGGTGGATAACACCACCCAGCCGGGAAACGGCTTCTGGAAAATGTTTACCAGCGGACGTAAAAGCAGCGAGTTTATTTTTTCTTATAATATTGCCGTGGCAGCAGCAACCAGTCAGTCGGCCACTGCCGGTAACCTGGAGCGGGCATGGTTCCCCCGGTCAAACAGTAATGCGACCGACTTAACGTACATGAATCCAAGTCAGAATGTGGTGGATGCTTTCGGTATGGCCGACGGAAAACTGATTAGCGACCCGAATTCAGGCTATAACCCTTCCGATCCGTATAAAAACCGCGATCCGCGTTTTTATAATTCGATCATTTATAATCAGGCCACCATGACTAGCAAAACCACCACCGCACTGGCCACGATCAATATCTATTCGAATGCCGCCGGAACGCGGGTAGGGGATGGTATAGAGGCGTATTATACCAAAACCGGTTATTATACCCGTAAAATGTGTAACGACCGTATTCCGTACAACAGCTTAACGGTTGACCGTTCGCTGCCGATGATGCGTCTGGCCGAAATGATCATGGGATATGCCGAGGCTTTAAATGAGTTAGGCCAGACCGAAGCAGCCGTTACAGAGCTCAATAAGATCAGAAGCCGCGCCGGCATTGCGGCCGGTGCCGATAACCGCTATGGAATACCTGCCGGTATCAGTAAAGAAAACCTGCGTACGCTTATCCGTAATGAATACCGGGTAGAGTTTTATGGTGAAGGGCACTGGTATTATGATACCCGCCGCTGGAAAACGGCTGAGCAAACCGAGAATGGCGCCGTACAGCTGATGCGGGCTACACAAAATCCTTCGGGCAGCACCTATCCGTTCAAATATGAGGTTCAGAATGTATTTGCCACCCGTTTTATAGCCCCGGCCATGTATTTTGTGCCAATTCCATTAGCAGAGATCCTGAAATCGAAAAGCTTATTGTTGCAGAACCCGGGATGGTAAAAAAATTAACGGTACATATCACCTTGTCTTTATGGGCATTCATCAGCCTGATGATGGCGCCTGCTGCCGGTATTCATGCGCAGGTTAAACCTGATATGACCTGGTTTAAAGAAGCAAAATTTGGCTTATTCCTGCATTGGGGACTTTATTCCGAAACGGCGGGCGACTGGAATGGCCGCCCCACCCGCGGCGGTGAGCATTTTATGTTATATGAGCGTATCCCGGTAAAAACATATGCCACGATCGCCGATCGGTTCAATCCGGTCGGGTTTGATGCCGATGCTTGGGTAAAGCAGGCAAAATCGGCCGGGATGAAATATATTGTTTATACGGCCAAGCATCACGACGGGTTTGCCATGTACCGGTCGGAAGTGAGTGATTATAATATCGTTAAAAAGACACCTTACCAGAAAGACCCTTTGGCTGCGCTGGCCGAAGCCTGCCGGAAATATGACCTGAAGCTTTGTCTTTATTATTCACTGGGCCGCGACTGGGAAGATCCGGATGTGCCGACCAACTGGCCGGTAAAGGCCGGAAGAAGTAATACCTGGGATTTCCCGGATGAGGATGCCAAAGTGTTTAACCGGTATTTTGAACGGAAAGTAAAGCCTCAGATCAGAGAGCTGCTCACCCACTATGGCCCTATTGGCGTATTGTGGTTCGACACGCCTGAACTCATCAGTAAAAAAGAAAGTGCCGAATTACGCAGCCTCGTGACACAGTTGCAGCCGCAATGCCTGGTCAACAGCCGCATTGGTGGTGGTTATGGCGATTTTTCCATTTCAGAACAAACCTTAGATCCTTCATCAAAGAAAGCCTGGGAGTCGTGCATGACGATTGGCAATAACTGGGGCTATAACCGGCACGACAGCACCTGGAAATCGTCAGAAATGCTGGTACGTAACCTCATTAATGTGGTAGCCAATCATGGGAATCTATTATTAAATGTAGGGCCGATGGGAAACGGTGAATTTCCGGACTGGGCTGTAAAGCGCCTGGATACGATAGGGGAATGGATGAAAAAAAATGGAGAGGCCATTACCGGTACATCACCATATATCGTTACTTTTGAAGGATACCGGAAAGAGGAAATCCGTGCGGATGATCAGAATACCATGAAAGATGCCGTACACGACGCTACGCCGAAAACGACTTTACCCGATGTTTTTTATACTACAAAAGGAAAAGTAGTATATGCCCTGTTAAGAAGCTGGAAGATGCCTTCCGTGACCCTTGCCAGCTTAAAAGGAAAACAGGTTCGATCGGTAAAGCTGTTGGGAAGCAGCAAAAAGGTAAAGCAGGTACAAACCGCCGACGGTCTGGAGGTAACCCTTCCTGCCGGCTTCGAAAAAGTGAATCGTATTCCGGTATATACACTTAAAATTGAATTAGAATGAACAGGATTTTTTTGCTGATGCTATTCGTTGTATTCCGGCATATCGGTGTACATGCGCAGGCCCCTTTACCGCTTATTCCTTATCCAAAACAGGTGACCGCAAAAGAAGGAAGCTTTGTATTACACGCCGGAACAACGGTTTTCAGTGCAGATGAAGCGCTGGGCAGCCAGGTAACTTATCTCCGGCATACCCTTTTCAAAAGCTATGGTCTGAATTTTCTGCAGGGTAAGGATAAAAAATCTGGTATTTTGTTAAAATTATCGGGCAAAGCAGGTATTCCGGGCGCGTACCAGTTATTAATCGGCACAGAGCAGATTGTTATTGAAGCGGCTACGCCTAATGGCATTTTTAACGGCATACAATCCCTGTTACAACTGTTAAAAGCGGCCGGCCCTTTTAAAGGACAGGTAAGGCTGACGGCGATGCATATCCAGGATGAGCCCTTATACGCATGGCGGGGCATTATGTTAGATGAATCACGTCACTTTTTTGGTAAAGCAAAGGTGAAATCGATTCTGGACTGGATGGCGCTGTATAAATTAAACCGCTTTCACTGGCACCTTACCGATGAGCCGGCCTGGCGCCTGGAAGTGAAAAAATACCCGATGTTATCGCTCATCGGTGGTATCGGTTCATATACCGATGCAAATGTGCCTGCACAATACTACACACAAGATGATATCCGCGAAATCGTAGCGTATGCCAAAGAACGCTACATTGAGGTTATTCCCGAGATCGATATGCCCGGCCATGCCACAGCGGCTAACCGGGCCTATCCGGAATATAGCGGAGGCGGATCTAAAGATCATCCGGAGTTTACGTTTAACCCGGGGAAGGAAAAAACCTATACCTATCTTCAGCATATTTTGAAAGAAACCCAGCTCTTGTTTCCGTTTGGCCTTATCCATCTCGGTGGTGATGAAGTGAGCTTTGGCAATGAAAAGTGGAATGCAGATACCGGCATTACGGCCCTGAAGCAAAAACAGGGTTTAGCCAATAATGTGGATGTAGAGCGCTATTTTATGCGCCGTATGGCCGATTCGGTGTTCGCTATGGATGGAAAAATAGGCGTATGGGATGAAATGACCGATGCGGGTTTGCCGAAAGATAAATCGGTTATTTTCTGGTGGCGGCATGATCGCCCCGTCTTATTGGAACAGGCCCTGAGTAAAGGTTATTCTACAGTGTTATGCCCGCGTTTGCCTTTCTATTTTGATTTTGTGCAGGATAAAAGCCATCAGTATGGTCGCAAATGGGATGGTAAATTTAATGATCTCCTTTCGGTATACCATTTCGACCTGGCGGCACTGACCGCTAAACCCGGCGCTTCCGTGCTGGGTCTGCAGGCCAACCTCTGGACCGAAACCATTCATAACGTGCAGCGTCTGGATTACCTGCTGTTCCCGCGCATAGCGGCACTGGCTGCCGCAGCCTGGACACCGGCCGCCCTGCGCAATGACGAGGCCTTCCTGGAACAGGTAAAAATTCATCAGAACTGGTACCGGGAGGCGGGGTTGAATTTCTACGATGTCTTTAACCCGGCAAAAACACCCGAGCCTGCGGGGCGGAAAAAGGCGCCTTTAAATTATAAAGATTAAGCATGAACATAACACATAAACAGATGAAAACGATAGTGAAACCGCTGCGTCTGGCAGCATTAGCCGTGCTGGTATGGGCTAACCCCTTTAATGAGGCGGCCGCACAGCAATCGCCCGTTAAAACCGATACCATTCCGTTAAAATACGGATCGCACCGTACCGGCAACCGCCAGGATGCCGCTATGGAACGCTGGCGTGATTATGGCTTAGGCCAGTTTATTCACTGGGGCGTATATGCGATCCCCGGCGGGCATTGGGAAGGAAAAACATATAACGGTGCTGCCGAGTGGATCCGCTCATGGTCGGGCAATTCGGCGCCTGAGAACTGGAAAGCGACGTATGATAACCTGTATAAGCAATTCAATCCTACCGATTTTGATGCGAAGAAGTGGGCGAAGCAGGCTAAAGAAATGGGCGCAAAGTACCTTATTTTTACCACCAAGCATCACGATGGCTTTTGCCTCTGGCCAAGCCGGTATACCGAATATACCATAAAAAATACGCCGTATAAAAAGGACATTGTGAAAGAAGTGGTGGATGCCTATACGGCCGAAGGTATTGATGTGTACCTGTATTTCTCGATCATCGACTGGAACCATCCGGGCTACCGGAGTGCAGCGCCTGCTGTCGAAAAAGATATCCAGGCTTATGAAGAATTTAAGAAATTTACCCGTAACCAGCTGCTGGAACTCCTGGAAAGGTACCCTGCTACCAAAGGCCTTTGGTTTGATGGTTCCTGGGACCAGGCCTGGATAAAGCAGGCGGCCTTTACCGACAAACTGGAAAAGGAGCTTCGCCGTATTCATCCCGGTCTGATCATTGGCAGCCGTTTCCGGGCTGATGATTACGGAAAACGGCATTTCGACAGTAATAATAAGCTGATGGGCGATTATGAGCAGGGTTGGGAACGTAAACTACCGGCCACTTACGAAACGATTAACGGGCGCGATTGGGATTGTGTAATGACTATTCCGCCAAATCAGTGGGGTTATAACTCGGACTGGAAATCGTCGTACGTAAAAACCGCGTCCGATCTCAGCCAGATGCTGATGCAGGCCGTATCGTTAGGCGGCAACTTAGTGATCAATTTCGGTCCTGACGGTAAAGGCAATATCCGGCCCGAAGAAGCCCTCATTGCCCGTGAACTCGGACAATGGGTCAATAAAGCCGCACCAGCCATTTATGGTACCCGTTATGCCGGCTTACCTAAACCCGATTACGGGTACTATACCCGTAAAGGTGAACAGCTTTTTTTAACGGTATTTAACCAGCCGGTTAATAATGTTTTACGTATAGCCATTCCGCGCGATTACGGCGATGCCCCCAAACAGGTAAACCTGCAGGGTAAATCCCTTTCGTTTAAGCGTATCGATATGGGTATGGACCGCGACAGGAATATCTATTACGATGTGATCTTACCGGCACAGTCCTCCGGCGGGCAGCCTTTTATATTAACCATTGATCTTGAAAAATCGAACAGAAGACAAAGTACTTTCGGCGACGCCAAGACCTAAACCCAAAAAAATACCTTATGAGAAGATTATATATACTAGTCCTGCTGGTTTTTGCAGGGGGGAATAATTTTGCCCAGGTGAACGATAAAGCTATGGCCGGCCTGATCGATAAGCAGTTTAAACTGGCCCGTGAGCAATACCGTTACCTGGCGAAGAATACGCCGCCCGCACGTATGCCAAAAACCTATGTGGAGGCGAAGAACAAGTGGGAAACCAGCGATACGCAATGGTGGTGCAGTGGGTTTTACCCGGGTAGTCTGCTGTATATTTATGAATATACCAAAGATACTGCCACTTTGAACGAAGCTAAAAAACGTTTGGCCATCCTCGAAAAAGAAAAGCACTATACCGGAAATCACGATCTGGGCTTTATGATGTTCTGTAGTTTTGGCAATGCTTACCGGATCATGAAAGACCCGGAATACCGGCCTACCTTAGATACAGCTGCCGCTTCGCTGGTGACCCGTTACCGGCCGGATGCCAAAGTGATCCAGTCGTGGAACTCGAGCAAAACCTGGAAAGGACCGGTCATTATCGACAACATGATGAACCTGGAATTACTGCTTTGGGTAGCCCGCCATGGCGGTGATAAAAAGCTGGAGCAGATCGCGCTTAACCATGCCGATGCGACCTTAAAAAATCACTTCCGGAAAGACTACAGCTCTTATCATGTGGTTGATTATGATATGAGCAATGGCAAGGTGTTGAAAAGAGCCACTTCACAGGGTGCGGGCGATGAATCGGCCTGGGCCAGAGGGCAGGGCTGGGCCTTATACGGGTATACCATGGTCTATCGCTTTACAAAAGATAAGCGCTATTTAGATCAGGCAAAGCATATCGCCGCTTTCATTTTGAAGAATCCCGCTATGCCGGCCGATCGTATCCCGTACTGGGATTTTAATGCTCCGGATATCCCGAATACTTACCGGGATGCCTCAGCAGCAGCGATCATCGCCTCGGCTTTGCTGGAATTGGGCCAATATAGCACTAAAAAAGAGCGCGAAACGTATATCCCGGAGGCTAAAAAAATGCTGGTCTCGCTTTCTGCCGATCCGTATTGGGCAAAGACCGGTACGAATGGCGGCTTTCTGTTAAAACACAGCGTTGGCGCATTACCTTTAAAATCAGAAATTGATGTTCCTTTAACCTATGCCGATTATTATTATCTTGAAGCCTTATTGAGGTATAAGCAATGGTATTTATAAACATAAACAGATGAAGAGAAGATTTTTTATTGAAGCCTTATCCTTTTCGGGTGTACTGGCTTTTGTGAACCCGCCCCAACTGGTGGCCGGTGAGCAACCGGATAGTTTACCCGTCAAACCCGGAAACGACCGGGAATACTGGTATACCTTACTCTATAAAATGGCCTGGCCGGTGGTCTATAACCTGTCCGAAGGTACCCTGAAAAAGAACATGAAGGTGGTGACGTCGCCCACTTTTGATTCGCGTTCTAAAAATGTGACCTATCTCGAGGCGGTAGGCCGTACCTATGCCGGTATCGCACCCTGGCTGGCTTTAACCGACGATGCGGGGGCAGAAGGACAGCTGCGAAAGAAAATGCTTGACCTGGCCGTAAAAGGGCTCGACAGCTGCTTTGCGGCCGGCAGCCCGGACCAGCTCTGGTTTGAAAAAGATTATCAGCCCATTGTAGATGCCGCCTACCTGGCACAGGCATTCCTGCGGGCGCCTGAAGCCTTATGGACCCCCTTAAAAGCAGATACCAAACAGGCTGTTATTGCCTCTTTTAAATCGTTACGGAACCGGAAACCCTTTAACAATAACTGGCTGCTCTTCGGTTCGATTACCGAAGCGTTCTTATTAACCGTTGGGGAGCAGCCCGATGAAGACCGCCTGAAGCAGGGTGTCGTGAAATTGAATGAATGGTATAAAGGCGATGGCTGGTATGGTGACGGGCCGAAGCTGGCTTTTGATTATTATAACTCCTTTGTGATCCACCCGATGATGGTGGATACACTCGATATTATGGTGAAGCATGGAAAAGCGCCGCAAAGCCAGTATGATCTGGCCTTAAAGCGGATGCAGCGTTATGGTGTGGGGCAGGAGCGGATGATCTCGCCCGAGGGTACCTTTCCACCTATTGGCCGTTCCATTACCTATCGTACCGGCAGCTTTCAGGCGTTAAGCCAACTTGCCCTGATGAAGAAGCTCCCTGCCGGGGTAACACCGGCACAGGTGCGCTCGGCGCTTACCCGGGTTAAACAGAATATGTACGATGTGAAAGGGACTTTTGACCAGGATGGCTGGCTGCAGTTAGGGTTTTGCGGGCACGATCCCGATATTGCCGATTATTATACATCGACAGGCAGCTTATACATGGCTACACTGTCTTTCCTGCCCTTAGGCTTACCGGCCTCCGATCCGTTCTGGGCTGATCCGGCGGCCGACTGGACCGCCAAAAAGGCCTGGAAAGCACAGCATTTCCCTAAGGATTATCACGTGGAGTATTAATTTTTTGATTTTTACTGCTAACTTTAGTGGATAATTTTAGTACGATGAAAAGACATATTCTCCTATCCTCCCTGATACTCCTTTCGGGCTATGGTGTCCTGGCACAGGAAAAACCTAAACCGGCCGATACGGAATTTTACACACCGGTACCTCCGGTGGTTGATCCGGCCAAAGCCGGTGGCCAGCCGCCATCAGATGCCATCATCTTATTTGACGGGAAGAACCTGGACCAGTGGGTAAGCGTAAATGATAAGGGGCCTGCACGCTGGACCGTCCATAACGGTGTATTTACAGTTGATAAAAGCAAGGGGAATATTGAAACTAAGCGTAAATTCAATAACTATCAATTGCACATCGAGTGGCAAATTCCGGAAAATATTACCGGCGAAGGACAAGCCAGAGGAAACAGCGGCCTGTTTCTGGCCTCTACCGGCGAGGGAGATGCGGGTTATGAGTTACAGATCTTAGACTCGTATAATAATAAAACGTATACGAACGGGCAGGCGGGCAGTATTTATAAGCAGGCCGCACCTTTAGTGAATGCTAACCGTAAACCAGGCGAATGGCAGTCGTATGATGTGATCTGGACGGCACCTGTTTTTTATGGTGACGGCAGCTTAAAAAGCCCGGCAAGGGTAACCGTGTTATTTAACGGTGTTTTAATTCAGCATCATTTCGAGCTGAAAGGCCCGACATTGTATATCGGTCAGCCATCCTATACGCAGGCGCATGGACCCAGCCCGATCAAACTGCAGTCGCACGGCGACAAAAGCGAGCCCATCAGCTTTCGCAATATATGGATCCGGGAGCTGTGAAAAAATAATGCCTTTGTGGATAAGAAAATTTGCACATTTTTAAAAATAAGTCAACCTTTAGCCGGTTAATTAAAGAACATATATGAAGGATCTAAATGCGTTAAGCCAGGTTGCCGAATTTCACCATACGTTTAAACATCCGGTGGTAGCGGAGCCTGCCATACCCCTTAAAGAAAGGGCACAGCTCCGGATCGAATTACTGGCCGAGGAGCTTAAAGAATTACAGGAAGCCGTAAACGAGCATGATATTGTAGAAATTGCCGATGCCCTTTGTGATTTGCAGTATGTACTGGCCGGAGCGGTACTGGAGTTTGGTTTAGGGCACCGGTTTAAAGAGCTTTTTGATGAGGTGCACCGCTCCAACATGAGCAAGGCCTGCAAAACGGTCGAGGAAGCCAATGCAACCATCCGGCATTACAAAGAGAAAAATAATGTGGAAGCCTATTATAAAGAAATAGACGGCCTGTTTCTGGTATACCGGCATTCCGATCATAAAACATTGAAATCCATACATTACTCACCGGCCGATCTGAAATCGATCGTAGAGCGTTAAGCCGGTTTTTATCTATATTCTATTGTTATGTTAGTGATCAGTAGTCATGAGGAATTTGCGTCCTATTTAGGGCAGGAAATGGGCGTGTCGCAATGGCATACCGTTAGCCAGGAACAAATCAATAAATTTGCCGATGCCACGTTAGATCATCAGTGGATTCATGTGGATGAAGAAAGGGCGGCTACCGAAGGGCCTTTTAAAGCCACGATAGCCCATGGTTACCTGACCTTATCGCTGATACCTTATTTGTGGAAGCAGATCGCCGAGATCCGTAACCTGAAAATGGAGATCAATTATGGTATTGAAAGCCTGAAATTCGGCCAGGCGGTCGTGGTCAACAGCCGGGTGCGGCTGCGTACCCGCTTAAAGTCGATCCTGAACCTGAGAGGTGTTTCAAAGATCGTGATCGAAGCTACGTTAGAGATCGATGGCCAGCAAAAACCCGCTTATACAGGTGATGTGGTCTTCTTATATCATTTTATCAGCTGAGCTCAGATGAGATCTCATAAGCTTGAACAAACCTGGCGCTGGTATGGTCCTTCCGATCCGGTGAGCCTGCAGGATGTAAAACAGGCCGGTGCTACCGGTATTGTCACGGCGCTGCATCATATTCCGCATGGCGAAGTATGGCCCGTGGCCGATATCCTGGAACGGAAAGCATTGATCGAAGCGGCCGGTTTGCGCTGGTCGGTCGTGGAAAGTGTACCGGTGCATGAAGCCATAAAAACACGTGGTACCGGTGCTGAACGTTATCTCGAAAACTATTGTATAACATTAAAGAACTTATCACAGTGTGGTCTTAAAACGGTATGCTATAACTTTATGCCGGTACTGGACTGGACACGTACGCAGCTCGATCTTCGGTTAGCCGACGGCTCAAAAGCCCTGTATTTTAACTGGATCGACCTGGCCGTTTTTGATCGCTATATCCTGGAAAGAGCAGGAGCGGAGGCGGATTATGCGCCTGATATCTGGGTGAAAGCCGAAACGCGTTTCCATACGCTTGATGCTGATGCACGGGAAGCTTTACAAGTGAATGTACTCATGGGTATTCCGAACGAAGCCGCCATTAGCCTGGAGCGTTTACGGGCCAGTATCGATGTGTATAAAACCATTGGCACAGAAGGGCTTCGTGAAAACCTCAGCTGGTTTTTAAACGGAATTGCCGCTGTCTGTACCGGAGAAGGCCTGAAGATGACCATTCATCCCGACGATCCGCCATATCCCATTCTGGGTTTACCCCGCATTGCCAGTACCAAAGAAGACCTGCTGCATATTTTGCGCCGGGTGGACCAGGAATTTAACGGTATCTGTTATTGTACCGGTTCACTGGGAGCAGGCCTTACGAATGATGTGCTTGACATTTTCAACGCTATTAAAGACCGGGTTTATTTCCTGCATCTCCGTAATGTAACGAAAGATGAAGAAGGGAGCTTTTACGAAGCCGACCATTTAGGGGGCGATGTGAATATGTACCAGGTGATGAAAGCCGTTACGGCTGAAAATGCCCGTCGTGAAGTTCCCATACCTTTCCGGCCTGATCACGGCCACCAGATGCTCGATGATCTGCATAAAGAAACGAACCCCGGTTATTCGGCTATCGGACGCTTACGCGGCTTAGCTGAACTAAGAGGGCTTGAATTAGGCATCACGGGAAATTATTAATTCCCTTTTTATTTTGTTGTGGGTGCGTTTGCTGCAAGATGTTTTTCTAAGGCTTCGTGGAGCTTTCGGCCTGTTAAATTGCGCTCAATAATCTTTCCTTCAGGGCTAAGCAGAAAATTCATAGGGATAACCGTAATGCCATACAGGGTTTTGATCTCACTTTTTGAGCCTTTAAGGTCGCTTACCTGTACCCAGGGTAGTTTATCTTCCTGAACGGCTTTAAGCCAGGCCTGGCGGTCGGCATCCATAGAAATGCTCAGCACCTCAAAACCTTTACTTTTATAGGCCTGGTAAGCTTTGATCAGATTAGGATTTTCCATTCTGCATGGTCCGCACCAGCTGGCCCAAAAATCGATCAATGTATATTTACCCTTGTAGGCTGCAAGCGAAATGATCTCGCCGGATGGGGTGGGCAGCTCAAATGCAGGCGCTAAGTTACCTACAGCCGTTCTGTTCTCTGCCATAAATTTCTGCCGCACAAAATTCCCGTAAAATGAGCTTTTTACCGTGGGTCCAAACAGATTATAAATATCTTCTAAGTCTTTCGCGTCAAAATTGCTGCTATTTTCTCTGATCAAAAATCCCGTTACCCAGGTGTCGGGATAAGCGTTCACCTGCGCCATCAGAAGTGCCCTGATTTTCGCTTTTCCCTGTTCCTGTGCTTTTCTTATGGTGTTGAGTAATACTTTGTCCTTTTTCTTTTCGGCACTCAGGCTTTTGCCATATAGTGTGTTCTGGCTTTCCATTAGTGGCGTATAAAGGATGGTAAAAGCCCGAAGCTGATCCTGAGCAGGCAGGCCCCAGGCCTTTAATTTAGGTATCGAATCACTGTGACCGCTGATTTGTAAGGCGCCCTTATCGAGAATGAACCGGCCAGAAAAGCCTATGCCGCTTTTTTTTCCTTCTTTAGTGATCAGGCGTTTGCCTAAATAGCAAAGTTCAGGACCAGCAACTGTGCCCGAAAACTGAAACTTCCCATTTATCACTTTTGTCGAATCGATCTTTGCTATTTTTTGAAGCGTGTCTAAATGTGCCATATAGATCCATTCGGGTGTATGGCCTCTCAAAATACCGTTAATGGTGTAAGAGTCGCCCGCGGGTTTTTGAAAAGATGTCTGAGCGAATGTTGTAGAGCTAAGAAATACAGTCGTAGAGAGGATTGCCCGTATGGAGGAGTATAATAGCTTTAATTTTGATTTCATATGTATGGGTTAAACGGGATTCTGTTGTTCCAATTTACTACAATAAACTTTTATTAGTAATATATTTTTTATCAGGATACAGGAGGGGAAGCGACTGGTGTTATGTGGTATAAAAAATTAAAAATTTGTGTAGAATGTCTAATAAGTTATATCTTTGCAGCACTGATGAAAATCAGGGGATGCCTCCATAGCTCAGCTGGATAGAGCACCGGTTTTCTAAACCGTAGGTCACAGGTTCGAATCCTGTTGGGGGTACTTTACGGGATTGAAGAGTTAAACCCTCTTCGATCCTTTTTTTTGCTCGATATCTCTTTGTTTATCAGACTGATAAGATTTGTCGCTTTGTTAATTTCACTGGTTCGACCTTGCATATTCTCAAATACCAATTTTTTAGGGAAAATCGAACTGACTATCTGGCGTTTCTGCTCGATATCGCCATCCATATAGAACCTGTAGAGGTTTGATAGTGCATTTCCGATCGTTGCTGATTACTAATAAAGCTCCAATTGCAAAAAGAATTGACGCGGCTGAAGCAATTAACCCAGTCTTCCACAGCTTGCGGCTTGTTTTCTGTTTATAATCTTCCTGAATGAACTTTTCGAGCTTTTTTGCTACCCGATCAGTCATCGGTTGTAGCATTGCCAGAAGAGCAGGATCAATATGTTCTTCCTGTTCAAATTTACTATTTACCAGTTCAGTTAAATCCTGTTAGCCATCTTTACCGGCAAAATGAGGAAGCAAAAGAGAGATTTCCTCAGACGATGTTCGTTATTAAGGTGCTTTTTAAAAAGATCTGCGATTAGCTTTGTATTGCCCATATTGCTGCTCGCTTTCTTGTATTACGAACAGCAACGAGATAATTACGGCTTAAATATTTAAAAAGTATCACTCAAACTGTCTTTACGGTTTAGATAATCTGGCAAGTTAATGTTCTTCTTGTAATTCTCAATATTCGAGTAATTATGGTGTCTGTCATACCATTTTTTGACTGTTATCGAAGTAAAAATAAAAACAATTAAAACTATGACATTCCCGATAAAAAAGTCAGCTTTCAGCTCTTGCATCTTTGAAATTGCACTATTGATTTTCCATTCACTTTTCCACAAAACTGCCAAAATAGCGATTACTAATCCTGCAAACCAGGCAAATAGTTCTTGCTTTATTTTTTGCTGCCATTTTGCGACCTCATTATCAATATATCTGTTGATTTCGTTCTGTAATTGACGACGTTCCTCTCCCTTTTGCTTATTCTCAATATTTTTAATTTGTCCTTGCAGAATCTCAATTAAATTGTCTTTCTCCGCTGAGGTTTCGGTAGTGGTTTTGATGGCTGTATCAAGCTCTTCTTTCTTTATTTTGATATTCTGTTTTTCTTTATCCAAGTGTGCAATGTTCCTTTCAAACTTTTGAAAAAGATTATCAAGCTTTTGAATTCTTTCATCCTCTTCTTTTTGTTGCTTTTGTGCTTCTTCTTTTATTCTGTTTGCAAATGCATGTTCGTCCTTATTTGCAAGTGTATTGAGTTCAGAAATATTTCTTAACTGCCTGTGAGCGATTCTCGATGAAATCAAAAGTATATCTTTATCTGTTATTTTATCCCCTTTGTACTTTTGAATATTCTCATCCAGTTCCTTAATGATACTTGCTTTGGGCAATGAGCTGTTGAGTGTAAATGCTACGACAGATGATAATCCGATGTCAACGAGTTCGTCAGTATTCAGTGAATTAGAAAGTGTGGGACTTGCAAGCCAAAGAATATTAAGTAATTCATCAACGCGAATGATTTCTGGCTGAAACTCTGTGCTATTAATAAAACTGTCTTTAGGTTCTTCCGTATCATGTGTTATAGAGTTGTTTACAAACCAACAATTAACTTTCTCAAATTCTTTTATTTTTCTTCTTCTTTTATCTCTAATATAGTATAGAGCAGTTGCATCGTGTAGGGCGGCATAATGGGAAGAGCGATATTTCTTGTAATTTTCGTACTCAGAACTAAATTTTGCTAGGTTCTTGTACTTTTCCGTGTTAGGTAATACAAAAATTCCAAAGTGATTTAACGTTTCTTCAATGTTGTCAACAATTCTTTCTAAATCATTTTTATTAAGTTTCCGCCTTTCACATGCATTATAAATATCTTCAGGGTTAATCCTTTTTGAAAGTACAGAAGACGAAAAAAATTCTGCTTTCTTTAAAATCAGAGATTTTGTTTCTTCAACAGTGTCACTTAACACTGTAAATTTATATCCCAACTTTTTGCCTATCTCTATTAATTTATTACAGGTATGAGTAGATTCCGGGGTATTAAGGTCTATTAAGCTGATAATGAAATTCGTGTCAAATACTAATTCTATTTCATTTGAAATTTCTTCTGTTCTGTACTCCAAATAGCCTGATATTATAGAACCTAAATATATGTTTCTAATAATTTCAAAAACATCAGGAATCTTTCTGAAGTAATCGACAAACTTTGCTTCTATAGTGAAATCTTGCCCGTTATTATGATGGCTGTTTGCTAAATACTTCGATAAAGAAATTTTGTTTTTGTCTATAAAATCGAAAATAGTCGTTTTCTCTTTAACTTCTACATTAACGACCTTTAAGAAATCTACATACAACTTCTCTAAAGTTTCGACCTCTCGTTTACTTGTTTGAATCTTTTCCTCAAAATCTTCAAAGTAAAAATTCCGCAAAATGAACGCGCCATCATTAAATATTTGGAAGTTAATTTCATCTTTATTAACCTCCTTTGCAATTTGTTGTAAAATCGTATTAAGTACGGGAAGAGGAAAGTCAATCGCGTATAGTTTAGAGGCAATATCGTGAATTTCTTTAATTGATCTGCCACTTAATATACCTTGAGAATTAAGCTTATATAATGCTCTTTTAATTAATGGGACAAAAGGATCAATTGGTCCCTTCATCAAGGTTCCACTATTTCTTACGTGAGCAAGAAGGCTATATGTTATCGCTTTATTTTCAGTCATAGAGGTGTATTTAGATTAATAGGGATTTTAGCAACTAAAGTGTGAGTTTATGCTGTTAATATATTTAAAAAGTTCAATTTATAAGAAAGTTTATCTGAAATCTGATCTTTAGATAGTATTAGTTTGATTTATAGGCTTTTTTAAATTGAAGTCCAAGCGAAACCTAAACCTCTTGTTATCAATACTTGCTTAAGCTAATAACAATCCTTTGTTGTAAAATAAATTATCAGAAATTTGAATGCCTAAAATTCTAATTAGCAGTAGTGATTGTAACTTGATTTGCTGTAGCTTTAACTTTAAAGTATGCATTAGTCTCATCAGTACTTGCAATTTCAAAATCTTTACCATCAAAACGATGATATATAAGTTTCCAAGTAGCACCATTTGGAACAGTTTCTACTTTTTGCTCTCCCCAGTTAATATTTCTTGAAACAATACGTTCTACAGGTGTTTTTATATATCTATACTTCTGGTATTTAAGTGTTACAGTTAGCTTCCCACTCGTACCAAGTCCTTTGTGTAAAGTCTTGAACTTCCAACCGACATAAGTCGGAGTGCTTGCGTTACCCTTATCATACCAATCTTTTCCTTTTCGGCCCTCCGTTCGCATTAAATCATACTCGACAGAATTTATGTCACAAATCCAGCCATCTTGCATATGACATCCATGTATTGCTTCATAATCATCTTGAGATGAATCCCAAATTAAACCTTGACAAAAATCTTGAACAACTTCTCTTTTATTTTCCATTGTCGTATATATCATTTCATAACTTCCGGGTGTTGGAGGTAGTATTATACAATTGACAAGAAAATCAGCCTGTTTCCTTTTTTTAAAAAATAGTAAAAAACTTTTTTTATATGGTATTTCTACTTTTGCAGGAATATAATTAATGAATTTAGTGGCAGTAAACTCTGTTTTAGGAACAGCAAAAACAATGCTTTGAGTAGTTTTTATGGTGTTTTTAAAAGCTTTATTCCCAACCCAAATATATGAATCATAATTTCTCGTACCTATATCGAAAAAATTACCCTTCATCGTTATAAAAACATTTCCATTTCCTGGAGCAACTAGATATCCTGTGTATGTATGAACTTGCGGAAATGTTTTTGAGAAAGGAATTGTATTTGCTGTTTGCTGGATACTTTTTTCTAATCCATTTATAATGTTATTTTGAAGATTGGTAATCATTCCCTCAACTGATGAAATGAATTGCTGTTGTTGTGAGGTTAGTTGCTGTGAAGTGCTTTTTAATTCTTTTTCATAAATAGATTGGGCTTGTGTCAATAAATTTAAGATTTGAGCACCAGCATTAACTTCTAAAACTAGTCCAGTTTGTTCTGCTTGCTGAATAGCTTGTGTAACTTTATCGAAAAGGCTGTTGACACCAATTGCAAAAGCTCCAAGTCCAACTTGACTGTAAGCATAACTATGAACTAAAATAAGCAGTAAAAATAGAATTTTCTTCATTGTAGATTTGATGATTAATTTGTTTTAACAACTATTGCTAAACTCTCACATATGCGCAATTCTTATAATCTTCTCAAAAAGCTACTATTAGCTTTTTTATTACGCATTTTTGTATTATCAAACTTTAAATAGAAATAAGAGCATCTAAGAGTTATAACACTAATATATGGAAGTATTACCATCAATCAAAGTATTGATAATCTATATTTTAATATTAATACTTGTCAATTCTGGAAGTCTGCTTCTGCTTTAACCTTTTTCTTTGCACATTTGGAAAATATAAGATTGATATTCTTCCCTGGGATTTGGGCACAGCTTGTGTCTAAAATTCATTTCTTATTATATTTATTACATTGGGATAAGATTAAAATACGATCCAAGACGAATGTTAATCCGATAAATTAATCACTATAAATAATCATTATTCCAAGACCTTCTTAATCATTTAATCTTAGCTTTGTTCTCTCATATAATAAGTTCCTTACAGCTATGAAACAATTCTCGCTCGAGGAAGTTATCCGGTTTGATGAAGATAAGATCGTCTATGTGCTCGATTATCGTTGGTTTAAGGATGGCAAAAAAATACTTTCTAAGGATGCCGTGACATACGATATAAAACCTGTCGGAGCCGAAAATGAAAATAAAGCAACACTGGTCATCGCTAATTCTGAATCACAAATCGAATCCGTAATCGTTATGCCAGTACAAAGTCTGGAGGAACTAATCATTACCCTAAAAGAAAGAGGCTGATAGAAAATATACACTAAGTAAGGCGTATTTGGTGGCCATAACAGAACGACTACAGGACCACTGGAAGACCACTGGAAGACGACTGGAGAACGAGGTTTTTTAAAAACTGCCTTCAGAGGCTGGAAAAGGGGTTTGTGATTTTTTGAATAGAGGTCGCGAAAAATCAAAACAATACACGAAGTACCCTCCGGATGTGTAATGCTATCAGGTTAAGGAAGGCCAAGCGGTTAAAGGATTATTTCAATCTGCCTGCTGAATTGTTTCTGCAAACATAGCTTCTTATAACTCAGACAAACATGAGTAGGATATTGTCTTACAGAACATTCAAATAACATGGGAGGTTGTTATAACACGCACGGAGGAAAAATATGCTCATACTTAATAAGTAACCCACACGGTGCCGAAGAATGACAGGAACATTATATCTACTGATATTACTTTTGGCGGCTATAGTAGCTGCATATCGGTTTCGCAAAAATAAAGTGGCTTTTTATATCATATTAGCAGCCATTGTAATCGTAATAATTTTAGTTCTCTGGTCAATGAACAGAACATTGAATACGATGTAAAAATCGGTTTGATATCCTGATACATTAACCGTGCCTGCCTTTGAACTATAACAGAAGTTCTGCTCAGAGCTTCCAATCACACTTTTTAAGATCACCTCAAATAAGGCCCTACAAATGATTCAACTTTCATTATGGGTTAGCACCCTATACACAGGAGGCATCGTATCCCAGGGGCTGTTAACTGTACCCCTAAATCACAGTTCTAATGACCAGACTTTTAAATTAATGTTAATTTTCCGTAGATTGCAGTTTGAAAACTGTATAGATGGCAGATTACAGCAAATATACCGACAGGGAATTAGCTGCCTCTTTGAAAGAGGGGGATCAATATGCCTACACCGAAATCTTCGAACGATATCACAAACTTCTCATTAAACACACTTTCCAGCTACTTCAGGACCGTGACGAAGCCAGCGATTTGGTTCAGGATGTCTTTTTGACTTTGTGGCAGAAAAGAACGCATATTACGTTCTCTACCTCTTTATCTTCCTACCTTTATACTTCGGTCCGTAATCGGGTATTCGATTTGCTATCCCATCAAAAGGTAATCTCAAAATATGCCGAAGCTATCGGCCTGTTTATGGAGCAAGGCGTAAGCATTACCGATGAAATGATTAGGGAAAAAGAGTTGGCAGCCATTATCGAAAGAGAAGTTGCAGCGCTGCCTCCAAAAATGCAGGAAGTATTCCGGCTAAGCCGCGAGGAAGAACTTAGCTATAAGGAAATTGCCCAAAAAATGAATATTACCGAACAGACCGCCAAACTGCAAGTGCACAATGCCGTAAAAACCCTTCGGCTTAAAATAGGTTCATTTTTGAGTGCCATCCTGTTTATTTAGGTCCTGCTTTTTCAATGGAGTAATTTTTCCATAAATCATCTATAACGATAGCTGAAGTTAGCCGTCATGTATATATAAGCCTAAAAACCCTTATATACACCCATATGGATCAGCAACAGGTATCAGTGCTATTAAAGAAATATAAGGCAGGTACGCTTAGTCCCGATGAAAAAGCCAGGCTCGAAAGCTGGTATATCAGCGAAGCGGGAAAGCAAAAAGTGCAGCTCAGCGAAGCAGAACTTGAGGATGTTTCAAAACTCATCCGTGCCCGGCTTCCGTTAAAGTACCATCAGCCTGTTCAGCGCAGGTTATGGTTACGCTATGCTGCTGCCGCATCCATTGCTTTAGCGGTAATTATAGGAGGCTATTTTTACTACCAACCCCAAATCTTCAATCGTGATTCGTTAATTGTAAATGTCAATGATGTTCCGCCCGGCCAAAATAAGGCTACTTTGATACTGGCCAATGGCCAGAAAATTACGTTAGACCAGGCAGGCAATGGGGAGCTGGCAAAAGAAGCGGGAGTAACCATCACCAAAACGACCAATGGAGAATTAGTTTATACTGTTCAGGCATCAACTATCGACCCCGCTTCGATTCAGCACAATACCATGCTTACGGGAAATGGGGAACAATATCAGATCATATTACCTGATGGTTCACACGTTTGGCTCAATGCAGCATCGAGCATTACTTATCCTACACGTTTTGTGGGCAATGATAGAACCGTACAATTAAAAGGAGAAGCCTACTTTGAGATTGCACACAATGCAGCTAAACCTTTCAGGGTACAGACCAGCAATCAGGTGGTAGAAGTACTGGGCACACATTTTAATATTAATTCCTATACAGATGAGCCTACGGTTAAAACAACGTTGCTGGAGGGAAGCGTAAGGGTTTCCTCACGCGAATCAACCGCTGTTAAAATATTAAAGCCGGGCCAGCAATCGGTCTTGTCGGGCCAGCAGCTTACTGTTAACGAGGCAAATCTGGCAGAAGCTATGGCATGGAAAGAAGGATTTTTTAGGTTTTATGATGAAGACATTGAAAGCATCATGCGTAAGCTTTCAAGGTGGTATAACATCGACATAGTTTATGACGGTGCGATTACCACAGAAATGTATTATGGACGTATTTCTAAATATAAAAATATCAGTGAAGTATTACGGATGTTGGAAAAAGCTGAAGGGGTGCGATTTAAAATTGAAGGAAGGAGGGTAACGGTCAGAAAGTAAATGAAGAACCAAAGGCAATAAAAAAAAGCCACTCCGGCGGCAACCGGAATGACTTTAATATGGATCTGCCTTAATAATTAAATAAACTATTAATGAACCACCGGGTACCTGCCTCATGTTGGAAAATGAAGGTGCCTGGTCTAAACCCATGCTAAACAAATGTACAATTTTTACACTAAATTTTCGGTACGGCCCCCAGTTCGTATCCATAAGATCCTGTTGGTTATGAATTCGGCTCTTCGCCGAATCAGCAAGACAAATAAAAGAAAGTGGATTATGCGAGCTAACCTCACGACACTTATATTGATCACGGCTATCTTACAGGTAAGCGCAAACTCTTTCTCTTTTGCACAAAAGATTACGTTGTCCCAAAAAAACGCACCGCTGATACGCATATTCGATCAGATCAGTTCACAAACAGGATACGACTTTCTCTTTAATTCCAGCACATTAAAAGGTGCACGTCCGGTGAATATAGATGTAAAGGATGCGGAGCTTAGCGATGTATTAAGGGCCATATTTTTTGGGCAGCCATTAGATTTTTCCATTGAAAACAAATCGGTTATTGTAACCAGGCAGAAAGAAAAATCGTTTATCGACAATATCATAGATTACTTTCAGGAAATCGACGTCAAAGGCCGAATTGTAGATGAAAACGGAAAGCCGTTGCCTCTAACAAATATTACAATAAAGGGAAAAAAACAAGTATATAAAACTGATGAAAAGGGAGAATTTGCAATCACTGGTGTAGCTAATGATGCAATTTTAATAATTAGCTATATCGGGTATAAGCCTTTAGAGATTTCTTTAAAGAATGCTATAATGCCTTTAGAAATCAAACTGAATGTATTGACGAGTACATTAGAACAAATCCAAATAGTTAATACAGGGTATCAAAGTATCCCGAGAGAAAGAGCAACTGGATCTTTCGCACAACCAACCAAGGAAATATTCGACAATCGTGTTAGTACAGATGTAATCAGTAAAATAGACGGAATAACTAGCGGTGTACTTATTACAACTAATCCTCTAACAGGCAACAGAGAACTTTCGGTCCGGGGAAGGAATACCATATTTGCGATTGACCAACCATTTATAGTAGTCGATAATTTCCCCTATTCAGGAACAATCGATGACCTTAACCCCAATGATATCGAAAACATAACGATTTTAAAGGATGCCGCAGCAGCTTCTATCTGGGGTGTCAGAGCTGGTAATGGAGTAATCGTTATTACGACAAAAAAAGGAAAATTAGCGCAGCCACTAAAAATTTCATTTAATAGTAACCTTACTGTGGGTGCACGTCCTGATCTTAAATACAACCCTAATTTCCTAAATTCCAAAGAATTTATAGATGTAGAGCGGACACTTTTTGATGCTGGATTTTACAATGCAGACCTAACAGGAAACAATTTTTCCATAATTTCTCCGGCAGTAGATATCTTGAATAAGCAAAAATTAGGTCAAATTTCAGGTGCTGATGCGCAGACCATGCTATCTGCACTTTCATCTATAGATGCCCGTGATCAACTCTCAAAATATTTCTATCGTCCTGCTTTAAATCAACAATACTCATTAAATCTTAATGGTGGCGGAGATCGCACAAGCTACCTGTTTTCAGTTGGCTATGATAAAAATGCTGGAAATGTTCAGAAGACTAATTATAATCGTATCACTGTTAACTCCAACAATACATTTAAGTTATTTAAAGGAGTTGATCTTTCAGCTGGACTATACTTTGCCAAATCAAAAAATGAATCGGATAATGTGATAAATGAATTGGCTGGAGGTAGAGGATTGTTACCTTACACTAGATTTGCCGATGAATCAGGAGCCAGTTTGCCGATCACTAGAGATTATCGGGCATCATTTACTTCAAACGCTCCCTCCAGAGGATTTCTTGACTGGCAGTTTAGGCCTCTTGATGAACTTGGCTTAAATACCACAACGAGTGAAAATAATAGCATCCGACTTTTTTCAGGTTTAAAGTTTGATATACTTAAAGGTCTTACCGCAGATATCAAATATCAATATCAGAGAGAAAGCGGGAAGAGCAACAGCTTACGTGCTTACGAAAGCTATTATGTCAGGCATTTCATAAATACACGTGCTACCGTAAACGCTTCAGGCATTGTAACAAAACTGGACAATATTCCTCTTGGTGGCATCTATGGTTTGTCAAACAGACAACTCGAATCCGACAATTTCAGAGCCCAGACCAATTATAATAGACAGTGGAATAAGCACTCATTAGATGCAGTGACAGGCTTCGAAATATGGGAAGTTAGAACCGAGGGGAATGCAAGTACATTGTATGGTTATGATCCAAATACCACCAATTCTCGAATTCCTTCCATTACGGGAAGCACATTATACCCTTCTGGACAATTTGCTTCGGTACCAAACAACTTAGGAATAACATCAAGTTTATTAGATAGATTTCGTTCGTATTTCGGCAGTGCATCTTATTCGTATTTAAACCGTTATACTGCTTCGATTAGCGGAAGAGTAGATGCATCCAATATTTTTGGGGTACGTTCCAACCAAAAATTTGTGCCTTTATATTCAGCAGGTCTTAAATGGGATATACATAAAGAATCGTTTTATGGAATAAAATGGCTTCCGGTTCTTGAACTCAGAGCTACTTACGGTTTTAATGGAAATGTCGACAAATCAGTTACTGCTTTCACTACAGTTGTACACGCTAATAATGCGTTGGTATCAGGATACCCCTTAGCCACGATTCAAGGTGCTCCAAATCCAGATTTGAGGTGGGAAAAGAATAGGATCATTAATTTAGGCGTAAACTTTGAAACCATCAACCGTATTGTTAGCGGCAGCATAGAGTATTATGTCAAAAAAGGTGAAGACCTTTTGGGTGATGCAATTTTGGCTCCAAGCTCTGGATATGTGAATCCTTCCTCACTTGGATATTCTGTGCGTGGTAATTTTTCAGACATGAAAGGTAACGGTATTGATATTGCTCTGGAAACAAGAAATATAAATCGTGCCGTTACATGGACTTCTAAGTTAATTTTTAGTCGGGCAACGGATAAAGTGACAAGATTTGACACTAAATACAACCCTGCTTTTGTAGTCACTAATCTCTCGGCTTCAGGCGGAGGAATTTATCCAGTAGTTGGAAATCCTGTGTTTGGTATATATAGTTTCAAATGGGGAGGATTAGATGCGACGGGTGAACCTCGAGGATATATCAATAATCAATTAAGTAAAGATTACACATCACTCAATAGCCCGGCATCTATGGAAGACATTGTTTACAATGGTCCGGCACGTCCAACAATGTTTGGTGGATTAAGCAATACTGTGTCTTGGAAAAATTGGTCAACTTTCTTGAATGTAAATTATAAACTCGGATATTATTTTAGAAAACCATCAATTAGTTATTCAGGATTAATCAATAACTGGGGCGCAAACAGAGATTTTTCTCAACGTTGGCAACAGCCCGGCGATGAATCTAAAACCAATATCCCAGCATTTATCTATCCCCTAAATCCTGCGAAAGACAGTTTTTATACCAACTCAGAAATCTTAGTTGAAAAGGGAGATCATATTAGACTACAGGATATTAATTTAGCTTATACCTTCAGCAATAAGCAACTTGGAAGTAGTCGTATCTCATCGGTTCAGTTGTATTTATATGCAAATAATATCGGAATAATATGGCGGGCAAATAAGGCGAATTTAGATCCTGACGTTCTGTCAACCGCTTATCCCAATCCGAGATCAATTGCTCTTGGGTTCCGTGTTAATCTTTAAACTATAAAATTATAAGCTATGATAACGAAAGCTCATTCAAAAAATATAAGACCTGTTTCGCTTTTTAGCGCATTTCTTGTCTTCATTACCGTTTTTGTTTCCTGCAAAAAAGATTGGCTGGAAGCGAAACCAAACCAAAAATTAGTAGTTCCTTCATCCATTCAAGATTTCCAGGCTATCTTAGATAATACAACAATGCTTAGTTCGGTACCAGGCGGTGGCGAGGTATGTGCTGACAACTATTATATTACTAAAGATGTATGGGATGGCCTACCATCTCCAATTGATAAAAACTCTTACGTTTGGGAAAAGGATATTTTTGCTGGATTAAGTGCGGGGGATTGGAACTCACCCTATCAGCATATCTTCTATGCTAACAATGTGTTAGACGAAATCGACAAAATCAAACCTAGTTCATCTGACCAATCGAGTTGGAACAATGTAAAAGGAAGTGCGTTATTTTATAGGGCATTTGGACACTATAATATTGCAAGTCTCTTTGCTAAGACATATACAGCATCAACCTCAGCGACAGATTTGGGCATTATTTTGAAAAAAACTGCCGATGTTAATGAGGTGGCATATAGAGCTAATCTACAAGAATCCTATGATTTTATTCTCGGTGATTTACAATTAGCAGCCAGACTCTTACCACCACTTCCGTCGATTAAAACACGCCCTAGTAAAGCTGCTGCATATGCATTATTATCAAGAGTTTGTTTGTCAATGGAAAGGTATCAACAAGCAAAGTTGTATGCAGATTCTACACTTCAGATACAACCTAACCTTTTGGATTATAACACTGATGTAAACTTGACAGCTAACTACCCATTCCCTCAGCTTAATTCCGAGGTGATTTTCCGGATGACCTTATCTTCAAGAGCAATAATCTTAAACACCAGAGCTATAGTTAACCCTGTTCTTTATGCAAGTTATAGCAATGACGACCTCCGTAAAGATGGGTTTTATCGGTTAACGAATAATATACTGAGATATAAAGGATCGTATGAGGGATCGGTAGTTTCTTTTGGCGGACTTGCTACGGATGAAGTCTATCTCAATAGAGCAGAGGCCTATGCAAGACTGGGCGACCTTAACAATGCAATGGCAGATTTAAATACTTTGATGAAGAAAAGGTGGAGGAACAGTGTGACTTACCAAAATATAACGGCTACGGATCAGGATGATGCGATTAGAAAAGTCTTGCTCGAAAGAAGAAAGGAACTTGTATTTAGGGGAATTAGATGGGTTGACTTAAAAAGATTAAATAAGGATTCTAAATTTCAGGTAACGTTAACCAGAGACCTAAATGGACAAATATACACGCTGGCACCAAACAGTAACCGTTATGTTTTTCCCATTCCTGATAACGAACTTCTAATTAACAATGTACCTCAGAATCCGCGTTAAAATTTATTAGTATAAACTAAAAAAAAATTATAGTATTAATCATTTCCTGATTTCTAGGATAATAAACTAACACATAATGAATATTATTAAAAAAGCAATTTTGGCTTTCGTCTTTGCGATAGCCATAGGCACTACTTTCGCCCAAATTAAGCCATTAAATATAGGCGATCGTGTTTCCAATCTAACCCTTAACAATATACTAAACTATAAAAAGCCTGTTGCAAATCTTGAAGATTTTAAGGGTAAGATATTGATATTGGATTTTTGGGCAACATGGTGTAGCCCGTGTATTGGGATGATGCCTGTGACAGATTCCTTACAAAAAAAATTTAATGGCAAAATTGAATTCATGCCAGTAACGTATCAAAAAACAGACGAGGTAAAGAAATTTAGTGCAAATATCAAACGGCGAAAGAATATTGACTTTTATTCTATTGTAGAAGATACAGTTTTAACTAAAATGTTTACTCATGCTTATATGCCGTTTTATGTTTGGATTGACGGAACTTCTGGTAAAGTATTAGGCTGGTGCCATCTAAGGGGAATAACTGAAGAAAACATTGAAAAAGTACTCAAAGGAGAGATACCCAGTGCATTACAAGAAGAAAAAGAACTTAAGAAGGAGAAAATTGATACTAGTAAACCATTATTTGCCGTAACAGAAATAAGGGACTTTGAAGACGGTATACGTACAGATAGTATTAATCAGGATGTTTTCTTTCACTCTTCATTTACTAAACATATAGACAAATATGGTTCAGCTAAGGCATTTTCAGCCACACGATTTACTGCTTTTAATACAACAATAAGCTCTTTGCTTAAAGCTGCTTATGGGGGAGAAAATTGGAGTATTACATTCACTCCCAAAAGGTTTTTCTGGGAGGTAAATGATCCCAAATTGTATTACCTCTCGGACGATGCGGGAATTGCTGCTTCAAAGAAAAGCAGGAACGATTTTAATGAGTGGAAACTTAAGTCGACCTTTTGTTACGAATTGTATGGCAAGTTCAAGGATGAAGATGCACAGTATTCATTGGTTCAAACAGAAGTGAACAAGTACTTGGAAGCTTTATTTGGTTTGAAAGGCTCTTTGGAAAAAAGGCAGATGGAAGCCTTGGTATTAACACGCACAACCAAATCCGACAAGCTTAAGTTCAACGGGATAGTTGCTAATGCAAATGATAAATTTAGATACAGTATCCCATCACATTTTGAATCTTGGCAGAAAGGCAACTCATATCCCGAAATGCCACCATTAGTAGATGAAACTGGTTACAAAGGTTATGTAAATATAGAGCTCAAATCAAATTTAGCTGACCTTACAAAAGTGAATGAAGAATTGAGCAAATATGATTTAAAAATTGTAAAGGAAAATAGATTAGTTGACGTATTAGTTGTTAAAAAGGTTAAACCGTAAGACCTAAAAGATGAATTTACGCGTAAAATACATATCGGGAACAATTACAGGCTTATTAATTTTCTTTACTACCACTTTTGTAGATTCAAAGAAAACATTTGCACAGCAAGTCTCGCAATTAAAAAAAACTATTGTTGAAGACTCTGTAACGTTAAAGGTTAAGATATCAAATGCTAAATATTTACTATCTGTTCCTCAACGCCTATTGAATAGAGAAATTTTGGTAGTAACCCGCATAAATAAAAGTGGGCCAAATGTTGCATCACTGAATCAGGGTAACCCTGGCGATAAAGTAAATGAAATAATGATTGTATTAGACAAGGATGGGCAGAATAATTTATTGATTCGACACTGCGCAGTAGAAGTTGCTGTAAATCCATCACTTGAAAACAGCATGTATAAATCATTAAAGAATTCCACAACATTGCCAATAATTGCTTCGTTAAAGTCATCACCAATTGATTTTCAGGCATCTGGAACAATTGATTATGATGTGACGGATTTCCTCAGTGCAGAGAATACTGTGCTTGGAATTAATCCACAACTTAAAAGCGATTTGAGGCTTGGAGCATATCAACCCGATAAATCGAGAATTATACAAGTTAAAAGTTATAGCAATCAGTTAGAGGTAATAGTTACAAAAACTTTCTTAAAATCGGATGGACAAGGCTTTGGAACAGTAGAATTAGTATCGACGTTCATATTGCTTCCGAAGGTACCAATGAAAGGACGGGATATGAGTCCATTAGTTGGATATAAAACAACTCCTATCAAAGACTATGACCTTAATTCTCAATCTGTAATTACAAGGCAATTGATTACACGATGGCGATTAGAACCACGTCAGGAAGATCTTAGAGATTACAAGAAAGGAAAATTAGTAGAACCTATGAATCCTATTGTGTTTTACATAGATCCGGCTACTCCAAAAAAATGGATACCTTATCTTATGAACGGAGTTTCTGATTGGCAAGCTGCATTCGAGCAGGTAGGTTTTAAAAATGCTATTTATGCTAAAATGGCCCCATCTGATAATATGAACGACTGGAATATAGGCAGCTCCAGATTTTCAACCATTGTATATGTCGCTTCAGAAAATGAAGATGCAAGCTATTCAACGACTGTAGATCCCAGATCTGGAGAAATACTTCAAAGCCACATTAGATGGTATCATGGAGTAATGAACCATTTGAGAGATCAATACTTTATTGAGGCTTCGCCGAATGACCGACGTGCGAGGAAAATGGTGTTTGATGATGAATTGATGGGCGAGCTTATCAGAAATGTATGCTCACATGAAATTGGACATGCTTTAGGATTTCCTCATAATTTCGGGGCAAGTTCAGCAGTTCCGATTCATCTATTAAGAGATAAAAATTGGATTGTCAAAAATGGCCACACCCCATCTATTATGGATTATTCCCGATTTAATTATGTTGCACAACCAGAAGATAACATACCTGAAAAGGGGCTTCTTAAGCAGATTGGAACATACGATAAATGGGCTATAAAATGGGGATATAAACCGATTTTTGATATAAAACATGAAACTGATACGCTTAATGAATGGATTAGGCAAAGTAGGAATAACACAATGTGCTGGTTTAGTGATGGCGATAGCTATCCTAATTATGATCCAAGGTCTCAATCGGGCGACTTAAGTGATAACGTGATATTAGCTAGCGAATATGGTATTAAGAATCTGGCACGAGTTACCCCTAACTTAATTCAATGGACAAGACAAACTGATGGAGGTTATGAAAATCTTAAAAGAATGTTTGAAAAGGTAGTTCAGCAATATCTAAACTATATAAGTTATGCATCAGCCAATATTGGAGGAACTTACAAAAATATCTGCCTGCCTGGTGATACATGTGTTGTTTATTCATCAGTTCCAATTGATATACAAGTCAAATCCTTAAAGTTCTTAGAGGATTACGCATTTAAAGTTCCAAAATGGCTTATTGATGAACGCATTTTGAAAAGGATTAATGCAAATGATATTAAAATTGTAGATAAGCTATACTCCCAGATTCTTTCTAAATTACTCTCTCCAGAAACACTTAGTAGATTAGGAAATGTATCTGATGGTCAGGCCTTAATGATAGATTCTCTTTTTCCACAATTACTGAATACCGTATTTATAGAGGAAAGCCAAATTAACAAACATAACAGAGCTTATGTTCAATTGTTGCAAGCGAAATACGTAGACAAGCTGGAAAAGTTGGTTACAATTTCGGAAAGAGTTAAAATATTGAATCCAGAATACTTTGATCTGCCCACAAAAGCTAAACATGAGTTGGAAACAATTAAACAGATTTTAGTAAAACGAACTGAGACAGGATTTGGAAATCCTCACTACGAAAGCCTGATGCTTAGAATAGATACAATGACGAAATTATAAACGGCAGATATGAAAAAAGAAATAATCATTGGTTTGAACCTACTGCTTTTTATGTCGATCGGCTTATTTTTGAACAAGGCATTTTGTCAAGTAGAAATTCCATTCAAATCACCTCCGGACGAATTTTCCAAGCTGGTTTTAAAGAAAGAGGATCCAACTTTGTTTTTTAGCCCTGATGGGCAATGGGTATTGATATGCGAGGCCACTGAATATGTTTCACTTAATGAGCTTTCCAGTGTCCAAAAGAATCTAGCAGGCATCAACATTCTGACCGAAAGCTTTTCAGTACCAACAAAGTCTTATACGGAAATGTATTTTATTGACGTCTATAATAATAAGAGATTAGATATTTATGGTCTTCCTAAGAATCTGAAAGCATCCAATATCAAGTGGAGTCATAGTGGAAATAATGTTGCGTTTACACAAACTAACGATACTTCCATTGACTTATTTGTTATAAGTACAACAGATAAGTCTGCTGTGAAATATAATAAGGAACGGTTAAACCTTGTTGCTGGAACACCTTATCAATGGATCAATGATAACTGTATAGCATACAAGACTGTACCCATAAAAAATAATATTCCGCCAGAGCCTACAAAAATGTTTAATCCTGTGATTTACCAATCTGGTCAGAAAATTCCAAATACCAATTCGACATTAGGATTACTACAATCCGATTCCGATGATCAGTTATTTAAATATTATTTAACAGCACAACTGGTAATTAATAAAAAGGGCAAGGAGCATAATATTGGTAAGCCACAAATGTATGCTGACTTCCACACTTCCCCAAATCAACAGTATATTTTAGCGACCACATTTCAGTCACCGTTCTCTCGAAAAGTAAAACATTACCAGTTTGCACGCAATGTAGACATCCTGGATATTGCTGGACGGAAGATAAAGCAGATTGCAACTTTACCAGTTTTGGAACAACAAAGTTCAAGAGATAATGTGGCAAATTATGGAAGACAATTTTCTTGGATTTATAATAAACCTGCGTGTGTTTATTGGTTTCAGCCTTTGGATTCGGGTTTAATGGAAAAAAAGGTTGAATATCATGATGCATTATATAACCTTGACGTTCTTTCCGGAAAAGAGCAAATCTTATTTAAATCAAAGAATAGAATTAAAGGCTTTTATTGGGTAAGCGATTCGTTGGCTCTTGTAGAGGAAAGAAATATTCAGCGTAATATGGAGATTTTTGCTTTATACAATTGGGGAGTAAATGAACTTCAAACCTTATATACCCAAAATATCACTGGAGAAAATAGAAAAGGAACACCTGTCATTTCCAAGATTAATAATCAGGTACTAACAACAAACAATGGCAAAATAATAGTTGAAAATCTTTTACAAGCAGAGCCCTTTTTATTAGCATTAAATGGAAAACAAGGCATCGACACCCTGTGGAAATATGACAAACTCAAGGCTGAATCATATTACGCCTTTCTTGCTCCGAAACAGATAACCGTAACTAAAAAAAAGCTCAATGATAATATAGTTTATCACTTTTATCCTGCACATTTAAAAGCTAAAAGCATAGCTCAATTAAGTTTTTTAAATGATTTTGATAGCCCCTTAACTAAATCAACTTATCAAATAATTAATTATAAAAGAAAAGATGATGTCCTGCTTTCTGGAACATTACGTCTCCCTGCTAATTATGATATTGCACAACAAGGTAGATTGCCAATCCTGATTTGGGGTTATCCATCCCGCTATGATTCTTTAAGAGTTTATAAACCACGTCAAGAAGATACAAAAAAAACAGGAGCTTTCCTGACTAACGTTTGGGAAGCTCCCGTAATCTGGACTTTAGCAGGATATGCAGTTATAGAGGTAGATATGCCAATTTTAGGGGGAAAATATGCAAACGAGTCCTATTTAAAACAAATAATACTCAATGCTAAAGCTGCTATTGACAAACTTGTAACCATGGGGATTGGTGATAGTTCAAGGGTTGTTGTTGGAGGGCATAGCTATGGTGCTGCGATGGTTGCAAATCTTTTAGCCCATACAAACTACTTCAAGGCAGGTATTGCAATGAGCGGAGCATATAATAGAATGAATACCCCTTTTGGGTTTCAAGATGAAAGAAGGTCGTTCTGGGAGGCACAGACAATGTATGATTTAAATAGTCCTATTAGATATGCTGATAAAATTAAAACTCCGCTATTATTAATTCATGGCGAAAATGATCAAGTTGCCGGTACACCTGTTGAAGAAAGTATTAATTTCTTTAAAGCTATTGAAAAAAATGGAGGTACTGTGAAATTACTCGTGCTTCGTAATGAAGGGCATGTATATCAGGCGAAAGAAAATATTATGCATTTATTCGCTGAAGAATTGGAATGGCTTCAGAGATATGTAAAATAAATATATTGCAATGACCACAGTACCGACCGCCTGTTAAAGTGGAGTTCTGTATACCACTGCAGTAATTATATAAGCACACCCAAAGAGATAAAGATTTTGTCTGTAACCATAATAGTGCGTTTGACCAGTCAATAGTGTTAGTTAATAAGAAGCATTGGCGGAGGATTCCGCTATGCTTTTTTTATATCTAACCATATAGATATTAAACCAAATTCACCAACTGATGGACTATTCTTTTGAGATGTGCATGCGGTTCGGCAAGGTCTATATCTCGGAAGAATGTAAGGCGTGTGCGCTGCTTATCTATCCAGAGCTTAAAAGGACGACATTCAAATCGATAGGCCTCGACATAAAGCTAATCTTCAATGCCATTGGGGTAGGGAACGTTTTTAAGGCTATGAAGTTTATGATACACTCAATCTTTCCTATGCCCTGTACTTTCTTAAACGGCCTTCCGTTTCTTCCTTTTGCAACTTTTAATTAGGTACTGCATTCGTTGTAATTCTTGAATAAAATTCAATAGACTGACACGATGCTAAAACTGTTTGTTGAGTGATGTAGGTACAGGTAAGCAGCTCATAAGGCTATTGATAATGATGATTAATTTAGGTTAAAATTGGTTAATAAGTGGAAGAGCTACTGTCGGATAGTCAGTCTTTTTTATTTGTTTGAAAAATGCCCTTTAATTCATCATAAAGAGAAATAAGGGAAATTAACTTGGCTTCATCAGACATGAATTTTATGAAACCATCATGATTTATTTATAGAAGATAAATCGTGATAACTTCATCACCGTTAATATGGACCCGATGATAATTCTAAGAGAAAAATTATTGGCCTGACGGGAAGCATTAGGCTACATCCCAGATTGATTTAAGTGTTTGCATTTTGCAAACATTATTTGCATATTTGCTATATGAAAGTTTTGGTTAAGCGGACGATACACTATTACATAAACAAATACCCTTTGGCAGAAAAGGCATTAGTTTCATGGGAAAACGAAATATCAAATAGCAACTTTAATAACTTTAACGAACTGAAAGCTATTTATAAAAACGCAAGTATTGTAGCAAACAACAGGGTGGTGTTTAATATAAAAGGTAATGATTTTCGTTTAGTGGTATCAGCAAACTTTTTACAAAACGCATGTTATGTTATTTGGTTTGGCACACATGCCGAATACGATAAGATAAATGTAGAAACCGTAAAATTTGACACCAGCATAAATAATTATAGAAAGGGATAAACAATGAACTGGACCATATTAAAAACAGAAAACGACTATAATAAAGCAAGTGAGCGGTTAATGGTTATATTTCATGCCGAGCCTGATACCCCCGAATATGATGAGTTGCAACTACTTATTCTGTTGGTAGAGGATTACGACAACAAACATTACAACTTGCCGGAATTGGATGTATTAGATATTATAAAGGGTAAAATGCATGAAAATGGTCTTAAAAACAAAGATTTAGAGCCTATTTTAGGGAGCAAGGGACACGTATCCGCGATACTATCAGGAAAGCGTGATATAACGCTCAAAATGGCTAAGCGGTTAAAGGATTATTTCAATCTGCCTGCTGAATTGTTTCTGCAAACATAGCTTCTTATAACTCAGACAAACATGAGTAGGATATTGTCTTACAGAACATTCAAATAACATGGGAGGTTGTTATAACACGCACGGAGGAAAAATATGCTCATACTTAATAAGTAACCCACACGGTGCCGAAGAATGACAGGAACATTATATCTACTGATATTACTTTTGGCGGCTATAGTAGCTGCATATCGGTTTCGCAAAAATAAAGTGGCTTTTTATATCATATTAGCAGCCATTGTAATCGTAATAATTTTAGTTCTCTGGTCAATGAACAGAACATTGAATACGATGTAAAAATCGGTTTGATATCCTGATGCTTCGTCCTATGTCCATCCGTCGTTCGTCCGTTGTACTTAACACCCGTGCATCAGTCGTGCATCAGGTTTGCGTCAGCCGTGCATTGGCCGTGCGTATTTGCACAATCCACCCACGGTTAGGGCACAGTCACCCAACAGGTTGATGCACGACTTTCATAAGCGGCGACCGGACAGGCTTCGGTGCATTCAGGCTCGACAAAGTAGGAAGCACTTAAAGGCGCATCACGGTATAAATATAAAGATATTCACTTAAGATTTAATATTACGCGACGAGATGTTTAATTTTATAAAATGAATGCCCGTCCGGTGCCGGCATCCAGACACCACGAATATAAAATGAAACCCTATCGTCAGCTTTTGGATCACGAATTAACGGATTTGTTAAAATCCGGTGATCATGCTGCCTTTACGGAAATATATAACCGTTATATGGGCGTGTTATATGTGCATGCCCTCCGGATGTTAAAAGAAGAGGATGAAGCAGAAGATATCCTCCATGAAATATTTACGGCGTTATGGACCAGGTCGGCACAGCTGGAATTAAAGAGCACCCTCTCGGCCTATCTTTACCGGGCCGTAAAGAACAGGGTTTTTGATGTCCTGGCGCATCGTAAGATCCGGCAGTCGTATATAGAATCGCTGGAAAGCTTCCTGCATAACGGGCAGTACAGCACCGACGAGATGGTACGCGAACAGGAACTGGCCCGTTTAATTGAGCAGGAAATAAAGCTGCTGCCCGAAAAGATGCGGAAGGTTTTTGAGTTAAGCCGCTTAGCAAATATGTCGCATAAAGAAATTGCCGCTACCTTAGGCATATCTGATAAAACGGTTAAAAAGCAGATCAATAACGCCATCCGGATCCTGCGCCTGAAGATCAACCTGCTGATCGCCGTACTGCCTCTATAATTTTTTTTAAATACATCTGCTACCAAAGGCCTGTTCAACCGTAGTGTGTTCAGAAAGAGGAAAAATCAGCTCTTTCCTATACTTATGAACACCGAAAAAGCAAAAGCACTATTAGAGCGGTATAAAAACGGTACCCTCACCGCCGAAGAAAAAGCGATCCTGGATGCCTGGTATGTACAGCTGGCCTCTGAAGCGGAAATTAACGTGGCAGAAAGCAGCATTTTACACAAGAAGGACGAACTCTGGGAACGTATTCAAAACGATATCCCGGCACCTGCGCCGGTAAGAGCCTTACCGCGAAGCTATAAATGGGCTGTGGCGGCAGCGGTGCTACTCTGTGCCGGAAGTATCTTCTGGTACACCCGGAACCAGGCACCGGCAACCCATACCACTAAAAATCAGGTGGCCGTGAATGATATTGCTCCCGGTTCAAACAAAGCGGTACTGACATTAGGCAACGGCGAGAAGATTACTTTAACCGATGCCACAGCGGGCCGTATTGCGAACGATGGGGGAGCCGAAATTACCCGTGCTGCAGCCGGACAACTGGTCTATCATCATCAGACTTCAACACCCCGGGTCACCTATAACACCATCACCATACCGCATGGCGGGCAATATGCTTTAACCCTGGCCGATGGCACTACCGTGGTGCTGAATGCGGGCTCCTCCTTAACCTATCCAACAGCATTTACCGGGCCCGACAGGAGGGTAACGCTCCGGGGCGAAGGGTATTTTGAAGTGAGCAAAGACAAAAACCACCCCTTTATCGTCAAAACGGATAAACAGGAAATAGAAGTGTTAGGTACCCATTTTAACCTTAACGCCTATGCGGATGATCCTGCCGTTAAGACCACGCTCCTGGAAGGGGCGGTTAAAGTGACCGCAGGCAAACAGGCAAAGATCTTAAAGCCCGGCGACCAGTCGGTATTACAGGATAATGATCTGACGGTAAAGCAGGTAGATACCGAAACCGCCGTGGCCTGGAAAAACGGCTTGTTCATTTTTGAAGATGAGCCTTTAAAAGAAATTATGCGTAAGATTTCCCGCTGGTATGATGTCGAGATCATTTACCAGGAAGTAGATAGTGATAAGCGGTTTGGGGGCAGTGCTCCCCGCTACAGCAATGTATCAAAACTGCTGAAACGGCTGGAATCGACCGGTGGTATCCATTTTAAAATTGAAGGAAGGAGGATCATCGTGATGAACTGACCTTTACCTGACGCCAGCATCACAAAAAAACCGGAAATGCTGCAACATCCCCGGTTTTAATACTGACTTGCTGATAAGCTTATTGAATAAACCTTATACAAAGGCTGCCGGAAAGAAACCAGGTGCAGCCTGAACTTTAACAAATCAACCAAATTTATGAATTTTTATACACTATTCAGAGACCGGGTGTCTTTCATGAACGCTTTGTCCGGAATACGGATAAGGGCTGTTAACGGACAGATACCCCGGATCAACCAAAAGAAATGGATTATGCGTATTAACCTGATCATTATGCTAATGACCGGCTTTCTGCTACAGCTCAGTGCAAACAGCAGCGCACAATATATTACCCTGAAAAAAAATAATGTTTCTTTAAAGGGAATATTTAATGAGATCAGAAAGCAAACCGGGTATACGGTGTTGTACCAGACCGAGCAGATTAACCGGACCCGGCCCCTGCAGGTCAATTTCAGTCATACACCCTTAAAAACCGTGCTGGATGAAGTGCTGGAAGCCTATGGATTAACGTATACCCTCGATGACCGGGCTATTTCGATCCGGCCTAAAGAGCCGAACAAAGCCCTGAATCCTTCAGTGGTTCAAAAGGCCATCGACATCAGGGGAAAGGTACAGGACGAAAATGATCAGCCAATGCCCAATGCCACCATTATGGTTAAAGGTACAAAAACAATTGCACAGAGTGATAAAGATGGCGCTTTCCTCATTCAGGCCAACCCCGGCGATGTACTGGTGATCTCTTATCTGGGCTTCGATCCGGTTGAATACACGGTAAAGGCGATGAATGATAATCCGTTGATCATCCGGATGAAAACTGCCGTTACCGGCCTTAAAGGGGTGGTCGTGACCGGTATATTTGAGCGTTCGGCCAAAACTTATACCGGTTCGGCAAACAGTATCAGTGCCGATGATATCCGGAAAGCCGGAAACCAGAATATTCTGAGCATCCTGTCGGTACTTGATCCGGCTGTACAGCTGCCGCAGGACCTCCTGAACGGTTCAGATCCCAATAAAGTGGCGCAAATGCGTTTAAGAGGCGCATCCAGTCTGCCCACCAATGTGGAAGTCTCAGCCTTGAGCACCAGTACGATCCGCAGTGAAAAAGATTATTACAGCGCCTATGGCAAACGCGTAGATGATATCAAAAATACCTATGCTGTAAACCCTAACCTGCCCTTATTTATCCTGGATGGTTTCGAAGTGTCGATCAGCCAGATCAACGACCTGGACATTAACATGATCCACAGCATTACCATTTTAAAAGATGCTTCGGCTACGGCTATTTACGGGTCGAGAGGGGCCAATGGCGTGATCGTGGTGGAGAGGCTAAAATCAAAAGCCGGAGAGCTGCGTTTTGGCTATAAGGTAGATCTTACCGCAAACCTGCCTGATCTGCATGACTATAAGCTGCTCAATGCAAAAGAAAAGCTCGAAGCCGAATGGCTTGCCGGTGTATATAGCTCACCCTATACCGATATCGATCAGAATCTTAAAATGGTGTATAATGAACGCTATAAAGAAGTGTTGAGAGGTCGCGATACCTACTGGCTTTCTGAACCCTTACGAAATACCGTTAGCCAGCGGCATGGCCTTACCATGGATGGCGGCAGCGGAAACATGACCTACGGCATCGATTTCTCTTACAACCTGAATAACGGGGTGATGAAAGGATCAGACCGCACGGCCTATAACGGGGGCATTTATCTCAACTACAGGGGCTCAAAATTTTTACTGAGCAATAAGCTGAGCGTACAGTTTATTAATGCCGATAACTCACCCTGGGGTTCCTTTTCACAATATGCCCGCATGAACCCGTATTTCAGTCCTTATGATGAAAGCGGTAACATCAGCCTGTACCTGCAGCGCCCCATTGCCAGTATTCAGAGCAGCGTATACGGAAATATTTATAACCCGATGTACAACACTACACTGAACGGCAAAGATTTCGGTAAAACAAAAAGCCTGATTAACAATACGGCCATTACCTATAATTTTAGCAACGCCCTAAGTCTGAGAGGCCGGCTTTCGGTAACCTCGCAGACCAATAATAACGAAGTTTTCCTTCCGGCTGATCATACCACCTTTAAACAGCTGAATACCGATATTTTCCAGCGGGGCGCCTATACCGCCGGATATGGCAAGCTATTTTCATACGATGCCAACCTGGACCTGAATTATAACCGTTCCTTCGGCAAACACCAGATCTATTCTACGCTGAGCAGCCGGGTAAATGAAAACAACAACGAAAATGTAATGATCCAGATAAACGGATTGCCAAGCCCGCTGACCGATTTTGTATTCTACGGCCGTCGCTACGTGGGTGACCGTCCGGGCGGTTCGGAAAGTCTTATCCGCACCTTAGGCTTTTTAGGAAATATCAACTATACGTATAATAACCGCTATTTCGCTGATTTCTCGTATCGTTTAGACGGCTCATCGAGCTTAGGGGCCAACAAATTATTTGCCCCATTCTGGTCGGTGGGCGCCGGTTGGAACATTCATAACGAAAGCTTTATGAAATCGATGGCCGGCAACAGAACCATCTCGCAGTTAAAGCTGAGGGCCTCTTTAGGCCTGACCGGTGCCCAGCAGTTTGACCCTTATATGGCCTATCGTACCTATAATTACTTTTTGAGCGAAGCTTATGGCAATAGCATTGGGGCCAGCCTGTTAAGTATCGGGAATGAAAACCTGACCTGGCAGGGTACCATGAAGTATAATGCCGGTGCCGATATCACGCTCTTAAACGACCGTTTAAATGTAAGCGGCGATTATTATTACGATTATACCGATAAATTTATTGCCGACTTCAACCTGCCTTTATCTACCGGTTTTGAAACCTATAAAGGTAACCTGGGTTCACTCGGAAGTAAAGGATGGGAACTAAGAGCCAGTTACCAGGTGCTTAGCCCGGCTGATGCCAGGCGTTTTGGCCTCACACTGATGGGTAATATGGGGACTAACAGCAGCATCATTAAGAAGATCAGTAACGAGCTGAAAGCACAGAACGAGAAGCTGCTGAGCTCCACCAGCCGTACGTCGCCCTTCCAGCGCTATGAGGAAGGTACTTCCATTGATGCCATCTGGGTGGTGCCTTCACTGGGTATTGATCCGGCAACCGGGAGAGAACTCTTCCTGAAGAAAGATGGTACGGCCAGCTTTATCTGGGATTCAAAAGATATGATCGCAGCCGGCATAGCCGTTCCGAAATACCGGGGCAGCTTTGGGGCCAGTATGAGTTATAAAGGTTTTCAGCTGACTTCCTATCTTTCTTACCGCTTTGGTGGCCAGCAGTTTAACCAGACTTTACTTAACCGGATCGAGAATGTAAACCTGGTTGACAATGCCGACAGACGGGTGCTTACCGATCGCTGGAAAAACCCGGGCGATGTGGCCTATTTCAAATCCATTTCGATAAACGGCGCGAATACCAATGCCTCATCCCGTTTTGTACAGGACGATAATACACTGGAAATGACTTCACTTTCATTGCTGTACCGTGTTGATCCGTCAAAATTGAAAGCCTGGAATGTAAAGCAATTAAATCTTGGCTTTTATATGAATAATGTATTCCGCTTAAGCTCTATTGCGATGGAACGCGGTCTGGATTATCCTTTTGCCAGAAGCTTCTCATTCTCTGTTCAAACCAGTTTCTAACTGTTAACGATAAATACTATGTTAAAAAAATATTCAATATTACTGGTTCTCCTGACCATCAGTTCTTTCTCCTGTAAGAAATTTCTGGATGTAAAGCCAAAATCCCAGATCAAAGAAGAAGTGCTTTTTGAAAAAGAGCAGGGATTTCTGGATGCCCTGTCTGGCATATATACCTTAATGGCCCGCCGCGATCTGTACGGCGACCAGTTAACCATGTCTTTTTTGGATGTGCTGGCACAACGTTATAAAGCCACCACCAAAACAAGCCCTTATTATGATGCGGTGAATTATAACTATGAAAGCGATGCTTCTAAATTAAAAGTAAAAACCACTATCCGCGGGATCTGGCTCTCTGCCTATTCCGGCATCGCGAACGCCAACAACATTTTAGGACATATCGAAGCGAAAAAAAGTGTTTTCCGGGACAATAATTATAACCTGGTAAAAGGGGAGGCTTTAGCATTGCGGGCATTCCTGCATTTCGACCTGCTGCGTATGTTCGGCCCCGTGATGGCCGTAAATGCATCAGCACCGGCTATTCCTTACCGTACCGTGCTCGAGCGGACAAGCCAGCCTTTATTGCCGGCAAACGAGGTAATGAAGCAGATTATTGCCGATCTGACCGCGGCAGAGGAGCTGTTAAAAAGCGATCCTCTCATCAGTGGTACCGTAAGTGACCATTATGAGTTTAACAGGGAAAACCGCAAATACCGGATGAATTACCTGGCCGTGCAGGCTGCACTGGCACGGGTTTACCAGTATAATAATCAGCCGCAGGAAGCGTATGCCTATGCCAAAAAGGTGATCGGATCAGGTAAATTTACATTTGTGACCAGTGAAGATGTATCGGTGGCAGGCGCCTGCCGTGATCGGCTTTTCCGGAACGAGCAATTGTTTGCCCTGCAGATCAACAACATGAAAAGCTATACCGATGCTTATTTTATGACGGTCCCTACCACCTATGAAAATGATGCCTTAAACAATGACGATGCGGTGATTAATACGCTGTTTGAAAATTCAAGTACCGACTACCGCCGTCAATATTTATGGCAAAGTACCTCCGGAAAATTACTGCATGTGAAGTACCAGCAGTTCGATTCCAATCCCGGAAACTGCGTATGGCCTAAAAATATAGTGCCGGTTATACGGGTCAGCGAAATGTATTATATCGCCGCCGAAAGCAGTCCTGATCTGAATGAAGCGGTCGATCTGATCAATGAGGTACGAAGCCACCGTGGAATTGATCCTTTGACCGGCATGGCGACCAAAGCAGCCTTACAGCAGGAGATCACCAAAGAGTACCAGAAAGAATTTTTCAGCGAAGGACAGCTCTTTTACTATTACAAGCGAAACCGCTTTACCACGATTCCGGGAAGTACAGTAACGGCTGATCAGAAAGTGTATGTACTGCCGGTACCCGAAGACGAAGGAATTTTTTAAGCTTAAAAAGAAATGACCATGAAGAGAGTATTAATGATCATAGGTGCAGTGCTGTTATATGCAGCCTGTAAGAAAGAAAATATTGTAAAATATACCGAAAAATCGAGAATCTATTTCAGTTTAAGAAAGGATTCATTGTACAGTAAATTTCCGCTGTCTACGGCCGGTAATATCCAGATCGATTATGCACCGCAGAACAGCGTGAAAAAACGGGATACCCTGCGGTTAAGTTTCCAGACCAGCGGAGTAGTCAGTACGGCCGACCGTGCCTTTGTATTGGAGCGTAATACGGCTGCCGGCACCGGAAAAGAGGGGTCGGATTTTGAATTTGTCGATAAACAATTTGTGATCCCGGCCGGAAAGCTCAGTACGATCGTCCGCCTGGCAGTATTGAGAAGCCCGGATATGGCTAAACAGCCCGTATCATTCGGTTTCCGCTTAAAAGCCAACGACAACTTTGAGCTCGGACCCGATCGCGATACCACGAACTTTTCCAGCAACTCGGCCATCATGAACATGACGGCAGTAAAGATCACCGCGAAAGATGTGGTTGTGAAGCCGGCCAACTGGGACTCATTCCTGCAAACTTATTTCGGCGTATACAGTGAGGTAAAATACCGGTTCATCATTGATGTGTTAGCACTTACCAGTATTCCCAGTACCACCACCGCCTCGCGGATGAATACCTACCGGACAAACTTAAGGAATGCCTTAACCAAATATAATAATGAGCATCCCGAAAAACTAAAAGATGAAAACGGGATAGAGATCTCCTTTTAATGTGATAGAATATGAACAAGATATTTAAAATAAGTCAAGGCATTCTCGTCCTGACCATGCTTTTATGCAGTTCCTGTATGAAGGATCATCCTGAAGACTATAAAAAGGATCAGGTAGCAGATTTTCAATTCGATAATGCCCTGAAAGACGCCTACCTGGCCAATGTAGGCGATGTATTAAGCCTCGAAGCAAAGATTACAGCACCGGCAAACCCGTCGCTCACCTATAAATGGTATTATTATTCGGCCGCTGCCAATTCGACCGTTACCCGGGTAAACGTGGGAACGGCACCAAAACTGGATCTGAACATCAACATGGAAACCGGAGCCTATTACCTGGTGGCCGAAGTAACCGATACGAATACCGGTGTAAAAGGCTATAAGAAAATTGCTTTAACCGTAAAACGTTTAACTTCTGAGGGATGGTTACTATTAACATGGAAAAATAACCAGGCCAACCTTTCCATTGTAAGCTCGGCAAATGAGGTGTTGAAGAATTTCCTGAAGCCCTCCGCCACGTACCCGATCACTTCGAAACCGGAAAACCTGATCTGTATTAACGACTGGGATGCCAAGTCGCAGCCGATTATCATTAAAACGGCGCAGCCCAATGTGTATTTCCTGGATTATAATACCTTCGATGTACATAACGATGCAAGAGATGCCTTTAAGTCGGGCTTAAACCCACCCATTACCCATTTTGGTACCGATATGTATAATAATGTTTTTTATATGTGGGATAATAACGGTCTGGTGTATCAGGTAAACAGAAGCGCCCCGGTGAATTATCCGGCGGGCTTTGACCAGCCGATGCAGGGTACCTATAAAGCGGCAAAATTTGTCTTACCCGTATCAAGCGGTTACCCGGTACCTTCAGTGTTTTATGATGAGCAGGCAAAACGTTTCCTCTACCAGGATTACGGCGGTAATGTGCTGAAACCTTTCCAGGCCAAACCGGCCAGTGCACCGTTTGATATGAATAATTTCCCGGATCAGATCGTCTATACCGATAATGGTGCCAGCGATATGACTTATGTGATTGGAAAGAATACCTCAGGCGAACACCGTTTGTATACGTTAGCGCTAAACGATGCGCTGAACACCTACCCGGCTATGGCAGCAGATAAACTGGACATCCCGAACAATGCGGCCCCATCATTTTATACCATTTCAGGGAAGCTGCCTTTGCTGTATTATATCGTAAATAACAACCTTTATCTCTATAAAATGGGCGAAAAACGTTCTATGTTGCTATATACGTTCCCTGCAGATGAAAGTGTGAGTGCCCTGAAAATGTTAAGGGGAACCGCATGGTTTACCTCATCCAACAATCCGAATGTAGAAAACCTGCTGGGTATTGCGGTCAATACGACAGCAGGAGGGGTGCTGTATACCTTTGAACTCTCGGCAACCGGCGCTTTAAAAACGGGTAAGTATACCACCCGCAACGATGGTTTTGATCCGATTGTGGATATTGCTTACAAAATGCAAAAATGATCCGGATGAAACAGATAAAGATTATCCTTTTCCTGTGCATGGTGCTTAGCAGCGCCTATGCGCAGGAAAGGGTACCGGCCGAAGCTAAAATAGCTTTTACGGCCTCCGATCTGCAATTTTCGGATATAAAGCTGCAGGTTAACCGGGTATGGCCGGAAAGAAAATTGACCGATACACTTCGCCTCAGCAGTACCGGACAGGTTTTAAAGATCCGTGATGCTTTACCGGCAGTATATACCATAAGTACCCGAAAACCATACTCGAACGCTACACTGATTGTGACGAAAGATGCCATCATACAAGTCGATTTCAAAGCTACCGGCCTGGAAGTGAAAGGTGGTACGCTGCAAACTATGCTTCAACAGCACCAGCAGCAACTTGCCCCGATCGAAAAGAAATGGCAGGAGCTGGGCAGCCAGTACGGAAACGAAAAAGATATGGAGAAGAAAATCGTCATCGAAAAGGAAGTGAAGCAAATTGCAGCGCAGGTGAACGCTGCGAAAATCGATTTTATCCGGAAGAACAGCCAAAACGTGCTGGGGGCCTGGCTGGCCGATCAGAATACTTATGCCTTCGGTGCAGATGCGCTGCATACGTTAATGCCCTTATTTGAAAAGCAGGACTGGGCTTCCGTAAGTTACCTGAAGCTCAAAGCAAAATTAGCCGAATATGAAGCCGGCTTAATGCGCGGGAAAAAAGCGCCCGCGTTTGCCTTGAAAAGTATAGGCGGCAGCGTGGTTTCGCTGGAAGAACTCATGAAAGGCCGGCAATACCTGCTGGTGGATGTATGGGCATCATGGTGCACGCCATGCAGGGTCGAAAACCGTAAACTGGCACCGTATTATGCCGAATTAACGAAAAAAGGAATTGCTGTAGTCTCCGTATCGGTTGACGAGGATCCGGAAGCCTGGAAAAGTGCGGTAAAGGCCGACAAGATCCCCTGGACACAATTAGTGAGCGATCAGGCGATGAAAGGAAAATTTGTGGAAATGTACAAGGTAAAATCGCTGCCCAGCACTTTTCTTATCGATAAGGATGGTGTAATTGTGCAGCAAAATGCTTCGATAGAAGATCTACTGAAATTATAAACCGACCAGATTAATCATGAAAAAAATACCATATATCCTGTTGTTTCTTGCCGGCTTTTGTGGCCAGGCCTATGCGCAGCAGGCAAAAACCATACTCTTAAAAAACGCCACCCTGATTGATGGTGAGGCTACCGTTAAGCCACGTCAGGCCTCCGTATTGTTAAAAGACGGGATCATTAAAGCCGTGTATGCCACAGCACCAAAATCGCTGAAAGCCGATGTGGAAGTGATTGATTGTACCGGCAAATTTATCAGCCCCGGGTTAATGGATAGCCATGTGCACCTGGCTACGCTCGATCTTTCAGACGAAAAGAAAGCCCGTAGCATTACGGATAGTGTTTTATATAACATGCTCCGGCATGGGATAACGACGGTGCGGGATATGGCAGGGAATACAACTTTCTTAAGCGGATACAAAAAAGCGATCCGTGATGGAGCGGTTAAAGGCCCTGATATTTTTTATGCCGCACAGTTTGCCGGACCGGAATATTTTAAAATGATGGGTACCGGGCGCAAGGGAGAAAAAGACCTGGGGAACACGCCCTGGTACCGGGCCATCCGCGATAAAGCCGATATAAAACAGGCTATTGCCGATGCTAAACACGCTGGTGTTACGGGTATTAAGATCTATGCCGACCTGGAACAGGAACTGATCATGGCGATCACGCAGGAAGCCCATAAGCAGGGGCTCATGGCCTGGGCACATGCGGCCATCTTTCCGTCGAAACCGCTCGATGTGGCACGGGCAGGTGTAAACAGCATGTCGCATGCGAACGACCTGGTTTTCCAGCAGATTAAAGGCGACAAGATCGAGATCGGGGCAGCCTGGGCACAGGTGTATAAAGGCTTACGCTTAGACAGCACCACACGCGACGAATTGCTGACGACGATGAAAAAGCATAAGATCTTTTTAGACCCTACGGTTTTCCATGCCGAAAACAATAAAATGGTTAATGCGGCTATCATCACCAAAAGTGCACATGCCTCAGGCATCAAAATAGTAAGCGGTACCGACTGGATTTACCCTGAACAAAATAAACCGGTTCCTTTGCTCGATGAGCTGAAATTACTGGTCTCGAAATGTGGTCTTTCGCCGCTTGAGGCGATAGAAGCCGCCACACTGAACGGTGCTTTAGTGACGGGTTTGAAAGACCGGGGATTGGTCAGGAAAGGGAAAAAAGCCGATATCCTTGTCCTGGATAACGATCCTTTACAAAATGTAGAGACTTTGTTTAAGCCTGCAATGGTGTTTAAAGACGGGCAGAAGGTGTTTTAAACCTGCTATAGACCACCCCGGAAGTACGCACATATGCACCTGTATTTCCCGGGTGGTCATAAAGCTATCCATGCAGATAAAAAATCAATAACTTCCCAATGATTTCTGGTACTGTAACGGACTTTTGCCTGTTACCCGTTTAAAATACTGGTGGAAACTTGCAAAATTATAAAAACCACTTTCATAACAGATCTGCTTCACATTGAGGTGACCATCCATTAACAGTTTGCAGGCATGGCTCACCCTGATCTCGTTTAAGAAATCAGAATAGGTCCGCTTACTGCGCACTTTAAAATATTTGCAAAAGGAGTTAGGACTGATCCCTGCTACGGCCGAAATGGTACCGAGGCTTATTTTTTCCTTAAAATTGGATAAGGTATACTCATAAATGGCATGCATACGGTCATGTTCGGGGGCATGAAAATGCTCATGGAATCCTACCGATACCAATTGTTTTTTCACTTTACAGGCATGTATGGCCAGCAGGGCCTCCATCAGGGCGATGATCTTGCGGCTGCCTTCACGCTCGATAATATGTGAGATTAACCGGGCAATGTCTTTTTTTTCTTCGCCCAATAGCTGAAGCCCCCTTTTGGCGAGTTGTAAGGTATCCGCTAACTCTTTATTTTCAGGCAGTGTCAGAAAGCTGCTGCCCCAGAAATCTTCCCTGAAATGGACTACCTTCACGTCGACGTCCCGCTGTGTGGAATCCGGGCGGTCAAAACGCCAGTAATGCGGAACGTTACTGCCTACCAGGATCACATCGCCGCTTTTAAACGTCTGAATGCTGTCGCCGATAAACTGCATGCCGCTGCCTTTTTCGAAATAGATAAGTTCGGCTTCCGGATGATAATGCCAGTGGCTGTTCGTATCGGCCACCTGGTCGCGCCGGGCGCTGAACGAATGAATAAGATTGGTGCTTACTTTTAATAACTGTGGTTTCAAAACGTAAATAATTAATTAAACTTATCGTCAAATACCTTCTTAAAATTACAGATTAATAGCCAATATCGCTTAATGTTTAGCCAAAATATTTAAATGAACTAAGCTGTCCAATCGTTTTATTTGTATAATGCATGATGCCGGTAATGCCGGCATAAGCCCTAAACTAAACCAAAATTAAACCGCATGAACACACGTAAAGGGCAGCGCTACCTGTTTGCGCTCATCCTGGTCACCAGCCTCTTTTTCTTCTGGGGATTTGTCCATAATCTCGACCCGATCTTAATTCCACATTTAAAGAAAGCCTTTTTACTGAGTGATCTGGAGACCGCGTTGGTCGATTTTTCAGTGTTCATTGCTTATTTTGTGATGGCGTTGCCCGCAGGCTATATCATGCGCAAATGGGGCTATAAAAGCGGGATTATCCTTGGCCTTTCGTTATTTGCGGTTGGCTCTTTCCTGTTCCTGCCGGCTGCTGATACCCGGCAATACGGCTTCTTTTTAGGCGCTTTATTTATTATCGCCTGCGGACTGACCTTTTTAGAGACGGCTGCCAACCCTTATGTAACCGTGTTAGGTCCGCCGGAAACGGCTACCCGGCGCTTAAATTTCTCACAATCGTTTAACGGCCTGGCAGCCTTCCTGGCGCCACTAGTAGGTGGTAAGTTCATCTTATCGGGCATAAACCATAGTGATGAGGCGCTGGCGGCCATGTCACCGGCGATGCGTGAAGCCTATTTTACGGCCGAAGCATCGAGTGTAAAAGGCCCTTATCTGGTATTGGGTGTTTTAATTGTACTGGTTGCCGTCCTGTTCCTGTTTACCCGTCTGCCTGATATTAAAGAAGAAAAGCAGGAAGAGCGCTCTACCATCGCACATGCCCTCAGTCATAAGCACCTGCGGTGGGCGGTGATTGCTCAGTTCTTTTATGTTGGGGCACAGGTGTGTGTGTTCAGCTTTTTTGTGCGTTTTATTACGGTGTCGGCCAATTTGCCCGAAAAAGAGGCGGCATGGTATGCTGCTGCCGCGGGACTGGCTTTTATGGCCGGACGTTTTGCCGGTACGTTTTTCATGAAATACATGGCACCGCATCGCCTATTGATGCTGTATGCCACATTAAGCATGGTTTTATGCCTGATGGCCATTTTTGGCCAGGGCATGGTTACCGTATATGCATTGATCGGCATTGCCTTGTTTATGTCGATTATGTTTCCCACCATCTTTTCGATGGGTATTACCGGCCTGGGTAAGGACACGAAGATCGGTTCATCGCTTATCGTCATGTCCATTGTAGGCGGAGCTTTGCTGCCCCTGGCCTTAGGCTATATTTCGGATGTTACCCGTCATATCCAATATGGTTATACCGTGCCGTTCATTTGCTTCCTGGTGGTTTTTTACTTCGGCTGGAAAACCTGGAAACCGGTTCACATCGAAAAAGAAGAGACCTTACATTAAATTTCAGTAAAGATATATGCGTCAACAGGTTATACAGATCCATAAAAATGATAATGTCCTTGTGGCCCTTTGCGACCTGGAACAGGGTACAACCGTAATTTTTAAGGATACAATGTATTGGCTTACCGAAGATATTCCGGCTAAACATAAATTTTTTATGTCCGATATGGCTAAAGGTGCGGAGATCAGGATGTATGGCGTGTTGGTAGGGAAGACCCAATGCCCCGTAAAAAAGGGGAGCCGGATGACGGTCGGGAATACCCGCCATGCCGCTGAGCCTTACGGCTACAGGCCTTCGGTTTACCAGTGGCAACCGCCCGATGTAGCGAAATTCAGCAGCCGGACATTTAATGGTTACCACCGCCGGAATGGAGAAGTAGGTACGGCAAATTACTGGCTGTTTATACCGACAGTATTTTGCGAGAACCGTAACCTGGATATGATTAAAGAGGCCCTGCATAACGAATTAGGCTATGCCGTGGGCGATAAATACAAACAGTACACACATCAGCTCGTACAATCCTTTAAAAGCGGTGAAGATTTAGCGGCACCGTCTTTAACGGCAACTTCGCCGGCCGTAGAGAACCGTTTATTTAAAAACGTAGACGGTATAAAATTCTTAAACCACCAGGGTGGATGCGGGGGAACACGTCAGGATTCGGAAATCTTAAGCCGTTTGCTGGCCGCCTATGCCGATCATCCCAATGTAGCGGGGGTAACGGTGTTGAGCCTGGGCTGCCAGCATTTACAGGTGGCCGATTTTAAAACGGATCTGTACGATCGTAATCCCGCTTTCGATAAGCCATTGCTTATTTTTGAGCAACAGGCTGCTCAAAGTGAAGAAGAGCTCATTAAAAGTGCCATTTATGAAACCTTTAAAGGGCTTATCCGGATAAATCAGATCGGGCGGCAGCCGGCACCGTTAAGCAAATTATGTGTAGGCGTAAAATGTGGCGGCAGTGACGGTTTTAGCGGTATATCGGCAAATCCGGCGGTAGGACACACGGCTGATCTGCTGGTGGCTTTGGGTGCAAAGGTCCTGTTAGCCGAATTTCCGGAGCTATGTGGTGTGGAGCAGGAGCTGATTGATCGTTGCACCAGCGAAGAGGCCGCCCGCAAATTTATCCGTTTAATGACTGATTATGATGCTGCAGCACATCGTGCCGGCTCAGGTTTTTATATGAACCCTTCGCCGGGCAATATAAAAGACGGCCTGATCACGGATGCCATCAAATCGGCAGGAGCAGCTAAGAAAGGCGGGACGGCACCGGTGGCGGACGTGCTGGACTATACCGAGCCGGCCACAAAAGCCGGGCTAAATCTGGTATGTACACCCGGAAATGATGTCGAAGCTACCACCGGAAAGGCTGCCAGCGGGGCCACACTGATCCTGTTCACGACCGGTTTGGGTACACCGACAGGAAACCCGGTTTGCCCTACGATAAAGGTCGCTACCAATAGCGGACTGGCCAGGCGTATGGCCGATATCATTGATATCGACACCGGTCCCGTCATTGCCGGCGAAAAAACAATCGAAGAGATGGGCGAGGCTATTCTTGACTATTGTATCGATGTAGCCGGCGGATTACAAACGCCTAAGGCGGTATTGCTGAACCAGGATGATTTTATTCCCTGGAAACGCGGCGTTAGTCTTTAAAATTCCTAACCAACGAACCAACCGAAAAACGAACCAACCATGTTTAATTTGAAAAATAAAAAAGCGATTGTGACCGGCGGAGGCAGCGGGATCGGGAAGGCCATTGCCATTATGTTGGCTAAAAATGGGGCCGAAGTACATATCCTCGAACCCGACGCCCGGAATGCAGCCGCTACCCTGGAAGCCATTCATCAGCAGGGCGATACAGCTTTTGCCCATAGCTGCAATGTGGCCGATCAGGCATTGGTTGACCAGGTATTTGCGCAGATCGGCCCCATCCATATCCTGGTGAATAATGCGGGCGTAGCACATGTGGGCCGGGCCGATAATACACCGGAGGCCGATTTCGACCGGCTGATGGCCATTAACGTAAAAGGCGTATACAATTGCATCCGGGCTGCTATTCCGGCGTTGAAGCAAAACGGAGGCGGAGTGATCATCAATATGGCCTCCATAGCCGCCCTGGTGGGGCTGGCGGATCGCTTTGCCTATTCCACTACGAAAGGTGCGGTAAAAGCCATGACGATGAGTGTAGCGAAAGATTACCTGTCGGATCATATCCGCTGTAATTCGATCTCACCGGCGAGGGTACATACACCTTTTGTGGATGGCTTTATTGAAAAGAATTACCCGGACCGGCAGGAAGAAATGTTGGAGAACCTTTCAAAATCGCAACCCATTGGCCGGATGGCGAAACCCGAAGAAGTAGCCGCACTGGCGTTGTACCTGTGCAGTGATGAAGCCGCTTTTATTACCGGGGTCGATTACCCGATTGATGGTGGTTTTACGACGCTGAATAATTAAGTATCAAGTATTAAGTAGTAAGTATTAAGTAGCAAGTATTAAGTATCAGGTGCAGGATCTAAATACTAGATACTAAATACTAGATACTTGATACCAACAAACCAACGAACGAATAAACCAACGAACCAATAAACCAATGAAATCACGCTTAAAGCTTTGCTTCATATTCTGTCTTTACAGCATTATCACACAGGTATATGCGCAGTCTGATCTGAAGCTCTGGTACCAGAAGCCTGCGGCAAACTGGAATACCGCATTACCGGTTGGAAACGGACGTATGGGCGCTATGGTATTTGGTCATCCTGCTGCCGAGACCCTGCAGCTCAATGAAGAGAGCGTATGGGCGGGTAGCCGGATCAGTGATCATAATCCGCAGGCTTTGGCCCATATTAAAGCGATTCAGCAACTGCTGCTTGCCGGCAGGAATAATGAAGCGCATCAGCTCGCGAACCAGTATTTGCTGGCTACGCCTAAAAACTTCCGGTCGTACCAGACCCTGGGTAATTTAAAGCTGGAATTTGCCAATGCAACTTCTACAGGCGTGAAGAACTACCAGCGCAGTCTCGACCTGGCTACGGGTATAGCCGCTGTACAATATCAGCATAAAGATATAAACATAAAGCGTGAAGTATTTGCTTCAGCGCCGGATAACTGTATCGTGATGCGTATTCAGGCCGATAAACCCGGCAGCCTGGACGTGAAGTTAAGTCTGTTCCGGGAGCAGGATGCCAGTGTAACGGCTATTTCAGATCAGGTGCTGGAACTTAGCGGGCAGATTGCAGACCTGCCTTCTAATGATGAAGGTGAGGGCGGCCTGCACTTAAAATTTAATGCGCAGGTAAAAGTGATCGCCAATAGCGGGAAGACTGAAGCTGCCAATAATGCGATCCTCGTAACCGGGGCGAGCGAAATCCTGGTGCTGATCACGGCGGCTACCGATTATAATATGGCCTTATTAAACTATGACCGCTCCATCAATAGCCGGCAGGTATGTTGCCAGTTGATGGAAAAGGCCGGTAAATACACCTATAGTGAGCTTCTTAACCATCATCTGGCCGATTATAAACCACTGTTTGAGCGGGTTAAGTTAGATCTGGGTGGTGATGACCGTTCACACCTCCCAACCGATGTGCGCATGGAAAATGTGCGTAAAGGAGGCACAGACAAAGCCCTGGTGGCGATATATTTTCAATACGGGCGTTACCTGCTGATGGGCAGTTCCAGGGCACCGGGTGTATTACCGGCTAATTTGCAGGGCGTATGGAACGAATTTTATAATGCCCCCTGGAAATCCGATTACCATACCAACATCAACATCCAGATGAATTACTGGCCGGCCGATCTGACCAATTTATCGGAAACCGTAAAGCCACTGGCCGATTTTGTCGACCGCCTTCGGGTACCCGGCCGGGTGGCTGCCCGGCAAACCTATGATGCCAAAGGCTGGACCATTCACCACGCTACCGATATTTTCGGGAGAACAGGCATCCAATCCGGTATACATTGGGGCTCATCACCTTTAGCATCCGCATGGTTGTGCCTTAACCTCTGGGAACATTATCAGTTTACGGGTGATACCGCTTATCTGCGGCAGAAGATCTATCCCATCATGAAAGAGGCTGCCGAATTTGTGCAGAGCTTTCTCATTACGGATAAAAACGGTTACCTGGTCACGGCACCGTCCATGTCGCCCGAAAATACCTTTATCCTGCCCGATGGAAAGAAAGACCAGCTCACGTATGCGCCAACCATCGACATCCAGCTGATCATGAGCCTTTACCAGGCCTGCCTAAGTGCCGGAAAGATCGTACATGAAGATCCGGCCTTTTTAAGATCGTTGCAGACTACCTTAGCCAAACTGCCGCCGATGCAGGTGAGCAAACGCTATGGTACGCTGCAGGAATGGATCGAAGATTATGAAGAAGCGGAGCCAGGGCATCGCCATATTTCGCATTTATTAGGCCTATATCCGGCTAACCTGATTAAACCGGAAGACAAAGTGCTGTTTGAAGCCGCAAAGAAAACTTTGGCACGGAGACTGGCTAATGGCGGCGGACATACCGGCTGGAGCCGCGCCTGGATCATTAATTTCTATGCCCGCCTGTTAGATGGGGAAAAAGCCTGGGAAAACGTCAGGGCCTTGCTGCAGAAATCAACCCTGGACAACCTGTTTGATAATCATCCGCCTTTCCAGATCGACGGTAATTTTGGGGGCACGGCAGGGATTGCTGAAATGCTGTTGCAAAGTCATAACGGCTATATCGAGCTGCTCCCCGCTATCCCGGCCGACTGGCAGGAGGGCGAAGTCAGCGGCCTGGTAGCCCGGGGTGGTTTTGAGATCGCCATGAAATGGCAGAAAGGAAAACTGGTATCGGCACAATTGCTTTCTAAAAACGGAAATACATGTAAGATCAAATACGGATCGCGTATCGTGAACCTGAAAACCAAAAGCGGCCAACGGTATGATGTAATTGAGCTGTTATTAAAGAAGTAATACTGTATTGTTTTACTGTTATGATTGTTGTATGGTGACCTGCAGCAATCATAACAATTATACCAATATGACCATTAAACAATATACCTGGATAACCATGAAAAAAATCTTTCTCTTTAGTGTATTGCTCCTGTGGATGTGCCACATCCGGGCGCAATACGTGCCATCAACAGAAAATCTCGAAGCCCGCAAAGCTTTTGAGGCCATGCGTTTTGGTTTGTTTATACACTGGGGGCCATTCAGCATTCCCGGCAGCGGCGAATGGGTGATGAATAACCGTAATATTAAAGTAAAAGAGTATACCCGCTTAAAAGATTTCTTTAACCCGGTCGGGTTTGACGCAGCGGCCTATGTAGGCCTGGCTAAAAATGCCGGCATGAAATACATCACACTCATTACCCGGCATCACGATGGCTTTAGCCTCTGGGATACAAAATATTCGGATTTTAATATCATGAATACGCCGTATAAGAAAGATATCGTAAAAATGATCGCCGACGAATGTCACCGGCAGGGTGTGAAGCTGTTTCTGTATTATTCGCTGTTAGACTGGCGGCGCGACGATTATCCGCACGAAACCGGTCGTACAGGCCAGAAGACTGGTCGCACGGGCAAGGGCGATTATGCTTCCTATCTGCAGTTCATGAAAAACCAGCTGACCGAGCTGCTTACCAACTATGGTAAAATTGATGGGATCTGGTTTGACGGACATTGGGATCAGACCCCGCCTGAGGGGCAAAAAGACCGTACCTCGCGCTTAGACTGGAAATATGATGAGCTGTATGGCCTGATCCACAGGCTGCAGCCCTGGGCGCTGATCGGCAATAATCACCACCTCGATCCCTTTCCCGGTGAAGATTTCCAGATGTTTGAAAAAGATCTCCCCGGTGAGAATAAGGCAGGATTAAGCTTTCAGCAGCCATCTGATCATATGCCGGTCGAAACCTGTGAGACCATGAACAATTCATGGGGCTTTAACCTGACCGACGATAAATATAAATCGGCAAAGCAGGTCATCCACCTGCTGGTGAACACTGCCGGCCGTAATGCCAACCTGCTGCTGAATGTAGGCCCCATGCCCAATGGTAAGATCCAGGAAGAATTTACGGATACGCTCGCTGCCGTAGGCCAGTGGATGAATACGTATGGCGAAACCATTTATGGGACTACCGGTAACGTCATCAAACCCCAGCCCTGGGGCATCATCACCCGCAAGGGGCAAACCCTCTATGTACATCTGTTGAACGATCCGGGTGCTGCTTTTATCCTGCTGCCCGGTATCAACGGTAAAATAAAAAGCCTGAGCACATATGATAGCGGTGAAAAGCTGAAATTTACGCAAAAGCCGGAAGGACTGCTGATTGAGGTGCAAAAAGATCCGCAGGAAATAGATAAAATTATTAAAATTGAATTGAAATAAATACGAAGAATGAAACTCATCAGATTTGGAGAAGCCGGAAAAGAAAAACCCGGCATTATAATCAATAATGCTTATTATGATACCTCATCATTGGTAAACGATTATGATGAAGCTTTTTTTGAAAACGGCGGATTAGCCCGTTTACAGGAAGCCCTCACGAAAGGCCCGGCACTGCCGCAGGTCGATACCACGGTAAGGCTTGGCGCACCCATTGCCCGCCCTTCTAAAATACTTTGCATTGGCCTGAACTATTCCGATCATGCCCGTGAAACCAATGCGCCAATCCCGAAAGAACCGATCCTGTTCTTTAAATCGACCACGGCGATGGCAGGGCCTGATGATGATGTGATCATCCCGAAAGGAAGTGTAAAAACCGACTGGGAAGTCGAACTGGCCATTGTGATCGGTAAAAAAGCATCTTATGTCAGCGTGGAAGAAGCCGAAGATTATATCGCCGGCTATTGCCTGCATAATGATTACAGCGAGCGCGAATTTCAGTTAGAGCGCAACGGGCAGTGGGCGAAGGGTAAAGGCTGCGATACGTTTGCCCCTATAGGCCCGTTCATGGCTACGAAAGACGAGATCGCGGATGTGCATAACCTTCGGTTGTGGCTGAGCGTAAATGGAAATAGAGTGCAGGACGGCAATACGGCGAACTTTATTTTTAATGTACCGACAATGGTATCGTATGTGAGCCAGTTTATGACCTTATTGCCCGGCGATGTGATTTCAACGGGTACGCCTGCAGGGGTGGGCCTGGGACAGAAACCGGAACCCTGGTATCTTAAACCCGGCGATGTGGTGGAGTTGGGTATTGATGGCTTAGGCACCAGCCGGCAGCGCGTTAAAGCCTGGCCCGGTCAATAATTGTGCACTTTATAAATTTAATGGGATGAAGAGATATTGCTTAGCCCTTGACCTGAAAAACGATCCGGCGCTGATTGCGGAATATGAGACGTATCACCGTGCCGTATGGCCTGAAATTATCCGTAGCATAAAAGATGCAGGTATTGAAACGCTGGATATTTATCGTACAGGAAACCGGCTGTTTATGATCATGGAAGTGAATGAAACCTTTACTTTTGAAGCCAAGGCAAAGGCTGATGAGGGAAATCCGAAAGTGCAGGAATGGGAAACCCTGATGTGGACCTATCAACAGGCCTTGCCTTTTGCGCAACCCGGTGAAAAATGGGTGCTGATGGATAGGATCTTTGCCTTATGATCGACAGTCACCAGCATTTCTGGAAATATCATCCGGTAAAGGATGCCTGGATCACTGAAGACATGGCGGTGATACGGCATGATTTTATGCCGCCTGACCTGGAACCGCTGCTGGCGGAGAATGGTTTTACGGGTTGTATAGCCGTACAGGCTGATCAAAGTGAGGCGGAAACATTGTTTTTGGCTGGTCTGGCGTCGGAATATCCCTTTATTAAAGGGGTAGTCGGCTGGATCGATCTTCGCCACCCGTTGCTGACCGGGCGTTTGGACTATTTTAGTACCATTCCCTGCATCAAAGGCTGGCGACATATTGTGCAGGCCGAGCATGCCGGTTTTATGCTTGACCCTGATTTTTTAAAAGGTATAGCGGCGCTGTCGGCGAAAAACTTTACCTATGATATCCTGATCCGCCACGAGCAATTGCCCGAAGCGATGGCATTGGTGGAGCGGTTTCCGGCGCAGGCCTTTGTGATCGATCATGCGGCCAAGCCGGATATTAAAGGGAAAGAAATAAAAAACTGGGCTAAACATATGGCCCTTATCGCCAGACATTCACAGGTATACTGTAAATTATCAGGCCTGCTCACCGAGGCCGACTGGCAGCAGTGGAATAAGCACGAGCTGTTTACCTATATGGATGTACTTTTTGAACATTTCGGTCCTGAACGGATCCTGTTCGGCAGCGACTGGCCGGTATTGTTGCTGGCCGGTGGCTATACCCAATGGGTGGCTATGGTGCAGGAGTACCTCGAACCTTTGGGGACAGCGGTACAGCAACAGGTTTTTCAGGATAATGCCGTTAAATTTTATAACTTGTAAATAAATTAAGCGCATCATGAACTTAAATTTAACCGATAAGATCGTTGTGGTGACCGGTGCTGCAAAAGGCATAGGTGCCGGCATCGTCAACATACTGGCTGAAGAAGGCGCATATCCTGTCATTGTAGGCCGAAACGAAGCCGACAATACCCGGTTTAAAGCTTCATTACAGGCACAGGGCTACCTGGCCGATTACGTAACCGCTGAACTAAGCGATCCTGCTCAATGTAAAAGCGTAGTGGAAACAGTGATGGCTCGTTTTGGCCGGATCGACGGGCTCATTAATAATGCCGGGGTGAATGACGGTGTAGGGCTTGAAAAAGGCAGTTATAGCGATTTTATGGCTTCACTACATAAAAATGTCGTACATTATTACCTGATGGCCCATTACGCTCTGCCGGCTTTAAAAGCTTCGAAGGGGGCCATGGTGAATATCAGCAGTAAAACCGCCGAAACCGGGCAGGGCGGAACCTCGGCTTATGCGGCTGCCAATGGTGCCCGGAATGCCTTAACGCGCGAATGGGCGGTAGAGTTATTACCCTATGGCATCCGGGTAAACGCGGTTATTGTAGCCGAATCTTATACGCCGCTGTACCAGGCCTGGGTAGAAAGTTTCCCTGATCCGGAAGAAAAACTTAAGGCTATTACGGCAAAGATCCCTCTTGAAAAAAGAATGACTACGGTTGAAGAAATTGCGCACATGGCGGTATTTTTATTATCCGAAAAATCGAGCCATACCACCGGGCAGCTTATTCATGTAGATGGGGGTTATGTGCACTTAGACAGGGCTTTATGAAACTGAATTATGGATTTCTTTTATCGTTATTTCTGGCAATACTGCTGCCTGCCTGCCTGTATGCACAGCAGGATCCTTATCTAAACCCAAAGCTGCCTTTAGAAGTTCGTGTTCAGGATCTGCTTAAACGCATGACGCTCGAAGAAAAGGCCTTACAGATGGACAACCGTACGCCGGCAATTAACCGCTTACAGATCCCGGCCTACGACTGGTGGAATGAAGCCCTACACGGGGTGGCACGGGCCGGGCTGGCCACTTCTTTTCCGCAGCCTGTTGGTCTGGCCGCGACTTTTGATCCGGAAGCCCTGTTTACCATGGGTACGATGGTAAGCGACGAAGCCCGGGCTAAACATCATCAGTTTGCGCGCGAAGGGCAGCGCGGAAACTATACCGGGCTTACGTTTTATTCGCCGAACGTGAATATCTTCCGCGACCCGCGATGGGGCCGTGGCCATGAAACCTTTGGCGAAGATCCGTATCTGACGGGTAAAATGGGTGTGGCTTTTGTAAAAAGCATGCAGGGCGATGATCCTGTTTATATGAAGACCATCATGACAGCCAAGCATTTTGCTGTGCATAGCGGACCTGAGCCGGGCCGTCATTCCTTTAATGCTGAGCCTTTAAAACGTGATCTTTGGGAAACCTACCTGCCGGCTTTTAAAATGCTGGCTACCGATGGTCAGGTGTATTCTTTTATGTGTGCCTATAACCGCCTCTTTGGCGAGCCCTGTTGCAGTGATGCTTTTTTGCTGAATGATATTTTACGGAAAAAATGGGGGTTTAAAGGTTTTGTAGCCACGGATTGTGGTGCCGTATATGATTTTTACATGTTCCATAAAACGGCAAAAGACAGTGTGGAGGCCGTGGCACAGGCCATTAAAGCCGGGGCAGATAACCAGTGCTATGGGTATGCCAATGCCGTTATTCCGGCGATAAAACGCGGCCTGCTAAAAGAGAGCGAGCTGGATACAGCAGTGGCCCGCCTGCTTCGTGCTAAATTTAAACTGGGGGTGTTCGATCCCGAAGCGGTCAATCCCTATGCCGGTATTCCATATGGAGTGGTCAATAGTGATAAACATCAGCAACATGCCCTGAAGATGGCACAGGAATCGATCGTGCTGCTTAAAAATAATGGCGTCTTACCGTTAAAGCAAAGTGTGCGGCGCCTGGCGGTTATTGGCCCGAATGCCCATGATGCCGAGGTTTTATTGGGTAATTACAATGGTGAGCCGGCACATGTTGTAACGCCGCTGGAAGGCATTCGCACAGCTTTTCCGGGCACGGAGGTACAGTATGCCAGGGGCTGCCCCGTGATCGATACACCGGGATACCAGCGGGAACGTGATTTTGAAGAAGCCTTAGCCCTGGCCGGCAGTTCGGAGGTGATCATTTTTGCAGGTGGTATCTCACCCCGGTTGGAAGGCGAGGAGCTGCAGGTAAAAGTTCCCGGTTTTTCGGGTGGTGATAAGACGGACCTGAACCTGCCGCAGGTACAGACCGACCTCTTAAAAGCATTAAAAAAGCTGGGCAAACCTATCGTATTGGTGTTATTAAATGGGAGTGCACTGGCCATTAACTGGGAGAATGATCACCTGGATGCCATTGTGGAAAGCTGGTATGGAGGCGAGCGTGGCGGTCAGGCCATTGGCGATGTGCTGGCAGGCCGCTATAACCCGGCCGGGCGTTTACCCATAACCTTTTATAAATCGATTCAGGATATTCCGGCTTTTGAGGATTATGGTATGGCCGGCAAAACCTATCGGTATGTAACCCGTCCGGTTCTCTATCCTTTTGGATATGGTTTGAGCTATACCCGGTTTACATACAGTGATTTAAAGTTATCTACTAAAGTGTTAACGGATAAAAACAGCCTGGAAATCACTTTCCAGTTGACGAATACCGGAGCTTTTGACGGCGATGAGGTAGTGCAGCTGTATATCAGCCGGGAAGGTGAAGGCTTTCCGATCAAAGAACTCAAGGGTTTTCAGCGTGTACACCTTAAAAAAGGCGAGCGCAGGCTGCTCCGCTTTACCCTGACACAGCGCGATATCCAGCATTATGTGGCGGCTTTGGATGATCTGGGGGTGGTAAAAGGGAAAGTAAAGTTCTTTATTGGCCCCTCATCAGCCCGGGCCGAACTGAACGCCGTTTTTGAATTAAAGTAATATATTTACCGCTCTGTATAAGGATTACCGGGAATTTTTACGAAGCGGTAACCCGCCTTTTTGAGCGCCTCCTGCACCGGCTCACCGGGAAGCGTTTTAAAGATAATAGCCGATAGCACCTGGCCCGGGAATATGCCCGAGTGCATAAGTATATCAAGCAGCCATTTACGCAGGCGAAGCCGCAGATAAGGAAGCCTGTAAGGGCCGGCAGGGCTTGTTTCGGCACCCTTAAAGTAAAAGTTAGGGTTGATGCGTTTAAAGGCCACCAGGGGCAGATTTAATCCGGCTGCAAACTTCTCGAATTCCCGTTCCGATACCTTATATACAAAATTGCCCACAGGCTCGTACGAAAACCGGTTCTTCCATATCTTTTTTAAAAGCCACTCCTTTTTTGCAAATAAGTTGCTCAAAAGTAATAATAAAGGCATTTTGGTGACCGGATCGAGGGGCTCAATAATCACCATAGCCTGCCGCGCCACCCGTATCATTTCGTACATCGCTGCATAGGGCCGGGGAAAGTGGTGATACGATTCTTTACATAGCACATAATCGAACATACCATCGGGAAAAGAAAGTGCTTCTGCATTTTCAGCAGCATATTCACTGATGATGTGCCGCTGTTTGGCAATTTTAAGGAAATCTGTATTCAGATCGCTGGCCAGGGCACTGCTGTTTTTTGTGATAATATATTGCGCATCAAAACCATAAGCATCGCCCAGTGTAAGCCAGCTTTTTCCACTTTGCAGCAGCAGGGGATCTAACAAGCGGAAAAACAGCTGTTGTAACCATTGATTGATCGAATTTGGATGTGCAGTGATCGTCTTTTCATAATAGGCAATTTTAGCCTCATCGGTAGGGTATTGACGGTTATACCAGTTGTTGTGGCGTTCATAGCTCTCTTCCTGATACAATTTGTTTTCCTTTTGGTGCATATCTTCTATTACGCAGGAAACGGGAAAAATGCGGGGAAGAAAACCGGAATTATATTTTTTTATTTTACCCAGCGTTTCATCCTGTATATACGTACATAATATATATCCGTAAGATCAAGACCGCACGCATGAACCTATTTTCGAATGAAGCCAAGTGGATTAAAGGCTGTAAAGCCAATGAACGCGCGGCTCAGGAGGGTTTGTATAAGCTGTATTATCGGGAAATGTGGCAGGTGTGCAACCGGTATCTGAAATCGCCCGAACTGGCCGAAGAAGTCTTAAATTCAGCCTTCTTAAAAGTATTTCAGCATATCAGCGGGTTTGATCCGGCCAAAGGAAAACTCAAAACCTGGATAAAAGTCATTATGATACGTACCTGCATCGATTTTTTACGGAAACAAATGCATTTCCGTTCCGGTATACCGGTCGTATATGACGACGATGATTTTTTTGTCTCGCCAGCGGTATTGGAAAAATTATATGCCGAAGACCTCATGAAAGCGGTGCGCAGCCTGCCTGCGGCTACGCAAACGGTATTTAACCTGTCGGTTATGGACGGCTACTCCCATAAAGAAATTGCCGCACAATTACAGATTACTGAAAGTACTTCACGGTGGCATCTTACCGAAGCCAAAAAACAGCTGAGAGCCCGGTTAGAGCCTGGTGTAACGCAGGAGGGAATGATTATTTAAACATGGTAAGGAACATCTGACAAAAAAAATAAAATTATAAACAGATGAAAAATTCAGCATGGTACTTTAAACGCTGGCAAAAGAAAATGAACGCTTTGCCGCCTCCCGGCAGCCCGGATCAGGGTTGGGCCGCTATGGAGCGTCTTCTGAATGCACATTTACCCGTTTCAGCTTCTTCGGATAAGACCGATAACAGCCGGGCAGGCTCGTCTTCAGGCCAAAAAGTACGCCAATTCCTGGCCTATGTGGCGCCGGTTGCCATCATCGTGACGGTTTTTACTTTGTATAAAACGGAAAACATGACCGAAAAGAAACAAAAAACAACCGATAAAGCAATGCACATTACGGATACATCCGGTTTTGCACAGCGTGACACCCTGGTAACCATCGTGCCCGATACGACTGTCATAAGCTTTAAACCGGCATTACGCACTGATAATGTGCCGCTGCTGCCACCTGCCGGTTCCCTGAAAGTGGATTCATTGCCTGTTCATCGCGATACCATGCCACCTGTATGGTCTGAGATAATACGGTATGATTTGCCTGATCGTCTAAAAACTATTCCATCATCCATAATCCTGCATCACGGTGATCACCATATCACTTCCTCGATACCAATAGCTATAATGGAACCTCTGTCTGTAAAACCCGCCCGGCTAAAGAACACAGATGCATGGTTTAACAGGAACACCGCGGTCCGCTATGGTATAGTTCTCGGCGGCGCATATACCAACAGCGGCTATAATGCTTATATGGGTATATCTGCCGGAAAAGCGTTAGACAGCCGCTGGGATGCCGCTGCTGCACTGCGATTACATACAGCACGCTCCATACAGGCCGCTTATACACATCCCAGTTATTTCAGGCCTGATTCTATTGCGCCTTTTCATCTGGTACATGAGCGGAAAATCCATATCGCTGAGATCGAATTTGCGCTGAAATACAGGATTACTCCGGATTTCTATGTGAAAACGGGGCCGGTAGCAGGCTTCAGATGGCGGCAAAGCGGTATACAGAACCGCATAGGTAAGGTGCCCGATCTTCGCGATACCCTGTTTCATGAAAAGCAGATTAAACAGGCGCTGAACCGCACACGCTTTACACCGGCCATCCATTTGGATTATATGGCAGGTGCAGGTTTTCAGTGGCGGTGTTTTCAATTGGAAGCACAATATCAACACCATCTGAAGCCCTTTGAGATCAGCACAGATTTAGGGAGCAGCCGGTTTTACAGGCATACTTTTTTATTCGGTATCGGGTATTCCTTAAGTAAACCCAAACGCCGGCCGTAATGCGGTAATTAGCCGCTATCTTACAAATGAACATGCTAAACGGAAAAATATGCATATATTTGCCGGCACCGACATCAACAGATACAACATGTAAAATATACTTTCTTTCAGACAAAAATAAAGGACAGCTGCGAAGCGGACTGTATTATGTTTAACGTTTAAAGAAAGAAATCATGTTGATTTTACAAAACCTTTCCTATATACATCCTCATAAAGATGTGCTGTTTAGTAACATCCGTCTTACCGTAAATGCGTTCGACAAAATAGCCTTAACCGGCCATAACGGAAGCGGAAAATCTACTTTGCTGAAAATTATCTCAAAAGAACTGCAGGCTTCGGGCGGGCAGATAAGCATGGATAGCGAACCCTATGTTGTTCCGCAGATTTTTGGGCAGTTTAATCATTTAACGATAGCGCAGGCCTTGCAAATTGACGATAAATGGAATGCCCTGAAGGCGATTTTAGCCGGAAGCACCAGCGAAGAAAATTTCAATCGGCTGCAGGACGACTGGACGATTGAAGATCGCTGCCATGAAGCTTTACGCTATTGGCAACTCGGCGAACTGGATTTGTCGCAAAGCATGGAGGCATTAAGCGGCGGAGAAAAAACAAAGATTTTCCTTGCCGGAATAGCCATTCATGAGCCTGAATTTATTTTGCTGGATGAGCCCAGTAATCATCTGGATCATGCAGGCAGACAGCTTTTGTACAACTTCATGCAAAGCACGAAAAGTACATGGATCGTGGCGAGCCACGACAGAAAATTATTAAATCTGGCCGATATCGTTTGTGAATTGAGCAAATCGGGCATTAAGACATATAGTGGTAATTACGATTCTTATGTGGCTCAAAAAGAAGTCGAAAATAATGTGCTGCATCAGGACATTCAAAGTAAAGAAAAGGCGGTACGAAAAGCCAGAGAGAAAGAACGCGAAGCGATGGAGCGGCAGCAAAAACTGGATAGTCGCGGAAAAGGTAAACAGGAAAAGGCCGGCATAGCCAGGATTATGATGAATACGCTGCGAAATAACGCCGAAAACAGCACCTCAAAACTGAAGCGTGTACATGCTGAAAAAATTGATGGCCTTTCACATGACCTGCAGGAACTTCGTGCTTCCTTACCCGATATCGACAAGATGAAATTTGGTTTTGAGCATGCTGCACTTCACAAAGGAAAGATACTGTGTACGGCTACAGACATCAATTTTGCTTATAACAAGCAGGCCCTTTGGCAGGAAAACAAATCGTTTCAAATCAGAAGCGGCGAACGCATCGCATTGAAAGGAAAAAATGGTTCAGGCAAAACAACGCTGATAAGGCTCATTTTGGGTATACTGAACCCGCATACGGGCACCATTTACCGGGCAGAAAATAAATCGGTTTATATGGATCAGGATTGTTCTTTGCTCGACAATACACGCAACGTTTACGAACAGGCCCGGCAATTTAATACGTTGGCACTGCAGGAACACGAAATCAAAACGAGACTAAACCGCTTTTTATTTACGAAAGAGGACTGGAGTAAACCTTGCAGAGCGTTGAGCGGAGGGGAGCGCATGCGGTTATTACTGTGTGGCCTTACCCTTAACCGCCAGTCGCCGGAGCTGATTATTTTAGATGAGCCGACAAACAATCTGGATATGCAGAATGTGCAGATTTTGACAACGGCTGTGAATGACTATCAGGGAACCTTAATGGTGGTATCACATGATGAAACTTTTCTGGAGCAGGTGAATATCCCCCGGACAATTGAACTCTAAAAAAGCTATAGCTATACCAGGTACTTCCGTATAACTATAGCTGTATTATCCAAATCTCTTTCCGGCAATCCTTAAATCTTTTCCTGTTTCTTCATGCCGATGTTATACAATACAAAGCCCATGAAAAGGAAAAAGAGTACGCCCAGGATCTGGTAACCGCCTTCACCGAACCACTCCATAAATTTAGGCTCGATATTCACGTTGCTCAGGTTATCCCTTACCGATGGAATGACCATCAGAATGGCCACGATCACCCCGGCTAAGGCACCTCCGGCGACTAAGCCTGTGGCGAAGAGATTACCCGGTGCTATTTCTTCTTCTTCGGGATTTTTAACTTTATTTTTTTCTCTCCAGTTAACAAGTCCTTTAATCGCACCACCTGCAAAGATAGGCAGGGTAGTGGATAGCGGTAAATAAGCACCTACAGCAAAAGACAAGGCATTAATGCCGCAAAGCTCAATGGTGATGGCAATAAATACACCAACCAGCACATACTGCCAGTCGAGGTTAAAGGAAAGCATCCCTTTAATCAGCGTAGCCATGAGGGTGGCCTGCGGTGCCGCATAGGTTTCCGTTCCGATGGCATGTTGGATGCCTTGTTTTAGCATCTCATCCGTAGGGGTGTCGAGAATACGAACCGTGAGCCCGATAACGATGGACGAAACGATAGCTCCGATAAATAAAGCTAACTGCTGGTATTTAGGCGTAGCGCCAATGAGGTAACCTGTTTTCAGGTCCTGGGAGGTAGCACCGGCATTCGCCGCTGCGATACAGATCATGCCGCCTACTACCAGGGCCATAGGCTCGTAAATTTTACCCGTCCAGCCTACTGAAATAAAGACAAGGCAGGTTCCCATGATGGTGGCAATGGTCATGCCCGAAATAGGGTTATTACTCGAACCGATCAGTCCGACGATGCGGCTGGATACCGTAACGAAGAAAGCGCCAAAAACGATAACCAATATGCCGATAAGCAGTTTATTTAAAATCCCGTCGCCGGGGATCTGCGGCAGCACGGCCATCAGTAAGATCAGGACAAGACTTCCCAGGCCGACTACCTTAATCGAAAGGTCGCGTTCGGTACGTTTCACAGCGGCCGCGGTTTTATCGCCTTTAATAGCGCCTACACTTTCTTTAAAGGAAGAAATAATCGTAGGGATGGTTTTTAGTAAGGTAATAAAGCCCCCGGCGGCTACGGCACCGGCACCAATCTGTTTCACAAAAGCCTGATAAATAGCCCGCGGATAATCAGCAAAGGTTTGCGTGACCGGATCCCAGCTGCCGGCACCACCCGGCGTGGTGATATCGGCCAGTAAGCCCAGCTTAACCAGTTGTTTGGCAGCAATAAGCGGATCGATCAGGGTAGCCAGGAGCGGGATAAGCGCCAGCCAGGCCAGCACACCGCCAGCTACCAGCACACCGGCAATTTTAGGGCCGATGATGTAACCCACTCCCATATATTCGGGCGTAATTTCGCCGCTTACCTGTGCAGATGGCAGAAATTTATTGGCTTGTTTACTTACCCAGGTCGGTGCTTCGGCAATGACATGGAAAACCTTCTGCAATAAGGCATATACCAGGGAGAAGCCCAGGCCCCAGAAAGCTGTGCGGGCAAAATTGCCGCCTTTTTCACCGGCCTGCAGTACCGAGGCACAGGCAGTTCCTTCGGGATAGGGCAGATTTTCATGTTCTTTTACGATGAGTGAGCGCCGTAAAGGAATCATCATGAGCGTGCCCAGGATCCCGCCCAGAATAGCCAGGATAAGGATGGTCATATAATTAAAGAAAGCCTCGCCTGAGCTTTGTCCGCCGATGCCGGTGCTCAGAAACAAAAAGCCGGGAAGGGTAAATACCACACCGGCAGCGATACTCTCACCGGCTGATCCCGTCGTCTGGATAATATTATTTTCAAGTATGGTGGTTTTAAAGAAGCGTTTGCCTAACGTAATGGCGAGTACTGCGATCGGGATAGAAGCCGAAACCGTTAAGCCGGCTTTTAAGGCCAGGTAAACCGTTGCGGCTCCGAAAATAACGCCGGCAATGCAGCCTAAGATGATCGATTTAACAGTGAATTCTGCCACATGCTGGTCGGCAGGAACAAAAGGTTTAAATGCTTCTTTGCTCATTTTGGTTGGTTTAGATCATAAAGATAATCTAAATTAAGCATATGATTCGTTTTTCATGGGGCGTTTTTCGTTTAGCATGATCAGACTGATTGGACAGGTTCCATCAGACGGTCTGTCGAAGTCAATGACAAATGAACTATACTTTTTTTATGCAATTTTTTTCTAATCTTTGATATCAAACTTTTTGCAAGTAAATTCGTGTTTTCAGATAAGGATAAAAAATAAATGCAGGACTATGGTAAATATTCAGATCAGGAACTGGTAGAGCTACTCAAAAATGGGGATCACAGTGCCTTTACTGAAATTTACAACAAGTATTTTGTGCCGATTTTTTATAAAGTAAACCAGATGCTGCGCAATCAGCTGGTTTCTGAAGATTTAGTTCAGGATGTTTTTATACAGCTATGGGCAAAACCTGAGCTTTTGGATGCTGAAAGTAATCTGGGTGGCTATTTATACATTGGCGCACGAAACAGGGTGCTTAAAGTTATCCAGAAAAATAAATTAAAAAACGATTACCTCTCTTCACTGGCTAAATATGCAAATGAAGCTTCTCTGGATACACTTAATGAACTCTCTGAGCGCGAACTGGGAAATATATTGAAAGAGGAAATCAGTAAGCTTCCCTTAAAGATGCGCATTATTTTCGAGATGAGCCGGAACGAAGATTTATCGCATGCCGAAATTGCGCATAAGCTTGGCATTTCAGAACAAACCGTGAGTAAACAGGTAAGCAATGCCCTAAAGATCTTAAGAACGCGCTTAAGTATGGTAGCTCCTTTTGCCCTCTTTATTATTGAATTGGCGAAGAGAGGATAAAATTTTCTTTCTGAAAATCAATGTGTTGTAATTTTTGTTATTTTTTGTCTACCTGTTCGGGGTATGTAAAGGCTATTACTTAAAATAAAGCAGAACAAACTACCGTATGAATAATACACAAATAGCTGAAATTTTAGCTAAATATAACGAAGGTACAGCAACCGACAGGGAGCGTAAATTGGTTGAGCATTGGTTTTTAACCGAATCAGCACAGCAGCAACAGGATCCGGAAGAACTGGATTATGTGGAAATCAAAAACAGGCTTTGGGAAAACATAGAAAAACAAACCCGGCCTAAAAAGTTAAAACTATGGCCGCGAATAGCTGTCGTTGCCGCTACCATAACTCTTATTTTTACAGGTCTGTATCTGTTCAGGTCTGTACAAAAAACAATAACCCCGGTAACGACTATCGTTAAAAATGATATTGTTCCGGGAAACTATGGCGCTACACTAACCCTGGCCAACGGTAAAAAAATCAGGCTGGCCGAAGCATCAAACGGCCAACTGGCTAAAGAAGCAGGAATTGTCATCTCAAAATCAACAGATGGAAGGTTGATATATGAAATTGAACCACAGGTATCGGGCAGTGAGCAGGCAAATACGATAAACACCTTGTCTACTCAAAAAGGGGAGACTTACCAGGTGCGGCTGCCGGATGGATCATTGGTTTATTTAAATGCGGCCTCCAGTTTAACATATAATGCCGCTTTAATCCAAAATGGGCAGCGGATAGTAAAGCTTGAAGGCGAAGGTTATTTTGAGATTGCTAAAGACAGGTATCATCCGTTTATCGTCAAAACAAACAAGCAGGAAGTTGAAGTATTGGGCACACACTTTAACATCAGCAGCTATGCAGATGATGAGGCAGAAAAAACCACACTTTTGGAAGGAAGCGTGCAACTTACTGCTTTTGGTATTAAAAAAATACTGAAACCAGGTGAACAGGGCAAACTGGAAAATGGGAAGATCAGTATTTATAAAACCGATCCCAATCTGGCAGTAGCCTGGAAGAACAACGAGTTTGTTTTTGAAAGTGAAAGCATTGAATCATTGATGAAGCTGGTTGAACGCTGGTACAATGTAGAGGTTGTGTATATTGGCGAAAAAACCAAAGAAACCTTTAGCGGAGAAGTTTCGAGATTTGATAACATATCAAAACTGTTAAACATTGTAGAATCAACCAATGCAGCTCATTTTGAAATTAAAGGAAGAAAAATCTATGTATCCAGATAATGATCGACAATTAACCAAATCCATCACAAAAAGAAAATGAATATGAAGAAATAGTTACCTGATCAAATAGAAAATGAAGAAAGAACCATCCCGACGAGGTCGGAATGGTCTTAGTCTGGGAAAATTAATCCGAAGAATCAACTCATCGCAGAGACCTCGCCCGTGGAAAGAAAAGGAATCTGCATAACCAAACTAAACAAATGTATCAAAATCCCCGGAAATTTGGTATGCCCAACCGGCTATACCATAAATTATTGCTAATTATGCGCCTAACCATCGTACTAGTCATAGCATTCCTTATACAGGTAAGGGCTGCCTGCCTGGCCCAAAAAATCACTTTATCTAAGGCAAATACCTCCTTAAAATCGATTTTAAAAGAACTTAAAACGCAAAGTGGATATAGCTTTTTTTATACCGATAATTTGCTTAAAGATGCACAACCGGTAGATATTAATGTAAAGGATAAAGAATTGGAGGATGTGCTTAGCCTGATTTTTGCTAATCAGCCTTTAAGCTATATTATCCGCGACAAGACTGTTGTCGTTATTGAACGTGCCATTCCCCGGCAGAATGTCATATCCGGCTCTGTAACCGACAAAAAAACAAAGGCACCCCTAGAAGGGGTGACGGTCACTATTAAAGGAACCAAATCTACTGTCCAAACCGATAGGGCCGGAAAATTTGTCATCAGTATACCTGCCGGAGCTATGGCATTACAATTTACCTATATCGGCTATAAGCCCGTAGAAATTCCCATTAGTCCGAATTCAGATTACCGGATTGCCATGACAGAAGCTGAAGAAAATCTGAAAGATGTCGTTGTTACCGGAATGGTTGAACGTAAAGCGTCTACATTCACCGGAGCGGCTAAAACGTTCACCGGAGAAGAGCTCAGGCAGTTAAGCCCTACCAATTTATTCGCGGCACTTCAAATGGTAGAACCTGCCTTTAATATTAAACCCAATAATCAGCTGGGCAGCGATATAAATGCCCTGCCTGATATCGTTGTTCGGGGAGAAGGTTCATTTCCAAGCTTTGGTGATCAATTAGCGGGTATTCAAAATTTGCCCTTGTTTATTTTGGATGGCTTTGAAGTTAGCCTGCGGCAAGTGGCAGATTTAGATATGAATCGAATTGCCTCAATCACCATTTTAAAAGATGCATCCTCCACCTCTATGTATGGCGCGAGAGGTGCAAATGGCGTGATGGTGATTACCACCATCGTTCCGCCGCCAGGTAAGCTGGAGGTTAATTTTAGTAATGCCTTTACGTTTTCTGCGCCTGATTTATCGGTATATAATCTGTTAAACGCGGCCGAAAAGCTGAATATGGAAGAGCGTGTCGGCCTCCGGACGACGTATGAACAACAATATCGATATGCCGTACGGTATAAAGCCATGCTTAGAGGGGCAGACACCGATTGGAAGCAAATCCCTACCCAAAGCGGGTATAATAACCGGACCACCCTGGGCATAAGCGGCGGTGACCAAACGCTTCGTTATAACATTGGTTTTAACAGCCAATTGCTGGAGGGTGTAATGAAGGGACAGAACCGTAATAATTATTCAGGTAATTTTACATTCTCGTATAATGTTCCAAATAAATTTAACATCAGGAACACCACAACAGCCACACAAACCGTTTCGAATGCAAGTAACTATGGTAGTTTCAGCACCTATTTAAGTTATAACCCATATACCCGTCCGTATAACCAGGATGGTACAGTGGCCACCTATATTGAAGATATTCAGATTCCAAATACTAATCTTGTAAGTGAAAATTCAAGAATTGCAAATCCTTTAGCCAATACAAAATATAATACGATTAATAACCGGAATAAACAGTTCACTTTGATTAACCAGACCAGCGCCGAAGTTTTTATTACGAATAATCTAAGAGTAAGCGCAAATGTTGGACTGAATAGGGTGACCGGAAGAATAGATAATTTTAAATCGGCATATGACAGCGAATTTGCGAATACAACCAATGTTGCCGAGAAAGGCCGCTATTCGGTGAACAGCAGCAGTGGATTAAATCTGGAAGGACAGGCAAGGGCAGCTTACAATAATCGTTTTGGTCGCCATATTCTAACGGCAAATGCGAATTTTGATGTACGTTCAAATACAAGTGAAGATTTTACGATCAGCGCCACCGGTTTTCCTTTTGATAAATTAGATAACCTTACATTTGCCAGCCAGTATACAGCAGGCAGCAAGCCCAGCGGAATAGAAAGTACCAGTAATTCTGTTTCATATGGCACATCGGTAAACTATTCATTTGATAATCGTTATTTTGCCGATTTTTCTTATAACAGACAAGGTAATTCTTCCTATGGCGAAAATAATAAATGGGCGCCATTTTGGTCTGCCGGTTTGGGTTGGAATATTCACAACGAGAAATTCTTCACCACTCCACAAATTAATTCGTTGAGAATTCGCGGAAGTTACGGTTCACAAGGTTCAAGTCCTACGGATCCTTATGCTGCACAGTTCAGGTATAATTTTGGCAATACGACCAGTTATTATGGCGATTTGGGTGCACAATTGGCCGGGTTAGCCAATCTTGCCTTAGGCCCTCAAAATCGTTTAAAAGCGAATATAGGATTTGATGCCAGTTTGCTTAAAACCCGTTTAAGCCTCAGTGCCGACCTCTATCAGGAAACGACGCAAAATTCATTAGCGACTGTTTCGATTGCACCCTCTACCGGGTTTAGTAACTATACAGAAAATGTAGGGAAAATTCAAAACAGAGGGATAAATTTTGATGCATCTTATATGATTATCGACAACCGTCAAAAACTCATCAGATGGACCTTAAGTATAAACGGAGCGAGTAATAAAAGTACATTGTTAGAACTCTCCCAAAAAATGAAAGCGTTTAACGATCTTCTGAAGAGAGGAAGTGACAACACCGCTATTCCTCAGTTCATAGAAGGCAACTCGATGACCGCTATTTATACGGTGCCATCATTAGGTGTTGATCCGATTACAGGTCAGGAAATTTATATTAAACAAGATGGAACCCTCACATATTTATGGAACACGAACGACAGGCGTCTTTTGGGCGATTCCAATCCGACAATAGCCGGTAACGTGAACTCTGTTTTTTCTTATCGTGGATTTTCATTTCGTTTCAGTGTCCGATATGATTACGGTAGTCAGGCGTATAACTCCACCCTGGCTTCAAGAGTAGAGGGTGTTAATGTGCGGACAGGTAATCTCGACCGCAGGGCATATGATCTGGGATGGATTAAACCCGGAGACGTAACCCGGTTTAAAAGAATAACCGATGCAGCAAGTACAACAAGGAGTACTTCCCGTCTTTTACAGGATAATAACAGCATTGAATTTCAAAGCATTTCGGCAGGTTATACTTTTGAAAATACTTTCGTAAAACGTTTAGGGCTGAAAAGCTTAAGTCTGAATTTAACGACGAACAGCACCGTTCGATGGAGCACCATTCGGGTAGAAAGAGGGACAGATAATCCATTTAGCAGAGAATTTACATTTAACCTAAGCACAAGATTTTAACGTCATGAAGATTAAAATAATAATTATAGGGTGCATGGCTATGGCCATGTCGCTGGGTAGCTGTAAAAAGTTTTTAGATGTGAAACCCAAAACCAGTCTGGCTGAAAACATGTTTTTCACTTCGGAGCAAGGCTTTCAGCAGGCCTTAAATGGTGTATATTCACTAATGGCCGGCCGTAATTTGTATGGAGATAAACTCACCATGGGTTATGTTTCGGCATTGGGTCAGGAATATAACATTACACAGGACAATACGGCTGTTACCGGCATGAATCTGCTGACAGCCGTACAATTAAATCATACAGCAGATGCCTCAAAAACAAATGCAGCTGCGATATGGAATACCGCTTATGCGGCTATTGCCAATTTAAATAAAATTATCGAGAATACCACTTTAAACAAAGCCGTACTGAATGAAAATAATGCTTATGCCCTGATAAGAGGTGAAGCATTAGGTTTACGTGCCTTGCTTCATTTTGATCTGTACCGCTTGTTTGGTAAAGAATACCTGGCGAATACGAAGGCCAAAGCTATTCCGTACAGAATAGTGGTTAATGAAACTTCTGATGTACCGGCTACGTCAGAAGAAGTGATAAAATATGCTCTGGCGGATCTTAAAGAGGCTGCAGAATTATTGAAGACAACCGATCCGATTGTGACAAAGGTGACGACGACTACACTAACCAATGTACTTTTCAGACGCGAACATTTAAATTATTATGGTGTAAAAGCGTTAGAAGCAAGAGTACGCATCACTATGGGTGATAAAGCAGGAGCTGCTGCTGCTGCTAGTGAGGTGGTTGCTTCAGGCACGTATCCTTTCGTAACCGGAGCCGCTGCTGCAGCGCCTACCAATCGCGATCGTTTATACCTGTCAGAACAGATATTCATGCTTAGAAATAATGAGATGACTTCTTATACAAATTCTTATTTCCAAAATGCGAGTACCGGTCCTGCAAGTCGTTTTACACGGCCCGAAGCAGATTATCTCTCTCTGTATGAAACAGCAAGCGGAGGAAGTACGGATTATCGCTACCTGTATAGAATAGAGCCAAACGGAGGCATGATTTTGCCTTCTAAGTTCTGGCAAACGACGTTGAATACCTCTATAGCAAAAACAAATTTAGATCAATATGTTCCCGTTATTCGTTTGGCAGAAATGTACTATATTCTGGCAGAAGCAGCCGCTACTCCGGCTGAGGGGATTGGCTATTTGAATACCGTACGTGCAGCCAGGGCATTGGTAGCCCTCATATCAAATGGTACGCAAGCCCAATTAGATGCAGAATTACTAAAGGAATACCAAAAGGAACTTTATAGCGAGGGCCAGCTGTTCTTTTATTATAAAAGAAAGAATGCAACAACCATGCGGTTCAGAACGGCAGCAGTTTCGCCGGACATGTATGTAATACCCGTACCGGATACTGAATTACAATTTAACCCAACTTATTAAGGAGTTTATTATGAGATATTTATTATTATTTTTAATTATATCCGGTTTCTTTTCCTGTAAAGAAGAAGAGATCAAGGTGTTCGAGGGTGAAAATGGGGTGGCATTCTGGCAAAATGGCGGTACCAGTGCCAGCGGAGCTACAACCCGTTACTATAACTTTACAACGCCGGCAAATCGTGAAAAAACAAAAGATACTGTATTTCTGGATATGCAGATTTCGGGTAAGATAACCGATTACGCACGCAAAATTAAAATTAAGACAGTCACTGCGGGTACTACAGCGAAAGCGGGCATACATTATGATTATCCTGCTGAATTTACACTTCCGGCAGGTGCCTACAGGATTAAATATCCGGTCATCGTATACAAAACGCCGGAAATGTTAACCGACACCCTTAATTTAGTTGTCTCTGCTGAAACCACAAGTGATTTTATCATCGGCGCTACCGGGCCCATCCCACCGAAGTCATCAACAGACGGTAGTCCCACCGTATGGCTTGTAAATCCCGTAACGGTGTTGATTACCGATGTTATGCTGCAGGCTAACCTTGGATTTACATGGAATGCTACCATTTTTGGCACATATAGCTCAGTAAAGTATCGTTTCATGGTGAAAGAAACCGGCTTAACCGTTTTTACCACCACAGCACTTGGCGGAACAGCTGGTGCTAATGCATTACGTGACCAGCTAAGGATTAAATTAGCTGCTTACGAAGCTGTTAACGGACCTTTAATAGCTGAAAATAACGACCGGGTAACCTTTTAAAATTTAAAGCGATGAAAAGAAAACCATATTTATTAAAATTCTTCATGGCGGCCATGGTGATGCTGACCTTCGCCTGCCATAAAGATAAGCAGAACTATATCTGGAAGGATATTAATGACCTTACCGTTGGAGCAGGAGCCACAAGCTATACGAGATCAATCAATGATTCATTGATCATTACTCCGGAACTCATCGAGTCAAAACCGCAGGGCGACGAAATTCATTATCTTTGGTTATTTGATGATACGCTGGTATCGAATAAGAAGGATCTGCGTATGAAGATTAACAAGACCATCGGAAGCCATAGCATCCGGTATACGGCAACCAATAAGAAAACCGGTGTGCAAGCCGTTCAGCGATATACTTTAACCGTAAGAGGCGCGTATTATAGTGGCTTTTATGTAGCACACAATAAGGCTGGAAAGGCTGAGTTTTCATTTATCCGTGCTGATAGCACGCTTTTTCTTAATCCTTTCGAGACCATTAATCAGAAGACCTATTCCGGTAAGGCGGTTTCTGTAAATTATATAAGCACATCCTATACAGCGCCTTTAGTGTCATTTTATACGGATAATAATGTGATCAGGTTTAATCATGATACGTTTACGGAAACCAGCGATATTACAACTGTAAATCCTACGTTTGCTGATTTTCCGATTACAGGCGGGGACAATCTGACCATTGCCAGTTTTGCTACTATGTATATTTTGAATGGCAAAGTATATAATGAAAGTGGTATGCAGATTCCAGGGTCTGCTGCTGTCGGAGACTATAAATTGTTCAATGCTATCTTCACGCCAAGACAAAATAATCCAATTTATCTTTATGATAATCTGGGCAAGCGGTTTTTGAATTATGCGGCTTTAAGTGGTGGCTCATTAGTTCCTGCAGCCGCTACGCCTACAGGTTCTTTCGACATGGCAAATGTTATTGGCCGGACGATGCTTGCGGCTGATGGTACCGGACTGGCTTATAATTCAGAATTTTATTACCTGATGACGGACAATGGTGGCATGAATCGTTACCTCATGCAAAATTATAGCCCGGGTACACTTGGGCAAGGTGTTCCGATCGCAGGAATTAATCAGCAAATGCTGAATAGTCCGGATATTCAACTTGCCACGGTATTTTCAGTAAGGGGGCCCGGGCTTAAACAGCTTTATTACGCTGCAGGTAACAAGATCTATCTGTATGATATTATCGCAAATAATGCACGTTTAGTGTATACTTTCCCATCGGGATATGTTATAAAGGCAATGAAAAGAGGACTTGGCAATTCTCCCGATAACCTGGTGGTGGCCGCTTACACAGGTACAGCCGGCGAGGTTTACTTTTTTAAACTGGCTCCTACCGGCGATTTTGCGGATAACGCTCCGGCAAAGTTTACTGGTTTTGGTGAGATCGCAGGAATCGCATCGAGGGGATAATATTCGTTCAAAGAGCCGATATAAAAATATGGGCTCTTTACAAATTTAAATAAGAAATACACATGAAAAGAATAGTTTTATCCGTTGCTGCCATTTGTTTTGCAGCGGTTGCCGGTGCTCAGGAATTGATTACACAAACACCGGAAACCATGGCATTGAGAGATATAAAAGACCCTGCTGTGTTAAAAGCAAAATTGAATGCTTTAGAGTCATCCGGATCAGATCAGGATTATGGTACACTCTATACGTATTATCGTGTTAGAAATTCAAGATTATCCGATTCAATTGCAAAAGTGGCGATAACTAAATTCCCTAAAGGTTCTGTAGCGCTTAAGCGTGCATCAGGAAGGGTATTAAGTGTAAAAAGTGCTGCTGAACAGGATGCTGTACTCACAGAAATGAGAAAAGAATTTCCCGGGCAGGATTTTAACTTTTTATATGCCTATATCATTAGAAGTTTTCTGACGGAAAAAAATGCACAGGGTGCCCTGAAATATTTGAAACTTAGTTCGGGGAGTACAAAATCTTCTGCCTTACGGTCAACAATCGGCACGGCCAGTTTTTATGATGTAAAAGCGGCAGCAGCGTATGTAGCGGATGAACTTGCCAATGGAAATCCTTCACCACAGGATAAACTAACACTACTTTTAGCACAAAGCGAGGTGCTGACCCGAGCGGGTGACTACCAGAAAGCATTTCAATCGGTTAAGGCCTACTATGATCAGCTTCCGGAAAAAACACCGGAAGCAGAAGCGGCCTACTACAAGCTAATGAGCAAGACCGGTAAACAGACTGAAGCTTTTCCATACCTTGAAAAAGCAGTAATTGCCCGAATTGGCGGAAAGGATATGACAGAAGAATTAAAAGCGGCATATGTAAAATTAAATCCCGGAAAAGATGCTGAGACTTACCTTAGCGGTTTAACAGGAAAAATAGATCATCATAAGCAGGATGAAGTCGCTAAACTGATGATCAGCGAAAAAGCCCCGGAATTTTCGGTGCTGGATGCGAACGGAAAAACGGTATCATTAGCTGACTTTAAAGGCAAAACCCTGGTTATTGATTTTTGGGCAACCTGGTGCGGACCATGTAAAATATCATTACCGGGAATGCAGGCTACCGTCAATAAATATAAAAATGATCCGAATGTGGCCTTCCTGTTTATTCATACCTGGGAAGGCAAGGGCAAGGATGCTAATCCTACAGAAGCCGCTAAAAAATATTTTGCAGAAAATAATTATGGTAACCTGCCGCTTTATATGGACTTAGAGGGGCCAAATAAAAAGAACCCTGCTGTTTCCGCATTCAAAGTTACCGGTATTCCAACAAAATTCGTCATCAATGGTAACGGCGAAATCCGGTTTAGGCACACGGGAGGTAATGCGAACGTGGATGAAGTGGTTGCTGAACTTTCGGCCATGATCGAACTATCCAAAAAAGGAACAAAATAATTTATAACTACACAAATGAAAAAGACAACACTATTAGCAACCCTGTTTATGACAGGAGTGGTTGCTTATGCTCAGCAGGAACGTCCTGCTTATCAAAGATCACTGGACTCGATTAAGATCACGATCGACCCGTTAAAGCAGGAAGATATTGTGAACAGGGTAAGAAAGAGTAACCCCGACATTAACCTGGAACAATATGAGCTGGTTCTGGCCATGAACTTTGCTTCAGCTAAGAACACGGCTAAAGCGATAAGCTATTTTAATGCGTTGAAGGGAAGAAATCGAGGCACCGCGATCACCCAGATCCCGGATATGATTGCTAAATATGACATTAAGGCGGCCGAGAGCCTGGTTAACCAGGAACTTGCCAAGGCTGATCTGGCTCCACAGGAGCGCTTTGCACTGTTAAATGCCTCCAGTAAGATACTGGCAAAGAAAGGCGATTATGCAAAAGCTTATACTGCTTTTAAGGCGTATTACGAGAACACCGAAAGGAAAAATGCAGCTATTACAGCAAATTACTATTACCTGATGAGCAAGAGCGGCCTGCAGAAAGAAGCACTTCCTGAACTGGAAAAAGCGGTGTTAGCCGGAATGGCCTCAGACGATATCAAGGCGGAGATAAAAAGTGCCTATACTAAATTGAACCCAGGCAAAGACGCGCAGGTATATCTTGCCGGCCTGGTGAGGCAATTTGAAGAGAAGCATATGGAACAGCTGCGCGGTAAGATGATAAACGAGGCGGCACCCAACTTTACAGTGACCGATATCCATGGCCAGGCAGTATCGCTGGCCGATTTTAAGGGTAAGACCATTGTGCTGGATTTCTGGGCAACCTGGTGCGGTCCATGCAAAGCCTCACTGCCGGGCATGCAGATGGCTGTAGATAAATATAAGAACGATCCCAATGTGAAATTCCTGTTTATACATACCTGGGAACAGGTGGCTAATCCAAAGGAAGAAGCCATCAAATATTTTAAGGATAATAATTACCGGTTACCGTTATACATGGATGTAAGAGATCCGGCTACCCGGAAAAACCCGGCTGTTTCAGCCTTTAACGTAAATGGGATACCGGCCAAATTTGTGATCGATCCCAATGGTCATATTCGTTTTAAGACTGCAGGTTTTGGCGGCACCATGGAAGCTTTGGTAAATGAACTTTCTGCCATGATCGAATTATCACGTACAGCAATTTAGCCTATTCAGCCGATGAGAGCAGTAAAAGTAGTATTAGGCCTCTTATTTTTATTTTGCCTTGGCGAGAGCTTTGCGCAACAGCCATCGCAAACCAAAAAAATAGAAAAACGGATTGCGAAAGGCGTTGAAAATAGTTTTAACTCGAATGTCAGGATCAGTCCGTACGATACGGTTCGCAAACGCGCGGCAAATGGAGTTTTCAGCGGCATAGTCGTCACAGCAGAGGGACATGTTTTAACCGCTGCACACGCCACTAAGCCAGGATCTGTTTACCAGGTTACGTTTCCGGATGGGAAGAACTATTTAGCGGTTGGCTTGGGACGCATGGGATTTAGAAAGGACAAAACCACTTACGACGTGGCCATGATGAAGATAACCGACAAGGGTACCTGGGCGTACGCGCAAATGGGTTGGATTGGTGCAGCAAAAGTTAATCAACCGGCATTAAGTATATCGTATCCGGGTTCATTTCGCGGGCTTAAACCGAATTTACGGGTAGGCCGCTTACTTGACCTGAATTATGAAAGCGGTTATATCATCACCAGCTGTAAAATGGAGCCCGGTGATTCAGGAGGCTCTCTTTTTGATATAGAGGGCAGGTTACTGGGTATTCACAGTAAAATAGACCGGAACGAGGATCGCAATTATGAAGTACCCATTGATTTTTATCGTAAATACTGGACGGCTCTGAATGTCGCCAAAGATTATAAAGAACTACCGGAAGAAGATCAGCTGCCACCTGTAGAAGCGTTAGCAATGGATACCATTCCGGCGATTTCGCAGTTGATTGCCTTTCCTAAAAAGCAGGGCAGGGCTGTATATGCTATACAAAGCATGCAGGGAGATCAAACGATAAATATATTAGGTACAGCTATTGAATTTGGCAGCGAAACGTATGTGGTAAGCAAAAGTACGATGGTCGGTGAACAGCCTGTATTAGCCGTTAGCGAAAAGAAGGTTGATCTGATCGTGTTAGCCAGAGATAAGGAGAATGATCTGGTGCTGCTAAAACCTGCTCAGAAAATTAACCATGGTATTAAGCTGCGCGCTACAGATGTTTCTGTAAAGTTAAATCAGCAGGCTTTGGGCCGGTTTTTAGTTTCGCCATTCGCTAATGATAAAAAGAAAGTGGGCGTATTAAGTACAGAATACCTTGAAATGCCCTTACGGTCCAGTGTAGGGAATTTTGGTGCCAATGCGACCTTTATTAATGAAAAAGTAACGATTACGAACATTAGCCGGGGCAGCGGTGCCGAACCTTATTTGAAATTGCAGGACCAGATCATTAAAATCAATGATGTACCTATGCTTAAACCTGCTGATTATGGTGCCGAACTGGCAAAATGTATTGCCGGCGATTCGGTTAGTTTAGAGGTAGTTCGTGATGGACAGCCGCTACAGTTGAAAGTGTATTTACCGGCCCAACCACCGGTACGACATGTGGCCAGCCAGTTTGATGGGGGTAGAAGTACACGGTCGGATGGTTTTAAGCAGGTATTGGTACAGGATGCAGCGATAAAAAAGGATGAATGCGGAGGACCGGTCTTTGATGCAGACGGTAACTTTTACGGAATTAATATTGCCAGGCACAGCAGAACATCTACCATCATTATGCCTGCAGATGTCATTAAAACTTTTATAAACACGAACATAAAATGAAACATTTAATAACTATTGCCCTATGCTTTATGGGACTATCGATATGGAATAACCCCGTTTCCGGGCAGTCACTGCCTGCCGATAAATCTTTGAGCGGATTATATAACAGTATAAAATCAGAAGTTAATGCATCCAGGATGGAACTGATGCTGAACGAAATGATGAAAAAGCCGGAGGAAGGAAACAATAAGATTTTAATAGAAGTGAGTATGGGAATGACGGCAGTTGCCTTTGCAGGGGAAGGTCATGTAGAAAAGGCAACCTATTGGGCCAACAAAATCGAAGATACGGGTAGAAAGACAGGTACTTTTTCTGAAATAATCGATAAGTTGATGGATATCGGTAAATTTAAAGAAGCAGAAGCCATCATCAACGCTACCACAGACCCACAGCGTTTTAACCAAAAGTTGGGCATTATCCGTTATAAGCAGGGAAAATACAAAGAAGCTTTATCGTACCTGTCAGGCGAAAGCGGACGACGGGGCGGCGGCAATTCTGAAATTTATGCTTTGGCCCTGGTTGGTGCGGGAGAACAAGAGAAAGCCTACACTGAAATGAATAAACAGTTATTGATATCTGCAAATCGTAGTGAGACATTTAAAGCGGCTGCTCAAAAGGTGTTTGTAAAGAAATTCGGCAATAATCAGCGCTATAAGTTTTTACTGGACTCGATGGCGAATGTTGAACATGAAAAAATGCTGGCGAAGATAGCGAAGATGGAAACCAATCAGCCCGCCCCAGACTTTGAACTCAAGGACTTGAACGGTAAATCGGTATCGTTAAAAAGCCTGCGCGGTAAAATCGTTATCCTCGATTTTTGGGCTACCTGGTGCCAGCCGTGTGTGGCTTCGTTTCCGGGCATGCAAAAAGCAGTGGATTACTATAAAAACGACAAAGACGTGGTATTTATGTTTATCCATACTATGGAAAAAAGTCCGACTGCTGATGAGGATGCCCGGAAGATGCTGGAAGCCAAAAAGAACCACTTTGATGTATATATGGATTGGAAAGATAAGACCACCGGAAAGAGCCCGGTATTAACCGCTTATAGAGTTTCGGGGATTCCAGCCAAATTTTTTATAGACAAAGAGGGTGTCATCCGGTATAAAAATACCGGCTATATTGGCGAGGATGAAGCTATTCCTGAAATTAAAACAATTGTAGACAAGATCCGGTAAACGTATATGAATAACATTTATCTATTCCTGCTGTTATGTATAGTTTCGCCATTGATGGCACAGGTAGCACCTTCACAGGTTTTTAATGACACCCGAACATTTGAAGTATCTGCCTGCAGCCCTTCAAAAGGCAAATTGATCAGTGCATGGATGGAAAAAAGGCCAGTGCGAAAAGATAATTCTTCAGAAGCCGTAAATATGCAGGTAGCCTATAAATCATCGGTCAATAATGGAAAAAGCTGGACAGAAAAAGCAATTATCGACATGCCTAATACATTTGCTACAGGAAATCCTTTTGTAGCTAATAATGAAAAGGGCGATTGCTATTTGGTATGTATGCATATCGGTAACAATTTTTATTCTGGTAATATTTCATTGTATGCTTTTGATTTTAAGGAAAAGAAGTTTAATCTGAAATCCGTTCCGGTTAAAAGTGAAAACAGGCTGTTAGACAAACCATCGATAGTGTGTTCTGGTCATGATATACATTTGGTATATGTATCCTATGAGGCCGTGCAAAGAGGCTTTAAAAATGCGGTTAAGTATCAGATGTCTAAAGATAAGGGGCAGACCTGGACTGATCCTGTTACTGTTTTTAGGGATAGCACTATAAGGTATTTAGGCCCTTCGATAACCATATTGAAAGGAAATCAGGTCGCCGTCGCTGCAGGATCGTATGGAAGAAAAGACATTTACTTTGCGAAGCGGAAAATGAATACTATGGCTTTTGAAAGCCCTGTCAGTGTAAGTAAAGTATCGGCTAAGCTTGGTTCAGCGATGACTGAAATGTTTAATGACGGAAAAAGATTAATGCTCACCTGGCAGTGTCCGCATCAGCGAAGTGAAACATACCTGTCTTTTAGTACAGACGGAGGAATGACATGGGCAGACCCTCTGATGCTAAACACCAGTGGAAACTTATTATCTTCTGTTTTTGATAAAAAAGGGAATATACACTGTATTTACGCTGATTTTAATAATCAGCACTTTTATATTGGCTACAAAGTATTAAATGCACAATATGAAGTGCTTAAAGAAGAGAAATTAACTCTGCCGGCATCCTATACCTTTAATGAATATCTGGGGGCATATCAAAAGCTCCTGATACACCAAAAAGAGTTATTTGCATTCTGGATTGATTATCCGGGTAACAGTACGCTGAAATTTACCCGGTTTAAGATTTAACATTTTTTTAGGTTAGTTAAAGCAGACCGTCTTATAAGTAATTATAGGGCGGTTTTTTAGTTTAGATAATCTAATTTTGTGAAATGAAGCAAAAAGCCATTTTCTTAGATCGTGACGGTGTATTGAACCGTGAATTAGATGATTATATCTGCCGGGTGGAAGATTTTGAAGTACTGGAATACCAGATTGCCCCGTTAAAACGATTTTATGATGAAGGCTACCTGCTGATTGTGGTGACCAACCAGGGCGGAATTGCCCGGCAGCGTTATAGCGAAGCTACGCTGGCCGACATGCACCGTATCCTGTTCGAAGCTTATGAAGCGCAGGGAGTGAAGTTTACCCATGCATATTATTGTCCGCACCATCCTACAGTATCTGAACCCTGTACCTGCAGGAAACCTTTACCTGGTATGATCCTGGAAGCTATTCATACCTTTCATATTGATCCGTTGGCATCGGTTATGATCGGTGATAAGGCACGTGATGTAGAGGCTGCCCGGGCAGCTGGTGTAAAGGGCATACAGATACAGCCCGATGAGCCGATCAGCTATGAAAAGATAAAAGCTATCCTGAACCCGGCGTAATGCTGTATAAAAATGGGATTTCAGAGACCGGCGAATACCGTTCCCGAAATCCCAATTTCTGTTCCTGATATGATTACTGAATGTCGAAACGATCTAAGTTCATGACTTTCGTCCATGCGGCTACAAAATCATCTACGAACTTGGTTTGCCCGTCGGTACTGGCATACACTTCGGCAATGGCCCGGAGTTCCGCATTTGAACCAAATACCAGGTCGGCGCGGGTAGCTGTCCATTTTAGCTGACCGGTTTTACGATCACTTCCCTCAAACAGCTCTTTGCTTTCGTCTTTTGCTTTCCATGCCGTACCCATATCCAGGAGGTTAACAAAGAAATCGGATGTAAGCTGTTCCGGTCTATTGGTAAACACGCCATGCGATGAACCGTCATAATTGGCGTTCAACACCCGCATACCACCTGTCAATACACACATTTCAGGGGCAGTAAGGGTAAGCAGCTGTGCCTTATCGACCAGGTATTCTTCTGTACGGACGAATGACCTTGCACCACGATAATTGCGGAAACCATCGGCTGCAGGCTCAAGGTAGCCGAACGATTCGACATCGGTTTGTTCCTGTGAGGCATCTGTACGGCCGGGCGTGAAGGGAACGCTGCATTCAAAACCGGCATCCCGGGCGGCTTTTTCAATCGCTGCATCACCTGCTAATACGATCAGATCGGCCAGTGAAACTTTTTTGCCTCCCGTTTGTGCTTCATTAAATTGTTTTTGAATGTTTTCCAGTACCTGGAGCACTTTATCTAATTGTGCCGGGTTGTTCGCTTTCCAGTAGCGTTGCGGTGCTAAACGGATCCGGGCACCGTTGGCTCCGCCGCGTTTGTCGCCACCCCGGAACGTAGAGGCCGAAGCCCAGGCTGTCGATACCAGCTGACCAATACTTAAGCCCGAACCGATAATCTTTGTTTTCAGAGCAGCGATGTCGTTGGCATCGATCAGCGGATGGTTTACCGGTGGAACAGGATCCTGCCACAGCAGCTCTTCAGCAGGAACTTCCGGACCCAGGTAACGGCTAACCGGTCCCATGTCCCGATGGGTCAATTTAAACCATGCCCGTGCAAAGGCATCGGCAAAGGCATCCGGATTTTCCAGGAAATGTTTTGATATGGGACCATATACCGGGTCAAACCGCAGCGACAGATCGGTGGTCAGCATGGTAGGCTTATGCTTTTTAGCAGGATCGAAAGCATCCGGAATAATGGCCTCCGCATCTTTCGCCACCCATTGATGGGCACCTGCCGGGCTTTTAGTCAGTTCCCATTCAAAACCGAATAAGTTCTCAAAAAAATTATTACTCCATTGGGTAGGCGTAGTGGTCCAGGTTACTTCCAGGCCACTGGTAATGGTATCGGGACCTTTCCCGCTGCCATAGTTATTATGCCATCCGAAGCCCTGCGCCTCCAGGCCGGTAGCTTCAGGTTCTTTACCGACATGGCTGGACGGGGCTGCTCCGTGCGCTTTTCCAAAGGTGTGGCCACCGGCGATAAGCGCTACGGTTTCTTCATCATTCATCGCCATCCTGGAGAATGTATCGCGGATGTCTTTAGCCGCGGCAATAGGATCGGGGTTACCATCGGGGCCTTCAGGGTTTACATATATAAGACCCATGTGTGCCGCCGCAAGCGGGTTTTCCAGGTTTCGCGAGTGTTTTGGCGTACCCGCATCTTCATCTGAAGGCAATACGCCGTGATCTTTCAGTCCTTCGCTACCCTGCGCATAGCGCTTGTCGTTCCCTAACCAGGTGGTTTCGGCACCCCAGTACACATCTTCGGCCGCTTCCCAGACATCCTCACGACCGCCGGCAAAACCAAAGGTTTTAAAACCCATTGATTCCAGTGCCACATTTCCGGCAAGAATGAGCAGGTCGGCCCATGAGATTTTATGACCATATTTTTGCTTTATGGGCCATAATAAGCGTCTTGCCTTATCCAGGCTTACATTATCCGGCCAGCTGTTCAGCGGTGCAAAACGTTGCTGACCCTGCCCGGCACCACCGCGGCCATCGCCTACACGGTAGGTACCGGCACTATGCCAGGCCATCCGGATAAACAGTCCGCCATAATGACCAAAATCTGCCGGCCACCAATCCTGTGAATCGGTCATCAGCGCATGAAGATCCTGCTTGAGCGCTGCGTAGTCCAGGCTTTTAAAGGCCTCGGCATAGTTAAATTGTTTGTCCATCGGATTCGATAAATCCGAATATTGCCTTAAAATATTTAATTTTAGCTGATTGGGCCACCAGTCACGGTTTTTAGTACCGCCGCCGCCCAGATTGTTCAGTTGTCCGTTATGAAAAGGGCATTTACTGATGTCATTACCTTTATCTTCCATTGTCTGCAGGTTTGTTTAGTGTATGTAATCTGTTTATTATCTATACCGGACTGCTGTGCTGCAGGGGTATTTTATATAAAGATAATGACAACAAAGCACTGCATCAAAGTGATTTTTTCTATAGCCAGATAGCTAAAAACTATTTGACTTTGAAGGACTGTTTACCGGAGAGGAGGTCGAAGAATAACATGAAATCGCTGGCCAGGCTGTATAAGGGATATTGAAAGGTGGCCGGTTTGTTCTTTTCAAAAAAGAAATGGCCCACCCATGCAAAGCCATAGCCGATAAACGGAATAGCGATAAATAAACGGCCGTCATGAAAGAGGATGGCAGCAATCAGTGTTAAGATGACAAGGCCGGTACCTATAAAATGAAGGATACGGCTTGCCGTATGCTGATGCTCGCTTAAGTAAAACGGATAAAAAGCTTTCAGGGATGTAAATCGTTTTTCGCTCATTTGGTGAAGGTTTTATCTGATTAAAGATAATTATTTTGATCACAATAATTGGTGCCTGGTCAAAAAATCACCTAATGCTTCAGGGTGCACAGTCATCAGTAAGGTTTGAAGCCCGGCTGCTTTTGCGCCTTCGATATGTTGCGGACTATCATCAATGAATAATGTTTTGGCGGGATCTAAGTTATTCTCCCGGATGACCTGCTCAAAAATGGCTTTGCCTGGTTTTCTTAAACGCATCAGGTGTGAAAAATAAGCCTTTTCAAAATAATCATCATAACTACTGATCCGGAAACGGGATTGCAGATGATCGAGTATCCACTGGTAATGAATTTCATTATTATTGCTTAATAAAAAAGTGCGGTATTTTGCCTTAGCCTGCATGAGTACGTCGTGGTTGTTGCCCGATACGCCGATAAGAAGGCTGTTCCAGGCCGCATCGATCTGGCTGTCGCTCAGGTCAGGATGTTTTGCCGCTTCACGTATTCCATTTCTGAAGTTTTCCGCACTCAGTTCCCCGGTTTCAAAATCATCAAACAGGCGATGATGCCCTTTATGTGCAAAAAAGGTTTCGGCATCGGTGATGCCAAGCGCTTTAAAGGCGGCCTGTGTTTTCTTAAAATCAATTTCAAAAATAACGTTTCCGTAGTCAAATATCAGGTTTTCAAGGTGCTTCATGACGACGTAAAGATACCATTTAAATTTTTCAAATACCGCTTTTATAATTCAACAGAAATCGGTAAAATTGCAACGCGAAACGCAAACAGTTTCCGGCGCCTATAGCTCAGTTGGTTAGAGTAGAAGACTCATAATCTTTTGGTCCCTGGTTCGAGCCCAGGTGGGCGCACTCGATAAAAGAAGCTTAATCTTAAGGGATTAGGCTTTTTTTATGGGGTTAGACACTATAGAATGGAGAAGATAAAAGGGATGTATCTTGTGTTCGTTATATAAAATCCTTAAATTAGTAAAAGCTACGGTCATGATATACCATATTTTAAACGGCGATTCGCTTGCGTATAGTTTTCCTGAAGCCAGGATTGAAGGGAACATCATTGTCATGAGAGAAGCACTTATTGACGGAGATCTGTCGGGTAATGATCTGCAGGATTTTTGGCATTCAAGAGCTAAATTCCTGGGTGTAACGGAGGCTGAGTATCGGGACAAAGTGATAAGCGAATTTGACAAAATAACGAATGCGCAAGATGATTCTCCGTTTTACCTTTGGTTTGAGTATGATTTGTTCTGTCAGGTAAATCTATGGTTTGTGATTTCAATCCTTAACAGTTTGCCGGTAAAGAAAAGAGTCTATGCGGTATACACATCCCATTTAGACAAAAATGACAAACTTTTTTGGAATGGGTTTGGATCTGCCAATTCAAGTCAGCTTCAGGCTTGTTATAGTGATAAAATTCTTTTAAGTGATGCCGACCTGCAATTTGGGCAAAACTTATGGATAGCTTATAAAAACGGCAACCTGGAGGAAATGGCTCGTCTTGCTGAAGAACAGTCTTCCGCTTTTCCATATCTGCAGGAAGTAGTGAAAGCACATATTGAACGGTTCCCGACGGATGGCACAAATGGAAGACCTGAAAAGGTTATTAAAGATATCATAAGAAATATTTCTACCGATTTTGGCGAAGTGTTTAAAGCGTTTTGGAAAAGGGAAAGTATATATGGTTTTGGTGATACGCAATTGAAACATCTTTACGATAAAGTAATGCGTCAATGATAGTTTGTAATCATCTTTCTTTCTTTTACGGCTTTCTTTCCAGTGTCCAGACATCGTTGTCGTATCTAAAATCCGGATGGTCAGGTGTACCGCCATATTTACCCCCCGTCATATATATCTTATTTTGGTGAACAGTGGCTGCAATACCACCACGGGGTAACCAGGGGGCTGCCTGTGTATTCCATGTTTTTCCATCAGCACTATATAAAACCTGACTTGAAAACTGTCCGTTTCGGTTACAACCCAGCAGCCAGATCTTGTTGTGAAAAACCTGTGCAGCATATCCAAATATCTGTTCGCCTTTAACGATCTCGGCCGATACTTTTTGCCAGTTCAATCCATCGGTTGAGTTCCAGACATCATTGTTAAGTAAGTATAGCGTGTCGTTTAGCATTACAATCTGGCTGCCGCTTCGTTTACCAAAGGGCAGGTTTTCCTTCTGTTTTGTCCAATGAATACCATTTTCCGAGTTCCAGATGTCGGCATATTTTGTGCTTTTATCTTCTCCGCCTATCAGCCAGATCTTATTATCAAATACAAAAGGGTGGTAGAAAAAGCGTTTGGGCAGATTACTGGATTGGGATAATGTTGTCCAATGCTTAAGGTCGGTGGTTTTATAAATTTCAGGTTTAAAATCAAATTGTTCAATGTTGCCTTTAAAATAGCCAAGCCCGTAAATCGACCCCTTAAACTGCACATAGTCCAGGAAAGCGAGGTTATATATAACATTAGGAAGCATTGATTTTGCCCAGTTTTTACCGTCTGCTGAATACCAGGTTCCGTCCGGATGAAATGTCCAAAGCGTATCGTTCAGGCTGAACATTTGAAAATTATAACTCTTTTTCCAATCTGCACTGTCCAGCAGTTTTGTCCAGACGTATGAAGTATCCGGCTTCAATTTGCCGTTTTTGACTTCTGTTGCTTTATTATTCTTTAATGTGTTCTGACACGAAAAAAGAATGAGAAAAGGTAAAAGAAACATCCACCTCATATTTAAATCTTTTATAGGATTAAATCCCGTGTCTTCACAAAAGGCATTGCAAATCATCCCTTTCACAGGTATACAAATTTATATTTTTTATTGCAGCAAAAACGAGCGGGCAGCAGATTTAATATGATTACAGGGGTCAAATTTTCAGAATACGTATAGGTGTTGTTTCTGGAAACCATTGTATAATAGCTCCTCGTTAGTATCACTGCATTCTACAGAGCGGTCAGATTAGTGTCCATACAAAAAATAGTTGCTGCAGATTTCCGATGACTAGTTCAAAGCATTCTCCGGATCTCAGCAATCAGCAACGGAGCATTGTGAACCTGTAATATATGCCCGCTGTGTTCAGCTTTTACCAGACGGCTTCGGGAAGAAAGCCTTAACAGGTCATGCTGTAACGACTCTGTGAGCTGCCGGTATTCATCTCTGACAGCCTTACTTTTGATCCGGGCATAGCGGATTTCAGATGTTCCTGTGACGACGGTTAACGGAATAGCACCAAAACCGGGATAGCGTTCAGCATCTTTAAAGTTTATACGATCATTGGCCAGTTCTTCCATGATCTTAGCGCGTGAACGATAAAAGAAGTCCCTTTCCAGCCGGTGCAGGGGATGGCCAAATGGAATTTCGGGCGAAATAGACGTCAACGAAAAGAGTAACCGGTAAATCCCGGTGGCAACCACAAATTTAATGAATCCGGCCGGGGGAGGGCTCAGCGCTTTCAGTAATGCCGGTGAAGCGCTTTGAAGCTGTTGGGGGTGAGAAGCTTCTGCAAATATGATTCCTGAAATATCCTTTTGATGATCTTGAATAAAAGGCCTCAGGTAAATACCAGCCATTGAATGAGCCACAATAATATAGGGTTTTGGGCATTTTGTCTTTTCTAAAAGGAGTTCCAGTTCTTCAGAAACCTGACTGTTGGTAACCGGCAGGTCATTGGCATCGCTCAGCATAAGACCGTTACGGTCATACGCCAGGGTTACCGCATGTTGGGAAACAGAATTCTGGATTTCCTGCCAGATCCCATAGCTGCTTCCCATGCCCGAAGCAAAGATGACCGTAGTATGGCCATGTCCCTTTTTCACATAGTGAAGCGGCTTTCCATGGATACCGACAAATGTTTTTCCGGAAAAGGCTGTTCGTTCAAGGTGCCACCTGGAATAGTATTCATAGCATACACCCGTAAGAAATAATGTAATAAGCGTAATGAACGTCCATTTCAGGCAGCTGAGCAGCATAAATTCTGTCATTTTTAGTTTTTGTACAGGCAAAAAGACCAATTATTCTAAAATAAAGCAAAATACCCGCGATAAAAGGTCTGTTTTCATAATTAAAACGTCCGTATTCATAAATACCTGCGTTAAAAAACGAATACTTTTGCCCCGATGACTTTTATGGCAATATGTTTATTTCTGATGGCGGCACTTTCCGGATACGGGGCTTCCAGATATTGGCCTGAACGTTTAAACATTTTTCCCTGGATAACCACAAAATGGTTCCGGGGATTAAGCGTGCTTGCGGGCATCACAATATTATGTATGGAAAGAGGTTATACAACAGGCATACTCCTGTCTATATGTATGTATATGACTGTATTATCTATCCTTATCCTAATGGTAAATTTGTTTTTCGGACCTGACTCTAAACGCTGAAATGCCGGCAAAACAAAAATACCTGAGCTCACCCGGGCAACGTGCGTTAAAGATCAGTGCCGGTTTGTTGGGCGGTTACTTCCTTTCCACAGCCATACATCTGGCAGCAGCACGAATACCGTTTATTGGCATTAACCTGCTGGTATCGGGAACATTTACCGGTTTCCTGCTATGGGCGATATGTATGATCATTGCTTTTCTGGCCCGGAATGGCTGGGTGATCTGGGGCATATACCTGTTTCTTTCTATCGTTTTTACGGGCATCGCTTATCAGGGAGGAGCATTATGAAAGGATTAGGACCAAGAGCCTATAATATCCTGTTTCATACGCATACGGTAAGTGGAATAACCATTAGCGCGGTATTGTTTGTGTTATTCTTTGCCGGCGCCATAGCGCTCTTTAAACAGGAGATTTATCAATGGGAAGCCCCTGCCGCACGCATTAGCGTAAAAAATAATATCGATTATGAACGGATGATATACCGTTTGGATTCTATCCGCACAGGGATCCATAAAGCTGATGAAATCCGCGTGGTATTACCTGTAACGGCCAGGCCTGTTTATACGGTGTATGCCCCGGTAAACGGTGCTTCAGGTATGGAATACGCTACCTTTATATATAACCCTCAAAGCGATCAGATTACCGAACTCTTCAGGGGTGATGGGACTACGACCGGCGATACGCTTTACCGCCTGCACTTTCTCGACCAGGTACCCTGGTATATCGGACGTTATATCGCCGGTTTTGTATCCCTCTTCTTTGCCTTTGCGGTTATTTCGGGTTTACTTATTCATTGGAAAAATATCGTCTCCAAATTTTATGCCTTTTCATTTAAACAGGTCAGAAAACAATTCTGGACCAATGCACATACCGTTTTCGGTGTCATAGGTTTGCCTTTTCAACTTATGTATGCCATAACGGGTGCCTTTTACCTGTTAAGTGTCTTTATCTTAGCGCCGGCAGTCATCACCTTATTTAAAGGCGATCAGCAGAAATTAATTACAAAAATATATCCGGCCGAAGCCTTTCATCAGCATGGTGAGCATATGCAGACAGGGCATTGGCCGGTGGCACAGGGGGTGGCAAAGATCAGAAAGGATCATCCCGGTTATCGTATTTCCTATCTTGAGATCATCAATCCCGGCAAAGAAAATGCCGCATTAGGCTGTGATCTGATCGATGATAAGGCATTTAACAGGAACGGAACCATCGTACTGGATCTGCATACGGGGCGTTACAAATTACAACTCAGACCCGGTACTAAAAATTATGCGCAATCATTACTGGAGGGTATCAGTAAAGTACATTTTGCGACATTTGGCGGCATACTACTGAAAATATTATATTTCCTGCTGGCCATGATCAGCTGTTTTGTCATCATCAGTGGGGTGCTGATGTGGAAAGAAGCCCGGAATAAGGCATCGTATACCTGGCGGCAGCGCCGTTTTCACCACCGGGTGACGATCGTTTACCTGTCCGTTTGTTTTAGCTTATTTCCGGCAACAGCCCTGCTCTTTATCGCTGAACACCTGGTTCCTTTAACAACGGGCCATGCCCGCATGGTAAATATGTTGTTCTTTTCAGGCTGGTTGTTATTTGCGCTTACGCTTTGTTTTTTTAAAAAGGAAAAGCACATTACGGCGTTCTGCCTGTTGACCGGAGGGATACTGGCGCTTGCCGTCCCATTGGCGAACGGCCTTTCTACAGGTGACTGGTTATGGCATACAGCCGGCAGCTATCCGTATGTATTTTATACCGATATCGTCTGGCTTTTTACAGGCATATTAAGCCTGTTGCTTTTTAGCAGGCTTAAAAAGATCAGTGATATACCTAAACCGATTGAATCAGTTTAAGAAATGAGCTGCTTTTCCCGGAGCTTCATCGGCGAGAAACCAAGTGTTTTTTTGAAAGCGGCACTGAAATTGGAGGTGCTCTGATAACCCAGAAGGATACTTATCTCCTGGATAGACAATGAGGTGTCTAACAGATATCTTTTTGCCTGATGCATCCGGATGTCCTGCAAATAACCGAATACTGTAGTGCCAAATACCATTTTGAAACCGTTTTTAAGCTTTGTACGATTGATGCCGGCCAATCGCGCCAATTGGGGAATGGTTAATGGACTGTCGAGGTGATCCCGGATAACCGAGGCTGCAAAACGGATACGTTCCTGATCATCAGGACTCAGACACATGGTTTCCCGGTTGCCCTGTGCATGTTCATACAGTAATGCGATCAGTTCATACGCTTTTGATTCCAGGTAAATATGGCGTGTAAGGCCCTCATACGTACAGTTTCTGATGTCCTGGATCGTATTATAGATAGCCGGATGAATGCTGATGGTATTGGCTGAAAGCTTACCGCTTTCTTTTCGGTGGATCTTCGACAGGAATTCATCCATCATTTTCGATTTTCCGGCATAATGATCCAGCATGGATAGCGGCAAATGGATATCAAAAGTATGATAATGGATATTTTTCCGCCAGAAAATGTTGGCCATATTTTCTTCGGCCGAAAGAAAAGTGATATTACCTGAACGGGCAGGAGCGGCCTGCTCGGTGTTGGATTTACCTTTGTAAAAAATATCACGGTCTGATAAATTGAACTGGAGCTCTAACAGGTCGTTTTCGCCTTTGCCAAAAAGCAGCACATCATCCTGCATTTTATAATGGGCTTCCAGCACATACAGGTCGGACTGCAGCATCTCCTCCCTGAACTGAATACATCCTTTAGGCGTCTTCAGGATAATCTGACGTGCATTTTCCCGTTCCGGTAAGCCATCGATAGCAGAGATGATCTCATTAAAATCCGAACCGCTTACTTCAAGTGCCATAACAAATTTCCCTTTTCATAATTAATGCGTCCGTATTCATAAGTCAGGCTTGTTTGTATCATCTACTTTTGCGACACAAATATAATTTATAATAATTCTAAATAAGAAGGAACAGGTGAATTTTTTAATGACACATATGCTTAGCAGGCGGTATATACTATTTTTTGCGTTCTGCTGGAGCATATCTTCTTACGCACAATCAGATACCAGTGCTAAGCCACGCCGGCCACTGCTTAACGATACGGTAAGACTTAAATCGGTTGCCGTATTTGGCTATTCGCCACTGCAGCTGGCCAACAGGCAGGCTTATCATGTAACAGCTATTGATGCCCAACAATTGCACAACTCCACATTGGATATAGCGCAAGTGCTCGATAGAGTTCCGGGAGCCCGTTTGCGCCAGACCGGAGGGGTTGGGTCTGATTTTGATTTTTCTTTAAATGGTTTTTCCGGTAAACGAATTAAATTCTTTCTGGACGGTGTGCCTATGGACAATTTTGGCAGCGCATTCCAGATTAACAATATTCCTGTCAATCTTGCCGAACGAATAGAAGTATATAAAGGAGTGGTACCGGTGTGGCTGGGTAGTGATGCGCTGGGCGGAGCAGTTAATATTATCACCAACAACAAAATGAAAAATTTTGTAGATGCATCGTATGCGTATGGCTCGTTCAATACACATCGTTCTTACGTAAATGCAGGCTATACTTCGCCAGGCGGATTTGCTCTGCGCCTGAATGCCTTTCAGAACTATTCGGATAATAACTATAAGGTCACATTGGATGCGGCCAATATTCGAACCGGAAGATATTACAGAGATACCACACTGCGTCGGTTTCACGACAACTATCATAACGAAACGGCCATCGCACAAATGGGATTAGTAGACCAGAAATGGGCAGATGAGCTTTTGTTGGGCATTACATTGGGGCAGTATTATAAAGAAATCCAGACGGCTGCCACGCAGGATGTTGTTTTTGGGGCATGGCATGAGACAGGTTCGATTGTCATGCCTGCCATAAAGTTCAGAAAGAAAGACTTTTTGATCAAACATCTGGACATGACTCTAAATGCCAACTATAATTTAGGCAAAATTAGCAATGTAGATACCGTACATGCCCGGTTCGGCTGGCTGAGAGACTCGATAACTTACCGTGGTAAGGGCGGAGAGTATATATACAATTACTATAAATACAGGAACAACAACGCGAATGTAAATGCCTCGTTGACTTACCGTATCAACAGTCGCCACAGTCTGGCCATAAATAATAGTTTTTCACGGTTCAACAGGAAAGGAGAAAACCTGGTAAATCCGTTGCAGATTGATAATATCCCCCAGGTAAACAATAAAAACATTCTGGGACTGAGCTATCAATATGAATTGCCTGAAAAGCTTGACCTGACGGTATCTGGCAAGTATTATGCGCAAAAGGGGCATACAGAACTCGTGGATATAAATTATGCACGAAATCCGGATACCTTGTATATTCCCAAACGGGTCGGCCGAAATGAATTTACGTATGGAGGAGCCATGTCTTATTTTGTTATATCGCGATTGCAAATGCGGGTATCTTATGAGAAAGCACTGCGCCTGCCCGACCATGAAGAACTTTTTGGTGACGTAGTCTATCGCGAAGGTAACTGGAATTTGCTGCCCGAAACCAGCGATAATGTCAATATCGGTCTGAATTATACCTTGCCCATCCATGACCACCGCTTTTATATCAGTGCCATAGGTACATACAAAAAAGCTGACGACTATATGTACGATACGTTTAGTCCCTTGGAAAACAAATTGGTCACCAAAAATCTGCTAAAAGTCAGTTCGGTAGGGATCGAATCGGAAATACGTTATTCTTATGGCCGGTTACTCACTTTGGGAGCAAGCCTCACTTATCAAAATATACAGGATAAACATCCTTACCGTACCGATATGGTGACCGATCCACCATTGCCTAATCCTACCTACAACGAAAGAATACCTAATATACCCTATGTATATGGCAATGTCGATGCGTTAGTACTTCTGAATGATGTTTTAGATCAGAAAGATAGACTGAGCATAGGTTATAATATGCTCTATGTACACAAATTTTATCTGTATTGGGAAATGGATGGTGCGCCCGAAACAAAACGGACTATTCCTAAACAGCTGTCGCACGATGTAAATATGGTCTACACATTGAAAAATGGCAGGTACAATATTGGGTTAGAGTGCAGAAATATCATGAATGCTAAGCTATACGATAACTTTAGCCTCCAGAAGCCGGGAAGGTCATTTTCTATAAAACTGAGATATTTTTTAAATAAATAATAAATAAATAAAAATTAATATGAACTATAAAAAACTACTCATTAGTCTAAGTGCAGCTATACTGCTGTTTAGTGCTTGTAAAAGGAATCAGGTTACACCTTCGCCAGAGCCGGAACCAACACCTACTCCCACAGCGGAGGAATATGTATACATCATCTCAGCGAGGACTGCTGTTAGTGGAACGGATATATTGTACACCGCTACTTCACTGGATGAGGGAAGTTTGGCTACCAGAGCTCAGGGTATAGAACAGAGCGGAGATAGAAACTATGTAACGAACGGAAAAATATTAATAAGCCTAAAGTTTGGCGGTGGCGGTGCCGGATCCGTAACGGCTTATAAAGCAAATGCAAACAAAGCGCTGGAAAAATTAACCGATTTTCAAACCGAAACCATGCATGTGTATGGTAGTATAGACGGTGATGTGCTGATGATGAAACAGGCCTGGCAGCCTGCCGAAACTTTCTCGCAATGGTATCGTTTTGACACCAAATCATTGCAGATTGTAGCTCAGGGCGAATTTAATTCTGTGGAATTTGGTGGTGCAGCGAAGAATGAAAAAGCCTTTTTCAACAGTTTTACCAGGGTAGGCAATTATGTGTTTGCTCCCTATTGGAGCGTTCATAGCGGTCAGACATTCTCTACAAGTCACCTGGATAGCGCTTATGTCGCCGTTTTTGAGTATCCGTCAATGAAACTCCACAAAGTAATCCGTGATGGCAGGACAGGTTCCATTGGAAACTATGTAGCCAGTGGAGCAGATTTAGACGAGAAGGGCGACTTTTACGTGATTGGAACCAAGGCGCAATTTAGAAACAACATTACCAAGGATAGAGCAAGTAATACACCTGTCGGCATAATGCGAATTAACAAAGGCACTACAGAATTTGATAAAACCTATTTTGTGAATATATCACAATATATAGGCGCCGACCAAATTGTAGGCAGAAAACTATACCTGGGCAAAGGCTATTACATGATTACTACGGGCAGTACGACGAGTGGACTGCTTCCAAACCCTTATGCTTCAACCGTCAGCTATTATGGTTTTAAACCGAAATTTGCCATCGTTAATGTATATGACGGATCGTTTAAGTGGGTAACTGGTGTGCCTGAGCCTACGGATATACAATATTGTTCAGAGTACAGTTCTAATTATTCTCCGTTGGATGGTACGGGATATATGTCAATTACTTATAAAGAAGGGTCAAATGTCCAGTCATCTGTATTTAAGTTTGATGGTGCTACCGCCACCGCTACAAAGGGTTTGACGACCACCAACTTTATTACACATGTTTCAAGACTTCCCATAACAAAGTAAGTTTACATACAGCATCAAAAACCCGTTAACCCTTAAAAAGGGGTTAACGGGTTTTTTATTACATTAATATGACAATTAAAACACAATAAATGGGTTACCCGTACTTAAAGTTTTCCGGAAAATGACAATAGGAGCAGTATTAAAGGATAAAAACCATAGGGCATAAAAAAAGCCTTAATTGGTGAGGTTAAGGCTTTTAGTTTAAGATTATGGTTTTATGATATTAAAAGTATAAACAAATCTATGTTTTTTTTAAACAATTTCCTACTGTATTCACAGAAATTTGAAATTTAATTATTAACATTTTTATGTTTCGCCTTTAACATGTGTTTAAACACCGTTTTAAAGGTTAACAAATCTTTTCAGTTTTATAAATGTATTTTTTTAAAAACTAAACACTTACATCAATTGTAGTAGAGATAAAAATAAAAATTGAATTTCTAACCTAAACTAAATTTACCATGAAAAATCTGTCAATTTTACTTTTATTTTTTATTAGCTTTTCAGCTTGTAAGAAAGATATTACTGAAAATGATGTCGCCCCTGATGCACAGGCAGCGGCACTGACTAACCTGAATGCATCAGCTTCCACTACCGATCCCTGCTCAACACCTGGAAACGTAGCCAAGGTAACCTGTATGGTACAAACGTTCAAAGCTGGTCTGACGGCAAGCCAGTCGGCCGCTTTTCAAATGGAGCTTACTAAAGAAAATGCGGTAAAATGGTCGGGTGCTACCGGTACGAACATCCGGAATGGTGTTCAATTCAGCGCATTATCTTCTTCACAGCAACAGGCCGCCCGGGCCATTATCTCGGCTGCCACAGGTATTACCCTGAACGAGGGTGGCGATGAATTTGATCAGATCGTACTGGGCGATGCTTATCTGGGCTCTATCGGCGGAAGCCTGTATGGTTCTGGAAATTACAGTATTGCCATATTAGGTGATCCTGCCCTGGAGGGAACCTGGATGCTTCAGTTTGGCGGACATAATTATGCCCAGAACATCACCTTTAAAAACGGGGTTGCGGTAAGCGGTACACCATCATTCCAGGGCACTGAGCCACGGGTATGGACCTTTGTCGATAAAGAATATGCCCCTATGCAGCAGGAACATGAAGCCATGACAACCTTGTTGGCATCCCTTTCAACGGCACAGTTAGGTTCGGCAAGATTAGCTGCTCCGGCTACGGAACTGGTGATGGGCTCCGGAAATAACGGTACATTTCCCAGCGTGAAAGCCGGTATCAGGCTGAGTGAAGTAAGTGAAGCTACACGAAACAATTTCCTGAAGGCTTTACATCCCTGGTTAAATGATTTAAGCTATGAATTGAAAACAACCCTGTTAAATGTATATACCGCTGAAATGGCAGACACCTATATCACATTTAGCGGTAACCCGACCGCCACATCCGGTAATCCGAATTCTTTCTTAATGGCTGATGGCGACTATGTGCGCATAGATGGCCCCAGTGTCTGGATTGAATTTATCGTAAAAAAAGGAAATGTATTTACGAACGATTATAAATACCTGTCTGTTTTCAGAGATCATAACCGGGATTATAACGGTCTTTAATCGGAGTTAGTTATAGGTGAAAAGAGGAGGCCTTCGGGAATCCTCTTTTTTTTATACCAAATTCTTCAGGTAATCGAAGGTGGTTTCAAAAAAGGTATTCAGCTTTAAACCGTTACTGTAATTAAAATACATAAATAACAGGAAAAGAATGAGTGCAATATAAATAAACCGTTTAAATATAAAGGCCAGCACAATCAGTATCAATGGGATCACGATCAGGAAGATCCGGCTTATGGTTACAGGATTTAAACCATCGGCCCGCTTAAACACATAGATGAGTTTACTGTGTACGCCTTCGTCATTTTCATGCTTCAGGTAAACAAAGGTCGATTTATCGATTTTAAAGGGGAGTATCGCCACGCCGTCATTAAAGTTCAGTTCCTGGGTAAAGCCACTGATACTAAAGGTATAGATCCCGTTAATATCCGGTAAAGGTTTATCTGACGTATCGGCTGCAATAAGGGCAAGCCGGCCACTTTTTAACAGGTCTTCCTTAATGATAAAATTATTGATGCTGGTGTTCTGTGCAAAGATCATATTTGTACAGAGCAGGAAAATCCATAAATAAACGTACCTCATTCTATTGATCGTTTGTTGTATATTAAATATCCCAAATGTAATAAAATGCCGTTTCTCTTTACAGGATCATCATATAAATTATAACTCAGGCTTACAGGCCCTACCGGAGAATGATAGACTAAACCGGCAGTACCGGCATAATGCCACTTTTCAAAGGCTTTAGCATAGGATACATGGTTTACTCCGGATACTCTCATTTCCCGGTAAGGCAGAAAAAGATAGCCCTCCAGCCGCAGATCTACGTTTCGTTTCAGGTTAAAAATATTCTTTAAGCCACCGGCAACATAATTTGGCGCCCTAAAATGATGCAAAAATAGCGAACGGCTGTCTTGTAAAGGATAAAAAGCCGGAGCCATCAGTAACGACGAATAATAATTACTGAACAAGGGTTGATTGGATAATACGCCTTCCATGATATAACCCAGCGTATAAGCAGGCCGATGCAAAAAATAATATTCATCGCTTACCTTTATATTTACCCAGCTGCGAAAATGCCTGAAAATAACCGGTTTGTTTACTAAAGCGCGATAGCTGTTACCCGGTGTGTAGTTTTCTTTCCCCGTCGTATAATTTACACTGAACAGGACATGCTGTCCGCGTGAAGCATATTGCTTACGGTTAAGCGAGTTCTTTTCAAAGAGCAGGCTCATTTTATAGCCGTTGAACACGGTCCGGTCTAAGATATCACCAACTGAAAATGTATTCGTCGGGCTATAATTATCACTATTATTAATAAACGAATTTATAAATGTTATCCGGGCATTCCGGTTTAAAGGCATGCCCATTTTTAGTTCGATCTTCCGGTCGGCCTGTTCAATATAGGTAGGACGGGGGTTCTCGATAAAGATCTCACTGGTATTGTAATAATTCCAGTGGTTATAGGTAAAATCGGCCGACAGGAACAGGGGCAGGCCTGACGGATAATCAACACGGCCATTCACCTGCACCGACTCGTAAAACCGGCCGGAATAAAAGCTGGTGGCAAATGTGTATGCCCTTTTGTTTAAGTAATTATATTGCAAACCCAGAAAAACATTACTGATAGGCCGGGATGAAATATTACCGCCAAGATCTACTTTAAAGCTTTTCTTAGGCTGCGCTACAATTTCAAAATGATAACTGTCGGTTGAAGGTTCATATGCAATTTTCGGGTATACGGATTCGAAGGTTTCATCGGCCACTAATTTATAATAACCCCGTTTGATGTCGTCCAGATCAAATGTATCATGATCACTTTTAAATAAACGCTCGATGTATTTTTTTTGCTGACTGTTTACACCTGATACACTAATGGACCGAAATACGAGTTCCGGTTTTTTAGCATTAAATGCATCCCGTTTCTTTTCAAGGTCTTCCTGGCTAATACGCCTCGTAATCGATTGCCTGATCTTATCCATATCAGCCATGGTGGCTTCATAACCACGTTGAATAAGCTCTGCTACAGGGCTGAAGTTGGTTGTGCTGAAATCGGCCAGTTCCGGCTGTATATAAATGCCATTTTTACCTACCAAAGTCGAGTCTGATTTGGACAGGAACATATACAGCAGGAACCGGTTCATAATCCGGTCGTCATTTTTAGGATATTCATTAAATATTTTTGAAGATACATTAGAGCCAATGATGTAATCCGGTTTAAACTCATTCTGCATCACATCAGCCGGAAAATTATTATAGAGGCCGCCGTCAAAAACATATTTCCCGTCGAGCTTGATGGGCCGGTATACCAATGGTACGGTCATCGTAGCCCTCACGGCTTCGGCCAGGCTTCCGCTTTTCACAGTGATGCTTTTCTGGGATAAGACATCGGAAACCATACATCGGTAGGGGACAAAAAGCCGGTCAAAATCGTCTTTCGCGATTGATGATGCCTGCGCCAGTAATTCTAACAGGGCAAAGTTAAGCGGGATGTCGTTTACAAGGTTAGGCCGGAAACTTAGCCGCAGACTGGTATCGGCCGAGATCTTGGCTGTAATCAGTGCGGCATTCAGGTTCGTTTTCTGAAAATAAAAGCTGTAGTCACTTTTATACCGCCCGCTTACCCAGTCCTGAAAATCAGTGCTGATGGCTATTTTTTCAATCTGTGCAGGTGAATACCCGGCTGCATACATGGCGCCCACGATTCCACCCATGGAAGTACCGGTAATATAGTCAATCGGGATATGATTTTCTTCCAGTGCCTTAAGTACACCAATATGCGCCAGTCCTTTTGCCCCACCGCCACTGAGTACTAAGCCTACTTTTTGTGCATAGGCATGGTTTAAAAAGGAGATAAGAATGACCAGGACTATACTTTTCCACCGTATCATGCTTAAAATTAAAACTTTTCTGTTAATAACGGAACAAGTTCCTGTTTATGACAGGCTGTGTAAGAAGCGTGCACTCAGAAATGGCGTCTCAATATCAGGTACCCGGCACCACTGCTTACTAAAAGCAGAATCCAGGTATGCGTGTCTAACGGTACATCGCAGATATTCACACTAACGGTTATGATGGTTCCCCACTGTACGCCTGTATTATCATTATTGGGGTTTACGTAGGTATTTACCCAGCATTGCACACCGGAATCAACCCTGCTGTTTTCATTTACGGAATTACATTGGGAAGTATTGCTCCAATCATACGCATAATAGGTGCCGTTTTTATTATAAACATCCATAGATGTTCCCCAAAAATTGGTAGTACCCAGTTTATCGAGATAAATTCCGGAGCCTAAACCACATCCTGTTTTATTGATGAAGCCGGCATGACCTGTTCCTGGTAAAAAAAACAGAACGACTAAGAAAAGGAAAAACAGTCTTGAAGCGCGCATCTCTTCTGTCATCTGTACAAATTTTATACCTTTTTGTGTATACGGATTTCTTTAAAGAATAAAAACAGGCATACGATGGTATCAGGAGCAAAACGGGTAAGAAATACCTCAAAAATCCACACCTGTTTATAAGTAGCCCCAACAAGCTGCCTGTATGATTTGCAATATATAATTATAATCTAATATTGTACACTGCCGGCAAAATTTAATTCTTCTTTTTTATTAATTTAAAATTATAAATGCTAATTTGAGCGCTGATTTCGAAAAACAGTAAATAGCACCAGTGGTGCATTCTTTATTAAACTTTATGAAGATGATGAAAAAATATCTCGGTCTTATTTTGGGGCTTACCGTAATGCTGTCCTGCACGTCCAATGAAAATAAATCCACACAAACGGCCGATAGTACGGTTTCAGAAGAAACAGCTCAGGTTAGCGGGGAGCTTCAGTTTGAGGACGATAATACAGCTGCTGTTTATTCAGCCTATCTGACCCTGAAAAATGCCCTGGTTAATTCACAGTTTGAAGAAGCAAAACAGGCGGCAAAGGCATTAAGTCCAGTATTAAAAGCTTATCCGGGATGTGAAAATACCGCCATTACTGCCGGAAAAATAGCGCAGGCAAAAGATATTGCCGGTCAGCGTGAAGCATTCACCGCTTTAAGTACCGATGTGATCGCCTTGTTTAAACATGCATCCCTGAAAAAAGGAACTATTTATGTACAGCATTGCCCAATGGCAAATGATGGTAACGGGGGAGACTGGCTGGCTTCGGAAAAGAAAATCCAGAACCCCTATTATGGAAGTGAGATGATGGAATGCGGTGCCGTAACAGAAGAGATCAAAGCGCCTTAAATTGGTTTTTAAAAGAGAATACGTAATTTTGTTATACTTTAAAATTATATTTATATGTCAGATATCGCAGAAATTAAGGTAGACGGAAAGACATTCGAGTTCCCGGTGATTACGGGTACCGAAGGTGAAAAGGCTATCGACATTTCGAAATTAAGAGATTTAACAGGTTATATTACATTAGATTCGGGATTTAAAAATACCGGTTCAACAAAAAGTGCGATCACTTTCCTGGATGGAGAGTTAGGTGTATTAAAATACCGGGGATATCCGATTGAGCAACTGGCTGAAAAATCGACATTTCTGGAGGTGGCTTATCTGTTAATTTATGGTGTATTACCCACGGTCAGTGAACTAAATGATTTTCAATCGATCATCAGCCGCCATACGCTCATTCATGAAGACATGAAAAAGTTTTTAGACGGTTACCCGTCTAAATCGCATCCGATGGCTCAGCTGGCTTCATTGGTGTGCTCTTTGTCTACATTTTACCCGGAATCGCTTAATGCAAATTCTTCTAAGGAGGAAATGAATTTAACGATCATTAAGCTGCTGGCGAAATTCCCGACCATTGTATCTTTTATCTATAAGAAATCGCTGGGCCACCCGCTTATTTATCCGAAAAATAAATACGATTATGTGACCAATTTTTTATATATGATCTTCGGGCAGCGTACCGAAGAAATTGAGATTGATCCGGTAGTGGTGAGTGCGATGAATACCCTGCTGATCTTACATGCCGATCATGAGCAAAACTGTTCTTCATCAACGGTAAGAATTGTAGGTTCCTCAGATTGTAACCTTTACGCATCGGTTTCGGCCGGTATTGCAGCACTTTGGGGGCCGCTTCACGGTGGTGCTAACCAGGCTGTTATTGAAATGCTGGAATTGATCAAAGAAGACGGAGGCGATACCGAAAAATGGATCAATAAAGCAAAAGATAAAAATGATCCGTTCAGGATGATGGGATTTGGGCACCGGGTATATAAGAACTTTGATCCGAGAGCCAGGATCATTAAAAAGGCATGTGATGATATCTTAGACAAACTAGGTATCAATGATCCCGTACTCGAAATCGCTAAAAAGCTGGAAGAAGCCGCTTTAAATGACCCTTACTTTATTGAACGGAAGCTTTATCCGAATGTTGATTTTTATTCCGGTATTATTTACCGGGCATTAGGTTTCCCGAAAGACATGTTCACGGTATTATTTGCCTTAGGCCGTTTACCGGGGTGGATTGCACAATGGAAAGAAATGCATGAAAATAAAGAGCCGATCGGTCGTCCGCGTCAAATTTATGTAGGTGATGTAAACAGAGAGTTCATCATTGCGGAAGAACGTTAAGCCCGAATAACATATCCGGAAGAGCGTCTGATTTGAGAAGATCAGACGCTTTTTTATGTAAGCCTAAGCCAGCGCAAAGCTGACGTCTTGCTTATTTTAGATTAAAATGTTACTTTCAATATTATACGTTTTATATTTTAACTGAATCTTAGAATATTTAGATTACTGAAATAATTTTTAAAATATACAATCCTAAAAATGAAAGATCATCGTAAAATTTTATTACTCCTCTTATTACCATTTTTCACTTTTATTATCTCATGTAGAAAAGAAATCTTTATAGAGGAATCCTTATCATATAGTAAGAAAAAGAGCGGAAAACAGCTATTAGACCTTAAAGAAAAGCAAGTTATTAAAGATTGGCTTGTAGATCATGGACGGAATCTAAAAAGTGAAAGCATGAATAAACTTGAGTTCATAAGTAACAATTTGAATTATGATGATATAACTATCGAAGCAAGAAATAACGGTGAGGATATAATTATCATACCAATCAAAGATTCTATTAAAGAGTATTTTAATCTTAAGGAAAAATATCTTAAACTCGATGAAAATTCAATCCTAAATCTTATGATCGTGCGAAGTGAAAAAGGAAAATTAAGATGGTCATATATTGTGTCTTTTCATCCATTAGGCGGCAAGAAACAGTCAAAATTATCGGTAGGAACGTTGCAAAATATATTGAATAATAAGCGTGTTGAAGATGAAGGAATGTTTAAATTAATTAATCTGAATGGCAAACTGTCACATCAGTTTGAATACAAGCAGGGCAAAATATCTTCTTCTGGCACCCTCATATCTAAACGAGAACTTTTGAAGATTAGAGATCAATTTTTGAAGAAAGATAATCGCTTGTCATTAAAAAACGCACCATTACCAGAAGATTGTGAAGATTTTTACTTGGTTACAACATATTATGATGGCCAAGGTGGTACATATGAAGACTGGGAATATTTATACACAGAATGCGACGGTGAAGAAGGTGGAGGTAACAATAATGGAGAACAAGAATTTGAGGAGGATCCGGATATCGAAATTATGACAGATGAAGAATTTACTTCAAGCGTAGTCAGTTATACTGATTTTGATATAATTTCAAATCCTATTTCTCTAGCTCCAGTAGGGACAGTGGAGCCTGTAGTTGTTAGACATGAGGCGGAAGTTTGGCGTAGATTTAATCGGATAAAGAGTAGGATCACTGTTATCTACCCAAAAACGCCAACTATATCCTCCGGACAAGTGAGTGGACTATATTTCAATTCATTTTTACAACAGAATGTTATAAGAAAGGCTAACCTGCTAGGTGCTGATTGGTGGGTGAATTATGCAGGAGTAGCTGCTACAATTACTTGGAGATATGATATTCATTATAAATACCATGCTCCTCCTTATGTTGATGAAGTATCAACAAGGCAAGTTGAACATAAACATATTCAAGCAGTAACAGCTTATAATATAGGCAATGTATCATGGTAATATATTTGAACAATAATAATATGATCACATTTTGATAATGATATAATGGATTTTTTAAAACATACAATTGATAATGGTTATACTGATCTTTTATCGACAATCAACTCCGGTGTAAACTTATTATTTTGGGAAATGGGGACATTGATAAATAATAATTCGGGATCAGGAAGTTTTATGAGGAATGATCTGCTTAATGAATTATCCAGCGGCTTATCTTCTGTTTTTGGTGATTTTTTTAATTTAGAAAATCTTTCATTGATAAAATTGTTCGCAGAAAAATGTCCAGTTTCAACAATAGGTCAAATATCTGATGCTATAAATTGGGAATATATTATTCACTTTTTAGAATTGGAGGGAGAAAAAGAATGGTTGTTTTACATGCAGCTGATACAGACTGATGCTTTAGACCCAATGGGACTAAAAAAAGCAATTCTTCAGAAAGCCGTTAAACACAAAACCATTGACGCTGAAAAAGTCTTAAGCCGGTCTGATCTTAAATCCTTATATCGTACTTCCAGCCAATTATATTTTAATAAAAATGAACTATTTCGAAAATTATTAGAGCCACATAGCCTGAATGATGAAGTTATAAAACGTTTCTCATTGCAACATTCTACTAATGAACTTGTAATGAATATTTACAGATTAATACTCGAATTTCAATCGGAAACACACTATGTGCTTAACATGCAGTTTAATATGCTGATGTGGGCTATTGGTGGTTCAATAATCCGACTTTCAACAAGATTAAATGTTTCCGTGGCAAAATGTATAAACCAATGTATTCAGGAATTTGGCGTTTATTTCCCTTCACTTTTCAATAAAGAGGAACTTTCATATTGTATTATACTTGCTGAGCAATATAAAGCACCAAATGACTTCAGGGAAATTGCTGAAATAGTATCATGGCCTTATATTAAAATTTTACTTGAGGTTAATAGTTTGAAAAACCGGTATTTTATTGCCCAACAAGTATTTAAAAGCGGCATAGATCTTAGGGATTTAAAAAATATGATTATCGACAATTCTTTTGATTTCACTAATATAAGCGGAACTTCTGATATGGCCACCAATCATAATTCAACTACTACGGAAATAATAAATGGCAATAATATATCTTCAATTACCGAAGTTCAAATTGAACCGATTGTTCATCCTTTACATGACTTAAACCGAAATATCTATAAAAATCCGGAATTATTAAGTTTCTTAACGAATAATACTTATTAGTATAAGTATTAAACATGTATAATATTTTTTTTAAGCCAGCGCAAAGCTGACGAAGATGATGATCAGGAAACAGAGGGTGGCTACTATATTATAGCAGAAGAACAAAAAGCACATTTTCAACACCGTAATCCATCGTCTGCTGTCGTAAAATGTTCGTAACGACCGGTAAATATACCAGCATACATATACGAAACAAAAGAAAGACAGCCAGCCGCTGATATCATAAAACAGGTTAAAGAACCATTGCAGCAGCATGGTAATCAGAATAGCCAGAAAAATAGCCGAATGTACATGAAAGGAATAAATCAGGTGTTCATAATAATATTTCCGGCGATATACTATTTTCAGGATTAACGCAAAAAGAGGCAGCAGCAAGAACATCATCTTCGGGATATTATGTAAAAGATCCTCAATAAACTTTTGCTTGGGATCGGGATATTTATTGAGCTCAATCGTCCGCTTGGCATAGTAATGCTTTAAAAACCCGTCCCGTTTATCTTCAGGCAGGGCAGCCTGTTTCTTTTCATAAGCCTCTACCGTACTGTCCTGAGGTGTCCAGCTTCCGCCGAACTTTTTTGTACTCCCTACATTCCAGCCTTTCACTACCGCTTTTGTTTTCCGGCCACTACGGATATCGGCTTCTGCTTCTTTCAAAGCTTTGTCTTTTTCAATACTGTCTAAAGGAATATATTTTAATGCCATTTCAACATCCTTCATCCGTTCGGCAACCAGGCTGTCTTTTTGCGCTTCGCTCAGATCTGCCGGAATGGCTTCAAGGCGTTCTTTTTTTGTTTTCTTGCCGGGTTCGGTCACCTTTACTTTATCATGATTACTGCCGCTGAGTATGACCAGGAAAAAAACAATACTAATGAAAATATATAAACGTATCGGGTGAATATAGGATACCCGTTTACCGGCCACATATAGTGCCGTTAATTTTCCGGGTTTAAAGAGGAGCGGCCACAGCGTGGCGAAAAATTTATGCTCGAAATGAAAGTAATCGGCCACGGCATGGGTGATCATGTGTATGGCATTTTCTTTCAGTTCAATATTTTCCTGCCCGCAATGCGGACAAAACTTTTCTTCCACCTGATGTCCACAATTAAGGCAATCTTTTTCTTTCCGGTATCTAAAAGACGACATGTTGAAATGGGGAATTAATGAGAAATCGCTTCAATAGCCCCGGCTTCTGCATGGGTATGTTTATGCTTAAAGAAAATAATAAACAAAATGGTAATGACTAAAGCATATATAGTAAAAGACAGCCATATGTTATGCCAGTCCTTTACTTCAAGATTACGGCTCAACTGGCCATCGGCCAATACGGTTATTCCTTTATCATTTAAAAATTTAGCCAGATGCGGGTCACCTGCCCGGGCACCTACATATTCGGCCAGCGACTGTATGTTGGTATAGGCATGGGTAAAATATTTTTGGATCATCCATCCTGAAACCACACTGCCTAATACCGCCCCGAAACCATTGGTCATCATCATAAATAAGCCCTGTGCAGATGAACGCGTTTTAGCCGTGGTGGAGGTTTCCACAAAAAGTGATCCGGAAATGTTAAAAAAGTCGAAGGCCATACCATAAACGATACAGGAAAAGACGATCATCCAGAGGTTGCCGGCGGGGTTTCCATAGGCAAACAGCCCGAAACGGAATACCCAGGCCAGCATAGCAATCACCATAACCTGCTTAATGCCAAAGCGTTTCAGGAAAAAAGGAATAGCCAGAATAAATAAGGTTTCTGAAACCTGCGAGATCGACATGATAATGGTGGAGTACCGGATCACAAACGATTCGGCATATTTCGGAAAGAGTTTAAACTCATCGAGAAACACATCACCATAGGCATTGGTTAGCTGCAATGCTCCCCCCAAAAACATGGAAAAGATAAAGAACAGTGCCATCTTGTAATTGGCGAACAGTTTAAAAGCATCCAATCCCAGTTTCTGAAAGATGGTCGATTTTCCTTCAAGCAAATGAGAAGGCCTGCATTTGGGCAGTGAAAATGCATATAAGCCCAGACCCAATGCAGAAGCACCGGCAATGTAAAACTGGTTGGCATTAGCCTTGCTTCCGGTAAGATTTGTCATCCACATGGCCGCAATAAAACCAACCGTACCCCAAACCCTGATCGGCGGGAAATCTTTTACCACATCCAGGTTACCTGACTTAAGGGTTGTATAGGATATGGAATTACTCAACGATATGGTAGGCATATAAAAGCTCATGGCCAGGAAAATGATCCAGAAAAACTGATTTGGTGAATCGGCCTGCGGGAGGTAGAATAAGGTAGCTGCATATAAAATATGCAGAATACCATATAGTTTTTCTGCATTTATCCATTTATCCGCAATGATCCCGGTTAAGGTAGGCATGAAAAGGGAAGCAAAGCCCATAGTAGCAAAGATCAGCCCGAATTGTGCACCATCCCATTGCCGGGTTCCAAACCAGTAATTCGCAATGGTGATGAGCCAGGCACCCCATACGAAAAACTGCATAAAATTCATCACCGTTAAGCGAAACTTAATATTCATTTTTTGTTTAGTTTAGTTAAATCTGATGTAAGATAGAACTAATTTAAAATATTCGCTATACTGAAAATAAAAAAGGTGGAATTTTAGCGATGGTTAAAATATCAGCAGATCATTTAAGGTTTCGCCGGGCAATTTCGTCACGGATATGCGCTGCACGTTCATACGCTTCTTCTGCCAGAGCCTCTTCCAGTTTCTTTTGCAGCTCTTCGCTGGTTAATGACTGATAACCCGAAACCTTGACCGGGGAGGGCTGTATATCTTCATGACCCGTCTCTTTAGGTAAGGCATCCATATTTTCCAGGTATAAGAAATCATTTCCTTCAATCACTATACCGGCCGATGAGAGGATAAATTCATAGGTGTATATCGTGGCATTAAACCGTACGGCCAACGCAATGGCATCGGATGTCCGGGCATCAATTTCCTGTACATTATTTCCGTCTGAGCAGATCAGTTTGGCGAAAAAAACGCCCTCCACCAGGTTATAGATGATCACTTCGGTGATCTGAATATGGTAGAGCTGGGCAAAGCTCTTAAACAGATCATGCGTGAGCGGCCGGGTGGGGGTCATCTTTTCAATTTCGATAGCGATGGCCTGTGCCTCAAAAGCTCCGATAATAATGGGCAAACGACGTCTCCCGTTCACTTCTCCCAACACCAATGCATAAGCGCCTGACTGCGTCTGACTATAGGATAGACCTACAATATCGAGTTTTATTTTCTTCACTTATATCTTATCCTTTGTGTGCTTTTAAGGCGTCTATCAGCTTAGGAACCACTTCAAAAGCATCACCTACAATTCCATAATCCGCTACTTTAAAGAAAGGGGCCTCAGGATCTTTATTGATGACCACGATCACTTTCGACGCACTTACCCCGGCCAGATGCTGGATAGCTCCTGAAATACCGATCGCCACGTATAAATTCGGACTGATGGCTATTCCCGTCTGGCCAACGTGCTCCGAATGCGGCCTCCATCCGGCATCCGAAACCGGCTTGGAACATGCAGTAGCAGCTCCCAGAAGATCGGCCAGTTCTTCAATCATACCCCAGTTTTCAGGGCCTTTCAGGCCGCGACCGGCAGATACCACCCGTTCTGCATCCGGTAAAGAGATCTTATCAGTGGCTCTTACGATTTCTTTAACGATGGCTGTCAGATCGCTTGCTTTTACAGACGGAACAAAGGTCTCAATCACGGCATCGACCGGTGATTCTTTAACACCAAAAGCATTCGGTGTTAAAGCAATGACTTTTTTGACGGATGAAAGGGAAACGATGGCGAAGGCCTTACCCGAAAAGGCTGTTTTCTTTACCGAAAAGCCTCCGTTAAGTTCCGGCAGCTCAACAGCCCCGTCAACCAGTCCGGCTTTTAATTTTACAGCAATACGTGGTGCAAGCCCTTTTCCGGAGAAAGAATTGGAAAGTACCACAAGCTCTGCCTGTTCTTTTTCAGCGGCTTCGGCCAGCACAGCGGCATAAGCCTGATTAACAAACTGACTTAATTGTTCGTTGTTAACACTCAACACCTTAGAAGCGCCATATTTTCCCAGCTCTTTCAGGGCCTGCTCTTCTACCGGACCGATCGAAATCGCCACCACATTTGTATTTTGTTTGTCGGCAATAGCTTTGGCATAAGAAACCGCCTCAAAGCCTGATTTCTTAAATTTACCTTCCGTTTGCTCTATATAGACTAATACTGACATATTTTTATTTTAAATTCAGAATGGTTTATGTTTAATTAAATAACTTTTGCTTCACGATGCAGGGCATCGATCAGTGTTTCGGCATTTTCAGCCGGGATCAGCTTTACGGCGCTGCGTGGGGCAGGGGCCTCGAAACGGCTTATGCTTGTCCATGTATCTACCGTCTGTGCAGGAACAACCTGCAGCGGTTTGGTTCTGGCCGACATAATTCCCCTCATATTCGGGATCTTCGCTTCGGCCGTACCTTCGGCACAGCTGGCTACAAATTTCCCACTTACGGAAACTACTTCTTTTCCACCCTCAATTTCACGTTCCAGTGTAGCGGTTTGGCCATCAAAATCTAACTTTTTGATGATCGAAACCGAAGGGATATCTAAAAGTTCACCAATCATGGCAGCCACCTGGGCACCGTTATAGTCAATGGATTCCCGTCCGCATAAGATCATGTCGAAATCATGAGCCCGGGCATATCCGGCAATCTGAAAGGCTGTAAAATAGGCATCAACAGGAGCCGCATCAATACGGACGGCATCATCGGCACCAATGGCCAGTGCTTTCCGGATCGTAGGCTCGGTAGCACTTTCACCCACATTAATGACGGTAACAGTGCCTTTTCCGCCTTCACAAAGCTCAATAGCTCTTGATAAGGCGATCTCATCATAGGGATTGACAATAAATTGAACTCCTGCGGTATTGAATTGGGTATTATCACCGGTAAAAGTTATTTTTGTAGTGGTGTCCGGGACATTACTTATACAAACTAATATTTTCATTGGATGAAATGAGGTTAGATTTCTTGAAATTTCTTTATGCAAATCTAATTAAAAAAGCAGGGATTTAAAATGCAAAACGACCGATTATCGAAGTTATTAGATTTTTTAGAGGCGGATGCCGCTGATCCTTTTGTTCTTTACGCGATCGCAACCGAATATAATGCCTTAAACGACGAGGAAAATGCATTGCATTACTATCTGAGATTAACGGCCGAGCACCCCGGCTATGTAGGTACTTATTACCATTTGGGTAAACTTTATGAAAGAACAGGAGCTATGGATAAAGCCATTTCCACATACCAGGCCGGAATGATGAAAGCGCAGGCAAAAAGAGACATGCATGCTTTATCCGAACTCCGGGCGGCGTATAATGAGGCAACGGGTTTTGATGATGAGGACGATTAACGTTATCCTACCAAATAATGGCCAGAAAAAAATTATTGTTCCTCAGAAATGTCATCCTGTTCACGTGTACAGCCTTTGGTGGTGCCCAGGCGCATATCTCTTTATTATTACGGTATTTTGTAAAAAACCAACCCTTTATTGCTGAAGAAGAGTTGCTCGAACTCAATGCCCTTGCCCAGGTATTACCCGGTCCGGCTTCTACGCAAACACTTGTGGGTATAGCCTATAAAGTCGGCGGATTATCACTGGCCATTATCAGTTTCCTGATCTGGATCTTTCCATCGGCGGCGATGATGACCCTTGCGGGTATCAGCTATGTGTTACTTGATCAGAAGCAGCAGTTTCTGGAGATCCTGAAATTTATCAACCCCATTGCATTGGGCATTGTAGCCTACGGCGCTTTTCACTTAGCCCGGAAAATATTAAAAACCGATATTTCAGTATTTCTGGCTTTCGGAGCCATCGTAGCCACACTGGTTCTTAGAAATGCCTATGTATTTCCATTAGCCATTTTAATTGGCGGAATGATCAGTTCGGCTATCGGTACCCCGACAGATGAAGCCCAGATCAGGGTGAAACTATTTTCCAATATTAATCCACGTAAATTAAGCTATTTTATTGGTGTTATGTTACTCATGGGGATATTGGGGGCTATTATTAACCGGACATCTCCCTTCAGTCTGCCCATTCGTTTGTTCGAAAACTTTTATCGTAACGGTATCTTTGTTTTTGGCGGGGGACAGGTACTGGTACCCCTGATGTATACCGAGTTTGTAGAAATGAAACATTATCTTGTTCAAAGTGATTTCATTTCCGGTTTTGCCTTACAGCAAATCCTGCCCGGCCCCACCTTTTCATTTACGAGTTATCTGGGAGCGTTGAGTATGAAACATGGCGGGTATGGTATTCCCGGGCAAGTTCTGGGCGGGGCGTTAGCGGTTTTAGGAATTAATCTCCCCGGCCTGATCCTGGTCTTATTTATCGTACCGTTTTGGGATGATCTGAAAAAAATAACCCGGATCCGCCAGTCATTATCGGGTATAAATGCCGTAGGCGTAGGCTTTATTATTGCCGCTTTTATCTTATTGGTTCAGCCGTTAAGTCCTGATCCGGCTTCGATGATCTTAATGGCCATAACCTTTGTACTGTTAGTATTTACCCGGATCAGCCCGCCTTTTATCGTAATCGGAGGTATATTGCTGGGTTACCTGGTATGGCTTTTTCACTAAAACGGCGGTTCATCATCCATCATATCGTTCATGCTGGAAGGTTTTATGATCACATTTCCGGGAGGCGCATCAAAGTTGGAAGAGGGCAGCATCGCTGATCCCGCCGATGAAAAACTGTTCTGCGGCATAAAGCTTTCTTCGAGGTCGGCAAATTTTACATATTTACCAATGAAACGAAGCGGTACAATACCGGTTTCGCCATTCCGGTGCTTGGCAATAATGACCTCACCGATACCCGCCTGCGAACGGCCGTTCTCATCTTCGGTAATCCCATAATATTCCGGCCGGTATAAAAACAGTACCATATCCGCATCCTGCTCAATAGAACCTGACTCACGTAAATCAGATAATAAAGGCCGTTTGCCATTCTGACCAGGACGGTTTTCGACGGCCCGGCTTAATTGTGAAAGTGCTAATACAGGCACATCGAGTTCTTTGGCCACCGATTTCAGGGCACGTGATATACTACCGATTTCCTGTTCCCGGTTTCCGCCACCCTGACCTTCACCTTTTCCATGCATTAACTGCAGGTAATCAATAATGATCATCTGAATATCGTATTGAGATTTCAACCGCCGGCATTTAGCTCTGAACTCAAAGATATTCAGCGCAGGAGTATCGTCAATAAGCAGCGGTGCTTCGGTTAGCGTACCTATTTTACTATGCAGCTGCTGCCATTCCCATTCGGCAAGATTCCCTTTCCGTATCTTTTCCTGCTCAATTTCAGTTTCGCCTGATATTAACCGGTTGACCAGCTGTACCGACGACATCTCTAATGAAAAAACGACAACAGGTTTCTTAAAATCAACCGCTGCATTACGCGCGCATGATAAAACAAAAGCGGTTTTACCCATGGCCGGACGAGCCGCAATGATCACTAAGTCTGATTTCTGCCAGCCACCGGTAATCCGGTCCAGATCTGTAAAGCCGGAGGGAACACCGGTTAGTCCGTCGGTTTTGGTACGCAGTTCTTCCAGCGTAGCTAAAGACTGCTTGATAATTTCATCCATCTTCTGGGTGTCACGACGAAGATTATTCTGCGCAATATCGAACAGGTTTTTCTCGGCATGGTCCAGGAGATCAAAAATATCCGTCGTATCTTCATAGGCGTTAGTAATGATCTCGGTAGAGATGCGGATCAGCTCCCGCTGGATATATTTTTGCGAAATAATACGGGCGTGATATTCAATATTTGCTGCTGAGGCTACCCGGTTGGTTAAGCTGGTAATGTAATAAGCCCCGCCGATTAATTCGAGGGAACCCTGCTGGCGCATCTCGGCGGTAACGGTTAAAATATCAACCGGTTTCGACTTCTGAAACAATTGCTGAATAGCCTCAAAGATCTTTTTATGCGACTCCTGGTAAAACACTTCAGGTTTCAGGATATCAATGACTGTAGAAAGTGCATCCTTTTCCAGCATTAATGCCCCCAATACGGCTTCTTCCAGGTCAACAGCCTGCGGCGGAACTTTTCCAAGTGCATTTATTGTACCGGATAAACGGTTCTTTCTTGCCGAGGCAGCACTAAACCGGCCCTGTCCCTGAGTTTCGTTATCGCTAATCATACACCAAAATTAATTAAAAGAACAGTTCTATTCTGAAATCTTTTTGAACAGTTTGTGAATTAAGCCAATACATTCAGCAGACCGCTAATTGATATTATCCATGACTTCTACACAATCTGATGTTAATAAGCCTTGCAACAGATCCTGGCGGCCTGATCGCCTGAAAAGTGTATTTATAGTCCAGATAGATTATATTAATAATTTGGCAATTTTAATGGTTATTTTATAACAATTTAATAATTAAACATTGTTTTTTAATATTAAATATATCTAAATAGTAAAAATATTAACAATAATGAAATTATGCTGCATATTTACGAACTTAGTGTTTAACATACACTAACCACTAAATTCTTTATGATGCAAACCGGGAGTGAAAATGAGCAGCAGGGTTTATACCGTAAATGTTTTGAACATGATGCCTGCGGCATTGGTTTTATAGCTCATGTAAAAGGCGGAAAATCACACCAGATCATCAGCGACTCGCTAACGATTCTGGAAAACCTTGATCACCGGGGTGCCTGCGGTGCAGAAGCCAATACCGGCGACGGGGCCGGGATCATGATCCAGGTTCCCCATGAATTTCTGTTCGACGAATGCCTGCGGGCAGGTTTCAGCCTGCCTGAACAGGGTCACTATGGCGTAGGGATGCTATTTCTTCCCAGGGCCGTACAAATGCGTGAAGAATGCCGTGAGATCATTTACCGGACCGCCGAGAAACTGGGTTTAGAAATATTGGGTTTTAGAAAAGTACAGGTAAATACTGCCGGTATCGGTGAAACAGCTCTTTCTGTTGAACCCGAAATGGAACAGGTATTTGTAGCCAGACCTTACCATGTGCCTCCCGGTGCCGATTTTGAGCGTAAACTCTATGTTTTTAAGACGTATCTGGCTAAAACAATATACAGTACCGTTGCCGGCAGTAAGCAGGATTTCTATATCGCTTCCTTTTCATCCCGCACACTTATTTATAAAGGACAGCTTACCTCTTTACAGGTACGCACTTATTTTACAGAGCTGAGCGATAAACGCATGGTATCTGCATTTGGATTAGTACACTCACGTTTTGCCACCAATACGTTTCCATCATGGCGGCTGGCCCAGCCATTCCGGTATATTGCCCATAATGGGGAGATCAATACGCTTCAGGGTAATCTTAACTGGTTCCGTTCAAGTGTAAAATCGTTCGCTTCACCTTACTTTACGCCGGAAGAACTGAACACGATTTTACCGGTGATTGACGAAAGCCAGTCTGACTCCGGCTGCCTCGATAATGTAGTGGAATTATTACTTCATGCCGGTCGCTCTTTACCCCATGTATTGATGATGCTTATCCCTGAAGCCTGGGACGGCAATGAGGATATGGATCCGGCCAAACGTGCCTTTTACCAGTTTCATGCCGCCCTGATGGAACCCTGGGATGGTCCGGCAGCCATAGCCTTTACCGATGGGAACCTGATCGGTGCCACCTTAGACCGGAACGGGCTACGCCCGTCGCGTTATGCGCTCACCAGCGACAATCGGGTGATTATGGCTTCCGAAGCGGGTGCATTAGCCATTGATCAGTCGACCATTATCGAAAAAGGCCGGCTTACTCCCGGGAAAATGTTCGTGGTGGATATGGAACAGGGCCGTATCATCAGTGATGAGGAAATCAAAAGACAGGTATGTAACCGCCGGCCGTATGCCGACTGGATTAATCAATATCAAATTAAATTAGAGGAATTACCTGAACCAAGGGTCATGTTTACCAGCCTTTCTGCCGACTCCATTTTCCGGTACCAACAGGTTTTCGGGTATACCCGTGAGGATGTGGATCTGCTGCTTAAACCGATGGCCATTGAGGGTAAGGAAGCCATTGGCTCGATGGGTACCGATACGCCGTTGGCCGTGCTTTCCAAACAACCTCAGCATTTATCGTCTTATTTTAAACAGTTGTTTGCCCAGGTCACTAATCCGCCAATCGATCCGATACGTGAAAAGGTGGTAATGAGTTTGGCCGGTTTTATGGGAAATAATGGTAACCTGCTCGAGGAAAACCAGATGCAATGCCATTGTGTAGGCATCAAACATCCGATATTAACTAATCTCGAATTAGAAAAGTTGCGAAGTATCGATACGGGCCTGTTCCAGTCGAAAACGCTGCAAACGTATTTCAGGGCGAATGATAAACCGGGTTCACTGGCTAAAGGTTTAGACCGGCTGTGCCGTTATGCGGTGGATGCTGTAGAAGATGGTTTTCAGGTCATCGTCTTATCCGACAGGGCGATCGATTCGGAACATGCTGCTATTCCTTCCTTACTGGCGGTTTCGGCGGTGCATCATCACCTGATCCGTAAAGGCTACCGGGGATCTGTAGGGATCGTGGTGGAAGCCGGCGATGTATGGGAAGTGCATCATTTTGCCACATTGATCGGTTTTGGTGCTACGGCGGTTAATCCTTATCTCGCCCTCGAAACGCTGAAAGGTTTTGAGGAAGAAAGTGGCTTATCACCGGAAAAGCTTATGGCCAATTATATTTATGCGGTGAATAATGGCCTGTTAAAGATCTTCTCCAAGATGGGTATATCTACGCTGCAATCGTATCATGGTGCACAGATCTTTGAAATTTTAGGGATTAGCGAACAGGTGGTGAATACGCATTTTACCGGGGCGGTTTCACGTATCGGCGGACTTGGACTGGATGAGATTGCCCTCGAAACGCTGATCAAGCACCGGCGCAGCTTTGGCCCGAAAACACCGATAACCGATCTGTTATCTCCCGGCGGAATTTATAAATGGCGCAGACGGGGAGAGAAGCACCTGTTCAATCCTGAAACGATACACTTATTACAGCAGGCCACCCGTAAAAATGAATACAGTATCTTTAAAAAGTATTCAAAACTGATCAATGCGCAAAACGATCAGGCTTTTACCATCAGGGGCTTATTGAACTTTAACTATACCCGGCCACAGGTTCCCCTGGATGAAGTGGAACCCGTTACGGCGATCATGAAACGTTTTGCTACCGGCGCTATGTCGTTCGGATCAATCTCGCATGAAGCCCATAGTACACTGGCCATTGCCATGAACCGTATTGGCGGGAAAAGCAATACCGGCGAAGGGGGAGAGGATGAAATCCGCTATGAAACCCTGCCCAATGGCGACTCGATGCGCTCAGCCATTAAACAGGTCGCCTCGGCACGTTTCGGCGTAACCAGCCATTACCTTACACAGGCTGATGAGTTACAGATCAAAATGGCACAGGGCGCTAAACCGGGTGAAGGCGGGCAATTACCCGGACATAAGGTCGACGGCTGGATTGCACGTGTACGGCATGCTACGCCAGGTGTAGGGTTGATTTCACCGCCACCGCATCATGATATTTACTCGATCGAGGACCTGGCACAGCTTATCTTCGATCTTAAAAATGCGAACCGGCAGGCGAGGATCAATGTAAAACTGGTATCGAAAGCCGGTGTAGGTACGATCGCCGCCGGTGTAGCGAAAGCACATGCCGATGTGATCCTCATTTCGGGATATGATGGCGGTACCGGTGCTTCACCGTTAACGTCCATACAGCATGCTGGTCTGCCCTGGGAACTGGGCCTGGCCGAAGCCCATCAGACACTGGTCAAAAACCGCCTTAGAAGCCGTGTGGTACTTCAAACCGACGGGCAACTGAAAACCGGGCGGGATATTGCCATCGCCGCTTTATTAGGCGCCGAAGAATGGGGTGTGGCGACGGCAGCGCTGGTGACCAGCGGATGCATCATGATGCGTAAATGCCACCTGAATACCTGCCCGGTAGGCGTCGCTACACAAGACCCCGAACTGCGGAAATTATTTACCGGTGATCCGGATCATGTGGTTAATCTGTTTCATTTCCTGGCTGAAGAGTTAAGAGAGATCATGGCCGAACTGGGCTTCCGCACTGTCAATGAAATGATCGGTCAGGCCGACCGGCTGGAAATGCGTCCGGTAAATGAGGATGACTGGAAACTGCGATCGATTGATTTGCGACCGGTACTTTACAAAGAACCTGATCCTGCCTGTACCCTTTATCATACCGAAGTACAGGATCACGGGCTGGAGCATGTACTGGATCATCAGCTATTGGCACAGGCACAAGTGGCACTGACTGATAAAATACCTGTTTTTGCTGCATTTCATGTTAAAAATACCGACAGGGCTATCGGTACCCTGCTCTCAAATGAGATCTCCAAAAAGTATAAGAATGAAGGTTTACCGCCAGACACCCTGAATTTTAAATGTACAGGTTCGGCCGGGCAGAGCTTTGGTGCCTTCGCGGCAAAAGGGCTGAGTCTGACTCTTGAAGGTGAAGCGAATGATTATGTGGGTAAAGGTTTATCCGGTGCCAGGCTGGTTATTTATCCTTTTCGTACGATCAATTATGTGGCCGAACAAAATATCATCATTGGAAATGTGGCACTGTATGGTGCTACTGCGGGCGAAGTCTATATCAGGGGTAAAGCCGGTGAACGCTTTGCGGTGCGCAATTCGGGCGCTACGGCCGTAGTAGAAGGCGTAGGCGACCACGGATGTGAATACATGACCGGCGGTGAAGTGCTTATCATTGGCGATACCGGCCATAATTTTGCGGCAGGCATGAGTGGCGGACTGGCCTGGGTATATGACCGGCACGGTGATTTTGCCACAAAATGTAATCCTGAGATGATCGATCTCGACCCGCTTTCCATAGCGGATGAAGATCGTGTTAAAGTATTGCTTAAAAAGCATAAGCGGTTTACAAAAAGCAGTGTTGCAAATTTTATATTAAGCGATTGGGAAAATGAAGTGTCCCGTTTTGTAAAAGTATTTCCTAAAGAGTATAAGGCCGTTTTATTAAAATCAAGTTCATCTGTTCATATTAAATAAATGGGAAAAATCACCGGATTTCTGGAGTACGATCGGGTATCGCCCTCCAAAGAAGAACCTAAAGCACGTCTGCAGCATGACCGTGAATTTGTAGCGTCGCTGCCCGATGAACAGTTAAACCGTCAGGCGGCGCGCTGTATGGATTGCGGCATTCCTTTCTGCCAGTCGGGCTGTCCGCTGGGCAATATTATTCCTGAGTTTAACGATGCCGTATATAAAGGGGAATGGCTAAAAGCCACTGAAATTTTATTGAGTACCAATAATTTCCCCGAGTTTACCGGTCGCATTTGTCCGGCGCCCTGCGAAAGCGCCTGTGTACTGGGGATTAACCGGCCGCCGGTTTCGATCGAGGAAATTGAAAAGCATATTATTGAAACGGCTTTTAAAAAAGGCTATATCCGGGCTCAGGCACCTTTAATCCGGACAGGAAAACGTGTGGCGGTTATTGGTTCAGGTCCGGCAGGCTTAGCTGCTGCTGCACAGCTGAATAAGGCCGGGCATGAAGTAACGGTATATGAGCGGGATGACACCCCTGGCGGCCTGCTCCGTTATGGTATTCCGGATTTTAAATTGCAAAAAGATGTGGTCGACCGCCGGATCCGCTTAATGGAAGAAGAAGGTATCGTATTTCAATGTAATGCCAATGTAGGCGGGAATGTTGAACTGAATGCATTGCTGAGAGAACATCACGCGCTGATCTTAGCCGGCGGATCGACTATCCCGCGTGATCTTCATGTGCCTGGCCGTGAAGCAAAAGGTGTTCATTTCGCCATGGATTTTCTTAAACAGCAGAATAAACGGGTAAGTGACCGTGAAATAAAGGATGAAATGATCAGCGCTTCCGGGAAACATGTGGTGGTGATCGGCGGTGGCGATACGGGCTCGGATTGTATCGGCACGGCGAACCGTCAGGGTGCCTTATCGGTCACCCAATTCGAAATCATGCCGGTGCCACCCGAAACCCGGAACGAGCATATGCCCTGGCCGCAGTACCCGATGTTATTAAAGATCACCTCATCCCATGAAGAGGGTGCAAAGCGGAGCTGGGCCGTGAATACCAAAGCATTTACTGCCGACGAAAACGGTAACCTGAAAGCGTTGAAGGTGATCAGCGTAGAATGGGTTATGGAAAACGGAAGGCCGGTTTCGTTTAAAGAGATCCCCGGGACAGAAAAAACATATGCCTGTGAGCTGGTCTTGCTGGCCATGGGCTTTCTGCATCCGCAGAAACAGGGTTTATTGGAAAAACTGGGGATCGACCTTGACGAACGGGGTCATGTAAAAGCAGCAGAAGGAAATTATCAGACTAATATTTCGAAAGTTTTTGCGGCCGGCGATATGCGGCGCGGACAGTCGCTGGTGGTATGGGCCATTAGTGAAGGCCGGGAATGCGCCCGAAAAGTAGATGAATACCTCATGGGATATAGTAAGCTGCCTTCGAAAGAAGCGGTAGCATATGCGTAAATTATTTCGCTGCCGGGTTTTTCTTATTGCCGGATAGCATCTCGATCATTTTCCGGATGCGGTCGGTTCGTGTTTTCTCCTGTTTAGCCGTTATGATCCAGAGTATATATTCCTTACGATGGGAATAAGCCAGCCGTTCATAAAACTGAAATGCCAGCGGATGCTGTTCCAGCGCTTCTATTACGTCAGGCGGCAATATGACCTTTTTATTCGTCACATCAATAAATTCACTGAAATCACTTTGGGCAATCTCTGCATTTCCTAATCCTGATTTTTTTTGTGCATTTTCAGGCTTTATGCGTAAGCCTGTCCATATTTCATTCACGGCTGCTGAGGCGCATGGCGATAATTGATACGTCTTCAGGTCATCCCAGGACTTCATCAGGTTAAGATCACCGGCCAATTTCGATTTCGCCTTAGGATAAAAGATCCAGCAAATCGTTTTTGCACCAATATTTTTCTGCATCAGAGGTAATACGGCCTGTAATTCGGCTTTGGTCTGTACAAATACCAGAAGTCCGTCGGCAGCATCAGACTTATCGTACATAAACTGTACATCAGCCGGAAGAGGCGTTATTATTTCATTGAAATCAGCCGGGGCGTTCAATACATTTACTTTAAAACCGGGCTTGATCTGTAATTTTTTCAGCAGTACATTTTCCATCTTCTGAACAGGATGAGTTAAAGTCTTAATTTAGCAAAGAAATCCCACAGTACAATACCTGCCGAGATCACAATATTAAACGAGTGCTTGGTACCAAACTGCGGGATTTCGATACAGCCATCCAGGTTTTGCATCACTTCGTCGCTCACGCCGTTCACCTCGTTGCCAAATACGAGCGCATATTTTTCATCCGCTAAAGGCTTAAACCGGTGCAGCAGTGTACTGTTTTCGGCCTGCTCAATGGCAATGATACGATAACCCTGCCGGCGAAGTTCGTCCACTGCACTTAATGTATCAGCAAAATAAATCCATTCTACTGCCAAGGTAGCGCCTAATGCCGTTTTTTCGATCTCCCGGTGCGGGGGTTGGGCGGTAATACCACATAAGACGACTTTTTCGACAGCAAAACCATCGGCCGTCCGGAATACCGATCCCACATTGTGCATACTTCGTACATTATCCAATACCACCACTACCGGCAGCTTGTCCTGCTGCTTAAACCCGGCTACATCTACACGGTTCAATTCACCTAACTTTAGCTTTCTCATCTTTCAAAATCATCTGCCAGGCGTTTTGCACCATCACCAATGCTATAGACATAAATCGTTGCCGGATAGCCTATTTTGTCGATATAACAGGCACTCAGACGACGGGCAAAATCCTCTTCATGCCCTTTTTTAAGCAGGGCAATTGCACACCCGCCAAAACCTGCGCCAGTCATGCGTGCACCAATCACCTGTTCATAATCGCGGCAAAAATCAACTACCGTATCGAGCTCTTTTCCGGACACTTCGTACAAAGTTTTCAATGAATGATGGGAAGCATACATTAAACGGCCAAATTCTTCCAGGTCACCCGCATTCAGCGCTTTGGCGGCCAGATGCACACGGTCATTTTCCCTGACGACATGACTGGCGCGTTTTAATATCGTTTCATCGTCAATCAGATGGCTGTGCAATGCAAATTTTTCGGCCGTAAGCTCGCATAAATGCTGGATATGGATTTCTTTACCGAGTGCAGAAAGTGCCTGTTCACATTCGCTTACCCGCTCATTATACTTCGATTCGGCCAGCTGACGTACTTTATTGGTATCGATCACCGCGAGCACATATTCGCCTAAATGACAATCGACAAGCTTATACTTCAACGTGTCACAGTTAAGTACAATGGCTTTGTCTTTCCTGCCAAATGCCACGGCAAACTGGTCCATAATACCCGAATTAAGACCGATGAATATATTCTCTACGCGTTTAGCCAGCTTTACCAGTTCCAGCTTATCGTGTTCTAATTTAAAATAATCGTTTAAGGCAAAAGCGGTAACTACTTCAATGGATGCTGACGACGACAGACCCGCACCAATGGGGATATTGCCGAAATACAACAGGTCGAGACCGGATGTTAACCAATCTGACTGCTGAAGCTCATGAAAAACACCCAGCGGATAATTATACCAGGTTTTTCCTTCTTTTTCATAAGCGGGCATTATCTTAACAACAGCTTCCTCCGGAAAATTAAGACTGCTAAAACGGATAACTCCGTCGGTATTCGGGGCCATCAGCAGCCAGGTGCCCGCTGTAATGGCACAGGGCATGACCAGTCCGCCATTATAATCAATATGCTCACCGATCAGGTTTATACGACCGGGTGCAAAATAAACGGCCTGGGGCGCCTGATGATATTTTTCAATGAATTTCTCGCGTAGGTTTGGAAACATGATGTAAATATTAGCGGTTTAATACCCTATATTTGTATTTTTAGTGCAGCACCGAAGATACAATTTATGAAGACAAAGCAGATAAAAACCGGCATTTTTGTGGATAAAAAAGAAGTGATCGCCGTTCAGCTTACCAATATAAAGGGACATTATGTAACCTTATATAACTATGGAACGATCATCCAGCAGTTCGTGGTGAAGAACCGGAAAGGAGAGGAGCAGGATATTGTACTGGGTTTTGACCGCTTTGAGGATTATATCAGCCCGGATTACCTGGCGGCTTATCCATATTTCGGAACCATTATAGGGCGCTATGCCAATCGCATAAAAGACGGAAAATTTACGCTGGATGGCGATATTTATCAGTTATCCTTAAATGCAGAGGGCAATTGTCTGCATGGCGGGATAAATGGTTTTGACAAGAAAGTATGGGACATCACGGAGGTAGATGAACAGCGTGCAAAAGTAACTTTTCAGTATTTCAGTGAAGATGGAGAGGAGGGCTTTCCGGGCGACCTCGTCATACAGCTTAGTTTCGAATTTACCGATCATGATGAACTGATCTTAACCTATGAGGCTGATACCGATGAGGCTACTCCCGTAAATTTAACCCATCACAGCTATTTTAATTTATCGCCCCAGGGCGGCAGTATCGCTGATCATCTTCACCAGATCAATGCGTCGCACTATCTCGAACAGGACAACGAATGGGCTGTTACCGGCAATCTCTTACCCGTTGAGGGAACATCGCACGATTTCAGGACGCCTAAACGTTTTGGTGAAAACTGGGATGCCAATGAGGGATATGACCAGAGTTATGTATTGGATAAGACCTATGGCGACCTTACCTTAGCCAGTACCACTACTGAAAAAGAAAGCGGATTATCCCTGCGTATTTATACCACCGAACCGGTAGCCCATGTGTATACAGCGAAGTACCTGAATGTAAAACGGGGTAAGGGGGGTAAGGATTACCATCCTTTTGAGGCATTCTGCGTGGAAACACAGCATCATCCCAATGCTATAAATATCCCGGCTTTTCCCGATACGGTTTTAAGGCCGGAGGAACTGTACACGCAGACAACGATTTACAAAGTTAGTGTAGAGAAATAAGTTAAATCCTTTCCAACACCATAGTAATGGCACTTTCTACCACTTTATGAGGCGCTGGACTAAATGCAAAATTTACCCGGCTGGCCAGAATGGCATTCACCGATAAGGCTTTATGTCCCAGTGTTTTGGCCAGGGCATAGATGCCTGCCGTTTCCATCTCCAGGTTAGAAACACGGTGTTTTCCGGAATGAAAAGAGTTTAATTGTGCAATAAAATCGGGTATGGCATTTTTTGCCCGCACCTGCCGGCCTTGCGGTGCATAGAATCCCGGTGCTGTCGCTGTAATGCCCTGTGTCATATCTTTACCAATTCGGTGCAGGAGCGACGGATCAGCCGCTGTTAAATAAGGCTGAATACCTTTTGGAAGCGCGAAATGCGATTTAAGGCTGTCGAGCAGGTGATGTTCATCACCCGATATGCGCTGCACGTAATAATGCATCAGGCTGTCGAAACCTAAGCCATGCGTAGAGGCGAGGATCGTACCCATCGGGATATCTTCCTGGATAGCCCCCGAAGTACCAATACGGATGATATCTAAAGAGGTTAGCGTATCTTTAACCTGCCGCGTATTAAAATCGATATTTACTAAAGCATCGAGCTCGTTAAAAACAATATCGATATTATCGGTGCCAATACCGGTAGAAAGTACGGTGATCCGCTTTTTGCCCAGGTAACCGGTATGTGTAATGAACTCACGTTTTCCTTTTTTTACTTCTATACGGTCAAAATATTTGCTCACTTCGGCTACACGATCCGGATCACCCACCGTGATAACGGTGCCGGCGACGTCATCAGGCAGGAGGTTAAGGTGATAGATACTTCCATCGGGATTGCGTATAAAATCGGCTTCTGATAGCTTTTGCATAAACATTTATATTTAAGGAGCGTAGAACAAAGCTATTAAATTTTGACGGGATTGTATATTTCCGGTGCAAATAGCCCGGAACCGCCAGGGTTTTTAAAGAATAAAAACGTATTATTGTTACTTCAGAAATCTTAAACCAGGCGATCCGGTGATACCGTATCTACTGTTAGACGGGGTACTAAATTCTAAAATCTCAAAATCGATAAATGAATTACCAGACATTTGAACCGGAAGAAGAACTGCGTGCATTTGTAAAATGCTACTGGATATTGGAAAGTCCGGCAGAAGAAAAGCCTGAAAAACAAACCATCGTTCCGGACGGCTGTATGGAAATGATCTTTCACTATGGCGATTTATACAAACAATACATCGAAAATGGAAACAGTATTATCCAACCCCGATGTTTTGTGATCGGCCAGCTGACACGACCGCTTGAAATAGAACCTACCGGCGCAACCGGTATTTTTTCAGTACGCTTTCATCCGAACGGTTTTTTACCATTTGCCACACTGCCTATAAAAGAAATGGAAAACACCGCTGTTTCTCTGGAAAGATTATTTGGAGAAGACGGGCATGAGATCGAACAAAGGATCGTAAATGCAGGGTCAGCCCCGGAACGAATAAAATTCATGGAAACATTCCTGCTCCATCGGTTAACAGATATTAAAACCATTGACCGCATCGTAAAATCGACCGTTGAAACCATTTTAACGGCTAACGGGCAGCTTAGTATTGATACACTTTCCCGGCAAACAAACATTAACCGCAGGCAGTTGGAACGTAAATTTTCATCGGCTATTGGTTTAAGTCCCAAACAACTTTCAAAGACCATCCGTTTACAGGCTACGCTTAAAATGCTATTAAGTAAGAAATTTACAAACTTTACTGCACTGGCTTATGAAAGCGAATATTACGATCAGGCACATTTTATCAAACACTTTAAAGAGCTCACGGGGTTTACACCAAAAGAATTTTACGGAAATCGTTTAAAAATGACCTCTTTGTTCATTACCGATTAACGTTGTCGCATTTTTACAATTTCTCATCTGAAATCTGGTGCAATTTTGCTGCATGATTAAATTCTTAAAATGATGAATGTAAAATTTCTTATGATGATTGCCGGCCTGAGTATGCTTTGCGCCCGGACCACTACACAAACCCATGACATCAAAAAAACAGCATGGCTTATCGGAACCTGGGAAAACAAAACTTCAAGAGGAAGTATTTATGAAACCTGGCAAAAAGCCGGCAATAATGAACTCAGGGGTAAAAGTTATATGCTTCGGGAAAAAGACACGATTGTTTTTGAAAACTTACGCTTAGTGCAGGAGCAGGGCCGGTTGTATTATATTCCGGTAATTAAAAATCAAAACAATGGTCTGCCTGTTCGTTTTGCCGGCAAAATTGCTTCCGATACCCAACTGGTGTTTGAAAACCCGGAACATGATTTTCCCCAAATAATCAGCTATACGAAAATCAGTGCGGATTCATTGGTCGCTGAAATTTCAGGAACAAAAAACGGGCAGTCACGAAGGCAGATCTTTCCTATGAAACGTATCCGGTAAAACAATCTTTCTCCGGATAAAATGATCTTCCAAAATGAAGTAATTGTAAGGACTTGTAAGTGCAAGGTAAGTGATAGCTAAGCTTCGATCTTAAACCGTTAACTATATCGTATACAGGAATTTCAATACGACACCCTGCAATTTATCGAATTTACCTAACACGCTGTTAAGCTGACCCTTACGAATTTCAAGCTGCATGGTACACTGATTATCAAATTGCTGATCACAAACCGTTAACTGTTCTTCTTTCACAATCCGCATCACGTCATTCATCAGCAGGTAATCAAATTGCAGTTCATAAATATCATTTATGGTTTTTGTGATGATTTCATTGGCCTGAACAGCTTCTATAGCTGCCTGTTTATAGGCATTGATCAGTCCCGGTACACCTAACAGCGTACCGCCAAAATAACGGACCACCACGATCAATACATTGGTAATATCAGCCGATAAAAGTGTATTCAGGATCGGCCGGCCGGCACTGCCAAAGGGCTCGCCATCGTCATTTATCCGGAACACATTCCGGTCGGGTGTTAAACGCAATGCCCAGCAAAAATGCCTGGCTTTAGGATGTGCTGCTCTTAATTGTCCTAACAGGTCTTTTACCTCGCCTTCCTGCCGGATGGGAAATGCATAGCCTGTAAATTTGCTGCCACGATCGCGGAATATGCCTTCAGAGGGACCTTTTAAGGTCCTATAAGTATCATCGAACAGCATACCATTGTGCTAAAGTGATGAAGATGATCGAGATCAATGCCAGCGCCAGTCCGAAGTAATTCCACCGGCTCAGCTTTTCCTTAAACAATATGATTCCGATCAGGCTGCCGCAGATGATCACCCCGATATTCATGGCAGCAAACACGGTTGAAGGATTTTCGGCCATTGCCCGGTGGGCTTTAAGGTAAAACAGAATATTTCCGAAATTAAAAAAACCCAGAATGCCTCCGCAAATAAAATTAATAACCTGAAGCCTGGTACGCTGTTTTAGCACCAGGTATCCGAGATAGGTGCCCGAAAAACAAAAGGCCAGACAAAAAATGAGGAACAGGGAAGTGGTATAAGGCATCACAGCCTGCTGGCTGATCAGCTTAAAACAGACATCAATGATCCCAAAACCTATAAAGACCAACAGCGGGTAAACCCAGTTTGCTGCACTTACCTGAACAGCTGATTGCCGGTACAGGGTGAAGATAATAGCGGCAAATCCTATACCAATACCCCAGAATTTGAGCGTACTATAGGAATCTTTAAAAATAAAATAGGCTACGGTAAGAGAAATAAACAGTGATAAACGTTGTGCAATATCCGTACGGGCTAAACCCGTTTTCTCTACAGACAGGGCCAGGAATACAAAAATAGCCGGTAAAAGGAAACCCAGGGTAAGATGTACAGGACTAAGCGCGAGGATGGTTAAATCGGCAGCTGCCGGCCGAAAAAAAAACACGCTCAGCCCGATCGCAAAAAGATAATTCCAGGTAATAGCCTGTACAATGCTGATCTGATATCGTTTGGCCAGCTTTAGCAACACGCCTACAGTGACACTGCATAAAATACTAAGGATCAGGTAAATCATGGTTCAGCGTTTAATAATAGAGTCAGTTTATCGTCTCCCACAAGGGTTTCTTCATAAATATGCCCGCTCACTACGGGTGCCGGTATCCCGTTATCCCAGTTGCCGGCCGACGTAAATATACGGGCTTCATCCCACAAATCAGCCGTTATAAACTGGTCAAGTATATTTTTTCCACCTTCAATAATAACCGATTGCATATCCATCAGATATAATTGAAAGGCTATTTTTTGAGGTAAGTAATACGTCATATCTTCCAGTTGGATATAATGAACATGATCATTTACTTCAGTTTTATATGCGTTGAATACCAGGGTTTTAGCCTCAGCATTGAAAAGATGGTGGCTCAAAGGTACTTCCAGCTTTTTATCGATAAGAACGCGAACGGGATTTTTCCCGGAAGACAGCCGGTTCGTTAACTGTGGATTATCGGTTAAAGCCGTATTTTTACCCACTAATACCGCATCTTCTTCTGCTCGCCACTGGTGCGTTAATACTTTAGCCTGCGACCCGCTTATCCACCGCTGCGCTACAGGCACCGGTGCAAAGTAACCATTCGCCGTCTGCGCCCATTTTAAGATCAGGTATGGTCGCTGTTTACGGATACGGGTAAAAAAACGTCGGTTCAGGAAAGCGCCCTCTCGCTCCAGTAAACCGGTTTGAACCGTTATCCCTGCTTCCTTTAACCGGGTTATACCCTTGCCCGAAACCGCCGGAAAAGGATCAGTATTGCTAATGATCACCTGTCTTACCTGATGACGGACCAGCAGATCGGCGCAGGGCGGGGTTTTTCCAAAATGAGCACAGGGTTCTAAATTAACGTATACGGTGGCTTCTTTTAAGAGATCCGAAGCCTTATCGCCATGTTTTTCAAAAACATCGCGTATGGCATTTACTTCCGCATGGGCTTGTCCGAATTGCTGGTGATATCCCTCGCCAATGATCTGTTCCTCACGGACAATAACACAGCCTACCATAGGATTGGGACTAACCGCCCCCATACCTTTAAGTGCCAAGGCAAAGCAGCGTTGCATATAATGTTCGGCGGTCATCCTGCAAAAGTAACGGATATTGGCCGAAATGCAACAACATATGAACAGCTTTACTTGCATTTTGATTAGTTTTGCCTTTTATGAAACTGAGTAAACTGGCAGCACGGTATAAACAGGACCTGGCCGTTTTATATGATGCAGCGGAGGCCGAGGCTATTTTTAAATGGCTGGCCGGGTATTACCTGCATTTTGATCCTTCGGCTTATTATCTTAAAAAGAATGAAGAAGTGCCTGATGGCATAGTCAACTTATTGATGCATCATCTTATTGCGTTAAACCATGGAAAACCGGTTCAATACCTGACCGGTGAAACCCTGTTCTATGGGTTGTCTTTTAAGGTAAACGGGTCGGTCTTAATTCCCCGGCCTGAAACTGAAGAGCTGGTTGATCGCATCATCCACGACATTAAGCCTGTATATCCTGCTGACTTTCGCCTGTTAGATATTGGCACGGGCAGCGGGTGTATTGCGATAAGTCTGAAAAAGAATTTGCCTCAGGCGGTGGTCGATGCCATAGACATCTCCACTGATGCCATAGCCATAGCCCGGCAAAATGCAGTAAATAACCAGGTTGATGTTCAGTTTATAGCGTATGATATTTTAACATCAACGGCAAATGATTGGCCGTTTTACGACGTAATGGTGAGTAATCCTCCCTATATTACCACACGGGAAAAAGCGCAGATGCATCAGAATGTATTAGCCTGGGAGCCTCATTCAGCTTTATTTGTTGCCGATCATGAGCCGCTTGTTTTTTATGAGGCCATTGCCGTTTTTGCACAGCATTTTCTAAAATCGGGCGGTTTTCTTTTTTTTGAGATCAACGAGCACTACGGTGAAGAAATGATAAAGATGCTAAAAGATAAAGGATTTATAAACATCATGTTAACTCAGGATATGCAAGGTAAGGATCGTATGCTTCGATGCCGTAAGGCTATGACCTCGGATGATATTGTGTAATCACACTGTGCAGGTAATCACGATCTAAATGGGTATAGATTTCTGTCGTGATAATACTGGCATGACCCAGCATCTCCTGTACCGCTCTTAAATCGGCACCGCCTTCAATTAAATGGGTCGCAAAAGAATGCCGGAACGTATGCGGACTGATCGTTTTACGGATCCCTGCTTTCACAGCCAGGTCTTTGACCAGGTTGAAAACAGAAATACGTGATAAACGACTGCCGAAACGGTTAAGGAACACCATATCCTCATGACCTTTTTTAACGGGCAGATGAACCCTGATTTCGTGAATATAGATCAGCAGCAGCTTTAATGCTGTAGTGCCAATAGGGACCAGCCTTTCTTTATTGCCTTTGCCCGTCACTTTAATAAATTCGGTATCCGGAAAAAGATTGGATATCTTCAGATCAGATAACTCGCTCACCCTCAATCCACATCCATATAATAGCTCAATGATCGCTTTATTCCGGCCGCCTTCGGGTGTAGAGGCATCAATGGCTGAAATGAGCAGATTGATCTCGTGAATGCTCAGGGTATCCGGTAATTTACGGCTTAATTTAGGGGCCTCGATCAAACGACTGGGATCATCGTTGATGAGGCCTTCCATAAGCAGGTAATGAAAAAAGGCTTTAATGCCGGATAAGATCCGTGCCTGTGAGCTGGCCTGCAGTCCCAATTCATTTAACCAGGAAATAAATGTGCGTAATGCAGTTAAACTCAGTTTACGGATATCAAAATCAGGATCTGTTGATTCAAAATATTGGATAAGCTTAGCCATATCGCTTAAATATGCATCTACAGAATGTGCTGAAAGCGACCGTTCAAGTTTCAGGTAAGCTTTAAAGCCATTCAGATAAGCTGCAGCATTCATCGATTATTTTTAATTAAACCTTGCAAAACCGTTTGGTTTTGACCATTTTTAAATCTGTAATTTTAACGTATGAAGATACAAATAATTAACGGTCCGAATTTAAATCTTTTAGGGATAAGAGAGCCTTCTGTATATGGCCATGAAGGTTTTGATAGCTATATCGCACAATTGCGTGAGCAGTACAGCATTTTAACGATCGATTATTACCAGAGCAATGTGGAAGGCGAACTCATTAATAAGCTGCATGAAACAGGCTTTTCCTATGACGGGATCATTCTCAACGCCGGAGGCTTTACGCATACCTCGGTAGCCCTTGCGGATGCTGTGGCTGCCATTAAAACACCTGTTGTAGAGGTGCACATTTCCAATATTTATGCCCGGGAAGAATACCGGCATACATCCTTAACCGGAAAGAACTGTAAGGGTGTGCTTACCGGCTTTGGCCTGGATGGTTATCGCCTGGCTTTAGAAAGTTTTTTAAAATTTAGCGGGGCAGGCGATTAAAGGTTTTTATTTTCCGGATAAAAAACTGATAAACAATACTTTTTGGATAAACACCTGAAAGTGCCGTAAAGGGGAGAGCCGTAGCCGACCGCTTCCGGGCATGCTGCCGGATACGGCTCAGAAAATGAATATGTGCTTTGGAAATAGCCAGCGAGAACGTAAGCTTTCCCTTTAACAGAAATTGCAGCCAGGCAGCGAAATCAAACCAGAAACGAATAAATATCCGGAAAAAAGCTTCGTTTACCGGTAGGTTCTTCTGCATGATGACCAGGTTATTTCTGAAATTAAGATACGTTTTATAGGGATTATCAGCATTCAGTGTACCACCGCCCACATGATAAACTTCAGCGCCGGTACAGCAAACAATACGATAGCCCATATTTTTAAGCCTCCAGCAAAGATCGATCTCTTCCATGTGGGCGAACAGATCGGCGTCAAAGCCACCGGCAGCTTCCCAGGCGGTTCGCCTGATGAAAAAAGCTGCTCCGCTGGCCCAGAATATATCTATGTTGGTATTATATTGCTGTTTATCTTCTTCGATCTGATCAAAGATACGGCCACGGCAAAAAGGAAAACCATACAAATCCATAAAACCACCGGCAGCCCCGGCATATTCAAAAAAGGCTTTCTGCTTCTGCCATTTAATTTTGGGTTGTGCTGCCGCGATCTGCTGATCGCTTTCCATGACATCGATCACCGGTTGTATCCAGTTTTCAGGCACCTCGACGTCTGAGTTAAGCAAAATAAAATAATCAGTATTTACCTGGGATAAAACATGGTTATAGCCCCCGGCAAAACCATAGTTCTGCCTATTACGGATCAGGGTTACATCCGGAAAATTTTCCTGTATAAACGCAACCGAATCATCGGTGGAGGCATTATCACCCACCACGACCTGAAGATTTTCAAAGGTGCTGGCCAATACACCCGGTAAAAAGCGTTCTAAAAAAGCTTTCCCGTTCCAGTTGAGGATCACTACGGCTACAGACGGTTTCATATTAATGGTTTAATTTCCATCTCCGGTGACTCCACAACCAATAGGGCGGCGACTGCCGGATCGTGCTTTCGAGCGACTTAAAAAACAAATCGGTGATCTCATGATCCTGTGTACGTTTAGGCTCGGCACAAAGCGGCACACAATCCACTTCGTAATAACCACGTTTTAACACTTTCACATCGAAATAAATAATAGGGCGATTGGTTTGCAAAGCGATCTTCTCCAAACCTAACAATGCTGCCGTAGGCTGATGAAGAAACGGAAGTGTATACTGTACTTCCTCGCGAACCGGCGACTGGTCGCTGGCAAAGCAAAATAAGGTAGGTTGTTCTTTCGTGGCGACTACTGTACGTAAGGTTTGCCGCATAGCAATAAATACCGCTCCGAAACGTGTACGCATTTTCAGGAACCAGTTTTCAAAAACTTTATTGCTTAGCGGTTTGTAGATCACATAATCGGTCCCGCCCTGTAAACGGGCACTCAATGCCAGTGCACATAACTCCCAGTTTCCATAATGACCGGTACAGGCGAGCACACTACCGCCGGCCCGAAAATGTTTCTCGATTTCGTCGATATTTTTAAAACGTACTCTTTTCGTTAATTCAGCCCTCGAAATAGCTGACATTTTAACGATCTCGAGCACTAAGTCAGTAAAATATTTAAAATAGGTCTTTTCAATACGAATGATCTCCATGTGGCTTTTTTCAGGAAATGAACGCTCCAGGTTTTCTCGGACTATCTTTTTCCGGTAGCCCACAATGTAATAAAGCGGATAGTAAAGTAAACGGGATAACCCCTGAAGTACCGGCAAAGGAAGCCATGCCAAAACATATAAAAAATAAATACCGATATGTGAAAAGCCTTTTTTAATCATTAATTTGGTCACCTTGATGCAAACATAAACGATCAGATGCAAAATTCAGCTATTTTTCCCTTGTTTTATCTTCCCCCCGTGAGTTATTTTGGTGCTTTAAAAGAACATGGTTTTCATTTTTTAATTGAAAATCATGAACATTTTCCAAAGCAAACCTATCGTAACCGTGCTGAAATTGCCTCACCGAACGGAACATTGGTCCTGACGCTTCCGGTGATCAAAGGATCAAAAAACCATACCCCGGTGAGGGATGTAAAAATAAGCTACGATAGCAGATGGCAACGCCTGCATTGGTTAAGTTTACAAACTTGTTACAGAAGCGCAGCCTATTTCGAATTCTATGAAGACAGCCTGGCCGCATTTTATGAAAAAAAATATACTTTTCTTTTTGATTTTAATCTCGAGCTTCTTCACTGGCTCTTTACACAAATGAAGATCCATCCGGCATATGACCTTACCGTTTCTTATGAAAAGGATATACCGGCTGTCGCAGATTACCGCGATCATTTTAATAAAAAAAGTACACCCCGGCGAGATATGAAGCCTTATTTCCAGGTATTCAGCGACCGAAATGCATTTATTTCTGACTTAAGTGTTGCCGATCTGTTATTTAATCAGGGACCCCAGTCTAAATTATACTTTTGAAATGGCAAAAACTCATCATCATAAACGAAAAAAGACAACGATCAGCCTGCCCAGTCCCGGATCGAGCCCCGGCATGGTATTCATCAGTGAAAATTCACTTGAACCGCGTATTTTATTACATCGTTATGATGCCATTCAATATAAAGTACAGGAATTAAAATCGCTTTCCGGGCTTAAAAAATATACTGACGATACTTCAGCAACCTATTGGGTGGAGATCAAAGGCTTTAATTCGGCAGCACTTTTTGAAACTTTACATGAAGAATATCAGATCAACAAACTGGTTCTGGAAGATATCACTTCACCTTATCAGCGACCGAAATATGAAGAATACGGTCATTATGATTTTGCCATTAGCCGGATGCTGCTGCTTGATGAGGAAAATAACCTCGAAAATGAGCAGTTTTCATTCATCTTAATGAAAAACATGCTGATCACTTTTCAGGAAACCTATGAAGCCCGTCTGCAGGCGGTAAAAAAACGCCTGGAAGTCGGGAAGGGTAATATCCGGATATCCGGCAGCAGTTACCTGATGTACGCATTAATGGACATGATCATTGATGGTTATTTCAGCATTTTAAATGTATGGAATAATCAGTTAGATGATCTTGAAGACCTGTTATTGGCCAAACCGAATAAACAGATCATGTTTGACACACAATATGTAAAACGAAACCTGATCACGCTACGGCGAGCGATCTGGCCTGAACGGGATAAGATCAACGATATGTTACGAACTGATAGCGAACTGATTACGCCGCAAACGAAAGTTTTTATCCGGGATGCGTATGATCACTGTGTACAGCTCATTGATCTGACTGAATCACTTAAAGAAATTTCAGCCAGTGTGATCGACATGTATTTATCAATGATGAGTAACCGCATGAATGAGATCATGAAAGTATTGACGGTCATTTCCTCGATCTTTATTCCGTTAACGTTTATTGTAGGTATTTACGGGATGAACTTCAGCAGGGAAGACCCCGTTACAGGAAAAATATTGCCTTTAAATATGCCTGAACTATACGAGGAACATGGCTATGTGTATACACTGGCTGCCATGGCACTGATCGCGGTTGTACAGATCATTTATTTCTGGCGAAAGGGCTGGTTTAAATAGTAGATCTCATATATTTTTGACACTGCCAACCTGTAAAAGAAGGATATAGTTCGTGCATAGATATGAATAGCCCGTTAGTAGATTGTGGTGACCCAATTCCGGTTACTTGCGGATATCTATTCAACGACGGGGGGATGTATTGCAAACCTATTTCCTCATACTATTTGGAATTTATTAAAAAATATTTTATTATATTTAAGAAAATTCTCTTTGGAGAGCATCGAACCTGGCCCAAGCAGTATAGATGTAGCTGCTGCCTTAGACACAAAATATCCTTGTATAGTACGAGCTTATACGACTACCGTGATCGGTGGACACCCTATTGATTTACCAACCACCGACTATTACACTATTTCAAGAGACAGAACAGAATATTAAAATGAAAAAGATAGCATCCATCTCCACATTCCTGCTGTTGCTGAGTGCCTATAGCTATGGCCAAAAGGAAAATATTCAGACCACGACCATCAAAGGGCAGGGCAATGCCCCTGATACAGTCATCACGAGAAAAACAGAACTTTTATTTGGTAAGACCTATCCCAACAACTATAAGAGGGACGAAATCGCCGTGCAGGTATTAAGACCCTACCTGGTTTCGGATATCGTAAATCCTGCCAACCAGTCGCATCCCCGGTACCTGGATCGGACTAAAGAGGCCCGGGAAATATTGCCCGAGGCCAAAGCCGGACTTTTGGCGCTAATGAAAGTAAGCAGTACGACCAGAGAATTTCTGGCCAAAATTAATATCGTCAATGAGGCTGATCTCCAGGCGATCACCTTCGCGTATATTCCGGTCTATTACCCTACACCTGATATTGTTTTTTTTAAGAATGGCGAAAATATTGCTAAATATTACAATTTAGGAAGAGGTGCGCTGAAATACCTGATGCTACGAAACAATATGCTGGTTGGTTTTTTGAATTATAATCCTGACTACCCTTATTCTAAAAGTCAGTTTTTTCCTGTACGGCCTCCTGATCTGGCGAGTTATAACCAAATCATAAAACTTGGGAAAACACCCATTGGCTTGAAGCAGAGTATCTCTTTAGATCAGAAATATGTAGGAGGTGATGGCGTTCATATGTTAATATAAACTTATCCATTCCCTTGAAGCACCTCCGAAATCGGTTTTTAATAAGATATACAACCTTGAAACGGCTGAATCATTTTTCTCCGGAAGCAGAGGCACTTCCACCATTAACGCATGGGTGGATAGTACAGTTAAAATGATCACAAAATATGGAGTCAAGACCATAAATTAGTCAATGAAAAAGATTGCTTTTACCGCCGAATCCATACTGTTTGGTTACTGCCTCTAAACGGATAGAATGTTTAAAGGTAGTTTAATAATACCGGTACTACCGTCAGATATAGCACTACAGTATTTTCTCAGACTCTGTCAGACCCCCCGGCAGAGGGTATCTGTTAATTCCTGAACACAGACCGGGTTGTATGGTTCGACGCTTATACGGTGCTCGAACATTATATATACTTCGTCCCAAATTTCGCCTTTACATCCGCCGTAATGTTTTTGACGTTTTGTTCTTCAGATCGCGGACAGATCAGCAGGATATGATTAGATTCAACTACAATATAGTTATGCAGGTCCTGCAGGATCACCAGCTTGTCTTTTGGCACATTGACCATGCAGTTCGATGAATTATACATCATGACCTTTTCAGAAGGAATAACAGCATTGCCTACATAATCCTTTTCGGCCATTTCATAGATCGATGCCCAGGTGCCCAGATCAGACCAGCCAAAATCGGCAGGCAAAACATATACGTTGGCTGCTTTTTCCATAATCCCAAAATCAATAGAGATATTGGTGCACTGCAAATAAGCGTTTGCAATAAACTGGATTTCATTTGCTGTATTATAAAATACTTTCCCTTGTTGAAAGATTTCATACATCTCGGGCAAGTGTTTTTCAAAAGCCTTATTAATCGCTTTGGCTGACCAGATAAATATACCTGCATTCCATAGAAAATCGCCGCTTTGTACAAAAGACTGTGCGAGTTCCAGGTTAGGTTTTTCGGTAAATGTTTTCACCTTATGAATCGCCGAATCAGCGGCCAGCACTTTTTCCTCATATTGAATATAGCCGTAACCTGTATCGGGGCGGTTGGGTTTTATACCCAGTGTGAGCAGGGCATTATGCCTGGCTGCCGCCTCTAAGGATTGATTAATTGCACTTACAAATTCAGGTAACTGAGCGATGGTATGATCTGATGGTGCCACCACAATCACGGCATCAGGGTTGATTTCGGCAATTTTCATGGAACCATAAGCGATGCAGGGAGCCGTATTACGCATCATTGGCTCAGCCAGTATCTGATTAGGTGCTAATTCAGGGAGTTGTTTTTTAATCAGGTCAACATAAATTTCATTGGTAACAATAAAAATATTCTCAGGTAAACATATTTGCCTGAAACGATCATATGTACTTTGAATAAGCGTTTTTCCTACACCAAAAAAATCGATGAACTGTTTTGGAAACTCGGTTCTGCTTACCGGCCAGAATCGGCTTCCTACGCCCCCTGCCATGATTAATGCGTAATTATTCTTATTCATCTCATACAAAGATAATTTTATTTAAATAATTCCCTCATCCAAAAGGTCATGCAAATGTACCATTCCGATATACCTGTTCCCGTCCATCACCAGTAACTGGCTGATGTTATTTTCTTTCATCATGTCCAAAGCTTTTAGTGCCAATTCGTTCTTATCGATTTTTTTAGGCGACGTATGCATTAAATCGGCTGCTTTTATCGGTTCAAGATCGGTATATTTCTCCAGCATTCTGCGGATATCGCCATCGGTAATCACGCCTTTCAGTTCTTCGTTCTCTATAACAGCAACCGCCCCCAATCTGTTTTTGCTGATTTCAATAATTACATTTTTTACGGCTGCCTGTGGATGAATAGCCGGCTTTTCATTTTTCAATGCCAGGTCGCCCGCCTTGAGGTACAGTCGTTTTCCTAATGCACCTCCCGGATGATAACGGGCAAAATCAGCCGAATCGAAGTCGCGGGCCTCCAGCAGACAGATCGCCAGTGCATCGCCCATAGCCAGCTGAGCTGTGGTACTGGTGGTAGGTGCAAGGTTATGCGGACAGGCCTCTTTACTTACGGTCGTATTTAAGATCAGATCCGCATTCCGGGCCAGGTGAGAGTCGAGATTGCCCACCATACCGATCAATAAATTCCCGGCTTGTTTTAAAAGAGGGGCAAGCAGCTTAATTTCCGGTGTATTTCCGCTTTTCGAAAGGCAGATGACCACATCATCCTTTTGGATCATACCCAGGTCGCCATGCACGGCATCCGCCGCATGCATAAAAACAGCAGGTGTACCGGTAGAATTTAAGGTAGCCACGATCTTTTGCGCAATGATAGCACTTTTCCCGATGCCGGTCACAATTACACGGCCTTTGCCATCCAGAATAGATTGTACAGCCGTGATAAAATCATCATTTAAACAGGACACCAGGTTTAAAATAGCTTTCGATTCGAGCTTCAATACCGACGAAGCAATTTCTATAATTGATTTTTTACTTTTCAAAGAGAAAATTATTAGTATATTAATGCTTAAATTAATGCAAAATTATGTTATTTTGAACAATAAAAACACACAATATTTGACGCAAAAGATGGATCTGAAAAAGTCGTTGTTTGATAACCTGCAAACTTTCTTCGGTTTCGACAATTTTAAAGGTGATCAGGAGCCCATTATTACCAATATCCTGGAAGGTAAAAATACATTTGTAATTATGCCTACCGGAGGCGGAAAGTCCATTTGCTATCAGTTACCGGCATTAATGAGCGAGGGAACTGCGATCGTGATCTCACCTTTGATCGCTCTGATGAAAAACCAGGTTGATCAGCTCCGGGCATTTGGCGGAAGTGACAGTATTGCACATTTTCTGAATTCCTCACTTAATAAATCAGAAATCAATCAGGTAAAAGGCGATTTGTTGGGCGGGCATACGAAATTATTATATGTAGCCCCTGAATCGCTGGCCAAACAGGATAACGTTGATTTTTTGCGTTTACTCAAAATTTCGTTCGTGGCCGTGGATGAGGCACACTGTATTTCAGAATGGGGACACGATTTCCGCCCCGAATACCGGAAAATACGCCAGGTGATCTCCGGTCTTGGCGATGAAATCCCGATCATTGCCTTAACCGCTACGGCCACGCCTAAAGTGCAGCAGGATATTATCAAAAACCTGCAAATGACCGATGCCACTTTATTCAAGTCATCATTTAACCGGCCGAATTTATTTTACGAGATCCGGCCGAAAAAGGATGTCGTCCGGGAGATCATTAAATTCATCAAATATAATACCGGCAAATCAGGTATTGTGTATTGTCTGAGCCGTAAAAAGGTAGAGGAAATAGCGGAGACACTGAATTTAAATGGTATTAAAGCATTACCTTACCATGCCGGCCTCGAGCCTAAGGTACGCGCCGAAACACAGGATAAATTCCTGATGGAAGATGTGGAGGTCATTGTAGCGACCATTGCTTTCGGTATGGGAATCGATAAACCGGATGTACGGTTTGTGATCCATCATGATATTCCAAAAAGTATGGAAGGATACTACCAGGAAACCGGAAGGGCCGGTCGCGACGGTGGAGAGGGAGTGTGCCTGGCGTTCTATTCAGAAAAAGATATTGATAAACTGGCTAAATTCATGAAAGATAAGCCGGTTTCGGAACGGGAGATCGGTACACAAATCTTAAAAGAAGTAATCGATTATGCCGAATCGGCCGTATGTCGTCGAAAACAGATCTTACATTACTTTGGTGAAAATTTCAATGAGACAGGTTGTAACAGCATGTGCGATAACTGCAAAAAACCTAAACAGCATTTTGAAGCCGAAGAACGTCTTTTGATCTTATTAAAGTTAGTACAGGCGACAGGTGAAAAATTTGATGATGTACATCTGTTAAATATTTTTCTGGGCCTGGAAACGGCACAGACCATTGCTTACGAGCATCGTCATCTTAAAGAATTTGGTTCAGGAAAAGACGATGGGGAGCTCCTTTGGAAATCCCTGCTCCGTCAGGCCGTTCTAAATAATTTCCTCTCCAAAGATATTGACAATTATGGTCTGTTAAAACTAACAGCTTCCGGATGTGATTTTATGGATAATCCTTATCCTCTGAAATTCATTTTGAATGAGCCTATGGATAGTGTAACCGACGATGAGGATGATGAGGTAAAACAGGGAACCGGGGCACTGGATACGCAATTGTTAGGTTTGCTTAAGGATTTGCGAAAAAAAATTGCCAAGCAGAAAACCGTTCCTCCTTTTGTGGTCTTCCAGGATCCATCGTTAGAGGAAATGTGTACACATTATCCCGTTACGATGGAAGAACTGAAGCAGATCTCGGGTGTCGGAAACGGAAAGGCCCTGAAATTCGGCGCACCGTTTATTGATCTGATCAAAAAATATGTAGAGGATAATGATATTGAACGCCCTGTGGATCTGGTTATTAAAACACAGGCCAATAAATCGGCCTTAAAAGTTTCTATTATTCAAAATATAGACCGGCAGATCGCTTTGGATGACATCGCTCAATCGAAAGGCATTACTTATGAAGAAATTCTGAAAGAGGTAGAGGCCATTGTTAATTCGGGCACCAAATTAAACCTGACTTATTTTGTGGATGAGATTATGGATGACGACCGGCAGGATGAAGTTTTTGATTATTTTAAAAATGCCGATAGCGATTCCATTGACGAAGCCTTAAAGGATCTGGGTGAAAGCGATTATACCCGGGAAGAAATACAGTTAATGCGCATTAAATTCATGTCGGAATTTGGCAATTAATTCAGAATATTCTTTTCTTAATTAAAATTTATACATGTTAGCTATCGATAAATTAAAACATAGCCATTCCGGAAACTTCTTCCTGATGGCCGGTCCCTGTGCTATTGAGGGCGAAGATATTGCGCTGCGTATCGCTGAAAAAATTGTAGCGATCACCGACAAATACGAGATTCCCTATATCTTTAAGGGGTCATACCGTAAAGCAAACCGGAGTAAAGGAAGTTCCTTTACCGGTATTGGTGATGAAAAGGCCCTACGGATACTGGAAAAGGTAGGAAAAACCTTTGATGTACCTACGGTAACGGATATTCACGAAAGCGGGGAGGCGGCAATGGCGGCTGCCTATGTGGATGTATTACAAATTCCGGCATTTTTGTGCCGGCAAACAGATATGTTAATTGCAGCAGCACATACCGGAAAAACCGTAAATGTGAAAAAGGGACAGTTTCTTTCAGCCTCCTCCATGAAATTTGCAGTTGAAAAGATCCGGGAAGCCGGGAATGATAAGATCATTTTAACCGACAGGGGAAATACCTTTGGATATCAGGATCTGATCGTAGATTACCGGGGCTTACCCGAAATGCAGGGCTTTAATGTTCCTGTAGTGATGGACTGTACACATTCCCTGCAGCAACCCAATCAGAGCAGCGGTGTAACCGGCGGAAAACCAGAGCTTATTGGTACCATAGCAAAGGCGGCCATTGCAGTGGGTGCTGACGGATTGTTCATTGAAACTCATCCTGACCCGGCAAGTGCAAAATCAGATGGCGCCAATATGCTTAACCTGGCCTTTTTAGAAGAACTTTTAGTGAAGCTGACCCGGATAAGACAGGCTATACAATAACCGGTTTTCTGCAATGTTTATACCCGGTAATAATCGGCACGCCAATGGTTAATGGCCTTTTTTATTTCTTTTGAAGAAAGCTTGTCGGTTAATGCCCTTTCTACCAGTCGTGGCAGTTCATCGTCGCTGGCAAAACGTAAAGCAATGATCTGCCCCAGGCGTAACTGATCAGGTAATCTTTTTCCTGTCAATATAAAATAGCGCAGGCGTTCGTCAGTACGGATAGCCCTGTCCTGCACTTTCAGAGCAAAAGTACGGGCAAAAAAAGCAAGAATACCGATGAGCACAAAAGCGCTTAATAACAGACCGTGAAGCAGGTCAGGATTCTTGGTGAATGCATAAATGGCCAGGCCTAAAGCGGTCAGAATGAGCGGCATGGTCATAAAATGAAAGGGAACACTGAAGCGTGTGTGGTTTTTAAAGTGCTGTGCCATATAAATCAGGTTTTTATAATCATAAATTCTGTTCTGCGATTTAGCTGCCTTCCTTCTTCGCTGCTGTTGTCGGCTTTTGGCTGTGAAGCACCATAGCCTTTATAACGTAAACGGGCAGCATCAATACCGTTGGTCTTTAAATAATCATAGACCGCCTTTGCCCGGTTTATAGAAAGATTTTGGTTAAGGGTATCGTCGCCGGTATTATCGGTGTGACCTGCTATTTCAATGCAAATCTTATCATTTTGCATTAAAAAATCAATCAGTAATTCCAGTTCAATTTTAGAAGCCGGTAACAGTTCATATTTGTTCGTATCAAAAAACAGGTTAGCCAGGGTGGCATTCGCCCCTACACGAATTTTATCGAGTGCGATTTCGATCTGAAAAGGTTCACGACTGCCTTTATCCTGTAAATCATAATGTTGGGAATAAAGCAGGTATCCGGGCGCATATACGTGAAAAGAATAGCGGCTTCCACTGGGCAAAACCGTTAGGAAATCACCGGTTTCTGCTGAAGTATTGTCGTTAAATTTATCGGCCTTTGTCTGGAGATCGATCACCAGAACACTGGCTTCCAGAAACTGCCGGGTTTGCCTGTCGATAACAATGCCTTTTACATAGCTTACGGGCAGTGGCCGGTACTCTTCCGGCAGAATAAAACGATAGAGATCCACATTACCAAAGCCTCCCTGCAGGTTAGATGAAAATAAAGCCTCTTTACCATTGGCACTTACTATAAAGCCTGTTTCTTCATTGAAAGTATTGATCGGATAACCGAGATTTTTAGGCCTGCTCCATCGACCGTCATCTCCGGTCCGGCTCATGAAAATATCCTTATTTCCCATACCCGGCCAGCCGTCTGATGAAAAGTAGAGCGATTTTCCATCCGCATGCATAAACGGTGTACTTTCGTCAAAGGGTGTATTTATTTCAGGTCCCAGATTTACAGGCGCTGTCCATTTCGCTTCGGCATTTAAAGTACTCTTCCAGATATCATAGCCTCCCTGTCCGCCAGGCCGGTTGCTCACAAAATATAACGTACTTCCATCAGGACTTATGGCGGGTTGTGCATCCCAGTATTCCGAATTAATGACCGGTCCCAGGTTTATAGCTTTTCCCCACTGTTTCCCTTCTTTTCGTGAAAGATAAATATCACAACGTCCAAGCCCGTCAGGGCGATTGCACCCGGTAAAAAACAAGTATTTCCCATCCGGAGAAACCGACTGAGCACCTTCGTTAAACAGCGGTGTATTAATGACCGGGCTTAAGGGAATAGCTTTTTGCCATTCCCCATTTATTTTGTGTGATGTATAAAAATCTTCATTCCCGTTTATAACCCGTGAAAAGATCAGCGTTTCTCCATCAGCGGTCAGGGCCGGAAAGTAATCCCGGTATTCGCTGTTTACAGCAGACCCCATATTTACCGGCTCGAACGTAACCGGTATTTTCAATGCATTCAGCGCAAAATCACAATCGGTAAGATATTTTTCTGTTTTTTGACGGGTAGCATCTGTATCCAGGTAAAGTGTCCTGAAATGGAGCAGATGAGTTTTTGCATCAGAATAGTTGCCGGTGAGTAATTCGCTTTCACCCAATGCAAAATAAATCCGGCGATCGATCGTAGCTGCCGCTGAAATCGCTTTTTGATAATGATCAACCGCCTTTGGATAATTTTTTAAGCGTTTATATACATCACCTAACTGGATATGGGCGGCCTGAAATTTTGGATCAGCCTTTACCGCCTGTTCCAGATAATTGATCCCCTCATCAAAAGCATTCTGACGCAGGTATTCCTGTGCATGATCATAATTTTGCTGTGCCTTTTTTATCGTCGAAAGCTGTGCACGACAGGGGATAATCACCACCCATAAAAGAAATACCAGGATTTTATTCATTCTGTTCTAAACAACGTTCAGCAAGCAGATGAATGTATGAAATATTAAGGAATATTTAAAAATTTATGTGTTTGCAGAGAAATTTCCCATTTAGGGTGAGCTTTTACATACTCCACGATCAGTGGAGTCATTTCTTTCGCTTTAGACCATTCGGGCTGGAGGTATAGCTTGCAGTGTGGAGACACGGTTTCCGCATATTTTTCGGCCCATTGGAAATCGCTTTTATTAAAAACGATCACTTTTAATTCGTTGGCCAGCGGTGTGATCTCCGGTCGCGGAGCTTTGAACTTTTTAGGCGATAAACAGATCCAGTCCCAGGTACCGGAAAGGGGATAAGCGCCTGAAGTTTCAATAAACGTAAGTATCCCTTTATTTTTTAGCTGTTGCGTTAAATAATCGAGGTTATAGATTAAGGGTTCACCACCGGTAACCACGACAGCTTTACCAGGATAAGCCTCCGCATTTTCGACAATCTGATCAGCAGCCGTAAGTGCGTGAAGTTCCGCATCCCAACTTTCCTTTACATCGCACCAGTGACAGCCCACATCGCATCCGCCAAGGCGGATAAAATAGGCTGCTTTGCCGGTATTAAAACCTTCGCCCTGGATGGTATAAAACGCCTCCATCAGGGGAAGAAAAGTGCCGTCGTCTGGTATCTGATGTGCCATAAAGGGCGCAAAGATACAAAATTGTTGTAGTATAACAGGTGAATGCATATCTTGCGAAAGTAATTTTAATCCTCATGAAAAAACACTTTCTTCCTTTTTTACTGCTTATTTGCCTGTTTTTAACCTCCTGCTTTGATATTGAAGAGGTTTATACCCTGAACGCTAATGGTTCTTATAAAGCACAGTTTAATTTTGATATGGGCGAGATAATAAAACTGGCTGCTCCTTATATGAGTGATTCGATTATGCAGGGGGCAAATGATAAAAAAGACACCACACTGGTCATTGGAAAAGCTATTCCTGACAGCCTAAAAGGCAGATTTTCGGTAAGAGAAATGGACATGCTGAACAAAACCATCCTGCATATAAAAATGGACCTGTCGAATGAAATTATGAAAACCACACTCACTAACGAAGGCCGCTCGTATGATGATCTTCACTATTTTCTTAAAAATTATAATCCGGTCATTAAAAAAGCAGAACTGACCAAATTACTGGATCCGAAAAGTAAGATAACACCCGATGATCAGGATTCTGGTATGAACTTACCCATGGGGGGTGATGATTTTGATTACGTAATTAGTCCCACTGTTTTTGAACGAAAGGCAAAGCCTAAGCAGGACGAAACAGCCAACGCCATGGGGCAGGCGGGTTTGGATATGTTAGCAGGGATGGGACTTAAACTTACACATACGCTGATTATAAATTTTCCTAAACCGGTAAAAGAGGTGAATGATCCAAAAGCGGTAATTTCCCCGGATAAACAACAGGTAAAAGTGGTTACGGATCTTATGGAAAAGAAAAGCGAGGCAGGCCGCCCATACCTGCGCATTACTTATTAGCTATGAAATGGATAAAATTAGACATTCAGCTACCTGACGGTGATTTTATAGGTATGGTAAATGTAGAGGGGTATAAGCGTTGCCTGGTGAAACATCAGGATGAAATTTTCCTGATCCAATACACCTGTCCGCATGCCGGAGGTATACTCAGCGGCGGCTGGTGTAAAGACGGCCATATTGTATGTCCGATACATCGCTGGTCGTATGATCTGAAAACCGGCCGTGGGGCAGAGGGGCAGGGCGATTATATCAATCGTTATCCCATTGAACAACGGGAAGATGGCATATATACGGGAGTTAAAGAAAGCCTTTGGAAGCGTTTTTTTGGAATATAAATTTCAAATTCAGCCCGCCGGCTAATATTTATGCATAAATTTCTTTCTTTGCTGAAGCCAGGGTATTTTTTAATAACCCGACAATGGTCATTAAGCCAACACCACCGGGAACAGGTGTGATCCACGATGCTTTAGGTGCAACGTTTTCAAAATCGACATCGCCATATAACTTATAACCTGATCTGGTTTCTGCAGAAGTTTCACGGTTAATGCCCACATCAATCACTATAGCCCCGGGCTTTACCATATCGGCCGTTACAAAGTTCTTCTTACCAATGGCCGCTACAACAATATCAGCCTGTAGCACAATATCTTTCAGGTTTTGGGTTTTACTATGGGTTAAGGTTACCGTACAATTGCCCGGGCTGGCATTACGTGCCATCAGGATGCTCATCGGGCTGCCTACAATATTACTGCGCCCAACCACCACACAATGCTTACCGGTCGTATCGATATCATAAGCCTTTAACATTAACAGAATACCATATGGTGTGGCTGGAATGAAGCAAGGGAGGTTGCGCATCATCCGACCGAGATTAATTGGGTGAAAACCATCTACATCTTTACGATAATCAATCGTTTCAGTTACTTTTTCAGGATCAATATGCTTAGGGAGCGGGAGCTGTACAATTAAACCGTCAACATTTTCATCCCGATTAATTTCCTCAATTCTGGCTAAAAGTTCGGCTTCGCTCACGGTGTTATCGTAACGGATCAAAGAAGATTGGAAACCTACTTTTTCACAATTTTTCATCTTACTGGCCACGTAGGTTTCGCTTCCGCCATCATTTCCTACCAATATGGCGATAAGGTGCGGTTTACGTCCCGTTTCAGCTAAAAAAGCAGCTGCCTCTTCGGCAATAGCCGTTTTTATTTTTTCTGAGGCAAATTTTCCGTCTAATAATTGCATATTTCGAGATTTGAGATGTGAGATTTGAGATGGAAGATTTGACTTCGGCGATTTAAGTCTCCAAGCTCATACCTGAATTTAATCTAATTTCAGTACCGCCATAAACGCCGTTTGCGGGATTTCCACATTGCCTACCTGGCGCATCCGTTTTTTACCTTTTTTCTGCTTTTCCAGTAATTTTCGTTTACGGGAGATATCGCCACCATAACATTTTGCGGTAACATCTTTCCGTAAAGCGCTCAGGGTTTCACGGGCAATTACTTTCGCACCGATAGAAGCTTGTATTTTAATTTCAAATTGTTGCCTCGGGATTAACTCTTTTAATTTCTCACAGATCTTTTTCCCAAATTCATAGGCATTGCTCCGGTGAATTAACGAAGAGAGTGCATCTACCGGTTCCTCGTTCAACAACATGTCCAGGCGTACGAGATCCGATTTACGGTACCCGATCTGATGATAATCAAACGAAGCATAGCCCTTCGAAATGGTTTTCAGTTTATCGTAAAAATCGAATACGATCTCACCCATGGGCATTTCAAAGATCAGCTCAACGCGATCGGAAGTAAGGTAGGATTGGTTCACAATAACACCTCGTTTCTGAATACAAAGCGACATCACCGGGCCAACAAACTCAGCCTTGGTGATGATATTTGCCTTAATATAGGGTTCTTCCACAAAATCAAGCTTGCTCGGATCAGGCAGATCGGAGGGGTTATTCACCGTGATCTCTGCGCCTTTAGTGGTATGGGCCATGTAGGATACGTTGGGAACAGTCGTAATGACCGTCATGTCGAATTCCCTTTCGAGACGTTCCTGGATAATTTCCATATGCAGCATCCCCAGGAAACCGCAACGGAAACCGAAACCTAAAGCAGCCGAGCTTTCCGGCTCAAATACAATCGAAGCATCGTTCAACTGCAATTTGTGCATGCTTTCCCGCAGCTCCTCATAATCTTCGGTATCTACCGGATAAATACCCGCAAATACCATGGGTTTTACTTCTTCAAAGCCCTGAATGGCATCTTTGGCCGGCCGTTCAACGGTTGTGATCGTGTCACCCACCTTTACTTCACGGGCTTCTTTAATGCCTGATATAATATAACCCACATCGCCGGTTTTAATTACATTGCGGGGCGCCATATTTAATTTTAAGATACCCACCTCATCAGCAATATATTCCCGTTCAGTGTTGATAAATTTAACTTTATCACCTTTTCTAATCTCGCCATTAACGACTTTGTAGTAGGCAATAATGCCCCTGAACGAGTTGAAAACGCTATCAAAGATCAGGGCCTGTAATTCACCGTCAGGGTTTCCAACCGGCGCCGGGACCCGTTCTACAATGGCCTGTAAAATATCAGGTATGCCCATGCCCGTTTTACCGGATGCCGGAATGATCTCTTCCCGCTTACAACCGATCAGATCGATGATCTGGTCTTTCACCTCTTCGGGCATAGCTCCCGGCAAATCCATTTTATTTAAGATCGGGATAATCTCCAGATCATGTTCTAAGGCCAGATATAAGTTGGAGATAGTTTGCGCCTGTATCCCTTGTGAAGCATCTACAATTAATAATGCACCTTCGCAAGCGGCAATAGAACGGGAAACTTCGTACGAGAAATCCACGTGGCCGGGAGTATCGATGAGGTTAAACACATATTCCTCGCCATCCAGCTTATAATTCATCTGTATGGCATGGCTTTTAATGGTAATACCCCGCTCACGCTCCAGGTCCATATTGTCTAACAGTTGTGCCTGTGCCTCACGCTGCGAAATCGTGTTCGTGTATTCCAGTAAACGATCGGCCAAAGTGCTCTTCCCGTGATCGATATGTGCAATAATGCAAAAATTACGTATATGCTTCATTTTCGTGCAAAGATAGGCTTTTTTAAGTAATTTTAATCGTAGTAAATTTTGGGATTAGAAAAGCAGTTTCTGCGCTCGTCAGCATGAATTTAATGCCAAAAATATTTTGATTTTATTTGTTCGCCAGCTATGCCTTGCGATTTACAAACCGATGATAGCGGTTCGTTTATGTGTCATACATTTGCAAAGTTGTTGACAGTCATTTGAAGCGTATGATTCATTTGTTTTGTCTTCGTTAAGTGATATTGGTCTTAAATTCATTTTGTCTGTCTTTGTTTTCTTAAATAGAATATCGTGTAGAACGCTGTCGCTAAAAACGGCAATGTAGAAGTCGATATTTTTAAATTTAAACTTGTAATTCCGATAAAAAACATAAATCCTAACAATAAACCCAGACAAGCAATACTGATATAAGTCAGCATTTTACGTGGTTTCTTTTGAAACACTGTAATCAAAAGTAAAATTTGTCCCACAAGGGGAATGATAGTAAAGGGATGTACGACTGTTTTGGGTTCGGTAAAGATTTTAGTTAATACATCGTATTCACTTTGAAATAGAAAAGAGTTGTTGTTTCCGCCCCATTCTAAATAACCGAATAACGAGGTTATAATCAATAAAAGGTTTAAGATTTTTGCTTTCTTCATTTCTTGATTTTAGTTGGTTAGTACGGTCGGTTATATGGTTGCCTGTAACGTACGCCCCGGGGCTTTACGAAGTTGGCGATTACGCTAAATTCTATACAATATAGAAAGTTGTATTTCTGACAATTTTGTAAAACCCCTGTTAGCAGTAGGCTAGTCCGCTTGATGTATCCATATAAATTTGCCATCCTTGAAAGTGATTATTCCACCGCCAGCATCATCTTTGCCAACAAATAGTGACTTATTTGTAAGTTTGACTTTCTTTCCTCCGATTATCTCCCCATCCTTAATAACGTTTTCGTAAACTTCATTGTCACTTATCGTTCCCCAGTGGTCAACCCAATTAAAGTTGCTTCCGATATCCAGGAATGATTTATCAAGTCCTATCCAAGTTTCTTTATTAGTCTTTCCATTCTTTACAACAATTATTTTTTTATCGGGATAATTTTTGAAATAAGCTTGATCTAAAATACTATCTCCATCCAAGTCGGCAGTTATAGTGTCTCTTGCAGTAAATTGTTCAATGTTCTTCATCACCATGGTGGGTTGCTCTAGAGAATCAGTAGCTTCTGACTTATTCTTCACGTTTGATGAACAACCGATTAAAGTTAGAGAAATGATGTAAAAGGAGATTGCTTTCATATGGCGTTTATGCACACAGGCTTATTGCTAACAGTTCGGGGCTTCGCGAGGGAGCGGAAAAGAAAGCCTTAAGGTTTCTTTTTGCTCTGAGGAAAGCAAAACCGTTTTTTTTGTTAAATTAAGGAAACAAAAGCAAAAACCGTTTGGCTTTTGCGACAACCAGAGGCGAAACTTTCATTTAGCCGTTGACTCCGCTCTTTCATAAAACCGCTTGTTGGCAGTAGTTTTATTTCATTTAATATTTCTAATTTAAAATAATTTTTCAAAGTCAAGAAGTTTTTCAGACTTAATAATGTAGCCCAAATTTAACATGAGATTTGTTTCAGTCTTTACATTTGGCAAAGTTGATATTGGTGTTACTACTATTTGTCCGTCAGCTTGGTATGTCGGTCCCGCATATAAAATACCAAGCACAATTAGTCGCCCTTGCATATCAAAATTACCTTCTTTTGTAGTGTGCCCACCTGAGTTAAATACTAAAACTGGAGAACCACTGGAACCTGGAAAGCAAGCACAATCTATTAAAATTTCAGATTTTCCATTGTAGTCAAGTTTAGGATGGCTTGCCGTAATACCTTGCCTAATAACAGGAATATTATTTGTTTTGTCCCAAATGCCGTTGGGATAACCAATCATTGTAATAGTTTCAATTGCACTCAAACTTTCTAATTTTTCAATGTCTGCTAAGTACTCTTTATTATATGCAAAAAAGAAAAAATCTCCAAATTTTGCTATTAAGCTTTCATAAAATTTATCAAATGGCAATATACATAAATCGATGTTTCCATTTGGATGAGGGATCCAATCGCTTTGTTTTATGTCAATAGTTGCAGGAAAATTCTCTTTATAGTTTGGATTATTTTGAGTGTCAATTGGAGTCAAATAAATTGTCAGATTGATGCTGTTTTCTACAACATGTTTATTTGTTGCTATCACAAGTCTGTCCCAACTATTTTCTTTTTTTTGAAAAGTAAAGTAAAATCCTGTTCCAACACTTTTTTGTCCATTTGACAACTCACATTCAAGTCTGACTGTAGTATGTTGTATTAGTTCTGTATTTGATAAATTGCTCATTTAGATTCTGTTTTGAAAATTGCTGCCAACGTTTTGGGTATTGCCGAAGGCGGGGATTTTTAGCACAAAAGTTCAATCGAAGCCGTTCAGCCCCGCTTTTGGCAATATCTTGTTGGCGGTTCGGCTTTTTATTCAAAGTGCTTTTTCAGTTCGTCCGATTGAAATAATAATTCCATTTCGCACATTGCTTTTTTAGGATTTTCATTGTCAAAATTTCCAAGAGCAATAGAATTTGTCAAACCTTTCTTTAAGTTTGGTTTTAGTTTCAAATAAATGTCGTCATTTTGTTTTGTGAAGAATTTTTGTGTCTTCTCATAATTTTTCAAGTGCTTTTTCAGTTCTGTTTCCGCACTTGAACAGGTGTTGAAATACTTTGATGTTTTTTCAAAATGAAGTAAAAACCAAAATTCAAGACAAGGGTTGTTCACAATTACAACAACATTTTCATAATTTTCAGTAAGGTCTGTTCTGTATTCTTTAAATGATTTAAGCGGTGGTTTTTTTCCTTTTGGTGCTTCATTTTCTTCTTTGATAACCGTATCAAGGTCAATTACCCAAAAAACTTTTGTAAACTCTTTGTTCGATAACTCACAAACCAAATTATATTGTTCTTCTACACTTTTTTTGTTGGGAATTTCGGGTTTTATACTGACACGAATTTCCCGTTCGTTTCGTTTTAGCATTTGTAAATACCAAACTTCAGTTTCTCCGTCCACTACAACAGCAAAAGCGGGATTTGATTTAGGTGCATTTCTTTTGGGCGTTCTCATAGGTTTAAGTCAATGAAAGTGTCGCCCAAATTAGGTGTCGCACTTAATTTACCGCTTTTGTAAGCGTTTAAAATGTTTGTAGTGTTACGAACAACAGAACTGTCAAAATCAGTCAATGAATATAGTTCAGTAGAACAACTTTCTTGTTTGTCTGTGAACCATATTGCATCATTTCTAAAAATATCTTTGTTATCTAAAATTTCTCTGTTGTGTGTTGTCGCAATGATTTGAGAATTTTTAGAATTCAAAAGGAAAGAAAGCAGAAAGTGTAAATACAAATCAGGGTGCAAAGATGCCTCTAATTCATCAATTGGAAACGCAGTTGAATTTTTGATTAACAAAGCTAACAAACCTGCAAAACCATAGTAACGCCTTGTCCCTTGCGATTCAAGTTCTAACGGTAAAGTATATTTGGTGTTGTTTACAGTGTGTTCAAATTCAATGTTTACAGCCGTTAATTTTCCTTTTTCTTCTAACTCTTTAATTTTATCACTTGGTGCTTTAACTTGCTTTTTTAAAAACTCAAGTAAACCGTCGGGAATTTTTTCTTCTTCTTCTTGAATAACAATGTCAGAGATATTGAAGTCCGCTTTCTTTAAGATTGTAACAACGTCAGATTTAGAAATTTCATTGTTGTCAATTCTTGCAGTTACAAATCCTTCTAATTCTGTTCTTGTGTATATCAACGGGCTTAGGTAATTAACAAACCATTCAACTACTTCTTGTAATTCTTTAAGGTCAATGTTTGTTTTTAGATAACCCCCAAGAACAGTATTATTCCAAAGAGTATTAGCTTCAAGAGTTTTTTCAAAAACCTTATCCGTAGTAATTTTGCTACCGAAAGTTATTTCAGTAAACTGATTTGATAAATTAGTTTTTCTCTTGAAAACGTTAGCTTTATTGGGACTATAAAAATACAACTCCTCTGACACAATAGCTTTTTTGAAAAATTCTACTTCATAGAAGTATTTAATGTTGTTTTGAAAAAACTCTATTGAAATAGTTGAATTTTCTTTCGGTGTGCTTGGGTCAAAAAGGAATGGATTGAAATCTAATTCGTTGTTCTTTTTCCTTTCAGGATTGATGACAATGTCTCTTAGAAAATCAAGAGCTTTCAATATCGTTGTTTTGCCTGATGCGTTTGCACCATAAATTAAGGCAAGTTTCAAAATTCTTTGTTCGCCAAATTTTACGATGTAAGTATCTTCAAGGTGTGTTGATTTGTCTGCTTCAAATGAAAGAGTTTGTTTTTCTCTTATCGAGCCGAAGTTTTGAACACTAAAATTGATAATCATTTTGTCTTTCCTTTTGTAAATAGGTTACAAATTTACAAACAAAAAATAATATAAATAAAGTTTTTTTGGCCTAAAAATGTAATTTACTTGCAAAATAAAGGGATTGAGTTGAATATTTGCCATTTTTAAAGTTTAAAAAGGTGGGGAGAGGGGGACTCGAACCCCCTGCTCTCTGTCCCAAATTCAGGTTAACCAACTGTTGGTTTCAATGTCTTAATAGTATGGAGTTTGGCACCATTCTCCCCACGAGAGCTACCCCAACTGCTACACTTTTGATTTTGTCTATCATAGTCGTAAAGTTTTGAATTAACATCATTGTTATCAATGAGAAGAATGTCGCCACTCCAACTACGGACATTGCAAATTCAACTGTCAATGTCACCTTTAAACTTAGGCTCTTTCGTCCCGTTATCAGGACTATATTTTCAATGAACGCTGTCGTCCTAAGCTGACCGCTAACGGTTCGGGGCTTGGCGAAAGCGGGGATTTTTATTGCAAAAGTTCAATCAAAGAACGAATGTTGAACCTTGTACAAATGCTCAATCAAAGTCATTCTACCCCGCTTTTGGCAATACCGTGTTACCAGCAGTTTTTATTTCTTCTGGAAAGTATTTGTTTAATGTCAATTTTGCTTCATCATTACCTAAAAGTAATTTTATACACCTATCAGTAAAATCAGATATTTTCAGATGCTTGCTTGCAATACTCTTTATTCCTTTATTATTTAATGAAACAAGTGTATTTTCATAGTCAGAGGATGCAATCATTTGATTTAGCTCTTCAATTTGTTTCGTATACCAATCGTTTATTGAAACTTTGCCCAAGAAGTCTTGATAATTGCTTTCCAATTGAGCAAGTGCATTCCCTCTTGTAACATCACTATCTGTGAAATAGTAATTAACTTTTATACTAACATAATTTGTCGCTTGAATCTCTTTTAATTTGTCAAGTTCCTTTATAACATCTGCTTTTATTAATTCAACATTCGCTTCATCAACTAGTAGCTGTTTTGCTAATAGTTTTAGAAGTTCAGCATCTAAAAATAGATTCTCAACTTCGGCAACTTTAAATGAATATACTTCTTCGGTTTTAAGTTTAACAAGTCTTTCAGAACTATGATGGTCAGAATCAATTAATCCAAATGACTTGGTATTTACACTTCTTAATTTATTAAAAGCTTTTGTGTGATTTATTACATCAAAACAACTTCCAATAGGGATGATTGTCAACTCTGGAAATAGAATAGAATATATACGTTCGTCAATACTTCCTTTAATCCCTTCACAGAATAATATGTTCTTTCTACTTCCAAGTAATTCCAACATTAATGTTTCAGGAATTTCGTCAGTTGGTATATCTTCTATCTCCCACTTATCTGGGTGTTTAAATGACTTTATCCATATTTTTTTTGCAGTTGTTCTGCTTGTTGCAAAATCTAAATCATGAGTCAAATAAATAAAAATACAATCTGTTCGTTTAGCTTCTAACAAATCCCAAAGCTTTTTCAGAATTGTCTTATGTAGATACATTTCAGGTTCATCTACTACAATAAATCCATCTTTCGGGGCTTGTAATACTTGAGCAATCAAGTATAACATAACCTTTTCTCCATCACTCATTTGAACAGCAGGATATGACCTTCCATCATCAGATTTAGCTGTTATATTGACTCCATCATCACAGCTTATTGTTCTATGTTCAATAAGTGAATTCCAAATTTGAAATGTAATATCAAGATTTGTTAGCTCTGGGTTAGAAATTGTTGTTCCAGAGTTGACAGATTCAATTGCTTTTTTTCGATAAGAGTTTCCAGCCGATATATTGTCAGCTAATAGATTCTTCAAAACAATTCCAAACTCTTGTTGTAAATAGTTGAATCCACTATCTGATTTATTTGTTTTGTCTCTTAATTGATATTGTTTTAAGTCTGTAGCAGTTTTTTCGGGATTTGCAATCGAATCAAATTTAGGAACTAGTAATATTCTTTGTGCAGAAATAACTACACCATTATTTTGAAGATAAGTTTTAAATTTATTTGATAAAGTTGTTTTACCGCTTCCATTGGCTCCTATTGCAACAACATTACTATCAAAGTAGCCAATCTTGTTAAAAAAATCAATATTGAATTCTATTTGTTCATAAAGAGTAGAAACGTTTAAACTATTCTGTTCTAGATTGCTTTTTATCTGTGATTTCCAATGCTCATTCTGGTGGGCAATAAATGATGAATCAGGTTGTCCTCTGAAAGGTAACGTAGATATTATGCTTTCTAAGTTTGATTGAAATTGATTAAGGTAATTAATCTTAAATTCTCCTTGTTTCGCTTTATCCTCTAATTTTGAGGTTAAAGAAATAACTTTATCAATGCTGTCTAATGTCGAAGAGTTACAATCAAGTTCAAAAGCACCTTGTCGATGAATATTCAGGTCTCTTTTTGCTAATTCAATAAACTGTATAAAGTTGTCTAATTCTGCACTCATATTCGTTGTGGTGTTGTTCTTAAAATTGCTGGTAACGTTTTCGGGCTTTGCGTTCGGGCGGGTTTTGGAGCACAAAACTATCAACCAGCACAAAAGCCCAATTGGAAAACTGAACTTGAATGTAAGCACGTCACCCCGCCTGACGCAAAACCCGTGTTACCTGCTGTACTTCTAATTAATTGCGTCATGCCATGATTGATAAGCGTCATTCCTTGAAGGAGTCAAACAATATTTGATTTGTTGTATGTCGTTAATACAGCCGTTGTCAAGCAATGATTGATTTATTAAATTTCTGATTTGTCGTAGCCTTTGAATTTTACTGTCACTCCAGGTCAAGGAGTATAAAACCTTATTGAAAGTTATACCATTAAAGGCATTTGTAATGTCAAAATGAATCGTGTTTGTCAAGTCATAGTTTATTTTACACTCAACTTCTCTGTCACCAAAGTTTGGCAGAATGTCATTTATATTAATGGTTTTGATTAGGTCTATTATTACTATTTTTTCGTCAATGCAATATTGCTTTCAAGTCTGAGGATATCCCACGTGATTGTCTATTGGGTGAAGTGATTGTCCAGTTAAAGCTGTCGGCAAATACTTCTAAAATTTGCTTTGTCTACGACCATAGAACCATTGTGCGTTATTTTGTTTCTCGCAGCTTTCGTCTGAAGGATTAAATGTCCCAATTATTAGAATATTTGAGTTTTGGTTTATTGGTTGACCACAAAATTGTCTTTGTTCCTCAATTGTTTCTAAGTCGTTTATGTATCTGTGTATTATTGGCATAGTTGTCGTTTTAGTATAGCAGGTAACTCATTTATATATGTAATAAAAATACACAAATAATCCGTATACTGTTGGCTTGGTGTAGTTTTTTGCTATAACTCATCAAACGGACTTTTTATGTTTTGCAAACTTTTAGTGCTTACGTGGGTGTAAATTTCAGTCGTTTTACTGCTGTTGTGTCCTAATAACTCTTGAATATATCGTAAGTCCGTGCCATTTTCCAATAAATGTGTAGCGTAGCTGTGCCGTAACCAATGCAAACTTACGGGCTTTTTGATATTCATTTTTTGAAGGGCTTGTTTCAATACACTTTGCAAACTTTCGGCTATGTATTGCGCGCCTTTTTGTTGCCCTTCAAAGAGCCAAACGGTTGGTTTGTATGCTGTATAATATTGTCGTAAAAGTTCCATTATTTTTTCTGAAATAGGAGCAATATGGTCTTTCTTTCCTTTGGCTTGTTTTATCAATAAAATTCCACGTTTGCTGTCAATATCTACGGGTTTTAAATTCAGTAATTCGCCTCTTCGCAGTCCACAAGCGTAAATCAGGCTCAACATTGCCCGGTGTTTTATGTTACCGTGTGCTTCCAATATGGCTTTTACTTCTTCTTTGCTCAGTACGTTTGGCAGCGTTTTTGGTTTTTTAGGGCGATGTATCTGCTCAATGTTAAGTTTTCGGTCTTGCGCGGTTATTACTTACTCTACAGTGATCTCATCAAAAAAGATGTGTGCTTTACCGCCCGCACCCTCATGCCAATTGGGTAAAGTGCCGTAGTTACGAGCAATCACTTTTATATAGCGGCCGCTCGCATTCAGTTTTGCACTGATTTCTTTAATCTGAATCGTATAATCATCGGGTTTAGCCGGAGCTTTTACCGTTGCTATTCGTTTAAAGTTCATATCCGCTCCGGCCACATAAAATTCCGTTTGCGGGGGAAAAATAATCCAGGCCTGTGTATCCTGTAAAGCGCCAATCGACAAAGTTTGTACAGGCTGTACCTTGCCCAGATCCAAAGTAAATTCAAAATCTGTTCCCCATACCCCTTGCCAGCGGTTACCTACACGCCAGTTCAGGCTGCCCCGTATCCCGTCAATGAGCGCATCATTGCCACCACCGGTATAACTTTTATTAATGTCACTATGCAGCGTAACCTTATAGGTATTGGTGATCTTATGATAAACGGCCGTACTGGTATAACTGGTTTTAAATCCTTTTTTATATGCTCTTGCTTTTATAGTTATACTCTTATCGATCTCAAAAGCTTCTTTAAATTCAGACGCATGCGTATCAGGCTCACTGCCATCCGTGGTATAATAAATTTGTGCACCGGGCAAAGCGGTACTGATCTGCACCATTGCTTTATCTTTAAAGGTTTCCTGCGGACCTTCAATGACCGGATTGGGCACAATCAGGTTTTCCGTAATCTGCATCACCGGCTTTTCCAAACTGTTCAGATAGGGCAGATCGGGTACATCCGATAATGTATAATCCACAACGGCGCCATTGCGCAAGTCGTTATAATCAATCCATAATTTACCATAGGGCCGGCCATTTAACTGTATCCCCTTAAGGTAATACCGGTTATCGGTTTTTCCGGGCGCATTAAAAACGATCTGCTTACCGTTTTCCAGATGGACCACCATTTTGCTGAACCAGGGTGTACCGATGTTATACATATTGTTTCCGGGCGAAACCGGATAAATCCCCATGGCACTCATCACCAGCCAGGCGCTCATTTGCCCACAGTCTTCATTTCCCGAAAGCCCATCAGGCTGGTCATGGTATTGTTCATTCATGATCTGATGAACATAAAACTGTGTTTTTTCAGGATGAGATGTAAAATTAAACAGATAAGCCATATGGTGGCTGGGCTCATTGCCATGCGCATACTGACCAATTAAACCGGTAATATCGCTCTGATCACGACCGGTTAACCCCTCACGGGTCGTAAATAACTCATCCAGCTTTTGCTGGTAGCGTGTTTCACCCCCCATATAAGCCATGTGTCCGTTAATATCCTGTTGTGTACTAAAGCTGTAATGCCACGAATTGCCCTCGGTATAATTATTATTGACCTCGGTAGGGTTAAAAGGCTTCCACCATCCGCCGTTATGTCGTGCCCGGATATGTTGTGTAACCGGATCGAAAACATTTTTCCAGTTCTGCGCTCTTGTCATATACGTCTGATAATCCTTTTCTTCACCAATCATTTTGGCGAACTGTGCAATACACCAGTCGTCATACGCATACTCTACCGTTTTAGAAGCACTTTCGTGTTCTATATCGGCCATAACGGCTCCCTGCGCAGCATACACATCGATCCCGAACTGTTTACGGTTTACCGCATGTTTCATAGCCTCCAGTGCCAGTTTGGGATCAAAATCACGAATGCCCTTTGCCCAGGCATCGGTCATCACCGGGATCGCGTGGTTTCCGATCATACAATAGGTTTCTTCATTGCCTAAGGGCCATATGGGCAATAATCCGCCCTGTTGATGCATGGCAAGAAACGTTTTAATAAAATCACTGGTCCGTTTGCGATCGATCAGTGCAAGCAGGGGTTTTTCGGTACGGTAGGTATCCCATAAACTGAATACACTGTAATATTCAAAGCCATTGGCTGTATGAATTTTATTGTCTAAGCCCCGGTATCGGCTGTCGGCATCCATATAAAGATTAGGATTAAGAAAGGCATGATAGAGTGCCGAATAAAAGGTAGTTAACTTTTTACGATCAGTGCTTTCCGCCTCAATTTTAGATAATTCTTTGTTCCAGGCGCTCTTGGCTTTTGTCAGTGTTTTCTGGAAATCAAAGCCATCCGTTTCACTGTTCAGGTTCTTTAAGGCACCCTGTGCATCCACCGCCGAAATGGCCACCTGTGCATAAATACTTTCCTGAGCGGTGGTCTCGAACTGAATAAACAATTTCACGTTCGTTCCGGCCGCTCTTTTTATGCCGGGCTTCAGCACGTCATTCACTGCAATACCATAGGCCTTAAAGGGTTTGTTGTATCGGATATGGAAATATAATTCCTGTCCTTTTGCCCAGGCACTGGACTTCCGGTATCCCCTTATTTCTTTATTGTTAACAATTTCTACCCAACTGTCAAGCACTTTATCCCGGTGTTTTAAATCGATGATAATATTTGCCTGTTTTGAAGCAGGATAGGTAAATTTATATAGGCCTGCCCGGCGTGAAGTCGTGATTTCGGCATTCACCTTGTATTTTTCCAGAAACGTACGATAATAACCCGGAGTGGCCTTTTCATTTTTCTTAAGAAAAGGCGAGGCGTATTGCGTATTTAAAAACTGCGGGCTACCGGTGGTTGGCATGATCAGAAAATCACAGTAATCTTCAACACCCACTCCGCTTAAATGCGTTTGCGAAAAGCCATACACCACTGTATCCGTATAATGATAACCTGAACAACCGTCCCAGCCATTCAACCGGGTATCGGGTCCGGGCTGAATCATACCAAAAGGGAAAGATGGCCCCGGGTAGGTATGCCCATGCCCTCCGGTACCGATAAACGGATTTACATAAGCGGTCAGGTCTCTTGTCACGTTCGCTGTCTGCTTCATACGGGAAAAAGGATAGCCATTACAACCTTTTTTAGGATTCTGCCGATCGGCAATAGCCACTTTCTCCGCTTCTTCACGGTTTTTTGCACGGTATTCGCTCAGGCAGAATCCCCATTTCCAGGGTTCCATGTCCTTAAACAGCATGTAATCGATCCGCGTATATTTACCGGCATCGTTTTTATTATCCTTATCATTAACGGCGATCAGATATTGTTTTTCATGATCCCATTTCAGGATATGGTATTTCGTATGCGGATGCTGGATCCAAAGTGAATCATTAATGGTATACGATATATTGTAATCGTCTGTAAAGTTACCAATAAGCATTTTAGGCGCCTTAGCAGCGTTCTGAGCATTTACAGCAACAGCAGAAAACAAAAGTAATAGTGTAAGTAGATGTCGTTTCATCGATCGGTTTTTAATTTTTCAACCAGTTGTCGTACCCGTGCTTCAGACGTTTGTTCATAGTGATATTCATCGGTAATACGCCCCATTTTTGCCTTTTCATTACGGTATTGCATTTTACTTTCCACCTGAACACGTGCCGAAGCATGGAACGTTCGGGCCCCGGTCAGTTGTTGTAACGTTTCGATATTATCGGGCTGGATACCGGCACCGGGCATAATACTGATCCTGTCTTTTGCCTGCTTTACCAGTTCAGCCAATACCGGGGCACCGTTTAAAGCAGTATCAGATCCGCCGGATGACAACACGCGTACAAAACCCAGGTGGATGAGTTGTTCAAGGGCAGAGGTCTTATTTTCACACATATCGAAAGCACGATGAAAGGCGAGGGGCATGGGGCTGGCCAGCGCGATCAGTTCCCGGCAACGATCGATATCAATTTCACCGGAACTGGTCAGTATTCCGGTTACGGCACCATCGCAATGCAGCATTTTGCATATCCGGATATCTTCTTTCATGAGGTGAAATTCATCATCCGTGTATAAAAAATCACCACCCCGCGGACGGATAATCGGCCATACCTGGATATTTAACCGTTCTTTACAGGCTTTGATCTGTGCATAACTGGGTGTGGTTCCGCCTTCGGCCATATTATCGCACAATTCCACCCGTACAGCACCGCCATTTTGTGCGGCAAGGGCCGACATAAATGAATTGGCACAAACTTCTAATCCCTGATCGGTCATCGGCTTAATGCTTAATAATAGCTTTTCCCTTTTAAGATCAGGTCCTGTTTCTCCCGGTCACAAACGGCATAACTAAAGCCTTTTTGAATTGCATAAGCGCCATATTCACCATTTTTATTCATGGCCAGAAAGCCCACCTGTATATTTTTGGCGATTTCAGGTTTCTTTTTGATGATACGCATGACCGCTTCTTTACAGGCATTTTCAGGCGAATACCCCTGACGCATGAGCTCTACCACTAAGAAAGAACCCACATTTCGCACCACTTCTTCACCTACACCTGTAGATGTGGCTCCGCCTACTTCATTATCCACATATAAGCCTGCACCGATAATCGGGCTGTCGCCAACCCGTCCATGTAACTTATAGGCCATTCCACTGGTAGTACAGGCACCGGATAAATTGCCTTTTTCATCCATAGCGATCATGCCAATGGTATCATGATTAAACTGATTTCCGGGAAGACGCTGAGGTGCTGCCTTATCGTACAGTTTATTTTCAATATTGATCACCGGTTCATATTTAGCCGTTTTAAGCCATTCTTTCCAGGCTTTTTCACTGGCTGGTGTAAGGAGATTTTCTTTTTTAAATCCCTGTTCAAGAGCAAATTGTAGTGCACCATCACCGGCTAACATGACATGCGGCGTTTTTTCCATAACCTTGCGGGCCACTGAAATCGGGTGTTTGATATGTTCAAGCGCCAGTACGGCACCGATATTACCGTTTTCGTCCATAATACAGGCATCAAGCGTAACTTTTCCGTCGCGGTCGGGTAAACCGCCGTAGCCTACAGACTGGTTGCTTTCGTCGGCTTCCGGTACCCATACGCCCTGCTCAACGGCATCAAGCGCCCGGCCACCCGAATGAAGCACTTTCCAGGCGGCCGCATTTGCCGCCACACCAAAGTCCCATGTCGAAATCACGATAGGTTTATTGACCCTATCCTGTAACACGCTGCAGGCTTCAGCAGCCATCGTACTTTTGTCAATAGCAAGCAGTCCGGCAGAAAGGGCAGAGGTGCTGATAAATTTTCTTCTGTTCATCACAAATATGATAAAATAATATAATTACAAATTAAAGGCATCGGCATCCTTTAAAAAGGGAAACTGCCGGCGTGTTTTTTCCAGCTCTTCATAATTGATGCTAAATGTGTATAAGTCTTCATCCTCCGGTTTATAATACACCGTATTTCCATGCGGGTCGATACACATCGAATGTCCCCCATGATATACCTGATGACCATCATGGCCCACACGGTTAACGGCGATCACATAACTCTGATTTTCAATCGCACGGGCATGGATTAAGGTTCGCCAATGCGCTGAACGTTTATCAGGCCAGCTGGCCACCAATAGCAAAATATCATAAGGATCTTCTTTACGATTTCGTAACCAGACGGGAAAACGAAGGTCATAGCATACGGCTAAACGGATCTTCCAGCCTTTTAAATTAACGGTAAGCTGTTTGTCTCCCGGGTGGTAATAATCATCTTCATTTCCCATGGCAAACAAATGATGCTTATCATAAAACTGATAATGGCCGTCTGCTTCCATCCATATCATGCGGTTATAAAAATTTTTATTCTCTTTTATAATTAAACTCCCGGTAACCACGCAATCATAATGACGGGCTGTTTTTTTTAACCACTGGATGGTTTTTCCATCCATATCTTCTGCCAGTTCGTGTACATTCATAGTGAACCCGGTATTAAACATCTCCGGTAAAACAATCAGGTCTGTTTTTTCCCGAACTCCACCGGATAAGCGCAGGGTCATATTCTGAAGATTTTTATCAATATTCTCCCAGAATATATAAGCCTGGAAAACCGTAACCTTTAAATTCGGTATATGCAGATAATGTGGCGTTTTCATATTCATTAAAACGGAAAAGGGGTTAGCTATATTTCATTAATTTTTCTACGGCCATTTCCAGTGTTTCCTCTTTTTTTGCAAAACAGAACCGGATAACTTTTTCATCCGTATTCTTGGTATAAAAGGCGGAGACCGGAATGCCGGCAACACCATATTCAGTCACCAGCCTGCGGGTAAAGTCAACATCTTTTTCATCGCTCAGATGAGCAAAGCTTACACACTGAAAATAAGAGCCTTTGCAGGGCAGTAGCCTGAATGGAGTCTGTTCCATGAGGGAACGGAAAAGGTCGCGTTTTTTTTGAAAAAATGTACTTAGCGTTCTATAGTCAAAGTCAGCTTTAAGATAAGCAGCGATGCCTGCCTGCATGGGTGTATTTACGCTAAATACATTAAACTGATGTATTTTTCGAAATTCACTTGTTAATTTATCAGGAGCTAAACAATAACCAATTTTCCAGCCTGTTGCATGTAAAAGTTTTCCAAATGAAGCAATAATAAAGCTCCGTTCTTTTAATTCAGGGTAAAGCGCAATACTCTGATGAGGAATATCATCAAAAATAATATGCTCATAGACCTCGTCGCTCAGGATTAAAATATCCGTATTTCGGGTGAGACGAATGAGGGCTTCAATATCTTTTGGCGTTAATACGGCACCGGTCGGGTTATGCGGGCTATTCAAAATGATCATCTTAGTATTGGCGGTAAACAGTTTTTTTACCATTTCCCAGTCAATTTCATAATCAGGACCGTGGAGTATAAAAGGTTTGACGAGACCACCCAATAACTTTACTGCAGGGGCATAGCAATCGTAAGCCGGTTCGAAGACAATAACTTCATCACCGGGATTAATAGTAGCTGCCAATGCTGTAAAAATGGCCTGCGTTCCGCCTGATGTAATGGTAATTTCCTTCTCCGGATGATATTCTGTCTGATAAAAGCGACTTATTTTTTCGGCGATCAGTTCCCGAAGCCCGGGTAAACCTGCCATAGGTGCATATTGATTATGTCCGCCATTTAAAGCGCCTGTAACACATTTAATCAGGCGGTCATCGATCGGATAATCAGGAAAACCCTGTGATAAATTAATGGCACCATGTTCTCTGGCCAATTCAGACATGATGGTAAAAATCGTGGTGCCAACCGTAGGTAATTTCGAATGTAGAAGTATCATGTGTTACGAAAATAGGAATAATTATGATAATTAACCCATGCCGGTATGCCTATACAAAATGAAAATTACAGAAAAGAGCAACGTTGTATTTTCTTTTCTCTGCAAAAAAAATTATTTTAGCTAAATGACATTTAAAACTAAAGAAAGCAGACTGCTCCTTATCTTAGGTGCTATCTTCGTTACAAATGCCATCCTGTCTGAATTTATTGGTGTAAAAATTTTTTCAGTTGAAGGCACCTTAGGGATCAAGAAATTTGATATTAATTTGTTCGGGGTACCTGATCTTTCTTTTAACATGTCGGCCGGTGTTCTTACCTGGCCGGTCATTTTTGTAATGACAGATATTATCAATGAATATTTCGGTGTCAGGCAGGTGAGGTTTTTATCCATATTAACAAGCATTTTAATCGCATTTGCCTTCGTGATGGTAGGTATGGCCATGAAACTCCAGCCTTCTGATTTCTGGTTGACGCAGCGTGTTGACGGCGAAAACATTAATATGCCGATTGCTTTTGATGCCATTTTCGGGCAGGGCATGTGGATCATTATCGGATCCATTACGGCTTTCCTGATCGGTCAGATGGTAGATGTACTTATCTTTCATAAAATTAAACGTTTTACCGGTGATAAGGGCTTATGGTTAAGGGCGACGGGATCAACGATCGTTTCACAACTTGTGGATAGTTTTGTAGTCATTTTCATTGCATTTTATCTGAATCCTGCTTATCATTGGAGCTGGCAAATGGTAGCGGCCATTGGTCTTGTTGGTTATGCCTATAAATTCATTATTGCATTACTTATGACTCCAATTTTATACATTGTACATGGCGTGATCGACAGTTATCTCGGCAAAGATCTGGCGCAACGAATGATAAAGATGGCAGGGAGGGGTTAAACATGAATATCGACTATATTGCATTATCGGTACCTGTTTTTTTTATCCTGATCGGTATAGAACTGGCGTATGCCCTGTATAAAAACTTAAAGTATTATCGTTTTAACGATTCGATCTCGAATTTAAGTCAGGGGATTGGTTCACAACTCACCGGATTATTTATGAAAACCGTGCTTTTTTTGGGATACCAGTATATTTTCACCCACTGGCGCCTGTTCGATCTGCCTCATTCATGGTGGGTATGGCTCATATTGTTTGTGGGTGTTGATTTTTTTTATTACTGGTTTCACCGGCTTAGTCACCAGGTCAATGCCCTATGGGCAGCCCATATTGTCCATCATCAGTCGGAAGAATACAATTTAACGGTTGCTTTACGCCAGTCCTGGTTTCAAAGCTGGTTTTCGTGGATATTTTATCTTCCATTAGCATTTATAGGCTTTGATCCGCTCATGTTTGTAGCCATGAGCTCGTTTAATACATTATATCAATTTTGGATACATACCCGTGCTATTAAGAACTTAGGGATTCTGGAATACATTATAAATACCCCTTCGCATCACCGCGTACATCATGGATCTAACCCGAAATATATTGATAAGAATCATGGCGGCACTTTAATTATCTGGGATATCCTGTTCGGTACCTTTCAAAAAGAGGAAGAAGAGGTGTATTATGGCATTACCAAACCCCTTGCAAGCTGGAATCCGCTTTGGGCCAACTTTCACTATTGGGTAGAGTTGTGGGGAACAGCAAAAAAGTCGACTCAAATTAACGATAAGATCAGCGTTTTCCTGAAACCACCGGGATGGTATCCAAAAAGTCTCGGAGGCTTTCAGCCAGCTCCGGAAATCGATATCGAAAATTACCGTAAATATGACGACCGTTCTCCTAATTATGTAAATATGTACATCTTTTTCCAATTTCTTACAGCATTAGGAGGAGGGTCGGCATTGTTGTTTTGGGGACATATGTTAACTTCTGTTCAGTTAATCGCCAGTGTCACGTATATATTGCTGATCCTGGTGAGTTGCGGCGCATTGTTTGAAAAGAAAAAATGGCTTCGCGTATTTGAATTTGGCCGCTTAGGCCTCGGATTTGGTTTGATTTTGTTATTTAATCATCAAATAAACGCCTTTTTGGCAGCCGGCCTGCTTGGCGTTCAGTTGCTGTCACTTATTTGTTTTTTTTATTTACAACGATCTATTTTACATGCTCAAAAAATATCAGGGATTTAACTTTATCTTCTTATTGTTGGTTGTCGTTCAGTTAATGACTGAATCTGATACGTTAACGCAACTTTTCCTGGTTAACGGCATTCATTATTTTACGAAACCTTTAATTGCATTATCGTTGTTTGGTCTTCTGCTTCATCAGACCGGGCTAAGAGGGCGTTTTTCAAAACGAATAGGAGCAGGCCTGATTTTTTGTCTGGCCGGTGATGTGCTTTTAATGTTTGACGATTGGGACGGAACTTTTTTTCTGTATGGCCTTACAGCCTTTCTGATTGGCCAGCTTTGTTATGCCAGTGCATTCTATCTGGACTTCAGTCTGAACACAACGGTATATAAGAGGCATACGAAGAATGCTATACTTGGTTTTCTGTTCTATGGCCTTATACTATGCACTTTATTATGGACTTCCCTTGACAACATGAAAATACCGGTAATTTTATACGCTTTAGCGATTTTAGCGATGGGTGTAATGGCCGTGAGCCGTTTTGGAAGAGTAAACACGTTTAGTTACAGGCTCATCCTGTATGGTGCATTGCTGTTTGTTTTATCTGATTCAATTTTAGCTGTTAACCGTTTTCTGTATCCTTTCGGCTTATCTGGTCTTTTCGTCATGGCCTTCTATATTGCTGCGCAATATCTTATTGTAATGGGAAATCTTGAACGAAAAATAAAAAAGAAAGTAGAAGAGATCTGAACGGAATAATTTTTAACCGATCATCACGCCCGGTTTATTTAATAGCGGAATCCGGATCATATTACCTTCTACGATACTCTCGGGTAAGAAGATAAATTTTTTATCATAAATATCTTTACCAATATAATAGCTCAACCAATATTCATTTGTTAGTCCGAATACCTGCGGATCAATGGCTTCTATACCAGCATAGGCCTGAGGGGAAACATCGCCGATAAAATGCCTCAGCAGGGATGTCTTTACCTGTTTTCCGTCTTTCTCACCATAGCCTTTTGAAGTAATCAGTACATTATGGATCGGCTCGCTCTTTAAATTAAGCAAATACACGGTCCAGTTTTTTACTTCAACGCTTTCGTCCGTTAAAACGATGGCAATGGCAATGTCTTCGACAATATTTTCAGGTAAATCAGCTTTCAAATGTGCTTTCGATGATAAATTATTTTTTACTTTTTGCGGAGGCCTTTTTCTTCTTCGTTTCAAATGCATCGGGCACCTGCGCTGAGATTAGTTTTCTGACTTCATCCAATGAAATTAAGGCCAGTTCTTCAGTTGTATATTTCTGTTTGGTAGCAGCATTATTACTTAATTTGAGCATTTGTTTTCCAAAGCGGATAAAGGGTCCCCAACGACCATTTTCAATAGCAATTTTCTCTTCCGGCCATTGCCTGATAAAACGGTTGTTCTCTTTCTCGACCTTCTTTTCAATAAGCTCGGCAATATCTTTTGCAGAAAGTGCATTAAAATTATAAGCTTTCGGCACATTGATAAATAAACCATTCCATTTTATGAAAGGGCCAAAACGACCGGTACCTTTTGTTACCGGCAAACCTTCATATTCGGCTACAGGAGCATCTGCATCTAATTTCTCACTAATGATCGCTATGGCACGTGCATTATCAATACTAAGCGGATCCTCATTCTTAGGCACAGAAATAAACGTATCGCCCCATTTAACGTAAGGACCGAACCGTCCTAAACCTACCGAAACTTCTTTACCCTGGAAATCTTCCAGCTGGAAGGGGAGCTTAAACTGATCCAGGGCTTCTTCCAGCGTAATCGTGGCCACTGATTGATTTTTAGTGAGACTCGCATAACGGGGTTTTTCGGCATTATCATCATCACTGATATCACCGATTTGTACCAATGGTCCATAACGGCCTACCTTAGCATATACATTTTTACCGGAGGCCGGATCGATGCCTAAAAAACGCTCACCATTGGCACGGTCGGCATTCTCGAGGGTGCTTTCTACTTCATTATGGAAAGGTGCATAAAAAGAATGCAGCATTTTTGTCCATTCCTGCAAACCCTGGGCAATCTCATCGAATTCCTTTTCTACTTTTGCTGTAAAATTAAAATCGACAATTCCTTTAAAATGTTCAACCAGAAAATCATTCACTACTTCGCCAATATCGGTTGGGAAAAGTTTGGCCTTTTCCGCACCGGTAATCTCCGTTTTCTTTTGCTTACTGATCTGTCCGTCGGTTAATAGCATATGAAGAAATTCCCGTTTTTTTCCTTCCCGGTCTTCTTTCACCACATATCCCCGGTTTTGAATGGTAGAAATGGTAGGAGCGTAGGTAGATGGTCTTCCAATGCCCAATTCTTCCAGCTTTTTTACCAGACTCGCTTCTGTATACCGTGCCGGCGGGCGGGAAAACCGTTCGGTAGCCGCCATTTCTCTTAAATTCAGTAGTTGTCCGCGCGTTAAAGGCGGCAGAAGATTATTATCTTTATTATCTTCCTCCTCATCGTCAGTCGATTCTAAATATACTTTTAGGAAACCATCAAATTTTAACACTTCACCTTCTGCAACAAATGTTTCCGGCCGCGTACTGATATGAATATTAGCCGTCGTTTTTTCAAACACAGCTTCACTCATTTGCGACGCGATGGCTCGTTTCCAGATGAGATCGTATAAACGTTTTTCAGCATGGTCGCCATTTACCGTGTGCTGATTAAAATAAGTAGGCCGTATAGCTTCGTGCGCTTCCTGCGCTCCGGCTGATTTTGTTTTATATATACGCGGCTGGTGATACTGATTGCCCCAGGCCGATCTAATTTCGGAAGCCGCTGCAGTCATTGCTGTTTCAGACAGGCTTACCGAATCGGTACGCATATAGGTAATCTTACCACTCTCATAGAGCCGTTGTGCGATCTGCATGGTGCGGGCCACCGAAAATCCTAATTTCCGGGAAGCTTCCTGTTGTAACGTCGAAGTGGTAAAAGGGGCGGCCGGATTACGTTTTGATGGTTTCACTTCCAGATCACGAACTGAAAACGAAGCCGGGACACACTCCTGTAAGAATTTCTCCGCATCAACAGCTTTTTCAAACCGTTGTGGTAATTCGGCTTTTACCAGTTCCTTCCCTTTTCCGGTCGTAAACTGCGCTGTAATTTTAAATGCCGCAGTACTGTTAAACTGATTAATTTCTCTTTCACGGTCTACGATCAGCCGTACGGCTACAGATTGTACACGGCCGGCAGAAAGAGAAGGTTTTACCTTTTTCCAGAGTACGGGCGAAAGTTCAAAACCTACCAGCCGGTCTAATACCCTCCGGGCCTGCTGTGCATACACCAGGTTATAATCTATTCCGCGAGGATTTTCAATAGCCTTTAAAATAGCTGGTTTTGTGATTTCGTGAAAAACAATCCGACGGGTATTGTCGGCTTTCAATCCCAGAGTTTCATACAAATGCCAGGAAATCGCTTCACCTTCACGGTCTTCATCGGAAGCCAACCATATCACTTCAGCTGTTTTTGCCAGTTTTTTAAGCTCAGCGACCACTTGTTTTTTATCGGCAGGGACTTCATACGTCTGATGGAAATTATTTTCAATATCAATCCCCATATCATCTTTTACCAGGTCACGAATATGTCCGTAACTCGATTTCACTAAAAAATCTTTCCCTAAATAACCCTCTATGGTTTTTGCTTTTGCCGGTGACTCAACGATAAGTAAATTCTTTGCCATTCAGAACGTTTTTCTGCAAATAAAACTATAAATAAGTCTAAAATCAAAATCAGCCAGAGAAATATTTTATAAAAAAAAGAGGATTTTCATCTTTAACTTACTCATAATCAAAAGACAATAATACTTTATCATTCATCTACGAATGTTTAAAAATTATTTGCAGCATTTGTAAGGTAAGACAATTTTATTGTGTGTAACTTCGTATAATATTTAAAGTATTTAAAAATTCCGGATTATTAAATTGCTGCCATGATACCGTCTTTAATATTATTTTTCAGTTTATGGCTGGTTCCAGATCAGCCCAAATCGGTGTATGATTTTAGTATCAAAACCATTGATGGTAAAACCGTAAAACTTTCGAAATTTAAAGGAAAAAAAATGCTAATCGTAAATACCGCTTCAAAATGCGGATATACACCGCAATATGAAGACCTCGAAAAATTGCATCAGCAATACGGAAAATCGTTAGTACTGATTGGTTTTCCGGCTGGCAATTTTGGCGGACAGGAACTGGCAACGAACAGTGAAATTCAGGATTTCTGTAAAAAAAATTTTGGTGTTACTTTTCTTCTTAGTGAAAAAGTAAGTGTGAAAGGGGAAGATATTACCCCGCTTTTTTCCTATCTGATTAATGAAGAAAATCCCGATTTCAAAGGTGATATAAAATGGAACTTCGAGAAATTCCTGATTGATGAAAAAGGTAAACTTGTTCATCGTTATCGTTCGGCTGTGAAGCCCATGGCTCCTGAGATCGTTAAAAACCTGTAAATGTTATCACGCCACTGAGCTATGCTTTGAGGCAAGGAGAATGTTCCTGTCCGATTGATAAAACTAAATTTATTAGTATTTTATTTTAATACTAATAAATTTAGTTTTATATTTGTATTATCATGTTGAATTTCATTGATAAACAGATTATTCACATCGATCAGGATGCTTTTTTTGTATCGGTAGAAATTAAAAAGAACAGCAAGCTGGCTGGTATTCCATTAATTATAGGAGGGATGTCTGACAGAGGAGTAGTAGCCTCCTGCAGTTATGAAGCCCGGAAATATGGAGTACACTCTGCTATGTCCAGCCGATTGGCACGCCAGCTTTGCCCGCATGCCGTTTTCATCCGCGGCAGTATGGACGATTACAGTTATTATTCCCGGCAAATCACCGAACTTTTACAACAAAAAGTGCCCCTTTTGGAAAAAGCCAGCATTGACGAGCATTATGTGGATATGACAGGCATGGACCGTTTCTTTGGATGTATAAAATTTGCCAAAGAGTTAAAACAATCTGTCCTGAAAGAAATTGGTTTACCGATATCATTTGGACTGTCTATTAACAAAACGGTTTCTAAAATGGCTACGAATGAAAAAAAACCAAACGGTGAAGGTCATGTCAAAAAACCGGAAGTCCGGTCTTTTTTAGATCCGCTTTCCATTAAAAAGATTCCGGGTTTAGGTGATGCTGCATTTTTGAAGCTCAGCGAAATGGGGGTAAGAAAAATTCATACACTCAGCCAAATTCCGCAAGACCTGATGTTTAACCTGTTAGGTAAAAGCGGATTAGCCTTATGGCAAAAGGCTAATGGCATTGATCATTCGCCGGTAGTTCCTTACCGGGAGCAGAAATCGATCGGTAAACAGAGCACTTTTGATAGCGACAGCATGGATATTGCCGGAATAAAACTTATGCTGACCGATATGGTCACTCAACTTGCCTTTGAACTTCGCCAGAAACAGAAACTTACGGCGTGCATTACCGTTACTATCCGTTATGCTAATTTTGAAACCGTAACGCGACAGGCCGCCATTCCATATACTTCGCTTGATACCCTACTGCTCAAAAAAACAAAGGAGTTATTTGACCAGGTCTATCAGAAACGGATGCTGCTTCGGCTGGCAGGCGTAAAATTTTCCCATCTGGTGAATGGACATGAACAAATCATGCTTTACGATTCATCTGAGAAAGTCTATAACCTTTATCAGCGAATGGATGCATTGCGATCCAAATTCGGAATAAATGCTGTTCGTTTAGCCACCTTACTTCCTGATAAAGAACATACACATCAGAAACATCCTTTTCGCTTTACCAAATAATATAACAGGCTATGTTCATGAATACCCATTCCCGTTATAGCCTGCGTTATGGTACGATGAGCTTACCTGATCTGATGAAGGAAGTCCGGTCAAAAAATATTCATCAGCTGGTGCTTACCGATATTAATAATTCCACAGGCTGTATGGAATGGATCAGGCTGTGCCGCCGGGAGGGGATGAAACAGGAAACCGCAGATGGTGAAATAATACCACCTTATCAGATAAAACCGATTATCGGCATCGAATTCAGGCGCCGTGAAAAACTGCTTTATATCGGAATTGCCCGTAACAAAGAAGGGATGAAAGAACTAAATGATTTTCTTACGCACCACAATCTTCATGAAATTCCTTTGCCCGATCGCCCATGGGATTTTTCAAATGTATTTATCGTGTATCCCTATCAGGAAAACATTCGCCTGCGTACCTGGGAATATTTGGGTATACGGGCAAAAGAACTCCATAAACTGGCCGGAAAACCTGTTACCCCGATAAAAGAAAAACTGGTTGTACTTCACCCGGTTACCGTGAAAAACAAGCTGGAACATCGTTTACACCAGTACCTGCGTGCTATCGGATTAAATACTACCCTGGGTAAATTACAACCTGAAGACAGTTGTGATCCGGAAGAAGTGCTGATCGAAGAACAGGTTTTAAAAGAAAAATATGCCGCATACGGGTTCATTGTTCATAATACACAACAGCTTCTTGATCAATGTCATACAGATGACTATACCTTTGGCAAAAAGAATAAAAAATATTTTACCCACAGTGCAAAAGAAGATCTGGCTTTGCTGACCAGTCTGGCTATGAAAGGATTGGCCTATCGCTATGGTCCGAATCACCGGGAGGCTTTAAAACGTGTGAAGAAAGAATTAAGGGTGATTGCTGACCTTAACTTTTGTGCTTATTTTTTAATTACCTGGGACATTGTCCGTTATGCTATTGAAGAAAAGGGATATTACCATGTGGGAAGAGGATCGGGCGCCAACAGCATCGTTGCTTACTGTTTAAAAATTACGGATGTAGACCCGATTGCCCTGGATCTGTATTTCGAACGGTTTTTGAACCATAAGCGCAGTTCTCCGCCTGATTTTGATATTGATTTCAGCTGGGATGAGCGTCCTGAAATACAACACTATATTTTTAAAAAATATCCGAATACCGCACTCTTAGGTACAATAAGTAGTTTTCAGGAGCGGGCCATTATCCGGGAAATGGGAAAAGTTATGGGATTGCCCAAAAGTGAAATAGACGACTTTACGGATCCAACCCGGGAGCAACAGCACCAACAGCATCCCGAGTTTAAGAAGCTCATGGCTATCCGTACGGTAATGGGCACCGACTTCCCCAATCAACGCTCTATTCATGCCGGTGGAATTTTAATCGGGGAAGAGCCTTTAACGTATTATACGGCACTAGATCTGCCGCCAAAAGGTTTTCCTACTGTACAATGGGATATGTATGAAGCCGAAGAAATCGGTCTCGACAAATTTGACATTCTAAGTCAGCGGGGATTAGGACACATCCGCGAGACCGTTAAACTTGTTGCCGAAAATAAGAATATTCATCTTGATATACATGATTTTAAAAGCTTTAAAGATGATGCCCGGCTAAATGCCCAGTTAAAAGCCGGCAATCCTATCGGATGTTTTTATATTGAATCGCCAGCCATGCGACAGCTGCTAAAAAAACTGCGATGTGATAATTACCCTACACTGGTTGCAGCCAGTTCCATTATCCGGCCCGGAGTAGCCAGCTCGGGGATGATGAAAATGTATATCCAAAGCTATCATGCGCCTGATAAAGTCATATACCTGCATGAAACACTGAAGGAACAGCTGCATGAAACATTTGGCATTATGGTATATCAGGAAGATGTGATCAAAGTATGCTGTCATTATGCCGGTTTGGATCTGGCCGATGCTGATATTCTGAGAAGAGGCATGAGCGGCAAACACTGGCAGAAGAACAAAGAATTTGAGAAACTGGCCCATCGTTTTTTTGCCGGTGCAGCAGCATTGGGGCATCAGAAAGAAATTACAAAGGAAGTATGGCGGCAAATTTCCAGTTTTGCAGGATTTAGTTTTTCTAAAGCACATTCAGCAAGTTTTGCTGTTGAAAGCTACCAGAGCTTATACCTTAAAACCTATTTTCCAAAAGAATTTATGGTAGCTGTGCTGAATAATTACGGCGGATTTTACCGGCGCAGGGTATATATCGACGAATTGCGAAAAACGGGAGTTGATCTGCATCTGCCCTGTGTAAATCACAGCGATGAAATGGTCAATATCCGGGAAAATGATGTTTATCTTGGTCTTACCGGCATACAGGGCTTAGAAAACCGGTTCACCGCCTATATTCCACAGGAACGACGAAAAGGCGGAAAATATCTGGATATTGAAGATTTAATTAAACGAACCCAAATAACTTTAGATCAGTTGCTTATTTTAGTAAGAACAGGGGCGTTCCGTTTTACGGGGAAAAACAAAAAGGAGTTACTCTGGGAAGCCCATCATTATCTTGGGAACCGGATGAAATTATCGCCAGGAACAGCGCTTTTTAAACTACCTGTTAAAACTTTTCAGCTACCGGATTTTGGTGACGATCCCATTGAAGATGCCTATCAGGAACTGGAATTGTTAGGTTTTACGGTAAATCTTACTGCATTTGACCTGATCAAAACCACTTACCGGGGAGACACACCGGCCCGGAAACTGGGGAAAGCCGAAGGCAAAATAATCCGGATAGTAGGCAGTTATATCGCTGAAAAAACCGTTTATACACAAAAAAACACAAAAATGTGGTTTGGTACGTTCATCGATTCAGAAGGTACTTTTTTTGATACGGTACATTTCCCTAACCAGCATGCGGCATATCCTTTTCGGGGAAATGGATGTTATCTGATTTCCGGCAAAGTTGTGCTCGATTTCGGAGTTCCCAGCATTGACGTCGTCAGGATGGAAAAATTGGCGATGGTAGACAATCCGGTACGTTGTATATGATTTTTTGGAAAAATAACGGCCCAAAATTTTTGCTCCGGTTTCTTATCCCCAGGCATAAAACTTTTCCACAAAAAGGTGGATATTGCCCTGTGTTTTATTAAATTCGCATGGTTATCATAAAACCTATTTAAATTCGTTTTTTAACGAACCTTATATTTATGGCAGAAGACTTAGAAAATCAAGAGAACGACAAAATTATCCCAATAAACATAGACGAGCAGATGAAATCTGCTTATATCGACTACTCCATGTCGGTAATTGTAAGCAGAGCTTTACCGGATGTTCGGGACGGATTGAAGCCCGTGCATCGCCGGGTATTATACGGTATGCTCGACCTGGGCCTGGGTGCCGGAAAACCTTATAAAAAATCAGCACGTATTGTAGGGGAAGTGCTCGGTAAATATCACCCGCATGGCGATTCATCGGTATATATGACCATGGTACGTATGGCTCAGGACTGGAGCTTACGCTATTTAATGGTAGAAGGACAGGGAAATTACGGCTCTATTGACGGCGATTCACCTGCGGCTATGCGTTATACGGAGGCCCGTTTTCAAAAAATAGCCGAAGAAATGCTGTCCGACATCAACAAAGATACAGTTGATTTTCAGCTGAATTTTGATGATTCATTACAGGAACCAACTGTTTTACCTTCAAAAGTACCTAATCTTCTCATCAACGGTTCATCAGGTATTGCTGTAGGTATGGCTACCAATATGGCGCCGCATAATTTAACAGAAACCATCGACGCCACTGTTGCTTATATCGACAATAACGAAATTACAGTAGCCGAGCTGATGAAGCACATCAAGGGACCTGATTTCCCTACCGGCGGTATCATATATGGTTATTCAGGTGTGCAGGAAGCTTTCGAAACCGGCAGGGGGCGTATTGTAATGCGTGCTAAAGCTGAAATTGAAAGCAGCAGGGAACGGGAAAGTATTATTGTAACTGAAATCCCTTATCAGGTCAATAAGGCACAAATGATCGAGCGGACAGCCGAGCTGGTCGGAGAGAAGAAGATTGAGGGCATTTCGAATATTAAAGACGAATCGAATAAAGATGGTATCCGTATTGTATACGAAATTAAGCGCGATGCCAATGCCAGTATCGTATTAAATAACCTGTTTAAGCAAACAGCGTTACAAACTTCCTTCAGTGTAAATAATATTGCATTGGTAAATGGCCGGCCGCAATTGCTTAACCTGAAGGATCTTATTCGCCATTTCGTGGATCATCGGCATGACGTAGTGGTGCGACGCACTAAATTCGAGCTGGCTGAAGCTGAAAAGCGTGCACATATCCTGGAAGGTTTGCTCATTGCTTTAGATCATATCGATGAAGTAATTAAATTAATTCGTGCATCGGCTACACCAGAAGAAGCCCGTACCGGTTTAATGGAAAACTTCGGATTAAGTGATCTTCAGGCAAGAGCGATATTGGATATGACTCTCCGCCGCTTAACCGGTCTGGAACGCGATAAGATCAAAGATGAATATGCCGAACTCATGAAAACGATTGATTATCTGAAATCAGTTTTAGGTGATGAAGGATTGCGTATGCAAATCATCAAAGATGAGCTGATCGAGATGAGAGATAAGTATGGTGATGAACGCAGAACGACCATTGTGCATTCTGCTGAAGACATGAGCATGGAAGATTTCATCGAAGATGAAGAAGTCGTGATCACTATTTCTCACGAAGGTTATATCAAACGTACCCCGGCAAGTGAATACCGTACACAGGGTCGGGGCGGAAAAGGAGCAAAAGGAAGCGTTTCAAGAAACGAAGATTTTATTGAGCACCTGATCATTGCTACCAACCACAATTATATGCTCATTTTCACAGAAGCCGGTCGTTGTTTCTGGCTCAGGGTTTATGAAATTCCGGAGGGAACCCGTACCAGCAAAGGAAGAGCATTACAAAACATTATAAACATTCCTAAAGAAGAGAAGGTAAAAGCTTTCATTAAAGTAAAAAACCTTAAAGATGAAGACTATCTGAATAACAACTTCATCATGATGTGTACCAAAAAGGGAACCATTAAGAAAACTTCTCTGGAAGCTTATTCACGGCCACGTGTAAATGGTATCAATGCGATCAATATTAATGAAGGCGATCAGTTACTCGAAGCTAATCTGACGACAGGCAGCAGTGAGATCGTGATGGCCTTACGTTCTGGCCGCGCTATTCGTTTCAATGAAAGTACGGTCAGGCCTATGGGCAGAACAGCCACAGGAGTACGCGGTGTAACCTTAGCGCATGATAAAGATGAAGTGGTAGGGATGATCGCTATTGATGATCCTTCGGCAACTATACTGGTAGTTTCAGAAAAAGGCTATGGCAAACGTACTGATATTGATGATTATCGCGTTACTAACAGAGGAGGAAAAGGGGTTAAAACGATTAATATTACAGATAAAACAGGTGAATTAGTCGCGATTAAGAATGTTACCGATGCTGATGACCTGATGATCATTAATAAATCGGGCATTGTAATCCGGATCGTGGTAAGTGAATTAAGAGTAATGGGTAGGGCTACACAGGGTGTCCGTCTGATCACACTTAAAGGAAATGATGAGATTGCTTCGGTAGCAAAAATTGAACATGAGGAAGAAGAAGAAAACGAAGAAAATCAGGGTGAGGAATTAAACAATGGTCAGTTGGAAGATAACAATCCTGATACCAAAGAAGAAAGTGAAGACAATTAATATAATTTCGAAAAAATAAAATGATGAAACCATAAGGATTTTCAATCACTTTATGGTATGAATTCAGAAATCCTTATGGTTTCATCATAGCTAAAAAAACAAAATTTAAACAGATGAAAAAGGTATTTTTAAGTATACTATTTGCGGGTATAGCAACGTTTGCGAATGCGCAGAAGAATGAAGTAGCCGAGGCTAAGCGTCTATGGGGTATTTTCCAATTCACCATGTCGCAAGATCCGGACACCAAAACAAAACAGGCTCCTGCTTCAGGCCAGTCAACAATGCCTCCGGCTGCAGAAGGAAGTGAAATGGCCAGAAATCGGGGTAATGTTGGCGCCAGACCGGGCGCAGCACGACCAGGCGGAGGTGCTCCTGCTACTCCGGCAGGACCGAAGTTAACCTTTTTAGAAAAACAGATCAACAGCCTGAAAGAAGGGCTTAGCCATACGGATAAAGCTGTAGTGCATGAAAAAACAAAAAACTCGGCTGAAGCATGGTTATATAAAGCTTTATTTTCATCTTCTATCGCTTATCTTGACAGTTTAAACTTAAATAATGCCTTAAAATATCAGGCTGATGCAGAAGCTGCTATTGAACAGACTGAAAAGCTGGATACAAAAGGAGAATTTAAAAGTGATTTGTCGATTGCTACAACCAATGTACGAAATGCCATTGTGGCAAGAGGGCTGAGAGCATATAATAATAAAGATTATAATGCAGCTTATAACTACTTTGTAGAGGTAACCCAAAAAAACCCAAGTGATACATCCATGTATATGAATGCCGGGATTATTGGAAAAATGGCCGGGAAATATACTGAAGCCATTGATAATTTTAGAAAATTAGTATCGTTTAATGTACCGGATTCAAAGAATTTCTATGTTGAGATGATCAATATTGCTACTGAAAACCTGAAAGATACCGTTAAAGCATTAGAAATCGTCAAAGAAGCTACAGCAAAATTTCCGGATGATCCCCAACTTATCGGTGCAGAAACAGATATTTATATCAATAAGGGCGATATCGGTAAATCACAGGACTTACTTCAGAAACTGATTGCCAAAGATCCGAATAAATCAGTGTACCAGTTTTTGATGGGGGAAACTTATTACCGTCAGGCATTGCTGATGCAAACAGAAAGAAATAAAATTGATGCAAAGAAAGTAAAGGAATATGATGCCATAACAGCTAAAATGGTTGCCCTGATTGATAAAGCATTACCTTTTTACCAAAAATCAATGGAGCTTGATCCTAAATTTGAACCTGCATTAGAGGCTTTAAAACAGATCTACGGGTTTAAAAACGATACTGCGAATTTTAATGATGTGAAGAAAAAATTAGATGATCTTCGACAAAATTAATGGTAACTTATAACCATTCAGATCTGAAAAAAGAGGGATAAAATGAAATTATCCCTCTTTTTTTGTTATTTTTACATATTCGTTAATGTGTTACAATGCGTAGATTCTTGCTGATTACTATTTTTTTATTTTCAACAGGGTGGAGTGCAAATGCTCAAAAAACCCAGGTCGTTCTGGCACAGAATAGCGTGGGGAAATTACAGGCAAGTATTGCCAAAAAAGAAGATGCAAAAAAACAACTTGCGATTATAGGAGAGGGGATTAAAGCTATTGATGCCGCTTTAAAAGATAAAAAAACCCGGAACTGGCCTGAAACCTGGGCAATAAAATCCTATTTAAGTTCTTATATCGCCATCCTTGATCCGGCTGAAGCAAATAGCCTGAAATATTATGATCTGGCCATAAAGTCATTAGACACTACCCGAATTTTAGATAAATTTCAGGCAAATACCACATTCATCAAAGCGGCTACCCATAATATAAACGTTAAAAAGTTAAATGAAGGAAATAAAGCCTTTAATCAAAATGATTTTCTAACTGCTTTCAATGCCCTGAAAGAAGTTAGTGATTATCAGCCAAAAGATACTTCATTAGCTATAAATGTCGCACTAAGCGCGCAAAAAATTCAGGCCTATGATGAGTCATTACGCTATTTACTCCGGGCTAAAGAAGCCGGTGTTATCAACCCGGTTGTCCATCAGAGTATTGCCGCTTTATATGTATCCAAATTTGAGAACGAATTGGCAATTAAGGCACTGGAAGATGGATTAAAATTAAACCCTCAACATACTTTTTTAACCAACGATTACATTAATCTCTTACTGGATAATGAAAAATATGATAAGGCCGTGAAAGCCATAGAAGGTACGTTCATTAGCGAACGGCGGAGCAGTCGATTATTATATTACCTGTTTGGCTATCTTCAGCAATCTCAACTAAAAAATAACAACCTGGCGGAAGATGCCTATAAACGTGCATTGAATTTTGATCAGAATAATTTCGAAGCACTTTATCAGTTAGCCCTTGTATACATCGAAAATGCAAATGAAGCATTAAAGCAGCATAATCAGCAAAAATACTCCGGTTTAATGAACCGGGCAGAGTTTACACTATTAAGAGCACATGAAATTAATATTAATGATATCAATACCACTCAACTGCTGATCGAGATTTATACCCGCAAGAACAGAATTGACAAAGTGCAGGAGCTTAGACGCAAACTTAATGGCTTTTAATTTACATCCTGAAAGAGGGGAATTACTTTAGATTCAACTTAACATAATATTAATTATAAGCTACAAATAATTATCCTTTGAGAGCCTTTATTGTACGAGGCCATTTGCACATTCACAATTTTTAGGTTATTTTGTAAGGTATAAATGACAAATTTAACAACGCAAATAACCTATCCTGTTTTCCAAAGCAGATTGAAAGCGAAATATATTTTCTCTATATGCTTCATTTTGTTTGCCATAGCAAACGTAGCTTTAGATTACTTATTTACCCGGTTTCAAAACAGTTCATTCTACTTTTCGGAATCTCTGCTATTCAGTTCTTATTGGATTTTATTTCTTCCTCTGCTGTTATTATTTTTAGATCTGACCCGAAAAATACAAAAGTTAACGTACGGGTTATTGCTTACCAGCCTGATCATGGTATTGCATTTACTTTCCTATCCCGCACTCGTCTGGATTCTTTCCAAAACATTTTATGTTCACACTTTTTCTTACTGGCAAACGTTTAACTTTGGTTTATCTGCTTATTTTATTAAAACAGTGATTGTTTATGGATTTTCATGGATGGCTTTCACGCTTCCGGATCGAAAGAATCCATCTGCGAATCTATTTAAAGGAGTGAACGAAAAAACCAATAGCGGAGAAAAATTTATCCGATCTATTTTAATCTCTGATAACAACAACAAAAAACTGGTATTAGACGTAGAGGATATACTTTATTTTTCGGCCAACTCCCCTTATATTAACATTTATCACTTTTCCAGAACCTATCTCCATACCGGAACGTTGAAATCTTTAGAAGCCCAATTGGACAGCAATCAGTTTGTGCGCATTCACAAATCCCTTATCGTGAATATAAACAAAATTTCAACTATCCGATCAAGGCAAAATGGGGATTACGATATTACACTTTCAAATGATATGATCTTAAGGGTGAGCCGTAATTACGCGAAGAATTTCAAGCTCAAGTTTGCAGAGCGCCATCAGCTTGACATACAATAAACTCCACTTAGCCTATTTTGGTTGGAACGAACTGTTTTCATTGTCATGTTTGCTGAAAAAATTTGACAATGAAAAAACTGATTATCTGCAAATCAATTTTCCTGTGTCTATTATTTATAAGCTGTAATGGACAAACAAGCGAAAAGTCTTTAAAAGAAAACCATATGGTCGTTGGCGGTGGTTGTGACGGTTGTGAACTCATGTATATAGACATGCCCAAAGAACTACATTCTATAGATACAAGTCCAGGTTGGAATGAAAAGGGCCAAAAACTGATTATAACCGGAACTGTTTATCAATTGGGCGGAAAAATACCTGCTCCAGATGTTATCATTTACTACTGGCAAACAGATAATGATGGCTATTATTCGCCCGTACCAGGAATGGATAACAGGGTAAAACGCCATGGCCATCTTCGTGGATGGGTCAAAACCGATAAAAATGGAAAATACACTATCAAAACTATTCGCCCCGCTCCCTACCCGGATGATATCTTACCCGCACATATACACTTATCGATCAAAGAGCCCGACGTTATCAACGAATATTACACAGATGAAATCAATTTTGATGACGACAAATTATTAATTCCTCATTTAAAAAAATACCCGCAGGAAAATCGTGGCGGGAGCGGAATTGTAAGAGTATTGCTTAAAGACAGTCTGCAAATTGCTGAGCACGATATTATTCTCGGACTGAACATTCCCAACTATCCAAAGAAAATAATTACCGTTACACAATCCGGTTTAAATGTAGGTGAAGACCAGCCTTCATTTATACCATTCCACGCTTTTGGGCCAGATAAGGGTACACAAACCTGTCCCGTTTGTAAATATGGACGTTATCACGGCATTATTTATTTCGTAGGAAATAATTCTGATTGGACAACAATGAAAAATTGGCTTCAATTTTTAGAACGTGAAAGTGAAAACCGCAAAAAATATCTGAAAGTATATTTTGTATTTGGCAATGACAAAAATTATAATAAAAACGAACGACAAACGCAATTAGAAAAATTAGGAAATGAGCTGAATATTCAACATACAGCCTTAACTTTTGTTCCTTCCTTTTACGACAAAGAAACTGAAGTACATTTAAATAAAATAAATCCGCATGTAACAAACACTTTAATCCTCTATAAGCACAGGAGTATTATTGAAAAATATATTGATCTGAAACCAGGTCCGGAAAACTTTAACATGCTTTCTGAGACTTTAGATAAGACAAGGGGGGAGTTTTTTGATTTACCTGAACCAAAACATCAATAGATAGGATATTACCGGTAATAAGATCCTCTTCAGGAATTATTTATTACTTTTAACCGCTGCAACTATTTTTTCTGTAACCATGGGCTTAGTAGATTTATTACCCCACGAATTCAGAATATAGTTCATCACATCGGCAATTTCATCATTCCCTAAATTCGGATTGGGCATCATGCTATCATAAGCAACATTATTCACTATAATTTTTCCTTTCAGGCCAAATTTAATGGATGCAATAGCTTTCTCAGGCATTTTCAATAAATAATCAGCACCAGCCAAAGGCGGATACGTGCCTTTTACCCCCTCTCCCTTAGCCATGTGACAGGCAATACAGGCATCTGTATATACTTCCTTACCGCGTGCAATGCTTTTTGCCAATTCACTATCCTGAGCCGGAAAATAGGTTAAAGAAAAGACAGTACCACAAAATAACAGGCCATATAATTTCATTTCATCAGGCTTTAGGACGTACACGGACAATCTTGCCCGAATCTTCAACCACTACATAAATATAACCGTCCGGCCCCTGGCGAATATCTCTCACACGACCTATCTTTTCCAGGATAATTTCACGTTTTGTTATTTTATTTCCCCGAACAGTAAGATGCTGCAGATAATTGAATTTTAAAGAACCTACTAACAAATCACCTTTCCAGCCTTTATATTTATCACTGGTAATAAAGTCCATGCCGCAAGGTGCGATAGACGGTTTCCAATAAATGATCGGTTGCTCCATACCCACCCGTGCCGTATCTTTCGAAATGATACTGTTATCATAGTCGATCCCAAACGTAATTAAAGGCCAGCCATAGTTTTTTCCTTTTTCGATAATATTCAATTCGTCACCTCCCTGCGGGCCATGTTCATGTTCCCAAAGCACACCGGTTTCCGGATGCATCACTAAGCCCTGGGGATTACGAATACCGTAACTCCATATTTCGGGTTTTGCGCCAGGCGTATTTACAAAAGGATTATCGGCCGGTATTTTTCCATCTTCATAAAGCCGTACAATCTTACCCTGCGCTTTGCTTAAATCCTGAGCGGCTTCTTTTTGTCCGCGTTCACCTAACGATAAGAATACATGCCCTTTTTTATCGAATACAATACGTCCGCCAAAATGTGGTGAGGAACGAACATTCGGTAAAGCTTTATAGAGTACCTCTATATCCGTAAGAGAATGATCTTTCAATTTTGCTCTTAACAATGCCGTATTTGCACCATTTTCAGGTCCCTCCTCACCTTCTGATTTTGGTGAGGAATAACTAAGGTAAATCCAGCCATTTTTTGCATAATCGGGATGTAATACCACATCCAGCAAACCACCCTGTCCGCGATAAAGAATTTTTGGAAGGCCCGAAATTTCAACCGGATCTAATTGTCCCTTTTTAACCAGCCGTAATTTTCCTATGCGTTCCGTAACCAGCATATCACCATTAGGTAAAAAAGCAGTAGCCCATGGCATATCTAAACCGCTTACTACCGTTTCAACCGTAAAGTCTGGTGATATTGATTTTTCCGGTGTAACTTTTTTGCTGCTTAGCAAGCATATGGTTAACAGGAATGCAAGCACACAGCCGGCAAGTACAAAAAACCGTGATTTTAATAGGGTAATCGATTTCATAACCTTAATATAGGAAATAAAATCTGAAATCTATAACCTGTCTATCGCTTCATAATCTGAAAAACTGACTTCAGGACTTACATATGCCGGTTTTACCGGTTCATCTTTCATCAGATCCGTACTCAGGTATTTTTTGTTACTATCCGATAATACAGTTACAACTACCTTATCCATGCCCATAGCGGCCTGTAATTTAATAGCTCCAATAACATTTGCACCAGACGAAATACCTACAGCCAGTCCCAGTTGCCGGGCTAATTTCTGTGCCATCAGGATGGCATCACCATCGTTCACCTGAATTACCGAATCCAGCTCATCCAGTTTTACAATATCCGGAATAAACTCATCCGAAATTCCCTGAATACGATGACTGCCTACCTTATATCCGGTCGTTAAAGTAGGTGATTCAGCAGGCTCCAGAGGATGTATTTTAATTGCCGGATTTTGAGCTTTAAGACATTTTCCTACGCCCATAATGGTACCACCTGTGCCTACACCAGCCACAAATGCATCAGGAACAAGATTCAAACCAGCTAACTGCTGTCCTATTTCCATACCTGTGGTTTTCTCATGTGCCTCCGGATTAGCCAGATTTTCAAACTGCTGAGGTAAAAAAACATGTGCATTATGACTTGCATAGTGTTCAGAAAGCTGAATACTTCCGATAAATCCACCCTGTTCTTTACTAATCAATTCTACTTCAGCACCCAGGCTACGAATAATATCTATCCGTTCCTTGCTTAACCAGTTCGGCATAATAATCTTAACAGGATGACCTAATGCTCTTCCGATAGCCGCAAAAGCAATTCCGGTATTACCACTGGTTGCTTCAATGATTTCATCACCCGGTTTTATTGTTCCCTGCTCATAAGCCTGACATAAGGTATGTAAGGCCATCCGGTCTTTTATACTTCCTGTAAGGTTATAATGTTCACATTTTACATATATAGATCCATTATTATCCTTAAAAGAATAATTAAGCTTTAACATGGGGGTGTTTCCGACCAATTTGTTAAGATGATTAAATTTTGCTTTTAACTGATCATCAACAGTTATCATGCCGCTTTGTTCCATTTGAAAAGATTTAAAACGGAACAAAGTTCAAATAATTCGAATTTATTAACAACTATATCCTTATTTTCCATAAATTTTATGAAAAAATATAACTAATTTGTAAAATATTCAGATATTTAGAATAAAAAAGGACCAGAACTGATCATTTTTACACCATGCAAAACGAATTGGATAAAACGGATATCGGAATTCTCAGACTGCTTCAGGAAGATGCTTCCCTGACAAATAAAGAACTTTCGTACAAATTAAATAAATCTATTGCAACTATTCACGAACGTATTAAACGTCTTAAAGAACAGGGCTACATCCGCAAAACAGTGGCTTTGCTCGACCGGAAAAAAGTGGGAAGCCATCTTATTGCCTTTGCACAGGTACTCTTAAATGACCATACCGTAAATACCCTCAATAGTTTTGAAAAAGAAGTCAGTAAATTCCCGGAAGTCATGGAATGCTTACAGATGACCGGCGCATATGATTTCTTTTTAAAGATCGCGACCAGTGATATGGATACCTATCATCACTTTTATCGTGAAAAGCTGGCTGCACTGCCAAATATTACTACAGTACAGAGTTTTTTTGTACTTTCTGAAGCAAAAAATGAAACGGCCTTCCCTCTTTGAGCAATTCTCAACAGGGGTAAAGACTTTTGTTATACTTCTTCCAGCCAGGTACCTTCCGGCGTAACCATAAGTTTATGCTTTACACCACATTTTAAAGCAAAATTTGCTTTCTGATGGCCTACCGGAAAATCAAAACATACCGGATAATCATATTCGATCACTTTTTCCAGAACAATGTCGGGGATCGTTTTGCCGAAACTGCCGTCGGCATCTTCTGCCTTAAGTTTAAATCCGCCGATAATCAGGCCTTTGAGCTTATGTAATTTTCCGCTACGCTTTAAATTATAAAACATCCGGTCTATACTGTATAAGGCCTCACCGGTATCCTCTACAAACAGAATTTTACCGGCAGTATCAATTTCCGACCGGCTGCCGGCAAGGTTTTCAATACATCGTAAATTACCGCCGATCAGTTCCCCTTTTGCCTCCCCCATGCGATTAGCCATATGAAAGGATGCCGAATAGGTCATCCGTTCACCTTTAAGCGATTTTTCGATAGACAGAATTGTCTCACGTTGTAAAACATCAGCCGTTTCCCAGTTATCCGGAAAGCTGTTACACATTTTTGAATGCAGCGTAGCGACATGATAATTCGTGTTAATATGGCAATGTAAAATCGTAATATCGCTAAAGCCAATAATCCATTTAGGTGCTGATTTATAGGCTCTAAAGTCGAGTTTATCAATTATCCGTACTGCACCGTATCCACCCCGGGCGCACATAATAGCCTTAACAGATGAATCATCAAGCATTTCCTGCAGATCTTCCAGCCGTTGCTGATCGGTTCCACCGAATGTAAAATCCTTTTCCCCTACTGTTTTCCCGATCAACACATTAAACCCCCACTGCCTCATCAGGGCTACTGCCGGCTCAATTTCTTCACGCGAAATATAGCCTGCCGGACAGGTAATACCAATCGTATCGCCCCCAGACAGATAAGGTGGAATTTTACTTTTCCAGGTGCCTGAAACCGGGGCAGCTTCTATTTTTAAGGGATTTAACAATGCTGCCGCAGGCAACAATGCAAGGAAGTTTTTACGTTTCACAATATGAAATTATAAATGCTATTTTTTTGAGGGTTTAGGTCCCATATAAAAGGCGAGTTTCCCACCCGAAATAATGTCCTGATGTTTTATGAATGGTTTAGTCAGTTCTTTTCCATTTAGCAGTACTTTTTGTACATAAATATTCTTTTCACTTTGATTAATCGCCTCTATTATAAAATTATTTCCATTCTCCAGCTTTAGATTAGCCTGGCTTACCAATGGAGAGCCCAATGCATAGACATCATTTCCGGGCGATACCGGATAAAAGCCCAATGCCGAAAACATATACCATGCACTCATCTGGCCGCAATCGTCATTTCCGCCTAACCCATCCGGTGTAGGTTTATACTGCATGTTCAGGATATGTCTTATCTTTTCCTGGGTTTTATACGGTTGGTCCGTCCAGTTATAAAGATAGGCCACGTGATGGGCAGGTTCATTTCCATGTACATATCCTCCAATAATACCTTCCCGGGTAATATCTTCCGTATCGGCAAAAAATACATCCGGGAGATGCATGGTAAATAACGTATCCAATCGCGCAGCAAATTTCTTTTTACCGCCCATCTGTCCGATCAAAGCATCCGGATCATGCGGAACAAAAAAACTGTAATTCCAGCTATTCCCCTCAATAAACCCCTGACCATGGGTACTCAATACATCAAAGTCTTTCTTAAAACTGCCATCAGCCATCCTCGGCCGCATGAAACCTATCGATGGATCAAAATTATTTTTCCAGTTTTCTGATCGTTTTATAAACGTCCGGTATACATCTTCCCGGCCTAATTTTTTGGCCACCTGTGCAATAGCCCAGTCATCATACGCATATTCAAGTGTATTCGATACCGAGACACCACTTTTTTCAGCCGGTATATATCCCAAATCCATATAATAACCGATCCCCTCGTAATTTCGTTTATTCGCTGTCGCTATACAGGCATCCAGCGCTTTATGGGCATCGCCGGTATATACGCCTTTCATAATTGCATCCGCAATAACCGATACACTATGGTATCCGCTCATACACCAGTTATCGTTCGCATAATGTGACCAGATGGGCAGCATTTGTAATGAGTTTTGTTCATAATGGGCGAGCATCGATTTCACCATATCATGATTACGGGCAGGTTGCACCAGGTTAAAAAACGGATGTAAAGCTCGGTATGTATCCCACAATGAGAATGTCGTATAATGGGTAAATCCTTCAGCAGTATGCACATCCTGATCCAGTCCTTTATATTGTCCATTAACATCCATATAGGTCGTCGGGTTAATAAACGCATGGTACATTGCTGTATAAAAATTGATCTTATCGGCTTCTGAAGCTGTGATGCTGATCTTGTTCAGTTCCTTATCCCAATTTGCCTGCGCCTGTTTTTTGACCAGCTCAAAATCCCATCCGGGGATTTCAGCACGCATATTCAACAGTGCATTTTCCTGGCTTACCGGCGAGATGGCAAATTTTATTTTAAGCTTTTCACCCTCTTCGGTATCAAAATCAAAATACATCCTGATTTTCTTTCCTGCGATCTCCGGGAAGTTTCGGGTCTGATCAAATTTCCCCCAGAAACCGCGATAAGCCTGTCGGCCATCATAATTTTTCTGGCCATAGCCTTTAAATTTCTTTGAAAAGCTCATGGCAAAATAAACCGTCCGGGTCCTTGCCCATCCATTGGTTTGCCGGTAACCGGTGACCAGCGTATCATTCACCACCCGCACATAGGTCCATACGGTCTTATCGTCATAATTATAGATGCCCGACATTAAATCTAAAATGATATGGCTCTGATCTGATTTTGGAAATGTATACTGGTGCATCCCTACACGTGTAGTAGCCGTGAGTTCGGCGGTAATGTTGTGATCATCCAGTTTCACTTTATAATAACCGGCTTCGGCCGTTTCACGGGCATGAGAAAAGGCAGAACGATAGCCTGATTGAGGCTGATCAGCTGTACCTGGATTTAATTGCAGGCGCCCCTGGGTAGGCATTAGCAGAAAATCACCCAGATCGGAATGGCCCGTTCCGCTAAAATGTGTATGACTGAAGCCTACAATGGTCTTGTCTTCATATTTATAACCGGCACAATATTTATAGACCTGGCCATTATACCGTCCGTTTACTTCATAAGGAATAGTGTCTGTTTCAGGACTTAATTGTACAGCACCAAAAGGCACTGTAGCACCCGGATAAGTATGTCCCATCTTTTCGGTACCGATTAGCGGTTTCACATATTTTACTAATGTCTGCTGTGCTTTTACGGAAAAGGATAATAGCAATATCATTAAGAAAAACAGTTTTCTCATATTCATTCTTGTGAAAATTAGTTGAAATAAATCCGAGCCTAAGGTATTAATTTTTGTGCAAACAATAATTTTAAAGACTGGTTTTGTTTAACCACACCTACAAAGCATTCTTCTTTTTACATTATAAAGACGGCTATATATGCCTGTTTTAAACATAATCCCGTATTTTTGCATCCTGATTTTAACTCGATGAGTAAGCACGGAAGAATTTTAGTGGCCATGAGTGGCGGAGTAGACAGTTCGGTGGCAGCGGTAATGCTTCATGAGCAGGGCTATGAAGTTATCGGGCTAACGATGAAGACCTGGGATTATGCCACTTCCGGTGTGAACAGCAAAGAAACGGGCTGTTGCAGTATGGACAGCATCAACGATGCCCGTACCTTAGCAGTAAACTATGGTTTTCCGCACTATATTCTTGATATCAGGGACGAATTTGGCGACTTTGTGATCGACAATTTTGTTGATGAATATCTGGCCGGACGTACGCCCAATCCCTGCGTGCTGTGCAATACCCACATCAAATGGGAGGCTTTATTAAAACGTGCCAATAAACTCGATTGTGAATTTATTGCGACTGGCCATTATGCGAATATCCGCCTGCAGGACAACGGCCGCTATGTGATCTCTAAGGGAAAGGACGAAAATAAAGACCAGTCGTACGTGCTTTGGGGCGTATCGCAGGAAAATTTATCAAGAACAAAGTTCCCTTTGGGCAGCTTTACCAAAGCCGAAATACGCCAGATGGCCCTGGATATGGGCCAGGAAGAGCTGGCAAAGAAAAGCGAGAGCTACGAGATCTGTTTCGTGCCCGATAACGATTACCGGGCTTTCCTGAAACATAAAGTCGAAGATCTCGAAACACGTGTAGCCGGTGGAAATTTTGTTAACAGTGAGGGCATGATCATCGGGCAGCATCAGGGGTACCCGTTTTATACCATTGGGCAGCGAAAAGGTCTTGGGGTTGCCTTTGGCGAACCTATGTTTGTTACGCAAATATTACCCGAAAGCAATACCGTTGTATTAGGCAGAGCCGAAGAATTGCAACGCAAGGAGGCGATGGTCAGGAATCTTAACCTTATCAAATACGAAAATATTAACGAACCTTTAGATCAGGTCATCACCAAAATACGCTATAAAGACGCGGGAATGCTAAGTACCATTGTACAGGAAAAGGATAAGATGCGAGTCATTTTTGATCATCATGTCTCGGCTATAGCCCCCGGCCAGTCTGCTGTATTTTACGAAGGCAGCGACTTATTAGGTGGTGGCTTTCTGGTTTAATGGTTATATCCAGTTAATTCCTTTTTTAAGGAAGTCTAATGTCTTCGCTTCTTCACTTCCGGGAACAACTTTTGGATTATAATGCCATTTTGCCGTGGGTGGTAAACTCATGAGTATACTTTCGATACGGCCATTGGTTTCCAGGCCAAACCTGGTACCGGCATCATAAACCAGGTTAAATTCGGCATAGCGGCTACGTCGCAGGTATTGCCACTCTTTATGATGTTCGGTATAATAATGATCCCGGTTACGATCGATCAGTTCCGCATATACAGGGACAAATGTACGTCCAACCGCCAAAGAGAAATCCAGCAGATGCTCAAAATGATGGCCTGTGTTTTCAGGCTTAAGACGATCATAGAAAATACCACCTACTCCCCTGGTTTCGTTCCGGTGTTTTATAAAAAAATAATCATCGGCAATCGCTTTGAACTTAGGATAAAACGTCTCGTCAAACTGATCACATGCCTGTTTTAAACGATGGTGAAAAAAGCGGGCATCGGTAGGAATTACATAATGAGGGGTTAAATCGATACCACCGCCAAACCAGCGGGTTTGTTCATCCATCTCAAAATACCGGATATTCATATGAATGATCGGTACAAACGGATTTCCCGGATGGATCACGATAGATACACCTGTCGCAAAAAAATCATCGTTATCTACTTTAAAGGATTTTTTAACGGCCTCTGGTAATTTACCATGGACAGCAGAAAAATTCACACCTCCTTTTTCGATCACATGACCGGCCTGTATAACACGGGTCCGTCCTCCTCCTCCACCTTCACGATCCCATAATTCTTCTTCAAACCTGGCCTTGCCGTCAGCCTGTTCCAGACCCTTACAGATTTCATCCTGAATTTCACGGTATGCTGACGCTACCTGATCTTTAAACATCTTTTTGTTCCTTTATAATAATGCGGTAAAGGTAATGTTAATGACAGGTTTATCTTTAAATAATAAATAGAAAGTACATTGGAGTGACAGTTAGCACAAAGCTGTTTAATCTTCTACATAATCCAGATCTTTTGCAAATGTTTCTTTAAGCTGACTTAAGGCGATCAAGGCGATTAGAATACAGACAAAGCCTACCATCAGCGCACTCTGAATAATTCCAACATGATTTTTTAAATACTGAAACGATAACGTAACGGCTACGACCGAGCCACGGATAAAGTTCGGCACTGTCGTCGTCACGGTGGCCCTCAGATTGGTACCAAACTGCTCAGAAGCAATGGTCACAAAAGTAGCCCAATATCCGGAAGAAAAGCCCAGAAACAAACTTAACCAGATAAATCTTTCAGGTGTCATACCTTCTGCATACAGATAAACCACAATTGATACGGCAGTAAGCAGCAGAAAAATAAGCATAACTTTCTTTCTGGATCGCAGCATCTGCGATAATAGTCCCGCTACCACATCACCCACCGCAATGCCGATATAACAATACATGACACCTTTTCCGGCATGGATAACACCCGTAGCATTTAATGCCTTACCAAACTCTGGTGAAAAGGTGATCAGCACGCCTACCACATACCATAAAGGCAGGCCTATTAAAATACAGCAGATGTATTTCTTAAAACGGCTTCCATTACTAAATAACATCAGCAGGTTGCCTCGTTTAGCCGTAGTTTCCCGTACTTCTTTAAACAAGCCTGATTCGGCCAGCCCTACCCGTAGGAACAACAGCAACAACCCCATCCCTCCGCCAATAAAATAACTGGTTTGCCAGCTATAATGATCGCTGACCAGAGCCGCTGCCACTGCACCAAATAAACCTACTCCGGCAACAATCATTGTACCGTATCCTCTGTTCTCTTTGCTCATGGTTTCAGTAACCAGTGTAATACCGGCTCCCAACTCACCTGCCAGTCCTATCCCGGCAATAAAACGGATAACGGTATATGCACCAACCGAATGTACAAAGCCATTGGCAATATTGGCCAGTGAATAGACAATAATCGATCCGAATAATACACTTAAACGCCCACGTTTATCACCGAGTATACCCCATAAGATCCCACCCAATAACATCCCGAACATCTGGCTGTTGATAATGGCAGCCCCGATATCGAGCATGTCACTATCAGCTACGCCCAGGTCTTTCAGACTTTTTACCCTTACGACAGAAAATAAAATAAGATCATAAATATCAACGAAATAGCCTAATGCAGCAACCAGGATGATCAGTGCCACATTTTTTTTATGAGTAGGGTGCATACGTTTAGTTTGGTGGGTTTAAGCTACAAAAAAATTATCATGATTAAAAAATCACGCGGCATAGCATTCCTATTCATTTTATTTTTATCTTAGAATATTATCAAACCGCTATCCTAATTATGGCAAAAAACAAAACTACGGAAACCGAAGTCAGCGTTGCCGATTTTATAAACTCGTTTGCAGATACAGAACAGAAACGCAAAGATAGTTTTGACCTGATCGCACTCATGAGCCATGTTTCCGGTTATGAACCTAAAATGTGGGGGCCTTCTATCATAGGTTTCGGCAATTATCATTATAAATATGCCAGCGGACATGAAGGCGATGCACCGTTAATCGGCTTTTCACCCCGTAAGGCGGCGATCTCCCTGTATGTTTTTACAGGATTACAGGAGCATGAACATGGTTTAAACGGATTAGGAAAATTTAAGATGGGAAAAGCCTGTATTTATATTAAGAAGCTGGCCGACATTGATAAAGATGTTTTAACTATGCTTATGAAAACTTCCATCAACTATATTCGTTCAACTTATAAAATAACCACATAAAATTATGGCAACTGTAAATATTTATCTAACGTTCAATGGCAATTGCGAAGAAGCATTTACTTTTTATAAGTCCGTATTTGGCGGTGAATTTCCTTATATCGGCCGGTTTGGCGATATGCCTTCCGATGCTGATAAGGGTAGCCTTACTGAGGCGGATGCAAATAAGATCATGCATGTAAGTCTTCCTGTCAGTCATGAAACCTCACTAATGGGTAGCGATATCGGGGGCGAATGGGCTCCAGACTATGTACAGGGTAACAATTTCTCAGTATCTGTAAATGCCGGTAATCGCGAAGAAGCAGACCGGCTTTTTGAAGGCCTTTCTGCAGGAGGTACGGTAACTATGCCTATGAACGACACTTTCTGGGGTGCTTATTTTGGGATGTTCACCGATAAGTTCGGCATCAACTGGATGGTCAACTACGATGATCCGGCAAAGGCTATTTAATCGTTATCCGCATTTGCGAAACGGTTGATGCACTAAAATAACCTAAGGCACCATGATTAAAATTTGATACCGGATTGGTGGGTACGGTTGGCGGACCCCCATTCCCGGTGATTTGCGTAATGGAATACAAATAACGGTATACATGCTCATCAATGGTAAACATCTGCACGCTAACTTCATCGCCATTCTTTAAATAAGGTTCATCTATAAAAAGGGTATTCTTTACTTCCCGGCCATTGGTAAAACGATCTGAATCGACAAAAAACTGATCCCGTCTAATGTCGTTCACCCATATCCTGCTGTAATAATAATTTGCTTCACCGGCAGGATCCATATAATTTACTTCGATCATTTTCCGGATCTCTCCAAAAAAAGACATATTTACCAGATTTAACGATTCAATAGGTACGGGCGATGGCATGACGGAGGAAGCAGTATATGTTTTACCATTTACAGTTACATTTAACGTATATTTTCGACCCGGAATGCCCCTGAAATAAGGAGATCTGTATTGTCCCGGATTTTGACCCTGTTCGGTAAAACGGATAACAGATCCGTTTTCGTCATTTAATACAACAACAGCACCTGAAACCGGCATCTTCCTGGTTGATGCATCAAAGCTGACCGTTTCTGAGAGCGAAACACTGTGCTGAATAAAATTATTGGTGATCGTAGCTTCAATGACCAGTTTTGGAGATGTCTGATCTAAATTCAAATCGATTACCTTCTGACACGACGATAAAATCAGCGTTACTATACTCAGGCCGTAAAAAATGTATGGACGAAAGTTATTCATACTTAAAATTTAAAGTTCCAGGTTACGGAAGGTATGATCCCGAACAAAGAGGTTTGAACAGCCTGGGTTTGTGTTTGCTGATCGGGATTATCTCTGAAATCGATGGCATATGCATTTTTCCGGTTATATACATTATAGATACTGAAGTTCCAGCCCGATTTAAACTTTTTATGAGGCTTAGCCTCGAGTGTTGCTGAAATATCCATCCGGTGAAAATCAGGCATACGATTAGTATTTCGGTTTCCATAGTAAAAGATCGTTTTCCCGTCAAGTATATATTTTGCTAAGGGAAACGTAACCGCATCGCCGCTGCTATATACAAAAGAAGACGAAAATATCCAGCGCTTCCCGGGCTTATATATACCTACTAATGAAAGGTCATGTGGTCTGTCCTGCCGGGCATTAAACCATTCCCCATTATCAATCAGCCTGAATTGCCGTTCTGTCTTTGAAAGCGTGTAACCTATCCATCCGCTAAATTTGCCATATTTCTTTTTAAAGAGGAGCTCAATCCCGTAAGCTCTGCCTTTACCATACACCAGTTCGGCTTCCACATTCTGATTTCCCCGTAAATCAGTTCCACTTCGATAATCGATCTGGTTCTGCATGGTTTTATAATAGATCTCAGCCGAAAGTTCATGTTGATCGTTCCTGAAATTGTTATAATAACCGATAGAGACCTGGTCAGCAAGTTCCGGCTTGATATTCAAACTGTTCATAACATATAAATCGGTGGGTGAAGTTGCCGTCGAATTTGACATCAGGTGAAGATTCTGTGTCATACGATTATATGCTGCCTTTACCGATTTCGATTCGTTGAGCCGGAAACTGGCCGAAATACGTGGTTCTATATTGACATAGGTTTTCACGACTTCACCCGATGCATACGCGCTCGAACTGGTCACGAATCCGTCCGCATCATAGGTTTTAAAATTCCCCGCACCCAATACCAGAAATGAGGATAACCGGAAACCATAAACGATGTTTAATCGCTCATTCACACGATATTGATCTGAAATATAAGCCGAAAGCTCTGCACCCCTGCGTTTTTCGATCCTGATCTCATTTACGCTTGAAGTACCGGGCGAGGCGATCTGACCCGGCGAAATCGTGTGATGAATAGCATCAAAACCAAATTTAAGGTCATGATCCGTATGGAGCGCAAACGAAAAATCCTGCTTCAGGTTAAGGTCTTTTATACTTGAATTCACCAAAAACTCACTTCCGCTCATCAGATTTTCGATCGTATAGTCATATTTGCTCATGATCAGTGAGGTATTGGCAAACAGGCGGTTACTGAACAAATGATTCCAGCGCAGCGTTCCGGTAGCATTTCCCCAGCTAAAACCGAATGTATTGCTTAAACCCAGAATATCCCTTCCGAAATAACCTGACAAATAAAGTGTATTCTTTTCATCGATCCGGTAATTTGTCTTCGCATTCAGGTCATAAAAATAGAGGGTACTTCCGCGTACCGACGTATCGGGCGAAAAGGCAAGGAAAGAATCGGCATAGGTGCGCCGACCGCTGATCACAAAAGAGCTTCTGTCTTTTACAAGCGGAGCTTCTATTTTTAAACGCGAAGAAATAAGACCTATCCCTCCTTCGTATGTGGCTTCTTTCTTATTGCCATCGTTCATCCGGATATCTAAAACTGACGACAGTCGGCCGCCATATTGTGCCGGCATTCCTCCCTTATATACAGTAACATCTTTTATCGCATCTGAATTAAAAGTTGAAAAGAAACCTAATAAATGGGAGGCATTATAGACTGGTGCTTCATCTAAAAGGATCAGGTTATGATCAGCAGCCCCTCCTCTTACAAAAAAACCACTGTTCCCTTCACCGGCTGGTTTTATCCCGGGTAAAAGCTGCAGCGTTTTTAAGATGTCTTTTTCACCGAATAAGACCGGTACATTCTGGATATCTTTCACATTTAGTTTCTCGACACCCATTTGAGGTTTGATCAGCTGATCATCCCGTTTTACACTGCTAATGACAATTTCATCCAGGTTACCGGCTTCATCCAGGTCAAAATCTTCTTTTCCATCAGCATGTACAACGATCTTTCGTTCTACAGGTGTATATCCAATATAAGATACCTCGAACGTATAATTGCCTTTAGGTAAATTGAGCGAAAAAAATCCATAAGCATTGGTTATCGTATTTGCCTTTATGGTTCCGGTGATCTTTACAGTTGCTCCGATCAGGGTCTCCGCACTACGTTTATTCTTAACTGTCCCGCTTACCGTAAAATTCTTTTGGGCAGCAGCATTAAAGTTTAAAAGAAGCAGGATAAAAAGAAAAGCGCTATAAGCAGGTACAGGTTTTATCAAGACGCGGAATTTAAAATATGTATGGTTCAAAAATAATTAACTCGACGTAGAAACAAGGAGAAATTATAAAATTAACGTAATAATTCCCAAGCTATTATTTTTAAGGCCCGGTATTAACCGGATAAAAATTTTAAAACTCCGATTCTATTTCTGATATTTAAGCATCATGGTAGTTTCTGAAAAAACCCTTAAATGGGCACTGTGTTTATATCCGCCACTTTTATTTCAGCGCATTTGGGTTAAAAGATTTCATGCCGGCTTCAGAGGTGTAGATGTCCGGATCAGCAACAGTATTTTAAACCGGAACTATAACGGATCAATTTTCGGAGGGACTATTTACGCGGCTACTGATCCTTTTTATGCTATATTATTTGACCAGCTCATGCAACGCCGTGGATTTAAGGTACGGGTATGGCTGAAAAGTGCTTCTATTCAGTATCTGAAACCCGGGTATGGTCATTTATATTTTACCATAAAAATTACAGATGAAATGATCGCTGAAGCCGAAACCTCCCTAAACACCAGTGGAAAATTCATAAAATCGTATCCGATGGAACTTTATAATAAAGAAGGTACATTATGTGCAACGGTGATGAATGAAGTTTATCTCCGGCATAAATTTCCGGGTGAAGAGAAAAAAGTAGCCATATAATCCGTTCATCATGAACCTGAAAAAACGAATACAGGAAGGCGAAGGGGTAACTTTGGACTTCAAAAAAACGATCAGCAATTTAGAAAAGATTGCCAAAACACTGGTCGCTTTCAGCAATAATCAGGGCGGAACATTACTGATCGGCGTTGCCGATGATGGCAACATTACGGGCGTTAAATCTGAAGACGAAGAAAAATACATGATCACCAGAGCCGCTCACCAGTTTTGCCGGCCGGCGATCGAACCCGTCTTCGAAGAGATCTATACCGACCATAAAACGATATTGGTTGTCACCATTCCCGAAAGTGATACCAAACCACATTATGCCTTAGATGAGCAGAAAAAATGGTGGGTATACTTCAGGGTCAAAGATAAAAGCATACTGGCCAGTAAGATCATTGTTGATGTGCTAAAGAAACAGGCCTCTTTAAAGGGGCAGCTTATCATTTATTCAGATCATGAAAAAGAGTTGCTGCATTACCTGGCCGATCATCACCGGATTACCTTGAAGGAGTACATTAAACTGCACAAATGCGGATACCGGAAAGCACAACGAATCTTTGTCGGCTTAATTGTAACGGGTGTGCTGACAGCCCACTTGTCTGAAAAGGAGGAATATTACACCCTTGCCGGGTAAATATTCGTTAATTAAAGGTAAAAACTGCACTTTTGTAAGCTTATGCCTTTTGCTTCCTTTACAAAATATAAAACACATTATAAAGAGAACTTAATTCTTGCCGGCCCGATCGTAGTTTCACAACTCGGTCATATGGCCACACATATTGCCGACAGTGTGATTGTAGGTCAGTTTGCCGGGACCATTCCGCTGGCTGCCGTATCATTAGTGAACAGCTTATTTATGATGGTACTGGTTATCGGCTTAGGTATTTCGTATGGGTTAACACCACTTATTGCACAGGCCAGCGGCCGCTCAGATAAAGATGAATGCGGAAGGCTTCTGTCAAATAGTCTGATTATTAATATTATTACCGGGATACTTCTTTATGCGATCATTCATTTTGGTACGCTTGGTGTGATCGATCATTTAGGACAATCAGCCGATGTGGTTCATCATGCTAAACCCTACCTGGCCTATCTCGCCTTATCGATTGTGCCGCTGATGATCTTTCAGACGTTTAAGCAATTTGCGGAGGGACTGGGATTCACAGCACAGGCTATGCGGATCTCTATAATTGGCAATGTTATTAACATTATACTGGGCATCATCTTCGTGAAAGGGATGTTTGGTATTGCTCCTATGGGTGTTAAAGGTGTGGGATTAAGTACATTGATCGACCGTTCAATCATGGCTGCAGTCATGGGATTTTATGTTTTACGGTCGAAACATTTTCAAGCCTACCTGCAAAAATTCCGGTTTACCTTTTTGGAAAAAGTAAGAAGCCTGCAGATCATCCGGATCGGCGCTCCTGTAGCGATGCAATACATTTTCGAGATCAGTGCATTCAGCGGAGCCGCCGTACTAATCGGTACCATTGGCACCGAACAGCAGGCAGCGCACCAGGTAGCCATCAGCCTGGCCGCATTAACCTATATGGTAGCCAGCGGTGTAGCTTCAGCAGCGACCATAAAAACGGGCAATTATTTCGGGCAGAAAAATTTCACACATTTACGTTTATCAGCCATTGCCAGCTATCATGTGGTCATCCTGTTCATGACCTGCACGGCATTATTATTCATTTTTGCCAGCAGCCTGCTGCCCTTTCTGTATACCCAGGATATGAAAGTCGTGGAGATCGCCGCCCAACTGCTCATTATTGCTGGTTTTTTCCAGTTATTCGATGGAACACAGGTGGTAGGACTGGGTGTACTGCGAGGTATCGGCGATGTGAATGTACCTACATATATTACTTTCTTATCGTACTGGATTATCGGTATCCCGTTAGGCTATCTTTTTGGCATACACCTCGGTTTGGGCGTAAACGGGATCTGGTATGGTCTCACAACAGGCTTATTAGCCGCTTCTGTTTTATTGTTTATTCGGTTCCAGCGGCGGACAAAAGCCCTGGCACGCTCATAGTTAATTAGATTTATTCTAAATAAGTTGCAAAGAAAAGATAAAATGATCACTTTTGCATCGAAATTAGAATCAGTCTAAATTGAAACAATATCTATATATCTTCTCTTTTTGCTTCTTTTTCTGCCATGGAAAGGCTTTTTCACAGCATTTCATCAGCGGAAGTGTATCAGATGCAAATCAAAAACCGCTTGAGCAAGTCAATATTAAGATCATTGAAACCAACCAATTTGCCGTGACCGATGCCGGGGGGAAATTCCGTATTCCGGTAAAACATGATACAGATGCTTCTTTTCAGATAGAATTCAGTCGTATCGGATATCAGAAGTATACCCAAAAAGTAACCCTGAAAGCAGGTTCATCCGATATTGGGGTGATTACCTTAAAAGAGCTCAACCTCAGTCTGGAAACCATTGAGATTAATGCAAAACGCAATTATGAAGGGTCGTCTAATTCCTCGCTGATCATTAGTCGCGATATCATTGAGCAGACACCGGCACTAAGCTTATCCGACCTGCTCAACCAGATCCCTAACCGGAAAATCACACCGCCTTCGCTGCAGAACGTACAAAGTATTACACTACGTTCTACGTTTGCACCAACCACCAATAACCGGGGTGCTTTTGAGTTGAATAATGCTTTTGGTGTGGCTATTATTCTTGATGGCAATGCGATCAGCAACAATATGAACATGCAGAGTTTTAACCCGGGTATACTCGGTGTGAGCAATGCTAATCTGACCAGCGGGAACTCTTATGGTTTAAGCGGTTCAGGTACAACTTCCTATTCGGGCGATTTCGCTTTTGGCGGCACGGATTTAAGGCAGATCCCGGCCGAGAATATTGAAAGCATTGAAGTCATATCGGGTGTGGCCCCTGCAAAATATGGCGACCTCAGTGAAGGTGCGATCATTTTAGAACGGCAAGCCGGAAAAACCCCGGCTTACCTGCGTATGCAATTGCGTGATAATGCTACGGCCTACGGATATTCGCAGGGCTTTAAACTTTCGCCAAAGGCTGGTGCATTAAACATAGGCTTAAATTATGTTAACTCTTTTGCCGATAACCGTGATAAGATCAAAGCCTACCGGCGCATAAATACCTCGGTTATGCATACCCATATTTTTGGCAGCGAACAACAGCTGAAGAATACATTAAGTCTTGACTATGGCCGCAATCTCGACGGTATAAAGAGCGATCCTGATGATATTACGAAAACGGCCGTAAAATTCAACAGCTGGAATTTCAGCGTAGCCAACCGGAGCACTTATCGCTTAAATACAGATTTTTTAAAAAGCATTTCGCTAAATCTGCGATATGCAGAGGGGCATCAGGTGAGTTACCGCGAGCAATACCGGAATGAACCCTATACCATTATCTCTGATGCGACCACCACGGGTATCCACGAAGGGCAATATGTACCCGGCATTTATGTATCCCAATCACTTATCGATGGCCGGCCGGTAAATACAACGGCCAAATTAGATTTTAACGCCGGTTTTCATACCGGGACAGTTACCCATTTTCTGGGTTTTGGGATCAGTTACGATTATGGTGCGAATAAAGGCCTGGGACAGGTTTTAGATCCCTCCCGTCCACGGGCATCAACAGCTATGGCAACCACTTCGCTAAGCACTAACCGTTCCGAACGCTACTATGACTTTTCACTGGCTGTACCTCAGCAGAATGTAGGTATTTATATTGAAGATGTTTTTAAGCTTAATTTATTTAAACGTGAATTAAATATCAGGGGTGGGTTACGTTATGATATCCAGAATGCACTCTCCTCTTTTTCACCCAGAATTAACACCAACTATACGATCAGCGACAATTTCAAGATTGGCCTGGCCTATGGTATAGCTTTTAAATCACCATCCCTGGCACAACGTTATCCGGGTCCTGTTTATAATGAGATCGGTCTCTTAAATGCCTATAACGGCAAAGTAGCCGAAAGCACATATCTGGTATATGTAAATCGTTATGACCCGGTTTCCAGTCACTTAAAATCTTCGCAAAGTCAGACCCTGGAATTTACATCTCAGTTAAAGGTTAAAGACTACCGGCTTTCACTGGCACTTTTTAACAAACGCTCAAGAAACGGAATAAATACCATTTCGCAAAGAGAATACATTACGCTCCCGGCTTATATGGCTACTCCTGTGCCTGGACAAAAACCTGTGGTTACGCAAACGGGAACCCGTGATTATAGTTTTACGTATTCCATATTTGCCAATGATCTGCGGTCCGATAACGATGGTATCGAACTTATCATAAACTCGCCCAAAATAGCGGCTTTATCGACCAGTTTTAATCTTACCGGCGGATTGTTCCGTACACATTACCGTACTAAGAGTTTCAGGCAGGAGAACTTTACTGATGCCGGAACTTCCCGGCCCGATTATGCGGTGACCGGCATTTATGAACCTACGCATTATACCTCCTATCTGAGCAATGCCAGTCTGAGTTCGTCAACGCATATTCCTAAAATAAGCTTTATCGTGAGCTTCATTGCTGATTTTTCATTGATACAGAAAAACGTACAATCAGCCACGGCCGGTATACCGGTAGCCTATCTTACCCGCGATGGCCGATACATTCCGCTGGTCAACCCACAGGCTAATCACCCGGATTATGGCCACCTGATTAAGCCCTCCTCAGAAATCAACGAAAACAATGTACCTCATATCATTCCCAATTTTCACCTGAACCTGGCAAAAGAAATTAAAAAACGTTTCCGCTTTGCCTTTAATGTATATAATGTCTTTAATTATCAGCCCTATTATATTACCACAAGCAATAAATATAAATTTCCAAACAGCGCACCGACTTTTGGTGCCGAAATATCCATTAAACTTTAATTTTTTTAACCCATGAACAAATATCTTTACCTCCTGCTATTTTCCCTTATGGCTTTTACTGCCTGTAAAAAAGACAAGAAAACGGAGATACAGCCTATTGACGTGAACGTTACCGTTTCATATACGTTGGAAACCAGTTCGTATAAACTTCCTTTAAGCAAAGTGAAGGTCCGGTTTACCAACATCAGCACCAAATCGATCAGGGAATTTAATGTGCCTGAAAACGGCCAGTTGGTGATCACGCAATTATCACCCGGTGCATATGATATTGATGCTACAGGCACTATTCCGGCAGCTGAATATTCAACGATCACCTCTGTTCCTGTGGATAAAGACGTGACCTTTAATGCCTCCTTAAAAAACAAGCAGATCAGTGTAGGTTTCAGCGAAACACTTGCCCTGAACCTGACTTCAGGCTTTACGGGCGACTGGGTGATCAAGCAGGTCTATTTTGCAGGTTCTGATCGTGTAAATGGTGCTTTATACCGGGATCAGTTTATCGAATTTTATAACAACAGTGATAAAGTCTTATATGCTGACAGCCTTTATTTCGCAGAAACCGTAGGTTTAGTCAGTGCATCTTCAGCCAATACCTATAACCTTTCGGCTACCGGACAGATGGACTGGAGTAAATCCGTAAATATGCCATCGAATATTGATGCCAATAATGATTATATCTATGCCAGAGCCTTTTTAATGATCCCCGGAACCGGTAAGCAATACCCGGTACAACCCGGCAAAAGCATTGTCGTGGCACAAACGGCACTCAACCATAAATCACCGTTCACCGGTGCTGACGGAAAAACCATCAGTGTAATTGATCCATCGCTGACAGTTGATCTGAGCACGGCCGACTTTGAGGCTTATTATGCACCGCTTTTAGCGAAACCGCTGGCATCTGATATTGATAATCCGGCGGTGCCCAACATTACCGTATTCTCTTATTTTGGTACAGATATGATCTTTGATAATCCCGGACGGTATTCGTATGCGTTAATCAAAGCCGATGGTACCCAAAGTCCGAAAGACTGGCCGCAATATAATTATCCAACAAAAAGTACGCCTTCCTCTTCGGCCACCAAATATTATCAGATCCCGGTTAAATATGTGATCGATGCAGTAGAAGTACAACCCGTAGAAGCTGCCGACCGTATCCCTAAAAAATATGGTGCTGTACTGGATGCCGGATTTACCTATGTTCCAAAAGGATCTTACACCTCACAATCGATTGTTCGGAAAACTGAAAAAACAGTAAATGGCCGTGTCGTATTAAAAGATACCAACAACAGCACAGAAGACTTTACCTTCTTTGATGTCGCTACCCCAAGGGGATTTAAATAAAAAACGATAGTGGTGTCCGGATTTTGCTCCTGACACCGCTATTTATTGGATAACATGTATAAAAGCATCTATTATTTTCTGTTTTTGCTGATGCCTCTTATGGGTAAAGCGCAAAGTAAAAAAGATTCGCTGGCCCGCGAGCAGGCTTCATGGTCTGCTCGTACATATACTGATTCTGTTGAATTTACGAAATTAAAATTTGCTGCAACAAACCCCTTTTACCTGGTCTCGCTGATGCCTGAAAAGGTAAGTAATGCCGGCTTCTCGTATGTATTTGAACGCGGTCATTTCCGGGCAGCACAACAGGCATCAACCCTTAACAAGGGTAATTTTTTTACGGAAGGCAGCACTACATTAGGCAGCATCAGGCTATTTGGCCGTCTCCTTTACCAGAAGGTCATTGAAGACAGCACAGCGTTTGCCCATCAGAGCCGCAGTAATCCTGGCACCCCTTATTATTATGGCTCTCCGGCCAATGTACATTACGATCGTACACGCTATGCGTTTCAGGCTATGGCCGGCAAAAGCTTACTGGACAACACCCTGGAAATCGCTATCGGCACCCGTTATAAAGTAGGTAATCACTTTTCAACCAATGACCCCCGGGGCGCCATTAAAGAATATCAGTTTGATTTAAACGCCAATGTGGCATATCGCTTATCGGAAGGGATAAAGATGGGTATGGGCTTTGGGCATGGCTACGGCCGGGAAAGTGTAAATATTGGCTACAAAAACCCGAGATATTACGAAAGCTCTGCTTTTCCGGTCTATTATAACCATCTCGTGAACGGTTACCGGGAGTGGGACGATGCCTTAAAAGTACGGATGTATGATGATAAAATGGTCCGCAATGAAGCGCAGTTTTATATAGATCTGACCACCCCACATTTTGGAAAACTTTATCTGAACGGCACTTTCCGGAAAGAGAAACAGCATTATTTTTATAGCAGCAGCGATGGCTTTGTTCCTTATTCAGATTATTTACCTGAAACAATAACCGTTAACGGGTTATGGTTAAAAGAGCTTAAATCGCTCACCTACGGTGCCCGCTTGCAGTTTGTAAAGACAGACGGCAAAGACTATAATCTGAATTTCGGCGCCAATAATTATCTGTATAATGCCATGCAATCCGGCATTCAGGTATTTGTACAAAAGAACGCAGGTAAAAATCTTCATTATTATACACTTTCTGCAGGGCAGCACAGTGAAGAACGAACCGATGGCATTAGTGGAAATAATGTTTTTTACAACCAGTTGAATATAACAGCCGGTTACAGTATCAAACATGCATATGCCATACGGCATCATTTAGGGCTCGACCTGCATGGCGGATGGCAGCTACCCCTGAACAGTAGCTTACAGGTAGTACAGGATGCCGGTTATTTCACACAATATGTCATTAACCGCGATTATCTGTATAACACAGCCAGCGCTTTAACCGGCACGTTTAAGATTGCCTGGGGATTTCCATTATTCTCTTCGATGAAATCGGAAATCGGAGTCACAGCGGCTTATCAGCATAAGCTGAACGAAAAAACGATTAACCGCATCATCATCAGCTCACCCGGTAATAACCGTTTTTATTCAACTATGCAGTTAAATTTGTATTTTTGAGGGCGTATGAGAAGAGTTGTTTCTGCGTTAAGCGTAGTACTGGTATTGCTGATAATAATATCATTCAGGTCGACTTCGTTCAGAGCCGGCGATGAACTTACCGTTGATTCGCTTCGCCTGCTATACTCCGGCCCGTCAAATGCATGGCCGGCTCCAAATGTTGATGCCGGCGTACCCTATGAAGAGTTGGGGCAACTGCTTCCTTCACCGCTTAACCTGAAGAACGACAGTCTGAAGAAAGTGGTAGAGCTGGGTAAGATCCTGTTTTTTGATCCCCGCTTATCGGGATCAAACCAGATCTCCTGCTCCAGTTGCCATATTCCTGATTTAAACTGGGCCGACGGCCGACGAGTATCTATTGGTCACGACCACCAGCCGAATATCCGCAATGCGCCATCCTTGGAAAATGTATGGTATTTTAAGAAGTTATTCTGGGACGGACGGGCAAACAGTCTGGAAGAACAGGCCGAAATGCCGGTACTGGCGCATAATGAAATGAACCAGGACCTGAAGTCGCTGGCTAAAAAGATCCGGAAAATTAAAGGTTATCAACCCTATTTTGAAGCAGCCTTCCGGTCGCCGGAGATCACCAATAAAAAGATCTTTCAAAGCCTGGCTACCTTTCAGCGCACTATTGTAAGCCGCCGTACCGATTTTGACCGCTTCCTGGCCGGTGATCAAAAGGCACTGACTGATCAGCAGGTAGTGGGGCTGCATTTGTTTCGCACAAAGGCCCGCTGCATGAACTGCCATCATGGTCCCTATTTTACCGACAACGATTTTCACAATGACGGCTTAACCTATTATGGTCGTAAATATGAAGACCTGGGCTTGTATAATGTCACCAAAAAACCGGAAGATGTAGGTAAATTTAAGACACCCGGACTGCGGAATGTGATGCGTACGGCCCCTTGGTTTCATAACGGACTGTTCCCCGATATGGACGGTGTGATGAACATGTATAATATGGGAATGCCCGATCAACGGGTAAGGCCTGAGCAGGAAAATGATCCTTTATTGCCCAAAAATGACCGGCTTTTACGGGGAATACGCCTTAGCAATTCAGAAAAAGCAGCGGTGATTTCCTTTTTGCATGCCCTGTCGTCGGTACCTGTCTTAATTCATGTCGATGAATTACCGAAATAAGTCAGATATGATCCCCGTCGTGCTTATCGGGATTCATTTCCCGTTTGTTGATTTCCTCTTCCATATCCCGCTGGTCTTTACGATTTCTTCGGATCACGAAAAAAATAAACGGGATCACTAAAATGATCAAAACCCCGATAATGGCCATGTTGATATCCATATCCTAAATGTAGTAAATATTATCTATATAAAATACTAAAATACAACATCCTATTCGGATTAAAGTTAAGTTAAAGTTAATTATTCCCCTAAAACCCAACCTCATCAAACAAACCCGGCTGATGTGCCTCATGATGTTCTTTCACTCGGGTTTCCTCAAAATTAGCGAATCCAACGCCCAGTAAGCGTATTTTCCGGCCGTTCATATCGACTTTATCGAGTAATATTTCCAAAGCATGCATCACCTCCTCAAAATCTTTAAACGGCGTTGTGCACGACAGGCTTCGCGTAAGCAACTGAAAGTTAGCAAACTTTACTTTTAATGTCAGCGTACGTCCGTACAGCTGGTACTGCTGCTGCCGCTGAAAAGCACTCTTCGCGATCCGGTTTAGCCATTCATTCAGCTCCTCTCCTTTATCGAGGTCGTCCATAAAGGTATCCTCTGCGCTGATTGATTTGGTTACCTGATCGGCATTCACCGGCCGGTCGTCAATACCCCGTACAATTTTATAAAAAAAACGACCGGTCTTCCCAAATAGCTGCACTAAACGTGCTTCTGTAAGTTCTTTCAGGTCGGCACCGGTATGTAAGCCCTGCTTTTTCATTTTCTCTGCAGTGACCTTTCCTACGCCGAAAAATTTCTCTACGGGCAACTTTTCCATAAAGGTTTCAATACGCGACGGGCCGATAAACGTTAACCCATCCGGCTTGTGCATATCCGAAGCAATCTTTGCCACGAATTTACTTACGGATACACCCGCAGAGGCGGTTAACTGTAATTCTTCGCGGATAGCTTTTTTGATCTCCTGCGCAATGATAATGGCTGAGCCCATACCCAACTTATCATGGGTTACATCTAAGTAGGCTTCATCTAAGGATAGAGGCTCGATCAGATCCGTATAACGCTTAAAAATAGCCCGCACCGCCCGCGATACCTCTTTATATGCGGCAAAACGCGGTCGCACGAAAATGGCATGCGGACACAACTGCTGTGCCCGTTTTGAAGTCATCGCCGAGCGTATACCATAAGCCCGGGCCTCATAACTTGCCGTGGCCACTACACCGCCCCTGCCCTCAGGTAAACCACCTACCACAATGGGCTTTCCACGATATTCAGGAAAATCACGCTGCTCTACCGAAGCGTAAAAAGCATCCATATCGATATGGATAATTTTACGTATCGTTTGTTGCCTGACAGTTTCCATCCCTATTCTAAAATAAATGACGAATACGCCCGGTCGGCCCAAAACCGGTATCCTTTGTTTTCGAAAGGCGTACCATTAAGTACAAGGTGGATAAATCCATTCTTCTCTACCAGTACCGTATGATAGATCAATGCTTCCGGGTTTTTAATCAGATTAAACGCTATGTGATGATTTCGATTTTGCCAGGTCAGGCGATCAGGTAAATCCTGTGCCGTTAAAGAGAATACCGGCATCACATCGGCGGCCATTTGTTTACTCCGGTACCAGGTGCCTCCGGTGGGTGATACTAAGGGTTTTCCGTTATACACCACCACGCTATCGTTATAAGCGATCACCTGCAAGGCAGTATGTTTATTTTTTATCCAGGTATTCAGTTTCAGGGCATGTTTTTCGGTTTCATAGGCATAAGTGGCATCTAAAAAACCGATACGCTCTACAGCGGGCGGAATTTTATCCTGCGCATTCATATAACCAAAAATAAAACTGCCGCCGCCGCTATGTCCGCTTAAAATAAGCCGGGGCTGATAAGCTGCATAATCTTTTAATAACTGTTGGATCATTTTCCCGATTTGCAGGTCGGCATCTGCATATTTTCGTCGCCAGGCCGGCCAGCTCTTTAACGTATTCTCGACATACACCACAATGTAATTCGTCTTCGGATCGGCTTTCCTTATAAAAGCGGTTTGGGCACCAATATGCTGGATATCAAAATGCCAGTCGTCACCGGGAGCAGGCTTCTTGCCAAAGGTCTGCGCTGTAGTATTGCCATTGGGCAGAGCATAAACAATAATCCGGGTAGGTTTTGACGGGTTTAATACCTCGGGTTCATCAAAAGTAAGCACTACACCGCTGTCGGCCGTTAATTTGCGCAATGCATTAAAACGCGTTTCGAACGACCCCTGTGCAGGTACAGCGGTATAAAATAGCAATATGCTCACGCCTGTTAAAAACCATCGCATAAACAAATGTAATCATCCCCTATGGCTTTTTAAGCCTTCCGCCTAAATTTATCACGGCACCCACACTAAACACCGAATGACCGGCATTGAGGTATTTCCGGCTTTTTAAGCCGAAATTACTGCCCGTACTATATTGGAGTTGCACGGCATCGCTCAATGTCATCCGCGTAAAGAATACTGGTTCCAGAAAGATATTATCTTCATTAGGCAGCCGCAGGCTATTTACCGTTAAATGATCCGTACTTAAAAAGCTTACTCTTAACGCTGTTCCATAGTTTAATCCGAAATCCCGGCCAAAAAGCGTTACCTTATTCTTCTTTTTCGAACTGTAATTTACTTGGATAAATTTTTTATCGTAATTAGCCTTGCGAAGTTCGTGCGGCTGCCAATCGCCCCCGGCATCACGTTCACGAAACAATTGCTCGCTTTTACCGGCCCCAAATCCGCCGTAAATCTCGATCAGGCGATTTTCATCAGGCCCGAAGCTGTTAAAATAACCAAAGCCCAATTCGATCATCTTATGCTTCACGTCCTTTTTATTGGCCTCATTATACATATAGCTGCCATTCGTCAGTATACCAAAATGATTGCCCATCGCATAGGCCGAATTGAGATTAAAATCGCCTTTTAAGGAAATATGTGCTCCGGCCGCAAACTCACCCTGACTACTCAGCATCGGCGTATTCGGAACGCCGGGCATATATACGGATGTACAACGGCTAAAAAAGAAAAGGAAAGAAAGCGCAATAAAATTTAAACGTTTCGTCATAGGTTAAGGTTTTCCCTTTTCCTTAACAAATATGATGCTAAACTTTAAAATTCAACACTTCCATGGCCCGGATAAATTCATCCTGCAAACCGGCCTGCAGCGTAATTTCCTGTTGGGTAAGCGGATGCACAAAAGCGAGTGATGAAGCATGTAATAACATCGTTGTCATGTTAAATTGCTCCTTAAAGAAACGGTTCTGCTTATTACAGCCATGCGGCCGGTCGCCGATAATGGGATGAAAAATATGCGCAAAATGCCGTCTTAACTGGTGCATCCGCCCGGTTTCGGGGTTCGCCTCCACCAGCGAATAACGGGCCGTGGGATGTTTTCCAAACGGAACAGGTAATTCCGTCCGTTGCAGGGTTCTGAAAGAGGTGAATGCCTCCTGCATATTACCGTTTTCTTTCATCAACGGATAATCAATATCCAGGCTATCGGGCGTAAACCCTCTTACAATGGCCAGGTATTTTTTATTTACTTCCCCCGCCTGAAACTGCTTTTGCATCCTGATCTCGGTTTCCTTCTCTAAAGCAAAGAGCAACACTCCTCCGGTTTTGCGATCTAAGCGGTGCACCGGATAGACCTGCCGGCCCACCTGATCCCGCAGTAATTGCAAGGCAAATTCCGTAGCATCATTAGCAATCTTTGAGCGATGTACCAGTAAACCATGTGGCTTATTAATGGCAATAAGTGTTTCATCCTGGTAGATAATTTCGAGCATCATCTGATGTATGTCTTTTTCCTTAAAAAAATAATTCCTGAGCAATTCTGAAGGTATGACAATGCGCATCCACGATCGTAGCCATATCGGCCGAATAGCCACCGCCCATACTCACCTGAACCGGCAAACAGCGCTTTTGGCAGGCTTCCAATACCATCCGGTCGCGCGTGGCGCAGCCATCCTTTGTTAAAGCCAATTTACCCAATTTGTCGGTAGCCAGGACATCCACCCCCGAAAGGTAAAAAACAAAATCAGGCTGATGTTTTTCAAAAACGAAGACCAGTGCCTCATCCAGCAGACGTAAAAAAGTTTCATCACCGGTTCCGGTTTCCAGGGCAATATCATAATCAGAATGCTCTTTACGGAACGGAAAATTATCTGCGCCATGCATGGAAAATGTAAATACCCGCGGTTCATGCTGAAACAACTGTGCCGTTCCGTTTCCCTGATGTACATCTAAATCGATCATTAAGATCCGGGAGGCAAGTTGTCTGTGTAGCAAGTAATTTGCAGCTATTGCCTGATCATTTAACAGACAAAAACCCTCCCCCCAGTTCGAGCCTGCATGATGCGTTCCCCCGGCAACATTAAAGGCCACACCATACTGTTGTGCAAACCGTGTGCCGTCTATCGTACCCTGCGCAATCCGTATCTCTCTTTCGACCAGTTGTGCCGTGAGCGGAAAACCGATACGCCGTTGTTCTCTTGCGGGTAAGGTAAGGGTGCGCAACTGCTCCCAATAGCCGGTTTCATGCGTTCGAAGGATGTCTGTTTCAGCGGCAGGTTCCGGACTAAATAAATTTGCCGGTGCTATCGTCCCCTCGTGCAATAACTGTTGCGGAATAAGTTCATACTTCATCATCGGGAAACGATGCCCCTCTGGTAAAGGATGTGCATATAGCGGATGATAAGCGATCTTCAGCATTACGAAAGAATATCTTCTACATGCTTTTCAATATTCCGGCAGATCTCATCTACCGGCAGGTCGTTGGCATCCTGTCCAAAAGGGTTTTCAATTTCTTCGGCAATGAGCTCCAGGCTGGCTAATACATATAAAATGAACGGCACAATGGGTACCACGAAATAGCCCAGGCTAAACACCCAACCGAAGGGCAGTGTGATCACGTACAGGAAAATAAATTTCTTGATAAAAGCGCTGTACGAATACGGAATAGGCGTATTCTTAATACGTTCGCATCCTCCGCATATATCGGTAAACTGGGTAATATCCGTGTTCAGTATGATTAATTGCTCCTGACTGATATGGTTAGTACGCTGCAATTGAAAAATGCGGGTGGTCAGACTGGCCGCCACCTGGTTAGGGATATGTTTTCCGCCATCTATTTCAATCAGCTGGCTATTCCTGCCAAAATATTGCTTTTCACGCAAATGTTCTTTTAAAACATAAGCATATTTCGGAATGGCATACTTAAAGAAATCGATTTCTTCAGGGTTTAATTCCAGGGCTTTTACTTTCATAGCCAGGTTACGGCTCACATTCGTAAGTGCACCAAGCAGCTTCCGGCCATCCCACCAGCGATCGTACGAGGTATTCGTCCGGAAAACCAATAGCATCGAGATCACAAAACCCAGCAGGTTATGCATCATACCCACATTCTTAATGTAACTACTGTCGGCCAGTTTTAAATGATGCAGTTCCAGGTAAGCAATACCACCTGAAAAAGCAGCCACGCCCACCATCAGCGGCCATAACTTTACAAAAGTGTCTGATTTATGGACACGGAAAATAAAGCTGACCCACTCTTTCGGGTTATAGTTAATCATAAGATAGATTTACTAATGGTTAATAGTAACTGACCGGTACGATAAACATCTTCAAAATTATTGTACATGGGTACCGGACTTAAGCGAATCACATTCGGCTCACGCCAGTCGCCCAATACATGATTTTCGACCAATTGATCAAAGAACAATTTTCCGTGCGATTTTGCAATGATCGAAACCTGGGCACCGCGATCAGCGGCATCAGCCGGTGTAATAATCTTAAATTGTTCATATCCTATTTCCTTATTTACCTCATTAATAACATAAAATAAATAAGAAGTTAAAGAAATACTTTTCTTTCTTAACGGTGCTATATACCCGGCCCTTTCGAACAATAAAAGCGATGCGTGATACAGTGCCATGGGCATCACTTGCGTACAGCTTACCTGCCACCCATCGGCACCGGCCTCGGCATGAAAACCTTTTTCCATCTTAAACCTTTTTTCTTCCTGGTAACCCCACCATCCCGCAAAGCGATTTAACGTCGTATCGTTAAAGTGTTTTTCATGTACAAAAATTCCGCTTATGCCACCCGGACCGGCATTCTGGTATTTATAAGAGCACCAGCATGCAAAATCCACATCCCAGTCGTGCAAAGCAAGCGGTACATTTCCGGCCGCATGCGCCAGATCAAAACCCACAATAGCCCCCGCCTGGTGACCGGCCCGCGTAATGGCCGGCATATCAAACCACTGTCCGGTAAAGTAATTGACCCCGCCAAACAGGACCATCGCCAGTGTATCCCCGTTTTGGGCAATGGCCGCTAAAATATCTTCGGTTCTTAAGGTGTATTCCCCCTCACGCGGAGCCACTTCAATAATGGCTTCTGCCGGGTCATATCCATGAAAACGTACCTGGCTCTCGATCGCATACTGATCAGACGGAAACGCACCGGCTTCCATAATGATCTTAAAGCGTTTTGCATCCGGGCGGTAAAAACTCACCATCAGCAAATGAAGATTTACGGTAAGCGTGTTCATCGGGCACACCTCTGCCGGTAACGCACCCACCACCGGTGCCATTAAGCGTTTCAGTTCCTTATGATAAAACATCCAGGGCGAATTCCCTTCAAACCAACCCTCTACCGCAAGGTTCTGCCAGTTATCCAGTTGCACATTCAGCACTTCACGTGCAGATTTAGGTTGTAAGCCTAAAGAGTTACCACACAAATAGATAAAAGGTTTATTGTTAGCTACAGGAAACAAATATTGGTCCCGCATGTGCCGTAGCGGATCCTGAAGATCGGTCTGCTGCGCAAAGCTTAAGGTGTTTTCAAAATTCATGGCCCAATATTAGCAAAAAATATTGAGCTAACGGTTAAGCTTACTCACATAAGGATTGCCTTTTACATAAAAGCGCCAGGGTAAAAAAGCATGTTCCTGTGCATAGGCTACGCCAATCCGCGGCGAAGCCACGATCTGCGAATCATGATGACTTATTGTACTGTCTTCTATCCATATCTCGTTACCGGTTAATATTTTAGCATTGAGCTGTTTATCAATTCCCAGCGCTTTTGCCAGTGCACCGGGACCGGCCGTAATACGCGGCAATACGCGCGTCATATTTCGCCGTTCCAGCATGATCTCCTTACCTTCCAACGGTTCAATACCTCTGATCAATACGGCCTGAGGGTTATTTTCACGCCCGGTGACCACATTAAATAAATAATGAATTCCATAACAGAGATAAACGTAAGCTATGCCGCCGGCCTGATACATGGGAGCTGTACGGGATGTATACCGGTTTCCATAGGCATGAGAAGCCTTATCAGTAATACCGTTGTATGCTTCAGTTTCTACAATGATCCCCCCGGTCAGCACACCGTTAACACAGGTATAAAGCTGTTTACCTAACAACTGCCGGGCCAACGCCACTACATCTTCCTGCTGATAAAAACCGGGCGATAATTTAGGCATCAATAAGGGTAATAATTTTATTCAGATAAAGTGCATCAATATCATCAAAATGAGACAGATATTCACTATCCACATCCAGAACACCGATCACACGCCCCTGCTGGTATACCGGCAGCACGATCTCTGAACGGGATGCGGAAGCGCAGGCAATATGCCCGGGAAACTGATCCACATCAGGCACAATAATGATCTCACCCTTAGCCCATGAGGTGCCGCATACACCTTTTCCCTTTGCGATTCGCGTACAGGCCACCGGCCCCTGGAAGGGTCCCAATACCAGTTCATCATTTTTGATCAGGTAAAAACCTATCCAAAACCAGTTAAATTGTTCTTTAAGGGCAGCACAGATATTAGCCAGGTTCGCAATCAGGTCGGTTTCACCTTGCAGCAGCGCTTCGATTTGCGGAATTAACGATTGATATTGTTCTGTTTTAGTACCTGTTTTAAGCAGGGTTAAGTCTTCAGCCATTCGCGTTTTTCATGAACCGTAAAGATAAATGTTTAAGGCATATATATCAACAATACGCCATATATATCAACAAATTATGTAGATTTGGCGTTTATCAGCATTATCACACTATGACGAAAAAATTTGCATTAGCAGGCCTGCTGTCACTCTCTGTGATGCAGTTTGGCTATCATGTACCCGAAGAAGGGATGTTCCCTTTAAGCGAAATCCATAAGTTAGACTTAAAAAAAGCAGGACTTAAGATCGATCAGAATGAGGTTTACAATCCGAATGGCATTAGCCTGGTGGATGCCCTGGTGAACGTAGGCGGCTGTACCGGCTCCTTTGTGTCGAACGAGGGACTGATCATTACTAATCACCACTGTGCATTCAGTGCCGTGCAGCTGGCCAGTACGCCGGAACATGATTATCTGAACAATGGCTTTGTGGCAAAGACACGTGGAGAAGAACTTGAAGCTAAAGGTATTACATGCCGTATAACAGATAGTTATGAAGATGTATCTGATCGTGTACTGGGTGCAGCAGCGGATATTAATGATCCCTCATCCCGCCTTCAGATTATTCATAACGCCATGAAAAATATTGTGGCAGAGGCAGAGAAAAAAGACCCTACTATTAAGGCCGAAGTCTCGGAAATGTTTATTGGCAAAACATATGTATTGTTCCGTTACAAAACCATTCAGGATGTGCGCCTGGTTTATATTCCAAACCGGAAGATTGGTGAATTTGGCGGCGAGACCGATAACTGGGTATGGCCGCGTCATACCGGTGACTACTCGTTTATGCGGGCTTATGTCGCCAAAGATGGTTCTCCGGCAAAGTATTCAAAAGAGAATGTACCCTATACGCCCAAAAAATTCTTAAAAGTGAATCCGAACGGAACCAACGAAGAAGATTTTGTCTTTATCTTAGGTTATCCCGGTCGTACGTTCCGCCACCGCCCGGCAGCTTTTATTGATTACCAGGAAAAATACCTTCTCCCTTATACGTCTGATCTTTATGATTTCCAGAATGCCACTATGGAAAGTGCAGGCAAACGCGATAAGGCTACCGAATTGAAATTAGCCACACGCATCAAACGGAACGCCAATGTCATGAAAAATTATCGGGGTAAACTGAAAGGCCTCAAAGGTATCGATCTCGTTAACCAGAAACGGCAGGAAGATGCTGCTTTGGCGCAGTTCATCAACAATAACACAGCAATTAAAGCCAGATACGGTACCCTGATGCAGGATATTGAGCAGCTCTACCGCCAGATCAATGGCGATGCCAACCGCGATCTCTGGTTTGGCCAGATCTATACGTCGACCAGCCTGCTCAATGTGGCCAGGCAAATAAGCACATTTAAGACTGCGTTCGAATCGCAGCCGGCAGCACAAAAGGATGCCTTTTTTAATGCCAATATTGAAAAATTAAAAACCAGTCTCAACGGTATATATGAGGCATTTGATATCGATGTTGACCGGCGTATTCTGAAACGGATGATGACCGATGCTGCCCGTTTATCCTCCAATCAACGGGTAAGTGCTGTGGATAAAATTATCGGCAAAGGTGCCAACAGTGAGGCCATGATCGATAATTTTATTGCTGACAACTATAACCTGACCCGGCTTAAGGATCAGAATTATGTATTAAATACGCTGCTAAAATCGGCAAAAGCGATAAACGATTATAATGACGGATTACTGCTGTTTGAAAAAGACATTGCCCGGCAGATCAGCGAGCTGAAACCTGAAAAAGATCGTCGTGACGGGGTACTGAATAAACTCATGGGCGATTATGTCAATGTAAAAGCGCAATTCTTACAAAAGGATTTTATTCCGGATGCCAATAGTACACTTCGCCTCACTTACGGACATGTGCGCGGCTATTCGCCGGTTGACGCCAGTTATATGGCCCCCTATACAACCATCCGGGGGATACTGGAAAAAGGAGCTACCGGAAATCCGGAGTTCGCGTATCCCTCACAAATTAAGACCCTTTGGGATGCAAAAGATTTCGGACCTTTTGCTAAAAAAGAACTTCAGGATGTTCCGGTATCATTGTTATATAATATGGACACCACAGGCGGTAATTCAGGATCGCCGATCATGAATGCATACGGCGAACTTATCGGTGTTAACTTTGACCGCGCCTATGAAGCCACCATTAATGATTATGCCTGGAACGAAAGCTATAGCCGTTCCATAGGCGTTGATATCCGTTATGTATTGTGGGTCGCCTCTAAAATCGACCATGCCGATTTCTTACTGAAAGAAATGGGCGTTAATCTGTAATCCTTCCGACAAGCTCCATGCAGGAGAGAAAAAGTGTTGCCGCATGGAGCTTGTTAATTTCAATATTTTATTATGCGTGTTATTGCCGAACTACCCCATCCCGTATGTAAGATATCGCTCTTTAAAATGGGACAGAAATATATTATCAAATTTGAGCAGGGACAACTGGAGCAAAGCTATAAACTTTCTGAATTAGACCTTAGCGGAGGAGGGGTAAACGAGATCTTTCAGATCCTCGACGATGAATTTATGCTTACCGTAGCCGAACGTTTTAAAGCCATGCGAAGTGATTTTTCGAATGCCTGGCAGCGGCAACAATAATTATTTAATTAACAAACATAAGTAACTGTAAAATAGCATATTATATAGTTGAACAAAATTTTATTCTGAAAATCAGCTCTTAAAAAGCAGTTTCAACAGACAACACGTAATAATTAACTTCAATATAATAATTATAAATCGTTGATAATTAAATCAGTATATTGATAAACAAAATAGTATTCTGTGCCGTGTTTTTGCCAAATAAAAGAGAAGTCGGTGGTTTTTGAAGCAAGATTAGCGCTGAACAGAAATAGCGGGGTTACAAAGGGATAAGGTCAAGATACCAGTAACCTTTAATGTGGGACGGGTCTGTATTGACACTTACCGGAAAAGATTTAAAGACCAGCTCTCCCGTTTTAAATTCAACCGCCGACTGAAATAAAGGCCCGTCAAAAACAAAGGTATGAAACTCCCCATTTTCGCCGCAGGGGTCTACCCCATCCGGAAGCCCGGCGATGAATGTATGATCGATGATTTTTCCGCATAGATCCTGTAGATCATCCCTCGCAGCCACAACGATCGTTTTATAGCCCAGATCAATAAACTGCATGATAAGATCACGGCTATCGCGTTTCCACAAGGGAAAAACCACTTCCATGCCCAGTGCAGCAAACTGTCGTTCCCGATATTCCCGAAGGTCTTCCAGAAAAATATCACCAAAAACACTGTGCGTAATCCCCTCCTTTCGTAAGTGTATCATATGCCGGCTCATCTCATGCTCGTAGGTCGTCATATCCGGCATTTCAGGCAATTTTAACGCATATAAAGGTAAACCCAACAGCTGTACCTGCCGTTCCAGCAAGACTTTGCGGATACCATGTATAGAAACCCTGTCGAATACTTCGCTAAAAGAAGTAAACAGATAACGCAGGTCAAACTCTTTGCTGGTCATAACCTTATGTAAAGCCAGCATACTGTCTTTACCGCCACTCCAATGAAATACAGCTATATCAGTCATCGTATATTCCTTAATCGTTGCGCAGCCTCCTTCACACCCAGCGTAGCGGGTTTCTCGATAAAAATTAAATTGGCGTAACGTTTCACGGGTGGAATATGCTTGTCAACAATATATTTTGGTACGTCGGAAGGCACAAAATCGATCAGCCCGGCTGCAGGATAAACGGCCAGTGATGTACCAATCACCATAAAATAATCTGCTGTTGCACATAAGGCAGCTGCAGGCCGGATCATCGGCACGTCTTCACCAAACCATACCACATGCGGGCGCAGCTGCGAGCCTAGCGCACAATGTTCACCCATGGCAATCGTATCGCCCGCCACAGGATAGATTAGCTGTGCATCGGCCGACGATTGTGCATAAGTAATTAAACCATGCAAATGAAGTACATTTTTAGAACCTGCTCTTTCATGCAAATCGTCAATATTCTGCGTAATGATGTGCACATCGAAGTCATTTTCAAGGCCCACAAGCTCCAGGTGTGCGGCATTGGGCTGCGCAGCCAGTACCTGTTTCCGCCGTAGGTTATAGAATTCCTGCACCTTTTCCGGATACTGCTTCCAGGCTTCAGGTGTGGCCACTTCCATCACGTTATACCCTTCCCAAAGCCCGTCGGCATCCCGAAATGTCTTTAAACCACTTTCGGCACTTATTCCGGCTCCTGTTAAAACAATCAGTTTCTTCTTCATCTTATATGAACCAAACAGGTCAACAAAATAAAAAAAATCCGATGAATTAACTTACCTTTGTTCCCCTCAAATAAAAATAGGCATGCAAAACAATCGAAAATCCGGCGTTCTCTTTATTCTCGTTACGATATTAATTGATTGTATTGGCTTTGGGATCATTATCCCGATTATGCCCGATCTCATTAAATCCCTCACCGGAGGCGACCTGAGCGAAGCTTCCCGCTACGGCGGCTATTTACTGGTGGCCTATTCCGTCATGCAGTTTATCTCATCGCCGATATTGGGTTCATTAAGTGATAAACTGGGGCGCCGGCCTATATTACTGGTTTCCTTATTTGGCTTTGGTATCGATTATTTGTTCCTGGCCTTTGCCCCTACCATAGGCTGGCTTTTCGTGGGGCGTATCTTTGCCGGTATTTGTGGCGCCAGCATTACCACGGCATCTGCTTATATTGCTGATGTGAGCGAACCGGATAAAAGAGCGCAGAATTTCGGGCTTATTGGTGCCGCCTTTGGTCTCGGTTTCATTATCGGTCCGGTGGTAGGTGGTGTGTTTGCCCAGTACGGATTACATGTTCCTTTTATGATTGCCGCTGCCCTTTCCTTGATCAACTGGCTTTACGGCTATTTCATCCTGCCCGAGTCGTTAAAACCTGAAAACCGCAGGGCGTTCGACTGGAAACGGGCAAACCCGATAGGTGCTTTACGGCAGATCAGAAAATATCCTTCACTCTTAGGCCTGTTAGGTGCCTTATTGATCTTATATGTGGCCGCCCAGTCTACACAATCGATATGGTCATACTATACGCTGGAAAAATTTAACTGGAATGCCACATGGGTAGGCTACTCATTAGGCTTTGTAGGTATTACCGTAGCTATCGTGCAGGGCGGACTGATCCGGATTATTATCCCCAGGATCGGGAACAAACGATCTATTCAAACCGGACTGATCCTGTACATCGTTGGGTTTGTGACCTTTGCATTAGCCACAAAGGGCTGGATGATGTTTGTTTTTATGATGCCCTATGCCTTGGCGGGGATTACCGGCCCGGCCATCCAGGGCATTATATCCAAACAGGTTCCGCCTAACGAACAGGGTGAACTTCAGGGTATCATGACCGGGTTAATGAGCCTGGCCAGTATTTTCGGTCCTCTGCTCATGACGAACCTGTTCTTTTATTTTACGGCTAAAGATGCTGCTGTTCATTTTGCGGGTGCGCCGTTCATGATGGCGGCCATTTTAACCTTTATCGCTACACTGATCTGTAACCGTTCCCTAAGAAAGTATCACTCTTAGCCCAGGCATTATAAAAGATTATTCGCCAGGTTGGCCAGCTCGCTACGTTCTCCTTTCTGCAAGGTAATGTGCGCATACAACGGATGATGCTTCGCATTGTCGATCAGATAGGATAAGCCATTGCTTTCCGAATCCAGATAAGGGGTGTCGATCTGATAAATATCGCCGGTAAATACCATCTTGGTATGCTCACCGGCTCTGGAAATGATCGTTTTAATTTCATGCGGTGTTAAATTCTGGGCCTCATCTACAATAAAGAATATTTTGGTCAGTGTACGGCCGCGGATAAAGGCAAGCGGAGTAATAGCAATTTTCTCCGTATGGATCAGTTCATCAATTTTAAGCAGCATCTTTTCATCATTGACAAATTGCTCTTTGATGATCTTCAGATTATCCCAGATCGGCGCCATATAAGGATCTACTTTATTCTTCACATCACCCGGCAGGTAGCCGATATCGCGGTTGCTGAGTGGTACCGTAGGTCGGGTAAAGTAAATCTGTCTGAAGTTCTTACGCTGTTCAAGCGCCCCCGCCAATGCCAGGAGGGTTTTTCCGGTTCCTGCGTTTCCCTGTATGGTCACCAGCTTTATAGCAGGGTTGAGCAATGCATCAATTGCAAAGGCCTGTTCCGCATTTTTAGGCGCGATGCCAAATACGGATATCGGATTTATTTTCCGTAACCGGCCGGTCGTCATGTCATAAAAAGCATTAACCTTTTTCTTATGATGTTTTAAGAGATAAAAATGATTGCAATCGGTAAATGTCAGCCCGGTTGATGCATTCGCCTGTTTTTCTTCGTGCTTTATTAGATCGAGCAGCTCCGGAGTGCAGAGAAGATCTGTTTTTCCGGTATAAAGCTCATCTACGTTTTTTACTTTCCCCGTTTCATAATCTTCAGCATATAAATCTAATGATTTTGCCTTCAAACGCAAACAGATGTCTTTTGACACCAGGATAACTTTGCGGTCGGGATATTCTTCCTTTAAAACGAGCGCTGCATTCAGGATGCGATGATCAAACTTTCCTTTTCCAAAAAGATCCTCCGCATTTTGCGACTTCGGGCTTTCATTCAGGATAACCCTGCATTTACCCTTGCTTTTTTTATGCAACGGGAACCATTTGCTTAGCAGATACTGTTTAGCAGCGATATCGATTAACCGTATGAAATTCCGCGCCTCAAAATTCCGGGTATCATTACCGCTCTTAAAGTTGTCGAGTTCTTCCAGCACCAGCGCGGGGATAGCCACATCATGCTCCTGAAAATTGTTAACGGCATTGTGATCATACAGGATCACCGAGGTATCGAGTACAAATATTTTTTTGAGAAGATCTTTTTTGATCATGATGAGTTAAAATTACCATTTCACAGGCAAAGATTACAACAGAAGACCTAAATTTTATATGCAAAAGGCCTTAAAACAAAAACGGAGCTCCTGTTCTTTCGATGGGATGCTCCGTTTTTACCATTTATCTTGCCGTAGCTTGACAAAGGCATCAATATACAATACCTGACCTGTTCGTTGATCCTCCGCCATACAGCGGAATTCCCGTTTACGGATGATGACCCTTGCTTTATTCCGTAAAATGCTGCAAAATGCCATCATGTTTGATACAGAGTGGAGAAACACGCCCGGTTAGACCCGGCAGTTCCTATCATCTTCAACAGCCCTGAAGCTTTGTGAAGCGGGTGCAGTTCTCTGTAAGAATACAGCTTCCTTTACCCTCTCTGTGCGATCCCAAAAACTTTAGCTTTCGGCTTCATTTTTGTTTTGGATCTTTTATCAAACTGTCAAAGTACGTCGTTTTGATAGTATCTAATTTAGGGTGAAAATCTACACATGTCAAGAAAAAACGATTTATTTTATTAACGAGTTATCCACCTTAAATACCGGGTTATCCACACTTAAAAAATGGGAATGGTGATAGTATGACTTGTATTTTAACTGTTATTAACATTATCAGCCCACAGGCTTATACACATTTGAATCATTTTTTTCTTTTTTTCTCCTGCTAAATTCTTCCTGTTTTCTGAATTCTGCTGAAAAAATTAAATAAAATGTAACCGGCAATATCTTATAAATTGAGCAACAAAATGTAGATTTGTAGTATGCTGAACAGGCCGGTTAGAGATATCCATGACTTTTTACTAAGCACCTATTTTGCAGATGGTTTGCGCATTTCGTTCGGGATCTTATGTCCCTCCCTTCTTTTTGCGCAATTCGGAATGCTGCAATACGGGATGACGCTGTCTTTAGGCGCCATGTGTGTAAGTGTGGTTGATTCACCCGGCCCGATCATTCACCGGCGAAATGCCATGATGATTACCACAGCATTAATCACAATCATATCGATCGTGGTGGGGCTGACCAATAAAAATCCCTATTTCATTGCCATATTGCTAATCCTGTGCAGCTTTGTCTTCTCCATGTTTTTTCTGTATGGTGCCAGAGCCGCGGCCACCGGTACGGCTGTACTGCTTATCATGGTACTCAGCATCGATGATATCCGGCCATGGAAAGAGGTTGTATGGTACTCCTTTCTGATCTTTTGTGGTGGTGTTTGGTATACGTTGCTCAGTTATTCCATTTACCGGCTACGTCCCTATCGCCTTGTTCAGCAAACCTTAAGTGATTCGATCCATGAGCTCAGTGTATTTCTGCGTGCTAAAGCCAAATTCTATCATCAGAAAATGGATTATGACGAAAATTATAAAGAATTACTGCAGCTACAGGTTACGGTTCATGAAAAACAGGAAGAAGTACGTGAATTATTGTTCAAGACCCGGGAAATTATTCGTGAATCAACACCGGAAGGCCGTTTCCTATTGCTGGTTTTTGTCGACACCGTAGATCTTTTTGAACAGATCATGTCTACTTATTATAATTATAAGCAGCTGCATAAACAATTTGACCATGTAGGCATTCTAACCCATTTTGAACAGATCATTCATAAGATTGCTGACTCGATCGAGAATATCGCTTATGCCCTTAAAACAGGCGGTATACCTCACCTGCCTGAAGGCTTAAATACTAATATTGCCCAGTTAAAACAGGAAATACTCAACCTTGAAAATGATAAAAATGACAAGAATTATAATGCATTAGGTTTACTTGCTCTCCGGAACATTGAACTTAACATCGAAAATATTTTAACCCGCGTTAAAACAATAACCCGTTATTTCAATAAGAATGAAAAAAGCAAGCTCAAGAAAAGAGAAATAGATATCAATAAGTTTGTCACCCGCCAGGATTTTGACCGCAAGCTCTTTTTTGAAAATTTAACTTTCACTTCGTCTACCTTCCGGCATTCGGTCCGGGTAGCTATTGTAATGTTTATTGGTTTTATGGTGGCCAAACTTCTTGATTTTGCCCATAGCTACTGGATACTGCTCACTATTCTGGTCATTTCGAAACCTGGCTTCACCCTTACCAAGCAAAGAAATTATCAACGGATTATCGGTACGGTCATCGGCGCTTTTATTGGTATGGGTATTTTGGTTTATGTAAAAGACAAGAATGCTTTATTTGTTATTCTGATGATCTGTATGATTGCCAGTTACAGCTTTCAGCGAAAAAATTATGTGGTAAGCGTATTGTTTATGACGCCTTATATCCTGGTTTTATTTGATTTTCTCGGCATGGGAAGCCTCTCTATTGCCAGAGAACGGATATATGATACATTGATCGGCTCTGGCATAGCATTGCTGGCCAGTTATTCCCTTTTTCCAAATTGGGAATACCAACGGCTCAAAGAAGGTATGATCGACGTCATCCATGCCAATATGAACTATTTTAAACAGATAACACGTCTGTATTTTGAAGGCAGCAGCAAACTGACCGAATATAAAGTAGCCCGGAAACAATTATTCGTCAGTACGGCCAATCTCACCTCGCTCTTCCAACGGATGTTTTCCGAACCCAAAAGCAAGCAGATCTATATTAAGGAAGTCCACCAGTTTACCGTGTTAAACCATTCCCTGTCTTCATATGCGGCCACTTTATCGTTGTTTTACCGCGATCATGAATATGTGCATTCCAATTTTGAAGAACTGAAACCCATTACCGATAACACAATATACCTGCTTTCGCAGGCCATAGAAAACTTAAATCATCCCCCGGAAACACCCGGTAATGTCCCGCTGATCCGGGTAAAAAGCAACCCTGAAACTACGGTTAAAAACGAGAATATCATAGTTGCTGAACAGTTTGATCTGATCCAGAAAGCAGCTTACGACATTTTAAAGCTGAGCGAAAAAATAAAGATATAGAAACGAAAAACGCTCAATGAAATATTATGAAAGCTGCCCGGTGTGTTTCAACGTATTGGCAGGACGTCCGTTCTTAAAGGCTTCACGTGTTTTTAAGCCCAGTAATTCAAACATGACCATATCATCGGCAAAAGCCGGATTAGGTGTTGTCAGCAGTTTTTCGCCGGCAAAAATAGAATTCGCTCCGGCCATAAAACAAAATGCCTGCTCAACCGTACTCATTTCATTTCTCCCTGCAGATAAGCGTACCACTGATTTTGGCATCACAATCCTGGCCGTAGCGATCATCCGTACCATATCCCAGATCGGGATGCGGGGCTGATTTTCCAACGGTGTACCTTTTACCGGTACCAGTGCATTGATCGGGACCGATTCAGGATGTTTAGGCATATTAGCCAGTGTTTGTAGCATAGAAACCCGGTCTTCAACAGTTTCTCCCAAACCCACAATGCCCCCGCTGCAAACTGTTAATTTCGCTTTACGCACATTCTGTATAGTATTTAACCGGTCGTCATAAGTCCGGGTAGATATAATCCGCTTATAGTCTTCTTCTGAAGTATCCAGATTGTGATTATAGGCATACAGGCCGGCATCAGCCAGTCGTTGTGCCTGGCTCTCTGTTAACATACCCAGGGTACAGCATACTTCCATATCCAGTTCGTTCACGGCTTTTACCATTTCGATGACCCTGTCGAAATCACGGTTATCACGTACTTCCCGCCAGGCTGCACCCATGCAAAGCCGCGAAGCGCCACCCTCTTTCGCCCTTTCGGCGGCCTCCACCACCTGATCTACCTTCATTAAAGCCTGCACATCCAGATCGGTATGATAACGCGCTGCCTGCGGGCAATATGCGCAATCTTCAGCACAGCCCCCTGTCTTTATGGAAATTAATGAACTGATCTGTACTTCATTATAATCTTTATTTTCACGATGTATGCTGGCGGCTTCATAAACCAGATCCAGGAAAGGCTTATGATAAATAGCGGAAATTTCTTCTTTGGTCCAATCGTGTCTTAATGTCTGCATGTATAGTCGTCGTTATAATAATAATTTACTGGCTAAGCCCAGCAAAAGTAAAAATCCAAAAACATCTGTAAAAGTGGTAATAATAATTGAAGATGCAATGGCCGGATCTATTCCAATTCGTTTTAAAAGTAAAGGAATACCGGCACCGGTAAAACCGGCAATAATAAGGTTACCTGTCATGGCCATAAAGATCACCAGGCCGAGCATCAGGTTAGCATCATAGAAACAGGCAAAGCCAAATACGACCAGACCGGTAACGGCACCATTAATCAAACCCACAGTAAATTCTTTTAATACAGCACGATAAGCCTGATGGTCTGTTAAATCATATAAAGAAATACGTCTTACGGTCACCGCAAGTGCCTGTGTCGCGGCATTTCCACCCATTCCTGCGATAATGGTCATATAGGCTGTTAATATGGTAAGCTGTGCCAGCGTGCTTCCAAAATGCCGTACCACTGACGAAGCTAAAAAAGCCGTTCCCAGGTTAATGATCAGCCATGGTAAACGCGATTTTACAGCTTCCACCCAGTTTCCGCTCAGTTCCTCATCTTCCGAAACACCCGATATCTTTAAGATATCTTCTGTATTCTCATCTTCCATCACATCGATCACATCATCGAACGTGACCAGGCCCAGCAGCTTCATTTCCGAATCAACCACCGGAATACTGGTTAAATTATATTGTGAGATCAGTTTGGCAACTTCTTCCTGATCGGTATCGGCTTTTACATACACCACATCCGGATTAACCATGTCGATGATCTTCGTATTCCCTTTCGCTTTAATAATATTCTTCAGCGAAACGATACCCTTAAATACCTGTACATCATCCACCACATATACCGTATAAAACTCTTCAATCTCTTCGCTCTGGCGTATAATTTCGTCAATGGCTTCCTTTTTAGTTAGATTGAGATTCACGGCAATAACACGGGTATCCATCAAACCGCCCGCCGTATCCTCATCATACTTCATCAGATTCCGGATACTGGATGCATCATCTTCACTCAGATCTTCCAGGATTTCCTGCTGCGCGCGTTCCTCTAACTGCGAGATAATATCAGTGGCATCGTCATAATCAAGTTCTTCAACAATTTCGGTACGTCGTTCCGGGTGTAGCTGTAATAATAATTCTTCGGGATGCGCTTCCTCGCTCATCTCCGAAATCACTTCAGAAGCCGTTTCTACATCCAGTAAATTAATAATACGCTGCCGTTCTTCCGCACTGATCGTATCGAATAAGATCGCAATCTCTGAAGCATGATATTCAGCCAGCATAGCCTTAAGCTGCTCGTTATCACCGCTTATGGCCTGCTTTAGTTTTGAAACATCGCTTTTATCCAGGTCAAATGATTGCATGCAACTAAAATAAGAATAAATCTTTTAAGACGACACCGGTTTAGCCAGGGATTTTTTTCTTCAAATTTGGTAGCTTTAAAACGTAATCGCTGTTTAGCTGTTTTATATTATAGAGTACAAGATACCATGCCTGAGACGTTTGCAGATAAAGTAATCGATTTTAACCGGAACTTACATTATTCCGGCAATTTGCCGGAGGGTTTCCAGGTGATGAATCCCTACCTGAGCAATCCGGAAACCATAGCGGTTATGCAACAGTTTTATCACAAATATTATAACGATACATCCCCGCGTAAGTTTATAGTCGGCATTAATCCGAGCCGGCACGGAGCCGGCATAACCGGTGTACCCTTTACAGATACCAAAAGACTGGAACGTGCTTGCGGTATCCGCATGCATTCGGCATATACCCACGAAATATCATCGGTATTTATGTATGATATGATTGAGGCTTACGGTGGGCCCTCTGATTTTTACCGTGATTTTTATATTAATTCACCTTTCCCGCTGGCAATCATCAGGCAGGTCAGAAACGGGTCATGGCTCAATGCCAATTATTATGATGATCCCCTGCTTTTTAACATGGTCAAAGATTTTATGATCAGCTCCCTGAAAAAGCATATCAGCATGGGTTTAGATGTTTCGGAAGTTTTTATCCTGGGCAAAAAAAATGCGGAGTTTATCCGGAAACTGAATAAAGAAGTAAAACTATTTAATAAGCTGACGATCCTGGAACATCCCCGTTTTATACAACAATATAAATCTAAAGAGAAACCTCTCTATATTGATAAATATATTTCCATACTTAGCGGATTGAAATGAAGGCACCTGAAAAACATATTATTTATACGATAGGACATTCTACTCATCCCCTGGCTGAATTTATGGAAATGCTGCATGCTTTCCACATTAAAGTACTTGCTGATATCCGGAGGCTGCCTGGTTCGCGTAAATATCCGCAATATGATATGGAGAACTTAGCACGTTCATTAGCTGAAAAAGACATCCGGTATATTCATCTGGCTGATCTTGGGGGAAGGAGAAATGTAAAAAAAGATTCCAAAAATAACCGCTGGAAGAATCCTTCATTCAGGGGTTATGCAGACTATATGGAAACCGAAACCTTTAAAAAGGCGGCGGCTGAGCTGGAACGCATCGCCTATGAGCAGCCTACGGTGTACATGTGTTCAGAAGCCGTCTGGTGGCGCTGTCACCGGTCGATGGTTTCCGATTACCTGAAAGCAAAGGGCTGGACCGTACTGCACATTATGGGGCCTGAAAAAACGCAGGAACACCCCTATACCTCAGCAGCAAGAATATTGGGAAGCGAGGTCTCCTATGCGGATGAAAATTTATTTAACCTGTAAAAACTTAGCGATGACTACACATTTTAAAGTCGGCGACCATGTAAGCTGGAACTCTGAAGCCGGAAAAGTTTCCGGAAAGATTATCAAAGTGCATCAAAAAGACTTCAATTATAAGGGTTATACACATCATGCCACTGCTGAAGAACCTCAGTATGAAATAAAAAGTGATAAGACAGATCATATTGCAGCGCACAAAGGCAGTGCACTCACCCTTAAAAAATAAACGGAAATATACTGTTCTTAACACCCGGGACTGCCATAACCTTTGTCGGTCATGATATTTCTTACGTTGAATTTTTGAAGCCATGCCGTAAAATGCTCATGATGTACCGGTTTAAATTTTACGATCTCACCGTTTTTAAGGGCGATAATGAAAACATCCAGGCAAAAAGTGTAGGCCGATAATTGAGAGGCCGGGTAAAGAAAGTCGGGATAAAAATTATTTTCAGCGTCCATATCCAAATTGTAAATAATGTGGAGCACTGCACAAAAAAGAAGCGCAGGCAACCACACTTATCGACATTGAGGCACTGGTATACCCGACTACAAACAAGCGGGCGCCCACGCTTATGGCGTGAGCGTCCTTACTTATTGTCCCCGTAGTCTTAAAAATTACCAGTTTTCAATGTGGGACTTAAAGCAAAAACACTTTAAGATTTTCTTATATATTCATCACAAAGATACTAAAGTTCAGTGTGATACGCAACCGCATTTAAATATGTCGCTGTCTGACAGCTTCGTACAGGATTATACCGGCCGAAACAGATACATTGAGCGATTCAATAACACCCGACATCGGTATCTTAGCCAGATGATCCGCTACGCGAAGCAGATCATCAGCAATGCCTTCATCCTCTGACCCCATCACGATCGCCGTGGGCAAGGTATAATCAGGCACATAGATCAGTTCATTCGTTTTTTCCGTACATGCCACGATCTGCAGTCCGCTATCCTGTAAGAACAGGCAGACCTTATGCAAGCTGTTATGGCGGCATACCGGGATGGAAAATAATGCCCCGGCTGACGTTTTAATAGCATCGGCATTGATCTGGGCACTGTTTTTTAAAGGCATAACGATAGCATGCACCCCTGCACAGGCGGCTGAGCGGGCAATGGCTCCCATATTCCTCACATCGGTTACACGGTCTAAGATCAGGATCAGAGGCGTTTCTCCTCTTTCGTAGATAGCCGGAATGATATCCTCAATATGCTGATACGTGACCGGCGAAATGACAGCAATAACACCCTGGTGGTTTTTATTTGTCATCCGGTTCAGCTTCTCTGCCGGCACAACGTTGAGCGGAATAAGCGTATGATTTAATAAGGCTTTCAATTCCAGGAATAAATCACCTGAAAGTCCGCGTTGAACATAGATGGTTTCCAGATCACGGCCGGCTTTAATGGCTTCTATAACGGCCCGGATGCCAAATATAAATTCGCTGTGTGCTTTTGTTTGCGGTGGTCTTCTGAAATTGTCCTTCATATTGCAAAAGTAGTGCTTTTTACAGCAAACAACCTTCTGTACACCAATAAAATAAAGAAATAAATTAAAAAACAGCTATTTCTTTTTTGTAAAACGGGGGCATTTATTACCTTTGTGCCGGGCAAGTCTTTTACGATCAGCTCCCTTTGAACTCCCCCAGGGTGGGAACGCAGCAAGGGTAGAAGGTTGTAGCGATGCGATAAAAGGTGCTTGCCCTTTTTTCTTTTTCTATTCTGACAATCGAAAACAAAGTTTATAGCCATGAAATTCTTTATTGATACGGCAAATTTAGCGCAGATCAGAGAGGCGCAGGACTTAGGCGTTTTAGACGGTGTAACCACTAATCCGAGCCTGATGGCCAAAGAAGGCATCACAGGTGATGAAAATGTCTTAAATCATTATCGTGCCATTTGTGATATTGTGAATGATAATGTGAGTGCTGAAGTGATTGCGACAGATTTTGAAGGTATTGTTAAAGAAGGAGAAGCCTTAGCGGCACTTAACCCAAAAATTGTGGTGAAAGTCCCTATGATCAAAGACGGCATTAAAGCCATTAAATATTTTTCGGATAAAGGAATTCGTACAAACTGTACTTTAATTTTTTCTGCCGGACAGGCTTTATTAGCAGCAAAGGCCGGTGCTACTTACGTATCCCCTTTCTTAGGTCGTCTGGATGATATTTCAACTGAAGGCCTGCAGCTCATCGAAGATATACGCCTTATTTTCGATAATTATGGTTATGAGACACAAATTCTCGCGGCTTCTATCCGCGGGCCATTACATATTGTTGATTGTGCAAAAATAGGTGCCGATGTGATTACAGCTCCCCTGTCGGCAATTACCGCCTTATTAAAACACCCCTTAACCGACATCGGTCTGGCAGCTTTCCTGGCCGACCATGCCAAGGCGAGCGGAAAATAAGCGGATTATTCGTCTAATCATCCCTCGTCCCCGGTTCGTCCGTCGTACTTAACACCCGTGCATCAGCCGTGCATCAGCCGTGCATCAGGTCTGCATCAGCCGTGCATTGGCTCTCTGCAGTTAGGCACGGAGTATCCACCAACGGGCATAGTGAACCCACGGTTAATGCACAAGTCTGATATACCGCCATCGAACAAACCTTAATGCATTTATAGATCAAGCGTAAAGGTTTCATTTTATCTTTCATTTGTAAAAATGAGGGCTTAACTTGTTTTTTAAGAAAAACAAAAGCATTTTTGTTAAATGAGCAGTTTAAATCGCACAGGCTACATCGTAAATGATCCCGGCAAAGGGAACAGCCTTGCTATGGCTCAAAATCCCGCGCAGTTTAATCAGCGTAAGGATTTTATTCAATAAACCCCGATTTCATTTTTTTCGCAGACGATCTCGGGGGATGACCACCCACCGTTTTTAATATTTTATGCCTTTTCTGCAAGGCCGTTTATTCATTTTTATACAGCTATGGAAACAAAATCAATTTTACTTTCACAAAGTGATTACAAATTCTTAAATGAGCATTTGGAAAAAGCCGTCATGAGTGATTATAATAAATCACGACTACGCAAAGAAATTAAAGAAGCAAAGGTCTTTAAAGACGATGAACTCCCGAAAGATGTCGTTTCACTGTATACCGAGGCAAAAATTGCCAGTACAGAAAACGGGCAGGAATTCATTTTTAAAATCGTCTTACCGAAAGATGCCGATATTAAGCAAAAGAGGGTATCTGTATTTGCGCCCATCAGCATTGCCCTGTTAGGTTATCAGACCGGTGACCTGATCCAATGGGAAATGCCCGACGGCATTAAGGAGTTTAAGATTATCGAAGTGCATCAGTTCGATAGTTAAATTACATGTATCGCAGTCATCAGCATAAACCTTGTGGCGATCAACCCTGCCGGTGATCACACAAGGTTTATCTTTGAACTCCTGTATGCTTTTCTTACATTTACACCATGTCGTCGTCAAGAACAGAAAAAATCAAAAAATGGCTTAAAAGACTTGGCTTCTGGGGTTTTCTATTCTTTCTGATCAAAGGACTGGTATGGCTGGCGCTGGGTTATTTTGTATTAAAATAATCTATATCTTTCTTCTCTTCTTTTCCTTAACGATCAGGGCCAGTTCCCGTCCCGTTTGTCCGGCAACGGAGGTATTTTCCTGTGCACGTCTGAACAAATAAGGCATAACAGCTTTAATCGGCCCATAAGGCACATATTTAGCCACATTATAACCGGCATCCGACAGGTTAAAGCTCAGGTTATCGCTCATACCCAGTAACTGTGCAAAATATACATGCGGGTGGTTATGCGGGAGCTGATACTGGTCTATCAATTCAGTCAACAACCTGCAGCTGGCTTCGTTATGTGTACCACAAACAATGCCGATGTGGTCGATATGTGCGATACAAAAACGTAATGAATCATCATAATCACGGTCAGCAGATGCTTTATCCGGCTGTATGGGTGATGGATATCCCATCTCTTCTGCACGCTTCCGTTCCTTTTCCATGTAAGCGCCACGGACCATTTTTACGCCTAAAATAAAACCTTTCTCTTTTGCCACTTCATAATCGGCTTTCATACCGGCTAATTTATCATGTCTGTATAATTGGTAAGTGTTATACACGATCAGCTTCTCCTTATTGAATTTCGCCATCATCTCCATGGCCAGGGCATCGATAGTATCCTGTATCCAGGTTTCCTCTGCATCGATCATGATCGGCACCTGCTTCTCAAATGCTGTACGGCAGATCTTCTCACAACGGGCTTTAACACGTTCAAATTCTGCTTTTTCGTCCTCATTTAAAGCTTGTTTTGAATCCAATTTTTCTAATAAGCCAAAGCGTGCAATACCTGTAGGCTTAAATACTGTGATTGGAATACGCGGATCGCCATCTGCTCTTTCAATGGTACGGATAATTTCTTCAGCCGTAAAATCAAAGACCTGTTCATCATCTTCACCCTCCACCGAATAGTCTAAGATCGTCCCCACTTTGCCCTGATATAGTTGTTCGATCGTATGATCACACTCCCGGATGGTTTCGCCTCCACAAAAATGTTTAAAGATGGTGGCTTTAATGAGTCCTTTGATCGGAAAACCGGTATTGAGCATAAAGTTCGTAATCGGCGGGCCTATCCGGGTTAAAAAATTACTGCTGATGACTTTAAAAAGCCAGTATGCCTGTTTGAGCGCTGCGTCCGACTGGTGCCGGAAAGCAATTTCGGTATTGTCGAAATTAATTTGTTTTTTAGATGATGGTTCCATATATGTGGTTTAATGGTCAGTGCAGTGCAAAAATAAAAATTCAAATCATACACGGCGCAAAACCCTTTGTAAATAATTGTAAATTTGTTGCATTATGATACAATTCAAACTTGAAGGCGATTTTATTCCGCTGATCGGACTTTTAAAAGCAACCGGCCTGGTACAAAGCGGCGGCGAAGCCCAGACACTGGTGGAAGATGGCCTGGTCAAATATAATGGTGTAGTAGATTACCGGAAACGGCTGAAAGTACGCAGAGGTGATAAAATAGACTTTATGGGTCGTATAGTAGAGGTGATATGATGCATACCATACACAGTGAAGGACATCACATTTATTTCGGTACCGCTCTTGAACCGTTAAAAGAGCTGCTTACCTCAAACCAGTACAGTAAAGTCTTTGTCTTTGCCGACACGAATACTTCTACCCTTTGTATTCCGGTGTTCCAGTCACTTTTAGATGATTTCAACAACTTTGATATTATCGAAACCGATTCGGGCGAAGAAAATAAGAACATTGATTTCTGTATCGGCATCTGGAAAACGCTGCTCGATTTTGAAGCCGACCGCAAAAGCCTGATGATTAACCTGGGCGGCGGCGTGATCACCGATATGGGTGGCTTTATTGCCTCTACCTATAAACGGGGAATTGATTTCATTAATATCCCTACTACCCTTTTATCTCAGGTTGATGCCTCTGTAGGCGGAAAGACCGGGATTGATATCGACCATGTGAAAAATATGGTAGGTACGTTTAGTCAGCCGCAGGCCGTATTTATCGAACACCGTTTTTTAGATACACTGCCGGAGCGGGAAATGCTGTCGGGTTTTGCTGAAATGATTAAGCACGGACTGATTGCTGATGCAGAATACTTTGACCGTTTAAAGGAGAGCGATTACCGGAAATTATCGCCCGAAGCGGTTTATCGTTCTGTACAGATCAAGAATGAAGTGGTCATGACCGATCCTTTTGAAAAGGGTTTACGAAAAATACTCAACTTCGGGCATACGATAGGCCATGCTATAGAGAGTTATTCCCTGACGCATGATGAACGTCCGCTTACGCATGGCGAAGCAATTGCCATAGGTATGATCTGTGAGACTTTTCTTTCTGTTCAACCCGGAAAACTTACACAGGACGAATGCGATGCGATATGTGCTTATATTAACCGCATCTATCCTAAATATAAAATCAGGGAAAGCAGTTTTGACATCTTATCCGGTCTGATGCAAAGTGACAAGAAAAATGAGAACGGGGAGATCATGTTCTCTCTGTTGGAAAAGACCGGGAAATGCCGTTTTAACTGCCGGGTAAGTACTTCAGCCATAACAGAAAGTTTTCACTATTATAATCGTTTATAAAATGAAGTTTACCGGAAGCGATATTTCTGTTGGAAGCTTATTCGGTTTCGTAATCGTCCTTACGCTGGTTGAAATGTATTTCAGCTATGCGCACGATAAGAAAATCTATACAAAAAGAGATACCTGGACCAATGTTTATTTAATGAGTGTAGCTGTGATCATTAATCTGATCATGAAAGCCGCTACTTTCTTTTTGCTGGATTATTGTTATCAGTTCCGCTTTTTTGAGATTTCCAATAGCTGGATATACTGGATCGTGCTCATTTTAACGCAGGATTTCCTCTATTGGTTTTTGCATACGGTGGGCCATTATGTCCGTTTTTTCTGGGCCATGCATGTCACGCATCATTCCTCAGAATACTTTAACCTGACTACCGGCTTCCGCTCGACTGTTTTTGAGCCTTTATATCGTGTATTCTTCTATCTGCCGCTGGCTTTTATGGGTTTTACGGCAATTGACATCTTATTTGCTTATTTAGTGACACAGATCTACGGAAACCTGGTGCATACGCAGGCCGTTGGCAAATTACATCCCTGGATCGAATATATATTTGTAACGCCCTCCCATCATCGCGTACATCATGCCAGCAATGTGCGGTATTTAGATAAGAATATGGGGATGGTACTCATTTTATGGGATCGATGGTTTGGTACTTTCCAGGAAGAATTACCTGAAGATGTCATTAAATATGGTTTAACTACACAGCCCGATGATACCGGCCCGGTGAACATCATTTTTCATGAGTTTGTTGCCTTAAGACGTGACGTGAAAAAAGCCTCCTCCTTTACCGATAAGCTGAAATATGTGTTTTATCCACCGGGATGGAGCCATGACGGAAGCACCAAAGTGGCGAAAGTGCTGCAAAAGGAATTAAAGGAAAAAGAAGCAGGAAATCACCTTCCCATAAAATAAGCCGAAACGGGTATCACCCCTTCTTTATCTGCGAACTTTGCATCGGGAATACTGATACGAAGCCGGTGTATGCCTTTATTAAGCTTTATGCCTTTTATTTCCCGCAAAGGAATAGCAGCACCGGGACACCAGTTTGAAAAGGCCTGCCATTGTTCATCGGTTTTAGGCGCCCGGCCATAGATCCCGTTATTTTGCGTATTATATTTCCGGTAAGGCTCGCAGGTGCTTTCACCAGGAATGTACTGGTATATCAGCTTATCATCCAGATAAATATAATGGATGCGGCGGTTGTATTCTTCGCCTCCCCGGTTAGCCCCGTGATTAGAAGATATTAAGCGCAATTGTACATCTTTAAGGGTTTTGGGACTGGAAAACACATATGTCCGGGTCGTTTTACCCAGGGTATCCGTACTTTTATAATTACTTAGCGAGTCCTGATAAGTCACGGGAATAAACTGGTAATCTTTAACCTGTTTTTTTACTTCGGGATACACTACAAAGCTTAGATTTCCTATAAACACATCATTCCGGCCCTCGCAGCCTTTTACCTGTTTCTGGGCGGCATAAGGTACACCAAAAACATACATCTGGATATATACATCATACTTTTTAAGCAAAGGTGTATTCCGCAACATATCACCTATAGGGCTCATTTCCCACACATATGGCCTTACGTTCGGCGTTTTATTCATATCCATAAACGGTGTAATATAACGGGCCAGTTCAATCCTTTTAGTCGCTTCATCTAAAGGTTTCCCCTTTTCAACGAAGAAAGCCGAAATGTACGCCAGGCGGTCATAATTATCGCAGGCCGCCCGGATGTCAACCTGCATTCTTACCTGTCCTTTGGTGAGCGTAGTGATCTCTTCACGGGTTAACTGCCGGGTATAAGTCGTATTCGTGCGGATCAGGCCTTCCTTTACCGGCATGTCAACCCGGGCAGCATAACCGTCATAATAAACAACATTTTCGAATATGTTGATCTTCAGGCTGTCCGCTAACTTATCTGCAGCAAAAACCGAAAGATGAAGGCAAAAAGTAAGTAACAGAAGTAGTGCTTTTTTCATACAGGCTAAATGTACGGAGAATAAAAAAAGGGAACAACGTCAAGTCATTCCCTTTTTAATATCAGATATATTTCTTATTTCACGGTATCAATGATCGCTTTAAAAGCATCTTTATGATTCATGGCTAAGTCAGCTAAAACTTTACGGTTCAAACCGACATTTTTAGCAGCTAATTTACCCATTAACTGTGAATAAGAAACACCGTGTTCACGTGCACCGGCGTTAATACGCTGGATCCATAAGGCACGGAATTCTCTTTTCTTGGCTTTACGGTCGCGGTAAGCATATTGCAAACCTTTTTCTACCGTATTTTTAGCAATGGTAAATACCTTGCTTCTTGCGCCCCAATAGCCTTTGGCCATATCGAGGACTTTTTTTCTTCTGCGTCTAGCAGCTACTGCGTTTACCGAACGTGGCATAATGTGTTGTTTTTTGATAAACGGCGTCGCGTTTTTTCAGAGTGAAGCAGCGAACTTACGACCGGGTATCTGGTTAAAAATTAATTACTTACCGATACAAAGCATACGTTTAACGTTGCCCATATCCGCATCACTTACCAGACTTGTCTGGCCTAGATTACGCTTACGTTTTGTGCTCATCTTTGTCAGGATGTGGCTTTTGTAGGCGTTCTTTCTTGCAATTTTACCTGTTCCAGTAAGCGCGAAACGCTTTTTGGCACTGGAATTGGTTTTCATTTTTGGCATAACCTGTTTTTAATTTATATTATCTACTATTTCTTTGCATTTTTCGGCGCAACGGTTAAAAACATCCGCTTTCCTTCTAACTTAGGCAACAATTCGACCTTACCGATCTCTTCAAGGGCCTGGGCAAACTTCAGCAATAAGATCTCCCCCTGCTCTTTGTATACGATAGCCCTGCCTTTAAAATGGACATACGCTCTTACTTTTTCACCATTTTCCAAAAAGCTGATCGCATGCTTCAACTTAAACTGAAAATCGTGATCACTGGTATTCGGCCCGAAACGAATCTCCTTTATAACCGTTTGTTTTGCATTGGCTTTGATCTCTTTCTGCTTTTTCTTTTGCTCGTAAACGAACTTACTATAGTCCATAATACGGCAAACCGGAGGTACAGCATTTGGAGAAATCTCCACTAAGTCCAATTCCAGTTCATCAGCAATGGCCAAAGCCTTAGACAGCGGATAGATCCCCTGCTCCACATTATCACCTGCCAAACGGACTTCCTGTGCCCGGATGTGCTGATTGATATTATGCTCTGCTTCTTTTTTCTTAAAAGGAGGACGTGGTCCCCGATTAAAGCCTGGTTTTCCTAATGCCAAACGATTTTTGTTTAAACGGTTATTTCTTTATTTATTAATGCGCTAAATTCTTCAAGGGTCATCGATCCTAAATCACCTGTACCATGCTTACGTACGGAAACCTTACCTTCTTCTGCTTCCTTTTCACCGATAATAAGCATGTATGGCAGTTTTTTGACCTCTGCATCCCTGATTTTCCTTCCGATCTTTTCATCCCGAAAGTCTATCAGCCCGCGAATATCGGAATTATTTAGCTCTTCTGAAACTTTTTTTGCATATTCTTCATATTTCTCCGAAATCGGAAGAATAATATATTGCTCCGGCGACAGCCATAACGGGAAGTTCCCGGCACAATGCTCGATCAATACGGCTACAAAACGTTCCAACGATCCGAATGGTGCCCGGTGAATCATCACCGGACGGTGTTTCTGGTTATCGCTTCCGGTATATTCCAGTTCAAAACGTTCAGGCAGGTTATAATCCACCTGGATCGTTCCCAACTGCCATTTTCGACCCAGGGCATCACGCACCATAAAGTCAAGCTTTGGTCCGTAAAATGCCGCTTCACCCAATTCTACTACGGTAGGCAGCCCTTTTTCGGCCGCTGCTTCAATGATCGATTGCTCGGCCAGCTTCCAGTTCTCTTCCGAGCCGATATACTTGGCTTTATTTTCCGGATCGCGCAACGATATCTGGGCAATATAATTTTCAAAACCCAGGGATTTGAATACATAAAGCACTAAATCAATCACCTTTTTAAATTCCTCTTTCACCTGTTCCGGTGTACAGAATAAGTGGGCATCATCCTGCGTAAAGCCCCGTACACGTGTTAACCCGTGCAGCTCTCCGCTTTGTTCATACCGGTAAACTGTACCGAATTCGGCAAAACGTACCGGAAGATCTTTATACGAACGGGGTTTAAATTTAAACAGTTCGCAATGATGCGGGCAATTCATCGGTTTCAGGAAGAACTCCTCGCCTTCCTGCGGGGTTTTTATGGGTTGAAAACTATCTTTTCCGTATTTTTCATAATGGCCGGAAGTGACATATAAATTCTTATGCCCGATATGCGGGGTAATGACCTGCTCATAGCCGGATTTAACCTGCGCTTTCGTTAAAAATTGCACCAGGCGTTCACGCAGGGCAGTGCCTTTGGGCAACCACATGGGTAGCCCCATCCCTACCTTTTCAGAGAATGTGAACAGTTCCAGTTCTTTACCCAGTTTCCGGTGATCGCGTTTCTTCGCCTCTTCGATCATGTGGAGATATTCCGTAAGCTCGCTGGCCTTTGGAAAAGTGACCCCGTAAATGCGGGTCAGCTGTTTTTTGGTTTCATCACCTCTCCAGTATGCACCGGCCACATTCATGAGCTTAATGGCTTTGATAAAACCGGTATTCGGGATATGCGGACCGCGGCACAGATCGGTAAAATTACCCTGTGTATAAAATGTGATCTTCCCGTCTTCCAGACCATCGATCAGGTCCAGCTTATATTCATCACCCTTTTCGGCGAAATAGCTTATGGCATCGGCTTTCGATACCGACCGGCGGTTAAATGTTTCTTTCTGTTTTGCCAGTTCCAGCATCTTATCCTCGATGGCTTTAAAATCATCCGAAGAAAACTCGCGGTCACCAAAATCCACATCGTAATAGAAACCGGTTTCAATAGCCGGTCCGATACCGAATTTCGTACCCGGATATAAAGCTTCGAGCGCTTCGGCCATTAAGTGCGCTGAAGAATGCCAGAAGGTAGATTTTCCGCCGGCATCGTTCCAGGTTAGTAATTTTACGGCAGCATCATGCTCAATGGCCCGCGAAGAATCCCAGATCTCTCCGTTCACTTCTGCTGCTAAAACATTTCTGGCTAAACCTTCCGAAATGGATAAGGCGATCTGGTGGGCAGAAATGCCCTTTTCGTACTGGCGGACAGATCCGTCAGGTAAAGTAATGTTAATCATCTACAACTATGATTTAAAGTTTAAAAAATGGTTTGTTATGCAAATCACCTACTATGTGATTTATTTTTTGCAAATGTACGATTTCGGGTAGAAATAAAAAAGCCCCCTGAAACAAGTCAGGAGGCAAAAAAAAATTAAAAAAGAAAATTCAGTTTAATTAATGATAATGCTTCTCGCTCCACCCATTCCGCCACGGTTATTTCCCATATTCCGCATCCGGTTCATCATATTTTCCATCTTTTTCTGATACTCTTCCTGGGTAATTGGCAAGGCTTTTTTAGGAGCCGTTACATCCTTTGAACTTACGTTCCTGTACTCAATACTTTTGGCAACCACGTTATTACCTTTATTTTCCAGGGCCAGAACGGCTCCCTCTGTCCACATATTCGGATTGGGTGAAAAGTTAAAGCCTAAATCATTGGTATACCATACGGCAGTCTCATCTATAATATCCTTATCCATATCGAGCACTTTCGCTTTGCGAATAGATTTAACGATCACCTTTTTACAGTCGAAACCCAATATTTTCTTTGTTTCATCAGTTTTCACGACCTCTAATACCGGTGCACCGGGTAAAAACTGCACAGCGTTCTGGCTTGCCGGTGCATTCGCTCCGTTATTTCCTCCCTGGCGTTGCTGCCCGCCTCCAAAATTTGTCTGCGGCGGATTAGCTACAGCCAATTTACTTTGCATCACATAGGTTGTATCATTCAGATCAAATACTTCTACCAGTTTCTGGTCGGCAAAAGTATAATAATATTCGCGATTACCTGCGGCACCGCCAAAACGCATCATCATACGGCCCATGCCGCCACCTCCACCCCCGCCATTACTGTCTTCGGTTTCAACCACCGGCATATAACTCGCATTTGTAGCTGTGAATAACAATTCAAAATTAGTTTTCATGGCTTTTGGCATCCTGGCTTTCATCTCTTCGGTAAGCTGTATACCGTTCGCTGTAGCCATGGCCGCCGGATCAACTGTCGTTTCAAACTGTATGGCGCCCGATGTTTTCTTTTGTGCATATGCCGTTGCGGTAAAGGCTAATAAGCCTGCAACAGCTATCATTATTTTCTTCATTCTCTATAGCAATTTAAACAGACAAAGGTACCTTTGTTTCGCGGATTTTTTTGTTAAAAAAAGTTAATTGTTTGTAACATTTCGCTAATAATCCAGCCAGCCGTTTACCAGTACATCGGCAATATGCATGGTCTTTAAAGGAATATTATTCTTCTGAATATAACCATTCAGATGCATCAGGCAGGAATGATCAGTGGAGATGATATATTCAGCGTTTACGGCCAGCGCATGATCAACTTTCTGCTGGGCCATTGCCGATGAGATCGAATCAAATTTTACGGAAAAGGTACCGCCAAAACCACAGCACATATCCGTATCGGCCATTTCTACCATCTCCAGTCCATGCACTTTAGCCAGCAGCTGTCGGGGTTCTTCTTTTATTTTACACTCCCTGAGGCCGCTGCATGAATCATGATACACTGCTTTTCCTTCTAATTCTGCCCCGAAATAGTCCCTTTTCAGCACATTGATCAGGAAATCGGAAAGTTCAAAAATATTTGCCTGAAGCGACCTGCAGGTATTATGCACCATAGTATTGGTAAAAAGATCATTATAACCGTTTTTGACCATCCCCACACAGGATGCCGAAGGTGCCACAATATAATCGGAAGAAGAGAAGTCATTCAGAAATTTTGCGCCTATGTCTTTAGCCTGCTCCCAATATCCCGCATTATAAGCCGGCTGCCCGCAACAGGTCTGTTTCGGATTATAATTCACTTCGCATCCCGCCTTTTCTAACAGTTTTATGGTATTAAAAGCAGTTTCAGGGTATAACTGATCTATAAAGCAGGGTACAAATAATTCAATGTTCATATCAATGGGCTAACTGTTCTTTACGATCACCGTTTTGGGGGCAATCTTTCTTACGAACAGCAAAAATACTAAACCAAAAACGAAAAAGAGCGCTAAAGCAAGCACTGAATTTCGCATGCTGCCGGTAACCTCTTCCATAAAGCCAAAACTGAACATGCCAAATACCAGCGCTACCTTTTCCGTCACATCATAGAAGCTAAAGAAAGAAGTATGATCAGGGCTTTCCGGCGGGAGGAACTTTGAATAGGTAGAGCGCGACAAGGATTGTATGCCCCCCATGATCAGGCCAATGATCCCTGCAACGGCATAAAATTCAAATTCGCTATGAATGAAATATGCCGTTAAGCATACTAAGATCCAAATGGTCACGACTCCGATCAGTACATTTACGTTTCCGTATTTCTTCGTCGAAAGATACGACATCAGCATGGCCCCCGGAATAGCGACCAGCTGCAGCAGTAAGATCGTCGCAATAAGCTTTTCGGTAGTGAGCTCAAGCTCCTTTTCACCGAAAATAGTAGCCACCAGCATAACGGTCTGTACACCCATTGAATAAAAGAAGAATGAAACCAGGAATAAGCGGAGATAAGGCATTTTCTTTACATTTCCCCATACTTTTTTGAGCTCCTGGAAACCGCTCATCATATTTTTCCTTTCAGCTGAAAAATTCGGGCTGCCTTTTGGCAGATATCTAAACGGAATTTGTGCAAAACCCATCCACCACAGGCCCACCATTAAAAAAGAGAGACGGGCAGGTATCGATAAATCCGTAATACCAAACCAGTCGGGCTTAAATACAAATACAAAACAAATGATCTGCAGGATGATACTGCCAATATAACCATAAGTGTAGCCTTTTGCACTCACTTTATCCTGTTGGGCAATACTGGCTATTTCGGGCAGGTAAGAATTGTAAAAGACCAGGCTTCCCCAAAAACCGATGGCCGCAAGGATCATCAACAGGATACTGACCTCCAGGGTATCGATGGTAAAAAAGAAAAGTCCGCAACAGGACAATGCCCCGATATAGGTAAACATTTTCATGAAAACCTTTTTATTACCGCGTGTATCGGCAATAGACGATAAAATGGGCGATATTAACGCAATGATCAGGAAAGCAAACGCCAGCGCATAACTGTATAAAGCAGAATTTACAAATTTCCAGCCAAAGAAACTGACATAATCTGTGGTCGTATTATCCTTATCGGATGTAATGACCGTATAATAAGCCGGGAAAATAGTGGAGGTAATGACTAAATTATAGGCTGAATTTGCCCAGTCGAAGAACGCCCATGAGCGTATTACTTTTTTATCGTCTTTTTGTTGCATATAGGAGGCCTATAAAATTGATAAATATCCGGTTAAAAACATAGTGAAATTAAAAACAAATCTGCATCAGGTCTTTATATAGTACCGTTTCCCGTCGGTGGCGATCTTTCCCGCATCCAGCAATTCACGGATACGACTGATCTTATCGCTTTCATTTCCTTTACCCACCTTGCCAAGCAGCTCATCCAGACTAAGCGGGTGACTTTGCAAACCGGTCAGGATCTCAAAATCGATCTGGTCATCTAAGGCCACCATATCCGATTTCTTTGCTTCACCGAGGCACACATCACAGGCATGACAGTCGACGGCATTTTTTTCACCGAAATAGCGAAGCAGCTGTTTACTCCGGCATTCCCATTTTTCAGAATAGGCCATTACCGCCTCCATCTGATCGATCTGTATCTGCTGTCTTAAACGAATATATTTCACATCAACATCGAGATGGAGCTGATCACGCCGGGGCAATATAAATTGCAATTGCGGCTTCTCGCTTTGCGGCAGGTAAGATAAGATACCCGCCTGCTGTAAGCGCATTAAATGATCTGAGACCGCATTCGATGAGGTCTTTAAACGTCCGGCCAGCTCTGATTCACTTATTTTCACATAACCGTCGAAGGTACCGCCATACGAACGTTGTATCGTTTTAATTAAGGCGTCATACCCTTTGTTCTCGATCTGAAAACGGTAAACATCTTCATGAGCAGCTACGAACATTAAACGCGAAGGCATAAAACTACTTTCCGAAAGGGTAATATAACCGTCACGTTCCAGGAATTTAAGTGACGCCATCGTTTTAAGTATATTCCGGTTAAAACGCCGGCAGAAATCGGCCAGGTCAAAATCGAAATAAAGCCCCTCGCCTGCTCCATAGGCCAACTGGAAATAATTACCCAGATCATGATATGTTTTTTTGACCTCATCTGCTGCCGGAAAATGGTCGCCGTATTTAGCCTTCAGCAGGAGACGATCTGATGTATTCGCCAGCAATACGGCATATGCCCTCTTTTCATCACGTCCTGCACGACCCGCTTCCTGGTAATAGGCTTCAAGGCTTTCGGGCAGGTCGAGGTGGATAACGAACCTGACATCCGGCTTGTCAATGCCCATTCCAAAGGCATTGGTGGCTACCATAACCCGGGTAACATTGGTTTTCCAGGCCTCCTGTTTCTTAAAACGCAGGTCCTTTTCCAGGCCGGCATGGTAAAAATCAGCCGAAATACCATTCCGTTGTAAAAAGGCGGCTACTTCACTCGTTTCGCGGCGGTTACGGACATAAATCAATCCGCTTCCCCTCACGTTCTGTATAATATCGAGCATCTTTTTTTCTTTATTCTCCAGGTTGAACACGGCATAGCTCAGGTTTTTCCGGGCAAAGCTTTTTACAAAAACATTTGCCTGTTTAAGCGCGAGTTTCTCCTGAATATCTTCCCTGACGCGCAAAGTGGCTGTTGCCGTTAAGGCTAATACAGGCACCTTAGGATGCAACTCACGCAACCGTGTAAGCTGTAAATAAGGAGGCCGGAAATCATAACCCCACTGGGAGATGCAATGCGCTTCATCGACCGCGATCAGGTTCACATTCATATAGGTGATTCGGGTACGCACGAGGTCTGAAAGCAGCCTTTCGGGCGATAAATATAAAAATTTCACCTGCCCGTAGATACAGTTATCCAATAAGATATCGATTTCCCGCTTTCCCATACCGGCATAAATAGCGATGGCCGGAATGCCTTTAGCCCGCAGGTTTTCCACCTGGTCCTTCATCAGTGCGATCAACGGTGAAACAACAATACAGATTCCCTCTTTCATCATGGCCGGAACCTGAAAACAGATGGATTTGCCACCCCCTGTAGGTAAGAGTGCCAGCGTGTCTGATCCGTTTAAGACCGACGCGATAATATCTTCCTGTAAGGGTCTGAACTGGCTGAAACCCCAGTATTTTTTTAAAATTGCTGTCGCCTGCATAAAAAAGATGTACTCAAAACTATAAAAACGAACTGATATTATTAAATTGCACCTTTTTTAATCCATGAATGTCATCATGAACAAATATCTGTTATCACTAAGCTGCATATACTTTCTGCTGCCGGCAGCTGCACAGGAAAAGAAAGACGCACCAAAATGGGATGTGGAAAAATATCAGGGGCCAACAAAGACATTTACCCTAAATCTTAATGAAGGCACCTGGATGAACCTCGATGTAAGCCCCGACGGAACAACGATCGTTTTTGATCTGTTAGGCGACATTTATACACTGCCCATTACGGGCGGACAGGCAAAACTGATTAGCGGCGGACCTGCTTTTGAAGTGCAGCCGCGCTTTAGCCCCAACGGAAAATACATTTCCTATACCAGCGATAAAAGCGGCGGCGATAATATCTGGATCATGGATCGTGATGGCCAGAACAAAAAACAGATCACCAAAGAGACCTTCCGTTTACTGAATAACGCTACCTGGATGCCTAACAGTGAATATCTGGTTGCCCGTAAACATTTTACCGGAACGCGTTCTCTGGGGGCAGGCGAAATGTGGATGTATAATATTAACGGCGGCGATGGTATCCAGCTCACCAAACGCAAAAATGATCAGCAGGATGCCGGCGAGCCGAACGTGTCGCCGGATGGCAAGTTCTTATATTTTAGTGAAGATGTATCGCCCGGCCCGAATTTCGAATATAGCAAAGATCCTAACGGCCTGATCTATGCCATCCGCCAGCTGGATTTAAACACGGGAAAATTATCGAACCTGATCGCTTCACAGGGCGGTGCCGTAAGGCCCCAGATCTCGCCCGATGGTAAATTTATGGCCTATGTGAAACGGGTGCGGCTAAAATCGGTATTGTTTATTCAAAATCTGAAAACGGAAGAAGAGTGGCCGGTTTATGAGGATCTCTCCCGCGACCAGCAGGAAACCTGGGCGATCTTTGGTGTATATCCGAATTTTGCATGGATGCCTGATGGCAAAAAAATTATCTTTTATGCCGCTGGCAAAATCCGCCAGATTGAATTGAATACCCTGAATGTAAGTGAAATTCCGTTCGAAGTAAACAACAGCTATACCGTGCAGGAAGCCCTGCATTATGAACAACAGGTATACAGCCCGGAATTTACAGCTAAAATGATCCGTCAGCTCACCACATCGCCTGATGGTAAAATGGTGATCTTTAATGCCGCCGGATATCTTTATAAAAAAGAATTACCGAACGGAATACCGGAGCGCTTAACCAATGGCTTTGATTTTGAATTTGAGCCGGCTTTTAGTCCGGACGGTAAATTTGTGGTGTACACGACGTGGAGCGATGAATTTAAGGGTGCCGTTCGCCGCACGGAGCTCAAAAGCGGAAAAACAATTACGCTGACCGATGAAAAAGGCTATTATTATTCGCCGGTTTATTCGAATAAAGGGGATAAAGTGGTCTTCCGGAAAGGGGTTGGCAACGAGGTACTCGGGTTAACCTATGGAAAGGGAAATGGTATCTTTATCGTACCGGCTGGCGGTGGGGCTAAAATGCTCGTCAGTGAAAGCGGTATCCGGCCCATGTTCAATACCGACGACAGCCGTATCTATTTCCAGGGTTATGAAGCCGGTAAAAAAGCATTCAAGAGCATCGACATGAATGGGAAGAACGAACGGACACACTATACTTCCCAATACAGCAACCAGTTTGTGCCCAGCCCTGACGGCAGGTGGATGGCCTTTACCGAACTGTTCAATGCCTATATCACACCGATGGTAACCACCGGAGCAGCCCTCGATCTTTCGGCCGGTAATAAATCGCTTCCTTTAGCGCGGGTCACGAAAGATGCCGGCATGTACCTGCATTGGAGCGCCGACAGTAAAAAACTGTTCTGGACGCTGGGTGAACAGTATTACCAGCGTGAAATTAAAAATACATTTCCTTTTATAGAGGGTGCTCCCAAACAAATGCCTGAACCCGATTCGACGGGGATCCACATCGGGCTTAAACTCAGCACCGATATACCTGCAGGATTACTGGCCCTGAAAGGTGCACGCCTGATCACGATGAAAGGGAACGAAGTTATTGAAGAAGGTACGATCATTCTTGAGAACAACAAAATTAAGACGATAGGCAAAATGACCGAGGTGCAAATTCCGGAAGCCGCCAAAGTGATCGATGTAACCGGAAAGACAATTATGCCGGGAATGGTCGATGTACATGCGCATTTACGCACCAGCCCGGACGGGATAAGTCCACAGCAGGACTGGTCGTACATGGCCAATTTATCGTTCGGTGTCACCACAGCGCACGATCCGTCGAGTAATACGGAAATGGTATTCAGTCAGAGTGAAATGCTGAAAGCCGGCCGTATGATCGGGCCAAGGGTCTATTCAACCGGATCTATCCTTTATGGCGCTGATGGCGATTTTAAAGTCGTCATTAACAGTTTACAAGATGCCTTATCCCACCTGCGCCGCCTGAAAGCAGTAGGTGCTTTCTCCGTAAAATCCTATAACCAGCCGCGCCGCGAACAGCGGCAGCAAATCCTGGAAGCCGCCCGCCAGCTAAAAATGGAGGTGGTACCGGAAGGCGGTTCTACTTTCTTTACCAACCTGAACATGGTAGCCGACGGGCATACCGGTGTGGAGCACAGCTTACCGGTGGCACCGGTGTATAAAGATGTGGTCAATTTCTGGGCCAATACCAAAGTGGGCTATACCCCTACGCTGATCGTTGCCTATGGCGGACAATGGGGTGAAAATTACTGGTACGACCGTACCAACGTATGGGAAAATGAGCGTTTATTAACGTTCACACCGCGCAGCATTATCGATGCCCGCTCCCGCCGCCGTACCACATCCGAATATGGCGACTATCATCACATTGATGTATCGAAAGCCGTAAAACAAATTGCCGATGCCGGTACAAAAGTGAATCTGGGGGCGCACGGCCAGATACAGGGATTAGGGGCACACTGGGAATTATGGATGCTTGTACAAGGCGGTATGGCGCCTTTAGATGCCATTCGTGCCGCTACCCTTAATGGTGCTTCCTATCTGGGCATGAGCAAAGAGATCGGTTCGCTGGAGCCCGGAAAATTAGGCGATCTTATGGTGATGGAAGCCAATCCTTTAGACGATATCCGTAATTCGGAGAAAATAAAATATGTGATGATCAACGGACGCCTGTACGATAGCCTGACCATGAATGAGGTGGGTACACGTGAAAAAGTCCGTAATAAGCTCTGGTTCGAACTGGACAGAGGCGTTGCATTTTCGATCCCCTACCGGGGTTCGGAAACCTGGACGTTCACCGTACCCGGATGTGATTAGTTTAATACTCGGAGGTCGCATGCATTTTGCTTAGCTGACCTCCGGGGTGTTTTGGTTTTTATTAGAATTTAATTTTCGGCCTGTATTTCTGTTCTCCGGTTTAACATTCTGCCGGCTTCCGTAGCATTGCTGCTGACCGGTTTCTTATCGCCATGTCCTACGACTTTGAAATTAGCCGCATATAGTCCGGCATTTACAAAATACGATTTAACAGCATTGGCCCGGTCGATCGATAACTTTAAGTTGTGCGCCGCTGATCCCTCAGCTGAAGAGTGCCCGTTCAGAATAAATTTCGTATCCGGGGCCTTTTTCATTTCGGCTACAGCCAGATCTAAAAGCGGTAATGAAGCTGTTTTCAATACCGATGAGTTAAACTCAAACTGAATATTGGCCAGGTTGAAGTTAGGTTTTTCAACCAGGATAGGTTTTTCTTCTGCTTTTTGTTCCGGCACAGCTTCCGGTTTTTTATCTTCCACCGGGGTTGTTTTTGCCACCGGCGGCGGAGGTGACTGAACGACTGCTTTTTTTGCCTTGCAGGCAGGAAAAGCCAGCGCAGAGAGACTTACAAACCCTGCGATTAAAAGTTTTTTTGTTGGATTCATCATTTTAGTTGTGTGTTTAAGCAACTAAAATAAAAATAATGATGATATAACACCTAATTATTCCAAGGATTTTATAAAACGGATCAAAGATCCTGCGCGATGACATAGGCGCTTGCCCAGGCCCATTGAAAATTGTAACCGCCCAGCCAACCGGTTACATCTACACATTCGCCGCCAAAATAGAGGCCTTTTATTTTTTTACTTTCCAGGGTTTTAGACGAAAGTTCAGCCGTATCAATACCGCCCCGCATGACTTCAGCTTTATCATAACCTTTATCACCGGCAGGCTTCACCTTAAACGCATGAATGGTCTGCCCGATCTGTTGCAATTCGGCTTTATTCAGATCGGCCACAGGCCTCGTTAAAGGCAGGTACTTTCCTAAAGCATCTGTAAATTTCCGGCTATAAAAACGGTTTAAAAGTGTTGATAATAAGGTTTTTCCCTGATACTGCCTTTCCTGATCAATCATCGTAACGATTTGCTGTCCGGGCAGCAGGTCAATACAGAATTCTTCTCCCCTGCGCCAATAGCTTGACAGTTGCAGAATAGCCGGGCCGCTTAATCCCCAGTGCGTAAAGAGAATGTTCTCCTCAAAACGAATACGATCATTCCAGACTTCGCAAAACACCGTATTACCCGATAGCTCCTTATACCAGGCTTCCTCTTTCCCGGTAATGGTTAAGGGCACTAATGCCGGAGCCGTTTCCACCACATGCAAACCATGCTTACGGGCAAAGCGAAGCGCAAAATCGGTAGCCCCCATTTTCGGGATAGGCAAGCCGCCACTGGTGACCACCACTTTAGGCACTTCGATCTCTTTTAACCGGCCCTGCTGTTCATACCCTACGCGAAAACTGCTTCCGCTTTGATAAATATCGGTTACTTCGGCATTACAACGTATTTCCTGTCCCATTTCATGGCATAAGGACGTAAACACATCCACCACATCTTTTGCGTTTTTTTCAACCGGAAACAATTGTCCTAAAGTTTTTTCGGCGCCGTAAATGCCATACGTTTCAAAGAAAGTGATCGTATCCTGAACCGTCCATTGCGAAAATGCCGATTTCACAAAATGCGGATTGGCTGAAATAAACTGGTCAGGACTGGCCCATTGATTGGTAAAATTGCATCGTCCCCCTCCTGAAATCAGAATTTTTGCACCGGGTTTATTATTTTTTTCTAATAAAACGACCTTTTTCCCTAAAAAGCCAGCCTGAACCGCACACATTAATCCGCAGGCACCGGCACCTATAATAACCGCATCGACTTTCATGGTTTGTTTCTGGCTTTACGTCTATATTTTTCTTAATTTTGTGCAAAAATAGCATAAATCCGAATTTATAGCATGGCAAAACAGATCAGCGAACTGAAATTGGGCATCCTGGGCGGCGGGCAACTCGGCCGTATGCTTATTCAGGACGCCATGAATTATAACAGCACCACACTCGTTTTAGATCCGGATCCCGATGCTCCCTGCAAACACATCGCTAATTATTTTGAATGCGGATCGATCACGGATTTCGACACTGTTTACCAGTTCGGGAAAAAAGCCGATATCCTGACCATCGAGATCGAGAAAGTAAATATCGACGCCCTGGAACAATTGGAGAAAGAAGGTAAGCTGGTATTTCCGCAATCGAGGGTAATCCGCCTTATACAGGATAAAGGTGTTCAGAAACAATTTTTTAAAGAGAATAATATTCCGACGGCAGCTTTCCAGCTCGTGAGCTCCCGCAACGATTTAAAGAACAGTCCTTTCCATTTTCCCTACATCTTAAAGCAGCGCAGAGACGGTTACGACGGTCGTGGGGTGATGAAAATAAATGGCCCGGAAGACCTTGTCAACGCTTTTGACAGCCCATCCCTGATGGAAGAGCTTATTGATTTTGATAAAGAAATTGCCGTTATCGTTTCGAGGAATGCCAATGGGGATATGAATACGTTTCCGGTCGTGGAAATGGAATTTAATGCCGAAGCCAATCTTGTCGAATTTTTAATTTCGCCGTCTACCTACCCTGAAGCACTTCAGGAGAAAGCGGCTAAAATTGCAAAGGACATCGCTTCTGCCCTGAATATTACCGGAATATTAGCCGTAGAGATGTTTGTCACCAAAACCGGCGATATTTTAGTGAATGAGCTGGCGCCAAGGCCCCATAACAGCGGGCACCATACTATTGAAGGGAATTATGTATCACAGTTCGAGCAGCATTTAAGAGCGATCTTTAACCTGCCTTTAGGCGATACCCGTGCCATAACCAATGCTGTGATGATTAATTTATTAGGTGAAAAGGGACATGAAGGGGTAGCCAAATACAGCGGCCTGGAAAAAATTATGGCTATCGACGGCGTGTATGTTCACTTATATGGTAAAAAATACACTAAACCGTTTCGTAAAATGGGACACGTCACGATCATTGATCAGAACCGGGAGAAAGCTATTGAAAAAGCAAGATACGTGCAGAAAACCTTAAAAGTGGTGAGTGGTTAAATGGTTATATTGTTGAATGGTTATATTGTTGAATGGTTAAACAATACAGCAATAAAACATTATTAGATTTCTATTACATAATACTAAACAAATATGCAAAACACCCCCCTTGTCGGCATTATCATGGGAAGCAAATCGGATTTCCCGGTGATGCAGGATGCTGCTGATGTCCTGAATGCATTTGGCATTTCATTTGAGATCACGGTGGTTTCGGCACACCGCACACCTGAACGGATGTTTAATTACGCCAAAGAAGCGGAAGGGCGCGGATTAAAAGTTATTATTGCCGGAGCCGGCGGTGCAGCACATCTGCCCGGAATGGTCGCTTCGATTACGACATTACCGGTAATTGGTGTTCCGGTAAAATCATCGAACTCGATTGATGGATGGGATTCTATCTTATCGATCCTGCAAATGCCCAACGGCATACCGGTAGCTACCGTAGCCTTAAACGCAGCTAAAAATGCCGGTCTGCTGGCCACACAGATCTTAGCTACGGCCGACAAAGCATTAACGGTTAAAATGCAGGCCTATAAAGATGATTTACGGAAAAAAGTAGAAGAAAGTGCCGCTTCTATGGGAGAGTGAGCATTATTATTTATGTCTTTCATTTAAAAATTCGTCTGTAAAGTGGCCTCTCTGTTTAGGTTTTGAAAATTTGTCTTTGTTAAACACCTGTGAATTTCCTTTAGGGATGGACAAGGAAATCCAGCCGTTTTCGGCAAGCATCTTCCCTAAGTACACCATCTGTCCGATATGATACGGATAATGGGCCAGTTGTCTGTTCAACGCTTCAGTTACCGTATGCCCCTGGTTGCGTATGTAAATAATTCTGTCAAGATCGGCGGTGGTTAGGGAGTCGATTGCGTTAAAAAGACACATCCAGCCTTCGTTCCACTTATCTAAAAGTTGTGCCCTGCTTTGTATGTCATTTTCAAATTCAGCATCCCGATTACGAAACTCCTTTTCTCCGTCTGAGGTTAGAAAATCTGTCCAACGGGAAAGCATATTTCCCCAAAGATGCTTTACGATGATGGCTATACTGTTACTGTCGTCATTATATTGCCAGAACAATTTATCATCCGGCACCTGCTCAAACGTTTTATCGCCCAGCATTTTATAATACTCAAACTGTTTTTTTACACTGTCCAAATAATCGTTTGTCATAATAGCTTGTCATTACATGGTATATTCAATGGCATATATTAACGCGGCAAGAAAAAGAAATATTCCGGCCAGAATAACAGACCAGATAATGATGCCGGCAGTCCTTTTTTTCCAAATATTGATAATGAGCATGATTAGGGTAACCAGAGCAATTAAAGTTATATAGATGGACATAATTATACATTTTTATTCTTAAGCATATAAAACTTGTCAGAATGAGAAAATGAGATTACCTTTAATAAAATAAAAACGCACGATGGAGGCATTTCTTGGTTTTTTAATTATTGTTCCAATAGCATCCATAATTTATGGTCTTGTTAAAAAAATGCGGTTTTTCGTATATCTGGGAATTATTATCATTGCTTTTTACTTTTTTATATTTATAGCATCCGCATTAATAACATGGAGTATGTAATTCATACATCATATTTTCTATTTGTTTGGTTCAATTCAGACTCGGATCACTTGGAAAATGACGGATATGGGCATATTTTGGGCCGAGGTGGATAAGTACCTCACGCCAGAGCGCTTCCTCATCAGCGGTAAATACCATTTCACGATGAAATTTATCGGAAACGATCCAGGTGTTTTCCGCTATTTCTTCGGCTAATTGCCCTGCGCCCCAACCCGAATAGCCTAAGAAAAACTTGACTTCTTCTTTGGAGATCCGATTGTTATTGACCAGTATCTTTAGCGTTTCAAAGTTACCGCCCCAATAAATACCTTCGGCAATTTCTTCACCACTGCCCAGCTTATCATAGCAGCAGTGGATGAAATGCACCGTATCTACCTCTACCGGTCCGCCAATAAACACGGGATAATCGGCTTCCCACAAATCCGGAACCAGGTCTTTTAACAGGAGTGTGCTGGGCTGATTTAAGATAAAGCCTAAAGTTCCTTCTTCCTGATGATCAGCCAGTAAAACAACAGAACGTCTGAAATTAGGATCTTTCAGAAAAGGTTCGGAGATCAGTAATCGGCCTGTTGATGGCGGCATCGTATTTAACATAACCGAAAATTACAAAACCTTGGCGATTTTAGCAATAAAATCTATTTTTGTATATGAATTTAAGTAAGGAAGCTATTCAAAGCCTGCGTCAGGATTACCGCTCTTCGAGCCTTCAGGAAGATGAAGCTGACCAGGATCCGGTTAAGCAATTCGGTAAATGGTTTAAAGAGGCTTTAGACGCACAGCTTTATGAACCCAATGTGATGACACTGGCCACGGCCGATAAGAATGGGAAGCCCAATGCCCGCATCGTACTTTTAAAAGGTTTTGATGAACATGGCTTTCATTTTTATACGAATTACTTAAGTGCAAAAGGCAAAGAACTCCGAAAAAACCCTTATGCCTGCCTGGTCTTTTTCTGGGCTGAGCTGGAACGACAGGTGCGTATTGAAGGCCGGGTGGAGAAATTAGATAAAGAGACTTCCGAAGAATATTTCCATTCACGTCCTGTGGGAAGCCAGATCGGTGCCATTGCTTCTCCGCAAAGCCAGGTTATCGGTAGCCGGCTGGAATTGGAACAGCAGGTGGAGGCACTCACTGCCACGTATCAGGATAAACATGTTCCCAAACCTGCTCATTGGGGTGGTTATGTGGTGAAACCTACCGCCATTGAATTCTGGCAGGGACGTTCCAACCGTTTACACGATCGCCTGAAATACACCCTGGTGAACGGGAAATGGCAGTTACACAGGCTTGCTCCCTGATCAAATTTAACAGACGCTAAAATTTTGTAAAACGGGGCAGATCGCTTATCTTTACGGCAGACAAAAAGGAAATGGTGTCTTCCTACTCAACCGCCCTAAAAAGCTGATGGCGCCTGATGTTGAATGTAAATCACATTTAATCAGGTTTTTATGGCTATCAAAAAACAAAAATCGAGGGGCAAAAAGCTAAAGCTCTACATTCTTTTTTTCTTCAGGCATTTCCCGGCACTGCCTTATATCCTGAAATGGCTGTTCATCAGCGCGTTCCTGGCTATACTTACCGGATCGGCTTCTGCGGGTTTTCTTCAATCGCTGAATTGGGTAACCGCTTTCCGCGAAAGTCATCTGTGGCTGATGCTGGGTTTACCCCTTTGCGGGCTGGTTATCGGGCTGCTTTATCACTATTATGGGAAAGGCATTGAAGGCGGCAATACGGTATTATTAGATACGATCCTTCATCCTAAAGAAACCATTCCCTTTCGCATGGCCCCATTGGTGTATATAGGCACGATTGCCACACATTTATTCGGTGGTTCAGCCGGACGGGAAGGAACAGCTTTGCAGATGGCGGGGGCCCTGGCCGATCAGTTCAGCAAACCCTTGCGTCTTAAACCAGCTGATCGCAAAATACTGATCATCGCCGCCATTGCCGGTGGTTTCGGATCGATATTCGGCACTCCTCTGGCGGGTGCTGTTTTCAGCCTGGAGGTTTTTCTGGTTGGACGTTTACGCTATAATGCCCTTTTTCCGGCTTTTGCCACGGCCATAATGGCCGATAGGATCACCAGATTCTGGCAGGTGGGCCACACGCATTTCCATATCCCTGTCATACCCGATATTTCGGCTAAGAACATTTTATATACTGTTCTGGCGGGCATTGCGTTCGGGATATGTGCGGCATCGTTCAGTAAAGCCATGCACGCTGCCAGTGCCCTTTTTAAATCGACCCTAAAATTTCCACCGCTTCGGCCATTTGTGGGCGGTATTATGCTGCTCATCGCCATCTGGTCTGTCGATACCACGAAATATATCGGCTTAGGCATTCCCACTCTGCTTGAAGCGTTTGATCATGTTTTGCCTGTATATGATTTTGCCCTAAAAATGATCTTCACGATCCTAACCCTGTCAGCCGGTTTTAAAGGCGGCGAAGTCACTCCCCTGTTCTTTATAGGCGCTACATTGGGAAACGCCTTGTCGAACATTATTCCCCTGCCGCCAGGGCTGTTAAGCGGAATGGGCTTTGTGGCTGTTTTTGCCGGGGCTACGAACACGCCTCTGGCCTGTATGCTCATGGCGATCGAGTTATTTGGCAGCGGATGCGGTATATATGCTGCTATGGGCTGTATCGTGGCTTATCTGCTGTCGGGCAATAACAGTATTTACAGTAACCAGGTCATTCATACACCTAAACATCAGCCGGATAATACCACGGAACTTTAGCGGGATTTTATATCACTTTTCGTATAGCAGTCATACCTGATTATAACCAGTATATGGACAGATCCGTATCAAAATCGTCGATTCCGTAATGTTTGTTCGTCGTTTGTCCGTCCCGGCTTCGTCTACAGACGAACAAATGACGAACAAACGATGAAAAAAAGAGGGAAAACTGACGATAAAAAGACGACCACAAAGCGAACACGTGACGACCGCTTCCCGACCCTGTCTTCACGCTGTTACGACGCTGATAAGACGGCTTTACGACACTGTATCGAGACTGTCGAAATCTGCTTCTTTATCCTTACTCATATTTCAGTGCATCGACCGGGCTGGCCTTTATAGCTTTTTTAACCTGTAAGCTAACGGTGATCGCTGTCATCACCACGGATACCAGCAGCGCGATAATAAAAGGCATCAGGGGCACTTCAATCCGGTAGGCAAAACCCGACAGCCATTGGTTTACGGCCAGATAAATCAGCGGCCAGGCCAATACATTCGCACCAACAATTAACCAGAAATAGTTTTTATTTAATAAAATGAATAAACTTTTATCACCGGCACCCAGTATCTTCCGGATAGCAATTTCTTTTTTCCGCTGTTGTGTTAAAAACGCCGCTAACGCTAACAACCCGATAAGGGATAAGGTAATCGACATAAAAGAAAATACATTGACCATTTTCCGAAAGCGTTCATGAGGTTTAATCACCCTGCTCAGATCATCTTTTACATAGCTGAACGTAAAAGGAAATGCCGCAAATTTTTCTTTCCAGGTTTTTTCCAGACCGGCCATAACCGCAGCCTGTTTACGGTTTTCAAAACGGATAATATAATTTACGCCGGTATTCGGATATCCGGTAGCGTTCTTATTGGCCATTGTATAAAGTGTAGGTTCAATAAAATGTTCAAAGCCGCTGATCTGCATATCTTTAATTATACCTATCACCTGAACTTTATACGGGATACTATCCGCTATTTCAATATATTTTCCAACCATATTCCCGCCATAAATCCTTTCGAGGCTTTCGTTCAAAATGGCCGTACCTGCACTGTCCTGAACCCGGCTTTGATCAAATAAGCGGCCCTTTACTAATTTTGCCCCAATAGCCTGTAACCCATCAGCCTTAATCAGGTTTGTTCGCCATTCTCTTACCTCGTTATTCCATTTATACAAACCGGTGAATCGGCGGTTACTGCTGATCATGCTGCCATCACTTCCCACATACTGAACACCTTCGATACGTTTTATGCGTTCCGCAAAATTGCTGTTGTAGGTCATATTTATACAAATGACCGATTCAGGATTATATCCCGGATCTCTGGCCATCATATATGCCAACTGCCGCGATAATATCAGTACACCAATAAAGAAACCTACGGCTACAACAAATTGTAAACCCACCAGTACACTTCGGATACCTTTCCCATTGCTGCTATGTACGAAATTGCCTTTTAATACCTGCTGCGGACGGTAAGCGGATAAAAACAAAGCAGGATATATACCCGACAGCAGGGTGATCAGCGTTAACAAAAGAACAAGCTGTGCCATTACAAGCAGACTGCTGCTTCCCTGCATAAAAGAAAGGCTAAGGTTAAATGCCTGATTAAGGTAAGGCAGTAATCCTTCGATAAGGATTACACTCAGCAGTAATGCTATAAAACATTGAAAGGCCGTTTCCCACAAAAACTGTACAATAAGCATGCTACGGTTCGCACCAATTACTTTTTTAACCCCTACTTCTTTAGCCCTGGTCACGGCCTGGGCAGTAAACATATTGATAAAATTGATGACGGATACAAGCAGCAGCAGCGAGGAAAGCAGGATAACCGGCTTTATCTGATCAAACCAGCTTTTCGCGCTTAAAGGTTTCTGATGTATTTCCTGAAAGGGGACCAAGCGTATCTGTGGCATTACACCCATTTTCACATAATCCTGATAATTAAACTTCTGCCTTTCAAATAAACTGCGTTTAAATGGTGCATATAGCGCCTGTGCCGACTGATTAAGGAATGTTTCCGCAAAACGGGTATGCGTTTTGATATAAACATTCGCCATAGCATAAAAATGGTCATTTTGCTTATGCTCACGCCATCCCCGGTAAATTAATTCAAAATTAACGCTTGCCGGCGTTTCGGGTTCGCTCACCACGCCGGTGATGGTAAAGGTTTCCGGTTTTGTCCAATTGCTCTGGTTTATTTGTATAGTCTTCCCGACCGGGTTAAGGGCACCGAAATATTGCCGGGCGAGCTTTTCTTTAATCACCAGGCTTCCGGGCCGGCTCAGTGCATTTTCTCCGTTTCCATACCTGAAATGAAAAGGGAAAATACGAAAAAAAGAAGAATCAGCTGCCCCGATATTTTCCTGTAAAAAAGGAGCCTGATTTTCAAGAATAATGGCCCGCGACATGAGGTCACCCACAACCGTTACCGCCTCAATCTGCGGCATCGATTCTTTGAGGAGGGGTCCTATACGGCTGTCTATACCTTCCATCCATTCTTTTTTACCTTCTTTAATTTCCCAGAAGTCGAGCTCCTGCACCTTATACACACGGTTTAATGAGGCGTCCCAATGATCATAGCTTCGCTCGTGATTTATATATAACAAAACGAAAATAATACCACTGAGGCCGATCGCCAAACCGATAATATTTATTCCAGTATACATCTTGTTTTTCAACAAGTTGCGAAATGCTATCTTTATGTTTAGTTTAAGCATAATCTATTCATATTTCAAGGCATCCACCGGGTTACTTACCGCAGCCTTACGGGCCTGTAAGCTCACCGTAAATATGGCGATAACCAGAGAAGCCAGTGTAGCCACCATATACGGCCAGTATGGCATATCTATACGATATGCAAAGCTTCCCAGCCAGTTTCGCATGAAAATATAAGCCACCGGCCAGCTGATCAGGTTTGCACAGAGCACTAACAGCATGAACGAACGGTTAAGGAGATGAATAATCTGAAAATCAGAAGCACCTAATATTTTACGGATAGCCACTTCCCGGGTTCGCCGCTTCGCCATAAAGGCCGATAACGCGAATAAGCCCAATAAGGATAGCGCTACCGAAATGATACTGAATACCATGACTATCTGCTTCAGACGCCGGGTGCTTTCCATCGTCTTTTGAAAATCAGCATCTACCGAGCGATATATCATCGGGTAATCAGGATACATCTTTTTCCATTCAGCTTCGATCTGCCGGATCAGGTGCTGATACTGATCTGTATCGAACCGTACCAATAAGTTATTGGTATTTGAAGTCCCTCCCAGATTGGTTACTTTATAAACCGTAGGTAAAATGGCTTTATCGAAACTTTCATTATGATAATCTTTAATAACCCCTACTACCTGAAAAGTATACTTTTCCTTATTCCCGTCAACATCATATTGCTGTCCTACCATATTTTTTCCCAGTAAGCGGGCAGCCGTCTCATTCAGCACCACACTGTTTAGGGTATCCTGTTTATATTCAGGCGAAAAAATCCTTCCGCTCAGCACCTGTACATCCAGGGCCGGTAGAGCGTCCATGGTAACGGTAACCATATTTACAGCATATTTCTGGTTTTTATAGGTAATTTCATCGGGAACATTAAACGTATTACCCATCACCTGTGTGGTGGTGGCTACATATTTTACCCCGGGTATACGTTTAATGCGTTCGGCAAAAGGATCATTCCGATTATAATTCGTGGCGATATTTATGAGCCGGTCTTTGTTAAACCCTAAATTCTTATCCATCACATAACGGCTCTGCTGGTGCATCACCCCAATACCGATCACAAAAGTGATGGCGATGATAAACTGTACAATCACCAGCCCGTTGCGTAAGGCCAGGCCGCTAAAGCCGCTTTCATAATTTCCTTTCAATACCTTTACCGGGTTATAATTTGAAAGCACCCACGACGGATAAAACCCGGCCAGCACGGTAATGATCAGAAAAACAGCAAACAGCTGGAAGAGCAGGTTTAGCAGGTGCTCGCTATGCCAGAAGCTGAGTTCCACATCAAAATGGCGGCCAAAAGCAGGTAACAGCACTTCTACCAATACTACACTGATAAAGAGCGCAATCAGGCTTTGGATGGCGGCTTCGATTAAGAACTGTATGATCAATTGCTTTTTATAGGCACCCAATACCTTTTTTACACCAACTTCTTTAGCCCGCTGTACCGATTGAGCCGTAGCCAGGTTTACGAAGTTGATCATGGAAACCAGTAACAGAAACACCGAAATACCGATTACAGGCTTAATTTTATTAAACCATCCACCGGTAAACGGCGGGTTGGCATGTACACTATGCAGCGGGATAGCCTTTAAACCGGGTGTCTTTCCGTCTTTATAATAATCATTATAGGCCATTTTACGTTTAGCAAACATGGATTTCTTAAAGTCAACATAGGTCTTCTGCAGTGTGCTGTTAAGTAACGCTGTATCCACTTCATGCTTTGCCAGTGCATATACCTGGCAAAAGTGAGTATTTCCCGGCTGTTCCGGATCTTTATCCTGATCACCGGTGCGCATGATGGCATTAAAAGTCACACTCTCACCCATAGAAACATCGTTAACTACGCCGGTAATTTTTAAGGATGTACCCTCATCTGATCGCCACATCACAATTTTTACGTGCTTTCCGAGTACATCATCGCTACCAAAGAGCTGAAGGGCTAAACTTCGTTTCAATACAATGGTTTTTGGAGCATCCAAAGCGCTAAACCGGTCGCCCCTGATGAACTTGTACGGAAAGACTTTAAAGAATGTCGAATCAGCATCCTTCACATCTTTCACCATCACCGGATCTTTATGATCAACTTTCAGGGAAAAGCCGTCCCCCCAGCTTTGATCCACCTTTGTGACCGCGCTAAACTGCGGAATAGCAGCGCGAACCAGGTTGCCTATTCTCGAATCGTTGATTTCCTGCCAATGCTCCCGGTTATCGGGCGTAAAGAAATCGTGTTTTTCTCTTATCTGATAAACTTTCGCTAAATCCTTATCCCAATGGTCATAATCCATTTCATGATTAATAAACAACAGCAGCAGCACAAAAGCGGTCAGTCCTAAAGAAAGGCCGATGATATTGATCACCGCATATCCCTTATTTTTTAAGAGATTACGAAAAGCTATTTTCAGGTTCAGTTTAAACATTTTTCTTCAGTAATTAGTATATAGTCGTTAGTATTTAGACTGGATTGCCAGGTCTTCTTTAATAACGCCGTCTTCGATGGTCAGGATACGGTCGCCATATTGTGCATTTTTCTCCGAATGGGTAACCTGCAGAATGGTAATGCCTTCCTCTTTGTTCAGTTTTTTAAACAGGTCCATGATCTGTTCGGCCTGTATCGATTGTAAATTACCCGTAGGTTCATCGGCCAGAATAATAGAGGGCTGTGCCACCAGCGCACGGGCAATGCCCACGAGCTGCTGCTGTCCGCCGGACAGCTGGTTAGGGAAAAGATCCTTTTTAGCAACCATGTTGAAACGGTCTAAAATATCGGCCACCCTGCTTTTGCGTTCTGCACCACCTATCTTTTTATACAGTAAAGGCGCTTCAATGTTCTCTGCCACCGTCATCTCATCGATCAGATGATACGCCTGAAATACAAAGCCGATATGATGACGGTATAATTCTATCCGCTTGCGTTCGCTCATACCGGTCACATCTTCACCCATAAAATGATATTCGCCATACGTAGGTTCTTCCAGCATGCCCAGGATATTCAGCAAAGTCGATTTTCCGGCACCTGAAGGTCCCATGATCGACACAAATTCACCAGGTTTAACCTGTGTGCTTATATGGCGTAATACATAACTTTTTATGCCCTTATTAGCATAGTATTTTTCGATATTTTTTAGCTCTATCATGACTTTAATTTATTTAGCAGTGAGTACTTGGTAGTAAGTCGTTAGTCGTATATGCCATCATTCATATTTAAGCGCCTGTACAGGGCTGGTTCTCAATGTTCTTCCTGCCTGGAGGCTAACGGTGATAATTGTCACGGTAAGTGAAGCCAGAAAGGCTAAAGAAAAAGGGAATGCATTCATCTCCATACGATAAGCAAACGTGTTTAACCACTTCATCATAAAAATATAGGTTAATGGAAAAGCGATCAGGTTGGCTATTATGACCATGGCTACCTGTCCCTTATTCAGCAATAACAACAGATCCGTTCTTTCCGCTCCCAATACTTTTCTGATGGCAATTTCTTTCGTCCGCTGACGGATAATGAATGCGGCTAATGCAAACAAGCCAAATAAGGAGAGTGAGAATGACAATGCCGAAAATAAAGACAGCATCTTTTCAAAACGGATATGATCGACTAACACCGCCGACAGATCATCGCTGACAAATGTATAATTAGCGGGATAATAATGATTCATTTCCAGGAAGATACGATCAATTTCGCGTACTACATGCTCACGTTTTAAAGGATCAAAACGGATCAGCGCGGTTTGCTTATGATAACCGGATACGCCTCCCTTATACTTATCTGTTTGTACATAGTAAACAGAAGGCTGCACGGCGCTTTCAAAACCATCTACCTGAATATCCTTGATGACCCCAATAATATGAACACCCACACTGTCATTGGCGATAATGGTTTTACCAATCATATTTTCATTAAACAAACGTGCGGCACTTTCATTGATAATGGCATTATCAATCGTGTCTCTCACTACTTTTGAAGAAAACATCCTACCCTCTACCAAACGGGCATCGAGGGCCTGCAAACCATCAATATTTACGCCAAGGCCATACATTTCCTTTACTTCATTTTTGTATTTAAAGGGTTGTATTCGGGACATATTATCGCCGATAACACCTGAAGAATAGCCTACATATTGTACCCCGTCAATATGCTTTATCGCTTCATGATATTTCCCGTTAATCATATAAGAACGAATATTGATCAGGTTACCGGCTGTAAAGCCGTTATCTCTTTCCTTAAGATATTTCAGCTGCTGGTTCACCATTAACACCGTAATCATAAAGCCCACGGCTACCACAAACTGTATCGTAACCAGGGCTTTTTTCACCCATCTTCCGCTACCCTTTAACATAAAATTGCCCTTCAACACGTCGCCTGGCCGGTAGGCAGAGAGAAAAAGCGAAGGATAAAAGCCGGTAACCAATCCGACCACTACTACAATACCCAATAACTGGACAAATAAACTTAAGGGCAGCGTTTTAGTAAACAGCGATAAATCCAGCTGAAAGAATCCATTCAACGCCGGCAGACTGATTTCAATAAGCAGTAAAGCGATGAACATAGCCATCAGGCATTGTATAAAGGTTTCTGTTAAAAACTGCATCACCAGGGCCGTCCGTTGCACTCCCATTACCTTTTTCACCCCAATCTCTTTTGCCCGTGTAGCGGCCTGCGCGGTAGCCAGATTAACGAAATTAATAATGGCCACCAGTAAAAGTAAGACTACTAATAAGATCACCGGCTTTAATCGTTGCTGCCAGTTCTCACCGGTAAGTGGATTCTGATAAACTTCCGCTAACGGCACTGCTTTTAAGTAAGGTGCATTTCCCGATTTAACCGATTGCTCCAGACTCCTTTTTCTTTCTTTCAGGAACTGATCCTTTAACGGAAGATAGGCTTGTTGAAGACCTTGATTAAAACGGGTCTGATTGCTTAGCGGCAGGGTTTTTACATATACCTCTGCTTCACTGCCCTGATCACCATCCACATCAAAAAAATAGCTGCCTTCATAGATCACACCTTCAAACTGAACAACCGACGGAGTCTCAGGTTCTTTAACCACACCGGTAATGAGATAAGGATTTTCTTCTTTATTCCAGGCTCCTCCTGCAATATTAATCGTTTTACCCACCGGGTTCACATCGCCAAAAAAACGTTTGGCTACACTTTCTTTCAACACCACGGTTTCCGGTTGAAGAAAGGCCGTTTCAGCGTTTCCATATTTAAACTCAAAAGGAAATACTTTAAAAAACAGGCTGTCGCTACGTCTGAAACCCGGCTGCAAAAAGCTGCGTTTACCCGGTATAGTGACGCCCATGGGTTTTCCGGCGGCATTAATCATCGTAGCTACGCTAACCTCCGGTAACTGGCGGGTAGCTCTTACCAACCGGTAATCTATCCGGTTTTGCAGATGTGCCTGTTTATCGGATGAACCGTAATCTGAATACTCCTGTAACTGGTATATATTTTTTAATCCGGGATTCCAGGTGTCATAACTTCGCTCATGATGAATAAACAACACTATAAAAATAAATCCCGCCAATCCTAACGAAAGGCCGGTGATATTAATCAGTGCATAGCGCTTATACTTCAGCAGACTGCGCCATGCGATTTTTAAGTTGAGTTTAAACATTTTTTAGTCGTTAGTATATAGTCGTTAGTAAGACCTATTCATATTTCAATGCATCAATGGTATTGGCTTTTGCTGCCCGGTAAGAGCGCAAACTTACCGTTAGCAGGGTAATGATCATCGAAATGCACATGGCCAGCAGAAACGGCCATATATTTAAAGAAATGCGGTATTCAAAACCCGACAACCATTTTTGTATAAAAATGTAAGCCAGCGGCCAGGCAATCACATTGGCTGCCAATACCATCCACAAGAAAGTGCTGTTCAGCATTTTTACCAGCTCCAGTGTAGAGGCCCCGAGTACCCGCCTGATGGCAATTTCCTTTGTTCGCTGTGTTGCTACGAATGAAATAAGCCCGAACAAACCGATAAAAGAAATAAAGATAACTACAGTGGCAAAAGCCTTAAACAACGTTCCCATAATATGTTCTGTCTCATAAGCATTACTTACACTTTCGTCAAAGAATTCTTTTTCAAAAACGTAGTCCGGGAAGCTGGCATTGAACGTTTCTTCCGCCTTACGGATAATATCGACCATTTTTGAGGCTTCCATTTTTAGGGCGACAGTAGAGAAACGGGGCTTAAACGAGAAAATGGCAATGGGTGAGATAGCATCATGAAGGCTGTGGTTATTAAAATCTTTAACTACGCCCACAATAGGTCCGGACCCTCCTCCATACCGGAGTATCTTACCTATGGCCTGCTTCGGATCCTTTTCATTCACTTTTTTAAGTAAGGTCTCATTCACTACAAACTCTTTAATCGTATCGCTTCTCGACAATTCCCGGCCGGCAATGATCCGGAGTCCAAATGTCTTAAAATAGGCTTCATCAGCTATTTTGGTATTTACCTGAAAAGGCTCGTCGGTTGATTTATTATAGCTGAAATTACTCTCGTTATTATTTCCGGACATGGGTGCAGCCGAGCAGAAACTTACATTCTTTACTCCCGGATAATTAACCAGCTGATGCTTATACGTTTCAAATTTCAGTAGGCTTATACTATCGGTCGGCAGGTTAATTAAGGCGATAGCCTCTTTATCGAAACCGAGCGATTTGTTACGAATAAAGCTCATCTGCCGGATAATAATAAGTGTACTCACTATCAGAATGGCGGTAATGGCAAATTGTACCACCACCAGTGTTTTTCGCAAAGCAATACCGCCGCTATTGGCTGCGATCTTATTCTTAATGGCCAATGCCGGACTAAAACCCGACATGATTAACGCAGGGTAAAAGCCTGCCAGAAAACTTACAAGTACAAATAATACACCCAGGAAGAGAAAAATAACCGGATGACCAAAAAGACGAAGCTCAATGTTCCCGCTGAACAGGTTTTCAATTCTCGGTAAACTTAACTCCGATAATACACAGGCCAGTAAGAGGGCAATGAACGTAATCAATGCCGTTTCGCTGAGAAACTGTGTAATTAATTGTTTACGCCGGCTGCCCATCACCTTACGTACACCCACCTCTTTTCCTCTGCTCACAGCCTGTGCTGTGGCCAGATTAATAAAATTAATACAGGCGGTTAAAAGCAGGAACAAACCGATCACACCTAATCCGATAAGCTGTGAATAGGGCGTAGATTGCTGGGCAAAATTCCTGTAGCCTTCACTAAAATGGATATCTTTTAGCGGCTGGAAGTGATGCTCGGATTTACCGGGACTCTTCTGTGTGTAATATTTTTTTATAAACTGCGCTAAGGGTTTCTCTAAATCATGTATAGAAATACCCGTTTTTAAGAGAGCATAGCATTCTGAATCAGACGAAACCGAACCCCAGTTCTTCAAATTCCGGCTATTAAAGCTGGCATAACTGAAAATGACTTTAAGGGGGAAGCTTGAATTCTTAGGATTGTCTTTGATAATACCGCTTACTTTAAAATCTGTTTTATTATCAAAATTGATCGTATTTCCGATGGCCTTACGCCAGTCGCCAAAATAATTGTTTGCGGTTTCTTCACTGAGCACCACCAGGTTCGGTGCAGTGAGCGATTGGGCGGCATGACCGGCAAGCCATTGATAATCGAAGATCTCAAAAAATGAGGGTTCAGCATAAAAAACCGATGCCGACACTTTAAGTTCCGGCCGGCCGGCCTGTGCCTTCACTTTTAACGTTCCACCGCTTAACTGGATAGCGGCGATTTTTTCCAGCTGCGGGAAATCATTGCGCATAGCCGGAGTCAGCGGAAGCGGTACACCCTGTGTTTTAAAGTCATTTCCATCATCATATTTAAACTCGGTAACTACCCGGTAAATACGATCCGCATTTTTGTATCCTTTATCATAATTCAGCTGAAAATGGATAAAAACAAAGATCAGGATACAGCTGGCAAGACCTATCGATAATCCCAGCACATTTATGGCCGTATAGCCCTTATGCTTCCAAAGGTTTCGAAGGGCGATTTTTAAATTGAGTTTAAACATTTTTTAGTATTTAGTAGTCAGTACCTGGTATTTAGACAGGGTTGTTAAATTGTTATATTGTCAGCAGACTCCAGGCTTCGACAGGCTCAGCCTGAGAAGAAATCCTGTCACATTGAGCTTCAAAATGTATATCCTTCATCCTTACTCCTTTATCCTTATTCGTACTTCAGGGCGTCGACCGGGTTGGCTTTTACAGCTTTTGCGGCCTGTATGCTTACGGTAGCAATACTTATTCCGATCGTGACCACGGCACTTATCACAAATGGCAGCACCGACAGATCTATCCGGTAAACAAAGGTTTCAAGCCATTTTTTTGTCATCAGATAAGCCACCGGCCAGGAAATAACATTGGCCAGCAGGACCATGACAAAGAATGACCGGTTAAGCAATTTTAAAATATGAAGATCACTTGCACCTAAGATCTTACGAACGGCAATCTCTTTTGTCCTGGAGTTGGTCAGATAACGGGCAAAAGCAAATAATCCCAATGCGGCGATGAAAACCGTTAACAAGGTCGCGGAAAAGAACACGGACTGCAATTGCTCCTGCTTCTTAAAGAGCTTCCCATACCGCTCATCCAGGAAGTCGTACCGGAAATCTTCACCATCTTTTGGGTTAATGGACGGCCATTGCGTCTTTAATGCCGCTAATGCTGCAGCCATTTGATTCTCTTCTATTTTAAGCAGGATATTAATTTTCTGGTTCCCGCAGGGATTCTTTATGGCATAAATAGTCGGTTCAATAGCGCTTTCGAAACCAAGAGCTTTAAAGTCTTTAACTACCCCCACAATTTTGTAATCCATACCACATCCCCGGATGATCTTCCCGACCGGATCGGTTATACCATATGCTTTAATGGCGGTTTCATTAAGAATAGCTGAGTTTGCTGTATCTGTTTTAAAGCCGGGCGCGAAAAAACGGCCTTCTTTAAGTTTGATGCCAAGCGTTTCGAAGTAATCAAAGTCAACATCCACAAAGTCGATGGTTTTCTCCTTACCTTCGATCGCATAGCCATTAGAACCATTTTCAGCACCATCAGGCACTTCCGTTGCCACCGTCGCCGCTTTAATTCCCGGGATCTTCATTATTTTTTCGCGTACCGGGGCAAAGACTTCGGGTTTATTAAAATAGGTAATATTCTTAATATAAACAACCTGATCCGGATTAAAACCAAGATCGGCAGTACGCATATATTTTAATTGCGCATTAATGATGAACAAACCGATAATAAAAATAACGGCTATACTAAACTGAAAAACCAACAGGGCATTACGCAATACGAAGCTTTGTTTGCTGGTAGAAAAATTGCCTTTCAATACAAATGCCGGTTTAAATCCGGATAAGACCAACGCCGGATAAATACCTGCAATAAGGGTAATAAAAATTAAAATAAGCGGTAATTGCCAAAACAGATCATTCGTAAATTGCCATATAACGAGATCCACCTGAAACAGGTTATTGAAAACAGGCAGCACCAGCTCGGCCAGAACCAGTGCAAAAATAGTGGCCAATGTACACTGCATCCATATTTCCGTAAGAAACTGAAGGGTAAGCTGTAGCCGGTAAGCTCCCATCACCTTTTTAACGCCCACTTCTTTAGCCCGTCTGGCAGCCTGGGCAATACTCAGATTCGTAAAATTGACACAAGCGATCACCAGTGTTAAAATGCCAAGCACCGATAAAGCCATCAGTATTTTATAAGGCGCATCATTACCTGCTTTCGGTCTTAAATGCAGGTTAGCCAGAGGATCTAAAAAGGTAGAAACCTGCTTTATTTCGTCGATGGTTTTCTGATCCGTTTCGCCTTTAAGCAATTCTGAATGATATAAAGCCGTTATTTTTTCTTCCAGCTTTACTACATCCGTTCCGGGCTTTACCAATATATAGGTATGGTAATTGTTGTAACCATAGTTTTCATGATTACCGATATCGTTTCCAACAGAAACGGCATCAAATTCGATATTTGAATGTGCATTTCCGGAAATGACACCGCTAACTTTACCAAACTGTCCGGAAGTGCTGCTCCCGAAGCTCACCGTTTCGGGTTTATTGTCCTTTTTACCCGGAAAAAGCACCTGCATATTTTCTTTGCTCAGGTAAAAAAGCCGTTCCTGTTCGCCGGTGGGACGCTCTAATCCGGCTTCAGGCTTTAGGTTCAATATCCGGGCCGCGTCATAATCAATCGACAATACTTTATTGGTAAAAACGGTTTTGTCTTTATGTTTAATAGCCAGCTCATAAAAGCTTTTCTTAGTTAGACCCGCCAGCTCAACTTCCGGGAATTGCTGTTTTATCGCTTTTGCAAAGGGAGGTGCTGTATAATTAGTCTTAAAATCCGGATAGATCCTTCCTACAAGGTAAATATTTTTATAGTTAGGATTTGTTTTATCATAACCGGTTTCATAATTAAAATAAAGAGTAACCAGAATAAATGCAGCTAAAGCGATGGCCAGTCCTCCAACATTCATGGCTGTAATCCCACGGTTTTTCCACAGGTTACGTAAAGCTATTTTTAAGTTCAGTTTAAACATTTTTTTACTCAGTAGTTAGTACATAGTATTTAGTAGTTAGACTTTCGGTCTTTGCTCCTTGCTCTTTTATCCTTGTTCTTCGCTCCTCTTTATTCATACTTCAACGCATCCACGGCATTTGCTTTCGCCACCTTAACGGTCTGCAAGCTAACCGTAAGTACTGCAATGAGCATGGATAAACCGATCGCCAGTAAAAAAGGCAGGTAGTTCATATCGGTTTTAAAATCGTATTTCTGAAGCCATTTGCTCACGATGATATAGGCAATAGGAATGGCAATGATATTCGAGATCAGCACCAGCTTCAGAAAATCTTTATTGAGCAACATTAAAATATCGTTCATATTGGCACCGAGAACCTTTCTGATGCTGATCTCTTTATTTCTCTGCTCAGCCATATATAGCGCCAAACCTAATAAGCCCAGACAGGAAATAAATATGGCAAATCCGCCGAAAAGGTTTGACAATACACTGAGCAATCGCTCATTCCGGAGCTTCTCTTCCATTCCCTGATTAATAAAAGTAAACTCGACCGGAAAAGCAGGATTTAAGGAGTGGCTGATGGTTTTAATGCCATCCATCGCTGCCGTTATGGATTGTGCCGGGTTTAACCGAAGCAATAAAACCTGTGTGGTGTTGATGTTATAATAGTACAGCGTAGGCTGTACTGCTTTAACCACTCCGTTGTTAAAGAAATCCTTTACTACACCAATGATGGTCAGGGGCTGATTATCGCCCCAGGTAATTGTGGTCCCTACCGGATTTTTAAGCGCCATCAATTTAACTGCTGCTTCATTCAGAATCACTGAAGTACTGGTATCGGCTACAAATTGCGGCGAAAAATCCCTTCCATCTACTATTTGTGCGCCAATTGTTTTGGTAAATTCAAAACCGGTAGCCCTGTAATTGATAATTGATTTATCATTAGCTGATTTACCCGGCCAGCTTACGTCGCCTGTAATCGTACCATATTGCGTAAAATCGCTGGCAAATTCGGTACCGGCCACAATCAGTCCTTTCTTTTTTAATTCGCTTTTAAACAGCTCCAATTTCGATGGATTTCGCAGGTCGCCTTCCAGCGATAGCTGTACGAGATTATCTTGTGCAAAGCCCAGTGGTTTATTCTTCATAAACTGGATCTGGTTGTACACAAAGATGGCTGAAATGATCATGCAGATCGACAGGGTGAACTGAAATACCACCAATATGCGCCGTACCGATAGGGAGCCGGTATTTCCTTTAAAGCCTTTCAATACTTTTACCGGAATAAACGAAGAAAGGTAGAAGGCCGGATAGCTTCCCGCAATAAATCCGGTAAATAAAACCAGGCCAACCAGTATACTCCAAAAACCAACAGACGCGTAATCGATCTGAATATTGATGGCCAACAGGTTATTAAAATAAGGTAACGCCATTTCCAATAAGGCAAATGCGATGATCATGGCAAAGAACGATAACAGGATCGATTCTAATATAAACTGGCTCATTAATGCACCTCTGGCTGATCCAAGTGCTTTTCTTACGCCCACTTCGCGCGCCCGCTTTTCAGACCGCGCCGTACTCAGGTTCATGTAGTTAATACAGGCAATGATCAACACACAAAGTGCCAGCCCGGCAAATAAGCGCACATCATCAATACGCCCGCCTACAGCCTTACCATCTTCAAAATCATTGTACAAGTGAATTTTAGATAAAGGAAACAGAAAAGGCTGGTATACATAGGATTTTAATTCCGGATTTTTGTTTACCAAAAAGTTCTTCAGACTGGCATTAACCTGTTCAATGTTGGTATTTTCCTTTAATTTAAACAGCGTGGTACAATCAATGCTTCCCCAGCCTGCCACTTTTACCTCCGGATCAATTTGTTCCAAAAACGACCAGGGATGCAGGGCTTCGAACGTAAAACTCTGATTTTTAGGCAGGTCTTCCAATACGCCGGTTACCAATAGCTCTACTTTATTATCCCATTTCAGGGTCTTACCCATAGCATCGCCGTTAAATAATCGCTTTGCTGCACTTTCGGTGATCACGATCGAATTAGGCCCGTTAAATGCCTCCTGTGCATTACCCGAAATAAACTTAAAACGGAGGATCTGTGTAAAAGCCTGGTCCACATAAAATGCCTTGAGCTTAAACTTATTTTCGCCATTTGCAAAAAGCTTGTCGCCTCGCTGGGGCGACATCCTGCTGGTCGCTTCAATTGCCGGTATTTCGGCTTTCATAGCCGCTGCCAATTTATAAGGAACAGCATCCGTTGTTGCCAGTTTTCCATTGAACATCAGGTTTAACTTGGTCATGTAAATACGATCATAATCAGCAAATTGCTTATTATAACTCCAATTGTAAGCCACATAAAGCATTAGAATCAGACAGCAGGCTAAACCAACGGCAAGACCACCAATATTGATCAGTGAAAACCCTTTATTTTTCCACAGGTTACGTAAGGCTATTTTTAAGTTCAGTTTAAACATTTTTTTACTTAGTAGTTAGTACATAGTATTTAATAGTTAGACTTTCAGTCTTTGCTCCTTGCTCTTTTATCCTTGTTCCCCGCTCCTCTTTATTCATACTTCAACGCATCAATCGGGTTTGCTTTGGCTACTTTAAAAGTCTGCAGGCTTACGGTCAATATAGCAATGATAACCGACAGGCAAACGGCCATGATAAATGGCAAAACTGAAATACTGATCCTGTATTCATATCCTGAAAGCCATTTATGAATAATGACGTAGGCCAGAGGAAAAGCAATGATATTGGCGATAGCCACCAGTTTTATAAAATCCTTATTAAGGAGCGTAATAATATTTAGCGTATTGGCACCCAACACCTTACGTACCCCAATCTCTTTTTTATGCTGTTCAGCCATAAATAAAGCCAATCCTAACAGGCCCATGCAGGAAATAAAAATGGCAAAACCGCCAAACCAGTTTGACAATGTACCTAAAAGCTGCTCGTTGCTGTATTTTTCTGCAAATGCTTCATTTACAAATGTCCGCTCAACCGGGAAGTTAGGCTCAATATCCTGCACAAATGCATCGATCCGGGCCAGCGAACTACTCATATTGGCTTCCGGATTTAACCGGGCCAGTACAAATGCAACGTCATCTCTTGTCCAATGATAAAAAATCATAGGATCAACTTTCTGATAGGCAGATGCAACTACGAAATCTTCAATCACACCCACTACGGTTAAATCGATACCAGCCCAGTTTATCACCGTACCCACCGGTTGTTTCAGCCCCATTACTTTTACTGCCGACTCATTCAGGAGCACCTTATTGGAATCGGCCGGATAAGCAGTTGAAAATTCACGGCCGGCCATTAAACGGGTTCCGATAGTCCGGGTAAAATCATAACCAATGCCTCTCGTATTAAACATGGTCGTTTGGTTAGCTGCTTTTCCCGGCCAGTCTATACTGGTGGTATTATTTCCGTCGGTGCTGATATCCTTGCTAAAAAAAGTGACATCGGTTGCGGCACCTGATTTTAACAATTGCTCTTTTAGCCGGTTCAGGGTATGTTGCTGCTGCATGTTCCCCTGAACAGCGATCTGGACAAGATTATCTTTATTATAACCAATGGGTTTATTTTTAATAAAATTTAGCTGCTGATAAATCACTGTCGTGCAGATGATCAGGCATACGGCAAAGACGAACTGGAAAACCACCAACGCTTTCCGAACGGAGACGGAATTACCCAATTTTGCCTTAAAGCCTTTAAGCACGGTTACAGGTTCAAAAGAAGAAAGGTATATAGCCGGGTAGCTGCCGGCGACCAGACCCGTGAACAACATGAGTCCTGTTAATACCAGCCAGAACGGCCTGCTATGATAGGCAATAGCCAGCTCAATATGCAGTAAATGATTAAAATAGGGCAGGCTGATTTCGGCAAGAATGAAGGCAATAGCCGTACCCATCACCGATAAGAGAATGGATTCGAGCAGGAACTGCCCGATGAGCGCTTTACGCGATGAGCCGATTGCCTTGCGCACCCCTACTTCTTTTGCTCTTTTTTCCGACCGTGCAGTCGACAGGTTCATGAAATTAACGCAGGCAATTAACAGGATACAAAAAGCCAGCAAGACAAAGATCCTTAGCTGATCTATTTTTCCGCCAACTGATTTTCCGTTCTGAAAATCATTATATAAATGCCATTTATCCATGGGAAATAAAAGAGCCTCACTATTACTTTCTTTAAAGTTACGTTTATAAATGCCTTTCATTTCGGCATTCACCCTGTCCAGGAGGTCCGGACTTTGTAATTGAACCAGGGTCTGGCACATATTATTACCCCAGTTCTTTTCTTTCATCCAGCTTTCTGTTTTTTCGTATAAAGCCCAGGGCATCAGGTAATCAAAACGGATCGTATTATTGGCAGGTATATCTTCTATAATGCCTTCCACTTTTAATAATTCGGCATTATCCAGTTTTACCATTTTATGAACAGGATCTTCACTGCCAAATAATTTCTCCGCGAAACTCCGGGTTAAAATAATAGTATTGACTTCTTTTAACACCTGGCTGGAGTTTCCTTTTAAAAACGGATAGTCTAGTATTTTTAAAAAAGAGGCATCTGCAAAAACGGCTTTACCATTAAATTTTTTATCGCCATGACTGATCAGTTTTGGGGATGGGTAGGAAGCGTGTGAGGCATATTTGACTCCCGGTATCTTTTCACGAACCTCATCAGCCATGGCATTGGGTGTCCATGCCCAACTAAAGATCTTACCACTGGCTTCGGCATTCTGATAAACGATATAGTTATTCCGGTGATTCGTAAACTGTTTATCAAAACTCCATTCATAGCTCACATACAGCATCAGGATCAGGCAGCTCGCCAGGCCGATAGCCAGGCCGCCGGCATTGATCAGGGTATAGGCCTTGTTCTTCCAAAGGTTCCGTAAGGCTATTTTCAAATTCAGTTTAAACATTTCTTAGTCGTTAGTACATAGTATTTAGTCGTTAGACCATAGTTTTTGGCTTAATCTTTAATCCTTATTCCTTCATCTTTGCTCCTTCATCTTTGTCCCTTCATCCTTGCTCCTCATTCATACTTCAGCACATCAACAGGATTTGTTTTTACGGCTCGTATGCTTTGTACACTGACCGTAAAAATGGTTAGCACAACAATACAGGCATTGGCTATTAAAAACAATATATATGGCATCTCAATATGATAAGCAAAATGTGCAAACCACTTTTCCATATAAATGTAGGCCAGCAAATCGGCCAGGATATTAGCGATGATCACCAGTCTGACAAAATCCTTGTTTAACAGCTGTAGTAAGGACGACAGGGATGCACCTAATATTCGCCGCACAGCAATCTCTTTAACCCTCATTTTCGCACTGTACGCGGCAAAACTTATTAATCCAAAAATGGAAATGATCAAAGTGAGCATGCCAAATGAAAATATAATTTGCCGGCTTGTCTCATAACCTTTGTTCATTTTAGCAAAAACCTCGTCTGCAAACGTATAGTAGGGATCGCTTCCTGGTTCTATTTCTCTCCATAGTTCGGTAATATCGGTGATGGTTTTAGAAATATCGGGGCTGTTTAAGCGGATGATGATATTTCTCCTCCAATGCCCCTGATAATCGCCGGCAAAATAAATCGTTGGTATAATCTCCTGTTCAAAACCGTAAGCCTGAATATCCTTTACCACCCCTATCACATTATAGTTTTGCTGTTCATCCCCTTCATCGATTTTAACCGGCTGATCTACCGACGAAAGTCCGAGTTTCCGAAAAGCTGTTTCATTGAGGATCAGACTTTGTAACGTATCTGTCGCCAATAGCTGCATCGAGAAATCACGGCCTTTCCATATTTTTCCTCTTATAACCTCAAAATAATTGGGATCTACAAACCTCGATTCCACATTTAATGTTGTATTCCCAAAACGGATATCATTACTCCAGCCGGAATCATTAACAGGTTGTTCGGTTGCTCTTGTAACGTCTTCCACCCCGTTAATCGCCAGCAATCGTTTTTTTATAGTCTGAAAGCGTTCAGGATTAAGATTTCTGTTTCCATATTTAGCAATGCTCAAGGACATCAGCTGTTTTGGGTTTAAGCCCATATCCTTTTGTTTCATGAACTGAAGCTGTGCATAAATAACCAGAAAACTGATCACTAAAGCGATGGCCGTAGTAAATTGGAAAACCATTAATACCCGCCTGAAATGGCCTATGCGCTGACTGGTACTGAAATTGCCTTTCAATACACGCGAGGGTAAAAAGCCGGCTAATACAAAAGCCGGATAGATCCCGGCCAACAGCAGGATAAGCACAAATATGCACGATGCCTGAAGTAATACCGAAAACAGGTTGCTACTGCTAAAAAGCAATAATTCTGCGTTGATCAGCTGATTGATCTGTGGCAATAACAGTTCCGCAAATATCAATGCCAGGATGAATGCAAGTATACACTGCAGAGCCGTTTCTGTAAAAAACTGTCTGACCAGGCTCCACTTAAATGCTCCCATTACTTTCCTGATCCCTACTTCTTTAGCCCTGTTTTGTGCTAATACTAATGTCAGATTCGTATAATTAATACAGGAAACAAGAATTAAAAAAGCCGCTAAAGAGAACAGGACATAGATCGTGGTTTGTTTTGCAGAGCTCTCATAGAATGTCCCTAAATTCAGGTTGGGAACCGGTTCTGTAATTAATCTGAAGGAAGTAATCCCTTCTGTATTGGCCAGTATTTTTAAAGCTTCCGTTTTGTTTGGCTTAAAACGGGCATTATTGTTTTTGCTGTAAAACCTGGCCAGTTCTGTGATATAGGCATCCTCAATTTTAGCAAATAGCTGCTTTTCATCTACTCCCGTTCTGATCCTCAGCATCGTCGAAAAGGTACGGTATAAAAATTCATCGCCGTACATAGCAAAATCAGGAGCACCCAGCATATCAAAGCGAAAATAAGACGGCTGTTTTTTATCGTCCCACACCGCTTTTACAACCAGGTTTCTGTCCGGAAAATTAACACCCTGATTTTGAATAAGCACTTTGTTAAGTGGGTCGGCATGACCAAAAAAGCGATATGCTGCCGATTTGCTGATGGCAATGTTATTTTTATCGGTATAGATCTCATTGAAATTACCGGCAATCGTTTTTAAAGGATAGACTACCATAAAGTTACTATCCATATAAGCAGAAGCTAATTTTTCACTGATTTCCTTTTTCCCCTGTTCGTACCTTATTTTAGCTTTACCCCCCTCCAGGCTTCCAATACTCATCTGCTCTACTTCCGGAAAATGCTCTTTTACGGTTTTGGCAAAAAGAGCCATGATCTTTGATCCTTTAAACTGCGCTTCGTTCTTCGTATAATCAGCCGCCACCATATAAGTTCTTTTTAATGCCGGGTCCCATTTATCATACTGCGTCTCATGATTGATATAGAGCAGAATAATGAAGAAACCCGCCAAACCTATCGATAAGCCTAACAGATTAAAAATCGTATAGGTCTTATTTTTTAAGAGATTCCGGAGGGCAATTTTCAAATTCAGTTTAAACATGCTGTTTTCGTAGTTAGTATTTAAATCAATTCTTCCGTTCTGCCTTTATTAATTTTCTCAGAAATTACATGTCCGTCTTTCAGGTTAATAATGCGGTTAGAAAAACTGGCATCATGACTGGAGTGCGTAACCATTACGATTGTGGTTCCCTGTTCATTCAGCTCGCACAACAACTCCATTACCTCATTACCATGTGTACTGTCGAGGTTTCCGGTAGGTTCATCGGCAAGCACCAGCTTTGGTTTCGTCACCAGAGCCCGTGCTACAGCCACACGTTGCTGCTGACCACCTGATAATTGCTGGGGGAAGTGACCGCTGCGGTTCACAATGTTCATGCGGCCAATGATCTCGTTAACCAGTTTCTTACGCTCGGTTGCCGAAACCTTGTTATATATTAACGGAAGCTCAATATTTTCAAATACAGTAAGCTCATCGATCAGGTTAAAGTTCTGGAAAACAAAACCCATATTTTTCTTTCTGAAATTAGAACGCTCGCGATCATTAAGCTGCAGCAGCTCTGTACTTTCAAATTTATAGCTTCCGCTTTCGGGTTTGTCTAAAAGCCCCATCACATTCAGCAGGGTTGATTTTCCGCAGCCGGAAGGGCCCATGATCGACACAAACTCTCCTTCTTTTACATGGAGGTTGATACCGTTTAAGGCCGTGGTTTCAATTTCTTCAGTTTTGTAAACTTTCTCAAGATTTTCAATTTTTATCATATCTGGTCAAATAATGTATTTCTAATTCGTTTAAATTGGCGTTCCGGGTAACGCACCTACCCGAAACGACCAACGTAAAACGGTTTGTTTGGTTTATTTTTCAATTTCAATTACATCGTACTGGTTAAACTGATCGTACGAAGATGTGATCACCGTTTCATCTTTCTGCAAGCCGTCGAGTATCTCATAATACAGGTAATTTTTCCGGCCTATCTTCACATTCCGTTTTGTCGCTTTTCCGTCCTTAACTACAAATACCCAATTACCGCCGGTACTCTGGAAAAACTGCCCCTGTGCTAATAAAAGGGATTTACTATTATCTGAAAGGGTCAGCTTTACCTGCATCGACAAACCTCTCCTCAGCTCATCGGGCGATTTCCCTTCAAATACCAGCTCTACCTGAAACTGGCCGGAGGTTACTTCCGGGATGACCTTACGTACGGTCAGCTCATAGAGCTTACCATTAAATTCGCAGCGTGCGGTTTGGCCTTCTTTTACACGGTTAATGTAATATTCATCCACACCTGCCTGCAGCTTATAGCCTTGTAAAACATCGATCTTTCCTAACATCTCGTTGGCACCATACGATTTCCCGATAACCGGATCATAAGAGGACAGCCGACCGGAAACAGGTGCTTTAATGGTCATATTTTCAATATTCTGACGAATGGTTTGCAGGCTTTCATTCATTCTTGCAATAGACACTTCAATTTGCTGCAGCTGCATGACCCGGCTTTGATTCTCCTGCTTTACTGCCTGCTCCAATAAGGCTTTCCGGCCTTTGTAATAATCATAATCCTGGCTTGAAGTCGTAAATTCCTGCAGGGTGATCACTTTTTTGGCGAACAGTGAGCTGTCGATCTTATATTTACGGGTCGCCGTGCGCAGGCCGTTTTCGACCTCCATCATATCCTGCATCATGATCCGTTTATTTTGCTCCAGGTCCAAACGCAGCTTTCTTAACTGGTTGATTTGTTCGGTAATACTGGTTTCACTTGAGGTATAACTCGATAAAGCATTGGGGTTAGCAATCCGTAACAACGGTGTGCCCATCTGCACACTTGCCCCGTTCTCCGTATAGATCTCGGCTACGGTACCGCCTTCGGGTGAGCTTACAATAACCGATGTGAGCGGAACCACGCTGGCATTCAACAGCACGATATCTTCAAAATCACCATACTGCACTTTATTTAGCGTCACTTTTTCGGCATCGGCCTTGTATACTTTTGTCAGCGATAAGCGATAACCATAAATCACCAGTACTAAAAAGGCAAGAATACCGGCGATCATTGCCATTTTCTTTTTTGTAAAACGTTTTTTCTCTATAATTCTATCCATGGATTGTTCATCGTATAGCTGTCCTTCTGCCAAGGGTATGCCAATAAATTATATATTTTTAAAAAACTGAATATCAATCATTTATTTTTAAAATCAAAAAACAGGTGTTCGTTATCGTACAGTAGATGTGCAGGAACGGACAGTTCCTTTTATTTTTGCATTCATGGAAAATATTACGGTTCTGATCATTGACGACGATGATGATATTTTATTGAGTGCCCGATTATTCTTAAAACAACATTTTAATCAGGTGCTGACCTGTAAATCGCCCAGGGAACTGAATAGCCTGTTGAGCAAAAACGATATCGACATCGTGCTGCTGGATATGAATTATCAGAAAGGTGCAAGTGATGGAAGAGAAGGTCTATACTGGCTTGAACATATCCTGTCTATCGATAAAGATTACGTCGTTATTCTGATGACCGCCTTTGGTAATGTAGAACTGGCTGTCCAGGCGATTAAGAACGGAGCAACAGACTTTATCCTGAAACCCTGGGAAAATGAAAAGCTCTATGCTACCCTTTCTGCTGCTTCACGCCTGCGGCAATCCACCAAAAAGGTAAAGAAACTCGAAAAGATCAGCTCATCTCTGCAAAATGATATGGAGCGAAAATTCGAGAATATTATCGGACATAACGAAAAAGTACAGCAATTACAAAAAACCATGATCAAGGTAGCTCCTACCGATGCCAATGTGCTCATCCTGGGTGAAAACGGTACCGGAAAACAGGTATTTGCCTATGAGCTGCACAAAAACTCACTGCGTAAAAAACAGTTCTTTATGCATGTTGATCTGGGCTCGCTGAATGAGAACCTGTTTGAAAGTGAGCTCTTTGGTTATGCCAAAGGCGCCTTTACCGATGCCCGGGAGGATAAGCCGGGGCGCTTTGAAATGGCCGACGGCGGCACTATTTTCCTGGATGAGATCGGAAATCTTTCGCCCGCATTACAGGCTAAGCTCCTAACCGTGCTTCAAAATCAAACCGTTACCCGTCTGGGGGAACATAAAGCCCGTAAAATAGATGTCAGGGTGATCTGTGCTACGAACATGCCCCTGGATGAAATGGTGACTAAAGGAACGTTCAGACAGGATCTGTTATTCAGAATTAATACTGTAGAACTGATCTTACCCCCTTTACGGGAACGCGGTGACGATATTTTACTGCTGGCCAATCATTTTTTACAGCATTTTTCCACTAAATACCACAAAAACATTAAAGCAGTGAATATCGTCGGACAGCAGGCCTTATCAGGCTACGCCTGGCCGGGTAACATCCGGGAGCTGCAGCATGTTATGGAAAGAGCTGTAATTATGGCCGACGGCCCGGAAATCGACCTTCATGATCTTCAGCTTAGTCCGCAAAAGTTTGGTCATACGCCCCAACTGGCCGGCGATATGCCCCTGGATGAAATGGAAAAACGAATGGTCAACAAAGCGATCGAAAAACATAAAGGCAATATCTCACGGGCAGCTGCCGAACTGGGCCTTACACGGGCAGCGCTTTACCGGAGAATAGAGAAATTCGGATTGTAAGTTGTATTTTAGTGCTTCATTTAAGCTTTGGCCGTGTTTTATCAGCGTTTTACTTTTCGGTTAATCAGTCGTTTGCTTTTCATTAATATCACAGCCATACTGTTATATTACCTCATCAGGCATACGCAATTGTGGTTTACCATTACCGGCATGGCACTGATCCTGCTCGCGGCCATTATCTCCCTTTATTTCTACATTAACGAAATCCGTTCGGATATCCGGCGTTTTATACTGGCCGTTAAAATGCGCGATCATACCTTAAATTTTAAAAATAAAGTGACCAAAGGAAGCTTTCCTGAACTGTATGAATCGTTCAATGAAATTATACAGACCCATAAAGATATCCAGTTAGAACAGGATGCTGTTTTCCAACTTATCAAAACGATCTTAGAGCAGGTTCCCGTGGGTGTTATTGTCCTCAGGATCCATAAAGAAGATAAACGGAAAACAGAGATATCTTTTTTCAATCAGGCAGCGAGTCATTTGCTGCATGTGCCTTCATACCGCTACTGGCATCGCTTTGAAGAGCATTTGCCGGTATTCTCCGAAGAAGTCAATAAATTAACAGACCACGGCGGAAAACAATTTCTGGAGATTAAATTACAGGAGAAACATATTCAGCTTTCGATAGAAGTGATCCCCTTGCACCTGTATGGTACAGATTATAAGATTGTGTCTTTTCAGAATATCAAAGACGAGATCGAGCAGAAAGAAACAGAAGCCTGGAACAGGCTTATCGGTGTTATCTCTCATGAGATTTTAAACTCGATTACCCCGATCAGTTCTCTTTCTGACACGGCTCACCAACTGATCAGCAATAAAACCAGCTTAAGCCGTGAAGAATTAGATGATCTTAAACCGGCGCTAACTACAATAAAAAGACGTTCGGAAGGTTTACTGGATTTCGTAAAAGATTACCGTCTGATCGCCGAATTACCTACGCCTAAAACAGAATCTTATGCCATAGGCGAAATTCTGCAGCACATCAACCTGCTCATGAATCCGATGGTATCGGCAAAGCACATCCAGTTCAGGGTGTTACAAACTGCTTCTAAAATATCGCTTAATCTTGACTTTAAGCTCATTGAACAGGCATTGATCAACTTAATCACCAACAGTGTATATGCCCTTGAAGACGCTGAAAAACCCTATATCCAGGTAGGCTACCGCCTGATACATAACAAAGTCTATATCGATGTGAGCGATAATGGCAAGGGGATCACCAAAAATGATATCGATAAAATTTTCGTTCCTTTTTATACTACCCGGAAAAACGGTTCGGGCATAGGACTTACCATTACCCGGAATATCATGAAAATGCACCAGGGCAGTGTTGAAGTCAGTGTTGAAGCCGGCAAGAGTACTACCTTTTCCCTGGTATTTAATTATCATTAAATAACGGTTCCGTTCGGAATGGTTACTCCTTTCTTAATGACGACGATGCTGTCTTTAACGACATACAAGCCATAATCGCCTTCTGTGAGGTGCGCGCCGCCATTGATCCGGACATCGTTTCCGATACTGCAGTTCTTGTCTACAATCGCATTATTGATATAACAGCGGTCGCCTATTCCTAATAAAGGTCTCCCCGAAGCCGTAGCTTCCCGTATTTCGTCGAGTGTCTGGTAATAGTCGCTTCCCATCAGATACGAATTTACAATCGTGGTTCCCCGCCCGATACGGCAGCGTATACCAATCACAGCCCGTTCCAGCCGGCTGGCCTGTACAATACAACCTTCAGCCACAATGGTCTTTTCGAGGGTAGTGCCTGATATTTTTGAAGGCGGAAGCATCCTTGCCCGGGTAAAGATCGTATGCGCATTATCGAACATATTAAACTGCGGCAATTCATCCGTCAGACCCAGATTAGCTTCAAAGAATGATGAAATATTCCCGATGTCTGTCCAATAGCCTTCATACTGATAACTTAATACCTTACTGGTCGATAAGGAACGCGGGATGATCTCTTTACCGAAATCTTTTTCTTCGGGATTATCTTTCAGGAGTTTGATCAGCACATCCCGGTTAAACATATATATCCCCATAGAAGCCAGGTAGTTTCTCCCCTTACTCTTCATATCCTCACTGGTTTCCGATACCCAATCGGGCAGCAGATCTGCTTTCGGCTTTTCAATGAACGATGAAATGAAGCTATCCTCATCCGTTTTAAGAATACCAAACTCTGTCGCTTCACGGGCATGTACCGGAATGGTAGCGATCGATATTTCAGCACCCTTTTCGACATGTGCTTTCAGCATGACACTAAAATCCATCTGGTAGAGCTGGTCGCCGGATAAAATGAGGATGTATTCCGAATCATAATTCATGATATGGTGCATACATTGCCGCACGGCATCTGCCGTACCCTGGAACCAGGTAGGATTTTCAGGTGTTTGCTCAGCAGCCAGGATATCGACAAACGCTTTGGAGAAATAACTGAAATGATAGGTGTTCTTAATATGCTTATTGAGTGAAGCTGAATTGAACTGCGTTAACACGAACATCCGGTGCACCCCTGAATTCAGGCAGTTTGAAATGGGAATATCCACAAGCCTGTATTTTCCTCCGATAGGAACGGCCGGTTTAGAGCGGGTTTGCGTTAATGGCGATAACCGGGATCCCTGTCCCCCGCCAAGAATTACGCCTAATACTTTATCTGTCATAATTGGTTATAGTTGGTATACGTTGATATATTGTTGTGCTGCGCTATCCCATGAATGATCCAGACCCATGATAAACTTACGGATCGCTTTCATTTTTTTCGGATCAATATACAGTTCATAGGCCCGGCCAATGGCATGGCCTACATCCCAGATACTGGTCTGGTCATGACAAATCCCAAAACCACCGTCGCCAATGTCCGTCACGGTATCTTTAAGACCGCCTATACGCCGCACAACAGGGATAGTACCGTATCGCAGGGCATACATCTGATTTAAGCCGCAGGGCTCTACCCGGGAAGGCATCAGCAGGAAATCGGCCCCGGCATACATCTGATGGGATAAAGCTTCGTTATACCCGATATAGGCGTTATAACATCCTTCAAAATGAGGCTTCAGGGCATTCAGGCGATCTTCAACCTGGCTATCCCCTGAACCCAGCACCAGGATATTGATCCCGCGATGGCTTTGCTGCAGGGCATTATAGAAAATATCAGGCAGCAGATCTGCTCCTTTTTCACCCACCAGGCGGCCAATAAAGGTATACAACGGCTTTTCAGGATCAAGCCCAAAAGCTTCACAGAGTTTCAGCTTATTCGCTTTTTTTCCGCTTTCAACCGTTCTGGCCGTATAGGTTTTGCTTGGCATCGGATCCTTTTGCGGGTTCCATACATCGGTATCGATTCCATTCAATATTCCCACTGATTTAGCACGTTCGGCAGCCAGCAGGCTTTCCAGGCCATTGGCACGGCTGCTGATCTCGTCTAAGTAGCTGGGAGAAACCGTGGTCACACGCCAGCTGCATTTTATAGCTGATGCCAGTGGATTTATACTGTTATTCCAATCCAGTTTAACGGTATTCCGTAAATCAAAGCCCGGCAGATAATACAGCTTATCCCAACCAAACTGCCCCTGGTATTGAGCATTATGGATCGTGAGCACGGCAGGTACATTATTCAGATGCTGGTATGCATAACAATTCCCTGTCATAAAGGGGATCAGGCCGCAATGATGGTCATGGCAATGCAACACATCAGGCTTATGTTCCCATTGGGCAATCCAGTCGAGCGCAGCGATCTGGAAGGCTATGAAACGCTCGGTATCATCTGTATAGCCATATACTTTTTCCCGGTCGGTAAGGCCGGCAACGTGTACAAGATACAGATCGAAACCTAAGACATTGTGTTTTTCTTTCAGAATACGCGCCTGTAGTGTACGGTTCCCTAAATTTAACCATCCGTCATACACCACTTCAAATTCATTTTCCGATAAAAAAGGAAAGCGATAGGCAGGCATCACCACTTTTGCAATATGGCCAAGCTTTTGCTGGTATTTAGGTAAAGCACCTACCACATCACCCAATCCGCCTACTTTGGCCACGGGATAACATTCGGCACTAAAATGTACTATTTCCATCGGGCATTCTAAATTTTACTCAAAATAGGGAATAGATTGAGGAATGCCAACAAATTGCAAAAAAATAATTTTAAAATAATATAGCGTATCGCAGGTGTTTAACCGGCTGTAGAAGCAATATCTTCATTCGTAATACTTCTTACGTTCTCCCGTAAATTGTAATGTGAAGCCATCACTTCACCGTAAGCCCCTGTACTTCTGATCGCGATGAGATCATTTCTGAAACTTTCGGGCAGCTCCACTTCTTTACCAAAGCAATCAGTACTCTCACAAATGGGACCTACCACATCATATTTCATTTTTTGAGCTGCATTCCGGTGTTGGGCCGAAAGGTTCCCGATCTGATGATAGGCCTGATAGAGGGCGGGGCGCATCAGCTCGGTCATTCCGGCATCCAATACGATAAAGTTTTTCTTTTTACCGTTTTTTACATAGAGCACCCGGCTGATCAATGAGGCGCACTGCCCGACCAATGCCCGCCCTAATTCAAAATGCACTTCCTGATGAGGTTTAACGTTCAGGAAATCGGCAAAAACCTTAAAATAACTTATGAAATCCGGTATTTGTCCGTCCGGATGGTGATAATCAATTCCCAGTCCCCCGCCTACATTTAGTATTTTAACCGGCAGACCATGATCTTCAAACCATGCCGAAAACTCATTCACCCGGTTACATAAGTTCTTATATACCTCAAGGTTGGTGATCTGCGATCCGATATGGAAATGAATGCCGATAAACTCCAGGTTTGCACAAATATTCAACAATTCGGCACAGGCCGGCATATCCCATGAGTTAATACCAAATTTATTCTCATCCAGTCCCGTAGTGATGTTGGCATGGGTATGGGCATCCACATTCGGGTTAATGCGTATGGCTACACGGGCAACTTTCTGCCTGGCTTCGGCCAGCTCATTAATAACCTCCAGTTCCTGCAGTGATTCGACATTAAAGCAGAAGATATCCTTCTCCAGGGCATCGATAATTTCTTTATCTGATTTCCCTACACCGGCAAAAACAACTTTATGCTTAGGGAAGCCCATTTTGATCGCTTTTTTTACCTCACCGCCGCTTACACAATCGGCACCAAAGCCGGCACGACGGATCCGGCTTAATACTTTTTCATTGAAATTCGCCTTCAGGGCATAATGCACATGAAACTGATGTGCATCTGCAGCCTGCGCACAGGCCTGCAAGCCTTGTTCCAGCAATGCCATATCGTAATAGTAAAACGGCGTTTCTAATTTCGAAAAATGTGCAATATCTTTATCGGAAAACATAGAATGTGAAATTTCTGTTGATTATTTTTATTCTTTTCCTGCTGCTGATCTATATCGGGAACTATCTCGATTATCGCCGGCAGGTCATTAGCCGGAAGGAGTTTGAGCGAAGAATACGTTTCTTTATTGTATTTGCGCTCCTTCTGTTCTTCCTTTTCTATTATTTTAAATAATTATTCAAAAATACGGTTATGCAGGCTTCGTAATGCCTCTGTTTTGGCATCGGTATGGATCAGCATGGATATATTATATTCGCTTCCGCCATAAGAGATCATCCGCACCGGAATATGTTTGATCGCATCCAGCACCCTTGCCGCATAGCCGTGTTTCTCTGCCCCGAAATCACCTACCACACATACAATGGTCTGATCAGTATCGATCTCTACAGAACCAAAGGCATGCAGCTCTTTCAGGATATCCTCTAAATAATCGGTCTGGTCGATTGTTAAGGAAACGGCCACCTCCGAGGTGGTGATCATATCAATAGGCGTTTTATAGCGCTCAAAAATCTCAAAAATACGGCGCAGGAAACCATAGGCCAGCAACATACGGCTCGACTGTATCTTAATGGCTGTAATCCCGTCTTTTGCTGCGATCGATTTTATCTTTCCTTTTTCACTATCGGTACTGATCCGGGTTCCGAAAGCCTGCGGCTCCATAGTATTCAGTAAACGCACCGGAATTTTATATTTCTGCGCCGGGAAAACGGATTGCGGATGAAGAATTTTAGCACCAAAATAGGCCAGCTCGGCCGCTTCATCAAACGAAAGCTGGGCAATAGGCTTTGTTCCTTTCACAATACGGGGATCGTTATTATGCATCCCGTCGATATCTGTCCAGATCTGCACTTCATCGGCTAAAATCGCTGCCCCCAACAGCGAGGCTGTATAATCACTCCCCCCCCGTCGCAGGTTATCCACCTCACCAAAGCTGTTCCGGCAAATATAGCCTTGTGTAATAAATAAAGGATTATCCTCATGCTGCGCCAAAAGGGGCTGCAAATGGGCACTGATATAAGGAATATCCGGCTCGTTATCTTCGTCGATCTTCATAAAATCAAGCGCCGGTAATAGTACCGACCTTACACCGATCGATTTTAAATATACATGATATAAGGTGGTCGACAAGAGTTCGCCCTGTGCTAAAACCACTTTCTCTTCTACAGCTGTAAAGATATCGTTAGCCAGCTGGGCCAGCAATCCGAAATGATAATCCACTACTTCCTGCCCCTGTTCACGATAATCCCCCTCCGGCAACAGTTCTGCTACAAAATCATTATATTTTTCCCGGAGGATCTTAATCAAATTCAGCCCCTTTTCCTTATTACCCTTTAATAATGCATCCGAAATTTCGACCAGACTGTTCGTGGTACCCGATACAGCAGATAAGACCACGATCTGTTTTTCGGCCGGATGAATAATATCCAGCAATTTTTTCATGCGCTCAGGACTACCTACGGAAGTTCCGCCAAATTTTAAGATCTTCATTGATTAAAGAATTATGATTTTTCATTATACTTGTAATGGGCCGTGAAATTAACAAAAAGCCATTTAATTTCAGTGAAGCCGGCGATATAAAATTCGGTTTTCACAAACAAATTTGTTTTTTAGTGCTTTTTAATTTGTTTTATACCATCATTAACCAGAAAACAGTATGCAATTAGATCCATCTACACAATCTGCCATCAACCAGTGGCTTGAAGGTAATTATGACACTGATACCAAAAATGCTATTCAACAGCTTATAGACCGTGAAGCTTATACCGAGCTTACCGATAGCTTTTATAAGAACCTGGAATTCGGAACAGGTGGCTTGCGGGGCATCATGGGACCTGGTTCAAACCGGATCAATAAATATACCGTAGGCGCAGCTACACAGGGTCTGGCCAATTACCTGCTAAAAAAATATCCCGGTGAGGCGGTCAGTGTAGCCATTGCACACGATAGCCGTAATCAGTCGGACGTATTTGCCAACATCACCGCTGATGTATTTTCGGCCAATGGCATCCGGGTGTACTTTTTCACCGCGCTGCGTCCTACGCCTGAACTCTCTTTTGCCGTACGTACACTGGGCTGTAAAAGCGGTGTCATGCTTACAGCATCCCATAACCCGAAAGAATATAACGGTTATAAAGCCTATGGCGAAGACGGGGGCCAGTTTACCTCACCTGATGATAAGCTGGTGATGCAGGAAGTAGCAGCCATTAAAAATGTAGATGAAATAAAGTTTGACCGGATCGGGGCGAATATCGTGCCTATTGGAGAAGATATGGATACGCAATACCTGGATAAGATTGTCCGGTTATCGGTATCGCCGGATGCCATTGCCCGGCAGCATGACCTGAAAATCGTGTACTCACCTATTCATGGCACCGGTATTACACTGGTTCCGAAAGCACTTGAAAAATTCGGGTTCACCCATGTAAATGTGGTGGAAGAACAAAGTATTCCTGACGGAAATTTCCCAACCGTTATTTACCCCAATCCGGAAGAAAAGGAAGCTTTAACCCTCGCCCTGAAGAAAGCAGCCGAAATCGATGCCGACCTGGTACTGGCTACCGACCCTGATGCCGACCGTGTGGGAATTGCCGTGAAGAACCTCGAAGGAGAATTCGTCTTACTAAATGGAAACCAGACCGGCAGCCTGCTCATTAATTACCTCCTTAACGCATGGCAGGAGAAAAATAAACTAACCGGGAACGAATATGTCGTATCTACGGTAGTGACCACCGGATTGATCAGGGCGATTTGCAATGCCCGGAATGTAGAATACTTCAATACCCTTACCGGGTTTAAATGGATAGGACAGGTGATGACCCGTCTGCAGGGACAAAAAACCTTTATTGCCGGTGGCGAGGAAAGCTACGGTTACCTGGTTGGCGACCTTGTGCGGGATAAAGACGCGATCATTTCATGTGCCTTTATTGCGGAAATGACGGCTTTTTATAAAGACAAAGGCAGCAGCCTGTATGAAGCAATGATCGATATGTATATGACCTATGGTTTTTATAAAGAAGAATTAGTATCGATCACTAAGAAGGGAAAAACAGGCGCTGAAGAAATTAAAGCGATGATGGCAAAATTCCGGACCAATCCACCGGCAAGCCTTGGCGGATCACCAGTGATTACCCTGAAAGACTACGAGCTCAACCGGGAAACAGACATCCTGTCCGGTAAAAGTAAAGAACTGGGCTTCCCGAAATCAGATGTATTGCAATTTATCACCGTTGACGGCAGTGTTATTTCTGCCCGCCCGAGCGGAACAGAACCTAAAATTAAATTTTATTGCAGTGTAAATGCGCCTTTAAAGAGCAGAGAAGCCTTTAAAGCTACGGATACGATGCTGGCCGATAAGATCAAAGTCATTATGGCTGAGCTTCAACGCTAAATTATCTTCCTGCACTCCATAAAGATTTTATTTTTACGGTGATCTTTTTGCTTTCAAGTTGTTTTGGATCAAAGCTGACCGCTTTTTCTTTTCCCGGCTGCAGATCAAAATAGTTATCGCTCAGCCGGCCCTTATAGCCTGTTATGTCGATATATACATATTTGGCAAAAGCCGATGATTTTATATAGATGCGGTTATTTTGTATGCGGTATGTAAGTTTCGGATCACTTAACTTCAGATCTTTGGGCTTTATCTGATCCCGTTGCGGCATCTTATCACTATAGGCCTCCTTAACGGCATACCAGGCTGCACGGGGTTGCCGGTTATCGTAATCTGTAATGCTCCAGCTGGCTACAGGCCAGCAATCATTTAATTGCCATAACAGCGTACCCATATTATAAGGAACCTTGCTCCGGTGAATAAGAATCATATTCTTAAAGCCATAATACTGCACACATTGTGTCAGATAGGCATAGTCTTCAAGAGATAGCTTGCTGATCTTTGCCGAATCGATCATGTATCGCTGTAAATAATGATTTATCTTATCAAATCCATTTCCGGCTTTCTGGTGATGCCTGATCACTTCTGAAAACAAATGGCGGTCAGCCGGTGCGGTAAACTTCATGATGCTGTGATAAGCCGGCATGGCCTGCATACCATATTCACTTATAAAGCGACCGGTCTTTTTCTCAAACACTTCAAAATCTTCCAGCCCCCACCATACACCCCAATAATGGCTGTCGCCCTGCGTAATACTTTCTTTCACACCCCAGCCTAACTGTGGTGATGTACTGATGTAAGGACGATAAGGATCTTCTTCGCCGATCCACTTCGGAATGCTGTCGCGAAACAGACGCGTATAATCCTGCCAGAGCTTCACGGAATCAGCGGCTGAAATCCCGAAGCTCTTCTGCCATCCCCAGCGATTCCAGGCTTCATCTACCTCATTATTACCGCACCACAGCACAATGCTCTTATGGCGCCGTAAACGTTTGACCTGATATTTTACTTCTTCCCTTACATTGTTAAAAAAGTGATCGTCGCCGGGAACCATCGCACCGGCAAACATAAAATCCTGCCATACATACAGCCCCAGCGAATCGCACAGGTCATAGAAATCATCATGCTCATAAATCCCGCCGCCCCATACCCTGATCATATTCATATTGGCTTCCTTAGCCAGAGTCAGGATCTTCCGGTATTCAGCCTTATTCATCCGGGTAACGAATGCATCCGAGGGAATATAATTGGCACCTTTCATGTATACCGGCTTATTATCAATGGTAAAATAAAAAGAACTTCCTGCTGCATCGGGTTGCTGAACAAGTTTCACATTTACCGGTGCCGTATAAGGACGCTCAAAAGGCTTCGTATCATACGCTTCTAAGCGGATCTCTTTCCATATCCCTGCGGAGATCAGTTTCGGCCCCCAGTCCCAGCCAAAATGAAACTGTGCTTTTCGTGCATATGCTCTGGCATGATCAGGAATAACAAAGGGCTGATCGGCCTTTGCCAGTGAATCCACCTTTTTTTGTGCCGAATAAAACCGGATCCGAAGTGTGTTGGTTACCGGATCCAGTTTATCTTTCACATCTACTTTCCATTGCCGAAACATGTTATCGGCTTTTAATATCAATTTTCCATTCAGGAATACTTCTGCATACGTATCCAGGCCATCAAAAACCAATTGCATATTTTTCTTCTCCAGTATGGCGCTTCCGGGTTTAAAGCGGGTTTCATATTCCCAGTTTTCATCCGCTACCCACTGCACTTTTCTTTCCTGATCACGATAAAAAGGATCTTCAATTAATTGATTAGCCATCAAATCCGTAAAAACTTCGCCGGGTACACTGGCCGGATACCAGCTATTCTTATTTTCCTGCCTGAATTTCCAGTCTTTATTTATTTTTTGCGACAAAAGCTGTGCCTCTGCGTAGTAAAAAGTACTTAAAAGCCATAAACATGTCAGAAAAAAGTATCGGCTAAGTATAGTGCTCATAATAATTGATTTTAATGGTAAAAATATGACTTTAAATTGGTTATAATTTTTAGTTTTGCCTTTGTGAAAGCCTGTCAAAAAGTTATCGCTTTGTTTATGCTGGCCGGCATCCTTGCCAACAGCTTTAATCACTGGGTGATACTCACTTCCTATACTTTAAATAAATCTTATATTTCAAGTGTACTGTGTACCAATAAAGACAAGCCCGGGCTGCATTGCGAGGGGAAGTGCTTTATGGATATTAAACTTAAAGAATTAGCACAAAAAAACAAACAGGATCTCGAACAATTAAAAAGAATGGCTGAAACCGTGATACCGGATCAGCAGCTTTTGCCTGAACCTTGTTTTGAATACCATTTTACGCAGCATAACTGTATTTCGGTTGTTAAAAAACCGATTGATCAATCGGCTTTTATCTTCCATCCGCCAAAGCAGGCATAAAGCAATTGTTTACGCTATTCCCCGGCAGATCAGCTGAATGCCCGCCGGACTTTACATCCATTCGGGCAATGATCTTCAGAACATTGCCATGAATCCATAACATTCTTTAAAAAAAACAAATTTATACAGATGAAAAAGATCATATTCATATGCTTTATTGGCTTCGCTTTAAATGCGATGGCCAGTCCTATTCTTTCCGGACGGCTTATACCGGCTGAAAATGTTGCCGTTGATACATTGAAAAAAGACGGTATTGATCCGGTTTGCAAAATGAACGTAAAAGCCGGTACGGCTATAACCGCTGTACACGACAAAGTTGTATATGGCTTTTGCAGTGAATCCTGCAAAAAGGCTTTTCAAAAAGCGCCATTAAAATATCTTAAAAAGAAACCATGATTTTTAACCTTATAAATCTAAAAATGAACAAATCTGTTTTAATTCCTTTATATCTCGTTCTGGTGGTGTTTATATCCTGTAACCGGGATAAAAAACTTCCCGTTTACGGTGATCGTGAAGCAAAGATCACCACATCAGCCGATGGCCAGACCAGGATCGATACGATCTATAAAACCATACCTGCTTTTCAATTCTTAAATCAGGATAGTATCCTGCTGACACAGGATGCTTTTAAGGATAAAATTTATATTGCTGATTTTTTCTTTACTTCCTGTTCTACCATATGTCCCATCATGCACCGGAATATGAAAACCCTTTACGATACCTATAAAGATAATCCGGACGTCATGTTCCTGTCGCATACGATCGACTTTAAGTACGACAAACCTTCTGTACTTAAAAGATATGCACAAAAACTAGGTGTTGACGACAGGAAATGGCAATTTGTATGGGGAACCAAAGACAGCATCTATACCATTGCTGAACAGGATTATCTGGTAGCTGTTGGCGAGGATTCTTCAGAAAGAGACGGATATATTCATCAGGGATGGCTGGTACTGATCGATAAGGAAAAACGTATCCGTGGTGCGTACGATGGTACTAAAACGGAACAGACCGAAAAGCTAAAGAAAGATATAGCAATCTTATTGGATGAGTATAAAAAATAATCGCCGGCGTTATTTCACGGGCCTGAGCTTTTTAGCGGTCTGCGGCGCAATGATCTATTCCTGCCAAAGCAGTCAGGAACTGGAATATGCAAAATATATGAGTAACGGAAAAGATCTGTACAGGGCCCGTTGTCAGAACTGTCACGGTGAAAAAGGGGAAGGGCTGGGTGAACTGGCCCCTCCTCTTACTGATACGGTATTTTTGAAAACCTATAAAGACCGTATAGCCTGCATCATTAAAGAGGGTAGCCACGAAGAAATGCGCATTCATAACAAGATCTATCACGAAAGAATGCCTTCTTTCCCGGATCTGGCACCGATCGATATCGCTCAGCTAACCGTTTATATCACCAACTCATTTGGAAACCGGCAAGGCATGTATACCTATGAACAGGTCATGAGCGACCTTACTAAATGTAAATCGCTGCCTGATCGCAGACCATAAGTCTACAATTTTTTACCTGTAACTTTTATGGTACCACCCTCTGCTCCGGGTGCCCGCTGAATAGTGATCTGTTTGATCTGTTCGGCTGTAAGCTGCCTGATTTCTTCTGATGAAATCGGTTTCCCTTCGACCATAAATACTACGTTTGTTAATTTCAAGCTATCTGAAGCTTTAAACGCATTCTTATATCCCTGAACCAGAAGAGGCTCACTGAATTCGCCTGAAGAAGATTCTGTTCCTTTGTTAATGACAATCCTGACCACTTTATGTGAAGATTGTTTTCCGTCTAACGAAACGGTATCTGGAAAGTCAGTCTGCGACAAACGCAGCCCCTTAACAAGGCCACTCATTGCAGTTGGAACAGCTACGCCCCTGACCATCGTCGCTATATTCTTCATCTCAGGATGCACTGCTGAATCGAGCCGGAGGGTGATTACATTTGTCACTACACTAATTTTTTCAGCCAGTGCTATTTTCTTCTGTTTTTTAACGTTGTTTTTAATGAGCGGCTTTACAAACTGTTCCCGTTCAGTCGCAACGGCTGTCTTTTCATTATCGTTAAATAACTGGCCCGCAGACAGAACCTGTGTGAACGGTTTCAGATGCTGACCAATCGCTTTTTTATTTATGGTAAAGGCCAGTGTTGTGGTCAGTAATACCGGCAATATCAGCACATATAATAATAATTTCTTTGGCGATGAACGCCTGGCATTCATCATCTTTATACGTTTTTTAAGGTCTGATAAATTAAAATGATTAACCAGGCTAATACTGTTTTCGAGATTACCTATTCCCAGCAGGCTATACTGGTAGGCTTTTTTGTCGATCCCCTTTTTCACCATACGCGCATCGGTGATAAACTCAATATTCTCTTTGATGGCCTTTTTCATCAGCCATACGCCCGGGTTAAACCAATAAAAGACTACACTGATCTCAGCGAGGATTATATCGAGGGTATGCCACTCTTTTACATGCACCTGTTCATGGGCTAATATCGTTTTCAGTTCATTTTCGGCATGCATCCCGGGATTTACATATACGGTTTGCCAGAAAGAGAACGGGCTGACCTCTCCTTTCAGGATCCGTACCGGCGCATTATGAACAATGCCCGGAGTGGAATGTTGATGGATACGATACAGGGACACAAACTGTATGCCCAGGCGAATGGCCATACACGCTGCTCCGGTATAAAAGAGTATAACGACCAGATTCCAGTAATTCATGACACCCGCATTGCCTATGAGCGCATGTACATCAACAGTGGGTACTAAAGCCGTCACACCAGGCCTGATTTGCTGCTGCCGCTGAAAAAAATCGGTTAAATCAAGAAACGGATAAATGGTCGAAAAAAGAATACCGCTTACCAGGAATGCGCGGTTAAGCGTATAAAAGGTTAAACGGCGCAGAACGAGGTAATATGCCGTTGCGAATAACAGCAATACCAGGTTTATCTTAAATAAAATCAACAATAAATCGGGCATAAAATATTATTTATCCGGGTTCTCGATCAGATCTATAATTTCTTTTAATTCTTCCGCACTGATTTTTTTGTCTTTCGCAAAAAAAGCCACTAACTCTTTATAGGAACTTTGAAAATAATTATTGACAAAGCCTGACATAAAACGCTTTTTATATTCCGCTTCTTTAATCTTTGCACTATATCGATATGCATTCGCAAATTTTTCACTTTTCAGGTATCCCTTGCGCTCTAAATTTTTAATCGTAGATGCCAGTGTAGTATAAGGAGGAGCCGGTTCGGGCATGGCATCCATAAAATCTTTAATAAATCCTTTTCCTACCTGCCATACGGCAAGCATAGCCTCTTCTTCCTGTAATGTTAATTTCTCCATATTACGACTTTATCGTAAATATATGAATATCACGTTGAGAAAACAAAATTTTAACGTTATTTAACGATTGTTATATTGTTGAATAGTTATTATTGTTATATGGTTGTATGGTTATTATTGTTGTATTATGAATGGCAACAATAAAGCAATTGAACAATATCAGGTCGTTAATGATAGCGGTTATCAGCCTCATCAATCACACCCTGTACCAGGCTAATAATGCGCATGGCTGAATCCAGCTGACTATCCGGGTGTTGTGCTTTTTCTTTATAAACGTTCAGCTGCTTTGATTTTCCCTGGTAGTTAAACTGCAGGCAGTATACCGTTGCATCTGCATCTGCCTGTCCAACCTGCTCCGGAAGTCTCCAAAAGCCGAGTTCATTGATCTTATTATGTAAAAAAATAAGATCATTACTCCGTAATTTAACCTGGTTTTTAATCAGGGAATCGCGGCGGTCAAGATATTGATACGTTCCGGTCAGGGAGCTATACCGGTTAACCAGGCTGTCGGCCTTTCCCCAGGTATACGTGAACGACTTAAAACCGGCTATCCCTACCGGTGCTTTTTTTCGGCTTAATACAAAATAGCCGGTTATTAAAATTCCGATGATCATTACGATGGAAGCCCATAGCGGCAGCTGTTTCATTCTTTTGGTCATTAGATATTACGTCTGTACATTAATGTGCAGTTCGTTCCTGTTGCTGTTCTGCATCAACCAGGACCTGTTCTATGGATTTCTGCACCTGAACAAATGCATCTTTCATTTTCCGGCTTCCTTTAAAGTCAGCCACATAGGTCACGTTTTTCGATTTTCGTTTATAATGAAACGTGATCTCATAACGCAGCACCCGGGGCGATCTGACCTCTTCATTATTGGCAACATATGCTGGTAAATTCCAGAATCCCTGGATGTGGGCTACTTTATCTAAGGCTTGTATATCGTCTGCAGTCAATTTAACCTGCTTTACCACCAATGAATCATTCCTGTCCAGATAGCGATATTCGCCGGTGGCAGAATTATAAGTATTATCCAGGTGTTCGCCCACACCCCATTTGTAGGTTAAAGATACAAACTCAGCCGCTTTAAACGGGGCATTGCGGATGATCGGGGCATAATAAATGATGCTGTAAATTAGAAAAGGGACAACAATCGTAAAAAAAATGAATAATTTCTTTCCTCTGGAACTCATATGTTAATTTCTGCGGCTTCTTCACTATTCGGATCAAACTCTCCCTCCCATTTGGCAATCACAACCGAAGCCAGACAATTACCGATCACATTGACCGATGTTCTGGCCATATCCATCAGTTCATCAATACCGAGGATAATAAAAATAGGCCATGTCGGCAGGCCAAAAGAGGCGGCTGTGCCTAACAAAATCACCAGCGACGCTCTCGGCACCCCTGCTACCCCTTTACTGGTTAACATCAATGTAAATACGATCACCAGCTGATGTCCGAGCGACAAGTGTATATTAGCCGCCTGTGCTACGAAGATCGATGCCAATGCCAGATATAAGGTCGTGCCATCCAAATTAAAACTATACCCTGTAGGCATGACGAAAGCGACGATTTTTCGGGGAACACCAATGCTCACCATAGCCTCCATGGCACGGGGTAAGGCTGCTTCAGAACTCGTGGTGGCAAAAGCAATAGATACCGGTTCGGCAATGGCCTGTATGAATTTACGGATCGGTAAGCGGATAATCAGTGCCACCGGCAGGAGTACCAGCAGCAGAAATACGATCAGTGCCGCATACAGCGTAAGCAGCAGCTGGAACAAGTTAACCAACACCCCCAATCCCATGTGTCCCACCGTATAAGCCATCGCAGCGCCCACACCGATCGGGGCAAAGTACATCACGATATTGGTGAACTTAAACATCGTTTCGGAAAGGCTTTCGGTAAGCCCTAACATCGGCTTACGCTGGGCCATAGGCACCATGATCAAAGCAATACCAAAGAACACACTGAACACCACGATCTGCAATACATCACCGCCGGCCATCGATTTCACAATACTATCCGGAAATACGTGCAGAATAATATCCTGCGTGGTCTGTGCCTCTACTTTAGGCAATTCCTGCGCAACCGCATCAGCCTGTTTTATGCCCACACCGGCTTTACTGATATTGATCGCTGCTAAACCGATAAAAAGTGCAATAGTCGTTACAATTTCAAAATACAATAAGGATTTCCAGCCCATGCGCCCAACCTGCCGAATGTCGGAATGCCCGGCAATACCATATACCAGTGTGGCAAATAAAAGCGGTGCAATGATCACCTTGATCATTTTCAGGAAGATCTTACTTAAAATCTGCAGGCTTTGGCCGAAAACAGGAAAATCATGCCCGATCGATACACCGATCAACAGCGATACCAGTATCCAGAATGTAAGTGTTTTCTTGATAAACCCATAAAAAACGATCATCCCCAGCAATACCCATCTCAACACATAGAAGAATGCCGTTATACCTGGTGCCATATTTATATTCCAGCTGAATTGCTCATTTAAGAAGAGCAGGGTGTTAAACGTCAGAAAAGCGATCAGCAGCAGGAAAAAAACGCCGGCGGCCCCTTTCTTCGGAAGCGCATACAATATTAATCCCCCCACACCCAGGCAATAAAGCGGCAGATAATCTAAAAGTGACAGCGAGGCCACTCCGTCCTTTCCACCGTTAATGACATGTGTAAAACCCAGAACATGAATTAAGAAGGCTAACAGGAATACGCAAATGATTGCGATGAGCATGGGTTTATTTTTCGTCATAAAGCTATTTTGATAAATCACAAAATTAATTATTTACGCAAAGTACGCAAACTAATCTTATTTTTGATAGTCCTGTGATGTAACATCGCCGGTAAATAGTCATCTAATTCCTGTAGCTATTCCTGTTAATGAACCAAAAAGACGCCTTATTCAAGGAGATATTTGATAAAAATTCAAAGAAAATTTTTCACTTATGCTATGGTTATACCGGTGATAAGGATTCGGCGAACGACCTGTTACAGGAAACTTTTTTAAAAGTATGGCAAAACCTGGATAAATTCAGAAATAAATCTCTAATCTCTACCTGGATCTACCGTATTGCTGTAAATACCTGCCTCACGTATCTGCGTTCTGAAAAAAGACAGGCTAAAGATGAACTGACCGATAATATTATCGAAAATAAAATAGAGGAATATTCAGAGAAAAACGAACAGATTGCACTCTTATATAAGTCGATTTCCAAACTGGAAGAAAACGACCGTCTGATCATTACCATGGTACTGGATGAGTTACCTTACCAGGAAATTGCAGAGATATCAGGCATCAGCGAAGGCAACCTGCGCGTAAAAATTCATCGCATTAAACAGAAATTAACCGAAATATATAATCAGTATGCAGGAGTTTGATCAAATAGAGGCACTTTGGGCTGCACATACGGTTGATGTACAGATATCATCCGATGATATGCTGAAGCAGGCCAAAAAAGAGGTGAATTCAATCCGTACCAAATCTTTATTGAACATCGTCGGGCTGACACTTTCTATGATCGTGGTGATTTCTTTATGGATGTTTGATTTCGAATCGTGGACCACTTATGCCGGTATAATGGTCATTGTCCTGGCTATTGCGGTATACACGCTGATCTTATACAATCATTACCGCATTATAGCAAATAACGATTTCACGGCGAATCCCAATCATTTTATCAGCCAGCTGAAAATATATCAGGTTAAGCGTTTTCATCTGTACAACAAGCTATATTGGTTTTATGCCATTGCGCTTTCCCTGGGAATGGCACTCTATTTCTCGGATCTTATTACCACGCTTAGCCTGATCACACAGATAACCATTTTGGGGTTAAGCTTTGGATGGATGATCTTCTGTTCTACCCTCGTCAGGAAAGCAGTGGTTAAGAAAGATAAGGAGCGGATTGCGCTATTAATTGAGAAATTTGAACGGATCAGCGAACAGTTTCATTAGTACTTTTCTTTTTGACCGCAAAAAGAAACAAAAACTCCCGGCTGCTTATTTTTCTATGAAAGGCAGTGCTTAGGCTAACTTCTGCTTACCGAAAAATAAAAGGCCGGAGATAAGTTGAACGACAGACAGTGCTAATAGTTTGACTGTTTACTCAACTTCTTTTGAAGAAAAGGAATTTCCGCTCAGGCGGTATTCCAGTTGTTTAACCTGCGCTGCTGTTTTTCCGTCTTTTGTTTGCTGAAGAGGAAGCGATCGAAACAGTCCTCCGTTTTTCACAAAGAATTTATCATTCCCCCGGAAGGTCTCTTTAAGCTGGCTGCTTAAACCCGGAAAACTGATCTTATTAAAACTATTTGCTGCAAATTCATAGACATTAAGGTCGTTCACATTTTTACGGACCACATATTGCACGTAGATCTCCGGATTACCGTCATTATCCAAATCCATATTCCAGGCATCCACCAACTGCCCTTTGCGCTCAACGGATACCGACCGGTAGTTTTGTTTAACCGAATCAGACATCAGGATGAGAAACCCGCCCACACTGTCGATGCCTTTGCCCCAGCTTAATACTTCAAAATAATAGCCCGGCTTGATTTCGATACTCTTATAAAATGGAAACGGGTTTGGATTGGAGACTTTCACCGTAGTGGTATCTGTTTTTTCTGCCGACGTTTTTTCTGCCGGTGAACAGGCGAGCATACCGGTGATGACCAGGCTGCAAAATCCAAAACGAACAAAGGGACTACATTTCATCGGTCTATTTTACTTTTACATCCGGTGCACCATTGTTAAACACGGTTTCTATCACTACACTGCGTTTGCCACTTGGTGCGATCACGATGGTCTTCAATATTTTCTTTTGTCCTTCAGGCACATTGATCTTAATGGGCGACATGTACTCAGCCGCATTTTCTGAAGGGCGATAATTATCAAGTGTATAGAAGATTCTGGCACCTTTTACCGGAACTTTCAGTTCGACGGTAAAGTTTTCGCCATTCTGTACCTTATCGGGCTGCCCGATAGCTGTAGGTACCCAGTAATTGGTACCGGTTTTATCCAGCCGGGCCAGGTGCACCGGCATACGTTCTTCCGAAAAGTTCCTGAAATCTTTATTAGCCAGCGGAGTCCAGGCAATTTCAGCTAAAGCCAGCAGGCGGGGAAACAACATGTATTCTGCTTTCGACGGCGTTTCAATATATTCTGTCCACAGGTTGGCCTGTACACCCCATATATACTTTTTCTGCTCTGCACTCAAAGATGGAGGAACAGGGTCATACGCATATACTTTTGCATAATTTGAAAGTCCGCCAATCGTTAACGGCTCATCGGGTGATGCCGATTGCTTATGATCAAAGTACAAGCCTGCAGGGCTTGGGCTCATGATCACATAATGGTTTTGCTGCGCAGCTTCGATACCACCTTTTTCACCACGCCAGCTCATCACTGTTGCGTTAGGTGCCAGTCCGCCTTCCAAAATCTCATCCCAACCGATAATAGATTTACCTTTACTGTTCAGGTATTTTTCCATACGCTGGATAAAATAGCTCTGCAGGCCGTGCTCATCCTTTAAGTCCAGGTCTTTTATCAGCTGCTGACAAAACGCCGACTCTTTCCAGTATGTTTTCGGACATTCATCGCCGCCGATATGGATATATTTTGACGGGAATAAAGGAATTACTTCATCGAGCACATCCTGAAGGAACTTAAAGGTATTCTCAGTGGGTACGAACACATCATCAAAAACACCCCAGGTTTGCTGTACCTGTTTGCCTTTCCGGCTGCCCGACCAGGGGGTTTTGTCACTTATAAAGGTATCCCTATCCGGAAAAGCGCTTAGTTCCGGGTAAGCGGCAATGGCCGCCGAAGCATGACCGGGCATTTCGATCTCGGGCACTACCGTTATAAATTTCGTGGCGGCATAGCGTACCACTTCTTTTACTTCTTCCTGCGTATAGTAACCTTTATAGACCTCATTATCGGTACCTCCTGTACCGGGGTAGTTGCCTATAATGGTACCATTCCTGACCGATCCCACGCTGATCAGTTTCGGATATTTTTTAATCTCGATACGCCAGCCCTGATCATCGGTCAGGTGCCAGTGAAACGTGTTCATCTTATAGGCTGCCATCATATCGATATATTTCTTCACAAACGAAACCGGAAAAAAATGGCGGGTTACATCTAAATGAACACCCCGGTAATCAAACCTCGGATAATCATTAATGACTACCGCAGGGATGCTTATTTTATCCTTTTTTTTTTCCGGCATCATTTGCATGAGCGACTGAACGGCATAAAACAGGCCACGCTCTGAGCCGGTAACTTTTATCTGACCGGAAGAAACCTCGATTTTATACCCTTCTTTCGGCAAATTTTCAGCACCTTTGGATGTTAAAAGGATTGATCTTTGTGCGCCGGCTACAGTTTTGGCTTCACGAAGTGCAAAGCCACCTTTCGTAACGATAAACGCATTTAATAAATCGGCCGAACCAGCATTCGCAGTTTCATTACTGATTAAAACTACCGTTTTGTCAAGTATGAAGCTGCCATTTTGCTTCACAATGCTTACCGGAGCAGGAATAATGCCCAGATTAGCATCATACTGCGCATAAACAGTGGTAAATAAGCAGATAAACGCTGCAAGAAGGAGTACAGATTTCTTCATTTCGTATTTTTTTATGTTTAAGCTTCTACCTGATCTGCTTTGGCCGCCAGGTAACGTTCGGCATCTAAAGCGGCCATACAGCCTGATCCGGCTGCAGTAATGGCCTGCCGGTAATAGCTATCCTGCACATCGCCGCAGGCAAACACACCTTCGATGTTGGTTTTGGTTGTTCCCGTAATCGTTTTTAAGTAACCGGTTTCATCCATATCCAGCCAGCCTTTAAAGATATCCGTATTCGGTTTATGGCCAATGGCCACGAAGAAACCTTCTACCGCAATGATCGATTCTTCATCCGTTTTATTATTGATCACTTTAACCGCTGTTACATTTTTGCCGTTACCTAATATTTCCGCCGTTTCTGTGTTGTATAATACTTCAATATTTGGCGTATTCAATACCCGGTGCACCATCGCTTTACTTGCTCTGAATTCGTCGCGACGCACCAGCATATACACTTTACGGCAAAGCTTGGCCAGATAGGTAGCTTCTTCAGCGGCGGTATCTCCGGCGCCCACAATGGCTACATCCTGCCCTTTAAAGAAAAAGCCATCGCATACGGCACAGGCCGAAACCCCAAAGCCGTTATATTGCTGCTCGCTTGGTAATCCCAGCCATTTGGCTTTTGCGCCGGTAGCGATAATGACCGTATCGGCAGTAATTGTTTTGATGTCATCTACCACGACCTTATGGGGCAACGATGAAAAATCAACGGCACTCACATAGCCAAAGCGGATCTGTGTACCGAAACGTTCGGCCTGTTTCCGGAAATCTTCCATCATCTCAGGGCCCAAAATACCATTCGGATAACCCGGAAAGTTGTCAACATCCGTAGTTTGTGTAAGCTGTCCGCCCATTTCCATGCCGGTATACATCACCGGCTTCAGATCGGCACGGGCAGCATAAATAGCTGCCGTATACCCGGCGGGACCTGAGCCTATAATTAAACACTCAACGTGTTCTATTTCCTGTTCGTGTTTCATGTGTGTTATTTATGATTTACAAATATAGTATTTTGGTTCAATGGTTATCTATCTTTACTTTTTCACTTCCTTCAGCAGCCTGATGAAATTACCCCCCAGTATTTTTTCGACCTCGGCCGGCTTATATCCTCTTTCCAGCAAAGCAGCTGTTAGTTTAGGATAATCAGCTACACTGTTAATCCCGGCCGGAAATGATTCAGCACCGTCAAAATCAGCGCCAAAGCCAACATGATCTACTCCGATCAGTTTAACAATATGATCAACATGATCTATAATCACAGACACCGGTGTCCGTATCGCGTCAGCATCAGCCTGATGACGTGCAATCAGCGTATCAATACCGTTGCTCCGGCCATATTGCTTACTTAATTCTTTTAATTCAGAATCGTATTTTGCAAAAAAAGCTTTCTGTTTTTTATCATAGGTCGAATCTAAAAAGCCGTTATAAAAATTAAGCGAAATCACACCGCCATTTTTACCTATAGCCCTGATCTGATCATCTTTCAGGTTTCTGGGCACCGGATTCAAGGCATAAACGCAACTGTGCGACACCAGTACCGGCTTTGTCGTGACGGCGATGACATCATAAAAAGTACGCTCACCCACATGCGACAGATCGACCATTACGCCTGATGCATTTAAACGGCGCACTACTTCCTTTCCGAAATCGCTTAATCCGGCCTTATCAGCCTGTACTTTACCCGAAGTTTCTTCGGCTGCCGAACTTGCCCATGACGTACTGTTATTCCAGGTCAGTGTAAGATAAGCCATGCCCCGCTCAGCCAGTTTATCGAGATAAGCGAGATTATTTTCGATCATATGTCCGCCTTCAACCCCGATCATAGCGGCCAGCTTATTTTCTTTTACCGCTTTCATTAATTCGGATGCATTACGGACCAGTGTAATCTGATCAGGATAACGCCTGATCAGGGCATAAAGCGAATCAATTTGCCGGTTTGCCATGGCATAGCCCCCGGTCTCATCACACCAGATCGAAAACAGCTGCACATCTAACCCGCCTTCGCGGGCACGTACCAGGTCGAAATTACCGCTTTGCTGCAGCTTTCCGATGTCAATTCCCGATTTGATCTGATTAAACAGGATATCGCCATGGGTATCCACCACGATAGCCCCTTTATGTAATTTTTCTACCGACTGGGCTCCGGCTGTTAAGGCTGAAAGAACAGCAACGGCGATCAGATATATTTTATGAATCATATTTTCCTGAAGTAAATAATATATGTCTGTTTTATTGTAATATTCCTCCTTTAAAAACCTCTTTAATGATTTTCCTGCCCTTTTTTGCGGACCATTCCCCCTCTTTCTCATCAAAAGCATACATTCCCGAAACGAGCATTTTCCCTTTCGGGCTGTACACCATAAATGCCCCGTGTTTAATTCCTTTTACGAAAGTAATGATCATCCTGATCTTCCCGTCCGGAAAAAAACCGATCCATCGTCCGTTCATTAATCCGTTTTCATAACTGCCCCTGACCATTACAAAGCGACTCTTTCCTTTAACTGAAAAACCCTCTGCATTCAGTTCATTGAAAAAATCGATATCCTCATAATAGACAAATTGCCCGTGGGGGATGGTCATTTTTTCATCTTTATAGGAACCTGTGAACAGCAGGTTATTATCGAGGTCATATTTCTTTAGCACCCATAGCTCCTCGGTGCTCAGCTTTCCGAAAATACCATAAGCGTTGGCTTTCGTGGAGTCGGAAATGATCTGATTATCCAGAAAATAAACCGGCTTTACCTGGGCACAGGTACGCATACCAATGCCAACTAACAGGGCTATCATAACCGTTCTCATAGGTGTGTTGTCTGGCTTAAAAATAGCAATTAAGTCTGAATTATTCCTACATTGAATGCTTTTTTTACGGGCGACTGATTAGCGGCTTCGATGCCGGTGGAGATCACGCGGCGGGTTTCGAGCGGATCGATCACCCCATCTACCCATAAACGGGCTGCAGCATAATAAGGTGTTGTTTGCCGGTTATAGCGATCGGTAATATCGGTAAGCAGCTTTTCTTCTTCTTCCACAGTGAGACTTTGTCCTTTTGCTTTCAGGGCACTTTGCTGGATCTGCAAGAGTACTTTTCCGGCCTGCGCACCCCCCATTACCGCAATTTTAGCGGTTGGCCAGGCATAAATGAGCCGGGGGTCATATGCCTTTCCGCACATGGCATAGTTTCCGGCACCATACGAATTTCCAATAATAATGGTGAACTTGGGAACTACAGAATTGGCTACCGCATTGACCATTTTGGCGCCGTCTTTTATAATCCCTCCCTGTTCTGAACGGCTGCCCACCATAAAACCGGTAACATCCTGTAAAAACACCAGCGGGATCCTTTTCTGATTACAGTTCATGATAAAGCGTGCGGCTTTATCGGCACTGTCGGAGTAGATCACCCCGCCAAACTGCATCTCTCCTTTTTTAGACTTCACCACTTTTCGCTGATTGGCTACGATACCTACGGCCCAGCCATCAATCCGGGCCAGTCCGCAGATAATACTCTGCCCGTACAAGGCCTTATACTCCTCAAATGCACTGTTATCGACCAGCCGCTCGATAATCGCTTTCATATCGTAAGGTTTTTCGCGGTTATCCGGCAAAATACCATACAACTCTTCAGGGTCTTTCAGGGGCATGACTGCCTTTATACGATCAAAACCGGCATTTTCAGGGGCACCCAACATGCTCATGATATTACGAATACTGTCTAAGCAGGCCTTATCATCCGGGTGCTTATAATCGGTAACGCCCGATATTTCACAATGCGTAGTAGCCCCGCCTAACGTTTCATTATCAATATCTTCGCCAATGGCTGATTTGACCAGGTAAGAGCCTGCTAAAAAAACAGATCCTGTACCGTCAACAATCATAGCTTCATCGCTCATAATAGGCAGGTAGGCCCCACCGGCTACACAGGAGCCCATAATGGCCGAGATTTGCACGATCCCCCCGGCCGACATCACGGCATTATTTCTGAACATCCGGCCAAAATGTTCTTTATCGGGAAATATTTCGTCCTGCATGGGCAGGTATACACCGGCACTATCTACTAAGTAAATCACCGGCAGGCGGTTTTCCATCGCAATTTCCTGGGCACGCAGATTTTTCTTGGCCGTCATCGGAAACCAGGCACCGGCTTTAACGGTGGCATCATTGGCAATGATCATACATTGCCGTCCGCTCACATAGCCGATACCGCACACTACACCTGCGGAAGGACATCCGCCTTCGGCTTCGTACAGGCCATCAGCTGCAAAAGCGCCTATTTCAAGCCATTTACTTCCTTTATCGGTTAAATAGGCAATCCGTTCACGTGCCAGCAGCTTTCCTTTTTCTTTTTGCCGGGCAGCATTTTTCTCGCCGCCACCGGCATATATTTTTTTCAACCGGGTTTTGAGCTCATAAACCAGTTGCTTATTTACATCTTCATTTTTATTGAATGCGATATCCATGGAGGCAAGTTAAATCTTATATTTTTAAAACTAAAACCTGTAACGGTATTCTGTACAGCCCATTCTGCATCTTCATCAGGTCAGGTTGCGGTCTCTGAACCATACATCATCCGGTTTAGCGTCAAATTGCTGCATTTTTACGATCAGCATTTCAGGATCCGTTTCGTTAAAAACCAGGTCACGGTTGGCGGGCTTTAGAAACCGGCTTTCTACCATTTTATCCATCTGGGCAAATAAGGGATCATAAAACCCACCCACATTCAGTACTCCGATAGGTTTGGCATGTAAGCCGAGCTGCAGCCAGGTGAGCACCTCAAAGAATTCTTCCAGTGTACCAAAACCACCGGGCAGGATCAGAAAACCATCTGAAAGGTCTGCCATTTTCTGCTTACGCTGATGCATATTTTCGGTGATGATCATTTCGGTGATGCCGGCATGTCCTACTTCCTTATCCATTAAAAATTGCGGAATAACGCCCGTCACTTTTCCTTTGCGTTGTAATACTTCATCAGCCATTACGCCCATTACCCCCACACTGCCGCCACCATACACCATTTCGATTTGCCGGGTTACCAGTACATCAGCCAGATGAGCAAGGGCTTCTTTTAAAACCGGGTCGCCGTTAAAATTAGACCCGCAGTAAATACATATCGCGTTCATAGAAAAAAATTTGCGTTTAAAGGTAAGAAAATGTTTAAACAGCTTTGCTTTCTGACGGACGAATGCTGATTCAGCAACGGACGGACAAGTCCGGTACTTAGTGTATATTTGTGCGCTTCGGCAATACCCATGTAAAAATCAGAAACCGCGTTTCCAGGCTATAAAGGCTATTTTCAAAAAATATCGTTCCGGTGTCGTCTTCCAGTGGTCTTCCAGTGGTTCCGGCCTGAAGCTGTAGTGGTCTATACTTAGTGTATATTTCTGCATTTATTTCCGTATAAAACAAGAGCTGTATAGTGGCCAAAATTTACGAAATATTAAAAAATATTTGCGAAACCAAAAAGTTGCATATATATTTGCAACCATATATTTGCATAATGGAAGTCAGACGTGATATTTTTCAGGCCATAGCCGACCCGACAAGACGGGCAATCATTGCCTTAATTGCATTGCAGGCCTTAACGCCTAATGCCATAGCCGAACATTTTGACACCACCCGGCAGGCGATCTCCAAACATCTCCGCATCTTAACCGAGTGCGCATTAGTTACACAGGAACAAAAAGGCCGGGAAATTTACTATGCCCTTGAAATTGACAAAATGAAAGAAATAGACCAATGGTTAGCCCAGTATCGTAAACTATGGGAAACAAGGTTTAATCAGCTTGACGATATATTAGCCACCCTAAAAAATAAATAAAATGAACCGTGATTTATTATTCGACTTTATTGTCGACAAAGAAAACAAAACCATTCATATTGAACGTGAATTTGATGCACCGCTTGATTTGGTTTGGGATGCTTTTACGCAGCAGGAATTCCTTGATCAATGGACTGCACCTGCCCCATATCAGTCAAAAACAAAATATATGAACTTTGAAGTGGGTGGTAAACGATTTTACGCCATGGTAAGCCCTGACGGACAAGAGGGATGGGCGCTTCAGCAATACACATCGATCAGCCCCAAAACCCACTTCAAGCTGTATAATGCCTTTGCCGACAAAGATGGGAATCCTGAACCGACGGGCTCTGAATGGGATTACCATTTCAGTGAACAAAACGGCATCACAAAAGTACGCATTAGCATATACAATGAATCGTTTGAGCGCATGGAGCGGTTGCTGGAAGGCTTCAAATCAGGCTTTACAGCTACATTGGAAACCCTGGAAAATTTGCTGGCTACATGGAAATCTTAAAACATACACGGATATGATCATCTCGAAAATACAGATCAAAGCACCTGCCGAAAAAATCTGGCAGGCTTTAACCGATAAAACTCAAATGAAAGAATGGTATTTTGATATTCCGGATTTTGAATTAAAAGAGGGAGCAACATTTAATTTCTATGAACCCGGAGGGAAAAACGAATTTCACCACCGCTGTGTGATTAAAGAAATTGAGCCCGGTAAAACGTTTTCACATACCTGGACACACCCCGACCATAGTAAAGGCGAAAGCCGGGTTACCTGGTTGTTGAACGAAAATAACGGTATAACCGAAGTTACCTTACAGCATGAAGGTGTCGAAAATTTTGCCGATGGCGGCGCAGCTTTTGCACCTGAAAATTACCAGATGGGCTGGGATGGTTTTATGTCTATCCTGAAAAATTACAGCTATGGCATACGAAAGCATACCTATGAAATCCGGATAAATGCTACGGCCGAAAAAGTATGGGATGTGCTGTGGAGCAAGGAATCCTATCCCAAATGGACGGAAGCATTTTGTGCAGGTTCTTATTATACCGGTGAAATGAAACCGGGTAACCGTATTCATTTTTTAGCCCCTGACCATGGAGGAATGTATAGTGACGTCATCTTTTTCACTCCTTATAAAAACGCTTTGTTTCAGCACATCGGTGAAATAAAAAATGGTGTGGAGCTTCCATTAGATGAACAAACCGAAAAATGGACCGGTGCATTTGAAAACTATATCTTATCTGAAGAAGAAGGCATGACTACACTTATCGCCGAAGTAGATCTGGTGCCCGACCATGTCAGTTATTTTGATGAGGCATTCCCGAAGGGCTTACAAAAGGTAAAAGCGTTATCCGAAATGGATTAATGCAAAAGCACCCGTTACGTCCTCTTACTTACTGGTATAGTTCGGAGCCTCTTTGGTAATGGTGATATCGTGCGGATGGCTTTCACGCATTCCTGCCGCAGTGATCTGCACAAACTTTGCCTGTTGCAACGCTTCAATATCTGCAGCTCCGCAATAGCCCATGCTGGCACGCAGTCCGCCGATATATTGATACATCACTTCGGCCAGTGTACCTTTATACGGCACACGCCCTACAATGCCTTCCGGCACCAGCTTTTTAATGTCATCTTCCACATCCTGGAAATAGCGGTCTTTAGATCCCTGCTCCATCGCCTCAATAGAACCCATTCCCCGGTACGATTTAAATTTACGACCTTCATAAATGATCGTTTCACCCGGTGATTCTTCTACCCCGGCAAACAACGACCCGGCCATTACCGTACTGGCACCCGAAGCAATGGCTTTGGCAATATCACCGGTATGCTTAATGCCACCATCGGCAATCACCGGCACGCCTGTTCCTTTCAGGGCTTTGGCACATTCAAATACGGCATAAAGCTGTGGAACGCCTACCCCGGCAATAATCCGTGTGGTACATATGGATCCTGGTCCGATACCGACCTTTACGGCATCAGCACCGGCATCGGCTAAGAACTTAGCGGCTTCACCGGTGGCTATATTACCAACAATAACCTGTAAATCAGGATATTTTGTTTTTACTTCTTTCAATTTATCCACTACCCCTTTTGAATGGCCATGTGCCGTATCGATCGTGATCACATCCACACCTGCAGCCACCAGTGCATCCACACGGATCATGGTATCGGCCGTTACGCCTACCGCTGCTCCTACCCGCAGGCGACCCCTTTCATCCTTACAGGCTACCGGATAATATTTTACTTTTTGAATATCTTTAAATGTAATTAAACCCCGTAAAACGCCTTCTTTGTCGACCACAGGCAATTTCTCGATCTTATATTGCTGCAGAATTTCCTCAGCTTCGATTAAAGTGGTTCCTTCCGGCGCGGTAATGAGCCGGTCTTTTGTCATGACTTCGGTGACAGGACGGGCCATATCTTTCTGAAAGCGCAGATCCCGGTTAGTGATGATCCCTGCCAGCTTATTATCATTACCGACTACCGGGATCCCCCCGATCTTATGTTCTTTCATGATCTTAAAGGCATCGGCCACCCGTGCATCTTCGCGCAAAGTGACCGGATCCTGGATCATACCGCTTTCCGAACGCTTTACTTTACGCACCTCTTCAGCCTGCCGCTCAATCGACATATTTTTATGCAGCATCCCGATACCGCCATTCTGTGCAATAGCAATGGCCAGTTCAGCTTCAGTCACCGTATCCATTGCGGCCGAAATTAAGGGCACATTTAATTTGATCTTCCGGGTTAAAAAAGTCGAGGTATTAACATCACGCGGCAATACCTCTGAATAAGCCGGGACCAATAAGACGTCGTCGTAAGTTAAACCTGTGGTAATAAATTTCTGGGGATCGAGTTGCATAGCAAATAAATTAGGATTTCTTATTTGCCGGGCAAAGATACAAACTTTCCATAAAATTTTAAAAAATCTTTGTATGGACCGGCAAAATCCCCAGCCCTGTTATCTTCACTTGGCGTTTGTGTTTCGGAAACAGGGCGATTTCAAAAAAAATAAAAAAATTTTACAGGCAGGTGTAGCGTTTTCATTTATCGCCTCGTAATAGCAGTATAACGAGGATGTTCAAAGGCTTGTGGTGGAGTATTTGAACAACGTGCAAACGTCAAAACCCGTTGGTTTAAGATAGCTGCCGAAAGGTGAGAAATGGTAGCCGGTCTTATGAATTAAAAGTTTTTTTTGATATTTTAGGTTTAAGATTACACCTCTATATGGATTACGGTTTGTATTATGGCAAACCGTAACCAGTCGGTGTCTCCCCTGTTATCCCGCATGTTTCTTTATTATGGATTGATTTTTTGACATACCAAAAAATCTCCTCATCTTTAAGCAAAAAACAGCCGGATGAACAAACTTCTTCTCTTCATTGCCTTTTCTTTCTGCTTTTCAGCTTTTGCGCAAAATTTCAAATATGCTTTTGTGACGGATACCCATGTAGGTGCCACCACCGGCGAAGAGGATCTCCGCCGTGCGGTGACGGATATTAACAGTCAAAACGATCTTGATTTTGTTGTACTTACCGGTGATATTACGGAGATGGGCACTAATGAAGAGTTAAAGCTGGCTAAAAGTATCCTTTCGGCACTTAAGATCCCCTACTACATTATGCCGGGCAATCACGATACCGGCTGGTCTGAATCGGGCGGCGTAAGCTTTATCCGGGAATTTGGGTATGATAAAATAACGTTCGACCATAAAGGATACCGGTTTATTGCCTGTGCATCGGGGCCTTATGTGCGTATGAGCGACGGACATATTCCGCGCGATGCTGCTGTCTGGCTGGATAAGGTCTTAAAGAAAACATCAAGCACCATGCCGGTGATCTTCCTGAACCACTATCCGATCGATAACAGCCTCGATAACTGGTATGAAGTAACCGACCGCCTAAAAACAAAAAATATCCAATATATCATCTGCGGACATGGACATAACAACAATGCCATGAATTTTGAGGGTATTCCGGCAACTATGGGACGATCTAATTTAAGGGCTAAGGACAGTATTGGCGGGTATAATATCGTACAAATGACCAAAGACACCGCTTATTTTTCGGTGAAACGCCCGGGGCAGCCACTTTTGCCGGCATGGCACAAAATCCCGCTCCAAAAATTTGTGCATCAAACGCTGAAAGCTTATGACCGGCCTTCTTTTGATGTAAACCAAAAGTACCCGCAGGTTAAAGCGGTGTGGACGTACCATTCGGGTGCAAATGTAGTCAATACCCCGGCAATAAGTGATAAGATGGTTATTTTTGGTAACAGCATTGGCCAGATCGAAGCCTTAGATAAGGCTACCGGAAAAAAACGGTGGACCTACACCACGAAAGGTGCGATCTATTCGTCGCCGGTTATTTATAATGATCTGGTCATTTTGGGATCGGGCGACGGAACGATTTATGCGCTATATGCCCGTAATGGCAAATTAGCCTGGAAAGTAGCCACCGGGCATGCCGTGCTCGGCTCACCGGTATTACATCACGACCAGGTACTGATCGGCGGAAGTGATCATACCTTCAGGGCTATTTCAGCCGGATCAGGCAAGCTGATTTGGGAATTTAAAGACGTGGAAGGTATGATGGCGGGTAAACCGCTTATTTATCGTGATATGGTCATTTTTGGTTCCTGGGGCCGGCACCTGTATGCCTTAGACCTGGCCTCCGGAAAATTACGATGGAAATGGAATAATGGCAGCGCCAACCGGATGTTCTCACCGGCGATGTGTACGCCGGTGGCCACGAAAGGCGTTGTATATATTGCTGCACCTGACCGCTTCCTGACGGCTATTGATGTGAAGAAAGGGCAAACCCTGTGGCGTACCAAAGAAGCCATGGTACGCGAATCCATTGGCCTCTCAGCCGACAGTACCACTATTTACGGAAAAACCATGCAGGACGAGATTGTAGCCTATAAAACGGATGCGGCAGCCCCTCAGCTGTTATGGAAACTTCATGCCGGTTTCGGTTATGAACATACGCCATCCGATCTCGTTGAAAATGACGGCATGGTATTTTACGGCACCAAAAATGGCGTAGTTTATACGTTTGATGCCAAAACACATCAGAATGGCTGGCTGCATAAGATCGACAATTCCATGATCAACACGATCCGGCCCGTGGACGGGAAAAACATGGTGGTGAGCACCATGGACGGAAAGGTAGCCTGGCTGATGACGAAAGATTAAGCGCTATTGCCCCGCCACGACTTCCGTAAAGGTCTCCGGCGTTAACCAGGTTTGAGCCATCTGCATCAGCTTAGCGGCATCAACCGATCGTACGGTTTCGATATACCGCGTATAATAGGTATAATCCAGGCCGGAGAACAGCAGGTTCTTAAACTTGTCGGCATGTGAAAAGATATTTTCCAGGCTGCCTAACAGTGAACCTAACATGTAATTCCGTACCAGGTCTAATTCTGCATCTTTTATCTTCTCTGTCCTTAAACGATCAATCTCCCGGTATATTTCTGTCAGGGCATCTGTACATACCTCTGATCCGACCTCGGTCGAAATAAAGAAATAGCCGGCATATTTTAATGAAGCCAGGCCTGAACCGATACCATAGGTATAGCCCTTATCTTCACGGATATTAGCCATTAAACGGGATCCGAAATAACCACCCAACACGGTATTCAGTACCTGAAAAGCGGCAAAATCGGGATGCACACGATTAATCGCCAGCTGCCCCATACGAATGGCATTTTGAACAGAATCAGGTCTTATTATCTTTACGTTCTGACCGGTGCCGGCACTAAAGTCAAAATGGTTCGGTACCGACGGAAGTGCATCAGCCCACGCTTCCCCGAAAAAACGATCGGTTAGTGTAAATTCGGCGGCACCAAATTTGCCTGAAGCAATGATCGTACAATTTTCAGGTTTAAAAGCTGCTTTATAATACGATAAAAGATCGTCGCGTTTTACCTGATCATAATGCTCAGGTAAAATATCTGATCCGTAAGGGGTATTGCCAAAAATGGCATGTGCAAAAGTCTTTCTGGCCAGAAAATCATTCTTCTGCAGGTTAACCTGTAACTTTTGCTTCTGATTCTGGATATAAATATCCAGTTCCTGCTGTGGAAAGACAGCCGTAGTGAGCACAGCCTTTATGACCGGAAATATCGATTCCAGATGCCTGTTTAAACTGTATAACGTAAGGGTCATTTGATCGGCACCGTATTCACTCTGGAAAAAAGCACCGTAATAATCAATATGAGCAGCGATCTCCCGGGCCAACAATAAAGGTGTTCCGCTATTGAAGAGGCTGTTTACTGCTACGGCCTGCAAAGGCTGCTGTGCATCCCAGTTTATATTGCTGAATATAAACTCTATCCTGACCAGCTCCTTATCATCAGCATTAAACGTGTAAACCGGGATACCATTCTGTAAGGCTTTTTGTTCCGGTTGTATAAAATGTATGGCATCTACCTGCCGGTAAGCAGGCGAAAGGGTTCGGTTAAGCATTGGTCTGGTAATAAAGGGTGGATGATCTTTCTTTCTTAAAAAGGGAAGCAGCAGCCTGCTGCAATTGCACGGCCGATACATTCCGGTATTTGTCCATCTCGCTGTTCAACAGATCAGCATCGCCTAACAACTCATAATAGGCTAAATTCATGGCTTTATCGAGCAGGTTCATCTCCGAAAAAGCCATGATCGATTCCGTTTTGTTTTTAACCTTTACAAGCTCCGCATCGTCAACCGGCGCAGTGGCTAATTTTTCGAGCTCCTCCCATATGGCACTTTCGGCCTGCTCACAGCTCACCCCGGCACTCAGTTTCCCTTCCACGATAAACAAACCTTCATCCAGGGATCCGGTCAGATAGGCATTGATCTCGCTGAACAGTTGCTTTTCTTTAAGTAAGCGGGTATAAAGACGTGATGATTGTCCCTGTGACAGGATATCGCTCAATAAATCGATCGTCTGATAATCAGACGATAGCCTGCCGGCCATTTTAAATGCAATATAAATAGCATTTAAAGGCACATTAGCCTTCACGGTTAAGGACCGGGCTTCTGTTTGTACAGGTTCTTTCGGCAAACGGCGCTGGTTCTTTTCACCGGCGGCGATGGTGCCAAACCATTTTTCGGCCAAAGCTTTCACTTCTTCCGTACGTATATTTCCGCCAACCACTAATATGGCATTCGAAGGATGGTAATATTTCTTAAAGAAGGCCTTTACATCGTCCATTTTTGCATTCTCGATCTGTGCCAGGTCCTGCCCGATAGTGGCCCAGCGATAAGGATGAACCTGATAAGCCAGTGGCCTTAACTTTAGCCAGACATCGCCGTAAGGCTGATTGAGGTAACGCTGTTTAAACTCTTCCATGACCACATTACGCTGTGTTTCGAGGCTCTTTTCAGAAAAGGCCAGGTTTAGCATGCGGTCGCTTTCCAGCCAAAAGGCCGTTTCGATATTCACTGCGGGCAGGGTAATATAATAATTGGTAATATCGTTACTGGTAAACGCATTGTTCTCGCCGCCCACGCGCTGCAAAGGCTCATCATAGCTCGGAATATTAACCGATCCCCCGAACATCAGATGTTCAAACAAGTGGGCAAATCCGGTCCGGCCGGGTTCTTCGTCCCGTGCCCCCACATCATACAGCACATTTAAAACAGCCATTGGTGTGGTCATGTCTTCATGAACGATAACCCGGAGGCCATTTTCGAGTGTAAAACGGTTAAATGCTATCATATATCTGTCTAAAGCCGTCAAAGATAGAATAAATCCCTGCGAAAACCATTATCTTTGTATATGAATACAGCAGAACTCTTAACGCGGGCGTTGCATTTCGATTTTCTGACGAAAGACGAGGGGATCTTTTTATACCATCATGCATCGACCGCCGATCTGGCTTTTACGGCAAATGAATTACGCAAAATTCAGGTTCCGGGCGGCAAAGTGACCTGGCAGATCGATCGCAATGTGAATACCACAAATGTTTGCATCGCCAACTGTAAGTTCTGCAATTTTTTCAGGCGCCCGGGCCACGAAGAAAGTTACATTACCGATATTGAAACTTATAAGGTTAAAATTGAGGAGACTTTTCGTCTTGGCGGCGATCAGTTGTTATTACAGGGCGGCCATCATCCCGATCTGGGCCTTCGCTTTTATGCCGATCTGTTCAAACAACTTAAAGAACTCTATCCGGATTTAAAATTACATGCCTTAGGACCGCCTGAAATTGCCCATATTGCCAAATTAGAGGGTATTTCACATACAGAAGTGCTGCAAACCTTAAAAGACAGCGGATTAGATTCACTTCCCGGCGCCGGTGCCGAAATCTTAAATGACCGTGTACGCCGGCTGATCTCCAAGGGAAAATGCGGCGGGCAGGAATGGTTAGATGTGATGCGTGCCGCCCATCAGCTGCATATTACCACATCGGCTACCATGATGTTCGGGCATGTGGAAACCCTGGACGAACGTTTTGAGCACCTCATATGGATCAGGGAAGTGCAAAGTGAGAAGCCGGAACAGGCCAAAGGATTTTTAGCCTTTATCCCCTGGCCTTTTCAGGACGATGGCACCTTATTACGACGGCTACGGGGTATCCGGAACAATGTAAGCGGCGACGAATATGTGCGTATGCTGGCATTGAGCCGTATTATGCTGCCCAATATCAAAAATATTCAGGCCAGCTGGCTTACCGTTGGAAAATCGGTCGCACAGATATGCCTTCATGCCGGCGCTAACGATTTTGGTTCGATCATGATCGAAGAAAACGTGGTATCGGCCGCCGGAGCACCCCATCGCTTTACGGCGAACGGGATTCAGCAAGCTATCCGGGAAGCAGGTTTTGAACCACAGCTCCGTGGCCAGCAATATAATTACCGGGAACTCCCGGCCGAACTTGAAGATCAGGTCATTACCTATTAATCCATTAAACCTGCTGCCGTGATTAATGCCATTATTGTAGACGACGAAGAATTTGCCCGCTCATCGCTGTATTTCCTGCTCCAGGAGAACTGCAAGAATGTGCATGTGGCCGGTATCGCCAAGTCGGTAAACGAAGCACGTAACCTGCTCACTCAACATGCGGTAGACCTTATCTTTTTAGACATTGCCATGCCCGGAGAAAACGGTTTCGGACTCATCCCGCAGGCACAACAGGCCAATGCCACGGTCATTTTCACCACAGCTTATGATCAGTATGCCCTCAAAGCCATAAAAGCGAATGCCGTGGATTATCTGCTGAAGCCGATTGACATTGATGAGCTGAAAGAAGCCGTTACCAAAGCTTCCAGGCATATCCGCCTGAATGATAACGAGCGGAATGAGCGCCTGAATAACCTTGCGAATGATCTGAGTTCGCGTCAGGCGATCCAGAAAATTACCGTGCCAAACGGGCAGGGATACCGGATCATAAATATTGACGATATCACCCATATTGAGGCTGACAGTAATTATTCGGTCTTTAACCTGGTCAATGAAGATAAGATCATCGTGTCAAAAGTGCTGAAAGATTACGAGGAAATATTACCCGAAGACCGCTTTGTGCGTATCCATAAATCGAGCATCGTGAACCTCAGTCATATTAAAGAATATAATTCCAAGAACGGGTTACAGGTTTTTCTCGACAATGGCACAACCATCCCCGTTTCCCGACGCAGGGCGAGCGATTTCTTTGAACGGATAAAAACCTTTACTTCCCTGCCGCATGACGAATAGCGCATGGTTATATATGCGCCTCCTGGCATTGCTGTTCTGCTTTTCTATGCTGAAGAGTACAGCACAAACCTTATATCTGCCTCATTATACCACCAAGAATGGCCTGCCCAGCAATAACTGTTACTATACCCTGGAAGACCGGAAAGGCTATATATGGATTGCTACGGATGCCGGTGTTAGCCGCTTTGACGGCACGAATTTTGAAAATTTCTCTGTGGATGACGGATTACCCGACAACCAGATCCTGCAGCTTAAAGAGGACCGTAAAGGCCGTATCTGGTTTTTATCTTTAAATGGACAGCTCAGTTACTTTTTTAACGGTAAGATTTACAATGCCGGTAATGATCCGAAATTAAAATTACTTCACCTGAACGCCATCGTTGTTTCGTTCTTTGAAGATAGCAAAGGCCGTATCTGGTTCGGCACCAATAAGAACATCATTGCCTGCTGGAATGAAACATCTGTACTGAAATACACTTCGGCAAATCCGCAAAAGCAATTTATCAATGCCTTTATTCACGAAGACCGTAAAAACAATATCTGGGTATACAGTACACAGGGCGTGTATGTTTTTATGGAACGGGATTTTGTGCTCATTAAAGATGAATTATTGCCTTTATCTTATAAAACCTGCCTGAATTTACCCGATCATTCCATGTATTTTCTGAATGAAAGTGGTCTGCAGCTCAAAACAGGCTTCAGCCACAAAACTATACTGAAAATCGATGCGGGCTTACTGAGTAACCCGGGCTATATTTATGCAAATGACAGAGAACTATGGCTAAGTCATAACAATGGCGTTTATATCCTGGGGTTTGATGGTTCAAAAAAACAGCTTTTAAAAGGTACGGATGTAAATCAGGTGATCAGAGACAGTCATCATAATATGTGGTTTACCACTAAAAATGGCCTTTACAGATTACCTCATCCTAAAGAACAGGTATATATCCTGAATCAGGAAAACGGATTATCCAACAATAAGGTGAACAGTCTGATCAAAGATATGGATAACCGGCTGTGGCTGGGATTAAGCGATGCCAAAATCAACATACTGCCTTTAAATAGCAAATCGACAGCTGGTATTTCAACCATCAGCCTGCCGGATACAAAGAATTTCTTCAACATCAAGCAATTTGCACTCGACACACTCTACAATACGGTTTATTTTGCTTCTGATAATGGCCTGGGCAAGATCGAAAATCCCCTTCAACCGGGAGCAAAGATCAGCTATTTAAGAGAGTCGAACAATTCTGTTTTTGTGATCAAAAATTTCAGTCTCAACACCGACAGTCGTTTGGCACTGGCTCTTTCGTCGGGTGTTGTCATCATCAGCGACCGGGTCAATAAACTGGAATTTAATGCAATTAACTATAACAAAGAAAAGAAAGATTATTTTAAAGAACGTTCTTATCGTGTACATTTTGACAGCCGCCGGCATCTCTGGTTTTCTAACCTTAACGGATTATCAGAATTTGGTGACGGGCGGCTGGTAAAATATTACGAATATGTGCCTTTACTGACTAAAAGGGTCAACGACATCAAAGAGCTGCCCGGGCAGGTATTTGCGTTGGCCACCGATGGTTATGGCATTTTATACATTGCTAACGACCGGGTGATCAGGCATGTGACCAAGAAAGACGGCCTGAATAGCAATATCATTAATAAGCTTTTCGTAAAAGATAATTATGTATGGGCAATCAGCCATTCGGGAATAAACCGGATCCTTCTTAAATCGGGAAAGGCCATTGTAAGTTCTATTGATTATGCCAATGATCTGCTTTCAGATGATCTTAATGACCTATATATCGATGATCAGACGGCTTACTTTGCCACCAATAATGGGCTGGTTTATTTTAATTATGAAGTAAACGCTGGTGCCCGCGATACCTTAAGGGTACATATTTCGTCAGTCACGCATAACAAAATACCGCTCGAGCTCACGTCTAAGAATTTCATTTTTGAGCCGGATGATCACAATTTTGTCTTTAATTACAGTGCCATCAATTTTAAGAATCAGCAGATCATCTATCGGTACCGCCTGAAAGATGATGCCAAATGGACTGAAACCAAAAACCGGCGACTTGAACTTTCCTCTCTTGAACCCGGGCGCTATACTTTTGAGGTAAGCGCCAAGAATCCGGACAATCACTGGAGCGAACCGGCCAGGTTCAGTTTTACCCTGAAAGAGCATTTCTGGCAAAGCTGGTGGTTTATTTCTATTGCCCTGGCCCTCGGTGCATTTTTATTATATATTATTACTGTAAATGTGACGAGGCGGCAAAAGAATAAAGAGCAGGAGCAGCTATTATTGAAAAACAGGACATTAATGCTTGAACAGCGGGCCTTACAGGCCATGATGAACCCGCATTTCGTTTTTAACGTAATGAATTCGATACAGCATTATATCAATACCAGCAACACTTCTTCGGCCAATAAGATCTTAACCGGCTTTGCAAAGCTCATTCGTAAAAATCTCGAGATCTGTACCAGGAGTTATATCAGCCTGGAAGAAGAGATCGATTACCTCAACCTGTACCTGAGTCTCGAGAAAACCCGTTTCGGCGACAAGTTTAGCTACCATTTACATATCGATCCGGCCATCGACCGGGAAGATAATTTTATTCCGTCAATGCTTTTGCAACCTTATATTGAAAACGCCATATGGCATGGCATCATGCCGAAAGAAGAAGGCGGCGAAGTGCATATTCATATCCGGATCCAGGAAGGAAATTATCTGCAGATCAGCATTATCGATAATGGTATCGGGATAGAAAATGCATTAAGCCAGAAGAAAGGCGGACACCTGAGCAAGGGCATGGACCTGACCCGGGAACGGATCAACCTGCTGAACAAAATTGAAGCAAAACCTATACACCTGCATATTAAACAGAACGGTGAAAACGGAACAACCGTGACGATTTCAGTACCTATTCGTTAATTATTACCGTTTACTCAATTATCATTACCATTTACTCATTTTACTGGTTTGATTGTCAAATTAGCCCTAAACTTGTTTCAGGATATGAAAAACCTCTAATTGGTTTGTTCTAAAACGTTCTTATAGGATTGATAAGATATTTTTTAACCTAACCTAAAACTATATCTCAATTCAGGTTTCATTTGTGTGTTAAAAGCGTCCCGGTAAAAATCAGGACGCTTTTTTTTATTTCAGGCCTGTCGGTAAATCCGTATTTTTGGACTTATTATGTCTACCCGCCGCCTCTTCATTTCTTTATTATTCCTTTTCCATAGCGGATGTTCCGCCCAGGTTGTCCGCAAACGCACTACGCTGTTAATGGGTGGCCGGTTTGACATCAGTGTGGTTGCCAAAAATGCCCGCACCGCAGATGAGAACATCGATACGATCATTAAGGAAATCAGCCGGATCGAATATTTAATTTCAGACTGGAAAGAGCATACTCAAATTGCAGAAGTAAACCGGAATGCAGGAATAAGACCTGTAAAAGTCGATAAAGAAGTATTTGACCTGACCAAAAGGGCACTATTCCTGTCTGAGCTTACCGATGGCGCGTTCGACATCAGTTTTGCAGCAATGGACAGGATCTGGAAATTTGACGGCTCAATGATCCGGATGCCCGACGCGGAGGCTATCCGGAAATCGGTCGAAAAAGTAGGTTATAAACGTATCGTACTCGACAGCATACATTCAACGATCTTTCTAAGTGCTACCGGCATGAAAATCGGTTTTGGTGCACTTGGCGAAGGTTATGCTGCGGATAAATGCCGCGACATGATGTTAAAACGGGGTATTAAGGCCGGCATCGTTAACGCATCAGGCGATATCAGTACCTGGGGCAAACAGCCCGACGGGAAACCCTGGCTGATCGGGATTACCCATCCTTTCCATAAAGACAGCTTATTTGCCTATGTGCCGCTATCAAAAGGGGCTATCGTGACATCAGGCAATTATGAGAAATTTGTGGTATTCAACGGCCAGCGGTATTCGCATATCATCAATCCGGTTACCGGTTACCCGGCAACAGGTATTACAAGTGTGACCGTGCTTGGCCCGCAGGCCGAATTAGCCAATGGTTTCAGCACATCGATTATGGTACTTGGAAAAGAAAAGGGTCTGGAAATGATTGCCCGTTTTCCGGAGTACAGCTGTCTGATTTTTGCCGACAATGGTGAGATCTTTCTTTCGCCTAATTTAGCCCCCGAAACCCTGGCCGGATGGCGGATGCATAAGCCGTAACATTTCAATCCAATATCATCTCCGGCACATCATCATCAGCGTAAAGCTTCCCTGCGGTTGCGTTGCGGATCATCTCCACGCTCACTCCGGGTGCACGTTCCAGGAGTTTAAACCCGCCTTCGGGCAACACATCCAATACAGCAAGCTCCGTAACGATCTTTTTAATACAGCGAACACCGGTTAAAGGCAGTGTACAGGAAGGCAGTAATTTACTTTCACCGGCCTTATTAACATGTTGCATGGCCACAATGATATTCTTTGCAGAGGCCACCAGATCCATTGCTCCGCCCATCCCTTTCACCATCTTGCCCGGGATTTTCCAGTTGGCAATATCGCCATTCTCTGAGACTTCCATAGCACCCAAAATGGTCAGGTCTATTTTCTGCGCCCTGATCATTCCGAAGCTCATAGCCGAATCAAAGATCGATGAGCCAGGCAGCGTAGTGATCGTTTGCTTACCGGCATTGATCAGATCGGGATCTTCCTCGCCTTCAAAAGGGAAAGGTCCCATACCCAGTAAACCATTTTCAGACTGCAGCACGACATTAATGCCGGCAGGTATATAATTGGCCACCAATGTAGGTATACCAATGCCCAGGTTCACATAATAACCGTCTTTTATTTCTTTTGCAATTCGCTTTGCAATTCCGTTTTTATCCAGCATGTTTGTTCTTTTTGTTATCGGTCAGGTGTTCTTCGTGTTTTTCAGCACTATACTTCGCGCTTCCTTACCGTACGTTGTTCAATACGTTTTTCATATTGTTCCCCTTTAAAAATACGATGTACATATACGCCCGGGGTATGGATATGATCAGGATCCAAGCCACCGGCCTCCACCAGCTCTTCTACCTCTGCAATAGTGATCTTCCCGGCCATGGCCATGACCGGATTAAAATTACGACTGGTAGCCCTGAAGATCAGGTTTCCTGCTGTATCGCCTTTCCAGGCCTTCACCAAAGCAAAATCTGCTTCAAAAGCATATTCCATCAGGTAATCTTTGCCGTTAAAATTCCGCACTTCTTTACCCTCAGCTACTTCAGTACCTACCCCTGCCGGCGTAAATATGGCTGGCATCCCATATCCCGCGGCCAGGCAGCGTGTGGCGAGTGTGCCCTGGGGAATGAGCTCAACTTCAAGTTCTCCGCTGAGCAATTGCCGCTCAAATTCGGCATTTTCACCTACATACGAAGCGATCATTTTTTTCACCTGACGGGTTTGCAGCATGAGCCCGATGCCAAAATCGTCGACCCCGGCATTATTAGCAATACAGGTCAGGTTTTTAATTCCTTTTTTAACCAGGGCTGCAATACAGTTTTCAGGGATACCGCACAGGCCAAATCCGCCTAACATTAACGTGCTTCCATCCGGAATATCCTTTATGGCCTCATCAGCACCGGCTACAACTTTATTGATCATATCATCATGTTTTCGGGCTAAATTAGAAAGTTATTCGACGCTATGCAAATGAAAAACGGCATACCGGTTATGTAAAGCGTACACTAAGCCATCATCAGAAAACCAATTAACCAAATATTAATCAAGGTATTAAGACAGGAGTATATGTTAAAAATTAATTAAAATAAATCAGCTCAGATAAACATACGTAATTCCGTCGCCACCGCGATCGGCATGTTCATCTTCAATACGCTTTACTTCACTGTATTTCTTAAGATACCCGCGGATCAATTTTCGGAGTATGCCATCGCCTTTTCCATGAATTAGCTTAAGTGAAGGTAAACCCAGCATAATGGCCTTGTCGAGGTAATTCTCCACTTCATAAAGTGCTGCCTCACCCCGCATGCCTCTGAGATCGAGCTCAGGACTAAATGTACTCATGGCTTCAGCCATCCGGCCTGAAAATGATTGCTGCTGCACGATTTTCTTTACCTGCTTATTACTGATCTTCTGTACACGGCTTTTTTTGACCACCGAACGCAGGTCGCCAATAGCCAGTACCAGGTTATCCCGGTTGATCTCTAACACCTGTCCGCTGGTTTCACTTTCTAACAACTGCACCCAGTCGCCCACCTCAATAACCGATGTATCTGGTTTAGCCACAGGTTTCCGCTCCTCTTTTACATCATTCTTCACGAAATGCTGATGTAAATTCTGGCGAAGCTGTTTCGTCACAGCTTTATCAGCCTGCTTCTGCTTAATTTCAGCAATCGTATTTTCAACCAGTTTATTCGCTTCACGCACAATTTGCTGAGCTTCAAGCCGTGCTTCTTTTAACAGTGCTTTTTTATGCTCCTCGTAGTAGTGCTTTGCCTTTTCATTTTCAGCAATGAGGTTCTTCGCTTTATGCTGTTGATTGGCTAAGTGTATTTTTGCCTCATGCACCTGTCTTTTTTCTTTCTCCAGGTCTACCAGCAAACGATCTACATTATTCTGGTTTGTTCCGGTCTTTTCTTTTGCCAGACGGATAACTTCTTCCTGCAAGCCAATATTCTGCGCAATTTCAAAGGCGTAAGAGCTTCCCGGCTTACCCATATCCAGGATATAAAGCGGCTTCATTTTACTGTTATCGAATAACATCGAAGCATTTTCCAGTCCTTCGGTATTACCGGCAAACAGCTTAAGGTTGGAATAGTGCGTAGTAACTACCCCACGCACCTTTTTACGGTTCAGCACTTCCAATACGGCTTCAGCCATCGGACCGCCAAACTGCGGATCGGTTCCGGTACCAAACTCATCGATAAGTACCAGGGTTTTTGCCGTGGCATTGGCCACAAAATACCGCATTTTAGTAAGATGCGCACTATAGGTGCTCAAATCCGATTCGATCGACTGATCATCGCCTATATCGGCAAAGATCTGTCCGAAGATGCCTATTTCACTGTTTTCATCCACCGGGACCAGCAAACCAGCCTGCAGCATCATCTGTAACAGGCCTACTGTTTTCATACACACTGATTTTCCGCCGGCATTGGGTCCCGAAACCAAAACGATACGCAGTTGCTCATTCATATAAATGTTCAGGGGCACCACCGTTTTTTGTTCCTGCTTTAGCGAGAGAAATAACAACGGATGCCGGGCATTGATCAGTTTTATTTGGGGTTCTTTTTTTAATAAAGGCAGGTTCGCCTCTATATCAACAGCAAAAAGTGCTTTTGCCCGGACAAAATCGAGTTTGGTCAGGAAACCATGATAGGCCTGTAAAAGAGACGAATAAGGCCGGAGTTCATCGGTCAGGCCGGTCAGTATTCTGATGATTTCCCGCCTTCGTTCAAATTCCAGATCACGGAGCTGGTTATTGAGGGTAAACACCTCTTCGGGTTCAAGATAAACGGTTTGCCCGCTGGCTGATTCGTCATGGATATAGCCTTTTAACTTCCGCTTATACTCAGCCAGTATAGGGATACATATACGACTGTCACGAACGGTCAGACTGCCATCGGCCACCCACCCTTTACTCATCGCCATCTTATAAATGGCATCCATTTTTTTTCGGACTTCCTGCTCTCCTCTGCTGATCGATACTGTAATTTCCTGCAATGGTATGGAGGCATTAGGCTTCATTTTACCTTTTGTATCAATAACCCGTTCGATCTTCCGTAATATTTCTTTTTCGATTTCCAGATGTTCAAAAAGAGCTTCAAGATAGGGATAAACTCCTCTGCGTTCATCAAAAAAACGAATCACCGCAAATACCGTATGCAGCGAAGTATACATCTGGTACAATTCATCTTCCAAAAGAAAGGTACCCTCTACCCTGATCTTATTCACCAGTGTTTGCAGATCAAAAAAAGCCTGAATGTGTAAGGGTTCCTGATTGGTCAGAATATTCTTAAACTCAAATGTTTGCCATAAAAATTTATGGATCTGGTCATGCCGTGTCATCACCTGCATCTTATCCACCAAAGCCTGCCCCATAGGACTGAGGCAATGCCGGCGAATAAGCTGTTTTACTTCAGGAAAACCCAAACGCTCCTGACAATTATCCGGGTATAACATGGTAATTATTTTATGGTGGTAAGAAGCGTAAAAGGGTTTTCGGTAAACTCAAACTTCAGCGAATCGGGTTTCTCCGATGGCACGCGCAAAGGTTTGATCCGCTCAGCGATCATACGCTGATGCCGCATTTCGGCCTCCTTCGCTTCTGACTTTTCATTTTTTATCCTGGCCTGTTCAAGTTGCTTCATGAGCTTATCATAGATCGTTTTTAAAACATCAGGATGATTGTAATAGTAGCTCAAACTGCGATTATAAACTGCCGAATCAATATTAAATTTTTTATATATACCTTTATAATAAGCTGATGCTACCATCTTAGCCGTATCGGGATTTAGTATGGTACCGAGATAGCCGTCGGTAATATGAATATCGAACAGGACCTTTTCCATTTTATCAGGCTGAATAATATCCTTAGGAATACCTGGTTTACAGGCATAAAAGCATAAGCAAACAATAATGACGGCAAAAAATCTATTCATTCTATGTAAAACCTTCTCAAAATCCTCGGCAAATTACGCTAAGGTTAGTATTTTTACCAAAAATACAGATAAATGAGCATAGCCGATAACTTATTAAAATATAAAAATGAATTAGAAGGTAAAGGTGTAAAGCTGGTAGCTGTTTCAAAGCACCATCCTGCCGAAGCCGTACTGGAAGCCTATCATGCCGGCCAACGCGTATTTGGGGAGAACCTGGTACAGGAAATGTGCGATAAGGCAGCAGCATTGCCAGCCGATATTGAGTGGCATCTGATCGGCCATCTTCAAACCAATAAAGTAAAATATATAGCCCCTTTTGTGAAGCTGATCGAATCAGTCGACAGCCTGAAACTGTTAAAGGAGATCGATAAACAGGCCGCCAAAAATAAACGGGTTATCGATTGCCTGCTTCAGGTATATATTGCCGATGAAGACAGTAAGTTTGGTCTTGCTTATGATGAGCTTATCGAACTGCTGAGAAGCGATGAATTTACTTCTTTTAAACATATACGGATCATCGGTTTGATGGGCATTGCCACCAATCAGGCCTCCGAAAAACAGATCCGTGCGGAATTCAATGAATTAAAAGTGCTTTTTGAAGGTATTAAGATAAGTTTCTTTAAAAATGACACTTGTTTTAAAGAAATATCGATGGGCATGTCGGCCGATTATCAGCTGGCCATGACCGAGGGCAGTACCATGGTACGAATAGGAAGTAATATTTTTGGAAAACGCATTATTAAACATTGGAAACTAAATCACTCCTGATTTTTGCCGCCTCATCCATTTATTGATCCCGATATGAACGCACCCACAATGATTTCACTCCGTACCGCTGTAGAAAGTGATTGCCCGCGAATCCTGGAACTTATCCATGAATTAGCCGTATATGAACGTGCGCCGGAGGAAGTAACGGTTACGCTTGATGAATTTATAGATTCCGGATTTGGCAAAAACCCGGTATGGAAAGCATTTGTAGCGGAAGACAGCCATACGGGTGTAGTAGGTTTTGCATTATTTTATATCCGTTACTCTACCTGGAAAGGCCGCCGTTTATATCTTGAAGATTTTCTGGTGACGGAGGCATATCGTGGCCGGCATATTGGAAAATTGCTTTTTGAGCGTGTTATCCGGGAAGCAAAAGAAAATAATTACAGCGGCATGGTATGGCAGGTATTGGACTGGAACGAGCCGGCCATAAACTTTTACCATAAATATGATGCACAGCTTGAAGCCGGATGGCTCAACGGATCACTCACTAAAGAACAACTCTCTGCAATTCAATAATCAGCTATCATATGCCTATGAGAACACGACATGCATTTTTCGGACTGCTGCTTTTATATACAGCCTGCCGGAACAACGAACATACAACCGAACAACCGTTAACCGACACCTTAAGCTATACATACGATTCGGTGAAGGTATATAGTCCGTTCAGACCGGAAAAGGCACAGGTTAATGACAGTACCAAAGCGGTTATCACTTTTCCTGTATTCAAAGATGACACCATTAACCAGTTCATCAGACGCCAGATATTTGATTATATTGCCAAAGAAGAAGCCGCCACATCCTATGCCGATATCGTACAAAGTTTTATAAGCGGATATGACGATTTTTTCCGGTCAAATCCGGATACGTTTCAGTCCTGGTATCTGACCATCAATATCGAAGTCTTGCAACAAAAGCCATCTTATTTGAGCATAAAATACAGCCATGCCGATTATGCCGGTGGCGCACATGGTAATAGTAACATCACCTATCTGAATTATAATCCCCGCACCCATCAGTCTGTTGTGCTCGATTCTTTGATCAGGCCGGGCAAAATGGGCAACCTGATCAGGCTTGCTGAACAGATTTTCAGAAAGAACGAGAAACTCGATCCACTGCAATCACTGGAAGAAAATTATTTCTTTGAAAAGGGCATATTTTCATTACCACCCAATTTTTATGTCAATGACAAGGGGCTTGTTTTTTCATATAACCCCTATGAAATCAAACCTTATGTATATGGGTATACCGAATTGGTCATTCCGTTCAATGATCTGAAAGATCTGGCTAAACCCCATACCATACTTAATCCGTCTCATTAATATGCAGGTATTCAAATTCGGTGGCGCTTCGGTTAAAGACGCCGCCGGTATTAAAAACATTACTAAAATAATTGAAAATCATGGAAAAAACGATATCCTGATCGTCGTTTCTGCCATGGGAACGGTAACGAATAAACTCGTTGAACTCACCAAAGCCTATATCCGTGATGATGCGCAATGTCAGAAGCTGTTCGAGGCGATCAAAGCGTATCATTTCGATATCCTTCGCGAGCTGATCCCGGATCATCAAAATCCGGTTTATGACGAAGTGGCCAATACATTTGTAGAAGTGGAATGGCTGCTGGAAGAAAAGGCCGGTGATCCGGCCGATTATCTTTATGATCAGATCGTTTCGATTGGTGAAACCGTTTCAACGAAAATCGTGGCCGCCTGTCTTAACCAGGCCGGGATATTCTCCATCTGGACCGATGCGCGGAATTATATTAAAACCGATAATAATTACAAAGAGGCCAATGTAGACTGGGAAAAAACAACCCGGGAGATACAAAAGCATCTGCCACCGTTCCTGGAACAGGGCATTGTGGTTACACAGGGTTTCGTAGGCGCCACCAGTGAAAATTTTACCAGCACCTTAGGGCGCGAAGGTTCTGATTATTCGGCCGCTATTTTTAGTGCCTGTTTAAATGCCTCATCACTTACCATCTGGAAAGATGTGCCCGGTGTATTAAATGCCGATCCGAAATGGTTTGATGAAACCGAAAAAATAGACCAGCTATCCTATCACGATGCGATTGAGCTCACCTATTATGGTGCAACGGTTATTCACCCCAAAACGATTAAACCGCTTCAAAATAAGAACATTCCCTTATTTGTCCGCTCATTCATTCATCCGGAAGCCGAAGGCACAAAGATCAGTAATGTAAAATTGCCTCTTCCGGTACCCTCATTCATCTTTAAGATAAACCAAATGCTGATTTCTATCTTTCCTAAAGATTTTTCATTTATCATTGAAGAAAACCTGAGCGATATTTTTAACCTGTTCCATAAACATAAGGTTAAAGTAAATACTATGCTCAACTCGGCGATCAGCTTTTCGGTGAGTGTGGATGAATCGGATAAGATTGATCGCCTGATTGAAGATCTGTCCCAAACATTTACAGTAAAATACAATAAAGGCCTGGAGCTGGTGACGATCCGGTATTATAATCAGCAGACCATCAATCGGGTCACGGTCGAAAAGGAAGTATTGCTTGAAGTAAAAAGCCGTCATACCTGCCAGATGGTCATGAAAGACAGGATCGTTGAGAAAGTATGAACATACATCTGTTAGATACCGAAGTACAGCATTATATCGACACGCATTTGCACGAAGATGTCCAAAAAATTGCGCTGGCCAATCCCGTATTTGAACAGGTAAGTCAGGCAGAACTGGCAACACAGCTCGCGGCAAAGAAAAAAGCAAAAACGAAATTACCTACATGGTACCATACGGCAAATATTTATTACCCTCCGCTCCTTTCCGTTGAACAATGTTCTTCTGAACTTACAGCCGCCTATAAAGCCGGGCTGGTTAGTGGCGATATCCTTATGGATGTAACTGCCGGTTTTGGTGTTGACAGTGCTTTTTTTGCCCGGAAAATGAAAAAGGTGATCAGTTGCGAACGGGATGACGACTTATCTGCTATCTCAGCCCATAATGCGCAACAGTTCCATTTACACAACATGGAGTGCATCGCCGGCGACGGTATCGAATTCCTGAAAAGCAATAGCCTCCATTTTGATGTTCTTTATATTGATCCTGCCCGGCGCAGTGGGGACCAGAAAGTATTCCGCTTTAAAGATTGCAGCCCCGATGTCACCGCCGTGCTCGATCTCCTTTTAAAAAAAACGGATCGTATCCTGATTAAAGCCGCTCCATTTCTTGATCTGCGTGCAGGGCTCAGCGAATTGCATCATGTACGTGAGATCCATATCGTAAGTACAAAAAACGAATGTAAGGAGTTGCTTTGGCTGATCGACAGTCAGGCAGACAAAGAAGAACCAATGATCATTTGCTCGGCAATTAACAAAACCGTTAAATCATTATCATTCAGATTAAGTGCTATATCCGCTGCGCCCGGCACATTGGCCACAGCGCTGCATGGATATTTATATGAACCTGATGCAGCACTTCTAAAAAGCGGCGCATTTAACTACATTGCCCGGCACTTCGATATACAGAAACTGCATGCACACAGCCACCTGTATTGCAGTGAGATGTTAAAGCCTGTATTTCCCGGACGAATATTTAAGATCCAGGCTGTGCTCCCGTTGAAAGAGCTGAAAAAAGAAAAGCAGTTAAAGGCTAATGTTATTGCCCGAAACTTTCCTGAAAAAGCCGAAAGTCTGGCTAAAAAGTACAGGATTGTACCCGACGACAATCAATTTATCCTCTTTACACAAACGGTTAACGGATATGTGGCGATTAAGGCTGAAATTATACAGCATTATTGAGCGGCAGATTTAACAATCTTTAACATCTTTTAACAAGCGGTGATAACCGATTGGCTTATTTTTGAATAAACCTAAACTATTTGTATGAAATAGCCATGTTTCCGAAAAACAAACGAAAATAACATGACTATTCCATAATGATCAATAAAACAATTAATCACATATGAATAAGTTCGATCGTTTGAATACCATTATCGGTTGGTGTATATTTTTACTGGCCACCCTTGTTTATACGGCATGTATGGAGCCCACGGTAAGCTTCTGGGATTGTGGTGAATTTATTGCTGCCGCTTTCAAGATGGAAGTTGGGCACCAGCCAGGCGCACCTTTATTTTTAATGATCGGAAAATTATTTTCATTACTGGCCGGATCCGATACGGGCAGGGTGGCATATTGGATTAATTTTTTATCGGTAGTGGCCAGCGCTGCCACGGTTATGTTTCTTTTCTGGACCATTACGGCCATCGCCCTGAAGACAGGCAAAAAGGCTAAACACGAACTCAACCGTATTCAGATGTGCTGTATCCTCCTGGCCGGTATCCTGGGCGCTCTGGCCTACACCTTTTCAGATACCTTCTGGTTTTCGGCTGTCGAAGCCGAAGTGTATGCTCTTTCCACATTATGTACAGCCATTGTTTTCTGGGCCATTTTGAAATGGGAAAAAGAAATGAATGATAAATGGCTGATCTTTATCGCTTATATGATTGGCCTTTCGATCAGCATACATCTTCTCAGTCTCTTAGTGCTTCCGGCCATTGCATTGATCTATTACTTCAGGAAAAGCCCTCAGGTTACCCTTACAGGTACAGCAAAGGCCTTCTTAGCAGGCTGCCTTTTATTAGGCATTATCCAGTTCGGGGTTATTCAGTATTTTGTACGCTGGGCGGCTGAAACCGACTTTTTCTTTGTGAATACACTCGGTATGGGTTTTGGTTCGGGCGCTTTAAGTTTTCTCTTTCTCGTGGCTGTTCTGATCGGATATGGCATCTTTTACAGCATCCGGAAAAGAAAATACCAGATGAATTTAGGACTGATCTGTTTAACGTTCATCCTGCTGGGTTTCAGTTCTTATTTTATGATCATTATCCGGGCAAATGCCAAACCGGGTATTAATCTTTCTAACCCGGATACACCACTATCGCTGTTTTCATACCTGAGCCGTGAGCAATATGGCGATAAACCGTTACTATATGGCCAGTTCTATAACTCAAAGCCTGTTGATATTCAGGAAACCGGAAAAGTATACCGTAAAGGAACAGCACAATACGAATTCAGCCGGAAAGATTATAAGCGTATTTACGATAAAAATATCCTTTTCCCAAGGATGTATAGCGACAGGGATCAGCATATTGCTTTTTACAGGAACTGGATGAATTTAGGCGAAAATGAAACACCCACTTTCCTGCAAAACCTGAAATTCTTTACCAGCTACCAGTTAGGCTTTATGTACTGGCGGTATTTTGCCTGGAATTTCATCGGCCGCCAGAACGATATCCAGGGCCACGGAAGCCTGACCGAAGGAAACTGGATGAGCGGTCTAAAACCCCTGGATACCTTACATCTGGGCAATCAAAGCCAGTTACCACCCAGTATTGTCGAAAATAAAGGGCATAATCTTTTTTACGGCCTTCCCTGCCTGCTGGGCCTCATCGGGTTACTGTATCTGTGGCGAAAAGACCGCAACCAGGCATTAACGCTGATGACCCTGTTCGTATGTACCGGTATGGCCATCATTGTATATATTAATCAGGATCCGATGCAGGTAAGAGAACGCGACTATGCTTATGTAGGCTCTTTTTATGCCTTTGCCATCTTTATCGGGCTGAGTATTCCGGCATTATACAACTGGTTATCCCGCTACAGGTATCAAAAGCTCAGTCTTGCCCTGGTGAGTATTGCGGGCTTTGCCGCACCGGTATTCATGGCTGTTTACGGTTGGGATGATCATGATCGCAGCCAAAAGATAACTGCTTTGGAAATGGCTAAAAACTACCTGAACAGCTGCGAACCTAATGCCATTTTGTTTACCAATGCTGATAATGATACTTACCCGTTATGGTATGCCCAGGAAGTAGAAGGCATACGAACCGATGTCAGGGTTGTTAACCTCCAGTTCCTGTCGTCAGAAGCCTATATCGATCAGATGAAACGACCACAATACCAGTCGGCCGCATTACCCATCCGGATGAAAACCGGGCAGTATAAAGACGGCACACGTGACTATTTGAGCTATTATGATTATGGCATCAAAGACAGTGTGGAACTGGGTGAGCTGTTTGAAGTATTAACGTCTGATCATAAAGAGGATAAGATTCAGATGCAGGATGGCAGCTTTGAAAACTTTTTACCCACCCGTAAATTTAAAATGACCATTCACCCGGATCAGATCATTGCCACAAAGACTGTTGACGCAGCCGACCGGGATAAGATCGCTGCCGTAATGGAATGGGAGTTTAAAAAGCCGTATGTATTGAAATCAGACCTGGCCATGTTCGATATCCTGGTGCATAACCACTGGAAGCGGCCTGTATATTTTAGTGCGTCGGTATCAGAAGATACCTATATCGGTCTCGATAAATACCTGTATCTCGAAGGCTATGCTTACAGGCTGTTACCGCTAAAACCATCGAATGATGAAAATTTCACTAAAACAGCCCAAACCAATGATATTCCTGCAGCAAGGCATTTTGTGAAACAATTTGAAATGGCAGGGTTCAAAAAGGCATCCTACCTCGATCCGGAAAGCCGCAGGGTAATGCAGGGTACGTTAACGTTTTCCAATACGCTGACCGGCAACCTGATCCGCAATAACCGGCAGGAATTAGCACGACAGGTAATGAAACGAACATTAGAAGCCCTTCCGTTAGATAACAGTACGATCAGTGATACACTGAACAAAGTGGGACTGATTGATAACTTATATCAGCTTAAAGATATTTCTATGGCTAACCGGATCAGCCGGAATACGGTTTCCTGTATCGGAAAAGAATTAGACTATGTATTGTCGCTCCGGCCTGAGCAGCAGCAAAGTTTATTAAATGATATCCGAATTGGCTTTTATGTATTACAGCAACTGCATCAACTGGCAACGCAACAGAGACAATATGAAATAACTAACCACATTACCGACCGGATCAAATTGTATGAAACCGCTTTTGCAAAGAATTTTGGTTAATCCATTTAAAATAATTCATTGGGTGACTGTACAAACCTGACACGTGGCAGATTTGCATTTAATGCTTTGTTAAAACGCTCTATGGTATAATCCGCGATTAAGGGCGTATCCGCTTCATCATGCTGATGCAGAAAGAAATATACGCTATCCAGACCTGAATGTAACCAGTCTTTCAAACGGTCGGTCCAGGTATCGATCCTGGCTTTATCAGAGGATAAGAACCGGCCTCCATTGCCCACAAAACGAATAAAAGTTTCGGGAATGGTCAGTTCCATGTGCAGCACATCACGCCGACCGCTGGCATCAGTAATTGCAGCCCCCTTTTTTAAATGGGCTAACATTTCGAACAGGGCCTTTCCCGCCTGCTGGTCTTTAAACCAGTCTGCATGACGAACTTCTACGAAGACCTTAATATCATCCGGCAGTTTCTTCAAATATTGCTCCAGAACAGAAAAGTTCTTTGGACCGAAATTGTCGCTTAACTGCAGGAAACAGGGGCCTAAGTATTTGCCAAAAGCCGATACGGCATGGATATACTTATCGGTTTCGATCTCGACATTTGATAAACGTTTGATATGGCTGATGACATTTGAAAATTTAGGACAAAACATAAAATGACCCTGACCATTTTCTTCAGCAATGGCTTTCCATTTCAACACCTGATCTTCTTTGGGCAGACCATAGAATATAGCATTCAGCTCAATGGCATTGAACTGCCTGACATAGGCATTTAAAAAATCTTTTTCTTTAGTTTTAGGCGGATAAATAAGCCCTACCCATTCTTTTCTGCCCCATTTGGCACAGCCTACATAGAACGAAGGTTTAGCCGGTTCATTCCCTTTCAACACTTGTTTTGTTTGCCCGCCATCAGAAGGAAGCGTAAAATCAACCCCCTGTAGCGCTGTTTCGCTGACACGTCCGAATTCCATTTCAATAAAATTAAAAAACCCTGAAACTATGTAGTGTCAGGGTTTTCTGGTATTATAAATTCTTTTTAATTATATACTTTGATCATAAACACAAAATCCTGGATCTTCGCTACCTGCTGATGGCGTTTCATACCCTGCAGAGGGCTTTTCTTTCCATAGGAGACCCGTTTATTTAACGAATCTTTTGGAATGGCATTTAAGGCTTCAATAATATAACGTGATTTTACGGCAAATGCTGCACCGTCTGTTTTCATTTCTTTACCATTGATCACACCTACAATATTTCCATCGTTATCCAGTAAAGGGCCGCCACTATTTCCCGGATATACGGGAATAGCTACCTGATAGGCTAACGTATCGCCATTGAGCCCGGTCTTAGAACTCACATAACCATCGCCAAGAACCACGTCATCTTTCGGATATCCCAGTGTATATACCTGTTCACCTATACCGGCGCTGTTCTTTTTAACCGCATAAGGCAACGCACCAAGATTGGTAAACAAAGGATCGGTAACTTTTAATATGGCAATATCATTTACCGGATCCATATAATACTTCTTGACTTTGAAGGAGTTGCCTTTGTTATTTTGTACATATAGGGAATCGGCTCCCTTGATTACATGAAAGTTAGTGAGGATATAACCGTTTGCGGAAATAGCAAAACCTGTTCCGCCGAATTTAGCCGGAGCAGTTGTTGTAGTTGCCTTACGGGCGTCATTGTTCATGACCCGGATAATATTATTTTGCGATTGGTTAAGCTGGGTAACTTTCCGGTCAAGAAGTTGCAGGCTTCCCTCCTGTTTGGTCTGGCTATAATATGAAAGTAGTACGGCACTGGCCATAATTAAAAAAGATGCAGCAATAGCTATAGCTGATTTATTATTGCGCCAGATCCTGACCAGTCTCGACGGATGCGGTTTTACTTTCGCACTGATCGCCTCCACATCGATCTGATGATGGGCATGATCCATTTGCGTTTTAAGGCTGAGTACATCCGCATATTGCTGCATACGTTCTAAAAAAACCTTATGCGTAACCACTTTATGATCCACTACCGGATTATTTGTTCTCAGTTCCTCAAATGCTGCCTGTTCAGCAGGATTTAGCTTACCCTTTAAATAATCTTCAATAATAGATTCTAATTGAATATCGTTATTCATCTCAGGATTGAAAAAATATCTTTTTTAACCGTTGTAAACATTTATATTTCTGTGTTTTTGCGTTATCCGTATTGGTATAACCAAATTTTTCACAAATCTCCTGCATCGATAAATTATGGATATAAAAATCCTGAATAATCGTTCGGCAGGGCTCCCCAAGGCTTTCCAATGCATGCTTCATCTGTTCAAATTGCCGGTCCTTTTCTTCATGGGCATCTACATCTTCATCTACGGCGATAACATCTTCAAAATCGGCGATGTTATGGGTCTTTTTACTTGATTGTGCCAGCCTCTTTAACCAGATACGCCTGCATATCGCATATAAATAGGTTTTAAGTTTGCTGTTGAGCTCGAAATTTCCATGTCTTATTTTATCGTATAAAATAATAATGGCTTCCTGGTACACATCTTTCGCATCGTCCTCATTACCGTTATTGTTCAGAATAAATTGCAAAATCATCGGAAAATAACCGATATACAATTTATTCAGTACGTCTTCAGCGTTGTTAAGCACGCCTAAGATGACCTCACGGTCTGTTGGAACGGAATGGTTTAACTTAGCACCCACTACTTAATACTTTTATACCTGAATGGTAACCCATTTATCGTAAAAATATTTCGTTCTTATGACGATCCATATTACGTAAAACGGGTTTAACCGATGCAAAATACAACATTTTTTCATCAGTTGCTTTATGTTTTTTATGGTGATAAAGCAATCAGGATTTTGATAATAACTGCCCGGAGGGCTTTGGAAGAATCAGGATGGTTTCATGAAAAGATTCTGGCATCTGTAAGCTGTTCATTGACAAGATTGTATAAATATTATTATTTTTTTTCTGATTTAAGGGTTACCTTTTTACCTTTGCGGTATTAACAATTAAAATTAATTAATTTATTAAACAGAAAATTAGAATGAAAAACTTATTCAAATTTGGCTTTTTAGCTTTAGCATTATCTTTATCAGTAGCCGCTTGTAACTCTGAGAAAAAAGGAGAAAGTACTGATACTGTAGGTTCTGACACTACTATCACTTCTGATACTACAGTTACTGATACTATTGTTAAAACTGATACAGTAGTTAAAGATTCAACTGTTAAACACTAAGCCAAAAGTAAAGCTTTACAGAAAAGCCCCGGTATTTCCGGGGCTTTTTTGTTTCTTTAGGTCAGCCTAACCGGCTTCAGAGTGCTGATACTTCCATTTCAACTTTCATCTTTCCCGCTCAAATATGTAACTTTGCGAAAATAATCAAAATACAAAATACCCAAATGACTTTATCTTCGCTTCAGGCCATATCTCCTATCGACGGGCGTTACCGGAAAACTACTTCTTCACTGGCAAATTACTTTTCCGAATCAGCACTGATCAAATATCGTATTTACGTAGAGATCGAATATTTTATTGCCTTATGTGAAGCGAAAATTCCGGGTCTTGACCAGTTCGACCCGCAACGTTATCCTGAACTCAGAAATATTTATCAATCATTTGGTGATCAGCATGCCGAACAGGTAAAAGAAACCGAGCGTATTACTAACCATGATGTAAAAGCAGTCGAGTATTTTATTAAATCGCGTTTTGATGAACTTGGTCTGCAACCATATAAAGAATTTATCCATTTCGGCCTCACTTCGCAGGACATTAACAATACGGCCATTCCACTAACCTTTAAATTCGGGTTAGATGAAATTTACTATCCGGCCATCGGAGAATTGATCGAAAAAGTAGAGGAACTGGCAAAGACCTGGGAAAATGTTCCGCTTTTAGCGCATACACATGGCCAACCGGCCTCACCAACTAAATTGGGAAAAGAGTTCCGGGTGTTCTGTGAGCGTTTATCGATTCAGCTGGATAACCTTAAAAATATACCGCACAGCGCAAAATTCGGTGGTGCTACCGGTAATTTCAATGCCCATCATATTGCTTACCCTGCTACAGACTGGGTTGCTTTTTCAAATCATTTTGTAAATGAAGTACTGGGTTTAAAACGGGCACAGCATACCACGCAGATCGAGCATTATGATCAGTTTGCAGCACAATGTGATGCACTAAAGCGTATTAATACTATTCTTATTGATTTAGACCGCGACATTTGGACCTATATTTCCAAGAATTATTTTAAACAGAAAATTAAAGCCGGAGAAGTGGGCTCATCGGCCATGCCGCATAAAGTGAACCCTATCGATTTCGAAAATGCAGAAGGAAATGCCGGTATTGCCAATGCTTTATTTGAATTCTTTGCCGCAAAGCTACCTATTTCGCGATTACAACGCGATTTAACCGATTCAACCGTGTTACGGAACATTGGTGTACCTATGGCCCATACTTTGATTGCCATTACATCTACCCTGAGGGGATTAAATAAAATCATCCTGAACGAGGAAATGATTGCCGCCGATCTTGAAAACAACTGGGCGGTGGTAGCGGAGGCCATTCAAACTGTACTTCGCCGGGAAGCCTATCCTAATCCTTACGAAGCATTAAAGGCCTTAACACGAACAAATCATAAAATTACTGCTGAAACCATGGCGACTTTTATTGATGAATTAGAAATTAATGACCAGGTAAAGGCTGAGTTAAAGGCCATTACACCCTTCAATTATACAGGTATCTTTTAGGTTTTACAAAACAAATGACCTAAAACAGACATCCCGACTTGTTATTTTAGTGAGCGGATTCCTTATTTTTGCCTTATAATTTTAAGGCCATGACAATAAACGTATATACTGAACAGACCCCTAATCCTGCGACCATGAAGTTTATGGTTAATAAACTTCTGATCAACGGCAGTGAAGATTTTGCTACAAAAGAAAGCGCCGAGCACTCTCCGTTTGCCAAAGAATTGTTCAAGTTTAATTTTGTTAATGGTGTATTCTTCGCCAGCAATTTTGTGACCATCACCAAAACAGAAGATGCCGAATGGGAAGATATCGAAGCTATTCTAAAAGAATTTGTAAAGGGAGCGGTCGAATCTGAACTTAAAATTGTCGAATCCAATCCGGATGACATCCCTGTTTTTGAAGGATCGGATGTTGAAATTAAAATTCAGCAAATTCTGCACGATTACGTGCGCCCGGCAGTAGAACAGGATGGTGGTGCTATTTCTTACCGCTCATTTGAAGATGGTGTGGTCACGGTTGAATTGAGAGGATCATGCAGCGGTTGCCCGTCGAGCACGATCACTTTAAAATCAGGCATTCAAAATCTCTTACAACGGATGGTACCCGAAGTGAAAGAAGTAGTTTCGGAAGCGCTTTAAGAAAGTTCAAACTTATACCCCACTCCTTTGACGGTCTGTACATAATTTTCACCAAGTTTTTCCCGCAGTTTACGGATATGCACATCGATCGTACGATTGGTAACCACTACTGAATCTTCCCAAATGTTCTTAAGAATGGCTTCACGGGTATATACTTTGCCCGGCTTGGATGCTAATAAATACAATAGTTCAAATTCTTTTTTTGCCAGCACAACCTTAGCCCCATCCCGAAAAACCAGGTAAGCCTCCCGGTCAATCACCAGGTCGCCGACTTCCAGCTTGTTTTCCGATAATTCTTCACTACCACCGTTTCTTCTTAAAATAGCATTAATCCGGCTTACTAACGCTCTTGGCTTAATCGGTTTAGCGATATAATCGTCAGCTCCCACATTGAATCCGGCTATTTCTGAATATTCTTCACTTCTGGCGGTTAAGAATACCATAAAGGTATGTTTAAATTCAGGAATAGCCCGCATAATACGACAGGCCTCGATACCGTCCATTTTCGGCATCATGATATCCAAAATGATCAGGTCAGGATGTACCTTTTTGGCCATAGCCACACCATCAAGGCCATTGCTTGCAGAAAACACCTGATATCCCTCTTTTTTTAAATTATATTCTATTAACTCTAAAATATCAGGTTCGTCATCTACAATTAATATTTTCTGATTGGCTGTACTCATTGTTTAATTATTTGTTACGAAAATAGACATACAATAGTATTATATCGTTAAAATGACGTTAACAAATTGTTAAGCCTGTAAAATAAATTAAATTTATGGTAATGTTTGATGTAAAAACTCGCCCAAAGCTTCCCCTCTCAGGTTGCGGGCAATGATCTTCCCGGCCGGATCAATTAAAAAAGAAGCAGGTATTGCTTCTACCTGGTATAAACGGACCGTCTCACCTTCAAAATCTGCCAGTTCCCCTGCATGTGTCCAGGTTAATTTATCCTGTTTTATCGCCTGCTCCCAGGCCGATTTATCTTTATCCAGTGAAATTCCTAAAATAGTAAAATTACGGTCTTTATATTTTTGATATGCGCTCACTACATTGGGATTTTCTGCTCTGCAGGGGGCACACCATGAAGCCCAGAAATCGATTAACACATACTTGCCTTTGAAATCACTTAGCTTTACAGACTGGTCATCGATGCTATTAATGGTAAAATCAGGTGCCTGTGCGCCTACAACCAGGGTTTTAATTTTATCAACCTGTTTCACAAATGCATTTACGGCTTCATTTTTCTTAAGGGCCGGGGCAATGGCAGCTACATATTTAATATAATTATCTTCATTGCCTTCCGGGTTTGCCATGCTTATAGCATAAAAGCTGACCAGAGAGTGGGTATTGGCCAGTGCAAATTTTACCATTTCTGCATTTAAGGCTTCAACAGCTTTCACATAAGAAGGGCTTATTTTTGTAATCAGTTCTTCTCTTTTCTCCGGATTAGCTTCTACCTGCCTGTCAAAATCAGACCGGATATGTTCAATACCGGAAAGATGTTTTTTCCGAAGCGCGTTAAATTCAACCAGCTTATCCGCATCTTCACTACCTTTAAGCTCATAATCCGCATCTTTCTGCTTTAAATCAGCTTTTAACTGAATATCATCTCCATTCTTTGCAATAAACAGGTATTCATTATCACCAATCGTAATTTTATAAAATTCCGGATCTACAGCTGATCTGTCGAATTTAAAAGCACCTTTATCAGACAATAATGTTGAATCAATAAGTTCCATTTTGTCTTTTTTCATTACATAAAGATATACTTGGTGATCTGCCTGATGATTTTCAAGAATTCCGTTAAGCGTAAACTTTGTCGTGTCTTTACACGCAGCTACCAATACAATAAAGCCTATCAGGCTGATTAAACGGTTCATTATTTATTTTAATTTTTCAGTTATCAAATCACTTATTTTTTTGGCGTCGGCCTTACCCTGCATCATTTTCATGATTTCGCCTACAAACAGCCCCAATACACCTTTCTTTCCGGCCTTATAGGCTTCCACCTGTGGCGCGTATTTTGCAAGGGTCTGTTCAATCCATTTTTCTATTTCATCATTGTTTTCTTCAATCAGCAAATTCAACCGGTCCGCTGCTTCCAATACAACATCACCTGGTGTGAGTGTATGAATCAGCTTCACTGCATTTTGCTGACTTAATTTCTTTTCATCCACCAGGTTTATCAGTTCCGCCAACTGATGAGGTTTGACCTGAAAATCACGAATGTCTCTGTTCTCTTCATTCAGCATTGCCCTCACCGGACCATTAAGCCAGTTGACCAGGCTTTTTTTATGCTTTATCAGCGGTAATGCGGCCACAAGATAACGATATACTTCCATATCCTGTGCTATCATGGCTGCATCCGCCGGACTAACCTCCAGCTCTTCAATCAATTTCAAGGCAATTTCTTTGGGCAAAGCAGGCATCGCTTTTTCTATCTCTGCGAGCCAGGCATCAGAAATAACCACAGGCAGCAGGTCGGGGTCCGGGAAATACCGGTAATCATTGGCTTCCTCTTTTTCACGCATGGGTGATGTTGTGCCTTTATCGGTATCAAAATTCAGCGTGCTCTGCACAATCGTCCCCCCTGCTGAAAGGATAGTTTTCTGTCTTTCATATTCATGGCTGATCGCCCTGCGCACATTCCGGATAGAGTTCAGATTTTTCACTTCACAGCGCGTTCCGAATACCGTACTTCCGGCCGGTCTGAGCGAGATATTAGCATCGCAACGTAAAGAACCCTCTTCCATATTACCATCACTCACATTCAAATGTCGCACCAAAGCTCTGATTTCTGACAATACTAATGAGGCCTCCTCTGCACTACGGATATCCGGATCCGTCACAATCTCTATGAGCGGTACACCGGCACGGTTTAAATCTACATAAGAAAAAAGCGGATCCTGGTCATGTAAACTTTTACCGGCATCTTCTTCAAGGTGAATACGATGAATACCGATACGTTTTTCTGTACCATCCGCCAGGGTAACGGTGATATAGCCGTCTTTACAAATGGGCCGGTTATCCTGAGTAGTCTGATATCCTTTAGGCAGATCGGCATAAAAATAATTTTTACGATCAAAAAAATTGTACTGATTAATCGTACAATTCAGGGCCAGACCTATTCGTACTGCTTTTTCAATGACCTCTTTATTCAGTTTAGGTAAAGTACCGGGTAAAGCAAGCGAGACCGGGGAAACATGTGCATTAGGAGCAGCTCCGAATGCAGCGCTGTCTGATGAGAAAATTTTTGACAGCGTATTCAGCTGAACATGAATTTCCAGTCCTGAAACCAATTCAAAAGCAGATACCATATCCGGATGGTTTAAAATCGTTTTCCAATGGTAATACCAACACGGGGATAAGCCTCATCTCCATAAAAATTGTTCTGACCAAATATACGTCCTACACCGAGATAGGCCTCGCCTAAGAAACCATTCCGGGTCAGAAATTTACCACCTGCTGCAGCACCAAGGCCAAAGCGCGTGTACGTTTTAGCGGACGAGTTATAAGGATAACCCATATAATCATAATATACACGATGATCTTTCATTCCTAATACCCCGGCATTACCCTCAATAAAAAAACCAGCTGCTTTCTTTTGTCCAAAATACAGACGATAATGCGGGATGAACCCAAATTTATAGTCTGAACTGCTGTCTACACCTGTGAATACAGAAAGTCCTACTCCCATATTATCCTCTAACAGGCGCTCATAACTTATCTCAGGTAAAGCGGCTACTGCAAATAAAAGGTTAATTTTAATTTCATTATTACCTCCATGTCCCATGGCTTCCGCAGTTTTTTGGATGCTGATTCTTGCTGTATCTGTATTCGTCTGCGCATACAATCCTGCAGAGAATAGAAGCATTATCCCAACGAAAAGATTTTTCTTCATAAAATAAATGATTTTGATATAAATGATAACGAGGCGCTGGTTTAAAATGCTACTATTATCCAACTAAAAACATTTTTGCCTTGACCAATACCTGTGGTAAGCCAGCCGCATCTTTCCCTCCGGCAGTAGCATAAAAAGGCTGTCCGCCCCCTCCACCCTGTATTTCTTTACCCAGTTCACGTACAATTTTAGCCGCATTCAGCTGTTCTGAAACCTTATTCTCAGCAATCATGACCGTAATTCCCGGTTTTCCGTCGATCAGCGTAGTCAATACTAAAAATAGATCAGGCACTAAAGCCTTTATCTCAAAAGCAAGATTTTTTACGGCTTCAGCATTTGGCAGATCAACATGCGTAGCAATAAACTGAACACCGTTTAGTGCGACAGCCATCTGTGCAATTTCCGTTTTCATATGTCCGGCTTTCTCCAGAATTTGCTTCTCCATTTCCTTTTTCAACCGGAGGTTCTCATCGATAAGCGCCTGCACAGCGGCATTCAGATTTTGTCCACCTTTTAATAAATTCTTTAACTGGTTAATCTCTTTATTCTGGTTTACAATAAATTGCTCTGCTTTGTCGGCTGTTATCGCTTCAATTCGGCGAACACCTGCAGCTACCGCACTTTCGGCAACAATTTTAAAATATCCGATCTGCCCGGTTGCGCGCACATGCGTACCTCCGCAGAGTTCTTTCGAAAAATGATCATCAAAAGTGATCATTCGTACAAAATCACCATATTTTTCACCAAATAAAGCCGTCACTCCCGACTGAATGGCTTCCTCATACGGTACATTCCTTTTTTCTATTAAAGGAATATTTTCTCTGATCTTCCGGTTCACGAGTTGCTCTACTTCTTCCAATTCTTCATCGCTCAGCTTTGCGAAGTGTGAAAAATCAAAACGAAGCAAATCTGCATTTACAAGACTGCCTTTCTGCTGTACATGATTTCCGAGCACTTTCTTTAAAGCCGCATGGAGAAGATGTGTTGCCGAATGATTATCAGCAGTCAGGTTTCTTCGCTCTTCGTCAATAACGGCCCAGAACTTGCCTTCCATATCAGCCGGAAGACTGTCTGTATAATGAACAATAATGCCGTTTTCCTTTTTAGTATCGGTAATTTCTATCCAGAACTGACGACTATGATCTTCTAAACGACCGGTATCACCTACCTGGCCGCCACTTTCCGCATAAAAAGGTGTCTGACTTAAAACAAGCTGATATTGCTCTTTTCCTTTACTGGTTACTTTTCGGTATTTTAAGATTTGTGCTTCCACTTCTGTGACGTCATACCCTACAAATTCAGTATCTTCATCTTCCCTTAAAACCACCCAGTCGCCGGCATCTATGGACGTGGCCGCACGTGAGCGATTCTTCTGATCCTCAAGAGCGCGGTTAAAGCCTTCAATATCAACCGTTAACCCCTTCTCACGAGCCATAAGTTCGGTTAAATCGACGGGGAAACCATATGTATCATAAAGCTCGAAGGCGAAATGACCATCGATTATCGTCGGGGCATTATAACGTTCAAAACGCTGTATGCCTGTAGCCAGTGTTCGTAAAAAAGAAATCTCTTCTTCTAAGACCACTTTCTGCACAAACTCTTTCTGAAGAAAGAGTTCATCAAAGACCCCTTTAAACTGTTCTGCCAGTACAGGTACCAACTCATTCAGGAAAGGTTCTTTCAGGTTCAAAAAAGTATACGCATAGCGGACAGCCCGACGCAAAATACGACGGATTACATAACCGGCTTTATTATTTGATGGCAATTGCCCGTCGGCAATCACAAAAGAAATGGCCCGGATATGATCAGCCATAACACGCATGGCCACCGACTCATTCCATCCGTCTTCTCCGGGATTGGAACTTCCGCTATATATATAACCTGACCGTTCAGCAATATATTGAATTAAGGGCTGGAAAATATCACTGTCATAATTAGACGTCTTTCCCTGTAAAACGCGAACCAGACGCTCAAATCCCATTCCGGTATCCACATGTTGAGCAGGCAAAGGATTTAACGAACCGTCTTTCCGACGGTTAAACTGCATAAATACATTATTCCAGATCTCGATCACCTGTGGATGATCGGCATTGACCAGGTCTTTTCCATGAACAAGCTCCCGTTCTGCCGGTGGCCGGCAGTCGACATGAATTTCAGAACACGGGCCGCATGGACCGGTATCGCCCATTTCCCAGAAATTATCTTTTTTACTTCCCAGGATAATCCGGTCTTCAGGCACAAATTGCTTCCATATTTCGAAAGCTTCATCATCGCGGGGTAAGCCTTCCTGCTCATCGCCCTTAAAAACAGAAACATATAACTGGTCTTTTGGAATCTGATAAACCTCCGTCAACAACTCCCAACTCCAGGCAATGGCTTCCTTTTTAAAATAATCGCCAAAACTCCAGTTTCCCAACATTTCAAACATCGTATGATGATAGGTATCTATACCTACTTCTTCCAGATCATTATGCTTTCCTGAAACCCGGAGACAGCGTTGCGTGTCGGCCACACGTGGGAATTTAATGGCAGCTTCACCCAGAAACAGATCTTTAAACTGATTCATTCCGGCATTGGTAAACATCAATGTAGGATCGTTTTTTACGACAATAGGTGCGGAAGGTACAATATGATGATTTTTACTTTTAAAAAATTCTAAAAAGGTCTGTCTGATTTCTTTTGCTGTCATGACTACAAAATTAAAATTTTATTGCGGTATTCTAATAAAATCGGCTTACATTTGAATACTTCAAATAAAAGCTACAATGCACTTATAATCAGACAAAAAAATGCCATATAAAGAGAGAGAGATTAATAAAATGTATTATACCATGGGTGAGATCACCGAAATGTTTGGTGTAAATGCATCTCAAATCCGCTTTTATGAACGTGAGTTTGATGTATTGCAACCTAAGAAGAATAAAAAAGGTAACCGCCTCTTTACTCCTGAGGACGTAGAAAATCTCAAAATTATCTTTCACCTGGTCAACGACAAAGGTTTTACATTAAAAGGGGCCAAAGAGCACCTGAAAAACAATACTGATGAGGTCAAAGAAAATCAGAAAATCATTAATGCTTTAGAACGCCTGAAAGATTTCCTGATCAAACTCAATGAGGAAATTTAACAGATAACCTGTATTAAAGGGTAAGGACGATATGATCATTCTTTAAAAGAAGATTCACATCCAGACTTATTTCTTCCTTTTCGTTTAATACATCAGCAGTATACAGGGTATCATTATGGAAATCGCTAAGCTTAATTTTTTTAGTTCCACGTAGGCGGATGCTTTCATCATCATTCACTTCAAAGGCCAACTGAAAGTGTGTTGTCTTTTTTATACCACCAATATCAAGAATACCTACAAAATGGATCATCTTCATAAACGGCAATATCATAGCCTTGGTTTGTTCGAATGTAATTTTCCGGACGCTTGTATCCGGAAAAAACTGCTTTAACGAATGATCCGCAATTTCGAATTTAAGATGCTGTATTTCATCGAGCCTTCCATCTCTGACAGCATATACCATTTCAACAGCAGATGCCTTCGGCATGGAGGCTGCCAATGAATCGCTATAATTATTCCATCCGGATGCAGCAGGCATCGCATGATTTGCTTTTACTTCTGTGCAGAAGATAAAAGACAAAAGAAAGATGAATATTGGAAAGTAATTGTTCTTCATGGTATATTTTTTTGTTTTCATTTGTGCTTGTGACCAATGCCACAAAATATGTTTTTCATAGGTAGATGTATTTTTGGCACACTCATTTTTCTTTCATATAAAAAAGATAATTTTTCATATGCCATAAATCTAATTTACAAAAACTCTTTAAAAAAAACCTAATTTTTTTAATGATTTTTAAATTAAAATATTGCAAATATAACCAAAATAATTGATTTATAATTAATTATCATATAAATTAATTATTTTTCAACATTACAAAATGTTAAAAACAGAAAATGAAAATATTTTCAATATAACCACAATTTGAGAATATTTTTCTACAATATGTAGAATTTATTACCCTATATGTTTATACAAAAATTAAAAGAAAATAGATACTAAATAAATTCTTTTCTCATCTCATACCATTTAATTATTTATATAGTAAACAGTTAACATAAAACAAAATTCGGGCTTTTACGTTTTCAACACATAAAATATCCATGATTGCCTAACCAAACACTAATGAAAATAATATATAGAAATTATACCGCCTCATTCATTATAGGAATTGTTATCGTACTTTCTGCCTTTGTACTTGCCGGCGCCTATACTTATAAGTATAAAGACAAGAGGCGCATCCTGGTGACAGGAAAAGCTGAAAAAGACTTTGAAAGTGATCTGATCGTCTGGCAGGGTGATTATTCTCGGCTCAGTATGAATTTAAAGGATGCATACAGTGCTTTAAAAAACGACGAAATTGCTATCCGTTCTTATCTTACCGGAAAAGGGCTTAAAAATAGCGAAATGATCTTTTCAGCGGTCAGCATTAATAAAATATACCAGCCTCAATATGACCATAACGGACGATTGATCTCTAATAATTTTGGCGGCTATAATTTAATTCAGCATGTTAAAATCGAATCCATGAATATTGATCAGGTCGAAAAAATAAGCCGTGAGATCACCGAGCTGATCCAGGCAGGCATAGAATTAAATTCGTCGCCACCATCGTATTACTATACAAAAATGTCAGAGTTAAAAATCGATCTTCTGGCCAAAGCCAGTAAAGATGCCCGGGATCGTTCGCAAAGTATTGCCGAAAATGCCGGCAGCGCATTAGGCGAATTAAAGTATGCTAATACAGGTGTATTTCAAATCACAGGTAAAAACAGTAATGAAGATTTTAGTTACGGCGGTACCTTTAACACTTCTTCCAGAAATAAAACAGCAAGTATTACGTTACGAACGGAATATGCTATAAAATAAAAAAGGGCCTGCTCAGATAGCAGCACCCTCTTTCGGCAGCGTTAACTTACCTATATTTTTATTCGTTCATAGAAAGAAAATTCATTTTTATTTTTTTTCTCCGCCTTAATTCAACAAACATTTGCTCATCGGTAAGACGTAATGCCCAGGCTGGCCTCAATTCAAATCCGGATAAATTAACCGTTACTTTTTCAGCAGCCTGACTTAATCCAATCGATTCCGCAATCCGGGCAAGCTTTTCATATTGTAAAATATCTCCGACATAGATCAGGTCGCCCGAAACAGTTTCTTCAAAAATACCTATATCAAAACCTAAACCGAAATCAGACAGGCTTACCGGATGTTTCCGGTTTTGTTCGGGCATAGCCATGATCCTGACTTTAATTTCCTGCTCTCGGGCCAGCAACAGAAATTCTTTTACAAAAGGTGCTAATTCTTTATTCATCTCCAGCAACATCTCCTCATTATATACATCAAGAGAATATCTGGAACGCTGAGTCGCCGTCTTTGCTCCACCAATGATCAGTTTTCGAAGAGTTTTCCAGGCTTTTGATTTCTTTTCCTTAAAGTTAAACTGCTTCTTAACCGCGTTTATCATTTCTTCGGTAGTGGTCTCTTCAAGAGCTGAACTCGTCATTAACCGGTAAATGCTGATCAGGGCATTTTCTGTAATATGCATATCATTCTCCACTTTTGATGAATACCGGTGAATTTTTGGTGAGTATTCCATGGGTCTATCTTTAATGTTTACTTCTGCTAAGTGACAAAAAAAAACCATGAAATTTATCCGTGTTTTTACCTGAAAAAACCAGGTGTTTTTACCTGGTTTTTCTTAAAAAGCAATAATTACCTAAAAAATCCCGGTGGTATTACTGCATAAATTGACTTAAATCGATTATTTTATGCTTTAGCGCATAAACCACTAAACCGGCCGTATTCCGGCTCTCTGTTTTTAACAATAAATTGTTACGGTATCCTTCCACTGTGCGATGACTCAGGAACATTTTTTCGGCAATTTCCTGACTGCTTAACTGGCGGCATATCAGCACAAGCACTTCCCTTTCTCTTTTAGTTAATTTATTTTCGTTCTTAAGTAAGACACTATGATGATGTTTTTTGATTAGTCCGCTACGCATCAGCGTTAACAGTTCAACCGTAAAATGAAATCCGTTCTTTGCAACTTCACGAATAGCCGTCTCCACTTCGGCCGGTTCCGCATTTTTAGCGAGGTATCCGTTCGCGCCTGCTTCAATGGTCGACAACACATAATTTTCAGCTTCATAGATCGTCAGTATGATAACACCCATCTGTGGATATTCATCTTTGATGATCTTTAATGTTTCTAATCCGTTTAATACCGGCATTGAAAGATCAAGCAGCACGATATCCGGCTTCACTTCACTTTGCCTGCAGTAATCGACCAGCTCCTGGCCATTTTCGGCTTCAAAAATGACGTTCATTGCTTCGAATGAGGCAATTAAAGCAGCCATTCCCTTTCTGAAAAGCTTTTGGTCGTCAGCGATGGCTACATTTATACTCATAACATTGATTTGATGGCATGAAATTATAAAAAAATGTGTTCATACCGATCAATAATTGTTTTTTCAACAGGATAAACGGGTGAGCTTTGGAAAAATCATGATGGTTTCATAGATTTAGAAAAAAATATTTTATGAAACCTATTAACGTTCCAACCATTCCCGTTGATGTCGCTGTAGAACGAGTGACTTTATTCCGGGAGCGCATGACAAAGTCTGCAGATGTTCCGCAAAACGCCATTCCAAGAGCCATTCTTATTCCTATTAGCGACCTGTTAGCTATTGTATCCAAATATACAACGACAGATTCTGACGGGGAAGTTGTCAGCAAAATTGAAGGTGTAAGGGCTTATTTCGCCATCACACCTAGTGATAAAGATCTTCCTGACCCCGTAACCGCACTTGTTGTTCCGGTTGATCATGAGGGAAATGATATTATTAACCTGCCCGGTAGTAATGATGTCTTTGACGATACTGAAATTTATGATTTTACGAAGCCATGCCCTGATCAATGTGATCCTGAAAGCCCTTTATACGTACCTTAAGAATTATGTTTGTTTCCATTATTGTTCCGTTAAGTATTCTCATTCCGATTGCCGTAGCACTATTCCATTACAAAGCCGCTAAAACAGGTCCGAGACTCCTGCTTTTTTATTTAATTGCTTCCGGTCTGATCAATCTTTGTGCTTTAATACTTATACGTTACAAAATGAGAAACCTGCCGCTTCTGCACCTGTATACTATTGTAGAAGCGGTATTTCTTTTTGCTTATTTCAGGTCGATATTCCTTCAGCCGGGTATAAAAAGAATATTAAACATACTGATCGTTATCTTTCCGATTTTATGTATTCTGAACTTCAGTTTTTTCCAGAGCATTTATAGCTTCAATACCTATACCCGGCCATTGGAAGCCATATTGGTCACTTTTTTCTGTTTACTTTATTTCTATAAAGGTCATTTAAATGAAAACTGGTTCAATCAGCCGGTTAACTGGTTTAACATGGGTATACTCATTTATTTCCCGGTGGCCTTTGTCATCTTTGTGATTTCGAATTATCTTATCCACGTCAGTATGAATAAGGCTATGAACAGTATAGTATGGAACGTACATGCTACGTTAGTGTTGCTAATGTACCTGTTATGGACGAAAGGCTTTAGTTTGATCCGCCATGACCGATAATATTTATATCCTTATTTTTTACAGCGTTACCGCGGTTTTCCTGATCATTATTTTCTTTTTATTTCTGCATATCCGAAATCAGAATACGATCTGGAAACAGCGGAAAGAATTTCAGGAAAACGAAATCCTGCAGCAAAAACAACTTTTAAATGCAGTGATCGAATCGCAGGAGAAAGAACGCAAAAGAATTGGCGAAGATCTTCATGATGAGATCGGCGGTACACTCTCTGCCATCAAACTGATGCTCAATGCCAAGAAGAATATCCATCCGGATGAAGACACATTATCACCCGCAAGAGCGCTCATTGATAAAATGATCGTTGATGTCCGAAATATCTCACACGATTTGTCGCCCCCGGGCTTAGCCATGTTTGGCTTGTATTCTGCTATAGAGGCTTTCATTACGATCATCAATCACAATGCCGAATCCATCATTATACATATCGCCCAGGAACCGGCCGAAGCCTTTCCAAGATTAACAGAACGTAGTGAACTTGCTTTGTTCAGGGTTATTACACAGCTGGTTTCAAACACGATCAAACATGCTGTTGCTTCACAGATCCGGATCCTTTTTAAAGCCGGCAAAGAACAGCTTGAAATTGTTTACCAGGACAATGGCGGGGGTTTTGATCCTGATATCTTAAAAAAACAACAAGGAATGGGTATACAGAATATGAAAAGCCGGTTACAGATGATCCATGCGGATTACATGATTGAAACAGCAGAAGGCAGGGGATTTAAAATGATCATTACACTTGATCACAAACATTTGCCAGGGAATTAAAAATCTGAAAAAAATGCTTTTACATCTACATCGAGCGCTTTAGAGAGCTGCCAGATCTGATAACAGGACGGATTCACTTTTCCCCCTTCCAGCCGGCTTATACTTTGAAAGTCTTTATTGATCAATGCGCCTAACTGTGCCTGCGTAAAACCTTTTTCCTTTCGGAGACTGGCAATACGCATTCCTAAGGATTTCTTAAAAAGTTCAACATCTTCTGACATGATGCAAACTCATTAGATTTTAAGAATTAGCACTAAACATATTTGTTTAATTATTCAGAAATTCTTAAATTCATAACAAAATTCCGCAAGTCAGGCGCATGTTTAAAAAACTAAAAGCGTTATGGATAAAATTAAAAGATGATCCCGAATACCGGATGGCCGGCATTTTTGATTCGGAAGAAGAGATCGCTAAGTATCGTGCTCTTTTTCTTTTCGAAGACGACCACTTCCTTATAAAGGATTATAAATTGACAGGTTCGGCTATACAGCCGCTAGAAAATGGCGAGTACGTGTATCAGATCCGGGTCGTCCATCCATGCGCATTTGTTATCGAGCGAATCCTGGCACCTGAAACCTTTTACGGATGTTATATAGATGATTATCCGGCATTACCCCTGCGAATCATTCTTTCTGCAAAAGATGCCAAAGATGTCCGGCAAAAATGTCTTCATATTATGGCCGAACGAATACAAAAGACTTGAAAAGAATTCCACAATTTTCCCCAATTCAGGGTACACCACAACCTTCCCGTCCTTATTAATTAACCTATACTTAAATCTAAAAACCGCTAAAACAAAGCAAAATGATCAATTTACAGGCGAATGTTAAAAGTGGCACTACCGTTGCATACCTTTTTGTAAATAATAAAAAATGAAACTGTTAAAATCTGCCCTTGTCATTCTTTTTGTTTTAGCCCTGACATACACTGTCATGGCTGGTCAAACACAATCGACACACATCGCGCATACAGCAGAGAATACACTTTCTTTACCTGTGCATGGCGACCTGCTATTTGCTTTTACTGCAATCTTTTCTTTAAGCGGTTATTTAATCTTCAAAAAATAACGGCTACCTTCATTTTCAACACCCCACAAGAAGGGATAAGATGTAAGGCAGGTCATTGCTGCAAAATTTCCTGTATCTCCGCCAGATTCTTCACTACCATATCGGGCTTTATAACCGATCGCTCTACATCTGCCAGGGTAGCTTCGCCGGATAACACTAATATACCGACTGCACCTGCATTTCTGGCCATTTGGACATCGGTATAGATCCTGTCGCCAACCATAGCAATTTCATCAGGTTTTAAATTGTATTTATAAATAATACCATCCAGCATTTGAGGATCGGGCTTACCGATAACTATATCGGGTTTTCGTTTTACAGCCCCCTCAATACAGGCACAAATGGAACCGCAATCGACCAGAATATTCGGTTGATCTGTGGGGCACACCCAATCGGGATTGGTCGCAAAATAAGGGATTTGCTGTCCTGCCCAATAGGCCGCCCGGCATAACCTTGAGTACACCAGTGAAGTATCGAAACCTACCACCAGCGCATCCGGTCGATCATCCGCACGATCGGCAGTAGAAATAAAACCTGCTTCTTCAAATTCATTAATCATACTGGGTGTACCCAGAATGAATAACCTTTTCAGATCGGGATGATGATGTTTAATATAATTAATGGTAGCCACTGCCGAAGTGTACATTTCTTCTTCAGTAGCCGAAATACCCATTTTTTCTAAATGCTTGAGATAATCGGCTGTACTCTTCGATGGGTTATTTGTGAGAAAAGAATAACCGATACCATTCGTCTTTAAATAATTTAAAAAAGCGTTGGTAAACGGAAAAAGCGTACTACCATTATAAATGGTGCCGTCCATATCCAACGCGAAATGTTTAATATTTTTTAGTGTCATTTTAACCCTGCTCATTATCATATCCGTGTGCTTTGGCTTTCCACATCAGGGCAAAGATAAACACACAAAGTATGGCCATACCAATCATCATCATAAAAACGTAGTCCCAGGCTTTTCCCGGCTGACTTTTGCTCAATACATCCACCATATATCCCACGCCAACACCCGAAACCAAACCACTGGCGTAACCGAACAGACCTGTTAAGCCGTTTGCCGTAGCTGCGGCACGGTTAGTGGCCTGATTCGCCGCCGCAATACCGATAAGGGCCTGCGGACCATAAATGAAAAATCCACACATCGCTAATACTATAATCATTATCCACTGCGGACTATTGTCTGGCAGGTATAAAAAAATCGTCATAAATACAGCCACACCGATCATGCAGTATAACGAGGTACGATGTGCTTTCCCGGCCAGGTATCTATCTGTAACCCACCCCGCAACCAGCATGCCTAAAATACCAAAAATCTCAAAAACAGCGACCGTCCATCCGGCATTGCTCAACGTCATGCCGTGCGCTTCTTTTAAAAATGTAGGACCCCAGTCTAAAACTGCAAAACGCACTACATATACAAAGAAATTAGCAATACCCAATATCCAGATCCATTTATTGCGGTAAACTGATTTACGAATAAAGGCCTTAAATTCAGCAGAAGAATCTTTGCCTTTTTTATGTGTTTTATGAAGTTCAGGTAAACCTACCGACGATGGTGTATCCCGTAATCCGATAAATAAACCTATCGAACCGGCCATCGCAATAGCGGCAGGTATCCAAAAACACCATTTCCATGCGCCATAATGTGAAGCCGATTCGATAACACTTTTCATTTTTTCGGCATCGGTTACATCTATTTTTAAATTTGCAGCAATAGCGGCCACCACTTCGGGGTTATGGCTCATGTTCGTACCCATTGAGCCCATAATATACCCCGCAAGAATAGCTACCAACGCTGCACCTATAGAGTGTGAGGTATTCCAGACCGACATTTTCGTGGCCAGTTCGTTTTGAGGTATCCAATGGGTTAATAAGCGGGCTACCGGAGGAAAGCCACTCCCTTGAATAAGGTTGTTTAAAATCAGGATAATACCAAATATCAGTACCATCGTATTGGTAAACATTGGCCCTCCGGACTGACCGGTAAATATCGAACTCAGATCGGCTCCCCAACCAAATGCGAAATTAGCTATAGCACATAGCAGTAAGCCGATAGACATGTGATAACGGGCGTTCATCCTGTCGGCAATCAGTCCGTTAAGAAACCTCGATATCCCATACACGATCGTCACGAGGGTCATGATGATACCAAAACTGGTTTTGGTAATCCCATATTCGGCCGTTAGTCCCGGAATAGCAAAGGAGAAATTTTTACGTACAAAATAGAACACGGCATACCCAATCATGGTCATAATGATGGTTCGGGTTTGCCAGTACATGAACTTCTTTTTGGCAGAAGTATCCATTGAGCCGTATTCAGAGATCGTTTTCTGGTCCATTATTTAATGCTGGTTTATTTTTGGTTGAAGAATTTATTCTGATAAAAATATATGCTTATTATTTAATTTCCCAAAGACCATCCTTTCCGAAAAGACGATCCAGCCACTGGTTTAAATAACCGCTGCGTACGGCAACATCAAGTATCGTAAAGCGCCGGCGAATATATTGCGCCCGAATAAATGTTTCGCGAAGCCTTTCTCTTGAAATTCCGATCTGTTCAGGTTCAACAGGTGCACCTACCAATGCCAGCCTGCGTTTAGTCTCGCTCAACGGAACGATCTGTTGCTGCAGGCGTTTTTTCAGGAATGGCCAACGTGTTTTTAACACCGCTAATTGCATCACCAGCTGGTCACGTTCTACATATTTAGCTTTGGTTTCCTGGAAACCGATCTCCGGAAAATCCGTGTCCCTAAAAATATAAAGAGCCTGCTCTTCCAGTTCGGCAGCTGAAGGCCAGTTGCGGCAGCTTTGATCAATATCTAATGTGGTGATATCGGTATCAAAAAGTGTTTCATAAAGTGCTGTAATGGCCAGTGTCCCGATACTAACCTGAAAGCCGTGCGAAACATGATCACCATGATACAGATGATTTTCCATATTCCATAAATGGCTGAACTGGTGTTCGGCACCTGAAGCCGGCCGGCTGTTCTTTGTCCGCTGCATAGCAAAACCACCCAACATCAGCCCCTCCACTAATTTAGTCATCGCCTGCGGATCACTTTTTTTTATCCCTTCAGGATCGGCAAGCGCATCATGCAGCCCATCCTGCACCAAAGACCATGCTTTCGTATCGATCTTTTCTACGTCGAGTCCGTCGGCCAGGATCCAATCCGCTCCGGCAGTGATTTTGGCAAACAGATCGGCATAGCCGGATGCGGTCATCGCTGCAGGTGCTTTACTCATGAGCTCAATATCAGCAATACAGGCCTGCGGTGCCGGGCAGTTAAAGGTTTGTTTGGCACCATTCGCAGTGATCGATGCACCAAAGGCAGTATAGCCATCCATAGAAGCAGCCGTAGCCACACACAGGTATTGCCTTCCGGTTAAAAAGGATGCTAATTTCGTGATATCATTTAAGGTTCCCGAACCTACAACTACCGGAATGGCTTCATGCGTTTTTAAAGAGGATACCAGCTGATCTACAAAGGTATATTCAGCATACAGATCGGGAACGTCAAAAATAAATGGCTCTTCCTGGAAAACGCCTCCTTTTTTAAGCAGGCCAGTCACTCTCCTGCCTGCAAGTGCAAAGGTCACCGTATCCGAAATAACGACCGCTTTCCGGCCAGGGAATTGTTCCCTGAACAACGTGTCTGTTTCACCCAGTATACCCCACCCGATCCGTAACGCCCTGGTTTCGTCTGCCGCTGCTAATGCTTCTTTGATCTTTGACATGCTTTAAAAGGTTGCTTACCCGCTTAGCCAGGTTCTCTGTCGTGAAAAGAACGGCTGGCAGGCTGATGTTTCGTATGTGGATAATATTGTTGTCAATGGTCATACGGAATAGCCATGTTATCTTCATTTACGTTTGTAATTCGGAAGCACAGCTATTTCGTATTGTTATCGTTTAACAAAACATAACCTTATCAAAGAAATAAAATAAAAACAATTAAAACAAATCGAAAGTTAATTCTACCCCTTTACATTTCTTTCTTTCACCAAGCTAAAACTCATCAAACACCTTTTTTAGTCATTTCAATCATAGCCGATAATTCCGCCACTGCTGCATCATCCCCGCCAGCAAATCCCATCATTTTAAACCGAATTTTCCCGGCTCCGTCTATCACAAACTTGGCAGGAATACCTTTTACTCCAAATGCGGTTACGGCGGGATTAGTCTTCGTTTTGGGATCTTTGGTATCCATATATAAATCCATCTTATAATGATTACTATTCAGGTACGTTTTGGCATCCGTTAGAGGATCCTCAACTTTTTCCCAGGTATGAATAAACAGGAATTTTACCTTAGGATCATTACTATATTTGTTAACGGCCATCTGCATAGCAGGAAACGATGCTTTACAGGGGCCGCACCAGGTTGCCCAAAAATCCAGCACGATGGTTTTTCCAGCAAAATCAGCCAGCGAAACTATTTTTCCGCTTGCATCTTTCACCACAAAATTTGGCGCCGTCTCATTCACCAGCATTTTGGCCACTTCTTCTTCTATTTTGCTTTTCATGCCTTGTTCAAGTCCCGTCATAAACGCTCCTGCATCCTTCCCCGGGTTTAACCGGCTATAACTTTCTTTCAATGCCTGCTTTATATCGGCACTGCCCTTACCTGATTCTACAATTCCCCGTAATAACGGCATAGCTTCTTCATGTTGTCCGTTTTTACTAAGCAGAAAGGCATAATTACTTTTCAGTTGATCGTTTTTGTTTTTGGCTTTCTCATACGCTTCTTTTGAATATTTCAAGGCCTCACTATATTTGCCATTTTTGATCAGAATAGATGCATAAAGATCCATAAACTCCATATAAGATGCTCTTCGTTCGTCTAAACCTCTGGATTGGTCAGCACCCGGTTCAGGAGGTATACCTTTCGCCAGCAGCGCTTCCACTTCGGGGCGGATATAGGCTTCGGCAGCCGGAAGGTCTTTGGTCATTAGCGAACGGCCATTTAGGCGGATGGCGGCCGACCGGAAGTTTGGCTCTTTGATCATCGCCCCGTACACCTTCATTTTCGCCACGTTACCTTCAGAGGCATACGCGTTTGAAACGGAATAATAGGCCTGATCAAGATTAGCATCCGGAAATTTATCTTTATTCGCTATAAAAATCTCTTCCTGCGTTTTACCTCCACGGGCTACAAATAATTTATTCTGGAATTGAACAAATGCCTGGCTTCCGTTAGGAAAACGTTTTACCACAACCTGAAGTACCGAATCGGCTTTTGCCTCGTTACCTGTGATACCGTAATAGCGCAGAAGCAAATTCAAATCCGTCTCCTGTCCTTTACCTAACTGATCCAGTTTTTTTTGTAATGTAACAGGATCTTTTTCATTCCGTAACGAATCTAAAGCCGGATTGCCGGGCCTGCGTTGCTGTCCTTTTACGGTTTCTGTCATCACACTTATTAATACGAGTGTAATGATGACGAATACTATTCTCTTCATTTTCTTTTATTATTTTTTTCGATTAAATTCTTTATGATTTCATTGGGTAAAGCCAATGTGGTTGTTCTGCTGAACCGTGCAATATTGATCCCGTACAAATTACCATGGGCATCAAAAACAGGCCCGCCACATTCATCAGGTTTTAAAATCGTATCATGGGCAAATACTTTATCGAAACCATCCAGACGAATGCTCTTACCGCCATTAAAATTATCGGCGGGATGCGTACCCTTAGGGCGTTGTACTAATATGACTGCTACACTCATAGGCTGACCTGCCCGGATAACCTGTACATTAATGGTGTCGCCAGGATAATATTTCATCATTTCAGTACCGTAATCTTCTGCCTTTGTTAACGGGACATTATTGATAGCGGTTAACTGATCACCCGTCATCAGTTTTGCAGTAGCCGCCGGACTTTGCGGTGCTATGCGACTGATCATGATCTTACTGTCTCTGAAATTTGCGGGAGCACCAAAATAACCTGCACTGAATTTCTGTGGAAGGGAAAAACAGGTACTACCCAGGGTGCCCGTTTTGTGTGTTGTTCCTACGGTAGAAATCAGAAACGCTCCCAGCCCGTTAACCGTCATATTAGGATTAAAATTCAACGCACGTAATGGTAAGGCCCCTTTTAACGTGAGCGGAGCACGTAACAATACCAGGTCATTGGCGGTGTCTCTGGCTACAACCGTCAGGCTGATGTTTTTACCCATCATATTCAATACAGGTGCAGCGCCTACCATAGAACTTTTACTGAGCACCCACGTTTTACCATCGGCAACGAAGGCAGTTCCCAAAACCGTTTGTTCGGTGTCCTTCATTTTGCTTTTCAATGTGAATGTGGCGCCTGCAAATTTTGCAGCAACACTGCTGAGTGCTTTATGGATATCGTTTGCAGGGGGTATCGTACTTATTTTCTGCGCCAGCGGATCTGTCTTTATTTCATCCGCTTTAGCCGGAAGCGTTTTATAATCATTGGGTTCATGTAAGGCCGTCCAGTATTTGCGGTACATATCGATAGGAACTTCATAATTCAGGTCTTCCAGCGTATCGCAACGACTATGCATGCCTATTACCCTGCCCATGTAATCAAATAAGGGGCCGCCGGAATCGCCCGGTTCCATTTTACAGGTCGATTGTATAAAACCCCATTGATTTAATATGTCAGCAATACGACCAAAGCGCACCGTAGGTAAAAGCTGATTGAGCGTTTCAGGGTAAGAAATACCAAAACAGGCTTCGTCTGGCTTTAAGCTACCCGACCAGCCCATCTCTGCGAAGGGCCAGTTTCCGGATGTAATAATTTTCATCATTCCCAGATCCGGTCTCAGGCTCATCGACGGGTCTCCCACTTTACCTAAAGCCACGGCCATCACTTCTTTTCCATCCGGAAATAATACTTTATAGGTACGGTTAGGCTGGATAGCATGGGATACGGTCAGAATTGTCCCTTCTTTACTAACCACCACGCCGCTAAACTGTGCGCTGTTCTGTGCTTTTCTTACCGTATCATATCCCCAGCACCGTACACTGGCGTGATATGCTTTTTGTATTCCCTGTTTAAGCTGCGATTGTAAATCAACAATGTTAAAGGGTGCTCCAGCCTGTGATACCGGCACCATCTGACTTTTGGATAGCGCGCCGTAAAAAACTAACCAAACGAATATTATAATCCTTAACTTCATGATGTTATCATTTAAATTAATGTTCATCGCAGGTTAGTAAGTGTGTCAGCCGCTTCCCTTACAAAAGCAGTGATTTCTTTAGGCAGCACAGCGAGGCTGATCGTACGGCTTAAACGCGCTTGGTTGAGCCCCATAAAATTCCCTTTCAGGTCAAACACCGGCCCGCCGCATTCAGCAGGCTTTATCTTTCCATCGTGTGCAAAAACACCATCAAATCCGTCTCTGCGTTCGCTCTTACCATCCAGAAACCGCTCTGCAACATGATTGGAAGCAGCCATAGGCCGCCTAGCCAGACGGATGTCGATGGTTTTCTGTTCACCATCACGTATGTATACCAGTTTCACCACATCATCTGGTTTATTTTTCTGGATTTCACCCGTAAAATTCTCTGGCACCTGTATAGCCGTACTGTTTATGGACACGATCTGATCGCCAATTTTTAAGCCCGCCGCTGCTGCCGGCGATTTTGCCTGCACCACTGTGATCGTGTTTTTGCCGTCATTAAGTGCAATAGTAGACCCAAAAAAGCCAATATTATAGGTCGATGGCAGTTTCATCTGCAAGGCGCTTATAATACTGATCTCACCGTCATTTTCGGGATGAGGCGTAATCAGGAAAGTTCCTAACTGTGCATTCACCAGCGTATCGTTACGTAATTTAGATAAATCAATAGCGGCCTTCATTTTAGCGCGGATAGCTAACAGCGCCAGGTCATTTTTTTCGTCCCGGTATAACACCGTTACCGTTTCTGTTTTACCACCGGCGAGGCGGGCTTTTACTTCACCCTGTAAAAGCGAGTTTTTTGTAATTAACAGGCTTTTCCCTTTAAAAATACCTTTCAATGCTGCACCCGGTTTAAATGATGTTGCTACGGCGATGCTGCTATCGCTCGCATTCACCAGTTGTACGGTATAATCATCCAGCTTATCTTCTGCCTTTGCCAGCGAAGTTTCCAGGGTATTAATAACAGGAAACCAGATCCGCTCATTTAGCAGCGGATCAGCAGGCACAGGCTCTTCAGCAGGAAGCGTACGATAATCCTGCAGCTTTTGCAGGGCTGTCCAGTATTTCCTGAAATTATCGATGCTGGCTTCAAAATTGGCATCCAGCCCCATATTAATATTGCTATGCAAGCCAATCACACGGCCATACATGTCAAAAAGCGGCCCACCTGAATCACCAGGCTCCATTAAGCAGGTGCTCCTGATCATTTTCCTTCGTGAATCCTGAACTTCAGCCACATAACCAAAGCGTACATCCAGGCGCTTAGGCTTAAACGTTCCCGGGTAGGCAATACTGATACAGGGTTCATTGATCTTTAATGAAGAGGCCCATCCAACTTCGGCGAAAGGCCACTCCCCTGGAGTGACGATTTTAGCCATTGCCGCATCAAACTGCTGCATTCTTCCCAATCCTACGGCTATACATTCTTTGCCATCCGGAAAAATGATCTGATAGGTTTTACCCGGCTGTACCACATGGGCTGCCGAAAGGATCAATCCGTCTTTACTGACCACCACTCCACTAAAGCGCGAACCCGTATTACGTTTAGCCACCGTATCATAATCAGACATATATACACTGGCCGGGGCCGCCTTTTGGATGGCCTGTTGTACCATCACTTGCAATTTACCGGCATTTACAGCCTGCGCATAGGAAAAGGAGGCAAAAGCCATAAACAATAGTAGCGGCAGGTATATCCGGAATAAAAGATGACCGAGCGTTTTCATAAGCCTTTCGTTTTTGCCAGATCAATCATTGCACTCATTTCCTCCAGAAAGGCATCGTCTCCGGCAATGGTATTTCCAATGGCAAAAAATCTGATATTCATATCGCCATCGATAATGACCTTTGCCGGAATAGCATTTACATTGTAACCGCTCGCTGCCGCATTCCTTTTACTTACCGGATCTTTAAGATCCATCAACAGGTTGAAATCATATTTCATATCTTTAAGATAATCTACTGCTGCTTTTGTAGGATTAGCACTGGTTTCCATCGTATGAATAAATAAAAACACGACATTTTTATCATTTTTGTATTTATTAACAGCAAGCTGCATCTTCGGAAATAAGGCCTTGCAGGGTCCGCACCAGGTAGCCCAGAAATCAAGTATGACCACCTTACCTTTATAATCACTCAATCGAACAGTTTTTCCATTCACATCTTTCACTTCAAAATCAAAGGCTTTGTTGTTGATCATTTTCTTTTTCACTGCTACCAGCGTCTTCTCTTTAAATTCTTTATTTATCTCATCTGCTAACCGTGCAAAACCTTCTTCTGATCCATTTACAAGAACATAAGCATTTTTGAAATTATCCTTTATTAACGGACTGGCAAGCCCTGATTTAAGCTGTTGTAACATCTCCGGATAGGCCTCTTTATATCTTTTCAGGCGAATAAGATAATTAAGGTAAGTACTACTCAGCTGAGACAAGCCTGCCGATGTTGTTTTTGATTTTTTATCATAAATCAATTTAGCATACGGAAACCCTTCCTCATATTTACCGTTAGCATACAGCAGTTCGCTGAATATCCGGCGGTATTCATCCATACCACGGCTGGTCGTATCGCCTTTTAGATCAGCAAATGTTTTCCGGATAAGTGTTTCACCCAATTTGTAATCTTTGGCCGAAATAGATTCCCGGGCCGCATACGAAAAGGCATTCGTTTTATAGGCTGGGTTTTCAATTAAATTCAGATATTCCAATACTTTCTCCGGTTTATTCTTACCTAAAAAAGTGACCGCCACATAATACCTTGAGCCATCTAAATTAAATCCCTCTCTCGAACCAAAACGGGCTATGAGCTCTTTATAATTTTTCTCATTCTGCTCCGGATTGCGCTCATTGTAAATTTTCTCGCCTAACTCATTAAAAGCAGCGGTACCATTCGGAAATCGCTGACGGGCCAATTGAGCAATTTCATCCCGTTTTTCAGCATTTTGTTTATTATTATAATAATTCACCAATAAGGTAAGATCCTCTTCCTTATCGCTGTTCTTTAAAGAATCTAATTGCTTTTCAAGGCGGGCAGGGTCTTTTTGATTGTTTAGTGCAGCCAATTTAGGATTTGATGGCCCTCTTTGTGCAAATAATATCGTTGCCGCTAATAACAGAGACAACGTTAGGATTAACTTAAGTTTCATATGTGTCTGATTTTATGTTAGTTGACCACTGGTTTATAGGTTTCCGCCTTTTTCAGATATTCTGCTGCTTTGGCTTCATTTCCAGCCTGACTGTATAATTTTGCCATACTTTTATAGGTCTCCGGAAAGTTCATACTCCAGGGATATCTGTCCAGTTGCTGCTGATAGGCTTCTACAGCTAAAAGATAAATAGCCGGTTTTAAATTAGGCCGGTTTATTACGGCATCCGTAACCGATTTAAATGGAGGATCGTCGGTCGCTTCAAATAATACCCTGCAATAATCTACTACCCTTTCGTCATTTAACTTAACCAGAGCGAAAATTGTAAAATGTGCCGTCTTATAGTAATATTTTAATCCCGGATTTTCGACAAGCAATTCATCAATTTTTTTTAGCGCCTCTTCCGGCCTTCCAGGATTACCCATAAACGGATTTAAGGTAGTGACCACCAAATTATTATCAATCTGCGTTAAGCGGGCATTTTCGTTTCTGTCTGATGCGGCTTTTACCAGATCCCATTTACCGGCAATAACTTGTGGCAGCACTTTATCTAAATTAACGGGCATTCCTATCCAGGCTATTCTTCCACTTCTGTCGATAACAAACGCTGCCGGGATGCCCCGCATATGATATGCTGATAACCAGTCTTGTGCCATGAGCTTATCTTTTTCAACAGCCACATGATAATTCATTTTATTACCCATTCCGGCTACGAAACTTTCAATGACTGATAAACTGGTTTCACTCTTTTCATATACATCGACACCTATGACGGTAACATCTTTCTTATATTTTTGTGCCAGTTCAGATAAATGCGGCATTCCTGCTATACAGGGCTTGCACCAGGTTGCCCAAAATTCCACCACATAGATCTGTCCTTTTTTAAATTCACTTATACTTTCGCCCTTTAACCATTTTGAGATAGACAAGGACGGAGCAGGATCTCCTATTGATTTTACAGGCGTAGTTTGTGCATATGCTATCGTGACGCATAAGCATAGCGTCATAAAAATTATTCTTTTCATCTGTTTATAATTTTGATTTAACACCTTACCCGTCCTGAAAACAGACGGGTAAGAATGTAATAAAACGCTAAATATTAGCTTGGCTTAAGTGTCATGTCTTTGATTTTACCAAAGCCCTCGAACACTTTTAAGGGAGCAGATGTGATATTACCGCTCACCTGATCTACACTTAACAGGTAAACTTTCCCATTTTTAGTTCCGGCATTCCAGGTAGCGACAAATAGGATCTTGTTATTTTTACTGGTTGCACCGGAATAACCATTTCCATCGGCCTTAAATAAATTCATTGCCGTGATCACTTCACCTGCCGGGGCGGTAAAGCCCAGTTTTACAGCATTCGTAGTATTCGCCGTTTTATCGTACGCAAAATTATAAATATCAGTAGCGGTAGCATAAATAGCCATTGAACCTAACGTACCTATTTCAAAAAATTGAGCTGCGTTGATATTCGGGGCCGTTAGTGTCAGATCAATCATACACAGATCCGGACGGGCAGGTGTAGAAAGATCGATGCCGTAAAACCAGGTTTTACTTCCATCTAAGTCTCTGAAAAACGCATATTGGTTTGTAAAATTCCCTGTTTTATCAGGTCCGTCATTCGCATAAACCATCGTTTTCTGAATGTTATCCAAAGAAAAGCGGGCACCTGCCTGCATAACCGTACCCCCAAAGGTTCCGCCCTGACTCACCTGCTGATCGACATAAAGAAAACGTTTATTCAACTCATCAAAGAACGCTATGGTTTTTGCATACATTCTTACACCAAAGGGGGCAGCTTTATAGCCTTTTGAATCAATAGTAACCTTACCAACCCATGCGCCTGAATATTCCCAGTATACATCGCCGTTATTCACCAAATGATTACCTCCGATACCTCTTTCCAAAATACCTTCAGGTTTTGGAGCGGGTGCACCAGCTACAAACATTTGTGGAAAATCGGCTATCTTTTTATAGTCAGGACTATTTAACCGTGCGCCTCCTTTTTCACTCACCAGCATAGTGGCTCCGACAATACGGACGGGCAAGCCTGTTAATGGCCCGCCATTCACCGCCGAATAGATATTTTTCATCACAACGTCTTCCGTTACGCTGTTTACAATTTCCTTCGGTCTGATCAAAGCCACATCTGTATTCCCGCCCTCCGGGGTTTCATACGCCACAAGCCAGCCATAAGGGCGTGAAGCTACCACCGTTATCGTATAACGCATTAACGCTTTTACACCTGTACTTTTATCGGTTACCTGGATTTCAGCCCAATAATTACCCGGGTTCCTGGTAATCTGCGCCTTAAAAATTTTTACTTTACTAATGGTATCGACCACGGTAGCTGTAGGCGCAGCATTTGGATCACCGCTGCTGGAAGCAGAATAGATACGCCATAAATACGTTAAATTCGCGGCATCACCGGTATAAACGACTTTCGGATCGATAACGACTTCACCAACGCTTTGCGCCGTTTCGAAAACCTTTTGCTGACCTACGGTATCTACTCTAAAATCCGGAAGATGGATCATATCCACATTACTGTGATCTTTTTTACAGGAATAGATGACCAGACACAGGCTAAATGCCAGTGTTATATATTTTAATAATTTCATAATTTCTGATTATAATTAGTACTTACTCACAACCGTTGCAAATGGCAATGACGGCCCCAAATTCATTTCTTAAAGGATTCCCCGGGTGTGCATTATTATAAGCCGTTAACGCTTCGAGCGTAGCACTGGCTACATACATCATGGCCGCATAATTGGTCCCTAAATTCAGATCCGTATACGGGGTACTCGCCAGCATCAGGCGATGTTTAACCTTACTGTATTTCCCCCAATAATAGGTTGTCCAGTTCTGAGGCATCACCACATCGTCGGTCCAGACAAAATTGAAGGAAGTTTTTTTGCCCACATCAAAATTTTCATTCCTGGATATTTTTAAGGATAAGCGTACAGATCTGTTGGCTATTCTGGCACTACGTTTAAGCTTAATGGGGATATTGGTAACCACCGTACCGGCTTTGATCATGAAATTAGCCGGCAATACATATTCTGAAGGATCGGCAGTTGTTTTAGAAGGATCTACTTCTACTTTAAACACCCTGTCTTTATCCGATACGGTACCGGCAGCTCTCCCTACCAAGGTTAAATTATGTTCAGTCACTGTAGTAGGATATACAGCAAAAGAAAGCATAACCGAATCACCGGCAGGATTTTCGGTCGATAATCCTTCAATATTGATCCGGTTTACATCTCTAAATGTCTTATCCTGTTCATTTTTTTTACAAGCGTAAAATGTTCCTGCACACAGGAAACACAGCAGGATTATATTTAAAATCTTTTTCATTGTTATAAGGTTTATTAATTACCAAAATCAATTTCTTGCTGAGGTAGCGGTAATACATAGCGGGCTGCCGGGTAAGTTCCTGTTACATTGGGCAGCGTGGTACTATTTTGTCTTTTATACCAAAAGAAAATCTGTCCTTCCATAGGCATTTCTTTCCGGTATTCCTTTTGGATCTCGGCCAGGATCTCAGCCGGCGTTATTGTGGTACTTAGTAAATTCGGAATACCTCTTGAAAGCCTTACCGTATTGAGATAACCTATTGCTTTTACCGGGTCGGTGGCCATTAAGCATTCAGCCGCGATATAATACATTTCCGGAATTTTGATCAGCGGCATACGCTTTGATGTGGAAGGCTGATGCAGTTTAGAGTAAAAAATCTTCCGGTTCTGCGCTGTAATTAAAGGATCAGTGGTGGCCGTAAGATCTTTAATCAGGTATTGCAACCTATAATCAGTAATAATCCCTTCATATTGTTCTGTTTTACGGGCAGCCGTAATCACCAGTGTAGAGGTAAATTTTGAAGTGTCCAGGATAGCCTGGTAGTTCTGGTATAGCTTCTCAGCGGTCAATCCAAAAAGATGTTCAGTCGTAAATAACCGGTTTTTATTAGGATCTGCTGCTGCGATTGCCGTAGTGGCAATGAACGGAAAACGGGCAGGAGCTACGGCAATAACCTCTTCTGCTTCTTTAAGTGCATTGGCCGGATCCAAACTCCATAAATAGGCCCGGGCTTTGGTAGCCTTTACCGCATAATAATTAAAACGTTCTTTCCGGTTATCAAATGCAGATCCTAATGCCGTACTGGGGGCACCGGTCACGATGAGTTCCGTTTTGAGTAATTGTTCAGCTTCCTTTAAATCAGCCATAATCTTATCCATGGCATCTTTAACCGTTAAGCGGGGTGTAATGACAGGTTTGTATTGGGTTACATACGGGATGCCTGGCGAAGCCGCACCGCCGTCTTTATAAGATTTTGTAAACAGCCTTAACAAATCGAAATGAAGAAAAGCCCTTAAGCCTAAAGCTTCGCCTTTAATCTCATTATATTTGCCGGCATCGAACATGCTTTGATCCGCTGTATTTAATTGCTCAATAATGTTATTTAAATTGGCAATCGCATTATAACTATCGGCATATATATTCGTGATTATACCTAATGGCCCTGCATTTTGATATGAACCGGCAAATGCATCCCGGTAGGTTACCGAGCCATTGGATGACGATGTATTATAGGTGCTTCCAATCACATCTAAAAACCCGAATGTAAGCTCTCTGCCATATAAATTGGTACCGACCATCTTAAGGTAAACGCCATTCAATGCTTCCACATAACCTTGTTGGTTACTGAAAAAACGGCCATTTTCTACCTGAGTTTTCGGTGCTACATCGATCCATTTCTTGCATGAAGACACAAATAGTATAAGCGCAAGGCATATACCCAATATTATTTTATGATTTGATTTCATGTGTATTGAATTAAAAGTTTGCATTTAATGTAAACTGAATGGTACGGGCGAAAGGATATGAGGTTCCCCGCTCAATTTGTACCGTCGACAGGACGAACACCTCAGAGGAAGAAATACCCGCCCTCAGCTGGCTAAATCCGAGTTTTTTGATCGAGGCCAGGTTATCCAGATCATAACCGATCTGTAATGATCCTAACGTAAGCGTATTATTATCTTCCACAAAACGTGAACTTACCCGCGTGGCCGTTCTGTCTGCAATATTTTTGAAGAACGTAACATCGCCGGGCTTCTGCCATCTGTCGGTGAGTACTCTTAAATCAACATTTTGATAGATATTCGCATTTTCCACCTTGCTGACTAAAGTAGAGTTATAGATCTGGCCACCGAACTGATATCTGAAGGTGGCATTTAATCTGAACCCGTTATATACCAGATTAAAGCCTACATTGCCCTGCCATTTGGGTAAGCTGTTACCTACCACCACCTGATCATTTGGATCCCAATCGTAGGTCGTAGACCCGTCTATTTTACGATAAACTTCACGTCCGGTAGCGGGATCGATCCCCAATGAAGGCACGGCATAAATAGCGTTCATCGATTGTCCTTCCACAAAAAGTACTTTCGGCCGGGCAATATTATTCCGGATAGCCGCCAGAGCCGAATCACGTTGTGCAGTGGTACCTCCCGTTGGAGTTTCAGCGCCGGCACTTAATGCATTTTGCCGTTTATTATATGCGGCCAGTGAGTTAGAGATCTGTTTCAGGGTATTTTTATTTTTTGCGGCAGAGGCGAATACGGAGAGTGAATTATATTTCCCGTTCCGGGTCTGTTTCTGAAAAACATTATAGTTCAGGTTTAATTCTATTCCTTTATTTTCTACTTTACCTAAATTGGCCTTATAGGAACTAAAGCCCGTTGAAAGTGGCAGGGTAATATCGGTTAATGTGCCATCCGTGTTGGCGATATAGTAGTCTACCCGGCCCGATATCTTTTTGATAATACCGAAATCCAGACCAAAATTATGATCCTGTTTTCGCTGCCATCTCAAATCGGGGTTCGCTAAACTCATCAGCAATGCACCATTATTACCCGAATACGTAAGGTCCCTGATATAGCTTAACGTACCTATGCTCATGTAAGGATTAAAACCCTGGCTTCCGGTGAAGCCTGTGCTGGCTCTTAACCTGAACTGGTCTAACCAATCGACCTTTTTAGCAAAAGATTCATTATGAATATTCCAGCTTATACCGGTTGTCCAGAATTTTGCCCATCTGTTTTCCGAACCAAACAGCGAAGACTGGCTCAGGCGGTAGGTTAAATCTACATTATAACGCTGATCAAACGAATAGTTGGTCGACGCAAAAAAGCCCATATCTCTTACCGTCGATTCGCTTCCACCTAGTCTTGAGCTTAATTGATATTGTAAGCCTAATGAGGGTAAATCCAGATTTTGATTAGGAAAACCCTCCGTAATATAACTGTTTGTAGTGGATATATTCTGTGAAATATCCGCTCCGCCATTTGCAGTGATACTATGCTTGTTTAAAACCTTTGCATAACTAAAATTCAATTGACCGTCGTAACTACTTGATTTCCCGTTCCCTTTCGTATAAGACCCCCGGCGGTTAACCGGAACAGGTGAGGCTGCCGAGACAAAAGAAGTATGATCAGCCGGCAGAAATTTGTCGCTTTCATCAATCTGATTGCTAAAGCTAAACCGGCCTGTCGCTCTCAATCCCTGTGAGATTCTCCAATCCATACTGGTATTATTGGTAACCGTATTGGTATTTGTCTTATCGAAAGTATTAAGCGTTGAATTATACGCCGGATTGTAAACCGGTGAAACCACCAGAAGATTGCTGGAATTAATTCGCCTGACCGAATTGGCTGTTTTAAGAATATGGCCATTTTCATCCTGATAGGCCAGATAAGGATTCATGGCAGCATATTCAGAAAAGCTTCCCCACGGGCTTTCATTCCCTTTACGATTTTGAACGGTCAGGTCGTTGGTAATATTAAATTTTCTGGAAAGGCTGCGATAATTCAGAAATATATTTCCCGAAAGCGTATTCGCCGAAGAGCCTTTCATCACACCACTGGTACCGTTATATGTACCGGTAACCCCGTAGGTAAAGCTTTGATCGCCGCCTTCTACTCTGAACGAATGACGTTGTACAACTCCGTTACGTAAGGGCTTGGCCATCCAGTCGGTATTAATACCGCTTTCTACGTTGGCTTTATAAAAACTATAGTCCTGTAACAGACTATACTGCTCTGAAGCGCTTATACTCTGATAAACACCGGCCATCAATTCAGCTTCTAATTTTTGCCGGGCATTGGTCAGATTATAGCTGCTCAGATCCGGCATATCATAACCGATATTACTGTTGTAGTTGATCCGTAACTTACCGGGTAAAGGCCTGATTGTTTCAATAACGACTACGCCATTCGCCGCTTTCGACCCATAGATGGCTTTTGAAGCTGCATCTTTTAAGAGGGTAACACTACTTACCCTGTACATATCTAAATCAATTACCCGTTGTAAGGTGGTAGGTACCCCGTCTAATATAAATAAAGGTAAGTTTGGATTTGTGGTGTAGGTTCCTGTTAAGTCCGGAATACCACTTTGCCCCCTTAAATTAATTTCTGGTAAAGCATTCGGGTTAGAACCTACAACCGAATTATCAATAATACTAAAAGAAGGGTCTATATTTCTTAAACTCTGAATAACATTTACGGTACCGGCTCTGAGTAATTCTTCTTTTGTGACCATAGTTTGCGAACCTGTAGCCGTGGCTGCCTTCCGGGTAAAGACCCCGTTAATGACCACATCTTTCATTTCACTTACAGCTTCTTCCATGCTTATCGTCAGCGTTCTGAAAGAATTAATAACAATGGATTGCGGTTTATACCCGATAAAGCTGATTAATAAGGTTTGCCCTTTTGCCGCAATAACACGAAAATTACCGTTATCATCCGTAACTAAAGCCCCTGTTCTTTCTTTTATAGAAACAGTGGCACCCGCTATCGGCTTTTTAGTTTGCGAGTCTATTACCCGTCCCGATAAAGCCGAATCGGCTAAGACCGGCTTTAGGACAGGAACAGGTGGTATGGGTACATTTTCCTTTATGACTACAATTTTATCGTTAATCGCAAATGATAAATGTAAACCTGCGAAAACCTGCTCTAATGCTTCTTCTAAGGAGACGTTATTTAGCTTTAAAGAAACTTTGCCGGAATTATTTAACAATCCTTTTTTGTAGATAAAATCATAACCGGTTTGTGTTCTGATTTTTTTAATAACATTTTGAATGGAGGCCTCCTTTTCATTTAAGGTAACCTTTTGGGCGTAAGAAGTAGCTGCTGCAACCTGGAATACGGTTAACAGACATAAAAATAAGCTTAACTTCATAACAAGTAAAAATTTTATGGCATAGCGCGTATGCTTACCGTGGTTCTTGGTAAAGTTTTTATACATTTGTTTGTTAGTTTAGTTGATAACTCTGAGAATTTATAGGCTAACACTAATATCAGCCAGGGGTGTTCGCAGCACTCCTGGTTTTTAGGTTACCTTTTAATTGGTGGTATTAATTGCTGATCGTAACCTCCTTTCCCTTTAGCTTAAAATTTATTCCTGATAAATCTTCTAACGATTGAAGTACAACGGACAAATTTCTGGTTCTGGATACTTGTCCCTCCAGTTGCAATTGATCGATCTGTTTATCGGCATATTTAATATCTACATTATACCATCTGGAGATCATACGCATAATGGTTGATAAGTTTTGACCTGTAAAAACGAATTCACCATCTTTCCAGGCCACTTCGCTTTCGGCATCTACGTTCTTAATGTTAAATTCCGTCGCACTGATAACAGCCTGCTGGCCGGGTTTAAGAATTTTTACCTGTTCTTTATTTTTTGCCGGCTGTTCATGGTTCATACGTACCTTAACCATTCCTTCTACTAAAGTGGTTTTACTTTCCGGCTCATCCGGATAAGAATTCAGGTTAAAGTGTGTCCCCAATACCTCTACTTCCTCATTTTTTGTTTTAACTATAAACGGTTTATCCGGATCTTTAGCTACCTCAAAATACGCTTCACCCGTTAGCTCTACCCTGCGCTCTGTAGCATGAGCAAAAGAAGCCGGGTATCTTAAGGAAGAAGCTGCATTTAAAGAAATTAGTGTCCCGTCAGGCAACAAAACAGCATGTTGACCGCCCCTGGGTGTTTCAATCGTATGATATTCATTAATGGCTTCATTTCCTGTTTCCGTAATGACATATTGTAACCGGCCATCCCCGGTTCTCGTAATACGGATACCTTCTTCCTGAACCAATACACCATTATGATCATCATTTAAGATAATCTTCTTTCCATTCGCTAAGGTTAAAATGGCATTGTTGGTGCCGGGTTTAATATCGGTTTGATGAAGCGCTACCTGGTCATTCGTAGTTTTATGTGTAAAAAAGTAGATTCCGGCAGCTCCCAATAGCAGAAAGCAGGCCGCGGCCTTAAAGAGCATCTGTCTGGAAAACCAGGTATACGAACGGGGAACTCCATGTATCTCTTTCTCAATCTGACCATATATACGGCTTTTTATAACATCGCTCTCCTCGGGCAGGTTCAGGATCTCATCTTCATGGTTTGCATACCAATTTTCAAAAACTATTCGCTCGGCATCAGTAAGTGTACCCTGTTTAAATTTATGGGCAAGAATTTCCAATTGTTCCTGGTCTATTTTGTTTTTCATTATCTATCGGTTTTATATATAGTCAGGAAAAACAAAGGATACCCTTAGTGGAAATAGAAATAATTCTAATTTAATAATAAATTAAAATACGCGAAGAATAAAGAATATTAAAGAAGTACTATAACCTCAAATAAGAAATGACGATGGCCATGCAAAGACCAATATGCGCACGTAACTGTTTTAATGCTTTATGCATATGTGCTTCAACAGTTTTTTCAGAGATATCCAATTCTGAAGCGATCTGTTTATAGGTCAGATCCGATTCACGGCTCATTTTAAAGATCAGCCGGCATTTCTCCGGTAATGCTTTTATGATTTCCTCTACTCTTTTTAACAATTCCCTTTCAAAAATAAGTTCATCAACGGCAGGGGCATGTAGCACAAAATGCTCTTCAGCAGGTTCAGTATGATTTCGTTTGTACCAGGCTTTATCGAGTTCGTTAATCACACGATATTTTACAGCTACCGCCAAATAGGTAGCTACCGTACCCGTAATTTGTACTTCGTGGCGCCTTTGCCAGAGCTTAACAAAAATATCCTGGACAATTTCTTCCGCAATTTCGAGATTGTTTAAACGATGCATGGCCACAGATAGCAACTTATCCCAGTAACGCAGGTAAAGTTCATTTAATGCCCTTTCATCATCGACTTCTAACTTCTTAACGAGTTCATGGTCCTGAAAAAACGAATAATTGTTCATTAAATTCCCTGCCTTAAATTTTCATTAAGGTACGGCGAATAAAATTATTCACCAAAAAATTCTGACAAAGCTGTCGGTCCCCGGCTAAATGAAACCGCCTGTAAGCATCGGATCGGCTTTCTACTTCCAGCCGCCGCCTAAAGCCCGGTACAGGTTTACTACGGCCTGCAACTGCTGCAGCTGATCGCCGGTTTCACTTAACTGAGCGGCCAACAGGCTCTGCTCTGAAGTTAAAACATCCGTATAATTGGTGGCTGAACTATACCGTAATAACTCCTGTGTAAAATCAACCGCCTTTTGTAAAGAAGCAATCTGTTTCGTCCGGATCTCCCGCTTAGCAGCGGCGGTTTTATAGCTGTATAAGGCATTCGACACCTCGGCACCGGCCGTTAACAGCGATTGCTGAAAGCTCGTCAGGGCAATCTGCTGTTGTGCCTGAGCGATTTTCAGGCGGGCTTTATTCTGCCCCCTGGCAAAAATGGGCTGGGTAAGCCCCCCTACCAGGTTGTAAAACACCGACTGATTAAAAAAATCTTTAAGCTGCAGGGTCGACAAACCGCCTCCCGCGGTTAGGGTAAGTGCCGGATAAAAATATGCCCTGGCCACATTGGTGTTTTCAAAGGCTGCACGAAAAGCAAATTCAGCAGCCTGTACATCAGGCCGGTTTTGCAGTAATTGTACCGGAACGCCTGTATTTAAGGCCGTAAACACGATCTGTTTATCGAGCGTTGAGCGGTTAATGGCAGAAGGCGGATACGCTAACAGCAGGCTCAATGCATGTTCCGTTTCCCGGATGCTTCGTTCTAAATCGGGCACACTTACTTCGGCCGCATACAGGCTGGCCTCGCTTTGCACTACCGACGCGCCTGTAACACGACCCGCATCTTTAAGGGATTTCATAGCCGCCACATTATTCTGCCGGCTTTTTATCGTCAGCAACGTGATCGATAACTGTTTATCTAAAGCCAGTAAGGTATAATAGGCATTGGCAATATTCGACACCAGCTGCGTTTGTACGGCTCTTTTTGCCGCATCGCTCTGCAACCATCCGGCATAGGCCGATCTTTTCGCACTTCCCAGCTTACCCCAGATATCGGCTTCCCAGCTACTGCTGAACTGAGCACGGTAGGTTTGCGTTTCAAGATTAATATTTATCCCGGCAGGAAAGTTCTGGGCAGCCCGCGATTGTTTTGCATCCGTTACCGAGACATCAGCCTGTAACGACGGATAAAAGGCAAGCCTGCTTTGCTGTAAGGCTGCCTCTGCAATCTTCATACGTTCAATGGCCTGTTTCAGATCGATATTCTGTGTTATCCCGGTTTCGATCAGGGATTGCAGGTTCGGATCATTAAAAAGAGTACGCCAGGGCAGACTGGCCATATTACTGCTGTCGCTGGCCGGCACATCCCGGTATAAGCGACTGGTATTCAGTTCTGGCCGGCTATACTTTTGCTGTACACAGGCGCCCAGGCTTAATAACAGGCAGGCCATTCCGGCAATTAAAACTTTATGTCTGGTTTTCATCTGTCAAAACTCATTAATGTTCACGTTCATCGATCTCCGGGAATGCCATCGCGGCCTGCTCTTCATGCACATCGTCCAGAAAAGGTGATTTTGAGCTTACTTTTTCCTGGAGCAGCTGGAAGACGATAAACAGAGCCGGTATAACAAATACACCGAACAGTGTACCAATCAGCATACCGCCCACGGCACCGGTACCGATCGATTTATTTCCCGAGGCACCTACACCGGTAGAAAGCATCAGCGGCAACAGGCCGAGGATAAACGCAAATGATGTCATTAAAATAGGCCTTAAACGGGCTGTTGCCCCCTGAATGGCCGCCTCAACAATACCCATTCCCTTTCGCCGCCGGTCTAAAGCGTATTCTACGATCAGAATAGCATTCTTAGCCAGTAATCCGACCAGCATAATCAGGGTAATCTGTGTATAAATGTTATTATCGATACCGAAAATCTTATCAAAGATGAATACGCCGGCAAGGCCGATAGGTAATGACATCAGCACCGCTAAAGGCAGCACATAGCTTTCGTATTGCGCACAAAGCAGGAAATAGACAAACACTACGCAAAGTAAAAAGATAAAAATGGTCTGGCTGCCGCTGTTCATCTCCTCCCGCGACAACCCGGAAAACTCATAACCATAGCCCTGTGGAAGATTACGGGCAGCTTCTTCCTGAACCGCCCGCAGCGCATCTCCGGAGCTAAAGCCGGGTTTCGGACTGCCGGTAACGGCCATGGATGTGAACAGGTTAAACCGGGTAATGGCCTGCGGCCCGTATACCCGTTGCAACGTCATAAATTCACTTACCGGCGCCATGGCGCCGGTAGCCGTACGCACATAAATACTGTTCAAACTCTGTTCATTTGCCCGGTATATGGCATCAGCCTGGTACATCACCCTGAACTGCTTGCCAAATTTATTAAAGTTAGAGGCATATACACCGCCATAATACCCCTGTAACACGTTCAGCACTTCGTTTACCGATAACCCGGCCTGTTTTACTTTGGCCACATCCACATCGATCTGGTATTGCGGGAAAGCAGGGTTAAAGGAAGTTGAGGCATATTGAATTTCAGGGCGTTTGTTCAATGCCGCCAGGAAAGCTGTTCCTACTTCATTGAATTTCAGGATATCGCCACCGGTCTTATCCTGCAGCTGAAACTCAAATCCGCCACTCGTGCCAAATCCCTGAATGGTAGGCGGTGCAAAGAAAATGACCCGGGCACCTTTTACCGTAGCCGTTTTGGCAAATAGTTCAGCAATAACCGCTTTTACATCACGATCGCGCTCTTTCCAGGGCTTTAAACGGGCAATGACCATTCCGTATGAGCTTCCGGATCCGCTGATCATACTCCGGCCTACTACCCGCATCGAACTCCTGATTTCCGGTGTACTGCGCACCAGGCTGTCGATCCGGCTGATGACCACGGCCGTAGCCTCCTGCGAAGTAGACGGCGGTAAAGAAATATCGGACATGATCGTACCTAAATCCTCATTCGGAACAAAACCTTTCGGCGTGGTTCTCATGGTCCAGATCAGCACACCTGCAAATAAGGCTATACCTAAACCGGCAAGCCATTTTTTACGGGCAAAAAATTCAACCGAACGTTTATAGCGGGTGGTCATGACATCAAAAGAAGCATTAAATGCCGCATAAAAACGTTTCAAATACCCCTTATGCTTCTGGTGATGTTCATCATGCGGCTTTAAGAACAGCGCGCATAATGCCGGACTTAAGGTTAAGGCATTCACGGCCGATAAGATAATCGCAATGGCGAGCGTTAAGCCAAATTGTTTATAAAATACCCCTGATGACCCCTGAATAAAGCTTACCGGTATAAATACGGCCGCCATCACCAGCGTAATGGAAACAATAGCACCACTGATCTCACCCATGGCATCGATTGTAGCTTTTTTAGCTGACCGGTAGCCATGATCGAGCTTGGCATGTACGGCTTCGACCACCACGATGGCATCATCTACCACGATACCGATCGCCAGTACCAGTGCAAACAGCGTTAATAAATTGATCGTAAACCCGAAAAGGCTTAAAAAGAAGAACGTACCGACAATAGCCACCGGCACACTGATGGCCGGGATCAGCGTAGACCTGAAATCCTGTAAAAAGATAAAGACCACCAGGAATACTAATATAAAGGCCTCTAAAAGCGTATGTAATACTTTTTCGATCGATGCATCTAAAAAGTCGTTCACATTGATCAGCGTAGTATACTGTATCCCTTTGGGGAACAGCTTTGACGATTCTTCAAGTGTTTTAATGGCATTTTCGATCACTTCCTTCGCATTCGATCCGGCAGTCTGGTTAATGGCCACACCCAGTGCCGGCTTGCCGTTAAATCGTACAGAACTGGCATAACTTAATGCACCCAGTTCAATCCGTGCCACATCTTTAAGGCGTAATACCTGCCCGTTTGCTCCACTGCGGATGATGATATTGCTAAATTCCGTTTCATTTTTGAGGCGGCCGGTATACTTAAGTGTATACTGAAAGGCCTGATCGCCCTGTTCACCGAACTGGCCGGGGGCCGCTTCAATGTTTTGCTCGGCCAATGCCGCATTGATATCAGCCGGCACCAGGCCATAACTGGCCATCACATCCGGTTTAAGCCATATCCGCATCGTATAATCGAGCGCACCAAAAGCACTGGCATCGCCTACCCCATTGATCCGCTTGATCTGCGGAATAATATTGATATTAGCGTAATTCTGTAAAAACTTCTGATCGTAGGAAGGATCATCGCTGTAAAGAGCGAAAATGAGCACGTTACTGGCCTGCCGCTTTGCCGTGATCACACCGGAGCGGGTTACTTCGGCCGGCAGCAGGCTGCTTGCCCGGGCCACACGATTCTGCACATTCACGGCAGCGAGATCGGGATTCGTACCTAGTTTAAAGTTAATGGTGATTGTAGCCGTACCATCGTTGCTTGCTGAAGAGGTCATGTAGGTCATGTTCTCCACCCCGTTGATCTGCTCTTCCAGGGGGATAACCACGCTGCTCATCACCACATCGGCATTGGCACCCTGGTAAGAAGCGGTCACCTGCACCGTTGGCGGTGCAATTTCAGGGTATTGCGAAACCGGCAGGGTAATCAGCCCCAAAATCCCCAGTATCACGATAATAATGGAAATAACAGTCGATAAAACCGGTCGCTCTATAAATTTTTTAAACATAATCAGAAAGATTGCGGGAGATAAGGCTTATTTTTTTATCGCGTCGTAAATGGAATCAGTCCGGAGTGTTTGCGGCTTGATCTTCACACCGTCACGCAGCGACTGGAATCCCTCTAAAACGACTTTATCACCTGCACTAAGCCCTTCTGTCACCACATAGAACTTCCCATTCGGGATATCACTGATCTGAATTTCCTTATTGACGACTTTCGCGGAATCGCCTAAAAGGTAAACAAACTTTTTACCCTGGAGGTCGACGGTCGATTTTTGAGGGATGAGGATTACATTGTCCATATGCCGCCCAATACGCACCCGGGCGCTGGCACCTGTCTTAAGCTGAAAAGCCGGATTGGGGAACGTGGCCCGTAACAGCACAGCACCCGTGGCCTTGTTGACCTGGCTGTTTATGGATTCGATCCTTCCCTTTTCCGGGTATATCGACCCATCGGCTAAAATAAGGCTCACCGGCGGAATATTTTTCATTTGTTCGTTCAGGGTATTTCCTTTGTAAATATTCGAAAAATCAAGCAACTGCTTTTCGTTCAACGAAAAATAGGCATACACTTTACGGGTATTGGATACCGTTGTTAAGGGCTGCACACTATTTCCGCTCACCAGGCTCCCGGTTTTGAACGGGATAGTACCTACAATGCCATCCACCGGACTGGTAATACGGGTATAGCCCAGGTTCACTTTTGCATTAACGAGCGCGGCATGGGCTTGCGCCAGCATGGCTTTTTTACTCTGCAGCGTTAATTGTGCTGACTCCAGTTCATATCTGCTGATGATCTCTTTATCGACCAGCGGCTTCGTTTTATTCACCTGGAGCTGAGCGGCATTTACATCGGCCTCGGCACTGTTCACCGCAGCTGAAGCTGTTCTTACCTGCTGCTCATATTGGGGTGCATTAATAACGAATAGCAGTTGCCCCTTTTTAACCATGGCACCTTCATCTACGCCAATCTTTTCGATAAAGCCGTCTATCTTAGGTCGTATATCTACATTTTCCATACCTTCGAGGGTTGCCGGGTATTCCGAATCCAATGTTGCCGGTTGGGCAGCCACTTCAAAAACGGGATAAGGCTGAGGTTCTGCAGGCGCCATTCCTGGTGCTGCCTTTTCGCTTTTCCCGCCACAGGAAGCCAGGAAAACACTTACGGATAGAGTCAGTAAAAATCGATTACAGGTTTTCATCGTTATATTAACATTTAGGTCTGAGGGCACCCGGGTGCCGTTTTCAGGACGGCAAATGTAATTTTCTGCAGGACATGAATTTTAAGGGTAGCAAAAATATCGCGGTTTTATGACAATGACCTGATATTCGGTTCAGGGTATAGCCGGTACAAGCTGACTGATTTGCCCACGGTTGCCGGTCAGTAAAATCAGCTTACCATTTTTTGCTTTCTGAATAGCATTGAAATTAAGGGTAGAAATGTTGGTCCAGGACTGCCCGTTGTCGGTACTGTAGTCCGTACCCGAACTACCGGTGGCTACCCATAGCGTTCCTTCAATATGCTCAACGGCCGAACGATAACCCCACACCTGCGTTTGCGGTTTTATCCAGCTTTTTCCACCGTTTTGTGTCAGCACAACGTTGTTGCTGCGCTCTTTATCTTTCATAAAATTTCCGCCTACGGCGATGCCCCGTTTTTCATTAGCAAAGGCGATGGAGAAAGGACCGGTACTGTTCTCCCCCTGAATAATAGGACAAGGATATACTTTCCAGCTTTTCCCTTTATTTGCCGAGTAGTAGATGTTTGATACTTTGCCTCCGGTAGCGATCCATACCTTCCCGTCGGCAGTGGTGCGTATAGAAGTACCGCTGGCGGCAAATCCGGCCTCTCCCGGTGTTAATGTTCTTTTCAAATTCGCAGAGATGTCTTTCCAGGTCAAACCGCCATCGGTGGTTTTTAACAGCTGCATCTTATCGGCAATCGGGTCGCCAAAGATGATCCCCTCCTGCCGGTTCCAAAAGCCCATTCCATCCAGAAAGATTAATGAATCCGTATTTTTATATACTTCTTTCCAATGCCGGCCACCGTCAGTGGTGAGCAGGATAAAGGCCGGAGCACCCGCGTTTACGATCAGGGCATGCTGATCGTCAAATGCTTCAATATCTCTGAAGTCCAATTTCTCATAGCCCTGAGGTGTTGTCCATGTCCAGGTAAGTCCGCCATCGGTAGTTTTGCCGACATGTCCGTTACTGCCACTCACCCAGGCCACCTGGTCAGAAACCACAGAAAGCCCCCGCATACTGGTATTTTTTCCACTGGTTAGCGGTTTCAGGACAAATTGCTGTGAAAAGCCGAACAGCGGCAAGAGCAGGAGGCAGAGGAGGTATTTGTTCATATATGATGATATCGTTTATTTAATGCGTTTCCAGCTTTCCGAACGCCCCAGCAGGGAAATGCCGATATAGCCCCTGATGTTCAGCTGTCCGTCTTCCTTAAGGGTTAAAGTGCACGAATAGGTTTTGCCGGTTTTAGGATCATAAATACTTCCATCTACCCACCTGCCATCCTCAAAAACGAAATCCTTCAGGATCTCCAGCCCTAACAAGGGCTGGTTGCGCAGACTGGATTTAGGATTTTTAATATCAGTTTTGGGCTTTCCCGCTTCGTCATGCGGTTCTTTTAGCCAGATCAGCTTACCGGAATATTTAGCTGAAGGGGCCTTATAAATAAGGATTTGCCCTTCACCTGAAGGGTTTAGCCATTTTCCCAAAACCGCATCTTTTCCCTGCGAAAAAGCACTTAATGTACTTAAGCATAAAAGTACAAGTAAAAGATTTCGTGACATATCTGCAATTTTGATACGTTATAAAGTTAACGCATCTGTTTAAAAAAACGAAAACCTATTGGGATGAAAATGCATTAACAAAGAAATATTTACACAATTCACGTAAAACTGTGGAGTTTTCTTCCCATGCATTTTTCGCCTTCATGCTCCGGTTTGATTCCGTCCAATCCTGTTCAGCCCTGCCATGGCAACAGATTAAGGTCTTTTTATTTTATTCATTAGTTAATGATAATCAGCATGATAATACTAAAAAAAGCAAAAGAAACAGGATCAATATGACCAGTCAGAAGTATGTATAAAGGTTTCATGGCACGGCATTTGGCTTTATCATAACATTAAAATTTAAAATCTTATGAAAAGCCTGTTCTCTTTAATTTTCATCTTAAGCGTGATGAGTGCATCCGCTCAGATGTCCAAAAATGTATTAAATACATCTAAAATCCCGCAAACTGCTGATCAGACCGATTGGGGACATAACAGCCATCGTGCCCGGAACCTGCCGGTTAAAGCAGAAAGTTTAAACGATATCCGGAAAGTAGCAACATTACGGAACGACACTCTATTTGTTCATAAAAGAGTCGAGCCTTTTAATACCGTTAAAGAACAGGTGAAAGCCGACAATTTCATAAAGATTATTTATAAAAACAAAGAATATCTTTACAAGGTTGCCGTATTTGACGAAGCCGATTTCTATGCCGGCAAAAAAGGTCTCCAGATCTATTGAGTTCAGCGTAAAGCTCAACACTTTACACTTATCCTTTAACGCTCAACACCCATCTGCCGCACTTATCCCCGGCGCATCATTTGTTTGGGAAGTCGTACCTCCCACTGCAATGACCAGTTATTTTTGCAGTTGCTGTTTAATTTAGCCAACATAAATTTAATCTAAAGGCTAATTATTTATCAGCAAACACCAGATGCAGACTTTCCGTTATACGTCTTCCGTAACGTCCGTTCCCGTAACCTTCATTATTGTTAAAATGAAAGCCGCTCATTCGTATGCCATTTACAATGACAGGCAGTTATTATTGTGCATTATCGAATATAAGGACGGCCAGTGGCAACGTTTTGGCCGCCATTTCATCGCAGCCGCTTTATTAGAAGATCTTTGTCATTTTATCGGGAACAATCCGGATCTAAACTAAGCCCCAGAGTTAACGACGTTTTACCCGCCGGCTTACCTCTTTCAGGATATAGCCACTTTGGAAATAGGAATAGATATCTTCTCCGGGACAGGTAGTTTGCTTACTATGGTCGCGGTGGGTAGATATTTCTTCAGGTGAAATACCGTATTTGATACATTGATCGGCCAGCAGGCTGACCAATACCTGTAACAGCTTATCATTTAATTTTTGCTGGCCGTAATTACCCAGAAAACAAATCAGCAGGTGCCCTGTGGGATCATATTCGGTATTCGTTTCGCCAACTGTTAAGGGATTTCTGCCTTCAAAAACAGTTCCGTCGGGTGCAATCAGGAGATGGTAGGGAATATCGGCCCATTTTCGATCAGGTCCCATGCCCCAGGTTTGGATGTTTTTCAGCCTTTGCCGTGCGTCGTCATTTTCGGTCAACAATTTACCCCCTTCATGGTGTACGGTAATCTTAATGGGAACATGTTGTTTATAAGGCCGCCCCTCCACGCCTTTCCATTCGCTTTTCGGCCATATTTTAACGGTATCGCGGCGGGAGGATTTGATTTTCCCGGACTGGGCAAGAGCCTGACGGTTAGAGAGGCCTGATAGCGCAATGATCAGGATGAACATGGGCATAAAGCTGGTTTTTGATAATAGCATCTGTTTTCTGTTTAGCGGAAAGAAATGTAAAGGATTTATTTAACAATAATATCTAAAATTAATAATCCCGTCAAATTTATAAGCAAGGGATGTGATTTGCTTATATTTGTTTTTAAATTTAACTATCCGCATATGATTGCATTGCCGCTTATGAATGATCTGGAGCTACTGAAAAAAGTGGCCGGAGGTGATGAGCGTGCATTTGAAATGATCTATCATACCTATACTAAAAAAGTTTATCTTTTTGCTTTCAGGATCCTGCGCTCTGCGCTTTTAGCGGAAGAGGTGGTGCAGGAAACAATGTTAAAGATCTGGAGAATGGGGCCTGAATTACACCATATCCATAACCTCGAATCCTATCTCCGGACAACTGCCCGTAATATTTCACTCAATATGTTACGCCGGCAGGAAGTAGAAAGCCGGGCAGATCAGCGTATGCTTAACCATTGGCATGAAGCGCATCATGATACTGAAGAAAGGATTATCCTTAATGATACACGCAAAATTTTAAATGATGCTATTGCACTCCTGCCGCTTCAGCAGCGTGAAGTATATACGCTTTGCCATCAACAGGGATTAAAATATGAAGAAGTCGCAGAAAAACTAAACCTTGCCCCTTCTACGGTAGCCACACATATGAAACTGGCACTCCGGTTTTTACGCAGTTACCTGCAAAAACATATCGACGTAACCGTTTTACTGATCATTTTCAAACTTTTTTAATTTTTTTTCACCGGCCATTACCTTGCCCACCGGCAGAAGCGTGTCTATATAAGAAACAAGATGAACATCGTGCAAAATAGCGGGCTCATCTGCACATGTACTTATGGATAAAGAGAGATTCATTTACCTGCTAAACGTATATCAGGCGCAAAAAGCAACACCCGAAGAACGGAAAGAATTTGCCGGCTTTTTACATGATGAACGTTATGAACCGATGCTTGCTCAAGTGCTGGACGGGCATTGGAATGCGCTCACCCGCGAAGAAACTGACCAGACAACGATACATGGCTATGATCGTATTTTAAGGGAAATTACATTACAGCCTCAAAAACGTGTACACAAAATAACTCGCAAAATAAACTGGTGGCCCCGCATCACCATCGCCGCCGCCACCATTTTACTGATTTTTAGTGCAGGTCTGTATCTATACCGATCTACACTCCAGGCCCCTGCCACCGCACGCGTTTTCAAAAATGACATTGCTCCGGGTAAAATGGGCGCTACATTAACATTAGCCAATGGTAAAAAAATTAAGCTCAGCGATGCCACGAATGGAGAAATCGCCATGGAATCGGGGATCGCTATTTCAAAGACGGCCAATGGCCAACTGGTTTATGAAATCAGATCGGCCGCAGGCGGTACTAACCAGGTTAATACCTTAACGACCGAAAAAGGTGAAACCTATATGGTTATCCTGCCTGATCAGTCTAAAGTATGGCTGAATGCGGCATCCAGCTTAACATATAATACAACGCTCCTCAACGGAGGGATGCGCAGCGTTAAACTCTCGGGAGAAGCATATTTTGAAGTGGCTAAAGATGCAGCCCACCCGTTTATCGTGGAGAGCGGAACACAGCAGATTGAAGTGTTAGGTACCCATTTTAATGTGAATGCCTATGACAACGAAAAAGTTTCCAGGACCACGCTGTTAGAAGGCCGCGTTAAAGTATCAGACCGTGGGCAGACAAAGCTGCTGGAACCTGGAATACAGGCAGTGAATACGGGTAGCGATATTAAATTAAGCCCTGTAGATACGGACCTGGCAGTAGCCTGGAAAGACAACAACTTTATTTTTGACAGGCTCGATATTAAAGAAATCATGCGAAGCGTAGAACGTTGGTATAACGTGGAGGTCATTTACATGGAAGAGATCACTGCCGATAAATTATGGGGGTCTGTTTCCCGCTTTGACAACGTTTCAAAAGTGCTGATCGCCCTGGAAGCCAGCGACAAGGTGCATTTTAAAATTGAAGGAAGAAAAATATATGTATTCAACTAACGGCTCCCGTTGTTTAAACAACGCCCGGGCTTATTCATAACCTAAAAACCACATAACATGAAGAAAAATATACGAAAGAAACACTAAACCTGAACTTAAGAAAAAGCCGTAAAAAAACCATACCCTGATTGGACCCAGGATATGGCCTTAATAAATGCCGGCTTTGATAACGAATTATCAACTGAACCGCAGCGCTGCCTAACGTTTGAACACCGGGGCATACTGCATTAACCAGACAAACAAACTTAAACAATAATGCACATTAAAGCAATATTGATGGTCTTTCATTTGGCCACTAAGTCTTTGTCACAAATAAAATGAAGTGTTAAAAAAGATAAACATGAAATGGGGTGTACCAAAAGGTTATACCCATAAAATCTGGCTAATAATGCGCTTAACCACCGTTATTTTAATAGCTGTCATCATGCAGGTCAGCGCGGCCGGCTTTGCACAGAAAATCAGTCTGAATAAATCCAATGCTTCGCTCCAGGAAATTCTAAAGGAGCTGAGACAGCAAAGCGGATATAATTTTGTGGTCCCCGCAGAGCTCCTGGACCGGACAAAGTCATTAAACGTTAACGTTAAAGACACCGAATTCGAAAAGGTATTAAACCAGATTTTCGACAATCAACCCATTGCATACGAAATTAATAACAAAACGGTCACTTTAAAATTAAAACCCAAAGGCTTTTTTGAAAACATCATGGATCAGCTGTTCGCTATGGATGTTTCAGGGAAAGTGGTGGATGCAACGACCGGCGATCCCTTATCAGGCGCTACGGTAACCGTTAAAGGAAAAGCACAAACGGCCAGAACCGGCACCGATGGTACATTCTTACTAAAGGGCGTGGAAGCAGATGCTGTTCTGGTGATCAGCTACATCGGCTATAAACCAAAGGAGGTTAACGCATCAAAAGACCTCGGCACCATCCGCATGGAAGTAGCCATTGAAAATCTACAGGAAGTAGGCATAACCGTGAATACCGGTTATCAGCGCATTAAACCTGAACAAAGTACAGGTGCGGTCGCACAGCTTAGTGCCAAAGAATTTGAATCCAGGATCAGTACAAATTTCCTCGACGGACTGGTGAACCGCTTACCCGGACTCATGATCAACAATAATGTGAACTTTACCAGTACCGTTCCGGGCAGTACAGGATCTACCTCAAGGCCTTTATTCAATATCCGGGGTATCTCGACCATGTCGGCCAATCAGAGTCCGCTAATTGTGATCGACGGCTATCCTACAGAACTCACGATCGATATGATCGATCCGAACGAGATCGAATCAGTGACGATCCTTAAAGATGCCGCCGCTGCTACCGTTTATGGTGTAAGAGCATCTAACGGGGTTATTGTAGTGGTCCGAAAACAGGCTACCCCCGGTAAGGCCACTTTTAATTTCAATATCACTTCCGGATTTACACCTAAAGAAGATTACAGCCGTTACAGATGGGCAGACGATGCCTCTTCGATTGTAGCCAATTACCAGAGAACTACCCAATTATCGAATGTAAATGCAGGATCCTGGGCCTTACTGGCAACAGGCACACCTACTACCGGCGGTACGGTACAACGTACGGAAGTCTATTATCAGCTGGCACAGGCTGCAGCCAATATGATCACGCCGGCACAGGCCGCAGCATCCTTTAACGCCTTAACGGATTATAATAACATAGCCGATTACAGCCGCTTGTTTCTCCGGAACGCTGCCACAAAAACCTATAGCTTTAATGTTTCAGGGGGAAATGTAAATGCGCTTTATTATATCTCAGCCAATTATACAGGAAATCAACAGTCCCGGCAATTAAATGATAATAACAGGCTGAAACTTTCTGCCCGAAGCAACCTTAAACTGAGTAAGCGGCTTTCCCTGGAATTAACCAACGATTATCAGGAACAACGCAACAACAGTGCCCCCACGATCAATATCACATCGGTAGCACCTTATGCGCGGTTCCAGGATGTTAACGGCGAAGCGCTGCCGGTCGTAGCCATGGGCATCTCACCTTCATATAACCATGTGCTCATGTCGCAGGGCCTGGATGATCAGCTTTATTACCCGTTGATCGAGATGAACGAGGTGCATGATAAAAGACTCACAGTGAATAACCATTTTACGGCTGATTTCAGGTATAATATCGGCAGCGGGTTTAACCTGAGCTTTGGCGGTATTTATGAAACGTCAAACTCCACCCTCCGGCATGATGCCTCCGACCTGTCGCAGGAAGCCAGACGGTACGTTAACAGTTATGTGGCCAGAAATACCGACGGTACATATAAATATAATATCCCTAAAGGTGGATACCTTCGCCAGCAATCTGCGAATACGTCAAGCTATACGGCACGTACACAGTTAAATTTCAATAAGGAAATAGGTAATCAACATTCCCTGAATGCAATATTAGGGGCAGAAGTACGGAAATTGATCGATAAAAGTTTTACGACTGCATCTTTCGGCTATAATGACGAAACCCTGCTTCAACAGGCAATCGACTATGCTTCGATCGTAAATGGAACTACCAGGGGAACATTTAATCTCGGCTCCCCACTTCAGGGTCAGAACGCTTATGACAACCTGTTCAATCAGCAGTATGCTGAAGACCGGTTCCTGTCAGGCTATACGAACGTGGTCTACTCTTTTAGGAACACCTATTCCCTTTCAGGAAGTATGCGTATCGATCAGTCCAATCTTTTCGGTACGAATCCAAAGTATAAATACAAGCCGCTTTGGTCTGCCGGTGCGGCATGGAGCATCCACCGGGAACACTTTATGCAGTCTGTGAACTGGGTAAACCTGTTAATGATGCGTTTAGCGTATGGCTTTAACGGAAATGTGGCCAAGCTGTCGTTGCCGGAGGTGATTGCCCGGGCAGTTTTGAATCCCAACACCTCTCCTTCAAGCCCGGCCCTTAAATTACTTTCATATGCAAACAGCAGCTTACGCTGGGAACAAACCCAAAACCTTAATGCCGGCCTGGATTTTGATATATTTAAAAATATCCGGGGCAGTGTTGATTTTTACCAGAAAAAGAGTACCGACTTATTGGGGAATGCACAAATTGACCCGACACTCGGTGTGAGCCCAACGCTGATTAACCAGGCCACTATCAATAACAGGGGTATTGAGTTTAAGTTAAATGCCGACTGGATTGCCACACCAAAAACGAACTGGAATACCGGCTTAGTGCTGGCCCGTAATACAAGCAAAGTATTAGATGTTTATCAGAAAGCCGATTTTAGTCCGCAAACCTTAAATACATTGGGCTATGTGAAGAACTATCCTGTAGGCGCTATGTTTTCGTACCGTTATGCCGGCCTTGATAATGAAGGTTATCCACTGATCATGAATACCAGAGGGCAGCAGTTTCGCACAAACATCAATACTTTAGGTAACGCTGTTACGGCATTGATGGCCAGCGATACCTCCGGAGTAAGCCATTATACCGGATCGTCAATCCCGACGATCAATGCGGGATTAAGCAACCGGATTGACATCGGAAGCTTTTATGTGTATGCCATGGTCAATTATTACGGGGGGTTCAATGTGCGCATACCAAGAGCAGCACCGAATTCACTCCGGCCGCTGGAAGGTGCCGGCAGCTATTGGAAAACAGCAGGCGATGAAAAAACCACGGATGTCATGGGCTTAGCAGCATATAGCAGCGCCAATTCAAACAACGCTTATAATTTTGCTGATACCTATGTGGTGAGCGGAGATTATATCACTCTGGGCGATGTAACGCTCTCTTACCGCTTTGACCGATTCAATTTTATTAAAAAGGCCGGCTTTAAACAATTCGAATTGAAAGCCCAGGCATCTAATGTATGGACGGTGGGTATGAACAGGGAGAACTTTAGTAAGGCTACAGGTGATTACCAGAAGTCGTACCTGACCCCTACCTATACCTTTGGTCTATTTACCACCTTTTAATCCGTATCAACATGAAGACTTACACTTATAAAATTGTTCAGCTGATGATTTGCTGTCTGCTATTCACCAGCTGTGATAAATATTTAGATATCACCCCAAAGGGGAAAAGACTACTTTCTACCGTAGCCGATTATGATCAATGGCTGAATGACGAAACCCTGTACACGGGGCCGGCAGTGCCCTATAATTTCACTAATTTCCTGGGTGATAATGTAGATTTTACAGGGGTTGCCAATCCTCCGGTTACGGTTACTGATCTGGTTTATACATGGGCGCCACAATTTACCCTTGATATCAATACGCCTCCTACGTTTTGGGGAGAACATTATGCGAAGATCAATTTATATAATACCGTGTTGGCAGGCATAGATCAGGCTATAGGCGGAACAACAGCAAAGAAGAGAAGCCTGAAAGCAGAAGCGCTTTTAGGACGGGCTTTAGAATACTTTTATCTGGTAAACGAATATGGGAAACCTTACGATGCCGCTACGGCAAATCAGGACCTTGCTGTACCCTTTGTAACATCAAATGATGTCACCACACCAGTGCCGCCAAGAAGCACCGTTGCCGAAATCCATCAGCACATCATAGACGATATCCATGCAGCCATCCCCTATTTACCGACAGATAATAGTGCAAATAGAATTCGGGGATCCGTAGCAGGTGGTTACAGCCTTCTGGCCAGGGTATATCTCTATATGCGTAATTATCCGGAAGCGCAAAAAAATGCCGAGATGGCCCTGGCGAACAGTACAGCGCAAATGGTCGATTATAACGGCACACTTCCGGTTAGCCCGTTGCTTGCCACTTTTCCCGATGTCATTTATGGAAGGATATCGCTTAGTCAGTTTCCGGTAACACTTGATTTTATGCGTTCATTTGCCAGCAACGACCTGCGTATCCGAAGGCTGTATCTGAGTTCAGATGGTTACCAGTTTACGACCAGAGGCGCCACTTCCTATGCTCCTCCTTTTATGTCAGCTTATCCTTCGCTTTATTATACGAATTCAGGAACTTCATTTCAGGAAATGAAGCTTATCGCTGCAGAAGGTGCGGCCAGAGCGAACAATCTGCCTCTTGCCCTGCAATACCTTGATGATGTCCGTAAAAACAGGTTCCCTACAGCCAGCTATGTAAAGTATACTTCAACCGTTCAGGAAGAAGTCTTACTGGAAGTTTTGAAGGAAAGAAGTCATGAGCTGCCCTTTAATGGGTTACGCTGGTTTGATATGCGCCGGTTCGACAAAGAGAACAAAATGGGTACGGTAAACCGGTATAATGCGCAAGGTGCGGTTATTGCCACCCTGCCGCCCCACAGTGAGAAATATACGCTGCAGATACCGCTGGCTGTTTTAAGCTTTAATCCGGGTATGCCTCAAAACTAATCATTAAAATAAGAAATTATGCGTAATTTACATCAGATAGTCCTCTGCTCATTCGTGATCATCGTAATGGCATGCAGGAAAGAAAATACACCGGTAAGCTTACCGGACGGAAGTGTTTCATTTGCACAGGCCGCAAACAGCGATGTGATCGAAATACCGCTTTCCATCCAGCAGGACAATGTAGAGATATTGGAATTAAAGGCAGCATTAGCTGGTACGCCTTCTTCCGGTAATCACCACGTCACCTTTGCTGTTGATACGACGAAAATAGCTGAATACCGGACAAAATATGGCAGCGCGCTTTTAATGCCTTCCACATCGTACCTGTTTTATAAGCCCACCACACAGATCCCGGCCGGCGCTTCTGTTTCTGAAGCCGCACAACTGAACATCGGGCAGCAAACGAAATTAATCGAATACAGCACTTATGTATTGCCGGTCGTTATTAAATCGGTTGACGGAAAAATTGAAGGCCCGGCTACCAATCGTGTGCTGTATTACGTCTTCAAAACAGGTAAACCTTTAAAAATTAATAAAACAGGTTGGACCATCCAGGAAGTTTCATCTGTCTTTAATACGTTTGTAGCTACAAATGTATTGGATGCCAATGTGCTTACGACCTATTGGACCAGTAATATTACCCTGAAAATGCCGCAATGGATAACCCTTAATTTTAACCGCGACATCACCTTTACCGGTTTGAGTTATAATGTGCCGACAGCACTAAATTATCCTGCCTTAGGCGGCTATCCCACATCCATACAGATCGAAACCAGCATGAATGGAACAACCTGGGTGGATAAGGGTACTTTTGCCGGCAATATTGCCGGCAATATGCAGAGCATCGATATCGGATTAACTACGGCACGCTACCTGCGCTTTACCGTCCTGTCCTGCGTGAAATATTCCAACACCTATGAAGCCATTTTCATTAGCGACATCTCTTTAATACCGTAACATTCACCCCCCTCATGGTTTTTCGGGATCATGAGGGTATTTAAACGAATCAATGAAACAAACATTTTTATGGTTATTTCTGCTGCCCTTTATGGCTGCAGCACAAAAAACCTACACCATTTCAGGAACCATCCAAAACTTAACCGTTCCGGCTAAAGCTTACCTGGTTACTTTACAGAACGGCCAGTTCAAAGAAACAGATTCGACAGCGGTAAAAGACGGTAAATTTCAATTTACCGGAAGCGTCTCTGAACCACAACAAGCCATTCTGGTCCTTAAACGCCGCGGCGCATCAGGAAACCGGGATATGCAGGGCTTTTTCCTTGAAAACTCCGTGATCACTTTTGCGGGGACGGATTCCATCGCCAGCGCTAAGATCAGCGGATCGGTATCGGACCGTGAAAACCGTGAAGTAGAAGCCTTAACACGACCCTTAACCAACAATATTATCCGGCTGAATAATGAATACGGAAAAAAGGCGGCAGACGGTACATTCATCAAATCGCTGGAAGAACGTAAAAAAGCCGGCGACAGCGTGCAGAAATCAGTGGCAGAGATTAAAAACGTAAAGTTGAAATTTGTCGAAACCCATCTTCATTCGTTCATGGGACTTTATGTATTTAATATCCATATTCTGGATAGTAAATTTGATCCGGCAGTGGCCGAACCTCTGTTCCATAAATTTTCTCCGGCCCTTCAGTCTTCTGAGCTGGGCAAAAAAACACTCGAAAAAATTGAGATCGGTAAACGACGCCAGGCCGGTGTGAAAGCCACTGATTTTACGCAGAATGACCAGTATGGCAAGCCCTTTACACTTTCGTCTTTGCGGGGGAAATATGTATTGGTCGATTTCTGGGCCAGCTGGTGTGTGCCCTGCAGGGCCGAAAACCCGAATGTAGTGAAAGCCTATACGGCACTTAAAGACAAAAATTTTGAGATTGTCAGCGTTTCCTTAGATGCCGGTAAAGAAGCATGGGTCGAAGCTATAAAAAAGGATGGTATGCCATGGATCCACGTGAGTGATCTTAAATACTGGAAAAACGAGGTTGCCCTGATGTATGGTATTAATTCTGTGCCACAGAACATTCTGGTGAACCCGGAAGGAATGATCATTGCCAAAAACCTCAGGGGTGAAGACCTCCTGGAAAAACTTAAAGTATATATTAAATAATGATAAAGAATTTTATGAGAATTACACTCACCATAAGCCTTTTCCTGGCATTAAGTGCATCGGCAGTCAGGGCCCAGGACGAGTTTACCATTACCGGAAATCTTCCTCAGGCGGGGGCTGAAAAAATGGTTTTATTAACTTATGTGAACAGCGAAGGCAAAACGGCTAAAGACAGTGCTTTGGTTATCCAGGGCAAATTTGAAATAAAAGGCAAAACGGCTTTTGGCAACCGGAGCTATCTTGAGCTCAGATCCGTCAAAAAAGAGGATGCAAAAAGAACGCAGGCCGATTTTATCGCTTTTTACCTGGAAAAAGGGAATACCATTGTAAACGGCCGGGACAGTATCCGGACCGCATCGGTCACGGGAACCCGGGCGCAGGCTGACTTCCTGAGCTATAATGCGCAAATGGACCCTTTACAGGCCCAATACAAAGAAATCGTTAACCGCTACTATAAAGCTAAGGCGGCAAAAGACTCGGTGGAGCTTAAACAAATCTCCGTTGACGCCAAACCCTTAATGGAAAAAATGGACGCTACGCTCGATGCTTTCATCTTTAGCCATGCCGATTCGTATGTAACGGCCGAATTGGTTTTAAATAACAGAATGGCGGTTATCGATGTGGAAAAGTTTGACCCGATGTACAAGGCACTAAGCGAAAGCGTGCTACAGAGCTTTACCGGAAAAAAAATAACGGATAAATACAATAAAGCGAAACAATTTGCCATCGGGAAAATAATTGATTTTACCCTTCCGGATGCAAAAGGAAACGAATTTAAGCTCTCTTCGTTGAAAGGGAAATATGTACTGGTCGATTTCTGGGCCAGCTGGTGTGTCCCCTGCAGAGCCGAAAACCCTTTCCTGCTAAAGGCTTATCAGGAACTGAAAGCCCGGAACTTCGAAATCGTAGGCGTTTCGCTCGATGATAAAAGGGCCGACTGGTTAAAGGCTGTTGAAGCCGATAAGCTGCCCTGGACCCAGGTAAGTGATGTAAAAGGGTTCCAGACCGAAGTAGCGGTCAGATTTGGCATTACGGCTATCCCGCAAAATGTACTCATCGATCCGGATGGCCGGGTAATTGCCAAAGATCTTCGGGGTGAAGATGTGCATAAAAAGATTGCCGCCTATATTAAATAGACTGGTTTTTTAAAACGTATCATTCATGGTATATTTTTACATGAATGATACGTTTTTACTGCCAAGTTCATTTTTTATTCCGTTGATTACTTAGGTATTTCCTTACAGGCATATCATAAGCCATCATAACGGCATAGGCAAAGCCCGTGAGCAGGATAATTCCGCTAATAATGATAAAAGTGAGCTGCATCGTACCGGGCTTGTGGGCGGTATAATAATGCCCAAACATCCATAGCACAGCATAATGTGTCATGTATAAGGGGTAAGAGATCTTTCCCGAAAACGCGCAGACCTTTTTTATAGCAGATTTTAATGTTGCTCCCGCCCCAAGGGCGATCAGCAGCGGAAAGTAAAACAGGACGACCAAAGGTTCGGTAATCCAGTTCCATTCGGTAAAAGGCATCATAAAAGCCAGAAACAATAACAGGGCCAGGCCAATAAATCCCAATTTATTTTTAATGATCCAATTAGAGCGGTAGATAAGTAGTCCGGCTAAAAAAGAATAGGATACCCTGGCGGCTCCATCCCAAAAAGTAGGACCGCTCCAACCGCCTAATAAATTGTTGGAACGGTAACATACCAGGCAAAGGGCCGCGGCCGAGATCACGGTGAATACCCACAGATAGCCACGGCGAAGCCTGTACAATACAAGGGCATATACGATATTGGCTATATATTCCCAAAATAACGACCATGCCGGTGCATTAAAGCCAAACAGATTAAAAGAACGGTCGGCTAACACCGGGAAAGGAATGAGCAGTATCGAACACAAAAAGACCAGCATAATCCTGCCGGCACTGTACACTTCGGTATGACCACCAAAAGGGTCAAATAGAAAAGCCAGCAAGCCTAATACCGATCCCGCGATCACCAAAGGATGCAGCCGGATAATCCGCGATTTAAAGAACTCCAGAACGCCTGTTTTTGCGATACGATCATCATACGCATACCCGATCACAAATCCCGAAAGACAGAAGAAAAAATCGACTGCTAAAAAGCCATGTGCAATAAAATTTTCACTAAAATCAGTATAGGCCCATTCCATAAAATGAAACAGGACAACGGCCAGCGCCGCAACACCCCTTAATCCGTCGAGGATTTCAAAATGAGGTTTACTTTGCAGGTTTAAAGCGGTTATAGGGTTTGTGTGCATCGTTCGGCAAGGTATTCAAAATTAATCATCTTTCATTAACCATCTATGATTTTGTGCTTTACTTAAGAGGCAATTCATTACCCATAGATGGGGTGCGGAAGAAGGTACCCGAACCCCGAAAACAGGCAGCTCTTTTCAGAACTGCTTTTAAAACGTTTGGGCAAAAACAGTGTTTAATTCAACGATTTGAAAATAGTCTAAAAAACAAAAACGCCCTCCAAGATAACCTGAAAGGCGTTCGGGTGGATGATGGGTCTCGAACCCACGACCTTCGGAACCACAATCCGACGCTCTAACCGACTGAGCTACAACCACCGTGTTTTGAGTTGACAAAGGTACAATTTTATCTGTCCTATTCAAATTTTTTTAAAAAATCAGGGTCAGGCATTTTAAACAATTATAAACCAATAAATTGCACGGTATTAAAAAGAAATTTTTAAGAAAACCGGCCCAATACCGGCCAAACGCTTAGCTTTGCAGGCATGATCGAAATATATACTGATGGCGCTGCAAGTGGAAATCCGGGTCCGGGGGGCTACGGCGTTATCTTACGTGCCGGCCACCATTATAAAGAACTAAGCGGCGGATTTCGATTAACCACCAATAACCGGATGGAGCTTTTAGCCGTGATCGAAGGCCTGAAAGCTCTTAAAAAACCGGGACAACAGGTTACCATTTACTCCGATTCAAAATATGTAGTAGATGCGGTTGAAAAAGGCTGGGTATTTGGCTGGGTAAAAAAAGCGTTCAAAGACAAAAAAAATAAAGACCTTTGGCTGCAATACCTTGAGCTTCACAAACTTCATCAGATCAAATTTATCTGGATCAAAGGCCATAATAATCACCCCGAAAATGAACGCTGCGATCAGCTGGCTGTAGCCGCTTCTCAACAAAAACAAACCCTGGCTGTCGATACCGCGTTTGAAAGAGAACGTGAGCGCCCTGATTAAATTTAACCTATAGTTAGGGTTAACAGGGTCATAACAGGGTGCTAACAGGGTTGTAACAGGGTGAAAACATATTCATAAACCGGGTAAACTACTTGTAAAGAGCTTGTTTTTAACCTTTTATATTGCAACCCTGCATTTATTCTCGTAAATTGCAGGTAAAACCATTCTTATGGCACGTTCTCCAAATGGCATTTTAGGCGGTATTAAAGGTTCCATAGGGCCTGTAGTCGGTTATTTCCTCGGCGACCAGTTTGTGCTGCGTGCAAAACCACGGGGCCGGTCTGAATTTACGCCGGCTGAACTGGCCAACCAGGCAAAGTTTAAACTCGTACAGCAACATCTTGATCCGCTCAAAGATTTATTAAAGGTAGGTTTTTCGAATTACTTTACCAAAACCGGCGGCTACCGGGCCGCCGTGGCCTATACACGTAAGCATGCACTCATCAGTGATGAGCAAGGCATCCGCATCGACCCCCACCTCTTCAAAATCAGTGGCGGCGATTTATTACCCTTAACAGACCCAAAGGCAGAGATTGTTAATCCTGATCAGATCGTGATTTCGTGGAATAAAAACGAGGCTGATTATACCAATGCCATGGATCAGGTTATGGTAGCCATTCATGACCCGCATACCTTCAAGGCTATAGAAAGAATATATAACGGTGGTCAGCGCCGGGACGGTCAAATTCGCATTACCATTCCCCCGTCGATGAAAAACCTGCATCTCGATGTTTATGTAGGTGTGATCGCTGCCGACCGTTCAGCACAATCCCACAGCCAATATTTAGGTAGCCTTACACTGAAAGCTTAAGCAGGTTTCACCGGCGAATGTTCAGCCATGAGCTGTTCTGCCATCCGGACCATTTTTGGCGATCCGATAAATAAAGCGCTTCGCTGATGTAAAGCAGAGGGTTGAATAGCCAGAATACGATTTAATCCGTCGGATGCCATACCTCCGGCCTGCTCTACGATAAAGGCCATCGGGTTACACTCGTACAGTAAACGCAGCTTGCCATTCGGCGAAGCGGCCGTAGTGGGATAGATAAAGATACCGCCTTTGATCAGGTTCCGGTGTACATCGGCCACCATCGAACCAATATAACGCGATGTATACGGACGATGGGTATCCTGATCTTCTACCTGCGCATATTTCAGGTATTTTTTTACGCCTTCCGGGAAATGCACATAATTTCCTTCGTTGATGGAATAAATGGTGCCGTCTTCAGGGGTTTTCAGATCAGGGTGCGACAAACAGAATTCGCCGATAGAGGGGTCGAGGGTAAAACCGTTCACCCCTTTTCCGGTGGTATATACCAGCATGGTGGAAGAACCATAGATCACATAACCCGCGGCGACCTGCTCGGTTCCTTTTTGCAGCACATCACTTAATGTAGCCAGGCCATCAACCGATTTCCGGCGATAAATAGAGAATACCGTTCCAACAGCAACATTTACATCAATATTGGAAGAACCGTCGAGCGGATCAATACATACAATATATTTGGCATTTTTAGATACCGGTGAGTCAATCGGCACAAAATCATCTTCCTCTTCGGTAGCCACAATACAGCACTCCCCTCCACTGGTTAATGCCGAAATAAATTGTTCGTTCGCAAATACGTCGAGTTTTTTCTGACCTTCACCCTGGATATTCGTCGTACCGGCATCTCCCAGTATATCGACCAGACCGGCTTTATTCACCTCACGGTTTACGATCTTCGCCGCGATCCCGATATCTCTTAACAGCCTTGAAAGCTCACCTTTCGCATACGAGAAATCGGCCTGCTTCTCAATAATGAATTGTCCTAATGTTTTTATACCCGACATATACTTAGTGTATTTTATACGTTATCTATCTCCTAATTCAATGACCGCTAAGGTATGTATTTTTTCTTCCGAAATGCAAAAACGAATCAAAGTTCTTTTTTGATGCCAGCCGCTTTTCCCGGCTGCTCCGGGATTTATGTACAAACATTTTATTTTTTCATCATACATCACCTTTAAAATATGCGAATGTCCGCTGATGAAAAGTCCCGGAGGCTTAGTGTATATTTCACGCTTTACCTGCGGCGCATACCGCCCGGGGTATCCGCCGATATGTGTCATCCAGACATCGACTGCTTCGCACTGAAAACGAAGATGTTCCGGAAACGCCGCGCGAATGGCACGACCGTCAATATTACCATACACGCCGCGCAAAGGCTTAAAGGCTGCAAGGGGTTCGGCTACCCCCTCACCAAAATCACCGGCATGCCAGATCTCATCACAGGAATCAAAATGCCGGAATACAGCATCATCCAGATAACCGTGGGTGTCGGAAAGAAGACCTATTGTTTTCATCTGTTTATTTTTATTGATTTCATGTGCCAGATGGAGCTTACCATGATTAAACTTATCATTCCCCTGTGTGTTTAATGATAAGTTTAATCATGGACGGTTCATAAAAAGCTTATTTTTTCCGGGGTGCCCTGAATGTTCCGTTTGGCTGGATGACGTTCATCGCTATAACTTTGTTTCCCGTTCGTTCAAACTTCACATGATAACCTTTCAGCGCTTTCAGAACGAATACATCTTCTTCCGTAGGTACAGTTTCATAATCAGGCTGCCCGGGAACATACACCATCAGCGTTGTTCCTTTCAGGTAAATCTTTACAGTAGCCTGTCCTAAGACATATTCACCTACATATTTTTCCAGTTCACTGACCGGCAATACTTTTACTTCGGGTTTAAAATCGAACGCCACCGGTCCGGCATCCGGATCGAGCTGAATGGTCAGCGTTTGTATTTTCCCCTCCTGACTGCCTAAAAAATTAAACAGGGTCTTACTTTTTGCCGTATCAACTGTACCGTCCTTATTCACATTCTTAGGCTCAAACACATCATAATACTGATGCTTAAGGAGCCATTTATTGTCGCCCAGCAATGCATATAACTGCTCCTGCGCCAGACTGATCCTTACCTTCCCATACGCCGGATTTTCAAATGTACCTGTATAATCCTTTAAAGGATGCGAAAGCCTGGTATTCATAATGGATTGGGGTTTATCCGTCTCCTGCTTTTGCTTACCTGCCGCCATCCGGGCTGCCCTGGCTTCGCCATTCCAGTCTATATTTTTTAATGCAAGCAGCCTGTCGGCGATCAGGTTCCTCACGATATCCGGAACAGACGAATTATTCTGATTGGTTAACACCACGATACCGAGATGACCGGTAGGGAAAAAAGCCACACTGGCAGAAAAACCATTGATATTCCCCCCGTGCTCTACCTGATAGTGGCCGCGATAGGAACTTAACATCCAGCCTAAACCATAATTCGATAAGTAAATGCCGGCATGTTTTGCGGGTAGTCCGTCATCCATCACCATCTGGGAGCTTGCAGCCTCCCGGATATAAGCCGTCGGTAAGATCTCCCTGGTCTTAAACCTGCCGCCGCTAATCCATACCTTAAGCCAGTTCGCCATATCGTTCACACTGCTGTTAATACTGCCGGCCGGGCCCATTCCGTTAATGTTATAATAATCGATCTTCCGGTTTACACTGTCCTGAATGGTTACATAGGGCAAAGCGGCATCCGTATCTTTCTCCAGGGCATGGATATCGGTATTCGACCGTTTCATTTCCAATGGTTCAAAAAATCTTTCCTTAATGTTCTGCTCCCAGGTCTTACCGGTTTTCTTTTCAACGATCATACCCTGTGCCAGGAACATAAAATTATTATAGATCCATTTTTCCCTGACGGGCGCAACAGGTGCCATATATTGCACCCGGCGGATCAAACTATCCCGGTTTGCGGTATTAAACAATAACCAGGAATAATCAAACCGGGATAAACCGGTACGATGAGCCATCAGATCACGTATCGTGATCTGATTATTCATATCTTCATGATAAAAACGTAAGCCGGGCAGATGTGCCACTGCTTTATCATCAAGCTTTAACTGATCTTCTTTTTGCAGCAGGCCTATCAAAGAAGCGGTGAATGCCTTAGTGCTCGACCCGATGGCAAATAACGTATTGGGCGTGACGGGTTTCTTATTGGCAATATCCCGATAGCCAAACCCTTTACTGTAAATCACTTCCTCTCCTTTCACCACAGCAACGGCAAAGCCTGCCACATATTGATCTTTTAAGACCTGCCGTAACACACTGTCCAGGCCCGTGATATCGACATCGGGGGTCTTAGTTTGTGCAAAAACAGGCAATGAAAGGATAAATAAAAACAAAGAAGTCAGGGCTGGTTTCATAAGATAAAAAGGATTAAAACGATCGCCAAACTTACGGATTAAGACTATATCCTGACAACATTAAACATCAATATCCTAAAAAAAAATCCTTAAGAAGCTCCTTATAAGCTGCTGTATATACTTTTTCGCGTTCATAAATATAAAAATGCTCCACTTTAGTTCCCAAAGTGTGCCGGCTTAAACATACCATCCAGCGAAAAGCAGGTTTTGAACGATCAGAATGCAGGTAAACAAGCTGTAGAACATCAAACCCATAAGACTGTGCCGTTTTGATAAGGAATGCCGCCTGCTTAACCGGCAGGATAAACCAGAAAGTACCCTCCCTGCTTAGCAGTTCATCAGCCTTCGCCATTAAACCGGCAAAAAAACCAGGACTGGCATGCCTGGCTATTCCTTTCTTTTCCTTTGTATTCCGTAAATCATTGATAAAAAAAGGCGGATTGCTCACCAGTACATCAAACCTTACAGACGGTTTAAAATCTTCTATGGCTGTATGATGATTCCATAATCGCTCCTTAAACGGCGAATTCATAAAATTCCTGCCGGCAGTTACCGAGGCTTCTTTATCGATTTCCACGGCATGTATCGCTGTACCCGGGAAACGCTGGGCCAGCATTAAAGCCATCACGCCGGTTCCCGTCCCAATATCCAGGATGCGCGCGGCCTGCCCGCATTCGGCCATGGCCGCTAACAATACCCCATCGGTATTGATCCGCATGGCACAGCCCGACTGGTCGACCTCAAATTGCTTAAACCGGAAAACATTCATGGGAAACAAAGATAACGGAGCAATAAACATTTTTTTAAGTCCATTTGAAATTTTAACCGTAAATTTGCCGTATGATTCATTTTTTCACTGATCAGTCTTCCAACGTCTTTGTATTACAAACGGAACAACCCCTTACCCCTGCCAACATCCAGAAATTAGAATGGCTTTTCGGAGGCGCCAGCCTGCAGAATAAAAGTACCTTAACAGGCACATTTATCGGGCCCCGGGCGGCCATGATCACACCCTGGAGTACGAATGCCGTAGAAATTACCCAGAACATGGCGATTGAGGGTATCGTAAGGATCGAAGCCTTTGAAACGGTAAATGACGATTTCAGTGATTATGACCCCATGCTTTTCCAGAAGTATAGCGGCCTTGACCAGCAGGTATACACCATTCAGGTTAAGCCTGAACCTGTTCTTGAAATTACCGATATTGCGGCTTACAACAGGCAGGAAGGCCTTTCGCTTAGCGATGAAGAAGTGGCTTACCTCGAAGGTCTTTCTGCAAAATTAGAACGGCCGCTCACCGACTCAGAAGTATTCGGTTTCTCGCAGGTGAATTCTGAACATTGCCGGCATAAAATATTTAACGGGAAGTTTATTATTGATGGTGAAGAACAGGAAACATCCTTATTTAAACTGATCCGCAAGACATCTGAAGCCAACCCGAACGATATCGTATCAGCCTATAAAGATAATGTGGCCTTCATCAAAGGCCCCGTGGTACAGCAATTTGCACCGAAACGTGCCGATGTACCGGATTATTTTACCCTTAAGGATTTTGAATCAGTGATCTCCTTAAAAGCAGAGACACATAATTTTCCGACCACCGTTGAACCTTTTAACGGTGCGGCCACCGGATCAGGTGGTGAAATTCGTGACCGCCTGGCCGGCGGACAGGGATCTTTACCTTTAGCCGGCACAGCCGTGTATATGACAGCCCTTTCACGCCTCGATGAGGACCGTGCCTGGGAAAAAGGCATGAAGGAACGAAAATGGTTATATCAAACACCTATCGATATCCTGATCAAGGCATCGAACGGGGCAAGTGATTTCGGAAATAAATTCGGCCAGCCGCTTATTGCCGGATCGGTACTCACCTTTGAGCATGAGGAAGGCCAGCGAAAGCTGGGTTTCGACAAAGTGATCATGCTGGCAGGGGGTATTGGCTATGGAAAAGCAGCACAGGCACAAAAGCACGAACCTAAAACCGGCGACAACATTGTCATTCTCGGCGGCGAGAACTACCGGATAGGCATGGGTGGTGCTGCCGTATCCTCTGCGGATACGGGTGAACATGGTTCCGGCATTGAGCTGAATGCCATCCAGCGTTCCAATCCGGAAATGCAGAAACGGGCCGCCAATGCCATCCGTGCTATGGTAGAAAGCGATCATAATGCGATCGTTTCTATTCATGATCATGGTGCCGGCGGTCATTTGAACTGCCTTTCGGAACTGGTAGAGGCTACGGGCGGTAAGATCGATCTGGATAAACTCCCTGTTGGCGACCCTACCCTTTCGGCCAAAGAAATTATCGGCAATGAATCACAGGAACGCATGGGCTTAGTGATCAGTGAGGCCGATACAGCGACCCTGCAAAAAATTGCCGATCGTGAACGGTCACCGATGTATACTGTAGGTAAAGTAACCGGCGATCACCGTTTCACCTTTCAATCGGCCTCTACAGGGCTTAAACCCATGGACCTTGAACTGAGCGATATGTTTGGCAGTTCGCCGAAAATGGTCATGGAAGATAAACGTGTCGCACAGCAATATGCGCCTCTTACGTATGATTTATCAAAATTACAGGAATATTTAACCCGGGTTTTACAACTGGAAGCCGTAGCCTGTAAAGACTGGCTTACCAACAAGGTAGATCGTTGTGTAGGTGGCCGGGTAGCTAAACAGCAATGTGCGGGTCCGCTGCAATTGCCTTTAAACAATTGCGGGGTAATGGCCCTGGATTATAAGGGCAAAGAAGGTGTAGCCACATCGATCGGCCATGCCCCGGTTGCTGCTTTAATTGATGCGGCTGCCGGCAGCCGTATAGCCATTACCGAAGCACTTTCGAATATCGTGTGGGCCCCCTTAAAAGACGGCTTAAAAAGCGTATCGCTTTCGGCCAACTGGATGTGGGCCTGTAAAAATGAAGGGGAAGATGCACGGTTGTATGATGCCGTAAAGGCATGTTCTGATTTTGCCATGGCGTTGGGCATCAACATCCCGACAGGCAAAGATTCATTATCCATGAAACAGAAATACCCTGATGGCGATGTTATTGCACCCGGAACAGTGATCATATCGGCCGTGGGAAATTGTCATGATATTACTAAAGTGGTTGAACCTGTTCTGCAAAAAGATGGCGGCAGCATCTATTACATCAACCTTTCCAGGGATGCCTATGCATTAGGCGGTTCTTCATTTGCACAGATTTTAAATGGTATTGGCGATGTAAGCCCGGATGTTAAAGATGCCGGATATCTTAAAAAGACATTTAATACGCTTCAGGAACTGATTAAAACAGATAAAATCACTGCCGGACATGATATAGGCAGCGGCGGATTAATCATCACCCTGCTGGAAATGTGCTTTGCTGACCGCGATCTGGGTGCGCATATCAAATTAAAGGGATTAAAAGAGCCTGATCTGATCAAAGTTCTGTTTTCAGAAAATGCGGGTATCGTTTTTCAGGCTGACGCTTCGGTTGAGCCGGTTTTAAAAGCGAACGGCATCGAATTTCATATTTTAGGTGATGTATTGCCCGATGCTACATTAAGCATCATACATGAAGACACCTGCTATAACTTTAATATCGACGAGCTGCGCGATGTATGGTATAAAACCTCCTATCTTTTAGATCAAAAACAAAGCGGTACCCAAAAGGCGCTTGAACGTTATCAGAACTATAAACATCAGGCACTTCGTTATGTTTTCCCATCGCATTTCGACGGAAAAAAACCAGTTATTGACCCCGCTAAAGCCCGCCCTAAAGCGGCCGTGATCCGTGAGAAAGGAAGTAATTCTGAGCGGGAACTGGCCAATGCCTTATACCTGGCCGGCTTCGATGTGAAAGATGTGCATATGACCGACTTAATTTCCGGCAGGGAGACTCTGGAAGACATTCAGTTTATCGGTGCCGTAGGCGGTTTCTCTAATTCCGATGTATTGGGTTCGGCGAAAGGCTGGGCAGGCGCATTCCTATACAATGAAAAGGCAAAAATAGCTTTAGAGAACTTCTTCAACCGTCCCGATACCCTTTCGGTCGGTGTTTGCAATGGGTGCCAGCTGTTCATTGAATTGGGTCTGATCAATCCTGATCACGATAAAAAGCCGCGCATGCTGCATAATGAAAGTCATAAACACGAGAGTGCCTTTACCTCATTAACCATCCAGGAAAATAATTCGGTGATGCTTTCTTCGCTGGCCGGTTGTACCTTAGGTGTATGGATCTCGCATGGCGAAGGCCGTTTTAGCCTGCCCTATGCTGAAGATCAGTACCAGCTGGTCGCGAAATACGGCTATGGTGAATATCCTGCAAACCCGAACGGTTCCGACTATAATACCGCTATGTTATGTGATAAAAGCGGCCGGCACCTGGTGATGATGCCGCATATTGAGCGCTCTGTTTTCCAATGGAACTGGGCGCACTATCCAAAAGGCCGGAACGATGAGGTATCACCGTGGATCGAGGCTTTCGTGAATGCACGGAAATGGATCGAAAATCAATAAACCTGCTCCAGTATATAGCTTTTCCCGTTAAAGGTAAAGTGATCGCCTTTACGCTTCCCGGCAAGCAAACGACCAATTGGTGATACAGCCGATACGGCATAGAACGACTGGTGCTCATAGTGCAGTTGCCCGGCACTGATGCTGATGTAAAAATTGCCCTGATCGCTATACACCAGGCTTCCGGCACCGGCAGTTTCCCGGATTTCGGCCGGGTTTATCGTTTGCAGCAGGTTCAGCTGTGCAGTGGCATCCGCTAATAATTGGGTATTTCGTACAATTTCCTGCTGCATCATTTCCCGTCCGGTCTCGTACTTATCGCCGGCACTGCTTTTCGTATCGTCATTCCGGGCTTCGTGTGCATGATGCAGGGCCATTTTTGCTGTTTCTATACGATCCTGAATAAATGTAAGGCACAACTGATATAATGCCGTTTTAATTTCAACCATCCTATTCCTCCAGCCAGCTGATCTTATCGGCCATAGGTGTACGCTTTGCTTCGGCTTCGGGGGTATCATGATAGCCCAGGTAAAACAAACCATAGCACTTTTCGTTTTCGGCCAGCCCGAGGAAATCGCCAAGCTGATCGATCAGCCCGGGCGAGCTCCAGTAACCACCAATATCATGCGCATGCGCCGTTAAGGCGATGTTCTGTACCGCACAGGCCACAGCAGCAATCTCTTCCCAGGCCGGGAGTTTATCGGGGTGGAACTGCACATTCACCGCCAGGATACAATCGGCCTGTGCCGTTTTCTGCGAAAAGCTGTCATATTTCTTCTGCAGGAACTTATCGCCTGCATTCGCCTGGTATAACTGTGCCATAAGGCTGCCCAGGCGGGCCTTAGCGGCATGACGGATCACCACGAAACGCCAGGGTTGTGTAAGCTTATGCGTTGGCGCATAATTGGCACTTTCCAGGATCTGCGTAAGCACGTCGACCGGAATTTCTTTGGGAATATAGGTAGCCGGAAAGATGCTTCTCCGGGTTTTTATGATATGGGTAAGGGTATCAGCAGTTGTATTCATCGCCCAAAAATAAGCGAAAATCGGATATGCCTGTTTAAAAATTTGTTTTATTACTTCTGTCTTGCATTCAGCCTTAACTGTTTCCGGACCTGTTTTGCTTTGGCATAAAATGCAATGCTCTCTTTATCCATGCGGAAATCGATCGTAGCGATCAGTTCATCCCTGATCCATTCGTATCTGGCACTCAGGTTGGCCAGCACGGTCAGACAGTGTGACTTAACAGCCACCTGCACGGTATCGTCGATCAGCCAGCTGAATACGGTATCGATCAGTTCGTCCATGGCCGGATAACCCGAAAGCAACTGCTGAATGGGTAACGGGGCCTTTTTACCCGTCATCAAGGCCAGTATCTTACTGAAATGGCGCCGGCACGACGGATTTTCCTGTGCCGGAAACCGGTTCAGAAAATATCCGGCATAGGACAGGAACCGTTCACCATATTGTGTATACACATTTTCGAGTATCCACGCTGCCCTGAAACCAATCTGCTCATCCGGATGAAAAGTGATATCGATTAAATCGCGGACTGAAAAATCATCACGGGCTGCTAAAGCCGCCAGCCACTCTACTTTTTTCTTTTGTAGTGTTATTTTTATGGCTTCTGTCAAAATCTCAGGTGTCATCGCTGGCAGGGTTTGTTGTTCTGATTTTAAACCGGGATCAACAAATATCAGATTTTAACCGTACCTTTGCACTTTATTTTTTTCTTAGCATGATTTCAGTTTCAAATCTATCGTTGCGTTACGGGAAACGTACACTTTTCGAAGAGGTTAACCTTAAATTCACCCAGGGCAATTGTTATGGGGTAATCGGTGCCAATGGTGCAGGTAAATCTACATTTATGAAGATCTTAAGCGGCGAGGTAAGTCCTACCACCGGTTCAGTGGCGTTTACACCCGGCGAAAGAATGGCCGTTTTAAAGCAAAACCATTATGAATTTGACGAGTTTCCGGTGATCGAAACGGTGATGATGGGTTATAAAGAGCTGTATGATATCATGAAAGAAAAAGATGCTATCTATTTAAAGGAAGATTTTTCGGAAAAAGATGGTGAACGTGCCGGTGAACTGGAAAACCTGTTTGCTGAAATGGATGGCTGGAACATGGAAAGCAATGCCGCTACCCTGTTGAGCAACCTGGGCATCAAAGAAGAGCATCATTATAAACAGCTGAAAGAATTAGACGGAAACCAGAAAGTACGCGTATTATTAGCGCAGGCCTTATTCGGAAATCCGGACATTCTCCTGTTAGATGAGCCTACCAACGACCTGGATATTGAAACGATTGCCTGGCTGGAGAACTTTTTAGCCGATTATCAGAATATTGTACTGGTGGTCAGTCACGACCGTCACTTTTTGGATGCCGTATGTACACATATCGTGGATATCGACTTTGGAAAGATGAGCATTTATACGGGCAACTATACGTTCTGGTATGAGTCGAGCCAGTTAGCTTTAAAACAGCGCAGCGAGCAGAACAAAAAGCTGGAAGACAAGGTAAAGGAGCTGCAGGAATTTATTCAGCGTTTTAGTGCCAATGCTTCCAAATCCCGGCAGGCAACCTCCCGGAAGAAAGCGCTGGAAAAGATCGATATTTCGGAGATCAAGGCATCGAACCGGAAATACCCGGCCATTATGTTTAACAATAACGGACGCGAAGCCGGTGATCAGATCCTGCAATTAGAAAACCTTGGCAAAACGGCTAATGGTGAGGTGTTGTTCGACAAAGTAAGCTTTATGGTGAACAAAGGCGATAAAATTGCCATTCTTTCCCAAAACAGTCTGGCAACCACCGCATTTTATCATATCCTGACCGGAAAAGATCAGGATTATAAGGGCGAATTTAAATTTGGGGTAACGATTAATGCGGCCGACATCCCGAATGATAACAGTGCATATTTTGAAGGTAAGGACGAGAACCTGGTCGACTGGCTCCGGGAGTATTCAGGCACCGAAGCCGATGAGCAGTTTGTAAGAAGCTTTTTAGGGCGGATGCTCTTTTCGGGCGAAGAAGTACTGAAAAATGTAAAAGTACTCTCGGGTGGTGAAAAGATGCGTTGTATGTTCTCTAAAATGATGTTGCAGCTGGCTAACTTCCTGATGTTCGATGAACCCACGAATCACCTTGACCTGGAGTCGATCACGGCCTTAAACAATGGCATGAAAGATTTTAAAGGAACGATCCTCTTTACTTCCCGTGACCATGCCCTGACCGATTCGGTGGCCAACCGGATCATCGAGATCACCCCTAAAGGAACGATCGACCGGATGATGACCTATGATGAATACATCAGCCATGATGAGATCGCGAAGCTAAGAGCAGAGATGTATCAGTAGCAAATACTTTACATGACTTTAACGCTTTTAAGAGATATCTCTCTTATTTTTGGGGTCATTAAGAATAGAAAGCAGCATGATCTCCATTCAATCTGTAGCGCATCAATATCCGGGGACAGACCCGATCCGTTTTAACGACTGGCGTATCAACGATGGCGAAAAGTGGCTTTTGTCGGGCATATCAGGCAGTGGAAAAACCACGCTCCTGCATATCCTGACAGGTATTTTGAAACCTGCACAGGGTGAGGTCAGGATCAAAGATACATCGATCTATACCTTAAGTCCAAAAGCACTCGATCAGTTCAGGGGGCGGAATATTGGCATTATTTTCCAGCGGCCACACCTGATAAAAAGCTTAAGTATTGCTGAAAATTTACTGCTTGCGCAGCGCTTTGCCCGGTTACCGGAAGACGGGCAGCGTATTGATGAGGTATTAAGTTCACTTGATATCCTGCATAAGAAGAATGCTCACCCGGCTGCTTTAAGTCAGGGACAATTACAGCGGGTATCGATCGCCAGAGCTGTCCTGAATAAACCTACACTCTTAATTGCTGATGAACCTACGTCGAGCTTAGACGATAAAAATGCATCGGCCGTACTGGAATTATTATTAGCGCAATCCGTCCTGAGCGGATCCACATTAGTGGTCGCCACACATGATCAGCGCGTTAAAGAAGCATTTACGCTTACCTATAGTTTAGCATGAGCCCGTTAAAGATCAGTTGGAAAAACGTATGGTTCAAACCTTTATCCTCGGGTCTGAACATCCTGTTAATTGCCTTCGGAACGGGGATACTCACCATTTTGCTATTGGCATCTTCGCAGATCGAAGAAAAGTTAACGAACAATTCGAAAGATATCGACCTGGTCGTAGGCGCCAAAGGCTCTCCCCTGCAGTTAATTTTAAGCAGCATTTATTATATCGATTTTCCGACCGGTAATATTCCGTTGAAAGAAGCCCATGAACTTGCCCGAAATCCTTTTGTGAAACGGGCCGTACCCCTGGCACTTGGTGATAATTACAACGGTATACGTATTGTAGGCACGGATACGAGCTATATTCATTTGTATGGATTAACCCTGCAAAACGGCAAATTCTGGTCGGCCGATCTGGAAGCTACCATTGGCCACAACGTGGCAAAAGAACAACATTTAAAGGTGGGCGATACTTTTTATGGCGCGCACGGACTCACCGAAAACAAAGATGTACATCATGATCATGCCTACACGGTAACCGGTATCCTGGCCCCACAGGGTAATGTGACAGACAATCTTATTTTAACCAATGTGGCCAGTGTCTGGAAGATGCATGAGGAACCCCATGAACATGAAGCGGGTGAAGCACATGATCATGAACATGAGGAAGCGCATGATCATACGGAAAAGAATGATAGGGAAATCACCTCCTTACTGATCCAATACCGTTCACCGATGGCGGTGGCCATGTTCCCCCGGATGGTTAATCAGATGACCAGTATGCAATCGGCATCGCCGGCGATGGAAAGTACCCGCCTGTTTTCATTAATCGGTGTGGGTGTGGATACATTACAGTGGTTTGCGGTATTGATTATGCTGATCGCGGCGATCAGTGTTTTCGTTAACCTGTATAATTCGCTGAAAGAACGCAGTTATGACCTGGCAATCATGCGTATCCTGGGCGCTTCGAGAACGAAGCTGTTTACCATTGTTATTCTGGAAGGCTTACTACTTACCTTTGCCGGCACCATATTGGGTATTCTTATTGGCCATGCCACCATGGAACTGATCGGCCATTACCAGGAAAGCACCCAGGCAAAGCTCAGCGGAATGCTCTTCCTGAATAGCGAGCTTTTCCTGTTGCTTGCCGGTATCGGAATCGGTATATTTGCTGCTGTTATTCCGGCTATTCAGGCCTACCGTTCCAATATTTCAAGAATTTTAGCTAAAAATTAACATTTCATTTTATGGCCATGAAGAAATTAAGTGTCCTTTTATTTATGCTTGCAGGCATCGTTTTTTCTGCAAAAGCACAACATGACCCGAGTGATCAGATCATTTCCGAAAACTGGGACATTATCGGCAGCGTAGATTTCAAAACCGTTAAAGACACGGAAATGTATGCCATTTTTGGAAATGAGATCAAGAAATACGCCAATAAACCCTTTGAACTGGAAGGCTATATTGTTCCGATCAAAGACGGCATGAAACAAAGCAAATTCATGCTTTCCACGCTGCCCATTAACCAGTGTTTTTTCTGTGGAAAGAATGGCGTGCCCATCATGGTCATGGTGGAACTTGTCGAACCTGTTAAATTCACCTACCAAACGGTGAAGATAAAGGGTACTTTAAAGTTAAGCACCGCCAATTCGATGGTTACCCCGCCGATCAGCCTGCTAAATGGCAAAGCCGTACAATAAGCTTTAATAAAAAAGCGCTGCCTGGAAAAGACAGCGCTTACATATCGCATAAAACCATTTATTCGGCCACGGTATATACCGTTGTTGCAGAGAGTACCTGTCCTGATGCCGTATTTTCTGAAACCACTTTACCCCCTTTTTTAATCTGAACGGTCATGGTGCCTGTGGCATCCGCAGCCGTACCGGTAGCTGAAAGGGTAATGACTTTTACACTGGCCTGTGCCGATATTTTACCCGACCAGGTATTGGTATTTACATCGGTAAGATGTTTTGCTTCCCCTTCTGCATTTGTATAAATTACAGTACTTATCCTTGCATTTGCCGAAGTACTTATCCAGAATTCTATTTCATTGCCTGAGGGTGGATTGTTATCTTCTTTTTTATCGCAGGAGAAAAATGCTGTCACCAGGAGTAAACAAAAGGAGAACGTTAATAATTTTCCGAATGTTTTCATAACGCAATTTTTTAAAGTTTGTAATTAATCAATTTTCGTTATGATTATAAATCAAACACTGTGCCAGGCGCTAAGGAAAACGCGATGGCCGGATTACCGAACGTAGTGAAGGTAATCCGTTGAGGAGGGGAAGATCCAAAGCAATGAAGCCAGCTGCACTACGTGCTTTGAAATAAGAAAAGCCCCCACTATCGTGAAGGCTTCATTGCTTTGTCGGGATGGCCGGATTTGAACCGACGACCTCCAGCACCCCATGCTGGCGCGATACCGGGCTACGCTACATCCCGAACAATAATGACCGAAATTATCAGGGTGCGCAAATATATTGTATTCATCAAAAAGAAACAAGACGAATCCGATTTCTTTATTCGTTTGATGTATCGTTACAGATTTGGTTGAGGAGTAAGTCTTAAATAAGGTTTTATTCTTTGATAACCTTTCGGGAATTTCTGGGCAATCTCTTCGTCTTTAACTGCAGGCGTGATCACTACATCCTGCCCGTGTTCCCAATTTGCCGGGGTGGCTACCTGATAATTTGCCGTAAGCTGTAAACTGTCGATCACCCGAAGTATTTCATTAAAGTTTCTTCCTGTAGATGCCGGGTAAGTAATAATCAGTTTAATCGTTTTATCAGGGGCAATAATCAATACTGAGCGTACGGTGGCCGTAACACTTGCATTCGGATGGATAAAATCATACAATTCCGAAACTTTACGATCAAAGTCGGCAATAATCGGAAAATTTACTTCCGTATTTTGGGTTTCATTAATATCTTTAATCCAGTCCAGGTGACTATCAACGGGATCAACACTAAGTGCGATTACCTTTACATTTCTTTTTTCAAACGCTGATTTCAGCTTTGCCGTTGCTCCCAGTTCGGTAGTACAAACGGGGGTAAAATCTGCAGGATGAGAAAACAATACACCCCAGCTATCGCCCAGATAGGTATAAAAATCAATTTCGCCTTCTGATGTCTGTGCACTGAAATTGGGAGCAATGTCCCCTAATCTTAATGTAGCCATAATTATTTTAGTTAATAAAATTTTAATTTTTCAAGGAATTTAATCTCTGTTTACTCTTCCCGTGTTAAAATGGCATAAAACTCCTTAATTGCATTAAATTGCGGATGTAAAGAAACCACCTGACCAAAAACCAGCAATGCCGGAGAGCATAATCCCTTTTCTTCGATCAGCTCTTCAATTGTATCTACAATACCAACAACTACATTTTCCTTTGCTGAAGAACCATTTTCTATAACGGCAACGGGTAAATTATGCTTCTGTTCTGCTTTAAATAATGCCACTATTTCACCAATTTTCTCTATTCCCATTAATACCACAATAGTTGCATTGGATTTTGCAGCTACGTATAAATCTGATGAAATTTCTCCTTTTGAATTTGTACCTGTAAGGACCCAGAAACTTTCACTTAACGGATTGTACACCATAGGGATTTTTTGTAATCCCGGCACCCCTAAAGCACTGGATATACCGGGAATAATTTCAGTAGGGATACCATACGATTCAGCAACATCTATTTCTTCATAGCCGCGGGCAAAAACAAAAGGATCACCGCTTTTCAAGCGAACAACATGGCCATAATTTAGCGCATAATCTATCATTAATTGGTTCACTAAGTCTTGTGAAAAGGAGTCATCATCAGAGCGCTTTCCTACATATACTTTAATCGCCGTATTGGGGGCATAATTTAACAGCGCCTCATTTACCAAAGCATCATATAAAACTACATCAGCTCCTTTTAAGGCTTTTACGCCTTTTAAAGTTAATAAATCAGGATCTCCGGGTCCGGCTCCTACTAAAGTTATTTTGGGCTCAATCTGATGTTTATCAACCTTACTTATTATCATGGTATATCTCAATTTTTAATATGATCAGGACAAACATAAATAAAATCTACTAATTTAGTAGTATTTTTTTTGAATACTTAAATCTTTATTTTTTCATAGCGCAACACGTAGTAGTGGTAAAGCCTTCTTAATGAAAATACCCGTTCTAAAATAATCAGCATAACAATTGGCAATAAAACAAAGCTAAACCAATTACATTTAAAGAAAATATAGCCGAAAACCAGGATTAGTCTCAGACATTCCAAATAATAGATCCACCTTACCTGTTCCATTAAAGCTCCGCAATTCGTTAATGTAATTAAAACTAATGCAACAATGAAAAGCCTGTCTACCCATCCAAAATTGTGAAAAAATGCAGTTAATAAGATTAATAACAATACACTAATTACAATCTGGACATTTAGATAGGTTTTAAATTTAAATCGATATGCAGAATTTGACCTGTGTTTAAAATATTTCCTTTCCAGGGCAGGGCGAATATCCTGATCAAGTGTTGCAGGATGTCCAAAAATAATCTTCATTTTGTGCTTAAAGCCATTAACTCTTTTAACGGCCTCGACTATTTCAAAATAATAATGAAAGTGCTGCCATAAAAAACTATAACTTTTAATGGGATGAGTTAGTCCGTATCGCGGTGCTTCTTCTTCTTTTTGAAATGTCCCAAAAATTTTGTCCCAGAATACAAATACATCGCCATAATTTTTGTCCAGATATTTTTCGTCGCTGGCATGATGAACCCCGTGTAAGGATGGTGTAATCAGAATATATTCTAACCAAGGCATTTTAGGAACAAGCTGGGTATGTGTAAAAAAAGAATAAGCCCCGTGGATCATTAAAATAGTCATCACCATATTGGGGTGAAAACCTGCTAATGGCAATATACACCAGAATATTCCTCTTATCAGGGCCTGAAAGGTCGTAATCCTCGCTGAGACTGTTAAATTAAATTCTTCACTTTGATGATGAACAATATGTGCTGCCCACAGAAAATTAATTTCATGTCCTAAGCGGTGATACCAGTACCAAACAAGATCTGTAGCCAAAATTAAAAATAACCATACCCACCAGACATTTGGTATATTAAACAGTGCGTAATGCAGGTATATATAGTTAAATAAGTCATAAAAACCAGCTGAAATGAAGAGATTGAGCAATCGTTCTGCAATACCGATACTCAAATTGGAAACCGAACTTTCGTATTTAAATAAATATCTCTTTTTAAAATGATTAGCCAGGACAAATTCTAAAAACAGAAACAGAAAAAAAGCGGGTATGGCGAAGGCAGCATAATTAATTTGTCCCATATTCCATTTCTAAAAAACCCGACACAAAACTGTTAAACAATTCAGGTTGTTCCATCATAGGGGCATGGCCACATTGGTTCAGGTATTTCAGCGTTGCATTGGGTAATAACTGCTCAAACTCCCTCCCTACTGAAGGTGGCGTAACCTTATCCTGAAGCCCCCATATAAGTAAGACAGGAACCTGAATAGCCGGCAAATCTTCTTTTAGATTCTGTTGCTGCGCATCCCGGGCCAAAGCAATAACAGATAGCACTTTGTTTTTTTGTTGCACAATATCAAATACATGATCAATCATTTCAGCATTCACCACTTCTTTCCGATCAAAAATATCTTCTACTTTTTGCCTGATATAGTGATAGTCCCTCACTCTTGGAAAGGAACCGCCAAACGTATTCTCATATAAACCCGAACTTCCTGTGAGTATCAGCCTGCAGACTTTACCAGGATGCTTTAAAGTATATAACAGGGCCACATGACCGCCTAATGAATTACCTATCAGCACCGGATCAACAATTTGGTTCTCTGCTATATAATGCTCTAAAAACGACACGAGTCTATTCAATGGGTTACTTCCAATAAAATGATCGAACAAGGGTAATTCGGGAACAAAAACACGATGAAATGGTGCAAAATATGTGGCTGTACGCTTCCAGTTACTCAGGTTTCCAAATAAACCGTGCAATAAAACCATATCTTTCGTTTGTACCACATGATGGATGTCAGAATTAGTAAGTGTAACCTGGTGTAGCGGCATAGTGATAATTTATGTGAATGAGTGATGTTCCAAAAATAAACATTTCAAAATAAAGTCTACTATTTTTATAGACTTTATTTTGAAAACTGTTTTATTCCGTAAAAACACTTAAATAAACAGACTACCGCGAGATTAATGCGTTTCTTTCGTTTTCTATGAGATGAGCGATGCTCGTTTTGCTCAACACTTTTAAAGAAGCGTCCCTTACATCAATAAACGCTTTACGGATGCCGCAGGTAAATTCATCATGACATTCTTCGCATCGCTGGTAGAATTTTAAACTGGCACAAGGTACCATGGCAATAGGTCCGTCTGTTATCCGCAAAATATCCACCAGATAAATATCTGCCGGCTTCCGGTTGAGACTGTATCCTCCCCCTGCACCTTTTTTGCTGTATAAATATCCTTCATTCCGAAGTTCGAGTAAAATCTGCTCTAAAAACTTTTTCGGGATTTTTTCTTCCTCTGCTATCCTGGCAATTTGCATAGGACCTTCGGTTATATTTTTTCCCAGCATAACCAATGCCTTGATGGCATATTTTGTTTTTTTGGATAACATATGAACAAAACTAATAAAAGTATTAGCTAAAATAAAGCGTGTAACAGAAAGCTTTTTATCTGATGAAATACATTTTATGCAGATTCATGATTTTCCTTAAAGGATATATTTTTTTCAAAAAAAGTTATTTTTTAATTGTTAATGATTATATTTGTCCCCGAGAGCGTTAATTTAAATAGCGGAGCAGTTCGAAAGAACAGCTTCGCTATTTTCTTTTTAAGAAAATTATAATTGCTCTTTTATGAGAGAACGTTTTAATTTCTGAAACGAAACTTCAGATTCATTTCAAAACTGCCATTAATATAGCTATTTAAAGCTGCTGTCTGTGTAGTATACATTCCGGAGATCATAACATGATCTGACAGCTTTAAACCAGCACCAAATGTAGCGCTTTCATTGCCATGATACATACCCATAGCACTAACCTGCTTTGCTGCAAATGAAACCTGCATACCCAGATCAACCCTGTTCTTAAAATTTCGGATCCCCATATAAGCCAGTTTAGGTTCCAATGTGATCTGTTCATATACATCAAACAGATAACTCACCGCGCTATAAAAAGTTACAATATCCGCCACGTTACGCATATCCCGGTTAAAGAAATTTTTCATATTCGGAACAGCCAGTTGCATATTCAGACTACCCGATGTATAAGCTATACCAAAGTCGCCATCTATATAAGATCGCTGGCCGTTATAATCACCAACAGCAATATCGTCAGGATTACCATTTATTGCTGTATTTTCCAGACGCTGGTTCATCAGGCCTAAGGATAAGCCAAAATGCAACTGGTGTTTTCCGCTGTCGATCGGCAGATGATAAGCATAACTTGCAATAGCGCGGGTTTGACGTAACAAACCTGCACTTTCATTATTTATATTCAATCCCAGGCCTACCCGCTGAAACCCGAAATCGGCCGTTATATTCTGGGTTACCGGAGCTCCGGGAATACCCGACCATTGTTTCCGGTATGTTCCCTGTACGGTAGCTCCTTTATCCTTTCCGGCAAGAGCCGGATTGATCAGGTATTCATTTATAAAATACTGCGTGCTTAGAGGATTAAGCTGGGCTATTGCAGGTGTTATCTTCATGATGATGAAGGCAAATAAGAGCAGGAAAAAACTATTCTTGTTTAGCATTATTTATTTCTTAAAATCGTGATGAAGCCTTTTAATTTAGGTTTGTCTTTGCCGAAGTCGATCAGGTAATAATATGTTCCTTCTGCGAGTGGGTTGCCGTTAAGCATACCGTTCCAGCTATTATCATAGTTTTTCTTTTGATAAACAATCCGCCCCGCCCGATCAAAGATCCTCACCTCATGCTCCGGAAAGACATCTATATTCGACACGATCCAGTAATCATTCACGCCGTCGCCGTTCGGTGTAAGCAGGTTCGTGGCTTTAACGGCATCATAATTATCTTTTACGGTGATTACTATCGTTTTCACTTCACTGCAGCCGCCCGCATTGTACACTTTCACCGTATACGTGGTCGTTATCACAGGTCGCACCTGCAAGATTGACTGCTGATCGCTAAGCTGATTACTGCCTTCGTACCATTCATAACGAACACCGCCACCGGCTGTTAACAGTACGGTCTCACCCCTGCTGATAGCCGTCCGCGAGCCTAAGTTACTTTCGAGGCTTGCCTGCGGTAAAGCCAGAAGAGTGAATTGCCCTGTTACATAATTAAATGTATAATTGGCTGATACTGCTCCTGACGGAGTTAGTGTGTAAATTCCAGGTGCAGAACCGGCATTGGCATTGGTGGCTATGGCAGGTTTCGCCATCAGACTACTTTCTGTTTCACCATTTTTAAATCCACTGTAACTTACTGTAAATACAGGGAAAGTACTTCCCACACAAAGCCGGACTGAAAGTGCTGCCACTGTTAACGGCGCTTTTTCAATACTAAAGCCTGCACCTGCAAAGTGAATAACGTAATTTAGTCCGGCCGATAGTGTGCCTTGTGTAATAACATAGCTACCGGCATTTTCTCCTGCTGTACGATTTAACAAACCCGTAAGCTGATCTGTAGCTAAAAGCCCATTTACATGGTAGGTGAATACAGGATCACTATCTCCATAGGTCTTTGTTTTTGCATCAGCTGTAATGGTCAGGGGCCTTGGCAGAATGATTAAATCAGCACTAACATATGTTATCGTATAATTAACCCCTGCAGATAAGCTGCCCTGCAAGATGGCATAGCGACCAGTGTTCTCCTCTGCTGTACGGGTCAGGCTGCCGCTTAATACATCACCTGGCACTAAACCCATTACCGTATATGTCAGTACCGGATCAGCCTCACCGTATACTTTCGTTTTCGCTTCGGCAATAATAGTAAGTTCCTTACCCTGAATAGTGAAAGCAGACGGGATAAACGTAAGAATATAATTAGCTCCGGCAGATAAAGTACCCTGTGTAATCGCATAGTTGCCTGTATTTTCACCGGTTGCACGACTCAAACCTCCATGCATGGTATCTGTCCCTACCAAACCATTTACCGTATAGGTTAATATCGGATCGGATGTACCGTAAACCTTGCTTTTCCCATCAGCGGTTACCGTAATCGCTTTTGGTGTAATCTTCAAATCTGCAGCAACATACATTATTGTATAACCGGGGCCGGCAGATAAAGTCCCTTTCGTAATCGCATAGCTGCCTGTATTCTCACCGGCTGCACGGCTTAAACTTCCTGTCAGCGCATCACCCGGTGCTAAACCGCTTACCGTATATGTTAATACAGGGTCGGTATCGCCATATACTTTTGTTTTAGCCTCCGCTACAATTGTTACTACATTAGTACCAATGGTAAAATCAGCCGGTGTATAGTTGATCGTATAGTTTGAACCGGCAGTTAAGCTGCCTTGCGATATCGGGTAAACACCAACAGCTTCTCCTGCTGCACGGGTCAGGCTTCCGCTCATCGCATCGGTGCCTACCAAACCGTTTACCGTATAAGTGAGTACCGGATCAGTAGCACCGAAGGTTTTACTCTTCGCATCAGCAATTACTGTTATCGCTTTCGGCGTGATGCTTAGGTTTGAACCGGTAAAGCTAATCGTGTAGTTTGAACCAGCAGATAAAGTCCCTTGCGTAATCGCATAGCTGCCTGTATTCTCACCGGCTGCACGGCTTAAGCTGCCTGTCAGTGCATCACCCGGTGCTAAACCGATTACCGTATACGTCAATACAGGATCGGCATCGCCATATACTTTTGTTTTAGCCTCCGCTACAATTGTTACTACATTAATACCAATGGTAAAATCAGCCGGGGTATAATTGATCGTATAATTCGCTCCGGCGGTTAAGCTGCCTTGCGATATCGGATAAACACCAACAGCTTCTCCTGCTGCACGGGTCAGGCTTCCACTCATCGCATCGGTGCCTACCAAACCGTTTACCGTATAAGTGAGTACCGGATCAGTAGCACCAAAAGCTTTACTTTTTGTATCGGCGATTACTGTAAGTGCTTTTGGCGTGATGCTTAGGTTTGAACCGGTAAAGCTAATCGTATAGTTTGAACCAGCAGATAAAGTCCCCTGCGTAATCGCATAGCTGCCTGTATTCTCACCGGCTGCACGGCTCAAGCTTCCTATCAGTACATCGCCCGGTGCCAGACCGCTTACCGTATATGTTAATACAGGGTCGGTATCGCCATAAACTTTCGATTTCGCCTCCGCTACAATCGTCACAATGTTAGTTCCAATCGTAAAATCAGCGGATGTATAGTTAATCAAATAATTTGCTCCGGCCGTTAAACTGCCCTGCGATATAAGATAAGTACCAACAGCTTCTCCTGTTGCACGGGCCAGGCTTCCGCTCATCGCATCGGTACCCACCAAACCGTTTACCGTATAAGTGAGTACCGGGTCAGTAGCACCAAAGGCTTTGCTCTTTGCATCGGCAATTACTGTTATCGCTTTCGGTGTAATGCTTAGGTTTACCCCTGTGAAGTTGATTGTATAATTAGCTCCTGCTGAAAGCGTGCCTTGTGTAATCGGGTATGTACCCACATTCTCACCAACCGCACGACTTAATGCACCAGTAAAACTGTCACTTCCAATCAGTGCAGGACTAACCGTATAGCTCAACACAGGGTCAACATCGCCATAAACTTTTGATTGTATTAATGCCGTTACGGTAACTGCTTTCGGTGTGATGCTTAGGTTTGAACCGGTAAAGCTAATCGTATAGTTTGAACCAGCAGATAAAGTCCCTTGCGTAATCGCATAGCTACCTGTATTCTCACCGGCTGCACGGCTTAAATTCCCTGTCAGTGCATCACCCGGTGCTAAACCACTTACCGTATATGTCAGTACAGGATCGGCATCGCCATATACTTTTGTTTTAGCCTCCGCTACAATTGTTACTACATTAGTACCAATGGTAAAATCAGCCGGTGTATAGTTGATCGTATAATTCGCTCCGGCGGTTAAGCTGCCTTGCGATATCAGGTAAGTACCAACAGCTTCTCCTCCTGCACGGGTCAGACTTCCGCTCATCGCATCGGTGCCCACCAAACCGTTTACCGTATAAGTGAGTACCGGGTCAGTAGCACCAAAGGTTTTGCTTTTCGCATCTGCGATTACTGTTATCGCTTTCGGTGTAATGTTGAGATTCGCACCGGTATAGTTAATGGTGTAACCGGGACCGGCAGATAAAGTCCCCTGCGTAATCGCATAATTGCCTGTATTCTCACCGGCTGCACGGTTTAAACTTCCTGTCAGTGCATCGCCCGGTGCTAAACCGCTTACCGTATATGTCAATACAGGATCGATATCACCGTATACTTTCGATTTCACCTCCGCTACAATCGTCACCACATTTGTTCCAATCGTAAAATCAGCCGGTGTATAATTGATCGTATAATTCGCTCCGGCGGTTAAGCTGCCTTGCGATATCGGATAAACACCAACAGCTTCTCCTGCTGCACGGGTCAGGCTTCCACTCATCGCATCGGTGCCTACCAAACCGTTTACCGTATAAGTGAGTACCGGGTCAGTAGCACCGAAGGTTTTACTCTTCGCATCAGCAATTACTGTTATCGCTTTCGGCGTGATGCTTAGGTTTGAACCGGTAAAGCTAATTGTGTAGTTTGAACCAGCAGATAAAGTCCCTTGCGTAATCGCATAGCTGCCTGTATTCTCACCGGCTGCACGGCTTAAGCTTCCTGTCAGTGCATCACCCGGTGCTAAACCGCTTACTGTATATGTCAGTACAGGATCAGTATTACCGTATATCTTTGTTTTAGCCTCCGCTACAATCGTCACCACATTTGTTCCAATCGTAAAATCAGCCGGTGTATAATTGATCGTATAATTCGCTCCGGCGGTTAAGCTGCCTTGCGTAATCGGATAAACACCAACAGCTTCTCCTGCTGCACGGGTCAGGCTTCCGCTCATCGCATCGGTGCCTACCAAACCGTTTACCGTATAAGTGAGTACCGGATCAGTAGCACCAAAAGCTTTACTTTTTGTATCGGCGATTACTGTAAGTGCTTTTGGCGTGATGCTTAGGTTTGAACCGGTAAAGCTAATCGTATAGTTTGAACCAGCAGATAAAGTCCCCTGCGTAATCGCATAGCTGCCTGTATTCTCACCGGCTGCACGGCTCAAGCTTCCTATCAGTACATCGCCCGGTGCTAAACCGCTTGCTGTATATGTCAGTACAGGATCAGTATCACCGTATACCTTTGTTTTAGCCTCCGCTATAATCGTTACTACGTTTGTTCCAATCGTAAAATCAGCCGGGGTATAATTGATCGTATAATTTGCTCCGGCGGTTAAGCTGCCTTGCGATATCGGATAAACACCAACAGCTTCTCCTGCTGCACGGGTCAGGCTTCCGCTCATCGCATCGGTACCCACCAAACCGTTTACCGTATAAGTGAGTACCGGGTCAGTAGCACCAAAGGTTTTGCTTTTCGCATCTGCGATTACTGTTATCGCTTTCGGTGTAATGTTGAGATTCGCACCGGTATAGTTAATGGTGTAACCGGGGCCGGCAGATAAAGTCCCTTTCGTAATCGCATAGCTGCCTGTATTCTCACCGGCTGCACGGCTTAAACTTCCTGTCAGTGCGTCACCCGGTGCCAAACCGCTTACCGTATATGTCAATACAGGATCGATATCACCGTATACTTTCGATTTCACCTCCGCTACAATCGTCACAATGTTAGTTCCAATCGTAAAATCAGCCGGCGTATAGTTGATCGTATAATTTGCTCCTGCCGTTAAACTACCTTGCGATATCGGATAAACACCAACAGTCTCTCCTGCTGCACGGGTCAGGCTTCCGCTCATCACATCAGTGCCTACCAAACCGTTTACCGTATAAGTGAGTACCGGGTCAGTAGCACCGAAGGTTTTACTCTTCGCATCGGCAATTACTGTTATCGCTTTAGGCATAATCGTCAAATCAGCGTCAACATAAGTTATAGCATAATTTGAACCGGCGGATAACGTTCCCTGGTTAATTGCATAGGCACCCACATTCTCACCAACTGCACGACTTAATGCACCAGTAAAACTGTCACTTCCAATCAGTGCCGGACTAACGATATAACCTAACACAGGATCAGCATCCCCATAAACTTTGGATTGCGCCGCTGCCGTTACGGTAACTGCTTTCGGTGTGATGCTTAGGTTTGAACCGGTAAAGCTAATCGTGTAGTTTGAACCAGCAGATAAAGTCCCTTGCGTAATCGCATAGCTGCCTGTATTCTCACCGGCTGCACGGCTTAGGCTTCCTGTCAGTGCATCACCCGGTGCTAAACCGCTTACGGTATACGTCAACACAGGGTCAACATCGCCATAAACTTTTGATTGTATTGATGCCGTTACGGTAACTGCTTTTGGTGTAATGTTGAGATTCGCACCGGTATAGTTAATGGTGTAACCGGGGCCGGCAGATAAAGTCCCTTGCGTAATCGCATAACTGCCTGTATTCTCACCGGTTGCACGGCTTAAACTTCCTGTCAGCGCATCACCCGGTGCCAAACCGCTTACTGTATATGTCAGTACAGGATCGGTATCGCCATATACTTTTGTTTTAGCCTCCGCTACAATTGTTACTACATTAGTACCAATGGTAAAATCAGCCGGGGTATAATTGATCGTATAATTTGCTCCGGCGGTTAAGCTGCCTTGCGATATCGGGTAAACACCAACAGCTTCTCCTGCTGCACGGGTCAGGCTTCCGCTCATCGCATCGGTACCCACCAAACCGTTTACCGTATAAGTGAGTACCGGATCAGTAGCGCCAAAAGCTTTACTTTTTGTATCGGCAAGAACGTCTATCGCTTTAGGCATAATCGTCAAATCAGCGTCAACATAAGTTATGGCATAGTTTGAACCGGCAGATAACGTTCCCTGGTTAATTGCATAGGCACCCACATTCTCACCAACCGCACGACTTAATGCACCAGTAAAACTGTCACTTCCAATCAGTGCCGGACTAACGATATAACCTAACACAGGATCAGCATCCCCATAAACTTTGGATTGCGCCGCTGCCGTTACGGTAACTGCTTTTGGTGCTACCACTACAGTGATATTAATTGCCGTTGCAGCTCCATAATTAGCATCGCCAGGTTGTTGTGCCTGAATATCTGTGCTTCCTACACCTTTAAGCGTTACCTGGCCACTGCCATCAACCGTTGCCACCGCCGGATTACTGCTGCTATAGCTTACCGCCAAACCCGAACTGGCTACTGCTGCTGCATTTATTGCCGCATCACCATATATCTTATTTAAAGTAGCTCCGGCTGTCTGTCCTGTAAAACTTAAGGTATTTACAGCATTCGGACTGATAGTCAAATTTCCCGCTACATAGTTTATGGCATAATTCGCCGAAGTATATCCTCCCGGTATAATGTCGTAAGTACCTGCCATTACCGCATCCTGTGAAGAACCGGTATAGGTTAACGTTCCTCCCAGCACATTTTCATCTTCGCTCCCGACAAAACCGGTATAGGTTACGCCATTACCACCGGAATAGGGCAATGCATCATACACTTTCGAGGCATTTTTTGCTTTAACCGTTAACGTGGCCTGCGTAATTTGTGCATTTTTGCTGAGGTCGGCTGTATTGCTGATACGATAATTGGCGGCATCTGCGCCCGAAAGGCTAAGCGCCGAGAGCAGTAAGGTAATTATTTTATGAACACCCACATCTTTTGTATCATACGAAGCACCCGGCAAACCTACCTGCACCTGTACATCATCCCCATTCATGAGATCACCCGGTGTAAAGCTCAGGTTAGCAGCATTGATACCGGCAGCTACCGTGCCATCATAGGTTTTACTTACCGCAACGGCAGTAAAGGCCAGGGTAACCGGTTTTTGGCCTACGGTCAGAACAAAATCAACATTTGCTGCTGCCGGCCAGGTTGAATCGCCCGGCTGACTGGCTGTAATGGTTACCGATCCGGCTTTTTTGAGTCTTAATTTCCATTTATTACTGTCGGCCGTATCCTGATAGGCTTCAGCGATACTATTATCTGAGGAACTATAGGCCACCGTTAAACCCGAAGTTGCCGTAGCCCCCGGCTCAAAGGCAGTATCGCCATAAGTTTTTACGACATCCGCTATCGGATTAATCGTTTGTGTTAAAGCGGAGCCCTGAGTTTCGTAAGCGCCCATATCAATCACACCACCGTTGGCCTTATCATAGACCCTGGGCTTACCGGCCAGATCCTGCGTAGAAGCATCTAAGCCCCCAAATAAAGCATCCTTACCTGCATTTACCGCCGGCGAGCCTGTTTTCAGGCTATAATCACCTGCAGCGGCATTGGTAAATTGAGGGTCAACATCTATATTATGCCCGCCATCATTACCCGTGGCCGTATTCCATGCACTACTGCCTCCGCTACCCTGCACTAAACTATAACTGAATACAGGTATATCCTCAGCCGTGCTAAAGTTCATCATCAGCGTTCCGGTGTTACCATAAATAACGCTATTGCGGATTTCAGGCGATGAGCCAAAACTGTTCACCATCAGGCTTTCATCATCAGCTATATTATTACTGATGGTTACATTGGTAAATACCGGCGAAGCGGTGATCTCATTGTAAACGGCACTTCCCGATGGGGCCGCATTACTGCTAATGAGCACATTGGTAAACACCGGTGAAGAATTAAAATTATAAACGGCTCCGCCAAACCATGATGCCGTATGCCCTTTGATGACGACATGGCTCAAAACAGGATCTGAACCTTCATTATTCGACATTGCCCCGCCAACCATCGCATCGTTACCTGACATCAGTACATTGGTAATAACCGGCGAAGAATACAGGTTATAGATCGCACCTCCGTCAGAACCGGCGGTATTAGCCGTGATGTATAAATTTCTTAATACCGGTGAGGCGTTCTGGTTATTTATCCCCCCGCCATACATGGCCGCATTACCTCCGGTAAGTGTAAAGCCGTCTAATATCGCCGTATTTAATAAAGGATCAGCACCTGTAAACTGATTATTGATAACCGAATTATTCAGGCCTTTAAGAACGGAGCCCCCACTAAAAGCGGCAGTACCTGCTCCCGGGATTATCCTGGCATCATTAAGGTCATCGATACCGTGGTCAGGATCGAAGCCACCATAAATGGCCACCCCGTTTTTCATTACAAAATACTGTACAGCCGGAACGGTATAGGTTCCATTGGCTACCCATACCTGCTGTACACCATCGGCATTAATGGCTCCCTGTAAATCGGCCGTAGCATTTGCCCAGCTATTACCCGACCCGGTTCCCGCAGCAGTGGTTTTAACGTAGATAATATGATTAATATCGGGGCGAATAGCGGTATAAGGGCTTTCAAAAGCACCCATATCAATCCGTCCGCCGTTTGCAAAGTCGTACACCCGTGCATTTCCCGCTAAGTCTTTACTGTTTGCATCTAAACCGGCAAACAAGGTATTATCACCTGCATCAATGGCCGGACTACCTGCTTTTAAGCTATAATCGTAACCTGCAGCATTGGTAAACACGGTATTCACCGCAACCGAGCTGTTCAGGCCTTGTATTAAACTATTCGTAATCACCGGCGTGCTGCTGTTGTTCGATAGTTCAGGCGAAGCATTGCCATATAAAATGCTATTGCGTATTTCCGGAGCGGAATTTGAAGTATTATAGAGGGCACCTCCACCGTTATTGCTGACCAGGGTATTATTGCTGATCGTGACATTCGTTAATACCGGGGATGCATTGTTATTATACATCCCGCCGCCTCGTGATCCGGCACTGTTCCGGTCGATAAGTACATTTGTTAGCACTACTGCTGCGTCTTCCTGGTACATCCCGCCACCATACGACCCTGCACTATTTGCGGTAATCCTTACCTGCGCAACCAATGCTGCATTACCGTTACTATACACTCCGCCACCCTGATAACGCGAAATGCTTTTCGCATTCATGGTAACCGAGTTTGTTCCGTTGGCATAACCACCGCTAATGGTAAATCCATTTAATACTGCCGTACCCAGATCGCCCGCAGCAACAACCACGTGATAAACATTATCCGTTGCCGTACCAGGTGTACCAATATCGCCGCTCAGTGTTGTAATTGCCTGTTGCGGGTTCCGGGTTGCCATATCGGCCATACTGTTAGCCGGGTCAAAGCCGCCGTACAGCAGCACATCTTTCACCAGGATAAAGGTCATATCCCGGTCGGTAGTGGCGACATTGTTGTTGTCCAATACGCCTGCCCTGTATTTAGGCAGGTAGGTACCTTTGGCTACATAGATGCTCAGCGGTGTAGCCGCAGTCCAGTTGCTCCGGTTATTATCAGCCCATTGCAAGGCATCAGCCAGTTCAGGTATGGCATTTGCCCAGCTATCGCCTGAACCGTTACCACCGCTTACGCTTTTGTTTACATATAAAATACTATTGGCATCAGGACTGATGAACTGTGTTGGCGCTGTTTGCAATTCATAAGCGCCCAGATCGATATTCGCACCATAAAGCCGGGCATTACCGTCCAGGTCTTTAGTCTGTGCATCCAAACCGGCATACAAAGCATTGCTTCCGGCATTTACGGCTTTCGAGCTGCTTAACAAGGTATAATCGCCACCTGCAGGATTACTGAAAACCTGGTTTAAGGCAATGGCCGATGTTCCGATATGAAGATCGGATGTGCCCACACCTTCTATAATGGCGTATTGCGCCGTATAGCCAAGACCGTCGATACCGCCATAAAGAATAGAATTATCTATAAATGTAGTCGTTCCGTTATTAAAGGCATTTCCATTGTTGCCCGCAATAGTGGTATTCAGCAAACGGATCGTTCCGGAATAACTGTACACGGCACTTCCTGTATTTGTAGCGGTATTTCCGGTAATCGCCACATCGGTCAGCAAACCATCATTGGAGTCAAAAATATAGATACCTCCTCCGTTGTCGGCCTCATTTCCTTTTACTAATGTACTGTTCAGTTTCAGATCGCCATGAGCGCTGTAAATACCGCCACCATTAGCGGTTGCTGTATTATCACTTACCACCATTGCAGATAACAAGGGTGATGCGTACCAGTTATAGATACCCCCTCCCGATACGGTGGCATGGTTAGCGGTGATGAATAAATTACGTAGCGTAGGTGAAGCATAGCTGTTATAAATCCCCGCTCCGTTCGCCGCATTCCCTTCAGTAATCGTAAAGCCGTCTAAAACAGCACTGTTATCAAGCGGGCTACCGGCCGAGAATGCATTATAAATGACCGAACGCTGGTTCATGCCACTCAGCAGGGTAACGGCAGTTTTCGGGTTCCGGCTCAGAAGGTCAGCCATGCTATTATCCGGATCAAAACCACCGTAAATGCTAATGCCGTTTTTCATCTTAAAACTATTCTGGCTGGCTGTATAGGTTCCTTTAGCCACCCATACCTGCGATGTAGCCGCGTCAATGGCCCCCTGCAGGTTGGCTGTGGCATTTACCCAGCTATCGCCGCTTCCGTTTCCGGTGGCAATTGTTTTCACATAGATGATACCGAGCGCATCGGGCGTAAGGGTGGATGTGCTTTCATAAGCCCCTATATCAATCGTCCCGTCAGCCATACGTACATTACCGGCCATATCGGTATTTATAGCCGATAAATCCGGTATTTTACCCGGGTTAAAGACGGTATTATCGCCGCTGTTAATGGCGGGGCTACCTACTTTCAGAGCATAATTGCCATTGGGGGCATCAATAAACTGGGGGTCAGTGTCGATATTATGACCATCATCAATACTTCCGGGGCTGTTCCACGCGGTGCTGCCACCGGTACCTCCTACCAGGCTGTAGCTAATTAATGGATGATCACCCGTTATACTGTTATTAAACAGATCATATATGGCGTTTCCATAAAGGATACTGTTGCGTATTAAAGGAGAAGAACCCGAATGGTTCACCAGTCCGCCGCTTCCATTATTGGCAATAACCACATTGGTTAATACGGGTGATGAAATGCCATTTACCATTCCGCCGCCCCTCACCGAAGCGCTGTTATTATAAATCAGAACATTCGTTAATACAGGTGATGCGTTAGCATTAAATATTCCTCCGCCATCTCCGCCGGCATGATTCCCTGAAATGCTAACATTCGTAATCGTTGAGAAGCTATCCTTAAGCTCAATACCTCCGCCTTGTGCAGCTGCAGAATTATTTGTAACCTCCACATTTGCAATTGCCGGACTACCTCCTATAATGTAAAAACCTCCTCCCCAGAATCTGGGGATGTCTATGTTATTCATCTTTACCGAATAGGTACTTCCTCCGTCACCTCCCATCGCATAGCCCCTGGTCACCGTGAAGCCGTCAAACCCTGCGCTACCCATATGACCTGCCGAAACCACTACATGATATACATTATCCGCATCTGTACCTGCAATGCCGATATCGCCGCTTAAAGTAGTCAGCGCAATTTTTGGATTACGCGTTGAAAGATCATTCAGGCCATTTTCAGGATCGAAACCACCGTATATTTTAACATCTTTTACCAATAAAAATGTTTTATCCCTATTGGTAACTGCCACTCCGTTAACATCAGCCGTTGCAGGGGTATACATAGGGTAATAAGTACCCTTAGCCACATAAATTGCTTTAACAGCCGTATTGGTTTTAGCCTCTTTGAGTGCATCGGCCAGTTCACTTACTGCATTTGCCCAGCTATCGCCCGAAGCATTGCCACTATTTACGGCTTTGTTCACATAAATTACACCATTGGCATCCGGAACGAGCGGTACAGGCTCATATTCATAAGCCCCCATATCAATCCGTCCGCCGTTTGCAAAGTCGTACACCCTGGCATTTCCGGCTAAATCTTTCGTTGCAGCATCTAAACCGGTAAACAACGTATTGTTTCCGGCGTTAATCACAACAGCTCCGGTTTTTAAAGTGTAATCGCCGGCTGAAGGATTGGTAAAAATATTATCTGCTGTAATGCTGCCGGCATCGATATTCCCGTTGGTAAAATCATTATTGCCCTGTATTAAAGAATATTGAGGTGCATAATTACCTGAAACTACTCCGAAAACAATGGAATTTACCAATGATGTCGTGCCATTTGTTGCATACAAAGTAGTTGAGCCTGTATTGTTGGCGATGGTTGTGTTGGTTAGTGATGGTGATGAATTGGTACGATTGTACATCCCTGCTCCGTTTTTGGCCGTATTGCCGGTAATAGCAACATTTGTCATCACCGGAGAAGAAGCCGCATCATTATACATACCGCCGCCATCTTCAGCAGTCGTATTGTTTTTAATGACAACATTGGTCATTACAGGAGAGGAATTAGTACGATTGAAAACTCCTCCTCCATATATAGCGGTATTACCCGATACCGTTATATTGGTCATCACCGGAGAAGATGAATTGATATTCATTATTCCTCCTCCGTCATTATCGGCTGTATTTCCTTTTATCCAGAGGTTTCTCAGCATTGGCGAAGCTCCGTTGTTATAAATAGCCCCACCTGTATTATAACGTCCGTTCGTAAGGGTAAAACCATCTAATACAGCCGTATTATTCAAACCGTTGTTATCGTTAAAGATAACAGGTCTTGCATTTTGTCCACTCAAAACAGAGCCGGTTGTATTATTATCGGAATTAGGCAGGATACGTGTATTCAAATCAACTATACCATTTGCAGGATCGAAACCGCCGTAAATCTCTACCCCGTTTTTCAAAATAATACTGATGTAGTTTAAATTGTAATTACCAACAGCTGCAAAAACTTTTGAAACGCCGTTTGTGTGAATAGCTCTTGTCAGGCTTCCGGTAGCATTAGCCCAATCCTTACCGCTTTCATTGCCAGTAGCGGTTTCTTTTACATAGATTATTCCGTTGGCATCGGGACCATACATTGATTCGTTATAAGGGCTTTCATAAGCACCCAAATCTATAATTCCGCCAGTTGCGAAATTATAAACCCTTGTATTTCCTGCAAGGTCTTTGGTGTTTACACCCAAGCCGGCAACCAAAATATTGCTTCCTTTGTTGATGACAGGAGAAGTGCTTTTCAAGGTATAGTCTCCTGCTGACGGATTATTGAAAACATCATTAAGTGTGATTCCCGTAGTATTTATATTTCCGTTATTGGTATCGGTATTGCCCTGTATAAAGGAATATGTTAAAGTATTTACGGATACCCCCCCGAATATGATAGAATTTTTGATTTTATCTATCTTTAATGAAACATTATTTGGTGTATTGCCGGCAATGGTTACATTCACGAGTTCTCCTTTTCCTGCCCCGTTGTAAATACCGCCGCCGTTGGTAACTGCCGTGTTTTGTACAATCAGTACGTTGGTAAGTACAGGCGAGGAATTGAAGCCCGAGGTAATGCCTCCACCCAAAAATCCGGCTTGGTTACCTTTAATTATCACATTGGTAAGTTCCGGGTAAGAATAGTCATTAACCATTGCTCCGCCGTTATTGCCTGCCTTATTTTCTATAAAAATACTTTTAGTAATAATTGGCGAAGAGTTGTTATTGTACATCCCTCCGCCATCATTGCCTGCATTATTGTTTTTGATAACGAGATTTCTCAACGTTGGCGACGCATACATATTGCTGATACCTCCACCGTTGGAATATTTTCCATTGTAAATCGTAAATCCGTCTAAAATGGCAGTGTTATCCATCGCCGTTCCGGAAGTGAATACATTGTAGATAACCGGCCTTGCGTTTTCTCCATCCAAAACAGAGCCGCCCACGGTTTCTGTTGGCAAAATACGGTTGTCGGCCAGCGTTTTTATATTATTATCCGGGTCAAAACCTCCGTAAATTTCTACACCGTTTTTCATGATGAATGAAGAACTACCTACCGGGTAATTCCCCACGGCAACAAAAACTTTTGTAACGCCTGTGGTTTGGATGGCATTGTGTAAATCGGCAGTTGCATTGCTCCAGTCTTTTCCGCTTCTGTTACCCGTTCCGTTCTGTGTTACATAGATAATGTCGTTGGCATCAGGGGCAAGTGGCGTATTGTACGAACTCTCATAAGCTCCCATATCCATAATTCCACCATTGGCAAAATGGTAAACTCTTGTATTTCCTGCCAAATCTTTCGTATTGGCATCCAGACCTGTAAACCAATCATTATTTCCCATATTTACGGCTGGCGAACCTGCTTGCAAACTAAAATCGGTTGCACCTGCAAACATTGGGTTTACACCAACCAAGTTGTTATCTTCTGCATTGCCTGTGGTAAATTCTTGCGTGATGCTGTTTTTCACAACCGATGCTCCATAAATGTCAGGGTTTCCGAAGCTTCCTGTTGTCTGGGTATTGTCCCAGATAATACTGTTATAGATTTTCGCATCTCCGTCAATTCCTGCTCCCCGTCTTAACGTAGGCCCCGTTCCAAGCAACTTGTTTCCAATAATATTGCAATTGATAAGAGTTGGTTGAGAATTATTAACATTACAAACACCTGCTCCAAAACTACCAATACCACTGTATATAACGTTGTTATAAATAACCGAATTGATGATGAGCGGACTGCTGTTATCGTTATAAATACCCGCTCCTCTTCTATCAACTGCTTCGTTATTTCTGATAACCAAATTCCTCAACGTTGGCGAAGCATACACATTTCTGATACCTCCTCCTGTATCGTATGTTCCGTTCATTACGGTAAATCCGTCCAGAACAGCGGTATTGTTCATTGCCGTTCCTGATGTAAATACGTTCCAAATCACAGGTCTTGCGTTTTGTCCGTTCAGCACCGAGCCGTTTGTATTGGCTGCATTTGGCATTATTCGGTTGTGTGCCAAAGTGGTAATTCCGTTTGTTGGGTCAAAACCTCCGTAGATTTCTACCCCGTTTTTCATAATGAAACTATTTGCACCTACGTTGTAATTTCCTTTGGCAACGAAAACTTTGGTAACGCCCGTCGTCTGAATAGCGTTGTGCAAATCAGAAGTGGCATCCGCCCAAGTTGCACCGCTTCCTGTTCCGTCTGTTTTTACGTAAACAATGCCGTTGGCATCGGGCAACAGCGTATATTCGTAAGCGCCCATATCAATAGCCGAAGCAGAAACACGTTGGTTTCCGGCTAAATCAAACGCTCCCGAAAAAGTGTAAAGGCTGTTATTTCCGGCATTTACAGCAGGCGAATTACTTTGCAGTTTAAAATCAGCCCCTGCAAATAATGGGTCTGAACCCACTTTGTTATTATCGCCGGAATTGCCTGTCGTATATTTTTGGGTAATGCTGTTTTTCAGCGTAAGGCTTGCACCGTTGCTTTCTATATCGGCTCCATCCACGTTGGAAAGACCATTTTTTTGATTATTCCAGATGATGCTGTTGTAGATTTTCGGGTTTGCACCGGTAAGGTTTGCCACCCCTGCACCAACCATTACGGGGCTTGCCCCAATGCCGGTTATGGTGTTGTCTGCAATAGTCGTGTTTACAATGGTTGGGGCGGAGTTTGTTCCGTTGTAAACGCCTGCACCCATCCCACTTTGACCAAATGGAGCAATAATCATATTACCGCTGATAACGGTATTATAAATATCGGGACTGGAGTTTTCGTTATAAATTCCGGCTCCTGTTCCCGTTGAGGTATTTCCTCTGATAACCAAATTCCTCAACGTTGGCGAAGCATACACGTTTCTGATACCTGCTCCGTTAGAATAAGAACCGTTGAAAATTGTAAATCCGTCCAACACGGCTGTACCAGTCATTGCCGTTCCTGAAGTAAATACGTTCCAGATGACAGGACGCAAACCTTCTCCGTTCAATATCGAGCCGTTTGTATGGGTAGCATTCGGCATTATACGGTTGTGGGTTAAATCCGTAATTCCGTTTGCAGGGTCAAATCCGCCGTATATTTCCACGCCGTTTTTCATGATGAAACTATTGACGCCAACATTGTAATTTCCAACCGCTACAAAAACTTTGCTGACACCGTTTGCCTGAATAGCTGTGTGCAAATCGGAAGTTGCATTTGCCCAGCTGCTTCCGTTCCCCGTTCCGTTTGGTGTGACATAAACAATGCCGCTTGTCGGCGTTATAGGTGTATAAGTACTTTCGTAAGCACCCATATCAACAATTCCACCATTGGCAAAATTGTAAACACGAGCATTTCCTGCCAAATCTTTGGTATTGGCATCCAGTCCGGTAAACAACGCATTGCTTCCGGCATTTACAGCATACGAGCCTAATTTTAAGGTATAATTTCCTCCCGATGGATTGGTAAATACATCAGTTATGCCCGCTATAGCTATATTGCCGTTGCTGAAATTGGCATTGCCTTCTATCATTGAATATTGTGGCGTGTAACTGCCCGAAACCGATCCGAAAATAATAGAATTATTGATTTGCGGATTTCCTCCTGCAATTTCAATTGCGGCAGTTGCCATTTGGTTTACTGCCGTGTTGTTGGCTATGGTAACATTGGTAAATATCGGATTGCCCGACAAATTCCGAAAACCACCACCTTGAAAATTGGTGGAGTTGTTCGCAATAAGAACATTCGTTAATTTTAGAGCCGAATTTTCGTTGAAAATACCACCACCGCCTGCTCCTGCGGTTGCCAAAGTTGCGGTGTTGTTTTTAATGATGACATTGGTAAATTCCGAAGCCGAACCATTGTTCCGCACTCCGCCACCATATTGTGCGGTATTGCCTGTGATAATGGTATTATTCAACTTAATTGGAGAATTTACGTTGTAAATTGCTCCGCCCGAAACACTTGCCGTATTATTCTTGATCACCAGATTGTTAAATACCGGAGCAACATTTACGTTGAAAATAGCTCCACCGCTCGTTCCGCTTCCGTTGGTTAGCGTAAAGCCGTCTAAAATGGCGGTATTGTTCAATCCGTTGTCGTTATTCCATATCAGCGGCCTGGTGTTTTCTCCGTTAAGAACGGAACCAGCTGTACTTTCCGTGGGTAGAATACGGTTGTGGGTTAAGTTGGTAATGCCGCCACCAGGATTAAATCCACCATAAATTTCCACCCCGTTTTTCATGATAAAACTGCTGCTGCCAACGTTGTAATTTCCGGTAGCGGCAAATACTTTCTGTACGCCGTTTAAGTGAATAGCATTATGCAAATCGTTGGTAGCATCATCCCAGCTGCTGCCATCGCCGTTTCCTTGCGCAGTTGGTCGTACGTAAATAATTCCAGTGGCATCAGGTATAATGCTTGCCTGATATTCATACGCGCCTAAATCTATTTTTGTTCCGACCAAACGCAGATTACCTGCCAAATCTTTGGTACTGGCCGATAAGCCCGGAAACAGCGTATTGTCTCCTTTATTGATAACGGAGGGATGTTTCGGGCTGTAATCACTTGCTGATGGATTGGTAAAAATATCTGTTGCAGTAAGCCCCGAAGTATTGACATTGCCGTTTGCCGCATTGGTATTACCTTGTAGAAAGGAATTTTGCGAAGAAAATGTTCCTCCCGAACCGGCATCAACAGATCCGAAAATAATAGAATTATTGATGGTTGCCGTTCCATTACTACTAACATACAATGCCTGGGCTATATTATTATTAAAAATGCTTACATTGTTTAATGTTAGATTTCCATTTACAGACTGCACTATAGCCGCTACCGATGTTGCGACATTTTCTACAATAAGCACATTGGTCAATGTAGCTGATGAAGAAGTGAAATTATACATAACTCCGCCAGCAAATTGCGTTGACTCATTACCTTTAAATACGGCATTGGTAATGGTTGCTGTTGAAGAAATCATATTATACATAGCACCTCCCGGACCGGCGGTTGCTATATTATTTTGAAACACAACATTGGTCATTACGGGTGAACTCGAAGAATTCCACATTCCGGCACCCTCTTTTGCACTGTTATCACGCACAACAAGGTTATTAAATACAGGCGATACAGATTTGTTATGTATGCCGCCTCCGCCGTCACTATTGGTATAACCTCTCTTAATGGTAAACCCGTCTAAAACGGCAGTATTGTTTAATCCGTTATTGTCATTCCAAATTACCGGCCTTGTATTTTCTCCGTCTAACACAGAACCGTCGCCCATTCCCTTGTTAGGCAAAATACGGTTGTGCGCCAGCGTGGTAATACCCGCTCCGGGGTCAAAACCGCCATATATTTCCACGCCGTTTTTCATGATAAAACTGCTGCTGCCAACCGGGTAAGTCCCCACCGCTACAAAAACCTTTGTAACGCCGGGAGCATCAATGGCAGCCTGTAAATCACCGGTAGCACTGTTCCAGCCGGAGCCATTGCCGATGCCGTTTGCTTTTACATAAACAATACCATTAGTAGGTGTGATGGAAATCGGCTCAAATTCGTAAGCCCCCAAATCTATTGCTGAACCTAACAAACGTGGATTGCCCGCCAAATCTTTAGTATTTGCGTTTAAATTCGGAAAAAGTACATTGTTCCCTTTATTAATTAATAAAGAACTCTTTAAGGTAAAATCTCCAGCATAAGGACTTTTAAAAACATCGGTAATACTAAGGCCGGAGGTATTGATATTGCCATTTGCTGTATTGGTATTCCCTTGTGTAAACGTATTTTGAGCGGTATAAGTTCCATCCTCAATTAGCGGCGTTCCAAAAATTATAGAATTATTTGCAGTTATCGTTCCACCGCTAACTATACGCATAGCATATTGTCCATTATTATTCGCTATGGTTACATTATTCAAGATAATGTTTGCATTACTGGCGCTTGTAATATAATAAAGCTGGTAATTACCTGTTATTAAAGCATTGGTAACGGTGGTCGTTCCTCCCGCACTATAAATAGCCACTCCACCCATATTCCCGCTAGTATTTCCCTTAAAAATAACATTACTAAGAGAAGTATTAGAACCTTGGTTGAAAATGCCTCCTCCTATAATGGCGTTATTTCCTAAAAACAAGGTATTGTTCAATATAATAGGTGAATTAAAATTAGCAATACCACCACCACTGTTTGAAGCAAGATTATTCCTGATAACCAAATTGAAAAAAGTTGGAGAAGAGTTATTATTATAAATACCTCCGCCTACTCCTTCCCTACCGAAGCCATTGGCATATCCATTTCTTATAGTAAAACCATCTAAAATAGCAGTATTGTTTAGTCCATTATTATCATTCGTAATAATACGTTTGGTACTTTCGCCGTTCAAAATTGCTCCCTCTATGTCTTCTGTTGGCAAGATACGGTTGTGTGCCAAAGTGGTAATACCATTTGCAGGGTCAAAGCCCCCGTAAATGGCAACATTGTTTTTCATTACAAAACCAGCAGCAGGAGATGGATAGTTTCCTATGGCGACAAAAACCTTAGTAACACCGTTGGCATTAATGGCAGCCTGTAAATCACCGGTAGCACTGTTCCAGCCGGAGCCATTACCGCTGCCGTTTGCTTTTACATAAACGATACCACTGGTGGGGGTAATTTGGGCATGGGCAAAAAATGCACAAAACAGCGCTAAAACAACAGAAAGCGTAGCGATTTTATTCATGAGGGGAATATTTCGGGTTGAACGCACGAAATTAAACGCTATACCATTTTACAGGCAGAAAGCAGCCGTAACAAAAGCGTAACAACTCCTGCTAAAACACAGTTATCTTATGAGAAACAAGGGTTTATCAGCTTGAGCTTACCCAAACTGCTCAATCAGGCTTTGCGGGGTATCATCAAGCGTACCATCGAGTTTTTTGCGCACCCGGTTCCAGGTTACCCGTACCGCATCAGCCGATATGCCCAATGCCTGTGCCATTTCTTTGTGCGATAACTGGAGCTTACTCAGCATCAGGTAGCGGATTTCGGCTTCGGTAATGGCCGGGTAACCGGCTTTAAGGCGTGGCAGGAAACCCGGAAATATTTTAGCAAAATGGCGCTGAAAATCGATCCAGTTATCATCGGTTAAAATCCGGGTTGACCGAAGTTCCATGATCGTGCTTTCCAGGTGCTTCCGCTCTTCCGATTCGATGGTTTTTAATTTCCGGAGTTCTTCCCTGAACCTTTCCGTCAACATACTCTGCTCATTTATCTTCCGGATAAATAAATCAATTTCATCCTGCGCTTTTTTCAGCTCCTGCGTGGCGGCCTGCTGATTCAGGATAAACATGGCTTTTTCTTTTTTCTTGCGTTGCCGGGTACGATAAAAAAGCCAGAAACCCGTAAATGCTAATATGGAAATAATGAACAGTATAACACTGTATCTCCATTTAATAAGCGCCTTTTCTTTTTCAGTCTGGACAACAGCCAATTTGTTTTTTTGAATCTCAACTTTACCTGATGCTAATTTAATTTGCAGGGCATTGTATTTCTGATCCCGGATTTTCTCGGCCTCATGCAGGCTGTCTGCATAAAGCATAGCGGCTTTATAATCGCCCGTCTTTTGATAATAGAGCCTGCTTACCTCATAATATTTCAGCTTTGCCAGTTCGAGGAGCTGCCTGTTGCCAAAAGTAAACGCTTTTGGCCGGGGGAAGTATTGGCGTACCAGCCGGAGATACGCATGCGCTTTATCCAGATCGCCCAGCCGCAGGTAACCTTTTGCCAGGTTAATGATGGCATTTTGCTGCACATCCGGAAAATCACTGTTTACATTTATCGTATAATCCTGTAAAAAATAATCGAAAGCTTTTTGGTACTCCCCTTTCTGATCATATATTTCGCCGATATTTCCGGCAATTAAACCTACCCAAAACCGGTCATCATACTCAACCGCCTTTTTATGGGCAATGCTTAAGTAAAGGTAAGCGCTGTCTAACTGGCTTAGCTTCAGGTACGACATACCTAAAGTGTTATATCGCTGTATATCGAGGTTTCTATTATATTTAGGTAGTTTTATCGACTCTTTCATATAGCCGATAGCTTCCCGGTAATTCTGGAAAAAGAAATGGTCGAGTGCAAAATCGTGCAGGCATTTTCCTATGCTTGGCACATTTTCATAGCCTATTTTTTTGAAAATCTGTTTCGCTTCCATCAGGTTCTCAAAAGCCTGCGCGTAATCTTCCAGCTGAAATTGTAATTGCGCAATAGCTATCTGGTTAACACCGGTATGAAGCAGGTCTTTTTCGGCTCTGAACTCCTTATTCAGCTTTATCAGCATATCGAGCTTGCTACGGTCATCCTGCATATTAAAAAGAGCTCTGTTACGTTCATAATAAGCTACTTCTTTGAGCAGGAAATCATCGTTATGCTGTTTGGCAAAGGTTTTAAGTTTTTCGAGATAAGCATCTATACCAGGGTTCGACAACAGGTTAAACTGCTCGATATAGCCATGCATATACCTGACGCGCTCAATGGGAGAAAGACTGGCGAGTTGTTTTTCAGGTTGCTGTTGCTTTTGTGGCTGATCCCGTTGTGCCATACCACAAATTGTTGTCAGAAAACAACAAAAAATAAGGCTGTAAAGCTTTTTGGTCATTTGAGGGCGGCACTTCTATTCACAGGCGAAGATACAGAATTGAGCTGATAAATCCGGATGCCGTTAAATGACTTTGTCTATGTTAATCGATAATTCCTTTTTATATGCCAATATAATTGTATTGCATATAAAAAGGAAATTATCTAAGTTTACGTATATACAGATCATAAAATCAAATAAAATGAAGAAACTACAATTTAAAAAAGAGATACATGCAACCGCCCAGAAAGTATATGAAATGATGTTAGGTTTAAAAGACAAAAGCACATACGAACATTGGACATCAGCATTCAATCCGACGTCCACTTACGAAGGAAGCTGGGATAAAGGGAGCAAAATTTATTTTACAGGCACCGATGAAAACGGCAAAAAAGGCGGAATGGTTTCTGCGATCGAAGAACACCAACCGGCCCGGTTTGTTTCCATACGGCATTATGGTTTCCTGGATGGCGATACGGAAATCACAACAGGCGAACAGGTCGAAAAGTGGGCGGGCGGACATGAAAATTATTCTTACCAGGAAAACAACGGTATGACTACGGTAACCGTAGATATGGACACCGTAGATGAATACCTGGATTATTTCAACAACACTTATCCGGCAGCATTGGACAAATTAAAAGAGATTTCGGAACGATAGTTACGTTAACCATACGCCAGCGGTCATTGTAAAACGGCTCAGCAGCTGACTTACCTGTTTTCCCACCATTTTGAAAATAGCTGTGTGGTATCTTTCAGGTTTACGACCTCCCCTATCATCGGCGTTATCGCATGGAAATGATGTTGTGTCGCTGCTTTCGAAAATTGCTCCACAGGCGCATACCAGGCATGCCTTGCCAATGCGTATTTGGAATTATGTACGGTCATTACCTTTTTAGGTTCCAGGTCTTTCACCGCCTGTACCAGATCCTGGGGCAGCATGTGGATATATTTCCAGTCTTCGTTATACTGGCCATTTTCCAGAATGGCAAAATCGATGGTACCAAACGTTTCTTTGATCGCTTTAAAATGTTGATCGTAACCCGTATCACCGGAGAGGTAAATATTGCCTAAAGGGCTTTGCAGCATATAACCGGCCCACAGGGATTTATTCGATGTAAGACCGCGACCTGAAAAATGACGTGCCGGTAAGGCCGTGATCCTGATATTTTCACCGGGCTGCACATGCTCATTCCAATCCAGTTCTGTAATGTCGGCAGGTGCAAAACCCCAATATTCGAAGTGGGCACCCACGCCCAGCGGACAAATGATCTTTTTAATACGCTTCTTTAATTGTATGACCGCTTCATAGTCGAGATGATCCCAATGATCATGCGAAATGAGGAGGTAATCGATATCCGGCAGGTCATCCGGATCGTATATCCCGGTTCCTTTAAAAGCTTTGTTCATATACGGCATGGGCGCAGCCGATCGTAATACCGGGTCGACCACGATCCGCTTACCGCTGATCTGCATGTATAAGGATGAGTGGCCCATCCATATCAGTATATCTTCGTGAACCGGGATTTTTTTAAGATCCGTTTTCACGGCGGGTAAATCCTTTTCCGGCCGTAAATCCTTCACTTTGGTAAAAAGAAATTCCCAAAATATCTTTATTCTGGATTTACCTCCGGCCATCAGTGTGGTAGGCGACTGATTTTGAAACTGACCGTTCCTGAAATTAGGCGATCTTTTAATCCGCTCCAGCCGTGCGCCTTCAGGTAGTTTACCAAAGCTCGGCTGGTTAATGAAAATGACCGTACCGGCGATGAATATCGCTATTATCCCTATAATGATGACTACCATGCTTTTACGTATCTTTAACAAACCGGGTAAAAATAGTCATCTTCTGTATCCGGTACAATTTAAATCATCGGTTAAAAGTAACTTTTCATCTGTTCCGGAAAAAAATGGTCAATATTTATGCCGCCCGAAAGCCGACATATGCACAAAATTCATACATTAGAGTGATGAAAAATGTAAGCGGAACTTCGTATTGTGCATTTCTGCGCGGTGTAAATGTAAAAGGAACGGCTATGAAAATGGCAGATGTCTGTGCGGTATTCGAAAAAGCCGGCATGGAAAAAGTATCCTCCATTCTGGCGTCGGGAAATATCCTCTTTTCATCCGTAAAAAATAAAGATGAATTAAAGGAACAACTGGAAAAAGCGATGTCGGCCCACTTTAATTATGAAGCCTTTCTTTTTCTGAAAGACAAGAAAGACATAGAAACTATTTTTAACCAAAACCCTTTCGCTGCCGATCCCGGCTTTCATATCTATGGCTTTGCAGGTATTGATGGCATTGAAAAAATATTAATGGCCGAATTTGAGAAGGCCGGAAAAACAACAGGCGAAGACGCGCAGATCATAGCAGATACTTTTTACTGGAGAGTACCGAAAGGGAATACACTCGAATCTTCATTCGGGAAGATATTAGGACGAAAAGATCTTAAAGATGCGTTTACTTCACGAAACCTGAATACCTTTGAAAAAGCTTTAAAGAAGATGTAATATTAATGAAAATGGTCATTTCAAGCGATATTCTGACATACAACGATTCGCAAACTCCCGAAGACAAAACGATCTGTGCATTGCTGGCTAAAACGATCAGCACTCATTTACCCGAAGCCGAAAACAAAATATGGCATGGGCATCCCGTATGGTTTCTGGATGGTAACCCCATAACAGGCTATAGCAGGCAAAAGCGGGGAATACGGTTAATGTTCTGGAGTGGTGCTGATTTTGAAGAAGATGCCCTGGCCATAAAAGGCGGCAAATTTAAAGATGCCTCCATATTTTATCATTCGGCTAACGAGATCAATACCGAAGATTTAAAACGGTGGCTCGAAAAATCGAGAGACATTCAATGGGACTATAAGCATATTGTAAGGCGAAAAGGCGTTTTAGAACGCTTGAAATAAAACTTTAGCGAGTCTCTGTTGTTAAATAGACTGATTTCATGTCAGTCTATTAAATCAACTGAAGCTATGGCAAAAAAGAAACCCGGGTTCCTTTACAGAAATGGCCTTACCCTTGTTTTTCTGAGCATGTTCCTCATCACGCTTTTATTACAGGCGTATACCGGCTGGAAAGCATATAACGGGGAACTTCATGAAAAGGGTGTAATCGCGGTACGGTTTGATCAGTATCTTCGCACGGGACATTTCGTTTCGGCTACTTTCGAGAATTTTGAAAGTGAATTTCTTCAAATGGCCTTATACGTAGTGCTTACGATCTACCTGCGACAGATCGGATCGGCTGAATCGAAATCATTAACGGAAAAAGAGGAAACCGATCGCGAGCCCCGGCCAACCGCTAAAGATGCGCCCTGGCCGGTACGCCAAGGCGGATGGATCCTTAAACTTTACAGCCATTCGTTATCCATTGCATTCGCCCTGCTTTTTCTTTCCAGCTGGGCCATTCATTTTTACGGTAGCTGGAAAGACGAAAATGTACAGCAGCAAATTGCCGGCAACAGCCCGGTTACCATGCAGGATTTCTTAACCGGACCCCGCTTCTGGTTTGAAACCTTTCAGAACTGGCAAAGCGAATTCCTGTCAGTTCTGTCGATCGTCTTCCTGACCATTTACCTCCGCCAGAAGGGCTCTCCTGAATCCAAACCGGTTGATGCACCGCATATGGAGACAGGAAAATAAGATCTAATTACTGCTCTGCAAAAAATCACATAACTGTTTAGCCGTATGATCAACGGCGGCGAGGATAATGTCTTCAGGGCTTCCGCTAAATACCTTTCGATCTTCAAACACCTTGTTTTCACCAAACAATCCGCAGAAAAACATGGTACCTACCGGCTTTTCTGCAGATTCACTGCCTCCGGCCGACGTAAGGCCTGTAATGCCTATATGCAGATCGGCTTTGATCAGCTGTTCTAAACCGGCAGCGATCGCAAAGGTGACTTCGGCTGATTCAGGGCTGTACGCATCGATCACTTCCTGTGAAACATGCAATACATCTTCTTTTAAACAGGCATCATAACAGACCAGTCCGCCTTTTAAAAACTTCCCGGAGTCTTTACAAAGGCTAAACTCCATGGCCAGCCTTCCGGCCGTAGCACTTTCGGCAAAAGCAATGGTCATGCCCTTCCCGGCCAGCAACTTGCCGCAACGTTCTATATTTTCTCTGTTCATAACCCTGATTTTTATCGAAAGATCCTATTTCAAATAACATTTATTGCAGCGATATGTTTATCATATGACAGATATACATTTCATGAGAACAAAATCCGGCACGGCCCTAATAAATAATTTCCAAAAACACACAGAATTTATTTAAATTTTATATCTTTGCATTCCTTTTAGGAGAAAAGGTCGATACCTTGATCGGGGTGTAGCGTAGCCCGGTATCGCGCCACATTTGGGATGTGGAGGTCGTAGGTTCGAATCCTGCCACCCCGACCAGCGAAAGCTCAACGAAAGTTGAGCTTTTTTTATTTGTGGCAGGTTCGAACCGTGGTTCGATCTGCAAGAGGCTGCGGCTTTGAGTGCGGGCCAAGTGGGACGTAGCCAATCCTGCCACCCCGACACTACTTACACTAAGTAAGGTTAAAAACCTGTAAATTTATGAAATTTACAGGTTTTTTGTTTTTTCCCATATCAATAAACTCCAAAGCATATCAATCAATAGGTGAACTATTCGGTGTCAGCTAAACAAAAAATGTATGTTCATTTTCTTTTATTTTAGCAGTCAATAAAATAACATTTTTACAGATTTATAAATATATACTCCCGACAATCCGAATGTTTTAACACATTATGCTTGTAACAGTAAATCAGACAAAAATTCAGCGCAAAAAAATAAAGAAATGGAAACAATACAGAGAATAGAAAATGAAAATCGTGATAACTCATTTGTCATTAGCCACACATTTGAAACGGATAAAAAAACTTTGTTCAATATGTGGATTGACCCTGAAATTTATACGGGTTGGATGGGACCGGACGGAGCAGAAATGTCATTTCTAAATTCTGACGTGAAAGAAAACGGAACTGCACTTTGGCAAATGACAACGCCTGACGGCTTGACCAAATATGGGAAATTACGCTACAAAACCATAAATCTATATCAAGAACTGGTATATGTACAAAACTTTTGCGATAAGGATGGAAATTTTATAAAAGCACCATTTTCATCAACCTATCCTGACAGTCTATTGTTAACTGCCGATTTTATACAAGAAGCGGAGAATAAAGTGAAGATGACTATTAAATGGGAAATATTTGGCGAATCAACAGATATTGAAAGAAAAACTTTTAATGATATGAAACCATATATGGTTCAGGGTTGGGGAGAATCTTTTGATAAAATTGAAAAATTATTAGCGAAAACGAAGAACGGATAAGGGCGGTTAATATCGAGTTTATTAACTTATATTGGATATAGGAGCATACGTCAAACAAAAGTTGCCACGCCGACAAAATTCATAAAGCCTTCACGAAAGTGGGGGCTTTTTTATCAGGTATATTTTTCATAGAATCTTACACGAAGTGCCCCCTATTTCAGCTCCATTACAACACCACTACAGGACCACTGGAAGACCACTGGAAGACGACAACAGAACGATATTTTTCAAAAACCCTCTTGAAACATCGGAATCGAGTTTTTTGTTTTTCGACATGGTGGTTCCAAAAAACCGGAATGATACACTAAGTACTCCTTTTAAAAATAAAAAAATCCCTCAACTTACATTGAAGGATTAAGCTTGTGACCCCGCTGAGGCTCGAACTCAGGACCCACAGATTAAGAGTCTGTTGCTCTACCAACTGAGCTACGAAGTCATATATAAAAAAGTCTATGCTGTTGTCCGAATCCAAATATATGAAAAAAGCCCCACTTTCGTGAGGCTTTGTGATCCCGGTGGTACAATAACGAACATTTTTATGGATGATTGTAAAAAAACAATTGCTTTGAAGCAAGAAATAATTTAATTAAATTTGTAATATGAAATTCGTATTGGACATTAAAGAAAGCAAAGTAGCCGTATTAATGGCATTATTGAATGACCTTCCTTATGTAAAAACTAAGCCGCTAACTCCTTATAAAGCAAAAGTGCTCGAAGATGTAAAGGAAGCAGTTGATGAATTGAATATGGTGCTATCTGGCAAATTAGAAGCACGTAATGCAGATGATTTGCTAAATGAGCTTTAATGTTCGATTTATACCAAAATTTGAAAAGGAATTAAAACGTCTCGCTAAAAAATTCCCCTCCATTAAATCTGATTTTTCTACACTTTTACAATCATTAAAGGAAAACCCAAGCCAAGGCACATCTCTCGGGAACGATTGCTATAAAATTCGTTTGGCAATTACAAGTAAGGGAAAAGGCAAGTCCGGAGGTGCAAGATTGATTACTTGTTTCAAAATTGTACATCATACCGTTTTCTTACTGACTATTTTCGATAAAAGTGAGCAAGAGAACATTCCTGATAAAGAACTTAAGGAATTGCTTAAGTTTATTGATACGATTTGAGCATAAGCTATACTTTGAATATGACTTTTCATAATAGAAGTCAATAAAAAAATCCTCTAATTTTCATTGGAGGATTAAGCTTGTGATCCCGCTGGGATTATTTTCAATGATCCCCACGCAATGACCTTGTACAAAGCCTCATTTCCTGCCTAAGCAGGAAGGGCTTTTTCGATTTGCACGCCTCTTCGAACGAGTTCAGAGGCTCCAAACGAAAAAAGCCCCACTTTCGTGAGGCTTTGTGATCCCGCTGGGATTCGAACCCAGGACCACTACATTAAAAGTGTAATGCTCTACCAGCTGAGCTACGGAATCGCTTTGAACAATGTGCTATTGTTTAAAGTGGTGCAAATATAGGTTTATCACCACGTTATTGCAAAACTTTTTTCATGCAATCACGTACCCGGTTGATTTTTAAGGGAAAAAACCTAAATTCACCTTTCTGTTTTTAAATACATGAACCATTTAAGATATAAATGATGAAAGCGATTGGATTTACAAGCTCCCTCCCGATTACCGATCCGGATAGTTTTTTTGCCTTTGAGACAGAAATGCCCATACCTGCCGGCCGGGACCTGCTGGTCAGGATCGAAGCCATTTCCGTAAATCCGGTAGACTATAAGATCCGGCAAAACAGTGCGAAAGATACGGTATTGCCTCAACCCAAAATTATTGGCTGGGATACTGCCGGAACCGTAGTTGATGTTGGCGGGCAGGTTAGCCTGTTTAAAAAAGGCGACAAGGTCTATTATGCCGGCGATATTACCCGGCCGGGCTGTAATGCCGAATATCAGCTCGTTGATGAGCGCATTACCGGCAGGAAACCGGAAACACTCACCATGGCACAAGCTGCTGCGCTTCCGCTAACGACCTTAACAGCATGGGAAATCCTGTTCGACCGTATCCGCATCGATGAGCGCGATAAAGGCAAACGTATACTGATCATCGGTGGTGCCGGTGGTGTAGGTTCTATCGCCATTCAGTTAGCCAAAAAAATTGCCGGTCTTCATGTGATCGCCACCGCATCACGGCCAGAAACAAAAGCATGGTGTTTGCAGCAGGGTGCGGATAGCGTGATAGATCATAAAGATCTAATCACCGAAGTAAGACAGCTGGGCTTTAATACCGTCGATTATATCCTCGATCTGGTCGATACCCATGCTTATTGGGATGTCATGGTTGAGCTTATAAAGCCGCAGGGACATATTGCCTCGATCACGGGTTCATCCGCGCCCATCGCACTGAACAAGTTAAAAACCAAAAGTGTGAGCTTCTCCTGGGAGTTCATGTATACACGTTCCAGTTTTCAAACAGACGATATGATCCGCCAGCACCAGATCCTGAATGAGGCAGCCGGTCTGATCGACAAAGGTATCTTAAAGCATACCTTAAATAAAACACTGCAAGGCTTTAATATAGAAAACCTTAAAAAAGCACATCAGCAGATAGAAAGCAGTACAACCATCGGGAAATTTGGGATTGCTTTTTAGACGAAATCCCGCTGCAGACAAAAGCTATAGGCATTCATCCAGCAGGTAGAGGATCGATTCATAGTTCTGTCCCACCGCTTCAGACATGGCCATCTCGCAGGTTTTTGCACTGGAATAATAGCCACTGTATGTACCCGCTTTTACTTCATCCGCCTCCGGCCTGGTCGCCGAGGCCGTAAGCTCGGGAAACAAAAATCCCCTGTCACCGGCCATGCCGCAGCATCCCGCATGCTCAGGCACCATCACTTCATCGGCTAATTGCCGGGCAATCCGTACAAACCTGGCTTCCATTCCCATCTTTTGCAGAGAGCATACCGGGTGCAAAGCGATCTTATCTTTTTTCTTCGTTACAGGGATAGCCGGCAAAACGAAATCAGCGATATAATCAATACTGTCGATAATCTTCATGCGTTCAAACCGGCTTTTATTCTCTGCCGTTAAGGCATGAGCACAATCCTGTAAAGTGGCCGTACATGAAGTAATATCAAGCACTACCGGCAAACGCCCCTCATCGGTCCACTTCCACAGCGTACTGATCGTATGGTTCACCGTATACTGATAGGCATCTTTAAAGCCTTTTGAAGAAAAGATCTGGCCGCAACAGGTACTTTGTATATCGTCAGGAATAATAAAGCCGATACCGGCCTTTTGCGAAACGCTTATAAACGTATCTACAATATTCTTTTCACTTTCCGGCGATCCGCCCATTACCCTTGAGATGCAGGTAGGATAATACACCACCGAAGCCGGTCCATTCGTAACCTGGTGTTTGATATAGGTAGAAAACCGGCGCGTGGCTACGACCTGATCTGACCATTGCGGCATTACAGAGGTAACACGTCTTAAACCTTTTGTGAGGTTGACCATCGCCCCTTTACCAAACGTTTTGTTGATTACCCTGGCAACCGATAAACCACTGCTGACCAGGCTGCTTACCGATCTGAAATGACGAGCTGCTTTAAGCGCTACAGCATTGGCAAAAGCACTATGGTTTTCGCGTCTCAACCGTTTTACCAATGACCCGGTATTAATATCAACCGGGCAGGCCGTTGCACATAAACCATCTACAGCGCAGGTATCCAGGCCATCGTACTGATATTGGTGTAAAAGCGTTTTATAAGGTACCGACTGCCCCTTTCGTTGCAGGTGGAGCAATTCACGGCGCACTACAATACGCCTGCGCGGTGTCATCGTCAGGTTACGGCTCGGGCATTTATGTTCGCAGAAACCACACTCCATACATTTATCAACCTCTTCTTCTACTTTAGGTAATTCCTTTAGATGATGAATATGGGCATTCTTATCTGCATTTATAATGACACCGGGGTTAAGCAGGTTTTGCGGATCAGCAAGGGTCTTCAGCGTTTTCATCACCGCATAGATATCACTTCCCCATTCCGTTTCTACAAAAGGCGCCATATTGCGGCCGGTGCCATGCTCTGCTTTCAGTGCCCCGTCATACCGGTTAACCACCAGATCGACCACTTCTTTAAGAAAGCAGTCGTAACGGGCTATTTCATCAGGCGTTTCAAAAGCCTGCGTCACTACAAAGTGAATATTCCCGTCTTTCGCATGTCCGAAAATAATGGCATTATCATATTGATGTTTCTTAAAAAGCTGCTGCAAATCGAGTATGGCATCGCCCAAACGTGCTACCGGGAAAGCGATATCTTCCAGGATCACGGTGGTACCGCTTGCCCGTACCGAACCTACTGAGGGAAACATACCCTTACGTACTTTCCATAAGAAAGCCTGCGCTAAGGGGTCCTGTGTAAAGACCGGCATTTCCAACAGGGATAAGGCAGGTGCCACCTGCAAAAAGTTATTCGATTTTAACTTTAATTCATCATCGGTATAATCCTGGTATTCAACCAATAGTGCAGCAGCTTCCGACGGAAGATCTTTAATGATCGCCGGAACACCTTTAATATTTTCGATAGAATGCAGGGAAGCCCGGTCCATCAGTTCTACAGCTTCTGCACCCGATTCGGTTAAGGGCACGATAGCCCGGCAGGCTGCATAAATATCAGGGAAATACAGGAGCGCCGTGCTTTTTAAAGGATAATCAGGTACAGTATCTAATACCGCTTCTGCAATAAAACCTAAGGTACCCTCAGCACCTACCAGGCAATGTGCAAAAATATCAAGCGGATGCTCATAGTCTATAAAGGCATTCACTGCATAGCCTACCGTATTTTTGGTTTTATATTTGGCCCTGATGCGTTCATATAATTCCGGACGGCTGATGATCTGTTCCCGCAGCTTTAAGATCTCATGGTATAACACTGCACAGTCCGTTTCAAAGCGCCCATAATCAGCTTGATGTTCGGTGGAGTATAACTGCCCGTCGGGCAGGATGAATTTTATATATTTCAGCGTATGGTAAGCATTCTTACTCACCCCGCAGCACATCCCGCTGGCATTATTGGAAATAATCCCCCCCATCATGGCCGAGTTTATACTTGCCGGGTCGGGCCCGATCTTACGGCCATATTTCCGTAGCTCTCCATTCACCACTGCTCCGATCACCCCGGGCTGTACACGAACAGTTTCACCCTTATTTTCGGCACGCACCAGTGACCAGTACTGGCTCAGATCCACCAGGATCCCGTCCGATATGGATTGCCCTGACAGGCTTGTGCCTGCAGCACGAAAGGTGAGGGGCACCTGATGCTGGTGTGAGAACTTAAATAATCCAACCACCTCCTGCTCGCTCACCGGCTGCACAACGGCTTTAGGCCGGAGGTAATAGAAACCGGCATCGGCCGCATAGGCCACTAAGTCGATCAGGCGGCTTTTAATACGATCTTCCGGAAGAACGGAGGTTAACAGCTTGGGGATATCAGACATGAATAATAAATCAGCGATTTGAATTCACATCAAAGATATAACATATCCCCAAACGCCGGTCTAATTATTTGAAGTTTCAGGCGCCTTTCCGATCAGCTCCATAAACTGATCCAGTTTAGGCGTGATGATGATCTGTGTACGGCGGTTCTTCGCTTTACCGGCCTCAGTTGTATTTGAGGCTACCGGGTTATACTCACCCCTTCCGCCGGCAGTAAGCCGTTTAGGATCGACACCATAATTATTTTGTAAAGACTGTACGACCGACGATGCCCTGAGCACACTTAAATCCCAGTTATTACGGATATTAGGCATATTGATCGGCACAGGGTCGGTATTCCCTTCAATGAGCACATCATAATTGCTGTAATCTTTAATGATCTTTGCAATCTTAGCCAGCGTTGTTCCTGCTTTATCGGAGATCTCATAGCTTCCCGAACGGTACAGCATGTTATCCGATAAGGAAATATAAACGACGCCTTTCAGTACCTGTACGTCCACATCACTTAGTTCTTCACGGCTTAACGAACGGGTCAGGTTATTGGTCAGTACCATATTCAGCGAATCGCTTTTATGTTTGCTTTGTATGAGCTGCTGGATGTATTTGTTGGATGAATTAATCTCATCGACCAGTTTGGAAATGTTCACGTTCCCCTGGCTGCTGGAACTCAGACATTTATTTAAAGCTTCCTGCAATTGCGCATTATTGGCTTTCTCAGACGCAATTAATTCTTCAAGACTGGTTATCCTGATCTTTGCACCTGAGTAATCACTTTCACTGGATCGTAGTTTGGAATTCAGTTCTTCATTCGTCTGTTGAAGCTGTGAATTCCGATTTTGTAGCTCGGCATACTTTTTATTGCTGACACAACTCTGAGTTAAGGCAGCAGCAGTCAGTAAACAAACTGCAACTATTTGATATTTCATCGTTTTTATGTTTGAAGATGATACATTAGCGTATTTAGGGTATTACTTGTTTTCGTTTGACCGCTTCCTCTCATTATCTTTATTCGATGTCTGATCAGACCGCTGTCCGCCGGCATTGCTGATGCCTTTCATCTTTTTATCTTCCCGTACGCTGTGATGACTGCGATCGGCAACCGGACTCCCCTGGGTAGTCGGATTATTTTTTGGCAAATTCGTTGTCTTCATGACTGATATTTTTTGTTTCACCTATAATAACCCCTTTTCATAAAATTTTGTTTTTTTAAAAATATTTAATTGACAATTCTCAATTAATAGCTATATTTGCCCCTCCTTAAACAAAAGGAATGATTCCGTAGCTCAGCTGGTAGAGCATTACACTTTTAATGTAGTGGTCCTGGGTTCGAATCCCAGCGGGATCACAAGCTTAATCCTCCAATGAAAATTGGGGGATTTTTTGTTTTCTATCCGCTGGGGTTCGAACAGAAGCGCCGGGATGGGTTCGATTTGAAAAAGGCTCAGGATCGGGTGCGGGCAACGTGGGGCTGAGCCAATCCCAGCGGGATTACAGCGTTGAGGCAGCCTCAAAAGCAGGCAGTCATTTTTGCATAACCTTACACTAAGCACCCCCTATTTTATGACCATCACAAGACCAAGCCAGGACCACTGGAAGACCACTGGAAGACCAGGCCGGAACGAGATTTTTTAAAATAGCCCTTTACACACCAGAATCGAGGTTTTGATTTTCCAACATGGAGATTCCAAAAAACAGAAACAATACACTAAGTACCCTTTATGGGCAGGCCACCAGGCAATCACCCCACCCCAGCGCGCTGTAAAAAACCGGCACGTCATTGACTTATGAGACGGTTTTTTTTATATTGCATTTATATTGCATCTATTAATAAAAATACCTAAATATCAACGTATGAAATTACAGGGAAACAGGAGCTATTACAGCATGTTGTTTTTGCGAATTTGTACCGCCATCATCCTGATCGTACATGGTGCCGGCGGCCTGTTCAATGGCGGGATAAATGATTTCGGCGCCTATCTTAATACACAGGGATTTACCCCGGCGGGCCTGCTGCTGGCCTGGGCCATAAAACTGTCGCATCTTGTAGCAGCAATAGGCATTATAACCCGAAAATGGCTTCTATGGCTCTGTCCGCTCACTATCCTTATCCTGGTAGCGGGCATCTTTATGGTACACCTGCCCAATGGCTGGTTCGTGGTTGGCGGCGGTTTTAATGGGATCGAATTTAACCTGTTGCTTATCTTTGTGTTGTTAGCCATTATGTTTGAAAAAGAGGAATAACAGAGGAGCCTCAAACCCCCAGCACCCACCGCACATCAAACGCATCCGTAACTTCAATGAGTTTTTGGTCATGGCCATCCCCTGGTAAAAACGCTTTTTTATCAGCCTCCAGCATAACCATGAGTGCCTGCCGGGCATCCCTGTTCTCGCAATGCAGAAAAACAGCCAGGTGATTACCGGGTGTTCTTCCTTCATGGTGTACCAGGTCTGAGCCATGAATGATAATGCGGTCAGAAACCAGCGATCCGATAATAACAGGCATTTCGGCATATCCTTCTATCTCCTTTTCAAACGTTTCAAAATGTAAGGTGCCGCCAAAGCAGGTCTGGTAATACGTGAGTGCTTTCCTGCAATTACCAGCAAAGGTAATGAAGATCGCACTCACGAATAGACCATGACGAGGATCTGCCATAAGAGGTCTCTTAAGCATCCGGAATTTCAGGCTCTACGAGCTTCATCAATTTTTCCAGCGATTCCTGCCAGCCCAGATAACACATTTCTGCCGGGATGACGGCCGGGATCCCTTCCTGTACTACCTTAAGCTCGGTGCCACATGAAACCGCCTTCAGCCAAACCGTTGTGATCATTTCGCCCGGCAAATTCGGATCGTCGAACGAATCGGTGAATTTGATAAACTCATTGGGTTTTATATCGAGATACGAGCCGCCAAACGAATGCCCGTTTCCGGTACTGAAATTAATGAACGTCATGTGATACTTCCCTCCTGTCTTAAAATCCATTTCCTCTACGGTGCATATAAAACCGTAAGGAGGCAGCCAGGTAGAATGGGCTATGGGATCAGCAAATGCCCGGAATACTTTTTCAGGGCTTGCCTTGATTACCCGGTGTAATGAAACTGAATTTTGCATAATATTAAAATTTAAGGATGATTAACTATTTATTTAACGGATAGATTTTAGCGTTATATACATACGAAACGATCAGGATGCATAACACCACCAGCGGCATCAGCATAAAGCCGATATTCTGATCTACGCAGGCATGGCTGATAAAGGCAAAGATCAGATTAAAGGTAAGTCCGGCATACGCCCATTCCTTTAACTTAACAGGTGTTTTAGGATAGGAAATGGCAAATACGCCAAGCACTTTAGCTATGATCAGCGCATACGCAAAGTAATCCGGATAGCCCAGCGGTTGAGTGCCGGCATTCACATACTGTGAGGCAAAGAGCAGAGTGCTCAGCGGCATCACGCCTTCCCAAAGTACAATGAGGATCGTGGCTGCCCAAAAGATAATTTTATTCTTTTTCATCTGTTTATAATTTATTCGTTGTTGTTCATGTTTTTAGTGGTACTCATGAGCCCTACGGGGTTTGTTTTTTTTTGTCAGATGTTCCTTACCATGATTAAATAATCATTCCCTTGTGTGCTTAATAATTATTTAATCATGGACGGTTCATATAAGGGGATTAAGGTTAAAAATGAATGGTGTTTGTTTATCCAAAATTACAACAGCGCATAAAATGGCGGCGGTGGCGAAAATGACAATTTAAGGGGTGGATTATGACAAAACTATTTTTTACCTTGCAATGTCATACTACATACTGATATGCAGATTTCCGTATTTGTACCTGAATATGGGGTGATTGAAGCGATTACACCGCCATTCAGAACCTTTCATACCGCGAATGAGTTTTTAACTGCATTTGGCAAAAAACCTGTTTTTGAAGTCGAATACGTGGGCTTACAGGAATATGTACCGGCCAACAATGGTGAATACACGGTAAAGACCAACAGGCTGCTCAAAGAGGTAACGGCTACCGACCTGCTGATTATACCGCCTGTTTTTGGCGATACCATCAAAGGCATTCAGGCCAATGCCGAAGCCATACCCTATTTCAGAAAGCTGCATGAGAAAGGCGCCGGCCTGGCCAGCTTATGTATCGGTGCTTTCCTGTTGGCCGAAACAGGCCTGCTCAAAGGCCGGAAATGCTCCACACATTGGGCACATATCAGCGAGTTTAAAGAACGTTACCCCGATGTGGAAGTGGAAGATGGCGCCGTCATTACCGAACACGATAATATTTACAGCAGTGGCGGAGCAAGCAGTTTATGGAATTTAATATTGTATTTGGTAGAGAAATTCGCCGACCGGGAAACGGCGGTCATGGTTTCCAAGTATTTTGCACTGGATATCAGCAGAGACAGTCAGTCTCAGTTTGCGATCTTCAAAGGTCAGCGGAATCACGGTCACGACGATATTCAGAAAGTACAGGATTATATTGAAAAATGCTATGGCGATAAAATATCCATAGAAACACTGGCCAGGCTGATACACACCGGCCGCAGAACATTTGAACGGAAATTTAAAGAGGCCACGAACAACACCCCCATCGAATACATCCAGCGGGTCCGGATAGAAGCCGCCAAAAAATTCTTTGAAGCCTCAGGAAGGAATGTAACGGAGATCATGTTTGATGTAGGTTACACCGATACGAAAGCCTTTCGGGATACGTTTAAAAAGATTACAGGACTTACACCCATCGAATACCGGAATAAGTTTGCACGGGTATCGAGGGAGTTTTAAGTCTTCAGGCGGCTATACAGGCCGGAAGTTATCCACTTATTATAAATTTAAGCAGGATAGGAACAACCGGTGCAAGATTATGAAGCATACGTTTACGAATAGACTGCATAGCTTTACTCATGTGGTCTTTTACGGTACTGAGCGACACTCCATACTCCGCGGCCGCAAACTCATAGCTTTTACCCTCCATCTTACATAAGATAAATATTTTCCTGCGTTGAGGCGGGAGCTGATCAATGGCTTTCTTTAAAGCCTCATTTGTTGAGCTGAAATTTATATAATCGTCCAGATGATCATAAAATGCTGTAGCCTGGTTTATGAAATGTGCTTTCATTTTATCATCGCGCGATGACTTCCAATAATAATTAATGGCCAGGTTTTTAGCGGTTTGAAAGAGTATCGACTGAAAAGGAATGTCGGCATTTAACTGTGCTCTTTGCTGCCATATTTTAAGAAATACATCCTGATGAATTTCTTCTGCAACAGCATGACTGATGACGATCTTCTTGATCTTTGTGAAAATGCTTTTCGCATAATACTGATATAAACGATCAAAAGAAGAATAATCGCCTTCATTTAGCCTTATAACCAGTTCCTTTTCGTTAATTAACACGCTCACAATTGATATGATAGTTTAAAAACCGGGCAAAGCAATTTTCTCTCGGAAAAAGTAAACTGCTTTGCCTGGTATGGTTAATCGGTTTTGCAACATGTTATTTGATGTAGCTTTCCAATTTCTTCATCGATTCTTCGCCAGACCCGGTGCTGCGGTATACAATTACCCCGTTTGGATTTACCAGTATCTTCGTGGGAAATCCGGTTACGTTAAGTTTGGCAACAAAATCCTTATCGTTTTTGCCATTCATAATGTTATACCAGTTTAACCCACCGGTATTAATTGTACTTTTCCATTTTTCTTCATTATCACCTTGATTTATACCCAGTATATCCAGCTTATCACCAAATTTTTCGCGCATAGCCTTTAAGCCGGGCATATCAGCCATGCAGGGGCCGCACCAGCTGCCCCAAAAATCAACCAGGTAGTATTTGCCTTTTAACGTAGCATTTGAAAATACCTTTCCGTCGGGCATTACGCCGCTAATGTCCAACATTTTTGCACCTTCTATAAAATTCCCTCCGCTTATCCGGTTGCTTACCAGCTCATAAAACCCCGTTTTCTTATATTTACTATCCACTGTTTTTAGTAATGGTGCAGCTTCTTCAGCCGTCATTTGCCTCCGCAGCATCAGGTCGTTCATAAAATATAACGCCATAATAGAAGAAGTGTTCATTTTAATATGGCTTTTTAATATCTCGACCGCTTCCTTATTTAATGCCGCAACCTCGCTGTTAATCCTGCTGCGGGCCTCTGCCGTGAGCGACGAATCTTTAGCCAGTTTAACACGCAGGTTTACTTCCTTATTTAACAATGGAAAATAGCTTTTAGTGAGATGAACTAATATTTCATTTTCCTGATCACCTGCCGGATAAGCTTCGGCAAAGTCGGTCAGCTTACCAGCCACTTTTATCTTTGCCCCCGGCAGCGCAATAAACCAGATGGAACCGCTTTTTGTAGGATAAGAGCCTCTTGCGGAAGGCCGTTTTAAAAGGCTTTCATTCCGGGGGGTTGCCCGTACCACTAAAGGCGAACCGATGGTATCGCGATATTGAAACTGGCCGTTCACTACCGGAACTTTTAAATTATAGGTTTCTGAGGTACCGTTCCATATCGTCAGGTATACCTCCTTACCTTCTATATTTTCGACCTGACTATTGATTTCAAATGCCTTTTTTTGAGAAAAACAAACAGTGGCAATAAAAAGCAGTAAACTGCTTAACATAATTTTTTTATACATCTTTTCTATTTATTGATTTAATCCTGAACCTTGAGCAAGAGATAAGCCGTGGGCGAGGCTTGTGTATAAGCCGGTGTCATATAAAGTATATTCTTGACATACACCACCGCTATTTTACCTTCCTTAGTTAAAAAACCATATCCATTTCCTTTTACCAGCAATACCTTTGATGAACCTGCCGTACCGATCTGCTTATTTGCCAGACTGCTCAATTTTAAGGAAGCAAAATCAATTTGACCAAGGTCAAGAAATTTCACATCGCGCATTTGATCTGCCGGATAAACACCGGTAAATTTATTTAAGATCCTGAGCGAATCCGGAATCCAGCTGGTATTTGGCGAAACAAGGTGCATCAACCGTTTATCATAATTTGACAGATCGGTATAGATATGACCGTAAATATTATCCTTGTTGGCCGCCGTTATAGCCGTACCGGCATTGTTCACCAGCAGGGCAATACCTGTAGGCACTTTTGTTACGACCGGCGGGGTAACTGTGTTATCGGTTACATTGGTTAAAGTGGTGGTAAAACCAAAAAATGCACTGGCGGTGGTCGAGTAAACCCGGTTGCTGCTCTGCACCTGTCCGTTAAAATATAAACCAACAGCAGATTGCATAAAACTGGATGCCTGCATTCGCACCAATATCGATTTGGTTTCGCCTTTACCGGAGGTAATATTAAGTATAACACTATATTCACCTTCGGTAAATGTTTTGGGTATTTTAACCGTATACTCAAAAATAACGGCAGCCAGTTTCCGGCTTAATTTACCCTCTGCATTAATAGTTACCGGCTTTGCAGGATCAATCATCTTGAAAACCAAAGGATTGACTTCAAAATTAGCACTTGCATTCGTAGCGGTAAAACTGACAATACTATCGGTTTGATTAGAGGCATAAATGGAAAACGTTTTGGTGGCACCATTCACCTTATTTACCTGCACTTCAGGAACCTCCATAGGATCCATATTCTTCACGATAAAAGGCTCGTCTTTGACCAGGATAAGTTCGTCGGGCGAGCAGGAAAACAGCCCTGCACAGGCCAGTATGAACATCATTATTTTTCTTAATTTCATAATTATGAGGTTAGCGTGCAAAAATTGGGTTCTGGATAAGAATACCCTTATTGGTAACAATATCATCATTAGGCAGAGGAAGACATAATTGTGCATCGTTTTGAAAATACGTATTGAACTTCGCGACAAGGCGTGTACCACCGGCATCTTTATTTCGTACCATGGCAAACCATTCTGAGGCATTTTCAACACCCAGTTCTAATACATATTCATTTACAATGGCTTCCAGTAAAGCCGGCTTGCTCGTAAAATTGGCGGGATTCAGTGTTTCATTTCCGGAACGTGTACGTAAAAAATTAACAGGCTCAAGTGCTTCTGATGCCGGAGCACCGGTTTGCGCTAAAGCTTCGGCCTTAATTAAATAAAGTTGGGCCAGACGCATGATGTATGCCGGGCAATTGGCGTTAACGCGCCACACCTTTTTAAAGCTTACCCCTACTTTTTTTACCGGGGGATTGCCGGTTGTTACACTGTCTGTACCCCAGGTATAAGCATAGCGGGCATCCGGGCGTATAATTGAACTGTAATAGGCTCCACCTTCGGTACCTTCGGTATATACATTCGCGGCATTCCCAACAGCATAGCTAAAAACGCCATAAGGACTTTGTGCTGTTGGATTGGTGATCGATTCACTGATCGTTTCCTGGTTCAGAGCCCTTGAAAATATCAGTTCCCGTTTAGGCTGATAATCATTCTGGGGTAAAAACACATTGGCAAAACTCGTTTCCATTTTAAATTCTCCGGAATTGATCACTTCATTGGCCAGGGTTAATGCCTCTGAAAAATCAGACCCCTGCCCGCGCATCATTAATGCTTCAGCTTTAAAAGCTTTGGCCGTCGTACGGCACACTTTAAATACGGAGGTATGTGTTTTTGGACCATTGTCAATACAATACTGATAATCGGCAATCACACTGTCATATCCTTCCTTAACCGTTGAACGTGGTTTCATCAGATTGGAGATGGTAGTAGGTTCTAAACGGAGAATGGGTCCATAAGGGCTCGTGATATCCCAGAAATAGCCGTGATATTTTAAAAACCAGAAGTGTGCAAAACCTCTTAAAAATCGTGCTTCGGCAATAATTTCAGCTCGTTTTTCTTCGCTGATCTTAGTAGCTGCAATTTTTTCGGTATAGAAAATTACATTGTTTGCCGCATTCACCATACGATAAATTAACCGGTAAAAGGACGGAAGGCCATTGTCGCTGGGGACTACATCAAATGTCCGGAGGCTTCGGTCAAACGTAAAACGCTGCCCGCCTGAAAGTAATCCGGCCATCTGCGCGCCATTCACGGCGAATTCGAAAGAAAATGCCGTAGTGTAGGTTGCCGATTTTTTATAGTCGTATTGAAGATAGGCATACACACCATTCAGTGCAATTAATGCCGACCGTTCATCGACGATAGCCACCTCTGCCGAAAGTGCATGTTCGGGCAATTCTTTTTCCAATAATTTCTTGCAGGAAGTCTGGGTCATCAATACCACTGCAAATAGTAAATAAATAATATATTTCATCGTGTTATTATTGTTTAAATGAAGCGTTCAGGGTAAAACTAAAAGTACGTGTTTTCGGATATGTCGAATTATCCATCGCCGGCCCGGCTATACGGTCTATACGATCAAAAGCTTCCGGGTTAACGCCCGGATACTTCGTGAAGGTGATGACATTATTAACACTCAGGCCCAGGTTTAAACTTGAAACGACCTTCAGTTTTTGTAATGTCTTTTGCGGCAAAGCATACGATGCCGACACATTATTAATCCGCACATACGAGGCATCATAAATCCAGTAATCATTAAAATATTGGGTAAGCGGCCGGGCACGTCCAAAGCCCCTTGTATCATTTAAAGGATTCATAAACATTTTAGGATAGGGGCCATTCGGATTTTCCGGCGTCCAGCGATTAAGGTTCAGTTTTAACAGGTTTTTCGGATTCGATGAAGCAAACTGGAATTGCGTTTCCATAACTGACCAGTTCTTCTGCGCACCAAAACTATAACTACCCTGTACGCTCAAACTAATGCCTTTCCAAGTTAGCCGGCTGTTAAATCCGCCATAAATATCCGGGAACGATTTACCCAGAACTGCTTTATCAGCCTCGGTATAATTTGCTGTTGCCGTACCAAAATCTACCCATCCATTGCCATTCATATCCACCATTCGGATCTCTCCGGGCGCCACGTGCGTGGCCTGATATTGCTGAGACGGGTTCAAACCCATATAATAAGCCGCTTCTGCAGCGCTGCGGAACAGTCCGGCAGTCTTAAACCCATAAAATAAACCAATCGGATGACCCACTTTAAGTACGGTAGCCGCAAAGGTAGACAGCCGTTTTAAAGGTACATCCATCCGCATCAGCTTATTCCCGTTTCGGGCTGCATTAAAGCCTACAAACAGGCTTGTATTTTTCGTACGAATCAAATTAGCACTCAGCTCAAGCTCTATCCCATTATTGTTAATATCGATTAAATTAGCCAGGGTGCTGGTCGTAATCAGACCGGCACTCATGGGCAGATCGTAATTAGAAATAGCGCCTTTGGTCATTTTCTTATAATAACCGATACTTCCGTTGAGGTTAAGCTTCTTAAATAAGCTGAAATCCAAACCAAAATCATATTGGGTAGATATTTCCCACTCCAGATCGGCATTAGGGATCTGCTTTGGAGTAATACCCACCGCACCATTATAACTGGCCGGATCAAAAGTACTCATCCAGCCATAAGCCGGTACACTCGTGTTTGCCATGGTTCCGATACTGGCCCGCAGCTTTAGCATTTGTATGGATTTGATATTTTTAAATAATTTGGTTTCACCGATATTCCACCCCAAAGCCGCTGCCGGAAAATTCGCAAAGCGGGTTGATGGAGCCATACGACTCGTTCCGTCTCTTCTGATCGATAAAGTAGCCAGATAACGCCCCCTGTACGAATTATAGTTAATACGGAAAATACCCGATACCAATGCTGATCCGTAAGAATCGCCGTTTGGTTGTTGTGGAGTAATGGCTTGATAAGGCGCATTCAGGTAAGTATCTTCCGGAAAATCAAACAATAACATATTTTCCCGGTAATAGCGGTTACGGGTATAGGTAAAAGCGGCTGTTAAATCAACATTGTGGTTCTTCAGGAAAGTTTTTGAATAATTTAAGCGGCTGTCTATTTCATACTTACGCGTTTCGGTAAGCCCTTTATCCATCCGGCCGTTTCTTGGTGCTACGGTACTAAAGTTGTTACTTCCCAATACAGTGGTTTTACTGTAATATGTTTCCAGTTTAGTGTTTGAACTGTTTGTGGATAAGATATTGTTCCACTTTAAGTCTTTCATGATATTGACCTGGATGTTCCCGGCCAGATTGTATGAAAACATCTTTGATCCCCTGTCCGTTCCCTCTAAATCAACCAATGGGTTTTTATAACCCGAGTTGGCCGGGGGCACAAAAATAGTACCATCGGCATTATAGGGCGACATATCAGGCCGCATCAGCAGCGCATCCGTTAAACTCCCAACCGGTGATGAGGTTACCTGATAAGCCCCGTTGGCAATAATCCCGAACTGCACGATTTTGCTTTGTTTTGAATCAATCCGGATATCGATATTGTTTCGGTCACTGCCGGTTTTCTTTACCTGACCAACAGCTTTACTCAGCCCCAGACCGATATTATACCCTAACTCAGCCCCCCTTCCGGTAATGGTTAAATTATGGTTTGCCCTTGAAGCATCCTGATAGAGCACATCCATCCAGTTAGTCTCTGCCTCACCAAAAACACCCCGGTTAAATAAGGTTGTATAATACGTATTCGTATTCAGCGTAATAGGCGATCCGTTTCCATAGTCATTTTCATCCCGGATCCGGTTAGTGATCGATTCGGCCAGCAGCATTTTAAATTCACTGCTGTTCAATACTTCCAGCGGTTTCATGAGCTTATCTACGCCATAGTTAAGGCGATAACTAATGGCAGGCGCACTGCTGAAGCCCGTCTTCGTTTTAATCATAAAAACACCTCCGGCACCGCGTGAACCGTAAATGGCAATAGCCGACGCTCCTTTGAGCACATCAATCGATAAAATATCGTTTGGGTTTAAACTGGCTATCCTGAAATCATCATCCATCGGAATATCGTTGATAACAAATAATGGTGCCAGATTTCCCATTAAGCTGGAAACACCGCGCATAATCACCATCGGCTCTTCACCGGGTTCGCCTGTACCCAGCATCGTCATCATTCCGGGTATCTGTCCCTGCAAAATTTCCATCAGGTTAGATGACGGATTTTCCTGTAATAATTTCATGTCTACACGTGTGGTAGCATCGGTATTATTTTTTATAGATGTACTCCCCCCATAAGCAGTAATCACCACATCATTTAACATGGAACTGCTTTCTCTCAACACGACATTAATCGTCGTACGGTTATTAATCCGCAATTCCTGGGTAATCATGCCCACGTAGCTGAACTCTAAAGCCGTCACATTGTTTTCCACTCTTATAGCATAATTTCCTTCGTTATTTGTCGTAGCAACAATCCGGGTATTACCGGCCCTGACACTCACCCCGGGTATAGGTTTATTCAGGGTATCTGTTACTTTTCCCGTAATAGTCCTTGTCTGTTGCTTAATAACCGGATCCGTATCGGCCGCATCCGTATGCATATTATAGATAGGTCTTTCTTTTTTTGTAATAATAATTTCTTTTCCTTCAATACTAAAATCAAGAGGCTGATTAGCCAGGATGGTATTGAGTACCAGTTCTAATTGTTCATTATTAAAATGAACAGATATCGGTTTTATCTGATCAATAAGTTCAGAACGCACCAGAATTTGATAGCCGGTCTGCTTCCTGATTTCATTAAACACTTCTTTAAGATCGGCCTGTTTTTTTTTGAAAGTCAGTTTCTGTGCATGACTATAGGTGCAGACATGCATCAAAAAAAAGACGATTAAATAAATCCGTAAAAATTTATCCATTGGTTTGTTTGGTTTTGATTGGTTGAAAATTGGTTGATTTTTAGGCACATGAACAGTTTTTATTTCGTCACCGTAATCCTCCTTCCTTTAACTTTAAAATGGATACCGCCTGTTTTTTCAAGCCGGTTTAATACTACTCCTAAGTTGTCATATCGCGATACCCAGCCAAAATAGCGGACATCTTTATCGATGTCATGGTAATCAACTTCAACATCGTACCACCTGGCTATCTTATTCATAATACTTTCCAATGCCTCATCATCGAAACTAAAGCTGCCTTCCCGCCAGCTGGTAGCAATTCCCGGATCTACTTTCCGCTTTTCAAAATGATCATTGGTTAACGTTGCTTCCTCTTCCGGGTAGAGCCTTATTACATTTTGGGATGTTGAAAGCTCGACAAGGCCACGGACTAAAGTAGTCCTGGTCTTTTTTTCCTCTTTAAATGCGGTCAGATTAAATGCTGTGCCCAGAACCTTAATTTCCTGGCCTTTGGATCTGACCACAAACGGTAAATCTTTATTCTCCGACACTTCAAAATAAGCTTCTCCGTCTACCTCTACCACCCGCTGTGAACCGCTGAATTTTAAAGGATACCGTAGTGTAGTCCCGGCATTCAGCCATACTTTTGAACGATCTGATAATATCACCTGATAAATTCCGCCTTTTGGTGTGCTTAACGAGACAAATTGACCGGGATCCGAAACAATACCGGCATCTACATTTGTACCGTCTTTGTAATGAATAACCCCTTCCTGTATGTGGATTCCTTCCTGCTCACCACTTAACGCTATTTGTTTACCGTTGGCCAGTGTAAGTATGGCCTTGTTGCCTGGCGGCAGAATAACGGAATCCGTTTTGTCCGAATTCCGGATCACAAGCGATAGAGTTGCAAATACAAAAATGGCAGCAGCATAGGCAAACCACCGGATCTTCGTATAACGTTGTGCCCGGATAACGCTTTTAAGACGACCTCTGTTTCTTGCCACACTTTGGTTAACGTCAATATCGTGAAGCGCAGGAATGATTTCTTTTTCCAGTTCCTGACTTATTAATCTGGATAAATGATCCTCTCCCTCTGCTGTCGAAAAATAGTCAAGTAATCCCTTTGCTTCTTCAGGCGAGCATTGTTGCGCCAAAAACTTCTGGTAAAGCTGATCTATATTGGATTTCATTAAAATGAGTTTAACTTACAATAATCGTTTAATTGTTTTTACCGGGATAGTGCCTCTTACCACCATCTGTAAAGTCATCGGGTCTTTAGCAGAGGCGTAAAATGATCTTGTGGTAGAAACCATTCCGATCAGATTTCCCTTATCATCTAAAATCGGTCCGCCACTCGAGCCAACAGCATATTCACAACTCACATCCATTCTGTCGGCAAACGGTTGCTGACTGTCGCTCACATTCCTGGCTACACTACCCCGGCTGTAATAATAAAGTTCTTTTCCTTTAGGATGTGTTATAGCATGTACATTGGCCGCTACTACTGCACTCTCACCCAATGGAATAGGATTCAACTTTATTCCCCGCGGATCTATTTTAAATATAGCCAGATCACCGGGTCTGGAATATGTGAGTACTTCCCGGATAGGATATATATTCCCGTCAATATCCGAAATATACATATGTTTATTAATGGCGGCAGTATCGGTTTCATTGCCTAAACCTAACGATTTAAGTACATGATAATTCGTCATACATACACCGTCTTCATTAAGCACAACTGCCGTGGCATTAACGGCAACGTGCATTTTGTCACATTTTCCGCAATCGTAAAAACTACCGACCATCAGTACGCCCCTGCTCCGCATTTTATAGATTTCTTCGGGTTTTAAATCCTGTTGCAAGGCAGGAGGAAGCGAAACTTTAATTTTCTTATGCTCCCTGACAAACCTGATGTTTGTTTTAACTTCATCAAACCTGCCGGTTTCCGTTTTAAGGGTCTGCTTTTCTATTTTTTTTATAAGAAGATCATAATCTGAAGATATGTTATAAATAACTTTCTCATGTTCCTGTGCATGCGTAAAAAACGGAGAGAAAAAAAATAACAGCCAGGCCATTAAGCGAAAAGCATCATACCGGAGGGTAACAGGTTTATAAATGATCATGTATGGTAAAAGTTTCATGGGTTCTTATATTCCTATACAATTGAAATACAGAAACTCTCGGCTCACCTGTATATTTTTTTATTTTCATCCGGCTACCTGATAAAAAGCTTCCTCTTTTGTTCTCTATACGGGCAATTTGAAATAATAAGATAAAAAGAACTTTGAATTTAAAAGTTCTTTTATATATTTACGTCGTAATTCACTTAAATCATGATGCAAAAGATCTTATCACCGCGGCATGCCGCTTCCCCACTGATGAAAATAATAGCCTTCATCACTGTTTTTTCCATGTTCACACATCCCACACCGGCCTTTGCGCAAACCGCAAAAACCAGGATCGATGCCTTTTTAGACCGTCTGGCAGAAAAGAATAAAGCGATGGGAAGTGTAACCCTTGCCAATGATAGCGGCATTCTGTATACACGGGCTATCGGCTACAGCCAGATCAATGGCACAGAAATGAAACCCTTAACCACGGCAAACCGTTTTCGCATCGGGTCTGTTACAAAAATGTTCACCGCGGCCATGATCTTTCAGCTGGCGGAAGAAAAGAAGCTGAAGCTCACCGAAACCATCGACAGGTTTTTTCCGCAGATCCCCAATGCCGGCAAAATTACCTTTCTGCACATCCTCGGGCATCGCAGTGGTATCCCGAATATAAAACGTATCCAGAATGCTCAGGGAAATATCAACACCATGCCGATGACAAAGGAGGAGATGCTCTCGCTTATCGTGAACGCTCAACCCGATTTCGAACCGGGTACACAGCATGCATACAGTAACTCGGCCTATCTTGTACTGGGACTGATCCTGGAAAAGGTAAGCGGAAAACCCTATGCAGAAATGCTTAAAGAAAGAATAACGCGCCCGCTGGGATTGAAAGATACCTATATGGCCACCGGAAATATTGATATGCACAAAAATGAAGCGCTCACCTATATGCGCTTAGGAAATGAATGGAAGCCGATGCCCGAAACCCATCCCGGTATCCTGTTCAGTGCCGGTGCCATCATTTCGACGCCGGATGATCTGGTCCGGTTTATCCAGGCCCTGTTTAACGGGAAGATCATATCGAAAGAAAATCTCGATCGGATGAAGACCATGACAGAAGGCGAAGGTATGGGCATGGAACCTTTTACTTTTGCCGGAAAAACGTTTTACGGGCACACCGGCGGAGCGGACAATTATGGCGCCTGGCTGGCTTACCTGCCGGAAGAAAAGCTGGCTTTTGCCTATACCACAAATGCCAAAGTCTACCCGGTAGGTAATATTGTGAGTGGCATCATCGATCTTTATTACGGCAAGCCGTTCCAGATCCCTGCTTTCGAAACGGTTACCGTAAGTCCTGAAATCCTGGATCAATATGTTGGCGTTTACACCACGCCCGATGCCCCGGTTAAGTTTACGATCACCCGGAAAGAGAATATCCTTTATATCCAGCCGGGCAGGGAGACGGCAGCCCCGCTCGAAGCGGTCACCGCACAGCAATTTAAGATCGAAGGCGCAATCACCGTTAGTTTTGATATCGAAAAAAACCAGATGATCCTAAAACGCAACGGCGGTCAGCGTATATTTACGAAAGAAAAATGACGATCACGAATCTTCGCCACGTAACTGCTCCCGGCTAACAGGCGCAAGATCATTTACCGGTATCAAATTGAATAAGCCCTTTAACCAGCGATTTCCATTGAGGATATGAAAACCCAAGCGTGGCCGCCCAGCCAACGAACATATTCCTCAGGTTATCGGCAGTACTTGCCGTATAGGTATTTGCCTGTTCATTGCGGCCGTGTTCCTCTGCCGAGATATGCCGGCCGTTGCGCTTTACCTGGAACGTTGAACTGGCCTGCTCAGTAAAAAAGTGTGCCGTTTCTCCACTTCCCGACCGGGGATTATCTGCCGGACGGACACGCATCGTCAGACTCTCCCTATTCCCTTCACTTTCCATGGCTATTTCTTCTACTTTCACCCAGTCATAACCTTTACCCAGGCCGGTACCCGGTCCCGGAATATCGATCCGGATATAATCACCTTCCTGAGCAAGCCTGTTTACCGGATTGCCGGAAGCATCCGTCAGCGAAAAGGCCGACATGGCCGTACCGGCAAAATCGCTCCATTTATCGACCGATAACAGTCTCTCTTTAACCACGTTAAAAAAAGCCGAAGCCGTAGCTTCATCACTTAATGTTAATTGTTCGGCCGCATCCACATACGAACCCAGCTTTTGTTCCGGAATATGCTGATCTGCCGATTGATCTTTTGAAGTGTCCATACTGTTCATCACTGTTGAATTCGCTATGCTGATTAAATAGCAGAAATGTTCAAAAAGTTCAACCGAAGTACAAAACACGTAGTTATCTCCTCCTGCTGCGTAGTTAATGCAGCTTTCGCCGGATGAATACGCTAATTACACGACACACGAACCATGCACGTGCATAAATGTTTCATTTAGAAAACGATCATTATGGAAAACTTTATTTCTACGCACCGCCTGGCAAAACAACGGGTGCTTATCACCGGCGGCACGAGCGGTATCGGGCTGGCTACAGCCATGATGCTGGTCCGCTATGGCGCAAAACTTTATATCATTGGCCGCGACCAGGATAAACTGGACAGCGCTTTGAAACAGATCAGGGAATCAAAAGAAGGCGCAGAAGTATATGGCATGTCTGCCGATGTAAGCCGGTCTGGCGATCTGCAGCTATTATTTGAAAATATCGACACCCTGTGGGGAGGCCTCGATATGCTGATCAATAATGCCGGTTTAGGTTTTGGCAGTATTTTAAAAGGCCATTACAGCGATTGGGAATATATCCTTAAAACGAACCTGCTGGGCTATATGGCCTGCAGCCATGAAGCGGCAAAACGAATGGAAAAGCAGGGTTCAGGGCATATCGTGCATGTGGGCTCTATGAGCGCTGATGCCCGTGATGAGCAAAGCTCCGTGTATGTCGCTTCGAAGTCTGCCTTACAGGGCTTTTGTGAATCGTTCCGGAAAGAGGTGAATGAGAAACATATTCATGCCACGCTGATCGAACCCGGATCAGTTGCCACTCCCATGCAGAAGATCGGCGACGAGGAGAAAAAATATAAAGTAGAGCAACTGGAAATGCTGCATAGCAAAGATGTGGCTGCCGCCATTCTATTTATACTTTGCCAGCCACCGCGAAGCTCCATCGTTGACCTTAAAATTAAACCACTGATGCAACGTATATAAAAAATGGGAGAGCAATTACTCTCCCATTTTCTTACGATCAAAGCGCAGATCCGTCGCCTGAACGCCTTCCTTCCTCACTGTCTTCCTCTGCCGTTCTGCGCTCTTCATCACCTAAACCACCCTGTCCGTAACGCCCCTGATGGTCATCAAATTCGCCTTCATTGTTTATCCGGGATTCATTGTTCCGGGAGTCACCAAGTCCGGCATCTTCATCCTCACGGAGATTGCCTGTGGTATTTCCCCTGTTCATGTCTTCTGTTCTGCGCTCTTCATAATCACGGGCTTGTCTTGATGATGAAGGCATCTCATTTTCCATAGAAGAGGAAGAGGTTGAAGATGGATTAGATTGCTGCTGAGATGAACCTTGTTCGTCTCTGTTTTGCTCATTTTGATTTTGATAATTCATCGTATATTAATTTTAAGTTTACGGTAATCAGGAGAGCGCTGATGAGACCTGAATACATAACAAAACTGTGTCAAAAAGTTTCTGAGATTATGCAGAACCCGTATTTTATGGGCGTACATCCGTAGATATACCAGCGTATATACGTGTTTTCAAAAAAGGCTAAACAAAAAATCCTGCCAACGCTTATTAAAGGAGGTTGCTATACCTGCAACCTGCAATTATTTTTGTTTTACCTTAAAAATCCGGATGATGATGGAAACACAGAAAGAAGGAGAAATGACCAAAGCCATTGAAAGTGAAACGGCTAAACTGCCCTCTGACGTCTTTTTGATCAGCTCATTAGTGAGTATGGGCATATCATTAACGTTAAAATGCATGGGGCATAAACACACCGCGTTGTTTGTAGGACAATGGGCAGCACCGTTTTTATTGCTTGGTATTTCAAGATCGTAAAAACGCAGGGTCATGATGCAGAAAGTTAACGGTAAAGGCCCGGTTGCCCTGCAGGGCAACCGGGCCTTTACCTACTAACCCGTACTTTCATCCACGTCAAAATCAGTGGGGTCGTCATCATCATACCAGCTGTCTTCAGCCGTATCCTTATCTAATTCGGGCAGATCTTCCCGCCGCGTACCAGTCGTGTCATTTTCATTTTCCGCTTCGTCATCCGGCGTACCATGATCCCTGAACTCATCTTTCGGCTGCTGAGGCCTGTTCGTGTCGTTTTCATCCCGACGAATGGGATCCCTCTCCTCATCAGGCCTGTTCAATTCCTCTACATGCATAATGTTTATTAATTTAAGTTTAACCAACAGATGCTAATCAGGACCTGTTCCCGGCTCCTGTAGCGTTCAGGTAAAACAAATGGAAACACAACTTGTTGCCGGGTTCAATACCTGTTTTAAAAGAATAAATACGTTAATGCCCGGTTTAAACCACTATGATCTTTAAGGTATTAAACTTTTTAAGCAGGCGGGCCATAAGCTCGCTTCTGAAAGAAGGTTCAGCATAGATATTTTCTACCCAGGCCAGTACCTTTATCTCTACAGCACCGGCCAGCAGCGTTTGGATCAGCATTTCAGTTTGAAGGCCTTTCATGCCGTGAGGCGTACGCGCCGCTTCTTCATCGATCACTTTTTTAAGTTGTTTCAGGTCTGTATCAGCACTTACTTTAAAAAGCAGCTCCGTTTTTACATAATCATGGTTTAAGGTCCAGTTCACCAGTCGCCCCGACAACAGGTCGCCATTTGGAATGATGACTTCAGCGCCCTGCTGTGTTAACAGCTTACTGGATCGTATGCCAATGTCCTTTACCCGACCTTTCTTATCGGCCAGCTCCACAAAATCGCCGATGCGGAAAGGACGTTCGAAGATCAGGATAATGCCCGACACAAAATTGTTCACAATATTCTGCATTCCTAAACCAATACCCACACCAAGAGCCCCTAACACCACCGTTACCCGGTCCATCGGTAAACCGGATGCAGTTAATGCCAGTAATAAAGCCACTACAATGATGATTAGCCGGATCAGGGCCACTTTAGAGCTTTTCTGCTCCACTTCGCCTTCATAGCTTAAATTGCCCTCACCAAATAGTATCGGAACGCTCTTCTGTAGTTTATTGGCCAGGTAAATAATGAAAAGAAAGAAAAGAATATTCCCCAGGGTAAAATGAATACTTCCGAAAGCCCGTTCCCGGGAAAGCACATTTTCTAAAAACCTCATTAGCGGGGCGGTCAGGTTCAGGTTCAGAAGAAACACTGCCAACCATAGGAAAATGGCCGTTAATTGTAGAATTTTTTTTGTAGAGTTCCGTGTCCTGGCATGATCTACTCTCGAAAAAAGTCCCTTGCTGCAGGCGCTGATTTTAAGCTGAAGCTCCAGCGCATCCAGCATGATCTGCACAAAAACGGCAAGGCCAATGAGCTGTACCAGCCCCACCACGCCGGCACTTCCTATCGCAATAGCCAGGCTTAGCCTGCCAAATATATTCAGGAATACTGCCAGTGTATTGGAAGCCATAAAGAACAGGATAACGCCCTTTACATATTTTACCGAAAACTGTGGTATGCGGGTTTTTTGCAGCATTCGCCAGCCTGTTATTACAAAAAAGACATTCAGGACCATAAGCACTACACGGAAAAACAATCCGTCGCTGTTAACAGCACCAACGATAATGAGCAGCGCAAAAGCGCTCACCAGCCATAAGCAGCTGCGTATTTGCCGGGCCGACAAGGTTTGGCGTAAATAGAAAATGATCAGAAGCAGCTGCAGAAATTGTAAGAGCTCGATATAAAGCGGAGGAGCACCCTGTTCCACGACAGGAGCTATATTTAATCCGGCAAGGATTGCAGCCGGCAGGAAGAAAAGCTTAAGATACCGGAAACTTAACTTGCCTGTTTTTAACCGTACGGCAGGCCGTTTTGCCAGGCGGAAGTTCCGGTTTACCCATAAAAAAAAGGCGGCTGCGATCAGCACCGCCCATACACGCTGATCCCAGCTATTGTTAAAAAAGTAGCTCAGGATCTGCCGGTGACTCCGGTAAGCATCACGGATCTGTTCCCAGATATTTCCTCCGCTGCTGCCCTGCCACGACGAATGCCAGAGCAGAGGTACTTCCCGGCCAAATGCTTCCTCCCCCGATTGTTTCAGTCCCTCGGTCACCTGCGTCATCAGATCATTTACCACAATATCCAGGGCCGATACTTCGGCAAGCAAACCGGCAACCTGATCGAGATTTGCACCCGTCGTTTTTCCGGTCTGCTGCAGGCGCCTCCTGATCTCAGCTAATTGAGGCTGATAATGCCGTTTCTTACGGTCAATATCCGTCACGGCAAGCACCGAATCGTTGCTCAAACCAATTACACGGTCAGACATTTGCTGCAGCGCACTGCTATGCCTGATCAGCACTTCTTTTAACCGGGCTAACCGTTGCCCGGCATTCTTTAAGATCAGTGCATAGCTCAGAAGGTTCCGGGTCTCACTTTGCTGCCGGTGCCGCTTAAAATAAGCCTGCAAAGGTCCGATATCCTGTTTTATTTCGCTTACTTCGGCAAGCAGGGCGTCCAGATGATACCCTTTTTTATTTACAGCATTTACATCAGTGATCGCAGCCTGCGCCTGTTGTATCCGGAATAACAGCGTATCCGGAATGGTTTGAGCAGTATCCGCATGCTGCGCATAACCAAACCCGCCTAATAAAACCAGTAAAAGGGCAAGCCGCATTATTCACTATACCATTCGTCTTTCCAGGCCGATGTACCTGCTGAAGGAACGTCGACCTTTACCGGATTCCTGCGTTTTTTTAAAGGGCCCTTCAGGGCTTCAGCCTGTAACATATCCTGTTTCCAGTCTGAACCGCCATTGCTGTTTCCGCTTATACGTTCCTTCAGCCCGTCGACAGTATCGCTGATCCATCGGCCACAGGCCTTCCGGGTACGCGGTATGGCACAGATCACGGCTATTCCCGCCACTGCGGTTAAACCGGCTGCAAGCGCCAGGGTATTGCCCCATGGCTTTTGCTTAAAGAGATTATTGGTCATCATCATAGGATTAAATAATTAATGGTTTAATAGAAAAACAACGAAATATATACTTGGTTTAATGCGGATGCAAAATGCGTACTTCTCATGCAAAATACGCGTTTCCGAAATTCATGAAACTGAAATTCAGATACCGTGTTCTTCTGAAAAAAAGTTATGAACCGTCCATGATTAAATAATTATTTAAGCACACAAGGGAATGATTATTTAAACATGGTAAGGAACATCTGACAAAAAAAAAACAAACCCCGTAGGGCTCATGAGTACCACTAAAAACATGAACAACAACGAATAAATTATAAACAGATGAAACAGACAGGATTTTTAATGGCTTTACTCATTCCCCTGCTTTGGGCATGCAGTCCTTCAACCCGCATTACCGCATCATGGGTAGAGCCTTCGGCAAGAAACGGTATGGTAAGCGGGAAAACCATCTTTATCGCTTCGCTAACCCGCAACATGGAAGTCAGAACAAAGCTCGAAGATGCCATGGCTGAACAGGCCGGGCTCCGGCAGATCCGCACCATCAAAAGTACGGCGCAGTTCAGCCCCGACTTTTACCAGAATTTACCTGCTGAAAGACAATTTCTTTCACAGATCAGGGAAACAGGAGCAGATGTCATTCTCACAGTATCCCTTATTGATATGAAAAGTGAGACCCGTTATGTTCCCGGTAACCGGACCGCCTATTCGCCTTATACTTCTTACCGCTGGTATGGTGGTTTTTACAGTTATTTTAACTACTGGCGACCCACATTCTATGAGCCGGGTTATTATGTGACAGATAAAACTTATTTCCTGGAGACGAATTTGTATGATGCAAATACTGACAAACTGATCTGGTCTGCCCAGTCAGAAACCATCAATCCGGGCAGCATCGATAATTTTGTGAATACCTATCCTAAAGTGATCTTCGACCAGCTCGTGAAAGACGGCCTTTTGCCCCGCTAACAGGAGTATAAAAACACCTGCATCGCATAACGACGTATACCGGAAAATCCGTAATTTCGTTTGTGATGAAAAGATCGTACCTGCTCCTTCATATTGCCGTCGTATTAGCCGGTTTTACCGGCGTTTTCGGCAAGCTTATTTCATTGAATGAAATTCCGCTGGTCTGGTTCCGGGTTTTATTTTCAGCGCTTATCCTGTTCTTTGCCTTAAAGCTGTTCCGTGTTAGTCCCTTACCGTCGGCAAAGGAGCGTATCCGGATCGCCCGCATCGGGCTGCTGATCACCATTCACTGGATATTCTTCTATGCCAGTATTAAGTATTCCAATATTTCGATAGGTGTGGTCTGTTATTGTTTAACCAGTTTTTTTACGGCCATATTTGAACCGCTGCTGAACCGTAAAAGATTCAGCATTGTTCAGCTTCTGCTGAGCGCATTAACCTTATTTGGCATTAGCCTGATCTTTCATTTCGACGTTTCTTATCAGACCGGGATCATCCTGGGGGTTATTTCATCAGCCTTTGCAGCTTTATATACCATTTACAATGAACGCCTGGTACAGCATTACGACAGCAGGCTGATCAATTATTATCAAATGGCAGGCGGTACGATAGGCTTGGGTTTGTTATTGCCTTTCTTTTTTTACTATTTCTCCACGGAGGCGTTCATCCCCGGGTGGAGGGATACGGTTTATCTCCTCCTGCTGGCCCTGTTCTGTACGGTGGGCCTGTATGTGCTGTTTGCGGAAGTGTTGAAGAAACTACCGGCGTTTACCGTCAACCTGACCTTTAACCTGGAACCGATCTATGCCATCGGGATCGCTTTCCTGTTTTTTAATGAAGGCAGGGAGGTCAATGCCGCCTTTTATACCGGCTTAGGATTTGTTATTCTTTCTGTCGTGCTGCAGTCTGTTATTTCCACCCGGGTGTCAAAAGCATAGCGCCCTCATCGTATTGCATAAAAAAAGCCCCATAAGGGGCCTTATAAATGATAATCTATATCGATTTATGCGATTCTAACGTTCACGGCATTTAAGCCTTTTCTGCCGTTCTCTACCTCAAAATTTACCTGATCATTTTCTCTGATTTCCTCCTGCAGACCTGAGCTGTGCACGAAAATATCTGCACCGCCATTTGAAGGGGTAATAAAACCAAAACCTTTGGTTTCATTGAAAAATTTTACTGTTCCTTGTTGCATTGTTTTACTTATTAAATGATGTAATTATTAATTCTTTATTTTTACGTTTACTGCGATATATCCCCGGTCACTTTTTTCTCTTTCGTAACTTACCCTGTCATGATCTTTTACAGGGGCTGTAAGCCCGGAGCTATGGACAAAGATCTTTAGCCCGGTTTTGTCATCCAAAATAAATCCGTACCCTTTTAGGCTATCATAAGTAGCTACTTTACCGGTACATTCTTTGGATTCAGGGACTACGGGAGCTGCTCCCAGTTGTATATCTTCTAATTTTATCTCACTTCTGATTGCCGAAACGGGTTTATCCGTGATATTGCCATTCTCATCCACATAAGCGATCATATCCTCAAAAGAGGTTGTCTTTATGCCGGCCTGTTTACGATCCAGCATCTTTTTTGCCTTTTCCTGTTTCTTTTTTGCTTTGTGTTTGTTTCGCTCTTTCTTGGCGAACGATTCACTCATATTTTTCCTTTCTACGATTAAACGGTTTCTTCATCTGCCCGGATAACAGGCAGTTTGAAGCCGGTAAATTTTTATATTACAGAGGATAATAATCCCTGGTTAACCTTATTAATTAGTATAAAACGGGAGCTGGGAAGCGAAGACTGAATGGAAGAAATTATTCCAGCTATATCAGAAAAGGCAAAGACAGAACCTTGTTGTTATTACAAATATACATTTAAATAACCGGATCAACGAATCTAATTTTTAAAACGGATATCGCCTATCCTTAAGAAGTATTTATAATGCACTTTTGCTAAACACATGAAACTCACCCGGGGCGAGGGTTTGTGTATAGGTGTTTGAGGGTAATGTAGTCGTCGTACCAAAAGCATCCGTCCAGCTGCCGCTGCTGCCAAAATCGATATTGGCCGTTTGCGGAGTCACATCAAAATTGCCTACCACAACAAGCGTATTACTGCCCTCGTTCAGGCGGATATATTTCACTCCCCCAGCTAAATTATAGCTGAAATTCGTTGTATTAAAAATACTGTTGGTCTTCTTAAACCGGATCATGCGTGCATATACATCATACAGCGCCTTACGGTTTGGCTCATCAAAATAGTTCCAGCGTATGGGTTTCTCACCTGTACGCCCGTTGAAATCAATGTTCACATCATAACCCAGCTCTCCAAACTGCCAGATCATTTTCGGACCCGGAATGGCCAGCATAAAGGCTGCTGCCATTTGCTGCCGCTTTAAAGCAGTAGCCGGATCTTTTACCGAATATCCTGACGCCGCATTCCCGTAAGTCATATTCTTATAATTCAGTCGCTCTTCATCATGGCTTTCGATGTAGCTCACTAAGTTCTCGGATTTCGAAAAAGTATGGTTGGTGTAAAAACCCCATTGAAAATTGGAATTTCCAAGCCAGCCCATCGTGGCCTCGTTCATGTTATAATTCAGGTTGTTCCAGAGCATCATCCCCTCATCAGCCAGCACTTTCTCTTCAGAAGCTTCCGCAAAATGCTCCAGGATTACATAAAAATTATTCGGATCGATACCTTTGATATGATTGTTATATTCTTTCCAGATGTTTATCCGGCTGGCATCATAGGCAGCAAAACCACTGTCGTCTGATGACTGCTTCTGTGTAAACCCTTTCGAAAGGTCGAAACGAAACCCGTCGATCTTATATTCCTGCATCCAGAATTTGATCACGTTCTTCGCAAATGTCCGCGTGGCGCTGCTTTCATGATTAAAATCGTAGCCCACATTATAGGGGTGTTTCGCGTCCGGGTTAAACCAGGGGTTCTTTACCGATGGTTTATTCCCGTCAAAATAGAGCTGCACCATGGGCGACTGGCCAAAGGAGTGGTTCAGTACCATATCGATGATCACCGCTATACCGCGACCATGGCATTCATCAATAAATTTCTTTAAATCATTCTTTGTACCGTAATATTTATCGGGCGCAAAATAGAACGAAGGATTATAGCCCCAGCTTAAATTACCTTCAAATTCGTTTACCGGCATCAGCTCAATGGCATTTACACCCAAACCTACCAGGTAATCTAATTTTTGTAAAGCCGCGTTATAGGTATGCTCGCTGGTAAAATCCCGGATCAGCATTTCATATATGACGAGATTGTTTTTAGCCGGCCGGCTAAACGAGGTGTTTTTCCAGGTATAAGCCGGCGGATTAGCCTGCATAACACTTACAATGCCCGTGGTCTTACCGGTGGGATAAGCCTTCAAACCGGGGTAAACCGTCTGGCTGATGTAAGGATCATGATCCGGGTCGAGCACTTTTTCGCAATAAGGGTCGGCAATGCGGATAGCATCATCCACCAGAAACTGGTAGGCATATTCCGTACCGGCATCCAGGTTATCGATCTTTATCCAGAAATAATCGCCATCAGGTGTTTTATTCATTTTGGATGCTGCAGCCGACCAGCCATTAAAATCACCTAAAAGAGCTGCACTGGTCTTGTCGGGAGCATATAAGGTAATCAGTGCCGATGTACCGTTATTCGTAAATACGACCCCTTCCTTCGCCCCGGCCGGCAAAGCAATGCCCGGCTCATCCGGCGGTATGACCGGCTTACGATCCTTTTTGCAGGCCAGAAAGAGAAACGTACAAATCAAAATATACGGCAGTTGCTTTTTCATATCTGGATATTATTTTGTTATTTCTTTACGGTTGTCTTTCACCAGCACATAGCATAATATACCGGCTAAGATCATTAACACACCTCCCAATTGCACAGCCAGCAGGCGGTCGTTGTTTAACACGTTACGCATCAGCCAGCCAAAGCCCAGTGATGCTAAGATCTCGGGCATCACAATAAAGAAATTAAAGATCCCCATATAAATACCAATCTTTGCCTTCGGCAGATGTCCGCTCAGCATGGCATAGGGCATCGAGAGGATGCTTGCCCAGGCAATGCCTACCCCGGTCATACACAGGTACAGCATATGCTTATCCTGTACCCAGGCTACACTGATCAACCCCAACGCTCCGCAAAACAGGCATAGCGTATGCGTAAGTTTCCGGCCTAAGGCATCGGCCATCCGGGGCAGCACCATCGCAAAAAGAAAAGTAACCACACTGTAATAGGCTAAGGTCAGGCTCCCAAAGTCGGCACCCGCCGCATAAACCGGGTCGCTGGCATCTTTCCCGCCAAAGACATTCACGGCTACCGCCGTAGTATAATAGAACCACATCAGGAAAAGACCCGGCCAGGTAAAAAACTGGACCGCCGAAATCACCCGCATCTGTTTAGGCATGTTGCGAAAAGCATCAGCCATTTCACGGATCCCGTGAAAGAAGCCTTTATTCCTTTTATTTTCAGCCAGCTCTTCTTCCGTTGGCGGATATTCTTTTGAGGTCAAAATGGTATAAAGCACCGCGGTGAAAAAGAAAAAGGCACCGAGGTAAAAGGAATATTTCACATTTTCGGGGATCTGACCGGCAGCCGCCACATTGCTTACATCAAATATATTTTTAAACATCCAGGGCAGCGCCGAGGCAATACTGCCACCCAGGCCAATCATCAGGCTTTGCATAATAAAGCCCCGGTTTACCTGGCTGTCGGGAAGCTTATCGGCTACAAAAGCCCGGAAAGGCTCCATAGCTACATTGCCAAAAACATCGAGCACCCACAACAGGCCGGCAGCCATCCAGAGCACACTGCTGTGCGGCATAAAGATCAGGGCAATAGAGCTTAACAGCGCCCCGATAAAGAAATAAGGCCGCCTGCGCCCCCAGGTGGGATGCCAGGTACGATCGCTCAGGTAACCTACAACGGGCTGTACCAGCAAGCCGGTTAAAGGAGCCGCCAGGAAAAGCAGGGGCACCTGGTCGGGATTAGCGCCAAGGTTCTCATAAATACGTCCCATATTAGCCCGCTGCAGATCCCAGCCAAACTGTATACCGAAAAAACCTACGCTCATATTAATGATCTGCGAAAGCTTTAACATAGGTTTCTGAATGCTGTTCTGGTTCATCATGTTAAGGATTTAAAATTGAATGATCTGTGCGCTGGCAGGCCGAATGTTTACCGCTATTTTTCCCTGCCGGATAGCAGGTTTTTGTCCGCTTAATAGCTCTGTCGCATGGTCAGCGTCCTTCACGTTAAGCAAGGCTGCCGGCAGCTCAATATCCTGCTGAAAAGCCTGCTGCCGGTCAAAATTCGCGATCACCAGCAGGCGCTGCTTTGCCGAATAACGGATATAGGCATATACACGCTGTTTTCCGGGCAAAGGGATTTCCATGATATCACCCTGCGCCACCGCATCGGCAGAAGCCCGGATCGTCATCAGACAGCTATAAAAATCCCGGATGCCGGCTTCTTCTTTTGTGAGTTTCGCACCGTCAAACTTCCCCCCGTTTACCCAGCGCTGGTGATGGGGCACGCCCCAGTAATCAAATATCGTAGTCCGGTTATCATCACCGCCATAACCTTCTTTACCGGCACCGGGCTCCCCTGCTTCCTGCCCGAAATACAGCATCACCGGCCCTTTGCCCAGCGTGGCGCTCACCACCATGGCCGGGTAGGCTAAACGTGCATCACCGGCAAAGCCCTTCGAGGCAATACGTTCCTCATCATGATTTTCCAGGAAGCGCAGCATCTTATCATCAAAACCGGCGGTCTCTTCTTTCCACACCCGGCTGATGTCGGCTACGTTTCCGTTTTCCTCGTTACGTATCAGCCGTTTCAAAGCATCATATAAGCCCACCTTATCATACAGGTAGTCAAATTTTCCCTGTGTCAGGTATTGCTGATATACCTTAGGGTTATAGGCTTCGCCAATAAAGATCAGCTGCGGGTGTACCGCTTTTACCTGCGGGATTACCCAGTTCCAGAATGCTACCGGTACCATTTCGGCCACATCACAACGAAATCCGTCGACACCCTTTTTAGCCCAGTATACCAGGATATCTTTCATTTTTATCCATACCGGCGGAACAGGATCAAAGTGATGAATCTCTTTTCCGTTGCTGTATTCCACACCATAATTCAGTTTCACAGTCTCATACCAGTCGCCGGCTGAAGGCTGTGCGCTGAACACATTATTGCCGGTGGCCTTTGCCGGGTGCTCCGGATAACGGCCATCACCCAAAGTCATCCACTCTTTATCGGCATTTTGTAAAACAGGCACCTTAAAATCCTGTCCGGGAAGATAATAAAAGTCATTTTTTACACTAAAGGCAACGGTCTTATCATCGCCGGCACCAAAATCTTCCACGTCTGCCGGCTTTGCCGTTGAATGGTAGCCGCGCGCTACATGGTTGGGCACAAAATCGATCAGCACCTTTAATCCATGAGCATGTGTACGCTTTATAAGTGCTTCAAACTCTGCCATCCTTTGGTTGACATCCGTAGCCAGATCAGGATCCACATCATAATAATCACGGATCGCATAAGGCGAACCCGCGCGTCCTTTTACCACATCGGCATCATCCCTGGCGATGCCATAACGACTGTAATCGGTCAGGCCCGCATGGGCAATAATACCGGTATACCATACATAATCGACCTTTAAAGCTTTCAGCGCTTTTAAGGCGTTATCGTTAATGTCATTAAACTTCCCGCTGCCGTTCTGCTCCCGGGTGCCATAAGGCACATTGGCCGTTACCGTATTGCCAAACAGGCGGGGAAGCAACTGGTAGATCACCAGGGCATGAGACCCGTTTGCCGCAGGCACTGGCGCTTTGCACGAAAAGCCGCCTGCAAGCGATATCCCGGTCAACAGAACGATGATAAGGAAATAAAAACGATGTGTAACCTGCCCTGTCTGCATATCTGTTTACAATTTATATTATACCAGTAAGGAATTTGCCACCTTTAATTCTGCGTAACCCTGAAGCACATACTCCTGCTGATGAATGACCAGCGGCACCTCCTGTGCCGATGCGTTGCGGATGCTGATCTCCGCAGCATTGATGTTCACCCGGATATTAGCGCCCCTGAAGCCCACATTGAACGCAAAGGAAGTCCATTTTTCAGGCAGGAAAGGATTAAATATCAATTTATTATTCCGCACACGCATACCCGCAAAGCCTTCCACCACGCTCATCCAGGTACCGGCCATCGAAGTAATGTGCAGGCCGTCTTCCGTATCGTTATTATAATCGTCTAAATCCAGGCGCGATGTACGCAGGTAAAAGGCATAGGCCCGGGCTTCATCATGCAGCTTTGCGGCCAGGATACTGTGTACACAGGGCGAAAGGGAACTTTCATGAACCGTACGCGGTTCATAGAAATCGAAATTGCGCTTATGAGTATCGAAATCAAAGTCGTCCTCGAAAAAGTAAAGCCCCTGCAATACGTCGGCCTGCTTAATAAAACAGGAACGCAGGATCCGGTCCCAGCTCCATTTCTGGTTAAGGGGGCGCTCCGAAGCCGGAAGGTCCTTTACCATGACCTGCTCCTTATCCATATAGCCGTCCTGCTGCATGAAAACACCCTGATCAGCGTGATAAGGATAATACATGTTGTGGATAATATGTTGCCAATCGCTAAATTCTTTTTCGTCTAATTTAAGCTTTTCAGTCAATTCCCGGTAACGCTGCAGATGATGATGCTCCAGCTGCTGTGCAGCTTCACAGGTATATTTCAGGCACCAAACCGCCAGATAGTTCGTATACCAGTTGTTATTCACGTTATTTTCGTATTCGTTCGGACCAGTTACCCCCAGCAGCACATACTTCGATTTTTCAGTGCTCCAGTTTACACGCTGCTTCCAGAAACGGGCAATCGCCACCAGTACCTCGAAACCATATTCGGCCAGGTAAACCGCATCGCCGGTATAACGGATATAATTATAGATCGCATAGGCAATGGCACCGTTACGGTGGATCTCTTCAAAGGTGATCTCCCATTCGTTATGGCATTCTTCGCCATTCATCGTGACCATGGGATAGAGGGCCGCCCCTCCCGTAAAGCCCAGCTTTTGTGCATTTTCAATGGCTTTGTCCAGTTGCTTATAGCGATAGATCAGCAGGTTCTTACTCACCTGCTGCGGCGCCGTAGCGAGGTAGAACGGCACACAATAGGCTTCGGTATCCCAATAGGTCGAGCCACCATATTTTTCGCCGGTAAAGCCCTTAGGGCCAATGTTCAACCGGTCGTCTTTACCTGTATAGGTCTGAAAAAGCTGAAAAATATTAAAGCGGATAGCCTGTTGGGCTGCCACATCGCCTTCGATCACCATATCGCTCTCTTCCCATTTTTTCGCCCATGCGGCAGCCTGTTCCTCCAGCAGGGTCTCAAAGCCTTTGGCTACCGCCGCATGCAACACCCTGCGGGCATCCTGCAATAAAGTGGCCTTATCATGATTTTCGGACGAAAGATTTACCGCGGTTTTGATCAGCGTTATCTCATCGTCCTGTTGTACGGTACAGCTAAAATGCTGTGCAATGTATTTCGTCTTCCGAAGCGTTTCCGCTGTTACTTCAACGGGCCTGCCATTCTTATGCAGGGCGATATGGGCACCGGTACATACCTCAAAAGCGGTCTTTTTGGTGCGCAACATCAGGTATATCGCCCCCTCCTGCTCCCTGTCGGTCACAAAATCCCAGAATTTTTCATCATAATTACTGTCCTGATTTTTAATATCGCCGTCAATAAACGAAGTCATGCTAAGCTGACCGTCAAAATTCAGGGCTTTGATACGATACTCGATAGCACCCGTTTCATCATCGTCGATACTGCAAAAACGCTTTGCCGTTACCGCCACCTGCCGGCCGCCGGACAGGGTGGCCCTGAAACGCCGCTCCAGGTAGCCCTCTTTCATGTGCAATACCCGGGTAAAATCCTGTACCTCTGCTTTCGCCAGGTCGAGCGTTTCGCCATCCACAACAATATCGATACCTATCCAGTTCGCCGCATTCAGCACTTTGGCAAAATAATCGGGATAACCGTTCTTCCACCAGCCCACCCGGGTCTTATCGGGATAATATACCCCGGCTATATAATTTCCCTGCAGACTTTCACCCGAATAATGCTCTTCAAAGTTAGCCCGCTGGCCCATCCGGCCGTTGCCGAGGCTGAAAATACTTTCCGAAATTTTATTCAGATGCGGGTTAAAACCTTCCTCAATAATATCCCACGCGTGTGTTTTAATGTAGTTCTTCATGTGTTTAAATTCCTCTGCCTTCTAAAATTCGTCCAGCCTGGCTAACCGGGCTACCGTTAACCGGTCTAAACCAGGCACCACGATATCTGCTTCCTGCAATACTGCAGCATCCCCGATCCCTATAGCTTTCATTCCTGCCCGCCTGGCGGCCTCAATACCGGCCACGGCATCCTCCAGAACAATACACTGCTCAGGTTCGACCTGCAGCATCCGGGCTCCGGCCAGGAATACTTCGGGATCAGGCTTCGACCGGCTTACCCGGTTACCATCTACAATGGCATCAAAAAAAGATTCCAAACCGGTACGGGCCAGGATCAGGCCGGCATTTTTACTGGCCGAGCCTAAAGCGATCCTGTAGCCGGCTGCCTTTATGTCTTTCAGAAAACGGACGGCTCCCGGCAACACTTCAGCAGGTGTCATCGTGCTGATCATGGCTACATAATCGTTATTCTTTGCTGTCGCCAGCGCCTCTTTCTCCGTTTCGGAAAGGCTTATTCCGCCCCAGCCCAATATTTTATTTAAGCTCTCCATCCGGCTGATGCCCTTTAATTCCTCATTCTGTACTTCTGTAAAATCAAAGCCCAGTTTATTCGCCAATTTTCGCCAGGCCTTAAAATGATAACCCGCTGTATCCACCAATACGCCATCCAGGTCAAAAAGACAGGCTTTAGAAGGTTTCTTCATCTTTTTATTGTAATTCCAGTACTAAGGTGCTGGTTCCCGGCACTTTAATTTCGCTGATATTGTCTATTATGGTATCTGTCACCACATTTTTTGCTTTTCGGGCGGATAAAATACGTTCGGCAAAGCGGGCAGTAGCCAGCTTTTTCTCTTCGCCGTTACTGTTCATGACCACCATGACCGTTTTTTGCGCATTATACCGGAAATACACATAAATGCCCTCTTCAGGAATAAACTGCATGAGCTTACCGGTTTGCAGCACTTCATTATTTTTACGGTAGTTGGCCAGTTTCTTCACATAGGTAAAGGCTTCATTCTCTTTCGCTGTACGGCCTGCTGCTTCAAACTTATTCACGGGATCACCCGGCCACCCGCCGGGAAAATCGCTGCGTACCAGACCATCGGGATTAGCAAAATTTTTCATCAGGATCTCATTTCCGTAATAGAACTGGGGAATGCCCCGGGTAGTTAACAACCAGGCGATACCCGATTTATATTTGTTAAAATCTTCGCCCACTACCGAATAAAAACGGCTGAGATCGTGGTTATCCAGAAAAACCACATTACGTGTGGGATCTTTATACACAAAATCGTTCGCGAATACATTGTAAAGCCGCACCACACCGTCCATCCAGCCGAATTTACCATTCAGCGCCTCGTTAATACCCCACAGGGCCTGAAAATCCGTTACCCCCTGCAAATGGGTATCAAAACCCTGGTTCAGGGTATTGCCCTCTGTAAAATAGGCCTGGTTGGGCACACCATGCACCCAGGTCTCACCAAAAAAGGTAAACTTCGGGTATTCTTTTGTGATGCGCTTAGCCCACTGCGCCATAAAGGGGAGGTCGTTATAGGCATACGTATCTAAGCGGAATCCGTCCAGACCGGCATATTCGATCCACCAGATGTGGCTTTGTATTAAATATTGCTGTACGAAAGGATTTTCCTGATTCAGATCGGCCATCTGACTGTCGAACCAGCCGTTTACCATCAGTTGCTTATCGGTATTGGAATGATAAGGATCAAAATGCACCTGCTCGCGGTAGCTGGTCTTTGTATATTGAGGCCATTGGTGTACCCAGCTTTTCATGGGCATATCCTTAATCGTAAAATGCGATGTACCAAAATGGTTATGCACCAGGTCTTTGATCATTTTCATGCCGCGTTTGTGGCACGCATCAGCTAACTTTTTATACAATTCATTGGTACCGAAGCGCCGGTCAATAAAATAGCTTTCGGTATTGGCATACCCATGATACGAGGTTTTCGGCTGATCATTTTCCAGAACCGGGTTCAGCCAGAGGGCTGTAACGCCCAGATCCTGGAGGTAATCAAGATGGTCGATAATCCCCTGCAGATCGCCGCCATGGCGGTAATACATACTGTCGCGGTTCAACGCTGTTTCACTCATCCCCGTTACAATATCATTGGTCTTATCGCCATTGGCAAAACGGTCGGGCATGATGAGGTAAATAAAATCTTTATTCGTTACGCCCTGGAACTGGTTCGGATCATGTGCTCGTTGCCGGAGCTCGTATAGCACTTCAGTGGTTTTCTTCCCGTTCATGCGCAATACAATGGGAAATTTTCCCGGCTTTACATCAGGTGCCAGCACCAGGTCAAGAAAAAGATAATTGGGATTTTCAACGGCGTTCACCTTTTGCAGCGTCACCCCCTCGTAATGAATGCTTACTGTATTTTTAGCGATATCTTTTCCGTACAATAGCAGCTGTAAGGAAGGATCTTTCATGCCGGCCCACCAGAAAAGCGGTTCAACACGTTGTATAGTTGTTTTTTGGGCAAAGCTGCCGATAGAACAGGCCAGCAGCAGGAAAAGGAGATACCGTTGGTTCATCACAGGTTAATAATTGATCTCAAATGAATGATTGCTATTCGTTAAAACTACGCTTTTTACTGCATAACCTTCTGTGGGGTTGGCAGTTCCCTGGGGATCAAAGCGTGATACCGGCGTTAAAAAGGATACAAAATCATTGTTCAGGGTTTTACCCTCTGTACGGATATTATCGGCCGTGGTAAAACCATGGAAAACCAGCTTCAGCTGTTTAAACGCTGAGCTAAACGACCCTTTCACTTCACCAAAAACAATTTTCCGTTCTGCGGCAAGGTAGCTGATCGTACGCTGGTAAAAATCATTTTTCTCATAGTTAAACGTTTCGCCATCATCTTCATAATACATGAAATGATTGTTTATATCGCCTTTATACACATGAATGGTCAGCGTATCGGTTGGCTTTTCGGCTGTAGTCTGTATCAGCGACTGCATGGGGATAATACTGCTCTCCTTTACATATACCGGCAATTTGTTTAAACTTAAGCGAATAATTTTTTCGGTATTCCCCTGCTCCTGCTCGCCTGTATAAAAGTTATACCACTTTCCTTTCGGGAAATATACCTGGCCAAACTCTTTGGTACTTTCGAAAGGGGCGACCAGGAAAGCCTGTCCAAACAGGAATTCGTTCTGAAACGAGGTTTGGTATACCTTGGCGTCAAAGGTATGATCAATGGCCAGGCTGCGTACCACCGGCATACCGGTACGGGCAGCTTCGTTAAAGGTGGCATACAGGTAAGGCAGCAGGTGATAACGCAGGTTGATGTAATTTCTCGAAATTTCGGTGACCTCCTCACCATAGCTCCAGGGCTCAGACGATTTGGTATTCACGGCACTATGATTGCGGAAATAGGGATTAAAGGCCCCGATCTGTATCCATCGGGCATATAAGCTTACCGGTGGGTTCCCGGTAAAACCACCGATATCCATACCGGTAAAAGCCACACCGCTTAATCCCAGGCTGCTGAGCAGACGCACGCCTAACAGCATATGGTCTTCTTCCGACCGGTTATCACCGGTCCAGATCGCGGTATAGCGTTGTAAACCGGCATATCCGGCACGGGTAAGGTTAAAAGGCCGTTTTCCCGTAGCCGCTACGGCGCCTTCATAGCTTGCCCGCGCCATTTGCATGCCATATACATTATGTGCCTGCCGGTGACTGGCTAATGCCCCGTCATAATTAAAGATGATGTTAGAAGGCATCTTTTGCCCCCAGCTGGCAATTTCATTCATATCGTTCCAGATCCCGTCAACCCCGCTTGCACTAAAGAAACGGAGCTTCTGCTTCCACCACTCCCGGCCCTTTGGCAGGGTAAAATCAGGAAAATGGCACCAGCCCGGCCATACCTGCGCCGAGAAGTTGGTACTATCGGGATACTTCACAAAAACACCGGCTTTCAATCCATCTTCATAGGCTTCATAACCTTTTTCCACTTTAATGCCGGGATCAACGATCACAGTGGTCCGGAATCCCATTTCCCGGAGTTTCTTATTCATGGCCAGCGGGTCGGGAAAACGGCTTTTATCCCAGGTAAACAGCTTATACTGATCCATATAATGAATATCAAGCGTAATACCGTCGGCCGGTATTCTTTTTTCCCGCAAGGTTTGCGCAATGCGGAATACTTCAGTATCGGGATAATAGCTGTACCGGTTCTGCTGGTAACCTAAGCTCCACAGCGGCGGCATTTTCATCCGCCCGGTCAATGCCGTATACGAGCCAATAATGCCGGCAATCTTTTTGTGGTAAATCAAATAGTAGTTCAGTTCACCGCCCTGTGCCGAAAAGGAAGAAAAGCGATCGTTGCTGGCCCCGAAATTAAAATCGGTCTGATACGTATTATCGAGGAAAATACCATAATTCACGTCATGGTGAATACCGATATAAAACGGAATAGACGAATACAGGGGGTCCTGCCCGGTAGAATAACCGAAAGCATCATAATTCCAGTTCGTATAACCATTGCCACGCCGGTCTAAATTTCCCGTTTTCTCTCCCAGCCCGATAAAACGTTCACCCTCCTGCATTTTTTTATAGGCGGTGACCTCTTCTCCCACCCACGAATTTTGCAGGCCTTTTTCATCCTGGCTGATCAGTTTCCCTTCAGGTGTAAAAAAGGCAACACGAAAAGGCTTTTTATAGATAACGGATTTGAGTGAGTCGGTTAACAATACAATTTCCGTAGCACTTTGGCTGATCTGTACCTTTATATTTTCAGGCGGTCTGATCACCGCATATGAAAAATCCTTTCCTAAAGGTTTTTTATCTAACCGTACCCGGATAACGGCTGGTGTATAGGCCGTAATTTCGCCCCAGGCGTTGGTCGTCCGGAAACTGATCTTTTGCCCCTGTATATGCACCTCTTTAATATCGCCTGCCGGCAGTACCGGGTTTTGCTGTGCAAAGGTCGCTGCCGACAGGCTAAATAGCAGGCTGAATATGGAAACCGGAAATTTCCTCATATTTTCTGGATTCGTAAAAAGATTAATTCTTCACTATGGCAGCTGTACCGCCGGTTAATTTTCCGGTACTATCATAGGTTACGGTAAGCGTGATCGTATAATTTCCGGCAGCGGCGATCTTAATATTATCTCCGCCAGGGTTCAACGCATTCAGGGCACCGCCTAAGTTCGTCCCCCAGTCATGACCAAAACGGAATTTAAGTTCGCCCACACCCAGATCAGTCGTCACTTTCCATACATTCTTACCGTCATTAATGGTCTTCATATCGGTATCACCGCCCCATCCGTCGGCTGTGGCATCGCCAATAAGCGACCATATTTTGTTATCCTCAATGCTGTACGTCATATCGTTCAGGTTCACCATAACCAGTTTCGGTCCGGCGCTGGTCACTTTCAGGTTTCCGCCCTTCGCCACTAACTTACCGCCACCGGCATCACCATAATCATTATCCCAGTTCTTTTTAGGGGTAATTTTGAACTCCTGGTCAGCAGCCGTAAAGGTAATGACACCGGTATATACACCGTTGCCGGTAACCGATACCAGACTGTCGGCCGTAGTCGGATCCCAACCCTGGTAGGCACCGGGTACATACAGCCATGCGGTGAGCGGGAAAGGCCGCGCACTGATGCTGACCACGTTGCTGTAAACAGGGGCGATATCGTCTGATATGGTCGATTTCAACCGGGCTACGATATCGGTATTGGCCGATGTAGAAAGATTTAAGGCCAGCAGCATGGTATTAAAATCAGCACCGTTGTAATTTACGGTTTTGGCATTTGGTGCTACGGGATATTCTCTGAATTTACCGGCTGCAAAATTATCCGCCTTGGTCGAAAGCTGTATGACATTGTTGATACCAGCGCGGTAGCCAAAATCAGGTGGCGTAAAGGTAAAGGTAATCACATCGGAAGTCAGCATACTCTTATCGACCACTACGGATGTCTTTGAAGATTGCAGGGCCGAACTTGCGCCGGCGGGATTGACCACCGATCTTGTTTCGTCTTTTTTACATGACCATAGCGCTATGGAAAGCAGGGCCAGGATCATTATTTTTAGTGTTTTCATATCTATTCTCTCCATAAAGAATTAATAACCTGGGTTTTGCACCAAATTGGTATTGTTACCGATATCGGTAGCCGGAATCGGGTAAAGGTTGCGATGCGCCGGAACACTGGTTCCTGCCTTTGGTCCGCCTTTAAACGGCCACAGATAGCTGCTTCCGGTAAATTTACCGAAACGGATCAGGTCGGTACGACGGTGACCTTCCCAATACAGTTCCCGGGCGCGTTCGTCCAGGTAAAAGTCGGGTGTAAGCGCTGCAAGCGCCACCGCACCACTGGCATTTTCATAGGCACGGCTACGCAGCTGATTCACGTAGATGAGGGCCTGGGCAGCCGTTCCGCCACCACCGCCGCGGGCAACCGCTTCACCATAAATGAGGTATTGCTCTGCCAGGCGGAAAAGCGGAAAGTCGAGCGAGCTGAATGAACCGTTCACGGTACCACCCTGTACGCCGGCCGATGTAACATTTTTAAATTTAGTGACCCTTAAGCCATCGGTAAACACGCCTATTTCATCTACATTGGCTTTATTACCAAAGAAAGCACCGCGTTTATCGGCTGTACCACTGGCATCCGGAAACAATGCCGGTAAGTTCTGACGGGTACGGTTACCACCCCATCCGCCGTTAGGCACGCCAAATGAGGTCGGGTTCATATCTCCGTTAATCGCCGCGTTGATCAGGAACGTTGTTCCGCCCCAGTTCGTTCCCTTTATACCGTCATAATTGATACTTAAAATAACCTCCGGATTATTGACATCATTATCGGTACGGAACAGGTCCATATACTTTGGTTTAAGGGAATAACCGCCGCCGGTGGTCGAGCTGATTACCTTTGAAGCATAGGTAATCGCATCGGTATAGCGTGCCGTACCGGTATAGACCTGGGCATTTAAGTACATCCGGGCCAGCAGCGCCCATGCAGCCCCTTTATCGGCGCGGCCATATTCATTGCTGCGTGCATCTGCCAGATCCGCTTCGATCGCTTTGAGCTCCGACTCGATATAATTAAACAGCTCTGCCCGTTTGATTTGTTTTGGAAGCGCCTTTCCGACAGCGTCATTTTCGGTCACGAAGGGCGGATTACCAAACGCATCCATCAGTACCCAATACTGGAATGCCCGCAGAAAACGGGCTTCGGCACGGTAACGGGTTATATTTGTGGCATCACTGATGTTACGGGCAGCGAGCTTTTCAGCCGTACTTTCGCGTAAAAACTCATTACATACGGTAATATGCAGGATGCTTCTGGAATAAAGTCCCCTTAAAAACTGGTTATCGGTTGTCCACAGCGACTGGTCGAGTTCCGGGATACCGGTGTCGCCCCAGGCACAGATAGCCTCATCCGTAGTCAGCTCCTGCGAAGTCCAGAACAGGCGTAAAAAGTCGGCAAAGCCGGAGTTCAGCCCGCCTACATCGCTGTTATCCGAGCCCTGCGGGCTCGTCAGCCCGTAAGTGGCATATAATTTTACCAGCGCATTTTTATAACCGGCTGCATCGGCATATACCTGATCAGCAGTTACATCGTTGGTTGGTTTTAAATTAAGTGCATCTTTCTTACATGCCGCCAGTGAAAGCGCCACGAATGCTGATGCGAGAATATATATATGTGATTTTTTCATTGCTAATTTCCTCCCCTGTTAAAGTCCGAGATTTAAGCCCAGCGTATACGTTCTTGGCCGTGGATATAAATTATTATCGATACCTGAAACCGATTCAGGGTCTATGCCTTTATACTTTGTAATGGTAAACACATTCTGTACATTGGCCGACAGGCGCAGGCTGCCTTTTCCGGATTTGCTCAGTTTGCCAAGGTCATAGCCTATACCCAGGTTATCCATTTTCAGGAACGAGGCATTTTTGATATAGTAATCGCTCAGGTACTGGTAACCCGATGAACCGCTGAAGCCGGTGTTCATCAGGTCGCGGGCGGCATTGTTCAGGTTGCCCTGTACACTCAGCAGATTATAGCTTACGCCGAAGTTAGACGATACATTATCGTAAATATAATTCCCCACATTGGCTCTTAAAACGGTATTGAAGGTCCATTTTTTATAGCTGAACGCAGTGCTGAAACCCATCGTTACCGAAGGATCAGGCGAGTGATAATAATATTTATCGGCATCCGTAATCTGGCCGTCGCCGTTCAGATCTTCATACAGGTTATACACCGGTTTACCGTTGGTATCATATACCTGCTTTTTCACCAGGAATGCCCCGGGTTTCTGGTTCACAGCATTGTATTTCAAGTGAATACCTGTACCGCCGGTGATATCGCCGGCATCAATCGCTGCCGAATTATCATCAATAAGGGTCAGGTTGGTAATTTTCCGTTTATTATAGGAAGCATTAAATCCAACCGTCCAGCTCATATCCGGTTTATTGAGGATGTTCAGGTTAATATTTCCTTCGATCCCTTTCACATCCATACTGCCCACATTGGTGGTCAGCACATTCGTAAAGTTTACACCCAACGGAATGTTCACCAGACTTAGCAGGTCTTTTGTTTTCTTGGTATACACATCAATGCTACCGAAGATCTTACCCTGAAGGAAACCATAATCCAGACCGGCATTATAGGTCGTGGTCGACTCCCATTTCAGGTCTTTATCATATCCGGCGGGACTGTAATAATTATAAAAGGTGTTTCCCACCTGGTATTGCCCGGTATTGGTATTCGGATAGTAACGGGCCAGGTATTCGTAGTTCCCGATACCATCCTTATTTCCGGTCTGCCCATAGCTTAAACGCAGCTTAAGATCCGAAAAAGCGGTATTCTTAAACAGGCTCTCATCAATCAGCCGCCACGTAAAGCCTACGGAAGGGAAATAGCCCCAGCGGTTCTCTTCCGCAAATTTTGAAGAAGCATCAGCCCGCATGGTGGCTGAAAGGATGTATTTGCTGGCCAGGGTATAAATAAAACGGCCGTAGTACGATAATAATTTATTACGCTGCACTTCGAAAGGATAGGCCGGCGCCGTGATGGCAGTAGTCCCGTCACCCCGGTACGACGTGAAATTATAATTGGTTTGCTTGATATCGTAGTATCCGTAACCGGCCGTAAGGTCGAAGCGGCTGTTCAGCTGCTCCACATTTTTGGCATAATTCAGGTAAAATTCTGAAACGTAATCATGCTCGGCATTTTTACGGTCCTGGTAAAAACCCTGTGTGCTATAGCTTTGTGCCACATTAGCCGGCACAGATGAATAACCGGTCCCTTTTGAAATATCATAACCCAGGTTAAGGTTAGCGCGGAGCTCGGGCAGAAAATGGAAGGTATAATCTAAGGTCAGGTTACCGAAACTGCGATGTGCTTTACCGATATCATCCTTACCTTCGATCAGTGCTACCGGGTTACGCGGGGTATTCGGGTTAGGTACGGCAGATGCGCCTGATCCGGTGGTCCATTCATAATAACCGCCAAACTTGCCGTTGGCATCATATACAGGTTTAGTAGGGTCGAACTGCAAGGCTGCGCCAATAGCGCCCTGATTGGCGTAAACCGAACGGGTAAGGGCGCCTTTAAGGTTAAGGTCTACTTTAAGATGATTATCAAAGAATTTTGGCGACAAACTAATGGCGGCTGTTCCCCTTTTCAGCACATCGGTAAGCAGCAAACCATTCTGGTTTAAATAACCGGCCGAAATCCGGTAAGGCATCTGCATTCCTTTCGCCGTACCGGCAATAGACAGATGGTTATCGGTTGTAAACGCATTCCGGTAAATTTCATCCTGCCAGTCGGTGTTGGCTGTGCCAAGCAGTTGTTTCTGCGCGCTGGTACCGTTGGCATTCACATAATCGCGGATATCATCTGACGTTAAGACATCCACTTTACGGGCTAAGGTCGCCACAGCATTGCTGGTATTAAAGTTAATCACCGGCTCACTGTTGCCTTTCTTCGTGGTGATGAGGATAACCCCGTTCGATGCCCTTGATCCATAGATCGCCGTCGCATTGGCATCTTTCAGCACCGTAAAGGTTTCAATATCGTTCGGGTTCAGGAGCGATAGCGGGCTTGGCGCATTGCCGATGCTGTTTCCGCTGAAAGGCACCCCATCGATCACAATTAAAGGATCATTGCTCGCATTTAAGGATGCACCTCCCCGGATACGGATCTGCGCGCTGCCCCCTGGCTGCCCGCTGTTGGAGGTAATGTTTACACCGGGTACTTTGCCCTGTATCAACTGATCCGGCGTGGAGATCGTGCCCCGCTGAAAATCTTTTGAACTTAACGTGGTTACGGATCCGGTGAGGTCTTTCTTTTGTACCGCACCGTACCCGATAATAACGATCTCATTTAATTTCTGATTATCGGCGACCATTTTAAAGTTAACCGTCATGTTACCGCTTACGGTAACGGTCTGCTCCTGGCTCTGGTAACCGATAAAATTGGCAACCAGCACTACGGTGCCGCTAAGACCGCTGAGTCTGTAAACGCCATCGGGTTCTGTAATGGCCACTCTGGTGGTTCCTTTTACGGTGACGGATGCACCGGGCATTGGAGCACCCGTTTCATCAAGCACCTTACCGGTGATCGTTCCGGTCTGCGCATGAACCTTTAGTACCGTAAAAAAACAGAGTACCAAAAGCGCCTGTCTTAACAGGTAAAATACTTTCATACTTGAGGTAAATTTGGTGAATAAATTCAGTTAGTTTTTTAGTTAAAATACACGAAGAACTAATTTAAGGGTGTTCAGATAAAATCAAAATAATTTTAAGAATTTTTTTTCAGGGATTTTTTCTCCTACACAAAGCGCACCGTTCTATACACTTAGTGATTACAAATTTCAGGAATATATAAATAATTAATATATTGATAATAAGACATATATAATAATATATACCGCCTAATTAGTGTATTTAAAACACTATAGTAAAAAACACACTAAGAATCGGGAACGTTCCCGATTTTTTCATCCTTTTTACACATTCAATTTCGGGAACGTTCCCGAAATTAAAGCAAAATTCTTCTTAAAATACACTAAGTCGTTAAAAAAGTTGCTTTTTCAGGGTGGGAAAAACAGGTTCAGAAACAGCTGTGGAAACGGCCTTATTTGCGGGTCGAATTCCGGGCAAAAAGTTTCGACTTCAGCACCACTTCTTTAATGGCATTTACCTGCTGGTTATCTTCCAGCATATCGAATAAGATCTGCGCAGCCTGCCCTCCTATTTCAGTGGCCGGTTGTGTAACGGTGGTGAGCGAAGGATTAAGCAGCGGGGCGATCTCCAGGCTGGAAAAACCAATCACTTTAACGTCATCAGGAATAACCAGCTTCATTTCAAAACAGGCATAATACGTAGCAAAAGCCAGCCGTTCAACAGAAGCGAAAATACCGTCGGGCTTAAGCGCTGCCAATGCCCTGCGAATGATCACATTATTCTCTTCATAGCTGTTTGTACAATCGATCACATATTTTTCATCGAAAGTAAAGCCGTATTTTTCCAGGGCGTCGATATAACCCTGCATCCGGGTTTTCCCGATACTTAAGTTTTTATTCACCACGAGATAGGCGATCTTCCGGCATCCCTGATTAATCAGGTGCTCCGTAGCCTTAAAGCTGCTGTCATAATCGTTGGTAATGACTCTCGGCACATCAATATCCTCATATACACGGTCAAAAAAGACCAGCGGCAAACGTTTTCCGCCTAAACGGTTGAGGTAGCTGTGATTATTGGCTTCACCCGAGGCCGACATAATGATCCCGTCGGCACGGCCGTTATGCAGGTGGCGGATAAAGTCCATCTCCTTCTGGTAGTCATCGTCGGTTACATAGATCAGGATATGATAATTATGCTTCCGGGCAATACGCTCAATCCCATGTATCGCCTGCGAGAAGTAATTATTGGCCAGCTCCGGAACAATGATTGCAATGGTCCGGCTTTTCTGCTCCCTTAAATTACTGGCGTAATGATTGGGCTGGTAATTCAGCTCCCGGGCCTTGGCTAATATTCTTTCCTTGGTATCGGGCTTAATATCGCTGTTATCCCTGAACGCCCGCGAAACGGTCGATTTCGACAAATTAAGCACCTCAGCTAACTTTTTAATGTTAATATGATCCATTCGCTTGCAGCAGTTTCATACAAACTTAAGCTATTTTCATGTTGCAGCCAACAATATGCGGTACAGATTGTTTCTGATGTAAGATTAAAAACACGATGAATTGAAATCTATGAAGCAGCAGCAGATCTTTTTACACACCTTGTCCCGTTTAATTTGCAGCGTAAGTGCGTTGATATTTTTATTCCATATGATGGCCTGCAACAGGCCTTCTACATGGGGTCAGCAAGCGTTTAAAACCTTCAAAAATCCTGTTTTTAAACAAATAGAAGATGAAAAACTTTCCGGCTATCTTAAAAACAGGATAGCCGCCTCAGACCATACCTTCAAAAACCCCAAATTCCTGAAAGCCTTTTATGCAAAACATCAGTATGCCCCGGTAGTGTTAGATAAAATCTTAACGAAAGGACAGTTAGAGAACATCATTACGGTGCTGGCGGATGCCGGTGCCCATGGGCTGTCGGCCGATATGTTCAACGTCCGGCAGCTGCAATCGCTGTATCAGCAGATGCGGGATAAAAACAAGATCAGCGACACAGAAGCAGCCTATACCCAACTGGCCGAACTCGAAGTGTTGCTGGCTAATGCCCTCACCGATTACAGCCATGCGATGCAATACGGCGTGTTAAGTCCGCGAAAGATCTACGCCCAGTATTATACGGAAACCAAACGCCCCGATGAAAAAAGTTTTTCCAATACACTGGAAACCCCGGATATAAAACAGTTCTTAGACAGTGTACAGCCTAAAGATAAACAATATCAGGCGCTGCAGCAGGCGCTGACCGGACAACCGCAGTTAACCACTTCTGCAGCACAGGAAGAAGCCCGGCGTATCCTGGTGGTAAACCTGGAACGGCTGCGCTGGAAAAATAAACCCCGGGAAGATAAGTATGTATTGGTCAACATTGCTGATTTTACCTTACAGGTGATCGAAAAAGAACAAGCGGCTTTACAGATGAAAGTATGCGTTGGCGAGGGCCGGTATAAGAACGAGCCGGATAAGCTGATCGAATATGATGAGGAGGGACTGAAAAAAGACCGTCCTTTTAACCGGGAAACTCCGCAGCTCAACAGCCTGCTCCACAGTGTCCAGGTTAACCCCGTCTGGAATATTCCGCAAAGTATTGCCAGCAATGAAATTAGCCGTTATGCCGCTGCCGACCCCTATTACCTCGCCAACAATAATATCGATGTTTACCTGAACGGCCAAAGGATCGAAGACCCGGAAACGATTGACTGGACGGCCGAAGGCGCCGCTAAGCAGTATCATTTTAAGCAACGTCCCGGAGCTGAAAACGCACTCGGTAAGATTAAGTTTCTTTTTAACAATCAAAGCAGTGTATACCTGCATGATACGCCATCCAAAAAAGAATTTGACAAACCGGTAAGAGCCGTCAGCCACGGCTGTGTACGTGTAGAAAAGCCATTGGAACTGGCTAAAGCATTATTTGGGCCAGGTACGGAATATGAAGCGATCCGGAAAGCCATGCAGGACGGAAAGCCACGTGCAAAAGATATCGCTCTTCCTCAAAAAGTACCTGTATATCTTTGCTATTATACCTGCTGGGCGGATTCTTCAGGGCAGCTGCAATACCGCAAAGACATTTACGGGCTTGATATGGTGCTCTACAGCCATTTGAAACGGCTAATCTGAAACGCCGGCGATTTAATCCATCCGGCTGCTTTGCACATCGCTGGCAAAGTGGGCCGCCAGCATTTCATTCAGGTATTTAGACCGGTAATGATCATCTGATTTATGGATAAACAGTACCGTTTTGTCTTCCATCGTATGAATTACCTGATCCGCTACAGCCGGAGCCACCGCCGGACAACCCTGGCTGCGGCCTAAGCGCCCCAGGGCTTTAATCGTACCCGTACTTACATAAGGCGCGCCATGCACCACGATCGACCGCTCCCGGGCATTCGAATTAAAACCTTCATCCATCCCGTCTAATTTAAGCGACTTACCATGAATACCCTTATATACCTCCCCGGTGACGTAAAACCCAAGGCTGCTGGAAAGGGAATTGTTTACATTCGAAAAATGGGTGGCCTCGTTACCCCCGCTATTCTGTCCATGTGCCACCCAGGTATTCAGCAGGAGTTCTTTTTTCTCCATGTCGATGATATAAAGCCTTTTTTTGGTACTCAGCTGGTCAAAATCGGCAATGGTTAAAATCGGCTTGGAAGAAACATAGCCCGATTGTTTAAGGTTATAAAAGCCTGTTACGGCTTTTTCAAAAACAGGTAAACGCAGGCCTTTCTCCTTCAAATGGAGATCGGTATACAGGCTGTGCAGGTGCAGGCTATACAGGCTATCCGCAAGCAAAGGCGCTTTAACTACAAATTTATCCTGAAAAGAATGGTCTGGCTTACGGGCAGAAACGGACAAAAAGACAACAATCAGTCCTAATATACCCCATCTTAATGGATTCATACGCACATCATCTGGTTTATTAAAAGATAAGGTAAAAGATGTTTTCTATAGGCTTCTGCTGTTAAAATGAATATAATGCAAAGGTATAACGATCATTTGTTAACCGGGCTAAATCTGTTTGATTCTTGCGGTGAGATGACATTTAAGACTGATTACCGAATTGGATAACTTTATGTATATATATAGAAAAGCCGCACCTGATACTCAGATGCGGCTTTTCTGCATTATCCCGGCACTTAATATCCCGGGTTTTGCTGGGCTTTAATACCCGGATTCGCATTGATCTCTCCCTGCGATATCGGTAATATTGTTTTGTTGAAAGTTCTGTCAATGGTTTTTGGCCGGTGTGGTACCGTCAGGCCGCCTACCTCATCATTAAAGGTAATCGTCTTGTTGGTCCGCATCATATCAAAAAACCGTTGCCCTTCGCCATACAGCTCCTTACTTCTTTCATCCAGGATCATATCCAGGCTGATCGTCGCCGTCGTAGCCGGTGCCAGGTTAGGTGAACGTTTCCGGATCGCATTCAGGTAATTCACTGCTTTCGCCGGATCAGACGTCAGCGCCGCTTCTGCCGCCATCAGGTACACGTCCGATAAGCGGATCACCTTAATGTTTACCGCCGTATTCGTCGCTTTACCATCGCCGGCAAGTGTGGTACTTCCGCTGTATTTATACACAGCACCTAAACGGGTAGTCGAGATTTCGTCGGCCGCCATAACACCCCAACGTACATCTGAAGGATCCTGCCCCAAACGTGTCAGAAAATAATCGCTGGCTACGAAGAAGCCCAAAGCCTGTGTTACACCATGCCCTTTCCGGCGGTGATAAACACCGAGCGAGGAGGTGGTCAGATCGTTCTCTAAAGGCACCATACCCAATTCAAAGATCGATTCTGTTCCGAATTGAGTGGTCCACGAGCTCGTCCAGTTCGCATTTGTATACAGCGAATACAGCGATGTGGCATTGATCACCTCTTCAGCAGCCGATAAGGCCGGGCCATACGATTTCATATACAAATAAACCTTTGCCAGGATAGCCCGGTTCGCATAATAGTTGATGTAGCCATTCACTTTTGTTTTCGGCAGCAGCGGAGCTGCATCGGTCAGGTCCTTAATGATCTGCGTATAGTTCTGATCAACCGTAGCCCTCAATGGCTGTGCATCGGTACTTAACTTCTTCAGCACCAGCGGCACCCCATAAGCATTTTTATCCTGGTCATACACTTTTCCGTATAAACGTACCAAATCGAAATACATGAGCGCCCTGGCGGTTAAGGCCTGTCCTTTAGCGGTATTAAAACCCGTCACACCGGCAGCTTCCTGCTTTTCAATGTTCTCGATCAGGTTATTCACCTGCAGTAAACAATAATAGATCTGCGACCAGAAGCCTGAATAACTGCCATTATCGGCAGCATGGTTAAAGGTATACAACCCATCTAATCCCCTGCCCTGCGAAAACACCGTAAAGTCGCCGCCTTTGGCATCACCATAAATTAAAAAATTACGCCCGTAATAATCGGCCGACGTCATCGCCCGCATAATTCCATTGATCGCCACAGAAGCATCCTTCGGCGTTTTGATGGCCTCATCTGCATCGGCAGAATTGGTAGGCTTCATATCGAGGTAATCTTTACATGAGGATAAGCCGATCACCAGCAGCCCCATGAATATTATTTTAAATTTTCTTTTCATCACCATGTCCTTTTTGTGGTTAAAAACTAAATTCCAGGCCAAAAGTGTACGTTTTTCCATAAGGCGTTTCCCATCCTCTTGTACTGTACTGGTTTACTTCCGGATCGGCCTCTTTATATTTAGAGAACGTCAGCATGTTCGTACCGGAGAAATAAAGCCGTGCGTTTGATGCACCGACCTTTGAAAGCAGATTGTTTGGTAAACGATACGCTAACAACAGATTTTTCAGTCTCCAGAATGAGGCACTATGCAACTGGCGTGTACTGTTCTGCATCGGATCGGTTAAATCGGTACCTTTCAGTAAAGGCAGGGTGCCTGATGTACGGTCTGGCGTCCACATGTTATCATACGTACTCTGTGCCCGTATCCGTTCCCAATAATACCCGTCATCAGCCACATCTTTATAGGCACCGTCGTAAATATTTCCACCCACCTTATAATTAAATACCAGGTCTAAGCTCAGACCTTTGTATTCCAGGCGTGTATTTACACCGCCAAATACATCCGGAATACCGTCGCCTATGATTTTTCGGTTGGCGCTATTAAAATTATTCGTAGCCCCTCTTCCATTCCACAGAAAATCGCCGGCGGCAGCATTATTCGGATTGTTAACGTACCACACGTTCTTACCCGTGGCGGGGTCAACGCCTGCCCATTCAAAACCCCAGAAGCTTAACGTAGAAGCGCCTTCGCGGTAGATAAACTGGGCACGGGCATCACCTCCGGTAGGATCATTCCAGATAATATCATTTCCGGTAGCGCCTTCCAGACCATAGAGCTTGGTCACTTTCGATTTCAGGAAGCTGGCATTCACACCTGCCGACCATTTAAAGCCATTCTTATTCAGTATCTGTGCATTCACATCCACTTCGATACCCTTATTATTGATGCTGCCCACATTCTTCAATACCGAGCTTACCCCTGTAGTGGTGGAGATCGGTACATTCTGCAGCAAATCTTCCGTATTCCGGTTAAAATACTCTATTGTTCCGGTTAAATGCTTCAATATACCAAATTCTAAAGCTACATTCGTCGCGATGTTTTTCTCCCATTTCAGGTTCTTATCGGGGATACTGCCCAGTGAAGACCCTGCCTGGCTGATATATTTTGCACCATAGCTCACCAGTGCCCGCCATCCGTAGTTAGAACTCGGGAAGGTACCGTTCGTACCATACGATGCTCTTAACCGGAGGTTATCCACAAATGAAACGTTTTTTATAAAATCTTCATTGCTCAGGATCCATGAGCCGCCCACCGACCAGAAGTTACTCCAGCGGCTATCCGGGTGCAGCTTGGATGATCCGTCGCGCCGGTATGAGCCTGAAAGGAAATATTTTTGCTGGTAATTATATTCCAGTCTGGATAAACCCGACACCAGCGAATTGCCCCACTCATACGAACTGGCACTCTGCACCCCTGCGGTAACCACCGTAGGCAGGGAGCTGGCCGGCAGATCGGTTCCGGTTGACCGCTGAAAATCCGTTACATTTTTTTCGGTCTCGAAACCGGCCAGAAACCCGATACTGTGATCGCCAAATGTTTTATTATAGTTCAGGGTAGTCGATGATACCACCTTGTTCTCGTTGGTCGTGATGTCATTCACAGAACCATTTGTAGCAGAGCCGTTATAATGCACGGCACTGTAATAAATATGATCGGTGATCTGCGAATTATCATAAGAGAAGATCGACTTCACATTTAAGCCCGGTGCAAGGTTGAATTGTACATACGGACTGGCAAAGATCCGTTTGGTAATCGATTCATTATCCCATTCATTATCGTAATAAATATTATTTTGCGCCAGACTTCCAAATCTTGCCGTAAAAGGCTGCCCCGTTTTATAATCAGTTGGCCAGTATAAAGGCCACAATAAATTCCGGGTTTGCATGAAGTAGTTTGAACCGGTATTCCGGGTATCGTTAAAGCCGGTTTGCGACGAACGGGCAATATTTAAGTTCGCCCCGAACTCAAATGCGTTCCCCACTTTTGACGAAAGGTTAATTCTTCCGGTAACCCGGTCAAACTCATTAATATTCACCCTGCTCTGATCTTTGGTATAGGAAACAGATGTATAATATTTCGTATCGTCGTTACCCCCGCTCACCGACAGATCGTTGGTCTGATACTTTGCGGTTCTGAATAAGGCGTCATCCCAGTCAAAATACCTTCCCTGGCGGTTTTCGATCCCGTCGGTCATACCGAGGATATTTATTTTTGCGCCTAAGCCGGTACCATCACTGGTAAAGCTGTAGCCATGCCGGTTAAAACGGGTATTTAGCTGGCCCAACGCATAAGTATTGGCTGCTGCATCATTCTGCCCCGCAGACGTACGCACATCGTGGAAGATCCGGTACAGCATCTCGACCTGCTCCTGTGGTCCGGCGATCTCGTAATTATCAGTGGCCCATGAGGGTGTTAAGCCCAGCGATGTCCTGAACTCCACTTTCGGCTTGCCAGATTTACCCCGTTTCGTGGTAATAATCACCACGCCGTTTGCTGCTCTTGAGCCATACAGTGAGGCCGCCGCTGCATCTTTCAGGATCGTAATGCTCTCGATATCGGCAGGATTGATCGTATTCATGATATTATTGGTGGCATACGTATAATCGCTCATCTGACCGGAGTTACCGGCAATAACGGGTACACCGTCGATCACATACAGCGGCTCTAAGGAGGCATTCATGGAACCGATACCCCGCACGCGGATACTTGTGGTGCTGCCGGCCTGACCTGACGACGACGTAATCTGAACACCCGGTGCCCTTCCGGCCAGGGCATTCTGGAATGACGTTACCGGCATATCCGTAATGTCTTTTGCCTGAATGGTAGCCGCCGATCCGGTAAAAGTACTCCGCTTAGTGGTTCCATAAGCGACAACCATCACCTCGTCCAGCGATTGTGTGCTTGCCGAAAGCGCTACATTCACATTCGATTGTGTACCTGCCTGTACTTCCCTGGTGGAGTAGCCGAGATACGAAAAAACCAATACCGAATTATTCGAAGGTACCTGAATGGTATAGGTACCATCTTTCCCTGTAGCCGTCGTGGTGCCGGCCTGCCCCTTCACCGCAACATTCACGCCCGGAATTCCGGAACCGTCAGCTGCATCGGTTACTTTTCCCCGCACGGTCCGCTGGGCATAAGTCACCATCGCAAACAGCAGGAACCCCAACAGTGTTAGTGTAAATTTTCTGTTCATAGCTTGCAATTGTTTAGTTGATAATAAGTTGAATATACGTACGATTATCCAAACTTCATTGCAAACGTTAAAATTTTGTTAAATTAAAATGAGACAAAACGCCTGTACCTGTTTATAAAAAACCCGTCGTACCGGATATTCCGGCAGACGGGCTTCATCATATGGAGTAAGATTAATTTTATGGATCTTTGTAAGACTAACCCATAGAGCTATGAAAGTTTTATTAGATATAAAAGAGGATAAAGTTGCTTTCGTTATGGAAGTGCTAAAGAACTTTAAATTTGTTAAAGTCGAGCCTTTATCTACATATAAATCTGAGGTGCATGAAAAGGATCCGGATCATTACAAAGGACTTTAGTCATCAAAAATTTACTCATTTGATTTAAATTAGGATGTGTTTAAAAAATGGTTTTAAAAACATGACCCAATTAATGATATTAATTCATCTGAATTAATATCTGCTCTAATATGAGAAATTAATTTTCCTTCCTTATCCACTAACATTAGAAATGGAGTATAATTCACTTTATAATGCTTCATAAAAGGATGATTTATACTTGATAAAGGCAGATTAGAAATGTTAATATAATGTTCTGAAGTATATAGCTTAGTCTTAATAGATTCTAACCATCTTTCTTTTGATTTACCGTCAAAAATTGACAGAACAACAAAGTCTTGCCTATCTTTAAATACTGGCCAAATTTCCTTCTCAAATCTTTTGTGAAAGGCCGCACAAACACTACAACCCTCTCCCCACATCTCTAACAAAAAGATTTTTCCTTTTAAAGATGATGTATTGAACTTATTACCTTTTAAATCAATAAAATCAGCATCGAACAATTTACTACCTCTCCTAAAGAGAAGTTTTTCGTTTATAATTTCCTTCCCTAAGGGCGATCCCATATATTTTTTTGCATCATTTAATATATATTCATAGTTATTGGTAACATTGGAAAGTTGAGAAAAACCATACGCTCCTTTAAACAATTCAATCAATAATCTTTCTCTAAGAGTTCCAGAGTATTCATTTTTAATCGTTTCATAGAACAATTTTGCATCTATTAATCCGTCCTTGCTATCCATTAATTGTTTATATTTCAATATAGTTATCATGTAATAAAAATAACCAGGGCTAAAAAGTACCAGATCTTCTGGCTTAGTGTCTATAATAAGGTTGAAATTCTTAAAATAATTTTCTCTTAGTATTTTGATATACTCGATGTTTCCAATAGAAGTCTTATATAATGTCCTATGTTCACCTGCCCAAAGAATATTAAAATAATTTTGCGAAAATTGATGGATTAGCAGTTTTTTCATCGAGCTATTTAGTCCATAAGCATTGTTAATTAATAAATTGGCTTTTTCATGGAATTTTATGGTTGTTTGATTAATGTGATCTAAATAGATCTCTAAACTATCCTTTAAGTTCTTTGGCTTTTTTAAGGCATAAAAAATTTTATAATAGTTAGCATAATTTTTTCCTAAACTTTCTATTACGTTATTTTTAGCAGCACCATGACCAGAAAAAACTAGAGAATCTTTATCAATCCAATTACCAGATTTGATTTGCATATCATAAATATTTACATGAATACTATCATCTGGTTCTAAATAAAAAGAACTACTGGAAATCCTTTTTCCATTTTTTATGTAAGCTAAGCTATATAGTGTAGGTGAATGAATTTCTTTCACCCTAAACCGGAAGTTTCCATTACTGTCAATTTTCACATTGTATTTTATTGAACTATCCCAATAATGAGAATCAGGTTTTATTCTAATCAGTAATTCATCCGGTAATCCTTTGTTTTTATAATTAAACGTTCCACTTATAAAAGGTTTTTTGTTTTCAGTAAACACTTGCGCAAACGCGAAATGTTGAATGCAAAACAATATCGTAAAAATGAGTATTTTCTTCATTTTTGAATGTTTTTGTTAAAAGAAATTTTTTATTGAAATTTTAGCCTTAATACCCCTCATTTTGTGAAACATTTGGGTTTCGACTTGTTTCATTATAGGGTATTGGGTAATAAATATCTGTCTCTTGCCAGTTGGATTTTAAATCCTTCAATTTTAGGGTTGCTTGTCCAGTCCGTTTAAGGTCAAACCAACGATTGCCAGTTTCAGAAAACAATTCTACTACACGTTCATTTTGAATAATTTCTAACAGCACAGTTTTATCTGGATTGAGAGTTTTTATCAATGTTATTCCTGCACGATTTCTAATCTTATCCACATCATCTATGGCTTCATCAATCTTATTCAGATTAGCTCTGGCCTCGGCACGAATTAAATACAATTCACCTAAACGAAAAATAGTTGAACATTCACTTACCGCTGAGGATGCTCTAACCTTGTATTTGAAAGGAAAATAATACGTTCCAGTTGCGTTGGTATAACTTTTTATCCAACTTGATTTCCTTTTATCATTTTGTTCAAAGCCAGTGTTTACAAATTTCTCTCTTAAGGAAACACCACTAGGAGTAGAAGTTATGATAAAAAAGTCTCCTTCTCTCGTATTACTATTTGCAGGGGGATATAATTGCCATATAGCTTCTTTACTTGTAGTAAGAAAAACCTTATCCAATTCATCCAATATATAAACTGTTGACCTATCAATTACTAAGGTTGAATATTTTTCAGCATTTGTCCAATCTTTAAGATACAAATAAGCTTTAGAAAGTAAGAATTGGGCTGCCGCTTTATTTGGCCGAACTCTTCCAGATGAAACATATTGTTCTGAGAGTAATTCCTCTGCATTTTTTAAATCCTTTAAAATTTGCTCATAAATAGTTTCAATTTTAGCTCTTGGCTCAACACGTGTAAGCCGATAATCACTAATAAGTTGTAACGGTACAGCCCCGTATAAGTTAACTAAATTAAAGTATGTAAATGCCCGTATGAAATATGCTTCTCCAGTTAATTGTGCTTTTAAAGTGCTCGGAATATTAACTGCATTATTTAATCCTTCCAATGCAACGTTTGCCCTATAAATACTACTGAAATAATTGGTAAAAATTGCATTGTTAGTTGAATTTATCGGATTAATTTGATTTTCAAAAAATTCTCTAAGTAAATCAGTATGACAAATAAATTCATCTGACGATAATCCACTGACTGCTGAAATATTTTGAGCACCTGCAATATTTGTCATTTGGGTATAAATTCCAGTAATGGCGGCTGTGGCTAAATCACTGTTAGAAAAAACATTTTGTTGAGATATAAATGTCTCAGGAACATTACTTTCTACTAATTTTTCGCATGAACAAATAACCGTCAATAGCCCAAGTAAGGCAATTTTATATATAATATTTTTCATAACTTTTTTTTAAAATGAAAGATTTATACCAAAGACCAATGTTCTTAAAAGTGGCAATGAAGTATTGCTTTGGGTTTCGGGATCTAATCCAATAAAGTTCGTCCATGTCAATAGATTCTGTCCTTGCAGGTTTATTAAAGCATTATTTATTTTCAATTTTTCTATAAATCGTTTCGGAAGAGAATATGATAATGCGAGACTTTTTAATCTAATATAACTTGCATCCTGTATATTTTCGCCTCCATTAATCGTTGCATTAGAGGCGTTTTGCAACGAAGCTAATGTTGTACTTGCTTTAGGAACTGAAGAGTTGCTATTTGGATCAACCCAACGGTTTAATACAACCGTAGGCATATTCCTATTATTATTTGTTGCCGTCCAATATCCACTTGGCGAACCTGTTAAATAATTTGCCGATGAGTTCTGTTTGGTGAAACTAAATAAGAAATCTAAACTGAATTGTTTAATCTGGATTGTATTTTGTAGGCCACCAAAAAAGTATAACCCAGTAAACTTATATAAATACCTATCCGTATTATTTAAAACGCCATTGCCGTCAAAATCTTCAATATCATATAATCCCGTTTGTTTATTTATACCTCTTACATTATAAACTTGTCGGATTGACAAAGGCTTTCCTACGAGTAAGGTTGAAGCATAAGATGATGTTTCTATACCTGGATAGGAAACAAGTTTATTCTTTGGTACGCTCAAATTAAACGAGGTGATCCAATTAACATTCTTTTTATTAAGAACCTTAATATCAGAGGTAAATTCTAATCCTGTGTTCTGTACAAGTGCAGGTCTGTTTGTTATTAAAGATGTATTTCCAGTACTTGGTGGTAATGGATCACTTAATAATTGATTAGACGAACGGTTTCTATACCATGAAAACTCAAAACTAATCTTGTTATCGAAAAATTTAGTCTGCAATGCTACTTCTAACTTGCGATTTATCTCCCATGAAAAATCTTTGTTGCCGAGTTTACTTGGTTGAATTGTTGGAATACCCTGATAAGTAGGGCCAAAGCTATATAGTTGTAAATATTCGTAATCTGGAATTTGGTCATTTCCAGTTATACCATAACTAGCCCTTATTTTTCCAAAACTTAAAACAGGAAACACCTTTTTTACTCCCTTTTCATCAGAAAATACCCAAGCTGCGCCTACTGCTCCAAAATTTGAGAATTTCTTATCCTCTCCGAATCGACTTGACCCATCTCTACGGGCGGTAAGATTTAGAAAATATCTATTGTTTAATGAATAATTTATACGAGAAAAAATTGCAGCATACTTATATTGAAATTTTGCAAATGTAGATGTTAGATTTGAAGCGGCTGCAATATTCTCCATTACTCCGTCGCTATTAAAGCCAGAGGCATTAATTCTCCTTTGTTCAGATGAATTCTCTTGATAGCTAAATCCGAGTAAAGTGTTAAGGTTTCCTTTACCAAGTTTAGTATTATAAATAATTTGTGGTTCAGTAATTACGCTTATATTACTACTATCGTCATAATTGGAAACTCTATTTGTTGAGGTTGGATTTGTGGATGGTACAAGTGAAACAATTGGAGTCATGTTCAGACCAGTACGTTTTATTCCTGTGTATCCTAGTGAAATTTTAAACTGAAAATCCTTATGAATTGAATATCTTAAATTTAAATTGCTTATGAGATTATTGGTTTTACTTGATGTTGTTTTTAATAGCTCCGCCATTGGATTACTATAAAACGTACCGTTTTGCCAATTTAATTGTCCTTCACTATCATAAGGATTAGGAGCATTTGGAGCTAAAAAAATGTAATTTACAAACTGTTGATTTGGAAGTTTGCTATTTACAAGTGTATAAGAGGCGGTGAAATTGATGTTAAACTTATCTTTATCTGAGCCAATATTTAAATTTGTGTTAAATCCACCTCTGTTATATAAAAAATCCCCTGGCGATACAGAGCCTTCTTCATAATAATTAGCGCCAATTAAATAATCTATCTTTTCATTACCACCATTTATATTAGCATAAGCATTTAGATTTTTAGCGGACTTTCCAATTAATTCCTTTTGCCAATCGGTGTATCTTGTATTGTCCCAAGATCCATTTAAATCATAATCTGTTGAACTTATACTTAAGCCATCATTTTTTAATGCTTCTTTTCTAATCATTAAATATTCATCTGTATTCAACAATTTTAATCGGCTTTGTGCATGACTATATCCATAATTTAGAGAAGCATTAATTCTATTTGTGCCCCAATTCTTACCTCTTTTCGTGGTTATAAGAATAACTCCATTTGCGCCCCGACTACCATAAATTGCAGTTGCATCCGCATCCTTTAAAACTTCTATGCTTTCTATATCGTTGGGATTTATTAAACTAAAAGGGCTAAATCTCGTACCTGTGGTGGTAGCCGCTACTCTAGTTGAAGGATAGATTACGTTATTTATAACGTATAGCGGATCATTTCCCACTGAATTATTAATACTGCTTCTACCTCTAATTTGCACATCAATACCGCCTCCGGGTGTACCGTCTTGTTGCGTTATTTGTAAGCCAGTAACACGCCCCTGCAAGGCCATCAAAGGATTGTTTACCGGCTGCTTTTCTATCGTTTCAGCCGTAACTTTTGAGATCGATCCCGTCCGTTCCCGTTCTTTAACCGTATAATAACCCGCATTCACGGTAACTTCATCCAGCTTCCCTACTTCCACTTCCATTTTTATCTCCCCTAAAACGGCTGCTGCTTTAACTTCCCGGGTTTTAAAACCCAGAAACATGATCTCCAAAACCGCATCGCCGGCTACATTTTTTAAGGCGAACCTCCCGTCCGTACCGGCAATGGTCGTTATGCCTGTACCTTTTACACGGATTGTAGCTCCGGGTATAGGATTACCCTGCTCATCAACCACCCTGCCCTGTATGTCAATGGCCATCCATTGCCCCAGCACTTTTTCAATAAAAGACTTTTCTTTTACTTTAATCACTACAGTTTTTTGATCGAGCGTATAGCTGAGCGGTAAACCCGTCAGCAATTTTTCCATCACCTGCAGCAAAGGCTCGTCCATAAAGTTTACACTGATCACCGTCGATAAGGGCACATCTGCTGAAGGAAGGAGAATGTCATAGCCGGTTTGTTTCCTGATCTGCCTGAACACGTTCTCCAACGAAATATGGTTCTCTTTCAGGGTAATATTTTGGCCAAAAGTAGCCGCGCTGACCTGCATCAGCGAAAAGACAAGAATGATAATGGTTAGGCGCATAATCAGCAGGAATTTTGGGATATGACTTTTCAGGCCATAAAAATTTAAAATTGTATACATTTTCATCACGATGTGACAGTACCCGGCGAGCCGATGAAATGAGCCCATGCACTTGCTTTAATCAGCAAGATTGCCTAAGTTTACTGTCTGGTTTCTAAAAAAATTTGTTCACGCTATAGATTTTGAGGATTGACCAGATAAAGGGCTTCGACTGCAATTCGAAGTCCTTTCTTTTTATCCTGGTTCCAAAAAGCTTTACGGATCGCTTAAATATCTTTTCATGTGGTTGGTTTGTTAGTTGGTTGGTTGGTTTTTGGGGTTATTCTCTTCTATCTTTCATCACCGTAATTCTACGGCCTTCTACCTTAAAGTGAACTTTATTGGTATGTTCAAACAGATCCAGCATGTTTTTTAAGCTTACAGAGCGCTTTATTACACCCCAAAAGGTCTCATCTTTAGCAACATCTTTTTCAAAAACCACCTCTACATGATACCATCGGCCTACACCGAGCAGAATATCCTCCAGCCGTTCGCCGTTAAATATAAAGAGACCGTTTCGCCAGGCCATTACGGCTGCCGTATCCACAGGCAGCACCGTTAGCTTATCCGCTGAAAGAACAGCCTGCTGCCCCGGGTTAAGCAGCGCCGCACCCACTGCTGCCGACACCCGGACACGCCCTTCGAGAAGCGTGGTTTTTACTTTACCGCCGTCGCCATACGCATTCACGTTAAAATGTGTGCCTAAAACTTCTACTTCCTGCGTGGCCGTTTTCACGATGAAAGGAACATTTCCACTGCGTTTAGCCACTTCGAAATAGGCTTCGCCGGTCACTTCTACCCTTCGCGTTTGCCGGCCCTCAAAACTCACCGGAAAGCGAATACTCGATGCCGCATTTAGCCAGACGTGTGTACCATCCGGCAGAATCACCTCATGCTGGCCGCCCGGCGGTGTGCTTAGCGAATTATATAAAGAAGAGGCTTTCCCGGCATTCGAAAAGAAATAGCGTAACCGGCCATCGGCCAGTTTTGTGATATGAATACCATCCTGCTGTGCCAGCTCGCCCGTTTCTACATCAGCGAGGTTTAGCTTCCGGCCATCGGCTAACGTGAGTATAGCCTTGTTCGAGCCCGGCTGCACATCATCCGTATAGGCCACCCGTTCTATACCCTCCGATGTTCCGGAGCGTTGCGACACATACCAGGCAAGTCCTGAAACGATAATCAGCGATGCAGCCACCGCTACCGTTTTCCATAGCTTAAATATTTTCTTCTTAGCAGGTGCATGGGCCAGCGGTAAACGCCTGCCCACTTCGAGCAGGTCTCTTGCCATCTCGTTTTCGCTCAGCATCAGTTCCGGAAAATCGCCGAACATCAGCCATTGTTTGATCAGCTCTTTTTCCTGATCGGTAGCCATACCGGCGTTAAACCTGGCTATCACTTCTGCAGCATGCCTGTTATCCATCTTCATATAAGGGCTTTTTTTAAGGTGTTCCCGGTTATAAGACGGACAACTGCCGGGGCAGGGTGAAATAAATTTATAAAAATACCAGAAAGAAGGCTGAACCCAGCTTACGCTTAAGCTGCCGCAGGGCATGATGCATATGGCTTTTTACCGTCTCTTCAGAAAGGGACAACCTTTCGGCAATTTCTTTACGGGAGAGCAATGTTTCGCGGGATAAGATGAATACCTCACGCATTTTTTCGGGAAGCGCAGCAATTTCTTTATCGATCCATGCAGAAAGTTCCTTGTTCCGTACCAGGTGGTCGGCATTGTCAACACCTGCATCCAGAAAGCTTTTGAAGCTGTCAATATAACGGCTTTGTATTTTCTTATGCGCCATGATATCGTAAACCCGGTTACGTGCCGAAGTATACAGGTATGCCGATAAGGAAGTGCTCAATGTAAAGTCTTTGCGCTTAGCCCAGATGGCCAGGAATAACTCGGCAATCAGGTCTTTTGACTCTTCTTTATTACCCAAACGCCGTAACGTAAAGGCATATAGCAACGACTTGTAACGCTCATATATTTCAGTATACGCCACGGAGTTGCCTTCTTTAAGAAGAAGCACCAGCTGATCGTCGGTATGTTGGGCTAAAGTTTCCACGTGCTGAAGCGCCGCATGGGCGGCCAGGCCTCAATAATAGGAAAATTTATATTCAAACACAAAAAACCCGTCGTACCGGATATTCCGGCAGACGGGCTTTATTATAATATTGAGTACGATATATACTTAATTGCCTGTTATTTATTTTTTAACTTCTGTAAACGCTTCAATGTTTTCAAATCTGTTTGGTCCTGACTACGTCCTGAAGCTTCTTTATTCCTGACTAAATCACCCAAACCAATATAGTTTATGACCAACCCGTCTTCAAGTTCGAGCTGTTGCATACCCTCCACGGCCTCTTCAAAAGTTACGCCATCGATAGAATTAAGTACATCTATGCGTAAAGGTGGATAACCTATTTGTGTAATTAACCCTTCAACCAGGAAATCCCGCACGGTAAAACCCAAAGATTTTAACCCGAAGTTTTCAACGACCTTTAACATACGTGCTGCATTCGCTTCTGAAATACCAATCCAGATATCTAAATCACCAGTGTGCCTTGGCTTACCATGAAAAGCAAGTGCATATCCTCCTACAATCATGTACCTCACTTCATGGTGATTCAATAAGCGAACAAAATCTTCAAAATCCTCTGCCAGTATCATGATTAACCCTATTTTTAGAAACTTTAGATTTATCCATTCGTTGTCCTTTTCTGAGGGATTGAGCAATAATCAAGGTCACGGCTTCTGCACGTTCCTTAACTGACTTTGTTTGCCAGTATTCCAGATCATGCTGCTCATCATTGGCAATATCCATTCTTACCCGACGTACCATAGGAACGATTTTTCTTTTCCATGGCTGCGCCGGAGTTATGGCTTCAGTGAGAATGATTTGACGTTCAATCCGGACCTGCTCATTTTCATAAGGAATTTTACCCTTACTTAGATAATTGTTAAGCGTATGGTAGTTGAATTGCAGATAACTCAGACAAAAGTTTTTCAGGTTAGAAAAAACCTCAAACGGAGACTCCGGGCGATCTTTCCAATGCACCACGATTACTCTTTTTGGCTTTGCTACAAGTGCTTGCATACACAAATATAACCAATATTCACCACATATTAGTCAAATCTTTATTTATATTTTATCTAATTTAAAAAACCCGTCGTACCGGATATTCCGGCAGACGGGCTTCCGTTTTAATTAACTAACAAAACGCTACTTCAGCAAACCCTGTACTTTTTCGTACAGCACATCGCCCCGAAGATTGGTGGCCACGATCTTTCCCTGCGAATCGACCAGGAAATTCATCGGAATAGCCCGCACACTATAAAGGGCGGCGGCAGGCTCTTTCCAGCCTTTTAAGCTTGATACATGGAGCCAGGGCATCCCATCACTTTTAATGGCTTCTGTCCACTTTTCAGCATTATCATCCAAAGAGACGCTTAATACGGTGAATCCTTTTCCTTTAAAGGCTTCATAGGTTTTCACCACATGCGGGTTTTCCTTACGGCAGGGTCCGCACCAGCTGGCCCAGAAATCGACCAGGGTATAGGTATTTCTTTCTACCACCTCTTTTAAGCTCAACGATTTACCTTCCGGTGTGGTCGACGTAAAATCTTTAAACATCGTACCGGCGAGCACCCCTTTCGCAGCCAACAGTCTTTTCGCAAATTCCTTTCCCTGTGGAGTGTCTTTAACAGCCTGACTCAGTTTGTCATATTGCGGAAAGAGCGCTTCATAGTTAAGCAGGGCATCGGATACATTATGGCTTAAATAATAAAGCGACACATACGAATCGGGGTTTTCGGTAATGAAACGGTTAATCAGTTTTCGTTTATTGCTATTGTATTTTTCGATCGCGCTCATCAGCTTTGGTGCATACGCTTTTTTCTGCTCATCACCGGATATCGACCTGAAGATATCTACTTCATGGATGATGTCGTATTCCAGTTGCCGTAAGCCCATTTTAGCCAGGCGCTCATGCGTTTCGGCAAGTTTTGTACCACTTACCTGTGCATACCGGAGCGAGTCTTTCGCTGTCACACGGATCGTTCCGGCCGAAATAAACAGGTCGATACGATCGCCCGCCTCATCATTACCAAAGGTAAGCTTTGCAGCCAAAGGACGATCCAGAACACCCTTAAAAGTAAAACTGCCATGCGCAACCGGCACACTGTCGGTTACTTTCTTTCCTTTATCCGGCGTGTATATCAATTTTACAAACCGGCCGTCATATGCAGGTTTTACCCTGCCTTGTATCGTATACGCTTCGCCCTGCGAAAAACCCGCAAACGGCATTGCCAATAAAGCCAGTAGCGGAATATATTTATATATGTTCATATTTTTTCTTTTTTATGATGATTAATTTATGGCCCGCCAGTTAATATCTTTAATTTTTACCATGCCTGTCCAGGTACTTTTCGGCTGCAGTTCCAGATCCACTACGTTCGGGTTGGTGCCCACGCGATAGCGCCGCAAGGTGCCTTTCGTCGCGGCATTATAGGTTCCGATATAAAGGCTGTTGGTTGCAAAGTCAATCTGCGTATCGAATTTCAGCATACTGATCTCATCCGAGCTCAGTTCCGGGAACGAATATATTTTTTCAAAGCCAGGATTATAGTCGTAGGCATACAGACGATTACCCACCGCATAGAAAACCACCGTACGGTTAGACGAGAACGCATACACCGACGCTTTATCAAAATCGGTTGCAATTGATTTTACGGTATACGCGCCGCGTTTTGCCGGATTGGTACCATTGGCATAAAATTTATAGATATGGTGCGTGTTATTGGCATCTTTCAGGATGGCAAATGAGTTACCATTCGTCGATCCGCCATCCGTGTTCCGGGTATTTTCAGCATACACCAGGGTACGTCCGGCAGGCTGGTTCCAGGGAAATGCATCAGCAGGCTGGTCTGTTAATACAGTCGAGGTCGTTCCTATCTGAATGCTCGTAAAGTTCAGAAAACGGTTATTCCGGGTATCGTACCACATAAACGTACTGAAACTGTTGATCGGGTACAGCAAATAAGGAGCAGCAGGAATACGCACTTGCGGATCGGCAGCGACACGGTTCACCGGATTGTTATAAAAATCACCGCTCATCAGAAGTGGTGCACTTGCAAAAACATCACCGCCCTGAGTAATCACCGCCCGGTAAATGGTACTGCCTATAGCGCCTGCCGCCGTGCGGATCTGAGGAGCAACCGTTGCCGGATGCAGGGTTGCCGGATCAAGGCTTTCGGAGATATAGAGCGAATTGCTGAAGGTATTCCCCGTAGTGGCCAGCATGGTGGCCCGGTCAAGGTAATAAGACCCTGACCTGGTCATTGCCCACATTTTGCTATAGGCATCCGTACCGCTGGTATGGAACAACGAGATCGGACCGGTTAAGCGGGGCAGGCCGCTTTTCGATAAAATGTTTTTAATGTGAACGGTATCGCTCAGCATCGACAGCATTTCGGCTTCTGCGGCCCCGGTTTCGTCTTCACCCATCACCAGCAGACCACGCGAATAAGGCGTACTCACCACAATTTTCGTGTTGGCTACCCAGGTTACACCTGTTTTCTTATCCAGCACCCGGAAGAAAAGATCGTAGGGTACCGGTGTTAATTTTACGGGGTACACCAGGTCTTTGGTGCGGCTCAGCGTGTCGGAAGTCAGTGAGCCGGTTTTCAACACCCAGCGGTAACGGTAACGACCGGTATCGGCTTCATCCATGGTGGCATTAATCACCGGTTTGATCCGCAGGGTATCGATACCGGTACGCATCAGGTATTCGCTGTTTACCGAAAGTATTTTCAATTCATTGATATCATGATAATCATAATTACCCAGATCCTTGCTGCAGGAGCCGATAATAAGGATGGCCAAAAGGGCCGGTATATATTTAAATGTTTTCATCCATCTGTTTTTTAAGGGGTATTCCATAAAGCGTTAATTAAGGTGCATACGGCACACCAATGTAGGATGTCCATGGAACGGATCCCATCCACATGAGCCGGCCATCTTCTTCGAGCAGCGGGTCCTTAGCATTAAACCTTGCCACCAGGATCAGCGTGGCATCGCTGGCAATCAGCATCTGGCGGGCCAGGGGCATGGTGTCGGTACTGGCAAAATCCTCATATTTTAAGCCGAGATTTTGCATTAAGAACTCCATTTTACGGCGGGTAAATACCCCAAACAAACCCGATTCACGGTTACCGGCCTGAATAGAACCCGACCATACGGCGGGCTGCACCCAGATGTCATTAATTTTCAGCGTATGCAGCCGGGCATCAAATTTATTGACCACTACACCCGCGTCCATGCCGGGAATAGCATTAAAGACCGGAAACGATAAATCAAAATCTTTGGTGGCTACCAGGCGCAGGCCTAAGGTAACCGGGGTGGTTTGCAGATCAGGCGTGCGGATCAGCTTTACCTTCACCGTGGCCGTGGCAGCGCCTGCCGGCACGATCCAGTCGCGCTTCAATGCTTCATAATGCTTTCCTAAAACGGCCGTTGTCGAATCCGGATTAATTTCTACCTGAAATACGCGGTCATAATTTTTAACGGGTCCGGTAATCGCTACGTTTACCGGAAACTCGACCACATCCTGTCCCAGGCGCACAAAATCAACACTACTGCTGGGCACATAAGGCCAGGAATTGGCTAACAAGGCAATCGTTCCGTAACGAACGGAGAAGTAGACCCCTTCTTTACCTTTATAGCCTTCAATTTCTTTTTCGCAGCCCATCATACCGGCTGCCGAAAGCAAAAACAAAATGTAAATGGATATTCTTTTCATATTCATATTGTTCTATGGTTTAACTTAATTTCGTTGTGACGTTTCACTGTCGGGCAGCGGAACGGTATAATTGTTCAGTACCATCGTTTTCAGCGGTGTGATGGGCACGGTGGCATGATTGGGTACGGTTTGATAAGCATTCCGCTTATAGAAAAAGAACTGCTGCCCCTCGCCTAACATTTCCCGGCGCGACTCTTCTCCTATCCGGAGCTTCAGATCAGCCGCGGTAGCCGGTGCTAAGCTCACACAGTTCCGGGCCGTTCTCAGCTTATTAAAATAAGCCGTTGCCACGGTCAGATCAGGATGACATTCGGCAGCGATCAATAGTACTTCCGAAAGCCGGATCAGCGGGATCATATAGCGGCCCGGTCCGTCTGTAACGTCGGCATATTTCATGTTCGTGGTGGCCGTAAAGGTACCCGATGAAGCGGCCTGCCATATCCGGCGGCGATAATCGTTAGCATCGTCATAAATAGAATTGACACGGGCCTCGTTCACATCGCCGTTACTAAACGATAATTTTGTGTTCACATTCAGGTTCACGTTGAACAACCGGTTATACATGTCTACACGATTGATGTCCCATAACGAAAACATCACTTCGGTCGAAAACATACGATCAGGTTTATCCACATTCGTGGCATTGGCAAACGTCACATAGGGGAAAACCGTTTTCGTACTGCTTTGCACTTCATTTAATACCTCTTCAGCCTGTGTAAGCGCATCGGTCTTTTTGCCCTGCCACAAGTATGCGCGTGCCAGCAATGCTTTAGCCGCATAATAGTTTAAGCGGTACTGGCGGTAGTACAGATCATTCGACCCGGATGGGTTAGCCCCGTTCCTGACACCCGCTGTGCGGATCGGATCGGTATTTTCCAGCAGCACTAAAGCCGCTTTAAGATCGGCCGAGATCCGGTCCATAACCTGTTCGGAACTCAGCAGCGGAAAAACCTCAAAACTGGTCTTATCGGCATACGGAATAGCCGGCTGTGTTTTGGTGGCATCCGTATAGATCGGCCCGAATAAGCGCAGCATGTCTAAATGCAGCATCGCCCGAAGGGCCAGGGTTTCGCCTTTAATGATCCCGTAATATGGATCCGGAAGTGCTGTACCGGGAGCAGTTCCACAATTTTCCAGAATGACATTGCAGTTAGCGATCAGCTCATAAGCCTTGCGCCATACATTATCAAACGTGGCTTTCACATTCGCATCCGTATAGGTATACAACGCATAACGCTGCATGGGGTGGACAGAACTGTTGAGGTAATAATATTGTGCCAGCACATCCACGGCGCCGGCAGTCATATTTTCGCCATAAAGGGCATTGGAGGTCATTTCTACATACACGCCGTTCAGGGCTTTCATAAACCCTTCTTTATTCACAAATACATGCTGCTCACCCAGACGGTCGGTCGGTTTTACATCTACCCATTTCTTACACGAAAGGGTCATCAAAGCTAAAAACAGGCAAAGATGTAGTTTATATATTGTCTTCATATTTATCATTCTTAATATTAAAACCTGACTGCTGCCGAGAAAGAAACCGATCGGGCAAACGGATAATCCAGTCCGCGCTCATTCTTAATCGTCGAGATATAAAAAATATCATTCATATAGGCCCGGATGGTCAGGGAGGATGCACCCACGGTTTTCAACCATTTGGCGGTGGTATTCTCGTAACCCAACGAAAAAGACTCACCGACAAGCATGTCATTATCGGCCACAAAACGGGAAGATATCGGAGTCAGATCTGTATTCGTTATCGCTTTGAAGAGGGCATTATCCCCCGGTTTTTTCCAGCGGTCGTACAAGGCCCGGCGATCCTGGTTCAGGGCCCTTGCCGTGCCTGAAATGTTCTCCACTTTTTCGTAAAGTGTTTGCATAAAAGCCTGTCCGCCTACGCGGTAACGCACATTCAGACTTGCAGAGAAACCTTTATAGTAAAAGCTGGTTCCTAGAATACCTTCCAGATCAGGCTCTGAATTTCCGACCACCTTCTCATCCCTGAAATTATGCACAAATGTCTGATTGCCGTCTTTATCTAAGAACACCTCACGGCCGGTAGCCGGATCAATACCCACCGAGCGTACAGCCCAGAGGTCGGAAGGACTTCCGCCGTCATAATACCGCACCAGGCTACGGCTCTGGTTGGCCGTATTGAAATTACTCAGCTGGTTGCCCATTTTACCATAGCGGGCCCGCAGCTGGCGCATATTCAGATTTACACGCCAGTTAAACTGTTCACGTTTAATAAGCGTATAATCGGTGGTCAGCGTAAAGCCTTTGGTAATCTGTTCACCAATATTCTGAGCTACCCTGGTGATACCGTTTGAGGATGGCAGGGTAACGAATACTAATAAAGGGTCTGTATTTTTCACAAAATAATCAGCTGTTACCCGCAGCCGGTTTTTCAGTACGGCCAGGTCTAAACCCACATTCCGGTCGAGCGTAGTTTGCCATTTCAGGTTACGGTTACCCATATTATTAATGATAATGCTGGCCCCAAAAGGATTGCGGTTCTCGTTGTTATACCGGTAGATCCGCATCGAAATATAATCGTCGAAGTTCTGGTTACCCGGGTTCCCTACCGATCCGCGCAGGCGCAGCTGGTTCACTCCTTTCAGGTGCTCTTTCATAAAGGCTTCGTTGTGGATGTTCCATCCCAGTCCTAAAGACCAGATCACGGAAAACTGACGGTCGGCACCATATACCGACGAACCGTCTGAACGTAAGGTAGCATCCATAATATAGCGCTGATCATAGGCATAGCCCACGTTGGTAAAGAAACTGGCACCCCGGCGTTTTGATTCCTGGTAATCGGCACGTTTACCTTCCGGATAGCCTAAGGCGAAATTCGGATTTGAAAACGCATCATCCATAAAACCCAGTACCTGGTAGGCACTCTGCTCCCGGGAAGCCTGCTCCATGCGCATACCCGCTACCGCATTCACAGTGTGCTTGGCGGCAAACAGCTTGCCATAGGTTAAGCTGAAATCGCCGTCGTAATTAAGTGTTTTCCCGTTGGTTTCACTATACCGTCCGCGTTCTAACTCATTCGAACTGATAAACTCTACGTTGAAAGGCGAGCGGAAAATTTCATCATGTGTCGCCAGGCTGCGAATACCAAAACGTAGTCTGGAACGCAATGATTCGAGCATTCGCCATTCCATTTCAAAGTTATTGGTAAAACCCTGTGAACCGCTCTGGTTAATATTCAGATGGCTCTCATCATACAGGGGACTGTAGATCGGCGCATTGCCCGCACCGGTAGCCCTGAAATCTTCCAGTACCATTTTCACATTGCCAAGCTCATCATATTTACGATGATAAGGGTTGGCACGGGAGAACTGGCGAAAAGCCGTAGCTTCTTTATTGGCCACCACATTGTCGATGCTCAGGGAGTTGGTAAATGCAAACTTCCCCTTTCGGTAAAACAGGCGAACGTTTCCATTCGTAGCCTGCCGGTCTGAACCCTGCATCACCCCGTTGGTAATTCCATGGTTAAAGGAAAGACTGTAGCGCAGGTTGGCATCGCCGCCTTCGGTAAATAAGGTATGGCGCTGCGTGAAAGCTGTACGTAAAGGCTCATTAGGCCAATACGTATTGACACCCCGTCGTACCTCCTTAAGCCGGTTATAATAATTGGCTTCGTTGGTGGGGTTAGCGCCAAGGATAATTTCATTATTCGCATTGAGCAGGCCATAAAACTGGGATAAGAGCTCATATTGCAATTTTTCTTCGGCATTCATCAGGTTATAATCCGTCAGATCAGCATAGCTTACCGACCCGTTTACCGTATAATTAACCCGCAGCCTTCCGGGGGTAGGCCGTTTGGTTTCGACCACCACAACACCATTGGCCGCTTTCGACCCGTAAATGGCCGTGGCCGATGCATCTTTTAACAGGGTGATGCTCTCCACACGGTCCATACTCAGGTCGCTGATAATGGCTAAGGTACTTTCAAAGCCGTCTAAAATAAACAGCGGCTGGTTCGGGTTGGTCGCATATTCGTCGGTCAGCCCGATCACGCTGCTCTTGCCGCGGATTTCGATATCCGGCAGCCGGTTAGGGTCAGAGCCGAAGGTATTGTTCTCGATAATGGCGAACGATGGATCGAGGGTTTTTAAGCTCTGCAGCACGTTCTGGTTACCGATCATCTGCAACTCTTTAGCGTTAAACGTAACCGACGAGCCGCTGTGCACTTCACGGTTCCGTTGATAGATCCCGGTGATCACCACCTGCTGCATGTCGGTATCGGCAGGCTGCAGCTCTACATTTAAGGTTTCCTGCTTTTCGTAGGCGATTTCTCTCGATTTCATCCCCACATACGAGAATACGATCATTTGCTTCTGGTCGGATGCCGGAATAACCAGGCGATAACGGCCTTTGTCGTCGGTTTGTGTACGTGTATTCGTTCCTTTAAGCTGTACGTTTACGCTTTCCATGACTTCTTTGGTATCAGCATTGCGGACGATACCCGTAAGCGTAAGCTGCACCGGGGACGTCACCGCCGCCGCCGGAACAGGGTTAGCGGATGATCCGGATATGGAAATGGTTTTATCTTCCATCGCATAGCGAAGCGCCTGGCCCTGCGTAATCAGTTTCAGAAACTCCGCTAAGGGCATGTTCCTGACATCGATGGTGACCGGTTTTGCGGTTTCGAGTAGCTTTTTCTCGCCGAAAATAGTGTATCCGCTCTGCTTTCGGATGGCCTCCATGACCCTCGAAAAAGGGATATCCCGTCCTTTCAGGGTGATCTGTTGTGAATATCCGGCTGCACTTACCGTCAGGAATCCGGTAAGCATTAAGCACATGATGGTCTTCATCACTTTTGATAAGTAAATTTTAATCATTAATTTTAATTCGTTTGGTTGGTTGACAAAAATGTCAGCTGGTTTAATTAACGTTCGGCTGTAGCCAATCAAATGCCCTAAAGGGAAGGATGGCAGTCCTTCTCTTTTTTTTGGGTTAGGTTTGTTGAAATGGGATTATGTCTTCATGTGTGCTGGTGTTTGGTTTAGGTTATCGTTGAGTTTAGGGTTATTTCTTTTTTAAGATGGTTAGTCTGCGGCTGGGGATATCGAGTTTATAACTTACATTGGCCACATCCAGCAGGCGGAAAATAAAATTGATGTTCTGATTGCGGAAAGCATCGCCGGTGAGTTCTTCCTGCGGAACACCATCTTCATAAACGATCTTCAGATCATACCAACGGCCGATTTCATCGAGCGTTTCTTCGAGTGTTTTACCGTCAAAGCTGAATTTACCTTCACGCCAGGCCACGTTAGGATACACATTTACCGGTTTTACCTGTGTTTCGCCATTTTGTGTGGTGGCCTGTTCATCAGGTTTGAGCAGGGACCGTCCTTTCTGAGCAGTTACAGCCACCCGGCCTTCCACCAGTGTTGTTTTTACGGAAGCCTGGTCCGGATAAGCGCACATATTAAACTGCGTGCCCAGCACTTCTACGGTTTGCTGATCGCTGACTACCCTGAACGGTATTTTCCTTCCCTGTGCATCATAGGTCGTTTTCACCTGAAAATAGGCCTCGCCTCTGAGCTCCACTATGCGTTCGCTTTCATCAAACTGTGCAGGGTATTTCAGGCTCGTTTCGGCATTAAGCCAGACCTGTGTACCATCAGACAGGGTAATCGTATAGGTTCCTCCTCTCGGGGTCTGCATCAGCAGGAGCTGCTGCCCGTTATGCTGCTGCCCGGAAAAAGCCTCATCCACCGGTGTGCCATTGGCATAGGTGATCTGCTCACCGGCGATAATACCGGTTTGCGCACTGCTCAATACCAGGGTACGGCCATCAGCCAGGGTTAAGGTCGCTTTATTACCGCCCGGTTTTACCGTTTGTTCGGGATTTGTTGCGGCTAAGCGGCTTCCAGGTGCCTCCTGACGGGTCATAAAATAACCGCCTGCGGCTATACATAGTATAATGGATGCCGCAACGGCTATTCGTTTCCAGAGGTAGGTGCGTGGTTTTTCAGGATAGGCGATGCGGGCCCCGATCAATGCCGACAGCTCCTTTTTTACAGCTTCACTGCCACCAGGGTATTGCGCAGACCAGTCGGTCTCTGCATTGGCCAGGCTGTTCATATACGCGTTAAACAGGCTCAGCTCCTGGTCGCTTGCCGAACCGTTATTTATTTTTTCTGTTAACCTGTTAAGGAGTTCTTTGTCCATAGTGCCGGTGATTTACGGATAGGGCACCAAAACCCCGGTATACACCTACATGCGTAATTGATTTTTTTACAAATTACCTCTATGTAACTGATTTACAGACAAAAAAATTACAACAAGAATATAAATCCCGACAATTTTCCCAGGGGCCCGCGTAATTTAGTGAGTGCACGGCTGATCTGCTCATCCACTGTTTTCTCAGACAGGTTAAGTTCTCCGGCAATCTGCTTATGCGTAAGTCCATGATCGCGGCTCATGACAAAAATTTCCCGGCATTTTGGCGGAAGTTCATGAATCAGCTGGTGAATCAGGTTTTTAAGCTCTTTCACTTCAAGCGGGTTAAATGCATTTCCGGGAATATTTTCAACATCGGCCTGTTCAAAAAGCGAATCCCGTACCTTTCCTGAGCGGATCAGATTGGCTACCTTGTACTTAGCTGCGACAAAGAGGTAGGCCCGGAAATTCGTTTTGATCACGATGTTTTCACGATTTTCCCAGATCCATACAAACAATGCCTGGCAAATATCCATGGTATCTTCATGATGGCCGAGAATACTGTATACCGAATTATAAAGAAATTTCCAATGGCGATTGTACAGCTCCGAAAATGCGGCATGATCAGCTTTCTGCCGCAGCAGACCCAGCAGGGCATCGTCTGTCCATAATGTTGAGCTGTACTTTTCCATGTGTGACCTGCAATTTAGCAAATTGAAAACATATTATACAAATAGCTAAGGCAGGAAGCTGAAAATGGGTCTGCGGGGAGGATAGCGTTTACACCCTGAGCGCATAAACAGTCTTATGCTTGCATCGGGACAGCTTCGGGGCAACTTCGTGTTTAAAAGCAGATGAGTCCAGTATAAGTCCAGTATGTGTCCAGTATATATCCGGTATGTATCCAGATTAAAGTGGATAAAATTTAGATATTTACTTTATTTTATTTAGATTTATCCTTTAGACATAGACTTTCTGTCTCGAATTTGTCCCGGAACAGTCTTGAACAAGGGTTAAACGAAACCATTAAATTATGGCTACAATTAAAGGAAAATTTATACACGGCGCGCTGGGCGGGATGGTATACCGGGATTACCGGGGTACCCAAATTGTACAAAGCATGCCCGTGATTCGTAAAAAAAAGCGTACAGCGGGTACCATAAATGCTGCTCATGTTTTTGGAAAAGCAAGCCGGCTGGCCTATACCGTGCGATTTGGATTAGACCATATCTGCCATAAATGGTACGACAGCACCATGAACTATCGCCTCAACAGCGAAATACTCCGTTGCCTTACGATTGCTAAAAACAATGAAACGCAAACGTTTAACTTCAGCGGGGATACCTTCCGTTCACTTGCCGGTTTTGAGTTTAATGCCAATTCGCCTTTAAAAAAGCATCTATATGTACAGCCTGTATTACGTACGGAAGGGAACCAGCTGCTGGTGGATATTCCTGATGTGCATGTGCCTGGTGATATCCGCCTACCCGAAGAGCGTATCGACTGCAGACTGCTGATGGCTACCACGATGATTGACCTGGCCAATGGTTGGGTGACGATGCCCACACCCCAATGTATGGATATTAAAAGCTATTTTGAAACCAACCACACACCGGGGCAAACTTTCACATTTGATCTGGCACCCGGTTGCCTGTGCATTACCGGTATGGCCTTAGAATTTATCGAAGAAACCTTTGCCGGCAAACATGTCATTAACCATAAAGCGTTTCATCCGGCAGCCATCCTGCACGCCCACATCACCGAAGGCACACCCGACCACACTGCTTACGAGGATGACGAGCGCTGGTGGGGCCGTAATTTTAGTTTCTCCTGAGGGGATGATTATATAAAGCGGATCTCAAAATAACGAAGGATGGTCTTGTAGTTATCCTGCGCGGTAAGACAGGTGTCTAAAAGATATTCTCTTACGTGCGTCCATTCCTGTAAGCCCCGGTAATAAAACAATTTGAGCTCTTCATCAATAATAAAAGGCACAATATGATGTGCAAGGCATTCTTTAAACATAATCAACCGGCCCACACGGCCGTTCCCATCCTGAAAAGGGTGAATGATTTCAAACTGATAATGAAAGTGGATAATATCTTCAAACGTTTTATTTTTAATGCTATGATAATCAATAAGTAATGCTTTCATTTTGGCGGCAACATCCTTAGGCGGACAGGTTTCATTGCCCCCCACCTCATTGGGAAGTTTTTTGTATTCGCCCACTTTAAACCAATCTTTCCGGCTATCAGAAGTGCCTGATTTCAAAAGAAAATGTAATGTTTTAATGAAAGATTCAGAAAGCTGCGCCTGTGCTTTGTCAATGATCAGGTCTATACAGCGAAAGTGATTGGTCGTCTCAATAATATCATCTACATTGATATTTTCTTTCGTTATCCCAAGCGTATTGGTTTCAAAGATATAACGGGTTTGATCATGACTTAATTTACTGCCTTCAATGCGATTTGAATTATAGGTAAGATCAATTTGCGTGCGGTGATAAATCCCGCCTTTAAGTTTCATGTCTTTCTGCTCTTTAAGGTCATTAAGCAAGACATTTTGGCTAAACTTTTTCTGATTTCGTTTTTGAGGCGGGGTAGCCTCTTCCGGAACATTCCATGTTTTACCGGTTAAAAAAGCACCTTTAATTTTTCCGGCAGCACAATAATGCCGCACTGTTCTTTCAGGAACAGCCCATTTTTTTGCAAATTCGCTGATGGAAATATAGTTCATTATTTCTAAATATTTGCCGGTACCGGCAAATATACAATAATTTTAATGCTTATACCACCTTATTCTTGCCGGTACCGGCAAGAATAAGACGAACACGCCCTAAAAACTCAGGATCATATTCATATAAAAGTTTCTGCCCATTCTCGGCAGGCGGTTCCAGTCGGCAAAGGTAGTATAATTTTTATCGAACAGGTTTTCAGCGCCCGCTTTCAGCAATAAGGATTGCTGTCCCAGCTTAAAGCGGTTTGCCGCTGATACATTCACGATACGGTATGCCGGTAAGGCTTTTTCGCCAAAGCCGGGATTGAAACGATTTTGCCGGGCCGAGCCGTTTACGGAGACCTCTGCCGAAAATGTTTTCACCGCGTATGCCATCGCCGAATAATAGGTAAAAGGTTGTATCAGCGGCAAATGACCTGTTTTATAGCCCTCACCTTTCCGGTAGCTGCACCTGTTAGACCATAACCAGCGGTCGCTTAGCTGGTAGTTCAGATCAAGCGATGCATTCAAAAGACGGGCATACTTTAGCTGTTCATAGATCTTTATCCCGGCAGCACCTATGGTCATCACACTCAGACCGGCCTGTGGTTTGCCGATGATATAATCCTTTATATAAAATCCGTTTGCCGACAGCTTCACCGAAAACGGAGAATGGTTATAGGACAGGCTTCCGTTCAGGGAGACCGACCTTTCATTTTTCATTTCGGGATTACCGATATAATCGAAGCGGTCGAAACTATTGAACAGGTAAAATCCGTATCCTTCCGAAACACTGGGGGCACGGTCGCCGTAAGCCACACTTATATGATAAGCGGTCTGTTCCTTTTCATACTGAAATGAAGCGGCAGCTCTCTTTAATAAGCGGGTATTATTCTTTTGCAAACCGGGATAGAATATCTGCAGACTTTCCCATCCGAACACATTGTGAAGCTGATTGTGATGTATCGCCAGGCCGGCACTCACGTTCAGCTTCCAATCGGCTGAAAGCGGATAGATATCTTCGGCAAACACATCGCCATAATTCGTATATACACCGGGCCAGGTCAGCATAAACATATCTTTTTCTGAGGGATCAGCCGAATGCATGGTCATTTCGGCCAGCGAATGGTTATGGTGCCCGCTCATCTGAATTTTCCAGGTATGGTTCCCGCTGATGCCCTGTATGCGTGAATAAAAGCCGGCCGTTTTACTCCATCCGGGCATGTCCATCCGCACCGGTACTTCCGGGCGCTGGCTATCGTCCATGACATGGGTCACCGTATTATAATACAGCTTGGTTTGCCATTGATGCAGTGTTGGCGATAAATGATGCTGTATATATTCGACAGAACCTATAAAAGCCCTGGCCAGCGAAACATCCATAGGCAGTGCCGGGTAGCCTAAATCGGCGGCATGATCATAGATCACAGAAGCTTCCAGATGCTGATGTTCGCCCAGTCTGTAGCCGCCAATGGCCGATACATTATATTTTGTAAATTGCGAATACAGGATCTCGGCACCGCTGCCGGCTTTATAATTGCCGGCATCCCGGAAGGTAAAATCGACATCCGTAAAAAAACGCGGGGCCGACCAGGCCAGTGTGCTTCCTGCGATCTTTTGCCGGTTATTGGTTTCAAAGCCGCCAAACGCGGTACCACTGAAGCGTTCCTGATCAAACGTACTCTTCTTCCGTACCAGGTCGAGATTTCCGGCTATGGCTGCTCCACCGGCGCCGGCGGGTCCGCTATGTATGTTGGCTTTTGATAAATTGGTGATCTCCACATAGGAGGTTACCGGATCCATTTTATCGGTACATGCTGCATAGATCCGCATACCGTCTATGGTGATCACACTCCGTTCGGAGGCCATTCCGTTTAAAAAGGGTTCCCAGGCATAGCTTCCTCTCCTGATCATATTGATGGCGCCTGCCTTTTCCAGGTAGTTATCTAAAGAAGATAAGGGTTTGGCTACTTTTTCGGTCAGTGACCGGCGGGAAATGATCACCACTTCCTCCAATGTTGCCGTCTTCAGGGTATCCGGTGCATTGCTGCTCCCGGCCTGGGCGAGGGTTAAAAGCGGGCATAGTAAACTGACTATACCCGCGATTATGAATCGAAACATGTTAATTCGTTTTATTTTGGCCTAAAATTCTAACTCAAAATAGATGCTGCTGCCTTCAACAGAACCGCTTACGGCCTCTCCCTTTATGATTGCTCCGGAGGCATCGGCCAGCTGCAGGTTGATCTTCCAGTAGCCGGTCATCGTGAGGCTGAGTTTGCCCTGGTAGGTTTTATCAGCTGCCTGCGTAAGGTCTGTATTATTCGGAGAGCCATGATTACCCATTCCCGGCATCCTGGGGTCGATCTTAATGGTATAGTTATCAGCCGGCACAAAGTCCATCATGGTTTGCATGCGGTACAGCATCACTTTCATATCATTAACGGCCACGCGGGGACTTGCGGGTTCGGCCATGGCCAGGATATAGCGGTTGTTATCGCTTCCCTGAAACGATTCGACCACCCGTTTTGGGGCCGCTGTTACCTTTATTTTATCCTTTGCGGTATAGGCTACACCGTTAACCGTATAATTCAGGGTAAGTTCCCAATATTCCGTATCATTTCCGGCCATCTGAAAAACAATGAAGCCGGCATAGGTCGACTGTGCATTTTCTTTCCGGGTTACCGGCGAGAACGGGCAGGAATGGCTCATGCTCATCATGTGCATGACCGGTATCCAGGTTACCGCAGCATTATTGACCAGGCTGCCATTGGTGTTTTTTATTTGCACATAAATGGCATTATAGCCGGTCTGAAACCTGCCATTGGCTGTATATAAGGTGATCTGATGCTGATCATTGGAAATCGTGGCAGCCTGCTGAAGGCCTTCGAGTTCGTTGGGTAACAGGGTCTTATCCTCTTTAGCACAGGATCCGAAAAATACGATCAGGGCCAGCAGGCATATATATTTTATAGTGTTGAAAGATTTCATGTTGGGATGTATTATGTATATAGCATTCCCCTGTGCACCCCATAGCGGTGCCATACAGTGGTCTGCAGAAAAATAATTAATGGAACAGTATTCCGGCAGGCTGCCGGAGTTTTGCCTTAAAAAACAGCTTGTGCTAACATTTGCTGATGAGCGAAACCGCATCAGGCGGTTTTACCAGTCGTGTGGTATACCGGAAAGCATATAGCCGGTTATAGTATCCGTTTTGTTTCACGGTTTGTACCATGTATACCTGGGTACCTGCTATGCTGCAGGAGGCCGCCAGGTTGTAATAACCTACTTCGACCTGCAGCTGTTTAAGCGTATTGGCTGCTTCTTTTTCACTTTGCTCCTGCCGCATCTGCGCCAGCTTACACTGACCGTTACATTTCAGCTGCGGGCGGTCTTTGTTTTCACAGAACATGGCGATAAACAGGGTTTTATCGTAATCATAGATCGCATATAGCACCGTATTTTTCACGATGCCGATCAGCATCATGCCCAGAAAAAATGTGGCCGCTATTTTGGATAGTGTTCTCAAAACAAATTGTATGAATTACTGCATCAAAGGTACATAAATAACCATCTTTAAAAATGACTTTTATCATTTTAAATAGTGGGAACGGGCACCTGGTACAGCTGCCATAACCATCAATGAACCGGTCGCAGGAAGACGAACAGATAAAAATCAAGAAAAAATTATATAAAACTTATAAAATTTTATTGCAACTTTGTTGCCATAGTGAAAGACATGCTGTCCATAAAACGTAAAACATTGATCAGGCAAATGACGGCCCTGGCTTTGTTATTGCTTTTTTCTGCATTTCAAATCATTCAGTTCCACCATCATCATGATGATGTTCCGGTGAAGACACCTACGGATAAAAGTGCGAGGATAACGGTTTCACAAAAGTGCGACATCTGCGATTATGTCCTTAAAAAGCAGAACAGCCACCTCGAACACCAGGAGATTACCATACCTGTAGTTCAAAGCTTACCGCTCAGCCATGTAGGTTTCCATTATCAGACACACTGGTATTTCGCCTATCCGATCTTAACCGACAACAAGGGCCCTCCGGCCCATAGTTAAGCGTAATCAGGGCATACTCTGCCCTGAGATTTTCTTTTTTTAGTTTTTTAATTTCTATCCGGAATATTTTTCCGGGAGAATGCTTATGCTTAACCCCAAAAATCATGATACAGGCCATTCAACTTACCAAAAGGTATAATGACCATACTGCACTCCATTCCCTGAACCTCACCATCGAAAAAGGCGAAGTCTTTTGCCTTCTCGGGCAAAACGGTGCGGGAAAAACAACCACACTCAACCTCTTTTTAGGCTTTACATTACCCACTTCCGGCCAGGCGCTGGTGAATGGCTTAGATGTTGTACACAACAGCCGGAAGACCCGCCGGCATCTGGCCTATATCCCCGAAGTGGTGATGCTTTATCCGAATTTATCGGCTATCGAAAACCTTGACTTTTTTAGCCGCATTGCCGGATTTAACTATGACAGGCCCCGGTTAGAAGAACTTTTAACCAAAGCCGGCCTGCAACAGTCTGCCTTTTACCAACGGATAGGCGGGCATTCGAAAGGTATGCGTCAGAAAGTAGGCATCGCGATTGCCCTGGCCAAAAATGCCGATGTCCTGCTGATGGATGAACCTACTTCGGGACTGGATCCGAAAGCCACCGCCGAGTTTACGGCGCTGGTGCAGCAATTAGGCAAAGAAGGTAAAGTAGTGATCATGGCCACACACGACATTTTTAATGCGGTGGAAATCGGTACCCGTATCGGGATCATGCGGCGTGGCGAATTGGTATATCAAATGCCCACTGCCGGTCTTGAGGCTGCAGATGTTCAACAACTTTACCTGGAAAGCATCTGACCCATACGCCTATATTTCTTATTTCCTGACCCGGTTCAATACACCGGGCCAGGACCAGTATATCAAATATTATGCTAAAATTAATTATCACTAAAACACTCCGGGAGCTCTTCCGGTTGAAGAGCTATCGGTATACCATAGCCGCCCTCTGGACACTGCTGTTCATCGCCATCGTAAGTATGGCCGGCCATGTTGAACAACTGATGAAACAACAGGCCGATGATCAGCAGGCCGCACGGAAAGCCTGGGAAGCACAGCCCGCAAAAAATCCGCATTCAGCAGCACATTACGGATCCTATGCCTTCAGAAAAACGCCGCAACTGGCTTTTTTTGATCCGGGCATAGAGCTTTTTGCCGGCAACTCCGTATATCTCGAGGCGCATAAGGAAAATGATGCGCTGTTTAGCCGGAGTCAGCAGGCCTCTTCTGATATGCGCTTAGGTGAACTCTCGCCGGCCATGATCATTTATTTATTACTCCCGCTGCTGCTCATCTTTATCGGCTACGGTTTGGTAGCCGCAGAAAGAGAGCAACAGACCTTAAAGCTGCTACTGGTTCACGGCACCGGAATGCGGCAGATCATTTTTGGAAAAACAGCCGGCTTAGCCCTGGCCGGCTGGATACCGGTTATCCCTGTTTTACTTTTTGGATCAGGCTACCTGCTGGCTAAAGATGCCACAGCCGATACCTGGATGCGCTGGGGGATACTCCATGTTTCCTGGATCATGTATATTCTCCTGGTTTCAGGCATCATTGTGTTTGTTTCGGCATGGGTAAAGACCAGCCGGTCGGCGCTCCTGGTACTGCTCAGCGCCTGGTGCATCTGCACATTGATCCTGCCTAAGATACTGGTCAATGTTGCCGAAGCCGTTTATCCGCTGCCTTCGCACCTTGATTTCCATGAAGCGATTACTTTCGAGGTCAGGAACGGGCCTGACGGGCACCGGCCTCAAACCCGGCATTTTGAAGAATTTAAACAGCGGGTACTGAAAAAATATGGTGTCGATTCGGTGAGTCAGCTCCCGGTAAACCTGAATGCCCTGAATTTGCAGGAGGGCGAAGAGTATACCAATGCCATACATGATAAATACGATGCCCGCATTACCGCACAGCTCAAAAGGCAGGATCAGGTAAGCTTTTATGCCGGTTTGATCAATCCCTACCTGGCCATGAAGAACCTGTCGATGCAATTATCGGCCACGGATATTCATGCTTACCTCGACTTTCGTCACCAGGCCGAAAATTACCGGCGCTCGCTGATCCGGGAACTGAATATGAATATGGCCAATCATTCACGTACCGGCGATTTCGATTACAAGGTAGACAAAACGTACCTGAGCAGTCTTCCTGACTTTGCATACCAGCCTCCGAAAATTAACGATACGCTCCTGGCCTCATTGCTCCATCTCACGTTTACGTTAACCGTAACCGGACTGCTGATCTTCATCTATAGTGCTAAAATCAAACCTTAAAACGATGTTAAGACTTATCATAACTTCCGAATGGCTGAAGTTCAAAAGAAACCGCACACTGCTGCTGTCTTTAATCCTGCTCTTTATGGCAGGATTATATGCCATTTATAACGGAAAAGTTTTTTTTAACCACCAGGAAAAGGTGATTGAAAAACTCCATCAGCTCACTAAAGCCGGCATCGATTCCATTCATGTGCGCATGCAGGCCGATACACTGACCGGTAATCACCGGGAACGGCGAATAAATGTGCAAAACCCTTACATGGCCGACTATACTTTTTTAACGGAATACGCCATCAAAAAGCCTGCACCTTTAGCCTTTATGGCCTTAGGGGTAAGCGATCTGCAGCCTTACTATATCAAGATTGACTCGAGAAATCTCGGACTGCAGCTGTTTACCACGGAGATCCGCAATCCGGGCCGGCTCTTACTGGGCAATTTTGACCTCAGCTTTGTTATCATCTGGTTATTTCCGCTGTATATCATTGCCTTATCATTTGATGTCCTGTCGCGGGAAAAAGAAAACGGCACACTTAAGATCCTGGTTGCACAGGGAATGAATATCAGACATTTTATCCGGTACCAGCTGATCTTTCGGTTGCTGGTGATCAGCGTTCCCCTGTTATTGCTGATGACCGCTGTATTAGCGGTTTCAAAAATGCCGGTACTGACGCTGCCCGCTGTAAGCTGGTTATTCCTGGTTTCGATCCTGTATTTTGTTTTCTGGTTTTCGATCATCTACCTGCTGTGCTCTTTTCAGCGGAACTCAAAAGAGAACGCGCTTTTGTTAAGCCTGATCTGGGTTTTCCTGTTAGTGCTGCTTCCCTCCCTGTTGAATCTTTCCCTAAATAAAGCGGTTCCCTATCCTGAGCCCGGGAAGATACAACGGTCTGCAAGGCATGTGATCGACGACCCTACACCTACCGGTTTACTGCTAAAGGATTATATTGACCGGCATCCGCAGATCAGGGACAAAGACACCGCAAATATGCACTGGCGCAACTACAAGCGCTATTTCCTGGTCCTGGAAAAACGGAATACGATCGAAGCGCCTTTGTTTCAGGAAAACCATGAACGGATGCAGCGGCGGCTTTCGCTCGAAAAATGGCTGCGCATTTTATCGCCGGCTTCTATTCAGAGCCTTTTTGATGAGCAGGCGGAAAACAGCATCCAGACCTATGAACAATTTACACGGGATATTAAAAACTACCACAAGCGAAGAAGCGCATTCGTAGCAAAGCGGCTGTTTAATGACCAACCGATGAACAGCGCCGATTTTGCCCGTTTTCCGCGCTTCATTTCCCGGAAAACAGCCACGGATTTTCCGCTGGCAGCCGTTTTCATGCTGTTATGGACGGCAGGTATAGTCCTATGGGCGGAGAAGCGATCAAAATATACCGGCATATGAAGACTATCACGCTCCTTATCGTATGTATGTTACCTTTTGCGGCTTTTTCGCAGGCTAAAAAAGTGACGCTGTCGGGTAAGATCATGGATCCCGAAACGGCAAAACCGGTAGCCGGTGTTTTTGTACAGGTAATGGGTTCACAAACGTATAGCCTTTCTTCAGAAGCCGGTATTTTCAGCTTAAGCGGACAGCCCGCGGGTAAGGCCACGATCAGCTTTACCTTGCCTGGCCGGAAAGAGCTCCAGCAAACCCTTGTTTTGCAAAGGGATACGTTCATAACCGTTTATATGGACGTGTTATCGCTTGCCCTGAAAGAAGTTTCGATCGTGGCTAAATCCCGTAAGGCCGGTTCTTCGTCGGTGATCGATAAGACGGCCATCCGGCATACGCAGCCCACCAGTCTTGCCGATGCCCTGCAACTATTGCCGGGACAATTATCGTTCAATCCGGACCTTTCCGGTGCACAGCAGATCATGCTGCGACAGGTACCGGGCAATAGTGATGCTTCCAGGGCCAATGCCCTCGGAACGGCACTGGTACTGGACGGCATCCCTTTTTCGAACAATGCCAACCTGCAAACCACCGTGAACATCCTGAATGCTTCACCCGGGACACTTCCTGCCTTTTCTTCTGTGGCCGGCCGGGGCAACGACCTGCGCCAGATACCGGCAGACCAGATCGAAAGCATTGAAGTCATACGCGGCATCCCTTCAGCCAGACATGGTGATCTTACCGCGGGTGCCATCCTGGTAGCGACACGGGCAGGTGTATTTAAGCCGCAGTTCACTACGCGTATTAACCCTAACCTGTTTGAACAATCGGTTGGTTTTGGCACCCGGCTGAAAGGTACATCCCATATCTTAACGTTCGACGGTAATCTCAGCTATTCGGAAGAAGATCCGCGAAACCGGTTATCGCAATATACCCGGCTTACGGCACAGCTTACCTGGAGCAAGCCCTGGCTGGCAAAGCAGAACTTCTTTACGACCAACAGAATTGCTTTTTTCCATACACTCGATCATCACAAACAGGATCCGAACGATCTGCGTTATCAGCGCCGGATATATAGCCGTGATAAAGGCTTCAGATTGAGCAGTAATGGCAAGCTCAACACCTCAAACAGCTGGTTCTCGGCCGCACAATATGATATCGGGCTCACCTATAATGCGCAGCACAGCTATCTGCAGGAACTGGTTACCCGCGACCTGTTCCCGGTAACCGATGCGATCACAAGCGGTATGCGGCCGGGCCGCTACGGTGAAAGTGAGTACCTGAGCATCGTAAATACCAGCGGGAAGCCACTTTCGCTGTATGGCCGGATGGAGGGTACTATTTTCAGGAACCGCGCGGTAAAACAGGGGGAGCTGGCCAGCCAGCTGGTTACCGGGCTTGAATACCGCTATGACGGCAACAATGGCAACGGAAGGCAATTTGATCCTTCCAGACCACCCCGCCAGAATTACAGCATGGGCGACCGGCCCAGGAGCTATGCTGATATCCCGGCATTGCAGCAGCTGGCTTATTATCTTGAAAACCGCTTAAGCGGCACATTTTTAGGGAAGGCCTTTGAGCTGAATACCGGCCTGAGGTTCGACAATATTCAGCCTGAGAACCCGGTTAAGGGAAAATTCGGAACGGTACCGGCACCCCGGATCAATCTTGCTGTAGAAACCCTGCGCGATCTCCGTTTCAAGGCCGGTTACGGTGTCACGGCAAAGGCACCTACCTTGTCGTTCATGTATCCCGGAAACCGCTACTATGACCTGGTCAATTATAATTACTATGCCACTGATCCTGCAGAACGGCTTGTTGTGATCTCGACGGTAGTTTTTGATACGAAGAATGAAAGTCTGCGTGCCTACCGCGCCCAAAAAGCTGAACTGGGCTTTGATTATGAACGGGAAGGGTTTAGCGGCTATATGACCACATTCAGGGAAACCACCACCGGCGCCTTTGGTACTGACCGCCAGATCAGCCTGTTGCAGGTTGCCCGCTATGCAGCCAGTGATTTTCCGGCAGGACAGCCGCCGGTATTAGATCCTGTTCCGGTAAGTTATCAGCCTTTTTATGCGGCATATGACATGACCAGTAATAACCGGAAGATTATCAATACCGGCATGGAGTTCCAGTTTGATACACCTCCTGTACACGCAATCCTGACCTCTTTCCATTTTAACGGTGCTTATATCAAAACCGTTGCTTATGATGATGGAAATGTAGCGGATGCCGACCGTGCTGTCTTCAACAGCACGACACCATCAAGGGTGCCGATCTTCAGGTCGGGTTTTGGACGGGAGGGACAACGGTTTAATACCAGCCTGCGCTTCATTACCCGGATCCCGGCACTTCGGTTTTTAGTATCGGGGCTGGTACAAACGATCTGGAAAGATACGCAGGCCAATATCGATCTGAGTCCCTACCCGGTTGGCTATGTGGATAATACCGGAAAAACGGTTTACTTCACTGCCGCCGAAGCACAGCTTGACCTGTATAAAGACCTGAGGCGATCGCTGCCTTCTACGCTTCAGCATGTGAATAACCCTCCCCCGCTATGGCTTTTCAATATCCGGGTGACCAAGGAATTCAAGAATAACAGCGGCCTCTCCTTTTATATCAACAATGTATTGTCTGACCGCGGAAGGTACTTTAACCCGCAAAGCCAGTCGTACGTTAACCGAAATCAAAACCTGTTTTTCGGTGCAGAATTTACTATTTCTCTTTAAACATTTTAAACATATTAACATGAAAACAACAAAAATCACCATTCTCTTTTTCTTCGTTATGACTGCCGTTTTCTGGGGCTGCAAAAAAAGAGACCACGGCATGGTACAAACCGCTTCGGTACAGGTGCAGGTAAAATATCCGGATACCTACAGCCAGGCATTTGCGGCCAATACCGAAGTAAAAATGACGAATAAGGGCAGCGGTGTTATCGCTACCGCGAGCACCAATGCCTCAGGCATAGCCGTTTTTACAGACATGGTGCCCGGAAACTATGATCTATCGGTAAGCAAAACCCTTACTGCTGCCGAAGGGCTTACGCTTACCGGTGTATCGCAGGTGCTCTCACTGCATGCGGCTAAAAATGATGTCACGGTGACTGCCCCGGCCAGCGCCACGATCGAGCTGCAGCTTGGCGGTTCGGCAGCCGGTAACCTGCTGATCAAGGAGGTGTATTATACCGGTTCGAAAACACCTTCAGGAGGTACGTATTTTTCAGATCAGTTCGTCGAGATCTATAACAACTCCACGGATGTGATCTATCTCGACGGCTTATGCATTGCCGATATGTATGGTAACTCCGGGCTCATCAATCCGACGTCATTGCCAACGGCTTTTAATACCGATGCCAATCATGTTTATGCCGGCAATGTGTGGCGCATCCCCGGAAGCGGCAAAGCGCATCCTCTGGCGCCTGGAGCCAGCATTATCATCGCACAGGATGGGGTAAACCACAAAGAGGCTACGCTTAATCCGAACAGCCCGGTTGATCTTTCAAAAGCCGACTGGGAAACCTATAACGAGCGTCCTGATAACCGGGATGCGGATGCGCCGGGTGTGCCTAACTTGGAAAAGCTTTATTTTACCGGCGGATTTGACTGGTTATTAACCGTTTTTGGTCCGGGGCTGGTTATTTTCCGGACCGATGATTTTGACAGGCTGGACAAGGTTACCGTTCCCGGAAGTACCAGTACAACGGAATATATTAAAATTCCGAATACAGCGGTAATCGATGCTTTCGAAGGACTTAAAGATGCCTCCAGCGGTAGCTTTAAACGAATTCCGGTAGCGCTTGATGCGGGCTTTGTATTTGCCAGCGACACCTATACGGCTGAAAGTTTCCGCCGTAAAGTGGTGACCACCATTAACGGCAGAAAAGTGCTGCAGGACACCAATAATAGTGGAAATGACTTCGTAAAACTGGCCACTCCAACGCCTAAAGGCTTTTAGTCTATGAACCTTCTGAAAAAGATCGGACTGGTATGGGTGCTGTCCGTTGCCGGCTATATGCCGGCAACGGCCCAGTCTGAAGCCGACAGCCTGCTCCGGGCAATGGCCGGGTATGGCACTCACATCTGGTCGCTTTCTGAAAATCCTGTTTTCCTGAAAAACAGCAGCTTACTTCCATTTGCAAGTGCCGGTTTCTGCGCAAAATACACCGGCGGCAACTTTAAAAGGCCGCAGGAGTTCCAACAGGAAAGGCTGGCAGGTTTTGGGGCCGAAGGCTTAAGCTCGGCCGGCAACTGGCGCTTTTATGGTGAGTTCCGGTATGGTAAACATGATCGCGACAGTATCCGGTATGCTAATGTAGCCCGGCCCTATGAAGGAAACCCGTTCATTACCGCCGATGCAGTGGGCGGCAACTGGAAAGGCGACGGGCTGCTGGCACACGTACAGCTGCTGGCGCCGGCATGGGGCAAATGGCAGTTTGGCTTAAAAGCCGTGTATGAAACCGAACAAAGCGCCAGGAATAATGATCCGAAACCTTTATACCGCCTGCTGAATTATGCTATTTCTCCGGCCATCAGTTACCTGTTAAATGATCAGCATACCATCGCGTTGACCGGAAGTTATGAAAACAGCTACGAACATACGGAAACGGGCTATTATACCGATAGAAATCCTATTTTGTACAGCATCAGGGGTTATGGCGAATTTTACAGCGGCCCGGTCGTTAGCGCCGAGCGGTTCAGAACCGGCCGGGGCTGGCAGCTGGGAAGTGATTACTGTTTCACGCATGAAAAAGTCACTTTTTTAGCCGGTGTACGCCTGGGTTATCGTACGGCGGATGTGAACGACGGCATTGCCAAACCTGTTTTTATTGGCGGCTGGGATGAGCAGCGGGCAACGGTCTTTCTGGGCTTCGAACGCCGGCAAGCCAGGAGCGGGTGGATCGCGAATCTGAAAGGCTGGTTGAGTGACGGAACAGGTTTTGACCCGGTATTTGGCTCGGTTAATCCTGCCGCTTACCTCTCCGGGCTTCACGGAAAACTGTCATGGTACACACAACGGCATCCGCAAAAATGGTTCAGCATTACGCTGTACCCTGCACTTACCTATATGAATTATTTTGAAAGTATTGCCAAAACCGACTGGACCAGCACCATGTTGCATATCGATGCCGGAATAGCGGTTAACCGGACATTTAAAAATCTCTCCCTGCTGGCAGAGCTCACCGCGGGTTACCATTTCAACCTGCAGCAGGATATCGTGATCAACAGGCCAACCCTGCTTTCGCCCATCCTGGTACGACCGGATTTTATCGCGAACACCACCAACTTTATACGTACTATGGCCAACATTTCGGGAATATACCGCCGCAACAATACGGGATATGGCCTCCGCCTGGGCGCTGATCTGCGGAATGCCGTTCAACAGGATATACCACGGTTTAGCGACCGCAATACGTATCATATTGGCTTTTATCTTATTTTTTAAATTGAACCCATGAACAAAACCATTTTAGCGATTTGCTTATTTACGTCTGTTTTCACCGTGTCGTGCAGCACTGCACGATATGCCGAAAGCAAAACTGCCCGAAACCTTTATCAGCAGCTATCGCCTGCCGACAGGCAACTGGCTGATACCCTCATCAAAAAAGTATTGGATAATGAAGGTCTTTATACGGTGATCGGGAAGCTAAAGCCGATGAGCAGTGTAACCGAACTTTATGTAAAGGTTGCGGCCAAAGATACGACCTTCCGGGGTGCCAGATCTGTTACCGATACGCTTTCGGCCGATCTTCAGAAACTGAAAAGGTATCAGCATATTGTGAACGCCCTGCAGTTTGGCGACCTCCGGTTTATGATGAGCCCGTACAAAGCCAGCCAGAAAGAGCAAAGGGTGATGCAGATCTCTGTACACCGTAAATCGCTCATCGATTCCCTGCTCCGGGTAAACGCATCTTTTTTCGGGCAGTTCGGATTTGTACCCGGAATGCGTCCGGAGATCCTGGTGAATACCACGGAATATGAACAGCAATATAACCGGTATAGGGCGTATGGTTATCTTTTCGGTTACCCGGAACATGCGGTTACTTTTTTTACGGAAGCTTCGATCAGTGAAAGCAGGAACGGGGTATTCGTAAAACGGGACTTTTATCAAATCCCGGTATTCAGCGGTAAACAGGGGCATTTTGTATATGCCGTACCCCAGGGATATATCGCTACGACCATTGATTCAGCACTTTATCACAGAGCTGTTGCGGCGCTTGCCCTTTATGAGAAGGAACGCGCCCGCTTCATGAATGCCGACGGATCGGTGCAGTATTATGCGCTTTTGCAAAAATTACTTCGCTTAAATGGCCGGCCATAAAATCGGGTTGCCGACGGCGATCGCTTTAGTGGTGGGTAACATGATCGGCACCGGAATATTTTCGAGTTTAGGCTTCCAGGTCGGCGCGATACCTTCTGTAACGGTATTGCTGTTCTTATGGATCTGCGGAGGATTGGCAGCGCTTTGCGGCGGGCTAAGCTATATGGAGCTGGCCCGGCTTTATCCCGGCCCGGGTGGTGAGTACTATTACATTCGTAAGGCTTACCCCCGGCTTATTGCCGGTTTTGCCGGGCTCGTATCGGTGTTTGCCGGTTTTTCAGCACCGGTAGCCCTTTCGGCGCTTGCTTTTAGCAGCTATTTTTCAACGATCTTCCCGATGTGGAATGTTAAAGTGCCGGCTTTGATCGTTATCACCTGCATTACGCTCTTTCATAGTTTCAGCATAAAGCTGGGCGGACATTTTCAGTTTCTGAGCACTATCATCAAAATAACGGTACTGATCGTTTTTATTCTATCTGGACTCTGTACCAACCATATGGCCAACCCGCTGCTATGGACCAGAACCGACCTTAGCCTGATCACTTCCGGTGGCTTTGCGGAATGCCTGGTTTACGTATCGTTCGCGTATTCGGGATGGAATGCCTGTGTTTACATTTTCAACGAGATCCGTTTTCCGGAAAAGAACATTGGCCGTTCTATCCTGGCCGGAACGCTTATTGTTACGCTCCTCTACCTGTTCCTGAACTTTGTATTCCTTAAAAATGTGCCGATGACCGCGCTCAAAGATGTGGTCGAAACAGGTGCTGTTGCAGCGAAAGCCATATTCGGGACCCGGGGCGGACATATCATGGCGGTCTTCATCAGCCTGATTTTAGTTTCGAGCATCAGTGCCATGGTATGGATCGGTCCGAGAGTGATCGACCGGATGCTGGTGAAAGGAGACCGTCAGGTTACCGGGTCAGAAAGTAAAGTGCCTTTACTTGCCATGCTGCTTCAATATCTGATCACTATCGGGTTATTGCTGACCGAGACGTTCCGGCATATATTGGTGTATACCGGTATCCTGCTTTGTATTTCAGCCTGCCTGGCGGTAAGCACCTTATTCCTGGCGCATAAAAAGGTTGAAAAAAGGAAGCTTATTGCCCCTGCCATTTTCATCCTGATCAATTTATATACGCTTATCGTATTATGCCGTCAGTACTAAATTTCAAAACGTGATTGAACAACTGAGATGCCGTTCACACTTTTCGTAATCAGGATAGCTTAAATTAGCTAACGATTACCGAACTTTGTTATAAAGAACAAAGAACATGTTAAAGATATTAATCGTTGTTACAGGAGTGGGTACATATGCGGACACTGACCTTAAAACCGGGCTGTGGCTGAGCGAGCTTACTCATATTTATCACAGCGCTAAGGAAGCGGGGTATACCCTCACCATCGCCAGTCCGAATGGCGGCGATACGCCGGTTGATCCGGAAAGTCTGAAGCCGTTGGTGCTCGATAAACTTTCCAAAGCGTATTGGCATGACAGTGCTTTCAGAACGCTGTTACAGCACACCAGGAGCTTACAGGAACTTGCCGGTCAGGAATTTGATGTGATCTACCTGGCGGGCGGACATGGCACGATGTATGATTTCCCTGGTGATACCCTGTTGCAGGCCCTCATCCGGAAGCATTATGAAGATCATAAATTAATTGCGGCTATTTGTCATGGTGTGGGCGGCCTGTTGAATGTAAAATTATCCAACGGGCAATACCTGATTAAAGGCAAAACCCTTACGGGATTCAACTGGTTTGAGGAAAGTCTTGCCCGCCGGAAAAAGCGGGTTCCTTTTAACCTGGAGCAATCACTGAAAGAACGGGGGGCAGATTACAGGAAGGCATTTATCCCGATGACCTCAAAAGTGGTCACAGACGGCAACCTGATTACCGGGCAAAATCCTTTCAGCTCAAAAGAAATGGCAAACGTGATGATGACACAAATGAAAACGTTAAAATAATACAGATGCAGACGATACTTGGTGCCAACGGACAAATCGCAGAAGAGCTGGCAAGAGCGTTGAAACGGAACTATACCGAAACCATCAGGCTGGTAAGCCGGAAACCTAAAAAGGTTAACGATACTGACATGCTGTTCGCAGCCAACCTGTTAGACCGGGATAAGGCCGATGAAGCCGTAAAAGGCAGCGACATTGCCTACTTTACCCTGGGCCTTCCAATGGACACTCAGCTGTGGGAGGAACAATTTCCGGTGATCATGCAAAATGTGATCGATGCCTGTAAAAAACACGGCACAAAGCTGGTATTCTTTGATAATACGTACATGTACCCTCAAAATGAAACGGTATTAACGGAGGAAAGTCCATTTGCTCCCATAGGAAAAAAGGGAGCCGTAAGGAAAAAAATGGCGGAAATGCTTTTGCGGGAAATGCAAGCGGGGCAGATAGAGGCTGTTATTTGCCGTGCCCCTGAATTTTACGGACCCGATAAGACGCAGAGTATCACCAATACTTTCATTTTCGATGCCATTCGGGAAGGTAAAAAACTGAAGGTGCTATGGAGCGACCGCAAACGGAGAAGCCTGATCTGGACACCCGATGCCAGCAGGGCCACGGCACTGATCGGTAACACACCTGATGCCTATGGCCAGACGTGGCATCTGCCTGTTGACGAAAGCAGGCCCACTTATCAGCAACTGATCGCGTTAACATCGGAGATATACGGAAAGCCCCTGCCCTATACCGTCATTCCAAAATTTATCCTGAGCATTGGCGCCATCTTCAGCAAACGGATAAAAGAACTCAGAGAACTTTTACCCAGGTATGCCTATGACAATATCTTCGATGTCTCGAAGTTCAGGAACCGCTTTCCGGATTTTAAGATAACGACTTTCAGGGAAGGTATAACCCGGATAAAGGCGGAGCAGGAAACAAACCTGCTACGTTAAGGACAATCGGATCTTATAAAAGCTTAAGCGCTCATATATTGATCAGCCCAACGGATGAGCCATAATGTTCATCTTTCTTTCGTCTCCAAATCGCTTTCGGTATGCATCGCGCAGCGCCATTTTTCATTTTCTTTTATCCAGGTAGATGTACAGGCGCATTTCATAGCTTTGCCATCATCATCCAGTTCGATCAGGTAAGCTATTAAGGCGTGATCTTCTCCTGTTTCAATTTGTTCGTTGGAAATGCTTTTTACTTTTATTTTCTTTCCACTACCCTGCTCAAACATTTTTTTGTAGGCGGGCTCGTCGACAGTCATTACGCCTTGCTTTCCGGCTACGATACAAGGGAATTTTGTGAGGTCCTTTACTATTTTATAATCCTGGCTGGTCATCGCATCCCAATACTGTTTTTCGAGTTTGAGTATTTCGGTTTTCATAACGGATTAGACTTTGTATAAAATTTTAACAAACACGGGTGGTGAATGTTTATAGTTTTTATTTAGTAAATTTGATTAAACCACCTAAAATACTGCTTATGAGAACACTTACAATCCTTATGGTATTACTGATAATGCCATTTATCAGTCTTTGTCAGAAGAAAATACGAGACACAATTAAAAATGTTGACAGTGCAGATCGGGCCTGTATTGATACTAATCAAAAGCATGATTACTATCAGTATATCTTACGGTATCATGATCCTATCCTGTATCTTACATTTGCCCCCCTTGTTAGACCATTAGAAAAAAGGATCACATCTTTAAGGCAGCGTGAGGGAGAAGAAGGCTACATCTTAGAGGGAAACGTAACTCATCGAATTACACTTTACAGAGGTAAATATTATAGTAGTAAGTGTTTACAAAAGTTAAGAATTACTTTTGATGCGGCATTCAATCTAAGAATGACTAAAGATACTTCAAGTCCTTTACTTCCGCAAAACAATGTGATTGGTTTGGGAGCCGACTATCTTCTTTCCAGAATAGAAAAGTTGCAAAAAAACAATAAGACTTCGCATTGGCTAAAGGTACAAGTACATCACTTTTCAAATGGTCAGGCAGGCACACCACTTTTTGGTAGCCGTAACAACTATATTGATGGAGACTTTAGTACAAATTATATTCGTTTAATGGGTAATTCGATGTACAGGTCGAAAGGTGGAAACCATCTTTGGAGCATAGGTTATGGCTATCAACGAGATTTGGATTTTTTTGAACCACTAACTGTTTCAAAACACATGTGGGCAAATTATGGCTTTAATCGCATTTTAGTTAACCTTCAATGGTTATTAGAGCCATTATATTACTATGAAGTAAAAGAAAAAAATTTATCGGTCATAAATAAACGCCGTCAGTTTATGGCCAGAGCAGAATTAGATTATATATTCGGTGACGGATTGGGGAGCTACCCTTATAAGAACAAATCTCCACTTAATACTCATTTATATCTAAGTTATTTCCCTTGGGTAACCACTAATTTTGGTTTTTTATTTCATGGCTATGTTGGTCGCGATTATATGAATATCAGATATGATGAACCTATTTATTCTGCGCAATTGGGGCTTGTTATGAATTTTAATCAATATGTGAGACGTGATAAAAGACTTTGATTTAATTAGAACCTGTTTACATTTGAGAGCATTAATTTAAAGAGCGGTTATACCCTTCGGATATTATCGCTTTGCAGATTTTTACGGATATACTTAATTATTTCGCAAACCCAATAGTTTTCAGCTTGCGGGAAACAAAAAAGCCCCCACTTTCGTGGAGGCTTTATGGCTTTTGTCGGGGTGGCAGGATTCCTTACAAACTTTAGATATATAATTGAAAATCAAAATATTTGTTATTCTATTGATTGATTATTCAAAAAAATAATTCTAATTATTGAGGGATTTCCTCTATAAGAATTTCATTACCTGCTTTATTATAATAGGTGCAGGTCATTTTATTCATACATATCTGCCATTTCCCGATGCCGACGGTGGAGCACATTTTGATGAAGGTTAAGAAATCCGTTTTTCCCTCCTGGTGTGCCTTTAGCTCAGTTTTGAATCGTTCACTATAAGAAGTGTCAGCGATAACTAACGGATCATATTTCGCAGGCACTTTTACGGTATAATTGTCACCGCCATGGTAGTCGATGTGGCCGTCTGTGACATACGTTTCATAATGTGTAACGCCCAAAGCTTTAATTTCCCTGATATAAGCAGGGAAATCCGCCCCTGACTTCACTTTGCTGTGAGCTGCCTTGACCTGATCAATTGTAAATGATGGCTTTTTACCGGACACATCAGGAATATGTTCAACCCAAACCTTCTTTCCGACTTTATCAATGTAGGCACAGGTCATAGCAATTAAACATACCGCACATTTTTCAATTCCATTATCCGCACATTGCCGGCTGATCTGGAAATAATCCGATTTACCTTGCTGATGGTTTGCAATGTCAAGCTTCAGTTGTTCCAAATTCACCTTGTCAGCGACTTCGATTGGTTCGTAATCAGGCCCTCCAGGGAGCTCGTATCCATTTTGGCCGTGGTACATGCTACGCCCATCTTTCATTTTGGTTTCATAATAGATTACTCCTGTATTTTTCAGATCCATAGCCAAAACCGGAAAGTCCGCCCCTGTTCTTACTTTTGAAAGTTTTTCTTTGATTTGTTCCTCTGTAAACATTTTCTTGATTTTTATTGATTAAACGATTTGTTGGATTGCACGAAATCAGAATGCCAGAACCTGACAAAATGAGGATTGATTTCAGTATCGCATTTTTCATTGCTCTTACATTAAGATTACAATGCAAAAGTGCAATAGCTAAAATCTCTGTGATTGTAAAAAATCGTTTTTCTTACAAGAGACGTTTAAAATTTTCAGGCGTATCTCCTGTAAATTGTTTGAAGTCTTTGATGAAGTGTGCCTGATCGAAAAAGTTATTCTCGTAGCATATTTCGATGGGCGATTTCGTGTGGTTCAAATTGTCAAGTACAGCATTGAAACGGATAATAGAGGCAAACTTTTTAGGCGTGGTCCCCACTATTTTCCTAAAGCGCTTTTCGAATGGGCTTTGGCTGATGGATAGTCTCTTGTTTAATTCTTTAATGCGAATAGCTCCCTTGCTTTGATAAATGAGCTTTACTGCTTCGGCAATAAGTTTATCAGTCTGTATGTCTTTCAGTTGCGAAAATAGAAACTGTTCAACGATTTCTATCCGTTGTACGTCGGTTATAGCGAAAGCCAGTTTTTCCTCCACTTCGCTGATGTTCCTTTTATCAAAAATATCATCCAGCGGCAGGCTCAGATTAAAAAGGTCATTCGCGGGGCAGGCTGCAAAATGTGCAAATCCGGTTTCGGTAAAATATACCAGTATTGTTCCGATGCCAGCCGAGTTCCTGAAAATTTTATAGCTGTCTGTAATCCCCGTGATTCCAGAAGAATTAAGACTGCTCAGTGAGCCTTCTTTAAGTGTTGAAAGGTGACCGTTATACTGGAACCCGATAACCATTCCTGACGATGGGAGAACTCTATACTCATTTTCACATTCATTTTCCGACACTACAAAGTATTTGATGTAGGGTTTTAATCCATCTGTCGGTATGAATTTGTCAAATCTCATTTGTTAACGGAAATCAAATTTAATGATTAGGCATTTGTATAGAACTGTAGACAATTGTGAATACGCTGTATTCACAATTAGGGTTATTGGATCAGTACCATGATCTATCCATGGCTTTCATTCGCGGTAAATAACAAAGCCCTCCGTTATAAACGGAGAGCTTTTTCGTCTGTCGGGGTGGCAGGATGCCTGACCGACATTTTAAATATCTTATTTCTAACTACTTATAACCTCCCGAAATATCAGGGTGTAGATTAGGGCATAATTCATTGCAAATCAAATGAGTCTAAACCATTTCAAAACTTGTGATCTATCATCCGATATCAAAGAAATAAAAACTGCTTATTTGATATTCAAAGATACGCTTGTAATTTATTATCACAAAATAAATAATAAATTTTAATAGGTCAATTACGGTACGTAATTCGAACCATTTTGTGGAATTGAAATAGGCGGTTTTTCAAAAATTCTTGATAAATGATTGTATAGTGTATTACAAGTCCCAAGGATCTAAGACTTGCTTAGTCTCGTCTTCCGAGAAGCTGTAGGTAAAGGTTTTTGGCCCGTCTGGGAAATCATTGCTCCGTACAATGAGTTCGATTTTTACCTCTGCTGGCTTTGAAAAAATCAAGACAATTTGACCGTTAAAGACATCCGTTTCTGTCCCTTTCTGTTTTACACGAAGTGATGTATGTGTGCCTTTTTTTGGAGTAATTTCATAGGTAGAATAAGCTGCATGATTTTTAAATTCTACATTCGTATCCAGAAAAATATATGGCGGTGTTATTTTGTCTAGATAAGGCGTATAAGCAAACATGCTTTTATTGCGACTATCATCGTAAATTTTATGTTCGACATCTTGTGTACAACGAGCACTAACGCCTTTGTTATTGTAAATTTTGGCCTCAATGTCTAAATCGATAGATGCATTTGATAAATTTGTCACATCAACTTGTAGATGTCTATATATAGTGCTTCTCAACTCTGAAGATTTGAATCCACCAAGCGTTATTTTAAAATCTATTTCTTTGCTACGGTCTTTAGTGCCAAAACGTTCAGAATATATTTTTTCAAAATCATCTCGTTTTAATTCTCGTGTTGAAGTTCCTGTCCTAACAAACCCTGTACCGATTCGATACTGATTTCCTTTCGGCTGAGTGTCTTTATATTCCTTTTTAAATAAATATGGTCTTTTATTGTTGTTAAAGAGTCTGAAATAAGCCAAACGATTTCCTTGGTGTATAATCTTTTTATACTCAAAGTTTATTTCAGGTTCTATATATTGATTTAAAAATTGTTGATATGATGCTTGGTCGTGTAATTCATCAATGGGTTTAAAACCAATTACAATACCGTTTTTTTCTTCAGCTCCTATAATAATAAACTTATCCTCTTTGCTAACGAGGTTTGCAAATGCGCACATATCTTTTAAAAATTCAGCTTTCTTGCTGTTGCCTTTTTCAATAGGATACTGCTCTAGTTTAAAATCTAATTTGGTGTTTTCACTTTCGTTTTCAATCAGATTGATGATAGTTTCTTTCATGAGATTTCTATTCCCAATAAATTTACAAATTTTCACCGAAGAAATTACCTAAGCCATTTGACTATTGCAATGAATATCCAATTTTAGGATATGAAATTGGTTTGGACGTTCATTAATCAGTCCTAAGATATTTTCAGTAAAAATACTTGCATGGCTAAATCTTTTATGAAAATTTATTAGAGTTTAAAAAAAAGCGTGTTTTGTCAAAATAATAACGACATTAGGTCTATAAATTAATTCTATGGACACTCAAATCAACGCTTCATTTAAAGATACTCTTAACTCTGATGAAGCGCTAGATTTGGCTAAAGAATATGCTGAAGTTGCATTGGATTCAGTAATTGACGAAGACACATTGAAGGAAATCCCAATCATAGGGACAATTTTTGGCCTGTATAAAATAGGTAGCTCGATCAAGGATAAGCATACTTTAAAAAAGATTGCCGTTTTCTTAAACCAGCTCCAAAATATTCCAAAAGAAAAAAAAGAGGCTTTCCTTAAAAAAATGGAGACCAATGATAAATTCAAGGAAAGTATATTTGAAAAGACACTACTCCTACTTGAACGTCTAGACGAAACACATAAAGCCGAAATGGTCGGCAATCTCTTCCGCATGTTCATCATGGAAGCAATCGATAAGGATAAATTTCTGAGACTTTCTGGAATAGTAGAACGACTGTTATTATATGATGCATTGGCCCTGCATTTCGCCTATTCATACATTTACAGAGACTGGGATGGCGTACAGCCCTATAGTATGTATCATGCCTCACATTCCTCACTTTTTAGCCAAGGACTGATGGAGCAAAAAATTGTCGAAAAGCGTTCCTCAAGAGGAAGGGATATGGGCTACAGTGAGTTATATATACCTGATTATACGCTGGAACTCAAAATCACTGCTTTAGGCCAGGATTTTGCGAACTTTATCCTTTACGACATCAAAGATCCCGAGTTCATCAAACATCTTGACTATATGAGCGGAAAAAGTTCGCATCCTTAAAACCGTTACTACCTATATACCGTCCAAGACGACTATTTTGAACACCTTGAGCGATTCTGTAGGCTATTAGAGCCGATAATTGAAGACTTAAAAAGCAAGGGTTTCATAGAATAGTTATGATTTTTTTAAATCGATAATTCGGAGCGGATTAGCCTCTATCGGATTACTTTAGAACTTTTAACTTGGCAAATATGAAAATACTTAAACTGGTATTTTTTATAATTTTTATAAGAAAAAATTTTTTAGATAACATTGAGGAGCATAGTGATGCTTTTATGGTTATTGTTTTTCGCTCATTTTGAGATGTCTTGCGGCTTACTCATTAGAGGTTGGCAAATCCCCATATTCGGTTTGCTCATTCTGCAATTCCACAGAAGTGCCTATTTGTGATGCCTCTAAAGCTTCTTGCTGTAGGATTTCATCTTTCAGTTTTTCCTTTGCCGTGCCTGGCAAGCTTTCACATAGCAGTACAACCTGTTCAAATGCGGTGTATGTATCTAACAATTCACGATTTACGAAGTGGTGTATTTCTTCTATCTGATTGTGAAGTTTGGACAATTCTTCTTCGTTCATCGCATTATCCAGCCATATTCTTGTGCGTGAAACACTAATAGAGCCTTTAAGAAAGTTATTGTTTGTCTTATAATGGATTAAAGGATGCCGATAGTTAGACAAGATGCGGTGTTCATTTTTCACCCTATCGGTAAACCACTTAAAATGTAAATTGTCTTTTAGCTCTGGAAATTTTTCTTTGAGCAGTTTTGCAGACGGCTTATCAAAAAGTTTATTGAATGATAATGCCATAGGAGTAAAATTGTCGGGCTTCATGAATAGAAATGTCATGTATGCAATCCTTTCATAAAAAGTATAGATTTCCTCCAGGGCCACTTCAAGATGGAAAATATACTTTGTATCGTAGAAACTTGGATCAAGGGGATAAACCGTGCTACCTTCAAAAGGATATGACTTATCGGTATGATGGGAAGCGTACCTACCCCACATATTTGAAACAGAAACGCTGTACATGATATTTCTGTTCGCTTCGACAAACTCATGAAAGTAGTTCAAGCTTGTATCAGCCACCATTGTATTATCCGTATTATCTACGTTCTTCCAAATGCGTGTAAAAAATCCGAATGCATCCTGTTCCAAGAACTTAGTTTCAGTAAAAGTTTTTATACCGATCCTATCCAACTCTTCCTCGTATTTTCTGTGAAATGCCAACAAAGCCTTTTGTTCCGCATTCATGAAATGGATATTGTCAGCACTAACCCACCCATCTTCCTGAACGAACGCTCTTACAGTAAATTCCAAATCCATTGGTTCGGAAAAAAAAGTTCTTCCCGAACTGTTATATTTGTTGATAGTCCCCTTCAACTTTAAGTCAATGGATACTTCCTCGAACTTGAAGCCATCGTCATTTACAAATGGTCGTACCGAAAAATTATCTGACCACTCCGCTGAATTAGGAGTAAATTGGAAATAGGTATTTTTTGCCTTTTTAACCCTATGTGCAAAGAAATGATGATTCTTACGTTTCTGCAACAGCGACCATACCAATCCATAGTTGTTTAATTCAATACTAGAAATCAATTGTTGAACACTTTTCGGTTTTTCCATTATCGAAGATATCCAACAAATTTCACTTTTAAAACAACACCAAAAAACAGGACTGATATCAATAACATACTTTTATATGATGAATGAGATTTTTTATAGCACTTATCACACAGTAAAAGGCACTTAACGCGATGTAAAAAAGCCCTTTATTACCCCCTATAAAAGAGAAATAAAGGGCTTTTTAAGGCTTTTGAGAGATGTTTGGCTTACTAACGGCTAACTTCTATAACTAAGCCGTTAGTTCCAAATAGAGTTCGACCATCCTTGCTAAGCTCATGTGGACACCAAGAATTGACCTGTATACTTCCAATTTACTTGGTTGTATACTTTCTGTCAACTCACTAGTCATTTTATGAAATTTCAAAATCATCCAAAAAGGTGCCCTACCATTATCATATTCATGCATGATAAATTCATGATAACGTTCGATTAAGGTCCGAAACCTATTTGGATTTTTACTTAGATCAAGCCACGTGCCAAAATCGAATGTTTTATCTACGTCATCTGACCCTTCAGCTAAAATTGCTGGGTTACTAAAATAATGAAGAAGAAAGGACTCAATAGGTGTCTGATTTTTCAAGATATGCTTAGACTTAAAATCCGATAACTTTAAACATTTAACATCTCCTCTCGCTCTTTTAATAGAAATCATGCTGTTAATCATAGCATGGATAGTTAAACCAAAATTTTCTGTAATCGTTTCAAGCAGAATGGTTGTTTCTTCAAATTTGCAGTCAAAAAGCAATGAAGATTCAATGATTTTATTGGAAGTTTTACATCTTAGAAAACCGCAATTGATAAATCTGGAACTACTGATAATTATATCGGTGAGGTCACAATCAATAAACTCGGTATTTCGAAATTCGGAATTGGTTATAGCTGTCTGGTTGAAATTACACTTATAATACTTAGTATTATTAACGTAATTATTGATGTGAGCTGCTTCTGTAAAGTCAGTATCATTAAATATGCAGTTGTTGATCGCACAGTCCTTGATATCACTGTTATAAAGATTGACTTTGGATGAGTCAATATTTTGCAAGTTACAATTAATGATATTGATCCTATTGAAAAGATGCTTAGAAGTGACTTTGCCACTCAAATGTGAGGAAGAAATATTTTTACTCTTAAAATTCAAATGTCCATACTCGTTAAAATTTATTTCAATGCTGTTGGGATTTAATTCAATATAACTTTGAGTAGATTTCTGTGGAAGTTGAGCCATTTGAGCGATAATTAATAGTTATCCTTTATTAGGCAAGTAAAGATATCAAATAAAATATCAAATGAAAGATTAATAAAAGACTACTGATGGTCATGCGCCATAAAAACGGATAGCCCCACAAGGTACCTCTGTTCATTTCAAGAAATTTTAGTGCCATAACTGGACCTTATCAAAAAAAACATAAAGAATAAATTGCTAGTTTTATTCTTTATACACGCCATACCGGTTTGATAAAGAGAATAGATTACTTAAAATACCCATTATTCAACCTGAAAATGAACTTTAACATTACGCTTCCAAAAAAATTAGAAGGAATTTAATAATTAGAATATTCCCATGAAAAAAATTAAAAATAAATACAAGCTCTCTTAGCCTACGGAATGAAGAAATATCCAATTTATCCTACAAACAGATGCGACAGTTATATGGTGGTATGCGAGGAGTTTTTGCAACCTGTGTTTGTCCTACGGCATGTGAAGGAATTTGTACATCTTACCCTACTCTTTGTAATGTAACCGATGGTTGTCCTACAGGTACAATCACCGGCCCAAATACAGGAAATTGCTAAAATTAGAACTTTGAATCCTGGATTTATTGTGACGATGTTGAATTGAATGCCAAAAGGGGAGAGGTTCGGAATTATAAAAAAGCATTGAAAGATATTTCCTCTGTAGTAGTTGTGAAGTTTGCTTTCGGTTTATCTTAAATAAATCCCATGAAAGGAATGATTAACTTCTTCTTGTTTTTAAATGTCCGTAGTATATCATCAAAAGACCGTAGCAAACTTATTCCTGCATAACGACCTCTAGGTTCAAAATTGGAGTCACTCAAAATATTAAAATGTGGCAAATGGAACCATACAAATAAAGGACCTATAGTATCTTTCATGATTTTCATAGTCAGATGCAAAATCTGGTCATTTCCGTTTATAGATAAGATTTTTAAAAACTAGATAATCAAAGTCAATAATCTATTCAATATGGATATCCCTGCAAAAGACTATTGTTAAAGAGGTATTTAAATTAAATTCGAACATTATTTCTCCAAAAAAGGTATGGACAGATGATTAGTTACTATTTAACATCTTAATGATATTCCTTAAAATACGTTCCAATAAGGAGCTTTCTTTGGTTATGATTTCAGCATCGGCTATCATGCCTGATTTTAGAACAATCGGATTAGCTGGATTTTTCTGCTCAAATTTGCCAAATTCTATTTTAGCAATGAAAACACTGTCCTTCAAAGCCACATCGGTAATATAACTGACATGTCCATTAATAGCACCGTATTCTTCGAACGGATAACTTCTTAATTTAATCAACGTTCTTTGCCCCAATTTAATTTTGCCCATATTGTATTGTGGGATCTGAACCTCACCAAAAAAATTGGTATTTCCAGGATTGACAATAAACAGTTCTTGGTTCGAGTTTACATTTTGGTTTTCCTGTAAAATACCTGCAAATCCTACCCGCCCCGGGAGCGGCGATGAGATGACGTATTTCATAATCCAGCTATTGGTTTCATTAATCATGGCATTGAGCGCCTGTCTAAACTTTGACTGCTCTTGCTGAATGGTATGCTCAAGGGTAGCCAGTTCCTGTTGTTTCGCCATATAACTGCTATTATTATTCAATAATGCCATGGCCGTCTGTTGCAATGGGTATTTACTAGAGAGGTATTTATTTTCCTGCTGCTTGAATTCGCTATTAGAAACCACATTCTTGCCTTTTAATTTTTTATATGCATCGTATTCCTCTTGTGCATTGGCAAATTCTAGTTCCTGGATTTGCTTTTGTTGTTTAATCTGACCCTCGAGCTTTCTTATATCATTCAAATCTCTTTGCAAATATTTTCTTTGAGAAATGTAAAGCCCACCATTTTGCGTATTGATAAACTGCAAATAAGATTGGTAAAATACTTGATAGCTTGCCTGCAACTCTCCAAGATCTAAATCTTTTGCATCAAAGTCATCAAGCGAAATAGGCCTGGATGCTTTTAGCGAACCGCTTAGAGTTTGCAATTTAGTTTCAAGTGCAAGCACATCCTGATGCTTACCGCTACTTTCAATAAACGCCAAAGGCTGCTTGTCTTCAACCTGTTGATTTTCCTTTACTAGAAGTTTAACCAATTTACCAGGCTGGTGAGCAATAGCGCCTTTCGGCGAATTCAGAGAATTTATTTTAAGGGTGGCCTTTACGACGTCTGGATACCGTATCAAAGCCGAAAGCACGACCAGTGATAGCAGTACCATTAAAATTAGGAAAATCCCCCTTCTGATTATCCATGACGGTACCGCTGTAATAATCTCTTGTATTTCTTCGGTATTGCGGACTATAGTTTGTTCTGTTGGCATTGTCTGTGTATTTTTTCCTTAGCACAATTTTTTAAAGGTGAGATCTTCCCATCTCCGGATCTTCTATCATTGGACTAAGACGATCATCTTTCCAGTTCCAGTTGGTTTTTCACCAGATTATAATATTCTCCCTTTTGTTTTGTTAATTCAGCATGAGTTCCCTGCTCAATAATTACCCCTTTATCTAACACGACAATGTTGTCTGCATTTTTTACTGTACTTAAACGATGTGCAACAACCACAACCGTCCGCCCTTTGAAAAATGAAGCCAAATTATCCATAATCACACTTTCGTTATTGGAATCTAGAGCATTGGTAGCCTCATCCAAAAAGATATATTCTGGATCTTTATAGACCGCTCTCGCAATCAATATTCGCTGTTTTTGCCCCTGGCTTATACCATTCCCTTCCGCCCCGATTTTAGTGTACAAGCCCAAGGGCAAACCATCGACTAAATCCCCAATGTTTGAAACCTTGATCGCATGCTGCAATTTTGCCATATCCGGATTTTCATCAGCGACAGCGATATTTTTCGCAATAGTATCTGAAAAGATAAATCCGTCCTGCATTACGGTCCCGCAACGACCACGCCAAAACTTATAGCCAATTTGTTTCATATATGTCGCTCCAACCTTAATGTCACCCTTTTGGGGGACATAAAAGCGCAATAATAGTTTTAGAATGGTTGTTTTTCCACTACCGCTCATACCAACAATTGCAGTGGTCTTTCCTTCAGGAATAGCCAAATCAATGCCTTTCAAAACCGGTTCGTTTCCTGCACCTGGGTAGGTGAAGGTAAGCTGATTGAGATGTATGCTCTTACTAGTGGGCAATTCTTGTAAGAATGCCTTATCGGTAGGTTCTTCATCCTCCATCTGATGGATTTCATTTAAACGTTCCAAACTTAGTTTTGCATCCTGCAGTTGTTGGATGAAACCTAGCATTTGTTCAATTGGACTATTTACCTGCCCAACGATATATTGTATGGCCATCATGCCTCCCAAAGTCAGCTGCCCCTCGATAACAGCCTTGGCAACTAAAAAAGTAATAAGAATGTTCTTTCCTTCATTGATGAAAAAAGCGCCGGATTGTTGAATTTGATTTAGGGATAGGCTTTTAACGCTAGACTTAAACAATCTAGCTTGCAATCGTTCCCATTCCCATCGCATCGGCTGCTCGCAATTGTTAAGTTTGATTTCCTGCATTCCTCCAATAAGCTGTACCACACTACTCTGGTTTTTAGAAGAAATATCAAACCGCTGAAAATCTAATTCTCTCCTTTTTTTAAGAAAGGCAATTACCCAAAGGGAATATAAAGCTGAGCTTACAAGAAAGATGAAGAAGATATTTAAATTATAATAAGCAAGTACAGCTGTAAAAATCAAAAGGTTAAAAAGGGAGAAGATAATACTAAGAGTCGGTCCGGTCAAAAAGGACTCAATTCTTTTCTGGTCGTTCATACGCTGCATAATGTCGCCCGTCATCTTCATATCAAAAAAACTCATTGGTAGTTTCATGAGTTTGATCAAAAAATCGGTCAGAATCGATATATTGATTCTTGTACTGATATGCAGTAGAATCCACGAACGGATAAAATCAACACTCATCCTACCCAGAAAAAGCATGGTTTGAGCAATCAATATAATGTAGATAAAATTAAGATTCCGGGTATTGATTCCAATATCAACAATCGACTGAGTAAAGAAAGGGATGATGAGCTGCAACAAACTACCTACGCCTAAGCCTAAAAATAACTGGACAACCAATTTTTTATAGCGATACAAATAACTTAACAAGTAACTCCAGCTCAAAGCTTCAGTATTATCACCTTCAACTGCATAAAGCTCTGGTGTGGGTGACAAGATTAGTGCAATGCCAAATTCAATTTTTCCATTCCTGGAACTTATCCAGTTTTTTAAAAATTCTGAAAAATTAAATTCGATTAACCCGATTCCTGGATCGGCAACAAAGTATTTCCCGTTTTTTATTTTGTAAAGTACTACAAAGTGGCTTTGCTTCCAATGTAGTATTATTGGTAGTTCAACTTCGTTTAATTGTTCAATGCTCAACCTACTTCCATTCGTTCGGAAGCCAATTTTCTCTGCGGCTTCACTGATTCCTAATAAGGAAACCCCTTCCCTGTTTATTCCACTAGTTTCGCGCAGTCGTTGCAAGCTAAAACTCTTGCCATAATGCTTGGCAATCATGCGAAGGCAGGTAGGCCCACAATCCATTTGATCGGGCTGTCTATAAAAAGGGAATTTTTTCAATTTTAAAAGGTATTATATTTGTAGCAAAACTAACACTAGGCTTTAAAATGAGACAGAAAACTATTCATTAGTCCCCTTCGTTTACTCAAAAAAAGCAATTATTAGCAGTAATCGCTAAACGTTAAAATTACTATAAAAATCTATAGATTGTATACATCAATAATTCCGTTGTTTCCTTTTTTTTCTAAAAACAGGTAATGACGGATAAGTTTCAGTCCAATTATGCTTCCTTCCTAAATATTTTTTGGTAATTATATACAATAGCAACCACAGGGGGTGACCGTATAAATGAAGGTTTAAAGAACGACCAACAGAAGAAACATGTTTATTCAATCATTTCGGCGTCGTCATATTTATGAGTCTTGCTGTCATGCGGCTTACTTGACTTTTTACCGGCAAAATACCCAATTCCGGTTGTTATTATATACCCTACGCCTTTAACAAATGAATACAGAAATTCCTCTTTGTTCAAGTATAAACAGGCAATCATGAATAGCATACAAACAACCATTAGTCCTCCAACTATGTATCCTAATCTTGTAATAGTTTTTCGATTTTCAGCCGGACGACTTTCTTCAATCTTCGCTTGTAATTCAATAGACTTATGCGCTAATTTTGCGTTATGGTCCATTTCCTTTTCCTTTAGCTCTAATTCTTTTGCTTCATTCTGAACCCGGCTGATTTGAAGGTCTATTATTTTCTCTACTTGTGTCTCTGTAGGTCTCGCAACACTGCGAGAGTTGCTGTTATTGCTCATTTATGCGCTTTGTAAATGACTTTAAATTTTACAAAACCTGGACTGCCTATTTGCGGTAAAACAGCTTTTGTTTTTACAATAGAATCTTTATGGTTTTTCAACAAGAATAAAAACTCTTTTGCATTTACAATCCTTGTTATTTGATTTGGAAAAATGCCCCTTGTCATACTTAGTTTGGTTTTAAAAGCTAACATAAATCTAAATCATTAAAATTCAAAATAAATTTGATCAAAATATCTCAAAACTAAACAAACAAATAGTTTGCCACACATTTTTTTATTGATCTATTAATTGTTAAAAAATATTAAGTTTGTATAATTACAATTTAACCAAACACTATTAAGAGTTTGTACTGATTTCGGTGTGCTATCCTAAATTACCACTTATAGCAGCACGCATCCGGGATATAAGTACGCCAATATGGCGTGGCTGTATCTTTTTGCGTGCGAGGCTGTGGTAAGCCCAGGATAGCGGAAGATTTTCAGTCCACGCTATTTTTTTTACTTCCTAAATTACCACAACAATGAAGAAAACATTTCTATGGATCATAGGATTAGTCCTTTGCCTTACGGCGTTTTTTATTTTCCAAACGCTATTTAATTATGCCTGTATGTACATATTTCTCTACGCATCTACTTTCTGGTCTATTGTATTATTCTCAATAACAATAACCATAGCAAGGAAATTACTCGTCATAATAGGCAGCTTGCCGATAATAATATTGAAAACAGAGTCCATTTCAATTTTGGTGTGCTTCTCTGCATACCTTCTTGTTTATACCGTTCGCATTGCTATTGTTCATTTCCAAGACCCAGACTATTTTATGCCTAAATGGGCGTTAATATGGTTTGTACTCGTTTATGGGTATACAGCAATAAAAGACATATACGACATAATTAAGCATCTCAAAAAACAGAAAAGACAGCTAAATGAAGTATCTTAAAACACCTTACCACAAGCCAATTTACTAACCAAAACCAAACAGCGATGAATAACCTATATTTAAAACTACTTGCTTACTCAGATAAGCACCCTATTGGAAAGCCATTTAACGTTTCGCCGTTTATGCGTAAAAATTTTGAACGACCAAAATATAAATCTGATGGCACTATAGGATGGGAAGAAGAAAACAATACCATAGCAAAATCCTTTCTCAATGAGTTATTGGAAAGGAATATTATCACCTATGACAAAGATAAATTAGAAAGTACAATTAGATACTTTCCCCCGGGCGAAAAACATGATACTGAGAACTCTGACCAGTGGTTTGATAATACTGATTTCTATGTAAATTTCACCATAGATGGAATAAAGTACTTGAACGATCGAAGGCTTGTAGAATCCAATCTAAAATCAAACAAGGCATCAATTAGGATATTGGGTATGTCCGCCATGTTTGCGGGGCTAACAGTAATTATAACTTTTGCATCTCTACTTAGAACATGCAATCAAGACAGGGCTGAATCAAATAAAGACAGCCACACAAAGCCATTAACACAACACCAAGTACTACCATCCAAAGAGATAGTTGAGAAGAAAAATCCAACAACATCTCCTGCGGAGTAGTTCCATACATATCCGCCATTTTTTTTAAATATCTTACAATCCACATAATACAATAAAATAAAAAAGAGGACATTTTTGGTGTCCTCTTTGGTTAAAAATTAAGTTAACTTGTTGGCGGTTTTCGCCTTTTCTTTGGTGGGTTTTTCTCACTGAAAATAGACTTAACCATTTTGTCAAAGTCAATATCGCCACTGGAAATATCTTGAGGGGCATCCAAACTTCGTTTATACCTCCTTTTTTTTATTTCCATTTGTTTTTTTTTATCGCTCATGCTACCAATTCCTTGTACTTTAACCGCTGGGTTACATTGGTTAGTATAACATTCATCTGTTGATTAGCCCCTAAATTACGATAGTTGTACCTAAAAGCAAATTCGTCGAAATATTTTTGTAGGTGCTTTCTACTGGTTTTATGGTAAATTCCAATAATAGACCGTTTAGCAGTGGTCCAAAATCCCTCAATAGCATTGGTTGTATGCCCCGAATCACTAACGTATTGTTTCCTTGTGTGGTCTACTACATAGTGATTATAGAGTGCGTTAATTCCGTTGTACCCCCTCCATTCGTCAGATATAATAGTAGATCCCTGGACGACATGGTGTAGAAGCACCGGTTGAATTGATCTTGCCTTGGTGTCTTTAACAACCTTGCAAATGACCAACGATTGTTGGATGATAGTTTTATCAGTAACTAATACACCGGACAATATCTTATGTTGACGATCCTCTAATTCATAGATTTGCTGCCGTAGCATTCCAACTACTGGCACTTTATCCTTAAAGCTGCGGCCTTGTGAGTATTTTACTCTTTTATCAGCATGACGGTTTTTATTCTTACCCCCTACAAAGGTTTCATCTACCTGAATTGTCCCGCTTATTTCGTCCGATTGATTAATGTTAAGAGTGGTTCTAATTCTGTGTAATAAAAACCACGCTGTTTTCTGCGTAACGCCTATATCCTTAGATAACTGAACAGAACTAATACCCTTCTTGTGCATTATCAAATACATGGCTAAAAGCCATTTTATTAACGGTAAATTACTTGATTCAAAAATGCTTCCAGTCTTAGCTGTATAGATACGTTTACACGTTTTACATTTGTATCTAATGCCGTCAGAAAATACATAAGCCTCATCACCACTACATCCATTATGAGGACATGTCATATAGCCATTCCATCGTTGAGCAGAAATATACTGATGACATGATTTTTCATCAGGGAACCTCTGCACTAACTCTAATATGTTGTTGAATTTTGGAATCATAAAAGTAAAGTTAGATATTGGTTATGGATTGTATATAATTACCTATTTTTTCTAAAGTCAACATCAAATATAAAGCTAACATGGTCGCTTATCTGAGTATTTTAAGGACATATCAGTTTGTTTCTTTATGGAAATATATTTTATCTGGACTTCCCTCATCCGCCAACAGAGATTTTACTTCTCTGAAACGAGAAAATCCATGCGAGAAAAAGTTTAATTTCTTCCAATTTTGGATTCTGGAACGAGTTAGGTAATTTATGGCAAGCATAGTTGTATTGGACATCATTGAATTACCCATTCAGTGCTTCAACTGACAACTGCCAAAACGAGTCTCATTACTTATAAGCACATATTGGAGGGCACTGAATATTTTGTGTAGGAAAAAGAAGATTAAAATTTCGCCAATTTTATCGATTGGAGTCGCACTATTTCATCCAAAAAAAATGTTAAAGGATTAAATTTGTTAGAATTATTCTAATTTAGAAAATTATCGAAACTAGAAACCTTTAAATCGGATAAAACCACAACCTAATGAAGAATCAAATTCAACTAACTGGAAATGTTAAGTGTGACGCATACTGCAATACCTGTACTCTCCTAATTCCTCGAATAAACAAACCGAAATTGACATTCAAAACTAATGATTATATGTAATCGGTTAAAATATATTATTTTAATGTTCAGGTATATTTACTGAGCTCTTAATTTAATTTATTCTATAAATGATATTCCTATCAGCTCAACCCGACACCGTTTATTTTACCTGGCAATTGGAAATCCAATTGAAGAATTTTTCGGCTATGAAAATTAACCCAGATGAAATACATGTTTTATTCTCTTATGACCCAAGAAAGGGCCTAAGTTATAAAGCACAAGATCTGATCGAAAATTACAGTGCGTTTGCTAATTTTTATGCATACCCAGATACTAGGTCGAACAAAAATTACTTATCAACAGTTCGCCCACATATTATTAAACAACACTATATCAAAAATGATTATTTAAAGAATGAAAACATTTTTTACCATGATTCGGATATAATTTTTACCGAAAAGCTTCCAGATTTCAACAGACTTAATAAGGGAAAAGTCTGGTATTTTTCAGATACCAGATCTTATCTAAGCTCATCTTTTATTATTAATACTGCTGGAAAAATGGCCTTTAGGGAAATGTGCAATACGCTTAGAATTGATCCGAATATTGTGATTAGTAATGATAGCAATTCAGGCGGTGCCCAAGCATTAATAAAAAAAGTTGATTATTTATTTTGGGAAAAAATCGAAACTGACTGCGAGAACTTGTTTGCACTTTTACTAACAAGTCAGGATCGCTACCGAGAGGACTTCCAAAAAAGTAATGCTAATTCAAAAAGGAAGTTTATTCCTTTAGTTGCGTGGTGCGCAGATATGTGGGTATTATTATGGAATTCATTTAATATCAGTACAGTCAAGTTAGATAAAGATTTAGATTTTAGTTGGCCAACCACTCCTTTAGAATTATGGGGAAAGTATAACATATTCCACAATGCAGGTGTGACTGCAGATATGGCTACTTCTTTATTCTATAAATCACATTTCATGACCTATGAGCCATTTGATTGTGACTTCAGCCATTTAAAAAAGGATAATTGTGGTTATAGATACGTTGAACAATTGAGCGAACTGCGTAAAAAGAGATACAATATTAAAGATTGTTCTGTGATAATCACTGTAAGGATTGAACACGAGGATAGATTAGAAAATCTAAAAACAATCATTGCATTTTTAGATAAATTCTTTCAAGCAAATATTTATCTACTCGAAGCAGATGATTCCCCAAAAGTCCCAAAAGAAATTCTTAATGAAAATGTACATTATATATTTATAAAAGATGTCAATCCACTTTTCAAACGTCAATTTTATAGTAATTACCTAGCCAAGGTCACCACGACCGACATTGTAATAAAATATGATTGTGACGTGGTGTTTCCACCATCTCAGTTATATAATGCGATATTAAAGGTACGATATGGAGAAACAAAAATATGTTATCCATATGACGGTGCTTTTGTAAATATTAAGGGCGTACTGAGACAACATTTTATTACACATTTAGACATGTCATTCGTTCTAAAATATCTTTCAAAGGTTACGAATCATACACCTTCTTATGGCGGCTGTGTTATTTTGAACAAAGAATCGTTTGAAGACCTAGGACTCGATAACGAAAATTTTAATGGATGGGGTTTTGAAGATCAGGAACTACACAAGCGATACAAAATAATGAATTACAAAATTATGAGAGTTACTGGTCCTCTAATTCATTTGAATCATTTTAGGTCTAAAAATTCTACATTCTTTACCCCAGATGAAATGATTAATAGTTATAAGGAATATATAAAAATATGTAACATGACTAGGGAACAATTAACTAAGCAAATATCAACTTGGAAAAGCCAAAAAACAATTTAACCCAGATTAATAACCTAAACCTTAAAGAAAAAATAAATTCGCTGACCAAATATATTGGCCAAGTGATGTTATTAAATGCATGGCATAGTAAAGATTTGGGCTTGCTGCAAGGTAATATGGGGAGTGCTGTTTATTTATACAACTTGTATAAATTTGAAGAAAACGTATATTTTCACAATTTCGCGAATGAATTGATTACTAAAATCAATGATAAAATCGGTTTGACTGACTCATTCTATGTAAGCGGATCGACCGGTATTGCATGGGGAATAAGCTATTTATGTAAAAACGAATTTATTGAAAGTGATGAAGTGGAAGACTTATTAAATAATTTTGATGATTTTTGTTTAACAAAAACAACGGATTATCATTTGAATATTGATTTTTATGGCATCTGCTCTTATCTGTTAAGTCGAGTAAATGAAAAAAAGAAAATTGGCAATAATAATTTTAGACTTTTGTTAATTCAAGAAAGAGTTGTCGCGCAATTAGATTTGATGACTAATCCAATTTTTTCTGACAACTACCTTTCTAATGAAATTTTAAATCATATAGCAAACAATAAATTAAATTCTCAGTACTTAACCACTGAAATAAATAAGATATGTAACTCTGTAATTATTTTAAATCGGGCGCAAGCTGCCAACATCTATATTGAAGTTGTTAATAGAGCGGGAAAAATTTTACATCAAAAAATAAGTAACTATCTTGATGTCTTATCCGAGATTTTCTTAAAAACACAAAATAATGAATCTAGTTATTTGTATTTTAGGGTAATATGCAGACTATATTATTCTCAATTGGTTTTAGTTTGCCCCTTAAAAGCTAAAAAGAAATTCGATTTTGAAAGCTTTTTTCAATTAAAATCAAAACAATTTATGGTGCCCGATGCAGCCAGTTTAGCTACTTATGAAGAAATTCAGTTTTACACAACTCTCTTTCGACTGAACAAAATGCAGAAAAATAGTGACTTCAATCAATTTGTTCATCAACAAATGGCATCATTGGTAGATCACCTCTATGATAAACATCAACTTGAAAAAATGATCTACCCAAATAAATTTCCATTGAATTTGGGATTAAGCGGAGTTGCTGGACTGGGTATGATTCTCCTTCATTATTTAATGCCTGAGATTGCAGACTGGGATGAGAGTCTTTTAATAAGTTGATCCGACTAAACACTTAAGCCCTTGAACACCAACCTTAATAATTATGTACTTTAAAGCAATATTAATAGCAGATAAAAACACCGTAGATGATTATTTTTTTTCGTTCATTTTATGTAAAATGGAGAAGTTTTCAACAATAATTGTCGTGTTAATGGGAAGCAATAAACTTAGCTTCTCAAAATTAGATCGTAAGGTTTATATACAATTACCCTTTCCCAATGGAATAAGTAGTATTTATGACCTTACTGACGGCGAAAGGGAAGATTACGCTAAAAGGGTAATTGATTTGATAACAATGGAAATAGGAAGTAGCGAGGAAAATTATCATTGTTTTTTTCAAAATTTGGATTACTCCTTTTTATTTACTCAACTTAAAGAACGAACAAACTTTAAAATCTTTTCTTTTTTTAATGAACATTTTTTATCCTATGATTTAAATATCCCTAAAAATATCGAATGCGATATAAATAAAAATTTACCAATTTTTTCAGAAAAGAATATCTATACATCTTTGGAAGTAGCTAGATTTTTAAATAAAAGATTTATCATACCAGCTGGCACGCTCGAACACTGGCCTTACAGAGCGTCAAATTTAATAAATAGTGGGAAGGGTACAGATAATAGGGTCCATTACTCAGAGATTGTTAAGCTACATAAAATCGTAACTTTTTATGGACAGATATTTTCGCAGGCCTCCCTTTCCCTGTTAACAGAGGTTATTATTGCTCTTACTAAAAATTCCACAGTAAAAATTTTTCTGATCGGCTCCTTTGACTATGACTTTATCTTAGAACGGATTAACGAAACTACAAAACAGGCGATAACATTTGTGGGCAAAATTGAGGAAGGGGAATTTCAAAAGTTAGTAATAGTTTCAACATGTATTGTCTATTTGGGAGACAAGGAAATTGCGGATAATTCTTTTTTATTCATTCTTGAAAATTTCAGGCGGTTAATCACTTTCAAGAAAAACATACCATTTGAATATAGAAAACATGTTTGCTTCCAGCCCATCGAATCCAAATCTAAGGAAAAATCAAGACTAATTAAGGTCATAAATAAAAATATCGTTGAAGCCCTTAATCATAATATCCATGACATTCAGTTACGAAGAAATAATTTGCAAGATAACGATTTAAGAGCCAGCACCTTGGAAAAGATAATATTCTCTATTACAGAACTAAAACATATTTAATAATATTGGTAAATCAACTTACAATAAAGAGGATTTAATCTCAGATTGTGACCACCACATGAAATTCACTTTATTATGACTGTCATAGCTGAGATAGTAGAGTATAAATCAAAGGAGTTCAACTTTACCACGAGGCAACGTAAGTGCCCTCAATCTTTATAAAATACTTAAATACCGGTAAATAGGCACATTTGATCCAAACGACAGTAAAATAGCATTATCTCTGTTTATTTCTTAATAGAAACTAGCAATAAGTAGATAATTATTCCTAAGCGTAATTAAAGGTGACATTGGTTTGAATAGTTGAGCTTAAAAATTATTCAAGATTAAAATCTAGGAAGTAATTAGCTTCTATAATATATACAATTTCGCTAAAGACTAAATACGCTGCATACTCTATACAATTATAAAGTAAAAACTAGATATGTAGGTATACTACCTCTTTCTCGCAGGCATTTCGCAAAAAAAAATTAATATTGATGCTGCGATAAAAAGCTGCATCAATATTATGCCATTATGTTTGGTTTACAAAAAATGTTTGGCTATTAATGAATATTGTTAATCTAACCCCAAGGCATGCATACCTTTAGACAATTATAACTATGCTTCGCCATTGTGGTTAAAGCGCGCAGTACTCCCAAAACTTAAGAACTTAAAGATAGCGAACACTGAATTGAGTATTATTTCCGAAGTCGGTTGATTAGTATCCACTAAAAACTTCAACTAACAATGGTGGCATGAATTTGCTGTACCTGTTACATTACAAACTTCAGGCGCGATCGAATGAATAGGTGTTGGTGTGGGACAAGGAGGATTAATCGTTTGTACACACGTATAATCCTGTGTCTGACATGTATCTGTTGGACATGTTCCAGTTGTACAAGGTCCAGTCGCAGGTTCATTACCGCCAAGTACATGTTTCATTTCCCCGTTTGTAAGACTAGAAATTTCTTCTTTCTTAAGCTTCAATGCATTCGTGTTCAATTTGATTTTTTTCATTTCATTTAGATTAAAAGTTAACATTAAACCTAATTCTTTAGGTAATGTAAAATTATAATAATTATTGGGAATTACTTCAAAATATGTCATCTAATTGTAAATTAATTAATATGTTTTGTACAGGATGTAAAGGGAAGAAAAAAAGCGACCGACTCGAGAGTAGTCTGACTTCTAAAGAGCACTAAAAACTCTTAAGTAATTGCAAAATATGACATAAAGGTTGGACGATAAAAAATAAAATTGATAGCCACAGAAGTAATTAATTTCAATGGAATTCCACTAATGGAGCTGTACTAATAAAGCTTTCATCGCTTGGGTGATGAATTATATTTAGGGAACCCTAGCATTACAAAATTTCATCTCTGTAGCCATCAAATACTAATTACATAATCTCTCCGCCAACTAGTGTCTAATAATTACACCTATTCCGAAATTTTCGTTTATATTTAGATTTTGATAAAGTTGCTCAGAAACATAAAATTATATGTTTTATAAAAAGTAATATTTCAAATAAAACCATACTATCATTTAATAAACTTTATGTATTGATGCTTCATCTAGTAGGAACAGAATAATATTACACAAATAACTTTAGCAAAATATTATAACAACCCGCGATACTTTAATATTAACGTTCAATAAAATAATCATTACTATTAAATTTTCGCACACCATTTGTACCAGTACTTTTGCGATCCCGATAGCGCTTCAGCGTTAGAAAACGGGCAAAAAAAGAATATACCGTTATTCTGAAACAACATTAATATTTACAAAACGGGAATTACCAGAAAAAACTATTATTAACCAATCAATAATTCAACCTTTAAGCATGAAGAACGATAATAACCTAATACAATTAAAATTAGGTAAAATATATGAGGAGGCGATGCAATACGCAAATGACCCATCATTATATAATGGTAACGCTGGCATCTGCATGTTTGGACTGCTTTATTGCAAACACTTTAAAGATGGTGAAGTTGATCCCAAATTAGGAGATAATATCCAAAAGATCATAGATGAGTATCTTTATTTACCATCAAACACTTTAGCCAATGGCAAGTCAGGCGTCAATTGGTTTTTTTTGCAAATGTATAAGTGTGATGTTATAGAACGTCAAGATCTAGATGAAATTTCTTTCGAAGACGTTAATTTGTCTGAAACCTGCATAAAAATGCTTTCCAAAGGTAATTATGATTTCCTGCATGGTTCCTTGGGTATAGCTTACTATCTTTTACAGAAGGGGATCAACTCCAAGTTTTTTGTAGGTTATTTCAGAATACTTAATCATTTATTCTCAAAAAGAAAGGATGGTATGATAGGGAATTTCAACTTCATACAGGACACGATTGAAGAGGATAGAGTAAATATTGGCTTGGCACACGGCATTGTGAGTATTTTAAAATTTTGCGTACAATGTTATGCCAATAAAGTATCTAAAAAAGCTTCCCACGCTTTGGCCCAAAAAATAATAAATTATTTAAGAAGTAATCAAAATGTAAATAAGGATTGTAGTTACTTTTCAAATTTAATTATAGACAACATAGAAAATAATGAAGGTAGCAGGCTTGGTTGGTGTTATGGTGACTTAACCATAGCATATGTTTTATATCAAAGTGCAATACTTTTTAAAGATAGTGATATCGAAGAATTTGCTTTGGAAGTATTTTACCATTCGATGAAAAGGGTGACCGGGGAAAGAACTTATGTACGCGATGCTGGATTATGCCATGGAACTGCTGGTATCGCTCACATTTACAATAAAATGTGGTATCTTACAAAAGATAAATCATTTAAGAATGCTTGTGATTTCTGGATTGATCAAACGCTCAAATTTGATAAGTTTGATGATACGATATCAGGATATAAACTCTATTACCCACCAACAAATACATATTTACCCTCTTCTGGCCTATTAGAAGGGTCAGTTGGGGTTGGCCTAGTTCTAATAAGCTATTTGACAGGCGATTTTGACTGGGATTATTGCCTAATGTTAAATTAGATTGGGTCACCCGTTAAATTTTCTGCCAAAAGGTATTTATTTTTAAAAAAGTGACTGAAGTGTAACTTAAAAACTAACATAGTTCTTGGACACAAGCCTGTGATAAATTTTGCAAGATGCAATTAGATTTAATTATTGACGCACTCTACAACAAAGCTAGGTCACACTAATCGCAAAAATATTGTCTTTCACAAGATTACGTCATCCTCATTTAATATCCACACCTAAAAGGCAGAAAAGATATCATTACAAAATTGCTATCGTCATTTGATCCCTGCCGATAAATATACAGACCAGAGGCATTTTAAACAAAGCGAATTCCAAAGCATAATACATACTAGAATGCAATGGATCATTGTGGAAGAATGCCCTCAAAAATTTCATTGCACTGCCTTTGATGACCCTAAGATGTAATCCATTTAATTAATTATTCCTTGTTAGTCTATATGGAAAATACAATGTAACAAGAATAGTACGTGCAACTTCAGACTGCGTCACTATTAAAAAGGGCTCCGAACCTTATTTTTAAAACTAAAACAGATTTTTATAGTTTCGAAATTATCTTTTTGTTTTTTGAAGGATTGCGTGCTGTGAAGAATAATACCTCTCAAGAAATGAGTATATAACTAACTCGTATTTTCTTTGTTGAGTGATAAATAATCTATTCATCTGCATATGAATATAGTCCCTAAGTAAAGAAATCAAGTTTTCATTATCCTCTTCGGACCTTAGTTTTTCTTTAACTATTTCGACGAGATGTTTGTTATTTTCACTTCTAACCTTAAAAATAGCTATAGCTTCTTCAATTTCATTTTTTTCATCTTGAAGTTCATCCATATTTGAGAACACTTCTTTCTGTATTTTTCGATATTTGTCATTGATTATTTGCCTTAATCTCGCAGTATTTCCAAATTCTTGCATAAAACTAGAAGACATAACTTTCAATAGTTCCACTTTGTTTGCCAAGTTCATTTCAAAATCATTCAATAGAGCATCTATACCCCTCATTGCAAATATAACCCTGTACTTCTGACCTTCTTCAACTTGACCAAGCAGCCGATTAAGCTTTAAAACGCTTAAACTATCATTAAAAAATAAAGTTTCAGATTCAATTATCAATTCTTCCGAATATCGTTCAATTTCGCGATTATAGGTATCGATTACAATTTTTTCAATTTGGCCAGAATTGACGTGAGGAATCATTATTTCCATAAATTTCTTTTGTAGCTGAGCTTGAACATGTAAGTCAGTGTTAAAAAATCTTAATCTAAGGTGTTTTCCTGGGTCTCTGTATCTTATAAAAAAGAATTTTTCAAAATAATTCTTCTCCATATAATTTTCTATAAATGGATAAATGACATTCATCAATAATTTTTCAAGCGTCTTATCTCCTCCATATAATTTAATATATAACCATTCGCTACTTGGAGCAAATTTCCGTTGAATAGAAGGCACCCTCAGTCCAATTTCGGAGATACTTGGGGTCACATAATTTCTAATTGTGGGAATGATTATTTCATTAGTATAAGGTAAACCATTTTTATCCACTACAACGCAATTTTCGTTAGTAAATAAAAATTCCTCGAGAACGATTATTTTATATTTCTTTATAAAGTCGACGAGAAGTGAAACCGCTTTATGATTTTCCAAATCAATTAATAAATTATTATCACCTTGAATCAATGAAACTAATTTTGGCAGACGCTTTTGGCGTCTCAAAGTTGTGATAGCGGATTGGAAAGCTTCTTTCTCAACAGATTGTGGCCAATCTTTAATTTCATTCGCGGTAACTGACCATTTAGCTTTCTGTAAAATTATATTTTTATAACGTACTCTTGGAAGGTGGTTTTCTTCTCTAAAGACACCCCAATCCCAGACGTTAGGTTGAGCAAGCCCTTGTGCCTGGATATCACATAAAAACTTATAGACCGGCAGGCTATCGCCATTAAAATTATGTGCGCAAGAAAGCCGTGGAAACACACGTTTATTATTTTTGATACTTCTTAATATTACTATATTATTTTTAACACTAACCATTAAATCAGTAACCGGAATTTGATATTCCTTTGCTATTCCAGATTTGCCCAGGTACGGAATTTCGTACTTCCTTAAAGAGCTACGCAATAATATATTTCCCGATCGAGCCTGAGGGATGTGGATTATCTCCGCAAAAATCGCATTGGGATATTCTGCTTCCTCATTTTCTAAAGCGCATTTTGTAAATTTGGTAAGTTCTTCATCTCCCAAGGTGAATCGACCTGAAAGTGTTGCTATCGAAGAATTACCAAAACCTTTCAAATTAAACAGAAAATCTTCTTTGTTTAAATCATTACTGAACAGTGATCCAAAAAGATATGCGCTAGATGAAAATTTGTAATTATTTTTCGGCATGTTTTTTAGCTCTTCCTCAGTAATTTCTATTTCAGATTTCTGGGTCATCACGAAATCTTGATACTTGTTGAAGGTAAATTTTGTAATATAGTCTTGTTGAAAACTCCCTTCTGAACTAAAGGGAACTACGTCGGGAATTGCTTGAATCCACTCATCATTTTCACTTTTTTCATCAAGGCCATAACCAATTCCTAAGTCATTATCTAACACAATTGCCAATGGAACTTCAGCGGACTCATATTTCTCGGCGAACTTTCTTTTAAAGTCATTCAAATTCGAGTTAAATGCAAGGCGAGCCAAGGATTGTAAGTCAGTGATTTGACTGACAATTTCATCAACCAACGATTTACTAATCCTATTCTCTAGTGCGGACAACGATAAATCAACTTGAATCACATCCTTATGTGTTCCTGTTAAATCAAAGACCCCTAATACGTTCCGTTCAACCTCTTCATAGCTATAATTTTTTAGATTAATAAGGTAGGTTTCAATTCGATTAAGTTTATCAACTATGTCAGTTGTTCGAGAAATCTCCTTTAACCTATTGATTAAATTTCGTAGCGGATCGGTACCGCTCAGAACAAGCTCCAGCTCACTTATCAATAATTGATTATTGATTATCTCCATTATAAAGACATGCGCCTCGTCTTTATCCACACCTGAAAATTCGGCAAGTTTAGTTGTTAATTCATTTAAGGTAATGTAATCTTTAGCGCATTTAAATACAAAATCTAAATACTCCGTTTTTTCAATGGCAGATAATTTATAGTTCCGAATATTTTCGTTCAACGAGTATTCAACAAATCGATAGTCGAAGGGGGTTTCATATAAACTGTTATTAATGATAAATCTTAGTTGGGACTGAACATTGGGTAATTTTTCTATTTCGGCCGTAAGCAACGTAAGGTAGCCCATATCTAATCTTGACCTTAAAATACTAGCATTATGGTCATCAAGTATTATCGATGAAGAAATGGTATCGTCAACTTTGACAATTGTACTACCGGCAAAAAAACCGTATGGAGTACACCGCGTACAACTTCTCAACCAATATTTATAAAGAGAGTCCTGTATTTTTTTCTCCTCTTTTTTGTTCGTCACATCAGTTTTTTGAAGCTCGTTGTAAAACACTGGAGCTGCTAACCTTATTCCATCGATAAACATTGGGCTTAGTTCGAAAGGGGGCTCTGCAGAAGCTAATGTTAAACTTTGTAACGGTGCGCGCAGTAATAAGAAATTTAATGCCTTCATTCTGTTGTTTTAACTTGCAATAATCCGAACTAAAATAGCCTTATATATTAAAATTCAATGCTTGGAATTTATAATTCCTATGGCCTTTTCTAACAATTCATCTTTGTGCTGTTTTACTCCAGCAATAGTAGGCTTGATGACATAATCAATTTTAATACCGACCCTTTGTGTTGGCGTCTTATCAGGATAAAATATACCGATTCCAGAAATGGCGGTACTGATACCTCCAGGCAATACAATTGATGAAACATTACCATCCGCCCCTGCAGTTTGGCTGCCAATAACCGTTACATTGGGAAGACCCTGAAAAGCCATAGTTGTATATTCAGCCTGGCTTTGTGTGACCGAATTTACGATGATAACTACCTTTCCTTTATATGTGTCAGTCATTTGTCCACCATTTTCTTGGTCTTCGGCATAGCTAAACGCACCCGGCTGCAAATAATTAAAAGAGCTTATTTTAGCAAAGGGACTTTTAATCGGTTTAAGATAGCTAGCAAAGGTAAAAAACATGTAATCCGATGGATAACATCTCATATCGATGATCATCCCCTTGGTATTTTCAAACTCCTTCTTAATCGCCGGCAGGTCTGCATTCTTGTATCTTCCTGGGTAGAGATACGCAATATCTTTACTTATTAAATAATGACCTTTCGGCTTTTGATACGAAATATCCTTGAAAACATATTTGAATTCGACTAAAGGAGCGTTTAAAGTGATCTTCTTTTTATTTCTTACAATATTGAAAATTAAAGTGCTGTCATTACTTCTCAATAAGAAATCGCGAGGTAAATCCCTTAATTTTGTATCAAAATTGGAGGCTGGTGACAGAGGTAAGTACATTTTGATCAAATCGCTAATTTTTTTACCTCCAATTGCAGTAATTATATCCCCGAGCTTAAAATCTTCTTTAACGTTTAACGTATCAAGATAATGATCCGTAACAACTAATTTGCCCTCGATGAACTTTGCCTGAAACGGAGCTGCAAACTTCCCCCTTATCGACATGAAGGATGGAGTCCAACTATAAATATTGGCATGGGTGTCATTTACTTTTGCAATTAATTTTAATGTGGTTTTCAAATATTCTTTTTCGTCATTTGCATTAAAGAATTGTGGAATAAACTCCTTTAACACTGAATTCCAATCAGACCCAATCACATCTCGGTATGGAAAATAATAGTTAATCATGGACCAATATCGATAAAGGCTAAGCAGCCGATATCCTGCGTCCGGATAAGCCATGTTTGCGTAAGTCCTTTCATTTGTGAACTTGGGGTGACCTGCTGGCTCAATTCCTATCCAGTAATTTTCAACGATATTAGGGTTGTCTCTAAGGAAAATGAGTTTTTTTGTTAGAGAGGACCCAAGAATTTTACCTGTTAACAACTCTCCATAGTTGGGTTTTAAAACCTCTTTAGAATGTATAACAACTTCACAGTTCTTACAGCGCTGAGGTGTGCCTAGCTGATCCAAAAAACGTTCAAGAACAAAGCTCAGTTCCTTATTATTTTTTGCTCCGATAACCCTAGGTAAAAACCTAAATAGTTCTGCGTCCCAGTTGTAATTACCCACTGTTACTTGTTCATGATGATACTTTAAAAATCCCCAGTACTGGCCAGCTATATACAAATTATTGATTTGCTGGCGTGTCAACGGTATTTTACTAATTCCAGATCCGCGAAGAAAGGACGTATCGCTTTCAGCCTTCTTAATTGGTATGGATTTTATTTTTGTTATACTTTGTCCATCTATGTAAAGCTCAAGACTATCAATCCATAGCTTACCATCCCCCACTAAAATACCGCCAAACGTAACTGAACTTATTTCGTTGGTGTAAGGCAGTGTAATCCGGTATTCTTTCCAGTCCGTCGTACCTCTAATATTCATTTTTTGCATATTATCGAAACTAACCATTTTATCACGAGAATCAAGTCTTAACCATAATCCTGCAAATCCATTTTCTATTTTTTGGGTTTTCATAAATCCTCTTAACTCAATTTCCTTTCCGGAATACCTCTGCGGGATTATAAAACTAGCGAAACCAGCAGTTGATCCAATGCCGACCTTTTCTATCGAAACACTATACTTACCTTGTAATTTATCAATGCTGTCTACTTTTACACTATAGGCTTTGCCTTGAGGCTGGTTTGAGGAAAGAGCCCAGCCAGTTGGCACTTTAGTTAGAGTACTTACTTGTTCAAAACCCCCATTTATGTTGGTTTGGGCATGAGAATTTTGAAAAAGAAAAATAGCGAATGTTAAAATGTATTTACTCATAAAGTCATGATCTATTTAAATCAAAACTAATACAAAATTATTGACATTCGATAAGGAAGTGAACAAATGGTTGTTTCTCCCGACGAAAAATCTGCTTATAGGGGTAAAAGGCCTCAACATCTGATAGACAATAAGCACCGGTAATATATTTCGTCAGTAGTAAACAAAAATTCGATCTCTTTTCGGGTCTTTAAGGTGCGCTTAGCTAACTCCAACATTGATGCCCAGCTAAGGCATCAGCTCTTTTATAATTTCAAACTTACTGGCTGGTTGAATTCGAAAACCAGATAATGAATAATTATTGCAGTAAACTTAGATATACTCTTTGACAATGTTGGACAATACCTGCGTTTAAAATCCCTGTACAAAACTTAGCAATGCCGTTACTAAATTTTCTTTACCAAAATGCTTTTGTAAATTTATCACTAAAATACGCGGATATGTTTAAAAACTCATGGCTGATCCTATTCATCTCAATTACGGTTTGCTCGTGCAAACAAAAAGACATCAAATCTTATGTCACAGAAAATCTTGTCACTATACGAACCATCTCGCCAGATTCCACTGATTTTTCGGAGCTTGAAGAAATCGGTAAAGCTATTGGAGATTCTAGGATTGTCATGTTAGGTGAACAGGATCATGGAGATGCGCCAACATTTATAGCAAAAACGAGATTGATCAAATACCTACATGAAAAAATGGGGTTCAATGTCTTGGCATTTGAAAGTGATTTCTTTGCTTTAAACCGAGGCTGGGATCAACTGGAAAAAAAGAAGAGTAAAATGGATCCATTTGTCTCAGAAAATATTTTTAATATTTGGACGAAATGCACGGAATGCGAATATCTTTTTTTCAATTATATCCCCAGTACTTTTTCAAGCAAAAAGCCTCTTATCCTATCAGGGTTTGACAATCAGGTCCATGGAAGTTATAGCGCCAAGAACTTGAGGCCTTTCCTGGATGATTATTTAAAAAGAAAAGAGATAAACTTCACCAAAACTGAGAAATATAAAATAGATTTCCTTTCCTTCATCGATTCCATTAGCTTTAATAGAAACATTGAAAAACAACGAAATTTCAAAAAAGCGCTCACACAAATTCACGGGGAATTGCCCCTCGGGGATTCTTCAGCGTTCGAAAGTATTTTACTCAAAAGCTTAATGACTCTTACCGAAAAGGAAATTTCATTTTTAAGTAATGGCACTGATCAGCTTGAGATTAGAGACAGGCAGATGGCTGAAAATTTAAAATGGCTAGTAAAATATAAATTTCCAAATGAGAAAGTTATTGTCTGGGCACACAATTCCCATATCCTTAAGCAACCGGGACTTGTTAAGATTACAGGATTGCAAAGGAGTTGGAAAAATATGGGCGACTTTTTCACAGCTGATAAACAGTTCGACAAACAGTCTTATATCCTAGGTTTTACTTCTAGGTCAGGCACTGCAGGTAGAGTACTCATTGAAAAAAAGTATACAATACCTGCGCCGGAAGTTAATAGTTTTGAGTCTTGGATCCCAGTGACAGTTCCTTATGCCTTTGTAGATTTCAAAAGGTATCGGAAAGAGAATCCTGATATGAAAACTCCTTTTCTTATGAAAGGAAGGGGCCATGTCGCAGATCCTGCCCCTTGGTCAGACATTTTTGATGGCATTTTCTACATTCGGGATATGTATTTTTGTTCTTTAGGAACTGTCCGGAGGGAATCCAATTATAAATTTCAGGAAAGGCTCGCTGGCTACAACAAATGTTTATAAGACATAGCCTAGTGAATTAGGTTGAAGACACTAGACCTTTATCGTAATTGACGAACAACACGAACGCTATTATTTAAAATAATCGCCTAACCCACTTAATCAAACAAAAATATAAAATCGGTGAAAACCTCATTCTAGCCAAATTGGGTATAGGTTCATCAGAGATGTCTGGTTCCCCATTTTTCTGACCTTATATCGCAAAGCTGTAGCAGTCCTTGATCGACGCATCGGACCGGATGACGATCGCCGCATCATCATTGTTGGTATTGAGTTTTATCTTGAACTCTGCACATCAATGGCACAGATGGAATCCATCATCTCTGATTCCGAAAAAAGCATAATACTTCTGCTGTGATCATCAAAAAAAAGCGATTACCAATTATGGTGTGTAGCGGATAGGTTTTGGAATGTCAATTCGCAATAAGCGCCAATCCACTTTTCTAGCTTAGCCTGCAATCCAGCACTGAGCCGATCCCTCACACCTCAACCAAGCTGAAAAGTATGGCATCCTCCTGGCAGTATGAAAACTCACCTTCCTCTCAATCTTAGCGGCCTGGGCAATTAATTTGACATAACGATTCGTAACTTGATTCGAATAGAATGGAAAAACCACACCTCGTTGTAAGGAAACCGGATGGTTCTGATATTTTTCAATCAGGTCCAAGGCCTCTGGCAAAAGCAGCACCTGAAACTTCTGCTCGGTGGTACTGACCGTCTTTTTCCGGGTCATCTCCAGCCAAACATTCCCCTCCCTATCCCTTGAAAGGTGCGACAGGCAAAATCGGCAGACCTCCGCGTAGCCCAAGCCCGTATAACAAGTAAAAAGAAACAAATCCTGTACGATCAGCTGCCCTGGGGCAAAAACAATGGCTTTAGCGAAACGTTGCAATTCCTGTTCGTCTAATGACTTGCTGTCCTTTTTGACCATGTGCCTTTTAAAATTCTCGAAGGGGTCATGGCTCATCCAGTTATTCTTGATCGCGATGCCGATGAGTTTTTTTAGGCGTTCTATGTGTTTCATCACTGTATTGTTGGTACAGGGACGCTGTCCCTTATCTGGAGTGCGCAGACGGAGGAACAGACCGAAGTCGGTGATGAACTTGTAATCCAGCTGTACGAGGATGAGGTCTTTCTTTTTACGTTTGGCTTGGAGAAATTCAAAGAGGAAACGTTCGGTAGTGTAGTAGTTTTTCATGGTGCCTTCCGAGAGGAGCTTGCCAAGTTCTTGGTTATGGTAGTCGAACAGGTCCTTTAAGCTGTGCTGCTGCTCGTCGGTGCCTTCGATCTTGGTTTTGATGGCTTCGGCGGTAAGGGGCTGTTTGGCGTAGCGGATTTGGTCGTAGGCTTGGTTGATCTCGGCGGTGAGGGTGCGGATCTTTTCTCGAACACCATTATTGTAATCGGTGTGGCTGGTGATTTTTTGTTGTTTTTGGTTCCAGTCGCTGATGGCCAGGCGGCGTTTGGTAGAAATTCGTGCTGCGATGCCGTTAATGGTGATCTTGGCGTAGAATGGTGCGGTGCCACCGGATTCTTTGTCTTTTTTTAGAAAGAATGATAGGCTAAATGTGTGTTGCGTTTTCATGATTTTTCTCCCTCTTTTTGCTTACCCTTTTTTACCCCCCGTTTGCGTGTGAAGTGCAAAGGAGATTAAAAGGCATTAAAATGAATGTAAATAATTGAAAAACAATGATTTAATTCAAATCGACCGACAAGTATAGGAAGAAAGAACGGGGTGCAAAATAGGGTTCATTTTCTTTGGTTTTGGTTACCCTATTGTGATATGACTTAAACGAAAAAACCCTCTAATTGGTGTAATTAGAGGGTTTTTATAGAGTTTGCGCTCTATATCGTCGGGGTGGCAGGATTACCTCCGCTGCGCTTCGGTGATCCTGAATGGGGGGTGATACAAACTTTAAGCCTTCGCCTCTTGTACCTCGATGCTTGCTTTGTTGTTTCCAGCTTCGCTACTCAAGCTGAAGCTTAGTGCTCGCACGAAACAACAAAGCCCTTCTTGCTATGCAAGAAAGGCTTTCGTTTGGTCGGGGTGGCAGGATTCGAACCTACGACCTCCACATCCCAAATGTGGCGCGATACCGGGCTACGCTACACCCCGATCAAGGTATCACCTTGGCGGTGAGGGCGGGATTCGAACCCGCGGTACCGTTACCAGTACGACAGTTTAGCAAACTGTTCCTTTCGGCCTCTCAGGCACCTCACCTTTCGAAAAACATTTCTGCGTTTCGAGGTTGCAAATATAGCAATTCATCTATGTTTGCAAAAAAAAATTACGTTGTTTGTAGATAATCGATCCGCACATGATAGATGCTCATGAGCATTGTCTTGAATATCAGCTTTATAGTTTCGATATCTTTTAAGGTCAGGTCGCAATTATCTAACTGGTCCTGCTCCAGCTTATAGCTGATGATCCGCTCCACAAGCGCATTGATACTCTGCACATCCGGGTTTTTGAGGCTTCGCGAAGCCGCCTCCACCGAATCAGCCAGCATCAGCACCCCCGTTTCTTTTGAAAAAGGAATAGGTCCCGGATATCGGAAAATATTTTCATCCACAAACTTTTCCGGTGAGTTCTTTAAAAAGGACTGGTAAAAGTAATCGACCCGTGTATTTCCGTGGTGTGTACGGATAAAATCGATCACACTCTCCGGCAGTTTATGCTTACGGCCAATCTCTATGCCTTTATGCACATGCCGGATAATGATCTGGGCACTTTGTTCATAAGGCAGCTTATCATGCGGACTGACAGCTGTATTCTGATTCTCCATAAAATACTGCGGGTTTTCCATCTTCCCGATATCATGATATAAAGCCCCTGCCCTCACCAGCAACGCGTTACCACCGATCTTAAAAATAGCGGCTTCGGCTAAATTTGCCACCTGCAATGAATGCTGAAAGGTACCCGGTGCCTTAAACGCCAGCTCCCGGAGTAAACCGCTATTCGTATTGGTAAGCTCGATTAAGGCTACATCCGACGTAATACCAAAAAGTCGCTCAAATGCATAAATTAACGGGTAAGCCAGTAACGATAATAACACACTGAACACAAAAGGCAGGAAATTCAGCCATTCTACCTGTGCAAATGACCCTTCTCTCAATAAGGCCACACCAATAAAGGAAATGAAGTAGGCCACCAGGATATATGCCGCCGAGATTAGCAATTGCTCCCGCTTCACAAAGTTCCGGATACTGTAAATAGCCACCATACCGGCCGTAGTCTGGTAGAAAACAAATTCAAAACTGTTGCCCACAAAAAAGCCGGCAATGAGGATCACCAATAGATGCAGATAGAGCGCTAAACGGGTATCGAATAAGATCCGGATAATGATCGGCACGATACAAAAGGGGATATAATACAGGCTGGGCAGGTTTACCTTTATAGCCCAGGTTAAGGCAAATAACATCGACGTGATAACCAGCAAAAGCAGGGACAATTGCCGGTTATCTGCAAAAATGTCTTTCCGGAAAAGGTACAGGAAGATCATCAGCAAACTCACAATAAAACCCACCAGCAATACCTGTCCGAAGAAGACCAGGCGATTATCGCCTATGCTCTTGGTTTGCGCCTCGTAGGTTTCTTTAAAGGAAAGCAGTTTCTGGTAGATGTCTTCATCAATAACCATCCCCTTAGATACGATCAGTTCGCCTTTCTGTACCATTCCGCGTGTGGTCGAGAGGTTATCCAGCGTATTTTTCTGCACCAGGTGCGTGAGCGCCTCGTCATAGATCAGGTTCGGCTTGAGATGACTTTCAACCAGGTTAAGTACCACATTACGGATCTGCGGGTTGGCCGGAGCAAAATTATCTTTAAAATAGTCGAGCGCCATTTCTGTGGTATATACATCCTGTGAATTCCGCTTTTTCGACACATTCGATTCAACCCATGAAAAATCGTAGTACTTTCCTGTTTTCTGATGCTTCCCGGTGGTACTGATAATACCTTTCTGGTACACTTCATCCAGCAGGGTTAAGGCACGCTGCGTAGTCCGCTCTTTTTCCGGTTCCGGCAGGCCTGCCGATTTCCATTTAATATCCAGCTCATTCAGAAAAGCCTCCCTCCGGCCCTCCTGCACTTCTTTATTGTATTTATAGATCGGCATAACCCCGGCAAGCGCCTCTGCCCTGTCGGTATCAAGCTGTAAACTGGTCTTCAGAATGGCAAAGCTGAAAGGAGACACCAGGTCTTTATTTAACCAGATCTTTCCCTTTTCAAACTCATAGCGGAACCGCGGCTGTTTGGGCAGGTATAAAGTGATCGCCAGCACACAAACTACCATCATCACATATTTAATGTTCGATGAATATTTGCGATAAAGTACCTTCGGATTTTTTCTGATTTTCGCCAAAACTATTGTATTAATTAATCAAACTTAGAGATATTCATTTTTATATGCAAAATAAGCATGTATATAAAATAGATGCACGTCATATCCGGCTGCACATTTTTTCTGTAAATGAATCAAAAAACACTTGCTTTTTTCATTTGTTTTAGTTTAATTTGTGATATCAAAATAATATCATTATGCAACAAGAAAAAATTATCCATCCCCCTTCAGGTTATTTAACCTTCTTTTTATTCCTGGTGCTTCTGGCCGGCGGCAGCTATGCGATATATGCACAGTATTATATATCAGGAGCGCTCATCTTTCTTTTTGACCTGATCCTGGTTCTCCCGGGGCTTATTATTATAAACCCTAACGAATCGAAAGTGCTTACGCTGTTCGGTAAATATGCGGGCACCGTAAAATCAGACGGCTTTTTCTGGGTTAACCCGTTAATGGTAAAGAAACAATTATCGCTTCGGGCCCGCAACCTGAACGGACAGCAGCTCAAGGTGAATGATAAAATGGGAAACCCCATCGAAATTGCAGCCGTAATTGTATGGCAGGTAGCCGATACGGCAAAAGCCACATTCGCCGTCGAGAATTATCTGCAGTATGTAAATGTACAAAGTGAAGCGGCCGTACGTCACCTGGCCAACACTTTTGCATACGACAATATTGAGGATGAAAATGCAGAGATCACCCTTCGTGATGGTGCTGAAAAAGTAAACGCCATGCTCGAGGCCGAGTTGAACGAACGTTTATCAAGAGCCGGTATTGAAGTGATCGAAGCGCGTATTTCGCACCTGGCCTATGCCCAGGAAATTGCAAGCGCCATGTTGCAGCGTCAGCAGGCATCGGCCGTCATCTCAGCACGCAAGCTTATTGTGGAAGGTGCCGTAGGCATGGTGGAAATGGCGCTCGACAGGCTTTCTGAAAAAGATATTGTCACCCTCGATGAAGAACGGAAAGCCGCTATGGTTAGTAATTTGCTGGTGGTATTATGCGGCGACCGTAACGTACAGCCTGTGGTGAATACCGGAACACTTTATAATTAAACCGTGGAATATAAAGAAAACCAGCATCTTAACCTGTGGTGGCTGTATGTCCTCCTGTCTGTCGAGACTGTGGTGGTTTGTGCCTTACTGTTTATTGGCAAAGATGCCGTTAGCCATGCCGAATTAAAACGGATGTATTACATGCCCATGCTGGGTGTTATACTGCCCTTTGTGATTATTTTCCTGATCTCACGAAGCCGGTTTGAGTTTATGGTGAATGCATACGGGATATCTTACCGTTACTGGCCTTTTTCGCGCCTGAAAACCATTTCGTGGACGCAGATCGACAGCGCATACCTGCGTAAATACGATGCTTTAGGAGAATATGGCGGCTGGGGCGTGAAAGGCCGGCTTTGGTTTAAACGAAAAGATAAAGCGTATATTTTTAATGATAAAAACATCGGATTGCAGCTTGAAATGAATAACGGGCAACGCCTGTTATTCAGTGTTTCAAAAAATGAGGAGCTTAATTTATTCCTCATCAACCTGAAACATGCTTATCCGATAAGAGCGATTGATACCGATGTCAGAGAAAGATAAATCAGAGAAAGATAAAAAGGCATTTGTATTGCGCATAAACCCTGAGCTGCTCAAAACATTGGAACAGTGGGCTGTACAGGAATTCCGCAGTACAAACGGGCAGATTGAATACCTGTTAAATGAAGCCGTAAAGAAAAAGAAGAAATCGGGCGACAAAGGATAAATACCCTGTTTTCATCTGCAAAAAATACCAACATCCATAGCAGAAGCCCCTGGAATTTGTTATTTTTGTAGTTTAAACGTATACGCAGATTTGGATTATTTAGCAGGATTAAACCCACAGCAGCGGGCAGCAGTAGAAAATACACAGGGGCCGGTCATGATCGTTGCAGGCGCGGGTTCCGGCAAAACCCGGGTGATCACCTACCGGGTAGCACACCTCATTCAGCAGGGGATTGACCCGTTTAACATTTTAGTGCTCACGTTTACCAATAAAGCCAGCAAGGAAATGCGTGAACGGATCAGTAAAGTGGTCGGCGGTGAAGCTAAAAATGTGTGGATGGGCACGTTTCACTCGGTATTTGCCAAAATATTACGTGTGGAAGCGGAGAAAATAGGTTACCCCTCTAATTTTACCATTTATGATACGGACGACAGCAAGAGCCTGCTCCGGTCGATCCTGAAAGAAATGCAGCTTGACGATAAGCTCTATGCGCCAAACATCGTCTTTAACCGTATTTCGGCAGCTAAAAATAACCTCATCTCTCCGGCTGAATACCTGGAGAACGATCAGATCCAGGCAGAGGATGCCGGCAATAAACGCCCGCTGCTTGGGCTCATTTACGAAACCTATGCCAAACGCTGTTATAAAGCCGGCGCTATGGATTTTGACGACCTCCTGTTTAAGACCAATGTGCTGCTGAAAAGCCACCCGGACGTGCTGAACAAGTACCAGCAAAAGTTCCGCTACATTATGGTAGACGAGTACCAGGACACCAATTTCTCGCAATATATTATCGTGAAAAAGCTCGCCGCAGCCTACCAGAACATTTGTGTGGTAGGCGATGATGCCCAGAGTATCTATGCATTCCGCGGCGCCAATATCCAGAATATCCTGAACTTTGAACGGGATTATCCCGACCTGAAGGTGTACAAACTGGAACAGAATTATCGCTCTACGCAGAATATTGTTGAAGTAGCCAACAGTATTATTGCCAATAATAAGCACCAGCTGGAAAAGAAAGTATTTTCTGATAACGAAAAAGGCGATCGTATTAAAATAGCCAGAGCCTTTACTGATAACGAGGAAGGAAAACTGGTGGCTGAAGCCGTGGTACAGGATCGCCTGAATAGCGGGCTGTACTATAAAGACTTTGCCATTCTCTACCGTACCAATGCTCAAAGCCGGGCTATGGAGGAAGCGTTGCGTAAATTAAACGTCCCTTATAAAATTTATGGCGGCCTTTCGTTTTATCAGCGGAAAGAGATAAAAGACCTTATCGCCTATTTCCGGCTAACGTTTAATCCGGCTGATGAAGAAGCTCTGAAACGGGTGATTAATTATCCCCGCCGCGGCTTAGGTGACACCACCATCGAAAAGATCTCGGTAGCGGCTGATCAGCATAACATTACGATGTGGCAGGTGATCTGTAACCCGCATCAGTACCTTGAAGGCAGGATTCCGGCGCAGCTGAACGATTTTGCGGTCATGATCCAAAGCTTTGCCGCCGAATCCAGGAAACTCGATGCCTTTGAAACGGCATTGTATATCGCCCAGCATTCAGGCATCCTGAAAGAGCTGCACACCGACGACAGTGTAGAGGGACGCAGCCGTTACGAAAATATCCAGGAGCTCCTGAACGGGGTAAAGGAATTTGCCGAACGGGAAGATATCGAAGATCGCAGCCTGGCTGTTTTCATGCAGGATATCGCCCTCCTGACGAACGACGACCGGGAGAACGATAAAGATGCCGATACGGTTTCATTGATGACTATTCACTCGGCCAAAGGGCTTGAATTTAAGAATGTATTCGTGGTGGGCCTTGAAGAGAACCTCTTCCCCTCGCAAATGTCGCTGACTTCAAGAACCGACCTGGAAGAAGAACGACGCTTGTTTTACGTCGCCATTACCCGTGCAGAAAAGAAGCTAACCTTAACCTATTCGACATCAAGATACCGCTGGGGAACCTTAACCACCTGTGAACCAAGCCGCTTTATTAATGAGATTAACCCGGCTTATCTCGAAATTGACCCCGGAAAACTCCAAAAACCGGCATTCAGCGATAATGACTTTGAGCAGGAGCGCCGGAGCTGGAGCCAGCAACGCGATGTTTTCAGCAAGCCTAAGCCCGCAACATACAACGCACAACCCGCAACCCGTAACACAACCACCATGCTTCCCAAGGCGCATGTTCCGACAAGCGGTTTTACACCTAATGCCGCACATGAATTTCAAAACGGCATGGAAGTGGAGCACGAGAAATTCGGTTTCGGAAAGATCGTAAATCTCGAAGGAACACAACCTGATGTAAAGGCAACGGTATTTTTCCAGGGACTGGGCAATAAACAATTATTATTAAAATTTGCTAAATTGCGAATCGTGAAATAAGATTTATCTTTATCCCCTCAACAACAGAAATGAATTTCGATTATAATACCACCCGCAGCGATCTCATCTTAGCTGAGTACGGCCGCAATGTTCAGAACATGGTGAAATACATCATTGATCTGCCTACCAAAGAAGAACGTAATAAATATGCGCAGGCCGTGATCGACCTGATGGGCTTCCTGAACCCGCATTTACGTGATGTGGCCGATTTCAAGCATAAACTATGGGATCATTTACATATTATCTCTGATTTTAAGATCGATGTGGACAGTCCGTATCCAAAGCCATCGCCCGAAGCGGCATCCATAAAGCCCGAGCATATCGGTTATCCGCAACAAAAAATAACCTATAAGCATTATGGCAAAACCGTTGAAAAACTGATCGAACGGGCCATGGAAGAAGAACACCCGGAACGTAAGGCCGCTATGGTACAGGGGATTGCCAACTTTATGAAAATGGCTTACGTACAATGGAATAAGGATAATGTGGCCGATGAAACGATCCTTAAAAACCTGCATGAGCTTTCGGGCGGAGCTTTACAGCTGGAAGAAAATGTTAACCTGAATAAAGTGGAGTTCAGGCCGCAAACCAACCGGCAGAACAACAATAATAACAACCGGGGCAGAAATAACAAACGCCAGAACAACAATAATAACCGCGGACAGCAACGGAATAACGGTAAACAACGACATTAAAAAATGAATGCATTTGAAATCATCGGCGGTAAAAAATTAAAAGGCTCCATTACCCCTCAGGGTGCTAAAAATGAAGCCCTCCAGATTATATCGGCCGTTTTATTAACCGACAAGAAGGTTACCATCAGCAATATACCTGATATTAAAGATGTTAACAAACTGATTGAACTGTTAGGTGATCTCGGCGTACAGATCGAACGGTTAAATAAGGATACCTATACCTTTGAGGCTAAAAATATTGATCTCCATTTTTTTCAGTCGGATGCCTTCAAATCCAAAGGCGGAAGCCTTCGCGGTTCGATCATGATCGTGGGTCCGCTGCTGGCACGCTTTGGCAAGGCCGCTATTCCTAAACCCGGAGGGGATAAGATTGGCCGGAGACGGTTGGATACCCATTTCCTGGGTTTTGAAAAACTGGGTGCGAAATTTGTTTACGATTCTAAAAAAGCCTTTTTTAATGTCGATGCTTCGAACCTGAAAGGCGCATACATTCTACTGGATGAAGCATCCGTAACCGGTACAGCCAATATTGTAATGGCGGCGGTACTGGCAAAAGGCACAACCACCATTTATAATGCTGCCTGTGAACCTTATCTTCAGCAGCTCTGCAAAATGCTGAACCGTATGGGTGCAAAGATCTCCGGTATAGGCTCGAACCTGCTGACGATCGAAGGCGTAAAGAAACTGGAAGGTACAGAACACCGGATGCTGCCGGACATGATCGAGATCGGATCGTTTATCGGTCTTGCTGCCATGACCGAGTCGGAAATCACGATCAAAAATGTATGTTATGACGAGCTGGGCATTATCCCTGAGGTATTTAAAAAACTGGGGATCAAGCTGGAACGCCGCGGTGATGATATTTACATCCCTTCCCAGAAACACTATATTATCGATACGTTTATTGACGGCTCTATCCTCACCGTTGCCGATGCACCATGGCCGGGCTTTACCCCCGATTTGCTGAGTATTGTGCTCGTTGTAGCCACCCAGGCTCGTGGAAGCGTGCTCATTCATCAGAAAATGTTCGAAAGCCGCCTCTTTTTTGTGGATAAGCTGATCGACATGGGTGCGCAAATCATCTTATGCGATCCGCACCGGGCTACCGTAAACGGAATTGATAAAAAATATAAGCTGAGAGGAATAAGCATGACCTCACCCGACATCAGGGCAGGTGTATCGCTTCTGATCGCCGCTTTATCAGCCGAAGGTACGTCGACCATTTATAATATCGAGCAGATTGAACGGGGCTATCAGGATATTGATATTCGTTTACGTGCCTTGGGTGCTCAGATTAAACGGGTAGAAGGTTCCGGACCAAGTCACTAATCTGACAAGTCATTATCAGGCTGATAACGAAACAAATAATTCTTTATAATCATTCTAAATATTCGTACATTTGCGATCTTTATCCCTCAGCGGGATAAACAATAACCAAATGACTGCGCTATGAAAAAGAATGAGAACGTTTTTTATGGGAGGAGTACATGTACGGCATAACCGGCTTCGTTGACAATACCCACACTTTAAACGAAACTCACCTCCGTGAAGCTACGCAGACAGCGAACGTTAGCGGACATAAAATTACTTCTCTTTTCATCACCAACAACGATTTTCATGCGGGTTTTATTCAAAACCAGGCATCAGCAGACCGCCCGAAAGTTCACAACAATGCGCCTGTATCTTCTTCCTGCGGATTATATACGGTAGTCCTCCATGGTGCTATCTACAACGATGTAGAGCTCAGAGAAACCCTTATTAAATACGGCGTCATCTTTAAAACACTGACCGACAGCGAAGTGCTGTTAGAATGTTATAAGAAATGGGGGCATAAGGTTTTTGATAAAATTGAGGGGGCTTACACTTTTGCATTGCTTGACCGCAGGCAAAATCAACTGGTTATTGCCCGTGATCCCATGGGCTCTAAACCCCTGTTTTATTTTCAGCAAAAAGGATTCTATGCATTTGCCACCGAAATAAAGAGCCTGCTAAAACTCCCCAATATTGAAAAAAAGCTGAATACTGCAGCCATCGCCACTTATTTCCGATATGGCTACTTTGGCGGTACAGAAACTATTTACGGGAATATCAGACCGTTTCAGAAAGGTACGCTCACCGTGATCGACCTGCATAGTGGTAACCTGTATAATGCACCTGTTTTCGTTACACCCGACAAAAAGAAGGAAATACCATCTGTGGTGGAGCACGAAGTGATTGAGCGGACGGAAGAACTATTAACAGAAGCCATTCTTAAAAAATACACCGCCAATACTTCAGCCGGCATCGTATTAACCGGCGGATATAATAGTGCCGTAGCGGCCGCATTATTACAAAAGAATACCAGTAAACGCATGAAAACTTTCGCCATTGCGTTTGAAAAATCTGCATTTAACCGGGCTCCACAGACCAAAAAGATTGCTGAGCATCTTAAAACCAGCCACAAAGAGTATGACTTTCATGAAAAGGATGCAGTACAGCTATTGGAAAGATTACCGGCAGTATTCGAAGAACCTGTTGGTGATAGCACTGCATTGGTTTCATTGTTTACGGCACAGCAATTAAAAGGAGAAATTGATGTCGTATTAGGTACAGAAAGTGCCGATATCCTGTTTGGAGGCTACCCGGCATATCATAAAGTGATCCAGCTCCATAACCTGCCAAACCGTATTCCGCGTTTTTTAAAGAATACCTTCCATACCTTACTTCGTTTTGCATCGCCCAAAATACAGGAAGTGATCAATGCCGACCATCTTTTAACAGGCTATCAGCATTTTAAGGCTTGTTTTACGGCCGCTGAACTGGAACGTCTGCTCGCTGCCCCTTCTTTTTATACGCCCCGGGTAAAAGCAGGTGAAAAAACCCTGGAAGACCTGGTATATTACGATATGGAGCATTATCTGCCGGATAACCTGCTTTACCAACATGATAAATGTTATATGCATGCAGGTATCGAAAACAAGGATGCATTTTTAAAAGATGAGCTCACAGCATACCTGTCTAAACTGAATACTTCCTGGTTTCTTCATCGCAGGGAAACAAAACCACTGCTGAGAAAGATTGCACAGCGCCATCTTCCTGATTCATTGCTGCATGAGCGTGAAGACGACTACCGTTTACCTTTATCTTCCTGGTTAAAGGGCATATTTAAACCTTATATAGAAACCTACCTGAGCCCGTATCAGCTTAACCGCCATCAGCTTTTTAATCCGGAAGAAGTACAACGGATTAAAACAGCTTTCTACCGGCATGGCAATCTGGCAAATAGTCAGAAAATATGGTTACTGTTAATGTTCCAGCTGTGGTACGATAAATGGATGTCTTAAGGCATCACATAGCCTATCGGAATATTATATTTTACCCTTACCGGTTTGTTATTCTGCATACCAGGTTTCCAGCGCGGTGATTTTTTGATCACCCTCAAGGCTTCTTCATCACAGCCATAGCCAATACCCCGCATCACCGTGACATCGGTAATCGATCCATCCTTTTCCACAACAAAACTGATATACACTTTTCCCTGTACCTGGTTTTCCTGGGCGGCATCCGGATATCTCAAATTCCGCTGAATGAATTTTGCCCAGGCAGTCATTCCACCAGGAAATTCCGGATAGACCTCCACTCCACCGGCCATATATATATTATTATCCCCGTTGGCAGCCCCGTTTTCAGCATTGCCGGTGCCTCCGTTCATACCTTCCGCTGAGCCGGCATTCGCTATACCGGTTATGCCTTCCTGCGTTATACTTCCAATCACCGTTTGCTCCAGCGCAGCTGCTGAAGGCGGGTCGGGCACTTCCCTGTCAACCACCACTATTTTTCCGCTAAATGCTGTTGTTTTTACCTGTTGCTTTAACGGCGCTGCCTCAGGCAGTTCTTTCTCCGGTATTTTTTCAGGTTCTTTAGGTTCTAAGGTATGTACAGGCTCACTAATAACCATTTCTACCTGGACAATATGGTCGGATACGGGCGCCGGGAACAATTTAGCATACATAGCCGGTGCCAGAAAGAACAAAACAAATACAGGCACAGCAATCCCCAGCGCCTTTAAAACAATCGACGACGACTGCAGGCGTAATGCATAAGCCCCATAACTTTTATTGCGGTTGTTGAATACGACATCGAGCCACCCGTTATCGTATAAGTTTGAATTGTAGTTCATCACTATTCAGGTTAAATTTTAATCAGGATGCTTTTTTTCACCAATTCCATAAAACAATATGCATACTAAAGAAATTTCCCGCGAAGCAAAAAACATGAAGGAAGATTACATATTTTCACAAAAACACTTATCATTTCTTGAAAAATTATTAAAAACATTATTTTTTATCCACATTTTATTAAATAATTATAAAATTAAAACGATAAAAATCATATTTTTGATGAAAATTTTAATAAATCAATGAAAAATCTAAGAACAATTGCGTTAAAAGAGGCTCAAGAACGGGTTTCACCCGAAATTAAAGCCTTATCATCGAAGATTTCTGATTTTTACGGATCAAATGTTTTTGATAAACGAAAAATGAGAGACTTCTTATCTAAAGAAGTTTATGAAAAATTAATAGCCAGCATCGAGCAGGGCGAATTAATTAATCAGGAAGACGCAAATCAGATTGCATCAGCGATGAAAACCTGGGCGATGAGCAAGGGCGTAACCCATTATACACACTGGTTTCAACCTCTGACCGGATCGACTGCTGAAAAACACGATTCATTTTTCGAGCCCAGCGGCGACGGTGCCATTGAAAAGTTCTCAGGCTCTGCACTTGTTCAACAGGAACCTGATGCTTCCAGTTTCCCGAACGGCGGCATCCGTAATACGTTCGAGGCCCGGGGTTATACGGCCTGGGATCCTTCATCTCCGGCATTTATTATGGAAAACAAAGCCGGCAAAACCCTTTGCATCCCCACCGTATTCGTAGCGTATACGGGTGAAGCGCTTGATTTTAAAGCTCCTTTATTAAAAGCGCTCGTGGCTATGGATAAGGCAGCTGTTGATGTATGCCAGTATTTCGATAAAAGTATTACCAAAGTAAATGCATCACTCGGGATTGAACAGGAATATTTTCTCGTCGATCTGGCCTTATATAATGCGCGCCCCGATCTGGCGCTGACTGGCCGTACTTTATTCGGGCACATTTCGGCAAAAGGACAACAACTGGAAGATCATTATTTCGGTTCTATTCCGGAACGCGTTTTTGCCTTTATGGTCGATTTTGAAAATGAAGCGCTCAAATTAGGTATCCCGTTAAAGACACGTCATAACGAGGTGGCGCCTTCTCAATTTGAATGTGCTCCGATCTATGAAGAGATTAACCTTGCCATTGACCATAATCAGTTATTAATGGATGTTATGGACAAAGTGGCGCGGCGGCACAGCTTTAAAGTCCTGTTACATGAAAAACCTTATGCAGGCATTAACGGTTCAGGAAAGCACAATAACTGGTCGCTGATTACCGATACCGGAAAAAACCTGCTTGCTCCGGGGAAAACGCCTAAAAACAATTTAATGTTTTTAACCTTCTTTGTGAACACCATTAAAGCGGTTTATGAGCATGCCGACCTGCTCCGGGCCAGTATTACATCAGTAAGCAACGATCACCGCCTGGGTGCCAACGAGGCTCCTCCGGCCATTATTTCTATTTTCTTAGGACAACAACTGGATGAGATCCTGGATGAGATCGAGCATTCGCGCATCAGCAAAAAAATAAAAGAAGAAAGTGGCCTGTGGTTAGGTATCCCTAAAATCCCGCAGATCTTATTAGACAATACCGATCGCAACCGTACTTCTCCGTTCGCGTTTACCGGAAACAAATTTGAGCTGAGAGCGGTGGGCTCATCGGCCAACTCTTCCGGTCCGATGACTGTATTGAATGCCATTGTAGCTGACCAGTTAGTGAAGTTCAAGGCCGAAGTAGACAAACTCATTAAAAAAGGCGACAAGAAAGATGTTGCCCTGTTAACCGTTATTAAACGCTATATCAAAGAATCGAAAGCAATCCGTTTTGAGGGTAACGGATATAGCCAGGAATGGGCTGATGAGGCAGAAAAACGCGGCTTGTCCAATATCAAAACCACGCCAAAAGCGCTCGACGCCTATGTCAATGAAAAGACTACGGAGCTATTTACTAAAACGAATATTTTCAATGAGCGTGAATTACATGCCCGCCATGAAATATTACTGGAGAGTTTCTATAAAAAACTGCAGATTGAAGCCAGGGTAATGGGCGAAGTGGTCAACAGCCAGATCATACCGGCAGCGATCAGCTACCAGAATGTCCTGATCGAAAATGTAAAAGGTCTTAAAGAGCTGGGCTTAGGAAAAGAGACTATGAGTGCCCCGCTATCGATCATTACGGCCCTATCCACACATATTAACGAAGTAAAAACCAATCTTGACGCCATGTTACAGGCGCGTATCAAAGCCAATACCATTGAAGATGTACGCGAAAAAGCAATTGCTTATGATGAAAAGGTAAAGGTTTATTTCGATACCATCCGATATCATACGGATAAGTTGGAACAGATCGTAGACGATAGCATCTGGCCGCTGCCTAAATTCAGAGAATTATTATTCCTGAAATAATAACCCCATTAAAGACCGGAAGCCGGATACCAGAGCTAAAACGCTTAAATCATCCGGCTTCCGGCTTTTTGACTTCCGACTAAAACCTTATCTTTGCCGTAATGAGCGACAACCGATATAATCAGCGTGGCGTTTCCGCTTCAAAAGAAGATGTGCATGCCGCCATAAAAAGCATTGACAAGGGTATTTTTCCGCAGGCATTTTGCAAAATCATTCCTGATATCGTAGGAAATGATGAAAATTACTGCAATATTATGCACGCTGACGGTGCAGGCACTAAATCTTCCTTAGCATATACCTACTGGAAAGAAACAGGTGATCTTTCGGTATGGAAAGGGATCGCCCAGGATGCGATTATCATGAATCTCGACGATCTCATTTGTGTTGGCGCAACCGATCATATCCTTTTATCCTCTACAATAGGCCGCAATAAAAACCTGATCCCCGGTGAAGTCATAGCCGCCATTATTAACGGAACCGAAGAAATACTGGCCGAGCTCCGTGATTTAGGTATTTCCATTTATTCAACCGGTGGTGAAACGGCTGATGTGGGCGATTTGGTCAGAACCCTAATTGTCGACTCGACAGTAACCTGCCGGATGAAACGGCAGGATGTGATCAGCAATCATACTATTCAAAGCGGGGATGTGATCATCGGACTGGCTTCCTATGGTCAGGCGACTTACGAGAAAGAGTATAATGGCGGAATGGGTTCGAATGGCTTAACTTCCGCCCGGCATGATGTATTCAATAAAAGCATTGCCACGGCTTACCCTGAAAGTTATGATCCTGCAGTACCGTACGACCTTGTTTTTTCAGGCACTAAAGCGCTGACAGATCCGGTGGTTATTGATCCGGTAACCGGTAAAACCATGACGGCCGGAAAACTGGTGCTCTCACCAACACGCACCTATGCGCCGGTATTAAAGCAGGTATTACAACATTACCGTAAAGAAATTCATGGACTGGTGCATTGCAGCGGAGGTGCACAGACAAAAGTATTGCATTTCCTCAACGATAACACGCACGTTATTAAAGATAACCTGTTCCCTGTACCACCTTTGTTTGACCTGATCCAGGAACAATCGGGCACCTCCTGGGAAGAAATGTACAAGGTGTTCAATATGGGGCATCGCATGGAAATATATGTGCCTGAGGCTATTGCCAGCGACGTTATAACGATCTCAAAAAGTTTTAACATTGATGCGAAGCTTATTGGCCGCGTTGAAAAAGGGAACCGGAAGCAGGTGAGTATTCACAGCGAAAAAGGAAGCTTTGTGTATACCGCATGACCATGACGGCCACTATATCAGATTTCGGGTTATTTTTCCTTTAATAATATACATAGCCCGGATATTTTGCTTTTCAATGACCGTATCACCTTTATAATTTGGGTTGGATGATCTTAAGATCAGCTTTGTATGGTCTGCATGTTCATGCACGATCTTAATGCTCCGTATACGGTTTGTTGATTCATCTGTAATGACGAGATAGGCTTCTCCCCATTGTAATACACTAAAATTCGTAATTTCTTTGACAGCGATAATTTCACCGGAAGCGTAACGCGGATACATGCTGTCACCAAAAACAGGCAGATAAGCGGTACAATCATTAAAAGGTTTATAATTCACAAAATAATCGGCCTCATGCTCTGCTACGAGCATCTCCTGAAGATCCATTTCTGCAGGATTTACGTCAAAAAAAGGTATTCCCTCCCGTGCCTCCACCACCAAAGGCCCCTGTTTTAACAACGGCTCCCCCAGACCATGTGTTAGCCATTCGCGGTTTACATTAAATAAGAATTCAAGGCGGTCTTTTATAGCGTTTGAGACCTTTATATTATCCTTACCTCTCAATACATCCGACAAGGAGCCTGCTTTCATATTGAGCGCTTTTGCAAAATCCTGCTGCGTTTTAAAATGGAGCATTTCCATAATCATCTTTAATCTTTGATTTTCAGTCATTTGTAAAATGTTGATAAGATGTTCTAATTTAATTAAGAAAGTCTGTTTTCACCGTTGTAAATTTGGGAAAGAAATGCAATTTATCAAATTCAGTACAAATAATATCTATTCTTATGGAAACACTCGCTTTCAATTCAAAAAGCTCCACTATTGTGGAGAATTTTTTCGAAATCATTCATGATTTCTTTGATTACCGTAAAGTCGGTTCTCATCTGCGCTTTCTGGATTATTGGGCAGAGCACATTAGTGGCTGCCGGTCACATAAGAAATATCTTCGCCCTTCAGAACTCTTGTTCTACATCGAAAAGATCACAGGCTTGTTAAATGCAGGCGATGGGCTGATAAAGGAAAATGCAGGCATTGAAATACAGAAAATGATCGAAATGCCCGAAAATCTTCTTCGTTTAGAACAACAAACACTTCTGGCATGGCCTTGTGCCTTAAAAACAAAAGAACTTTGTAATCCTTTAAGCGTTATTCATTCCATTTTTAAGACAGCTACTACCGGTTTTTATAAAGATGAACTTCAGCGCTGGCTTGAAGCAGGACTAAAACCGACTGTCATTCGGGAACCTATTCAGCTTTATCCGGTTTACAGAGATATCCGTCGGTTCATCGAAGCCTGTTGGCTTATCCATGAGCGGGCGATCAGCAAAAACAGTCGTCAGATATTTCAATACAGCTTAGCCAATATTCATTTTTCGTTAAGCTGCCCCTTATTGCTTAAGGATGAATACCTCGATAATCCTTATCAGAATCTGGAAACATTTTTCAGTTTTTCGACACTGGATAGTTATAAAAATGATTTAAAGCAATGGCTTAAAGTGGCCCTGGAGGAAAATAACGTTTATGAAAATCCTAGCGACCTGTATTTTCTGTATGCTCAGTTTACGCAACTCTTACAAGCCTGTTATCTTATTGGCACATGCCACCTGATCTATCGTCCTCAAATCCCGTATTCTGAAAAAAACATGACTTTTGGGCATTGGGTACTGGCGATGACATTCCCGCATGAAAAAGCGCCCTATCCCTTTGACTATGTTATTCAAAACCTGCCGGAAGCTTATCATGAAAATCCTGTCCGGTTTTTCAGTGAAAAATTAACCCTTTTGAATATCATCAACATCCGCAAACGATTAGAGGGTTGGTTCGAAGCGGGCATAAGCCATCGGAACAGTCTTATTACCCTTGATTATGATTCCATTTATGAGCAATATGAGATCCTCCTTCAACTGATAGAAGCTGCTTTCCTCCTGATCGTAGCTCCTGCACTTCATCATCCCACAGCGCATTCTCTGTTACCTGAAAATTAAATACCATGAAAACGTACATCTACCCCCATTCCCCCGAATTCACTTTGCAGAAAGATATCTGTAAAAAACCTTTGAGCATACCGCAGAGCAGCTATATGAAGCTAAACAGCGTAATCAGCTTTATTAAAGAAGCCATTCCACTTTCTTATATTTTCTGTGCAAATCTTTCTGATTCAAGAACCGATCTGATCCTGGTAACTGACCGTTATGTATATAAGCCTATGAATGACATCAGTTCTGTTCTGGATCTTGCCCTTTTAGGCTATCGGCATATTAACTGTACCGTTTATACTTACGGTACACTATATGATCATTTGCTCAAAGGGCATCTTTATTTTTCGGCGGTATGCCGTCCTGAGAACTGTATATATCAGCGGAGCGGAAGTTTTGACCTTCCGCTTCTGGACCCTGAACAAAGCGAGGAGCTCATCCAGTCTTCTTCGTCATCATTTCAGCAACACCTGCATAAGGCTTTTACTTTTTATCAGGGTGCCTGTCATTATTATAATGATAACGAAACGAATATAGCTGCTTTTATGCTTCAACAAACCTGTGAACTTGCTTACAGAAGCCTGCTGCTTGCATTCAGAGGCAAAGAAATCCGCTGTCATGAACTGGTGCTCTTACGAAAACATGTGCTTCATTTCATCCCTGAAATGAATGGCATTTTTGATCCGGAAGAAAAAAAGGAAACGATCATCTTATCGCATATACAAGATGCTTACATCCGGTCAAGATATGATAACAACTATGAAGTAAATACAGAAAACCTGCACATCTGGCTTGAAGGAGCATCGCAGCTGCTACAACGAAGCCACCAGGTCTTTCGTATGTATTGTGATCATATAAAGGCTATCCCTCCAACATCAGCGATTCAATCGTGGCTTAATGATGAAACCATTTCCTGAACGCACTGGCGCGGTCTTTACTGACCGTGCCTTTGCCGTGCCCGATCTTTAGGAACAATATTATTTTCCCGAAGCTGCCTGGTTTAAAGCTTTTAATATTTTCTTTATTCACGATTTCATTACGGTTAACCCGGAAGAAAAAGTCGGCATTCAGTTTAGCCTGTAATTGGTTAAGCGGTAAATCAACCGTATATGTCTCGCCTTCAAAACCGATCAGCCAGTTAATCTGATGTTCCTGATAAATTAATGCAATTGCATTCAGCTGAACCGGAAAGTGATTTCCTTTATAGTATACCCGCAACGTATCGTCTTCCTGAGGTGCCTGACGGGTAGTGGCCAGAATGGTTTGCTTATAGAATGCAAGATTTAAATAATACATGTTTACCATAAATAAAAACAACACCACAACACCTAAATCGTACTTTAAATATTCCAGGCGAACAACCTTATCATAGAAAAGCATATCGGCTACAAAACAGGCTATGATAATGACCGGCAAAGGTATCAGAAAACCGTACTTCATCTGTATCATCAGAAAGACAGGTTTATTATGTTCCTGGCAAGATTGTTTTTCTAATCGGTGTGAAGCCCTGGCTGCCATCCAAAAAGCGTATCCCAAAAGTAAAGCAGAGAACCCCGTCATGATCATATAACCCGATGCATCTGTTATATCACGTTGCCCTGTTAAGAGATGTATATAAAAAAGGAGAAAAGGAATCCATAAGGCACCGGCCGAAATGACAAATTTTAAGTCACTATTTAATAAAAGCCTCTTCATCATATACTTACTGAACAGTTAATTATTCACCGTAAATTTTTCTTAATATACTCAATTACGAGATTATACTGAATGGTCCTCAAAGATACCATCCGGTAAAATCTAATATTTTGACAATTTATCCGACTCAGCGATAAGTTTCTCCGGCTTGGGTTAAAACCATTTATGACAGGGCTTTAGAGATTTTTAAGAGATTAGTTTTGTATCATCTAAATTAAAAATATTATGAAAAAATTATCTTTTAATGTGCAGAACTTCCATGTTCTCCAGCTAAAACTCTTCAATTTAACAGATCCGGCTCTCGCTGCAGAAATTACAATGCTAAGAGCAGACTCTAAAATGTGGCTCCAAAACAAATTTGATTTAAGTGCTGAAGAACAGGCTGCAATTGAACAGTTAAGTCCACAGTTTCTGGAATACCTTGCAGTCAGGCTAAGTAACCGTTTTGCGCTTCGTAAGTCAATCCGGTTTACCATTGTTGATGTTAAGTCTCTCCTTGAAAAGCAACATAAAAATGTATAATCATGAAAATCTTATCGCTCAACCAATATCTTAATCTCGTACTCACCATAGATGAACCTGCATTAAATCTGCTTTTCACCCAATTATTCCATCAGGTAAAATATGCCAGGAATGACATCATCTATCAACGGGGGAAAATGCCGCAATACTTATGTTATCTGTATAAAGGTAATACCATGGCACTCTCGCAATCTGTACCAGGCCGGCAGGTGCTGCGTATCTGGCAACCCGGTCAGTTTATTTGCCCGGTAGGTTTCTTTAATCACGCCCCTGCTTCGCATAGTGTCGTCGCCTTAGACGACTGTACCATTCATGTATTAGGTTACCGGCAGCTCTACCACTTTTTAAATGAGTTCCCAATGGGCTATAAAATCCTGAATGCTATCATGAAAGAAGAAATCCAGTTATTGAAGTTAAACATTAAAAGTCTTTCGCAAAATAAGACCTTTCAGAATCACGAAGCGTTACTTGAAGCACTAACGATTACCTATAGCGAGTAAATAAAACCTCCCCGGGAATAATGATCCCCGGGGAGGTTAAAATAATTAAGCAATTTTTGCACTAAAAAGGGTCTATCGAATGATGTAAGCAGCTTTAATTAAATGAATTCTTAAACCAATATATTAATAATATAATGGCCCAGCGGTTTTCTGCATACCATGTGTATTGTTATACACATCATTACCAAACTCACGATTAATTATCACATTAAAATCACCTAGATCGTACTCTGTCAAACCATCAGCAATTAGAATACTTTTAAGTTTATAAATACCATTTGTATACTCTAAAACATTTACAAAGAAATAGTTTGATGTTGTATAAGGTATCGTATAAGCTGCATCTTTATAAAATTCCAATTTTACGCCATGTGAGGTGTCGACATAATCATTATATGTAGTATAATAACTATTATCATAATTTAGAGTCCAAATCTCTTTAACATATACGTTTTTATTATATCCATAAAGTTCTTGCATAGCGGCAATATCGTCACTCGTAAATGGGCGATCATAATTTGGCACACATGCCAACATCCAGGATTCATATGCAGGTCCTGTTGGAGAACCAGGAACATGTACATCACCTACTCCTGCACTCCCTTCGTCAACAGAGCTACCTCCACAACTATATGACCTATCCATATAATCACTATGCCTAAAGCCAATAGCATGCCCTATCTCATGAGCAAATGTACTGATGACATCATCCCAATAAGTGACATTGTCGTATCTTGACGTATTAACAATAATTTCACTATATGGCTTTCCATTCGATGGGAACCCACTTACCATGTAATATGGCAAACTATCATCTCCAGAAACGACAATATCAGCATCGCCTATATTGGAAGTTATATCAAAATATATTCTTAAATTTAATTGATCAAATCTATAAAGTGCTGTTATTAAATCGTTTTCTAAATAATCTATCTCTGGTTCTATATATACTTTAATCTCTCTGGTTTGTACTCCAAGTGCCACTAGATCATTTGTTCTATAATGACTTATTTTGTCGTTCCCGGGCATTTTACCAGCAACTTTATTTTTTAGGGAGGCGCTCTTTTTAAATCTATTAATAGAAAAATCATCTAATTGCTTTTCTGTTATAAAAATATCTCTTTCAACAATATAACCATTTCTGAATTTAACAACCCCCATCGTAACGTCGAATCCTGCGGCTTTTACTTTATCCATTATGGATGAAGAAAGTGTAGATGGTGGATTTATTTCATTAATGTGAGAATCGTTCTTTTTACAGCTTATAAAAAATAGAAAAAATGTTAACAGACCCGTATAAATATACGTCATCCACAATCGTTTCTTTAAATCGATCATTCTTTGGAACAAAATGTTTATTTTCATATTTAAATGTAATATCTTTTAAATAGATAATTAATTAAGTTTTTTAAGGTATAAAAAATCTCTTTACGAAGTGTATTTTTTTTTATAAAAAAAACCGCTAACAAGCGTCAGCGGTTTTTTTTAATATAACAGATTTTAGTTAAAAGAATATCTCAAACCAAACTGCATATAATACGTTGATGAAATACTGGTGTTAACCCTGTTTGGTTCAGAAATTAAAGCACCATTGATCGTATTTAATCTAAATGTTGGCTTGGTAGAGCTGTTTGGTGTTACTGTTACCGGTGCTAAGACACTGTTGTTATTAAGTGTAAATATCCCCCACTTAGAATTCAGTAAATTTCCTACGTTAAAAATATCAAAATAGAAATCTAATGAATTTTTAGTGTTACCTATTTTTCCGTTGAATAACTCTTGAGATAATCTAAAGTTAAACTGGTTGCGCCAAGGAGCTACGGCACCATTACGCTCGGCATACATCCCTTTTCTGGTTTTCAGATATTTATCTTTTTCAATCAAGGCAAAAAATGCAGCACTCTGTTGAGCAGCCGTAAATCCATTATTTGCATAGTCAACAAAAGTAATTTCACTCGCATCTTTTGGCACATAGATCAAATCATTAACCTGTCCGTCTCTGTTAAAATCAGAACTATAATAATAAGAGAAACGACCTGTCGAACCACCCTCATAGAATAAAGATATACCTGTTTTTAATCCTTTAACCCATTCAGCCTTGTGTGTAAGGCTACCTACCACACGATGAGGAATAATATTCGAAGTATAAGCTAATTCCGGGTTGTTTGAGTTTCCATTAGATTGATATGGATAGCTCCATAAGTTGATGATCTGGTCACCGCCCTGATCGCCAAAGTTTTTTGAATAGCTATAGGTATATGCAGCACTCATTTCCCAATTATTAGCAAACGGTTTGGTTAACTGGAAGCTACTCGAAAAATAATTACCGCCTTTAACATTGTCCATCACGGTAACATTATAACCTGTGGTGTAACCTGTGCCACTACCTGGTAAGCCTGCCGAATTAATTTTGTTGATGTATTTGTCTACGTTTGCACTCGGGAACATTAACCTGTTATCACCATAGCCGGAAATGTTTAACGGCGTAGGATCAACTAAGTTTGTATTTCGGGCATACACAGCGTTAATATCCTTACCATAGATGAACTCAACAGTACCAACCATACCAAATGGCAGTTTTGCATCTAAACCTAAGCTCGATTTCCATTGTTGAGGAAGTTTCAGATCAGGCGACATGGCTGAAAGACCTGCACTTGGAATAGAAGTACCTGCTGCACCAATACTTGTAGGATAACCCGATTTATAGTCCGGATTAAAGCTTGGCATATCAGCTGGGGTAGTAATTACTCCGGTAGTGGTATTATATGTAGAGCTGATTGCTTTCGTAAACTGCAACATGCCGGCATCACCAGACTGTGCTACGATCCAAACAAAAGGAATACGTCCGGTAAAGATACCTGAACCGCCTCGTAATTGTAAACTTCTGTCGCCTAAGATATCATAGTTAAAGCCAACTCGTGGAGAAAACATCAGGGTCGACTTTGCAAGTGCTCCTGTATTAACTTTTTCGCCATTATGGTATGACAATTGGGCAACTAAAGGGTGAGTTTTTAACTCGTCTACACCCGGGTAAGTAGGCAATTCTAATCTTAACCCAAGTGTTACTTTCAGTTTATCGTTTACCGTGATATCATCCTGACCATATGCGGCTAACTGGAAGAATTTAAAGCTTGGGAAAGCCTGCGAACCATCAGCCGTTAACGGATAAGTCAAAGCATAGTTGATTGGTTTCTGATTGGTAATAAAATCATTCCAGCTGTTAAATACATAATAGCTTGTGCCAAAGCGCTGGAAACCATTTTTTACTTTACTCCATTCGGCCTGTGCGCCAAAAGTAAAGCTGTGTTTTCCGCTAATAAAAGTTAAATCATCATTAACCGTATAGGTCATTACATCTCTTAAGTTACCAAATGTAAATGGTTCGTAACCAAAGGATACTAATGTTGATAATACTTTGCTGGTTGCAAAATTACCATCCAAAATATCTACCAAAGGGAATTCTGAACCTGGTGAAGACCGTGGGTCATTTTGATGGGCATAAGAAGCACGTAAAGAGTTATTAAAACGACCTAATGTAGAGTTTAACTCTGCAGTACCTGAGTACAGGTTAGCTTCCTGGAAATAGTTGGCGTTAAAAAACGACATGGCTGTAATCGCCTGACGATTTTGTCCTGCGTTAAAATTAGAACCCGAAGTCGACGTACTGATTTGCGAAGGCGATTTACTTTCTACCTGCGAGTAACGGATGTTAAACCGATGTTTCGAGTTAATATTCCAGTCTAAACGGGCAAAGAATTTATCATTATTGCTATCGTTTGAATAGCCCTGATATGGGCCTGTTTCATAGCCGTATTTGGTCTGTAAATAGGAGCTTACTTCATTCATAAAGTTTACAGACGGGCGAGCAATATTCAAGGTTGAATTTTCTACACCATTTGATGAAGCTACTTTAGTTGGTCCCGGCTCAACCGTTTTCTTATTCTCTAAGTTAACGAAGAAGAATAATTTATTCTTGATAATCGGTCCGCCTAAACTAAAACCATATTGTTTTTCATCTAACGATTGGATATTAGAAATCACATTATTCGCTACACGAACACCTTGTAACTGCTCTGAACGAGTAGTATAAAGCGCATTACCAAAGAATGTATTTTTACCTGAACGGGTTACTGCATTTACCGAAGCGCCGGTAAAACCACTCTGACGCACATCATAAGGCGTTACGTTTACGGAAATCTCTTCCAAAGCGTCGATAGAGATCGGCGAACCGTTAGCCGGGATGTTTTGCCCGATACCAAACTGGTTGTTGAAGTTCGCACCATCCACCGTAAAGTTGTTGGAACGATAAGAACCACCACCAATAGACGTACCGTTAGCCTGCGGTGTTAAACGGGTAATATCGTTTACACTACGGGTAATAGAAGGCAGCTCTTCAATTTTTGATCGGGAAATAATGGTTGCTGCACCATTCCGTTTCGAGTTCATGATCGGGTCATTCGTCCCTTTGATCACCACCTCATTTAATGTAGATGCATTATCATCCAGCTTCACATTCAGGCTAAATGACTCGCCCAGTTTAAGATAGATATTCTCAAACTTTTGCGTTTTATAACCAATAAAACTTACTTCGATGGTGTAAGGGCCACCTACACGCATGTTTCCGATGATAAAACGACCATCACCGTTTGTTACCGCACCGTAAACCGTACCGGTAGGTGTGTGTGTTGCTTTAATTCCGGCACCGGGTAAAGCCTCTTTAGAGTCTTTAACCATACCTGTCACTGAAGAAGTGGTTACCTGAGCATATGCTCCTGATACAAAGCCCACTACTGCAAAGACAATCGCTACAACATTTAGTAGTAAAGATTTCTTCATACTCTTTAAATTATTTTTTGTTTTGTTAAGATATGTTAAAATATCATCGCAAAGGTAAATATTAATTTTATTACCGCGCGATTTCCAATGTTAAATAATTATTAATTCGACCAAAACTTTTCAACATTTAACATCCTGTCAAAACAGCCTAAATAGCAGTTTATCAACATCTTAATTTAAGCCTTATTTTCATCAGAACAGAACTGTTTCTAATCCTGAAGTGCTTATTGCATGAAATTTAAGTCCCGCTCTGTCATCAGGCTTATTTTAATCAACATTTTTCTTAATTTTGACGCATTATTTAGCTAATTTTTCATTATGAACTACGATTTAATTGTAATAGGCAGCGGTCCGGGCGGATATGTAACAGCCATACGGGCTTCTCAGCTAGGGTTAAAAACAGCTATTGTGGAACGGGAATCCTTAGGAGGTATATGCCTGAACTGGGGCTGTATTCCCACAAAAGCTTTATTAAAAAGTGCACAGGTGTTTGAATACATTAACCATGCTGCTGATTATGGGATTAAAACGGCCGAAGCCAGTGCTGATTTTGCAGCTGTGGTAAAACGCAGCCGTGACGTAGCGGAGGGTATGAGCAAAGGCGTTCAGTTCCTGATGAAGAAAAACAAGATCGATGTGATCATGGGCACCGGAAAAGTTAAACCGGGCCAGAAAGTGGAAGTTAAAGGTGCTGACGGTTCACAAAAAGAACTAAGCGCCAAACATATTATTATTGCTACCGGTGCCCGTTCACGGGAATTACCCAACCTGAAACAGGACGGTAAAAAAATTATCGGTTATCGCCAGGCGATGGTATTGCCGCAACTACCCAAATCGATGGTTGTAGTGGGCTCTGGCGCTATTGGAGTGGAGTTTGCTTATTTCTATGCAACAATGGGCACTAAAGTAACTATCGTAGAATTTATGGACAACGTAGTTCCGGTTGAGGATGAAGACGTATCCAAACAATTACTGCGTAGTCTGAAGAAGACCGGAATTGAGATTATGACCTCTTCCAGCGTTGAATCTGTTGATACCAGCGGCCAGGGCTGTAAAGTTCAGGTGAAAACGGCAGCCGGTATGCAAACCATCGAATGTGACATCGTATTGTCTGCTGCCGGCGTAGTGGCCAATATCGAAAATATCGGACTGGAAGAGACCGGCATTAAAACCGATAAAGGAAAAATTGTCGTTGATCAGTTCTATAACACTTCTGTTAAAGGATATTATGCTATTGGCGATGTGGTTCCCGGCCAGGCTTTAGCACACGTGGCTTCTGCCGAAGGCATTATCTGCGTAGAAAAAATTGCCGGTCAGCACGTGGAACCTTTAGATTATAACAATATCCCGGGATGTACGTATTGTTCACCCGAGATCGCATCCGTAGGGTATACCGAAAAAGCAGCAAAGGCTGCCGGTTATGAGCTTAAAATTGGTAAATTTCCATTCTCTGCTTCCGGCAAAGCCAGTGCTGCCGGTGCAAAAGACGGCTTTGTAAAGCTCATCTTTGATGCGAAATACGGCGAATTACTGGGCGCCCATATGATCGGTGCCAATGTTACAGAAATGATCGCTGAAATCGTGGTGGCCCGGAAACTGGAAACCACAGGTCATGAAATGATCAAAGCTGTTCATCCGCATCCAACGATGAGCGAGGCCATTATGGAGGCTGCTGCTGACGCCTATGGCGAAGTGATTCATTTATGAAGCTCTATACCATAAATACCGGTTTTTTTAAGTTAGATGGCGGTGCCATGTTTGGTGTGGTACCTAAAACCATCTGGCAAAAAAGCAACCCGGCCGATGACAATAACCTGTGCAGCTGGGCTATGCGCTGTCTTCTAATTGAAGATGGCAACCGGCTCATCCTGATCGACAATGGCCTGGGAAACAAGCAGGACGAGAAATTTTTTGGCCATTACGACCTGCATGGTGATGATACGCTCGACAAATCATTGGCCTCTCATGGTTTCCATCGTGACGACATCACGGATGTATTTTTAACGCATCTGCATTTTGATCATTGTGGCGGCTCCATTGAACGAAAAGGCGATAAACTGGTTCCCGCTTTTAAAAATGCAACGTATTGGAGTAATCAGCAGCATTGGGATTGGGCGGTAAACCCGAATGCCAGAGAAAAAGCGTCATTTTTGAAAGAGAACATCCTGCCGATAGCGGACAGCGGACAGCTAAAGTTTATTCCGACAACGCAGCTTACAGCCTTTTACCCGGATATCCGGATCCGTTTTGCTTATGGACATACCGATGCAATGATGCTGCCTCAAATTCAATATCAGGATAAAACAATCGTTTATATGGCGGATCTGCTCCCTTCTGTCGGGCACATTCCGCTTCCTTATGTAATGGCTTACGACATGTTTCCATTGCAAACGCTGAAAGAGAAAAAAGACTTTCTGGAAGAGGCTGCAACCCGGCAATATATTCTTTATCTGGAACATGATCCCGTACACGAATGCTGTACCCTTCAACATACCGAAAAAGGCGTCAGACTGAAGGATACTTTTTCACTGAAGGAAATATTATAAACAATCAAAGGGTTCTGCTGTTATTCCGGACATGAAGAACCTGCTTTTATACATCTTTATTTTATATGCGCTCAGCGGCTGTAATGGTGTAGAGTATAGCCCCAACCAGAAATTCAGAAAAGGAACACCGCAGCAGGTAAATGCTACACAAATTGCTAAACTGAAACATAAAACACCGGGAACCCGTATCCGCATTGCCGTATCGGGCGATACACAACGAATGTATAAAGAAGCGCAGCTTTTCGTTGACCAGATCAATGCCCGCGATGATATCGATTTTGTGGTACTGAATGGCGACATTTCTGATTTCGGCCAGCTTCTGGAGTTTGAAGGCATCTATAATAGCTATGCAAAGCTTAAGGTACCCTTTATTTCGGTAGTTGGAAATCATGATCTTGTGGCTAATGGCCCGTTCATCTTTAAACGGATGTTTGGCGAATTCAACTTCACGTTTACCTATGGTGATGTAAAATTCATTTGTTTCGACTCGAACAGCCGGGAATATAATTTTAACGGGTTGGTACCCGATATTAGCTGGTTAAAAAATAACCTGACCTTAGAGAATGGTATTTCCTACATACTTGCTTTCTCGCATGTACCGCCAAACGACGCTGATTTTGATCCTAAACTTCGCCCTCTTTATGAGGAACTGGTCAATCATACCCCGGGCTTTTTGGGCTCTGTTCATGCACATGAACATAAGCCTGATAAGATTTATAAACCTTACAATGGCAGTGTACCTTTTATAATCATCAATGCTATTGTGAATCGTGCCTATACCCTACTTGACATTACAAATGGACAAATTGAAACGCATCCTGTATATTTTTAATCTGCTGATCCTACCCGTTTTTTTGAAAGCACAGAACCGGCTGATAAATGCTATCCGGCCCGACTATATCAACCTGCAATATGGCGGCAGCATCGGCTATGTCAGCGGGGGAATTGGTTATTTCTTTTTCAATAATAAAACGACAGCCAGTCTGCATTACGGGTTTGTTCCCGAAGATAAAGGCGGAAGTATTCACATTCTGACCACAAAATTTGACTATAAACCCTTTAACCTGAAATTAGGAAAAAACCTGGTTTATCAGCCTCTGAACCCTGTAATTTTCATCTCCTATACCTTAGGCCGTCATTTTGATAAAGAATTTGATCCTGATCAATATCCTGAAGGATATTACTGGTGGTCGACTGCGCTGAAAACACATTTAGGCTTTAGTATGGAATTAAAGCTCTGTGGTGCGGAAAAATCGGCCATAAAGGCCGTTAGCCTTTACGCCGAAACGAACACAAACGACCTGTATGCCGTAAGCTGGTTCGAAAACCGGACAACAACATCCATTACACGAATATTTTTTATGGGATATGGTATAAGGCTCCATCTCTGATTTAATCTTCCCTGAATTCTAAAATATCGCCCGGCTGGCAATCAAGCACTTTACAAATGGCTTCGAGCGTTTCCAGACGTATCGCTTTTGCCTTCCCGGTTTTTAAAATGGAAAGATTAGACAAGGTAATGCCCACCCGCTCGCTAAGTTCAGTTAACGACATTTTACGTTTGGCCATCATCACATCTAAATTAACGATAATCGGCATGCACTATACAAATAAACGTGAAATTAAAATCATCTTTAAATCGTTAAATCATTTTCATTTTGAAGGATAAATGCCTTCTTAAACGCGGTATACATGAGGTAGCTCAAAATAGCAAAAACGATTGATAAATATTCGAATGTAGATAAAGAATGTGTAATAATAAGGCCTTCAGCATGATGCGTCAAACTGAAGATAAGATACATAAGGAAATGGAGTATATATTGAAACAGACCAATTACCATAAGACTAACCGAAAGATCTTTTAAACGCTGTATATTTGCTTCTGTGAATGCTTCATTTTTAGCTACAGTCAGGATGAAATTGAAAAAGGTAAAAAGCACAAATAAATGTAAGCTTACTACACCCAGTAGAAATACAAACCCCGCAAAATAAGTGAACATTCGCCAAAATGTGGAACCAAAGGGTATCAATACCATATTCTCTCTGGCCGAATAATAATAATCAACTTTCACAAAAGTGTTGGTTAAAGTATTTTCACCTTTTATCTTCTTCATTTCCTGTTTAATTAATACAGGCTGCCCGGCTTCCAGCTGATAATCTACCGGCGATCGTAAAGGATAATTTTCCTGCGGCAAACCTAAACGCGGAAAACTGAAATAATAACCGCTTCTGTCCTGGTAAGGCGGCAGAAAAGATAATTTTGCCACACCGAACGTGATAAAGGTAAATAGATTATCCACATCAAAACCACTCACCTGCTGTTCTTTATCCCATTTAAGCCTGTCGGCCTGCTGCCGGGCTTTATTTATTTCATCATCCAGACTATCAACCGGTATTGGCAACACGGTGTAAGAACTTATGCCTGGGTAACGCTCAGGATAATAGTTAACCAACCTCAACTTAAATACGGTTAACATGGTGATCACTGCCACCCCGATCAGGGATAATTGTTTCTGACTGATTTTCATTGATTAAATTGTTAAATCCTGTTCTTCTCTTATTTTCATTCCATAAATAAAAACTTCGGCCAGGCCTAAAGAAATAAGACCGCTAAGTATATAGCGTTGAAAAATAGAAGCCATAGTCGTTAGTGAGGCCACAAAAACTTTCATATTTCCTTTCTCCAATGCTGCCAAAGAAAATAAGAGTGCGAATAGCATAAATATGCATGCTATTCCCAAAAACCAATATGCTATTTTTCGGATGAGAATTATTTGCTTCCAGCGAAATACATCATCAACAAGCATAGAAATTACAATTTTTCGCATTTGCCATAAAATAAACGCATAGAATACCTGAACAAGAACAACCGGCATTAATCGCGCGATGACAAGCAATGGAATTAGTCCTGCTAAAAACTTGATTTTTCCAAAACCTGCCGAATTAGGCAGACTTTCAGAAAACAATCGAAATTTTCCAATATGAGGCGTACCATAATAAATCACGAATAACATAATTATTACAATAGATACCACAATAAGTACAAGCGCTATATTAATCGCTGACAATACTAACCTTAGTCGTTTTTTATTCATTTCATTTATTATATCGTGAGTTCCTGTTCGTCCTGCAAAATATTACCCTGTTTGGCAAAGCTTTTTAATACCTGGCTTAAGATGATCAGCATGGCACTGACAGCAGTCATATAAAAGCTTAGTACAGCCTCATAGGCGCCGGCTGTTAGTTCACTTAGCCGATGAACAAGATAGCGTTCCTGTACTCTTGCCAAAATAAACATGATAAATGCGATTAAGCCTAAAGCATCGATATTACCATACAGCCTGCCGGTAAAACGTTGATGATACCAAAGGCTTTTAATCCGCATCAGCTGAAAAATGATCAATGCTGAAAACAGACACAGCAATAAATTAGAATCCGGAACTTTATTAATAAATACAACATCTAAAAATCTATTTGATTTAAAATGCAGCATTCCATGCACTTCACGACCATTCACAACATACATCCCGGTTTCAGTATCTGATAATGCTGACGTGGTATCGATAATCCCGACTGAGAAATCTGAACCGACGTACTGTGTAAGCATCCAACCCAGATAAATCAGGTTCATGATCAGGAAAAACAACAGCAAAAAGTCAGTCGATTTCCTGTATCGATTAAAAAATGTAGTCAGCACTGTCATGTCACATGTAAAATAATTGTCAGTATCATCCCTCCTTTACCGGAGAATTCACTACAAACATAAAACATAAATTATTAAATTACAAAATATTTTTATTGTTTTACAATAAATTTTAATTCCAAAACAATTAATAATAATCAGACTGACAAATAAAACTTGGAATGATTTTTGCTCTTAAAGTTTTTGTTAAAAAAGTATATCAAAGCGTAACATTTTCAACGAATTAACTTTTAGTTGTCGGCAAAATTTTCGTATTTTTGCCTGCCGTAACGCTTTAAGAACATCATCACATATAAATGAGACAACTCAAGATTACCCAATCCATTACCAACCGCGAAAGTCAATCCTTAGACAAATACCTGCACGAGATTGGAAAAGTAGATTTAATTACCGCCGAAGAAGAAGTTATATTAGCACGAAAAATCCGTGAAGGCGATCAGGCCGCCTTAGAGCGTTTAACAAAAACCAATTTACGTTTTGTCGTTTCTGTAGCCAAACAATATCAAAATCAGGGCCTAACCTTAGGCGACCTGATTAATGAAGGCAACTTAGGCCTGATTAAGGCTGCAAAACGTTTTGATGAAACCAAAGGCTTTAAATTCATTTCATATGCTGTATGGTGGATTCGTCAATCTATTCTGCAGGCCATTGCCGAGCAGAGCCGGATCGTTCGTCTTCCACTTAATCAGGTGGGTTCCCTAAGTAAAATCAGTAAAGCCTTTTCAAAATTAGAACAGGAATATGAACGTGAACCTTCTCCTGAAGAGCTGGCCGATATTTTAGAGACCACTGTTGACAAAATCTCGGATACCTTAAGTAACTCAGGCCGGCACGTATCGATGGATGCGCCGTTTGTACAGGGTGAAGAAAATACCCTGCTTGATGTATTGGAAAATCACGAACCCAATACAGACAGCAATTTAATTAACGAATCCCTGTCGGAAGAGATCAAACGCTCTTTGTCTACATTAACTGAACGTGAACGCGAGATCATCGTATTATTTTTCGGCTTAAGCACCAATCACCCGCTTTCGCTTGAAGAGATCGGCGAGAAATTTAACCTTACCCGCGAACGTGTTCGCCAGATCAAGGATAAAGCCTTACAGCGCCTCCGCCATACCTCACGAAGCAAGATTTTAAAATCTTATTTAGGTTAGGCACAGGCGGGTAAATCTGCAAACACATTCAAAATATAATTACAGAAAAGATTGGGTACTCGCCCGATCTTTTTTACTTTTGCACCAATTCTAACCAAATTAATTTTCTTGTATGTTAAACAAATACCAATCAGAGTTTCAGACCTGGATTGAGAAGGAGAAAAAAGCGCTCGAACTGATCAATTGTGTGGGTCAGTTATGGTTTGATCGTTCTATTGAACTTGTCCTCTTCCGGAAACCTTTATTTGATGTAGCGAGCAGTGAAATCCTGGCCTATCATCAATATGCCAAAGAAGTAAGCGGCAAAGATATTTCTATCTACGAAACTCTTGAATTAGCCAGTGTGATTGCCAAATGTAACCTTGCCCCTTCCCGTATCGATGTAGGCCGCCTGGCTTCAGAATGGCTGGACGAAAACAATACACATACCTCTATGTATGATTTTGTGATCAGTAAACTTGCACGGCACATTGGGAAAGATAAATTTAATTTAAAACCAAAAGACGTGGTGTTGTATGGTTTTGGCCGGATTGGCCGCATCGCTGCACGTGAATTAATTGTACAGGCCGGCAAAGGCGAGCAATTACGCCTGCGGGCCATTGTTACCCGCAGCTATAGCGATGAGGAGCTTATCAAGCGGGCTGAATTACTGCGTACCGACTCGATCCATGGACCATTCAATGGTACTATTATCGAAGACTTTGAGAATAAAGCGCTGGTTATTAACGGACAAACCGTTTATCTTATTGCCGCTAAAGAACCTGAAGATGTGGATTACACCACCTATGGAATAGAAGATGCCCTGCTCATTGACAATACCGGCGTATACCGTGACCGTGAAGGTTTAGGGCGGCATTTAAAAGCAAAAGGAATCGCTAAAGTATTGCTTACTGCGCCCGGAAAAGGTGATATCCCGAATATTGTAACCGGTATTAACGACGGAGATTTCGATTTTCAATCTGAATCTTTATTTTCAAATGCTTCCTGTACCACCAATGCTATTGTTCCGGTTTTAAAAGTGGTTGACGATGCTTTCGGCATCGAAAAAGGACATATTGAAACCGTTCATTCGTATACCAACGATCAGAACCTGCTGGATAATTATCATAAAAAATACCGCAGAGGACGGTCGGCTGCTCTTAACTTGGTGATCACCGAAACCGGTGCCGATAAAGCGGTTGCCAAAGTCATTCCGCATCTGGGCGGGCGGCTGACCGGAAATGCAGTTCGTGTACCTACACCCAACGTTTCGCTGGCCATTCTTAATCTGGCATTAAACAAAGTGACATCGAAGGAAGAAATTGCCGACGTTTTAAAACAGGCGTCTTTATTCGGTGATCTTTCCGAACAATTAGAATACTCGATATCGAACGAGCTGGTCAGCAGTGACCTGGTTGGTAATAGTCACGCCTCTATCGTAGATGGTCCGGCTACGATTGTTGCCAGGGATAATAAATCGGTTGTACTATATGCCTGGTATGATAATGAATACGGGTATACGCGACAAGTGATCCGATTAGCCAAAAAAATAGCAGGTGTAGTCCGCCTGACATACTATTAAAGTTAAAAATATAAAGGCCGGTTGAGGATATTTCAACCGGCCTTTATATTTTTAATGTGGTGCAAGTACAGGACGGGTTTGCATAATCGCCTCTATCTTTTCCATCACTTCACCGGTAAGTAAAGGCATTACCTCTAAAGCGGTCAGGTTTTCTTTTAATTGTTCTGCTTTTGAAGCCCCAAGGATAACCGTACTCACATTTGGGTTTTTAAGACACCAGGCCAGAGAAAGTTTAGCCATGCTTATCCCCAGTTCATCAGCCAGCTGTTGCAGCGCCGTAGCCTTTGTCAAACGATCGGCGGCCAGTGTCCGGTCTTTTAACCACTCCAGTCCCTGCAGATCAAGACGCGTCTGCTCATTGGATTTCCCCTGTGTGTATTTTCCGCTAAGCAGACCTGAAGCCAACGGCGACCAGATGGTCGTTCCCAATCCATGCACTTTAAATAAATGCAGGTAATCCTTTTCCATCTTTTCCCGTTCAAACAGGTTATACTGCGGCTGTTCCATGACCGGACCTATTAAGTTTAGCTGTTTAGCTACGGAAATCGCTTCCATAATTTCGGAAGCCTCCCATTCCGAAGTACCCCAGTATAAGATCTTCCCTTGCTGCAAAAGGATGTTCATTGCCCAGACCGTTTCTTCGATCGGAGTGTTTTTATCCGGACGGTGACAGAAATAAAGATCCAGGTAATCGACCTGCAAACGTTTCAGGGCATCATGACAGGCTTCAATAACATGTTTTCGGGATAACCCGGTTTGGTTAGGGCCTTTTCTCTCTGCACCAAAAAACACCTTACTGGATACGACAAAGGTATCGCGGTCCCATTTTTTCGCTTTAAGGATATTTCCCATAACAATTTCTGACTTCCCTTCAGCATAGGTTTCCGCATTATCAAAGAAGTTTACTCCGGCATCATAAGCCACGCTCATCAGCTCATCAGCTACTTTATCACTTATCTGTTTTCCAAAAGTAAGCCAGCTTCCTAACGAGAGCGCACTGACCTGTAATCCTGATTTTCCTAAACGTCTGTATTCCATTTTATTTATTTTTATTGATCTCAAAAAACAAACCGGCCGGAAGATACAGCCGGTTAACCGTTAAGCAAATTAAAACTTTTATCTGCAACAATTTTTGCTACCCTCTAAATTTTACAATAAAGTAACATCGTATTTTTCATTCAATATTTTTACCTTTAGTGCCATAAAATTCCGGATACAAGATGAAAAAAATATTTATACTTCCCTTCGCTTTACTTTTAAGCTGCGGATCGGTCAAAAATCAAAATGATCAGGCATCCGTAAGTACCCAGCTTCTAAAAGATGTTGAAACCCTATCCCTTGATTCCTATGAAGGCCGGAAAACCGGAACAAAAGGCGCCGAAATGGCCAGAGCCTATCTTACCGGCCGTCTGCTGGAAATAGGCCTGAAACCTTATCCCGGGATGAACAGCTATGAACAACCGTTTGAATTTAAGGGAAGAAACGGAGGTGCAGCTATACAAGGTAAAAACCTGATCGCTTATGTACCCGGTAAAACCGACAATGTTATCGTGATCTCTGCACATTACGATCATATCGGTGTGATTAACAATGAGGTGTTTAACGGAGCTGATGATAATGCCTCAGGCGTAGCCGGTTTATTGCAGTTCGCGAAATATTTTTCAAAGAATAAGCCAAACAACACCCTGATCTTTGCGCTTTTTGATGCCGAGGAAATGGGCTTACAGGGAGCCAAAGCATTTGTCAGTAATCCTCCTGTACCGCTTGAAAAAATAAAACTGAATATCAATATGGATATGATCAGTCATAATGACAAAGGTGAATTATATGCTGCCGGCACCTTCAAGTATCCTCAACTAAAACCTTATATCATCAGTTCAAACCCTAATATCAAGGTGCTCCTAGGCCATGACGACCCGAAACTTGGACATGACGACTGGACCAATCAAAGTGATCAGGGCGCCTTCAATGCCAAAAATATTCCCTTCATCTATTTTGGTGTAGAAGATCACAAAGATTATCATAAGGCCACAGATGAATACCAGAACATTAATAAAACGTTCTTCATCGACGCTGCCAATACGATTCAGGAGATCATCCTGAATATTGATAAACAACGGGATATCCAGACAATATTCCGTGAGAAATTACAAAGTGTTAAGCAATAGCTGTTGCGGGTTGCCGGTTATAGGTTGTGCAGACACATTGTGAAGACCCGCAACACACAACACACAACCTACAACATTATTACTGCTTTAGCTTAAACCTGTTTTCGATCATCCCGATAAACTCATTCCCATCGATGATCGGTTTCATGGGCTGAAGACTTTCTACGCTTACATTTCTTCCCTGAATAGACATCGTTTTAGCCGCATTTACAGTCACGGCCGAATTCGGTGCGATTTCATAGATAGCCAGTGAAGTATAGTATTCACGCGGATCGCCAAAGTTATTTCTCGGGTCGTCGAAATCGTCCACGATATCCGGGGTCAGGCCGTCAAAATAATCACCCTGTCCTAATGAGTTTTTCGATTGAAACAAGGAGTAGAATACCTCGTATTTATTTTCAATCTTGACCGGCCAAAAGCCAACGGGTTTACCATAGGTTTTCGTGCCTACCATTTTCACGGTCATATATGGCTTCAGACAGTTAATCACCAGTTCACTGGCTGAAGCTGTACTTCCTGACACGATAAATACAACTTTAGAAATAGAACTGCTACCCGTATTTAAAGGTCCTGCCTTAAGAATGCGTTCGGTATTACCCGACACTGAGAAGTTTACATCCGCATAGGTAATCATTTGTCCGTTCTGGTATTGAACTTTGCCATTTGCATCCAAAAAGGGTTGGTTTTTCAGAATAGTAGCTCCTCCCGATTGCATCAGCGCATTATAATGTTCGGCAAACATCACCTGACCATTGGCTGAGGCCGGAGCAATCTGGTTCATGATATACTCGGCAGTATTCACATAACCACCTCCATTATACCGAAGGTCGATAATTAAATCGGTTACTCCCTTTGTGCTGAAGTCGGTAAAAGCAGCATCAAGATCCGGTTTAGCGTTCGACAATACCGAAAAACGTGCAAAGGCCAGGTAGCCTATTTTCTTTGTCCCTGCGGTAAACACTTTAGCGGCATAGACCGGACTACTCTTATAAACCGCTTTTGTTAACTGTACGGTATAAGGTGAGCCGCTTACTCCATTTTCATATTTAACCCCCTCTATGGTGATGGAAGTTCCGTTAAATGCCGTATTAATAAAATCACGATCATTATTATAATTATCGCCTATAGTTCGTCCGTTAATTTTATAGATACGGTCACTACGCTTCATTCCTCCTTTATCGGCCGGCGAATTCTGGTATACGGCGGTTACAAAAAGGGCAAAGGTTGTCCCCCCCTGTCCATAAGCCCCTAATTTAACCCCAAAATCATTACCATTTCCTTCAAGGTCGACTGCACTTTGTTTATCCTGGATAAAGGCTGTCGGATTTTTGGTCGCGATATCTGATATATAAGAATACTTGGCATCTACCACAGTAGACCCGTTTACACTATAGGTATAATACTCATATGGAAGTCCTGTGGATGGATTTATTTTATATTGGGTAAGATCGATCAGTTCTTTTTCATAATTTAGAAGATCAGTACTCAGTGAGGTATATTTTCGCGGGTTGAACGCATCATAGCCTGGAAGGGCATCACTCCATAAGTAGATCTGTTTGGCATAATAATAAATCGAATCCCGGGAAAGATTCGAACGATCCGTAACCGGCGGATCAGGTGTGGGATTCACTTTCTTTTTTTTACAGGATGTAAAAGTTAAAAGCGCTAAACCGATAAGGCAGATGATATGTTTATAATTCATAGATAATATATAATACGCAAAATTAACGAAAAAAAGGTTATAATAGTTTGTAGACCGGTAAAAATTCTATTCCTGCATGTTGGGCCAGCTGCTGCGCCGAAAGCGCATTTCCGACATAAAGCGTGTCTTCAGCCTTAAATCCATTTTCCTGTTGCAGGAACTCAAAGATCGCCGCAGAAGGCATTTCGGCGATCTCATCCGTAAAATAGACCTTCAAATATGATTCAAGACCATACCACTCCAATTGCTTTATCTTATTTAACTGTACCTGCGGATCCCCGGGCGCTAAAAGATAAACCGGTTTCCTTTCCGTAACAATAGCCTGCAAAAATGTTAACACCTGCTGATAAGGCAATAGTTTCAGCGGCAGCCTGGCCGTTTCGAAAAGTCTGTCAAAATTTTCTTTATACTTAAAATCAATATTAAATGCCCCGGCAGTCTTTTCAAAAATCCCGGTCTCCCCTTCAGTGGCATAGGTAAGCTGCATAAAATCCAGAAGGCTTTTCGCATTCATCATTTCTGTATGCTCCATAAATCCCGAGAATAGATAATAGATCTGAAGATGGTAATCCTTTACAGGGTATATCACATTATCTAATCCGAAAACGAAAGTCTCCTTCGATCTCAGGTACGTTTCGAATGCCATCAGCTGTTTTTATAACGGAACAATTCCCTTTTTATATACTAAATCGTAATTAAGCGCAAATTCGCTACATCCGTTTCCTCTTTATGGAGATAAAAAGCACCGCTTAGCTGTTGCATATCCGGGATATAATGTTCAGAATGAGTAGTCTGCGTAGAAAAAAGAACTTCTCCCTGTAATAAGATTATCCAGTCTTTAGATGCCTGAGGGTGTTCCGACGGATGAAAACAGTCCGGTAAAACAGCCTTATCGGGTAAAGCCAGCCGGATATTAAATTCGCCGAAGAGCACTTCTGCCTCGTTTAACGGATTTATTTCAAAAGGATACAGCGGAAAGATCACATCAATTTCTTCATCTATACATGCCTGGAGCAACCGGTGCACCAGCGCGGCCTGGCCTTTGTTTCCCAGGCTTTTAAACGTGTAAGAGGAGGCCGAAAAGGCAGGAAGCTCCCCATAGTCAGCAAGAACCACCCGATGTCCTTCAAAGCCTTTAAGTAATTTCATCGCAAGGGCCGAATTGCCTCCTGTAATCAGTATATTCAATGGTAAAGAGATTGGCGTAAGTAAAAGATTAACTAACGATGAGCCCGTCTTTCATGGTCACTACCCGGTTACTGATCCTGGCGAGTTCTTCATTATGGGTAACGATCACAAAGGTCTGATTAAACTGATCACGTAAATCAATAAACAGCTGGTGAAGCGCATCTGCATTCGCCGAATCTAAATTTCCCGAAGGTTCATCAGCCATGACAATCGCCGGGCGGTTAATCAGAGCCCGTGCTACGGCAATACGTTGTTGTTCACCTCCCGAAAGCGCATTAGGCTTATGATTTGCCCGGTCGCGAAGGCCGAACAGGTCTAACCATTTATTCGCTTCCATTTCAGCTTCTTTTTTGCTTTTCCGGGCAATATAAGCAGGAATACAAATGTTTTCGAGTGCCGTAAATTCAGGCAGCAGGTGATGAAACTGGAAGACAAAACCAATATTCCGGTTTCGGAATAAACTTAATGATTCGCCTGATAGTGTATTCAGCAGCGTACCATTAACGGCCACTGTACCTTCATCCGCCTGATCAAGGCTTCCCAGGATATGGAGCAGTGTACTTTTCCCTGCACCTGAAGCCCCGATAATGCTCACGATCTCCCCTTTTTGCACTTCAAAATCAACGCCCTTCAGTATCTGCAGGTGGCCATATTTCTTTTTTATTCCTTTTGCTTTCAGCATATGCAAAGGTAAGCAAAAAACGGCAGCCCGATTCTTGATACTCAAAAATTAAATTGTAGATTTGGGCAAATTTCTGAAAAATGAACATCCACGAATATCAAGGTAAACAAATTTTAAAGAGTTTTGGCGTGGCAGTGCAGGAAGGCATTGTAGCTGAAACCGTTGATCAGGCTATTGAGGCTGCTGAAAAGATGAAAACGGATTACAATTCTGACTGGGTTGTGGTAAAAGCACAAATCCATGCCGGTGGTCGTGGAAAAGGCGGCGGTGTAAAATTAGCCAAGAACCTGGATGAGGTAAAACAAAGGGCAACCGATATTTTAGGGATGCAGCTGGTAACACCTCAGACGGGGCCTGAAGGTAAACGTGTAAATAAGGTGCTGATCGCACAGGATGTGTATTATCCGGGACCTTCCGAAACAAAAGAGTTTTATATGAGTGTACTTCTTGATCGTGCCAAAGGAAGAAATATTATCATGTACAGTACCGAGGGCGGAATGGATATTGAAGAAGTAGCAGAACATACACCAGATCTTATTTATAAAGAAGAAATTGATCCTAAAGTAGGCTTACAGGGATTTCAGGCACGCAAAATTGCCTTTAACCTTGGCTTATCGGGCGCAGCCCATAAAGAAATGGTGAAATTCGTTGCTGCTCTGTATAAGGCTTATGACAGTACCGATTCATCCATGTTCGAGATCAACCCGGTATTAAAAACCAGCGACGACCGTGTGATCGCGGTGGATGCTAAAGTAAATTTAGATGAAAACGCCTTATATCGTCACCCGGATTATGCCGCCATGCGGGATAAATCAGAAGAAGACCCGACCGATGTAGAAGCCAGTGAAAGCAATTTAAATTATGTAAAATTAGATGGCAATGTGGGCTGTATGGTAAACGGAGCCGGCCTGGCCATGGCTACGATGGACATCATTAAGCTGGCCGGCGGAGAACCTGCGAACTTTCTTGATGTTGGCGGTACAGCAAATGCTACTACGGTAAAGGCCGGGTTTAACATTATTCTGAAAGATCCGAATGTTAAAGCTATCCTGATCAATATTTTTGGTGGGATCGTTCGTTGCGACCGGGTAGCACAGGGTGTAATTGATGCCTATAAAGAGATCGGAAATGTACCCGTTCCTATTATCTGCCGCTTACAGGGAACAAATGCCGAAGAGGCCAAAAAATTAATCGATGATTCGGGATTACAGGTGTACTCGGCCATCGCCTTAAAAGAAGCGGCTAATCTCGTCACGAAAGTACTTTCGTAAAATCTTATCATTTATATAGAAAGACCAGCCTTATCTCAAGGGCTGGTCTTTTTATCGGCTATCGCCAGGCAGTTAGTGCTCAAACACCGCTATTCACTGAGTTTAAACCAAAGCGAAAAAACCGATCCTTCTCCTGCCTTGCTTTCAAAGCTGATATCGCCGCCCTGCAGTTCAATAAATTCCTTACACAGCAGTAATCCTAAACCTATTCCCCGTTCATTATTCGTTCCATAAGTAGCAGAGGCTTTTAATTTAAAAAGATTCTTCTTTTGTTCCTCATTGATTCCTACCCCGTTATCGGTAACCCGGATCAGATACCGGCCTTTCATTTTCTGACCCGTAACCGTGATCTGACCGCCCACAGGGGTAAACTTGATCGCATTATTCACGATATTCCTGAATACCAGCTGAAACATATCCGGATCGGCCATGATCGTCGATCGGTCAGCGACCGTTAGCCGGAGATCAATCTGCTTTTTAGCGGCAAGCGTATATTCAATTTTCATGGCCTGTTCGAGCGCATGCTGTACATCAAGAGTGGTCAGTTCAGCATAGGCACCATCCATTTGCGTTTTAGACCAGGTCAGAATATTAACCAGCAGATCGGAAGTATCACGGGTAATTTGCAATAACTGCTGTTCTACTTCCTGTCTTTCTTTTTCATCCAGATCCGCCGTTGCCATAATCTCCAGATAACTTTGGATCAGGTTAAGCGGTAATTTAATATCATGTGAAACAATAGAGAACAATTTGTCTTTTTCGGCATTCAGCGTTTCAAGTTCTTCTTTTTGTTTCAATATGCGGGTATTCTGTTCTTCAATGGCATCTTTCTGCTCTAATACCAGGAAACGCTCGTAATCATAGTTTTTACGAATATAGCTGATGGTAAAATAGGTCATCAGGACTACAACCAGGTAAGTGATCCCATGATCGAGAGTCTTACTTTCCACACTATTATATGCCATTGGCACCCATTCAGGATGAATATATTCGATCAGGAGGATGATCAGCACCATAACCGTATTAATAGGCAACCAGATCTTGAAATTCTCTTTCGGGATGATCGCTACTATCACCAGAAATATAAGGCCAAAAAGGAGCAGGTTAGGGCCATAAATACCCGAATTAAAAAAATAATTAATACCAAAAGAAACATTACAGATCAGGCAAAAGAGGTTAATAGCCAGCGGCGAATTTCTTCTGACCCGTGAAATATAGTAAACCAGAAGTGAGAAGATAAAACCAAAAGCACACAGATAAGCGGGCATATGAAGTCCTATCGACCAGTTAAAAGGCACCTCAAAACCCATCGCAATCAGCGCGGTTATGCTGATCGTGTTAAAAATCCTTTCCTCTAAAGAGAAATGAACAGGATCTCCGATAAGTTCTTTAGCGTTCAGTTGTTTCCCAAAAATTCGCACAATCAGGGTATAGATGTTTAGGATGTTCAAACTTAACGATATTATTTCCAAAGAAAAAACGGATATCCCAATTTTCAATGGTTTATTCAGGTTTTTCAGGTTTAAATCCTTATTTTTGACACCCTTATTAAAGCATATTGCGGAATGATAAAGAGAGAAAAAATTAAAGATTTACTGGAAACGACTACATTTAACCGTGAAGTGACCGTTATGGGTTGGGTGCGTACTTTCCGCAACAACCAGTTTATTGCCTTGAATGACGGTTCGTGTATGGCGAATATTCAGGTGGTGGTTGATTTTACGAATACGCCTGAACAGCTGCTCAGGAGAATTACGACCGGTGCTGCTTTAGCTGTAACCGGTACGTTGGTCGAATCATTGGGAAAAGGGCAAAAAGTAGATGTGAATGCCACTTCGATCGAGATCCTCGGTGATAGTAATCCGGAACAGTATCCATTGCAGCCCAAAAAGCACAGTCTTGAATTTTTACGCGAAATTGCCCACCTCCGTTTTCGTACCAATACCTTTAATGCCATATTCAAAGTGCGCCATGCGCTGGCTTTTGCCATTCACCAGTTCTACCATGAAAGGGGCTTTGTATACATGCATACACCGGTGATTACCGCCAGTGATGCCGAAGGTGCCGGCGAAATGTTTAAAGTGACCACGCTCGATTTCGATGCTACACCGAGAACCGACGACGGAAAAGTGGATTATAGCCAGGATTTCTTTGGAAGGGCGACTAATTTAACCGTTTCGGGTCAGCTGGAAGGAGAATTAGCCGCTACCGCATTCAGCCAGATCTATACTTTTGGCCCGACATTCAGGGCGGAGAACTCCAATACAACCCGCCACCTGGCCGAATTCTGGATGATCGAGCCTGAAGTGGCCTTCGCCGATCTGGAAGATAATATGCAGCTGGCAGAGGACATGATGAAATACATCATCCGTTATGCGATGGATACCTGTAAAGACGAACTGGCTTTCCTGAACGACCGCCTGCTGGACGAAGAAAAACAAAAACCACAGCACGAACGCAGCGGTCTGTCACTTCTGGAAAAGCTTAATTTCTGCCTGGAAAATGATTTTGAACGCCTTACCTATACGGAGGCTATCCAGATCCTGAAACAATCAAAACCTAACCAGAAAAAACAGTTTAAATACCTGATCGATGAATGGGGTGCTGATCTGCAGTCGGAACATGAGCGTTACCTGGTTGAAAAGCACTTTAAAAAACCGGTTATCCTGACCGATTATCCAAAAGACATCAAATCGTTCTATATGCGTATGAACGATGATGGTAAAACGGTAGCGGCAATGGATGTATTATTCCCGGGTATCGGTGAAATGATTGGCGGCTCACAGCGGGAAGAACGTATGGATAAGCTCACGCAGCGGATGCAGGAAATGGGTATTCCCCAGGATGAATTATGGTGGTATTTAGATACGCGCCGTTTCGGAACCGTACCCCATGCCGGCTTCGGCCTTGGCTTTGAACGCCTGGTTTTATTCGTAACCGGTATGACCAATATCCGGGATGTGATCGCATTTCCGCGCTTTCCTAAAAATGCAGAATTTTAGGGTCAGCGCGGAGTGATAAGCGAATAAGGTCTGTTCAGTCGCCTCACCCCTCAATCCTGATGTACGCCGAAATTGGGATAATCATTCGCTGTAACCCGGGTGTCTGTTGGCGCAAAGCTGTCTGACCGGCTTAAGGTCATTCCTAAAGCAAAGGCCGGCGGATAAGGTTCCTGTAATAAGCTCCCTTCGGGAATGTATGGATAGGTTTCCAGGTAAGACTGCATCACGTTCTGCGTTACTCTGCGGTTAATATATGCCCGGGTTAACTGGCTCGGGTGCCTTAACCCTGCAGCGCCCAGCAATTCTACAGCACTCTGCACCGTTAAACGATGGAAATTATATACCCGAACCGTTTTATCTTCAACCACAAGTCCTTTCATTAAACTCGGATCCTGTGTAGCTACGCCTGTAGGACAGGTATTACTGTTACATTCCAGTGCCTGGATACATCCCAGGGCAAACATCATTCCACGGGCCGAATTACACAGATCCGCACCTAAGGCAATATTTTTAACCAGATCAAAGCCTGAAGCTACTTTTCCTGAGGCAATAATCTTAATATGTTTTTTAAGGCCGAAGCCGGTCAGCACGTCATATACAAAAGCGACGCCTTCACGTAACGGCATACCTACGGAATTTGAAAATTCAGGTGGTGCGGCGCCTGTTCCACCCTCTCCCCCGTCGACCGTAATAAAATCGGCATAAATGCCGGTCTCCAGCATCGCTTTACAAATGGCTAAAAATTCACTTCTGCGCCCGATACACAATTTAAAGCCTATGGGCTTGCCACCTGACAGGTTACGCAAGCGCTGTATAAAGTGCATCAGTTCTACAGGTGTTGAAAATGCCGAATGTGCCGGAGGCGATAAAACATCCACGCCTTCTTTCACCAAACGGATCCGGGCAATTTCAGGTGTTACCTTTTTTGCCGGTAAAATACCCCCATGACCAGGTTTGGCCCCCTGCGACAACTTGATCTCGATCATTTTCACATTTTCGCTTTGCGACCGTTTAGCGAATGCCTCATCACTAAATGTACCGTCATCTGCATTCCGGCAACCAAAATAGCCCGTACCGATCTGCCAGATCAGATCACCTCCCGGACGCTCATGATAATCGCTGATACCACCTTCGCCGGTATTGTGCGCAAAGCCACCCAGTTTGGCACCTCCGTTCAGGGAAAGAATAGCATTCTGGCTCAGGGAACCGAAACTCATGGCCGAAATATTATAGATACTGGCCGAATAGGGCTGCTTACAATCGGGACCACCCACCCGTACCCGCGGGTTATGATCAAGCTCGTGATGACTGATTGCCGTAATACTGTGACTTAGCCACTCATAGCCATTTTCATATACGTTTAATTGTGTACCAAAGGGGATCGTATCATTTTCTTTTTTTGCCCGCTGATAGATCAGGGACCGGTTAATGCGGCTATAGGGCGTTCCATTGGTATCGCTTTCTACAAAATACTGGTAGACCTTTGGCCGCAGTTCTTCCATAAAATAACGAAGGCGGCCAAAAACAGGATAATTACGAACAATGCTGTGTTTAGGCTGATAAAGATCATAGACCCCTAACACCACAAACGGACCTGTAAAAATGAACAGCCACCATAAAGGCGGGTACATCAAGCCTAACATAACCGTTAGGGCTACCAAAAATGCGGCAATGGCAACAAAAGCTTTTCTCATAATTTTATTAATTTCGTCAAAGACGGTTTATGAAATCCTCAAACATAGCTATATTCATGTTGATATGCAAAATATCCTTCCAATATCCTGCATGATAGAAACAAAGCTGGTGCATTTTTGTTACGTTACCGCTGTGATAAAGGTTTCAATGGTTGCGGAGATTTACATAATTCGGTTGAATTTATGTAAATTTGAACATGTTGATCAAGATCTATCCGGAAAACCCACAACCCCGCGCCATTGAACAGGTTGTTGACATATTGAAAAAAGGCGGGCTGATCATTTATCCTACAGATACGGTATATGGCCTGGGATGTGATATTACCAATCCTAAAGCCATTGAAAAGATCTGCCGTATACGGGGGATAAAACCCGAAAAGGCAAATTTCTCTTTCATCTGTTCTGATCTGCGGCATATTTCTGATTTCATTAAGCCGATTGATACCACCGTATTTCGGATCCTGAAAAAAGCGCTCCCGGGCCCTTTCACCTTTATTTTCAATGCCAATAATAATGTTCCTAAACTATTGAGTGCCCATAAAAAAACGGTAGGCATACGGGTACCCGACAACTCCATTGCCCGGAGCATTGTAACCAGTTTGGGAAACCCGGTCATTTCTACATCGATCAGGGATGATGATGAGCTGATCGAATATTCTACCGATCCCGAGCTCATTCACGAAAAATATGAAAACCTGGTCGATGCCGTTATTGACGGCGGCTACGGTGGGAATGAAGCATCAACCGTAGTTGATTGTACCTCAGGCGAATTTGAGATCGTTCGTGAAGGAAAAGGTAATTTAGACGATTACTTATAGGCCATAAAATTCATGTTTTGAGATGAACAATACATTAACGACCAGTCTTTTTCAGAAGTTCTTCAATGCGGAAAAAGTGGGAAGCACCCTCCTTTTCACCGGTCTGATCACCTCTTTAATAATAGCCAACTCAGCCGCTGCTCCGGCTTTCAATGATCTTTTAGCCTGTAAAATTGGCTTTTCGTCTCCGCATCTTAATTATAGTATTTCAGTCTGGATCAATGACGGGCTGATGGCCTTGTTCTTCCTGCTGGTAGGTCTGGAAATTAAAAGAGAACTTTTAAAAGGCGAATTATCGGATTTTAAGAAGGCCGCTTTGCCGGTTTTCGCCGCCTGTGGCGGTATGATCGTACCGGCCGTGATCTATGCACTATTTAATGCCGGAACGTCTGTATCAGGCGGATGGGGTATCCCCATGGCTACTGATATTGCTTTTGCACTTGCGGTAATCAGTTTATTGAGCAAAAAAGTTCCTGCATCGTTAAAAATTTTCCTGGCAGCACTGGCCATTGTCGACGATCTGGGCGCCATCCTGGTGATTGCCCTATTCTATACCTCCGAAATTCACCAGGCTTACCTGCTATTGGCCGTGCTGACATGGGCTTTATTGCTGCTATTCAATTATTTCCGCCTCCCGTACCTTATTTTATACCTTATACCTGGTATATTTTTATGGTATTTTGTACATCATTCAGGCATTCATGCCACCATTGCTGGTGTGCTGCTGGCTTTTGCCATCCCGCTCCGTGATCACCGGGGTGCATCCCCGCTCGAAAAGCTTGAACACCAGCTGACCAGGCCTGTAAATTATTTTATCATGCCTGTTTTCGCACTGGCCAACACCAATCTGACCTTTCAGCCAGGCATGATCGACGGATTAAGATCTTCACTGGGCACCGGCATTATCTTAGGGCTCTTTGCCGGAAAAACCATTGGCGTAAGCCTGTTTTCATGGATGGCTGTCCGGCTGAAAATAGCCCGGTTGCCTCACAAGGCGAATTGGAGACATATCATTGGCCTGGGTATGCTGGCCGGGATTGGTTTTACAATGTCGGTCTTCATCGCCCTGCTGTCGTTTACAGATGCCGGCCATATGGACACCGCCAAATTTGCGATCTTATGTGCCTCGCTACTATCGGGTATATCCGGTTATTTTTTCCTGAGACAGGCAAAGCCTATCTGAACCGCTGCATAAACTGCCGGATGGCAGGAACCAGTTTTTCGCCTTTTTCCAGTGATCTTACAAAAGCACTCCCCACAATGGCGCCCCGGGCATACTGGCATGCCGTTTCGAAGCTATGCCGGTCGGCAATGCCAAACCCGATCATGAGCGGACTTTTGAGCTTCATATCCTGTATACGTTTAAAGTAGCCGGCTGCAGCAGTATGCACATCCAGGTTTCCTCCGGTTGTGGCCGATGAAGACACCAGGTAGATGAAAGCATTGCTGCTGGCATCGATCATCCGGATACGCTCTTCCGACGTTTGCGGGGTAATGAGAAAAATATTACTGATCCCATACTGCTCAAAAACGGGTTTATACAGCTCTTCATACGCATACATGGGCAGATCGGGAAGGATACAACCGTCTATACCGGCATCCTGGCATGAGGCACAAAAATTCTCCACGCCATATTGCAGGACCACATTTACATAGCCCATGAGGAGTACCGGAATATTGACCTGGCTGCGCAGGGTTTTCAGCTGCTCAAACAGGTGCGCAAGCGTCATGCCGTTTTCAAGCGCCTGTTTACTGCTTTCCTGAATAACAGGCCCGTCGGCTACCGGATCGGAATAGGGGAAGCCAATTTCCAGGAAGTCGGCACCGGCAGCTTCCAGTGCCGCGGCAATGGTTAAGGTATCTTCCAGCGCAGGATAACCGGCTGTATAATATATGGAAAGAAGATCTTTCTTCGGTGAATTAAAAAGTTGCTTTAATCTGTTCATATCTAATCTCTCAAAGCTATAAATTAAAATATTTCATATATGCTTCCATATCTTTATCGCCGCGTCCCGATAGACACACCACTACATTTTCATGCCCTTTAAAGGTCATATGTTCCAGGTACGCCAGGGCATGTGCACTTTCGATCGCCGGGATGATACCCTCCATACGGGTCAATAACAGGCCGGCCTGCAAAGCTTCATCATCCGTAATGGATACATATTTGCCCCTGCCGGATTTGAACAGGTGGGCATGTTGCGGTCCGATACCGGGATAATCCAAACCTGCCGATACCGAATGCGGCTCCACCACCTGTCCGTCGGGTGTTTGCATCAGGATACTCCGGCTGCCATGCAAGACGCCTTCCTTCCCTAATGCGGTAGTGGCTGCCGAAAAGCCAGAAGCAACTCCTTTGCCGGCGGCTTCCACTGCAATTAACCGTACATCCGGCTCGTCAATATAATGATAGAACATGCCCATGGCATTGCTGCCTCCGCCCACACAGGCGATTACATCATCGGGGTTTTCACTTCCCGCCTGTTCGCGCAATTGCCTTTTTGTTTCTTCCGAGATCACCGACTGGAACCGGGCAACCATATCCGGGTAAGGATGCGGCCCTACTACTGATCCGATGATGTAATGCGTATTCTGCGGATTATTGATCCAGTCACGCATGGCCTCATTGGTGGCATCTTTCAGGGTACGGCTTCCCGATGTAGCCGGAACAACCTTAGCCCCCAGCATTTTCATCCGGGCCACATTCGGCGCCTGCCGCCGGATATCGACCTCACCCATATAAACCACACACTCCAGGCCGCGCAAAGCGCAAACCGTGGCCGTAGCCACCCCGTGCTGCCCGGCCCCGGTTTCGGCAATAATCCGTTTCTTTCCCAGATGCTCAGCCAGTAAGATCTGGCCAATGGTATTGTTAATTTTATGCGCACCGGTATGGTTTAAATCTTCGCGTTTCAGGTAGATATTAGCGCCATATTTTTCAGACAGGCGCGCCGCCCGGTAAAGCGGTGAAGGCCGGCCTACATAATCTTTCAACAAAGTATTAAACTGCTGTTGGAAACCGGCATCCTGGATAATCGCTAAGTATTGCTGCCGTAATTCTTCTACATTCGGATATAACATTTCAGGAATATAGGCACCCCCGAAATCGCCGTAATATCCTCTTTCGTCTACAAAATAATTCATACTATTTAAATTCTTTAAAAAATGCCTTTAATTCATCGATATCCTTTAATCCCGGTGCTAATTCAAACCGGCTGTTCACATCAATGGCATACAACCTTTCATCTTTTATTTCTTTAAGCTGTTTCACATCGTTCAACCCAATACCCCCGCTTAAAAAATAGGGCTTCTGCCATGGATATTTTTCCAGCAGGCGCCAGTCGAAATGCCGGCCTGAACCTCCATGGGCAACGGTTTGTGTGTCGAATAAAAAATAATCCACCACCGGGAGAAAGGCTTCTAAGCGGCCAAAATCAAAATCAGCATGGATACCAAATGCCTTGATCACCTCTACACCCATTTCCTGAAGCACAGCGCAATACGGTACGTTTTCTTTTCCATGAAGCTGTACCGCCTTCAGCTGATGCTTAACGATCCGCTCCTTTATCTTTTCGGGTTCTTCATCTACAAAAACCCCCGTTGTTTTGATAACGTCAGGGATATAGCGGATCAATTCGGCCGAAACTTCATGCATATAGCGAGGCGAGGGCGGATAAAAAATAAATCCCATATAATCCGGATGCAGCTCTGCCACTGCCGCAATGTTTGCTGCTTCCCGCATCCCGCAAATTTTGATTTTTATGTTCATCCCGCAACTAACAAACTAAAGCTCTTCAATGCACGGCCGCTCATTAACGCCTCTTCTGCTTCATAATAGGTATCGGCAAATGTTTTTTCCTGGTGAATGGTTTGAATAGCCAGCGCTGCATTACACAGCACGACATTGATCTGTTCTTCCGTACCTTTACCATTTAACACATCGGTAAAGATCCTGGCCGATGCCTCAATGCTGTCTCCTCCACGGATAGCCTTTTCTTCGATCCGTTCGAAACCAAGATCAGCAATCTTATACAGTCTTTCGCCCTGGTTCGTGAAGGTTTTAAAATCGCCGCTCAGCGACACTTCGTCGAAACCGTCAATGGCGTGCACAATCGTATAGTTTTTATCCGTTTGCTGATATAAATAAGCATATAAACGGGCCAGCTCCAGGCTGAAAACACCCACCATCTGATGTTTTGGCGATGCCGGATTGACCATGGGGCCCAGCATATTGAAAAAGGTTTTCACACCTAATTCTTTCCGTACAGGGGCTACTGTTTTCATCGCCGGATGAAAAAGCGGCGCATGTAAAAAACAAATACCGGCTTCATCAAGGCTTTTTTTCAGCATGGCCTCATCATTCGTGAAACGATAGCCTAAGTATTCCATCACATTGGATGAACCGCAGCCTGATGACACACCGTAATTTCCATGTTTAGCCACTTTATAACCTGCCCCTGCCACCACAAAAGAGGCCAGGGTAGAAATATTAAAAGTATCTTTTCCATCGCCTCCGGTGCCGCAAAGATCGATCAGTTCATAAGCCGATAAGTCGGTTTTAAGGCAAAGATCAAGCATGGCATCACGAAAACCCTGCAATTCCTCTACCGTAATATTCCGCATGGCATAAACCGTCATAAAAGCTGCGATCTGCGAGGTATTGAATTCACCTAAGGCAATTGCCGTTAAGATCTGCCGGGCTTCTTCGCGGCTGAACGTTTTGTTTTCAAATAAATGGTTTAAAATTTTCTTCATGGGTGTAAAACAAAAAAGGTTGCTATATCAGCAACCTTCTAAAATCGTTATATAAAAAATAAGCACAAAAAGGTTACATCACGCTGTTGCGTTATGCCACCACCAGTTTGTATTTGTGCCTGTTTTGATCATTCTGTTACAAAGATGAAATTGTTTTTTTCAAAAGCAAAGATTTTTTTGAAAAAATTATTCCGTACCCGGCAATTTGTCCCGTTTTATCATTTTATCAATGCATTTTTCTCTTTGGCGAACAGCTCAAACACCTTTTTATCGGCAAATGCCGGAAATAGCTTATTGACCCATACGGCCATTTTGCCCTGGCGGGTCATCACCAGTGTACGTTTACGGGCCGCAATCCCATCACTAATGCGTTGTGCCACTTCTTCGGCGCTCATCATCTTTCCTTCTTCCATACTGGTTTCGCCGTGTGATGAGCCATCTTTGGCCAGCGCCGCCACGCGGATATTCGAAGTGGTGAATCCCGGGCAGGCCACCAGCACATGCACACCAGTCTTTAAGAGTTCGGTACGCAAGGCTTCCATAAACCCGTTCATGGCAAATTTGGAAGAAGAATAGCCCGTTCGTCCCGGCAGTCCGCGATATCCCGCGATCGATGATACAGCCACTATGCTGCCCTGCGTCTTTAAAATTTCCGGCAAAGCATATTTGGTACAATATACCGTTCCCCAGAAATTCACATCCATCAGGTTTTTAAGCACAGACAGGTCAAGATCATTAAATAAGGCACGCATCGATAAGCCGGCATTATTAATTAAAACGTCTATCTTTCCAAATGTAGTTACAGCCTGTTCCATCAGCATCCGGCAATCCTCTTCCTTACTCACATCGGCCTGCACGGCAAGCGCTTTGATCTGATATTTTTCTTCCAGCGCAGCTGTGATCTCACACAGGGTTACATATTGCCTTGCTCCCAGCACGAGGTGGGCGCCCCTGCCGGCCAGTTCTTCGGCCAGGGCCTTGCCGATACCCGATGAGGCACCGGTGATCACCACGATCTTATCTTTAAAGTTCATGTATTCGGTATATTATTTTATCATAGAATGTTCATAGGGTACACGCGTCACGATCGAGCGACCGAGGGTCACCTCATCGGCATATTCCAGCTCACCGCCGAAAGCAATGCCCCTGGCAATGGTGCTGATCGGTACCTGAAACTGTTTTAACCGTTTATGCAGGTAAAAAAGCGTGGTATCTCCCTCCATCGTTGCACTCAGCGCCATGATAATCTCTTTCACCGGTTGTTCTTCCACACGTTTCACCAGGCTGTCTACAAAAAGATCGGAAGGCCCGATACCGTCCATCGGCGAAATTAAACCGCCAAGCACATGATAAACGCCGAAAAACTGATTGGTATTCTCAATGGCCATCACATCACGTGCATCTTCCACCACACAGATCAGCTCTTTATCGCGTTTCGGTGCGGTACAAATGCTGCATAAAACCTGGTCAGAAATATTATGACAATTGCTGCAATGCTTTATTTCCTGTTTTAGCCGGATAAGCGTATGCCCAAAGTGGCTAACCTCCTCCTGCTCCTTTTTCAGTAAATGGAGCACCAGCCTGAGGGCTGTTTTCTGCCCTATCCCGGGTAGTTTAGCAAACTCATGGACAGCCTCTTCGAGTAACTTTGAAGAAAAATTCATTACACAAACTTAGCTAATTTCCTTTTATATACAATATCATAGCGTCGCATATAAAAACCTCTTTGCCTGCCGTAAAAGACTTTTTTATAAAGGAAATATATTATTTCTTGTTTGAAATTTGATTTTTAAAAAGGGTTTTTACTACATTTAGCACTTTAAAGAAAAAGAATTAAGGATGTCACCAACTATTTTACTTTGTTTTTTGATCGGCTATTTCCTGATGCTGATCATTATTTCTTTCATCACCTCAAAAAAATCATCCGATAATGCGACTTTCTTTATCGCTAACCGGAATTCAAAATGGTATCTGGTGGCCTTTGGCATGATTGGCACCGCTTTATCCGGCGTTACATTCATCTCTGTACCGGGCGAAGTAGGCGCCCCTGCGGGAAACCAGTTCCAGTATTTCCAGTTCGTATTGGGTAATGTGATCGGTTTTATCATTATTGCCACAGTGCTGCTGCCACTGTATTACCGGATGCAGCTGACCTCTATATACAGTTATATCGAACGGCGACTGGGCTTTTACAGCTATAAGACAGCGGCCAGCATTTTCCTGATCAGCCGTACCATTGGTTCGGCTTTCAGGCTGTATTTAGTCGTGATCGTATTACAGCATTTTATTTTCGACAGCTATGGCATCCCTTTCTGGGTTACAGTATTGCTCTCCCTGCTCCTTATCTGGTCGTATACATTTAAAGGTGGGTTAAAGACCATTATCATTACCGATACGCTGCAAACCTTTTTCCTGGTGTTATCGGTATTCTTAACCATTTATTTCATCACCAGCAGTTTAGATCTGAATATTGCCAGCGCTTTTGAAACCATAAAAGAGAGTAATTATTCTAAAATATTCTTCTATGAAGATTTTATAGGCAGCAAATTCCATTGGGTGAAACAGGTATTGGGCGGAATTTTCGTAACCATTGCCATGACCGGTTTAGACCAGGACCTGATGCAGAAGAATCTGAGCTGTAAGAATATCGGGGAAGCCCAAAAGAATATGTTCTCGTTTACCACAGTTTTCCTGATCATTAACCTGTTTTTCCTGAGTGTGGGTGCATTGCTGTATATTTATGCCGGCAAGAATGGCATTGCCATCCCTATGGATGCTACCGGCACTTCCAGGACCGACTTTTTATTCCCGGAGATTGCCCTTAATTATTTAGGCGTGGTACCGGCTATTGTTTTTATGCTGGGCTTAACGGCGGCTACCTTTGCCACCACCGACTCGGCATTGACAGCCCTAACCACGTCTTTTTGTGTCGATTTTCTGGGCATGGATAAAAAACAACATGAAAATCCGAACAAGGATATTAAAACGCGGCATATAGTACACGTTGTCTTTTCGCTGCTGATGTTCCTGGTGATCATTGTTTTCAATTCTTTAAACGACAAATCGGTGGTTTCCAAGATATTCCAGGTAGCCTCCTATACCTATGGCCCGCTGTTAGGCTTATACAGCTTCGGGCTCTTTGTGAAGAAGAGGGGGCTGCACGACAAGCTGGTTCCATTTATCTGCCTGATATCGCCGGTAGTTTGCTTCCTGCTGAACAGTTATGCCAAAGACTGGTTAGGCGGTTATGTATTCAGTGTGGAACTCATTTTAATTAACGGCTTCATTACCTTTTTAGGCCTGATGCTGATCAGTAAAAAGACCGACCAGCAAACGACGTTTTGAATGGAGTAGAGAAGAACTAAACACCAAGTACTTAAAATGACAAGTGAAGAAAAGATAAGAAGTGCATTTACCAATAAAGACTGGCAGGAAATTAAAGTTACCGACAGCTGGCAGATCTTTAAGATCATGGCCGAGTTTGTAGACGGGTTTGAAAAGTTAGCCAAGATCGGTCCCTGTGTCAGTATTTTTGGATCAGCTCGGACAGCCGAAACCAACCCTTATTACCAGGTCGCGGTTGATTGTGGCCGCTTATTAACCGAAAGAGGTTATGGCGTGATCACCGGCGGCGGGCCAGGCATCATGGAAGCCGGAAATAAAGGCGCCCACATGAACGGCGGAAAATCGGTTGGTCTGAACATCGACCTACCTTTTGAACAATTTCATAATAAGTACATTGATCATAATAAATTATTAGCCTTCGATTACTTTTTTGTCCGGAAAGTGATGTTCATGAAGTACTCGCAGGGCTTTGTCGTCTTACCCGGCGGTATGGGCACCATGGATGAGCTGTTTGAAGCCATTACCCTTATCCAGACCGGGAAGATCGCCCGCTTCCCGATCGTGCTGGTGGGCACTTCGTATTGGAGCGGCTTAGTGGAATGGATCAAAACTGTCATGCTCGAGAAAGAAAGCAACATCCATCCTGAAGACCTGAACTTATTCCGGCTCGTAGACACGGCCGAAGATGCGGCTGAGCATATTTTCCGTTTCTATGACAAATATGTGTTAAAACCCAACTTCTAAATCTGTAACAATTCCGCTATTCAGACGTCTGAATGATGAAGGGTTTGTATTATGGAACAGCAATTAGCGTGGAGAAAAGAAGTATTTAACAGCCATTATCAGCTCTATGTTAATGGCGAGATCAAAGGCAGCTTACTGTTCAATAACTGGAGTAACAGTGCACGCGGGATAGCCCGGAAAAACTATTATTTTCTGACGCAGGGTTATTTCAACCCGGTGACGATCATCAGGGACGAAAACTTTTCCAAAATCGGGGAAATCCATTATCATTTCTGGAAATTAAAATCTTCTGTCCACCTGCATACCGACCAGCATGCCTTCTGGTCGTTCAGTAACGGTCGCCTCTCGCAATGGAGCATCACACGCCATACCGAGCAGGTCCGATACCAGGCAAAAACCGGGTCAGGGCTGATCTATAGTAATACCGAGGATGAATTGCTGCTGCTAACCGGGATCTATATCCGCGAATTCTTTTCAAGAACACTGATTACATTGCTGATGCTTATCCTCATAGCCCTGCTTATCAAACAGCTTTAAGGGTTTACAACTGGCTTACTCCGCCGCTTACTACTAATTTCATGGCTTCGGCAGCACTGATCTTCAACGGGCTTATCTTTTCTTTACTGACCACGTAAACCTGTCCGGCGAAGGAATAAGAAAACGGGAAATAAACGATCGCATCACCAGGCAGCTCTAAACGGCTAAGGTCACTTTGTGTTAAAAAACCGATCTTTTTTACACCGGCTTCCACTTCTACGAGCACGGGGTTATTAAACTTTTTCTCATCCCCTACAAAAGCCTCCGTAAGGTCTTTTATGGACGAGTAAATGAAATTTAATAAGGGTAAACGGTTCATCATCCGCCTGAACCAGTTATACATCGGCTCCGTCACGAAATTGGTCACAAAGATACCGGCGATGAGAATAATGCCCAGCACCAGGGCTAAACCCAGCCCGGGGATGTTCCTGTTCTCGCCGGTCTTCGGATCAACACCGAGGATATTATTGATATTTAACCAGCTATCGACAGTGGTAACGGCCCAAACCACGATAAAAATGCTCAGCGCAATCGGGACAACGATTAATAAACCTCTGATCAAATAATTAAGAAGTGCTTTACCGATCTTATTCATAGTGCAAAATTAGTAAAAATAAACCCTTTTCACCCGTTGTGAAACACTGGTCAGTATTTCATAAGGGATCGTACCGATCTGTGCGGCCAGTGTAGCTATGCTGTGCTGCGCATCAAAGACGGTCACCTCATCACCTGCCCGCACCTCCATGCCGCTTACATCGAGCATACACATGTCCATACATATCGACCCTACAGTGGGCACGAGCCTGCCCCTGATCATCATTTTCCCTACGCCGTTTCCAAAGCGGCGGTCATAACCATCGGCATAACCGATCTTTACCGTTGCAATAGTTCCGCCGGCAGGCAGTGCACCACTGCGGCCATAGCCTATGGTTTCTCCCGCCGGCAGTGTGGTGACCTGGCTTACCGTTGTTTTCAGCGTAAGTACCGTTTGCAGATCATCCGTATCGCGTGCGGCACTGTCGAAACCATACAGGCCAATACCAATCCGCACCATATCCATCTGGTCTTCCGGAAAGCGGCTTATCCCCGACGTATTCAGGGCATGACGCAAAGGCCGGTAGCCTAACTGGGTGGTAATGGCGGCATACATTTCATCAAAACGGGCTAACTGCTGTGCGGTAAACGCATCGTGTTTTGCCTCATCACTGGCCACTAAATGTGTAAATACAGATTCCACTTTAATTTTCTCCGAAAGGAGCAGTTGTAATAACTCCGGCATATCGTCTTTTCCGAAGCCCAGCCGGTGCATCCCTGTATCCAGCTTAAGGTGTATGTTAAACGGCTCTGCATGATCGGGCAGGAAATGCATAAAACTTTTTAATACCGGGATATTGTAGATCTCGGGTGCCATGCGGTATTTGATCATGGCCTCAAACACGGCCGGATCAGGGCTCATGACCATAAGCGGCAGGCGGATGCCGGCTTTTCGCAATGCCACCCCCTCATCAGCATAAGCCACAGCCAGGTAATCCACCTTCTGATATTGGAGCAGGTTGGCAATTTCGTAACTCCCGCTGCCATATGAAAAAGCTTTCACCATGGCCATGGTCTTTACACCCGGCTTAAGCAGGCTCCGGTAATGGTTAAGATTGTGTGCCAGCGCATTTAAGTGCACTTCAAGTATCGTGTTATGTGTTTTAAGCGTAAGCCGTTTACTGATCCGTTCAAACTCAAAACGACGGGCGCCTTTAATTAAAATCGCCTCGTTGGCGAAAGGGATATCCGGAAAAGCGGCGATAAATGCATCCGTATCCGGGTAAAAAGCCGTATCCGCGGGAAAAAGGTTTGCCATGGCTGATAAATTTTCACCAATGCCAATAAGGCGATCAATACCCTTCTGCCTTAACAACGAAGCGATCCCGGCATACAATACCTCATTGGTTTTCCCGGTCTCCAGGAGATCAGACAAGATCACTGTTTTCTTTGGATGCTGGTTCTGCAGGTTCAGGAAATCAAGGGCAATGGCGAGCGATGAACTGTCGGCACTGTACGAATCATCAATCACCGAACAGTTTTCGATACCGCTGATGAGCGTGAGGCGCATATCGACCCCCGTTAACCGGCCAAGGCGTTTTACAACTTCGGCAGGCGAATAACCCAACACCAGTAAGGTGGCCCAGCAGATCAGCGCATTCTCAATCGAGGCCTTATCTGAAAAGGGGATGATGCAGCTGTGCTGTTTCCCCCGGTAAAGCGCTTCGATCTGTGTTGATCCGGCTGAGGGTTTTATGGCGGTGATCTGCAGATCGGCAGGTTCCCGGGTGCTCCATGAGAACTTTTTCTTTCCGGGTAGTACGGATATGCCTGGTATCCCGGTATAGTCCGGCGAATAGATGAACCATTCGGTGCCGGTAAACAGTTTTAACTTTTCGGTGAGTTTTTCCTTTTTCGAGTCGAAGCCCTGGTTGTGCGCTTCGCCAATATTCGTTAAAATACCGATATCGGGCCTGATCATAGCCTCTAAAGCTCCCATTTCACCCCTTGTAGAAATGCCGGCTTCAAAAATGGCCAGGTTATGGCGATCGCTCATCTGCCATACCGAAAGCGGCACGCCGATCTGCGAGTTATAGCTCATCGGACTGCGCACTATGTCATAATCTTCATGCAATAGCTGGTATAGCCATTCTTTAACAACGGTCTTTCCGTTGCTTCCGGTAATGCCGATCACCGGTATCCGGAATGGTGAGCGACGGAATGCCGCCAGCTGTTGGAGCGCCCGAAGCGTATCCTCTACAAAAATAAAATTGGCACCGGGATAAAGCGAAGTATCGGTTTCCTGCGAAATCACAAAATTCCGTACACCGGCTTCATAGGCCTGCGGTATAAAATCGTGACCATTGCGCTGCGCCCGGATAGCTAAAAAAAGAGCGCCTGCAGCATCCCGGATATTGCGGCTATCCGTTACAAGCTGAAAAATTACCGCATCAGGCTCGGGCAAAACTGTTCGGTCTGCTATGATCTGGGCAAGGAGAGAAATAGAGAATGGACTGTTGCTCATGAAAGTGCTGCTCGGATTACAAATATAGGTGGGTTAATCGATAAAATCATAGGTTTCACCGATACTAAATTACATGTTCCGGCAGATCTCATGATATTTATATCGGTTTAACTAAATACAAATGGAACGAAAATTATTTCTTAAAAGCCTGCTCGTCGGGGCAGTAGCAGGCCCGGCAGTACTTCATGCCTGTAAGAAGAGTAACGAAAACCCGGTCGATGATCCTTCGGGCACCGGCACCGTTACCTCACCAGGGAGCACATCTGCATCCTGCACGGTAGCTCCTACCGAAACCGAAGGACCTTTTCCGACAAAGAGCCCTGCATCCTACCTGAGAAGCGACATTACCGACGGACGAAGCGGCTATAAAATGGTTTCAAAGATCACTATCAACAGCAATTGCAAACCATTGGCCGGGGCACTGGTCGACATCTGGCATTGCGATGCCGAAGGCAATTATTCGGAATATGGCGGTACGCAGATGCAGGCTACCAACTACCAGTCGGTACATTTTCTTCGCGGGCGACAGGTAAGTGATACGGATGGACTGGTCACGTTTACCAGTATATTCCCGGGCTGGTACACCGGACGGGCTACTCATATCCACGTTCACGTATACAGTGCAAACGGCAATTCACTCAAGGTCACACAAATTGCTTTTCCTGAAGGTTCGGGAACGGCACTAAACCTCGTGAACGGCTACAAAAAAGGACTTTCGGGTTATACCTACAATGCGAATGATAATGTATTCAGCGACGACATGCTGAAAATTGAAGTCGCTAAAGTAACCGGCAGCCTAAGTGAGGGGTTTGAGCTCACCATGACTATTAATGTAGCCTGATCATGGAAAATCTTTCGGGACGTATCCTCCTTAATGAGCTGAATAACCGCAAATTCATCGACCCTTTTCAGTATGAAACGCAGTCGCTGCGCTGCTTTCAGTATGAAACGCTTGATGCCGGTACGTGCCGGTCGTTCGCTGTCGCAGCACAAACCTGTGTGATCTTCATCCCGGTAACCGGCGATCTGCTGTTTTGCGATCCGCAGCATACTCCGCAGCCGGTGAGTGTGGAAGAGGTATTTGCAGCGGTTTATTCTGAAAAAACGAGCATTACAGTGCAAAATCCTTTCGGAGAAGACCAGATCAGCTTCCTTTTTTTCCAGATAAAGACCTTGTTTAGCAACCCGAAGCCTGATTTTGGGCGGGCAGGTTTCGACCTCTCCCGGCATGGTCTTTCTGCCATTACCCCGAAGTTAAAAAAAAATACAGGCATTCCGTTTCGTTTACATATTGGCACGTTCAGCGGCCGTGAAGAGGCTACCTATACCCTGGAAAAAGACCGGGGCTTTTTCTGTTTTGTATTAGCCGGCGCCTTTGAGGTTCAGGGGCGCCTGCTTCATCCCGAAGATGCCTTAGTCTTATGGAATACAGAACATATTGAAATGGAAGCTTTAAGCCATCAGGCTATCCTGATCACCTTAGATATTCCTTATATTTGCTTATGACCCGATTAAAGGCATCGCCGGTAACGATCCATATTGCCGCCTGGCTGTTATTTATGAGTTTCCCGCTTTTATTTATGAGCCAGGGAAAACCTCTTTCCGAAATTTCACGGCCGGGATTTTATTACCTGCAGTTTTGCGTCCTGTATATGGCTATTTTTTATGTCCATACGTACTGGCTTATCCCGCGTTTTGCCTTAAAAAAGAATTATGCTGCTTATGGGGTTTCGCTATTGCTGCTGTTTGGTCTTGTCTATTTTATCAAGCCTTTTGATGCGCTGGTCAGCCAAAATCCACGACGGGTGAACAATCCCTCCATGCCGCGTAACCCGATGCCCCCGTTGCCCGGTAATATGCCACCACCCCGCCCCCGCTTCAGCCCCTTTGAAGAACGGCAGGACAGGCCTGCGCCACCTTTTAATAACGACAGGCCCAAATCAGGTGGTGAGCATTTCGACATCACCAGCATTTTTATTTTTATCATGGTGATTGGTGTAGGTACGGCGTTGCAATCTATCAAACAATGGCAGCGTTTTGAGCGAAGAGCCCTGTTAGCCGAAGCCGATAAGGCTAATGCCGAACTCTCTTTTCTGAAGGCACAGATCAATCCGCATTTTCTCTATAATACCCTGAATAATATCTATACATTATGCCTCATCAACAGTGACCAGGCGGCCGAAAGCATTATGAAGCTTTCCCGTATTATGCGTTATGTAACCGATGAAGCTGACCATGACGAGGTTTCGCTCGAAAAGGAAGTAGCCTGCATCAGCAATTTTATCGATCTTCAGAAATTGCGGCTGGGCAAAAAAGTAAACCTTAGCTATACCACAGAAGGTGCACCTGAAAAGTACCGGATCGCCCCGCTTATCCTGATGACTTTTGTCGAAAATGTTTTTAAGCACGGGCTAAGCAATCATCATGAATCGAAGCTTCTGATTTCAGTTAAAGCAGCAGAAGATCAGATCACTTTTTTTAGCCGGAACCCGATCTTTAAACGCCGGCACGATCCCCGTCAGCGAAGCGTGGGATTAGAAAATACCCGTAAACGGTTAGATTACCTGTATGCTGATCGCTACGACCTCACCATTACTGACAATGACAATTTCTTTACCGTACTTTTAGTTTTAAGATCAAAATAATATCTTAGCTCTTCACACGTGTAGAGAATGACTTTAAAATGTGTTGCCATTGATGATGAGCCTTTAGCCCTGCAGCTAATTGAAAGCTATGTGAAACGCATTCCCTCGTTAACGCTGGCCGATACGTTTGAAGATGCTCTTTCAGGTGCCGAATTCCTTAATCAGCACCCGGTTGATCTCTTATTCTTAGATGTGAACATGCCTGATATTTCGGGTGTTGACCTGGCCCGATCGATCCGGGTGAAGCCGATGATCATTTTTACGACAGCCTATAAGGAATTTGCATTCGACGGCTTTCAGCTTGAAGCGGTCGACTATCTGCTGAAACCCCTGGAATTTGAAAGCTTTCTAAAGGCCGTAAACAAAGCGCTGGCTTATAAAAAATTTAAGGAACAGGCCGGAAATGCCGATGATAATGATGTTATTTATGTCCATGCCGAATACCGGCTTGTCAAGATACGGATCAGGGAAATCGAGTATATCGAAAGCATGGAAGATTATATTAAGATCCATGTGGGACGGGATAAGCCGGTACTCACGCTGATGACCATGAAAAAAATACTGGAACTGCTGCCTGAACAGCAGTTTATCCGCATTCACCGCAGCTATGTAGTTCCGGTGGCCGGTATTGAAGCGATATTGCATAAAAAAGTGCAGCTCAAACATATACTGCTTCCTGTTGGTGACAGCTATGCCGATCAGATGAAAGGGATGTTTAAAGGGTGAACGCATCAAAACTACAGCTTACTAAAGCGGATGCCCGGGTAAGGGCTCAAAGCTGGTGTGCCTATCAGGAACGTTCCCAACAGGAGGTGCGCGATAAACTTTATAGCTGGAACTTAACACCGCCGGAAGTGGAAGACGTGATTGCCGGGCTGATTGCAGAGAGCTTTTTAAATGAAGAGCGTTTTGCCCGGAGTTATGCAGGCGGTAAGTTCAGGATAAAGCGGTGGGGAAAACTCAAAATAAAGCAGGCGTTAAAGTTGAAGCGTGTGCCCGACAAGATCATCGAAAAGGTCTTAAAAGAAATCCCTGATGAGGATTACCGGCATTGTTTAAGTGAGCTGGCATTGAAAAAAAGAGCCGAAATACGTGAACCTGATCCTTTCAAAAAGAAAGCAAAGCTGGTGAATTATTTGCTGACAAAAGGTTTTGAAAATGATTTAATTTTTGATGTACTGAAAGCCAACAACTTATCTTAAACCTCAAAAAATTATTTAAATATTTCTTGACGGAAATATAAATCTGCTTATATTTGCAAACCCAAACGGAAAGGATGTGATGAATATACCGGTTCGAAAAGGGAGCACATCGGATGATGTTGTATAATGCGAAAGTAGCTCAGTTGGTAGAGCACGACCTTGCCAAGGTCGGGGTCGCGAGTTCGAATCTCGTCTTTCGCTCTAAATGCCTTCCTACCAGGAGGCATTTACTGTTAAAAGCATTTATATGCTTGCTGAAGTGGTGGAACTGGTAGACACGCAGGACTTAAAATCCTGTGCCCTCAACAGGCGTGCGGGTTCGATTCCCGCCTTCAGTACGTCAAAAACAAAGAAAAGCCGGTCAAACTCTGATCGGCTTTTTTGTTGGGTACAACATTTTTCAATTCTGCATCCGCATAGAAAATAATCCTTACCCTATATTTTCCTCACCAAGCTTAACTCCGATCAGCGCTTTAATATGGGGTATATTTAATAATCCATCCACAAAGTGATTCATATTTTGTACTTGCTGATGAATCCTGGAACCAATAATCTCATTATAATTCAAGCCGAGTAGATCACACAATTCCAGACCAGTCATAGCCTGCTCAAACGTAATTTTTCTTTTAAAACCTATTACTATTTTATCTTTATCTAACTGGTTAAACGAACAAACATGTGTAGATGTAGTAAACTGGATTCTTCTTGATAGGTGACTTTCAAAATCCAATAAATTTTGAACCTCACCAGCAGCTTTTTTAGTATCAAAAGTATCACCATCCTTTAATTCTATAATATAGCAATGATGCCTTGAAGGGGTAATTTGAAATACAATCAGGTCGGGTTCTCTGGTACTTGCTAACCTGGATTTTTTAATAGCCATTTTGCTTATGAGATAAACTCCGTTAGGCAAAATCTGATTATCTAAAAAATCATCAACATTATCAATAGTTTCAGCTAATCCAACTATTATCTTCTCTAATTCAGTGCCTGAAGATATTACTGTTGCCTGAACCTTTGATAAAAGGTGTCCTAATTGCGGATTGCCAAAAAGACGTTCATATCCGCTTCCTTCAGTTCTGCCTTTACTTTTCTCTATTAAAGCCATTTTCTTCCATAGGTTTAAGGTCACAACCAATGAAGTTGCGGCCGGTATGGCGGCAGGCTTCAAAAACAGAATAGCTCCCCGAACAAGGATCCAGGATATAATCCTCTTTAGCAGAAACGGCATCAATCAGGCTTTTCTGGAGCATATCAGGTTTTTGATGCGGGTGCCTTTTGTTTGTTATTTTCTCTGTCCAAACGTCAGGAATATCATGTCTGGTCCAAATGCCTTTTGCTCTCAGCGGGCTTTTTTGAAGAACTAACAAATATTCACTCTTTCTTCTTGTTCTATACCCCATACCAATCTTACCTTTATCCCATGTAATCAGATCGACAATGTTAAGCGAAGTATTTTTAAACCAGGCATCGGTTCCCTCGCATAAGTGAAATTTATCTATCCAAAGAAATAAATGACCACTTTTTATTAATGTACGGTCTATTTCTTCTATAAAAAGTTTTATCATTTCATCACTCATCTGGGATAATTCCATTCTGGCCTTTTGCCTGCTTTCACCCTCATTGCCATACTTCATCTTATCCATAATACCTCTGTATTGAGGATCAAAAAAAGCAGCTGTGATCACTTCATTATGAATATTTTCCAATAAAGATAAGCCATCAAGCAGGTTATAGTCGTTAACCTTGGCGATATCGCCTTTAAGGATCGGGGTTTCTAATTCTTTGCCTTTCTTCCTTACGGATGAAAATACGTTATTTACAACGGCTACAGTTTCCATTATTCCAATTTTAAAACTCAACAAATTGAGTAAGTGATTTTATTTAAATATATATTACTCTCCTCTATAATCCGTATGGTATGGTTTAAGTGATAATGATTTTCAATCTAAATATCTGGCATTAATGTGATTATTATTTTTCAACATTATTAAGATATCAACACTACGTCATTTAGACTTACCTCGTGATCCAGCCACGAAACTACTAAAAAAATTAGCAAATTTTCATATAAAAGATTTATAATCGAAACCTCATCTTCATTTCTGTAAAGAATTCCCAAAACTTAATATTTAACTTCTATCTTAGAAATGCTGTTTTATTTATGGAAAAAGCACGCTCATTCCATCTAAGAAGAAACTCAGGCTTATGAAACTTTCGCTACGCTTATCCTTCCTTATCATTTGTATTGTTTTTTGCTGTAAAAACAGCTTTGCTCAAAAATACACCATCCACGATTTTTATAAGATCGATTCGCTGGCTAACCAGGCGAAGCCAAAAGATGCATTAGCTTTAATTGAAATTTTCAATACCCAGGCCAGAGCCGATCAAAACGCGGCCATGCTCATAAAATCGGTTATTTACCGGATGACGTTTCAGAGCTATCTGGAGGAAAATATGTTTGATAAGATCTTGGCCGATCTAAAAAAAGATATTAACCTGGCCAAACAACCTGCAAAAAGTATTTTGCAGTCTTTATTAGCCGAAATGTATTGGAAGTACTACCAGCAAAACAGATGGCGGATAGCGCAGCGTACAAACATAGAAGGCGATACCGGGGAAGATATAAACACATGGTCCATCCCCAAATTAAGCCAGGAAATTACAAAAACATACCTGAGCTCGCTGCAGGAGAAAGAATTATTACAGCAAACGAAGGTCGATGTTTTAGACCATGTTCTTTCGGGCGATAAACGGAACCGCATATTCAGACCTACGCTGTACGATTTATTAGCACACCGGGCTATTGATGTTTTTACGAACACCCAAATCACCCTGACACAGGCGGATACGGAAACGATTGATTTTAATGATCCGGTCTGGTTTGCAGACAGAGTGGCTTTTGTAAAAACAGATCTGCCCGAAAGCGATAGCACGTTTTTCTATACCGCTGCGCTCCAAACCTTCAAAAACCTGATTGTCTTCCATACCTTAAACGACAATAAAGCCGCATTAGCGGATGCGGATTTAAAACGATTAAAATTTATTGCCCGGCAAAACAACGATAAAGACTTGTATTTTGAGGCGCTTGACCGGCTGGCCCTGAACAGCCGCGAAACCGAAGTGTATGCCGACATTCTGTATGAGCAGGCTTCGCTTCATAAAAATGCATCCCTGCAAACAGACACCAACAAGCTACATTTAATAAACGCCGTTGTATTGGCCAATAAAGCGATACAGGCTTACCCCAAAAGCGTGGGTGCAGAAAATGCAGAAAGGCTTTCGAACCAGATAAAAGCATCCTCCTTAACCACAAAAATCAAACAATACCTCCTACCCAACAAACCGGCACAGCTGTATTTTTCATATACCAATGTCGACACCATTTATGTAAAGCTTTATCCGCGAAAGCTGCAGGATCAACCCTTTGAAAAGATCGACAATAAAGAAAAGTTTCTAAAATTCGTTACCGGTAACAAAGCGCTAAAAGACTGGATTGTAATTGTTCCGAAATCAGACGATTATAGAAATCATTCGCTGATCGACAAAATAGACGGGCTTCCTGTTGGAAATTATTTCATTATTGCCCAAAACACGAAAGCCAACGCTGCGAAAACAGTTTATAGCGTATCCCATTTTAGCGTTACCTCGCTGAATGCACATACCAGGTATCTGATGAACGATACGGTCAGACATTTCTTTATCACCGATAATGCCAGGGGGACGCCTGTTGAAGGTGCAAAAATTACACCGTACAAAAGCCGTTACAATGCCAGCCCGCTTACAGGCCCGACGGCATTCACCGATCTTTTCGGTCTTGCCGCTGCTGTAGGCTCCAATTTTGATCGTGCCGTTATCTCTTATGGAAAAGACTCGCTTTTACTAAGCTTTAATAACTACATGTACGCCTATAAAAATGACGACGAGAAAAAGGTGATCCTTTTTACAGACCGGCCTATTTATCGCCCCGGGCAAACCATTTACTACAAGGGTTTATGGATAGAAAAAGATCTGGACAGGAACAAGATCCTGACGAACGAAAAAATAGACGTCAGCTTTAAGGATGCCAATCAGAAAGCGATCGAAACCGTGGGTGTAACCACAAACGAATATGGCACGTTCAGTGGGTCGTTTACTATTCCGGTGGGAAAATTAAATGGCCGGATGATGATTACAACCGCTTATGGAAGTATAGATGTGCAGGTTGAAGAATACAAAAGACCAACCTATGAGATCGTATTCAACAAACCCACTCAACGCTATAAACTGAATGATAGTATAAAAGTTGAGGGAAAAGCGGCTGCTTTTTCGGGCTATTCGATTTCAAACGCCAGGATTTCTTATACCGTTTTTCGCAGTGCAATGTATGATCCCCGTTTAAATTATACCGAGTTTATAGCCATTTATGGGACTCAATCGATGATGAGAACACAGGTGGCCATAGGTAAAGCAAGCACCCGTGCCGACGGCACATTTGAGCTCAGCTTTTTTGCCCGGGTTCCCGATCCCCGACTCAATTATATGTTTACCATTGAGGCCACCATTACTGACATGAACGGCGAAACCCGGACAAATTCGACCTCCCTGCGGGTGGGCAAAAAAGACATGCAGCTGGCCATAGCCGCTAAACCGGTTTTATTTTTAAGTGAAAAAACAGACAGTATTTCTTTTTATATAAACAACCTGAACGGTGTAGCCATTCAGGCCGATGTGAAAGCAGAATGGTCGCTATTACAGGCCCCGGCAAGGCTGATGAACAAAAGTCCGTTTTATGCCGAAAATTATAGCCTGTCTAAAGAAGCGTTTATGAAAACGTTCCCGGATGATGAATATCATCATGAATTAGAATTATCGAATTGGCCGGTTAAAAAAATACAGTACGAGCAAAGTTTCTCCGCTATTCAGGGCCGGGGAAAACTCAGCATCAATGCGAAAAGCTTAATTCCGGGCTATTACAACATCAGGCTAACGGCTATAAACGCCCAAAACGACACGCTTTCGTTAAACCAGTATGTGATCGTTTACGGCCCAAAACCGCAAAAAATTGAATCCAACATGGAAATGGTTGTGGCAGAACATACCACCATAAACCCTGGTGAAAGCGCCATATTCAGAGTGGCCGGATTAACAAATCAGGCCAAAGGATATTATGAAGTGTATTATAAAAACACCATCGTCGAAAAAGTCTGGCTTGACCTTTCGCCAAAGCAAACCCTGGTGCACATCAAACCCAAAGACCATTTTGAAAATGAATTTGCCGTGCAATTTACAATGGTGCATAACGGAACCGTTTATAATTATTTAGAGCAGGTACGAATGGTGGATCCGGAAAAGCAGCTCGATATCAAATTTTTATCCTTCAGAGATAAGCTGCAGCCCGGCGAAAAAGAAAGCTGGAAACTGCAGATCAGCAACAAAAATAACGAAAAGCAAATGGCCGAAATGGTGGCCACCCTGTATGATGCTTCGCTGGATAACCTGAAAAGAATGGACTGGGGCAGCGCAATAAACCCGGGGTATAATTATTATCCTTATACCTGGCAGTATAGAACAAATGATATTCATCAGGGCAATAGTCCCTGGTATTTAAACCCTTCCGCTTATTATCCTTTTATCACCAGAATGTATGAAAGTTTAGACTGGTTTGGTTACGATTATTTTGGGGCGTATAATTACAGCTATCAAAATTATATCAGCAGGATCAGGCCGAAAAAAGGATTAGCGCCCGAAGCTGTCAAAAAATTAGCCGAATTGGCCAAAGGAAAAGTGGTTTATGGGGTAATCGTTGATATGCAGGGTTACACCATACCTGGTGCAGCGGTAAAAGCGGGTAAATTAACAACCACAACGAATAATTTTGGCGTCTATGCTATCGATGCCAAAGCCGGAGAAGAATTAACCGTTGCCTATTTAGGCTATAAGACCTCAAAAATAAAAATAGGGCAAAACAAACGTGTGGATATTACCTTACAGCCGGATGGCAGCAGCTTAAATGAGGTAACCATTGTGGGTGCGGGTTCCGCTTTAAGAAAAGAAACGACCGCCGCTTCCTCAACGGTTTTCACCATGATGGAAATGCCCGACAAGGCACTGCCGTCTACACCGATAAAAGGTAAATTAGAAGGAAAGGTTGCCGGATTGCAGGCTGCTCCTGCCCCGGTTATTCCCCGCACCAACTTTAACGAAACGGCATTTTTCTACCCGCATTTAAAGACCGACGAAAACGGACTGATCAGCATTGAATTTACCATACCGCAATCCTTAACGCGCTATAAAATGTTAGGCTTTGCCCACAGCAAAGATCTCAAAACCGCCAGCATCAGCCATGAACTCGTCACCCAAAAGCAATTAGCCATTTCGGCCAATGCACCGCGCTTTTTTCGCGAAGGCGATACCCTTTTATTGAGTGCAAAACTGAACAATCTGTCCGGCAAAAAATTAAACGGCCAGGCCTCCTTAGAGATCAGAAATGCACTAACCGGAAAAATTATCCAGATTATTGCCAACGGCCATCCGTCTACGCATAATTTTGAGATCACGAATGACGGCAATGAAGTTATAAAATGGCCGTTGATCATTCCGGGCGGACTAAGCGCCATCAGCTATAAAGTGATCGCACAGGCCGGCAAATTTAGTGATGGTGAAGAAATGACCGTCCCCGTTTTACCCAACGCCCTATTAGTGACCGAGAGTATGCCTATACCTGTCCGCAGCCATAGCAGCAGGACCTTTAACATGGAAAAACTGATACACTCAGGAACATCAGAAAGCCTGCGTCATGAAACCTTAACGTTTGAGTTTACCGCCAATCCGGTCTGGTATGCCATACAGGCACTCCCCTATTTAATGGAATATCCGTATGAATGTGCCGAGCAAACGTTTAGCCGCTTTTATGCCAATAGTTTTGCCGCCGGTATCATCAACAGTTCGCCAAAAATTGCAGCCGTTTTTAATCAATGGCAAAATACAAAAAATGGTGAAGCCCTTTTATCCAACCTGGAGAAAAACCCGGAGTTAAAATCCATCCTCTTAGAAGAAACACCCTGGGTGAGAAATGCTGAAAACGAAACGGAGCGGAAAAAACGTCTGGCTGTTTTATTCGATTTAAACCGGATGACCTATGAGCTTAAAAGCAATTTTGAAAAGCTCGAAAAAATGCAGTACAATGATGGTTCTTTCCCCTGGTTTCCGGGGATGAACGGCGACCGCTACATTACCCAGCACATTGTTTTAGGGATTGGCCAGCTTAAAAAATTAAAGCTGATCGACGAAAAGGCCTTTCCTAATCTGAATAGCATGCTGAATAAAGCGCTCATTTATTTAGATCAGCAGCTGGTGAACAATTACAAAAGAGATAGCAGGAGTAAATCTTCCGTGCATTACTACATGCCTTTACATTATTTATTTGCCCGGAGTTACACGAACCAGATGAACACGAATGCTGATTTTGTAAAAGCCAGGGATTACTACTTTAAACGTCTGCTAACGGATTGGAAAACATTCGACAGTTATCGCTTAGCCCAGGCCGCACTGGTTTTACACCGGAGCGGAAATAAAACCGAGCCCGCTAAAATCATCACCCTGTTAAAGCAAACGGCACAGCAAAGCGATGAAATAGGCATGTATTGGGCCAAAAATACAAATGGATGGTGGTGGTATCAAAGCCCGGTAGAAACCCAGGCCCTGTTAATTGAGGCCTTTCATGAAGTGGCAGCCGACAACAAAGCGGTAGAAGAAATGAAGATCTGGCTTTTAAAAAATAAACAAACCAACGATTGGAAAACCACCAAGGCTACTGCCGCGGCATGCTATGCCTTATTGATGAAAGGCTATGACCTGCTTTCGGAAACCGCAGCACCAGACATTTTAATCGGCAACAAAACGATGGCTCAATTAGGTTTTACAGATACACCCACTGAAGCCGGAACGGGTTATCAGAAGATTCGCATTGCCGGTGCAGATGTAAAACCGGAAATGGGAAAAGTAGTCGTAAAAAACAACACGAAAACAACGGCTTGGGGTGCTTTATACTGGCAGTATTTTGAGCAACTTGATAAAATTACACCAGCTAATACCGGTGTAAAAATCAAAAAACAACTGTTCATCCAAAACACCACGGCCAAAGGCAATGTCTTAACCCCGATCAGCACAAAAAACAGCCTTACACCGGGCGACCTGGTAAAAGTGCGCATCGAAATATATAGCGACCGCGACATGGAATACGTGCATTTAAAAGATATGCGCTCTTCCGGTTTCGAACCTGTAAACGTCATTTCCCGGTACAAATATCAGGATGGCCTGGGCTATTATGAAAGTACAAAAGATGCCAGCACCAATTTTTTCATCAGCTATCTGCGCAAAGGAACCTATATATTTGAATATGAACTAAGGGTAACCCATGCCGGAAATTTCAGCAATGGCATTACTTCACTGCAATGTATGTATGCGCCTGAATTTACGACAAACAGTGAGGGCATCAGGGTAACGGTAAGAGAATGATTTAACAACCATCTTATTTTATGAAATACCGCTACATGCTTCCTTCCGGCCTTCTTGCTGACTATGTGGATTATTATTTCATTCTTGAGAAAGAAGCTTTTGAGCATGCACTGCCCGTTGAAGTGTTCCCGGCACCACAGGCAGAAATGGTTTTTACCTATGGCGATGAACGTTCGTCATTTGCCGTTATCGGCAAAAATGAAGAACATTTGAGTCCCGATTATGCGGTGAGCGGCTTTTTTACCCAAAAGGTAACCTATCGCAACCATAACTGGCTGGGTGTGGTGATGGTGGGTTTTAAACCCTGGGGTGTGCAGCCGTTTATAGATTTCCCGATTGGGGAGATTACCAATCAAAACCTCGATCATAAAAATATCTTCCCGGCAAAGGTACGTGTGCTGGAAGACGAGTTGCGCATGGTAAAAACGGATGAAAGCAGGATTAACGTTATCGAAAAATTTCTTTTGAGCATCCTGCGTCCGCATAAGTCCGATCTGCTGGTGAAAGAAGCGGTAAAGCAAATCAGCATGTATAATGGTCAGGTACGTATAAAAGCACTGGCCGAAAAATTTCACTTATGCGAAAAGCAGTTTAAACGAAGATTTACCTGCACGACGGGCATTACACCCAAATTATTTTCACGCCTGGTCAGATTTCAATACATCCTGAACCTGATGGATAAGGCCCAGGTCAAATTACTTGATACAGCCATACAGGCAGGCTTTTACGACGAGGCGCACTTTATCAGGGAGTTTGAAGCGTTTACCAATAGTTCACCTAAGAAATACCTCCAAAGTAATCTTAAAACCGATTTAGGCGCCTATTTTGAAGCGCAGGTAAAAAAGTCTCTTTTTTACAATACGATCTACAAATAACTACGGAGTTTTGGGTTAATATGGAAAAGAAAACATTACGACTCAACAAAAACGCCGAAACACTGGTGATTACAAAACCGGCTTCGGAAACGAACGGAACAATCACAGAATTTGAAGGATATGATGAGCCCGGCATCGGGCCGCCTTTTCATGTGCATTTCAGGCAGGAAGAATGGATCATGATATTAAAAGGCCGGATGCGTGTAAAAACGCTGCAAAAGGAGTTCGTGCTCAACGAGGGTGAAGAATATACGTTTGCACCAGGCGAAGCGCATAAATTCTGGAATGATGGCGCTGAACGGTTACATTATAAAGGGTATGTAAAGCCCTCACTCAACTATGAATATTTTATAGCGCATATTTATCGCTCGGCAAACGAGGTGGATGATGATAAACCTGCCCCTTTTGATGCGGCTTTCCTGCTTACAAAATACAAATCAGAATTTGATATACTGGATATACCAAAGTCTGTTAAAGCCATTGTTTTTCCTATCCTGCTTGCCTTAGGGCGAATGCTTGGTAAATTCAAAATATACCGGGATGCCCCGTCGGCGGCAAACTGACTGTTGTCCCATCCTATAAAGCCATAGATGTATAAGACACAAAGATTTTATAAAGGTTTTCTACTGTATAAAACTACCCTTGGTACGGAGATTATTCGGGGTTTAGTCGGACTTTGTTCGGACTTGTGACACTTGTAGCCGAATAAACCCCGAGTAATCTCCCTCTGAATTCTAAACTAAATTTGTTTATATAGTTAATTAAACCACCTTTAAATAGTAAGCAGATAGTACAGAGTAGCAAATTACCTGGAAGTATGCGACCGTACCCTGTGGCGGCTGCGTCATAATCACCCTAAAGTCTGCAAAAAGATCACGGGTATTATAACATCACGGTACTGATGATGTTTAATGAGGATTGAAAAGGCATTGATTTTTAGGCGTTAAAACGTACATTTGTGGGTATAAACCACCCTAAAGCCCCCAAAAATGCAGGCCGAAGCCCTATCATTAAGCGAAACGTTACTGCTGCAGCAATTGCAGGCCGGAGATGTACAGGCTTTTGATACGCTTTATCACCGGTATGCCAAACCCCTTCTTTGGAAATTGCATAAAATGGTTAAAGACCCCGAAGATGCGGATGAACTTTTGCAGGAACTCTTTGTAAAAGTCTGGGAAAAAAGGGCGCAGCTGGAGATCAAACAATCGTTCGAAGCCTACCTCTATCGCATTGCACAACGTATGGCTATTGATTATTTCCGTAAATTAAAAAGGCAGGCAACAGCCTTTGAAACCATACAAGCCGGAACAACCGAAGCCGTAAACCTTACCGAAGACCTGCTGGCTGCAAAAGAAATACAATCGCTGTTAGATCTTGCCATTGCCCAATTACCTGCACAACGCAGAAAGGCATTCATCTTATGTAAAATAGAAGGAAAAAGCCACCAGGAGGCCGCTGCAATTATGAACATCAGCCCCAATACCGTACATAATCACCTGGTAAAAGCCGTAAACGCCGTAAAAGAACACATGGAAAAATCGGGCAGAACACTTTCGCCCCTGGCCCTTTTGTTAGTCTTATCGAACATACACGTTTAAAGTAACCTCCTAAAAGCAGCTTATCTATTTTTTTCTTCCCGGTAGTCAGTTTCTTTTTCCCATACGTCATCATTATAAAAGGGCTATGCCCAACCCAAAACAATGCAACGTATAGAGGAACTGTATACCTTATACCTGAACGGCACCATTACCCCTGCCGAAAAACAGGAACTATTTGAATGCTTAGACCAGGCCGACGACAGCCGCCTGATTAGGCTGGCTGATCAATACTTCTATCAGGAGGCACCCGAAAACCTGGATCACCTGCAGGCGCATAGCGAGCAGCTTTTACAGCAGATCAAACAGCGCATGGCCCTAACCGAAACCGGACGAAAAGACCGAAAACTCTGGACCTTACTCCGCTACACAGGAACGGCAGCGGCTATCCTGTTCATCGTGTTTTTCATTTACCGGTACAACACTACTAACGTAACACAAAACACCTCCCAAACGGTACAGGTTGGAGCGGATGTACCTCCGGGCACCAATCGGGCTACTTTAACCTTAAATAACGGCAAAACGCTGGTTCTTAGCGAAAAAATGGAGGGCATCCGGGTTAAAGACGGGCATATTCTGTATGATAACGGCGACCTCTTAGTGAACGGCACCACCGTACAGCAGGTGACGATGACCGTGCCCCGGGGCGGCAAATACAAGCTTGAGCTGGCTGATGGCACCCGCGTTTGGCTTAATGCCGCTACTTCCCTCACTTATCCCAGCGCCTTTACCGGTGCAGAGCGGATAGTAGAAGTAAACGGAGAAGCCTATTTTGAAGTACAGCACGATAGCAAACATCCTTTTATCGTAAAAAGCGGCACGCAAACGATCCGGGTATTAGGCACCGCATTTAACCTGAATACCTACCGCCATGAAAAAGCGATCACTACGCTGGTAAATGGCCAGATTGCCCTGCGCACCGGAAAGGGAGATGAAAAAATACTCGCTCCCGGCGATCAGGCCGTAAACAACGGACAGGCCATAACGCTCAGCAAAGTGCTGACTCAGGATTACACCGCCTGGAAAGATGACCTCATTGTACTCCATGATCAGGACCTGAGCGATATCTTCAAACAGCTGGAACGCTGGTATGATGTCGAATTTGTAAACACCGAACAGCTCGGTACGCGTACCACATTATCGGGCGAAATACCCAGAAACACCAATCTTTCGGCCATTTTACAGGCCCTGGAAGAACAGGCACATGTCAAATTTGAAATGAAAGGAAGGAGAATTATGGTCAGAAACTAAGCACCCGGTCTGGCCTGAAAAAAAAACCGCAGATGCTACCAACATCTACGGCCAGTGGTTCAGGTCATCAGAAAGATAATTGCGACATCATTAATCATTTAAACCCAAACTATACAAATGTATGCATTATAACATACTTGTCAAACAGCCCTGGCGTATTCTCCGCTGTACGGTGCGTTTTGGCTTTAACCTATTGGCCTATTATCGATTGCCTATGAGATTGACATTATTGTTGACCCTCTTTTTTACGTTAGAAGTTGCGGCTTACTCCCATGCCCAGAAAATCAGTATGGAGGTAAACCAGGCTTCGCTGAAAAGTGTATTGCAGGAGCTCCGCCGTAAAAGCGGCTTTGCCTTTATTTACAACGACCGCGACCTCGATAAGGCCGATCCGGTATCGGTGAAGCTAACCGATAGCGATTTGCCGGAAGCCTTGCAGCTTATTTTCGCCGGTCAGCCCCTCACCTATACCATCAAGGATAAACTGATCAATATTACCCCTAAACCCGCATCCGGACCGGCGGTAAACCTCCTGAATACGATGCTTCAGGATCCCATTCGTGGTCGCATTACCGATGAAAAGGGCGAACCACTGGCCGGAGCAACGGTATACGTACTGGAAAAAGACGGCAAACGCAGCGGCAAACAAACCACGGCCGACCGCGATGGCCGCTTTCAACTGGCGGGTATTGCAGAAGGTACCCTGCTCGAAGTGTCTTACCTGGCCCATGCCAGCGTTAAAATGCCTGCACGTACCCAAATGGGCACGATCATACTGAAACCACAGGTTACTGAAATGAAAGAAGTTTCGGTAGTGGCCACAGGGATGACCGTACGCGATAAGGAAACGTTCACCGGGGCTGCCACAGTTTTCCTCGGACAGGAACTCAAAAACGTGGGAAACTCGAACGTGATCAAGAGCCTGCGTACCTTAGATCCTTCTTTCCAGCTGATGGATAATAATTTAGCGGGCTCCAACCCCAATGTACTGCCCACCATCGAACTCCGCGGACAAACCAGCATTACCACACAATCGCTCCGGGATGCATTTTCAGACGATCCTAATCAGCCTTTATTTATTTTAGACGGCTTTGAAACCTCACTGCGTACCATTGTCGATCTGGATATGAACCGGGTATCATCCATCACCATCCTGAAAGATGCGGCTTCTACGGCCATCTATGGGTCGCGGGCCTCTAACGGGGTGGTTGTGGTCGAAACCATTCAGCCTAAAACCGGACAGATCCGTTTAACCTACACCACAGACATGTCGCTGGAGCTTCCCGACCTGAGCGGCTATAACATGATGAATGCCACTGAAAAACTGCAATTTGAAAAGCTATCGGGTGTTTATAATGCGCCCACAGCCTATCCCGAACTGCAGAACGTGTATTATGATCCACTATATTCGCAGAAATTACAGCAGGTGATTAGCGGTGTCGATTCGTATTGGTTAAGTGAGCCCCTGCAAACAGGCTTTGCACAGCGCCATGCCCTGTATGCCGAAGGCGGATCGCAGGCCCTGACCTTCAATGCTGGCGGAAACTATCGCGTACTCAAAGGAACCATGATCGGATCGGGAAGAAAAGACTGGGGCCTGCGCTTAAACCTGTCGTACAGAAGTGCTAAATTAAAAATTAACAATAATGCCTATGTAAGCGGTTACCGGGCTGATGAGTCAAATTATGGCAGCTTCTCTATCTGGTCCAATATGAACCCCTATTACCCGAAAGCCGATGCCGCAGAGCCTTATGTATTCAGCTTTTATGATTCACGCACCAACAGCTACTATACCCGTACCGCATCCAGCTATATCCGGGTGAGCAACCCCCTGTATAACGCCGCATTGAAGAGCTTTGATTATGCCGAAAATCTGTCCATTACCAACAATTTACAATTGATTTATGAGCTGGCCAGGGGCCTGCGGATACAAAGTTCTCTTCAGGTTTCGCATGCTTCGACCACGGGAAACACCTTTAAATCACCGCTACATACCAGTTTTGAAGATATGGATCCGCTGAAAAAAGGGAGCTATGCCTACCGGCAGACAGCCGGCTTATCGTATACGGCAAATGCCATGATCTCGTATGCCAAAAGCATTAGAAAGCACGCCTGGCAGGCCAATATCAGGGGCGAACTACAGGATAAGACCAACCGGCTGAAAGGTTTTGTGGCCCAGGGCTTCCCGACCTCGACCAACGGTAATCCGCGTTTTGCCTATGGCTACCAGGAAAACAGCAGTCCGACGGCCTTTAACAGCATCGCCCGTCGAAACTCGATCATTGCCAACGGTTATTATTCATACGCTGAACGCTACAATCTGGATGCCTCGTTTACCTACGACGGATCGACCTCCTTCGGCATGCAAAACAGCTACCAGCCTTTTGCTTCTTTAGGCCTGAGCTGGAACATCCATAAGGAGAAGTTTTTAGAATCGGCTGCCTGGCTCAACAACCTCCGTTTACGAGCTTCGTATGGTGTAACCGGCAACCAGAACTTCACCTCTTCGACCTCGGTATCGACCTACAACTATATGCCCAGCTTTAACTACCTGGGCCAGGGTGTAGAACTCACTAAATTGGGTAATGCTAATTTAGAATGGCAGAATACCTATCAAACGAACATTGGCCTTGATGCGGCAGTTTTTAACAACCGTTTAACCGTACAGCTCAATGCGTACCGGAAATATACCAGTCCCTTAGTGGTGGCCATTGGCCTGCCCTCATCAACTTCGTTAAATGATTATGCCATTAACGCCGGAAACCTGAGTACCAAAGGTGTCGAAGCCAACATCCGCTTTGCACTTATCCATAAGCCTGAAGAACGGGTTTCGTGGGTAATAGGCGCTACCGGAACCGTGATGAGCCAGAAATACAGCGGCTTTAACAATAAGCTGTCGAGCTTAAATGAAAGCCTGCAATCGTTAAACTCGCTTACACGCTATCGCGACGGCTATGATTATTACGATATCTGGACGGTACCTTCACTGGGCATCGATCCGGCTTCGGGCAGGGAGATCTTCCTGAAAAAAGACGGCACGCAAACCTTCACCTACAGCTATGATGATGTGGTTAAAGTGGGAAACAGCAGGGCCGATATCCAAGGTGTGGTCAGTAATGCCGTTACCTATAAAGGGCTCACGTTAACGCTGTACACCCGTTATATCGTTAATCGGGATGTGTGGAACGACGCTTTGTTCAACAAGGTCGAAAATATTTCGCTCAATCGCGTCATTAACAGCAATCTGGATAAAAGAGCACTCTATGAGCGCTGGAAGCAGCCTGGCGACCATGCGCAGTTCAAAGCCATTTCGCTTACCGGCACCACCAACATGTCGTCGCGTTTTGTACAGCGTGAAGATGCCATCTCGATCGAGTCGGTCAGCTTAGCGTACGAGTTCGGAAAAAGGAAATGGATGGATAAAGCCGGCATTTCAAACCTGCGCCTCAACGGCTATTCGAATGAGCTGGCCTACCTGTCGACGGTAAGAAAGGAAAGAGGCATTGATTATCCTTTTGCCCGGTCATTTTCCCTGAGCTTAACCGCCACCATTCAGTAAAGTAAAACACATGTTATGAAGAAGCTAAAATACTTAATTTATATACTGCTGCTGCCCCTTCTATTGGGGTCATGCAAAAAATGGCTCGATGTACAGCCGGAAGATAAACTGACCGAAAAGGAAATTTATTCTTCCCGCCAGGGGATAGCCGAGGTGCTAAACGCACTCTACCTGAAATTGGGCACCAATAATTTATATGGCCAGAACCTCACCTTAGATAAGCTGGATCTTTTCGCCCATCGGTATCACGCTTATGCCAACAATTCGGCCTATTATAATTATATTCATCACAGCTACCAGGATGAGGCGGTGAAGGCCACCCTTTCCAATATCTGGGGCGGCTTGTATGGAGTAATCGGGAATGCCAACCTGTTTATCGAAAACCTGAAGAAATATCCGGGTGTGCTCAGTGCGGCCCAGGAACAACAGTACATGGGCGAAGCCATCGCTGTACGTTCACTGGCATATTTTGACCTGCTGCGTATGTTCGGGCCGGTATATGCTCTCGATCCCACGGCAAAATCGATACCCTATTATCGCAGCATCGGCGCTGATGTGGGTGATTTCCTGCCGGCTGACAAGGTATTGCTATACATCCTGGAAGACCTCAGCCAGGCCCTCAGCTATCTGGCTAAAGATCCCATTACTAGCCAGAATGGCACGGATAATTATAATAATTACCGCTTAAACCTGTATGCCGCAATGGTACTGAAAGCCCGGGTACACCTGTGGAGAGGCACTGCTACCGATAAAACCCAGGCCCTGGCCTTAGCGAAAGAGGTGATCGCCAATGCATCCCGGTTTCCATGGATCCAGCATACCAGCATCACCGGCAGTGCCGCCGATGCCGATCGCATATTTTCGACGGAGGTTTTATTCGGGACATTTAACAGTAAGCTGTACGAACTCCAGAATAGTCTTTTCTCACCGAGCATAAACGAACTTCGCATTCTTTCTACCGGCCCTGGTAATTATGTCGAAAATGTATACGAGGGTAACCAGGCCGACTATCGCTTTGTATATCTGTGGCCCTACCCTTCAGGCGGTGCCGTCACCTTCAGAACCTTTATCAAGTACCAGGATATGAATACGACTTCCCTGACGCGCCGTTTTACCATTCCGTTAATACGGCTGAGCGAAGCCTATTACATAGCCGCCGAAGCCGAGGCTGATCCGGCACAGGCCCTGGCTTACCTGAATACCGTGAGACAGAAACGAAATCTCTCCGTTAACATTACCGACTATACGAAATTCCGCAGCGAGCTGACCAAAGAATACCTGAAAGAATTTTATGGAGAAGGCCAGCTCTGGTATTATTACAAGCGTAATGCCATGACCAGCATCGCCAGTCCCAACACGGTAACCGGTGCCGGTAATTTTTCGATGTCGCTTTCGGCATATGTCTTTCCGATACCTGATTCGGAGCTTAGTTCACGATAAAATTGATATGTTATGGACATTAAAAATAATCTGTTAATACCAATAATGGCAATGACAATAACCTTCGCAGGTTGGTCTTGCAAAAAAAAAGAAGTGGCGCTTTATGACGAAGCAGCCAGTGGCAGCAGTATTTACTTCAAGGAAGCAGTGGGCACGGCAAACCCGCTGTCCAAAACGATTTCCTTTGGCTATGTGGGCTACAGTGTTAAGGACTCCATTGTAGCTATTCCGGTAGCCGTTACCGGGTACCCGAATGCACAGGACAGACGCTTCCAGCTGAAACTAACGGATGGCACCACTGCCGTGGCGAATAAACATTTTACCTTTCTGCGTGAGCCAATTATCCGTGCCGGAAAGGTCGTGGATACGCTCCTGCTGAAAATTAACCGTACCGCCGATATGACCAGCACCCCATTTGAAATTCATATGTTCCTGGAACCCAACAATGCCTTTACCACCCTGCTGGCCGACCCGTCTAAAAATTACCTGAACTATACCATTACGGTAGATGATATTGCCGGCGTTTCACATTTATGGACCACTTCGCCCAGGGCAGCCGCCATATTGAATTATTTTGGCACCTACTCGCGGAAAAAAGTCGATCTGATGTTAGAGGTTCTGAAATTAAATCCGGCTTTCTTTTACGATACCTCGCTGCCTGCACCCACCGTTAACCAGGTGCTTTCCTATGCGCGGTACATGTATTACTGGCTGAACAAGGAGGCCGGAGAGGGACGAATATACCTGGATGAAAAAGGCGAGGAAATTAAAATGGGTGCATATGCCGGTTAGGCAGGAACTTAAATAAAAAACAAATGATGAAAACACAATATTATCGTATCCTGATGTCACTCGCGGTGGCGGTATGGCTTGGATTTGCCCTGACCGGATGCCGGAAAGACTTAGGAAACTATGACTATAACCCCGTCGATTCGCTCGTGATCGGCAATATGCAGGATACCTATCAGTATACCATCGGTGCAACAATGAACATTAGCCCGGAACTGAAATTTCTACATAACAGCACATTTAACGAGAGTGATTATACCTACGAATGGGCCACCTATACCAGCAATACCGCTGCAAAAAAGGTCATTCACCAAGGCAAAAACTTAGATATCGCACTTCCCCTGGGCATAGGAAGCTATCGGGGCTATTACGTCGTCACACAAAAATCGACAGGTATTACCTGGCAGAAACGGTTTACGCTCGATGTGTTCGGCACCTTCCAGCCTGCCGGCTGGTTTGTACTGAACGATATTGACGGGAAAAGCCGGTTAGACTTTTACCAGGAAAATCGCGATGCCTGGAATACATTTCCTGTCATTTATCGTGACCTGGCATCGCTGATAAAGGATGTGAATACCGGTTCGCCATTGGAACTCACCGGCAAACCCCTTTCGGTTACGGCATTTCAAAACAGGGATGGGATTAACAGTACGATGGCCTACCGCTTATACATCAATACCGATAAAGCCACACAATGGATCAATATAACGGCTGGTTTTACCTGGGATAAATTACGGAATGTTTTCGCGAATGAAACCGTTTCCGGAGAACCTGCTTCCGTATCGGTGATCTATCCGGGAGTGGCAGGTGGTGCATATGCCTATAAAGATCAGCAGCTATATCTTTATCATACGACCTATTCATTGTATGGCACACCGGTTAACCGGATCTCGGGTGTTCCGGGAACCTTTCCCATATCGCCCTATATTGTGGCGCCTGCTAATCAGAATATGCATGCGGTATTCTATGATACGCAAAATAAACGCTTCCTGCGATCGATGGCGTCGTCGGTGGGCGCTACGATACTCAACAGTTCGGCCCAGGGACTTGATCTATCCAATACAGGCAAAGACCTGGTATGGATGGGCTATACGCCCGCGTTTAACGGGCAGGTCGTTGCCCTGTTAAAAGATGGCAGCCGTTATTACCTGGCACGCCTTACGTTCCCTTATACTATTCCGACAACGAACATCAATATTTTGGTCAGTTCTTTTGAGGAGATTACCGGGCGCCTTACCGACCTCGCTACCGCCGATAAGTTTACGATGGATCATCAATTCGGCTACCTTTTTTATGTGAGCGGCAACAAGCTCTATCAATATGATATGGACAGTAAAATGGTTAAGCTCGCTAAGGATTACGGAAGCCGTACCATATCGCTGTTAAAGGTGAATACTCTTACAGCCTTTACCACGGCCAATGTACCAAACTTTCCGGCCCGGTTCACCAGTCCGGGTTATGGCCTTATTGTAGGTAGTTATGACGCACAGAATCCGGCAGGTTCAGGAACAGTTGATTTTTATACCGCCACCAGCCTGATGGGAAATTTAGCGGTTTCAACGCCGCCTTTTACCGGATTAGGAAAAGTAGTCGATGTAAAATACAGTGAATTATAAATCTTTATAAAATTTAAACAGATGAAGCACATATTGACATTTGCAGGGCTCATCCTTCCCCTGTGCACGTTTGCCCAACAGCCCTTCCTCATTCAGGGGAAAGCTGCGGCCTTTAAACCAGGTACTCCTGTATATTTTAGTTATCCCTCTGCCCGAGGCTATGTATTAGATTCAAGTATCGTTAAAGACGGCGTATTCTCCTTTAAAGGTACCGTTAACGAGCCGTTTAAAGGTACATTATTGCTAAAACCGGCCGTAAAGGGCGCTGTGAAAGACCAGCTAACACTCTATGTGGAACCTGCCACGATCCGTGTAACAGTTTCCGATTCGCTGAAATCCGCCAAAGTTTCCGGCTCAAAAATTAATGCCGACGATCAGGTGCTTTTGGCCTTCACCAAACAGGCACAGGAAGAAATTGCACGCATCAATGCCGCCTATCAGGGTGCCAGTGCCGAACAAAAGAAAGATGTTGAATTTATGCGCACTTTCGCTAAACAGTACACACAGGCTACGGATCATTTATCGAAACTCCAGCTGGAGTTTGCCGGAAATCATCCTGACTCGTATGTCAGTTTATCCATACTGGCACCACTGGCCTCCAAAGAAAAATTTTTAGATGATGCCGAAAAGATATTTTTAAACCTCTCAACACCCATCAGGGAAACAAAGGCAGGCAGGTTGGCCCGTGAAGCTTTTACAGCAGCGCAAAAAACAAAAATAGGTCAGCCTGCCATTCCTTTTACCCAAAACGATGTGCATGGAAAACCATTCAGCCTGTCTGACCTGAAAGGTAAATATGTATTGATTGATTTTTGGGCGTCGTGGTGTGTACCATGCCGTCACGAGAACCCCCATGTAGTGGCTGCCTATCACCGGTTTAAAGATAAAGGCTTTACCGTTTTGGGTGTTTCGCTCGATAAAGCAGATGGCTATGATGCCTGGGTAAAGGCAATTGCCGACGACAAACTGGAGTGGCCGCAGGTATCGGATCTTAAATTCTGGGATAATGCCGTGGCCCGTGCCTATGGTGTGAAATCGGTGCCGGCTAACTTTTTGATCGATCCACAGGGTAAGATTATTGCGAAAGGACTACGCGGCGAACGGCTTTCGGCTAAACTGGCCGAGCTGCTGGGTACGGAAAAGTAAAAGCTTCCCCATGTTGAAGGGCTCACCAGCCGGATCAGCAGGGTATATACCCTGCTGATCCGGTTAAATGCACAGCATAGTCTCCCTATGGCTTACTTCAAAAGCTGCTCTTCAATAATAGCCATGATCCTGGCCGGCTGATCGCCCACCTCAATAACAGGTACTTTTCCAGGTTTTATCAGCATAATATAAGGCAAAGCCATGATATTAAAGCGTGAGCAAAGCTCTTTCTCTTTGTCGGCATTGATTTTATAGAATATTACCTGGTCTTTATATTTGGCGGCAAATTGTTCCATAACCGGCATCAGCTTCATACACGGAGCGCACCATGTAGCCCAAAAATCGATCACAACAGGTTTATCGCCTTTCAGTACAAAATCTTTATTGTTCTTATAATCGAAAATATACTCGATAAATTCGTCTTTCGTGATGGCATTTACCTTACCTGGCTGGAGCTTTATCAGTTCTACTTTCGCTTCTTCGGTAATCACGGTACTTTCGTAGGTCTGAAAATAGGCTTTGCCTTTCTGAAAGTCGATAGAAAGTATGCCATGATCCAGCAGTTTAAGCCCGGCTACAGGGCTGGTTAATGTTGGGTTAATGGCAACTGCCTGATTTGCCATATGCACGTTCACTAATGAAACCGCATTCACCCTGAATGTTTGTGCTGCCGTAACGGGCGCACCATAACCGGTACCGCTAAGGGTACTATTTTGTGCTGATTTCGGCTGACCGGCAGGGAGCGATTTATCTGATGGCAGCGCCAGCAAACCGGTTTGCCAGGTATCAAAGATCACTTTTGTGGGTACACCCGCCAGCTTCATCTCAAATTGCGGGGCTCCGCCCGACAGTATCGCACAATCTGTCCGGTCTGATAGCCGCATAAACGAGGGTTTGAACGGTGCAGATGTATAGATCCTGCTATTTTTCTTATCAATGGTGAGGGTTACGTTTTTAAACAGGTTGCCCCCCACGACACCGGCCACACCCAGCTGACGAATCTGGTCGGCAGACCGGCCTTCCAGCAGCAGTGCAGGTACGGTATTGCCATATACGTTATTATCTAACGCTACCGTGGCCAGACTTCCTTTCCGGGGTGCATCAGGTTGGCGGTAAGGTGAAAAATCATAGGCAGTGGAAGGCTTCAGGTCATCCATCCCTATTTTTTGAGCAAATTCGGGCAGCACAGCAGTTTTTCCGGCCAGATCCAGCAGAAAACCGGCTTCCACGCCGTTTACCAGCAACGGAATAACGATGCGCCCGTCGACAAGCTTAAAGGAGTGCGACTCGGTTTTAATGGCCGCGGTTTGCGCATATCCTGTAAAGGAAAAAAATAATGCGCATGCAATAAACAGGAGTTGTTTCATGTATGTTATTTAGCTTAATTGATCTTAAAAAATTTTACCCTTTCTGCGGTATCTTCACCAGCTCACCCTTGTATTCTACGTCTATCTTCCTGCCGTCCTGTCGCTGTATGGTCAGCATTTTTGGACCAGGTGTGCGTAAAGCCGGGATACCTTTAAGGATATCGCACAGGTCATAGGTTCCGGTTTCCTGACCGTCGATATGCGTAACCACATCGCCCACCTCAATAATCCCGTCCATCTCCTGCCAGATATGGGTAACAGCCAGCTTCCCTCCTTTTACGGTGATCCCAAATCTGCTCTCTCTAAAAACAGGTTTAAGGATACCCTGCTCATAAGGTACATAATACAGTCTTTGCTTCGGATAGTCAATAACAATTCTGGCATATTCCATGAAACGGGTACCCAGAAGTGTGTAAGGTGCATTGGTCGTTTCGGTAATCACATCGGCCACTTTTACCGGGCCAATACGTAATTCAGGGATATATATCTGTTGGTCACGGGTATAGTCCAGCTGACCGGATATCCCGACACTCTTTGCACCTTTACCCTCTTTCAGCACGGTAACCGCTCCTGCCGCTTTCAGTTTTTCGGCATCCGATTGTTTCAGGTTCAGGAACGAACCCGAACCGCTGTCTAACAACACCCGGGTATCCTCCCCATTGATCAGGATATTGAAAACAGGCAGAATGCCTTCTTTAGTAAAATTCTGTGCATAGCGCATCGATTCCTGGTAAGGTACAGCTGCCGTAGAGAGCGATATGGTTTTTGCCCGGGCATCAAGGGTACAGATCATCGTCGACAGGATATCGGCGCCGATAATGCCCGCCACATCATAACAACGCACCGGAGAGGGCTCAGGCATGATCGCACAGCTGATTCCGGTAAAGTTCAATTTTTTATCCGGTGTCATTACACTGCTTACCCGTGTCTGTTTCAGGTATTTGGTGATACCGCTGGAGTCGTTAAGCAGGATCGAATCGACCACGCCCAGGTTATGCGCACGGCAATATTCGGCAGAGAGCGACATCAGGGAAGCGCCGGTGTCGAAAATAAACCGTTCTTCCTTCCCATTGAGTTGCATCTTCACGATCATTTTACCCGCCACCAGTTCATAAGGTATAACGGCGGTAACCTGCTGTGCAGCGGCACGGCTGCCCCCCAGTGTATGCAGCGTCAGGCTGAAGAGCAGCAGTATGCTGTATTTTAATATTTTCATGGCGATCTATAAAAGCTTATGGTTTAAGTTTCAATGCAGCCTGCACACTGCTTTTAAGATTTAAGATGCCCTTAGCTGCGCACAGCTGTTCGTATAAGAACAGGTCAACCACGATCTTTTTACGCTGTATAACTGATTTCTCTACCTCTTTGCCCTCCATTTTGGTCGCATGGTTCATAAGCAGCTGCTTTATTTGTGTACCGGTCAGCGCAGGAAAATAAGCTTTAATAAAGGCCGCAGCACCGGCTGTTACACCTGCACTCAACGACAGGGAAGAAGCCTGTTTATAAATATCACCGGGCATAGCTGAATAAAGCCCTACTGCCGGCACGAATATATCCAGTGCTTTGGTGCCATAGTTGGCCATGGATGAAGGGTTGCCTTTTGCATCCGAATTGGCCACCACCATCAGGTTACTGAAAGGTTTACCGCCATCTGCATTGGCGTGCGACGGGTAATAGATCGCCTGATCCATGTTTTCGGCTTTTTCCCATGCCGGTACAATCACGAGTACGCCTTTCTTTTCGGCTACACGGATGGCCTCGTTCAACCAGGCTCTCTGTTCCTTTGAATAAAAGGAGCTTTGCTGTGGCAATGTGATAATATCTGCCCCATTGGCGATGGCATAATGCATGGCCAGTACAACATCCTTCGGGTAAGGGTCTCCTTTCTGGCCTAACACCACCAGGTTCATCACCTTTGCTTCGGGTATTATACCGCTAAAGCCCGATCCGTCGACCTCCGCCCCGGCGATAAGCCCAAACATCATGGTACCAACACCGGAAGCCGGGGTTAGCAACTGGTTGTTGCCATATCCGGTATCGGTTATATCATTAGGACGATCGCCTGTAACCGAAGCTCTGCCATCATCGCCGATCCTTTTCATCAGCTTATCGAAAGATTCCTTACTGAAATCAATCTGCTTATCGTGAAAGTTGTTGTACAGCAATTCCCAGGCAGGTACATAATCCGGGTTTTTCTGGCGGAGAAAGCCTTTCGTGGTATTCCCAAATAAGTAAACAAAAGTAGCCGCAAGCGTAGTCAGCGAATCCTGCTTCTTCGTCTTATCATATACAGTGCCCATAGCTTCATCAGCCGTGATCTGGCTTCTGTCTTTTCCCGGAAATCTGGCCATGATCTCCTTATCCCATTTGGATACATATTCTTTAAACAGGTATGCCAGCTTATAGCCTCCATAGCTGGCTCCAAGTGTGCCCCCGGCGTCATAGAGAATACTCCTGAAATATTTATATTCCTCCATATCGGCAGGCGGGGCAACCTCTTTACGCATACCATTCTCATACCTGTAAAAATGCTTTCCATCAGAAATAAGATCGGCATATTTGTCCTTGAGCCTCAACCATTCCCGGTCTCTTTCTCTATGCGTGCTCTCCATAAATTTACTGTCCTTACCGCCTAAAAAGTTCCAGCCGTGTACATCATCCACATAGCCGTTCCGGTCATTGTCTGTACCATCTGCCTTTTCTTTAGGGTTAATCCAGACGGCGTGTTTCAGCGCCTCGTGTTCAATATCGGCACCACTGCTAATGATGGCAATAACGGGTGCTTTTGCTATTTTTCGTCCTTTTACGAGCTGTTGCGCACCTGACAGATCGATACCGTATGTGCCGGTTGCCGGAGCTGATTTATACCAGCTGCCTCTGACCAACGGCGTCTGTGCTTTATTATCGGTTTGCTGTTGGGCAAATAAGGGTGCAGAGGCTACCCATAAGAGTACCAGAAATAGGTTCCTTTTCATGTTTGTTATGTTATAATATTTTAAATTGAGTTATCTGTATTTTAAGATCTCGGATTTTACATTTTCTCCCCGGAGGTGCCTGGCGACTATTTTTCCCTGCCGGTCCACCAGCATAATGAAAGGAATTTGCTGGAAACCGAAGCGTTTCTGCATCTCATCGGGTGTTTTTTGTTTGTCGTCCCAAAGGGCGAGCCAGGGGATATTATCTTCTTTCAGTGCTTTTAGCCAGTTATTCCGATCCTCATCAATCGAGATGCTGACGAAAACAAGATCGTCGCCTTTCAGCTCCTGATAGATCTTTTGCAGGCTCTTCATCTCTACCCGGCAGGGAGCACACCAGGAAGCCCAGAAATCGACCAATACCAGCTTGTCTTTAAAATTTGTACTGGCATGTAGCTTACCCTCTTTATCCGGCAGGGCAAAATTGGCAAAGGTGGCGCCTTCCGAAAATCCGGCTACCCTGTTGTTTTGTGCCTGTATCCATTTTGTAATCGCAGCGTCCGGCATTTCGACCGCCAGGCCCTCATACACCTGCCGGAAAACGTCTCCTTTATTGATGAAGAAGTTCATATTTTGATAAACCACACCGGCCAGCACAACAGGCGGGTATTTGCCCTGTATCCTGCTCCAGTCCCATCCGCCTGTTCCTGTTTTCAACTGTTTATCCGCCTGTGCCAGGATATCCGGATAGAGCGGACTTTCCATCAGTAGTGTAGAACCTTTGCTATCGGCATTGTTCACAAATCCTTTCACCGTAAAGGGTTTATTTTCCAGAAAAACCAACGTTTCGTTCCCGGCAATGCGCAGCTTATAATAATCTGCACTAATTGTCATCGAAGAGGACGTAAATGCCTCTCCACTTTTGGCTGTACATTGAAACAAAATCTTATCGGCCATATCCGATAACCGGATCTCAACCGGTGCCATCGATCGTATTTTACCTGAGAAAACGAACTGGGCACTCACTTTACCGGCGATCAGCACAAGGAATAGCGCCATTAATCTTATTATATTCATTTTGCTGCTTTTTGGTTAAGGTTTAGTGGCTATTTTCACCAGGTCAATATCATATTTATCTTTCATCCACTTCACCACCACAGGATATTTAGCATGGATGATGGGACAGCGCGCCGGGGGGTAAACCAGGGCGACCGAATCTGGTGTCCAGCGCATGGCCATTTGCACATAGTCGATAAAATTCTGCTGCGGGTTGGAGCCTATCCCGCTGTTGGCCGAATAAGTGGTCGCACTGATATTAAAGTTCCATTGATTGCTGAACCGCCCCGGAAAGCCGCGGTTCTGGTAATAATTGGCATCATTCACCTCAGCGGCCAATACCTTGATAGGTGTGGTAAAATCCATGCCGTCATTAAAGCCGGGAGGCATTTCGACATCCCCTTTAAGTATGGCACTTTTCAATATTTCCTTGAGCATCACACCCCGCCGGTAAAACTTTGCAAAGGAAGTTCTCGGAGGCGTAGGACTGGCGGCCGAATAGGTAATCACACCGGTAGTCAGGTTTTTCGTATAAGGAATAGCGCCGTTCCAGGTGAAAGACCAGAAATCAAGCCCGTCATAACGGTAATTCATCAGCGAAACACTTTTCGACTCTAAGGTGGCAAGAAGGGTGACCTGCGAAAGACTGTCGGCCACATAAAAATAAGGCGGCAGCACTCTCCTGGTCACTTTCGGTGACAGGTTACCAAAGATGTTTTCGGCAATATAACTAACCGCTTCCTTTTGCTGGTTTGCCGGAATATCATATCCTGTTTTATTCCCAACAGCTGTCCAGGTCAGGTTAAAGTCCAGGTTTTTAAAGTTTTTGTAAATAATTTTCACGCCAAACTTATCATAAACCTGTTTGGCCAGCACATCCTGTTCCTCTGTTCCCTGTGGGAAAGTATATCTTTCTGCACTGGCAGCTTCAGAAGGAACAATGGGGTCTTCCTTGTAACAGGAAAAATTCAAAAATACGATGGCTGATAGCGCCATGCTTAAAATTATCCTATTCATAAATCAATATTTTGGTGTGGCTAATTTGTTTTGTACTAAATTCGGGTTCTTTTGCATAGCCGTTTGGGGAATGGGCAGGGTATAAGCCGGATCATTCTTTTCCATGGTAAATACCGTTACCGTGCCTTCTTCTTTCCACTCCCGGGAGAAACTTTCCATGCCCCATCTGCGCTGATCGTACCAGCGTGTATTTTCGAAACACAGCTCCCTGCGTCTTTCTTCTTTAATGAAAGCCAGTAATCCCGCACCTGAAACACTGGCAGCAGGCACCTTATATTCATCGCCGGACGTGTTTTTATAGCGTTTCTTACGGAGCGTTTCGAGCACCTGAACAGCATCAGCAGGTTTGTTGGTAAAATAGTAGGCTTCGGCCAGCATCATACAGGCTTCAGAAAGCCGCACTGCTTTTGCAAACTGGGTGGTAATGGCAGCATATGCCGTATTCACCGGTAATTTTCCCGAAGGTACAAAGGTCGTTTGCTGTGCCGTACTTTCTTTCAGGATATAGTTTGATTTCCTGAGGTCGTTAGCGGCAAAAGAATTAAGCAGGGATGGTGAAGCGTTGAACATGCGTCTGGCGGCGCCTGCAGTAGTCGTATTGATCGTTTCCACAGCCCACCTGTTCATGTCCTGTGTGTTGCCGTAAAGCCAGATGGCCTCCGGATTATTATAGCTGCTGAACGGATAATAGGGTGTTGCGGCCACCTGCGTGAACGCATTGAGATCCAGCAGCGACAATCCCCAGTCCTGCACCACTTTATTGGCATATACGATAACCTGGCTGTAGTCTTCTTTAAAAAGGGCAACCTTAGCTTTTAACAGCTGTATCATAGGCAGGTTGATGCGGCCGGTTTTAATGAACCTTTTGGCCGCAGGCAGCGCATTGAAGCTGGCTTCGGCCAGATCCAGATCTTTATCGATCTGGTTGTACACTTCTTCTACCGTGGCGCGGACCGGAAAATCAGGGTTCTGATCACTGTCTAACTTAAGCGGTACCCCGGGTGCCTTCTTATTGTAATTATAAGGCTCTCCAAATAAATTCACCAGGTTGAAATAATAAAATGCCCGCAAGGCATAGGCCTGTCCTCTCACATAGTTTTTATCCTCTTCACTACCCGATACGCCATCGAGATAATCCAATACGGCATTGCTGCCCAGGATATACTGATAGGTGGATTGCCATACATTCCAGTCAGCACTGTTTTCCCTAAGTTTTTCGAACAACTGCGGATGCCAGGAATACAGCGGTTTATATTTGGTATATTTAGTAGCATTATTGGCATTGTTGCCATTGATGGCGGCACATGCCCAGTCATCCGACAGGACTTCGTTAAAAGTCATAAAAGGCCTGGCTGAGTTATTTGGTGCGATATAAGCATTGCCAAGCAACAGCTCATTCAACGCATTCACATCCCTGGGCACATATTCTGTTTGCGACATGGGCTCCAGGAACTTTTTACAGGAGGATGCAAACAGCAATAAAATTAACAGATAATATATCTTCTTCATATCGTTGTGGGTTGAAGTTAAAGACTACAGGAAAGGCCTAAAGAAAACGACTTCGGCGTTACACTATTTTTCAGCTCGGGATCCATACCCTCGAAACGTTTGGAGGCTATCACGAAAAGATTGTTCATCGAATACGTGAGCGCCAGATTTTTCATACCTAACCTGTTCATGGTACGCTGGTTGAATCTCCAGGTAAGATCCAGGTTCCTGCATCTGAGAAAAGAAGCATCGGTAACCAGAGCATCCGACAACGCCCACCATGCGATGGGATAGCCGGTGGTCGTTCCGTTGGGCAGATAGCTAAGCACGGTTGTGAATGTGGGATCGAGGGCCGGGATATTGGTTATCTGCTCATCACCCGGTTTTTTCCACCGGTTTATCACTCTGCGGTCTATATTATATTCGGCCATAGGTAAGCGGCTGCCCGATGTGAAATTGGCATAAGGGTTTGATAAACGTGTTTTACCTCCCAGAATCATGGCAAAGCCGGTGCCTACCGATAATGATTTATACCGGAAGTTCATACTCAGTCCTCCGGTAACGGTTGGCCGGCTCACACCGGAATACACCAGAAAGCTGCCGGGATCAGCCGTGGCTGTTGCCGCATCGGTATCGAACAAATTAAATACAGGTGCACCATTCACCGGGCTGAGGCCGGCAAACGAGTACGACCAGAAGGCATCAACCGGGTAGCCCTCTTTGAGGATAGCATCCCGGCGGCCGCTCAGGTAATAGTTCAACGTGGTTTTAGGGCCCATCATAGCGCCTGTTTTGTTCCAGTTCCGGGAAGCATTCAGGCTTATGCTAAATCCTGTTTTTGCTGTATTTACCGGTGAAAAAGAGAGTGTTCCCTCTACCCCCCTGTTGTACACAATGCCCCCGTTGGTAATCGAAGTGCCTATGCCAAATTCAAATGGGATTTCCTGGCTGATCACGGCATTGGACCGGCGCTGGTAATAATCAAATGTGGCACTCACAACACCCTGGAACAGTGCGATATCGGCACCAAAGTTCCAGTTGCTTGTCCGCTCCCAGGAGAGATACGGATTAGGGATCTTCGCAATAGAAGAATAATACTCATTGAATACGTCCAGTAAACCATTTTTGTATAAAATGAGCTCAGGACTCTGGTTAGTTAAGGCATTGCCCTGTATACCATAAGTGGCTCTCAGGTTAAACTGGTTAAGTCTGGGCAGGTATTTTTTTATGAACTGCTCTTCGGCCAGGCGCCATGAAACGCCCACCGAATAGGTTGGATCAAGGCGTTTGTTCACATCCTGTCCGAAACGGTTAGAAAAATCGTTACGTATACTGGCGTTTACCACATAACGGCTATCAAGGGAATATGCTGCCGTAGCAAATACCGACATGAAATTGTTAGTATTATTTAAACGTTTCCACTTGTTATTATACAATTGCCCAAGCACACCATAACCATTATACGAAAGGTTAGTCCCTGCAGTGGGTACCAGGTTTGCCGGCAGGGTGGGCTGAATAATAGCTTCTCCACGCTCTTTGGCATAGCCCCATACGGTATTGGCCGTAGAAATACTGGTACCCGAGCGCAGCTCCTGGCCCAGCAGCACATTTAACCGGCTCTTGTTTTTTAAATTCCACGTCATAATGAACTTGTTCTGCACATTATAGGCCTTCTGCCGGGCATCGTTGGTAAAATACTCGCCACCGAACGGCAATATGGCTGCATTGAAATACTCGGAACCCGTTATTTGCGTATTATAGTCATATCCTCTGTACGTTTTGGCAATGTAATAGGTTTGATCAGCCATATAGGAGGACATGAAACTGCTGCTATAATTATAACCGCCGGTAAAATTATACGTTAACCAGGGCAATACATTCCAGTTCAGGTCGGCAGCAGTGGCCATTTTCAGGGTTTCGGTCAGCGCATCCGAATGATCTCTCTCGTTCATAAAATTATAACTGAGTGAAGGATTTACCCCATTGTACTGGTAGGCATTACTTTTCTGATAGTATGCCGGGCTGCCGAGCTCATTAAAGGCAGGAATGGCCCTGCTGGTCTGTGTAGCATACCCTATCGGATCCACGCCCGTACCAAATCCCCGGTTTTCCGTATATCCGCCGGTTACAGAAAGATTAAGCCGCAGCTTTGGTGTAATATCAAACTTCACCGCTATCCTTCCGGTCATACGGCTGGCATCATTCCCGATTTCCTGGCCCTGCTGCTTCGTGTAGCCCAATGAAGTAGTAAAGCTCATCTTGTTGGTTCCTCCCGAAAAGCTCAGGTTATGGTTCTGATCAAATCCCGTACGGGTAAGCAGATCAAACCAATTGGTATTGGCCGTTTCCAGAAACCGCCGTTTGGCCTGAAACTGGGATTCGCTAATCTCACCTTCAATAAAAAGACGTCTCAGTCCTTCATAGCTATAGTAATCTGAAAGTGGTACTGCATTGTACGGTACACCGGCGCCATATACTTCATCCGAAAACAGGATGCGTTCCTGTGAATTCATAAGGTTGAACATGCCGTAGTTCGGTTTTGAATTGATCGTGGCGGATGCATTATAATTGACGGTCATTCTATCGCCGCCTTTAGCCATCTTCGTAGTGACCACGATCACCCCATTGGACGCCTTAGAGCCATAAACGGCCGTAGCCGAGGCATCTTTCAGCACGGTAATGGTTTCAATATCCTGTGGGTTGAGCCAGGAAACCTGGTTACCAATGATATTTTTCATATCGTCTGACATAAATGTACTGGCATTGATTTCAATAGGATCTTCCTGTATGATGCCATCAACCACCCATAGCGGTTGGGTATTGCCCAAAAATGTGGAAGTACCACGGATTTGTATAGAGGGGGAAGTACCTACCCTTGAACTGCTGCTGGTCACGATCATGCCCGGTACCACACCCTGCAACATCTTATCGATGGTAGAATAGTTGGGCATATAGATATCATCCATTTTCACTGTGGTGAGTGCGCCTACCAGATCTCTTTTATTGACGGTCTGATAGCCGGTGATCACCAGCTCATTCAGGCCTTTGGTATCTTCATACAGCGTTATAGTATACGTATTGGCATCGCCAATGGTGATCGTCTGATCTAAAAAACCCACAAAAGTAATGTTAAGTGTGGCATTGGTGCGGACATTCATGGCAAAACGGCCGTTAATATCGGTTGTAGTCCTGCTGGTCGTTCCCAATTCGACAATATTTGCACCGAAAACAGGTTTACCGCTTACTTCCTGGACAGTTCCGGTTATCCTTTTTGACTGCCGGACCGTATTGGCTGGTTCCGGTTTTTCGCTGTCGTCTGTTTTTTTTACGGAAAGAATAATATGATTTCCTTTAAGCGAGTAGCTAATGTTTTTATCCTTAAATAAGGTATTAAGTACCTGCGCTAAGGGTTGCTTATTCACATTTATAGATACTTTTACACTGGTGTTCACCTCTTTATTGTACATAAAAAGGTAATTGGTCTTGTTCTCAATTTCATTTAAAACATCTTCGAGTTTAACATTCTGTTTAGACAGTGTTACCGGCGTTTGCTGCGCCGACACAGACAGGATGCTGAACACAAAAGCAAACAGCATGACAGCTATAGATCGTTTAATGAACAAGAGATCATGATCCGGCAACTTTTTTAGGAATGGATTGCCTGATATATTGATTTTCTTCATACATTTAAATAGTTTTCGTTAATACATGGATGGTTTTCACCGTGTTAATGAAATAGAATCGGTTGGTGTGGCTGCACTTGCCGATTTTTTTGTTTGGTTCGGTTGGATGGAAGTATATCTTAATGCATAAGAGAGCGTTTTGAGGTTATATATTCAGTTAATTAATGGATATAAATTATCCCGGTTTCATTGTTCCTGTGGTACGAAAATTTCACGCTTTTCTGTAAAACCTGTAAAGCATATTCAATACCGTCCGACTGGCGGAACTTACCGGTAAAGGTTTCCTGAGAGAGGTTTTTAGCCGATATGATGATCTCAACATTAAAGCTTTGAGAAATTTCGGGCAATATTTCTTCCAGTTTTTTGTTTCTAAATGCGATCAGGCCTTTACGCCACAAATAGGCTTCCATACCGTCGATAGCACTTACACGTACCCGACCGTTTTCTATGCTGCTTTTCTCGTTTGGTTTCAATGAAACCAGTTTGGTCTGATGTTGATAGAGGTCTACCCCACCCTCAAACAGACTGGTCTCAAAGATGGCACTCCTGGGATAAGCCTTTACATCAAATTTGGTTCCTGTAACCTGTACATCGCCTTTTTGGGTCTTCACGACAAAGGGCTGGTTTTTATTTTTGGAAACTTCAAAATACCCCTGCCCGTCCAGATATACGGTACGATGTTTTTTTGAAAATTCAGCAGGGTACCTGAAGGTAGTATTCGCATTTAGCCATACCCGTGTACTATCCTGTAAAATGAGGTTTATCCGGTGTCCGGCCGGTACAATCAACGTCGTATAGCGCTCCGGTTCGCCTTTCATTTTCCAGAGGGACATGGTGCCAAACAGCAACAGCAGGATAACGGATGCTGCGGCACTCCATGTCCATGGTGAGAAGCGATATTTACGTAAAGGCTTTACTATAGGAAAGATATGATGCAATATTTCGGCTTTCTGATCTTCGTTTAACGACATCCGGTCATCCTGCGCTGCAAATGCTTCGCCAAGCAGTTCCCTGATGGTTTCGCCATAAAGGGGATTGTCTACATAATCCCAAAGCTCTGTCTGTTCAGCGGGGCTGATCTGGTTTTCAAGCTGCAGATGGATCAGCTGCCTGACCCGTGTATTGTTCTTATCCATACGCTATCGTTAAGATTGGCTTAACCGTTTGGTAACATTGACACAAAACCGGGAAAACAGGGGTAAATGAAAAATCAAAAAATTTATATCTTTTTGATTATCAGTAAGATTATTTTAATATTGCCATGGCAAGCAGCGGATACATCACTGCATTTTTCTTCAGATGCTCCCGTATTTTACGGAGAGCATGTTTCATATGTACATGGAGTGTCTGCGAAGAAATGCCCATGTGTTTCGCGGCTTCTTCATACTTTAAACCCTGTTGGTGACAAAGCTGATAGGCCAGCTTTTGCTGGGGTGCCAATTGTTCAATAGCATCATTCACCAGCCGGAGGGTTTCATTATAATCCAGTTGATAAAGCGTAGAGTTTTCCACAGGCAGTTCCACACTTTCCAGCTCAATACTCGCCCTGGCCTGTGCCGACAGATCCCGCAACATATTGAAAGAATGATTCCGTACGAGCCGGTTAAGCCAGGGGCCAAAACGATCTACTGTTTTCAGGTTGGTGCGGTTATCCCATATCTTCAGAAAAACATCCTGTACGATATTAACGGCCATATCTTCTGAATGAGTAAGCCGTTTACCAAAACCGTACACAAATTTCTGATAATGGTTGAATAGTTGCGTAAAGGCACGCTGATCCCCCTCTGCTGTGGCCAGGAGCAATTCCTTTTCATCGGGAAGTGGAAAATGAGGCATTAAGATCGTACTTTCTGCTAATTTACTTTTTCTGCATTCAATGATAGCTATATTTTTCAATAGAATGATTAATCCGGGATAAAAATCAGGCTGCTTTTTTGTTATCTGCTTAAAAATACGGAATTTAGCCCTACATGAATACCAAACCTCTCGACAAGCTTTTAACGTTTATAGAAAACATCCGGCAGATGCAGGACAAATGCATCGGGTATCCCGCTAATCTCCATTTCGACTACAGTTTACTGCAGGAACTGTACAGCTACCCGCTTAACAATGTAGGCGATCCGATGATCAACAGCACTTACAAGCTAAGCACCCTGCCCTTTGAACGGGAAGTGATCCGTTTTTTTGCAGACCTGTTCCGGGCAAAGCCCAACGAATACTGGGGTTATGTTACCAATGGCGGGTCGGAAGGAAATCTGTACGGACTATACCTGGCCCGCGAATTATATCCTAAGGGGATGGTATATTACTCAGAAGCGACACATTACAGTGTACATAAGAATATCCATTTACTGAATATGCCATCGATCGTGATCCGCAGTCTTGAAAATGGCGAAATCGATTATGACGACCTGGAACGTGCCATCACCCTGAACCGCCACCTGCCGGTGATCATCCTGGCCAATATTGGTACCACAATGACCGAAGCCCGCGACGATCTCTCCAGGATCACCGCCATTCTCCGGAGAAACGCCATCACCAAGCGTTATATCCATTGCGATGCGGCCTTAAGTGGCAGCTATGCTCCGTTTATTCAACCCAGACCTTTTTTCGACTTTGAGGATGGTGCCGACAGTATCGCGGTAAGCGGTCATAAATTTATAGGCTCACCCATGCCCTGCGGTGTAGTTGTTGTACGGAAGATAAACAGAGACCGTATTGCCCGTGACATTTCATACATCGATTCGATAGACACCACCATTTCGGGTTCGCGGAACGGACATACACCGCTGTTCTTATGGTATGCCATAAAAACACTGGGTTTACCCGGCTTAAAAGCACAGTATGAAAAGTGTCTGAAGATGGCCGACTATACTTTAGCCCGCCTGCAGACTATTGGTGTTAACGCCTGGAAGAACCCGGGAGCCATTACCGTAATGCTTCCCGCGCCGGATATAAAGATCCGCAAAAAATGGCAGCTGGCTACTGCGAACGGACTATCGCATGTGATTTGCATGCCCGGAGTAAGCAAGCAGGATATTGATCATTTTATAGCAGATCTGCTTTAGGAAAAGCATAACATTTTAAGCTTTTAATCCATATCTTCATAGCGGCTTAAACGGTTATTCAGCTTTAGTATCTGCTGCTGCATATCGTTTATTTTCTCCAGCAAATGGCTAACCGTTTCCAATCCTTCAAGGTTAATACTTAACTGGTAATGCAATCGTACCAGTTTTTCAAGATGTACCAGTTGTTCTGCCGGAACAAATAACTCTTCTTCGGCATGAACGACCTCGATCAGGCCGGCTTCATTTAAAGCATAAATAAATGAAATTTCGACATGATGGTGACGGCAAAATGTTTCAGCCGGTATCATTTCTAATGGTTTCATATGCGCTGATCTAAAGTTTTCGTAATTCGGTAAATAATTTCTTCTGCTCTTCGCTAAGGCCTGTCGGCAATTTCACGTCGTATGTCACATAGAGGTCGCCTCTTTCGTCTTCTTTCTTATACACAGGCACGCCTTTACCCTTCAGCCTCACTTTCGTTCCATTTTGCGTTTCGGGATTCACTTTTAGCTTTACTTTACCATTCAACGTATCGATCGTCGTTTCTCCGCCTAACACCGCTGTATAAAGATCGATCGTGGCCTGCATATACAGATCATTTCCGGAGCGTTTAAAGACCGGGTGATTTTCGATCACAAAGGCAATATAGAGGTCGCCGGCAGGACCGCCGTTAACACCCGGAGCTCCATATCCTTTAAGTTTAATTTCCTGGCCATTTTCTACCCCTGCCGGTATCGTAATGCGGATATTCTTTCCATTTACGGTAAAGGCCTGCCTGCGGGCTTCCATCACATCGGCCAGGGTAAGCCTTAGTTCGGTACGATAATCCTGGCCACGGAACCTGGCCTCACTTCTGCGCCCGCGATTACCGAACATGGATTCAAAAAAGCTTGAGAAATCGCTGTCATCCGTATATTCAAAATGCTCGCCGCTGCCGCCATATTGATATGCACCTGAATGCTGCTGCCGCTGCGACTGCTTTTGCTGTTCAAAGTGTTCGGCATGCTGCCAGTCTTTGCCATACTGATCATATTTCTTTCGCTTTTCGGGATCGCTTAAAACTTCATTCGCCTCATTTAACTGCTGAAATTTCTTCTCCGCATCCTTATCATTCGGGTTTACATCCGGATGATACTTTCTGGCCAGCTTACGATAAGCTTTTTTGATATCATCGGCCGAAGCATTTTTTTCGATTCCTAAAACCTTGTAATAATCAATAAATTCCATATTATTCCTCCGCTTTCAACCGCTTATCTACGATAAACGGCGCAAATGGCAGTAAAGACGCCACAAAAATAAGTACAGCTTTTCCGAAACGCCATTTTTGTTCCTGCCAGGCCATGATGAGGCATATGGCATATAACACAAATAACAAACCATGTACCCAGCCTGTATATTTCACGGCTAAAGGCATATCTGCCCAATATTTCAGCGGCATCGCCACAAATAAAAGTAAAAGATAAGAAAGACCTTCGGCAACAGCTACTTTTCTGAACAAATGTAATGAACGCATATGCTATATATTTTATGACGATTGCAAACGGGAAAGACTTTCCTTTATCCGCTGAATATATTTACGCCGGTAATAAATATCCTTAATTTCGGTCAGCGTTTCTGCAGTACCCTTACCGGCATCAAATAATTCGGTCAACTGATGTAATGTCGTATTTAATGTCGTTTCTATGACAGCCACATCGCCGGCAATTACAGCCAGTTTTTCAGGATCGGAATCAAACTCCTGCTCCATAAGTGCTTCGTTCACCTCCATCATTTCCATCAGGAATACCGGTGGCAGACTGTAGTTTTCACCATCGCTGAGTTGCTCTTTTAATTGAAGTACATAGTGAAGGCGCTTCTGATCATCTTTCAGCACCTGGTAGGCTTTGTTATTCAGCGTAGACAACTCCAGGGCTTCTTCCTGTTTTTCAGGCGACTGGCCAATGTAAAAATCGGGGTGGTATTGTTTACTTAACGCATAAAATTTCCTTTTTACCTCATCCTGGTCAGGATTAAAGCATACGGGTAATCCATAGAGTTCAAAATAATTCATGACCGCCTCATCTATTTTCCGAAGATCTTTAGAATGTCATTTCCAAATGCAAATACCATTAAGCTTAGCAGGATCACAAAACCAACGATCTGCGCACGTTCCATAAACTTATCCCCGAGCGGTTTGCCTTTTATCATTTCAATAATGAGGAATACCACATGTCCGCCGTCTAAGGCCGGAATAGGTAATAAATTCATAAAAGCCAAAGCCATTGAAATAAGCGCCGTTAATCGCCAGAAATTCACCCAGTCGAACTCCGCACCATATACTTTAGCAATCCCGATCGGGCTGCTGATGTTACGGGCACTCACTTTTCCGGTGATCATTTTCCATATTCCTTTTCCGTTATCGGCAAAAGTATTCCAGCCTTTGGCCGTACCTACACTGAACGACTCGAAGAAACTGTAGTCTACATGACGGGTAGGTAATTTTCCGCGGGCAATGGCTACTCCAATGGTACCTTCGGGGCTAACCTTAGGTTGCAGGTCGATCGTTGTGCCCTTACGGAGCACTTTAATGACAACCGTTTTACCGGCATTGGCTTCCAGTTCACCGGTAAACTCATCTATAAAACGGATTGTTTTTCCATTTACGGAAAGTACACTATCGCCCACCTTCATACCGGCTGCCAGGGCAGGAGCCGGTTTTGCAACGGCTTCCTCTTTTGCACCGAAAACAGACTTAATTTTGGCAAACAATCCCTTAGGCTTTTCATCGCGTGCCGGATCATACACCGCCGAAATTTGCTGCGCTACGATACGGGGTTCTATAAATTCTTCGATGCCATGCTTGCTGATACTGTTCAATACCGTCTCCGGTACAGTCAGGTCAATCGCATTCCCCTGGCGAGAAATGGTTAATTTAGGATTGCCAAATAATACTTTCGAAGTGATGATCTCGTCAAAACGAACGACCTTCTGCCCGTTAATGGCCAGGATGCGGTCGCCATCCTGCAGGCCGATCTCTTTACCAATAATACCCGGGTGGATACCATTCGTTAACCGGTCGTTGGCAATATAGGTTTCACCGTATTTAAACGTAAGCATCCAGAAAATGAAGATACCTACGATAATATTCACGATAATACCACCCAGCATCACAATAAGCCGCTGCCATGCCGGTTTAGAGCGGAATTCCCACGGCTGGGCCGGCAGGGCCATTTGCTCCGTATCCATCGACTCATCGATCATACCGGAGATCTTCACATAACCGCCCAACGGCAGCCAGCCTATTCCGTATTCCGTATCTCCAGCCTTAAAGCTGAAGAGCTTAACGCCCCAGGCATCAAAAAAGAGATAAAATTTTTCGACTTTTATTCCAAAGGCACGCGCCGCTAAAAAATGTCCTAATTCATGTAAAATAACCAGTATTGATAATCCCAGCAGCAGCTGGCCCGCCATAATCAGTCCGTCCATAGTATATATTAAAGCTTGTTTGTGTTAGATCGTTTTGGATTTATTTTGTTACGAGTTGCGATGCAAATATACGTGTCTGTTCATCGCTTTCTAAATAATTATGCAAAGTAGGCCGGCTCACGAAAGGTATCTTCTGCATACAGGTTTCAATAACCTCGCTCATTTGCAGGAAACCGATCTTATCAGTTAAAAAAGCATCCACGACCACCTCGTTGGCGGCATTGAGGATACAGGGCATGTTGCCCCCCTTTTTCATGGCAGAAAAGGCCAGCTCCAGGTTTCGGAAAGCAGCCTTGTCCGGTTCTTCAAAGGTGAGTAAAGGATTCTTAAAAAAGCTGAACCGCTCAAACCCGCTGGCCTGTCGTTGCGGATAAGCCAGCGCATAATGGATGGGTAATTTCATATCCGGAAGTCCCATTTGCGCTTTAATAGAACCATCGTTAAATTGTACGGCCGAATGAATAATGGATTGCGGATGGATCACCACATCGATCTGTTCCGGTTGGAGGCCAAAAAGCCAGCGCGCTTCCATCGCTTCGAGCCCCTTATTCATCAGTGATGCGGAATCGATCGTGATTTTGGCACCCATTATCCAGTTGGGATGCTTTAAAGCCTCGTTACGCGTCACCGTAGCCAGGAAGTTGCGATCTTTACCCCTGAAAGGTCCGCCTGAGGCCGTCAGGTATATTTTTTCGATCGCCTGTTCATCTTCACCGGTAAGACATTGAAAAATAGCCGAATGCTCTGAATCGACCGGGATAATCTTTACATCATGTTCCTCCGCTAAGGTCATGATAAGCTCGCCGGCCACCACCAGTGTTTCTTTATTGGCCAGGGCAATATCTTTTCCTGACATGATAGCCGCGATGGTGGGCTTCAAGCCTGCCGATCCCATAATGGCTGTAAGTATCAGCTGTGTTTGAGGCAACTCAACCGCCGCTACAAGGGCATCCGTTCCGCATAAAACGTTTATACCAGGTAAAGCCTCCTTTACCTGCTCATAACACGCTTCATTCCCGATCACGACTAAAGATGGTTTAAACTCCAGCGCCTGGGCAATCAGCAATCCCGCATTATGCTGTGCGGTCAGTGCATCCACCTGGTATAAGCCAGGGTTTGCACGTACGACGTCCAGCGCCTGTGTTCCGATCGAACCCGTACTTCCTAATATAGTGATGTGTTTCAATTGTCTTGTTACTATATTGCGTATACTGTTGTATTGTTATACTGTTATATTGTTATACTGTTATATTGTTATATTGTTATACTGTTATATTGTTTGTATTGTCAGACAAGCTAAATTTTCAATTTTTCATTCGTATACTTTATTAACTGATGTATATCTTTTGGTAAACACTGAAGTATTTCAAAAATTTTAACATAGTCTTCTGCCCCAATCAATCTTCTAATCTTTGCTTTTTCATTCCAGTCTAAACACTCTTTTACAGAGCCAAAACTATAATAATAAAATTTAATCTTATCTTTTTTATGATATCTCCCAAAGCCTTCTGCGATATTAGCAGAAATAGAATCTGCTGCATTTACAAATTGTCGACCTATGGTATTTCGTGCAAAGTTGTCCCAAAAATTCACCAGTTCCCAAATATCATTACTCAAATAAAAGGCTCTTGTATATGCAGTAATCTGATTAAGTTGTAAATATATCTTCTCCATCCGCTTAACCATGCAACAATCAAACCATTGGCATAACCATACAACAATATAGCCATTAAACCATAATAACCATTAAACCATAATAACCATTAAACTATATAACTGCATAAACCCGAAACCACTTTCCGGTCATTGCTTAACCGCGGCACCTTATTCTGCCCGCCTAATTTCCCTTCCGCTTTCATATAGTGTACGAAAGCATCTTTTTGCAGGGGCCGGATCTTCAACGGCTGCAATATTTTCCCTTCAATGAGGTCAAAATAGTAAATATTTTTCTTTTGCAAAGCCTGATCTACTTTTAAAGCAAAAGCCGTCATATTGACCGGCTGATTCTCAAATTCGATAAACCACTCATGGTAAGGCAATTCGCTTTCGGGCGGGTTCACTTGTGGGGCTACCGTAAATTCGGTAATGGTAATCCCTTCTTCGGCAGCGACCGATAGCAGTGCCTGCTCTACTTCCTCACCGATCACATGCTCACCAAAAGCCGAAATAAAGTGCCTGATACGACCGGTAACGACAATCTTATAGGGCTGTAACGAGGTAAACTTTACCGTATCGCCGATACTATAGCCCCACAAGCCGGCATTGGTATTTAAAATAAGGGCATAGTTTTTATCTAATTCCACTTCAGCAAGGCTTAAACGCGTAGGGCTCTCGTTATAATACTCATCAGCCGGGATAAACTCATAAAATATACCGGCATTGACCAGTAAAAGCAGGTCATGACGATGCTGTTCATCCTGATAAGCGATAAAGCCTTCAGAAGCCGGATATGTTTCGATCGAATCGATCCGTTTTCCGATACTCGCTTCAATTTTGGCACGGTAAGGTTCAAAATTTACGCCCCCATATACAAAAAGGCTGAAATGCTTAAAAATATCTTTTATCTTTTTACCGCCGCTGCGTTCGGCCAGCTTATCAAAATACATTTGCACCCAGGGCGGGATACCCGATATCAGGGTCATATCTTCATGAATGGTCTCATCTACAATGGCTTCCACTTTTTGTTCCCAATCGTCGATACAGTTGATCTGATAAGACGGCAGCCGGTTCTTTTGCAGGTAAGCCGGTACCAGATGCGCTACAATACCCGACAGGCGGCCGGTTTTTATACCATGCTTTTCGGTCAGCTCCGGGCTTCCCTGTAAGAAGATCATTTTACCGTTTACAAAATCAGCTTTCCCGGTTTCATGAATATAGGTAAGCAAAGCATTGCGTGCTGCTTTAATATGCTCCGGCATTGATTCTTTAGAAATAGGAATATATTTAACCCCGGAGGTTGTACCAGATGTTTTCGCGAAATAGGCCGGTTTGCCTTTCCATAACACATCAGGCTCACCTTCTACTACGCGATCAATATAAGACCGGAGTGCTTCATAATCCCGCACCGGTACGCGTTGCCTGAAATCATGGTAATTCCGTATCTCTTCAAAGCGATGATCTTTGCCGAAAGCAGTATGTTTTGCGACGGCAATAAGCTGATGAAAGGTTTGTTCCTGCGCCTGCAGCGCATTTCGCTTCCATTGCTGAATGCCCCTTACAACCCAGGCCGCAAAGGGTTTGCTTAATGCCGATTTTAATCCCATATGTCCCTAAACCAGGTTATGCATAATATCAGGGTGCGCATTACCCTTATATTCATTGATCAGTTTCCGGTAAGCCACCGTTAATGCCACACTGGATAATGGCACAATCATAAATGAGCTGAACAGGTTCACCATAAAGGCTACAAAAGGCCATTGCAGGAAGCTGAAAAAAAGATATAAAAAATAAAAGCCGCCTAACACGAGTAAAAGCAATACAATTTTGGTAAAATTTCCTTTTGTAGTGGCCAGGCTTAATTTAATGGATTCAAACGGTGCAGCATTCCGGTCAATAATAAAAAAGGGAAAGAAAGAAATGCGTATCCAGATGAAAAAGATCACCAGGACCGCAATACCTACGGCAATGGTGATGATGATATCGCCAGCAGCCGAAAAGCTGGATACCCAGCCTGCTTTCACCATGAAGCGTAAAACAGGATCTAAAATATACAACACCGGCCACAGGAAAACTCCGGCAATGACAATACATAACGAAAAATAAAGCGTGGCCATGACAAAGCGGATGATCTGCCGCCGTGTAGGCAAGGTGCTCACAATGGTCACCTCCGTTTCCTCATCATCCAGCAGGTGAAAAATATATTTGAACAACGACAGGTTAATGGTAAAATAGAGCAGCACAAAGATGAATGCCATTAAAGTGCTCAGACCTTTATTCACATCTTTCAGAAAAAAGGCCATTAGTCCGGATGCATTCGAAGTGATAAACATGAGGAAACAAAGTGTGGCGATCGAAAAGTAGTGCTTCTTGGTGACCTGCCATGCTTTTTGGATCACTTCATTGACAGCAAAAGTACTTTCCTTTAAAAACTCTATAAATGCCCGCTGTTTTAAAAACTCGATCATGACTGTTTAACAATAATCCTTTTCCAAAAATCCTGCATGAAACCCAGTCCGTAAGCCGTAAGCTGGATAAATGAGGCTATAACACTCAAAAATGCAATTTTTATTGATTTATTAAGCAGCAGGGCATGAAAAAATATCAACAAAAAGTAAAATGTGATCAGCAGGTTAGCATAAAAGGCTAAAGGCGGGTAAAACACGTTCAACAAGAGCGTAAAAAGCATTCCCAGTGTAGCCAGCGCCGGAAAGAAGTGCACCGCTTTTAAGGTTGATGGAAAATGTTTGTAAATATTGATCCTTGCGCGGCCAAAAAAATGCAGCTGCTTATAGAACTGTGCAAAACTTGTACGCCGTTTATGATACACTTTAGCTTCCGGGATAAGCCCGATCTTAAAACCGTTCTCATGGATACGGATGCTGTATTCGATATCTTCACCCAGGCGTGTCAGGATAAATCCACCTGTTTTTTCGTAGACCTTTCTCGAAACGCCCATATTAAAGCTACGCGGATGGAACTGGCCAATATGTTTTTTATTTCCCCGGATACCTCCGGTGGTAAAGGGGGAAGTCATCGCATAGCTGATGGCCTTTTGCACCGGAGTAAAGCTATCATGCGCAGCATCAGGGCCGCCATAGGCATCCAGCGGGTGTTCAAAAAGATAATTGGCTACGATCTCCAGATAATCCGACGGGATAAGACAGTCTGAATCAAAAATAACGAAATAATCGCCTTTGGCCCGCTCAAACCCGTAATTACGCGAAAAGCCCTGTCCTTCATTCGGTTTAAAAAAGTATTTAAGATCAAGCCTGTCCGCATACGAAGCCACGATCGTTTTCGCATCGTTTACCGATCCGTCTTCGATCACCAGCACCTCGAACTGGGTATACGTCTGCTCACATAAAGTGGCTAACAGCTCGTCAATTTCCTGCGGCCGGTTATATAAGGGTATAATAATAGAGAAGAACATACTAAATACTCTCCTCAATCAGATACTGGTTTCTTTCAGAGGCATTGCGGGTAACCAGCTCGGCCACAAAACCGGTCAGGAACAGCTGCGAGCCTACAATAATAGCCACTAATGCAATATAGAACAAAGGCTGATCCGTAATTTCCCTTTTATAAGGGATGTGCATACTGATATGATACAATTTTACACCGATCATCCATAAGGCCATGAACAGACCGGCCACAAAGCTCAGCACACCCAGCGCCCCAAAAAAATGCATAGGCCGTTTTCCAAACTTGCCGACAAAGAATATCGATAAAAGATCGAGAAAGCCGTTAATAAAACGGCTTAACCCGAACTTAGTCATACCATATTTCCGGGCGCGGTGTTCTACCACCTGCTCCCCTATCCGCGTAAACCCGGCCCATTTGGCGATCACCGGGATATAACGATGCATCTCACCATATACCTCAATGGTCTTCACCACATCATGACGATACGCCTTTAAACCACAGTTGAAATCATTAAGCTTAATCCCGCTCATTTTCCGGGTAGCCGCATTAAATAATTTCGTTGGAATCGTTTTGGTAATCGGATCATAACGCTTTGCTTTCCAACCGGATACCAGATCATAATTTTCATCTTTTATACGCCGGTAAAGCTCCGGAATTTCATCCGGGCTATCCTGCAGGTCGGCATCCATTGTAATGACCACATCGCCCTGAGCGGCCTCAAACCCTACATTTAAGGCCGCCGACTTCCCGTAATTCCGCCTGAATTTAATACCTTTTACCGCAGCATACTGTGCTTTCAATTCGTTGATCACTTTCCATGACGAATCATTACTCCCGTCATCCACAAAAATAACTTCATACGAAAATTGATGTTCATCCATCACCTGCCCGATCCAGGCCATAAGTTCGGGCAGCGATTCTTCTTCGTTATATAAAGGTATTACAACTGATATGTCCATTATTACCTATTCTCCTTCTTTAGGCGCCGGTGTTTCATCCACAGCTGCCCAGGGGTTCGGATTATTCTTTTTGAAAATCAGTGCAAAAATTAAAGCGCCGATAAAGTAAACCACAGCTATAATGCCTAAGCTTACCATTGCCTGAGAGAAAGTTGGGTTAAATTGTTTTTCAAGCTGTTTTTCGTTTTCTTCCATAGCTTTTTCTATGGTCGCATCATCAGAGCCAAATGATTTTAACATCGCTTCGGTTTTTTCTGTCATAATTTCTTTCATCTTTACCGGATACGATGTATCAATGTATTTCCCGAACAGGATCGTAAAAATCGACAAAATAAAAGCAGCGACCAGAAACATGACAAAAATCTTCCATAAGGCTTCACTAAACGTCCAATAGCCTCCGGCCTTTGTACGCATATCTTTACAGAAAAAGATCGCAAACGCTATCTGAATTAAAAAATTAATGATGCCATAAGCTATAGAGCTCATAAGTGATGGGGCAAGATACCATATCACTAAAAAAATCACCACATTTACCACCCCCCAAATAGCGCCATTCTTGAGCGCCTCTGTTTTTAAATTTACTGTAGTTTCCATATTTTATAGTTTAGGTTTATTTTTGGTTAAAATTAGTAATTAAAGTATAAACTGCAGCATCAAAGCCTTTATTCCGGCTTGAATTTAATAAATCCTGTACAACAGGTCCTTTAAAATCAGGTTGAAAGAAGAACGTCATAAACGGAACGAACAGGTTTTCCATTTCTTCAGTCAGGTCCAGCCGGGCAGCATTCGTACAAATGTCTTCCACGCTGCTTTCAGCCAATTGCTGGTTACTGATCAGGTCTTCATAAATATGGAACTCGTCCTGGAACTCATCTTCCTCAACCAGTAAAAATTCTTTCAGGAAATCCTCCAGGCCCGGTCTGATCTGTTCATCGCGGCATTCGTTGATGTAGAGTAAGAGGTTCAGCAGCTCCGTGCCCCGGTCGATGGTTTTATCTTCAATATCGGCCCATTCTTTTGAATCTAAGTAATCTTCTTCCAGCTTTTTAACATCACTGGTAAAAAAGTTGATCATCAGCAAATCGAAATAGACTTCTCTTAACTCGTCAAATGCCGGGTAATCATCAAAGATCTCATCAAAAACGTTGACCTTTTCTAAAAAATGAAGTTCCTGATTAAAAACCGTGATCAAACGATTTAAAATAACAGAATCATCTGCCTTTAATACGGCTGCATATTGATGAAGCGATTCGCTGAGTGCCTTTTCTACATGACTATTCATAGATTTCAAATTGATTTTGGTTATAAATGAGTTGTACCTTACCTTTTAACAGTTTATCAAACCGGGGTGAGTTTTCTGATTTTGACCGGTTTGTTTGTCGGTTTAAGGACCACGTTACGGAAGGATTATACACCGTAAAATTAGCGGCTTCGCCAATGCTAATAACCGGAACAGGCAGTTTTAATAACTTTCTTGGATTAACGGCTAATTTCTCGGCGATCTGCCAGGCGTCTAATCCGGCTTCGATCAGGAAGGGCAGTGCCGTTTGCAAACCGGTCATTCCATAAGCGGCATGTTCAAACTCTACGTTTTTAAACTCTGCCTCATGGGGGCGATGTTGTGTACATATCGCATCGATAGTACCATCTTTTAAGCCTGCAAGCAGGGCCTTCATATCGGCTTTGCTCCTGAAAGGCGGTTTCACCTTGTAATGACTGTCAAAATCGTTTAATACGTCTTCTGTAAACACCAGCTGATGTGCCGCTACAGCGCAGGTGATCTTTACGCCATCTTTCTTGGCCTTACGAATAAGGGCTACAGCACCGGCTGTAGAAATCGTATGGATATGAAGTGGTGCATCATGATAAGCCGCCAGAAAGATGTCCCTGGCAATGTGCATCTCTTCGGCTAAGGCCGGCAAGCCTTTCATTCCTAACAAAATACTGTTCGCACTTTCATTGACCTGTGATTTTCCTGCCATAGACTTATTTTCAGGATAGACCATCAATAAAGCATCGAAACCCCTGGTGTACTGCAGGGCACGGCTCATAAAGCCATCGTCTGAAACCGGATGATCCGCATCGGTAAATGCCAGAGCTCCGGCCATCTTCATGTCGTAAATTTCTGCCAGTTCCTTACCTTCCAGGTTATTGCTGATCGCACCGAGCGGGTATACCTGTACAAGACTATTCCGCGTTCTATTCAGAATATATTCGACCTGACCTTTGGTTTGTACCACCGGCTTTGCGACCGGCAATACAGCAATACCAGTAAAGCCACCGGCACCTGCCGCCGCAGTCGCACTCGTCAGATCTTCTTTGGTTTCAAGACCAGGGTCACCTACCGAACAGTTAAGATCAAAAAAACCGGGCGATAGTATGGAACCGTTCCCTTCAAACAGGGTATCGCCTTTTACAGGCTTCAAATCTTTCCCTATGGCAACGAGCTTTCCGTTCTCCACCCGGACATCACAAACATGTTGATTAAATGGGCCGTCCGGATCGGCAATTGTTATTCCTTTAATAAAAAGGTTCATGTATTTGATTGATAATTAATATGATAAAATCTAACCAGTATTATTTCTGCTGCTAAAAAAACGACACATAAAATTAGGCAAAGTTTCCATAACTCCATGCCTTTATTTTTTGCTGCAATACTGGCCGAAATGGTATCTTTTCCATGATCGATCAGCGAAACCTGTGCAGCGTTCGTTATTTTCCCGAGATCTGAAGGCGTATCATAATGCATATCCGATTCGGTACGGTTATCGTTAAAGGCCAGTACCGACAGGAGCGAATCGGCCAGCTTTAATGCATAAAATCCGGCATTTTTAACCTGGTCGGCAGTATATAATACCGTAGTCCCTCCATTTTGCCGTATTTCCGGGATAATCTCAAAATGATCCGCCACGATCTTCAGGCTTTCATTGGCCCCCAGGCTCAGGTTGCCCGTTTCAATCCCCTCATCTTTCATTGTGGTATAATACGGCACCTGGCCGCGTACAGCTGTAAATGCAATTTTATAAAGGAGCGGCACAAAGACAGGATGCTCGGCCAGGTTACCGTCGGCAGGATCAAGTCCGCCGGCCGCCAGGTAAAGCTGTCCTTTCTTTTGCGGATAACGGGCAAAAAAAACGGTATTTCCTGGTAGCCGAAGCAGATCCTCCTTTTGGGTATGGCTATGCTCAGCATAGACAAAATGGCGGTTCACCTGCGGCAGATCCAACTGGCGGGGTAAATGTTCAAAAACGTCTTTAAACAAGGGATTTTTAAGTTCAATGGCACTTACCCGCACAGGCCGGGTGTTCAGCGCCGAAATACCCGGCAGGCCCAATGTTGTTAAAAATGTCGTATATAGCTTACTATCCACTTCAAGATCAGGGAAGATCACGACTGATCCGCCGCCATCCACATACGAACGAAGCGCCGAAGCCAGCCCTGAAGAAAGCTGGTTCAGGCCGTTCAGCACAATCAGGCTATATGCTGACCAACCGGTATAACGAATATTATTTTCCGGCATTTCAGTGAGCTTAAAATAAGGATCAGCCGTAAAGAGCGCCTGAATATAACGGTTGTTTTTGGCCCCGTTTATACTGAGTACCTGCTGACCGGCACCTACATTAAAGCTGAAATACAACTGGTCATCAAACGTGAGTGGAAAATCTTTCAGGCTAACGGTCCCTTTTTGCCATCCCGGTCTTAAGCCGCTGAAAGAAAGAGTGTCATTCTTTGTTTCACCCCCTTCTACGGTTAAATTACGGACGGCCTTTTGCACATCGTTCACCGACAGCCGTAATGGAATATTTTTAGCTGTTTCATCGCTGTAATTCCTGATCCGTACCACAACCTTTTCGGCAGCATCCTGCTGATGCACCGGCGAAAGTAGCCAGACACTATCTAAAGCCACATTCGGCAGGCGATTTGCTTTAAGCGCCACCAGGTAAACACGGGTATGCTTATCCACATAGATCATTTCACTGCCCGCAAAGCCTTTCTGAAAATCGGAGATCACATAGCTATAGCGGTTTCCCGACCCGGTAAAAATGCTTTGCTGCCGGTTAATGACCTGCTGCAGCGTGCGGCTGGCACCTGATATCTTTACCTGGTCGATAGCCCTGATCATTTCTTCGGTATTCAGCAAACGCTGATGTTTACCCTCAAAATCATTGGTTAGCAACTGAAAACGATCATTTAAAGGGAAATATCTTACTACTTCCTTGGCATTGCGTTTTGCTTCGTCCAGCAGGTTACCGTCTTTATTCACCGCTTCCATACTGTATGAATTGTCAATATAGATGCTCACCGTATTGGATCCGGACAATACATCAGGGTTATCTGAACTTAGATAAGGTCTGGAAAATGCCAGCACTAGAAATATAATGGCCAGTATCCGGCAAATTAAGACCAGCAAATTCTTCAGCTTTTCACGCGATGAACGTTGTTCTTTGATCTCTTTAAGAAAAGCAACATTGCTGAAATAGACTTTTTTAAATTTCCTGAAATTAAATAAATGAATAATAACCGGGATGGCAACCGCAAAAAGTGCAAAAAGAAAACCCGGATAGAGGAAATTCATTAAAAAACAAAGGTATGAAACCCTGGCGATTTTTCCAAAGCATATACATGCTTCTTACTTCGCCAGTTCCTTTTCCAGGGCTTGTTTTACTTCAGTCACACTGGTCAGCGCGTGTACCACATTTCCTTCCCGGTTCATGATAAAATGTGTTGGATAGCCTCTCACATGCAATTTTTCCTCCATATAGTCGCCTTTATCCGCCACGGTTTCATAATGAAAGGGTGTCTTCTTCAGAAATTCCTGCAGGTTACGTTTGTCGTTAATAGCCAGGCTCAGAAAGAGAACATCCTCGCGTGCTTTATAGCTATCGGCCAGCTGGTTTAATGCGGGCATCTCCTGTATACACGGCGTACAGGTCGTAAACCAGCATTTGATGAGGATAATTTTACCTTTTGTATTGGCGGCTGTATAGTGCTGCCCGCCGATCGTGATGAAATCAAAATCAGGAAGCGGCTTATTTTCAAGATAATGAAACTGCAAAAATTCATCCCCGAATTGTTTCATATAACTTACAATCGATGGGTCGGTATTTTCAGGGAGCGGATATAACCGGTAACAGGGCTGTTCTCCATTACCATATATCAGCAGGGGGCCATATTGTCCCGTTTTAAGCTGTTTCAGAAATTTTTCTTTTGAAATGATCTTTCCGGCGGCATCTGTGGGTTGAAAATCCAAATTCAGCGTAATATATTCCGAATAGTAGGCCCAGAATGCGTTAAAACTGGCATAAACCTTTTCAGGGGCAACAACCGGTTTACCGGTATTAGCCGACTTTTCAGTTGCAGCAGCTGGTAGTGCATAAGTGCTTTCTGCCAGGGTTTTGGCAGGGTTTCTGCCGCAAGCCCCCCATATTCCTGCAGCCAGTATGGCTAAAATGATCTTTGTATTCGCTTTCATTTCTCGCTTTTATTAAATCTATGATAATTTTTTCGGTTTACTGGTACCGTTTCAGGGCCTCCCACAGGATCGGATCGTATTGATAAACATCAGGCCGGAACTGCACTTTACCATTCTCCACCCAGGCCGTATTATAATCCATCACCACCACAATATTCTTGCGTGTAGCAAACCATGCCGGCTTAAGCTGAAAGGGTTTTAAGGTATCGGCTTTTTTCGCCATCAGCTTCTTATATTTCGCATTTTTAGTCGTGTCCTCAGGTGGCAGGCTCACTTCCATACGCAGGTTGTCATACTGGTAATCGTCTTTAACCAGTAGTCTTGCAAATTTCAGCGGGTCTTCTACCCGCACACAGCCATGACTGATCGCCCTGTTTTTTAACCGGAACCCATTTTTATTATTGGTATCATGTAGGTAAATACTGGAACTGTTATCAAAGATGAATTTAAATTTACCAAGTGCATTTCCTTCGCCTGATCCCTGCTTAAACTGGAAAGGCAACTTTTCGCGTGGATATTTACCCCACTGTATCGTATCGGGGTCACCTACTTTTTTACCATTAAAATATACATTAATATTATTATTCGACAGGTAGTAAGGATCTTTAATGGCCTGATAATAGATCTCGCTCTGTGCGATGCTCACCGGGATATTCCATATGGGGTTGACCTGTATTGCGTTAAAAACACTCATTAATTGTGGTGTTTCATGATTTTTAGGTTTATCATCGAGCTTTTTCGTTTTCAGATACACTTTTATCTTTTCGGCATATGTTTCTTCTCTTTTTGCGCCTACACAAACCTTCATGTAAGCTAATGTATCCATATTTTTAAACCAGGTTAACGAAAAATCAGGAATATTTACCCTTACCATTTCTTCGGCCTGCAGGGGTAATTGCCAGCGCTGCCGTTCCATATTCACTTTCAGCGTACGGATCAGGGGATGATCATCTGTACGAAGGCTGTCACGGTAAAACGCCAGTGCCTGCTTAAGCGCCAGATAAGCCGGCGAGGCTTGTTGAGCATCCTTCAATAGACCGGGCAGATCGGCTCTTTGTAATACAGAATCCAATTGCAGGCTGTCGGGGCGCTTCACTTCAATGTAATAGCGGTTAAAATATTTACGTGGGTTAACACCACCATAGCGCATAAACGTATGGTATTTCAGTATCGCATCTGCCGAAGTCAGTTCCAGTTCAGCGATCACCGGATATATATCTTCCAGTCGTTTAAAAGTATTCCCATCGAGTTTTTTTAAAAGTTCCGTTAAGGCGGCTGCTTTAAATACCTCCGGATTAAAACCATCTTCCCGGCTTTTTCCGGCGGCATCCCTCAAACGGTCTAATGCTCCTGAAGGATAAAAACGGGTAACCAGTTCCGGCTTAAATTCATGCGCCTCGTAATAGGCACGGGTAACTTTAGGATTGGATAAACGACCTTCCCAGGCATCGAGTTTGGCCCTGAACACCACATTATAGGCTGCTGTATCAAACTTTTTATAGCGTTTATCGTTAAAATGTGCAGCCAGCGTCATACCGATCTCAGGTTTGGGCTTAAACCATTCACAGGCACTCAGAAACAACACCGGCAACAGGCAGAGTAGCGTTTTTTTCATAGGTTTTTTTGAATTTACAGAAACTCAGTTATATTTGCATACGATTTCACTCCAAAATTAAGGAAAGAAAACAATATAATGACTTTAGTTTTTAATCATCATGCCCATCTGCATCATCGCCATCATGGCGATAGATAGGTAGTGTTTTGCATGCAAAACGATTTTAAACAAGTTTATATATTTTTTTATTTCTTAAATTTTACTTCTCGTGAAAACTCTTAAAATAGCTATCCAGAAATCGGGTAGATTAAACGAAAAATCAGTTGAACTCTTAAAAAACTGCGGGCTCTCTTTCGAGAACTATAAAAGCTCCCTGATTTCGTCGGTAACAAATTTTCCTTTAGAGATCCTTTTCCTTCGCGACGATGATATCCCCGAATATGTACAGGACGGTATTGCCGACTTAGGTATTGTAGGTGAAAACATTGTTGCTGAGACAGGTGCCGACGTCACGGCCTTACAGGCCCTTGGTTTTGGCAAATGCAGCCTGAAAATTGCAGTGCAGAGCCACAGTACGCTCACGACACTGCAGGAGCTGAATGGCAAAGCGATCGCCACCTCTTATCCGGCCATCCTGAAAAAATTTCTGAATGAGAACCGGATCGATGCCCAGATCCGGAACATCTCAGGCTCAGTAGAAATTGGTCCGGGGCTGGGACTGAGCGATGCCATCTTTGATATCGTATCGACCGGCGGAACACTGAAAAGTAACGGACTAAAACCTTTCATCAACGTGATGGATTCTCAGGCTGTGCTGATCTGTAACAAAGAACTGGAGACTCGTCCGGAAGTGCTCGAACTCTTGCAACGCATACAATCGGTGCTTCGGGCAAAAACACATAAATATGTGGTGCTTAATGTAGAAAAAAACCGTTTAGATCATATTGTTGAATTATTACCAGGCGTAAAAAGTCCCACAATCGTTCCCCTCTTTGAAGAAGGTTGGGTAGCCGTTCATTCGGTCATTGCCGAGCAGGATTTCTGGGAAAAGATAAACAGCCTTAAGGCAGCCGGGGCGCAGGGTATTTTAGTGATGCCTATTGAAAAGATAATTACCTGACCATCATAAAACATACTTTAAATCGGTTATTTATCATTAACTAATAGTTAACATAAATTATAATGCATTGAAAATCTATAATTTCATAAATCTAACTAAAGAAGAAATTGAGACGTTATGCTGCCGCCAGGCAAATGATGACGCCTTAGTTGCCGAACAGGTTAAAAGCATCCTTTCGACGGTAAAAGCACAGGGTGATGCAGCTCTTTTTTCGTTTAACGAACGTTTTGACGGGGTAAAGAGCTCTGCCCTCATTATCGGTGAAGAGATGCTTGCACACGAAGCGAAAAAGATATCCTCATCCGTAAAAAATGCCATTGACACGGCTTACCGGAACATCTATACTTTTCATCAGGCGCAGCTGCGAACGGAAGAAAGAGTAATGACGATGCCGGGGGTAAATTGCTGGCGGGAAAACCGGCCTGTTGAAAAGGTCGGGTTGTATATTCCCGGCGGAACCGCCATACTGCCCAGTACATTTCTGATGCTGGGTATACCGGCAAGAATTGCCGGATGCAGGGAGATCGTCGTCTGTTCTCCGGCAAGACCCGATGCCGAAATTGATCCCTGTATAGCTTATGTGGCCACGCTGTTATCGGTCAGGAAAATATACCGTACAGGCGGTGCGCAAGCCATTGCAGCTATGGCTTATGGCACGGAAAGCATTCCGCGGGTCGACAAGATATTCGGGCCCGGCAATCGCTATGTAACTGAAGCCAAAAAGCAACTTCAACCTGTCGTAGCGATCGATATGCCGGCTGGTCCTTCAGAAGTGCTGATCGTAGCCGACGACACAGCAAACCCGGCTTTTGTAGCCGCCGATCTCCTCGCGCAGGCTGAACACGGCACTGATAGTCAGGCCATCCTGGTAAGTCCTTCCACTACACTTATTATGCAGATACAAGCCGAGATAGAACGACAACTGGCATCGTTACCCCGAAAAGCACTAGCCACAAAAGCGCTCGAAAATTCGTATATTATACAGACTGAAAACATGAAACAAGCTATGGAATTCAGCAATGCCTATGCTCCCGAGCACCTGATCCTGGCCACGAGTGCTTTTGAAAAGCTCATCCCATTGATCAGCAGTGCAGGTTCTGTCTTTTTAGGTAATTTAACCCCTGAAAGTGCTGGCGATTATGCATCGGGCACCAATCATACACTGCCAACCGGCGGTTTTGCCCGTGCCTACTCCGGTGTATCTGTTGATACCTTTTTAAAGAAAATCACTTTTCAGCACCTGAATACGGAAGGTCTGCAGCACATCGGACCTACGGTCGAAATATTAGCCGCAGCTGAAGGATTGGAAGCCCATAAAAATGCCATCAGTATACGTTTGGCGAAAGTACGAAGTAGTAAGTAGCAAGTAGTAAGTAGTAAGTAGCAGACTTAAGTCTAAATACCTGATACTAAGTACTTGATACTAACAACTAAACCCCAAAGAACATGAATATTAAAGACCTCCAACGGGAGAATATTAAAAACTTAAAACCTTATTCAACGGCCCGCGATGAATTTAAGGGCCAGGCACAGGTATTTCTTGATGCCAACGAGAATAGTGCAGGCTCACCTCTGCCTGAAAATTATAACCGATATCCCGACCCCCTGCAACTGGACCTGAAAGATGCGATCAGTAAAATAAAAGGTGTGCCGATCCAAAATACCTTCCTCGGCAACGGCAGCGACGAAGCCATTGACCTGCTATTCCGCGCCTTTTGCAATCCGGGAAAAGACAATATCATCATCCTCCCTCCTACCTATGGTATGTATGAAGTTTCAGCGGCAATAAATGATGTGGAAGTACGAAAAGTAAATCTTTTCCCCGATTTCCAGCCCGATATGGAAAAAATTGCCGAAACTATTGACGCGCAAACCAAGATCATCTTTATCTGCTCACCCAACAATCCTACCGGGAATTCGATCACCAGAAGCGATATAGAGACCATCCTGGCAAATTTTAAAGGGCTGGTAGTGATCGATGAAGCCTATATTAATTTCGCACGCCAGAAAAGCTTTATTCAGGAGTTAACCGAGTATGCGAACCTTGTGGTCTTACAAACCTTTTCAAAAGCCTGGGGGTTAGCTGGTATACGACTGGGCATGGCCTTTTCATCTGTTCCGGTGATCGACATCCTCAATAAGGTTAAACCTCCATATAATATTAACCAGGCCACCTGCAATTTAGCCCTGGCCGCATTGGAAAATATTAAAACCGTGAATGAAGGCATTAAAACAACTGTCTCCGAGCGGGATCGGTTAAGTGAAATTCTTGGAAAATTACCTTTAGTTAAAAAAGTTTACCCCTCAGATGCTAATTTTATACTGGTAAAAGTAGATGACCCTACGAAAACCTATAATTACCTGATGAACCGGGGCATCATTGTACGCGACCGCTCAAATGTAATTTTATGCGAAGGCTGTTTACGCATCACCATTGGCACCCCCGAAGAAAATAACCTGCTGATCAACACATTAACTGAAATGGAATGAAAAAGAAAGTCCTTTTTATCGACAGAGACGGCACTCTGAACATCGAACCTGAAGACGAACAGGTGGATAGCTTCGGGAAGCTAAAGTTTTATCCGGAAGTATTCACTTACTTAGGCAAAATTGCGCGTGAGCTCGATTTCGAACTCGTTATGGTCACCAACCAGGACGGGCTGGGTACCGCCTCACATCCCGAAGAAAATTTCTGGCCTGTTCATCAGTTCATGATCGATACCTTTGCCGCTGAAGGGATTGTGTTCAGCGAGGTCTGTATTGACCGTACGTTTGCAGCTGAGAATGCCCCTACCCGTAAACCCCATACCGGCTTACTGACCCGCTATTTTAGTGCGGAATACGATCTTGAGCATTCGTTCGTCATCGGCGACCGGCTAAATGATGTGCTCCTGGCCCGCAACCTGCACGCAAAAGCGATCTTCCTGCGGCAAAATGATGTGTTAGGCGCAAATGAAAACCTTGAAAAGATCGAAAACCTTAAGGATACAATCGCCATGGAAACACAAAGCTGGCGGGAAATTTATACTTTTCTGAAAGCCGGCAGCAGAATCATCCGGCATGAGCGAAAAACCAGCGAGACGGATATCTCGATCATTATCGACTTAGACGGAACCGGTAAAGCCACAGTGAGCACCGGCCTGCATTTCTTTGACCACATGCTGGACCAGATTGCCCGTCACGGAAGTATCGACCTGACACTGATCACCCACGGCGATCTGCATATTGATGAGCATCACACCATTGAAGATACGGGAATTGCCTTAGGTGAGGCCTTTGCCAAAGCCCTGGGTGCTAAATTAGGTATAGAGCGTTATGGTTTCTGCTTACCGATGGATGATTGCCTGGCACAGGTAGCGGTCGATTTTGGCGGACGGAACTGGATGGTATGGGACGTAACTTTTAAGCGGGAAAAAGTGGGCGATATGCCTACTGAAATGTTCTTTCATTTTTTTAAATCCTTCAGCGATGCTGCCCGTTGTAACCTGAATATCCAGGCCGAAGGTGAAAATGAACATCACAAAATAGAGGCGATCTTTAAAGCATTTGCCAAAGCCCTGAAAATGGCTGTTAAACGTGATCCGGAAAAACTGGTTCTACCCAGCACTAAAGGTGTAATATGAGAAAGCCGGAACTAAAAGCGGCTGGTATCATCAATTACGGCGCAGGAAATATTTTTTCACTTACGGCAGCCTTAGACCGAATCGGCGCTTCCTATGGTATGGTAAATACCGTAAACGACATAGCACTTTATTCACATCTGATCATTCCGGGGGTAGGCCACGCCGGTACCGCCATGCAAAAGCTGCGTGATACCGGTCTCACTGACATGATAAAGGCTTTCAAAAAGCCGGTATTGGGGATTTGCGTGGGGATGCAGCTGCTTACCCGGCATTCGGAAGAGGGAGACGCCGGTTTATTAGATATTTTTCCACTCCAAACAAGACTTTTCAGCAAAGATTTGCCGGTAAAAATTCCGCATATGGGCTGGAATACCGTCGATTTTAAGAACAATTTGCTATTTTCCGGTGTTTCTCCTGAAGCACAATTTTACTTTGTTCATTCTTATTTTATTGAATATAACCCTATTTTTGATATTGCTGCTGTGAACTATGGCGTTCGGTTCTCCGCAGCTATTCAGAAAGATAATTTTTATGGCGTTCAGTTCCACCCTGAAAAATCAGGCAAGGCTGGAGAACAGGTATTAACCAATTTTTTGAACCTAATTTCGTAAGATGTATATAATTCCGGCAATTGATATCCTTGATGGAAAAGTAGTTCGTTTACGTGAAGGCGACTATGATCAGAAAACCGAATACGATGTATCGATCAAAGAAATGATCGACCGTTATCGCTATAATGGAACCGATTTTATACACATTATTGATCTTAATGGTGCAAAAGGTGATTTCAGTAATCAGGAAACCCTGTTTAACATTATAAAGAAAACGGATATGCGCGTGCAATATGGCGGTGGGATCCGAACCATTGAACAGGTAACGTACCTGCTCGATTCAGGGATACACCGGGTAATTGTAGGCACACAGGCCATCAGCAACCCCGACTTCTTACCTTCCCTGAGCAAAGCTTTTGCTAAAAAAGATGATTATGCCAACCGCATTGTCATTGCCATTGATGTGCTGGATGAAGTGATCAAATATTCAGGATGGATGGAAAGCTCGCCGATCAAGCTGATGGATTATATTGACCGCTGTCTGCAGTTGGGTTTCTTCCGCTTTTTATGTACCGATATCAATAAAGACGGGAAACTGGGGGGTACGGCCATTGAACTCTATCAAAAATTACTCGATCATTCGCCCTTTATTAAACTGATTGCCTCCGGAGGTGTAAGTTCTATGGACGATATCCGGCAGCTGGCGAAGCTCGATATCCGGAGCGTAGTGGTCGGAAAAGCAATTTATGAAAACCGGATCACGATTGAAGAAATAAAAGAATGGAATTTGAAAGCCCTTTCCTCTATCTAAGATTTTGCCATGCCTGACACAATATGTACCGGCCTTTCCAAGCGGATCATTCCCTGTCTCGATGTAAAAGACGGACGTACCGTAAAAGGTGTAAATTTTATTGACCTCAAAGATGCCGGTGATCCGGTAGCCTTAGCCGCCCGCTATGCAGAGGAAGGTGCTGACGAACTTGTTTTTCTGGACATTACGGCTACCCATGAACGCCGTAAAACCATGATCGATATGGTAAAGGCCGTAGCCCGGCAACTGAATATCCCCTTTACGATTGGCGGGGGCATAACCTCTGTTGCCGATGCCGATGCACTGTTAAATGCCGGTGCAGACAAGATCAGTATAAACTCGGCAGCTGTACGCCGCCCCGAGCTGATCGAAGAGCTGGCAAAAGCCTTCGGAGTACAGTTCGTGGTCGTGGCCGTCGATACCCGGAACCTGAATGGCAAGAACCTGGTACATCTCAACGGCGGCCGTCTTGCTACCCGGCTGGAAACAGAAATATGGGTAAAGGAAGCCGAAAACCGGGGAGCCGGGGAGCTGCTTTTAACTTCGATGGACTTCGACGGCACCAAACAGGGCTTTGATATCGAACTATTACGTCAGATCAATGAAGGGATTACAATTCCCCTTATTGCTTCTGGAGGAGCCGGGAAGATCAGCCATTTTACCGATGTATTTATACAGGCCGGTGTAGATGCCGCACTTGCCGCCTCGGTTTTTCATTATGGCGAAATAGCCATATCTGATTTAAAAACAACCTTAAAAAGAAATCATATCCCGGTTCGGATCATTTAATTTATCCCGCAAACGCTAAAACAATGGTTATGACACCAAAAGATATTCCCGCACTCAATTGGGAGAAAACAAATGGCCTGATGCCTGTTGTGATACAGGATCATCAGACGCTTGAAGTACTGATGCTGGGCTATATGAACCCGGAAGCCCTTGAAAAGACCCTTGCCGATGGAAAAGTGACCTTCTTTTCGAGAACAAAGAACCGCTTATGGACCAAAGGTGAAGAAAGCGGAAATTTCCTGTATCTGTACTCCATCCATACCGATTGTGACCAGGACACCTTATTAGTTAAAGTTTCGCCTGTCGGCCCGGTGTGCCATACCGGAAGCCGCAACTGCTTTGCTACGACATTTAACCGGAACTTTATTTTTAAGCTGGAAAACATCATCAGTGATCGCTATGAACATCCGGCCGAAGAATCCTATATTTATCGTTTAAGACAAAAAGGCAGGCTTAAAATAGCGCAAAAGGTAGGTGAAGAAGGTGTTGAAACGGTTATTGCCGCCCTGAACGAAAGCGACGAGCATTTTATTAATGAAGCATCCGATCTTATTTTTCACCTTATGGTGCTACTTAAAGAGAAAGGAAAAACTTTGGATGATGTGGCTCTTACCCTCGAAAAGAGACATCAGTTGAAAGTTGAAAATTAAAAGCAGAAAGCGGTTAATCTCCTATTATGATCAGTCATTTTAAAACCCTTCCCGGACATCAAAACCCGATATATGCCCTGGCAGCCCGGGGTTCTTCTTTTTTCAGCGCGGGGAATGATAAAGGCATTGTGGAATGGGCGCTAAATCCTTCTGCTTTTCGTAGAGTTCTATTCCCGGTGCAAAGCAGTGTATATTCGCTCCATATTTATGGAAACCGCCTCTATGCCGGTGAAAGGAACGGCACGTTAACGGTATTTGATCTGGAAGAAGGAAAAATAATCAACCGGGTAAGTGCACATGCCAAACCCATATTCGACATCACATCACTGCACCATAAAAATGAACTGCTTACCAGTAGCGAAGACGGAAGCATTGCCGTATGGTCGCCCGATGACCTTAGCGAATTATATCGCTTCCAGGTAAGTCCGGAAATGGTAAGAACCATAGCGATTTCACCTGACGAACAGGAAATGGCCCTGGGATGTAAAGACCACCGAATCCATTTTTATCAGCTCTCTGATTATAGTCATAAGCTATCACTTGAAGGACACCGGTTGCCGGTAACGATACTGGCTTATCATCCGCAGAGTAAATACCTGATTTCGGGGGGGCGTGATGCCCAACTAAACATCTGGGACAGGGAAACATATCAACTGAAAAAAAATATCCCGGCACACCTGTTCGCCATTTACAGTCTGGTTTTTCATCCGCATCTGCCCTGCTTTGCTACCGGCAGCCGCGATAAAAGTATAAAAGTATGGGATGCTGAAGATTTTCGTCTGCTGAAAATTCAAAGCCTGGAAAAAAGCGGTAAAGGCCATGCGCATTCCGTGAATACGTTAGCATGGAGCGAAAGTGGTGAGTTTCTGCTTTCTGCCGGTGATGACCGCATGATTAATTTATGGAAAATGCAATAAAGAAATGAACACACAACAGAATTTACCTTCACTGTCGGCCGGGCAAATCCGGGTGTTGGGAGCCTTAATGGAAAAATGCAAAACGACTCCCGATTATTACCCGATGACCTTAAATGGTCTTGCGGCCGCCTGTAATCAGAAAACCTCCCGTAAACCGGTTGTACAGTATGATGAATCGACAATCGTTTCCGCGTTAAACGCCCTGAAAATCGCCGGGCTGGTCTCTACCGCTACAGGCGGATCGATACGGAATGTAAAATATAAACACAATTTTGCGATCGTTTATCCGTTAGTACCTGCTGAAGTAGCCGTGATGTGCCTGTTGTTTTTACGCGGACCACAAACGCCGGGTGAAATCAATACTAATTCAGGCCGTTTACATGAATTTGAAACGCTTGAAGAAGTACAACAGGTATTAGAGAAATTAGCAGCCGAAGAACCTCCGTATATTAAACAGCTACCACGAAGACCCGGTCAGAAAGAAGCGCGCTATATGCATCTTTTCGGCGATAACAATGACGATCTTGAAGATGAATATCTTCAATACGAACCTTCCGGAAGCGAACATCCTTTAGAAGAACGCCTGGCCCGGGTAGAAGGAGAGCTGGCGGAGTTAAAAGAGCGGTTTGATCAACTCATGAAAGAGCTCATGGGTTGATTGAGTTACCCGTTAAACAAATCGTTTAATGATCCGCAGCTTATGGGTATAACGGCCTAGTTCTTTACTGTATATCCCCTGATCATCAATAGGATCGATATGCACCCGGCCGGCTGAATGGATGATCTCATGATTGTTCAGCATCAACCCTACATGCGTAATACGGCCTTCATCATTATCAAAAAAAGCAAGGTCGCCTAAGGTGGCGGATGCTAAAAAGTCGACCACATTGCCCTGTTCTGCCTGCTGTGAAGCATCGCGCCGCAACTGTACACCATTCAGTTTATAGACCATCTGCACAAAGCCTGAACAATCAATTCCAAAAAATGTTCGCCCGCCCCATAAATAGGATGTATTCTCAAAGAAGAGCGCTGTTTTCTCCACATTTTCACAGAACTTTTCCCTATCGGGGACAAAAGGCTCAAATAATACTTTAAATGCCTCATCACCAATGTGGCACCACCCGTTATGATAACCAGGCAGTGTACTTCCAGGGGTAAGGTAATATTTTGTACCATTCGCAACGCTCAATACATTATCCGGGCGTAACGGCGTCACATATGTATAAAGACTTTCGTCGTGATAAACAGCTTCCCGGATCAGCTTTAACTGCTTATAATCCATCCAGCCTTCATATTGATCATGATGTGTGATAACGCGGCACCATTTTTCAGTCTTTTCCAACAACAGAACGCGATCTCCAAAGAGAAGCTGCGAAACAATTTCGCTCCGGTCAGAAGGTTCAATACGTAAGGGCGCAACAGCTACCCTGCACAGGTGATAGATTTCCATATTTTAAAGGTATAAGCAAAAATAAGGAATAACGCCAACTTGTGAACATTTGTCAGTAAAATTTGTTATTTTAGCCTATACATCCCTCAACGTCAGTGTCATGAATTTTAAAAAGATCTTAATTGCCGTAGATAACAGTTCCTGCTCGGAAAAAGCGGCAAAAACAGGCTATGAAATGGCGGCCAAATTCGATGCCGAAGTAGCGCTTATTCATATTATCGAACCCGCACCGGCTACCATAAACCCTGATTTTACGTTAGCTCCTGTCTTACTGGAAAGTTTTGATAATGAAGAAGAAAACAGCAATTCATTATTAAAAGAAATTGCCCGAAAATATGGCAATGACATTCCGACAACCCATTTATCCGTTATTGATACGGCTACGCATGGCATCGTACAGCAGGCCGAAACATGGGGGGCCGACCTCATTGTGATCGGTACGCACGGACGGACGGGATTATATCACTTTTTAATGGGTAGCGTGGCAGAACATGTGGCCCGGAAATCGGCCTGTCCGGTCATGATCATCCCGAATAAATACGAAGAGTAACATGCCACAAAAAAGAGGATACCTTTTGGGATATCCTCTTTCTTTTATCGGGCTGGAACAGATTAATGTTCCTGGTGCAGCCAGGCCTTTTTGGCTAATAGTTCTTCTTCCGTTTCGCGATGATCTTCATCATCTACACAACAATCAACCGGGCAAACGGCGGCACACTGCGGCTCATCATGAAAGCCTTTACATTCTGTACACTTATCCGTAACAATATAATAAACTTCATCTGAAACAGCTTCCTGCGGAGCACCGGCATCTACCTGTTTTCCGCCAAAATCAATGATACCATCTAAGCTGGTACCATCAGAAAAGCGCCATGCTGTTCCGGCATCATATATTGCATTATTCGGGCATTCCGGCTCACAAGCACCACAATTTATGCACTCATCTGTTATTTTAATTGCCATTGTTCGTCAATATCTATAGCTAAGTTTAACTTTGCGCTGCAAATATAATACTAAAATCATTTATAATAGTTCTAAATATGTCATCTCTTAGCCCCGCTCTGCTGCTTTCCGCCCTGAAAAAATTAGGTGAACATATGCGTTCCCCGCATGTTTATTTCAATGAGATGATTAAGCAGGCACAACAGCATAACGGCTGGTTTACGCCTGAAGAAACAGAGCGTTCCCTGCTTTCGCTCGGACATATGCTGAACGAGGCCGACCTTGATACCTGGTTTGATGTGATCCGCATGACTCCGCAGCCCAAAAAGATCGGTCTTATTTTAGCCGGGAATATCCCTTTGGTAGGTTTTCATGATATATTATGCGTGCTGGCAACCGGTCATATCGCCCTCTTAAAAATGTCATCATCCGATGATCAGTTGTTACCGGTTATAGTAGCGCACCTCATCAGCTTAGAACCCCTGATCGGCAGCCATATCCAATATGCAGACCGGTTTTCCGGCTTCGACGCCGTAATTGCCACCGGAAGCAATAATTCATCGCGTTATTTCGAGTATTACTTCGGAAAAGTACCGCATATTATCCGGAAAAACCGGAACAGTGTTGCCGTATTAGACGGGCAGGAAAGTGATGCGGATATAGAACGCCTGGGGCATGATATTTTTGATTATCATGGCCTCGGGTGCCGGAATGTCTCCAAAATTTATATCCCTGCCGGTTATGCGATCGAAAAGCTGTTTAAACCCCTTGAGAAATTCAGGTCTGTAGCCGATCATTTTAAATACCATAACAATTATGATTATCATAAATCGATATACCTGGTCAATGGAGCAAAGCATTACGACAATGGTTTTCTAATCGTTAAAGAAGATAGTACCTTAGCTTCGCCACTGGCCGTGCTGCATTACGAAACCTACCCGGCATTAAGCGATGTACATGCCCGGCTGGAGGAGAATAAAGAACATATACAGTGTATAATCGCACGTCCCGACCTGGATCTGCCACAAAAAGCCGTCGGTTTTGGCCAAAGCCAGAATCCGAAGCTGTGGGACTATGCCGATGATGTCAACACGATTAATTTTCTGGAACAAATCAGATAAAACTTCGGCTTATCCCCGAGAAATATTATTTTTGAAGGAAATGTATATTATAAAAGTAAAGGGTATTGCCAAAATTCCGGATTATGTACAGTTGAGAGATGAAAAATTCACTTTACTGGCCTATTTCAGGGTAGACCGTCCGGATAAATCCCTGGAAAAATTAGGCTTTGGCGATAAACAGGACTTTATTATGAACTTTATTCAAAATCTGCCTTTCGGGCAAATTGCGAAACTTGATATTTAAAAACATGACACATTCCGTTATTAACCTGCAAAAGGTCGATGTATTTCAACAAAAACATCTTGTTCTGTCTAATGTGAATCTGAATATAGATAAAGGCGAATTTGTGTTTCTGATCGGACAAACCGGGTCGGGAAAAAGCAGTCTGCTTAAAATCATCTATGGCGATCTTCATATTGGTAATGGTCATGGAAGCGTAGCCAATTTTGACCTTAAAAACCTGGCCGATAAAGATGTCCCTTTCTTAAGACGAAAATTAGGTATTGTTTTTCAGGATTTTCAGTTACTGAGTGATCGCACGGTAGAAAAAAATCTTGAATTTGTGCTAAAAGCTACCGGATGGACGGATGCGAATCTGATCAGCGAGCGTATTAAAGATGTTTTAGACAAAGTAGGATTGCGTTCTAAGATCAAAAAAATGCCGCATGAACTTTCAGGCGGTGAACAGCAACGCGTAGTGATTGCCCGGGCGCTCCTTAATAACCCCGAAATTATCCTGGCGGATGAACCTACCGGAAACCTCGATCCGGAAACATCCGAAGAGATTGTTTTGCTTCTGAAGCAGATCAGCCAGGGAGGTACAGCTGTACTGATGGCCACACACGACTACCATATTATCCGCACCTTTCCTTCGCGGATCATTAAATGTGAAGGCGGACTGGTCCATGAAGATGCCCAAATCGCTTAAAGAAAGCTGACAAAAGTTTAAAAATCAGTCATTCTGTTCGGCAATCATAACCTGAACCTGACAGCATGGCTGATTTTTGGTATTGGCAGTATAGTTGTGTATACAGACAAAAAATACGACGCTTAACATGTTTAATAAGAAGAAAAAGAGTGAAGACCCTGTTATGGACGAACCATTAGACACGCAAGAGAATCAGCCGGTAAATGAACAGCCTGAAAAAGAAGCTTCAGAACCCGTTGCAACATTATCGCCGGAAGAAAAACTACAACGCGAGAACAGCGAGTTAAACGATAAATACGTGCGTTTATTTGCAGAATTCGATAATTATAAACGCCGTACACAGAAAGAACGTATCGAGCTTTTACAAACTGCGGGTAAAGATGTCATTGTATCTTTGTTACCTGTTCTGGATGATTTTGACCGTGCTGTTAAAGCTACTGAGCAATCATCAGACGCCGCAGCCATTCGTGAAGGTATCCTCCTTGTGCAGTCTAAATTAAAAAGTATTCTTGCACAAAAAGGCCTTAAGGAAATGGAAAGCCTGCATACGGAGTTCAATACCGACATGCATGAGGCGATTACCAAAATACCTGCACCTTCGGATGATTTGAAAGGAAAAGTGCTCGATGTACTTGAAAAAGGATACACGTTAAATGATAAAGTTATTCGTTTCGCAAAAGTTGTTGTTGGCGCTTAATTCCCCGATCCTGATATAAAATGAGCAAAAGAGATTATTATGATATTTTAGGCGTTAGCAGAAGCGCATCAGCGGATGAGATCAAAAAGGCATATCGCAAGCTGGCCATTAAATATCATCCGGATAAAAACCCGAACGACAAGGCTGCTGAGGAAAAATTCAAAGAAGCAGCCGAAGCGTATGAAATATTAAGTACACCGGAGAAGAAACAACGATATGATCAGTTTGGTCATGCCGGTGTAGGTGGTGCTGCAGGGGGTGGCTATGGCGGCGGCGGTATGAACATGGAAGATATCTTCAGCCAGTTTGGCGATATCTTCGGAGGCGGAGGCGGCAGTCCGTTCGAAAGCTTCTTTGGCGGACAATCGCGTAGTAGCGGTCGTCGGGTAGCCAAAGGGACAAACCTGCGGATCAAAGTAAAGTTAACGCTCGAAGAAATTGCCAACGGTACGGAGAAAAAGATCAAGGTAAACAAGCAAATTACCTGTAAAACCTGTGATGGTACCGGCGCTAAAGACCGATCTTCGGTAAGTACATGCAGTACCTGCGGTGGAAGCGGAGCTGTTCGGCGGGTAACCAATACCATTTTAGGACAAATGCAAACAACGGCTACCTGTCCTACCTGTCATGGCAGTGGCCAGCAAATCACCTCAAAATGTAATGCCTGTCATGGCGAAGGGATCGTTCGGGGAGAAGAGACCATTACAATCAACATTCCGGCCGGTGTGAGCGACGGTATGCAACTCAGTATGGCCGGTAAGGGAAATGCAGCACCCAATGGCGGTATTCCCGGCGATCTGATCATACTGATCGAAGAACTGCCGCATGAAACCTTAAAACGTGAAGGCAACAATGTGGTGTATGACCTGCACCTGAGCCTGATCGATGCAGCCCTGGGGATCAGTGCGGAGGTACCAACGATTGACGGCAAAGCAAAGATCAAAATTGATCCGGGTACACAAAGTGGTAAGCTGCTCCGCCTTAAAGGAAAAGGCATCCCCGAAATTAACTCCTATCGCCGCGGCGACGAGATCATCCATGTCAACATCTGGACACCCAAGGTACTCAATGCCGAAGAAAGGAGCATGCTGGAGAAATTGAGAAACTCCCCGAACTTTAAACCGCAACCCGGTAAAAATGAAAAGAGTTTCTTTGATAAAATGAAAGAATATTTTGAATAAGTTTAAAACCTCTGAAATTCAGAGGTTTTTTATTTTATCCGCTACAGATATTCATTTCCTTAGCTATGGTTTATTTCAGGTTAAAGTAGAAAAGCGACAACAGACCGCTCTTTTTATCGGGTGCAACATATTTTCCGTCAATTAACAACTCATCAATCCTGCGCAGATCATTACTCACCTTTATTTTTAATTCCATAGGAGCATAATCGCCGATCTTTACATACATCACCGGACTAAAAAGCACTTGTGCCGGTATATTGCTTACGCGTAGCTGATATGCATTTACACGTTTGTGGATGGGCGGATTAATGTCAAAATTAACCGGCAGAATCTGCCCGGAAGTACCCTGCGTATACATCGAAATTCTGCTTCTCGAAAAATAGCCCGGCGTTAAAGGATTAAGGATATCCTCATTTGCCGTATTCTTTAATACCAAAAACAGATAGGCCTGCGCCGGGTCACAGGCACAGATCTTTTTACAGGAAAATACACCGCTAAAAAGGAATAGCGCCAGCAGAGTTATAATTTTTTTCATGATGGTAAGTAAACATACATTTTAAGCCCAATATTTACAAGTTAAATTATTAGCGAACCGGCCCCGTAACATTTCAACATTTTCTTTATCTTAACCCTACTAAACTAATTTATATTCATAGCTATGCTGCATGTACAACATATTGTAAAGCAATATGCATCGCATCGTGCTTTAGACGATGTAAGCCTTTCGGTTGAAAGGGGCAAAATATTCGGATTATTAGGACCTAATGGAGCTGGAAAAACCTCACTGATCCGTATCATTACACAAATCACAGCTCCTGATAGTGGTGAGATTACATTTAATGGCGAACGCTTAAATGTGAACCACATTTCCCGTATCGGCTATCTCCCGGAAGAGCGTGGTCTCTATAAGAAAATGGAGATTGGCGAGCAGGTATTGTATTTAGCTCAACTGAAAGGCATGAGCGCCGCCGAAGCCACCAGACGAATCCGCTATTGGTTTGAAAAGCTGGATATGAAAGACTGGTGGCACAAAAAGGTAGAAGATCTGAGCAAGGGAATGCAACAAAAAGTACAATTTGTAGCAACCGTTTTACATGAACCGGAACTGATTATTCTTGATGAGCCTTTTTCAGGTTTTGACCCGGTAAATGTCGATATTATAAAGAAAGAGATTATCGAGCTAAATAAAAAAGGAACCACTTTTATTTTTTCCACGCATCGGATGGAAAGCGTCGAAGAACTTTGTCATCATATTGCGCTGATTAACCGTTCAAAAAAGATTCTTGACGGTAGTGTAGACGATATTAAGGCCTCATACCGGAATAACACCTATTGGATCGAATATGATGGCACTTATCAACCATCCCCGTCAACCGGTATTTACCGGATCTTACAAACGGAACAACGAAAAGAAAAAAGATGTCTGAAACTGCAGTTAGAGCCTGGAAAAACCGTTAATGAGGTATTAGCCGCACTCCTGCCCCATGTATTAATCACCCGCCTGGAGGAAGTGATCCCGACCATGAATGATATTTTTATCGACAAAGTGAAAGGACAACATCATGAATAAAATTTTGCTTATTATCCGCAGAGAATACCTGTCGAGGGTTAAAAAGAAATCATTTATTTTAATGACCTTTCTAACGCCTTTATTAATTGCCGGCATTTATGGTCTGATCGGTTATTTCACTTATAAGGGTATCAGTGGTTCGCACGACAGCATTGCGGTGATCAACCAGAATAAGAAACTTACAGAACAATTAGCTTCTGATAAGAATATTAAGTATGAATATGTGAACCAGTCGTTGGAGGAAATGAAAAAAACTTTAAAGGACAGCCGTTATGACTATGTACTTTATCTTCCTGATTTCTCCTTACAGGCCCCGGCAAACATCCAGCTTTACGGATCAAAACAAGCTGGCCTGACGTTAAGCCGGCGGATCGCAAACGATCTGGAAGGACTGATCCGGAACCAGAAATTAAAGGAATCCGGCATTTCACAGCATGATCTTGATCAGCTTAAAACTTCGGTAGATATTTCGATCAAAAAAATTGCAGAGACCGGACTGGAGGAAGATTCAAGTGCCGGAGCCAGCACCGCGATCGCCTTTGTTGCCGGTATCTTGATGTTCATGTTCATTATGCTTTATGGCGTTCAGGTTATGCGTGGGGTGATCGAGGAGAAAACCAGTCGTATCATTGAGGTCATTATATCATCGGTTAAGCCTTTTCAGTTAATGATGGGTAAGATCGTTGGTATCGCCATGGTGGGACTAACCCAGTTTATACTTTGGATCGTGCTCACCTTAATTATATCAACCGTAGCCATTGGTGTATTTGTAAATAAGGAAGACCTTAAAGAAAAGGTCGTTGCGGTTCAGTCCGCCCAAGGCACTCCACAATTCAACACGGCATCGCCGGCTACAGAGACTATGGCACAAGGTCCGGTGGGTGATATCCAGAAAAGCCTGGCCGGCTTACCGGTAGCAAAAATTCTGATTGTATTTATCTTTTTCTTTTTAGCAGGTTATCTTTTTTACAGTGCGCTTTATGCCGCCATCGGATCAGCCGTTGATAATGAAACGGAAACACAACAGTTTATGATGCCGGTGATGCTACCTTTACTCTTAGGTTATGCCTTATCGCTCAGCGTGGTTACGAACGATCCTTATGGCGATATTGCGTTTTGGCTTTCCATGATCCCATTTACGTCACCCATCGCCATGGTAGTACGCATGCCCTATGGTGTCCCGAACTGGGAGCTGGCCCTATCGATGGTCATCCTGATCACAGGCTTTATTTTTACGGTCTGGATTGCCGGCCGGATTTATCGGGTAGGTATTTTAATGTATGGCAAAAAAGCAACTTTTAAAGAGATGTTTAAATGGTTCAGGTATAAAGCTTAATGTTGGATGACTAAATGGTTATATTGTTTTATTGTTGGATGGCTAAATGGTAACAATAAAGCAATATAACAATATGACAATATTGAACGATTAAATGAAAGTCGCAGTAATTGATCTGGGCACCAATACCTTTCATCTGCTGATTGCAGAAACAGGTATAAGTACACCTGTTATCCTGTATAAGACCCAGGAACCGGTAAAGCTGGGCGAAGACCTTACAAAAGCTAACCGCATTATTCCGGCAGCTTTTGAGCGGGGAATGAATTGTTTAAAAAAATTTCGCGAAAAAGCAGATACTTATGGTGTGGAGCAAATAAAAGCCCTGGCTACTTCGGGTGTGCGAAGCGCCCTTAATGGTGATGAGTTCGTAGTACAGGCCAGAGAGCATGCAGGGATAAACATCCGGGTCATTGATGGTGACGAAGAAGCTCATTATATTTATGAGGGTGTAAAATGGAGCGGTGCCATTAGCGAAACAGCGCTCATTATGGATATAGGTGGCGGTAGTACCGAGTTTATCTTGTGCACTTCTGAAGAACTCATCTGGAAAAAAAGCTATGATATCGGGGCCGCCAGGCTGATGCAGCGTTTCTTTGCCAGCGACCCTTTTTCTTTACAGGATCAACAGGCTATTCACAGGCATCTTGATACGCAATTAGGCGACCTTTTAGCGATCTGCACACGCCATCGCCCGCAGCTGCTGATCGGTTCGGCAGGCGCTTTTGAAACGTTTTATGAGATGACAGCAGCTGGTGCTATTCCGGCGGCTATGGCTACGATTAACTATACCGCTTATACCGGCCTGGCAGAAAAGCTGCTTACATCCACACATCAGCAACGTGCGGCGATGAAAGGCTTAATCCCCTTACGGGTAGATATGATTGTGATGGCCACTGTATTAACCAATTATATTTTAAATCATTTATATATCCGGAAAATCAGGCTTTCGACGTATGATTTGAAAATGGGGGTACTCAAACTACTGAACGACTTTGCGTAATGAAATCAGAACACACTTAAAGCTTCATACAACTTCTCCGTGGGCAGACCCATCACATTGGTATAAGAGCCGTTAATACGCTGTACTACCGTTAAGCCCCACCAATCCTGTATGCCGTAGCTGCCGGCTTTATCAAAAGGCTGATAATGATTGATGTAAAAATCAATTTCTTCTTCACTCACTGCCCTGCAGGTCACTTCTGTTATATCATAAAAAGAGATCAGGCCACCATTTGCACTTAATGCTACGCCAGTATATACTTCGTGTGTAGTTCCCGATAGCATACGAAGCATTTCCCTGGCGTGTTCCTCATTTTCAGGCTTACCGAGTATGCTTCCGTTTAAGGCTACAATCGTATCGGCAGTAATCACGAGTTGATGATCAGCTTGTCCAAATGCTCTGGCTTTTTTTTCGGCAATGTATACGGCAATTTCAGCAGGCGATAGATGCACAGGGTAACTTTCGTCTACTTCTTTAAGTTCAACGACAAAATCAAAACCCATTAATTTTAACAATTCATAGCGGCGTGGTGATTTCGAAGCCAAAACGATAGAAAAAGGTTGCTGCATATCTTTTTTTAATTGCGCTAAAATAAGGATAAGTTTAGGCGTTAAGAAAAACTGTCCATAAAAAAAAGCGGTATAAAACCGCTTTTTTTATCTCGTAGAACGAAAAACTATTGACCGCCGCCACCTTGTCTTTCACGCATCATTTTTTCTCTGGCTGCTTTTTGCTCATCCAGCATCGTTTTGTATGCTTTTTTCTGATCGTCATTTAAAAAAGCATTGATCTTAGCTTCTGTTTCAGCTGTGATCTTTTGCATTTTTTCCATCATGGCTGCTCTGTCGCCACCGCCACCCTGCATCTCTTCACGCATTTTTTGCTGTGCCGCTACCTGCGCTTTAAAAACTTCCGTGGCTTTTGTTTTCTGATCATCCGTTAGCTTTAATTTCTCTGCTAACTGATCCGTTTGTCTTTTAACTCTTTCTTCAGGAGTACCGCCCATACGACCCTGACCACCCCCCTGACCCTGTTGTGCATTAGCGAATGTTACTACTCCAAATAATAATCCGCAGAAAATCAATAATTTTTTCATGTTGTTTTTTTTTTACGTTGAGGCCCACGGAGAAACCGCTACCCCGTTTTTGGTTTTTGTGATTTATGTAGCTTTAGAGCTCTGAAACAACGTTTAGTTTAATGAATATTTTGCAACTTAATCGTTACAAAATCTTTTTATGTGATAGGAAGAAACGGGAACAAATTATTTACCTGAATCAGAAGCTATTGGATTCTCATCGAACCAGTTTTGCTGGACTTTTAACACTTTTTCGATCACTTCCCGCACCGCAGTCTGCCCCCCTTTATAAGGTGAGATATAATCTGAAATCTGCTTAATCTCATCTACGGCATCAGCCGGACAAGTTGCCAGGCCCGATAATTTCATCACTTCATAATCAGGGATATCGTCGCCCATATATAATACCTGGTGCGAAGAAATTCCTTTTTCTGTCAGATAATTAAGATAAACCTGCACTTTATTCCCGACAGCCAGATGCACATCTTTTACACCCAAAGCGGCAAAGCGCTTTTGCATAGCCTGTCCTGAACTGCCTGAAATAATGCAAACATGATAACCTTTCTTAGCAGCCAGCTGAAGTGCGTACCCGTCTTTAATATGAAATGAGCGCAACAATTCTCCTGATTCGGAGGCCAGTACAGTGCCATCGGTCAATACCCCATCAATATCAAAAATGAACGTCGTAATGTCTTTCAGCTTTTCTAACATACCGGCTCAGCAGTTCATTGGTTATCTCTCCACTCGTAAACCCAGGCCGACTGGATTTGTTCCAGATGCCCCTCATTACATTCTTCACGTTTACCTTTAAAATTTGGCAGCTCAAGCACCCATTCGATCAGTTCTGTAAAGCGAATTCTATAAATCCTGGCTTCGTTAAACTCATCGCCAAATTTCTCATACAGTTCCTGCGCAATATCTTCGTGGTCGTTCCAATATATAGGTAAAGCAAATCTGTTGGTATTCATTCAATTTTTAATTAATGGCCTAAAAATGCAGACTGATCCGGAATAGTCACTTCAATATCGCCATCTAATACGACACACTGACAGGCCAGCCTGGACGTAATTTTCGGCCTTACGGCACGATCAATAAAGTCTTCTTCTTTATCGGATATTTCCTGGATATTATCCATTCCTTTATTTACGTAAATATGGCAGGTACTGCATCCGCATACACCTCCGCAATTATGTTGTAACTCTATTCCGTTATCGAGCACCACATCTAACACATCCTCTCCTGCAGCGATCGGTAATTCTACCGGCGCTTTTCCTTCTTCTTCAAAATTTATTTTTAATTTAAATATGCTCATAATTATTTACAAAAGTAAGCAGCAAAAACGGAAAATCTGCTATTTCTTTCCATTTTTAATGCCTTCGCTCAGGAGATGATAGATGCTTTTCCAGCGGGCTTCGCCGGCCAGTAGAGCTTCGTGCCATTCAAGCGTTTGCTCATCCCGGCGAACAGCCGGACCGGTCTGCACGTCTTCCGGATCGGCGTGCTGAACTTTAAGAGCCGTTTCTAAGATCAATGGCCGGAGCATCTCAAAGCTCATGTCATATTTCTTTAACAGGTCTGCTGCTATGGTATAAAGATAATTAGGGAAATTGCAGGCGAAAACAGCCGCAAGATGTAATATTTTACGTTTTTCACTATCCACCGGCACGACCTGCGTACTGAGCTGCTGCGCTAATACAAACAGGGTATGATAAGTTTCCGGATCGCTGGCTTCAATACAAAGGGGAATGGTCCGAAAATCAACCTCTTTCGTCTTAGAAAAGGTCTGCAGAGGATAAAACACACCATAACGACGAAAGTATTCATGAAAAACATCGATCGGCAGGGCACCTGATGTATGTACAATGATGCCTTTAAAGTGTAACAGGGTATGGCTTATCTCAGCAATCGCATCATCTTTTACTGAAAGGATACAGAGGTCGGCATCCGGCTTTGCCTGGTTTAGCGAAGAAATGGCTTCGGCATCAACAGCTGCCGCCAATGTAGCGGCATGTTCCGGCTGTCTGCTCCATACCTGCAAAATGGAGTTGCCGGCAGCTTTAAGTGCTTTGGCCAGATGCGTGGCTACATTTCCCGAACCTATAACTACAACGTTCATTCTGTATATTTTTCCGCCAGATCAACCAGCCCTTTCATCAGGCAGTTTTAACACCTGCCGATATTTCCTTTTTTCTTCTGAAAATAGACAGGATAAAACCAATGACCATCACGACCGTTCCGGCCCAGTATAAATTAATATAAGGGAATTGTACGGATTTAAATACGATCCAATGTTTAGCCTGCTGTGGTTTTTCATACACCTGTAATTGCACCTTATTCTGCTCAGGGAAAATATTTGTAAACCGTACCCTAAGTCCCAGTTCTTCAATATTTCGAGCAAAATCGAACGTATTATTTCCTTTTACTAAAAACAGCGGTTCGGCCTTATATATTTTCCCGTTCACATCTACTTCTAAAGGTAAACTTACGGCCAGGTCGCCGGGTGCAAGGGTCAGATCGCGCACTACCGGAGCGGTATTTAAAGGCTTTACGGTTAAAATACCACTGCTGGTATGTACCGTATCACCGGATTTTACGGTTAAAATACGCGGCGCTTTATAATTTTCTTCCTCCGTATGTCCGTCATGGGGCGTGTGTTCGTCCTTTATATTATCTACACTTGTAATATGCGTATAAATATCATAAGTAAGGTAATGCTTGGTATCGGGCGAAGCAATGATGCCTATTTGCCCGCCCATTTGCTCGTTTTCCTGGATACTCGGATTCAGATCAAAATCTTCCTTGATCTTACCGGTTTTCTCATCGATACGTTTAAAATTAAGTTTATAAAAAGTATTCGGCGCAACGGTGGTATCACTTACATACGTTACGGTATATTTACCCATTTTTTTAGGCTCGTTCTTATAAAGCATAATATTCTCGCCCTTTGCTTTCTGATCAAAATCTCTTACAGGAACATCTTTATTTTCATTGATGGAGATCGTATTACTGGTGGCTGCAGCCACTAAAGCACCAACCAGTAAAAGTGCAAAACCGACATGAGCCACCGCAGCGCCTGCCAGCTTATTTGCTTTTCCACTTAATAAGCGGGCATTGGATAAAATGGCGAAAACACAGCTAAACGTAAGGATGATATACATCAGGTTGGTATAAATACCGGTCAGATATACAAAACCGGCGGTGATGGCCAGTGAAAATACGATCGATGAGATTAAACTGCTGTAAAACTTACGCGGGTCGGTCCGTTTATATTTCAGGAATTGCGAAAAGCCCGAGATCAGGGTAATCAACACCGCAAAAGGCGCCTGCCATTTATTATAATATTGTATCGCATCCACAGGCGGTGAGAACTTCGTTCCGAATGCTTTATTAAACACAGGCACAGACGTCGTAAAAATCACCTGTAAACAGGCTACGGTCAACACCAGGGCACCGATAAACATCCAAAATTCACGGGAATAGGTTTCTTCGTCTTTCTGAGTGATCGGCAGTTCCTTCCAACGGATTACGATCAGGTAAACTGCGATGACCAAAAAGGCCAGGATGTATAATACCAGGTGACCAAACATCCCCATATCCGTAAACGAATGCACCGAGGTTTCGCCTAAAATACCGCTTCGCGTTAAGAAAGATGCATATAATACCAATATAAAGCTGATCAGGATCAGGGCAATCGCCGTGAAATAGGCATGTCCGGTATTTTTATACGCGATCATCACGTGTACACCTGCAATGAGCGTTAACCAGGGGATGATCGAAGCATTCTCTACCGGATCCCAGGCCCAAAAGCCTCCAAAATTCAGTGCCTCGTAAGCCCAGAATGATCCCATAATAATTCCGGTTCCCAAGATCATTACAGCAAAAAGTGCCCAGGGCATCACCGGTTTTATCCATTCTTTATATCGTCTTTGCCACAAGGCAGCAATACCATACGCAAAAGGCACGACCATACTGGCAAATCCAAGAAACAAGGTCGGCGGATGGATCACCATCCAGTAATTTTGAAGCAAAGGATTAAGTCCGCGGCCGTCGGTGATGTATTGCAGGTAGTTTTTATACATTTCCGGATCATTAAAAACCGGAACCATTTCTTTAAGGTTTTTAGCTTCTCTTAACAGGATAAAAGGTGAACTGCCGATACGCTCGCCAAATAGCTCCACGCCTAACAGCATCGAGGTTAAAAACACCTGCGAGAACGCAATAACCGTCATTACCCCGTTTTCCCACGACTTCGCTTTCCAGATCAGCACAACGCCTAATAACGACTGCCAAAAGGCCCATAACCAGAAGCTTCCCTCCTGTCCTTCCCAAAAGGCCGAAATAATATAATACACCGGCAACGCTTTTGACGAGTGTGTCCAGACATAATAATATTCATTCTTGTGATTAAGAATGAGATAAAACAGCGTAACGCCTATGCCAATAATACCAGCTACATTAACCAGGAACCCGATACGGCCTAAGCGCGTCCAGGAAAGATCAGCGCTGTTTTTATTTTTAACAGCAAAATAATAAGCGATTGTCGAAAGCAGGGAGCCTGTAAAGGCAAGTACAATTAAAAGCTGCCCTACCTGTCCGGGGAGGAGGTTTTCTCCAATAAAATTTATTTCCATTACGATTAATTGTAGCGTTGAACCTGACCGTCTTTCTTTACTTCGACGAAGTCTTCATTATACTTAGACGGACATTTCATCAGTATCCTGGATGCATAGAACGTATCTTTATCCATTTTACCGATCAGCACGATCTTTTCAGAGCGCTCAAAATCCTGAGGTTTTGTACCGTTCAGCACCACCTGCTTTACTGTGCCTTTTTCATCTCTCATGAAAAAAGAAAAATGATTAGGATCTTTGACGGCATCATAATGCATTCCTTTGCTTTTTTCCCAATACCCCATTACATGCTCTTCCTTGTTCGATACCGCGGCTTCCGAAAAATTGGAATAAGTATCTGTATCTGCGTTTAAACTTACCAGAAAGCCAATACAGATGGCGATCGTGATTAAGCCAATAATGGCGCTTTTCTTCATTTCAGTTTAGATTAAAATCTTCACATACAAAGATAAAAAAACATCATAAGCCCGGGCATTTTACCCTGGAGCTATTGCATATCATGACAATTGGTTGATATAAAACAAAAAAACTCCGGGTTTATACCGGAGTTTCTATAAAGGCAGTTGCATGAATTATGGCCAGATGCCTAAATTCATATAAGAGATCGCAATTTTATCAATGGAATTCACAAAGGCAGCAGTTCTCAGGGTCTTCACCTCCGGTTTATGCACCAGGGTCTCCCTGATCTCATGATATGAATGGATCATGGTATCTTCCAGTCCTGAGTTTACCAGTTCCATTTCAGATGCGCCCTTAACGATCATCAAACGGTGTTCAGCCGGGATCTTCTTACCGGTTAAACTTTCCAGTGTATTGATCAGGTTGGCGTTCGAGTTTTCCGCATAACGGTTTTCCATACGGCCAAAAGCCACATGGGAGAGGTTTTTTAACCACTCGAAATAAGAAACCGTTACCCCACCTGCATTACAATACATATCAGGAATAATAACGCCACCCATAGCGGTAAACACTTCTTCTGCTTCCGGCGTACATGGGCCGTTTGCACCCTCAGCAATAATCTTCGCCTTAATTCTTTTAATGTTTTCGATGGTGATCTGATTTTCAAGTGCTGCGGGGACCAGAATGTCACATTCCTGTTCCAGACCTTCCATAGAGTTTTTAAAATCTGTGGCGCCGGGAAAACCCAGAATAGACCCGGTGTTTTTACGATGTGCAAATACTTCGTCTACGTTCAGGCCGTTGGCATTATAGATGGCACCTTCATACTCGCAGATACCCACAACGGTAGCTCCGAATTCAGCCAGGAATTTAGCCGAATGATAACCCACATTTCCTAAACCCTGTACAATAACCCGCTTATCGCCTAAGCCGGCATTAAGTCCTAATTTTGCCATATCTTCAGCTACGCTTACACATTCCCTCACCGCATAGGCAACTCCTCTTCCAGTAGCTTCTTTACGACCGCGGATACCATGTAAAGCGATCGGTTTTCCGGTTACACAACCCAATGCATCTAATGATCCGGGATTCATGGTCATATAGGTATCCGCAATCCAGCTCATTTCACGCTCGCCAGATCCGTAATCGGGCGCAGGCACATCAATACCGGGACCGATGAAATTCTTTTTGATCAATTCAGTAGTATAACGACGGGTAATTGTTTCTAATTCTGCCACCGAATAGTTTTTCGGGTTGATACAAATACCACCTTTAGCACCGCCAAAAGGAACATTCACAATCGCACATTTATAAGTCATCAGCGCTGCTAAAGCCATTACTTCATCTTCATTCACCATATCGCTGTAGCGGATACCGCCTTTTGTCGGGCTCATATGATGGGAATGTTCTACGCGCCATGCGTCAATCACCTCAAACCCATTCCCCCTCCTGATCGGGAACTGAAAACGATATACACTGTTACATGCCTTAATCTGCGCCAGTAAACCTTCCGGGTGTGAGGTGAACTGGGCTGCACTATCAAAGTTCTTGCACACATCGGCAAAGAAACTCGTTGTGTTTGCTGTATTAGCCATTACTATAATTTTTAATTGATTTGTTGTCTATGGGTGCAAAATTGCATTAAAAAAAGTCACTATTGCAAGTGTAAAGATGCTTAGTGTATGATAAACACCATAAAAAAAACAGAAAAAGGTGGGTTTAAACGATTTAAAATTAGTTTTTATCGCCTGATTTTTTTTCTAACATTTTCACCCGGCGGTCTATTCTGAACAAATAAATCAATAAACCGAGTAAAATAATCGCAATGCAGATAACCACAATATAGATTTTTCCATTACTTCGCAGGGAATCGGCCATTTCAACACCGTTCTCTTGTGCAGATAAATTCAATGTTGCGATGAACATGAACAGAGTTAACGCTAATTTCTTCATGGTTATAATTGTTTATAGGCTATAGAACTTATTCTGAAACGCAGGGTATAGATCCAATATCCGATCAATATCCAGCCGAGACAGGCAGGATAAAAGACCATCCGCATCCGGCTATCGAGATCATACATATTAAAGCCGGGATTCCCTCCGTTACCCGGATGCAGGGAATCCTGCAAACGGGGCAATACAAAGATCAGCACGATCATCATCGGGAAAGCAAAAATATTATAGATCGCTGCAATTTTTGCTCTTTTCTGCTCTTCCTCAATAGCATTACGAAGGATCAGATAGGCAAAATACAATAAAAGAGAGATCGCTGAAAAGTTTTGTTTGGGGTCGAAGCTCCAGAATTCGCCCCAGGCAAATTTAGCCCATACCATACCGGTTAATAAGCCCAGAATACCGAAAACGACACCCACATTTACACTTTCAACGGCTTTAAGATCATCCGTCTGACTTTGTGTGCTCAACGACCTGACGCTGTAATAAACCGAATTAGAAAATAAAACGATCATGGCAAACCACATCGGTACATGAAAATACAGATTGCGTATCGATTCGTGCAGGATCGGCAAACGAGGTACATCCATCAGCAAACCGGCCACTGCTGAATACACCAGGAACAGGGCTCCTAAAATCTTCCACCAGTTATCTTTCATTGCATTACAGCATTAATCTTTCCACAAATATGGGAATAATATCAGAGACGTTGCCATCACCATGATATTTATCACGATCAAAAGACCGATATCATCTAAACTTACCTGCCGGTCAAGGCCATCGATGGCATTTTTAGCCAGTTTTATCAATACGATCAGCACCGGGATAATGACCGGAAAACTTAAAATAGCCATCAGCATCCCACCATTCCCTGCTTTTGAGGCGATAGCCGAAATCATAGTAAAAATAGAGGCAAAACTAAGGCTTCCAAGAAGAACGGCCACCATATACATGGGAAAATCCATTTCCCGTGGTGCCTCAAAGACGAGACTATAAAACAGTAATGCGATGATGGTTAAGCCTGTCATCAGCAAACTGTTATATATTGTTTTTGCGATGATGAGTGCTTCGGGACTCACCAGTGTATACAGATACAGGTGCCTGCCTTTACTTTCCTGGAGGAAGCTCTTAGCAATGGCGTTAATCGATGCAAACAGCATAATGATCCAGAATAAGGCATTCCATGTTAATTTTTCAGGAACCGCCACAAACGACATAAAACAAACGAAGACCGTAGAAACAACATATAGCAATACACCATTAAGTGCATATTTGGATCGCCATTCTAACTGAATCTCCTTTTTTAAAAGCTGCTTTACCTGAAAAGCCAATTGCATAGTAGGCACAAAGATAAGGTATTGATAAAATCTTTTACTCAAAATTTGTTTTGGCTATGTAAAATTGATCTTTTAATTTTGATCATCCATGAAATACTGCAGCGTACTAAAAAGTCCCGTCGGGGACATTACCATTATGGCCGATGATCATGCCGTAAACAGCATTACGTTTGCCGAAACAGATACATCGGTCTTTGAAGCCAACGCACTCACATTACATGCGTGTAAAGAGCTTAAACAGTATTTTGAAGGAAAATTAACAACATTTTCTTTTCCTATGATACAAAGCGGGACTCCGTTTCAGCAGGAGGTATGGCACCGGTTATGCGCCATTCCCTTTGCCGAAACCGTTTCTTACGCACAATTTTCAGCACATCAGCCATTGGCCATCCGGGCTATTGCTGCTGCAAACGGGAAAAATAACCTGGCTATAGTGGTACCCTGTCACCGGGTAATCGGCAGTAACGGAAAACTGGTAGGTTATGCAGGAGGATTATGGCGCAAGCAATGGTTACTTCAGCACGAGCGTGAGATTGCCGGGAAAGGTCAGACGGAATTAAAGTTTTAAAAACAAATAACCTGCCCATGAATCCTTATGCAGACGTTATATTACGCAGTCTTGCTGTTTACGTTTTTATGCTGGCCGCGATCCGGTTAAGCGGTAAGAAGGAACTTTCCCAGCTTAATACTCTGGATGTGGTGCTGATCTTACTTATTAGTAATGCCGTACAAAATGCAATGGTAGGAAATGACACGAGTCTCAGCGGCGGACTGGCGGCAGCAGCTACGCTCTTTCTTCTTAATTTTTTATTTAAGAAAATTACCTTTAAGAATAAGAAGATCAGAACCTTCATTTTTCAACAGCCTGAGATCCTGATCCATCATGGGAAATTAAATTTTGAACAGCTTAGCCGGCTTGGCATTACGGATGATGAATTAAAAGAAGCTATGCGCGAACATGGTCTCGAATATTACAAGGAAGTAAGGCTGGCGATGCTTGAAGTAGACGGAAACATCAGTATCATTAGTGAAAACGACGGGTTAAAACAAACGTATTACAAACGGCGCAAAAAACATCATACGCTGGGAACGCTGAATTAACTCTTAACGTCTTCTCCCTTTCGTGCACTGGTCATCAGCAGTAAAGCGCCTACCAGCAGTACAATCCATCCCCACTGGTAATGGATCGTCTTCGCTAAGATCTTATCAAAAAACCTCGAATTGAAATAATGATTTGATTTAAAATAAACGGCAGCAGCCATTAATATGCTCCACAGTAAAAAAACAACCGATAAACGTCTGAAGGTACGCAACTGCCGTACATACAGGCATAAGGCCGTGATCGCCAGAATGGCCAGGCTGATAAAAAACAGGCGACTATCGGTCTGATATAAATTCCAGTTCCCTTTAAAAGGCACTTTAATCATCGGGCATATCGAAATGGCAATAATCGCCAGAAGAAGACCGATATAAGCGTTTACTTTATTAATGATAAGCATAGGATGCAGTTGTTAGCGGTTAGCGAAAATACGACAACATTATTTACGGGTATCGATGCCCATTTTATCAGCGAAGTGGGCACAATAATCGCGCAGATCTTCAACGATATGCTGTTCACCGGTAGCTTTTAAAAAACTGTCGCCCAGCGTTTGCAGGGTTTCATAAAAGAAACGCTTCATCTCGTCAACAGGCATATCTTTTGTCCACAGGTCAATGCGCATTGAATTTTTATAATTATGATCCCAAAGAGCCAGGAACATGGATTTTACGGGCACTTGTTCTTTATTTTGCGCATCGGTACTTTCCCAAAGAATATTTTCGGGCATGTTATGGTCATCGAGCTCAACGGTTATCTTTATCTCTGCTTGTCTCATAAATTTATATTAAGGGCATAACGCCGCTATACGGCTGATTATATTTAAGATTTCAGGTTGCAAATATGCTGATTTTCCGACATTACGCCAGCATGAATCGCAATAATAAAAAGAGCGTCGCGGTAAGCGAAATAAAAATCAGTTCTACCATCCAAACTCTTTTTAGCGATTTAAACAGGGAACGGAAAATTAAATCGGTAATGACAGATACAAGGATCATACAGGCCAGTACGATTTTCAATAGCGGACTCATCACTATACTTCCCATTTTTCCTAAAGGCGTATCCTGTAGCCAGGCCATCGCCAGAAATAGCATGGCCGCTGAGGTAACCAGATTAAGCGGGGTTAACCTTAGTTTCATCGGTTTGGTTTTTTGTGCGGTTTGGTTTTTTGTGCTTTTTTTTGTTGAGCCGCTTTGGCCTTTTCACGTGCCTGCTGTTCTATTTTTTTCGCATTTTTCTTTTCATGAAAAGCTCCCTTAAAATCCGGGTTTTCTTTACGTTTCTGGGCATCAATCTCCCGGGCCATATCCTGGCGCTCCTGATAAGGGGTTTCTTCGATAAACACACCTGGCGGAATTTCAGCAACGGGAATTTGCTGCCGGATCAGCTTCTCGATCTTATAGATATAATACTTTTCGGCTTCGGTACAAAATGTAATGGCATCACCTTTGGCAAAAGCCCTGCCCGTCCGCCCTATCCGGTGCACATAATCCTCGATAATGATCGGAACGTCGAAGTTAATCACATGGCTGACTTCTGAAACATCTATTCCCCGCGCAGCCACATCTGTAGCGACCAGCACACGGATAGCGCCTTCTTTAAAGCTGCTGATCGAATTGATACGTGTATTTTGTCCCTTATTGGCATGAATAACCCGCACCTGTTCTTCGCCATACCGACGCACCATAAAGTGATAGATCTGATCGGCAACAGTCTTTGTTTTACAAAAAACGATTACCTTATTAAAGGTTTCATCATCTTTCATCAGATGCTGCAGCAGGTTAATTTTGGTTTTAAAATTAGGTGTATAATAAAGCAGCTGCGTTACATTTTGTGCCGGAGTAGCCTGGGGCGCTACCTCAATAACGGTAGGATGTTTCAGGAAATCGCCGGCAATTTTCTGCACCAGCCCGCTCATCGTTGCAGAGAAAAGGAGGTTTTGCCGTTTACGCGGTACCACTTCCAATATCCGGTGTATGGAGCCGATAAAGCCCATATCCATCATTTTGTCGGCTTCATCCAATACTAAGAATTTTAAGCTTTGTGTTGGGATATCGCCCGACAGGTACAGGTCGAGGAAACGGCCGGGCGTAGCAATCAGAATATCCAGGCCCTTAGCGAGACTTTCTTTTTGCGCTTTTGGTCCTATACCTCCATAAATGACTACGGTACGCAGATCGGTATAGGTACTAAATCGTTTCACTTCTTCAGCGATCTGCATGGCCAGTTCACGGGTAGGCGCTAAAATAAGTGCTCTTGCGGTCATACCCTGTGCATATTTCAACTGCATCAGCAAAGGAAGAACATAAGCGGCTGTTTTACCCGTTCCGGTCTCTGCAATGCCACAAATATCCTGCCCGGATAGGACCGGGCCAATGGCTTTTTCCTGTATCGGCGTGGCCTGTATATAGCCGGCATCAGCAACGGCATTCAGAATTTGCCGGTTCAGCTTAAAATCTTCAAACAATTTTGCCATAGGAAGCAAAGATAGGGATTTGGATGCCAAAATCCTTACCTTTGAGACATGAATACTTACCTGATCAAAGGCGCTACTCTGGTAAATGAAGGGCAGCAAACCGTAACCGATGTGCTGATAAAAAATGGAAGAATTGAGAAAACCGGCCAGAGATTGTCCGCTATCGGATCCCAGGAAATAAACGCAGAAGGTCTTTATCTGCTGCCTGGAATGATCGACGATCAGGTGCATTTCCGTGAACCCGGGTTAACGCATAAGGCCGATATTTTCACCGAAAGCATGGCCGCGGTAGCCGGCGGCATCACTTCTTTTATGGAAATGCCGAACACGGTACCGAATACACTCACACAGGCATTACTGGCTGAAAAATATGGAATAGCCGCCCAGACTTCACTGGCAAATTATTCTTTTTATATGGGGGCCAGCAATGATAATCTGGATGAGGTGCTGAAGACCGATCCGAAAGCAGTTTGTGGTATAAAAGTATTTATGGGATCTTCTACCGGTAATATGCTGGTCGACAATGAACAAACCCTCGAGCATATTTTCAGTAAGGCACCTATGCTGGTGGCTACGCATTGCGAAGATGAACAAACCATACGAAATAACCTGGCCGACTTTAAGGCACAATACGGAGAGCATCTTACCATCGAGATGCATCCGTTGATCCGCAGTGCCGAAGCCTGTTATAAATCGTCGTCACTCGCCGTAGAACTGGCCAGACGCTATCATACCCGGCTTCATATCCTGCACATTTCAACCGCTAAGGAAGTTTCATTGTTTGAAAATAACCTCCCGTTGAAAGATAAAAGAATCACTGCTGAAGCCTGTGTACACCATCTTTGGTTTAATGATACGGATTATGCCCGAAAAGGGAATTTCATTAAATGGAATCCGGCCGTAAAAACAGCTGCCGACCAGGCAGGCATTCTACAGGGTTTGTTAGACGACCATATCGATGTGATCGCTACCGATCATGCCCCGCATACCCTGGAGGAAAAGCAACAGCCTTACCTGCAGGCACCTTCTGGTGGCCCGCTGGTACAGCATGCCCTGCCTGCTTTGCTCGAAATGCATCTGCAGGGTAAGATCTCACTGGAAAAGATTGTCGAAAAAACAGCGCATAACCCGGCTATATGTTTTGATATCGAAAAAAGAGGCTTTATCCGTGAAGGGTACTGGGCGGACCTGGTGCTGGCCAACCTGCATGACCCGTTTAAGGTAACCCCACTGAATGTATTCTATAAGTGCGGATGGTCGCCGTTTGACGGCGAAACATTTCGTGCAAGTATTACGCATACTTTCGTATCCGGAAATTTAGCGTATCAAAATGGAAAATTTACAACGAATGAAAAAGGGAAACGCCTTCATTTTAACCGGTAACCCTGCCCGTACCTTCTTTTTAGTCCTTGCAGCATTTGCTATTTTCCTGTTTAGCTTAAACCCGGAGCTTGTGCAGCGCTATTATGCCAGCGGTTTTTACCCGGTATTATCACGTGGATTACGGTTCATTTCTTCGCTTTTCCCTTTTGCGACAGGCGATGCATACTATGTTCTTTTGATCTTTTTTGTCATTCGTGCTGTTTTTTTAATTTTCAGAAAAAGAAAATCAGGTATAAAAATAAATGTGCCGGTTATCCTGACCAAAATACTACATACCGTACTTATCCTTTTTATTGTTTTTAAACTGTTATGGGGATTGAATTACGACCGCCCGCCTATACATCAGCAACTCCATATCCCTTATTCAAAATACAATGAACACGAACTCGTCCGGTTAACCCGTTTCTTTATCGGACGGCTCAATGCATTACAACCCCATGTTCGTTTCGATACCACTTATACTCTTTCTGTCTTGCGGGAAAAAGCCGTGCTCGCTTATCAGCAAAACAGTTCCGGAAATGCGCTTTTCCGTTATAAAACACCTTCTGTCAAGGCCCCGTTAAGCAGCTGGCTCACCAGTAAAACCGGCATCGAAGGATATTATAATCCGCTATCGGCAGAAGCCAATATCAATATGCTACTGCCAGCCTGGGTGCTCCCCTTTGTGACCTGCCATGAAATGGCACATCAACAGGGAATTGCCCGTGAAGATGAAGCCAACTTATTGGGGTATCTGACCGCCGTACAAAGTGATGATGTCAATTTTCAATATTCTGCCTGTTATAGTATGCTTCGTTATTTATTATTTGAGGTGCAGTTAAAATCACCGGATGATTATGAAGCCCTGTATCAGGAAATATCACCTGAAATTCTCGTCAACTTCAAAGCGGAGCGTGTGTTCTGGCAGAAATATAATAGTCAGATGTCGTCCTATATGAATGTGGCATTTGACAAATTCCTTAAACTCAACCGGCAAAAAAGCGGCATCCAAAGCTACCGTAATATTGTGGTATGGTTATGGAACATTCATAAAAAGGAGCTGGAGTTTACAGACCATCAACAATTTTAACCGATAAACTATGTAAATTTGTAGTCTTATGGCGAAAATATCCATCAATCTGGCAACAGGTTCCTTACAGCAGGAAGAGATTATTGTAGGTATCGACTTAGGCACCACGAACAGCCTGGTTGCTTTTATTAATCCTGAAAAAAATCCACAGGTCATTAATGATACCGGCAAGGGCTTACTGGTTCCATCGGTTATCCATTTTGATGACCAGGGCGAAGCCCGCGTGGGAAATGAGGCCAAAGCCTTTCTGACAACCGATCCCACGAATACCATATTTTCTGTAAAACGCCTGTTAGGACGATCCTATAGTGATGTAGCCGGACACCAGGATGTGTTCAGCTATAAAATCATTGACGATGATACGGATGCGCTGGTCAGAATAAAGGCCGGAAACCGTTTTTATACCCCTATCGAGCTCTCAGCCGAAATCTTAAAAGAACTGAAGACAAGAGCCGAACATGCCTTAAAGACCCCGGTAAACCGGGCGGTGATCACCGTGCCCGCTTATTTTAACGATAGTCAGCGCCAGGCCACCCGTGATGCCGGAAAGCTCGCTGGTCTTGATGTGCTTCGTATCGTAAATGAACCTACGGCAGCCAGCTTAGCCTATGGCTTAGGAATCGACCCCACCCAACAGAAAACGATTGCGGTGTATGACCTCGGAGGTGGTACGTTTGATGTTTCCATCCTACAGATCCAAAACGGCATCTTTGAAGTCTTAGCCACCCATGGTAATACCTATTTAGGCGGTGACGATTTTGACCGGGCCATCCTGAACTATTGGGTTGAACAAAATAAACTGAATCCGGATATGCTTGCACAGGACAATGTTTTAATACAAAAGCTCCGGCTGATGGCGGAGGCTGCAAAAAAGGCGCTTTCCTCGCAAAATCTGTTCAATGAGAAGCTGGATGATATCTGGTGCAGCATTGACCGGAAAACTTTTGAACAACTCATTGCCGCTAAGGTAGAAGAAACGATAAACAGCTGCCGGCAGGCGTTAAAAGATGCCGGCTTAAAGACAGACGACATTGATGAAGTAGTATTGGTAGGCGGATCCACTCGCACACCTTACGTAAAAGAAACGGTAAGTACATTTTTTGGACGTAAACCGCACTATCAGATCAACCCGGATGAGGTCGTAGCCTTAGGTGCAGCCATACAGGCCGACATCCTGGCCGGCAATCGTTCCGACATTTTGCTGCTGGATGTAACACCACTTTCACTGGGTATTGAAACTATGGGTGGTTTAATGGATGTGATTATTGCCAGGAACAGCAAAGTCCCTACAAAAGCAGGCAGACAATATACTACATCGATCGACGGGCAGGTGAACATGAAGATTTCGGTGTACCAGGGCGAACGCGATCTGGTTAAAGAAAACCGGAAACTGGCCGAATTTGATCTGAAAGGCATCCCTGCCATGCCTGCCGGTTTGCCAAAAGTAGATATTAACTTTCTGTTGAATGCCGACGGCATATTAACGGTCCAGGCCATCGAGCTACGCTCGGGCGTAAAACAGGAGATCAATGTGATCCCGAGTTATGGCCTGAACGACGAAACCGTAGAAAAGATGCTGATCGACAGTATTGAACATGCTCAAAGTGATGTAAACCAACGCATGCTCATTGAAGCCCGAAGTGAAGGTGAACAGTTAGTGTATACCGCCGAACGGTTCCTTGAAAAAAACAGCAGCATTTTAACTGCCGAAGAAATTTCAGCTACACAAATCTGTATTGAACATCTGAAAAATGCCTTAACGCAAGGCGATAAAGACGTTATCCTGAAAAGTGCCGATGAACTCAATGAGTTTACCAGGCCTTTTGCTGAACGCCTGATGGATATAGCTGTTAGTCAGGCGATGAAAGGTAAACGAATAGACGAATAATGTGCGATGAATGCAGGTTATACATTAAAACGGAAGTGCATAATATCACCGTCTTCGACGATATAAGCCTTTCCTTCAACACCTAATTTACCCGCTTCTTTACACGCCTGTTCCGACCCGAGGGTCACAAAGTCATCATACTTGATCACTTCTGCCCGGATAAAGCCTTTTTCAAAATCAGTATGGATCACTCCGGCCGCCTGCGGAGCCGTAAATCCTTTAGTAATGGTCCAGGCTCTTACTTCCTGAACACCTGCTGTAAAATAAGTATACAGATCCAGCAGGCGATAAGCGGCACGGATCAGTTTATTTACACCCGATTCGTCCAGACCCATATCGGCCAGGAACATTTCGCGCTCTTCATATGATTCCAATTCGGCAATTTCCGATTCGATCTTTGCCGAGATAATCAGCACTTCTGCATTTTCATCTTTAACAGCCTCTTTTACTTTTTCGGTATAGGCATTCCCGGTCAATACCGAATCTTCATCCACATTACACACGTACATGACAGGCTTCTGGGTAAGAAGCCCCAGGTCTTTGATATGTTCAAATTCTTCCGGTTGCAATATCGCGGTGCGTACAGAGTTACCGGCCTCAAGATGATTTTTCACCACACTCAGAATGTCGAACGTTTTTTTGGCATCCTTATCATTTTTTGCCATTTTTTCTACTTTCTGAATGCGCTTGGTAACGGTATCCAGATCTTTAAGCTGCAGTTCGGTATCGATAATTTCTTTATCGCGGATCGGATCTACCGAACCATCCACGTGAATTACATTACCATCATCAAAACAGCGCAGCACGTGAATAATGGCATGGGTAGCCCGGATATTTCCTAAGAACTGATTACCCAGTCCTTCACCGTTGGAAGCGCCCTTTACCAGGCCGGCAATATCGACAATTTCGATCGTATTAGGTTGTACTTTTTGTGGTTTTACCAGCTCAGCCAGTTTGGTTAAGCGATGATCGGGAACGGTAATCACACCTACATTCGGTTCGATCGTACAGAAAGGAAAATTTGCCGCCTGTGCTTTTGCATTGGACAAACAGTTAAACAAGGTTGATTTACCAACGTTCGGCAAACCGACAATACCACATTGTAAAGCCATATCTTAAAATTTGCGCAAAAATACAAAGTTTCGGGCATATGCCCTAATATAAACAAAAAAGGGCATCCGGAAATTCCGAATACCCTAATTATGAAAAATTTAGACCTTATTTACCTGCGTCTAAAGCAGCAGCGATACGATCACTTAAATCTGCCAGATGATATTTGCTAAGCGTATCAGACTGGCTGTTTGAAGCCGATTTGATCACACCCTGCAATTCACGCAGCTGACCTTTTACGACCGAAAGCACATCGCTTTGAGAAGCGCTTAATCCACTGCTCATGGCACCGCCTCTGCCCATGGTCATGACCTGACCTGTGGATGCAGGAGCCGGAGCCGGTTTAACGATCGCGATCAGTTTATCCACATATGCTTTTTGCAGGTTACGACGATAAACATCGATACCGCTATTCGATTTTAACTCGGTGAAGATCGAACCGTTCAGGTCCTGGAATAAATCTGAAATCTTATACGCGGTTTGGCCGTCCGTAGCTTCAGCAGCGACCAGTTTACCTAACGTATTCGTGCTTAACAAACGTGACAGCGTTGTATTCTGTAAGCGGGCAACCACTTCTAACGGATTTTCATCAATATTATCCAACACGCCCTGAGGCAGCATCCATTTTGGCGTAGTAAATAAATTTCTGTTTAAGAAATCCATAGCTTCTTTTTGCGTTGCAGCAGGCGTGCGTTCATAAACCGGGCCTGCCTGATCAACCGTTTTCGGGTTTTCATAAATACCGCCGATATTTTTAGTCACATGCCCCATGTAACGACCAAACTGGGTTGTTAACTGACCGTACATATTTTTAAGGTTATCATACCCTTCGCCTTTTTCCTTCGTCCACTCTGGCAAACCGGCTAAAATAACTTTAAGATTTTTAATACCATAGTCACTGGCTTTCATCGCATTATCGCCTAAATCTTCGTTTTGCGAATGCGGATCATCCGGATTAGTCTCGGTACCAAACCACAGACGTCTGTTTTTAGCAGCTTCGGTCGTCATTTTATCTAAAATTGCCATATCGGATGCTACGGTTTTACTATCCGGGAAATAACGGTATCCCCATTCAATAGCCCACATATCGTAATCACCAATACGAGGATAAAGACCTTTTGAACCAATCTTATCTTCCGGCTGTGCCACATAATTAAAACGGGCATAATCCATAATCGACGGCGTATGGCCATGTTCTTCAACCCATTTTTTATTACGCAGGTTCTCTACCGGCACGGTAGAGCTCGATCCGTAGTTATGTCTTAATCCTAAGGTATGTCCTACTTCGTGTGAAGAAACAAAACGGATCAGATCACCCATTAATTCATCACTGAACGTCATTTTACGGGCACGCGGATCAACAGCAGCGGTCTGGATCATGTACCAGTCATGTACCAGTTTTTGCACATTATGAAACCAGTTAATATGGCTTTCCATAATCTCACCGCTTCGCGGATCGGAAATGCTTGGTCCGCTGGCATTGGCAATTTCAGAAGGTTTATATACGATCGCTGAATTGCGGGCATCGTCTAAGCTCCAGGTTGAATCCTGTTCTTTGGTAGGGGCTACCTTACCCATAACAGCATTTTTAAAACCTGCCTTTTCAAAGGCCTTGGCCCAGTCATTTACACCGGCGATCAGGTATGGCACCCATTTCTTGGGTGTTGCCGGATCAATATAGAAAATAATTGGTTTTTGTGGTTCTACCAGTTCACCGCGTTTATATTTGGCCATATCCTGAGGTTTTGGCTCTAAGCGCCATCTTTTCACCAGCTCTACCTCTTTTACACCCTGCGGATTCATATCGAAATCGGTATAGCCTACTGCAAAATAACCCACACGCGGATCAAAATAACGAGGTTTCATCGGCACTTTCGGTAAGATCACCAACGAAGCATTAAGCTCTAACGTTGAAGTTCCGGTGGCTCCGCCACCAAAACCGGCCGGTGCACCGCCGCCGGCTGCACCGGTATTTCCGGCACTTAAGCTGTAAGTTTTAACAGCGGTGATCTCCACATTGGTTGGAAAACTCCGCACATTCAGAATATAGCTTCTGTCGGCGAGCTGGTTTCCTAACCGGAAACGGGTTTTTGCAGCCGGAGAGCTGAAATAGAAAATATCATTATCACTATTAATATAATCGGTCATATCGATTACACTGCCATTTTTATCCGGCGTGTATGCGGCAATGTTGAAAGCAGCAGCAATAGGCTGTATGCTCGAATTTTTTAACGACTGATACATGGATGCCGTACTATCAGCGCTATAGGTCCTGAAACTGATCTTACGCATAAAAATGCGGTTATTCGGTCCTTTTTCAAAGCGGATAACTGAACTTCCGATCTGATCGCCGGCATAGCCCTGTGCGGCACGTACGTCCGTACCTGATCTCGAAATACGGCTTACGACTAAAATATCACGCCCTAATGTCGTGTCTGCAATTTCAAAATAAAATTTGTCTTCAATCTTATGGGTGGTAATCATCCCTTTACGGGTAAGCGCCTTATCCGTAATTACCTGATTGTAAGGTCTTGGTTGTACCCTGGTCGTAGCGCCAGGTGCACCGGGTGCGCCGGGTGCTCTCCGGGTACTGTCTGTTGCCATTCCTCCCGGCCGGGTTTGCGCATTAACAGCAGTTAGGGTACCAGCTGCCAATAAGAGCATAAGTAAGTTTTTCTTCATTTGTTTGTTTTTTGTAAAGTATAATTTTTTCGATGTGTTGTTTTTCAGTGTTTATCTGAATTACAAAACAATTTTAATCCGAAGCAAATATAAGCGGGAATATCTTATTTAGATTCGTTCTGTTATAACTTTATAGTTACAAAGAAACAATACTTGACATATCAACTATAGAAAGCCTTAAAAAGGTGAGATCCGCATATTTTAATGTAAGATCCTGAACAGGAGCTCCCGGAGTAATTCTCCGTCGCCTGTATTGCCGGTACTCTCTACACCTTTACTTTTCAGGTCATATTCTCTGAGCAGGCTGATGATATCAAATGTTTTTACAAGACTGAATGTCCGTGCCGCATTTTCATAATCCTTCACGAAATAAGGATTCACCCCCAGTTCTTTGGCGGCATCGTTCTTATTAGACAGATAATGATATTTTAAGATCTTCGTAAAGTAACTGCTCAGATTGGCCAGGATCATGACCATGGGATTGGCTTTTGGATTGGCTGCAAAATAATTCACGATCTGATTACATTTTACAATATTTCCCGAAGCCAGTGCTTTTTGCAGCTCAAATACATTATATTCTTTGCTTATTCCAATATTCTTTTGAATATGGTCGGTTTGAATAACAGTACTTTTATCAATATTAAGACAAAGTTTTTCAACCTCATTCGCAATTTTAGACAGGTCGGTTCCCAGATATTCAGCCATAAGCGCCGCTGCCGGAGGTGCAATCCGATATCCTTTTTCTTTGATATGTTCCTCGATCCAGGGCATCAGTTTATAATCACGCACCGGATCCGATTGAAACACTATGCCGTTTGCCGCGATCGCTTTATATATTTTCTTACGCTTATCGAAATTTGCATACTTATAGGCTAACACCAGTATCGTGCTTGGCAAGGGTTTTTCAAAGTAGTTCAGGATGACGTCCGTTTCTTTTCCTGCACCTTCTGTTTCCTTACCCCATTTCAGGTCCTGCGCCTCTTTTACAATGATCAGCTGATAATCAGACATCATGGGATAACGTTTAGCCGCATTTAAAATGGTCGCCATATCGGTATCTTTTCCATATAAGACAGTCTGATTAAAGCCTTTTTCCATATCACCTAACACATGATCTTCCATATAGGTTACCACCTGATCAATATAGTACGGTTCTTCACCATGCAATAAATACAAGGGTTTAAATTTTCGGACTTTTAGATCGCTGATAATCTCGTTGGTGCTCATACCGGGTAAAATTACAATTTTAATCAGATTTCGTATACTTGTGGTGTCGAAAGCTATTATCCCATGTTTACGCCTTTAAATCTTCCGCCTTATCCGTTCAAAATTTTAAAAAGGGAAAATCAGCATTTCATTTTCGATGAGATCCGGAAAAAGCATCTGCTTTTAACACCTGAAGAATGGGTCAGACAACATTTCATCCGCTTTCTGATCCGCGAAAAATATTTCCCGTCAGGGCTTCTGCAAATTGAGGGAGGGCTTCAGCTGCATCAAACGCGGAAACGCAGCGACATTCTGGTCTATAATCCACAGGGCGAAAAACTGATGATCATTGAATGCAAGGCGCCTCATATTCCGATCACTCAGGCCACATTTGATCAGGCAGCCCGTTATAATTCGGTCTATAAAGCTCCCTGGCTGGTGGTTACAAATGGCTTACAGCATTATTTTGCTAAGATCGACCATCTTAAAAGTGTATTTTCTTTTGTACAGGAACTCCCCCCTTATTCCGAACTATAATGCTGCTGCCAGTATTGCACGGTACCACTGTAAATAGCTTCATTACACATCGCTACACAGATCGCTGCCTGCGTACCGGTGCTGATATTCGAAACCGGTATTTTTTGTTCCGTTATGGCCGTATAAAATTCCTGCAATGCATAAATAGTTCCGTCTTTAGTAGGCTTATCTAAAATCGGGATCCCTCCATCCGAGTTAACAACAATTTTAGTTGCACTCGTTACACCATCAACAATACCCAGTTCTTTTGCCTTTTCCTTTTCCGGATAAAAGATCCCGGTATCAGGAAATAGAGAAACCGAACCCTGCGCGCCTTTAATTTTGAAAAGATAACCGTCGTGCGCATTCCCGCAGGTGGCACCAAAATTGCCGGTCATGCCGGCATCTTTATACCGGAGTATGGTCTGAATGTTATCATAGGTCTCTCTACCGTCTTTATAAACATCAATTCCTCCGGCACCGCTAATGGTATCTGGCCGGGTTTCGAAGGCCCAGTTAATAAAATCGATCTGATGCGATAACAATTCCGCCGCCAGTCCGCCGGAATATTCCCGGTACATGCGCCAGTTAATTTTTCGTTCCAGTTGCAGATCCGGCACCGGCCGTCGCCAGTTCCAATTGCGATCCCAGCGGCAATCGATTTGAGAAACCTTACCCAGGTAACCGCTTTGGATCATTTCTTTAACTTTAAAATAAAGCGGAGAATAGCGGTACTGATAACCAACCTGTAAGATCTGTTTCGGATAAGCGGTCATCAGCCTGCGTAATTCCAGGGCCTCTGCAATCGTAAAGGTCATCGTCTTTTCCACATACACATGCTTACCCGCCCGTATAGCATCGGCAGCGATCCTGAAGTGTTCATTTAACGGCGTAGCGATAAACACAGCCTGAACATTTTTATCATCAAGCACTTTCCGGTAGTCTTTTACGGCCAGGGCCGATGAAGGGGTAAATTCCCGGGTTTCGGCTAAACGAAAATCCAGCACATCGCAATACGCCAGTACTTTAAACAGATGGGGCATAGCTTTCATCACCGAAAGCACACCTTTACCCCGGTCGCCACAGCCGATCATGGCTATCGATACCGGAGCTGCCGGCAGACCAGCATATAATTTATCCGTAAAGAGCATTCCCGTGCTGAACAAGGCGGCACTTTTTACAAATGAACGCCTGTGCATTATAGTTTTTTAATTTTTATGGTCCTGAAACTTACCTTATTCCCATGATCCTGAAGCAGGATACGTCCTTTAGCCGCTTCGCCAAAATTCTTCCAGTCTTTATATTTACTGATAGCCACCAGCTTTCTGAATGCTTCACTGCCACGGGTATATTCCAATACTTTTACGCCATTCAGGTAATGTTCTACCCGGTTATCAGGATAAACCACCAACCGGGCAGTATTCCAGCTGCCGACCGGCCGCAAATAACGGGCTTCCTTTTTTGCAGCCATCAGGTCATAGAGGGAGGCCAGTGTACGATTTCCATCTCTTCCCAATTTGGCGTCGGGATGCCGGGCATCATCAAGCAGCTGATATTCGAGACCAATTGCCGAACCGGCATTATTTTCGGTCAGGGTTACAAAATACTTCACACCGCTATTCGCCCCTTCACTTAATTTAAACTCAAATGACAGATCGAAGGCCGAAAACTCTTCAGTGGTCACAATATCACCGCCATTGGTCGATTCGCCGCCATCGGCAGGTAAAACCACAAGCTGTCCATCGTCAATCTTCCATCCTTTAGCCGGGAAAGCCGTTTTATAGGCACCTGTCCAGCCGGCGGAGGTCTTTCCATCGAAGAGCAGGCTATAGCCGTTTTGTTTCTCATAGGCCGACAACATATTGGGCTGATAATTGACCGTATAAATACCTTTCGGAAAAGGTTGCGGCTTCAGATTTTCAGTTTGAATAACCATATTTTTAAAATAAACCTTCTTTCCTTCCAATTTAAGGTTGTCCCATATACCATGTACCTGCAGGCCGATAAAACCGGTTTTATCCAGCGTATCGATCACATAGGCCGCCGGTATTCCGTTTACCCAGGTTCTGATCTCGTTCCCGATGCATTCGATGCGATAATGATTAAATACTTCTGCTTTATAAGCCGGTTTAGCCGCGGGGTTAAGCTCCAGCGGGTAAAGCCACATTCGTCTTGCTTCATCATAGATACCGCCCGTCCAGGCGCGTGGCGTAGGGTCGATCTCTACCTGGCGGCCATATACCTGGCCTTTTCCGTTGTTTCCAGACGGATTAAAATGGCTTCGGGTCTGAACACCGGAATTCGATTCACTGCCTTCCAGCTTTACATCGAGCTCTAAAATAAAATCATTATATTCCTTTTCCGTAATCAGAAAAGTATTGGGCGAACCCTTTATCATGGTGCCTACGATCATCCCGTTTTCGACAGTAAAAGGAGCTGTTCCGGCTACTGCCTTCCATCCGTTTAATGTTTTACCGTCAAACAGGGCTTTCTTTTGCGCAACGGCAGATGTCAGCATCAGCATAAAACCCGAAAGAAGAAGCAGGTGTTTTTTAAGATTGAGGATCATTTGTAAAAAGAATTTTCATTAATATTTAAATATTTTCCCGTTTGCCATCACTTCCTGTTGTTTTTTGTCAAAGGTTGCTTTTGCACCGGTACGTACGGCAGCATTGGTCATGATATTGGCGATCGAATGATAATAACCGGCTTCAACCGGGGCATTAGGCGTTTTCCGGCTCCGCACAGATTCCATCCAGTTCAGCATATGCGCCGAAGTAAGCGGGTCGCCACCGGTGTTGGCACCTGTTTCTACTTTTACATCCTTTTGGCTTAAATCAAAAGGCAGCAGCAGGTTAGGTTTCATATCCATGGCTGCCGCTTCCTTTTCTTTTAACCCGCCTTTGGGCGATACTTTATTCGTGATCAGGTTTAATTCGCCTCCATTTGAATAATATACTTCACCCACATCGCCCACACTGTTTTGCATCCTGGAAGTGAAGGTGACCTGAAATCCATCTGAAAGATCTTCCTTTCCATAATCAAATACGGCTACCATGGTATCCCAGTTCTTCCGTCCGTCTTTCCAGGTATAGATACCGCCGTTTGCCACTACGCTTCGCGGATGCTTTAAATGGGTGAACCAGTGTACCGTATCGATCTGGTGCGACATCCATTGTCCCGGCATACCGGATGAGTAGGGCCAGAACAACCGGTATTCTAAATATTTCCGGGGATCCCAGGCCTCAAAAGGACGGTTTAACAGGAAACGCTTCCAGTCGGTATCTTCTTCTTTCAGTTTCGCTACCAGCGCCGGCCGGCGCCATCTTCCCGGCTGGTTTACATTCCAGACCAGATCAACAGCGGTAATCGGGCCGAATTTACCTTCCTGAATAAAAGCAGCTGCATTTTTATAGTTTTGTCCGCTGCGCCGCTGTGAACCGATCTGCACAATTTTCTGCGTGGCTTTTACTGCCTTCAACGCCGCTTTCGCATCGGCCATGGTCTCTGCAAAAGGTTTTTCGACATAAGCATCACAACCGGCCTGTACCGCTTCGATGGTATGCAGGGCATGCTGAAAATCGGCAGTACTGATAATCACCGCATCAAGATCTTTCATGGCATACAGTTCTTCGTTGTTCCGACAGGCTTTTATAGGATGTCCGAGCTTTTCCTGTATGTGGGCCACCCCCAGGTCACGCCGATAGCTCCACAGGTCGGAAAGACCCACAATATCAAAATTCAGCGCTTTCTGATGATCCATGAAACTGGGGAAAAGTGAATCTTTAAACCGGTCAGAGAAGGCTGCAACGCCTACCCTCACCCTGTCGTTCGCCCCGATAATACGCCGGTAACTTTTAGCACTGGAACTGAATGTACCCAGATACGTAGCTGCCGCCAGCAACGACGACTGCCTGATAAAATTTCTTCTTGAGTGATCCACCTGATATGAATTTAACCGTGACCATAAACCAGACATTTTGCGCCGGGTTTATTTTACTCAATAATATTATTTTTTTATCAGAAATCCCAGATAGCAGATAAAGATTTTATTTTTGCGAGAGGCAGGTAAGCGGGCAATACTAAGCACTATACGGCCAGCGAATATACCCTGACCACTGTATATCAGAGTCGTGCATCTACCTGTCCGTTAGACGTGCCCCTGCCGTGGGTCTGTTGTGCAAATACGCACGGCCAATGCACGGCTGATGCACGGTTGATGCACGGCTGATGCACGGGTGTTAAGTTCGGCGGACGAAGGAAGGCAGAACAAGGAACGTACTTAAAACGCCTTATACCCCGTAATCTGAAAAATGTATTTGCCTAAGTCGTAACCTTTAAAATCGGCCACATGAATAAACTTTATATCGGCACGTTTTCCCTGTTTATATAAACTGCCGCTAAGCGTATACTTTTTACCTAAAGCCAGTTCGTTTAATTGCGCTTCTGATACCAGCCCGTTGATTTCCAGCTGCGTATAATTCAACACGGAGCTTTTATTCCTTGAAGTATCGCTATATGCCTTAAAAACCGCTATCTTATACGGCTGATCACTAAGCAGCGTATCTTTTACGGCAGCAAGTTCCAAAGGCATTTCATTCAAAAAGCCGGCTTCATTGCTCCAGTTGATCACTTTATGCTGAAACTTTTCGGTCGTTGCTTTTTCAGTAGCTTCGTCTTTTGTCCAATCCGGATTTTCGGCAACAAATGCCGTTAATTGCTTCTCCAAAAAAACCGGCGTTTCTACTGGTGCAGTTTCTCTGGTACCACAGGCAGCCAGAAAACTTATTACAGCTAAAAATAGTAATCTTTTCATTATTATCCCTCCAGAACACTCAGGCTCTCCGTGATGGTTTTTATCTTCGACTCCGCATCCGCTTTTTTATTACGCTCATTGGCAATGATCTCCGCTTTGGCATGTTGGACAAAACGTTCGTTATTCAGCTTCGCCTCTACCGATTTTAAAAAACCCTGTAAATACGCTAATTCTTTCGTAAGACGTTCTTTTTCAGCCTCAGCATCTATATTTTCGTTCAATGGAATAAAAAACTCGTCCTTATCCACCATAAAGCCGGCTGCTCCGGTTACCTTTTCATCCACTATTTCCATATAGCTGATATTGGCCAGTTTAAAGATAATGGTTTGCCAGTTTTCGTATGCCATTCCTGAATTTACCTTTATACACAATGGCAGGGTTTCTTTTGGCGAAAGCTGACGCGTATTGCGAATATTACGCACTTCTGAAATGATATTTTTTACACGTTCTGCCTCTTTAAGCAGGGTGGTATCTACGGTTCCGATCACCGGGTATGCGGCTACGATACAGCAATCCATCGCTTCACGACGACCGAAAAGTTCATCATGATAAAGTTCTTCGGTAATGAATGGCATAAACGGATGCAGCAGTTTCAGCAGCTGCTCAAAGTAATATACCGTGATCCGCCTGGTTTCGGCATCTACGGGCTGCTGATAAGCAGGCTTTACCATTTCCAGGTACCAGGAACAAAAATCGTCCCATACCAATTTATAAATCGTGGTTAAAGCTTCCGACAGGCGGTATTGTTTAAAATCAGCCTCAATTTCGGTTAAAGCCTCGTTAAGCCGGCTTTCAAACCAGCTGATCGCCTGGCCGTTTCCACACTCCAGTCCTTCATTCACTTCCCAGCCTTTTACCAGGCGGAAAGCATTCCATATCTTATTCGCAAAATTACGGCCCTGCTCGCAGTAAGCCTCATCAAACATCAGATCGTTCCCTGCCGGTGATGACATCAGCATCCCTACCCTTACGCCATCCGCACCGTATTTATCGATCAGGCCAATCGGGTCAGGCGAGTTGCCTAATGATTTCGACATCTTGCGGCCAATCTTATCGCGTACAATACCGGTAAGATATACATTGGTAAACGGTTTCTTTCCTGTAAATTCACGACCGGCCATAATCATCCGCGCTACCCAGAAAAATAAGATTTCGGGTGCGGTCACTAAGTCGTTTGTCGGGTAGTAATAGTTAAAGTCTTTGTTCTCCGGGTTTTTAAAGCCATCGAATACCGATATCGGCCATAACCATGACGAAAACCAGGTATCCATCACATCTTCGTCCTGGGTTATAAATGCATCGGCCTGTGCTCTGAATCCTTCTTTCTCCGTTTCGCTCCAGGCACTTCTTTCGGCCGAGCGGTTAATCAGCTCCTCAATGGCCTCTGCTTTTGTTTTAGCCACTACCGGTGCCTCATGCTGGAAATACCAGGCCGGGATGCGCTGCCCCCACCACAGCTGACGGCTGATGCACCAGTCTTTCACATTTTCCATCCAATGGCGATAGGTATTGATAAACTTTTCAGGGATAAGCTTTACCTCGCCGTTTAGTACATCGGCCAATGCCGGCTTAGCGAGTTCGTCCATCTTACTGAACCATTGCAGCGATAGTTTAGGCTCGATAACCGCATCAGTACGCTCTGAAAAGCCTACCTGCGATTTATAATCTTCTACTTTCTCCAGATGGCCGCTTTCTTCGAGCAGTTTCGCTATTTTTTTCCGGGCGATAAAGCGGTCTTCACCGATCAGGATTTCAGCTTTTTCATTTAATGTTCCGTCATCATTTAAAATATCGATCACCGGCAGCTGGTGTTTCAATCCCAGCTCATAATCATTCAGATCATGCGCCGGGGTCACTTTCAGGCAGCCTGTTCCGAAATCCATGGTCACATATTCATCCAGGATCACCGGAATTTCACGATTAATTAGCGGCACATAAACTTTTTTACCATGCAGATGGACATAACGCTCATCATTCGGATTGATACAGATCGCGGTATCGGCCATAATCGTTTCGGGCCGTGTAGTGGCTATGGTTAAAAAACCGGAACCGGCAATATTATACTTTATATAATACAGTTTCTGATTCACTTCTTTCCGGATCACCTCTTCATCCGAAACAGCTGATTTTGCTGCCGGATCCCAGTTCACCATCCGTACGCCCCGGTAAATATTTCCCTTTTTATAGAGATGGATAAAACTGTCGATCACCGCATCCGACAGATCTTCATCCATCGTAAAGCGGGTACGGTCCCAGTCACAGCTGGCCCCCAGCTTTTTCAACTGCTCTAAAATAATACCGCCATACTTCTCTTTCCATTCCCAGGCATAAGCCAGGAACTCCTCCCGGCTAAGGTCTTTTTTACTAATACCCTTTTCTTTCAGCATGGCCACGACCTTCGCCTCAGTAGCAATAGAAGCATGATCTGTTCCTGGAACCCAGCAGGCATTTTTACCCTGCATACGGGCCTTCCGGACCAATACATCCTGGATAGTATTGTTAAGCATGTGTCCCATATGTAATACGCCCGTAACGTTTGGCGGCGGGATCACAATGGTATAAGGTTCGCGCTCATCCGGCTCGGAATGAAAAAACTTTTTTTCCAGCCAGTAACTGTACCATTTATCTTCGGTCGCTGCAGGATTGTATGTTGTAGATATGCTCATGAAAAAATTATGTAGAACTGCAAAAATAAGGAAAACGGTGCTAAAAGTCTAACGTAAAAGTGGAAAGTCGCTGATTGCTCCACAGGAGGTTCTCAACAATTAACACAATAAAATTTCCGTTTTACGGTTATAGTATTAAATTCCCTGCTATGAAATCGTTCAGACTAAACCTGTTTAATCAGGAGCTGTTCCGTAAAATCGGATTATATAAGCTGTTTGGCTGGTTTAATAAATAATATTTTTGAATAGCTTATCGAAAAATCAGGTAAATATCCCTAATTTAACTGCCTGAATTTTAATTTTTCATCATGAAACAACTTCATATTTACCTTGCCCTCATTGGCATTGTAACGGGTAGCGTATCCACTCAGGCGCAAACCACCTCCCGGAAATATATTGACCGGGCTAATATGGATTTAACTGTAAAGCCCGGTGATGATTTCTATCAATATGCCAGCGGCACATGGATAAAGAAAAACCCGGTTCCGGCAAAAGAAACCCGCTGGGGATCATTTAATGAACTTCGCGATTTTAATGTAAAAGCGGTTCGGGGATTAGTAGAAGCAGCAGCAGCCGATAAAAATGCACCTGCAGGTTCCGTAACACGCCGGGTAGGCGATTTTTATGCTGCCGCTATGGATAGCCTTAGCATTGAAAAGCTCGGTTATACACCGATCATGGCCGATCTGGAAGCTGTACAAAAAGTGCAGGATGTTCGCGGACTGCTTTCCCTCGCCGCACAAATGCGGATAAATGGTGTGGGGACAGCACTTTTCGGACTGAATGTAGGCCAGGACCGGAAAAATGTCACTAAAAATGTAGTCAACATTTCACAGGGAGGAACGACCCTTGCCGACCGGGATTATTATCTTAAAGATGATGCACAAAGTCAGCGGATCCGGTCGGCTTACCAGACTTATCTGAAAACACTGTTTACCTTAACGGGCAGCAGCGACCAACAGGCCATTCAAAAAGCAGCTACCGTATTCCGTATCGAAAAAGCACTGGCCCAGCTCCAGCTAAGTCGGCTGGAAATGCGCGATCCTTATAAAACCTATAATAAATTTACGCTACAGCAATTCAGCAGCATAACGCCTGAAATGAACTGGAGTATTCTTTTGCCACAGTTTAACATTAGCGGACAGGATACCGTACTGGTGAACTCGCCCGACTTCTTTAAAGGACTGAGCGCCCTGCTTACGGGTATAGCCATTAACGATTGGAAAGTATATATGGAGTGGAACGTACTAAAAAACGCCGCACCCAACCTGAGTTCTCCTTTTGTGGCTGCTAATTTCGCTTTTACACAGGCACAAACCGGCCAGAAAGTACAAACACCCCGCTGGCAGCGTATGTCGAGCCTGACTGATGGTACGATCGGTGAGCTGCTTGGACAATTGTACGTAGCCAAATACTTTAAACCAGAAGCTAAGGCGCGCATGGACCAGATGATCGAAAACCTGCGTAAATCCTTTGAGGTCCGCATTAAAGGACTCGACTGGATGAGTGATGCCACCAAAGTCCGGGCACTCGAAAAGCTCCACGCCTTTACACCAAAAGTGGGCTATACCACAAAATGGAAAAATTATGAAGGCCTTGAGATTAACCGGGCTACGTTTTTTCAGAACCTGCGCAACGCCGCTGCATGGTCATATCGTGAAAACATCAGTCAGCTCGGAAAACCGATCGATCGTACCCGCTTCGGCATGACCCCGCCAACGGTAAATGCCTATTACAGTGCAACAATGAATGAAATCGTGTTCCCCGCAGGTATTTTACAGTTTCCTTTCTTTGACCCCGGTGCGGATGATGCAGTGAACTATGGAGGCATAGGTGCCGTTATTGGTCATGAAATGAGTCATGGCTTTGATGATTCGGGAAGCCAGTATGATAAAGATGGTAACCTGAAAAACTGGTGGACAGATGAAGACCGCGCAAAATTTAATGAAAAAACCAAAGCGTTAGCACAACAGTTTAATGCTTATACGGTGGTCGATACCATTCATGTAAACGGGAAACTGACCATGGGTGAGAATATCGGCGATCTTGGCGGATTAAACGCTGCCTATACTGCGTTTAAGATGACGGAGCAGGGCAAAAGTAACCGTAAAACAGATGGCTTTACCCCCGACCAGCGGTTTTTTCTGTCGTGGGCGCAAGTATGGAGAGGAAATATCCTCCCTGAAACTGCCGCACAGCTGATCAAAACCGATTCGCATTCACCGGGTCCTTACCGTACCATTGGTGCACCGGTAAATATGGATGCCTGGTATGATGCATTTGATGTAAAACCCGGCGATAAGCTGTATAAAAAACCGGAAGACCGTATCCGTTTGTGGTAAATAGACTGGAACAGGAAGATCTTGCTGATCTATCTAAAATCATGCAAGATCTTCCCGCTTATATTTTTCCTGTACCTTTTTAGGCAATTTCGCCAATACCAGCGCACGTGAAGCATGCACACGCTGCTTTAACTCCGTATCGTTCAGCACGTCTAAATTCGCAACCTGCACCCATTGCCTTTTAGCTAAATGATATGCCTGCTCCACTCCTGCACGGGCCGTCAGGTCGTCGAACTCATCGGGGCTGCATTTCGTGGCAAAACGGCAATGATCATCAAGATCAACGATCACAAAGATCTTTTCTTCGATCATAAAACATAAATGATCCCATTTCATCCCTTCGGTGGTACCGGGTAAACTCAGGCAGTATTCCCTGAATGATTCAATATCCATGGTTTAAGAATTTTACCGTCAAAGATAAAAGGTAAATGTTAATTTTACAGCATGAATATCCTGACACCCACTGCCGATGGATCGAATACCTTATATAATGAGGAGATCGGCGAGCATTATCATTCCGCACATGGTGCCTTGCAGGAAAGTCGTCATGTATTTATTGAAGCAGGTTTGAACTATCATCTAACCCGTTCAAATGCAGACAAAATAAAGCTGCTCGAAGTGGGTTTCGGCACCGGCCTCAATTTCCTGCTCAGCTTTGCAGAGGCAGAAAGTTCGGGAAGAGGTTTAAGCTATACCGGTATTGAGGCCTTCCCGCTACCCCTGGAGATAATAAGCGGTACCGGCTATGACCAATATGTTCCGGAAGCTTTATGGGAAGCCCTGTTAAGCCGGTATGAGGCATGCCTGCACAACCGGCAGCAGCTATCGGAAAAGGTCGACCTCGAAATCATGCCCCAAAAGCTGGAAAATATAAACCTGCCCGACCATTTCGATCTGATCTATTATGATGCTTTCTCGGTACGTCATCAACCTGACATGTGGACCGACGAAATAATTGCACATACCTGCAATTTTCTGCGTCCGGATGGTATCTTTGTAAGCTATGCCATCACCGGAAAACTGAAACGCTGTCTTAAAAGTTGCGGCCTTACCATTGAGAAACTTCCGGGTGCACCCGGGAAAAGAGAAATGATCCGGGCATTGAAAGTATAAATTATAAAAACTATGGCCAATCCAATTCCGGCTCCCGGAGCCCAGCCCGACATTGCTTTTTTACGTCTTTTATCTGTTTTAAATACCTTACGCGAACAATGTCCGTGGGATAAAAAGCAAACCATGGAAAGTCTGCGTCATCTCACGATCGAAGAAACTTATGAACTTTCTGACGCGATACTTGAAGGCGATATGGCCGAAATCAGAAAAGAATTAGGCGACCTGATGATGCACCTTGTTTTTTACGCCCGCATTGCCAGTGAAGCAGGAGCTTTTAACATTACCGATGTACTGAATGGCGTCTGTGAAAAGCTGATTAGTCGCCACCCGCATATTTATGGGGATGTCACGGTAAATAACGAGGAAGATGTAAAGCGAAACTGGGAACAGCTTAAATTAAAAGAAGGGCATAAATCAGTATTGGCCGGTGTTCCGGCATCTTTACCGGCATTGGTCAAGGCCAGCCGTATCCAGGAAAAAGCACGGGGTGTAGGTTTCGACTGGGATGACAAAACACAGGTTTGGGCAAAAGTGGAAGAAGAATTAGAAGAATTCAAAACCGAATTTAATGCCATGGAAAACAGTGGAGTAAACACGGAAAAAGCCGAAGCCGAATTTGGCGACCTCCTGTTTTCACTGATCAATTATGCCCGCTTTATCGAGATCAACCCTGAAAACGCTCTGGAAAAAACCAATAAAAAATTCATCAAACGTTTTCAATATCTTGAAAATAAAGCCAAAGAAAACGGAAAGGCGCTAAAAGACATGACCCTGTCTGAAATGGACGTGTACTGGAATGAGGCCAAAGAACACTAAAAAAGCCCTGGCATACACCAGGGCCCTGATAAATTCAATCTCAGGGTTCATGAAGCCTATGCGTAAAACCCTTTGGACTGAAAACAAGCGTTAATACTTCATTACTTTAAATACCGTTCTCCGGTTCTCCTGATGCTGCTCTTCACTGCAGGGTACTCCATCATCACAACCATTCAATAGCTGTGTTTCGCCATATCCTTTTGCAATCATACGTGCTCTTGAAATCCCTTTAGCCACCAGGTAATTCACCACCGACTGTGCACGGCGTTGGGAAAGGGCCAGGTTATAACTGTCTTTTCCACGACTATCGGTATGGGAGCCCAGCTCAATTTCCAGTGTAGGGTTATCTCGCATGATGTCTACCAGTCCGTCAAGAATCTTTGCGGCATCGGGACGGATATTATCCTTATCAAAATCGTAGTTAATATTTTTTAACGTAAATACTTTTCCCACCTCAAATAAGGTTCCGATCTTCAGATCAACCATCAGCGTATCCGATCGTCTTAATCCTCTGGTAGATATCGTCTTTGTATCCGTATCAAACTTATCTTTTTTAGCGGTAAGATTGTAATCCTTATCTTTTTCCAACGTAAAGAAAAAGACACCATTCGCATCATTCTTAACACTGCTCAACACCTGGTTACCGCTATACAGGGTTACATTCACTCCCCCGATCGTCTGATTGGTCTTACGATCTGAAACCATTCCTTTTACTGCCAGCATGATCCTGGTTTCCGGTTTTTTAAAGGTAAAGCTATAAATGTCATCTCCGCCTTTGCCGTTCTTCCGGTTCGACGACAGGTATCCGGTAGCCTCGTCTTCATGATCGGAAAATACAATATAACCAAAATCATCACCTGGCGAATTCAAAGGATATTTCAGGTTAAGGGCTTTCGACCAGTTTTGCCGGGCACCATCGGCAACAAAAATATCCAGGCCACCCATTCCCGGCCAGCCATTGCTTGAAAAATAAAGCTTTCCTTTTATACCCGCATAAGGGAACATTTCATCTTTGGAGGTATTGATCATCGCTCCGGCATTTTGTGGCTTACCCCAGCTTCCGTCAGGCTGAAGCTCACAATACCAGATATCCGTTCCTCCCACGCCGCCGGGCATATCCGATACAAAATACAATACTTTGCCGTCATCACTTAAACTGGCATGGCCCACTGAATATTTTTCGACATTATTATACGGAAATGCCGAAGACTGCCACTGCTCTCCATTTTTTTTAAACACATACAGTTCCAGGTTATTGGTCAGGTATTTCACATGATCTTCTTCATCAATTTCTACTTTTTCACCAGTAGTTGTGCGCGTAATAAATAATACAGAGCCATCTTTATTCGTGCTTACCGGGCCGATATGATACTTACCATTATTGAATGAAGAACGGTCGATATCAGGGTTATTTAACGTTTTAGCCATACGGTCTGCCGTATAAATCCTAAGATAAGGGTTGCCTGTACGGCCATAAATACTTTTGAAAAGCGCTGTGTCCGGTTCTCCGGCATAAAAAACCTTCTGCTGGTAGGGAAATACTGAAAATTCCGAGAGCTTTGTATTAATACTTTCCTCATTTTTAAGGGTATGTAAGGTAGGATGCGCCAGCCAGACCAGTGAGGAATCACATCCGGCAATATTATTGATCACCCTTTGCTGATCACCACCATTCTTTACATATTGCTGAAATGCAGCTTTTGCCTCATTATACTTCAGGTTCGACATCAGGACTTCTCCATACCGGAACAGGTTTTCCGCTTTAGCTTTAGGCTGGTTCACCACCCGACTATACCAGTTTTCAGCCAGTTCATAGTTTTTCATTCGGCGATAGCAATCGGCCAAAAGTTCCATATCACTTAAAAACGGCTTCTTTACATCCACAAGACGTTGTAAAAGCTGCGAGGCCTGAAAATATTTATATTCCTTATAATATTTTCGGGCATGCTCACGCAGGCCCATTTGCTCCTGTGCTGCTCCCTGGTTAAAAGAAGCTATCCAAAAAAACAGTACAATAATAATGGTATATTTCTTATTCATAATGCAGTGAATTAGGATCTGACCTAAAAGAAACGGGGGCTAAGTAAACGATTTGAACTTCCGGGAAATGTGATGCCCAGGGTGATTTCATGAGAGCCATACGACATGGTATTTAACCGGTTAAGGTTAAAATCATAAGAATAACCTAATCTTAGCTTGTTCGTGATGTAAAACTGGAGAATACCAGATACTGAGTTTTGATTACTCAGCTGCTGATTAATATCAAATGTTTTACCGCCATCCCAAAGTTTTACCCTTGTCCGATACGTACCTCCTATCCATAATTTATCATTAAAAATGAACATCGCATTTAAATCGAGACTTGTGGGACCTTTGAAATCTTCTTTCAGCATAACACTCGGCCTTATCTTGATCTCAGAAGGTAAAGTATGCAATGTCCCTGCGATCAGGTAAAGATGACGCTTGCGTTTCAGATTTTGTGTGGTGCCGGCATCCCAGTTGAAGATATTACTGGAGTTATCACCAGAGAACAGATCCAGGACAGAAGCACCGGCATAAAACCGGGAGTTATAATAATACACTCCAAAGCGCCCATCGGGAATGACGCTGTTAACCTGGCCGGTTGGTAAAGCAGGGTCGAAAGCGTCTCCGGTGCTCAGTTTTGTTCCGTCGAGTCCATAGTTTGTAACCCCTACGGCGAGACCAAAGCTCAGACGTTCAGTATCGTCAGTATTTAGTCTCAGGCGGTATGCATAATTCAAATAAGCTAAGGTAGCTGATTGCGGACCTAATTTATCAGAAGCGATCTGAAGGCCGATCCCCATTCTTTTTTTGACGGGATCAAGTATACCATCAATAGAAAGCTGTCCGGTTTTCGGAGCACCATCGAGCCCTACCCATTGTGTTCGCAACGCCATTTGCCCGAACCACTCTTCTTTGTAACCTGCATAGGCAGGGTTTACACTCAGCGTATTGAATATATATTGGGTAAATTGAATATTCTGTTGAGCACCGGCAGGCTTTAAACCTGCCAGTACTAAACTTAAGATCAGAATGCTTTCTTTTATAAACTGTTTTTTCATCCGTATAATAAAATTTGCTTTCAATGGCGATGAAGCTATCATGATTTTTCACTAGTGCTTATGATGGTTCATCTGTTAAAACACGTTAACGTTTAATTAATACCCAGCCTTTTTGTACAGTGACTGATCTGCCTCTCTTCAATTTAACAGTATAGAAATAAGTACCTTCATTTAGTCCTTCGCCCATCCAGTCACTCTTATAGTTCTTATTCTTATACACCAGGTTACCCCAGCGATTGAATACTTCCAGTTCAAGGCTTTCATAATTGTCTCTGCCAATAATGATAAAGACATCATTCTTACCGTCACCGTTAGGTGTGATCACCGTAGGAATATCAATCAGTTCCTCATGTTTAGGTAATACATTTTCCGTAGGTTTATCATTACCTTCCTCATCACCCGAAATATCCGACACTTCTTTTCCATTCGGATCTTTTCCGGTAGCTATGGCCGTATTGATCACCCTTCCGAGATCAATATCCGCACGTGTCAGTGCATATTCACCTGTAGCCGTTCCTTCCTGACCCGGAGCCAGAGTAGACGGTACGATCGGTAAATTGACTGCTCCGATTTTCGTATCATTAATCACGATACCTGTTACCGGAACAGGGCCGGTATTTTTAACCGTGAACGTATAAACCATCTTCTCACCCACCTGCGGATAACCGTCATTATTCGAATCCACAAATCTTCCTTTTTTGATCAGTACGATACTGGCTTCCTGCATAATTGGTGTGATCGTACAATCCGGACAGGTCGGATCCACAGGTGTACCCGGCGGAACTGTATTGCCGTTTTCAGACTGATCTGTTACTGTATTTCCGGCTGGATCTTTCGCCGTTACCGTTGCGATATTATAGACCACACCTTTATCAATATCGGCCTGCGTAATAGCATATACCGCTTTGAACGTCGTATTGTCTTTTGTACCCGGCGCTAATGTGATCGGACCTCCGGTTACAGTTACTTTTGTATCCGTGATTGTGATACCGGTCAGCGTGACATTACCCGTATTCTCTACACTGAAGGTATAGTTGATATGGTCACCTACACTTATTTTCTTATCTCCATTCGTGTCTACATAGGTTCCGGTTTTGATCAGACGCATTGAACCGGCTGGTGCAAGTGGTGTGATCGTACAATCCGGACAGGTCGGATCCACAGGTGTACCCGGCGGAACTGTATTGCCGTTTTCAGACTGGTCTGTTACTGTATTTCCGGCTGGATCTTTCGCCGTTACCGTTGCGATATTATAGACCACACCTTTATCAATATCGGCCTGTGTAATAGCATATACCGCTTTGAACGTCGTATTGTCTTTTGTGCCCGGCGCTAATGTGATCGGACCTCCGGTTACAGTTACTTTTGTATCCGTGATTGTGATACCGGTCAGCGTAACATTACCCGTATTCTCTACACTGAAGGTATAGTTGATATGGTCACCTACACTTATTTTCTTATCTCCATTCGTGTCTACATAGGTTCCGGTTTTGATCAGACGCATTGAACCGGCTGGTGCAAGTGGTGTGATCGTACAATCCGGACAGGTCGGATCCACAGGTGTACCCGGCGGAACTGTATTGCCGTTTTCAGACTGGTCTGTTACTGTATTTCCGGCTGGATCTTTCGCCGTTACCATTGCAATATTATAGACCACACCTTTATCAATATCGGCCTGTGTAATAGCATATACCGCTTTGAACGTGGCGGCATCACCTGTACCGGCAGCCAGAATAATCGGGCCTCCGGTTACGGTTACCTTCGGATCAGTAATCTTAATATCTGCTAATACGGTGTTTCCGGTATTATCCACTTTAAAGGTATAATGGATATGATCACCTACATTGACTTTACCGTCACCATTGGTATCTGTATACGTTCCGGCTTTTACTAATTTAATTCCCGGTTTATCACCAATAGGTGTTACGGTACAGGTCGGACAGGTTGGATCAACCGGACTACCTGGTGTATTGCTGCCGCTTTTCGAGGTAGCTGTTACCGTTTTACCCTGAGGGTCTTTTCCGGTTACCGTAGCTACATTATAAACAGCACCTTTATCAATATCGGCTTGGGTTAGTGCGTATACTGCTTTAAACGTGGTGGCATCGCTTGCACCTGCAGCCAGGGTAATCGGACCGCCGGTTACGGCTACCATCGGATCATGAATAATGATATTCGAGATGCTTACTTTACCGGCATTCTGAACAGTAAATGTATAATGGATATGATCTCCTACATTGACTTTACCATCATTATTCGTATCCACATAAGTACCTGCCTTAACTAATTTAAGTTCTGCCGGTTCTAAAGGTGTAATGGTACAATCCGGACAGCTTGGATCCACAGGCGTTCCCGGAGGAACCTCATTACCCGTTTCCGACTGGTCTGTTACCGTATTTCCTCTCGGATCTTTCCCGGTTACCGTAGCGATATTATAGACTACACCTTTATTAATGTCGGCTTGTGTAACGGCATAAACGGCATTAAATGTAGTCTCATCTTTTGCGCCCGGTGCCAGGGTAACTGGTCCACCGGTTACCGTTACTTTTGCATCGGTAATCCTGACGTCTTTAACTGTTACATTGCCGGTATTCTCTACACTGAAGGTATAATGAATATGGTCACCCACATTAACTTTACCATCATTATTCGTATCCGTATACGACCCCGTTTTGATAAGTCGTAAAGAAGGTGACGATATTAATGGTGTAACTGTGCAGCTCGGACAGGCCGGCGTTGGAGGCGTAACCGGATAGTTAGGCTCATACGGATACATTGGCGTCGGATCAGTCGAAGTGGCCGTCACATCATTATTCCGAGGGTCTTTACCCGTGGCCGTAGCGGTATTGAACACCCCGCCATTATCCAGGTCGGCTTGTGTGATGATATGATATCCCGTAATGGTAGTATTATCACTCGCGCCCGGTGAAAGGCTGGCAATCGGGCCACCTACTACAGTAGCATTTGCATCCGTGATCGTAACGTTTGTTAAAGTCACATTACCGGTATTTTTAACCACAAAAGTATATTTAATCCGATCGCCTACATTGACCTTACCATCATTATTGGTGTCTTCATGTGCGCCGTCTTTGCTCAGCGTCATACTGCCGCTCTGGGTCACAGGCGTAACCGTACAGCTCGGACAGGCCGGCGTTGGAGGCGTAACCGGATACTCCGGATCCGTTGGCGCCAGTGGCGTTGGATCGGTCGAAGTGGCCGTCACATCATTATTCCGAGGGTCTTTACCCGTGGCCGTAGCGGTATTGAACACCCCGCCATTATCCAGGTCGGCTTGCGTTAAGGTATAGTAACCGCTGATCACGCTGCTGCTGGCCCCAGGGGCTAAACTGGCGATCGGACCGCCACTTAAGGTCGCTTTGGTATCGATGATCGAGATATTCGTTAAGGTCACGTTACCCGTGTTGCTCACCACAAAGCTGTAGTTGATACGGTCGCCCGCGTCCACTTTGCCATTGGCGTTATAGTCCGTATACGTGCCGTCTTTGCTCAGCGTCATACTGCCGCTCTGGGTCACAGGCGTAACCGTACAGCTCGGACAGGCCGGCGTTGGAGGCGTAACCGGATACTCCGGATCCGTTGGCGCCAGTGGCGTTGGATCGGTC